>OIET01000001.1_pt1 | contig 863999 bp, 706 predicted proteins | sample 1581871 | NCBI WGS metagenome assembly OIET01 (sample SAMN03279760, study PRJEB24777) | human gut metagenome | isolation source: fecal sample PR121 from 1 month old male Malay infant, vaginally delivered... | place: Singapore | collected 2005-09-16
CTGGAGTCGTGCACGCATACGCGCGTCGGCGTGCGTATGCCGTGATGTGACCTTTGTAGTGGAATTGAAGAATTGAGGGGCTTCTGCTGTTTTCGTGGGTTAGGTTCTTGGTTGTGGTAGGTGTATGTCGAGTCCGCCGCAGCGGAGCATGACGAGCGCGATGAGGCTGCTGACGCGGTGGAAGCCATAGGTCATGCGGATGGTGACCTTGATGCTGCTGTGGGGCTTCATCCGTGGAGCCAGCGTGATCATCATTTCGACGATCACGGCGCTGCGGCTGTTGCAAGGCATTCCCGTGGTCGCCGGCACAGGCGGATTCACGCACGTCGACGATGTGCATGATTCCGCGTATGGTATGCTCGCCGACGCGGCCGCTCCTGTGTTCGCGCCAGCCGGTTTTGACGACTGGCATGCCTCGGCCGCGTTGATCACGGGATTCGTGGCCAAGGAGGTCGTGGTCGGTTCGATGTCGCAGTCCTATCACGCGGACGGAGCGGATGATACGGCTTCCCAGCAGGTCGGAGAGGGGACGCTGGGACAGAAGCTGTGCGCCTCGTTCGACCAATCGTCATACGGTCATGGCAGGGCCGCAGCCATCGCCTTCCTGCTGTTCACGCTCGCCTACACGCCCTGCCTCGCGACGGTCGCGGAAATGCGACGGCAATTCGGCACGAAAATCGCGGCGCGTTCCGTTCCGCTGAGTCTGGCCGTGGCCTACGTCATCGCCGTAATCGCCTTCCAATCATTGCGATTGATATGGTGAACGGTAGAGGACGGTTCGACATTCCTGCACGTGGTTGGCGACGCACGTCACGTACGGTCGGCCCGCAGGATAATGGTCAGGGCGATATCGTTACACGTATCGTCGGCGATGTTGCGGCAGGATTGACGGTGCGGCAGATCGCCGCCGAACGACATCTGCCGGTCGATTTCGTCGACATGGCCATCGAACGCGCGCGAGAACGAGGATCGCTTGACGTGGTGGATATGCGGTCGCGGCACGCCTGCGGAGAGACGGTATGCCGACCCGACCCCGCTTCGTTGGTGTGCGTGGGATGTCCATTCAGGTTTTTCCCATCTTCGGACTCGTAAAATAGGCGAGGTTAACAAGACGAAGAACGATGACATCCGTCGATTCGCAAGGGGTGGACGCATATGGATTATCAGTATCAGGCCGTTGAACAGCCTTCCAATCCCCGCAAAACCTGGCCGATTGTCCTTTCCGTGGTCGTGGCGCTCACTGTGGCATGCGGCGCAGGAGTGTACGTCTACCACAACAAACGGCAGGAGGCGTTGGACACATGCCGGCAATCGCTTGCGGAATTCAGCTCGGCCCGTAAGGCCGTGCTCGACACATCCGAAAACGGTAGCGAACTGCAGAAATTGATCCGTGGTGCGCTCGGCGTGAACGACATCATCGACGCGTTCGCGGACGCGGCCACCAGCGCAGAGAACACGGTCGATACGGAAGGCTGTAAGGCGGACGCCACCATCACGCAGCTCAATCTCGTCTCCAAAACATTGGACAGCGCAACTGACTCCCTGAACGGCAGTCTGAAGACAATCGAAAAGAACCAGCAGTCGCAAAGCGGCGGCGATACCTCCGATGGCACGTCGAATTCAACGCAATCCAATGATGGGACGAGTCAAAACAAGTCAGACGACAATGCCGAATCGTTGGAAGACTCCAAACTTGCTTTGCAGGAATCGCTTGACAAGGCAAACGCGCTTATCGACAAACTCGGCAATGACGGCGATCTCACCCTTATTGGACGCAAACTGTTGAGCGCGCTATCCAAAGCCGTTGATGCGGGCCAGCAGCTGATCGACAATAGCGGCGTCAAAGAATCCAAGTATTACAAGGCCGCCAAAACCACGCTTGATGAAGCCATCGAAATGGCCGACAACTGGGTGAATCAACAAGCAGCCAAAGCGCAGTAAAACATTTTCCAAAGTACCGCGTGGCATTCGAAATCTCGTTTGCGCTTACCGTGCCGTCAGTATGCGGATTCGCGCTGATTTTCGCCGCAATCATCTTCTCCGAAGTGCAACTCCCACATCGCAGCAAATCGTAATGCCGAATATGTGAACTTGACTGTTGATTCCACGCTGTATCTGCTTTATTCTTGAATGCTTGTGAAAGAGTTTTGTGAGAAGTGGTGGAAACGTATCGCCACCAAAGAGATGGTATTCATCGGCATTGTGACGCTGGCCGCGTCCATTATCGCCTCATGGCTGAAGCAATTCCCTGGATTCAGCCTGTTCGGTGCGCTGATTATCGCACTGCTGATCGGCATGGTGCTGCAGTTTCCGATTCGCAAATGGTATTCCAGCCGTTCACCAGAGCATAAGGCCGGTGTGAAAGACGCAGCAGGACTGATCTCCAACAAGCTGCTCCGCCTGGGTATTATTCTGCTTGGATTCAAACTCAACCTGCAGGTGTTGTTCACGCAAGGCATCAAATGCTTGCCGATTGCCGCTGTTGTGGTGACGCTCACCATCGTCGTGTGCTACAACATCGCCCGTAAGCTCGGCGTTGACCCGCAACTGGCCATCCTCGTGGCAGGTGGGACCGGCATTTGTGGTGCCGCAGCCGTCATGGGACTTTCCGGATCCATCAAGGTTCCACCGGAACAGGAAGACGAGAAAGCCAACAATGAAGTGATGGCCGTGGCCATCATCGCCATCATGGGCACGATCTTCGCCCTCGTGGAAATCGCGCTCGGCCCTCTTACCGGACTGACCAACACCCAGCTGGGCATCACAGCCGGCGCATCCCTGCACGAAATCGCACACGCAGTGGCGGCTGGTGACGCGTTCGGCGCGGTCGACATCGCCACCATCATGAAGCTGTCGCGAGTGCTTATGCTCGTTTTCGCAGCCATCATCATCGCCATCTGGTGGGATAAGAACCATTCGCAGATGCCTTCGGACGGCAAGCGCAAGATCTCATTCCCGTGGTTCATGCTCGGCTTCATCGGAGCGTCGATCATCGGCACGTTCGTGCCGTTCATCGCCACCATCACCCCGCAGCTGGTCGACTTCGCCTACATCGTGCTTGGCATGGCCATGGCCGCATTGGGCATCACCGTGAACTTCTCGGCACTCGCCAAGAAGGGGCAGAAGGCGTTCCTTGCCAGCCTCATCACTTCGATCCTGCTCATGTGCTTCGCAGCGGGAGTGGCAGCGCTGTTCTTCTAAAAATCTTCTACATATCTTTTAGATATCTTCCAAATACCGTTGTGCCGTGCGCTGGGATAATCAGTGCACGGCACATTTTTTATTTGCATTAAAAGTAATCTGGTATTAATCCGAAACTTTGCGACGATCCGCAATCAAGGTACGAACCAGCGAACAAATCGGCAGCAAATACAGAAAACAGCTCAACAACAGACTTTCCGTAGGAGCCCCAACCGAAGCAAGCGGCACCGCGCCGGCAATCGACCATGGAATCAATGGAGCCACCACAACGGCGGTATCCTCCAAATTAATAACCTTGCGCTGCTCGTCGTTTTCCAAATTGCCGCATAACTGATCAGTCAACATAATCGACAATGTCTGATTACAGGCAACCGCGCTCGCAACCACAGACGTGACCAAAGTCGCGCCAAACACGCTGATGTGCTCCGCCATCGAAGCGATAAGCCGATGCGTGCCATCCAACAACCCCGTTTCCTGGAAAATACCGGAATACGACGAGGAAATGCAGACGATCAGTATCACCTTGATCATCGAAGCGATGCCGCCACCGTCAATCAACGACGCCACTTGGGCGTTCGAACAATGAAAACCGAACACCAAAGCACGGCCAATCTCCAGCCAATCCATATGCTGCACCAGCACGCAAACCGGCAATGCGGTGAGAATACTTGCGCCCATCGTAATGCGCACGTCCATTCGGGCGATCGCAAGCACCACAAGCACCAACGCGGGAATAACGGTAACCCAATGAAGATCGAACGCGCTTGAGAACAATCCCGTGATATCAATGGAACCTGCAGAAGGATGCGTGCACAAAGCCAACACAGCATAAATCGCACACGTGATGATGAACGGAACAATAGATGTTTTCAACATCAGTACGATATTGTCGAAAATATTCGTATGTGTGAGTGTTTTGACTAATTGCGCGCTGGTGGAAACAGGGGAGCAGCGGTCGCCGAAATAGACGCCCGACAGAATCGCACCGCCGAGGAATACGGGCGAAACCTGCATGGACGTGCCGAGCGTCATGGTGATGACGCCCATGGTGGCGGCCGTGGCGAACGATGATCCGGTCAGCAGTGACATGAGGCAGTTGAGCAGGAAGGCGAGCAGAATCACCACATGCGGGCGCACCAAGCTGGACGTGTTCGCCACAATGAAGGGCACGGTGCCGGCAGCACGCCACAGCGTGGTCAGCAGACCGATCAGCACGAACGTCACCACCACAATGCTTGCGGCACGCATGGTGGCGAACCCTTTGGAAAGCATGGTCGCGAATTTGTGACCGGTGATTTTGCCATGGATGAGGAACATGACCACGCCGGCCAGCAGTGCGGGAACGATGGATATGTTGGTTATGATGCAGGCAATCAAAGCCGCACAGAACAGCGCCATCGTAACAAGTTCCGCCATAATGTCCTCTCTTTGATGATTATCTTGCGGTGCGCCAACGCCTTCGACAATCTTTCAGCGAATCGTAAGAACTCGGCAAGCGTAGCAGTCATTATGTAAACGCGATGAGTTCGGGCTAAGACGTGGACATGGTCTTGTGCTGGTGCGGTGGAATGGCTGGGGCGGTGGGAGTGTCGGTTTGGTTCAACCGGACTTGAGATTGATAGTCTGTAATCGATTATGCTGAAGCGAGCGGAATCGAGGAGGATTATGACTGATTTCGATATTGCGAAAGTGCAGGAATTGGAACATCGTACAGATGATGCGTCGGCTCCCGAGGTGTTCTTCACTCCCGTGATTACGCCAGAAAGTCTGGTTGCCGCATATCATGCGTTGGGAGCTAGGCCGGAAGGTAAGGTCGCCATCAAAATCCATTCCGGAGAATCCGAAAAATCCAATAATCTGAATCCCGCGCTGGTCAGGGATTTGGTACAGGAGATCGGCGGAACATTGGTGGAATGCGCAACGGCATACGACGGCAATCGAGAGACTCCCGAAAAAAGCCTTGCCGTGTTCAAAGAACGCGGATATGGCGATATCGCGCCGATTCAAATCATGGATATGGGCGGTGAGATTGAGATTCCAGTCGCTCGGTACAAGCATATTGCGTACGACATCGTCGGCAAGCGCATCGATGATTACGATTCGATTTTCGTGCTTTCGCATTTCAAAGGGCATCCGATGGGTGGTTTCGGAGGTGCGTTGAAGAACGTGTCCATCGGTATTGCCTCGTCGAACGGCAAACGTTGGATTCATTCCGCGGGTGTGGCTAAAGACAAGTGGGTCGAAGCTGATCAAGATGACTTCCTTGAGTCGATGGCCGAAGCGGATGAGGCTGTGATCAGCCATATGAACGGCAACATGATGTATTTGAACGTGATGAACCGTTTGTCGGTGGACTGCGACTGCTTCGCCACACCGTCCGAGCCCGACATGCATGACATTGGCGTGCTCTCGTCGCTCGACCCTGTGGCGCTTGACCAGGCCTGCGTCGATTTGATTCATGTGGCTCCGGACGGTGCATCCGTGACTGAGCGCATCGCCACCAGACACGGCGAGCACACGCTCGAATACGCCGAAGAACTTGGGCTTGGTTCGCGTTCGTACCGCTTGACCGTGCTTGAGTAGCGTTCGGAGTCGGCAATGACGGAATCCGTGAAATCCATGGAAAACATGGCGACCGCGCAAAACGTGCAAGCTGTGATCGAACGCATCGAACGTGTGTATACGGAACGTGAACGTGTGTTCGTAGCGATTGACGGACCATGCACGTCAGGCAAAACCACATTGGCGACTGTGCTGCAACGCCATTTCGGCGGCAATGTGCTGCATATGGACGATTTCTTCCTTCGTCCGGAACAGCGCACTCCGGAACGGTTCGCCGAACCGGGCGGCAACGTCGATCGGGAACGGTTTGAAGACGAGGTACTGGCTCCGCTAGCAGCCGGAAAGATCGCGCAGTACAGGCCTTGGGATTGCCATACCGGCGATTTTGCGGCTTCGCACAATGTTGAACCAGCCCGTTTGACGATTGTCGAAGGCAGTTACAGCATGCATCCCGCATTGCGTGGCTATTACGACCTGATGATCTGCCTGACGATTGATTCCGGCGAGCAGTTGCGCAGACTCGAAGCGCGCAATCCGCGTATGCTGCAGCGATTCATCGACGAGTGGATTCCGTTGGAAAACCGGTATTTCGCGTCAACCGAAACGCGTACGGCCGCCGACATGATCGTCGACACCGCCGCAAGCGAATAACGAATCATATGCAACGAACTTCACATAAGTAAGCGAATGTTGTTGAAAAGAAGAAAAGGAGAACGAACATGACTTCCTCCACAGCAGTTTCCCTGCGTCGCACTGATTTGCCGCGCCTAAGCCTAAGCGTCAAAGCCGCCGCAACCGTGCTTGCCATTGTCGCCGCAGTGGCGTTGCCGCAATTGTTCCACGTGATCGGAGCGGTTTCCGGTCAGGGAACCGCGCTGGGCGTCGCCTTTCTGCCCATGCACCTGCCGATTATCTTCATCGGTTTGATTGCCGGTCCCGCAGTTGGTGCGATTGCCGGTGCCGCCGCTCCGCTGGTGAGCTTCCTGCTTTCCGGCATGCCGATGCTGGCGATGCTGCCATTCATGATGATCGAATTGTGTGCGTACGGCTTGGTTGCAGGTCTGCTGCGTGAAATCAAGCTTCCGAGCTTGGTCAAGGTGGTTATCGCCCAACTTGCCGGTCGTATTGTGCTGACTGTCGCCACCGCCGTGGCGGTGTTCGCATTCGGCTCCGGCAACAGCATCGCAGCCACATGGACGAGTGATTTGGCCGCGGGCCTGCCTGGTCTTGCCTTGCAGTGGGCGCTGATCCCTCTTGCCGCATATTGGACCGAATCCCTGATCACCAAGCGATGAACCACGTTCTGAACACTTTCTGAACCAAAAGAGCCAAGCCGATAGACTTGGCTCTCGTTGTATGTAAGACGTTAGGCCTCATATGAGCCGCAGATGAAAGGAACGCCATGATCGCCGGAGTGTCCATCACCACGTTGCTACTGGTTCTTGTTGCCGGTATTGGCGCAGGATTCGTAGGGTATGCCGTTGGCGCTTCGTCATTGATCTCATATCCGGCATTGTTGGCGTTCGGTATTCCGCCGGTGCTTTCGAACACCACAAACACGGTGGGCGTGTGTGGTACCGGCATCGGTGGCCTGCTTTCCGCTCGTAAAGAGTTGAAGGGGCAACGAACGCGTGTGATCCTCTATGCGCTTATCGGATTGGTCGGCGGCATTATCGGCGGACTGTTGCTGCTTGAACTGCCGGCGGAAGTATTCGAATGTGCGGTGCCTCCGCTGATTCTGTTCAGCGCGTTGATCATCGCCATCGACCCTCGTAAAAAAGCCGCAGCGCGAGACGCCGTTGCACAGGCTCTTCCGCAATCGCAGCAAGGCGAACGGGCCGCGCAGATCGCCAACAAAACCGATGACGGCAAACTGCATGACCCATGGTGGTTGTGGCTTGGCGTAAGTTTCGTCGGCGTTTATTCCGGTTATTTCGGCGCTGCCGCAGGCACGCTTGCCTTGGCGATTCTCGACTTGGGCAAAATCGGTCCGTTCCATCAGATCAATGCGTTGAAAACAGTGGTCGGTTTTGGCGCGAACATTTCCGCCGCGATCATGTTCATTATCCGCGGATCCGTATATTGGCCGTTCGCCATCATGATGTGCGTCGGATGCATTATCGGCAGTGCCATCGCACCTCCCGTAACCCGACATATTCCCGAAAACATCATGCGTGCCGCCGCCGTGCTCACCGGCATCATCCTAGCCGTCAAGCTCGGCTGGTCCACATACTTCTAGAGCACAACAGCAATTGTTGTTGCGTGCAATGGCGATATCCTTGAAAGAAGGGTAGACACAAAACGGCAGGGGAATGATGGCGATTGTCGATGAGGCGAAGCTGGGGTATCTGGACTTTCTTTCGCGTGAGGATCGGGTACGCCACCATCGTTACGTTGAGGAAATGAAACAGTACGACATGATGCGCTCCGGCGACATCAATGCCATTTCTGAAAGTGCGAAACTGTGGGATTCCGGACTGTACGGGCATCTGTCAGACGATCCTCTGAAAAATGCGAAATACCGTTTCGTCACCACCATCACCTTGGCCACACGCTTCGCCATCGAAGGTGGCATGGATGAGGAAGACGCCTACAACGCTTCCGACCTGTACATTCAGGATCTTGACAATTGCAAGACCCCGGAAGACGTGCGTCGACTGCATACCGACATGATGACCTTCTTCACTTGGGCCATGGCCGACATGCAGAAAACCGACACCCATTCCAAAGCCGTCAACGAATGCATGGACTACATCCACTACCATCTGCATGAGAAAATCACCGTCGCGATTCTGGCACAGCACGTGCATTTGAATCCCACGTATCTGTCGGAACTGTTCGCACGTGAAACGGGAACGTCATTGTCGCAATACATTACCGACAAACGTATGGAAGCCGCCGAAAACATGCTGAAATATTCGGAATACAGCTTCAATGAGATCGCGCAGATCCTCGCATACCGGTCGCAAAGCCATTTCACGAAAGTCTTCAAGAAACACAGCGGCATGACGCCGGGGGAGTATCGCAAGAAATACTCGCAAACCGGCATTTGGCCGGAATAAACTTGCGGACGGTCGCGTTTTTGCATCGTTGCAAGTGGTCCAAGTGAATCGCAAGTAACCTGAACGCGAATTTCCGTGCACAAATCGCATAAATCAGCGTGCTTTGATGTGCGAAATCCTTGCAAATCAGCTACGGTGGAAACAATTCGATGACGATACGCGCGGATAGCGAATTACGAAGCGCGTGAGGTAAGTAGAAAAAGGAAAGAAATATTATGGGAATGCCCCTTGATTTGTATGTGATTCGACATGGCGAATCCGAAGCGAACGTGATTATCAGTGCCGGTGAACAGGGTGACAACTCGCTGTATACGCAGGATAACGTCACCGTGCCCGACCGTTCGTGGAGGCTTACGGCCACCGGCCGCAAGCAGGCGGACTGCATCGGCCGCTGGCTGGTCTCACAGCAGCCGTTGTTCGACCGCTACCTCGTCTCGCCGTACGTGCGCACGCGTGAGACGGCTGCCACGATGGCCCTGCCTAAGGCGAAATGGGAGGAGACACGCGTACTGCGCGAACGCTCCTGGGGTGAGATCAATACCATCACGAAAGATGATTTCAAAACCAATTACGCGCGCAACTGGATGTTCAAGAACACTGATCCGCTGTATTGGCGTCCGCCGGCGGGCGAATCGATCGCCGATGTGGCCGAAAACCGTGTGCATAATCTGCTCACGTCCCTGAACCGCAAGTCGGACGCGGAATCCGTGGTGATGGTCAGTCACGGCGACCTCATGCTGGCGCTTATGCTCACTTTGGAGGACTTGTCCGACGAGGAATTCATGCACCGTGCGGCGTCCGACGAATGGAAGATCACTAATTGTACGTGCTTCCATTATTCGCGTCGCGATCCGGCCACCGGGCGCACGCATAAGCGTTTCCGCTGGGAACAGACCGCCCGTCCGGTGTTCGACGATGCGGAAGGCCGTTGGGTGGTGAAGGTCGAAGATTGGCGTGAATTCAAGCGTCCAGTGCTGTCGAATGGCGATTTGGTGGACGTTGTTCATGCGGTCGACCGTCACCTGTGATGTGCGCTGGTCTGTTGATTGCATGATCGGATTGGCTGATATCGACGATTAATGCCCCCATCTTGCGTGCGAAACGCGTCCGTGTCCACGCCCCGCTACAATGGCTGTGACACGCGGCGCGTTTTTGCTTGCCGCGCAAGAGAGTTAAGGAGACAATCGCATGTCCAATCTGTTCACGTGGCAGGTCCACGGTGACGGCAAGACGCTGAAGCCGGGCGAAGTCGTTGAGCCTGACGAGCGCCTGACGTGGCCGCGCACCGCCGAAATCGGTGCGCAGCACGTCATCGCCATGTTCGGCGCCACGTTCCTGGTGCCGATTCTGACCGGTTTCGACCCGTCCACCACCCTGTTCTTCACGGCCATGTCGACCGCACTGTTCCTGCTGATCAACAAGAACGTGCTGCCGAGCTACTTGGGTTCGTCCTTCGGCTTCATTGCCCCGATCACCGCCGTCACCACGGCGAACAAGGGCATCGCCGTCGCATCCTTCGGCATTCTCGTGACCGGTTTGCTGCTGGCTCTGATCGGTGTGCTCGTGCACTTCGCGGGCGCCAAGTGGATTGACATCATCATGCCGCCGGTGGTCAACGGTGCAATCGTGGCCATCATCGGCTTCAATCTGGCTCCGAGCGTGTGGAACAACTTCCAGGTCGCTCCCGATACCGCTATCGTGACTTTGGCTGCCGTGCTGCTGGTAGCAGTGCTGTTCAAGGGTCTGCTTGGCCGACTCAACATTCTCATCGGTGTGATCATCGGTTACGCATACGCTTGCATTCGTGGCCAGGTTGACTTCTCCGCCATCGGCGATGCCGCTTGGGTTGGTCTGCCGACTTTCCACCTGCCGCAGGTTGACTTCACGATTCTGCCGATGTTCGTTCCGGTGGTGCTCGTGCTCGTTGCCGAAAACGTCGGCCACGTCAAGTCCGTTTCCCAGATGACCGGCCGCGATTATGACGACCAGATCGGCACCGCCCTGTTCGCCGACGGTCTTGGCACCACCATCGCCGGTTTCGGCGGCGGCTCCGGCACCACCACGTACGGTGAGAACATCGGTGTGATGGCAGCCACCAAGGTGTATTCCACCGCAGCCTACTGGTGTGCGGCTGGTTTCGCACTGCTGCTGAGCCTGTGTCCGAAGTTCGGTGCCATCATCAACACGATTCCGGCTGGCGTGCTCGGTGGCGTGACCACCCTGCTGTACGGCATGATCGGCATGGTCGGTATCCGTATTTGGGTTGAGAACAAGGTCAACTTCGACAAGCCGCTGAACATCATGGTGGCCGCAATCACCATGATCATTGCCATCGGCCAGTTCGCGTTCGCTTTCAATGGCATTTCCTTCAACGGCATCGCCATCGGCACCATCGTGATCCTCGTCTCCTACCACGGCCTGAAGGCCATCGGCAAGGCCACCGGCACGATCGACAAGAACGATCCCGACATCCTGTGATGCAATAATCATTTGCATCGTTCTGAAGGCCCTTCCCAAACGTTCCCTGTTCCGGAAGGGCCTTTTGCGTACGCCTGTGTAGCTTTCGCGTGTGCAAGGCATTAGAGATGCGATGAGGATATGACGATTATTGAGAAGTTTCAAGATGAAAGCATACGTCGGAGTCTTCGTCGATATGGCATCTCTGAAATTTGGTTGTACGGGTCTATGGCTCATGGGGATACGAAATATGTGGGCTCGCTGAAAACGGTGTTGAATGTGTTACGTCAATCGTTTGACTTCATGTGGGGTTGAATGGGTATGATGATGCAAAAGGGGTTGTGTCCATTTTTGAATGAAGGAGTTCATCATATGAGTACCGCAGCAGGAAAGAAGATCGCCATCGTCACCGGTTCTGCGCTTGGATTGGGATATGAGCTGACTCGACAGCTGATCGCCAAGGGATGGTTCGTTGCCGGTATTGATTTCAATGGCGTACGTCAGGCGGAGTTGTCGAAGACTTTTGCTGCCGACGAATACAGAGCTTTTGTGGGCGATATTTCCGACGAATCGTTCGTGAAGAACTCCGTTGCCGCAATCGCGAAAATCGGTCATATCGATTTGCTGATCAACAATGCCGGGCAGCCTTCGTTCAAAGTGCCGACCGCATACGAGGCGGCCGATGTGGACAAGTGCCTGAAAGGTCTGAAAGGCATGGTGCTGTGGAGCGTGGAAACCCTGAAGGCGGACGGCGAGCGGGATCTCAAAATCGCCAACGTCATGTCTACCGCGGCAACGCGAGGCAACCCCAACGAATCCGTGTACTGCGCCACCAAGTGGGGCGAAAAAGGCTATACCAAGAGTCTGCAGGCCGCATACAAGGGAACCAGCGTGAAAATCGTGGGTGTCTATCCGGGAGGTATCGACACCCCGTTCTACCGTGACAGCCATGATTATGTGTCTGAAGAAAAGCAGCATACCTTCATGCGTGCGGATCAGCTGGCCGAAGTGATCCTGTCCAATCTGGTCAATGAAGCGAATCTGACCGTCACCGACATTGAAATCAACCGCAATCCGGCGTGAATATAACGGATATGAAGGATTGAAGGAACGTAAGCAAAAGTATTGGGCATAGGCTACAGTTATCAGGTTTGCGCAACGTGCGTAATATTTGACATGAAAGGCCATTGTGCCCGATACCGTTTTTGATGAAGATACCCTCGCAGCCGCTTCCGAAGCGATGGGCGAGGAAGAGGAACGTCCGCTGACGTTCGCCGAACTCGGCGTTCCTGGTCCGCTGGTCCGCGTGCTTGCGGCCGATGACAAGAAAACCGCTTTCCCGATTCAGGCCGACACGCTTCCCGATTCGTTGGCTGGGCGAGATATTCTTGGCCGTGGTCGCACTGGATCCGGCAAGACGCTGGCATTTTCGATTCCGCTGGTCGCTCGCTTGGGCGAAGTGGATGCCGGCGAGTATGAGAACATGAGCCAGTTCCGCCACGAGGTCAATCGTGTGAAGCAGGCCCATGCCGAGGAACGTCGTGCCGACGATTTCGTGCCGCATCCACGTGGTCTGGTGCTTGCTCCGACCCGTGAGCTCGCCAACCAGATCAACGACGTGCTCATGCCGCTCGCCCAGATATACGGCATCAACACCACCACCGTGTACGGTGGCGTACGTTATGCCCGCCAGATCCGTGACCTTCAGGCCGGTGCCGATATTGTGGTGGCATGCCCAGGTCGTCTTGAGGATTTGATTGAACAGGGTGCGCTCACCTTGGACAAGGTTGAGGTCGCGGTTATTGATGAGGCCGACGAAATGGCCGATATGGGCTTCCTTCCGCCAGTCAAGCGACTGCTCGGCCAGATTTCGTTCGACGCGCAGATCATGCTGTTCTCCGCCACGCTCGACCATGGCGTGGACGAAGTGGTGGAAACCTTCCTGTCCGATCCGAAGGTGCATAGCGTCGATTCCGCGACGGCGACCGTTGACGAGATGACCCACCATGTGTTCAAAACCACGCAGGGCAACCGTCACGAGCTGGTGCGCACCCTCGCTTCCGGCAAGGGCCGTCGCATTCTGTTCACCCGTACCAAATTCCAGACGCAGAAGCTTGCCAAGGATTTAACGCAGAACGGCATTCCTGCGGCCGAATTGCACGGCAATCTGAGCCAGAACCAGCGTGACCGCAATCTGGCCGCCTTCAACTCCGGCGATGTGAACGTTATGGTGGCCACCGATGTGGCCGCGCGAGGCATCGACGTTTCCGGTGTGGAACTCGTGGTGCAGGTCGAACCGCCGGAAGATCCGAAATCCTTCCTGCATCGTTCTGGACGAACCGCGCGAGCCGGTCATTCCGGTGACGTGGTGACCATCATTCTGCCGAACCAGCGCCGCAGGACCCGTCGCATGATGCGAGAGGCCGGACTGGAGGTCGAGCCGATCGACGTAACCCCTGATTCGCCGGAAGTGTTGGAACTCGTGGGCGAAGTGGCCGAGCCGGTGTTCGGCTGGACGCTTGAGCAGTCGCAACCGGCAGGAAATCCGCGCCGCAGGAAAAACGGCAATGGCGGTGCCGACGGTGAACGTTCCGGCAGGCCGAACCGTTCCGGTGGACGCAACAAGGATCGTGGCAAAGACAAGGGTGGCAAGCCGTTCAAGTCCGAACGTAAGGATCGTCGCGATCGCGACCAGCGTGAGGAGCGTAACGACAACGCCAAGAAGTTCGAACCGAAGCAGAATCGCGCTGAACGTCGTGCCGCCAAGTTCGAAGGCCGTGACAATCGCGAATTCGAGGCGCGCGAACATCGTTGGGAACATCCTGAAATTCAGGAGGAACGTCGTGACCAGCGTGAGGAAAAGCGCAATAACAAGCGTCGTGAGAAGTATGCGCGTTTGCACGAGCATCAGCGCAGCGACAACGAACAACGAGAAACGTCGAACAAGCGCAGGAACGACGACGATTACGGCAATACCGACAATCGCAGGAAGCCGGGAAGGAAGAAGGCCGGTCAGCTTGCGAAAAAGCAGGGTGCGCCAAGTAAGAAGCAGCGCAAGTCGGAAGCTCGCGCCGAACGCCGATATGACGACGATCGTCGTTCCAAGGGCAAGAAGCGTGATGAGCGTTTCTCGGATGCGAAACGTTACGACCGTCATACGGAAGTCAAGCGTGGTGGCCGTGGCGAACGTCACGACAAGCATGCCGGGCAGTCCCGCCATCGCCATGCGAACATCAAAAAAGCGCCGTTCCGCACGCGTTGATCGCTGAAAAGCGGAAGAGGATGAAAAGATAGGAAAACGGTGTCTGCCAAGTGGTTATGAATACTTGGCAGACACCGTTTTCTTTGATTGTCTATACGAAAGTCGTTCAGCCTGCGGCCGGATCGTATTGGTCGTCTGCGGTGAAGCATTTACGGTATGCCATCACCATGATGAGACTGTCAGCCAGAAGCGTCAACGCTGCGATGGCGGCAAGAATCAGGAACTGGTATTTCGCCGCGTCGATAGGATTGCCGCCGGCGATGATCTGACCGGCCATCATGCCAGGCACCGTCACAATGCCGCTGGAAGCCAGCGAGGCGGTAGTCGGCAGCAAACCCAAACGAATCGACGAGACGATGGACGGGCGTGCGGCCTCCCAAGCGGTCGCACCCAACGCCAGCAGCGTATCCACTTCGTCACGGCGTTCCTTCATGCTTTCGAAGAACCGGCTCAACCCAACCGCCAAAGCGGACACGGTATTGCCGAGCAGCATGCCGGTCAACGGTACCACCAATTGCGGCGCATACCATGGTTGCGGGCGAATGATCAATTCGGTGACTAACGAAATCATAATGAGCATGGTGATGACCAAGCTCAAAAACACGGGACCGGCCAAGCCTTTCGGCACACCTTTGGCACGAGACAGGGTGATTTGCACGGCCGCGATCAGCATGAACATCACCAGCAACAGCACCAGCCATGGATTGTTCGACTTGATGACGAACTCCATAATGAAACCCATGGCGCACAATTGCAGCAACGCACGGCACGCCGACCATAGCAGTGTCTTGCCAATGCCCATGCGCATCGCTTCGGAAATGCCTGCGGCCACGGCGACCATAACCAATGCGATAAGCAGACCCCAAATATCAATGGAATAATAATTGCCGCTCATGCCTGCACTCCTTGCGCCGAATCGGACTGTGCCGCGAAATCATTGGAATCATTGGTTGCTGCGGTGTGCGGAGCATTCGTACTCTGCAATACGCCATTGGCCAGTGTGAGAATGCGTGTGGCACGCCCATCCGGCGGGCGATGGCGAATACGAATCACCGCCATGCCCCGCTCTGCGGCCTGAGCCATGATGGATGCCACCTTATCGGCGTTCTCATCATCCAAACCGGCATCAACCTCATCGGCAAGCAGCACTTTCGGCGAAGTAAGCAAGGTGCGCGCCAAACTCACACGGGCGGCCTGGCCTCCAGACAAGTCATGCGGAGCACGCCCCAAATCAATATCCGCGCAGCCAATGGCGTCAAGCGTGGCTCGAATGCGAGCATCCGGCAGTAGATCTGCGGGTTTGAGAGACTTGCCGGCCGACCATTTTCTGTCGAATCCACGCTTGGCTTCACCAGTGCGAATGGACAGCGTGAACGGTAAACGAATCGCTTCGGCCACACTCGCACCGATCAATACCGGCTTCTGCGGCAAATACGCCACCTGACTACGCCACTGCTGCGGTGTGAATTCGCTGGCAGGGTGCCCTTCAAGCTGAAAATCGCCGTTCGTATTCGGATTCAATCGTGCAAAAGCGGTAAGCAGACTACTCTTGCCCGATCCGGAAGGACCGACCAAATCCACAATCTCACCATGCTTCACATCAACGGATAATCCGCTGAAAATCGTGCGTTGTTCACCATCGACAGGCACGACACAGGAAACATTCGACGCCGAAAAAACATACTGCATAATGCAACACCATACCGCTTGGCTGCCGGTCGGAGGCATTGGACGCGTTTCTTAGTGTCTTCTTAGCTGGAATCACATTGTATGGGAATATTGCGTCTGCTGTACAAGGAACATGTACAGGGAACATGCGCAAGGAAGCGCGATCGGAGGAAACCATGCCGCAGTCAGAGTATCAAACCGATCCGGCACGACTGATGCATTCCCAATGCGCTGTTGGTCGAAGGCGATCCCGACGTGGGGTCCGTTCCATGCGTATGGCGGGTATTGGAACGTGCGTTCAAGGCATGATCGGCAAAGACAAGAACGCTGCCTAAGAGCATCATCCATTCAGCTTGCTCACAGTATTTTTCGTCGATATTTCAAGGAAAATCAGCCTCAAGGATGAGGTCGTGCCAACGTTTCATGGACTACAACTGGCACATTGGAAATGAAGAATATGAAAGCAAGAAGTGAGCATGCGTGCATGGTTGATGAACATAAGCTTGGTGGATGGCTGGTTTCCGGCAACGTTGTTTTCGATAACCGCGGTGCTGGCGGCGATACTGTTGGGTATTGCAATATGGGAGACGGTTGGCGGAAGCCGTGGCGGCGGTAAACGTGCAATTGCCGTAGTTGCGTGTCCGATGGTGATTGCGGTTATTGCCGGCATTGCCGGATTGGTGATTGCCTGGTTGCTGTCGGACGTGTTTGTGGTGTTCGGTGTTGAGCTGGGGCCGCATGTGGTCGCATGGGCCGGTTGCGGTTGCGCGATCATTGGATTCGCGATTTGCTATGCGGTGCAGCATAGGGGAGTGTTGCGTGCCGTCGCCGTTGTATTGACGGTATTCGCGGTGCTTTCCGCCGCCACCGGCATCGATCAGGCGTATGGAGAATATGCCACCATCGGATCACTGTTCGGCCAAGACACCTATCGTGAAGCCGACCTGACGGGAATGGCGAAACGCAGCGATTTGATTAGCGTCACGCAATGGAAGCAGGAAAAAGCAGACGGTAGCGTCAGCAATATTCCCGCACATGGCGAAGTCAGGAAAGTAAATATTCCAGCCACAGCATCGCATTTCGAAGCGCGAAAGGCGCTGGTATATCTGCCGCCTGCAGCGCTTGCCACAGCCAAACACAAGCCGGCGTTGCCGGTCATACTGATGATGAGCGGCCAGCCGGGCTCTCCGGGACGCGTGTTTGCCGCGGGCGGCATTCAAACCATGATGGACGATTACGCGCAGCATCATGGCGGACTTGCGCCCATTGTTATTGCGGCCGACCAGTTGGGAGACGATTCACATAACACCCTATGCGTGGATTCGCCGGTGTACGGCAATGCGTTGACCTACTTGACGAAAGACGTGGTCGACTGGGTGAAAGCCAATCTTCCGGCGGCACAGCAAGCGCAGGACTGGGCGATCGCAGGTTTTTCACAGGGGGCCACATGTTCTCTGCAGATCGGTGCGAACCATCCGGATTTGTTCGGTACCATCATTCCCACCGATAGCGAACTCAAACCGACCAATGGCAGTGAAAGCAGTATGATCAGCCGGTTCTTCCACGGCGATCGCACCGCATACGAGAAGCAGATTCCCGTCAACGCCATTCGCAACCATGCGCCTTCAACCCAGACGCTTGTTATCGGCGCGGGGGAGCGTGATCGCGAGTCCGTAAGCAATGTCGAACGCATCGTACCGGTTGCTCAACAGGCGGGCATGCATGTTACGGCAGTCGAATCGCTTGGCAATGCGCATGACTGGCATGCCGTGCAAGACACGTTGCGGTACGGACTTGCCGTATTCGGCTACAACACGGGACTGAGCGATGCCAAGCCGAAATTGGTCGACTATCCGAATCTCAAACGCATTTCAATCTGAATCATCGAACGGAAGTACTGTATTATGACGCAATCGCAGGAATCAACAGTGAAACCATTATTTGGCTTTCGTGCGCTTATGGCCGATCTTGCCGACTGGATTCGTAAGCATCGCATGACCTTGGGGTTTGTGCTGTTCATCACGCTGTTCAATGTCGGCATGCAGCTCGTATGCGGCATTAGACATACGCAATTTCCGCCGCAATTGTCGCGCGTGAGTTTTGACGCGCTCGCGCATGGACGTTGGTATACCGCGCCGATTTCACTGCTGTCGGTGCCTCATTTGGGGCGTCTGCTGATTGACCTGCCGCTGATACTTATCGCATTCGGTCTTGCCGAAACGGTGATTGGAAAAGCGAAAACGGCATGGGTGTCACTGATCACCACGCTCGGTGGCATAGCGCTCGGCATGGGAGTATGTTCGCTGTTCGCCGGCAAAAGTCCGCAATGGCATGCGATTTCGCATGATGGTGCGATTTTGGGGCCGCTGGTTGTTGTGGTGGGCACGCTGATGTGTGCCAGCGCGTTCACCGCCATGCTGTGGCGTCGGCGTATTCGTGTGATCGGCTATAGCGTGGTGCTGATCCTGTTCCTGTATCGTGGTGAAGCCGGCGATTACTGTTTGCTGGCGTCGGCGTTGCTTGGCCATGTGCTTGGCTATTTGATGGCTTCCGAGAGTCAAGGTGATGTGTATAGGCATGGTGCCTTGTATGAGATGCGCAGGCTGATTGGTATGGCTGCCGGCGTACAGGCGGTCGGTTCGCTGGTTGCCGTTTCCTCAAGACAATCATTCGGATTGCTCTCCATGTTCGGCTTGCTGACAGGTTCCACGGAATTCGACACGGAACAAGTGTTGGATTGCCTCAACGGTTCCTCGCATGCCAACTGTTTCGCGCAATATCGTATGATGCGATTCACCATGCCCGGAAACTGGCTGGTGTCGTTGATGCCGACGCTGATGCTGCTGTTGATCGCATGGGGTCTGTATCGCGGACGCCGTATTGCCGCAGCGTTGAGCGTGCTGTTCAATGCGTGCACAGTGGTGCTTGCGATGCTGTTTTATGTGGTGCTTCCGCTGCAATATGTTGGCGATTCGCAGGCTGATGCGTTGCCTGCGTTGGCTCGTCATGGTGCGTTTCATGCGATGTTTTCCACTATGGCATTGCCGTTGATTTTTATCGTTATCGTCATTGCGTTCCGTCAGTGTTTTACGATTCGCACTAGAAGTGAGATTATGTTGCGTGCTGCGGCAGGTGCATTGTCGGCTTTTCTGTTGTTGGGATTGATGTATGCCGGATATGGGCTTGCCTCTCCCGACGATTTCAATGAAAGTCCGCAATTGATCGCATTGCTTGCCGATTATGTGCAGCGATTGTTGCCGATCGGACTGCTGAGTGGTATCGAACCTGAGTTTGTGCCCGTCGGCCGAATCTCCTTGCTGGTATATCAGTGCGTCGGTCCGGTGTTTTGGATTATCGCTCTGCTGTGTGTTTGGGATTGTTTGCGGGATCGTTCCATGGTGAATGACGCTTTGCACCATCGTGTTGACGCGATTATTCCGCTTGGCGGCGAATCCATGTCATTCATGGCAACTTGGAAAGGCAATGACTATTGGTTTTCCGCAACCGGACGTTCCGCGATCGCCTATCGAGTGTCGTACGGCATCGCATTGACGGTGACAGGACCATTCGGAGATCCCAGCGAATATGCGGAAGATCTTACTGATTTCGCAACATTCTGCACACAACATTCCTGGACGCCCGTGTTTTACAGTGTGCACGAATCGCAGCGAGCCGAACTCACCAAAGCCGGATGGGATTCGCTTGACGTCGGTACGGAAATGGTCGTCAATCCCAACGAATGGCAGACCCGAGGCAAGAAATGGCAGGACGTGCGCACCGCCATCAACAAAGCCAAACGAGACGGCATCACCGACGTGCTCACCACTTTCAAGGAGGCACCCTTCTCAGTACAAACGCAGATTCGTGAGATCTCCGCACAGTGGGCCGGCAAAAAGGCCCTGCCGGAAATGGGATTCACCTTGGGAGGCGTCGACGAACTGATCGACTCCCGGGTGCGCCTACTCTACGCGGTTGACGGCAATGGCAAAGTCCTTGGCGTAACCAGCTGGCTGCCCACCTATCGTGACGGTACGATCATCGGTTGGACGCTTGACTTCATGAGGCATCGCACCGACAGCGTCAACGGCATCATGGAATTCCTGATTGCACGCATGGCTGAACGACTACGCGACGAAGGCAACGTGGAATTCATGAGCTTATCGGCGGCGCCGCTGGCCGGTATGGGATCCAACGAAAGCGAACACGAGGAAAGCGAAGTGTTGCGTCATGCACTGCAAATGGTCGCAGACATCATGGAACCAGCATACGGATTCCATTCACTATTCCGTTTCAAACTGAAATTCCATCCCGATGAAGAGAAAGTGTATATCTGCTATCCCGACGCAGCCAAACTGCCGCAAATATCGCTTGCCGTGGCACAAGCCTACGTGCCGTCGCTCACACCTGCCGAAGCCATGCGATTCGTACGTACGATTGCGCCGCGTGATTGACATGATGTCAGACTTGAGACGGTCCATGGTTCTGGGGTAGCTCGGGTCTACACTAAAGAACGGTTCATAAAGTACTACTTTTCCTGATGGAAGGGGCCAGCATGTCAGCTGAAGCAAACGTCGGCGTAGTCGGTCTTGCCGCAATGGGCGGTAGCCTCGCACGTAACCTCGCACACCACGGCAACAAGGTGGCAGTGTTCAACCGCTCTTACGGCCGTACCGAAAAGCTCATGAACGAACACGGCAACGAAGGCGAATTCTTCCCGGCAAAAACCCTCGAAGAGTTCGTGGACAGCCTCGTCAAGCCGCGTACCGCCATCATCATGGTCAAGGCGGGAGAGCCGACCGACGCCATGATCAACGCGCTCGCCGACCTGATGGAGCCGGGCGACATCATCGTCGACGCAGGCAACGCCTACTTCCCGGACACCATTCGCCGCGAGAAGGAAATCAGCGCTCGCGGACTGCATTTCGTCGGATGCGGTGTGTCCGGCGGTGAGGAAGGCGCTCTGCTTGGACCTTCCATGATGCCGGGTGGCTCCGAAGAATCCTGGAAGACTCTGAAGCCGATTTTTGAATCCATCGCGGCCAAGGCCGAAGGCGAACCGTGCGTCACCCATATCGGTCTCAATGGTGCTGGCCACTTCGTCAAGATGGTGCACAACGGTATTGAGTACTCCGACATGCAGCTCATCGCTGAAAGCTACGATCTGATGCGTCGTGGCCTTGGCATGACTCCGGCTGAGATCGGTGACGTGTTCGAAGAGTGGAACAAGACCGAACTCGACTCCTATCTGATCGAAATCACCGCCGAAGTGCTGCATCAGGCCGACAAGAAGACCGGTAAGCCGCTGGTTGACGTGATCGTCGACCATGCTGGCATGAAGGGCACCGGCACGTGGACCGTGCAGACCGCACTGTCTCTGGCCGTACCGGTCACCGGCATCGCCGAAGCCGTGTTCGCCCGTGGTCTTTCCTCCGAAGCTGATCTGCGTGAGGAAGCCGCCAAGCAGGGCTTCAATGGCCCTGACGGCAACCTGAACCTCACCGACGATGAGAAGAAGGCCTTCATCGAAGACATTCGTCAGGCACTCTACGCTTCCAAGATCGTCGCCTACGCCCAGGGCTTCAACGAGATTACCACTGCTGCCGAAGAATATGGCTGGGATATCGATCTGGCTGCCGTGGCACGCATCTGGCGTGGCGGCTGCATCATCCGTGCGAAGTTCCTCAACCGTATTTCCGAAGCGTTCGAATCAGGTGAAGCCAACGTGTCGCTGCTGTTCGCTCCGTACTTCAAGAACGCCATCGAAACCGCCGAAAAGTCTTGGCGTAACGTGGTGGCTCAGGCCGCCGTCAACGGTTTGCCTACTCCGGCGTTCGCTTCCTCGCTGTCGTACTTCGACGGACTGCGTTCCAAGCGCCTGCCCGCCGCCCTGATCCAGGGTCAGCGCGACTATTTCGGCGCTCACACCTACCAGCGTGTGGATCAGCCGGGCGCATTCCACACGCTGTGGGCCGAGCCGGGCCGCGAGGAAATCGAAGCCTGATAGACGTATTTCTGCAACGAATCTAGCGGATTAACAGATGCAAAGAGCCTCACGCTTTATGAAAAGTGTGCGGCTCTTTGTGTTGCGGCAAATATGATCAGCCGCAAGGGAAACTCGTTGAGTTGCCTCCTGAATTATTCGCGATGCTGGTTGCGTGGGTTGCCGCCATTCATGATTGCGGCGACCCGTCGCGTCAGAGCGCGGGGGAGTAGTCGTTCCGCTGCGGCTCCGGCTTTGGTGAGGTAGCCGTGGTAGGCAAGCGTGCGCCCCTGCTTCATCTTCCGATACGCGTAGGTGGCAAGCTGGTAGGCGGTGGCCGGTTTGGTCAGCGTGAAGAAATTCATGCCACGCATGTTCGCGGCCTTGGCGAACCCTGTGGATGTCGGCCCGGGGCATACGCAGGTCACACTCACACCGGTATCTCGCAATTCGTACGACACCGCTTCCGAAAGCGATCGTACGAACGCTTTCGACGCGAAATATATCGCCATATATGGGCCTGCCATCATTGAAGCAACAGAAGAGATGTTCAATATGCGTCCGTGACCCTGCTCGCGCATATCACGACCATAACGGTACGTAAGTTCAGCCAACGCGGCCATGTTGAGCTGCATCATCTCATGCTGGCGATGCCAGTCAGCGTCGAGAAAACCCGTCCAATTCGCAAAACCGGCGTTATTGACGAGATGATCCACTTCAAAACCTTGCGAAACTGTGTAATCATGCAACTGTTGCGGTGCGTCAGACTCGCTTAGATCAAGCGCAACCGTCTCCACATGCACGCCATAGCGATGTTCCAGCGTGCGCTTCACGTCATCAAGTTTGCCTTGACTGCGTGCCGTAATGATGAGATCATGCCTGTCGGCCGCAAACAATGCCGCCATCTCACGCCCAATGCCACTCGAAGCCCCCGTTATCAACGCATATGCCATAAAACCACCTTTCTTAAGTATTGATGTTCATGGTAGTCAATACGCATGCAATAACGCCATTTGCAACGTAATGGTCCGGAACTTTTCGACTGGGCTGGCTGATTGACAGTTTTCATGCACTTCTCGCATGGAAAGTAATACATCATTTACATTAGTTATTTTGGTTTGGTTCGTTCACAATGGGTGCGTCAGCATGAATGTGAAAGAACCAGTATGGAATGTTCGAAAGGCCATGTTTTTGAACTCATACAACAGGGCGGCCCGACCGACAAAGTCATTACAATGCATGTCGTGAAACCGGGATCATTCACAGCTTGCATTTGACTTCGTCCACTTGAAGTTCTTAAGTTTGATGGCATGACTTACGATTTCGACACTCCCGTAGACCGATCCGGCACGTATTCGCTCAAGTGGGAAGAGGCAGGAGATGCGCTGCCCATGTGGGTGGCGGATATGGAATTTCAAACCGCTCCACAGATTCGAGCCGCACTGCAACAGCGTCTTGACCACGGTATTTTCGGATATTCCATCGTCCCTCCTGCATGGAATCAGGCATACGTTGACTGGTGGCACCGTAGGCATAATCTTGATATCGACCCGGAATCGCTCGTATTCAGCACTGGCGTGGTGCCGGCAATCTCCAGCATGGTACGAAAACTCACCACAGCAAACGAAAACGTGCTTATCCAAACTCCGGTCTACAACATTTTCTTCAATTCGATTATCAATAATGGATGCCGCGTGCTTGAATCACCGTTGGAATACGACGGTTCCGGACATTACTCCATCAACTGGGCCGATCTGGAATCCAAGTTGGCCGATCCGCAAACCACGCTGATGATCCTGTGCAATCCACACAATCCCGTAGGCCGAATCTGGGATCGCGACACCCTCGCACGCATAGGTGAGCTTTGCTGGAACCATCATGTGACCGTAATCAGCGACGAAATTCATTGTGATCTTACCGATCCGGGATATGATTACGTGCCCTTTGCCTCGGTGAATGAGCAGTGCGCAATGAACTCCGTGACCTGCATGGCACCGACCAAAACGTTCAATATCGCCGGTCTTAACACGGCTGCCGTAATGATTCCAAATCCCGTGCTGAGGCATAAGGTATGGCGTGCGCTCAACACGGACGAAGTGGCCGAACCGAACGCCTTCGCCATGACGGCCACGCTCGCTGCCTTCAACGAGAGCGAGCCTTGGCTTGAGGAATTGCGCGCATACTTGGCAGGCAACAAAGCCGAAGCACGAGCCATGATCAACGAATACAATGCTGCCGCGGCACCGGAACGACGCATCGCCCTGATTGAAAGCCATGCCACCTACTTGTTGTGGGTCGATTGTTCGAAACTGACGCACGATACCGCTCTGTTGTGCGAACATCTCAAGCGCAATCATCAGGTGATGTTCTCCGAAGGTGCCGAGTATGGCGGCAACGGGCATGATTTCATTCGCATCAACGTGGCCTGCCCGCGAAGCACCATGCAAGAAGGATTCAATCGTCTGTTCGCCGGATTACGTGATTTTCGGTGAATTAATATAAGACCATCGGCTGTGATATTGCTCACAGCCGCTAGGAAACGGCTGGTTTTGTGGGTTTTCACAAAATATGGAAAGGACGTTTTTCGGATGGGCACCGCCGTCCGTGACCTGTTGGCGATACTATGAGGCATATGACTGAAACTGTTTCATCCGTACTTGGCACGCCTGAAGAGTGGACGAATCCGCTGCGCGATCCGCGCGATCTTCGACTTCCACGTATTGCAGGCCCGTGCAGTATTGTGATTTTCGGCGTGACCGGCGATCTGTCACGCAAGAAGCTGCTTCCCGCCATTTATGATCTGGCTAATCGTGGCCTATTGCCGCCAAGCTTCGGTTTGACGGGTTTTGCACGTCGTGATTGGACCGAGGATCATTTCAAGGATTTCGTGAAGGAGAACGTGCAGGCGCACTGCCGCACGCCATTTAAGGAGGCGACCTGGAAGCAGCTCGCCGACGGTATTCGTTTTGTGCAGGGCACGTTCGATGATCCGAAGGCGTTCGAACGATTGTCGAACACTGTTGCCGAGCTTGACCGTGATCGTGGCACGCGAGGTAACCATGCGTTCTACATGTCGGTGCCGCCGCGCGCGTTCCCGCAGGTTTCCCGACAGTTGGCGGATTGCGGTCTGGCGAAGTCCGACAAGGGCGCTTGGCGTCGTGTGATCATCGAGAAACCGTTCGGGCATGATCTGGCCAGCGCCAAGGAACTTGACCGCGTGGTTTCCGAGGTGTTCGACCCATCGAGTGTGTTCCGTATCGATCATTATCTCGGTAAGGAGACGGTGCAGAATATTCTGGCGCTTCGTTTCGCGAACGCCATGTATGAGCCGATTTGGAACAATAATTACGTCGACCATGTGCAGATTACCCACGCCGAGGATATCGGCGTGGCCGGTCGTGCCGGATACTATGACGGCATCGGTGCCGCACGCGACATCATCCAGAACCACCTGCTGCAGCTCATGGCATTGACGGCCATGGAGGAGCCGGTCTCCTTCTCCGCCGCTGATCTGACGGCTGAAAAGACGAAGGTGCTGTCCGCAGTGCGCTTGCCGAAGGATCTGGCGGCGCATACGGCCCGCGGACAGTATGCCGCCGGATGGCAGGGTTCTCATGAGGTTGTCGGCTATTTGGATGAGAAGGGCATTAATCCGGCTTCAACCACAGAGACTTACGCAGCGATCCGACTGGATGTCGATACGCGCCGTTGGGCCGGCGTGCCGTTCTACCTGCGTACGGGCAAACGTTTGGGCAAGCGTGTCACGGAGATTGCCGTGGTGTTCAAGCGTGCCCCGCATCTGCCGTTCGAGTCGACCGCAACGAAGGAGCTCGGCAAGAATGCGATCGTGATCCGCGTGCAGCCCGATGAGGGTGTGACCATGCGGTTCGGCGCGAAGGTGCCGGGTGGCACGTCGATGGAGGTCCGTGACGTGTCGATGGACTTCGGTTACGGCCGTTCGTTCACCGAATCGTCTCCGGAAGCCTATGAACGTCTGATTCTTGACGTATTGCTGGGCGATCCGCCACTGTTCCCAACCACACGCGAAGTGGAATTGAGCTGGCAGATCCTCGATCCGATCGAAGAGTTCTGGTCCACGCTTGGCCAGCCGCAGCCGTATCGTTCCGGAACGTGGGGCCCTCAGGAAGCCGTTGAAATGCTGGCCCGCGATGGACACCGTTGGAGGATGCCGTGATCATTACCATGAAGAACACCGAAACCCGCGAGATTTCGGCGAAAATCGATGAATTGCACGAGGAGCGTGGCGAAGCGGCTCTGGGTCGCGTGCTCACACTGCTGATCTCCACGAATGAGACGTCGCTGGAGCATGATCTCGCCGTGGCGAACAACGCCAGCCGTGAGCATCCCTGCCGTGTGATCGCAATCGCGCCGAATTCACGTAGGGTGGATGCCGCTGCCGATGATGGCAAGCCGCACACCTTTCTCGACGCGGAAGTGCGATTCGGTTCCGACGCTGGCGCGGGCGAAATCATCGTGTTGCGTCCGATTGGTGGGCTGGTTCACCACCCTGATACATTGGTGATTCCGCTATTGGTGCCGGACGCTCCGGTGGTGGCTTGGTGGCCGAACGAAGCTCCGGCGAATCTGTCAAACGATTTGCTGGGTTCCATGGCGCGCAGCCGTATCACCGATGCCATGCATTCCTCGAATCCGATGCGGACCATGGATGATCTGCGCCGCAACTGGTCGTCGAAGAATGTGGACATGTCGTGGACTCGCTTGACTGTTTGGCGCGCAATGCTCGCTTCGATGCTTGACCAGCCGCCGCATCTTCCAGTAAGCGGCGTGCGTGTGACCGGACCAAAGAACTTCCTGCCGTTGAATCTGCTGGCCGCATGGCTTCGTCTTCGTCTGAACGTGCCTGTTGTGGTGGAAGACGATCCGAATGCAACCGCCGTGACCGGCGTGTATCTGACCCGTTCCGATGGCGTGCTGAGTTTGGAACGCCCATCCACCGACGATGGCATCGCCGTATTGAACGTTCCAGGGCAGTCCCCGCAAACCATGAGCGTTCCCGCACGAACCATCGAGGAATGCTTGAGTGAGGAATTGGGTCGACTCTATCCGGACGAGATCTATGCGGAAGTCGTGACTCAAGGCTGGGATCTTATCAATTCGAAGCACTGAATCGATTCTCCGAAACAATAAAGGAACAATGCAGGAAAAGCATATGGCAGAACGCACCACCGTTGTATATCCCAATCCTCAGATTCTGGCTGAAGCCGTGGCCGCACGTACGCTGTTGACCATCACCGATCTTCTGTCGGAACCGAATCGCACTCGCGTTGACATTGCCGTGACCGGTGGAACCGACGGCAATCGAGTGTTCGACGCCATGAACGCGAGCCCATTGAACGATGCCGTGGACTGGAGCCGCGTGCACGTATGGTGGGGCGACGAACGATTCGTGGCAGCCGACAGCGACGACCGCAACGCTAAGCAGGCGCGTGAGGCATGGTATGGCAAACTGGTTGCCGACGGCCGTATGTCGGCAGGCAACATTCATGCGATGCCGTCCGATGAGCGTAACTTGGAAAGCGTCGCGGCAGCCTCACCCGAACAGACTGATGCTGTGCTGGCTGAAGCCGCCGCGCAATACCAGCGTGAACTCATTGAACAGTTGGGTGAGAATCCAGCTTTGGACATCGCCATGTTCGGTATGGGACCGGACGCGCATTTCGCATCCCTGTTCCCCGACCATGGCGAGTCGGAGATCGACGATCCGCATGTGCTTGTTGCCGGTGTGCGCGATTCACCGAAGCCGCCGCCACTGCGCCTGACGCTGACCGTGCCGATGATCGCACGATCGAAGCACACGTGGGTGTTCACATCCGAAGCACGCAAGGCGGACGCGGTTGCTGCAGCATTCGCGCAACGCAACAATCCGCATGCGCCAAGCTCCTACGCCGATGGTGAGGAACTGCTCTGGCTTATCGACGAGGGTGCCGCCTCCAAAATATGAAAATAGGGAGTAGGCATTGCAGCGCGCCTCGAGGCATATGATCATTGGCAGTCCCTGCAAACCCTCTGCATGAATCGTCTTACGTTCATCCAACGCATCGTCTGCACGCATCAGCAATCTCATGAGGTCGCAACACGGTAGTGCAAATGATCATAACGGCTCATATCCGCAGGCTGCATGAGCACGCCAGAATTGGCAGGACCATGATGGTTCATGCATGGTCGAGCAAGTCGATTATGGCGCCGTGTGCAGCACATTGCTGGCACTCAAAACCTTGGCATTAGTGTTGGACTCCTAATTTAATGTTTGGTAAACCTACGTGGACTTGGAATAACGCAGATTATAGCTATAGGTTCATGAAAAACACCTATTTTAAGGCTTTTGATTCGCCATGGATGGATGTTGGTGGTCTAATTTATGTGGATTGGAATGGTGCGGATACTGACAACGCAAAGAATCGCGCTATTCGCGCGGTAAGGTGGGGTTATGAAAGTAGTAGTGCAACGAGTGAGCCAAGCCAGCGTTGACGTTGTCAACGAACTGGGCACCATCGACCCCACCTTCGAACCGCAGCAGATCGGACCGGGCTTCATGCTGCTGGTCGGCGTGAGTGATGAGGATGGCGAGGAACAGCTTTCTTGGCTGGCCCACAAAATCCTCAACCTGCGCGTTTTTGAAGACGAACAGGGCAAAATGAACCGTTCCATCAAAGACATCGGCGGCGAAATCCTCTCCATTTCGCAGTTTACGCTGTTTGCCGACGTGAGGAAAGGCAATCGCCCCAGCTTCGTCAAAGCAGGTAAACCGGAACATGCCAACATCACGTGGATCAAATTCAACGAGGCGTTGCGTTCTGGCGGCGTGCCAGTACGCGAAGGCCGCTTTGGAACGCACATGCGCGTCGGCCTGATCAACGATGGTCCGGTCACCATCACCATCGACACCGACAATCTGTGATCAGTATTTGATTACAACACCGATTGTTGGGTGATATAAAACAATTGAGGGTCTGCAAGTTAAATTGCAGACCCTCAACTATTATAAATACTTTTTGATCGACGGTGACGTTTACTTGTTTTCGGTAATTATCGTCACCTTGTTCGGATCAATCTTCGTTGGGTCAAGAGTCAATTCCTTGATGACATCCGCACGAATCGTGCCGGACGAAGGATTGAATACACTATCGATAGTGCTGTGAATATCGGCATCCACATTCGAATATTCGAAAGCAAGCGTCGTATTGATTAGACGGCAATTACGTAATACGAGATTATCCACATAGCACAAACCCTGCAGACTTTCGATCGTACAGTTCTCAAACGTGACATTACGGGAATTCCAAGCCAAATACTCGCCGGAAATGAATGAATCACGTACTGTCACATTCTCGCAATTCCAGAAGCAATCCTTGGAAATCAATCGAGAATTTGTGATTTCAATATTACGTGCGCCATCAAATGGATAATTGCCAACCAAACGCAGATTATAGGCTTTAATATCGGAACAATTCATCGCCAGATAATCGCCACGAGCGCTCACATTTTCCAGTGAAACGTTCGAACAAGCCCATAATGTTTCCTCAGCATTGACGAAATCAACATTCCTCAACGCAACATCATGGCACCGGCGGAAATTCTTCGGCGCTTCAAACGTGCAATCCTCAACACGAATGGTATTCGTATACCACACGCCCGCGCGTGCCATCTCGAACCATGTGCAATCCTTTGCCAAAATATCCGAGCAATACCATAGCGGATACTTCCATTTGAACGAACTCGACTTAAGCTCAATATCATGCGCATGCTTCAACGGTGATTCGCCATCATCGAAAATCGTGTCGATATATCGCTTGCCTGATGCTTGGAATTCGGCGCGTTCGCCGGTCAGTAACGCCTGACGAACCTCGTGCATGTCACTCACTGATAACTCTCCTTGAAAACGTTCTGTTGCCAAGATAGAAAGTTCAAGTACTTGAAGTCAAACGCATGCCCATGTTTCGCTGGCGGGCGAAGCGGATGAGCGATGGAACGCGTTATAAGCAATGTCGATATGCGTGCGGGTGTTTGCGAAACATGACTGTCGGTACCATGAATTGAACGATTAGACAATTGGGTGGTTACAAGGCATTGTGGTCGCGAACGGGCTTGCCACGTATGGCAGGGAGGAATGCGGATGAGCCAGCGGAATGGGGGAGTGAAGACGCGTGCGTTCAAAGCCGCGTTCCCCAAAGTGCTGCCGATTTGCATCAGCTTCTTCTTTCTGGCCATGTCGTACGGAGTGCTTATGGGAACCCGCGGGTTTTCGTTCCTGTGGCCGTTGTGCATGAGCGCATTCATCTACACCGGTTCCATGGAATTCGTTACGGTGAATCTGCTGGTTTCCGCATTCAATCCGTTCGCCACGCTTATGTTGGCGCTGATGATGGGAACAAGGCACCTGTTTTACGGACTGTCCATGCTGGGGCGTTTCAAGAACATGGGGGCGAAAAAACCGTATTTGATTTACGCCATGTGTGATGAGACGTTCGCGGTCAACAACGGCGCGCAAATACCGGCGGATGTTGACCGCGGCTGGTTCTATTTCTTCGTGTCGCTGCTGAATCAGGTTTCCTGGGTGGCTGGAGCGACGCTCGGAGGCATTGTCGGCGGGCGATTGACGTTCGACACCACCGGTTTGGATTTCGTGATGACCGCATTGTTTGTGGTTATTTTCGTGGATCAATGGTTGACAACGAAACGCAAAAGCCATATGGCGGCGTTGACGGGCATTGTGGTGCCGGTGATTTGCATGGCGCTGTTCGGTGCTGACAATTTCATGATCCCGTCGTTGATTGCCATGCTGGTGATGTTCATTATGTTGCGTCCGTATTTGGATGATTTGAAACCTGATGATGTTGGGAAACGTGATGATGCTGATGGTGCGGTCGAATCCGCTGCGGATCGTAACGAAGTAGGGGAGGCGCGGTCATGATCATGACCACATGGCAGGGCGTCGTCACTGTACTGATGGCGGTGCTTGGCACCATCATCACCCGTTTTCTGCCGTTCGTGCTCTTTCCCGAGTCAAAGAAACCGCCGCACATCATCGACTATCTTGGCAACGTGCTTCCGTATGCCATGACCGGACTGCTGGTGGTGTATTCGCTGAAAAACGTCAATCCTTTTGCTGGAAGCCACGGCATTCCCGAAGCGATCGCCATCGCCGCGATCGTCGTGCTGCACGTATGGAAACGCAACATGCTGCTCTCGATCGCCGGCGGCACCGTCGTGTATATGGCAGTACTTCAGCTTGTTTTTGCATGATTGTCTGTTTTGTAGGATTGCCCAAATCTGAAGTGAGTTTTATAGGGATTTTCCACAGTTGTTATTGCTGGTATCCCATATCGTGAGAAGAAATGCGTTGATGCGATTGACGCGCCTACTCTTTTTCTTTAGCCAATAAGGAGCTGTGTTGAGCGGCTCTGGCTATATCGAAGAGTTATATCTAACGAGAGAGAACAATATGACTAGTGCAGCAAGCACTGCCAATGCCGCGGTTCCAGCGCCCGGCAAACTGGAGTTCAAGGATGATTACACGCCTAAGGAGGCGGAACGCGTCATCCGCAATTCGAAGGGGCTCCCTGTCGGTGTGAAGCCGAAGATGGTGTGGACGTGGCCGAAGGCCCTGCTGTGGGCCGCCATCGCCATTGTGTGCGCTATTGGTTGGGCTATTCTGGCGGTTTCCCGTGGCGAGCAGATCAGCGCCATCTGGTTCGTGGTTGTGGCATTGTGCTCCTACGCGATCGCTTACCGTTTCTACGCGTACTATATTCAGATCAAGATCATGCGTACCGACGATGCGAACGCGACGCCGGCCGAGCGCGTGCATGACGGCGCCAACTTCGAACGTGCCGACCGTCGCGTGCTGTTCGGCCAGCATTTCGCCGGCATTTCCGGTGCGGGCCCGCTTGTTGGTCCTATTCTGGCCGCCCAAATGGGTTATCTGCCGTCCGTGATGTGGATCATTCTCGGTGTGATTTTCGCCGGCGCCGTGCAGGATATGCTCATGCTGTGGATCTCCGCCAAGCGTCGCGGCCGTTCCTTCGGTCAGATGGCAACCGACGAAATGGGCAAGTTCGGCGGCACTATCCTGTCGATCTTCCTGATCGTGATGACCGCCATCGCCATGGCATTCCTTGCGCTCGTGGCCATCAAGGCCATGGCTTCCTCGCCGTGGGCCGTGTTCTCTATTGGTATGACCATTCCGATCGCCTTGATCATGGGCTGCTTCCAGCGTTTCCTGCATCGTAGCGTTATCGAAACCACGGTGCTCGGCTTCGTGCTGCTCGTGATCGACATCATCGCTGGCGGTTGGATCTCCAGCGTTCCGGCAATCGCCGACGTGTTCACGTTGAACGCCAAGGAACTGGTTATCGCACTGGTGATCTACTCCTTCGCCGCCGCCGCGTTGCCGCACTGGCTGCTCGTCACCCCGCGTGACTACCTGTCCACGCTGATGAAGATCGGCACGCTTGTGCTGCTCGTGCTTGGCATTCTCATCGCCAATCCGTCCGTGCAGATGCCGGCTCTGACTGAATTCGCGTCCACCTCCACGGGACCGACCTTCGCAGGCGACCTGTTCCCGTTCCTGTTCATCACCATCGCGTGCGGCGCTCTTTCCGGCTTCCACGGCGCAGTGAGCTCCGGCCTGACCCCGAAGGCTGTGGAGAAGGAAAACCAGATCCGCATGATCGGCTACGGTTCCATGCTGGTTGAATCCTTCACCGCCGTGATCGCACTGATTGCAGCCATCACCATTTCCCAGGGCGTCTACTTCTCCACGAACATGTCCGCCTCGCAGATCTCCACCGCTTCCGGCGTGACCCTGACCGCCACTTCCACTCCTGACGAGCGGGCTGAGGCCGCGGTCAAGGCCGTGGATTCGATGAAGGTTTCCGACATTGAAGGCAACCAGATGAAGGTCACTTGGGATTCTGTCGACGAGAACGGCAATGCCAAGACCTATGAAGGCGCCGACGCTTTGAAGCAGGCCGCTTCCGACATTGGCGAGAACACCATCGTTTCCCGCACCGGCGGCGCCACTACGTTCGCTATGGGTATGGCCAACTTCCTCAAGTCCTACCTCGGCGGTCATGACTCCATGGCCTTCTGGTACCACTTCGCCATCATGTTCGAAGCGTTGTTCATCCTCACCACCGTTGACAACGGCACCCGCGTGGCCCGTTATCAGATTGGTGAGTTGCTGGGCAACGTGCGCAAACTGAAGAAGTTCGCTGATCCGACGTGGAAACCGGGCAACATCATCACCACACTGATCGCAACCGCCCTGTGGGGTGGCCTGCTGTGGGTCGGCGTGTGCGATACGAATGGTGGTATCAACGCCATGATGCCTATTTTCGGTATTTCCAACCAGCTGCTTGCCGCCGCATGCTTCATGCTGGTCACCGTTTGCGTGGCCAAGCTTGGCTATAAGAAGTACCTGTGGATTCCTGTTGTTCCTCTCGTTTGGGATGTGGCCGTGACCTTCACCGCCGACTTCCAGAAGATCGTCGGACCGATCAGTTACTTCGCCACCGCTTCCAAGTATCAGACGCTGATCGATGGTGGCACTTTGGAAGGCGAAGCGTTGGTCAACGCCAAGGCCGCACTCTCCAATGCGTACCTTGACGGCGTGCTCTCCGTGTTCTTCATGGTCATGATGGGAGTCTTCCTGGTCGTCGGCATCTACCAGACCGTGAAGATTCTTGCCAAGGGCAAGTTCGGTGTGGAAACCACGTCTGAGGAGCCGTTCGTGGAATCCGAATGGTTCGCACCGTCCAGCCTGATCGCCACCAAGCTCGAAAAGAAGGTGCAGCGCGAATACGCGGCCAAGAGCTATGAGCTGGCGCAGAAGGAACAGGCCGCAGCCTGATGCAGGGATTCACCACCGTGGTCAGACGAATCTGGTCCGCATTATTGAAAGCCAAGGCCGGATTCGTCTGGTATGTGCGCGAATTCAGCGGAGAAGCGAAATACGACCACTATCTGGAGCATTTCGCAAGCGAACATCCCTGCGAAACCCCGCTGACCGAACGCGAATACTGGCGCATGCGAGAGGAATACGATCGCAAGCATCCCAACACCAGTTGCTGTTGCTGAAACTAACGGCCATACATAAACAATCCCCGTCTTTCATTTCGGAAGACGGGGATTGTTGTTCTTATATTTATGTTGCTTGCTTGCGATTATTCCTATACCGAAGATATTCGATTGCATGTTCCGCAATCAATATTTCGCAATCAAGAAGCGAGTCCCATGCTGTATTTCAATGTCATCACACGAATCGCGGACTGCGCTACTTTGTCTGCAAAAGCGGAATCGGCCGCGGCCTTCGCATTCAAACCATCCAAAACCTGCTGAACATAATCGAAAGCGCCAATGCAGGCAAGATCACCGCCGGCCTCAACCAATCGCACCCCCAAATCACTTGGCTGAATGCCACCCAACGCAGTGGCGGACAAAGAATCCGAAGTGATGACACCTTGGAATCCGACCGTATTGCGCAAATAATCCGTTACCAAAGCGCTGGAGAACACGGCGGGATTATTCGGATCAATAGCCTGATAGGTGGCAAGCGACATCATCACCATGGAAGGGTTCGCCTCCAACGTACTGTTGAACGCGCCGATTTCCGCACCGTCCAACGTGGTGGTGGTATCAAGAATGCCGTCGGCGGTGAAATCGGTGTTGCCCGTCACCGAACCCAAACCAGGATAGTGCTTGATGGCGCTGCCTACACCCGAATCCGCCATGCCCTGAATGAACGCCTTGGCATGGTCGGCATTGCCGTCCGCATCAAGACCAAAATCACGATACAGTGCGCCGATCGGGCCATTGGAAGCCCTATCTACCGTTACCGTGCCCACCACCGGCGCCAAATCAACATTGATGCCGGCCGACTTGAGTTGGGAACCCCATACGGCAGCCGATTGCCGTAGCTGGTTGGTCGACATTGAACCCTGATCGGTGGCGGAAGGCATCTGGTCGAACCCATCACCCTGCAGATGCTGCACCAAACCACCTTCCTGATCGGTGGTCATCAACAGCTGATTATTGGCCGGCGCATACGATTGCAATGCGGATGTGGCTGCGGCGACACCGGCCGTTCCCGAATTCCAGTTGCCGATGATCAGCACCGAACCGACATGCTGGTTCACAATGAGATCCTGTAACGAGGAAGGATCGGATCCCGCATACAGGGGTGCCATGACGAGCTGACCGACGCGCTCTGCAAGACTCATGGCATTGACTGCAGCCACAGCTCTGCCATGCGGCGAGTCGTCCACCACGCTTGGCACGTTGGATTTGTCAAGCGCATCATGTGATGCATCGGACTGCTGCGAATTGGATTGCTCGGATTGGTTGGAGCCAGCATTCAAACTCGCGCTGGATGAACACCCAGCGAACGATAGCGGCAGTGCGATGGCGCACAGTGCGGCAGCACAACGAGCGAAATGAACGTGAACTCTCCTCATAGTGTCATTATCTATCACATGCCGGTGATGGCGAATACGATCGCATAAGAAAAGAACGGGTGGATTCGTGTTCGTGAATTGCGTAAACATTAGGCTAGCGGCATAAAGCCGTTCCGTGCCTGTCGATAGGCTATTAGTATGTCTTTTTTTGATATGTTTGGTCCCATGTTCGACCCGGAAAGCGGTCCGAACCGCTCCCAAGGGCAGCGTGCCAATAAATCCGGCAACGATGATCCCATCATTCTCAATGTCGAAACCGATGGTGATAACACCGCCCGGTCTTCGGCGAACATGCCTCCAAGAGGTCCGTCCGGTCCGCGTATCACACGCCAGCCGAACCGTCCGCGCAAATCGTCGAACGGCAACAAGATTCTAATCGGTGTGGTGCTGGCGCTTGCCATCATCATCGGCCTGTTCTTTGGCTTGGCGCAGTTCATCACCGACGTCATGTGGTATGCGCAGCTTGGCTTCCAAAGCGTGATTTGGACGCAGTTGGGTACCAGGGTAGGCCTGTGGGTGGCGTATGCGCTGCTGATCGCCGCGGTCGGATTCCTGTCCGCGTCGCTGGCGATCTGGGCTCGCCCCGATGCTGCCGATGGTTCCACGATTCGTATTAACGGCGACACCATCGAAGTGGGCAAGGGCGTGAGCTCAAAGAGTGCACGTCGTGTGGCTGTGGTGATTTCATTGATCGTCGGCTTGATGTTCGGATCGCAGTTTAATGCGAATTGGTCTGAAATCCTGCTGATGTTCAACGCGCAGAGTTTCGGCACCACCGACCCGCAATTCGGCATCGACAATGGTTTCTATGTGTTCGTATTGCCTGGCTTGAAGCTGATCATGTCGGCGGTGTCGTTGCTGCTGCTTGCCGGCATCATCTTCTCCATCGTCACGCATGTGATGATGGGCGGCATCCGAATCACCATGCCAGTGCATGGTCGTGGACTGTTCCACATCACCAAGCGTGCGCGTAGACAGATCGGCATCTGGCTGATGCTCAACATGTTCGCATGGGCGACGAATCAGGTGCTTGGCGTGTTCTCCCACCTCACGCAGGAGGGTAGCCGCATCACCGGTGCCACGTATACCACGGTCAACGCCACGATTCCCGTCACCTTCATCATGGCTGCCATCACCGTCATTCTCGGTGTGATTCTCGGCGTGTGGATCATGAAGTCGCATGCGTTGGAAGGCCAGGCTCCGATTGCGGTGCGTGCTTCCGAAGCGCTTAAAGCGTGGAAGGTGCCGACCGTGGCCATCGCATCCGCCATTGTGGTGAGCTTGGTGCTTACCGTGGCATGGCCGATGCTGCTGCAGCGTTTCCGTGTGAATCCGAACGCGCAGGAAATGGAATCTACCTATATCCAACGTAATATCGACGCCACCCGTGAAGCATACGGTCTGAACAATGTGAAGACCGAACAGTATCAGGCCACTACGGAAGGCGAGGCTGGTGCGTTGGCTGATTCCGCGGAATCGACCGCGCAGATCCGACTGCTCGATCCGCAGATCGTTTCCCCGACATTCAAGCAGCTGCAGCAATCCAAGCAGTATTACACGTTTGCCGATACTCTTGCCGTCGACAAGTATGAGGTCGACGGTGTGAGCCAAGATACGGTGATCGCAGCACGAGAACTTGACCTTGCCGGTCTTGACAATCGTAACTGGGTCAACGACCATACCGTATACACGCACGGCTATGGTGTGGTGGCCGCCTACGGCAACAAGGTGACGGCCGACGGCCAGCCGAAGTTCTTTGAGGCGGGTATTCCAACCCAAGGCAAGCTCACCGAATCCGAACAGTACGAGCCGCGTATCTACTTCTCGCCGAACGCTTCCGAATATTCGATCGTGGGCGCTCCGGAAGGTACGCAGTCGTGGGAGTTCGATTACCCGACCGGTTCCGAAGGCGCCACCAACACGTTCGGTGGCAATGGCGGCCCGAAGATCGGTAATATCTTCTCCCGACTGCTGTATGCCATCCGTTTCGGCTCCGACCAGATTCTGTTCTCTAACCGTGTGAACTCCGAATCGCAGATTCTCTACGATCGTTCCCCGAAGGAGCGTGTGGCCAAGGTCGCGCCATACCTGACGCTTGACGGCCGTGTGTACCCGGCGGTCGTGGATGGTCGTGTCAAGTGGATCGTCGATGGCTACACCACGTCTGACGCCTACCCGTATTCGCAGATGACCGATCTGGGCGAAGCCTCCAAGGATTCCACTACGGAATCTTCGGCCACGGTGAGTGAGCTGGCTTCGAAGAACGCCAACTACATTCGCAACTCCGTGAAGGCCACCGTCGATGCGTATGACGGTTCCGTGGACCTGTACGTGTGGGACGAATCCGATCCGGTGATCAAGGCATGGCAGAAGATCTTCCCCGGCCAGTACCACCAGTTGTCGGAGATTTCCGGCGATCTGATGAGCCACCTGCGTTACCCGGAAAGCCTGTTCAAGGTGCAGCGAGAACTGTTGACCAAGTACCATGTGTCGAGCGCCAGCCAGTTCTTCTCCGGTGAGGATTTCTGGCAGACTCCGGTCGATCCGACCGAATCCCAGCAGGCTCAGGAACGCGACATTCTGCAGCCGCCGTACTATTTGACGCTGCAGACCGGTGGATCCAACGAACCGGTGTTCTCGTTGACGTCGTCGTATATTCCCGCAGGCACGTCAACTCGAGAGATTTTGACGGGATTCCTGTCTGTCGATTCCGATGCGGGCCACGAAAAAGGCAAGATCGGCGCGAACTATGGCACGCTTCGATTGCAGGAGTTGCCGAAGGATTCCAATGTGCCAGGCCCCGGTCAGGCACAGAACAACTTCAATGCGTCGGCCGACGTGTCGAAGGAACTTAATTTGCTTGAATCCGGTTCCACCAATGTGCAGCGAGGCAATCTGCTTACACTGCCGCTCGGCGGCGGATTGGTGTACGTGCAGCCGGTGTACGTCAAGTCTTCCGGTTCCACCAGTTTCCCGCTGTTGAAGAAGGTGTTGGTGGCCTTCGGCGACCAGGTCGGATTCGCCAACACGTTGGACGAAGCGCTCGATCAGGTGTTCGGCGGCAACTCCGGTGCATCCGCTGGCGATGCTGAAAACGTCGACGGCTCGACCAGTGGCAAGACTGATACGTCCGATACCAACGGCGATGCCTCCACCGATGGTTCTTCCGGAACCGACGGCACGGATTCGTCATCTGGAACAGACTCGGGCAATGACAGCAGTTCCGGCAATACCGGTAGTAGCTCCGGCACGATGAGCAACGGTCTGAAGAGCGCGCTTAACGACGCTTCTCAGGCAATGAAGGATTCCGACGCGGCTATGAAGAAGGGCGATTGGTCCGCTTATGGCGAGGCGCAGAAGAAACTTCAGGAAGCGTTGAACAAGGCGCTCGAACTCGAGCAGTAGTTTCCGCACAAGTTCCGTACGATTGCTGTTTGCATAAGGCGGGAGTCTGGTTCCTCATATATGGAACCGGTCTTCCGCCTTCTGCATATGCCCGGTATGCTCAAAAACATGAGTGAGTATTCCTACCGCATCGCAACGCAAAACGACATTCAAGCAATCACCGACATTTACAACGCTGCGGTCATACGAGGTGGATCATCGGCCGATATAACCCCACGCACATACGAACAGCGCAAAGCATGGGTTGAATCGCATCATGATCCGTACGCGGTGTTCGTTACGGAAACGGTAGATGATGACGGAGAGAGGCGGATCATTGGATTCAGCGCGCTTTCCGTTTTCTATGATCGCGCGGGATATGACGGCGTCACCGATCTTGCCTACTACATCGACCCGCAATGGCAGGGCAGGGGAGTCGGTACATACACACTCACCAAACTGCTTGAAGAATGTCGAAAGCGTAATATGCGTAAGGCATGCGGCATTATTTTCGCAGACAATGCCGGTTCGATCGCACTGATGAAACGGTTCGGTTTTACACAGTTTGGCCTCATGCCAACTGCCGCCACCGATTCCACCGGCACCATGCGTGACATGAGTTACTGGTATCTCGACCTGTAAGTACAATCTTTGCGGTTATCAAGACGAGACAACGTGGCGCAATATGAATGTGCACAAACGTACGTATGAATGAATGGAACGATTTCAATGGCATCTGATTTCTGGTTGATCGCAGGACTTGGCAATCCGGGATCCAAATACGAAGGCACCCGTCACAATATGGGATTTATGGCGGCCGATCTGTTGGCCGAACGTTGGTCGGTCAACTTTTCCGACCATAAAGGGCTTGCCATGCTCGGCAAAGGCGTGATGAACCTGTCTGGTCGTAACGTCAAATTCTTCCTGGCAAAGCCGCTCACCTACATGAACGAGTCAGGTAATGCGTTGGCTTCCATCAGTGCCTACTACCAGATTGAACCGGACCATATTGTGGTGATTCACGACGACATGGATCTTGATTTCGGACGTATCAAAGTCAAGGCAGGCGGCTCCGCAGGCGGCCATAACGGCATCAAATCAATTGATCGTGCCTTGGGAACGCCAAAGTATGCCCGAGTGCGCATGGGAGTCGGTCATGCGCAACGCGGCGCCCACGCCCACGACAACACGGTGAATTGGGTGCTGGGCGGATTCGGTCCGGATCAGCGCAAGCAGCTTCCGGAATTTCTTGCCGACGGTGCCGACGCGGCGGAAACCATCATCTTCAATGGCCTCGCCAAGGCTCAGGAGCAGTTCAATGGCCGCTGAACCGGTGCAACTGCCGACGTCAGGTTCGCTGGCTGGCATTCTCGACGTACTCGAAACCGATGAGGATTTTCGTGCGCTGATTTCCGGTGAGATCGAAGTGCCGGAATCCGACATAGACCCCAGCATCACCGTTGGCGTTCCCGAAGGATTGCGTCCGGCGCTCGCTGCCGGGGCAGCGGGAACACGACCGGTTGTGCTTGTGGTGGCTTCCGGGCGCGAGGCCGAGGAAATGGTTGAGGCGATTCGTTCGTGGTATTCCGGCGATCCAAACGATGTGGCACAGCTTGAAGCGTGGGAAACCTTGCCGCACGAACGTCTTTCGCCTCGCGCCGATACCGTGGCGAGCCGTATGGCGGTGTTCCACAGGCTGAAGCACCCTCAAGAGGGAAGCAAGCTGTTCGGCCCCATCCGCATTCTCGTCATGCCGGTGCGATCCCTGATCCAGCCAGTGGTTGCAGGTTTGGCCGACGTGGAGCCTTTGGTGTTTTCCCAAGGCGAGGAATTGGCGCTCGACGAGGCATCGAGTCGACTGGTGGAGAATGCGTATACTCGAGTCGACCTAGTGATGGATCGTGGTGAATTCGCGGTGCGAGGCGGCATTATCGACGTGTTTCCACCGACATTGCCGCATCCTGTGCGTATTGAGTTCTTCGGTGATGAGATTGACACCATCAGGGAGTTCCACGCTTCGGATCAGCGCACGTATGGTGAGGACGTTCCTGTGGTTTGGGCCACGCCATGCCGTGAACTGCAATTGACCGACAAGGTGCGCAAGCGTGCGAAGTCCCTGATTGGCTCCATTCCCAATGCCGAAGACATGCTAGAGTCCATTGCCAATGCCATTCCGGTCGAAGGTATGGAATCGTTGCTTCCCGCATTGGTCGATGGCATGGAGCCGGTGCAGGGCATGTTGCCCAAGCATGCGCTGGTCATGCTCTCTGATCCGGAAAAATTGCGTCGTTCGGCTGACGATCTCGCAAAAACCGCCAATGAGTTTCTTGCGGCCAGCTGGCATGTTGCAGCATCCGGTCATGGTGCCGGCGCTCCGATCACGTTTGATCAGGCGAATTTCTACGATTTTGAGGAAACGATTTCCTCACTGGTGTTCTCTAGGCATGACGTATGGAAGCTTACGAGTTTCGGTGTGGACTCCAGTAGGGAAGGCCGCGTTCAGCTCGACGCCACCAATCCTGGAGAATATCGCGGAGATGAGGCCAAGACAGCTTCCGGTATCGAAGGTCTTCTTGATGCCGGCTATGCCGTCACCGTCACTGCAGGAGCGCAAGGCACTCTTGTTCGACTCAAACGTGCCATCAACGAAACGGGAATCGCCAACTTCGACTGCATCAGATCGCGTGCCATCGACGGATTCGTCGATAATGCCGCGAAAGTCGCACTGCTTACCGAACGCGACCTGACCGGACGTACATCGGCCGCGGGACAGGCAAAAACACCGAAACGTCGCCGTAAGGCCATCGACCTTATGGAGCTCAAAGCCGGCGATTACGTGGTGCATGAGCAGCATGGCATCGGCAGGTTCCTCGAAATGCGCCAGCGTACCATCGGAGCGGGCGCCAACCAGACCACACGCGAGTATCTGGTCATCGAATACGCATCCAGCAAGCGCGGCGCACCTGCCGACAAACTGTTCATCCCCACCGACCAGCTTGACCAAGTCAGCAAATACATCGGTGCCGACGCTCCAAAACTCAACAAACTGGGCGGATCCGACTGGGCTGCCACCAAGGCGAAAGCACGTAAGCATGTGCACGAAATCGCCGAAGATCTGGTCAAACTGTATTCGGCACGTCAACGTATGCAGGGGTATGCCTTCAGCAAAGACACCCCTTGGCAGAAAGAACTGGAAGACGCTTTCCCGTACCAAGAAACCGCTGATCAGCTGACCACCATCGACGAAGTCAAATCCGATATGGAAAAGCCCGTGCCGATGGATCGCCTGATTTGCGGCGACGTGGGATTCGGCAAAACCGAAATCGCCGTACGTGCCGCATTCAAGGCGGTGCAGGATTCCAAACAGGTGGCTGTGCTGGTGCCGACCACATTGCTGGTGCAACAGCATTTCGAGACGTTCACCGAACGTTTTGAAGGTTTTCCGGTGGAAGTAAGGGCGATGAGCCGTTTCCAAACCACCAAGGAGATCAACGACACCATCGAGGGACTTGAAGACGGTTCCGTCGATGTGGTGATCGGTACGCACAAACTGCTCGGACCGAAGGTCAAATTCAAGGATCTGGGACTGGTCATCATCGATGAGGAGCAGCGTTTCGGCGTCGAACACAAAGAGACGTTGAAGGCGCTGCGTACCAATGTGGATGTGCTGAGTCTGTCGGCAACACCGATTCCGCGAACGCTGGAGATGGCCGTTACAGGCATTCGTGAAATGTCCACGTTGGCCACGCCTCCGGAAGACCGCTTGCCGGTGCTTACCTACGTTGGCGCGTATGAGGATGCTCAGGTCACTGCTGCGGTCAGACGTGAGCTGTTGCGCGGTGGCCAGGTGTTCTACGTGCACAACCGAGTGCAAGACATCGCTTCGGTTGCCGCGAAGATTCACGAGCTGGTGCCGGAATCGCATGTCGGCATCGCCCATGGCAAGATGGGGGAGAAGCAGCTTGACGGTGTGATCCGAGACTTCTGGCATCGCGACATTGATGTGCTCGTATGCACCACCATCATCGAAACCGGTCTTGATATTTCCAATGCGAATACGTTGATCGTCGATCATGCCGACCGTTTCGGCCTAAGCCAGCTTCATCAGTTGCGTGGTCGTGTCGGGCGAGGCCGTGAGCGTGCCTACGCGTACTTCCTATATGATCCAACCAAGCCGATGACCCAGCAGTCGCATGACCGACTGGCCACCATCGCGCAGAACACTGCGCTCGGTTCAGGTTTTGACGTGGCGATGAAGGATCTTGAGCTGCGTGGCACCGGCAATCTGCTGGGCGACGAGCAGAGCGGACATATCGAGGGTGTTGGTTTCGATCTGTATGTGCGCATGGTGTCCGAGGCCGTCGAGCAGTACAAGGAACCGGAACGTACGGAATCGGTTGCTGTCACCATCGATCTGCCGATCGAAGCGTCCATTCCCGTCAGCTACATCGATTCCGACAAATTGCGATTGGAAGCCTACCGCAAGTTGGCGGGTGCTCGTACGGAAGCCGATCTTGACGAGTTGCGTGATGAGCTTACGGATCGTTACGGCAAGCCTCCGGTCGATTTCGAGGCGCTGTTCGATGTGGCGAGACTTCGGTTCAAGGCAAGGAAGTTGGGCATTACCGAAATCATCGGGCAAGGCCGTAACGTTCGTGTCGCCAAATTCGAGCCACGAGAATCCGTGCAAATGCGCATGGCCAGAATCTACAAGGGCATTCAATACCGTCCGATGACTAAAACATACCTGATTCCCGCGCCGTTCGCAGGTTCGCTGGGATCTGGTCCAATGAGCTCTGATGAAATCGTTGGTTGGACGAACCAATTGCTGGATGACCTTGACTGGAAGCCAACGCCAAAGAAATAGCAGGTGAAGTTCCAGACGCATCCGACACGATTTGTGTGAGCGTTCACACAAATCGTGTCGGATAAGTTTGCCATACGTCCACAAAACGCACTATTCTAGGCAATGTCATCACAACCTAACGTTTATAAGGAGTAGTTGTGGCAGTAATTGAAAGCGTTTACGCGCGTCAGATTCTCGATTCCCGCGGCAACCCGACCGTTGAGGTCGTTCTCGACACCGAAGACGGTGCTCAGGGCCTGGGCCTCGTTCCGTCCGGTGCTTCCACCGGTGAAGCTGAGGCTTGGGAGCGTCGCGATGGCGACAAGTCCGTGTATCAGGGCAAGGGTGTTCTCAATGCCGTCAAGGCCGTGAACGAAGAGATCGCTCCGAAGGTCATCGGCATGGATGCTTCCGACCAGCGCGCTCTCGATGAGGTCATGATCGAGCTCGACGGCACCCCGAACAAGGGTCGTCTGGGCGCCAACGCCATCCTCGGCGTGTCCCTGGCTGCTCTGTACGCCTCCGCTGAGTCCGCGGGCCAGCCGCTGTACCGCTACATCGGCGGCACCAACGGCCACATCCTGCCGGTTCCGAACATGAACATCATGAACGGTGGCGCTCACGCTGACTTCGCCACCGACATTCAGGAGTACATGATCTCCCCGTACGGCTTCGACACCTACAGCGAGGCTCTGCGTGCAGGCGTTGAGGTCTACCACACCCTGAAGAACGTCCTGAAGAAGGAAGGCCTGGCCACTGGCCTCGGCGACGAGGGTGGCTTCGCTCCGAAGATGAAGTCCAACAAGGACTCCCTGAACTACATCATGGACGCCATCTCCGCCGCCGGCTACGAGCCGGGCAAGCAGATCGGCATCTCCCTCGACGTGGCTTCCTCCGAGTTCTACAACAAGGAGACCGGCAAGTACCACTTCGAAGGCGACGATCGTGAAGCCGGCTACATGCTCGACTTCTACGAGAACCTCATCAACGAGTACCCGATCGTCTCCATTGAGGATCCGTTCCAGGAAGAAGGCTGGGAAGACTGGGCTGCCATCACCGCCAAGCTCGGCGATCGTCTGCAGTTCGTCGGCGACGACCTGCTGGTCACCAACCCGGCACGTCTGGCTAAGGGCATCGAGCTCGGCGCCGCCAACTCCCTGCTGGTCAAGCTGAACCAGATCGGTACCGTCACCGAGACCCTCGACGCCATCGAGCTGGCCACCAAGAACGGCTTCACCTCCATGGTTTCCCACCGTTCCGGCGAGACTCCGGACACCACCATCTCCGACTTGGCTGTGGCAAAGAACACCGGCCAGATCAAGACCGGTGCTCCGGCTCGTGGCGAGCGTATTGCCAAGTACAACCGCCTGCTCGAGATCGAGGAGGAGCTCGGCTCCACCGCTCAGTATGCTGGCTACAGCGCTTTCAAGGCCTGCAAGAAGTACATCGCCAAGTGAGCGTAAGCGCATCGAATATGCGCTGATGTAGAGTGCCCGTCGTGTTCCTCGTCGAACGCGGCGGGTATTTTCATTGCTATGAGTTCAAAGTCACGCAAGAAAGCATCCAGAAGGGGCAGCGCTGGCCCCATCGCGTTCTTTGTGGCGGTATTTATCGTGGCTTTGGGATCCATCCAGCTGGCGTCGACGTTCCATACCTATGCGCTGAATATGGCTGAATTGAATGGCTTGAAGAAGCAGGAAGCTGCGCTGATAGCGCAAAAGCAGGAACTGGAAAACGACATTGCGCGTTGGGATGACAAAGCTTACGTTACAGCGCAGGCAAGGGATCGTCTGGGATTCGTATTTCCAGGAGAACAGGCGATTCGTGTGGAACATCCCGAAGCGGTGACCGGCGAAACCACAGAAGATGCAAAAAAGACGGATGAATCGCAGAAAACCGTACTGCCTTGGTACAAGGAGATGGCGTATTCGTTCAAACAGGCCGACCAATCGGACGAAGTGAAATCGAAATCGAGGGAAACGTCCGAAAGTACGTCAACCGGTGAATCGGATGCGAATGGAACAAGCCAGGAATCCGGTGGCCAGCAGCAGACTTCACAAGACAACAACCAACAGCAATCAGGAGATCAGCAGGAGTGACACAGGGTATGACAATCAGCGAACAGGCCAAAACCTTGGCGAAGAAGGTTCTCGACCAGCCTGCCACCGAGCATGATATTGCTGTGGTCGAGCGTCAGCTGGGTCGTTACCCGCGTGGCATGGTGGCTGTCGGAGCACGTTGCGTGTGCGGCAGGCCTTTGGCTGTGGTCACGCGTCCGCTGCTGCCGGGAGGTGTGCCTTTCCCTACCACTTGCTATTTGACTGGCCCGGAAGCGGTGAAAGCCATCTCCCACATCGAAGCCGAAGGCAAGATGAAGGAGTACAACGATCTTTTGGCTGAAGATGACGATCTGAAAGCCGCCTACGAGCGTGCGCACGAACTGTATTTGGCGTTCCGGCATGAAATCGCCGTTGCTATGGAAGACAGCGAAGAGCATATCGAAGGCACCAGTGCCGGCGGCATGCCTGTTCGCATCAAGTGTCTGCACGCCTTGCTGGCGCAAACGCTGGTGATGGGCGAGGGCGCCAATCCGATCGGAGACATGGCATTGGAGGCGATTCGTCATGAATTCGACCCCAATGTATGCCGTTGCACGGTGGAAAACGAAGACTGAACCATATTCAGACAGAAAGAAGAAGCAATGAAATCCGTTACTGTTGCCGGCATTGATTGCGGTACGAACTCGATTCGTCTGAAGGTCTCCCGAGTCAGCGAAGACGGCGTTGAAGATATTGTTCCGCGTATTCTTCGTGTGATTCGCCTCGGTCAGGATGTTGATAAGACGCATCGTTTCGCCGATGAGGCATTGGAACGTGCCTACGCCGCTGCCCGCGAATTCGCCGAGGTGCTGAAAGAGCATCCGGTGGATGGCATTCGTTTCGTTGCCACTTCGGCCACTCGTGATGCTGAGAACCGTGAGGAATTCGAAGACACTATCGAGCAGATCCTCGGCGTGCGTCCGGAAGTCATTCCCGGTACGGAAGAGGCTGATCTAAGCTTCCTTGGTGCCACGAGCGTGGTTCGTCGCGACGTCGAAGCTCCGTATTTGGTGGTTGATTTGGGTGGCGGCTCTACGGAATTGGTGCTTGGCGGCGATGGCGTAAGCCATCCGAACACGCAGGTGCAGGCCGCGTTCTCCATGAACATTGGCTCGGTGCGTATGACCGAACGCCACTTGAAGAACGATCCGCCTACCGAAGCGCAGATTCAAGAGGCCATTGCCGACATCGACGAGCATATCGATGAAGCGTTCAAAACGGTTCCTGCAGGCAAAACCCGCACTATCATCGGCGTGTCTGGCACAGTGACTACCATGACCGCTCTGGCCATGGGATTGACCGAATACGACCATTCCGCGGTGGATGGTGCCAGCTGCTCGCTGGAAGACGCTTATGCGGTCGATAACAAGTTCCTTACGATGCCGCGCGAAGAGCGCCTGACCTACAAAACCATTCACCCGGGTCGTGTTGACGTGGTCGGTGGCGGTGCACTGGTGTGGAATCGTGTGCTCGCCAAAGTCAGCGAAGCGGCCTATGCCGACCATGGTCAGCATATCGACTCCTTCATGGCCAGCGAACACGGTTTGCTTGATGGCATTGTGTTGGATTACGGCACGCGATTGCTTGCCGAACGTTAACGTGGCATAATGACTTGGGCGTCGGCTTGTTCGATGCCTTGCCGCCATGGCGAAACTGGTATACGCAACCGACTTAAAATCGGTCTCTTCGGATTGCGGGTTCGATTCCCGCTGGCGGCACCGAATGACGTTGTGAAATATTGCTGGATAGCACGTACGAAACAATCCGTTATTACACTGGCGGCATTGATAACCCCAAGTAGCCGACTGGAACGGAAAAAGTATGACGTCGAAAGATATCAAGCCAGTAATCGAACAGCCTGATACGGAAATTCCGCTGATGCTCTCCCAAGCGATTATCGTCGCAGGAGTTTTGGCTGTGGGCGAACTGGCTTGTTCTCCGCTGTATTTCTCGTTGTTGAAGGCGTCGTTGGCGTTGATCCCATGGGCTATGGAAGCGGTGTTCATGGCAGTGGCGTTCACGTTCGTTGTGGGCTTTGCGTTGCTGTGGTGCGCCGAATCGTTTACGATCAAAATGCGTGAACGGTTCCGACCGTTCGCATATGCGATTGTTGGACTTATCGGTTACGGTGCGTGGAGCCTGCTGGTGTTCTCCGCCACCATCAATTCCGTGCTTGCCATGGTGGGGGAGAGTGTGCTCACCAATGGCCAGATTGGTGCGATTGCGTTGAATGGCGCAGCGCTTGGTTTCGTCGCCTTCCTGTTCGCCAAGTTACTTGACGTTAAACTCGGCAATCGTAAAACCACGGCCATTATCATGCTGGTGGTGGAAGTTACGGCCGCCATCATTGGTTTGATCATTATGATTCTCATGTTCCGTGCATTGTATGCAGCCTGAGCAAGGCACCTGAGAAGCAAGGCGACGATTGGTATGTTCAGTATTCTCGAAATGTTCAAGATAGGCGTTGGACCAAGTTCCTCACATACTGTTGGTCCGATGGTGGCGGCATGCAAATTTGTCGAATCACTTGAACATACGGGAACGCTTGGCCGTGTGAGACGCGTGCGTACGGTACTGTATGGATCTCTTGCGTTGACGGGTTTGGGGCACGGTACCGATCGCGCGACTGTGGCAGGTCTGGAAGGTAACATGCCGCAAACCGTCGATACGGACCATGTGAACATCATTCGTCATGAATGCGAGTCGAGTGGGGAACTGCTGCTGGCTGGTAAGCATCGCATCGATTTCGACTATGCGCATGATGTGGTGATGGACGTGTGGCATCGCTTGGCCGCACACCCTAATGGCATGCGTTTCCAGGCATTTGACCAGCAGAACAATCTTGTTGATGAACAGGTCTGGTATTCCATCGGTGGAGGCTTCGTACGGCAAGGCAATGCCGAGGATCTGATGATCGGCATTCATGAGCGTCCGCCGATCGGAACGTCTTTCGCCGATCAGCAGAGTGATTCCTCACTTGATGACGGCTCGGATGTGCCATATCCATTCACGTCATGCGACGATCTCATTGCATTATGCGAGAAGCACCATATGAGTATCGCCGACATTGTGTGGGCCAACGAAACGGCCATGCAGTCGGCGGTGCAGGTTCGCAGCGAACTGGATAACGTGTGGCGGGTGATGCGTCGTTGCGTACAGCACGGATGCCATACGTCGCAGACCGTGTTGCCCGGCGGTTTGAATGCGCCCCGCAGGGCACCGAAAATGTATGCAAGGCTTGCCTCGAACAGTGATGTGCTTGCGCGAGACAAGAAACGCGCGGATGCGGTGCTCGAATCGTCGGATGTGGCATGGGTGGATTTGTTTGCTTTGGCGGTGTCGGAGGAAAACGCCGGCGGTGGGCGAATCGTCACCGCACCGACCAACGGTGCTGCAGGAATCATTCCGGCAGTGCTTCACTATTACTGGCATTTCGTTGACCATGCGAACGAAGAGGGTGTTATTACCTTCCTGCTCACTGCAGGCGCGGTAGGGTACCTGTTTAAACGCAATGCCTCCATTTCCGGTGCGGAAGTCGGATGCCAGGGAGAAGTCGGTACGGCATGTTCGATGGCTGCGGCCGGTTTGTGCGCGGTGATGGGCGGTACTCCACAGCAAGTGGAGAACGCTGCGGAAATCGGCATCGAGCATAATCTGGGACTGACCTGTGATCCCGTGGGAGGTTTGGTACAGATTCCATGCATCGAACGCAACGCCATGGCTGCGAACACTGCCATCAACGCGGTTCGTATGGCTATGCTGGGAGATGGAACGCATATCGTGACTCTCGATCAGGCCATTAAAACCATGAAAGACACGGGCGAAGACATGATGTCCAAGTATAAAGAAACCTCAAAAGGTGGTTTGGCGGTCAATGTCGTTGAATGCTAGCGGTGGTTGGTGCTAGTCTAGGTGGCATTGTGCTTTTCAAGGAGGTTCACCATGGCATCTCAAATGCCCGTTGTCAATGTTGAGTTCGGCGATCGCCCGACCATCGAATTCCCGTCCGAGACCGCTCCGGCAGGTCTGAAGGTTGTGGAGCTGCTCGAGGGCAATGGCCCGATGGTTCGCCGCGGCGACACCGTCACCGTTAACTATCATGGTGTGGTCTGGGGCAAAGACACCCCGTTCGATTCCAGCTTCGACCGTCACCAGCCGGCCAGCTTCGGCATCGGTGTCGGCCAGGTCATCAAGGGTTGGGACCAGACCGTTCCGGGGCACAACGTCGGTTCCCGCTTGGTGGTATCCATTCCGCCGGAGTATGGCTATGGTTCCCGTGGCGTTCCGCAGGCCGGCATCGGCGGCGAAGACACCCTGGTGTTCGTGATCGACATCATCTCCACCCGCTGAAACTAAGCGGCATAGAGTAATTTCCAAGGTCAAGGAGGCAACATGGCCGAAGAAAAAACGCTTCTGCTGACGCAGGAAGCTTATGACAAGATGAAGGAAGAGCTCGCTTGGCGCGAAGGCGAGTATCGCGACGAAATCCTTTCCAAGGTTTCCGCGGCACGCGCCGAGGGCGATTTGAGCGAAAACGGCGGCTATCAGGCCGCTCGTGAGGCTCAGCGAGTAAATCAGGGCCGCATCGAGGAACTGACCGTCAAGCTGCGCAACGCGAAGATTCTGACCGCGCCCAAGGCCGGCGAAGTCGGCGACGGTTCTTTGGTGACGCTGGATGTCAACGGACGTGAAATGGTCTACGTGCTTGGCACGCGTGACCTGTCCATCGCCACGGACTACAGCATCATCAGCCCGGAATCCCCGATCGGCGCGGCCATCAACGGCGCTCACGAGGGAGACACGGTGTCGTATACGGCTCCGAACGGACGTGAGATTTCCGTGACCATCAAGGAAGCCAAGCCGCTCGCCTGAGTGATGTTCGTCATAAGCTGAATCTGATATTCCAGCGATATAAATACAAGGCTGGTTCACGAATACAACGGATGAACCAGCCTTTTCGTATATTTCGTCAAACTGCAATCAGATATGATCTGAACTTACGGCCATAGCTGCACGATCACCATGTAGATCGCCACCATATGGCATGCGTAACCGGCAACGGTGCCGCAGTGGAAAATCTCATGGAAGCCGAACACCTTCGGCCATGGATCGGGCTTACGTAGCGCGTATACGATGGCTCCGGCGATATAGCAGGCTCCGCCTGCGGCCAACAGCACCACAACCGCCGGACCGGCATATGGCGAAATCCAGAACAATCCCATGAATGCCACTCCGGAAACACCGAAAATAATATACACAATCACGTAAAGCCAGCGTGGGGCGCTGATCCAGATGACGTGAATGATGAGCGCCACGGTAGTGCAGATCCACATGCCCGCGATGATTGAATTGCGCCAGAACGGTTCGAGTGCAAAGGAGACCGGCGTATAAGTGCCTGCGATCAGCAGGAAGATATTCATATGGTCGATGCGTCGTAGCACATCCGTGACGCGAGGTGACCAATCGCCCAAATGGTAGCAGGCGGAATTGCCGAACAATACCAGCGAACACGTCATGAACACGGCGCAGGCCCACTTCAAACCGGTACCGTGTGCCAGGCAGATCAGCACGATGCCGGCCGCCAATGCCAGAGGAGTGGCCACGGCATGAATCCAGCCGCGCATCGCCGGCTTGGGGCGACCATGCACGTCAAGACGAATCTTACGTTCGATCTCCGTCGGAGTGATGCCTTCTATTTTCGCGGCACGAGCTTCGCCCTTGGCTATAGCCATTTTCGCCTTGCCGTCGGCCTTCTTGCGGATGTTCTCGGCCTTGTTGCGTGCCTTCACGCGAATAATATCGGCCTTGGCTTGAAGGGCCTGTTCGCGTGCCTCGGCGATGATCGCTCGTTTTTCCTCGATCTCTACGTCTGTGGGTTTCGCCATCTGTGTGCCTCCACTGTAAGTTACGGAACCGTAACCTACGTTACCGTAACTCATGGATATGTCAATATTGCTTTTCCTGCAATATGCGTCGTGCCGTGCAAAACCTCTGGTGTGATGCGTATGATGGAGCGCATGGCTGATTTCTCACATATCTTGACGACCCGTCCCGATTTCGATGACGAAGATCGTGAATGGCTGCATCATCTGGTCGCCGACTGGCAGGTGATCGCCGACCTGAGTTTTGCTGATCTGCTGCTCATTCTGCAAAATGGCGAGGGCAAATACATTATTGCCGAACAGTGTCGTCCATCCACGGTGATGAGCCTGAGGGCCGACGATGTGGTCGGCGACGTTGTCGAGGAGGAAATGAGCGCTGAATTGGATGCCGCGATGGCTTCCGAATCGGTGTTCCGTTCCACGGTGCTCCGCACTGTGGGCGAGTCCACGGTGTGCAATGTGTATGCGCCGGTGCGTCATAATGGCAAGACGCTGGGCTTGGTGGTACGTGAGACGAATATGGCCACCCGGGAGTCGAACGGACGTTACGAATCCGAAAGCATCAGCGCAGGTAAGCAGCTGTATGAGATGATTCCTCGCGGTCAGTTCCCATATCGTAATCCGATTATGAACCAGCGTCACAATGCGCGTGTGGCGGACGGCTTCATCGTGCTCACCGTCGAAGGTATCGTGCGATATGCTTCGCCGAATGCCATCAGCTGCTTCCGACGTTTGGGATCGGTCAGCACCATGCAGGGGGAGTATCTGAGCGAAATCGGCACCAAATTGCTGCGCGAGAACGATCCCGTGCTGGAAACCTTGCCTCTGGTGCTCAGTGGCAAAGCCGCCGTCGATTCCGAACTCGATGCCAACAAGTCCGCGGTGTCCATGCGTTCGCTGCCGTTGATGGATGCCAATGGCCGCGTTGGCGCTGTTGTGCTATGTCGCGACGTGACTGAGCTTCGCCGTCGTGAAAAGGAACTGCAGACCAAGGATGCGACGATTTCCGAAATCCACCATCGCGTCAAGAACAACCTTCAGGCGGTTTCCGCATTGCTGCGACTGCAGGCACGTAAGACCAAGTCCGAAGAGGTCAAGAAAGAGCTGAAAGAGGCGCAGCGTCGTGTACAAACCATCGCCATGGTCCATGAAGGCTTGAGCCAGACCGCCGATGAAATCGTCGATTACGACAAGGTCATTTCCAGCCTGTTGAAGATGGCGGTGGATTTGGCCACCATGCGTGACCAGCATATCGACATCGACTTCATCGGCAGATTCGGCATGATGCCGGCGCAGGATGCCACGCCGTTGTCATTGGTGCTGACCGAGCTGATCACCAATTCCGTGGAACATGGCTTCGAAGGTCGCAAAGAAGGTCATATCACGATTTCCGTGGGACGCGGTGGCAACAACCTCAATGTTGTGGTCGAAGACGATGGCACGGGCTTGGCCAATGAGGAGCATGATGGTATGGCACGTTCCTCCGGATCCGGTTTGGGAACGCAGATCATCAGCACGTTCGTCAACAACGATTTCGGAGGCACGGTCCGTTGGGAGCCCCGTCGTGGCGGTGGCACCCGAGTAGTACTCGATATGAAGCTGCGTGCGGCGCAGGAACGATAGGAAAGATACGAAAATGTCCGGTTGACTAGGGGAAGTCAACCGGACATTTTCGTTGTAAGTCGCTATTCGCAGAGCGTATGCAATGATGGATCTTTGAAAATTTCAGATCTGCATCTGCATGGCTTGGGAGCGGCGGGCACGCATGGCACGGCGCTTGAGCGCACGACGTTCGTCTTCGCTCAAACCGCCCCAAACACCGTAATCCTGATTGGTGTCAAGCGCGCACTTCAGGCACGCGTCAATCACCTTGCAGGTGCGGCAGACGGCCTTGGCCTCTTCGATCTGCTGATAGGCGGCGCCTGTATTGCCGACCGGGAAAAACAGCTCCGGATCCTTGTCGCGGCATGCGGCCTTGGCGCGCCAGTCAAAAGCACTGCTCATATAATCGCCTTCCTCTTGCCATGTACGGCATGTAAGTCCGTTACTCAGATAACCACGAATCGCGCGACTTTTCAAGAGTCTTCGCGAAAAGAATCCCACGAATCGTTAAAAACCTTGGAATTCCACGCACTGAATAGGGCATGCTTTGGCCTGTTGCATGAGCACGCCACGACCTGGGAGGGTATAGTCGTCGGCTGCGAACCCGTCCAGAATTGCGCCGGGAATGCCGAGCATCAGATCGTTGGAACGTTCTCCGCAGGGGAACGCCACACGAGTCGGGCATCGGTCCAGCAGTGCGGAAATAGGTTTTTCCACCGCGGCAATCACTGTGATATTGGGATTGACCAACGCCTCACGCAATTCGTTCGCCTCAGGCGCAGAGGAAAAGGGATTAAGCGCTTCGTCCGCATCATCCACAATCCAGATGGTTCGCTTATGCGACGGTAAGGGTTTGCCGTCATCCGTCACCATGCCATGTTCGGTTTTGCGTGTGAAACGAATATTGGCGCAACCCGTGTCATATAGCCAGCGTGCGCAATGCAACAGTAGATTGGTTTTGCCGCTGCCGTAGGCACCGATGATGGCGATATTCTGTTGGCTCACGTCAAGAATGGCGGTATACACCAATACGCCATCGTCGGCAAGCGCAAAGGGAACGTTATGCCATGACTGGTTTGATGGGATGGAAAGATCGGATTGCGTTGCATGTTGCGTGAGAGGCTCGGAAAACAGGAGATCGGGGCGTTTGCAGGAGTGGAATCGTGCGGCCGTTCCAATATTGCGGACAAGTCGGTTGACATCGCGGACCGCGCTGCATAGGAAAGGTGTGGTGTGTTGTCCGTCATTGCAATAGGCTGCACCGGGAATGCTGGGAGGAATCAGCGCTGCGTCACGTATGCCGATCAATTCGTTCGACTGCATTTGGTCTGTAACCCGTAAGCATATGCTCAGCGAGATATTGGCTTTCATGTCGGCATGGACTTGGCCCATAGGATATTGCGTGCAGACGATCAGATGCATGCCAAGGGAACGGCCAAGTGACGCAAGACGATTCAGCCGTTGCATATAGTCGGGCAGACGGTCTCGAAGCGCATGGAATTCATCGATGACCACAACCAGTCGTGCCGGAGGCCGGACCAATTGGTCGAATCTGGAAACACGTTCGGCGCTGACCAGAGCCTCACGACGCACCAATTCCTGTTCAATGGCATTCAACGCGCGAATCGCGTGGAACAAATCAAGATCGCAGACATTGCCAACGGTGTGGGGAAGATGTTCCAAAGCGTTGAATGTCGATCCTCCTTTGAAATCCAAAAACACGAAATGCAGATCATCAGGGCTGTATTGCATGGCGAGCGACAAGCACCAACTGATGAGCAATTCCGATTTTCCCGAACCCGTGGTGCCTGCTACCATGGCATGCGGTCCTGATCGTTGCAGATCCGTGCGAAACAAGCCATGCTCCGTGACTCCTATAGGGCAGGATGATGTGGAGGAAAGCCATGTTCGTGTGATGGTGCGCCAAGGCAGCGCGTCCTCGTCCAGAGCGTAGAACCGCTCGAAACACATATGGGGCATTGCGGCGAACGGCGAATGGCTGTTTTGCCTTGCGGTCTCCACCACCTTTGCATAGGTGGTGGAGACAGGTTCGTCATGCTGCTGCTTCTGATTGGAACGCAACGCCATGGATACCAGAGACAACGCGCTGCTGATGAGTCCAGGAGCAAGCATGGCCACATATAGCCATTGCCGTTGCGCGATCATTATGACAAGCATGACAAGTTGCGACAATACCGGCGCGGCCCAGCTGATGAGCATCAGCCGATCCTCATTGAATCCATTGGTATGCTTGCGCTTGGTTTTGCTGTTCATGCCGTCATTGTGAACAGCAGTGGCGGATGGACGCAAGCGAGAATCAGGGTTGTGGTCGGAGGATATGGTTATCCACATCCTGACCACAACCCTCAACTTTGCTGTTCGGCGAGCGTGCCTACAGTGCCAGCCCGATGGGTCCCCTTAGCCAATTCGGAGAACAGTTCGAGGTTCTTACCCTCGTCCAAGAGCACGCTTGAGCCGACACCATCAACGTAGTAGTCGGGATCGGTCCAATAAACGCTTCCTGAAATGCCTTGATCCCCAGAAGCGCTTTTGAACGCCAAAGCCATGCGCATCAGCGATGAGGTCGAAGCTTTCTCATCCACGGTCACGGAGCTTAACGCCGCTTCCGCGACTTTCTTGACCTTGCCGAAGTTCAGCAGCGTATCCTTGGACGCGCCCTTTTTCACTATGGCGTTGATGACCTGGCGTTGACGGGCTGCACGACCGAAATCGCCTTGCGCGTCCGCGTAACGCATACGAGAAAACGCAAGCGCGGTGGTGCCGTCGGCGGTATGGCAGCCGGCAGTCCAGTTCAACTGGGAGTACGGATCGCTTACATCCTGGTCGTAGCACAATTCGACGCCTCCTAAAGCGTCGACCACTTTGACCAGACCCCCGAATTGCACCATTGCCACGTGGTTGATTTTTTGCCCGGTGATGTCTTCGACTTCGTTAACCAGTTGTTTGCCGTTGTACAGTTGGGCGACGGCGTTGATTTTCATGTAACTCTGGTCGATTTCCACCAAGGAATCACGCGGAATGGAAATCAGTGAGGAAGGTCCGGATTTCGGTTTGGTGAGTACCAGAATGGTGTCTGTTCTGAAACCGGTCACGTCGCCAGCGTCACCAACGGTGCCTTCGCGTTCGTCGGAACCGAGGATCAGCCAGCTTTCGCCAGCGGTATCGGCTTTGTTCGTCAACCAAGACTGTTTGTTGAGCTGTCCATCCACCCAATTCCATGCGGAGAATATCGACAGTCCCAAGGCGAGAATCACAGCAAGGAAAAACGCGAGAATGACCCGCCCCATATGTCGTTTTCTGTGGGGGAGCACGGCTTTCGCAGTGGATTGGTATCCTGTTGTGCTATTGCCGGACAAAGGTTGTCTGGGCGTGTTCTGTCGCGTTGTTCGTGGCATGCCAGTGGGTATGGAGGAGGATCCTCGTACCTGCTGAGACGCACGGTGATTGTTCGGAGCTGAAGCAGGAGCAAACGATGCAGGAGACGATGATGCCGACTTACGTGGTCTGCTGGTGGAGTTTGCGGCAGGACGGAAACTCTGTGGAGCGCTGGAACCGGATGGAGTTACGGATGATGGTTGCGCTGTACGCCTGCTGGCGTGCGGGGCACTTGAGCGCGCTGGCTGTGCGGCAGGCGAAAAACTCGGAATTGACGGAGAGCCGGATTGAGAAGGAATTGTGGACTTGTGAGGCTGTGATTCCGTCTTCTTCCGTCCTGCAGACGGGATGAAGCTCGGTGGTGCGGGCATGGGGTCCTTGCCGCCGTTCTCTTCACTCATACAATATCCTCCAAAAAGAAATCCGTTCCTACACCATTTACACCGTGTAGGAACGGATTCGGTGAAAGCGGTCTAGTTCTTTGCGGGAACGGCACAAACTGTCGCGTTGAGGTAACGATCGGCAAGTCCGATGTACTGCCCGGTAAGAGCGTCATGGATGGAGCCATCTTCCGGATCGACGGTGCCACCGGTGTTCGGATCGATAAGCGTGCCATCGGCTTGCGTGATCAGACCAGTGACCGGATCAGGCGTCTGTGCGGCTTCCTGGGAACCCGTGTTGTCAGTGCCCGTATTATCCGTATTGTCAGTGCCATCCGTCGAATTATCGGAAGAACCGTCGGAATTGCCTGCGGTATTGGCATCCGTGTTCGCGTCGGATTCGTCGGAACCATAAATCGGCTTGTCCGCGCGCATCTTCTCCCATAGCGTCTCCGCCTCATCGGTCCAGACCGAACGATTCGGGTCCGACGGCGCGGATACTACCGGAACGGTCTGCGAATACAGGTTGGACAGATTGAAATCCTTGAGGCTCATGGCAAGACCTGCAAGCGCTGCGGTATCGGCCATGCCTTGCGAGATATAGAGTGATTGCAAGGCTGATTTCGCTAGCTGGTAGAGCTGTGCGGTGTCAGTAAAGAGGTTCTTGCTGAGCGCTTCGTTCATCAACTGTTTGATGAGGTATTGCTGTCTGGTTGTTCGTGATGTGTCGGATCCGTCTCCCAGACCATGGCGGGTTCGTGCGTACTGCGTTGCCTGGTGTCCGTCCAGATGGTGCAGGCCCTTGGTGAGTTGCAGGCTGGTGTAGGGGTCGTCGACGTCCTGTGGGATGCACAGGTCGACTCCGCCTACGGCATTGATCATTTTGACCAGTCCTGCGAAATCCACGACGATGAAGTTTTGAATGTTCAGTCCGGTGAGGCTGTTCACTGCATTCAGGGTGCAGCTTGCGGCTGAAGCGAGATCGCCGCCGGTCTGGTATGCGTTCGCGAAAATCGAGTTGAACATCACATTGTATTGCGCGGGAATCGTGCCGTTGGTCGTTTCGCACTGCGGTATGTCCACTAGGGAGTCGCGCGGAATGGAAACGAGATTGATTTTGGTGCGGTCCGCGGAAATCTGCGCCACCATTGTGGTGTCGGCCTGATGGTTGCCTACCACGTCGTCGAAGTTGCCTCCGACGGACTGGTTCTCTTCGCCATCGCGGGAATCCTGCCCGATGAGTACGAATTCGATGGGTTTGCCGGAGTTGGGATCGATGATCGAGGTGTTGGCGTCAAGTGAGCCTTGTCCGATGATTTCGACCGAATGGTCTTTGATGATGCCATTCACATCCAGCCATGTTGCGGCCGCTGCGGTTCCCGAGAACACCAGCATCGCCGCGATGACCGAAGCGACTATCGTCCTCGCACGATGCTGCACTCGATAGCCAAGGCTGTGACGCGGCTTTGCGTCTCGCAGTCCATTGACGTTAGGAAGCTTATCGCCGGCTGGTGATGTGGTCACGGTATCGCCTTCCTGTTTATACAAAAGATCACGCCATATCTCAACGCGTTCTAGAACATACCACTACTCTGTCATGGGATTATAGAGATGTTCCCCGATTTTCACGGATTCTGCTTCAGGCCCCCGTCGTTCTTGGAGGTACCATGTACCATATTTTTCTCGAATTATAGTGATTGACACGGCGGAAAACTTGACAAAAAGAAATTGCATGTGTGTAATTTAACACGACTAAAAGTGCGCATACGTATAGCAGGGGAGGACGCATGTGGGGCGTGATCGACGAGTCCTCCGATAATCCGCTTGCGGAACTGTGGGGTCTGTTCAAAAGCGATGATGATGTTTCCTGGCAGCATAGGGCGTTATGTTCTCAGACTGATCCGGAAGCGTTCTTTCCTGAAAAGGGCGGATCAACCAGGGATGCCAAGCGAGTGTGCGCCCAGTGCGAGGTTCGTGAGCAATGCCTGAAATGGGCCATCGAGCATGATGAGCGTTTCGGCATTTGGGGTGGCATGAGCGAACGTGAGCGCCGTCGGTATAAGAAGGAACACAAGGAACGGGCATAACGCACGGCACACCCTGTGCGTACACTTGAAATTATGAATTCTAACGCCAGCAGCGATATCCAGGGAATTGTGACCGATCTGCTCAACAGCAGGCCGTACTCCCATCGGCAGGATGCCGATTCATCCGTGGCTGCGGTGATTACCGCGCAAAGCGATCTACGTTTTTTCTCATCCACTTTTGCCGCGGTGCTCGCACAGCGTGTGCTTCCAGGCACTATTATCGTTGCGGATTGCACCAATCAGGTTGAGCAGCCTATGCAGATGACGTTTAGCGTTATCCCGTCGCCTGCCGGTGTGCTTACGGAAGTTCCCGAAAGCAAGACCATACGTGTCATTCTCGTAGGAGTGAAGGGTGCCTCTTCATTCATGAATGCCGTGGCTCGTGCAATGCAACAGATCGATCTTGACGACCGGGTCGGTGCTCTGTGGACATTGCATGACGATTCCAGGCCGGCCGATGAGTCATGCCTTGAGGTGTTGCTCGATGCTTGGAAAAACACGCCGACTGCGTCTTTGCTTGGCGCGAAACAGTTGGATTGGCAGGCGGAAAGCCTGCATAACGTCGGTTTGTATGCGGGGCACCACAATGTCACGTCTCTGGTGGTGGACGGTGAGCCGGATCAGGAACAGTATGATGGCCGGCAGGATGTGTTGGCTGTGTCGCTTTCCGGCGCGCTGGTTCCATTGGCCACCTTGCGTACTTGGAAGGGTGCCGATCCATGGTTCGGCACGTTCGCCGAATCCACGGACCTGTGCAGGCGCATCTGCCTGGGCGGTGGCCGTGTGGTGGTGGTCCCGCAGGCGCGAATCGCCCATAGGAGGGCAAGATTTGAAGGCGTGCGTTCCAAAAACGGCCAACCTGTTGAAGATGAGGAAGGCCGCGTCGATCCGTATCTTGCGGTACGCGAGGCGAATACGAAATACGCGTATACGGACGTGCATCGTTCTTGGTGGCCGCTGCTGTGGATCTGGTCGATACTGAAGGCGTTGGGACTGGCCGTGCTGTGCCTGACGCGCAAACAGCCATACCATGCCTGTTGCGAATTGGCCCTGCCTTGGCGTTCGTTGCTCCACTTGCCGGGCGCATGGAGGGCCCGTGCCCGATTGCGTGAGCAGAGTAGGGTCTCCTTGAAGGCATTGGCCGCATTGCAGACGACTCGTCAGCAGATCGGCCAATGGAACGATCGCAAGCGTGCGTTTCTTGACCAGCGTGGCACTGTGATCCTCAGCCCTCTTGCCAAGGCGCATCTGCGTAAAAGGCTCATGCGCAGGTGGGGGCTTGCCATCGCATCGGCGGTGATCGCCTTCGCATGGATCGTCTTCCTATATTGGAATGTGCTTCGGAGCGTATTCTCCGGCGCGTCGATATATTCTCAAACGTTGCTGCCGACCGATGCCAGTTTCAGCCAGTTGGTGCATGCCGCCACCACGTCGTGGGCGTATACCGCGGGAACTGGAATCAGCGCCCCGAGCGCGCCTTGGCTGCTGGTGCTCATGGTGGTTTCCGTATTCACGGCTGGCCATGTTGCGACCGCAGTCGCCGTGGTGTTCTTCTTGTCCGCTCCTTTGATGGTGCTGTCGTTCTGGGCTTTGGCTGGAATCTTTACTCGGTCCGACACGGTGCGTTGCGTGATCGCGTTGGCATGGTTCGCCATCGCATTGTCGATGAACGTGTACAGCGATGCCGACGTGACGATGATGACGGTCATGGTGTTTCTTCCTGCGGCCTTCGCGTTTTCTTTCCGAGCCGTAGGCATGTACCGTACGGAAGATCTGGTCAATCCGCAGGCTTCCGTGCAGGCCGCGGCGCTTGCGGCATTGTGCTTTATTCCCGTCGTCGCGGCCGAACCGCAATTGCTGCTGCCGCTGATGTTGTCGTTCCTTGTGTTCCTGATGCTTGTACGCTCCCATAGAACGACGCTGCTGCTGATTCCGCTGCCGGCCGCTTCCGTATGCGCGCCCACATTGGTCAACACGGTACGTTTCGCAGGAGCAGGTACGTGGCGTCAGATTTTTGGCAGTGTGATATTGCCGTCGTCTGCGCATGATGGGCATCCGATGATCGCAAATCTTTCGGATATTGTTTCCCGTGCGTTCGGCGTTGCCGTATCCGGCGAGATTTGGCAGTATGTGGCTGCTGCAATGTTGGCATTGATTGTGCTTCTTGCCGCGGTATCGCTGTTCCTGCCATTCGTGCTTCGCGTGTCGCGTATGATGTGGGTCGTGGCGATCGCGGGTCTTGCCACGTCGCTGCTTTCCGCCGCGGTTGTGGTTGCGGTCGATGCGGATGGCGCCGTGGCCGGTTCCGTGCTTCCCGGCGTTTCATTCACGATGATGGGACTGCTGTCTTGCGTGTGCATGGTCGCAGGCGGTGCGGTGCAACGTTTCGTCATGCTGTGGCAGAGGCCCACCGGCGATGTCGAAGTTGAGAGGAATGGCGCTTCTACTGGCATTATTGCCGGGCGTGCGGCACGAATCGTGCTGGTCATGCTGATTGCGGCGTCGGTTGTGGCGAGTGCTGGTTTTGATTATGTCGCCAGAGACCATAACACGGTTTCGACCAGTGATTCCGGTTTGCCGATTGTTGCTTCCGACTATCTTGCGCAGGATGAGGCGAGGCGTGTGCTCGCAGTACGCGCGGATAGTGCCGGTTCCATCAGCTACAATGTGATGCGCACCCGCCGAGGTGATTTGATCGACAGCTCTCCGGCACAGCGTGTCGAAGTGGCGTTCGGACGTTCCGATGATGCGAACAAGGCCATCGCCAAGGATTGCGCGCAGCTGTTGTCGAATGCTGATTCCGACGCCGTCGCCGATTTGAGCGAGTTGGGATTCGGAGGCATCTATGTGGTGCGCTCCGGCGAAGACAAGGCGCAAAAGGAGATAACCGATCAGTTGAGTTCCAATATCAGCGCTTCCGATGGCACGCAGAATGTCGTAAGCACTGATGCGGGAACATACTATCGTCTCACCATCCAAGATACGGCCAAGCAGCATATCGACCGCAAGGGATATCGACAGGCTGAATCGAGTGTGTGGCGTCAGGCATGGCTGTGGTGCATGGGTATTGTTCTCGCAGCGTATTGCTTGGTTGCGCTTCCGCGCATGAGGCGTCACGGTCAGGAGGAAGCATGAGCAAACATTCCCGTTCCAAAACGGTTTGGCGTGTAATTCTGGCCATAGTGTCGGTGTTGGTCATTGTCGCACTGGCGACCGTGGCCGTAATCTACCGCCCGACTTGGATTCATGCGGATTCGCCGGTAACGCAGCGTTCATCCGTATCCCGCACCGTCAGTCCGCGTCAGCTGGAAACATATTGTCCAGCACGAATGACGATAGCTGATACTGATGCGTATGGAGACAGCGAATATCAAGCGTCCAACGGCAATATCATGTCGTCGGCGCGTTATGCGTCCTTCGGTTCGGTGTTCCGCTCTTCCGTAGGGCTTCTCGGAGCTGATGAAGCCACTTCGTCATTGGTGTTGAACAAGGATGATGCCGGATCGGATGATGATATTTTCATGGCGTCCGGCACGGTCGATGACGGAGCCCAATTGCAGAATACCCGATTGCTGTCGGCTTCCGATGGAACGGGAGCGGCCTCTTCGGTGATGTCTTGGGCTACTGAGGGAGATTTGAAAGGCGTTTCCGCTGCTTCCTGCGTCGTTCCGGCTTTGAAGCAGTCGCTGATGGTGTCGGGCACCAAAACAGGCATGACCCAGCAGCTGGTCGTGGCCAATCCGTCGGCTAAGGCCACGTCGGTGAACATCAAGGTTTGGGGATCCGACAAGTCGGGTGCTTTGGCATTGTCTACCGGTTCGACGTTGACGGTTGGCGCGGGCAAGGAATCTGTGCTGAACCTTGCCGCAGCAGCTTCCGGGCAGGATGCTTTGTACGTTACCGTGTCCAGCGTGGACACGCCCGTTGCGGCCGTGGTGCGCACCATAGCCATGGATGGTCTGGTTGCAAAAGGATCGGATTATGCGGTTCCCAATACTGTTGCCGCAAAAACATTGGCGATTGACGGACTCACGGAAGGCGATGCCGTCAACCTGTATGTGTATCCGTCTCGGCAGGCCGACGTCACCGTATCTTGGACGGATGACCAAGGTCTGAAGAAAACCAATCAGCAGACGCTCGAATCGAATCGCGTTTCGGTCATCGACCTGGGTTCGGTTCCCAAGTCGGCGACCGGACTTACCATCAGCGCCAGCGAGCCGGTATCCGTCGCCGCGAAGATCACCAATGATGGCGATGATGACCAGGCTGATTTCGCCTTGGTCAACGCTTCAGTGCCGATGAGCGTCTCCGCCATGGCCGTGCCCGACCATGCCACGGCTCAAGTGGGCATCACCAACATATCGGGCGATGAGCGCACGGCAACATTGACGTCCTATAACAGTGTCGGAGATACTGTTGACCAGCGCGAGATTGCTCTCCAATCCGGCGCTTCGACAACGGTTGATCTGGCGGATATCAACGATGGAGACGTTGCCGCCGTAAGCTTTGCCGATCCGGACCAATCAATGGTGTGGAACATCCGTATCAGCCAAAAAGACGTATCGGATGCGAAACTGGCCGGAGTGTCGATTATCGGCGCAACGGATCTGAAGGAAGCCCGCGAGCAGGTGCTGGCCAACCAGAACATGACCGTCGTGCGTTGATCACATACCCCAATCGGGGTCGATCTCTTCGGGACGGCGTCCATACAGTTCCGCCAGGCGCAACACCACTTCGTCGCGGATGGCGAATTGCAGGTCCATACGGCTTCGCGCATGCGATTGCAAAGGCATACGGTACAGCACGACGCGCGGCGGAATGCCATGTTCCGCGGGGAAAGACTGCGAGCCCAAGTGCGCAGTGGCCTCCCATGGTGCCGGGTCGGATGGCGGAACATCCTCGACCGCAAACTGTACCGGTGCCACCAGTTCGGGCCATGCATCGTTGAGCCTACGGATCTGAGCCACCAGCATGTCGTCGAACATACCGCTTCTTGTACGATAACGTGGAAGTCTGGTACCGAACATGGGAGTGCGGGTCCCACGACCATGACGGTTTCTATACACTGTTGATTCCCAAGGCAATTGATACATGGCTTCTACCATATCAGGGCCTTGCGCGAATCATGCGATAGCATATTGTTCATTGCATCGACACAGGAGGAAACGATCATGACGGATATTTCCGTGCCCTGTTGGAACGACGTGGATATCGAGGAATTGTGCAATGGAGTACGCCTTATCGCCTTCGATCTCGACAACACGTTGGCAAGGTCGAAAAAGCCAATGAAGGACGACATGGCCGAATGCTTCTCCGCATTGACATCGTTGATTGATGTCGCGGTGATCACCGGTGGCAAGTATGCATTGCTGAAAAGTCAGGTGGTGGAACGGTTGACAGGTCAAGCCAATCGGTCGCATCTGCATCTTATGCCGACCAGCGGCACCCGATATTACCGTTGGGGCGGATCGGATTGGGCGCCGGTCTTCGCCCATGACCTCAGCGCGGATGATCGTGCGAAAGCTTACGAATCGTTGGAACGCAATGCGCGCGAACAGGGTATCTGGCTCACGCACGTTTGGGGTGAACGTATCGAGGATCGTGGCAGCCAGATCACATTCTCCGCATTAGGGCAGCTTGCGCCCATCGAAGCCAAGGAGGCGTGGGATCCAACCAACGAGAAGAAGAATCGTCTGGCACGAGCGGTTGCCGCCGATCTACCGCATTTGGAGGTACGGCCGGGCGGCGCCAGCAGCGTCGATATCTCCGAAAAAAACGTCGACAAGTCGTTCGCTGTTCGAGAATTGGCCGATATTCTCGGCATTACGGTGGCGCAGATTGTTTTTGTGGGAGACCGTATGGATCCGGACGGTAACGATTATCCCGCGGCAAAGGCAGGCACCAGGGCGGTGAAGGTTACCTGTCCGAACGATACCGTGAAATTGTGCGGTGGAATCATCGCCAGTCTATCGCGATAGAACCTGTTGGGAGGTTTCGCATGAACTCAATGGCGAGGGCATGCTCGATGGTGGTTAATCTGCTGTTTCCCCGGGGCTGCGCCGGGTGCGACAAACCGGATGAAGTGCTATGCGAAGCTTGCAGGGCATTGTTTTCCCAGCCGACCGCACAGTCGTTTGACGGTGTGGCGATGCAACGCTGGTTCGCATGCGGATGGTACCGTGGCACGGTCAGAAAGGCGGTTCTCGCGTGGAAGGATCACGGCGACGAGGAATGTGACCGTGCGTTCGCCGATGCGATATGCGCCCTTGCAAAAGCGTCTGGCGTTATTGACTTCGTTCGTGATAGGCATGGTTCATGCCATGATGTTGTTGTGGTTCCCGCGCCTTCGTCTCCCGCTTCAATACGTCGTCGCGGACGTAAACATATGATGCCGATCGCCAAACATCTGGCAGGTTTTCTACGGGAGGAAACAGGCTGCGAGGTGACGGTGCGTGACGCGTTGGAGAACAGGGGGGTCAAAGGGAAATCAGTGCAGACCAGCGGTGCGGCGCAACGGTCGCAACGTTTGAAGGGGCATGTTTCGGTGCGTCCTTCGGTTTCCTTGCGCAATACGATGGTGATTCTGGTGGATGATATTGTCACGACCGGTGCGACCATGCGCAGTTGCGTCGAAACGATGCGGAAGGAGGGTGCTACGGTCGTGACCGTGCTTGCTTTGGCTCACACTCCGGCGGGAACGCAGAAGGTTGGCCCAACGCAAGCATGGTCACGCACGCAAGTGCAGTGACGTGAGAAATCCTCTATTCGTCATCCGTAACATGGTATTTCGGCAGAATGATTTCAAAATCGGCTCCACGCGGGTCATCGACGACCCTCACCGAACCACCGTGCAACTGGGCGGCCCAACGTGCGATGGACAATCCCAAGCCGGTTCCGCCCGATTCGGTGCCCGGACCTGTTTTTCCTTTGACGAAACGGCGGAAAATGTCGGAACGCGCCTCTTGCGGAATCTGCGATCCGAAATTGACGACATTGGTGACGATGGTGCCGAAATCCTTGTTTTCGTGTGCTTCGATAAGCACCGTGGTATTGTCCGCGGAATGCTTGAGCGCGTTCGCGATGATATTGGTGAACAGTTGGCGCAGGCGGTCCTGATCGCCTGCCATCTCGATATCGTCGGGCACATGCATTTCGATGTCATGCGCATGCCCGGCATCGGCGATTTCCAAAGGTTCCACGGTTTCGTCAAGAAAATCGGCGAAATTGAACATTTCGATTTGCAGGCTTGCCGCGCCGGCTTCCATGCGGGAAAGATCAAGAAGGAACGCGATCAGATCGGACAGGCGGTGCGTCTGATTGAGGATGCTTTCCAGATTTGATGGCGTAGGGTCGATCACGCCATCCGCCATGTTTTCGACCATGGCTTGAAGCGCTGATACGGGCGTGCGTAATTCGTGGCTTACGTTGGCTACCATGTCCCGGCGCATCTGGTCGGCATGCTGAAGCTCTTCCGCCATTTCGTTGAAGGTGAGGGCGAGCTGGCCGACTTCATCGCGACTATTGGAGTCGACATGGACGCGCACGGTGTAATCGCCTTCCGCCATCGCTTCGGCGGCGTCGCGCATTTGGCGCAGGGGAGAGGTGAGTCCTCTGGAGAAGAAATATGTGATTCCTAAAGCCACGGCGAGGGTAATGGGCATGGCGATCCATACGCTGAGCCCTACTTTGAGCAGGAACCACGCCATGATGAACGCAATGGCGGTGGAGATGGTGATCAGAACGCTCAATTCAATTTTGAGCGATGAGAACAAACCAATAGGACGTTCGGTTTCCAATGGATTCACCGAACGCCCTGGTTTTGTATCGGTAGTACGCATACCACCGAATTTTAGCGCATTAGTCTTGGACTTCTGGCGGTTCGAACGCGTAACCGACGCCATGCACGGTACGAATGGTCTTCGAACCGAGCTTATGGCGCAATGCCTTGACGTGCGAATCGACGGTGCGAGTGCCGGAAGCATCCACCCAATCCCACACTTCCTCGAGCAGTTTCTCGCGAGTGAGCACGGACTTCGGCTTGCGGGCCAGCGTGGCCAGCAAATCGAATTCCGTAGGGGTCAGGTGCACCTGCTTGCCATTGACGGTGACGATACGTTGCGCGGGATCGATGACCAAGGAGCCGAAATCGAGAAGCTTCTCGTTTTCGGAGTTTTTGGCGATGACCTTGGCACGATCTACACGGCGCAGCAACGCCTTGCAACGGGCGATGAGTTCGCGCATGGAGAACGGCTTGGTCATGTAGTCATCGGCTCCGGCACCGAGGCCGATGACCTTATCGGCCTCGTCGTCTCGTGCCGTCAGGATCAGCACTGGCACAGGGCGCTCCGCCACGATGCGTTTCGTGGCCTCAAGACCATCCATCACGGGCAACATGATGTCCATGATGACCAGATCCGGACGCAACGTAGTCGCGGCCTGAACCGCACTGGCGCCGTCGGATGCCACGCGCGCCGTCCAGCCTTCCGCTGTGATGCGCTGCGCGATGGCAGTGGCCAGTGTCGGCTCGTCTTCGACCACCAGAACGGTGCGTGGAGCCGTTGTGGGTTGTGCTGATGAGTTGAGCATAGCTTTCCGCCTTTCTCAGAGTTCCGGCTTCAAGAATACTGCGCCCAGTGCCGGAACGGTGATTTTCGCGGACCAATCACGTGAATGGTATTCGCCTTCGATCGCTTCGACCGTGCCATTGTGAATGCCGGAACCGCCGTAGATCTCATCATCCGTGGTCAGCACTTCGGTCCATTTGCCGCCCTTGGTGAGCGGTACCTGATAGTCGGTCCATGCCTCGCCGGAGAAGTTCACCACAACCACCATTTGCTCTCCGTCCTTGCCGATACGCACGAAGCTGAGCGTGTTGTGATCGGCGTCATCGCTGGTGAGCCACTGGAAGCCGGCCGGGTCGAAGTCTTGGCTCCAAAGTGCAGGGGAAGCCTTGTACAGCGTGTTCAAATCCGCGACAAGCTTTTGCACACCCTGGTGGTCCGGCCATTCAAGCGCGGCCCAATCCACGGAACCGTCATGATCCCACTCGCCGTACTGGGCGATCTCATTGCCCATGAAGGTGAGGTTCTTGCCCGGGTGGGCCCACTGGTAGGCGAACAGCGCGCGGACACCGGCATACTTCTGCCAATCGTTGCCCGGCATCTTGCCGAACATGGATCCCTTGCCGTACACAACCTCATCGTGGCTGATCGGCAGCACATAATGCTCCGAATAGGCGTACACCATGGAGAACGTGATCTCGTTGTGGTGCCACTTGCGGTTAATCGGCTCCTCATGCAGATACTGCAGGGTGTCGTGCATCCAACCCATGTTCCACTTGAGGCCGAATCCCAAACCACCGGCGTCGGTCGGCGCGGTGATGCCTGGGTAAGCCGTGGATTCCTCGGCGATCATCATGATGCCCGGATTGTTCTTGTATGCCGTGGCGTTGGCTTCCTTGAGGAAGTCGATGGCTTCGAGATTCTCGCGGCCGCCGTAGATGTTCGGATGCCACTGGCCGGCCTCACGGCTGTAGTCCAGGTACAGCATCGAGGAGACCGCGTCCACACGAAGCGCGTCGATATGGAACTCATCCAGCCAGAAGCAGGCGTTGGCCACCAGGAAGTTACGGACCTCGCGACGTCCGAAATTGAACACGTACGTGCCCCAATCCGGGTGCTCGCCACGAGTCGGATCCGGATCCTCATACAACGGCGTGCCGTCGAAGCGGCCCAGTGCGAACGCATCCTTCGGGAAGTGGGCCGGAACCCAATCCATGATCACACCGATGCCGGCCTCGTGCAATTTCTCAACAAGATACTTGAAATCGTCGGGGCCGCCCAAACGCGAATCGATCGCGTAGTAGCCGGTCACCTGATAACCCCAGGATCCTGCGAACGGATGTTCCGCCAACGGCATGAACTCCACGTGCGTGAAGCCTTCCTTCTGCACGTAGGGAACCAGCTTGTCGGCAAGCTCACGGTAGTCGTTCACGTCCTTGCGCCAGCTGGAGGCGTTCACCTCATAGATGCTGACCGGTCCGTTATGCGGGTCGCTGGCCGCGCGTTCGGCCATCCAATCGGCATCATCCCATTCATGGGTGGATTCGACCACGATGGATCCGGTGCGCGGCGGAATCTCGTGGGAGCGCTCCATCGGATCGGCCTTCATGGTCCATTCGTTATTGGCGTTGAGGATTTCATACTTGTAGATTTCGCCGGCCTCAATGCCTGGGATGAACAGTTCCCAAATGCCGGAAGAACCAAGTTCGCGCATGGCGTGGGTGCGTCCGTTCCAGCCATTGAAATCGCCGACCACGCGCACGGCATGCGCGTTTGGCGCCCATACGGTGAACGCGGTGCCAACCACCTGCTCGCCATCTACGCCTTCAGAAGAACCCATCGGATCGTCATAGCGGAGCACATGTGCGCCAAGTGCCTCCCACAGGCGCTCGTGACGGCCTTCGCCGAATAGATACATGTCCATCTCGCCGATGGTCGGCAGATAACGATAGGGATCGTCAGACACCACAACGGAACCGTCTTCATATTCCGTGCGAATACGGTAATCTGGCACGCCGTACCCCTCTTCTGCTGCGGCGGCGGGAACGAGTGCCATGAAGACGCCATTGTATTCATGGATTGCGAGCGTTTGACCTTGTTCAGTGATAATCGTCACGGATTTTGCCAACGGACGCAAGACGCGGATCGTGACGACATCCGCATGCTTGCCGGAACCGAGGTGCCCGCCGAGCACCTCGTGAGGATTGTAGAACGTACCGTTGCTTACTGCATCCAGTGTGCCCTGGGGAACAGGAACAGCAACGACATCTTCATTGATCTTGGATTCTGTAGCCATGGCAAAAGTGTAAGCATGGAACGGAAGAAAAGTGGCCCGTGTCGCGCCTATTTTTTCGTTTTTCAAGTGTTTTTGGCCAAGTCCACCCCTGATGGCACAATAATTCGGGTTTTGTGTAAGCTTTTCACGGAGGATTCATGGGTTACAAGGTCGGCGACATGGTCGTCTATCCACGTCACGGCGCTGCGAAGGTGGAGGCCATCACCGAACGGACAGTCAAGGGAATCACCCGCGAATATCTGCAGCTGTCGGTGCTTTCGTCTGACGGTCTGGTCATTAACGTTCCTGTTGATAATGCCAAAAAGGTTGGTGTGCGAGATATCGTCGACGCCAACGAAGTGGCCAAGGTGTTCGAGATTCTGCGCACTCCGATCATTGAGAAGGAGATGAACTGGTCTCGTCGCTACAAGCTGAATGTCGAGAAGATCGCCACCGGCGATGTCAATAAAATTGCGGAAGTGGTGCGTGACCTTGCGCAGCGTGATGTTGACGAGCATGGTCTGTCGGCTGGTGAGAAGCGCATGCTTACCAAGGCCCGTAGCATTCTGACTTCCGAGATTTCGCTGTCCGAACACCTTGATGAAGCCGAGGCCCAGCGTTTGCTGGACGTGAACCTTGGGTATGAGCCGGCCCAGCCCGGCGATGAGGAGCATCATACCGAGGCTCCCGAGGAGGCTGCCATGGATACGCTGGCCCGAGTTGAGGCCGAAAGCAAGAAGTCCAAGAAGAGGTAAGGCGTTTCATGCGTATCGGTCAGGGTTTTGACGCTCATCGATTCGCATCTCACGATGCAGGCAAGCCGTTATGGCTTGCCTGTTTGCGTTGGGAGGGCGATGGCATCGAGGGCGATTCGGATGGCGATGTCGTCGCTCATGCGTTGATTGACGCATTGCTTTCCGCGGCCGGTCTTGGTGATATCGGCACCTTGTTCGGTGTCGGCTCGCAGTCCGATGGCGCGGGCAAGCATGGCGCCGAAATGTTGCGGACCACGGTCGATTATCTGAACGAACGTGGTATGAAGCCAGTGAGTGCCAGCGTGGTCGTGATCGCCAATCGGCCGAAAATCGGAAAACACAGGGAAGAAGCCGAACGAGCGTTGTCTGAAGCCATAGGTTGTGAGGTGTCCATGACCGCCACCACAACGGATGGCATGGGATTCACTGGTTCGGGCGAAGGCGTCGCCGCGATTGCCGATGCTTTGGTGGAACCTGTTGATCCATCGACTCGTCAGGCAGTCTGATTTCGCCCGCTGACGGCTTTCCGATACTTCTTTCTGCTACTTTCTTTTGAAGGATTCAATAGCCTTCGCAACCGCCCAAAACAACGTCGAAATTGTCACGATGATGAAGCTCGGGGGAGCGGGGAACATGGCGGAAATCACGAGCCCTCCCCAAATCGAAATCAGGCAGATCACCGTGGCGACGACTATCGCCTTGAATGGTGAGCGGGCGATGATGTTGGCGGTGGCGGCGGGGGTGATCACCAACGCGAAGATCAGCAATGTGCCGACTGCGGGAACGGCAATGGTAATGACGCCGGCCATAATTGTCATAAAGCAAATGTTCATGAAACCGACGGGCACGCCTTTTGCCTGTGCCACCTGCTCGTCAAGCGAACTGAACAATAGCGGGCGGTAGATCACTGCCAGAACAGCCAAAAGCAGCACGTCGAAAATCGCGAAACCAATGATCTGACCGTCGGTGATCGTCAGAATCGAGCCGAACAGAATCGACTGCATCTGCTGCGAAGCCGAGCTTGACATGCGTGCGAAAAAGAGACCAAGGCCGGTGGCGAAAGCGAGTACGGTTCCAGTGGCGATCTCACGCTGTGAAGCCTTCTTGCCAAGCGCGCCGATCACCAGTGCTCCGCCGAGAGCGAACACGCCAAGACCTGCGGAAACAGGCAGGCCGAGCAATACGGCTCCGGTGGCACCTGGCAGTCCGATATGTGCCAAGGCGTGGGCTGCGAATGTGGAATGTCTGGCGATGGTGAAATAACCCATCACGCCGGCTGCCAATGCGATGCACAGGCCGGCGAGAAACGCGTTCGTCATGAATGGGGCGTTGAGCGTGGAAACCCAATCCGGGTCGAAAGCGAATACGGTACCGTCCATGCTCAGTCCTCCTGCGTGGTGTGGCTGTGATGGTGAAATTGCGCGATTTCTTCTGGAGCATGCGCATCGATGCTCATGTTTTCAGACTCGTCCTCGCTTGGCGTCACGAACATATCTCCTTGCGGAGTGGTGACCACCTGTACGGTCGTGCCATATAAATGCGTGAGTAGATGGGAATCCAGCACCTCGTTCATGCCTGCATAGTGTGGATGTCCGTCAAGCAGATAGACGGCTCCAGTGAGGATGGGCAGAAGCATATTAAGGTCGTGCGCCACCACTTGGATGGTCATGCCGAGTTCGCGGTTGAGTTTGGCGAGTACGTGCACAGTGGCGCGTTGACTCGCCAGATCAAGGTTGGCGAGAGGCTCGTCCAGCATCAGCAGTTTCGGGTCATCCACGAGCGCCTGCGCGATGGCGACCCTTTGGCGCAGTCCGCCCGAAAGTTCGGATAGGCGATAATTCGCTTTGTCTTGTAACTCGACGAAGTCCATGGCCTTGCGGGCTTTCTCGCGAAGTGTTTTGGTGACGGGATGAATGCCGAATCGAGTTCCCGTCAAGCCGAGAAGCACCGACTGTTCCGCGGTGATGTTCGATTCGATGTCGGATGCGTAGCTTTGCGGCACGTAGCCGATGCGCCGGTTTGCGGAGCCTGCAGGCTGTCCGAGTACCTTGATGCTGCCGTGCGCGGTTGGAATCAATCCCAGCTCGGCCTTCATCATGGTGGTTTTGCCCGCGCCGTTGGTACCGACGATTGCGGTTACCGAGCCTTGCGGAATGCTGAACGTGCCGTGTTGCCAGATGACGTGACCGCCTCGTTTGACGCAGGCGTCGTCGAATTCGATGCAGGCAGGTGTCTCGTCGTGCATGGCTTCTCCTTGATTTGAATGCACGTACATACTCGCAAATGGTGTTGACAATCATTCTCAATAAGGATTGTCGTTGAAACCGTCGTAACGATCAGACGAGAGGCTTTGCGTAAAAAGCAAAACGTCAGGCAAACAAAAAAGACCATCCCGCATTCAGTTGGACGCAGGATGGTCTTGGCAAAAGCGATTACCGATCGATTGTTCGGCAATCGCTTTTGCCGAACAATCATTTCACCGGATTTGGTTGCGGCGCATCGTTCGATCCGTTCGTTGTCTGATCGTTGTCTTGCGTCGAGGAATCTGCGGTTGATTCCAAGGAATCCGCGTTTTCCGACGTGCTGTCGGAACTTGTTGCATCCTGATCGTCGGCATCGGATTGTTCATCGAACATATCGGTCAACGACAGGATAAGAGCGCGGATCCACGATGTCAGGCTGGTGTAATCGGAGGGCATCTGTTCGCTGACATCAAGCACGGGAACGTCGGATTTGTAAGCAATGCCGGTCAGCGTGTTCGTGGCGTCGCTTGTGGATTGTGTGTCGTTGATCAGCACCTCGACTTTATGCTTTTCCAGCAATTCCTGAAATTCCTGAAGATCGGTGGGGGTTGGCTCGGAATTCGTGCTGGACGATTGCAGATACCCCTCCGGCGTGTTGTCGGTGAACCCCATGTCGCTGAGCAGATAGTAGGCCACCGGTTCGGTGGCGGCGTAGGAGACGTTCTTATGCGAGTCGCTGAACGCCTTCATGTCCTTTTCTATTTTCTTCTCCCGCCTGTTCCACGCGGTGAGTTTGTTGTTGAAATATTTCTTTTGCGCGGGCATGATGCGGCTATATGTGTCGGCCAATTCCTTGGCCATGGCGTTTCGGGCGTCACTGGAGAACCATAAATGCGGATTGTCTCCCTCGACGGCGCCCACCATTTGTGCTGCGGAAACGGAAACCATGGTCTTACTGAGGTTCTTGGTGGCCCAAGTGTCATAGCCGGCACCATTGGACACTACGACCTGTGCCTGCTGAAGTTTGTCGATATCGTCGGTTTTCGGCTCGAAATCATGCGCATTGACATCGGTTGAAGAGAGAACCGACGTGACCTTCACATGGACGCCACCGATCTGCTCGGCAAGAGAACCCCATTGATTGACCGAGGCGACCACTTCGATTGGAGTGATCTGTTCGGTTGGGGTTTCGGAGTCGGCGGAGGCGTCATTCTCCTGCGAAGTTGACCCTCCGGAACATGCTGCCGTGCCGAACGCCACGCAAAGCGCGATTCCCGCAGCGAAAGCGCGTAACAAAGAACGTTTGTGCAAGCGCATGTCGATTGCCCTCTTCCTGAACCGCCCTAATCGTGTTCATCTCATAAATACGTGTGCGACTTACGACTGAAACCAAGATAGCCTACGATACATGCAAATGCCAATACAACAATGAGACAACGAAAAGGGGAGTGGCCGGCATGGCGGTGAAAATCGATGGAAAGATGGTGTCCGCGCAGATCAAAGCGAATCTCGCCGAGCGAGTCGCAGCGCTGAAAGAGCAGGGGGTTAACCCCGGTCTTGGAACTATCCTGGTTGGTTCCGATGCCGGATCCGTCAAATATGTTGCCGGAAAGCATGCCGATTGCGCTGAAATCGGTGTGAACTCTATTAAGAAGGAGTTGCCTGCCGACGCAACATTCGAACAAATCGCCGAAGTCGTACAGGAGCTTAACGCCGATCCTGCCTGCACCGGCTACATCGTGCAGTTGCCGTTGCCGAAGGGCATCGACGAGAACGCCATCATCGATCTGATCGACCCCAAGAAAGACGCCGATGGTATGCACCCATATAATCTTGGCGAACTCGTGTTGCATGCGCGCGGCGAGATCACTACTCCGCTGCCATGCACTCCGCGAGGCGTGATCGAACTGCTCAAAGCCTACGACATTGACCTGGACGGCAAAGAGGTCTGCGTGCTCGGCCGAGGCATCACCATCGGCCGCACTATTGGTCTCATGCTGACTCGCAAGGCGGTGAATGCCACGGTCACGCTGTGCCATACCGGCACCAAGGACGTGCGCAAGCATATGCGTGAGGCCGATATCATCGTTGCGGCCATGGGCTCCGCCGGTTTCGTCAAGCCGGAAGATATCAAGGAAGGCGCGGTGTTGGTCGATGTCGGTGTTTCTCGCGTGTTCGACGAGGAGGTCGGCCGTTATCGCGTGAAGGGCGATGTCGATAAAGCCTGTTATGAGAAGGCCTTGGCATACACGCCGAATCCAGGCGGTGTAGGCCCTATGACCCGCGCCATGCTGCTGGAAAACGTGGTCGAGATGGCCGAGCGTCAGCTGTAATTGCGCTCTGTGTGTGAAAATATGAAGTAATTTCGGGCGTGTCGCGGGTTGCGGCACGCCTTTTTTGTGCATGGTCCCATGTAAACTTACGCCTTGCGTGTGTTATATCGCACGCACATAATTGAAGACCGATTTTATCCACCCACTATTTGTAAGAAACCAAATTAATGGCAGAGAACAATAACGAAGTCGCCAAGGTCGCCATCAACGACATCGGCACCGAAGAGGACTTCATCAAGGCAGTCGATTCCACCATCAAGAACTTCGATGATGGTGATCTGGTCGAAGGTACCGTCGTCAAGGTCGATCACGACGAGGTCCTGCTCGACATCGGCTACAAGACTGAGGGTGTCATCCCCTCCCGTGAGCTTTCCATCAAGAAGGACGTTGATCCGGACGAAGTCGTCGAGGTCGGCGACACCATTGAGGCCCTTGTCGTCACTAAGGAAGACAAGGAAGGCCGTCTGATTCTGTCCAAGAAGCGTGCACAGTACGAGCGCGCTTGGGGAGACATCGAGAAGATCAAGGAAGCCGATGGCGTTGTCGAAGGCACCGTCATCGAAGCTGTCAAGGGTGGCCTCATCGTCGACATCGGTCTGCGCGGCTTCCTGCCGGCATCCTTGGTCGAAATGCGTCGCGTCCGCGACCTGTCCCCGTACATTGGCCAGACCATCAAGGCCAAGATCCTCGAGCTCGACAAGAACCGCAACAATGTGGTGCTCTCCCGTCGTCAGTACCTCGAAGAGACCCAGTCCGAAGTGCGCGAAACCTTCCTGTCCCAGCTCAAGAAGGGCCAGATTCGCGAAGGCGTCGTGTCCTCCATCGTCAACTTCGGTGCATTCGTTGATCTGGGCGGCGTTGACGGCCTGATCCACGTTTCCGAGCTGTCTTGGAAGCACATCGACCACCCGTCCGAGGTTGTCAAGGTCGGCGACAAGGTTACCGTCGAGGTGCTCGACGTTGACCTCGATCGTGAGCGCATCTCCCTGTCCCTCAAGGCTACCCAGGAAGATCCGTGGCAGCGCTTCGCTCGCACCCACGTTCCTGGCCAGATCGTCAAGGGCAAGGTCACCAAGATCGTCCAGTTCGGTGTCTTCATCTCCGTCGAAGACGGCATCGAAGGCCTCGTGCACATCTCCGAGCTGGCCAACCGCCACGTGGAGAACCCGGAGACCGTCGTCAAGCCGGGCGAAGAAGTCTTCGTCAAGGTGATTGACGTTGATCTCGATCGTCGCCGCATCTCCCTGTCCCTCAAGCAGGCCAACGACTCCGTCGATCCGGCTTCCGAGGACTTCGATCCGGCTCTGTACGGCATGCCGGCAGAGTACGACGAGCAGGGTAACTACAAGTATCCGGAAGGCTTCGACCCGGCAACCAACGAGTGGATCGCTGGTTACGAGAAGCAGCGTGAGGAGTGGGAGTCCCAGTACGCCACCGCTCACGATCTGTGGGAGCAGCATAAGGAATTTGTGGCCAAGGAGCTCGAGAACGCTGAAGCTTCCGCCGCTGAAGATGGCCAGGCTCCGAAGGAAGAGAAGGTCGAAGAGGTGTCTTCCAACTACTCCTCCGAGAACACTTCCGCCGGCACCCTCGCCGACTCCGACCAGCTCGCCGCTCTGCGCGACCAGCTGCTCGGCAAGTGATTGTATCCTGAGCTAGGATCCAATCCAGCTCAGGCTAGATTTTAGAAAAGACCCCGTTCCTGATTCAGGTTCGGGGTCTTTTCGTATGTGCATGGCAAGCGCGCATGCGAAGCGCATTACAATGGCGGTTGTGGTGATTCGAATAGGATTGACCGGCGGCATAGCGGCTGGTAAAAGCACGGTATCCGCAAGACTGCGTGAGCTTGGTGCAGTACTTGTCGATTATGATCTGCTTGCGCGTCAAGTGGTGGAACCAGGCAGCATCGGCCTTCAGCGTATAGTGGAATGTTTCGGCTCCGATGCTTTGACCGATCGAGGCGAGCTCAATCGAGCGTGGATGGCAGAGCATGTGTTTTCCGGCGCTGATGCGGAACGAAAACGCAAGATGCTGGACGGAATCGAGCATCCACTGATTTATGAACTTGCAGTGCAACTCGAACATGAGGCTGTTGAAGTTGATTGCCAAGCAGTAGTGGTGCATGACATACCGTTACTCGCCGAAGTAATTGACAGCATTCCTTTTGAATTCGACCATATCGTAACTGTTGAAGCGCCTGAACAGGTGAGGGTCAGCAGAATGATGTCAACGCGAGGCATGAGCGAAAGCCAGGCATGGAATCGTGTGAACCATCAATCCAGCGTGGAACAGCGTCTTGCCATTGCCGATGAGATCATCGATTCCACACAGTCATTGGAACAAATGTTCGAGCATATTGATATGCTAATGAAACAATGGCGCACGGAAGCGAGGTAGGTATGGGATTCAATATTGAACGCACGAACAAGCCGTTTGTGGTCAAATCGCCATATAAGCCGAGCGGCGACCAGCCTAAAGCGATTGAAGAGCTTGCGGAACGCATTGAAAACGGTGAGAACGATGTGGTGCTCATGGGCGCTACCGGAACTGGCAAAACTGCCACCACGGCATGGCTTATTGAACGTCTGCAACGCCCGACGTTGATCATCGAACCGAATAAAACGTTGGCAGCGCAGCTGTGCGCCGAGTTCCGTGAGCTCATGCCAGACAATGCGGTGAGCTATTTCGTTTCGTACTACGACTACTACCAGCCGGAAGCCTATATTCCGCAAACCGATACGTATATCGAAAAGGATTCCAACATCAATGACGACGTGGAACGGCTTCGCCATGCGGCCACGGCGAACCTGCTGACGCGTCGTGATTGCGTGGTCGTGGCAACGGTTTCCTGTATTTACGGCCTTGGTACGCCGGAAGAATATGCCGGGCGTATGCTGTTTCTCGAGGAAGGCCAGCAGATCGACCGTGATGACTTGCTGCGTACTTTCGTCGCCATGCAGTACAAGCGCAACGATATCGCCTTCACCAGAGGTACTTTCCGTGTGCGCGGCGATACCGTCGAAATCATTCCCGTATATGAGGAACTGGCCATCCGTATTGAATTCTTCGGTGATGAAATCGACCGTATTTCAACCCTGCATCCACTTACCGGAGATGTGATCGGGCGTCAATCGCAAGTCCATATTTTCCCCGCATCGCACTATGTGGCAGGGCCGCAACGTATGGAGCGAGCGTTGTCTACCATTCAGCAGGAACTTGATCAACGTACCGCCGAATTGCGCAAACAAGGCAAGGAACTTGAGGCGCAGCGTCTTACCATGCGTACCACATACGATTTGGAGATGCTTTCCCAGGTCGGCGTATGTTCCGGAGTGGAAAACTACTCAAGACATTTCGATGGCCGTGAGCCGGGCACGCCGCCGCATACGTTATTGGATTTCTTCCCTGACGATTTCCTACTCGTCATTGACGAATCGCATGTTACCGTGCCGCAGATCGGCGCCATGTACGAAGGCGATGCCAGTCGCAAACGCACGTTGGTCGAACATGGCTTCCGTCTGCCTTCGGCGATGGACAACCGACCGCTCAAATGGCCGGAATTCCTTGAGCGCGTCGGCCAGACGGTCTACCTTTCCGCCACTCCTGGCGATTATGAGCTTGGCTTGAGTGACGGTGTGGTCGAACAGATTATTCGACCGACAGGATTGGTCGATCCGCAAATCGATGTGCGCCCGGTTGACGGGCAGATCGATGATCTGCTTGCGGAGATCAAGGACCGTGTGAATAGAAACGAGCGTGCGCTCGTCACCACGCTCACTAAGAAGATGGCTGAGGATCTGACGGATTATCTTCTGGAGCGTGGCATCAAAGTCGAATACCTGCACTCCGATGTGGACACCCTGCGACGTGTCGAATTGCTGCGCGAACTGCGCGAAGGCAAAATCGACGTCATCGTCGGCATCAACCTATTGCGTGAGGGTCTTGATTTGCCGGAAGTATCGTTGGTTGCGATCCTTGACGCGGACAAGGAAGGTTTCCTGCGTTCCTATCGTTCCCTCATCCAGACGATTGGTCGTGCCGCGAGAAATGTGTCCGGAACCGTCATCATGTATGCCGATGACATTACCGATGCCATGCATAAAGCCATTGATGAAACCAATCGTCGCCGCGACATCCAAATCGCATATAACAAAGAGCATGGCATCGATCCGAAGCCGTTAATCAAGAAAATCAGCGACGTCAACGACATGCTCGCCAAGGAAGATGTCGATACGCAGACGTTGCTCGGTACCGGCTACCGTAATGAAGGCAAAGCCGGCAACTCGCATCTTGGCGTGCCTGCTACCAGCAAGGAGGAATCTGACAGACGGCATGAGGAGATTCTCAAGGCCGGATTGCCCGCGCAGGATCTAGCTGATCTCATTCGACAACTGTCCGAGCAGATGCATGCCGCCGCCGAACAACTGCAATTCGAGCTTGCGGCTCGTTTGCGTGACGAGATCCGTGACCTGAAAAAGGAACTTCGGCAGATGACGGAGGCGAGCAAATAGTTCTCGACCGGTCATACGGCATCCGTACCATAGTGGATTATGGCTGAAACACCACTTGTTTTTGAAATCGCCACGTTCGCGGTGCTTGCCGTCTTCTTCGTGGTTGACTTGTTTATCATCGGACGTAAGCCCCATGTGCCCTCCACCAAGGAATGCGTGCAGCATATCGCGTTCTTTGTAGTCATGGCGTTGATCTTCGGCGGACTTATGTGGTTCTTCGCGGGATTGAAGCCGGCCATCGAATTTTATTCGGGCTGGCTTACGGAATATTCGCTGAGTATTGACAATCTATTCGTCTTCGTCATCATTATGTCGAATTTTGCGGTGCCAAAACAGCTGCAGAAATTCGTGCTGTCCATCGGCATCACGATCGCATTGGTGTTGCGCGGCGTGTTCATCCTCATCGGCGCGGCCATTATCTCCCGCTTCACCTGGGTGTTCTTCCTGTTCGGCGCATTTCTTATCGTCACCGCCATCAAGTTGGTCACTGGGGGAGACGAAGATGAGGAATATCATGAGAATGGCTTGATTCGTGCATTGCGCAAGGTGATCAAGATCACCGATGAGTATGACGGAGAAAAGTTGCGTACCGTCAAAAACGGTGCCAAGTATTGGACTCCGATGCTGATCGTCTTTCTGACCATCGGCACCACCGATGTGATGTTTGCCTTTGACTCCATTCCTGCGATTTTCGGTTTGACGAAGGATCCGTTCATTGTGTTCACGTCCAATGTGTTCGCATTGCTCGGCTTGCAGCAGCTGTACTTCCTGCTTGGCGAGCTGCTCGACAAGCTGGTGTATCTGCCTCTTGGACTTTCCGTGGTGCTGGGCTTCATTGGAGTCAAGCTCATTATGGAGGCATTGCACGGCAATTCGTTGCCGTTCATCAACGGCGGTCAACCGATCGCTTGGGTGCCTGAAGTGCCTACATGGCTGTCTTTGGCGGTGATCGTTGTGGCGATTGGTGGTGCCGCATTGGCCAGCGTACTGAAGATGCGTGCCATCGAAGCAAAGGAAAAGTGACGATTTGAGAAACCGCATGGAAACATGCGGTTTCTTTTTATCAAAAAAATGTGAGCGCTCACAACACGCCTCGTTTCAGGGTGGAAGTGAGCGCTTTTTGCTAGTAGACTGGTCGGTTGGAAACAGGGTCGTCAGATCCAAAATCAATATCAACAAGAATAGGCAGGCATTCATGCGTAAAGCCAAGATCGTAGATACCATCGGTCCAGCTACCGAGTCCCTGGAAGGCATCACCAGCCTTGTCGAAGCAGGTATGGACGTCGCTCGTCTGAACCGCTCCCACGGCACTCCGGAAGACCACCTCAAGGTCTACAACAACCTCCGAGCCGCCGCCAAGGCCACCGGCCGCAACGTCGCAGCCCTGGTTGATCTGCAGGGTCCGAAGATCCGTTGCGGTTGGTTCAAGAAGAACGCCGACGGTGAAGACAAGGTCCAGCTGACCGAAGGCCAGGAGTTCGTCATCACCACCGACGACATCGAGGGCGACGAGCATATCACTTCCACCACGTTCAAGGGCCTGCCGGGCGATTGCCATGCTGGCGATCCGATCCTCATCGATGACGGCAAGGTTCGTCTTGAGGTCACCAAGGTCGAAGGCAACAACGTGTACACCAAGGTCGTCGTTGCCGGGCCGGTTTCCAGCCACAAGGGCATCAACCTGCCGGGCGTTGCGGTGTCCCTGCCGGCTCTGACCGAGAAGGATGAAGCCGATCTGCGTTGGGCTATCCGCACCGGCGCCGACATCATCGCCATGTCCTTCGTGCGTTTCGCCACCGACATCGACCGCGCCCACGAGATCATGGACGAGGAAGGCCGTCGCATCCCGGTCGTCGCAAAGATCGAGAAGCCGCAGGCTCTTGAGAACCTTGAAGAGATCGTCAAGGCCTTCGACGGTATCATGGTTGCTCGTGGCGACATGGCCGTTGAGTGCCCGCTCGAAGAGGTGCCGCTGGCTACCAAGCGCTGCATCGAGCTCGCTCGCCAGTACGCCAAGCCGGTCATCGTGGCTACCGAAGTGCTCGGCTCCATGGTCAACTCCCCGGTCCCGACCCGTGCAGAGGCATCTGACTGCGCCAACGCCATCCTTGACGGCGCCGACGCCACCATGACCTCCAACGAGACCGCCGTCGGCAAGTACCCGGCAGTCACCGTGAGCACCATGAGCCGTATCTCCTCCTTCGCCACCGAGCACGGTTTCGACCGTATCCCGGAGCTGAAGAACCTGGATATGTCTTCCACCGGCGCTGTGTCTTCCGCAGCTGTGGATCTGGCTGACAAGCTGAACGCCAAGGCCATCGTTGCCTACACCCAGACCGGTTCCACCGTGCACCGCGTGTCCCGCGAACGCCCGGCCACCCCGATCTACGGCATCACCAACAACGAGCACACCTATCACTGGCTGGCTCTGTCTTGGGGTACCGAGTCCTTCCTGCTCGATGAGGATTACCACGACAAGTCCCGCAAGGACCTGATGATCTTCACCGATAAGATCCTGAAGGATGCCGGCAAGGTCACCGATGGCGACAAGATCGTTGTGCTGAGCTCCGCCCAGGGCGAGCACCAGCCGGGTCGCACCGATTCCATCTACGTCCACACCGTCGGTGCTTGCGACTGAGATGCGTTTCGGTCAGTGGCTGACTGATTAGCGAATAGGAGGGCTTCCGTCCGTTTGGATGGAAGCCCTCCCGTTGTTTTTGGATGATGTTGATATGTTGCCGATTTGCAGACTGCGACAGGTTGCGATCAAGGTGTCGAGTATGGCGCGAAACGCCGACTGCTCAAGGACTTTGCAAAATCATTTTTCTGTGTTAATATGGTCAAGTTGTGCGAAAGCCCCTGTATCCCAATTGGTAGAGGAGACAGCCTCAAAATCTGTACAGTGTGGGTTCGAGTCCCACCGGGGGCACCGGATTGATGAACAGCCGTGGACGTATCACCCGCCGCGGCTGTTTTGTTTTGAAACCCATCTGACGCATGTGCAGTTACGTGGTAGCTCAGTGTCTTGCCATCCACCAGATTGTAGATTATCTCCACGTCTCCGCCTTTTCGCGCACCTCGTCGAGCGCATCAAGGGTCTCAGCCGGAATGGGTTGCCTCGACAGGCTGAGCGGGATACGGTTCTCCCTGACGATCTGCCGGTAGAACGCGCGGGTCACGCTGGACAGGTCAAGTCCAAGATCCTCCACGATGTCCGTAGCCTGTTTTTTCGTGGCGTCGTCCACGCGGACCGTCACCGAAGTCATGGTCATCTCGACCTCCATCTTTTGCTGATTGTTGTAAGACGATTATAGCTCAATGTCTTACGTTTGGTATGGAGAGTCTGCGCATCCTGTTTTTCCGGTTGACGGAATGCGGATTGGGGCTGGACCGTGACTTGAACGCGATCATCAGCATCGGGGTCGCCGGGAGTGCCCTGGAGACTCTAAACGCGCATGGAGGAGATGGAAGATGGACCGGTTCGGACCGGGCAACGTAGGCTCCCGTGAAGTGTGAACCAAGTTGCTGCGCGAGCGACGTGAGGCTTGGAGTTGGCGTCCGCAAGAACGCCATGCAAACTAAAACAAACTAGTTTGTATGGCGTCATCACCCTCGCCGGTGGTCTGAAGGGCCAGAACGGTCCGACCACCCAGTCCGACGTGCGGCAGATCATCGACCTGCTCATCCCATCCGCCATAATCCGTGGGCGTCACGCTAATACGGTACTGGGTGGCTTGGCCGCTGTCTTCGATGACTTGGATGATCTTGCCCTTGAAGTGCACCACAGCATCTTTATGACGCCTAGTCTCTCTCGAATGGTGTACCCAATGTTCCACCTTTAAAGGGTGGTAATTTGTGCGTGTTGCGGTGCATGGGAAGCCAAATAGGACGAAAGAAAAACCAAAGAGCGATGTCTTGCTCCATTGATAAAAGCTAATAAATTATCCTGATAACAGTTTAAACGTCATATAAATTATGTCGATAAGTCCAAGCGTGTGGCGCATTTTCTTTTCGGGTTAAGTAGATGATCGTGCAAGCATGAAAGATGTGCGCGCGAAACAACTCTACAACCCGAGGGGGTGCGTGATGGCAAGATTCAACACACAGCTGGTCCACGGTGAACCGGTGAACGACAATGACACCAGGGCCGTGAATCCGCCGATCTATAAATCGTCCACTTTTGCATTTGAGTCGGTCGATGCCATGCCCCGTTGGGATTACGCACGTAGCGGAAATCCAACGCGCGAATACCTCGAAAGGCAGATCGCGCAGCTCGAACATGGTACTAGGGGATTTGCCTTCGCCTCCGGTCTGGCGGCGATCCATGCGGTGCTGTCCATTTTCCAGCCTGGAGACCGCATCGTTGCCGGAGACAATGTCTATGGCGGTTCGTATTCGCAGCTGAACGAGCATTTCAACCGCTGGGGTCTGGAGGTCACGTCAGCCGACACCCGCGTTCTGGAAGATGTAGAGCGTGCTGTGGCAGGGGATCCGAAACGGGGAATCCAGCCAGCCAAGGCGGTGTATTTTGAAACGGTCACGAATCCGCTGTTGAAGGTGAACGACGTCCACGCGATCGCTGAAATCGCCCATCGATACGGAACGATCGTTATCGTGGACAATACATTCGTGACACCTTATCTGCAGAATCCCCTTGATCTGGGAGCTGATATCGTGCTGCATTCCGCCACGAAATATCTCGCGGGTCATTCCGATGTCATCGCTGGCCTAGTCGTGGTGAAGGATGAGCAGATCGGGCAGCGTGTCTACTTCGCCCAGAACCGTCTCGGTGGTGTCCTCGCACCCGTTGAATGCGATTCCGTGCGTAAGGGCATCCAAACATTGGCTCTTCGCTTGGAACGACAGCAGGAGAATGCCGCCGATGTGGCGAAATACCTGCTTGCCCACCCGTTGGTGAAGAAGGTCTATTATCCGGGTCTCACTGATGACGAGGACTTGACAGCCAAGGGACTGCGCGGCGCTGGCGGCGTATTGAGCTTTGAGGTCGTCGACGGAATCGATCCCGTTGATGTGCTCGACAATCTTCGACTGTTCCGCCTTGCGGTTTCACTGGGCGCCGTCGAAAGCCTGGCGGAGCTTCCGTGCCGTATGACCCACTTCGAACTTCCCCGTGAGGAGAGGCTGAGGGTAGGCATTACGGATGAGTTGATTCGTCTCGCCATCGGCATTGAAGATGTCGCCGATCTCAAAGAGGATCTGGGCCAGGCGTTCGAGAAGGCCTCGGAGAAACACTCCGACAAGTGGAACGATGCGATCACAGAAGATGCATTGGCCTGACCGTCACGATTGGATGAACTGGGGAGGCGAATATGATACGAATTCGTGGAGTTCGAAAGTCGTTCGAATCGCAATTAGTGCTTGACGGCGTCGACCTGGACATTCCGGAACGTAGTGTTGTCTCGATTATCGGTCCAAGCGGATCCGGGAAATCCACTTTGCTGAGAACGATTGACTTTCTTGAGACCGCCAACGCTGGCACCATCGACTTCGGAGAAGGCCCGGTGTCCCTCACCAGCACCAAGCCAAAGGATATCGCTTCGGTCCGCGCGAAAATCGGTTTTGTGTTCCAGAATTACAATCTGTTTTTGAACAGAACGGTTTTGGACAATGTGGCCATCGGCCTGATCCACGCCAAGGGAAAAGGCAGGAAAGAAGCCGTACGAATCGCATATGACGAACTCGACCGGGTGGGCTTGGCCGGATTCGCGGACCGATATCCGAGCAAACTGTCCGGTGGTCAGCAGCAACGCGTGGCCATTGCGCGCGCGATCGCCATGGATCCAGAACTGTTGGTGTTGGATGAGCCGACATCGGCTCTCGATCCGGAAATGGTGGACGGCGTGCTCGCCGTTATCAAATCCTTGGCGGATTCCGGAACGACCATGCTGATGGTCACCCACGAAATGCGTTTCGCCCGCAACGCCTCCGACCAAGTCGTGTTCTTCGAAGGAGGCAACATCGTGGAACAGGGGAAGCCGGAACACATCTTCAGCCATCCAAACGAGCCACGAACCGCACGTTTTCTGTCATCGATACACGATGTCAACGTGCTGGACGATTGGAAACCGGAAGAACTCGTGACAATTCAGCAGACGCACTCCAAATCCCCAACGTCTGAATTCAGTAATTGATAATCAACAAACCCTCCAAAACGTTAAGAAAGAACAGGAAGAAAATGTCTGATACCAAATCTGTCTGGAAGAAATATGCTGCCGCCGCGCTTGCTGTCGTTTCGGTCGTTGGATTTGCCTCATGCGGATCCTCGAACGGTGCGGGATCCGATGATTCCGCCACCAGCGAGCTTGAGCAGGTCAAGAAGAACGGTGAGATCGTGTTCGGCACGGAAGGCACGTATGCACCGTTCTCGTACCACGATACCGACGATAATCTGACCGGCTACGATGTGGAGATCGCCACCGCAGTCGCCGAGGAACTTGGTGTCAAGGCCAAGTTCGTGGAAGCGAATTGGGATTCGCTGCTCGCGGGTGTGGACGCGAAAAAGTTCGATACGGTTGCCGACCAGGTGACTCCGAACGATGAACGCAAGCAGAAGTACGATTTCACCGACCTGTACACCTACTCGCAGGGCGTCGCGGTGACGAAGAAGGGCAACGACGACATCAAGAGCTTCTCCGACATCAAGGGTAAGAATGCGGCGGAGACCAAGACCAGCAACTGGAATCAGACGGCCCAGGAGAATGGCGCGAACATCGTCTCTGTCAATGACTTCGCGCAGGCGGTTGACGCCATTACCTCCGGTCGTGCCGATGTCACGTTGAACGACAAGCTCGCCGTGCTGGACTATCTCAAGCAGAAGCCGGACGCGGATGTGCAGATCGCGGCAAAGTCCGAAATCAGCCCCGCGGCGGCCTTCCCGATCCGCAAGGGTGAGGACGACTTGGTGAAGGCGCTGAACGATGCCCTCGCGAAGCTGCAGGAGGATGGCACATTGAAGAAACTGTCTGTCAAGTACTTTGGAGAGGACGTTTCGGTAAAGCAGTAGAAAGATGGGTTTGCCTGTTCTCAACGGATTTGCATAATGCGTGCGGATCCGACGAAAGCGGGCCGGATATGAGGATCGCGCATCATGGATGACAGACTGTTGGGAATCATCATCGGTTCCTTCACGAAATTGCTGATTCCTGGGCTGACGGTAACCATCCCGCTGACACTGATATCGTTCGCAATAGGTTTGGTGTTGGCCATCGCCGTGGCGCTTGTTCGAGTAGCCAAGGTTCCTATGGTGCATCGAATCGCGCAATTCTATGTGTGGGTGTTCCGAGGGACTCCTCTGCTGGTACAACTGTTCGTTATTTTCTTTGGTCTGCCGTCCGTGGGCATTGTCGTGCCGGCGTTTCCCTCGGCACTTATCGCTTTCTCCCTGAACGTCGGCGCGTACGCTTCTGAGACACTTCGCGGAGCTATTCTCGCGGTGCCAAAGGGGCAGGTCGAAGCCGGCCTGACCACGAACCTCAGCTATCTGACCATTATGAGGCTGATCGTGCTGCCCCAAGCTTTCCGGTCGGCGTTCCCTGCATTGTTCAATACGTTCATCTCTTTGGTGAAAGACACTTCACTGGCCGCGAACATCACCGTGGTCGAGATGTTCATGGCTGCGCAGCGTATCGTCGCCACCACCTATGAACCACTGGTGCTTTATTGCGAGGTCGGCGTGATATATCTTGCTTTCTGCACGGTATTGACATGGCTCCAAGGAGTGTGCGAGAAGCAGCTTGCCAAACGGTTCTGAAAAAGGCATCGAGTTCAGCGCCTTAACGGCAAATCCTGTGCTCCTTAAAGCAAAACCAATAAAAAACGATTCGCGTGGCATTCGCATAATGTCGTGAATGCCACACAAATCGTTTTTTGGCTCTGTTAACTCAGAGTGGACATGAGCCTTCATGTTCACAACTGTAGTTGCACTGAGATTACAGTTGTTGGAGGTGAGGGTGATGGGTTTCACCGAGGAGATCCGTAGCCAGTTGTTCGGCATGGGCGCATTGGGGCGCAGACGGGCCATCAATGAATTGCGATCTTCTGAGGACAAGTACGCGCGCAGTCTCGTCCCGTGTTGGAGGATGTGGTGGCTCGCCCACGCTCGAAGCGCGGACTGTCGAAGGAGCAGATCTGCATCATGAGCGGTGTCTTAGCCAGATTATTATCTCTTTTGCTCCTCAGATCATTAACAGACCTTTGAAGCTTAAGGTTGTTAAGGATAACAACTTTAATTATGGACAATGGAAAGAACTGCCGGAGGAATGTCAAAACAACAAAGCGGAATCAGGGACTTGCTCTTGTTGATGACTTCTTTGGAGTTCGTGAAGAAGATCTGGTAAACCAAACAGATTTAGCGTTTGCTATAGCTGACCTATGTGGGCCGGGGTTGGGATGTGATGAAGATATCGAGGCATATTGCAGCACCGTTAAAGACGTGGATATTCTTAGAAGGGGTTTTCGTCCTGCTCAATCAGATGAGATTAATGTGCTTACTTATCATAAGGCTAAAGGACTTGAATTTGACATCGTTTTTTGTCTTGAAGCCTATCGTTTTATCATGCCTCCATATAAAGGAGTACAAAAAGATATTGAGCAATCTCTTGGCATGCACTATGTCGGAATAACCCGTGCAAAGAAAGCTTGCTATATTGCTTTGGGGTCTCAACGGCACAACAAAGACGGTTTACGAGATGCTGAACCATCGGAGTTTTTAACAAAAAACGAAGCTCTTAAAGGACTGCGCAGAGATGTGCACTGGTGATAGATGAAGGGCCTGTGATAAACGAGCCTCGGTTGTTGAGAGGTGAATTCGATAATCGGATGTGCGGTGCGTTTTTTGAGGGGGTCTGCTTTCGAAAATATCATGCGGTGGGCTTCCAGACGAGAATCGAGGTGTGAGGCTTGAGTTTGGGAAGTAGATGAGAGGAAGAGATAATATGCCCGTCGGCGTTTAAGCTGCGGGCGTTTTTCTTGTTCTACTGAACAAAAATAAGACAGCATGACGTAATCTAAAAACAGCAGACACTCATGTTGGTTACATCCAGACGATAGGTTAATTGATAGACTAAACCGAAAGATGGTTTGCGAGAGAATCCATATGTTTGTGGGGTGAACAATGACTGTTTCCAAAGTCGAATCTCGTACGGTTTCGGAGTGTTCTCTGAACAACATCACGTCCATGGATCCACTGAACGAGGAATGGTACGAAAATCTGATCGTCGAACATCTAACGGAGAAACTCGGATATGAGCACCTGTACGGGCCCGATGTTCGCCGCACCGACGACTCGTATCGCGACGTATTCCTTCCTGATATTCTCCCGGATGCGTTGCGACGAATCAACAGAAATCTGCCGGAAGCAGCCGTCGAGGAGGCCATTCGGAAGATTCAGAATGTCGAGATCGGCAGCTTGGAGCAGCGCAACGAGATATTCAATGACTACCTGCAATCAGGAGTCGAAGTGCACTTCTTTGACGGCAAGGAAGAGCGTGATGACATCGTCCGGCTGCTTGATTTCGACGATCCCGAGAACAACGATTTCCATGTCGTGAACCAGTGGACGTTCGTGGAGTATTCCGAGAAACGTCCCGACGTCATCATCTTCGTGAACGGCATGCCGCTGGTATTGTTCGAGCTGAAGTCCCCGTCACGCGAGGAGACGGACGCTTCACACGCGTACCTGCAATTGCGCCAGTACATGAAGCAGATACCGAGCATGTTCGTGCCCAACGTGTTCTGCGTGATGAGCGATATGACCCAGACCAGGGTCGGCACGATCACATCCGACGAGGACCGTTACGTGGCTTGGAAGTCGGCGGACGGCGACTATTCCGGAACGAAAGCCGCGGCATGGAGCACCATGATTGACGGCATGCTCCCGAAGGAACGGCTGCTCGACATCATCCAAAACTTCGTATGCTTCAACGATTCCTCCGAGAAGGTCGTGAAGATCATCGCCGCATACCACCAGTATTTCGCGGTGCGGAAAGCCATCGTCAGAGCGGAAGAGGCCGTCAATGGGGATGGCAGGATCGGCGTGTTCTGGCACACCCAGGGAAGCGGAAAATCGCTTTCGATGGTGTTCTTCGCACATCTGCTGCAGCGTTATCTTGAAAGCCCGACCATCGTGGTCATCACCGACCGCAACGATCTCGACGACCAGCTTTTCGGACAATTCAGCCGCTGCGCCAGGTTCCTGCGCCAGAAGGCGGTCCAGGCCGAGAGCCGCAGGAATCTTCAGGAACTGCTTGAGGGTCGTGAGGCGAACGGCATCATCTTCACGACCATGCAGAAGTTCTCGGACGGCGACGAGCCGTTGTGCGACCGGAGCAACGTTGTGGTGATGGTGGACGAGGCTCACCGCGGCCAGTACGGCCTGACCGAACGGATCAACGCGGACGGTCATGTGTCGGTCGGCGCGGCCCGTGTCGTGCGCAAGGCACTGCCGAACGCGTCCTATATCGGTTTCACCGGAACGCCGATCTCCACGGATGACCGCAACACCCGCGAGATCTTCGGCGACTACATCGACGTGTACGACATGACCCAGTCCGTCGAGGACGAGTCCACCAAGCCGGTCTACTACGAAAGCCGTGTGGTCTCGCTCCATCTTGACGAGAACGCGCTGGGCCGCATCGACGCGGTCTACAAGGAGTTCGCGGACCAGGCCGACGAGGCGAGCGTGGAGAAGTCCAAGCATGACCTCGGCGGCCTCGATGCCATCTTCGACACTCCTGAAACCATCGACGCATTGTGCCGCGACATCGTGGACCATTACGAGAACAACCGCGCCGACGTCCTGGCCGGCAAGGCCCTGATCGTGGCGTACAGCCGGCCGATTGCGATGAAGATCTACTACAGGATCATGGAGCTGCGCCCCGAATGGAAAGACAAGGTCGGCGTGGTGATGACCATGTCGAACCAGGATCCGGAGGAATGGTTCGACGTGTGCGGCGGCACCACGCACAAGAAGGAGATGGAACGCAGGTTCAAGGACGATTCCGATTCCCTCAAGATCGCCATCGTCGTGGACATGTGGCTCACCGGCTTCGACGTGCCCAGCCTGTCCACCATGTACGTGTTCAAGCCGATGAAGGGCCATAACCTCATGCAGGCCATCGCCCGCGTCAACCGCGTGTGCAAGGGCAAGGAGGGCGGTCTGGTCGTGGATTACATCGGCATCGCAGGCGCGCTCAAGCGGGCGATGAAGGACTATACCAGCCGTGACCAGCACAATTACGGCGACATGAACATCGCCGAGACCGCCTATCCGAAATTCCTCGAAAAGCTCGACGTGTGCCGTGATCTCATGTACGGCTTCAACTACCGCAAACTCATCTTCCAGAACAGCAGGGAGGCGCTTGCCGACGCCATCGCGGAGGGAACCGACTGGTTGCTCGATCTGGAACGGCACGAAGACACGGAATCGTTCCTCAAGCAATGCCAGCTCATGAACCAGGCGCTGAGCCTGTGCAAAAGCATGGTAAGCGAAGAGGACGCGCATGAGGCGGCTTACCTATCCGTATTGCGCGTGCAGGTCCTTCGCCTGACCGGACGTGGCTCCGGCGGGGGCAGCGGCATGACGTACACGGAGTTCAACAAGCAGGTGAGCGAGATCCTCCAGCAGAGCGTGCATGCGGACGGTGTGCTCAACCTGTTCGAGAAGGACAGCGTGGAGATCTCCCTGTTCGATGAGGCGTTCCTCCAGGAGGTCGCCGGCATGAAGGAGAAGAACATCGCGATCGAGAGCCTGAAACGCCTCATCAAGGAGAAAGTGCGGGCGTACGGGCGCACCAGCGTGGTCAAATCCCAGAAGTTCAGCGAGATGCTCCAGAACACGTTGAACGCGTATCTCAACGGCATGCTCACGAACGCGCAGGTCATCGAAGAGCTCGTCAACATGGCCAAGGAGATCATGAAGGACCGCGACGACGCGCAGAAGCTCGGCTTGAGCGACGAGGAGATGGCGTTCTACGACGCGATCACCCAGCCGCAGGCGGTCAAGGACTTCTACGACAACGACCAGCTCGTCTCGATAGCCCGCGAGTTGACCGATGCGATGCGGAGCAACGCCACGATCGACTGGCAGAAGAAGGAAAGCGCCAGGGCCGGCATGCGGCGTGCCATCAAACGTTTGCTGCGCAAATACAAGTATCCGCCCGAAGGCGTCGAGGACGCCATGAAGACCGTCATGGAACAGTGCGAGCTGTGGGCCGACACCAAGATCAGCGAATAGGACGAGCAGGAGGATAATACAAGACATGGCAAAGAAGAAGGACAATACCGCCGAGATCGGCTTCGAGGAACAGATCTGGAGCGCTGCCGACAAGCTGCGCGGCAACATCGACGCTTCCGAATACAAGAACGTCGTGCTCGGCCTCATCTTCCTGAAGTACATCTCCGACAAGTTCGACCAGAAATACCAGGAACTCGTTGAGGAGGGAGAGGGCTTCGAGGAGGACCGCGACGAATACGCGAGTGAGAACATCTTCTTCGTTCCCGAGAGCGCCCGCTGGAAGACCATCGCAGCGGCCGCGCACACGCCCGAGATCGGCAAGGCCATCGACGAGGCCATGCGCCAGATCGAGGCCGAGAACAACAAGCTCAAGGGCATCCTGCCGAAGAACTTCGCACGCCAGGAGCTCGACAAGCGACGTCTGGGCGAAGTCGTGGACCTGTTCACCAACGTGAAGATGGCCGAAAAGGGCGATAGCCGCGACATCCTCGGACGCACCTACGAATATTGTCTGGCCAAATTCGCCGAAGCGGAGGGCAAGAACGCCGGCGAGTTCTACACACCCGCGTGCGTCGTGAAGACGCTGGTCGAAGTCATCGAACCCTACCACGGGCGAGTGTACGATCCGTGCTGCGGCAGCGGCGGCATGTTCGTACAGTCCGCGGACTTCGTCAAACGCCATCAGGGCAACATTAACGACATCTCCGTGTACGGCCAGGAGTCCAATCCGACCACGTGGAAAATGGCGACCATGAACCTCGCGATCCGCGGCATCGACGCGGATCTGGGCGATCATAATGCCGACACGTTCTTCGAGGACCTGCACAAGACCGAGAAATTCGATTTCATCCTCGCTAACCCGCCCTTCAACCTGAAGGACTGGGGAGGGAAGAAACTTGAGGACGACGTACGCTGGCAGTACGGCACCCCACCGGAGGGCAACGCCAACTTCGCGTGGGTCCAGCACATGATCCACCACCTCAACCGTTCCGGCCGCATGGGCATGGTTCTGGCGAACGGCGCGTTGTCCAGCCAGACGAACAACGAGGGCGAGATCCGCGCCAAGATCGTGGATGCCGATCTGGTCGAAGGCATCATCGCAATGCCGGACAAGCTTTTCTACAGCACCGGCATACCTGTGAGCCTGTGGATCATCACCAAGAACAAGAAGCAGTCCGGCAAGACGTTGTTCATCGACGCGCGCGATATGGGAACCATGGTGTCCCGCAGGCTCCGCGAGTTTACCGATGAGGACATCGCCAAGGTATCGACTGCGTTCGACGCGTTCCGTGACGGCACTCTGGAAACGGAGAAGGGCTTCTCCGCCATCGCCACGACGGAAGATATCAAGGCGCAGGATTACATCCTGACTCCAGGCCGTTACGTCGGTGTCGCCGAAGTGGAAGAAGACGATGAGCCATTCGAGGAGAAGATGACCCGTCTGACCGGCGAGATCGCCAAATGCTTCGAGGAATCCAACCGTCTGCAAGAGCAGATCAAGAAGAATCTGGAGGCCATCGGCTATGGCATGTGAAGTTGAATGGATTCCTCTCGGAGATATTGTCAATCTTTCTTCCGGAGGAACGCCTGATAAAAAACAGCCAGCATACTGGGATGGTGAGATCCCTTGGATAAGCGCAAAAACTTTAACAGGCGACACTGTGACAACAAGTAATCTTTTCATCACTGAAGAAGGACTCCACGCGGGAAGCAAACTTGCTCCTGTTGGTTCGATACTTTTATTGACCCGCGGAAGCGGCTTATTCAAGAGAATCCCTCTTGCAATTGTAAACGCTCCCGTTGCTTACAACCAAGATGTAAAATGCATGACTTCCAAAGTGGCAACTATTACCAATGAGTACGTTTTCTTTGCATTAAAGGCACTGTCCCCAGAGTTAACAAATATGCTCGAGACAACCGGAATCGGTGCGGGTAAATTAGCCACTGACCGACTTCTCGACATGCCGATTCCAGTTTTATCTCATGATGAGCGAGAGAAAGCAGTATCTTTCTTCTCGGCATTGTCCCGAAAAATTATGATCAACAATCGGATAAATGATTATTTGTTAGCTGCGTGAGGTCAACCTTCGAAACGTCAATTTCGCCGGACATGAGTCTGGGAAGGAGTGTATCTCTCAATGACTGCAACTGTTTATTCTCTAAGCAATTTCTGAAAATGGCGGTAAAATATGGCTGAATCCGCTTGCAGAAATCTTGCACGGATTCCTGTTCGGGATCCGGAAACTCTAATTCTTCAATGTTTTGCCGGTTAATCCCAGGAATGGCGGCTTTCGTACCATTGGTTTCTAGCCATTTCATTACATAAGGCGTGTGAAAGTAATAGTACGCAAACTCATTTAGGCCACGATCTCCAAAATCTAGTTTAAAAACATGCTCATTTATATAAAATTCCTTATAAGGGTATCCTTCACCAAACATTGAGAAATGGGGGATAAACTGTCCAGGTCGACCGCCGTCCTTGTAGATCATTAATTCATATCCATTTACTCGCCCTTTTTTGAGGTTATCAGCAAAAGTTCTTGGAATATATTTGTTGCTCGAGTAATTGAATTCGCCAAGTTTCTTCACATTTTCTGCGCCAACACTAGGTATTCCGCAAGAAGCAGCTCCTCCTTTCGGGCGTTTGCCGGTTTCAAGTATGTGAGGCAAGTCTGCGATATGTACGGTCTTGCTAAGCGTTCCACGTGTTTCAAGATCGGCAAATCTCATCTCACCGACCTCAAGCAAATAATCATTTAGCCGATTGTTAAGAGTTATTTTGTATTGAATGGAATCTAAAACTTGAGCAATAGAATCTTGCATTTCACGAGATGGCAGATCAATGTCAAGATTTTCAATCATTCTCTTAGTAAGGGCGTTCCTCGTTGCTCCGGAAGAAGCTAAGCTAAGGAGCGTCGTCTTCTTAGATTGCAAAGAAGCCAGTAAATAGGTCGGGTTGATTTCTTTTCCGGCTCGAACGATCGCTACATGCTGATTCACTCGAGCCGGTATGCGTTCCGAAGGAACTATGCATGCTCGAGCGACAGAATCACCTGTAATGTTCAATAGGACGTCATTACTGCGTACTTCAACGTTGGAGAGTGACTCTGCCTGTTCATCGTCTAGAAAAGCAAGACCATCGGGCTGGAAAACCCAATCATGAATGTTCTGGCTACGAATAATTGGGATACCGGCATCTTTGTAAGCTTCTTTACCCCCTCGCGGCGTTGCTCCGCTTCCGATCTTCTCGCAAACATCCCCGAGTCGTGTCATTCCAAATACCTTCTGTGTGAAGCTTTCACGTTGTTCTGGTTGACCATGGCGTAGTGCATGGTCGTGTCTATTCTCGCATGACCGAGCAGTTTTTGCACCTGTTCGATCGGCATGCCTTTATCGATGGCATGTGTGGCCAACGTGCGTCGGAATTTATGCGGATGAACCCGATTGATGCCGGCTTCCTTTCCGAGCTGCCTAAGACGGCTTTCGATGCCGCCGATGCTGATGCGGTCACCGTCACCATTCAAAGCGACAAATAGCGCCGGATTGCTGTCGTTACGCGATTGCAGGTATGCGGTGAGATGGAGTTTCGTTCTGGCGTCGAAATAGACGGGACGCTGCTTGTTTCCCTTGCCCGTGACCAAGCATTCGCGTTCCTGAAGATTCACGTCGGCTATATTCAAGCCGATCAATTCTCCCACTCGCATGCCCGTAGAGGCGAGAATGTCCACGATGGCAAGATCCCGCAAGGTGCTGCATCTATCCCGCAGAGTTTCCAGATTTTCGTCGCTCAGGACCTCTTTGGCCATTACGGCCGTTTTCACACGATGGATGCGCCTTACGGGGCTTTTGACGATATAGTCCTCGTCCTCAAGCCACGCGAAGAAGCTTGACATGATGCGTCGAATGTTGTCGATGGTGACCTTGCCCGCATGACGCTCGTTCTCGTATCTGTTGAGGTACTCGCGTAAGTCGTCGCTGCTTATCCGCGTGTAAGGCTTGGCAAGGGCCTTGGTCATGTGCTGAAGCGTGCTTTCATAGTAAGCGATGGTTTTCGGCGAGCAGCCTTCGACCTCTTTTGCCGTGAGGAATAGCGTCAGCAGATTCTGCGGCACGGATGTTTCCTGAGCTGGCAGTAGCGTGACTCTGAGTACTTCGGCCAAATGTTTGAGCTGTGACGGATCGAGCATGTTCTGCATCTGTGACAGAACATTATTAATGATGGTTTCCATAGGCGTCCCTTCCAATAACGGTTAGGAACATTGTGCCCGTGCACCCACAAATGATTATTTGTTAGCTGCGTGAGATCAACCTTCGAAACGTCAATTTCGCCGGACATGAGCTTGGGAAGGAGCGTATCGCGCAGTGCTTGGAGCTTTACTGTCTCTGAATCGTTATCAGATCTTTGCTTTATTGCGGAATCTAATAGGATCAAATCTTTCGTACTGCATGAACTGGCAACCTTGAACTCCATCATTTGTTTTTTGTCACCACGGGGCATCTTTGTTCCCTTCGCGCCTTGCATGACGTAGTCAAAGAATGAATCTTGCCGTAGGCATGCATGCAGATATGGCGCGTTGCTGGGATCATTCGCTCTAAAAACGATGACATCACCCGAACATGTACCTTCAAACGGGGCATACCATATTTTTTTAAAATAGGGCCGGATATTAGAAATCAGAGTGTCGCCGGCTTTATACCGTGTAATCTTGCCCGCTGTTGGGAGCGAAGACGCCAGTTGCCGTCCTCCCTTGTTCTGCATTAGTGACTCAGTCGAAACATAAGTCTCATGATTCGCGTTGCCATAATCGACGTGATCAGTAACCTGATAGCAAATATCTCGAAGACATGAATTTCTGTCATTACAGTATTTACCGGCAATCGTTTCACACAAGTCGGCTAAATAATCATTTATCAGGCTGTGGGTCTTTTTGTAGCGTTTGTTGTCCGTCCGGATTGGCCTCTGAATTTCATGAGTGGTTCCGTGAACATTTTTCTTTGGTTACGGTCACCTATGCAAAGCAGATTTGGGATGGGAGGATCTGCCCTAAAGATACCAAGGAAGAAGAATCCTGCAGGCTAGTTGTGACTGTAATCGAGGTGGGGAGCAAGAACTGATGAGGCCGGATTTTCGAAGAAGTGAATTAAATGAGGGACAGGTCGAAATGAAAGTGGACGATGATGCGCATTCAATCGTGCCTGGATCAACGTCAGCGTATGTCCAAAAGAACTCCGTGACGACATCTGGGTCATCGGACAATTTATTGCAACAATTGTTGCGGTTGGTAACTGTTCAGGGCTGTTTATTGGCGTTATGTACTTTGCGTCGATATTCATCGAGTCCGGACGATCGACATGACGCCGATTAGCGTAGTCCAGGAAAGATTGTCGATGAATAAACTGCTGGTTCGATGGACATTGGAAACCATATTCGATGTTCATCGAACCGGCAGTTTCTATTTACTTTCAGTGCTTGACCGACAGTGTTTGCTGCAAGGTATGTGAGTCGTGCGGAGGCACGATGACCGCGCAGTCGCGATTGTTGACGGCTTCCACGCACACGAAGCCACGCCATTCGCCGTCGCTCAAATCTCCGATGGCATTGCCGGCTTGCTCTCCCGGATTCCATACCACGGTCTGCGCTGCGCCCTGCTTGGAGACAATGATGGTGCGCTGCAACACGGGGCCGCGCAGCTCAAGCGTATCCGCCGAATAGTAGATGCGGTCAACCATGCCTTGGAAGGTCACAGGTTCATTACCTTGGTTGCAACGGGGATCGCCGTCCAATACGGTATCGAGATAATCGGTGCCCTCCAGCCCGCACACCTGCGACTGTTCGGCGTCTCCAACCTGCAGATACGTATGCAGTGCCTCTTCGTAAGACAATGGCTCGGCTCCATCGTTATATACGGTAAGCGACATCGTCAACTCACAGCCGACTTCAATGGTGTAAACGGCATGAAATTGAGGATTCGGTCCAGAAACAAACTGGGAAAGTATATCTGCGTTGATCTCGCTGGAATCCAATGTATAGCGCAACAAGGCATCGGAAGAACCTTCCTTGTCATAATGCCAGAAGCTATTGCGGGCAAAACCATGCTTGGGCTTCTTCGAAGCCACATGCCCGCCTTCGAAACCGGAATTGAACCAAGGGAAAATAATCGGAACACCGCCGCGGATGGCAGTTCCTTCCTTAAGATGAATCGCCTTTGGCCGCCAAACCACAGTCTGTTCGCCGGCAGGTGCCCAGGAAAGCACATGCGCACCGTAATCGCTGACTGATGCCGTTGCGTCTTCGTTGACAATATCTCTGATAGTGAAAGTGCTACTCATACGACCAGTATAAACAAGACAACGTTGAAGCGGGATTGTGGAAAGAAGGCCTTTGCAGGATTGCGGAATTTCTTGGATTTTTCGGCTTTGCACGTGAAGGAAAAAGAGGATTGCGGCAACACGCGCTTGTAGGCTTCTGCTAGTATCATCCATGAAAGTACAAGGAAGATAGCCGGTTCGTTCCAACTTGCGTGATGGAGGGTGAATCAAGGCTGTGAAAAGCTGAAGATTTCCAGAATCCGAACGATTGCAAGTAACGGCATCGAATCAGTCCAGGACCAGGTTGGGGTTTGTGAGACCGGCTTTGGGTGTGACAGTGGAAAGAGACCGACATGTCTGCAGAAAAGACCACGGAACCGGACGAAGTGCTCACCGACGATGAACTTCAGGCTGCCGCAGCGCCTGAGCAGTCCATCGAGGAAGATGACAAACCTCGCAAGCGTACCGTCGTCGTGGCCGAAGACGAATCCGTGAACCGTATGGATTTGGTTGCCATGCTGGAAGATAGTGGCTACGAGGTTGTGGGCGAAGCCGCTAACGGTGAGGAAGCAGTCGAATTGACCCGCAAGTTCCGTCCAAGCGTGGTATGCATGGACGTCAAGATGCCTCGTATGGATGGCATCGAAGCGGCGGGCATCATCTGTGATGAGAATATCGCTCCGGTCGTTATGCTTACGGCATTCTCCCAGTCCGATCTGGTCAAGAAGGCCACGGGTGCAGGTGCCATGGCATACGTCACCAAGCCGTATGAGGAATCCAAGCTGCTTCCGGCTCTGGAAGTGGCCATGGGCCGTTTCGCCGAAATCAACGATCTGCTCGACAATGTGGAGCGCAGCGAATCCAAGCTGCACGAAACCGAAGAGCAGCTGAAGAAGGCGGAAGAGCAGCTGAAGAAGGCTGAGGAAACCCTCGAGGAACGTAAGCTTGTCGACCGTGCCAAGGGCCTGCTGATGGATAAGGCTGACTTCTCCGAGCAGGGCGCGTTCCGTTGGATTCAGAAGACCTCCATGGACCAGCGCATCCCGAAGAAGCGTCTGGCTATGGCCATCATCGCCAAGTACGGTGATCAGAAGTCGGAAGCAGAGGATGAGCGCTAACACAGCAACTGTGGAAGGCACTACGCGCGGGACGCTATTGGTCGTTGACGGCCATTCCTTGGCGTTCCGCGCTTTTTTTGCCTTGCCCGTAGAGAATTTCAGTACATCCGCAGGTCAGGCGACCAACGCCGTCTGGGGCTTCGCCACCATGCTGTCGCAGGTGATCGACGCGGAACATCCGGATCATCTTGCCGTCGCTTTCGATGTCAAAGGCGGTACCTTCCGCAATACGATGCTGCCGCAGTACAAAGGCACGCGAGATGCGGCTCCGGAAGATCTATTGACCCAGCTGCCGTTGATTCAACGGATGCTGACGGCCCTTGGCGTCACATTCATCGAAAAACCTGGATACGAGGGCGATGATGTGATCGGCACGTTGGCAAGCATGGGAGACAAAGCAGGCTATCGCACGCTGGTGCTATCCGGCGATCGTGACGCGTTCCAGCTCATCAACGACAACATCACCGTGTTGTATCCGGGGCATCATTTCAAAGATTTGAAGCACATGACTCCCGACGCGGTGGTGGAGAAATACCACGTCACGCCGGAGCAATATCCGGATCTTGCCGCGCTTCGTGGCGAAACCGCCGACAACATCCCCGGCGTTCCCGGCGTGGGCGATGGATTCGCGGCCAAATGGATCAACCTGTATGGCGGACTTGACCAGATTATCGAGCATGCCGACGAAATCGGCGGCAAAAAAGGCGAGGCGTTGCGGGCCAATATCGATCAGGTCAAACTGAATCGTTCCGTGAATGCCTTGGTGCGTGACCTTGACCTTGGCGTGTCCATCGAGGATTTGACTTTCGGTCAGGTGGACGCCAACCAGCTCAACCAACTGTTCACCAGACTTGAATTCGGCATACGCACCAAAAACCGTGTGCTGAGAACATTCAATGCGGGGAAGCCCACCAACGATCCCGTGCAGCAAGACGAGTCCGGCAAGCTCGAAATACCTCAGTATGAAACGGTTGACTCGCCGGAAGCATTGGAAGCATGGGTACGAGACAATCTGCCGATGCCGAACGGGCATCTGCATGACGAACGTGAAATCGCGCCGAAGACGACTCCCTCCGGCTTCGCCATTGATCATACGAAGCAGTGTGCGCAGTCCGTGGCGCATTCGTGGGTGTTGCAGGTGGAAGGCGAAAGCAAGCCGGGGAACGCGGCCTATGCGTCGCTGATGATCGCTGCACATGATAAAGCGATTCGTACCAATCGTGTTGACCGTGACATGGCGTCCCAGCTGCAAACGGTACTTGACGAACATCACCAATCCATGGTGGTGCATGGGTATAAGGAACAGTCCCACCTGCTGGAAAGCGTCGGTGTGGCGTTGCCGAAGCCGCTGTTCGACACCAAGCTTGCCGGGTATCTGGTCCATCCCGATTTCCATGCCGACACGCTGGAACAGGCGGCGGCGCATTTCCTTGACCTGCATATCGAGGAACAGTCCGAGGGCGCGACGCAAGGCACGCTTGATTTCGACGAGCCGGACGATAGTGCGCAGCGGAACGACAACCAGCTTCCGCGCCATACTGCGATTGTTGGTTTGCTGGCGCGTAAACTGGCGGATTCATTGGATCAGCGTGAGCAGTTCTCATTGCTTGAATCTGTGGAGATTCCAGTATCCCGTGTGCTGTATGGCATGGAGCATGCCGGTGCGCAAGTCGATATGAACAGGCTGATGAGCATGCGCGAACAGCTTGCCGCCGACGCGAATTACGCGCAGGAAACGGCATGGCAGTATGCGGGCGAGCGCGTGAATCTGCAAAGTCCTAAGCAGTTGCAGAAGATTCTGTTTGAAGATATGGGTTTGAAGCCTACGAAGAAGACTAAGACTGGTTCGTATACTACGAATGCGGCTGCTTTGCAGGTGTTGCGTGATCGTTCGTATGGTAATGATAGGGCTTGTCAGTTTCTTGATGCGTTGTTGTTGCATCGTGAGAAGAATAAGCTTAAGCAGATTGTGCAGACGTTGATTGATGCGACGAACAGGTCTGATGGTCGTATTCATACGACGTTTGAGCAGACTGTGGCTGCGACTGGTCGGTTGAGTTCGGTTGATCCGAATTTGCAGAATATTCCGAATCGTGATCCTGCTGGTCGTGAGATTCGTTCGGCTTTTGTGCCCGGTGAGGGTTTTGAGTCGTTGTTGAGTTCGGATTATTCTCAGGTTGAGTTGCGTATTATGGCTGATCTTTCTGGTGATGAGGCGTTGATTGAGGCGTTCCGTTCCGGTAGGGATTTTCATAAGTATGTGGCGAGTTTGGTGTATGGCGTTCCTGTGGATGAGATTACGTCTGATCAGCGCAGTCATGTTAAGGCGATGAGCTATGGCTTGGCATATGGGCTGAGCACGTATGGGCTTTCGCAGCAGCTTGGCATTAAGCCGGGTGAGGCCGAGTCATTGAAGCGGCAGTATTTTGCGACGTTCGGCAAGGTCCATGAGTATTTGGAGTCGTTGGTTTCTTCGGCTCGTGAAAAGGGATATACGGAGACGATTTATGGTCGTCGTAGGTATTTTCCGGGCTTGAAGTCGCCGAATCGTGCGGTGCGTGATGCTGCGGAGCGTGCCGCGTTGAATGCGCCTATTCAGGGTTCTGCTGCGGATATTATGAAGATCGCTATGATTCGTGCTGATGATGCGTTGCATGAGGCTGGTCTTGCCAGTCGGATTATTTTGCAGATTCATGATGAACTTGTGGTGGAGGTTGCGCCGGGTGAGGCGGAGCGTGTCACTGCGTTGGTGAAGGATGCCATGGAGCATGCGGTCGATATGGCGGTTCCGTTGGATGTTTCCACGGGTATTGGTTCGGATTGGCAGCTTGCCGCGCACTGATACGGTACTGGGTTTCGTGTGTGTTGCGGATGTGCGTGGTCGAGCAATGGCATAAGGAGGAATGATGGCAACGCTGAAGCAGGTTGTGGATGTGCTGGAAACGTTGTATCCGCTTCGCTATGCGGAGCAGTGGGATGAGCCTGGTCTTATCGTGGGTGATTTGCGTCAGCCTGTGCGCGGTATCGCTTTTGCGGCTGATCCCTCTATGGCGGTGGTTGATCAGGCGATTGCCGGTGGTATTGATTTGCTGGTTTGCCATCATCCGTTGTTCTTCCGTTCCGTTCATGCGGTGTCGGGATTGGGTTTCCGTGGTGAGATTGTGCGTAAGCTCAATCTTGCCGGATGTGCGTTGTGGGTGGGGCATACGAATGCCGATGCGGCGTATCGTGGCGTCGGCATGGCTGCGGCTGACATGTTCGGTTTGGTGGATCAGCGTCCGCTGGTGCCCATCGATGATCCGGATGCCGAGCATCCGGTCGGTTTGGGGCGTGTGGGGCGTCTTGCCGAACCTGTGGCGTTGCGTGATTTCGCCAGTCGAGTAGCTGGCGCGCTGCCGTACACCGAGCTTGGCGTGCAGGTTTGCGGCGATCTGGACGTTCCGGTCAGCACGGTGGCGGTGCTTCCGGGTTCCGGTGATTCCTTGTTCGATGAGGTGCGTGCGGCCGGTGCCGACGTGTATGTGACCAGTGATCTGCGGCATCATCCGGTGACGGACGCCATAGAGCAGGCCCGCTATGAGGCTTCCATGCGTGCTTCCGGCGTTGCCATGGGCCATGGTGACGGGCGTGTGCGTCCGGCGTTCGTCAACACTCCGCACAGCGCTATCGAATCCATGTGGTTCCAGTATGCGATGGAAGACGTTCCCCATGCGGTTGCGGAAGCGACCGGCGACATTCCTGCCGTGCGTTGGATTTCCATGAATACCGATCCATGGAATATGGTATTTCCTTCGAGCGGGCAGGAACGGTGACGCGTCATGTGTGACGAGGCGGTAGACGGAACCCAGGTGGACGTATTGCTGGATGAATCCAGCGATGGCGTAGACATGTCCGGTATGGTCACGGTGCTTGACAGCAGGCACGTGTATCAGGGTGCGATTTTCGGCGTCGACGACCTGCGGATCGCATTGCCGATGCGTGACGGAGGGCAAACGGTGATTCGCCGTCAGGTGATGCGTCACGCGCCTTGCGTGGTCATGCTGGTGCATGATTGCGCGAATGACCTGTATCTGATCGAACGGGAATACCGTATCGGCTGCGACGCCTTCGCCTACGGTCTGCCGGCTGGACTCATCGACGGGGGAGAGGACGTGGAGGAGGCCGCGCTGCGGGAGCTTCGTGAGGAAACCGGTGTGGAGCCCGCCGGGCGTGACGGTGTCGAATTCGACCATGTGGGGCAGTTTTACTCGTCCGAAGGCATGACCGACGAGCTTGCCAACATCATGGTGCTTCACCTGCATGCATGGCATCCCGTCGAACGTCATTTCGACGGCGATGAGCACGTCGAATCGGCGTGGGTCTCCTGGCAGCGGCTGCGCGGCACCCGTATTACGGCCTCCAATTCCATGATCGCTATTCTTCACGAGCAAATTCGACGAAACCGGCAAAATACAGGCAAGAGTTCTTTCGAATCGTAAAAATAATCGCCGAACAACACGAAATTGCGATTTGGGGGCTGAAACGTGAGATACTTGAATCATGCAAATCAGACCCGGATCGATGTATCCACTCGGCGCAAGCTATGACGGCGCCGGCGTGAATTTTGCCCTCTTTTCCCAAGTGGCACAAAAAGTCGAGCTTTGCCTTTTCGATGAGGAAGACAACGAAACTCGAATCGAAATGACCGAGCAGAACTCTTATGTCTGGCACAACTATCTGCCCGGAATCCAACCGGGGCAACGTTACGGCTATCGCGTGTACGGGCCATACGACCCGACGCAAGGCCTGCGCTGCAACCCGAACAAACTGCTGCTTGACCCCTACGCTAAAGCCATCGAAGGCAACATCGACGGCGATGAGAGCCTCTACTCGTACTGGTTCAGAAGCCCCGATGACGTTACCAGCATGAACACGCTCGACTCGGCCGCCCATACCATGAAAGCGGCCGTGGTGAACCCCTATTTCGACTGGGGCAACGACCAGCATCCGAACATCTCATATCATGATTCCGTGATTTACGAAGCCCACGTACGCGGCATGACCAACCTCAACATGGACGTGCCGCCGGACATTCGCGGAACCTATGCGGGTCTGGCGTACCCCTCGGTAATCGAATACCTGAAGAAGCTGGGCGTCACGGCCATCGAGCTCATGCCCATCCACCAGTTCGTCAATGACAGCTTCCTTCAGGAAAAAGGCCTGAGCAACTACTGGGGATACAACACCATCGGCTTCTTCGCCCCGCACAACGCGTATTCCAGCTCCGGACAGCGCGGCGAACAGGTCAACGAATTCAAATCCATGGTCAAGGCATACCATCATGCCGGCATGGAAGTCATCCTCGACGTGGTGTACAACCACACCGCCGAAGGCAACAACCGTGGACCGACCCTCAGCTTCAAGGGCATCGACAACGGCGCCTACTACCGTCTGGTCGACAACGACCGCAGACACTACTTCGACACCACAGGCACCGGCAACTCGCTGCTGATGCGCTCGCCGCACGCCCTGCAGCTCATCACCGACAGCCTGCGCTACTGGGTCACCGAAATGCACGTCGACGGATTCCGATTCGATCTTGCCGCCACATTGGCCCGTCAGTTCCAGGAAGTCGACAAACTGTCGGCCTTCTTCGACATCGTCGAACAGGATCCGGTGATCTCCCGCGTCAAGCTGATCGCGGAACCGTGGGATCTCGGCTCTGGCGGCTATCAGGTGGGCGGCTTCCCGTCCAGCTGGTCCGAATGGAACGGCCGCTACCGCGATTGCGTGCGCGACTTCTGGCGCTCGCAGCCGTCCACGTTGCCGGAATTCGCCAGCCGATTCATGGGCAGTTCCGACCTGTATCAGGTCAATGGCCGCCGACCGGTCGCATCCGTGAACTTCATCACCGCGCACGACGGCTTCACCATGAACGATCTGGTGAGCTACAACGAGAAGCATAATGAGGCCAACGGCGAAGGCAATCGCGACGGCGAAAGCAACAACCGTTCTTGGAACTGCGGTGTCGAAGGTCCTACGACCATCAAGGATGTTAACGAGCTTCGTCAACAGCAGATGCGCAACATGTTCGCCACGTTGCTGCTCAGCCAAGGCATTCCGATGATCTGCGGCGGCGACGAAGTGGCGCGCACCCAGCAGGGCAACAACAACGCCTACTGCCAGGACAATGCGATCTCCTGGACGAACTGGGATCTGGACGAGGATCAAAAGGACCTGCTCGAATTCGTATCGAAGCTGATCCATTTGAGGCTTGAGCATCCTGTGCTGCATCGCCGCCGCTTCTTCTCCGGTCGCGAGCAGGGAGACGACAGCACTGCGATTCCGCAGGTCGAATGGATGGATCATACCGGCTCCATTATGGATATGGACGACTGGTCAAACACACACGCCTTCACTGTGATGATCTATCTGAACGGTTCCGATATTCCGGAAACCGACTGGTACGGCAATCAGATGGTCGACAATGATTTCATTCTGATTTTCAACGCGCATTACGAGCCGATCATGTTCACCCTGCCCGATGAGCAATATGGCAAGAAATGGCGCTTAATTGTCGACACGCATAATCCAAAGGGGCCAGAACTCAATTATGAGGCCGGTTTTGCGATTACTGCGCAATCAAGAAGCTTCCTGCTGTTGATGAGCGACAAGAAGCCGTCCAACAAGCACTACAACTTCTGACGGCGCACTCGCGTTATGCCGTCAGAATCCAGTGGGGTGGAGTCGTCGCCAATGCGATGGCTCCACCCCACTGGTATGTATATGTTGAAATCCGGCGGTTGCCGGTCAGCCTTGCATCAGACTTGTGCGGCGAGCCTCGAAACTGTGTCGGGAACAGTTTCGCTGACTTCCGCAAGATCCTCGACGGAGCGTGGTCTCTCAGATTGCGCCAGTATCAGCTGCGTCTGCACGCGATCCGCTTCGATGGCGGCGATTTGACGCGAGAAAATGATGAACCAGCCAAGGAACATCATGCCGGCCAACGCCTCCACATTCGTCAGCGTGTTATGCCCGCTCAGCCATTGGAATCCGGCATAAGCCCCAATCGCAATCGCAAGATCGGAAACCACGTATACGACCTTTGAGAGTTGCGGGGCAAGCCAAGGCAGGGCAATCATCAGCACGCTCATCAAACATGGTAGGCCGCGGGCGAACACGTTGTGCAAAATCGGATGCGGTGTGTAACGGAACATGCCGATACCTACGAAAGCGATGCCGGCCAACGTCAACATGATTGACAGCAGCAGAATCCTCGTACGAAAATGCTTCGGCGTCTCATTGATGGCATTGGAATCCAGATACTGCAATTGCAGACGATACGTGGTGATGAGCTCGGAAACGGCGAAATAGCTGATGATCACAATGCAGATGCCCGCGAGCGTCAGCGTCGAATTGAACATACGCGCGGCGAACGTCGTACGGTCGCCCAATTGAGAGAAATTATTGTTGTACCAGTACGGATCGTCGGACGTCAATCCTGCGATACTCACGCCAGACACCACGAAAAACGGCAGTAGGGAAGCGATCGTTTTGGCATTCATAAGTTCCGCCTGCACGAAAGTGATATAGCCTACAACGCCTGCGATAGCCGCGCATAGGATCGGCAGATAGCCTTTCAGCGTGCGGATGCCCATCATGTTGTTGACGATGGACAACATCATGAACGATGTGACGAAAATGGTCGAAGCATACACCATGGAAAGCGCGAGGATCTCGAAAATACGACGGACCGGAATAGCCCAACCATGTTTGAGTGTCAGCGAACGTGATTTTCGTGCGTAACCCAAACTGAATGAAACGACTCCGCATCCTGCCACGATTCCCGCGCAGACGGTGAACAGACGCTGCGTGACACGCCAGATGGCCGGGGCGAACTGCATGTATGCGTTCATGACGAACCAGGCGATAACGGCGCATGTCACAAAGGAGATGATGCCTGACGATTCGGCCTGCTGGTGACGTCCCATGCCACTCTCCCTTCCGAAATGCTATTGTAAGCCTGTCGTTGTCCAACCATACGCTATAATAGAAACTCGTGTTCACTTGATGCGATTCCGTGAGGCGGATTCGCGGGGTGTGAACGTGAACGGGCTGTAGCGCAGTTTGGTAGCGCGTCTGCTTTGGGAGCAGAATGTCGCAGGTTCAAATCCTGTCAGCCCGACCAAAACCGTTGGAAACAAAGGTGTTTCAGACGGTTTGAAAAATCCTTTCTCCGGTTTCCGGTACAAACACGACGATCGCGGGAATTCCTCGTGGCATTTTGTGATATTCGCATAGTTCTGTCCGCCTGGGTTTTCAAACGGAAATGGTATGGATGGCATTTGATTGTCGAGTTCGAGCAAGATACGGGTGCTGTATGGCGAGATTGAAGCGTTGTTTTCCTCGGGTTTTGGATACGATAAGCCCTATGAACGCATCTCAAGAGAATCTTTGGCCGGCGCCGTTTGCCAGCAAATCGCTTGACGCCACCGTTGTGGTGCCGGGCAGCAAATCCCTGTCGAACCGTTATCTCATTCTTGCGGCTCTCGGGCATCGTCCTGTGCGATTGGTCGGTCTGTTGCGCTCGCGCGATACCGAGCTGATGATGGACGCGCTGCGTTCGTTGGGAGTGCGCTGCGAAATCGATGAGCAGGTCGACACCACGGTTACGGTGGTGCCGCCGTCCGACGGCCGGTTCCACGGTGGTACGAAGGTGTTCTGCGGTCTTGCGGGAACAGTGATGCGCTTTGTGCCCGGTCTTGCCATGTTCGCGGACGGTCCTGTGGATTTCGACGGTGACGAGCAGGCGTACGCGCGTCCGATGAAGCCGGTGTTGGACGGTCTTGAACAGTTGGGGGCATGCATCGAATACCACGGCGAGGAAGGGCGCCTGCCATTTACAATCATTCCACCTCAAACGGTGAGCCAGTGCGCCGAGCCGAGCGTAGTCAGCATTGATTCTTCGGGATCCTCGCAGTTTATTTCGGGACTATTGCTCGTCGGCTCTCGAGTGCCAGGCGGTTTGGAACTGCATCACACGGGGGAGAAGACACCGAGTTTACCGCATATTCGCATGACCGTGGCCGATCTGCAAGGTTCCGGCGTGCGCGCCAACGCCGACGAACACGCCCGCGTGTGGACCGTGCAGCCGGGAGCCGTGCAGTTGCCCGAAACGGTGACGGTAGAACCTGACCTGTCGAATGCCGCCCCGTTCCTTGGCGCAGCGCTCATCGCCGGCGGAACCGTTCGCGTGCCTCACTGGCCGGAATCCACCACCCAGCCGGGCGGCCTGCTTCCCGGATACTTGGAACATATGGGCGCTGAAATCAGCTTCCCCGTGATCGACGGCGTCCGGTACTGCGAAGTGACCGGCAGCAGCCATATCAACGGCTTGGGTGATTTCGACCTGACTGCGGCCGGCGAGATTGCGCCATCGCTGGCCGCAATCTTGGTCTTCGCCGACAAGCCTACGCGCATGCTGGGCATCGGCCACTTGCGCGGCCACGAGACGAACCGTCTGGAAGCATTGGTCAACGAAATCACCAGAGTCGGGGGAGAAGCCCGTGAGCTTCCCGACGGGCTGGAGATCGTGCCAGTGCCGGCAACGAATCTCAAGCCCGCCAAAATGGAAACCTACGCGGACCATCGCATGGCGACGTTCGCCGCAATGCTTGGTCTGAGCATCAACGGCATCCAAGTCAAGAACATCGCCACCACCGCGAAAACGCTTCCCGATTTCGCAAACATGTGGACCAGCATGCTGGCCTAGCAATGATTGTCTAGGATAATCCGCAAATAATATTGAAAACGGTATGAAAATGTCCTTCCTCCGCAAAAACGGAGGAAGGACATTCTACGTTTGCACAGGATCGTAATCATTCTGCGGATGCCGCTATGTCAAGCCACGATGGTTCTTAGCTTTCCTGACACGGCTTGGCCTTGTCCGGCCCCAACATGGCAAAGGTAGTGGCGCTCGCAAACGTCATAATGCCTACGAAAAACACGGAACCAATGGAAACCTGACACCGTACGTAAAGAGGTAAGCAGGCGACGAGGCGTCCGACACCTTGAGAGGCGTTATCTGGCTCGAGCCTAGAAGGCGGAAAGCATGATGAAGCCCCCGGAAGTTTCGCACTTTCGGGGGGCTTCATCATATTGATTGCGATTTTGCGTTCAGTAACGAATCAGCTTGGAATCACTCCCACTCACTTGTTTGAACTGGGAGAGGCATTTTGCGCCCCCTCTGAGCAAAAATTTTTCAACTTTTTTGAAAATAAAAAAAGCCGCCTGTTTTAAATTTGAGGTCAACAGATGGCGGGTAGAAATTTTCATACTTATGATGTATAATATGTGATATTAAAGATTGATAAATCAGAATTTGTAGGTGCGATTGATGAAAATTATTGAAGTTAAAGAAAATAAAAAACAATATCTTGATTTGCTCCTATTAGCAGATGAGCAGGAAGATATGGTTGACCGTTATCTTGATAACGGCAAGATGTATGTACTTGATGATAATGGGGTCAAGTGTGAGTGTGTCATAACCGATAAAGAAAATGACATACTTGAAATCAAGAACATTGCGACGGTTCCAGAATATCAAGGGAAAGGTTATGCAAGAGCCTTAATTGAGTTTATTGTTAATAATTACAGAGAGCAATATGCCATTCTGCAAGTGGGAACGGGCGATAGCCCACTGACAATACCATTTTATGAAAAGTGTGGTTTTGTCCGTTCGCATATCATATCAAATTTCTTTATAGATAATTATGACCGCCCAATCTATGAGAGTGGAATACAGTTGGTAGATATGGTGTATTTGCAAAGACCGTTATAATTTAAATTCAAGTTTATGGAGAGTCACCGTTATGATTAGAGAATTTAAAAGGGATGATATAAATAAAGTTGCAGATATATGGTTGGATACAAATATAAAGGCACATAATTTTATCCCCGCCGAATACTGGAAAAGCAATTTCAAATCAGTAAAAGAAGCGCTGTTACTAGCAGAGGTTTATGTGTATGAGTATGATACAGAAATACAGGGTTTTATAGGGTTAAATAATGAATATGTTGAGGGCATTTTTGTTTCTGGTGAAATGCAATCGCAGGGTATAGGTAAAATTCTGCTGAATTATGCAAAGGATAAAAGGAATAAGTTGCACTTGAACGTATACCAAAAGAACGCACGGGCAATATCTTTTTATAAGAGAGAAGGATTTGAGATTCGGCATAGTGGCTTAGATGAGGCTACCGGAGAAAAAGATTATGTAATGACATGGCAACACAAATAGAAATTCCAGTTTATCGAACTAAAACATAAGACCGCTTACATCGTGTAGGCGGTCTTATGTCGTGGCAAGATTATTTGATTTTGAGATTTCTTTTCTTGGTAGAAAGCACTTTGCAGAGAACATCATCGACGGCGTCGGTGTATCTGCCTTGTTCAATCAATTTGTTTTTTTAGATTTATAAGGAAAGCAACAATTTCGTTTCTTTCTTTTGTACTTAAATATATATGGTTTTTTTTCTGTTTTCATACTATCCACCTCGCTGTTTTATCTGATTTGATGATATATTAAAGAGAAAATTTTATCAAATATGCAAAAAGGCTTCTGCCCAAAACAGGGCAAAAGCCTTAAAAATTATGCGATTTTTAGGTTTAGTTGCAAGCCAAGGGGGACTATTTCATCTGTTGCAAAATCGGTTGCCCGAAAAGTACCAAGTCCCGAAACCCGCATAAATACTGGGTTTTTCGGCACATCTAAACCAAGGGGAACTACTCCCACTCGATGGTTGCCGGCGGCTTGGAGGTGCAGTCGAGCACCACACGGTTGATCTGACGGCATTCATTGGTGATACGCGTCGAAATCGTGGCAAGCACATCGTACGGAATGCGAGACCAGTCTGCGGTCATGGCGTCTTCGGAAGAAACCGGACGAAGCACGATTGGCGAACCGTAGGTACGCTCGTCGCCCTGCACACCCACGGAATGCACATCGGCAAGGAGCACGACCGGGCACTGCCAGATGTCACGGTCAAGACCGGCCTTGGAAAGCTCCTCGCGAGCGATGGCGTCGGCCTCGCGAAGCAGATCCAGACGCTCCTTGGTGATCTCGCCGATGATGCGGATGCCGAGGCCCGGGCCAGGGAACGGCTGACGCCAGACGATTTCGTCCGGCAATCCAAGCTCGGTACCGATGGCACGAACCTCATCCTTGAACAAGGTACGCAGTGGCTCGACGAGCTGGAACTTGATGTCGTCCGGCAGGCCACCCACATTGTGGTGCGACTTGATGTTGGCTGCGCCGTCGCCACCGCCGGATTCCACAACATCCGGGTAGAGGGTGCCCTGAACAAGGAACTTGACTTCCTTGCCGGAAGCACCCGCCTCTTCGATGACCTGGCGCTGAGCCTTCTCGAACGTGCGAATGAACTTTTCGCCGATGATCTTGCGCTTCTTCTCCGGCTCGCTCACACCCTTCAGGGCGGTGAGGAAGTCTTCGGAGGCGTCCACGGCGATGAGCTTGATGCCGGTCGCCTCGACGAAATCATGCTTGACCTGCTCGGCCTCGCCCTTGCGCAGCAGACCGTGGTCCACGAACACGCAGGTGAGCTGATCGCCGATGGCCTTGTGCACGAGAGCCGCCGCGACTGCGGAATCAACGCCGCCGGACAGGCCGCAGATCACCTGTGCGTCGCCGACCTTCTCGCGGATCTTCGCGACCTGATCCTCGATGATGCTGGAGGCATCCCAGTTGTTGCCGAGCCCTGCGCACTTGTGCAGGAAGGTCTCGATGAGCTGCTGGCCCATCGGGGTGTGCTTGACTTCAGGATGCCACTGCACGCCGTACAGTTTGCGGGATTCGTCCTGCATGGCGGCAACGGGCGCGCCCTCGGTATGCGCCAGCACTTCAAAGCCCTCCGGCGCGGTCTTGACGGCCACGCCATGGCTCATCCACGTGTTCTGATCGGCGGGGGAGCCTTCGAGCAGGCCTTCCGACTTGTCGATGAAGGTCTCGGTCTTGCCATATTCGCCAAGGGCGGCCTTGTCGACATTCGCGCCCAAGGCATAGGCCATGGCCTGGAAGCCGTAGCAGATGCCCAGTACGGGAACGCCGGCCTCGAACAGTTTCTTGTCCACACGCGGCGCGCCCGGTTCGAACACCGAAGCCGGACCACCGGAAAGGATGATGGCCTGCGGATCCTTGGCCAGCATCTCGTCGACCGGCATGGAATGCGGCACAAGCTCCGAATAAACATTGGCTTCACGCACGCGACGTGCGATCAGCTGGGCGTACTGGGCTCCGAAATCAACAACGAGCACAGGACCTGCAGCCATAACACTCTCCCTTTTGATATGAGGTATGAAGAAGCAACAATACTAACTGTTCTATTGTGGCGACGCGAGCAGACATTGGAAACGCTGTGAACAGAAAGTGAACAAACCTCACAATTGCTTACTACGCATGGTTCAACACGCCGCATGCAAGTATTGCAAAACGAACGTGAAAAAGGTGCGAAGGTAGCTCAATATCGTTGATATTGAGCCGTTTATCAATCTTTTTGATACCATGTGAAGTATTCACAAATCTCCCGATAAAAGTTCTCATTTTCTAACAGAAACGACACACTTGCGCACACAGTCGCAAAAAAACAGCAAAAAGTCGCACCTCGCTCGTAATATGCTCAAGTGATTGGGAATGAATCGTTCCGCGGAACCGCAAGGTTTTGCGAGATTCAGGACCGAATGAAAATAAACAATCGCACAACACAGTGCAGGAGTACAGGAGTACACATGACGAGTCCTGTTATTGGCACCCCTTGGAAGAAGCTGAACGCTCCGGTTTCCGAGGAAGCTATCGAAGGCGTGGATAAGTACTGGCGTGCAGCCAACTACCTCTCCATCGGCCAGATCTATCTGCGTAGCAACCCGCTGATGAAGGAGCCTTTCACCCGCGAAGACGTCAAGCACCGTCTGGTCGGTCACTGGGGCACCACCCCGGGCCTGAACTTCCTCATCGGCCACATCAACCGTCTCATCGCTGATCACCAGCAGAACACTGTGATCATCATGGGCCCGGGCCACGGCGGCCCGGCTGGTACCGCTCAGTCTTACCTGGACGGCACCTACACTGAGACCTTCCCGAAGATCACCAAGGACGAAGCTGGTCTGCAGAAGTTCTTCCGCCAGTTCTCCTACCCGGGCGGCATTCCGTCCCACTACGCTCCGGAGACTCCGGGCTCCATCCACGAAGGTGGCGAGCTGGGTTACGCCCTGTCTCACGCCTACGGTGCTGTGATGAACAACCCGAGCCTGTTCGTTCCGGCCATCGTCGGCGACGGCGAAGCTGAGACCGGCCCGCTGGCCACCGGCTGGCAGTCCAACAAGCTCGTCAACCCGCGCACCGACGGTATCGTGCTGCCGATCCTGCACCTCAACGGCTACAAGATCGCCAACCCGACCATCCTGTCCCGCATCTCCGACGAAGAGCTCCACGAGTTCTTCCACGGCATGGGCTATGAGCCGTACGAGTTCGTCGCTGGCTTCGACAACGAGGATCACCTGTCGATCCACCGTCGTTTCGCTGAGCTGTTCGAGACCGTCTTCGACGAGATCTGCGACATCAAGGCCGCAGCCCAGACCGACGACATGACTCGTCCGTTCTACCCGATGATCATCTTCCGCACCCCGAAGGGCTGGACCTGCCCGAAGTTCATCGACGGCAAGAAGACCGAAGGCTCCTGGCGTTCCCACCAGGTCCCGCTGGCTTCCGCCCGCGATACCGAGGCTCACTTCGAAGTCCTCAAGAACTGGCTCGAGTCCTACAAGCCGGAAGAACTGTTCGACGAGAACGGTGCCGTGAAGCCGGAAGTCACCGCCTTCATGCCGACCGGCGAACTGCGCATCGGTGCCAACCCGAATGCCAACGGTGGTGTGATCCGCGAAGAGCTGAACCTGCCGGCCCTCGAAGACTACGAGGTCAAGGAAGTCGCCGAGTACGGCCACGGCTGGGGCCAGCTCGAAGCCACTCGTCGTCTGGGCGTCTACACTCGCGACATCATCAAGAACAACCCGGACTCCTTCCGCATCTTCGGACCGGACGAGACCGCTTCCAACCGTCTGCAGGCCGCTTACGACGTCACCAACAAGCAGTGGGACGCCGGCTACCTGTCCTCCCAGGTTGATGAGCACATGGCTGTCACCGGCCAGGTCACTGAGCAGCTCTCCGAGCACCAGATGGAAGGCTTCCTCGAGGCCTACCTGCTCACCGGCCGTCACGGCATCTGGAGCTCCTACGAGTCCTTCGTGCACGTGATCGACTCCATGCTGAACCAGCACGCCAAGTGGCTCGAGGCTACCGTCCGCGAGATCCCGTGGCGCAAGCCGATCTCCTCCATGAACCTGCTCGTCTCCTCCCACGTGTGGCGTCAGGATCACAACGGCTTCTCCCACCAGGATCCGGGTGTCACCTCCGTCCTGCTGAACAAGTGCTTCAACAACGATCACGTGATCGGCATCTACTTCCCGGTGGATTCCAACATGCTGCTCGCTGTGGCTGAGAAGTGCTACAAGTCCACCAACATGATCAACGCGATCATTGCTGGTAAGCAGCCGGCCGCTACCTGGCTGACCCTGGACGAAGCTCGCGCTGAGCTCGAGAAGGGTGCTGCCGAGTGGGAGTGGGCTTCCACCGCCAAGTCCAACGACGAAGCCCAGATCGTGCTTGCCTCCGCTGGCGACGTTCCGGCTCAGGAGATCATGGCTGCTGCCGACAAGCTCAACGAGCTCGGCATCAAGTTCAAGGTCGTCAACGTTGTGGATCTGGTCAAGCTGCAGTCCACCAAGGAGAACGATCAGGCTATCTCCGACGCTGACTTCGCTGACCTGTTCACCGAAGACAAGCCGGTCCTGTTCGCTTACCACTCCTACGCTCGCGACGTGCGTGGTCTGATCTACGATCGCCCGAACCACGACAACTTCAACGTCCACGGCTACGAGGAGCAGGGCTCCACCACCACCCCGTACGACATGGTTCGCGTGAACAACATCGACCGCTACGAGCTCGTTGCCGAAGCTCTGCGCATGATTGATGCTGACAAGTACGCCGACAAGATCAACGAGCTCGAAGCCTTCCGTCAGGAAGCCTTCCAGTTCGCAGTCGACAACGGCTACGATCACCCGGATTACACCGACTGGGTCTACTCCGGCGTCAACACCAACAAGCAGGGTGCTGTCTCCGCTACCGCCGCAACCGCTGGCGATAACGAGTGAGTCTGGCCTCTATAGGCTGATCGCTTGAAGAAAACCCCAGAGGATTCGTCCTCTGGGGTTTTCTGTTTACTCTTCACCGTCTGTTCGCAACACCGTTTCATGAGATGCGTGTCTGTTACCGTTCACGCATTACAATGGCACATGGTGCGAAACAGCGCAGTCACACACCTTAAAACAACGAATAGGAGCAGACATCGTGAGTCTAACCAGCGTCACCATTATCAGCCCTGAAGCAGCAAACGGCCGCAACGTCGTGGCCCTTGGCGTCACCAAGGCATTCGCAGCTGCCAAGAAGACGGCCGTGTTCCGTCCGGCGGTTTGTCGCAAGGAAACCTTCACCGACGTTCTTCTTGAAGCAAGCAACTCGGGGCTGAGCCGTGAACAATCCGTCGGTGTTTGCCCGAAGCGTGCACGCACCGACAAGGAAGGTTCCCGGGCCGATATCGTGGCCGCCTACACGGAAGCCATCGAAACCGCCCAGCCTGAAGCCGTGGTTGTTGTCGGAACGGACAAATCCGCCATCAACGACCCGTCCATCTTTGCGTTCAATGCTGACGTAGCCGCTGATCTTAAGTCTGTCGTGCTTCTTGCCGTATGCACCATCAACCGCACTCCGGAACAGGTCCTGGGCACTGTCGAGGCGTCGAAGACCATCATCGAGAATGCAGGCAGCAAGGTCGCCGGCGTGTTCATCACCGGATGCAAAGACGAACAGGTGGAACCTCTCAAGGAGGAGTTCGCAGCTTACGAGGTGCCGGTGTGGACGTTACCCGCCGTTGATTTTGACGAGGAAGACGCCGTGACCAAAGCCACGGAGGCATTCGAGGCGAATGTCAACGCCGAAGAGCTTATCTCCGCTGTCGAGGCCCCGTTCAAGGCTCCGACCACGCCATACGCATTCCAGTACAGTCTGCTGGGCAAGGCCAAGGCAGACAAGAGAACCATCGTGCTTCCGGAAGGAACCGAAGACCGCATCATCAAGGCGGCCGACTATCTGCTTGAGCGTGATATCGTCGATCTGATCATCGTCGGAGACAAGGAAAGCATTCTCGCCCGCGGCGAGGAGCTTGGACTCAAATTCCTTGAAAAGGCGCAGTTCCAGGCCAAGGACGACGAGGAAGTGCTCGCTCCGATGGTCGCCAAGCTGTGTGAGCTGCGCGCCAAGAAGGGCATGACCGAGGAACAGGCTCGCAAGCAGCTCGCCGACGACAGCTACTTCGGTACCATGCTTGTGGTGCTCGGCAAGGCTGACGGTCTGGTTTCCGGATCCATCAACTCCACGGCCAACACCGTACGCCCGGCCCTGCAGGTCATTAAGACCAAGCCGGGATCCTCCCTCGTGTCCGGTGCGTTTCTCATGTGCTTCAAGGACCATGTCGCAGTGTTCTCCGATTGCGCCATCAACCTGAACCCGTCCGCTGAGCAGCTTGCGGAAATCGCCATCCAGTCCGCCGAAACGGCAAAGGCGTTCGGCCTCGATCCGAAGGTCGGCATGCTGTCGTACTCCACGCTGGGATCCGGCAAGGGACCGGACGTCGATCTCGTGGAGGAAGCAACCGCACTCGTGAAGGAGAAGGCTCCGGACCTCGCGGTCGTCGGTTCCATCCAGTTCGACGCGGCTTGGTCGCCGACCGTTGCAGCCACCAAGGCCAAGGGCAACGATGTGGCGGGCCATGTCAATGTGTTCGTGTTCCCGGATCTGTGCGCGGGCAACATCGGGTACAAGGCCGTCCAGCGTTCCTCCGGCGCAGTGGCCGTCGGTCCGGTGCTGCAGGGACTGAACCGACCGGTCAACGACCTGAGCCGAGGCGCAACCGTGCAGGACATCATCAACACGGTTGCCCTGACCGCCATCGAAGCCCAGTAAAACGCTATTTTGTAGCAAGCAAAGAGTAATCTAAAGTTTGGAAAGTCGCGCAAGCGGCACATCGATTAACACATGGAGGATGCCCACAATGGCGAAAACCGTCCTTGTCATCAATTCCGGTTCCAGCTCTATCAAGTATCAGCTGGTTGATCTTGAAACCGGTGAAGGTATTGCTTCCGGCCTGGTCGAGAAGATCGGCGAGCCGGTTGACGGCCACTACAAGCACGAGTTCAACGGCGAGAAGCATGAGCTGGAAGAGCCGATCCACGACCACGAGCAGGGTCTGAAGCGCGTGCTCGGCTTCTTCAACGAGTTCGGTCCGAAGCTGGACGAGGCCGGCATCGTGGCTGTTGGTCACCGCGTGGTGCAGGGTGGTTCCATCTTCCCGAACCCGGCTCTGGTCACCGACAAGACCATCAACCAGGTCAAGGACCTCGCCGTGCTCGCGCCGCTGCACAACGGTCCGGAAGCCAAGGGTGCTGAAGTCATGCGCGCGCTCCTGCCGGACGTCCCGCAGATCTTCGTGTTCGATTCCTCCTTCTTCTTCCAGCTGCCGAAGGCCGCAAGCACCTACGCGCTGAACAAGGAAATCGCCGACCAGTACCACATCCGCCGTTACGGCGCCCACGGCACCTCCCACGAGTTCATCTCCTCCGTGGTGCCGAGCGTCATCGGTAAGCCGGCTGAAGGCCTCAAGCAGATCGTGCTGCATATCGGCAACGGCGCTTCCGCCTCCGCCGAAGTTTCCGGCAAGCCGGTCGAGACCTCCATGGGCCTGACTCCGCTCGAAGGCCTCATGATGGGTGGCCGTACCGGCGATATCGATCCGGCCGTCGTCTTCCACCTGATCCGCAACGCCCACATGAACGTGGACGAGCTCGACGCTCTGTTCAACAAGCGTTCCGGCATGATGGGCATGACCGGCTTCGGCGACCTCCGTGAGGTTCACCGTCTGGTCGCCGAAGGCAACGAGGACGCCAAGCTGGCTCTCGACGTCTACGTGCACCGCATCGTCGGCTACATCGGCAACTACACCGCTCAGATGGGCGGCGTAGACGTGATCACCTTCACCGCAGGCGTCGGCGAGAACGATGACGTGGTCCGCAAGATGGTGTGCGACAAGCTCGCCCCGTTCGGCGTCAAGCTGGACGAAGAGAAGAACGCCACCCGTTCCAAGGAACCGCGCATCATCTCCACCCCGGATTCCAAGATCACCATCTGCGTCATTCCGACCAACGAGGAGCTGGCAATCGCCCGCAAGTCCGCGGCAATCGCAGAAGCAGGCGAAGACACTTACGGCAACGTCTTCTCCAAGTGAGCGAGGAGATCCCGCAGTCAAATGATTGACGGGACCGTATGAAGAGGACCATACGTTCCATCGGCATCAAATCCAATGCCAATGGAACGTACGGTCCTTTTTCGAATAATCGTTATGTCTCCACCGCTTCCGAGGTTGCGTTCACCGAACGTTTCCAATCGTCCCAGACAACACCTTTCCATATCTGTTCATGATCCGCATAATGGGGGAGGGGCTGGTAGTACGATACGAAACGTTGTGCCTAACGCGCATACGTCGCATGTTGAGAGAAGCGGTTGATTGTTGTGGTAAGACGTCGTTTTGTCGGTCTGAATGGCCTCAAGGGCATCGCCTTGATCGCGATAGTGTTGTATCACTGCGACCAGGGCACTCTGCGGGGCGGATTCCTAGGTGTTGACATATTCTTCACCATTTCAGGTTTTCTGATTTTCTCGTCGTTGCTGAATCATATTGATTCCGGCAAGGGAATAGGTTTCAAGGAATATTACCTCAAGCGTCTGCGCAGAATATACCCGGCGTTGATTCTGATGATTCCCGTCACCGTATCGTTGGCATGGTTCATCAACCAAGACATGTTGGTGGACATTAACAACCAGATAGTGACGGCTATGCTGGGTTGTTACAACTGGTATGCCATCGGCAGTGGCGCCAGCTATTTCTCGCAGATGAATCCAGACATGTTCCGTCATCTGTGGTTCATGTCGGTGCTGATGCAGTTCTATCTGTTGGCTCCTTTGCTGATCTACCTGCTTCGAAAAATTCTGGTACGTTGGGTGCCGGTGGCGGTACTTGCCGGACTTGCCGTGTGCAGTGCGCTTTCCATGGGATTGCAGTATCACCCGGGAACCGATCCAACCAGAGTGTATTTCGGTTCGGACACACATGCCATGGGACTTTGGCTAGGTGCCATGCTGGCATGGCTGCTGATGATCATACGGCGTGGCAACGGTCGTCCGGAAGAAACGGCGATCATGGAACGCGCTCGTCTGGTCTGGAGCAAGATCGGCCCTGCGGCGGCTTCTGTGGCATTACTGATTCTGTTATGGATGATGCAGCACGTTGAGCAGGGTCCTGCTGCCTTCTATGGAGGGATTTTCGCGGCTTCGCTACTTTCAGTGGTTCTGGTCGCCGGTTCCATTCCTTTCGGATCTTGGATGCAGGATCTGCTGGTGTTCAAACCATTTGATGTGGCCGGCCGATATTCATACGGCATTTACCTGTGGCATTGGCCTTTATGGTTGTTCACCAAGGCGATGTTCCCCCAGTGGGGTGCTCGGCATCTGGGATGGATGCTGCTAATCACACTCGCTCTTACCGCATGTTGTACCGCCATGTCGTGGAAGTTGGTAGAACAGCCCGTCGCCCGTGGCGGATTTATCGCCATGATTCGCCCGCTGCCAGAAAACGGAATGTGGGATGTAACCAGATGCTGGATTACGATCGCCGTGGTATTGAGTACATGCTTGATGTCCGGATACGCGGTAGCCAACGCACCAAAGCAGACCAGTGTGGAACGCGCGTTGGAAGAGAATGCGAAAATGCTGAAAGAGCAGCAGGGCATGCACCTCGACTTCGATAGGAAGCATCCGCCAGCGCCCAAGAAACCCGCATACACCATGCCTGACGGGCAGCAGATGGTCGCATTCGGTGACTCGGTGATGCTTGCCTCCAGTAAAGGTTTGCAATCCGTTTTTCCCGGAATCACTGTTGATGCGGAAACCTCACGTTCGATGACCAAGGCATTGGGACTTATAGACCAAGCCAAAAGCCAGCCGGAAGGATTGCGCCAATGGGTGCTGGTCGGCTTGGCTACGAATTCAGCGGTGACCGATGGCCAACTCAATGACATACTGAACGACATTGGACCGGATCATGTGCTTGTGCTGATTAATGCGCATGCCCCCGTGTCTTGGGTCCCCGGAACGAACGACGCGTTGAGCAACTTCGCGGCCGCCCATTCCGACAACGTTGTTCTCGTTGACTGGGACGCTACGATTTCGGCGCATCCTGATGAGCTTGCCGGAGATGGTATTCACCCTGGCATGTCCAATACGCTGTACGCCCAGGCTGTCAAGGATGCGATTGCGAACTGGATCAAGCAAGGGCACTGAAACATCCTTCTTGCGAATCGCGGCAAAGCAGTTTTGCGATGAATATGAGGAATCCCCCTGACTCGTTTGAGCAGGGGGATTCCTCATAACCTTTTAGGATCTGAACGGACTCAGTCTTCCTGATGCTGCGGAGCCGACAGAAAATGCTCTTCACTCGGCAGCAGAGCATTCAACAGCACGGCCACAACGAACGCCACGGCGATGCAATTGGATGCGAAGATGGACTGGAACAGCGGCGGGAAGTTGACGAAAATGTCGCCGACCTGCGTGAAACCGATACCGATGGTGAGACTCAACGCCGCAATGGTGATGTTGCGCTGCGTATAGCCGGCCTCGGAAATCATCTGGAAGCCAGACAGGATGATGTTACCGAACATCATGATGGTGCAGCCACCAAGCACGGCCTGCGGCAGGGAATTGAACACTTCCGCCACGGCAGGCACGAAGCTGGCTATCACCAGAATCAGACCACCGGAAAGAATCACCTTACGGTTGACGACCTTGGTCATGGCGACCAAGCCGATATTCTGTGCGAACGACGTCAACGGCAAGCAGCCGAACAGGCCGGAGACGGAGGAGATGAGACCGTCGCCTGCAATGGCGCCCGCAGTCTCCTTATCGGTAGGCTGACGGTCGAGACCAACCTTGGTGAGCGCAGCGGTATCACCCAGCACCTCAACGGAAGACACGACATACAGCAGGGCGAAGGAGATGATCGCGCCCGGATCGAATTCAAGCTGGAACGGCATGAAATGCGGCACGGACACAACCTGCAGATTCGCGAAACCAGAGAAATCGACCTTGCCCATGAAAATCGCGACAACATAGCCGACAACCAAGCCGAACAGCACGGAAAGCTGCTTGGCAGTACCCTTCATCAGCAGCTGGAACGCCAAGCAGGCGACCAGCGAAATCAGACCGAGCGTGAGATTCTGCCAGCTTCCGAAATCCTCAGCGCCGGAACCGCCGCCGAAACTGGTGGCACCAACGGAAAGCAGTGAGAAACCAATCGACGTAACCACAATCGCGGATACGATCGGCGGCACGAAGCGACGCCAATACTTGGCCGTCAAACCAAGCGCAACCTCCAACAGGCCACCAAGCACAACCGCGCCGGCGACCGCGCCGTAGCCTTGGTTCTGGGCGATCGACATGGCAGCAGCCACATAGGTGAAGGAAATGCCAGTGACCATCGGCAGGCGGGAGCCGATCAGCCACACGCCATACAGCTGAAGGCAGGTGCCCAGACCTGCCACCAGCAGACCGGCCTGAATAATCGTGGCAGACTGCTCGGCACTCATGTTGGCGGCGGAAGCCACCAAGAAAATCGGAGCCAGATTGGCCACGAACATCGCCATGACATGCTGCAGGCCGAACGGGATGCCCTTCCAGAACGAAACAGGCGCGTCCAAGCTGCTAAGCGCTTCAAAGGAAACGCCCTTCTTCTCGTTCGTGTTGTCTTTCTTCTTCTCTTCTCTCACAATGAATCCTCTCTTATTCATGCTGCGATGAGTAACAGGTTGTAATGGTTTCTGATGCGCGCCCGTGAGATGCGACGATCAGGAGCGGAATTCGATGGTACCGGTTTCCGGATCCATCGACTCCACGATTGCCAGGGAATCAACGTCGTATCCCGCTGCGCGCAGCTCATCGCCGCCGCCCTGGAAACCCTTCTCCACCGCGATGCCGATGCCCTCGACCGTCGCTCCGGCATCATGGCACAGATTGATCAGGCCCTTCAGAGCCTTGCCGTTGGCCAGGAAGTCATCAAGCAACAGCACATGGTCGCCCTCGTTGAGATACCTCTTGGACACGATGACGGGGAATTCCTTCTGCTTGGTGAAGGAGTAGACGGTGGTGGTGTACTGGTCGCCATCGAGATTGATGGACTGCGCCTTCTTGGCGAACACCACAGGCGCATTGCCGAAATGACGCGCGGCAACACAGGCGATACCAATGCCGGAAGCTTCAATGGTCAGGATCTTGTTGATGGTTTTACCGGCAAAATGTTCCGCCCAAGCGGCACCCATGTGGTCGAACAATTCGACATCGCACTGGTGGTTGAGGAAAGCATCCACTTTCAGCACATTACCTGGCTTGACGGTACCCTGCAGGCGAATGCGCTCTTCGAGCTCCTTCATGAATCCCCTTAGATTGTTGGCCGCATAAGGCGGCGTTGATGTTGACATACGGTGAACCGCATATAAACGTTCAGCATACGCGCGTCAATTGACCATGCGAGTGTTGCGCTGACCTGCATGTGTGATAGACATGAATTTCGCAGTAATCGACTTCGAATCTTCATGGAAAGAGGAACCGGTGGAGCAGAATATGGGACCAGTCCTGTGCGATCCGCAAAGTCTGATCAAGGACCTCAATCCGCAGCAAATGGAAGCGGTGAAGTACTACGGACAAGCCCTGCTCATCGGAGCTGGTGCCGGATCCGGTAAGACCCGCGTGCTCACCAGACGCATCGCATGGCTGCTGGCACATGGTTTTTGGGCGAGCAGCATTCTCGCCATCACCTTTACGAACAAGGCCGCGGCCGAAATGCGCGAACGCCTTGCGTCCCTCGTAGGGCCTGAAGCCGAACACATGTGGATCTCCACCTTCCATTCCGCGTGCGTGCGCATCCTCCGACGTGACGGCAAGGAAATCGGTCTTACCTCAGGATTTTCCATTTATGACACGGCTGATTGCGAACGCTTGGTCAAGCTCATCAGCGGCGATTTGAACATCGATACGAAGCGGTATACGCCGCGCATGCTATTGGGCAAGATCTCGGATTGCAAGAATTCGTTGATTTCATGGCAGGACCAGCTGAAAAGCGTGAACTGCGACTACAAGCCAGGCCAGCGCGGATATCAGGTTTCGGCCGGCGACGTCGACGAGCTGGTCGCCGTGATGTATGCGGAGTACCAGTACCGTCTGGCCATGGCGAATGCCGTGGATTTTGACGATCTGATCATGCGCACCGTCGAATTGTTCCAGCGTTGCCCACAGGTGAGCGAATATTACCGGCATAAGTTCCGTTATATTTTCGTGGACGAGTATCAGGACACCAACCATGCGCAATATGTGCTCGTACGTGAGCTTTCCGGCATTGATTCGGGAGAACAGCCCGATCCACATATGCGAGGGGCAGGCCGTGTCGGACCGTCTTGGATTACGGTGGTGGGCGATTCCGACCAGTCGATTTATGCGTTCCGAGGCGCGGATATTCGTAATATTCAGGATTTCGAGCAGGATTTCCCTAACGCGAAAACCATCATGCTCGAACAGAATTATCGTTCGACGCAGACCATTCTCGACGCAGCCAATGCGGTGATCGCAAGAAATGAAAATCGTAAGCCGAAAAAACTGTGGACGGCACTTGGCGAAGGCGACAAAATCGTCGGATACGCGGCCGACAACGCGCAGCAGGAAGCCGGATGGATCGCCAACGAAATCGCACGAATCCACAACGAGGAAGGCGTGGCGTATCGCGACATCGCCATCATGTATCGAGCCAACGCGCAATCACGCTCGCTCGAAGAGGCCATGATCAATGCCAACCTGCCGTATCAGCTCGTCGGCGGCACCAAATTCTACGAACGCAGGGAAATCAAGGATGCGCTCGCGTATTTGCAGGCCATCGTGAATCCTGCGGACAATGTGAACGTTCGACGTATCCTCAATGTGCCGAAGCGCGGACTGGGCGTTCGTGCGGAAGGACTCGTTGCCTCGTATGCTGATGCCCATGGCACCACTTTTTTCGAAGCGATCGAACATATGGAACAGATCGAAGGCATGTCCACGCGCACGACGAAACCGTTGAGTGCGTTCCGAGACATGATGCATGAGCTTGCGGCTTTTGCGAAGGACCATGACACGAAGCCATCCGAAGTGGTTGCCGAAGTGCTTGCCAAGAGTGGGATTTTGGAAGAGCTGCAGCGCTCCGAGGATCCGCAGGACGCTTCCCGCGTCGATAATCTTTCCCAGCTGCAATCAGTGGCGGCGGAATTCGAGCAGAACACGCCAGACGCCACATTGGCGGGATTTTTGGAAACCACCGCGTTGGTGGCCGATTCCGACCAATTGCCAGGGGAGAACGAAGATTCCGGCAAGGTGACGATGATGACCCTGCATACCGCAAAGGGTCTGGAATACCCGTATGTGTTCCTGACCGGCATGGAGCAAGGCACATTCCCACACCAGCGTGCCATGGAAGACACCAGCGAACTGGCAGAGGAGCGCCGTCTCGCCTACGTGGGCATCACTCGCGCGAAGCGACGCCTGTATGTGACACGCGCGGCCGTACGCGCGCAATGGGGGCAAGCCAGCGACATGATGCCCAGTCAGTTCCTCGATGAGATTCCAGACGAACTGATTGATTGGAAAAGACGCGAAGCCGGCGCCGAACGCATGCGTGCCAGCTGGCAGGATGACGACGACGAGTTCGGCGGCTGGGACGATGATGACGATTTCGGATCGATGTCATTCGGCGGTTCCTCGTATGGAAAGTCGGATTATGGTTCCTCATACGGTTCCGGCTCGCGGTGGTCTCGTTCCTCATACGGATCGTCTTCATATGGGGCAGGGCGCTCGCAGTACGGCGGCCCGGCTACGCAGGGCTCATCATCCTCGTATGGTTCCACATCCCGGCGCTCGTGCGGAGGATCGGGAACCGGTTCCTCATACGGCTCGTATGGTTCGTATGGCTCCGGCAAGTCAGGAGGGAAATCGGGCAAGGTCACCACGCGACGTGTCAAGCCGAAAAACAAGCCTGTGGATTTAACCAAATCCTCATCCGCAAGCCCGGCCGGTAGCCATAATGATCTGAACATTGCAGACGTGCATGTCGGCGACAAGCTTACGCATGATCATTTCGGGTTGGGTACGGTCATTGAAACGCAGGACAAGGGCATGAATTCGGTCATTACCGTTGATTTTGGCAATGGTGAGGTCAAGCGTCTGCTGTTGCGTATGGCACCCATTGAAATGCTATGACGGAGATGAAGAACGGATGAAATCTCCTCTGTAGCACGAAAAGGAGGAAAAAACAAGACTTTCTTTTTCAAAAAGACCCTGCAATAATCGGCGGTGTTTGTCTTTTTTGAGAGGAAGCTATGAATAAGAAACTGTACGCAGGCATTTCGCAGATCGTGCTCGGCATCTTGATCGCCATCGCGCCGCAGACCTTCGCTCACGTATGCGCGGTCAAAGAAACGCCGATGGCATGTCATTACACGGCTCAGGCCGCGCTCGGCATCGGCATCGTGATCGTGGCGCTTGGCATTGTCGGCCTGTTCGTATCCGATCAGACCCGCGCCGGTCTTGACCTCGCCAATGCGGTGCTCGGCGTGCTGACCATCGCCGTGCCGACCGTGCTCATCGGCGTGTGCAAGGGTGCCATGATGCGCTGCCATATGGTCACCTTGCCGACGCTGATCGTGCTCGGCGTGCTGCTGGCTGTACTTGCGGCAATCGCAGCATATCTCGATCTCAAGCCGGCGAAGCGCGCCTGACCCAATATGACGCAACACATCACCCTTGGCGGGTTGCCCCTGGTCAATCTCAAACGCAAACCGTTTCGTACCGCGGCGCTCACCATCGTCGTCGCCATGCTTACCGTGGCCTTCTATGGTGGTTCACTGCTGTCCATGAACCTTGAAGCCGGCTTGAACAGCATGCAGGAACGTATGGGCGCCGATCTCATGGTCACGCCGCAAAACACCAAAAACGAAGCCGAAGCGTTGCTGACCAACGGATCGGCAAGCACGTTCTACTTCACCAACGAGATCACCGACGAAGTGGCAAAAGCCGACGGCATCGACGAAATCACGGAACAAACATATATCTCATCGTTGGCCGCCGCATGCTGCGACGAGAAAGTCCAGATCATCGGATTCAACCCCGATACCGACTTCGTGATCACCCCTTGGATCGCATCGCAGTTCGACGGCACGCTCCAGCGCGGCCAGATCGTTGCAGGAGCCAGCATCAGCGTGTCGGGCAACAACACGGTCAAACTCTATGGGCACGAATTCCCCGTGGCGGCGCAACTCGCCAATACCGGCACGTCGCTCGACAATTCCGTGTTCGTGAACATGCAGACCGTTCCCGACGTGGTCGGATATTCCGCCAAGGTGGGGCATGCCGCCATTCCGGAAGAATATGCCGACAAAGCCGTTTCCGCCGTGCTCATCAAGGTCAAGGACGGTTACTCCGCCCAGCAGGTCGCTTCGAACATCACCAAAACAACAGGAATCAAAAGCCTCGGATACGTGTATCCGGGGGGCATCACAGCCACAACGAAATCCAATCTGAACGTGATCATTCGCTACGTGACCCTTTTCGTCGCGGTGTTCTGGGTCATGGGGCTGATCGTGCTGCTTGCTGTGTTCTCGTCCGCCATGAACGAACGCAAACGTGAATTCGCCGCGTATCGCATTCTTGGTGCCAATCGTTCCACTTTGGTCGGCATCATCGTGAAGGAATCGGCCATGATCGGAGCTTTGGGCGGTGTGATAGGCATTGCGGTCGCGTCGCTGGCGATTTTCCCGTTCAGCACGCTTATCGGACGGCAGCTGCAGTTGCCGTATCTGCAAACCAACATGTGGAATGTGTTGGCATTGATCGCAGTGAGTTTCGTGTTCGCGGTGCTTACCGGACTGCTCGCCTCCGTGACGACGGCGGTGAAACTTTCCGCTCCCGAAACCTATCTGACTTTGAGAGAAGGTGAATGATGGCGGAAAACACGGTTCTCGAAGTACAAGAGCTCACTCGCGAGTTCACCCGTCGCGGCAAACCGTTCGCAGCCGTGGACCATGTGGATTTCAGGCTGGGCCAAGGCGAGTTCGTGGCGATCGTCGGCCGTTCGGGCAATGGCAAAAGCACATTGTTGAATCTCATCACCGGACTGCTGAAACCCACATCGGGCTCTATCGACTTGGACGGCAATGACGTGACGCGGTTGAACGACAAACAAATGTCAGTCGTACGCAATCGGATCGTCGGATTCGTCACGCAAAGCCAGACATTGCTGCCGAATCTCACGGCACTCGACAATGTGATTCTTCCTTCCGTGCTGTGCAACGGCAAAACGGCGCAGCGCGATGTTGAGATACCTGCGGATTCGTCTGATGCGAAATCAGTGGAAGAAACCGTATCCGACGCATCTTCCGAACAGACGGTTGACGACGGACTTCCGGACGTCATCGCGGCGGCTCCGGTATCGAAAGCACACAACGATCCCGTTCAGGACCATGCCATGGAACGTGCGCACGCATTGCGGCGCCGACTGCAGGTCGACGATTTGGCGGAATGCTACCCGAAAGAGCTTTCCGGCGGCGAAATGAGACGCGTCAGCATAGCGCGAGCTCTGATGAATGGTCCGAAACTTCTGATAGCGGACGAACCCACCGGAGATCTGGATGCCGAAAGCACTGCCATCGTCATGCGGCTGCTGCAGGAAGTGGCGCACGACGGCACCGCAGTGTTGATGGTCACCCATGATCCGGATGCCTTGACGTATGTGGATCGAATCTATCGCATGGACAGGGGAGTGCTGGCTGAAGCATAGCGGCGCCATGATGGCATGACATGCCGAAGAGGGCGAAACGACGAGCTCGTCCCGCCCTCATGTGTATTATTAACGATTGGTGTGCGCCCGCAAGGGAGCATACCGTCTGGAGTCTTAGCCCATCAGTGGGTCGGCGACCGATGCGAGCTGTTTACGGCACGTGTTCAAGTCGTTCGTGCGCATGCACGAAGAAGCACTGGAGAGGCTGGCTCAGCGCATATCGGAAACCGGTGTGCGCTCCGTTCAGACAACGACAGAACAAACAAAGGATTAAACCAATGACGAACGTTCAGCGTTCTCGCCGTCAGGTGCGCCTTTCCCGCGCCCTCGGCATCGCTCTGACCCCTAAGGCTCAGCGCATCTTCGAAAAGCGTCCGTACGCTCCGGGTGAGCACGGCCGCACCCGCCGTCGCACTGAGTCTGATTACGCAGTGCGTCTGCGCGAAAAGCAGCGTCTTCGCGCTCAGTATGGCATCTCTGAGAAGCAGCTTCGCGCCGCTTACGAGAAGGGCACCCACACCGCCGGCCAGACCGGTAACGCCATGCTGATCGATCTCGAGACCCGTCTCGACGCCCTGGTCCTGCGTGCAGGCTTCGCCCGCACCACCGCTCAGGCACGTCAGTTCGTGGTTCACCGCCACATCCTCGTTGACGGCAACATCGTCGACCGCCCGTCCTACCGCGTCAAGCCTGGCCAGACCATTCAGGTCAAGGCCAAGAGCCAGACCATGGTTCCGTTCCAGATTGCGGCCGAAGGCACTCACCGCGATGTGCTGCCGCCGGTTCCGGGCTATCTGGACGTCAACCTGCCTTCCCTGAAGGCCACCCTGACTCGCAAGCCTGAAGCCGAGGAAATCCCGGTGCAGGTCAACATCCAGTACGTGGTCGAATTCTACGCCCGCTGATCTGGATCTACATACTGTAAGAACATACAGTATAAGGACATACAGCAAGAGCCTCGCAATCGTCAGGATTGCGAGGCTCTTCGCTATCTCAAGCGCATGTGCGGCCTTTTTAAGCAACGGGAAGCCTTCAGTCGCCGATGATGCCGCCTACTATGCCGCTCACAATCGTCATAACAAGTGAGCCAAGCACAGACCATGCGAATCCGTCAATAGTGACGCCCACAGAGAAAAACGACAGCGCCAACCATGACGCAAGCTGCATGAACAGCCAATTGATCACCAGTGCGACCAGTCCGAACGAAATAATCGAGAACGGCAACGCTATGACATGGATAATCGGCTTTATGGAAGCATTGATAAGCGCCATGAACAAGGCGAACGCCGCGATGCCAAGCACAGGGGGCTCGCCAATGGCGTGCATGCCGGGCAGAACCGCAACCATAACGCCCGCCGCGACGGTAAGAATTAGCCAACGTGAAATAAAATGACCCATAACAACATCGTATAGCACGGATTTGCTCAAACCGTGAGGGTAGCATGGAACCCATGTTGCTTCATCTTCATCTTGTCCGACACGGGCAGACGTTTTTCAACCGATATAACAGGTTGCAGGGCTGGTCTAATTCTCCATTGACGGAATCCGGCATCGCCGACGCAGACAAAGCCGCAAACAAACTGAAGGAGTTTGATTTTGCCGCGGCATATTGCTCCGACACCACGCGTGCGCAAATGACAGCCCAGCGCATCCTCGACGTGAATGAGGCCGCAGGACACACCCGCCCCCAACTGGTCAGTGACATGCATTTCCGCGAACAGTTCTACGGCTATTTCGAAGGCCAGGATATGGGCGTGGCGTGGACCGCCGCGGGAGGGCCGCACGGTGCGAAGAACTACAACGACATCGTCGCAAAGTTCGGTCTTGGTGCGACCCGCGACTTCCTTAAGGAAGCGGATCCATTCCACGATGCCGAGTCCGACGTGGAATATTGGTCGAGAGTCGAGGAGGGATTCGCGCTGATCGCTTCGAATCCTGCGCTGAGGGACAGTGATGACGTGTTGCAGATTTCCCACGGCAACACGCTGCTGAGCCTTATGCACCGTTTCGCGCCGGAAGGCTATGACCTCAGCGAACGCCCTGCGAACGGATCGGTCACCACGCTCGATTTCGACACCAGTAAGCCTATCGCTGAAGCGGTAACCGTCGTATCGTATAACCAGTGACCGGCGGACGAAACTTGCCTTAGGTCTGGGCTTTTTACTACTGTTATGCGCGTGTTGTGTTCGCGGGCAACCGTGGGACTGAAAAGAGGTACAAGATGGGTGTTGGAGAAATCGCCGGTCTGATTGCGGCAATCGCTTTCGCGATTCTTGCCGGTTTCATGATCTACCCGTTGATTCGTCTCGGCAAACTGTTCGACCAGCTCGCCGAGACAGTCAAAGAAACGGGAGATCATGCGATTCCTGCGCTTGATGAGAGTGTGACCACGGTGCAGCAGGTCAACAAGTCGCTGGAAGACGTCAACAAGATTTCCGCAGCGGCTTCCACAACCGCCAATAATGTCAGCGCCCTGACCGATCTGTATGGATCCTTCTTGGGCAAGCCGGTTATCAAGGTTGCTTCCGCTGCATATGCCCTGAAAACCACCGCGCAGTCCTTCATGAACAAGAAGAACGTCAACAGCAATAACAAGGGGGAGTGATGTTCAAGCGTCTCTTCTGGATCTCCATTGGTGTGGGCATCGGTGCGGTGGCAGTGACCAAAGCACAGGCGTACGTCAAGGCCAACACCCCTGATGCGGCTCGACAATTTCTGTTCGGGCCGGATCAAGATCATGTCGCCGTGCGCACCCTTGAAGGTTTGTTCAATGAGTTCAACGAAACGCGTCGAGCCCGCGAGGCTGAACTTAATACCAAATACGCGGATAAGATCAGCTGATCTTATTCCCGTAACGTACGTTCGGACAACAATCACGAATTCGTTTGAAAGGCACCAGGCCTTTCAGCAAAAAAGGAGCTTAATCTCATATGCGCACTTCTGAAATCGCGAAGCGCTATCTTGATTATTTCGAAAAGCACGGCCATCTTATCGTGCCTTCGGCATCGCTGATCTCTCCAAACCCGACCACCCTGTTCACCATCGCAGGCATGGTCCCGTTCATCCCGTACCTCATGGGCGAGCAGACTCCGCCGAAGAGCCGCATGGCATCCAATCAGAAGTGCGTGCGTACTTTGGATATCGACGAGGTCGGCAAAACCACCCGTCACGGCACGTTCTTCCAGATGCTGGGCAATTTCTCCTTTGGTGATTACTTCAAGGAAGAAGCCATCCACTATGCGTATGAGCTGCTGACCACCCCGCAAGACAAGGGCGGCTACGGCTTCGATCCGGAGAAGCTGTGGATGACCACCTTCACCGACGACGAGGAAGCCCGTTCAATGTGGAAGAACGAGGGCGTTGACCCCGAACACATCCAGATCATGGGCATGGAGGACAACTTCTGGACCACCGGCGGCCCTGGCCCTGGCGGTCCGTGCTCCGAGATCTACGTGGATCGCGGACCTGAATACGGTGTGGAAGGCGGCCCGATCGCCGACGAGAACCGTTACATCGAAATCTGGGATCTCGTGTTCGAAAACTACGAGGTCGACAACGTCAAGTCCAAGACCGACCTGCACATCGTTGGCGAGCTCGAGAACAAGAACATCGATACCGGTGCCGGCTTGGAGCGTCTTGCCTATCTGATGCAGGGTAAGCAGAACATCTATGAGACCGACGAGGTCTTCCCGGTCATCGAAGCCGCCCAGAAGCTGTCCGGCCGCACGTATGGCGATGACGAAGCCATGGATGTGCGTTTCCGCATCGTGGCTGACCATGTGCGTTCCGTATTGATGATCATGTCCGATGGCGTACGTCCGTCCAACAACGGTCGCGGCTACGTGCTGCGCCGACTGCTTCGCCGCACAGTCAAGGCCATGCGCGAGCTCGGCGTGACCGATCCGGTCATGCCGACCCTGCTGCCGACCTCCAAGGCAGCTATGGAGCCGAGCTATCCGGAACTCAACGACACCTTCCACGATGTGTCCGAAGCCGCATATGGTGAAGAGGATGCGTTCCGTCGCACGCTGGAATCCGGCACCGAGATTTTCGACCTCGCTGTGGCCAAGGCCAAGGAATCCGGATCCGACGCCGTTTCCGGCGAAGATGCGTTCAAGCTGCACGACACCTACGGCTTCCCGATTGAGATCACCCTCGAAATGGCCGCCGATCAGGGCGTCAAGGTCGATGAGGCGAAGTTCCGCGAGCTCATGGCCGAGCAGAAGAGCCGTGCCCGTGCAGATGCCCTGAAGAAGCGTCACAATGTGGATCTGTCGGTCTATGACGATTTCAAGAAGACGCTGGTCCAGCCCATCGACTTCCTTGGTTACACCGACATGTCCGCCCGCGCCAAGGTGCTGGGCATCATGCAGGAAGGCAAGGGCTCCGTCCCCGCAGTCACCGGTCCGGCCACCATCGAAGTCATTCTCGACCGCACTCCGTTCTATGCGCAGGCCGGTGGCCAGCTCGCCGATCAGGGCGAGATCCTTTCCGACGATGGTGCTGTGCTCGAAGTCGACGATGTGCAGAAGCCGATCAAGGACCTCATCGTGCACCAGTGCCGCCTGACCGAAGGCACGTTGGTTGTCGGCGCCGAAGTCAACGCCAACATCGACCTTGACCGACGCGGTGCCATCGCCCGCGCGCATACCGCGACCCACATGGTGCACAAGGCGCTGCGTGAGGAGCTTGGCCCGCAGGCCACCCAGCGCGGCTCTGAAGACGCGCCGAACCGTTTGCGTTTCGACTTCCAGTGGTCCAGCGCCCCAAGCAAGGATGCGATGAACTCCGTCGAGGCGCGTGTCAACGAGAAGCTGCGCGAAAACCTTGCCGTCACCACGCAGGAGATGAAGTTCGACGACGCCATCGCCTTGGGTGCCATGCACCTGTTCGGCGAGAAGTATGGCGACGTCGTGCGCGTGGTCTCCATCGGCGAAGATGGATGGAGCCGTGAGCTTTGTGGTGGTACCCATATCGACCATGTGGGCAAGATCGGTGCCATCAACATCATGTCCGAAGCCTCCATCGGCTCCGGCGTGCGTCGTGTCGATGCGGTTGTGGGCGAAAGCGCTTATGAGTTCAACGCTCGCGAGCATGCGCTGGTCTCACAGCTTTCCGACATGGTCAATGCCCGTCCGGACGAGCTTGCCGATCGTGTGAACGCACTGCTTGCCAGGCTCAAGGAATCCGACCGTCGTCTTGCGACCATGTACGAATCCCAGCTTGCGGCTTCCGTGCCTGCTTTGGTTTCCGAAACCAAGGCATCCCAGGCTCCGGTCAAGGTGGCAGCGAAGAACGTCGAGCACTTCGGCTCTTTCGACGCGCTGCGCAAGACCGTGCTGGATGTGCGCGGACAGCTTGGTGAGGAATTCCCGGTTGTGGTGGCTCTCGCCGGTGTGAACGAGGAAGGCAAGCCTATGGTTGCCGTGGCCACTAACGAGGCTGCACGCAAGCAGGGTATCAAGGCCGGCGATTTGGTTCGTGGCGCTTCCAAGATCCTTGGCGGTGGTGGCGGCGGCAAGCCGGACTTCGCCCAGGGTGGCGGCGCGGATGCCACCAAGATCAATGAGGCGCTTGAGGCTTTGGCCAATCAGGCCATGAAGGGCTGAACCACCAAGCATGGTTTGGCTTGGCATTGATTTAGGTGATGCCAGGGTTGGACTCGCACTGTCTGATCCTGGCATCACTCTTGCACACCCCGCAGGCAATATTCAGGTCTACGGGGATTCGTTCCGTGCATTGGACGAGGTCGTGGACGTCATCGAAGACGAATCGGTCGACCATGTGGTAGTCGGATTGCCGTTGCTACTAAGCGGAGAGGAAGGCAAAAGCGCGAAAAAAGCACGGCGATGGACTGTTAATCTTGAGAAGAGACTGCGTGTCGCAGTAGATGATGAGAACTATGCGCTAAAGGAAGTGCCGTCCATCGAATTGGTGGATGAGCGTCTAACTACGGTGACTGCACATCATCAGCTATTCGATGCGCAGGTCGGTGGACGAAAGCACCGTCCGATGGTCGACCAGCAGTCTGCAGTGGTGATATTGCAGACGGCCATCGACCGAAGAGAGAGACCAGAGGAGAGAGGCCTGTGACTGATAATCTCGACGATTTTTTCTCCGATAACGCGCAATGGGTGAATTCGTCGGATGATGCATCCTTCGTTTCGGCAATGCCGCCGCAACCACCGAAATCACGTAAGGACATGCGTCGTCACCGTGAGCAGAAGCGTCGTCGCCGCTATATCACCATTATCGCCGCTCTGGTGGTGATCGTGCTGATCGGTGTCGGCGGATTCTTCGGCGTGCGCGCGCTGAAACATTGGAAGGCCGTGAACGAAGCGAATTCTCAAAGCCAAATCGAGGATTACACGGGCCCAGGCGATAAAGGCGTGACGTTTGTCGTGGAATCCGGGCAGGGAGCCGCGGAAATCGCGGACAACCTTGTTAAAGCTAAAATCGTCAAATCCGCAGCCGCCTTCACTTCCGCAGTAAGCGGAGCTGGCGCCACGTTGTATCCGGGATCATACGCATTGAGGACGCATATGAGGGCGTCCGATGTGGTCAAGGTGCTTTCTGACCAAAGCCAGGCCGGCGGTTTTGCCGAAGTGCGTGCGGGTGAACGTGTGTCGGACGTCATCGAAAATGCGGCGAGTGTGTCCGGCTTGGATGTTTCACAGTTCCAAGCCGTGATGGACGGTGGCGGTGCTGGAATCCTTCCTGACGAGGCCGGCGGCAAATTCGAGGGATGGCTTGAACCAGGCAGCTACAATGTGCAAAACAAGTCAGCGGAAGACATCATCAAGGAAATGGTCGACGCGCGAGTGAGCAAACTCGATTCCTTGGGCGTACCTACAGGCAGCGAACGTGAGCGCATCCTGAATATCGCATCCATCGCGGAGGCGGAAGTCGGCAGCGAAAAATACTACGGCCAGGTGGCAAGAGTGATTCTCAACCGTCTTGACGCCGATATGGCTCTCGGCATGGATACCACGGTCGCCTACGGTCTTGGTATTTCCGCAAGCCAGTTGACCGATGACCAGTTGGGCGATGACAGCAACGCGTACAACACCAGAATCCACAAGGGACTGCCGCCCACGCCAATCAGCAACCCTGGAGATGGCGCGATCACAGCAGCCGTCAATCCTCCGGACGGCAAGTGGCTGTACTTTGTCACCACAAACCTGCAGACCGGCGAAACGAAATTCGTGGAAACCGAAGATGAGTTCTGGCAGATTCGCGACGAGTACAAGAACAACAACGAGAACGCGAACTGATCTCAGAATAAAACGCCAATCGCAATGCCTATCGCCCCAGCTGCCACAAGCGCTGGGGCGAACGGCGTTTTACCGGCATATGCGGTATGCTTCTGCGGATCGAAACGTGTCCACAAAACGAGCCATAACAAGCCGACCACACCAATCGCAAGCCACCAAAACACCACGGCGAACAGACCGAACATGCCGACTGCCAATCCCATCAGCAAGGTGGCGGTGACATCGCCAAAACCCAATGAACCAGGTTTCACCAAAGCGAGCGCGCATTGCAGTACGGCCGACAGTACGGCGAAGAGTATTGCCTGCAATGCCAGGTACAGAGTGTTGATGGAAAGTGCGTATATGAGGTTTACGATGATTTGCGCTGTGCATCCGGTGGCGATCCAGGCGCGTGGAATGCGGCGTGAACGGATGTCTTCAACGCTGATGGCCAGTCCACAAAGCAGACTTGGCAGGCAAATCATATACCACATACCGTTAAGATAGTCCACTAGTTGCATTCGTGAGAAAAGGAGTTGGCATGTTGCGTTGGCAGACAGCAGGCGAGTCGCATGGTGAGGCGCTTGTCGCCATGATTGAAGGATTGCCCGCGGGCGTTCATATCACCACGGAGGATATTGTTGGCGCGTTGGCGCGTCGTCGTCTTGGGTATGGTCGTGGCGCGCGTATGAAGTTCGAGCAGGACAAGGTTCGTATGCTGACTGGTGTGCGTTTTGGTGAGACGATTGGTTCTCCGGTGGCCATTGAGATCGCCAACACCGAGTGGCCGAAGTGGACTGAGGTGATGAGTGCGGATCCGCTTGATCATGAGCTTGCTCGTGAGGGCCGCAATGCCCCGTTGTCTCGCCCGCGTCCGGGGCATGCGGATTTGACTGGCATGCGTAAGTATGGTTTTGATGATGCTCGTCCGGTGTTGGAGCGTTCTTCCGCGCGTGAGACGGCTTCGCGTGTGGCGTTGGGTGAGGTTGCCAAGCAGTTCTTGGAGCAGGCGTTCGGTATTCGTACCGTTTCGCATGTGCTTTCCATTGGTGGCGCAGGTATTACCGATCCGCAGCAGGCCACGCTTCCCAAGCCGGAGGATCTTGAGGCGTTGGACGCTTCTCCGGTGCGCACTCTTGACAAGAATGCGGAAGAGCGGATGATTGCCCGTATTGATGAGGCGAAGGAGAACGCCGATACGTTGGGCGGTGTGATCGAGGTTGTGGTGTACGGCGTTCCCGCAGGCGTGGGCACGTATGTTGAATCGGATCGTCGTCTTGATGCTGCTCTTGCCAGTGCGGTGATGGGTATTCAGGCCATCAAGGGCGTGGAGATCGGTGATGGTTTCCTTGAGGCCATGCGTCCGGGTTCTCAGGCTCATGACGAAATGGTGGTGGGCGATGACGGCCGTATTGCGCGTCTAAGCAACCGTGCAGGTGGTATCGAGGGTGGCATGTCGAATGGGCAGCCGATCGTCGTACGTGCGGCGATGAAGCCGATTCCTTCCATTCCGAAGGCGTTGCGTACCGTCGATGTGACCACGGGCGAGCCGGCGCAGGCCATTAACCAGCGTTCCGACAATACTGCGGTTCCGGCGGCGGCTGTTGTTGCCGAGGCGATGGTGCGTTTGACCATCGCGCAGTATGTGCTTGAGAAGTTTGGCGGCGATTGCGTTGCCGAAACCAAGCGTAACGCCGAGCAGTACGTTGCCTCATGGCCTGAGCATATGAGGTGATTCGTCTATGAGTGGTATGCGTAGGCCTGTCGCCGTGATCATCGGCATGATGGGGGCGGGCAAGACTCGTGTCGGCAAGGAAGTGGCGCAGATGATGAATCTGCCGTTCGCCGATGCGGACAATGAGATTGAGCATGATGCCGGAATGCGGATTCCCGAGTACTTCGAAAAGTATGGGGAACCGGAATTCCGGAGGCTGGAAAGCGACGTCGTGCTTGATATGCTCGAGGATTTCGACGGTATCTTTTCCTTGGGTGGGGGAGCGCCGATGACGCCTTCCATTCAGGAAGGATTGGCGCAGTATATCGCGGACGGCGGCAAGGTCGTGTATCTTATGGCCGATCCTGAGGAAGCCATGGAGCGGGCAAATCGCGGTGGAGGCCGTCCGATGCTTAATGGCGATGCCAATGAGCGTTGGAAGAAGCTCTACAAGGAACGTGACCCGGTGTTCAGGAGCGTGGCGAACGTGCATGTGGGCACGCGTGGCCAGTCTCCCCAAGCCGCGGCGAGAAAGCTGATGGAAATGATTGATCAACGTATAGTCCATGTCACCGGTTCCACCATCGAACCATACGATGTTCGTATCGGAGAGGGTGTGATGGGCCAGCTTGCGCAGGTGTTGGGAAGCAAGCCTGCCAAAGTGGCGCTTATCCACACCCAGCCGGTGCAGCGTCATTCGGACCGTGCGCGTACTTTGTTGCGTCAGGCGGGCTATGATGCGTACGATATTGTGATTCCCGACGCGGAGGCCGGCAAGACCATTGAAGTGGCCAATGGTATCTGGCAGCGTTTGGGGGATGAGGGTTTCACTCGTTCTGACGCGATCGTCGGCCTTGGTGGCGGCGCGGCAACCGATTTGGCGGGGTTTGTGGCTGCCACATGGATGCGTGGCATTCGCTACGTGAACTGCCCGACGTCGTTGCTGGCCATGGTTGACGCTTCAACCGGCGGTAAAACCGGCATCAATACCCCTCAGGGGAAGAACCTGGTCGGCTCTTTCTATACGCCTGCCGGAGTGCTTGCCGATCTGAAATCGCTTGCGTCACTGCCGAACGACATCTTCATCGAAGGATTGGGCGAGGTCGCCAAGTCCGGTTTCATCATGGACCCGGAGATTCTGCAGATCCTCGAGGACCATGCCGGTGAATTGCGTGCCTTCGACGGGTCGACGTTCTTGGATTCCGGCCTGAAGGATGTGGTCGCGGAGCTGATCGAACATACCGTGAGCGTGAAGGCCTACCATGTGTCCGCCGACCTTAAAGAGGCGGGATTGCGCGAATTCCTCAACTATGGGCATACGCTCGGTCATGCCATCGAGAAGATTGAGCATTTCCGCTGGCGTCATGGTAATGCGGTGGCGGTCGGTTGCGTGTATGCAGCCGAACTGTCGCATCTTCTGGGGTACATCGATCAGAATCTCGTGGACTATCATCGTTCGTTGTTGGGATCTCTGGGGCTGCCTACGTCCTGGAACAATGGCACATGGGATGATGTGCTCGCATTGATGCACCGGGATAAGAAGGCTCGCGGCAATAAGCTTCGTTTCGTGGTGCTTGAGGGCGTCGGCCATCCGATTCATCTTGAGGATCCGCCTGCGGACGCCGTTGAAGAGGCGTTCCGTCGTATTCAGCAGTAAACAAGGTAGGGAAGTGGAATATGACTAAAGTAGTGGTCGTCAATGGGCCGAATCTTGGCCGTCTTGGCGTGCGTCAGCCTGACGTGTATGGCAAGCAGGATCTTGAAACCCTGCGTACCCTGTGCGCGCAGTGGGGCAGCGAGCTTGGTCTTGACGTGGAAGTGCGTCAAAGCGATGACGAAGCCGAGATGATCGGCTGGATGCACCAGGCCGCCGACGAGAAGACCCCGGTCGTGATGAATCCGGCGGCTTTCACCCATTACTCCTACGGTCTGGCCGATGCCGCGCACATGGTGATCGATGAGGGATTGCCGCTGATGGAGGTTCACATCTCCAATCCATCCGCACGCGACGAATTTCGCAAGCGTTCCGTGATCTCGCCAGTAGCGACGGGCACTATCACCGGTATGGGGTTCTATGGCTACAAGCTGGCGTTGGATGCGGTGGCGCATCTGTTGGAATCGAAGTGATGATTTTCCGATTTCCCCTTGAGATAGTCTCGGAGGAACTATGAATGCCGGATGCTCTTGATGGGCATCCGGTTTTTACATAGCATTGCATTCGTTTGCAGAAAAGCTGCAACAATCGCAAATATGATTGCCGTTTTGCGCAACACAATGAATTGTTGCTGAAAGCATTTTCTTTCGCTTGTCCTTCTTTTCCGTATATTGCAATCGGTCACGCTGTTTCATTGCGATGCGCAGCATCTACTGTACGATGAACCCCGATCTAGGGTGCAAACGTATGCACATTCATCGCAGAGTGTGTCTTAGATGATCCGCAGGTAACGCGGATGACCATGGCGCATACGTTGTCGAAGGGCGGAACCTGCCATGGGGGCCGGAATTCGATCTCAACGATGAGAACGGAGAACAATGGTCGTTCAGCGAATGAATCGGCCGGCTAGCCGTGCGGTGGCCATAGGCGTCGCCGCCGCCATGGCGTGCGCCACCTTGGTGGCGGTACCGCATATGGCTCAGGCTCAGCCCGAGGCGCAAACGAATGCGAAGAAAGACGTGCAGGTCATCGCCTTCCAGCAGACATGGAACACGGTCGCCAAGGAATGCACGAGCACATACGGTCCGGAAGGCGTGGCATACGTCGAGGTGTCGCCGCCGCAGGAATCCATCCAAGGCACGCAATGGTGGACGTCCTACCAGCCGGTAAGCTACAAGCTCGATTCCAAGCTCGGCACGGAAGCCGAATTCAAAAACATGATCAAGCAGTGCAATGCCGTCGGCGTTGACATCATCGCCGACGTTGTGCTGAACCAGACCACCGGTGCCGACGTGGCCGACGGCAAGCAGACCGGCGTCGCAGGAACCGAATACAACGGTTCGACCGGCGACTACCCGGGATTTGCCACCGAACAGTATCCGGAAGGCATCACGGCCTCCGACTTCCACAGCTGCTCCAAGAACATCTCCAACTACGCCAACCAGCAGGAAGTCCAGGAATGCCGCCTGAGCTCCATGTGGGACTTCGACTCCGAGAGCGAAAAGGTCCAGGATATTCAATCTGACTATCTTGCCGCCCTGTGGAATGCTGGTGTTCGCGGCTTCCGTATGGATGCCGTCAAGCACATCCACACGGACAGCATGAAGGCCATCAAGGAGAAGTTCGCAAAGAAGATCGGCGTGAATGCCGACAGCATCTACTGGATCCAGGAGGTCATCGGGAACTCCTCCGAAGCCGCGGGCATCCAGCCGAGCAACTACGTGCAAAACGGCACGGTGACCGAATTCGGCTTCAAGTCCGAAATGAACCAGACCTTCAAAGACAAGATCGCAAACCTCAAGGGACTTAATGAGCGGTTGAGCAAGGATCTCGCCTCCGAAGACGCCAACGTGTTCGTCACCAACTGGGACACCGCGCGCAACGAGGGCGCCCTGACCTACAAGGACGGTGCCAAGTATCAGCTGGCCAACGCATTCATGCTTGCCTACGACTACGGCACGCCGCGTCTGCTTTCCGACTACAAGTGGGATGAGAACGACAACGGCGCACCGGGAGCCACCGCCACATCCGTTCCGGACGTGAACATGGACGAGGTCTGTTCCACCAACAGCTCCGACTGGAACTGCGAGCAGCGCTGGACCTCCACCCGAGGCATGATCGCCTTCCGCAACTACGTCAACGGCACCAAGGTCGCCGACTGGCAGGATGACGGCGGCGACAACATCGCCTTCTCCCGCGGGGATAAGGGCTTCATCGCCATCAACAACGGCAAGACCGACAAGGACGCCTCCTACACGACATCGCTCGCCGACGGCGAATACTGCAACGTGTACGCCACTATGGACTGCTCCCAGACTGTAAGCGTCAAGAACGGCAAGGTCGAGACCACGGTACCGGCGCATTCCGCCATCGCACTGTATGCAGGCGCCACCAAGGACAGCCACCCGGCATCCAGCGTGGCCAACGACCCGTCCGATCCTGACGTGAACCAGGAAGGGGACGAGACCCTGCCCGACGACAGAAGCGTCACCATCTACTACAAGCCCGCCGATTCCGGCTGGAAGAGCCCGAAGGTCCACTACGGTCTTGGCGATGACTGGAACCAGCCGGAAGCCGACATGACCCTCGACGAGCAGGGGTACTATCGCGCCACCATCGACACCAGGGGCAAGAAGATCGACTTCGTATTTCACGATACCGGCACCGACCAGTGGGAGAACCCGAAGGGCGGCGGCAACTACCACGCCAACGCGGGCATCACGCACGTGGGTGTGGCCGATCAGGCCGCGACCGTGGGTAATCCGGAATCCGTCAACGGCCAGACCCGACTCGTCGTGCACTACAAGCCAGCCAGCGATTCCGATAATCGCGGCGTGTACGTGTGGGGCACAGACGCTGGCGGCTCGAGCCTCTCGGCAGTCAACCATCCCTTCACCGGAGCTGACTGCTGGGGCAAGGTGGCTACGCTGACCTTCGGCGGCAAGTTCGACAAGTTCGGCTTCATCGTCACCACCGCAGACTGGAACAAGTACGGTGGCGACCGTAGCGCCACGGTGAACGCCGACGGCACAGCCGAAGTGTGGATCGACGGCACCAAATATGAGGATCAAGGCGAATCGACCACCGTCGAAACCCTCGACTCCGCTCCGAGCGACTACGAATGCAAGGCCAACACCGTTACCGTGAAGGTCCACTACAACCGTGATGACGGCCTGTACTACAACGCCGAAGACACCTCGGTCACCGTTCCCCAGTGGGACATCTGGACCTGGGCTTCCAATTGGAACGGCAAAGCCGCCACCTTCACCACCCACGATGACTGGGGCGAGGTCGCGGAATACTCCTTCACCAACTACACCTACTACAACGTCGACGGAGCCTCCGACATCGGCATGCTGCGCCGTTACGGAAAGGATGCGTGGAAGGCCAAGGATCCGGATGACGCCGATTACAAGATCCCGTCAAACGCCTTGGTGTTCAACGAATCGGACGGCACCGCATCGGCCGAAGTGTGGCTGATGGGCGGCGACGCCACCGTGTATTCCTCACGTCCATCGTTGGGAGCGTCCATGAAGTCCGTTGAAATCTCCGACGTCAACAAGCTGACCGCAAGACTGTCCAAAAAGGTCACTGCGGATGAGCTTGAAGGCAAGGTCTCCGTCACTGACGCCGACGGCAAGGCTGTAGATGTCAAGAACATCAAGACCGACGGCACCAAGGTGATCATCACCACGGCCAAGGATCTTGACGTGCGAGGCAAGTACACCGTCGAAGTCAAGGGCTTCGGTTCGCAGGACGCCATTGCGGGCTCGGTGGTGCGTACGGATGCCTTCGACAAGAAGTACGCCTATGACGGCGACGATCTGGGCGCCACTTACACGAGCGCGAAGACCGGATTCAAGGTGTGGGCTCCAACCGCCACCAAGGTTGAGCTTGTCACCTACCAGTCCGACGATGTGAATGCCGAAGTCGACAAGACCATCGACATGGCCTCTGAAGACAAGGGTGTGTGGAGCGCCCTGGTGAAGAACCTTGCTAGCGGCACGGCCTACTCCTACAAGCTCACCTTCGCGGACGGCACGGTGAACGTCTCCGCCGACCCGTACGCGACCGCTGCGGTCGCCAACGGCGAACGTTCCGTGGTGCTCTCCAGCGAAGACATGGGCTCCGCAGGCGACCGCATGCCGGAATTCGGCAAGACCACTGACGCCACCATCGCCGAAATGAACATCCGCGACTTCTCCATCAACCCGAATTCCGGAATCTCAGCCGACAAGCGGGGCAAGTATCTGGGTGTTGTGGAATCCGGAACGAAGACGGCGAACGGCGCCACCTCCGGTCTTGACTATCTCAAGCAGTTGGGCGTCAGCCACGTGCAGATCATGCCGATGTACGATTACGGTTCCGTTGATGAGACCGGCGATCTGAGCTACAACGCGCAAGGTGCGCAGAACTGGGGCTACGATCCGGAGAACTACAACGTGCCGGAAGGCTCGTATTCCTCCGATCCATCCGACCCCGCCTCTCGCGTCACCGAAATGAAGCAGATGGTCAAGGGACTGCACGGGAACGACATTCGCGTGATCATGGATGTGGTGTACAACCACGTCTACAATGCCGCCAACCACTCGTTCAACAAGACCGTTCCCGGCTACTACTTCCGTTATGATGACAACGGTTCCCTGGTCAACAACTCCGGCTGCGGCAACGATACGGCCTCCGAGCGCAAGATGATGCGCAAGTACATCGTCGATTCGGTGACGTATTGGGCGAAGAACTACAACGTCGACGGCTTCCGATTCGATCTCATGGGTCTGATCGACACCGAAACGATGAAGGAAGTGCGTGCAGCGCTCGACGAGATCGACCCGTCCATCATCATCCTCGGCGAAGGCTGGGATATGAACACCACCATGGACGAGGGCGAGATGACCATCCAGCCGAACGCGTACCAAGTCGCGTCCGACGGCACGAACAACGGCATCGCGTTCTTCAACGATTCCGTGCGTGACGGCTTGAAGGGATCCGTGTTCTCCGACACCGACACCGGTTTCGTTTCCGGCAAGGCCGACCAGGAGAGCCTGATCGCCCACAACGTGCTCGGCTGCCAGTACGACGAGAACGCGACCACGACCTGCTGGAACGGCAACGCGCAGGATCACTACGCCGATGCCGGACAGGTGGTCAACTATGCCGAAATCCACGACAACATGACCCTGTACGACAAGCTCAGGAAGTCCGTCCCGACGGATGACGACGCCACGACCGTGGCACGTGCCAAGCTTGCCGACTCCGTCGTGTATCTGTCGGAAGGCATCCCCGCGATCCAGCTCGGCCAAGAGTTCCTGCGCACCAAGGGCGGAGACGGCAACAGCTACAACACGGGCGACGCGGTGAACGCCATCGATTGGGACCGCACCACCCAGTACGCCGATTCCGTCGACTACGTCAAGGGCCTGATCAAGCTGCGCAAGCAGATCAACGCGCTGCGTCTGACCGACTACAACGACATCAACGCCAACGTGACGATGCTCAAGTCCGCTGACGGCGTCGTGGCCTACCAGGCCGAGCAGTCCGACGGCACCTACGTGGTGATCTTCAACGCCAACGCAGACAAGACCGCGATCGAAGGCTTGGCAAACGGCTCCTACCAAGTGCTTGCAGCCGACGGCAAGGTCTACTCCGATGATGCTATCGCCAATGTCGATCTCGCCGAAGGGGCCTCGTACGAAGCGGGCGCACTGTCTGCCACTGTGCTGAAACTCGACAGCAGCACCAAGCCCGATACCGACAGCGCGCCTGTCATCAAGGGTCTGGTGGCTTCCGACAGCGTGACTCTGGGATCAAAGTTCGATCCGATGTCCGGCGTCAGCGCATGGGATGAGGTTGACGGCGATCTGACCGACAAGATCACGGTCGAAGGTTCGGTCGATACCTCTAAGGAAGGCGAATACACGCTCGTGTACTCGGTGACCAACAGCAGGGGCAAGACCGCCACCTTCACGCGCACGGTAACCGTGCGCAAACCCGCGGTCCAGCCAGCTTCCGACAAGAAGAGCGATGCTGTGCAAAGCCCGAATACTGGTTCCGCCATCACCGGTTTCGCACTGGCCGCGGTGGCTCTTGCCATCGCATCCGTGTTCGCGTTCGCGGCCTCCCGCAGAAAGGAGGACTGATCTCATAAGCCAATGATTGACTGAATGTATCTCCTATTCCTGCTAGGCGGGGCCATCAAGGCAATGATGGCCCCGCCTTTTTGTATTGAAGGAAACACGCCGCGTCTCATGCCGCTGATAGACTGAAGTTCCATGGTTAGAAGACAACATGGCAATTCTCAAGAGCACGTTACCAAGCATATTTTCGTCACCGGTGGCGTCGTTTCCTCTCTCGGCAAAGGCCTGACCGCCTCCTCCCTCGGCCGCCTGCTTCGTAGCCGCGGCATCAAGGTTTTGCAGCAGAAGCTCGATCCGTACATCAACGTGGATCCGGGCACGATGAATCCATTCCAGCATGGTGAAGTCTATGTCACCGAAGACGGTGCCGAAACCGATCTCGACATCGGCCACTATGAGCGTTTCCTTGACGTGTACCTGAGCCAGAAGGCAAACGTCACCACCGGCCAGATCTACCAGGAAGTGCTGCGCAAGGAACGCGCCGGCGAATACCTTGGACAATGCGTGCAGGTCATCCCGCACATCACCAACGAAATCAAGTCCCGCATGCGTGCGCAGGCGTCCGATGACGTCGACGTGATCATCACCGAAATCGGTGGCACCGTCGGCGATATCGAATCCCAGCCGTTCCTGGAGGCCGCGCGTGAGGTCCGCCGCGATCTGGGCGCCGAGAACTGCATGTTCGTGCACGTCTCCTTGGTACCGTACATTGCCGCCGCCCATGAGCTCAAGACCAAGCCGACCCAGCACTCCGTCATGATGCTGCGTCAGCTGGGCATCTCCCCGGACGCGCTGGTGCTTCGTTCCGACCGCCCGCTGAACCAGTCCATCAAGGACAAGATCTCCCTGATGTGCGACGTGGATTCCGAAGGCGTGGTCAACTGTGTGGACGCCCCGAGCATCTATGACGTGCCGAAGACCCTGTTCGACGAAGGCCTCGACGCCTATGTCGTGCGCGAGCTCGGCCTGCCGTTCCACGATGTCGATTGGGACGAGTGGGAGGACCTGCTGGAGCGTGTGCACCACCCGAAGCATGAGGTGAACATCGCCATCGTCGGCAAGTACATCGATTTGCCGGATGCCTACCTGTCCGTCACCGAAGCCATTAAGGCCGGTGGTTTCGCCAACTATGCCAAGGTGAACGTCAAGTGGGTCGCCGCCGATAAGTGCGAGACCGAGGAGGGCGCGGCCGCCGCGCTCGACCAGGTCGACGGCATCGTCGTTCCCGGAGGCTTCGGCATCCGTGGCATCGACGGCAAGATCGGTGCCCTGAAGTTCGCCCGTGAGAACAAGCTGCCGGCCCTCGGCCTGTGCCTCGGCCTGCAGTCCATGGTCATCGAATACGCCCGCCACGTCCTCGGCTTGGAGGACGCGAACTCCACCGAGTTCGAGCCCGATTGCGCGACCCCAGTCATCGCAACCATGGAGGAGCAGAAAGACATCGTCGCCGGCAATGGTGACATGGGACACACCATGCGTCTTGGCTCCTATCCGGCTGAGCTTGAAGAAGGTTCCATCGTCGCGGAACTGTACGGTACCACGCATGTCACTGAACGTCATCGTCACCGTTACGAAGTGAACGTGGCATATAAGGACCGTCTGCGTGAAGCGGGTCTGCGCATTTCCGGCCAGAGTCCGGACGGCGAACTCACCGAGTTCGTCGAGCTTCCTCGCGAGGTGCACCCGTTCTATGTGTCCACTCAGGCTCATCCTGAGTTCAAGTCCCGCCCGACCAAGCCGCACCCGCTGTTCGCAGGTCTGGTCAAGGCCGCTCTGGACCACCAGCAGGAGCGCTAAATCGACGAATTGTGATTAACGTCGGATAACCCGATATGCAACTCGGATAACCCGATATGCAACATGGTCATGAGTCCAAAGGAGTTCATGGCCATGTTGCATAATAAGGGCTTGGCCTTGAATTATCAACAAGACGTATTCGTAATGAAAAACCTTTACGAGGGAGCATGAGCTTGAACGATATGGATTCTCCGGAAAGCGGCAACGGTAAGTTCGCCTTCCCGAACATGGGCGATGAACCAAAAGTCATCTCGCAGGTGAGCTTGGATTCGTTTGCCGAAACGGCCGATCCCATTGATGATGGTGCAGCGTTGACTGTGAATGCCAGCAAGAAGCGCCACCTGTTGTGGCTGTGGATTGTTCTTGCGGTGATGCTTCTTCTCGGTGCCGTGGCCGGCGGCGGATACTGGTTCTTCCAGTCACATGCGTTGCCAGGTGTCACGCTCTGGGGCAAGTCCATGACAGGACAATCCCGAGATCATATCATCCAAGAGATTTCCGATACGGCGGAATCATTAACGGTTCCCGTTTCCTATGAGGGAACGAGCAAGAAAGTCACGTTGAAGGATCTTGGCGTCGCCATTGACGCGGAATCCATCGCCGAAAATGTGATGAACGCGAAACGTGACGATTCCTTCTTTCAGAAGTATGCATTCTGGACCCGTGAGGATGTCGACGTCGAGTCTTTCGATGATTCTCGAGTCAGCGCCCAGACGGTAGGTGACATGTTGGGAGTGCAGTCCGTGTCCGCCACCAACCCGTCGCTACAGCTCAACGCGGATGGTACCGCTTTCGATGTGACGCCAGGTCAGCAGGGGACTGGTATCGATGTGACGGATATCGTCAAAGAAGCCAAGAACGTGCTTGAGTCCTTTGGCAAGCAGACCGCTCAAATGGTGACTCTTAAAAATAAGGTTACTGATCCCGTCATCACGGATGACCAAGCCAACGAGGCCAAGGCTTCTGCTGACGCGTGGATAGCGAAGCCGGTGGCTATCAAGATCGGCGACCATAAAGTGGCGGAATTCGGTGCGCAGTCCATTGCATCGGCCATCACGCTTGGACCGGATAGTGAGAAGCTCGGCGATAATCAAACCCGAAATGGCTCTTTGATTATCGATGGTGACAAATTGCAGCAATACTATAACGATTCCATCAAATCGAACTTCCATGCTGATCGAGTTGACGGTGATGTCATCGTTAATAGTGTCGGTGATGTGCTGCAAACCAATGTAGCTGGGCATGATGGTATAACCGTTACTGATGGTAGCGACACCAATGTTGGCCGTGATGTCGCGGAGGCGTTTGCCAAAGGTTCTGATTCAGTAAGTATTCAAGGCACTTGCGACCCACAGAATGAGAAAAAAACCACGCGTACCGTGGTAGTCAGCTTGTCTTCGCATACCGTTACAGCCATTGAAAATGGGCAGACCGTCCGTGTCATGCATATGTCTGCCGGTCAGGGCAATGATTATCAGACGGGCCAGTGCCAGCCGAGCGGCGACTTGTGCACGCCGACCTACTGCGATCCGAACTCCTACGACAACTGCACGCCTGACGGTGACTTCAAAGTGTGGCTCAAGTACCAGTCCCAAGATATGAGCGGCACCCTTACCCTATCGGATGGAAACACCGAGAAGTGGGATGTCAAGGATGTTGGATTCGTCAACTATTTCTCGAAAACAGGTTGCGCGATTCATCGCATCGCCACTCAAAGTGCGTTTAACGACAGCAGTATTCAGGCTATGGGGAAGAACACGTCCCATGGTTGCGTCGGCGTCGGCTGGGATCAGGCTGAATGGTTCTACAATTGGTGCCTGATGGGAACGACGGTTCACGTTCAGGCCTGATATGCGGGCTAACGGCAGAAAGACGCAAAGGCGGAAGACTGAATGTTCGGTTTCCGTCTTTACGCTATGTAAGATAAATCACGACAAATCATTGCCGAATAGCGAAAGGGGCGCTAGTGTTTAGCCCCACGTTCTGTTAGGTTGTCATAGGTACAAACGAGTGATTGGAGGCAGCGTACGGTGGCAGAGAACCAAGCGCCCAACGCCGCGGCTGACGTGGAGATGAGCCAGTATGTGGCTGATCGCACGCGAGTGAATGAAGACAAGATCAAGCAGGATGACGAAATCATCCAGCAGTTCGGCGACTATACGTACGGATGGCATGATACGGATTTCGCTGGAGAGGCAGCGAAAAAGGGCATTGACGAGAATGTCGTTCGTGCCATTTCCGCAGATAAGAACGAGCCGGAATGGATGCTGGAAAAGCGATTGGAAGGCTATCGCGATTTCATCAACCGTCCGATGCCTCAATGGGGTGTCGATCTGAAGGATTTCGACGCCGACGATTTCAAGTATTACGTCAAGCCGATCGACAAGCAGGCCACGACTTGGGAGGAATTGCCTGACGAGATCCGTGCGACGTATGACAAACTCGGTATTCCCGAAGCGGAAAAAAGCCGTCTTGTCTCCGGCATCGCGGCACAGTACGAATCCGAGGTCATCTACAACTCAATCCAGAAGGATCTTGAAGACCAAGGCGTGATTTTCGTCGACACCGACACCGCGGTGCAGAAGTATCCGGAAATCGTCAAGAAGTATTTCGGCAAGTGCATTCCGAGCAACGACAACAAATTCTCGGCATTGAACACCGCCGCATGGTCGGGCGGATCGTTCGTCTACGTGCCGAAGGGTGTGCATGTCGATATTCCGTTGCAGGCATACTTCCGTATCAATACGCCGAATATGGGTCAGTTCGAGCGCACGTTGATCATTGCCGACGAGGGATCGTACGTGCATTATGTGGAAGGCTGCACCGCACCGATCTACTCGACCGATTCGTTGCATTCCGGCGTGGTGGAGATTTTCGTCGAGCCGCATGCCCGCGTGCGCTACACCACCGTGCAGAACTGGTCGAACAACGTTTACAATCTGGTGACGCAGCGTGCCTACGTGCGTGAAGGCGGCACCATGGAATGGGTCGATGGCAACATTGGTTCCAAGGCAACCATGAAGTATCCGGCCTGCATTCTCGCCGAGCCGTATGCGAAGGCCAGCACCATGTCGCTCGGCTTCGCAGGCAAGGGCCAGTATCAGGATACCGGTGCGAAGATGATCCATCTTGCCCCGCATACCAGCTCCACCATTGTGGCGAAGTCGATTTCCCGCGGCGGTGGACGTTCCGCATACCGTGGTCTCGTCAAAATCGTCAAGGGTGCCGAAGGATCGTCCAACTCGACGGTATGCGATGCACTGCTTGTAGATGAGTTCAGCCGCTCCGACACCTACCCGCATGTGGACGTGCGCGAAGATGACGTTTCCATGGCACATGAGGCTACGGTTTCCAAGGTTTCCGAAGACCAGCTGTTCTACCTGATGAGCCGCGGTCTTTCTGAAGACGAGGCCATGGGCATGATCGTGCGAGGCTTCGTGGAGCCTATCAGTCGTGAGCTGCCGATGGAATACGCGCTTGAACTGAACCGACTGGTGGAATTGCAGATGGAAGGATCGGTGGGCTGATTACCATGGCACAAACTCAGGAAATCAACATTCCCGTTGCGGATCCGAACGATCCGTATGCGAATCCGGCAGCCATGCCCTCTTCGGCGGATCGCTCGCCGCGGTCATTTGATGTGGACGCATTTGAAGTGCCCGACCGCAAGCAGGATGATTGGCGTTATACCCCTGTGGAACGTGTCGAAGAGTTCTTCAACGCGTTCACGCCGTCGAACGAAACCCAGATTGCCGTCACTATGATCGACGGCACGGCTCTTACTGAAGGCGTGACCTATAGCGAGGGCAAGCCGGGAGACGCCGATACGGGCATCGTTTCCAAGCCCTGCGATCGTGTGTCCGCAGTGGAATGGAACTCCGCCTCCCGTGCCGGAATTCTGCGTATCGACGGTGAAATCAGCCAGCCGATACTCGTTAAGATTCATGGTTCCGGAACGGATCTGGACGCATTCCACCTGGTGATCATTGCCGCCGATCGCGCCCACGCTGACGTTGTGGTAGAGCATGACGGCGATGCACGTATCGCCGAAGGTGTGGAGATTCTCACAGGTAGGGACTCCCATGTGTCCACCACATTCATTCAAGAGTGGAACAAGGGCTCCAAGCATGTGGGCAACCAGCGTATCCACTTGGGGGAGGGTGCGTCCCTGCGCCATTCCGTGGTCACGCTTGGCGGCGATGTCGTTCGAATCCGTATGGATCAGGATTTTGGCGGCGATCAAGGCGATCTCAACATGCTTGGCATCTACTTTGTGGATCCGGGCGAGCATATCGAACATCGCACCATGATTGTGCACAACCATCCCGAGTGCAAGAGTCGTGTGGTATATAAAGGCGCTCTTGACGGCAAGGGCGCGCACTCCACATGGGTCGGCAACGCGCTGATTGCTCCGACCGCGCCGGGTACCGACTCGTATGAGCTCAACCGCAATTTGGTACTTACTCCGGGCGCGATCGCCGATTCCGAACCGAATCTGGAAATCGAAAACGGCAACATCATCGGAGCCGGACATGCCTCTTCCGTCGGGCGCTTTGACGATGAGGAGCTGTTCTATCTGCAGTCCCGCGGCATTCCGGAAACCGAAGCCCGCAAACTTGTGGTGCGAGGCTTTTTTGGCGAACTCGTCGAGGAAATCGGCATTCCCGCAATCAGCGAACATCTCATGAACGTTATCGACAAGCGCCTGGCACGTGGCGAGAACGACGCGATCGCCCAGGTGTTGGAAGAGAAGTAGAACGTAGGAGCGAAAACCATGTCAACTCTTGAAATCAAAGATCTGTACGCGCACGTCGAAACCAAGGACGGCATCAAGCCGATCCTCAAAGGCGTGAACCTGACCGTCAACTCCGGTGAAACCCATGCCATCATGGGGCCGAACGGATCCGGCAAATCCACGCTGGCCTACACGCTGGCGGGCCACCCCAAGTACGTGGTCGATTCCGGACAGGTGCTGCTCGACGGCGAAGACATCCTCAAGATGACCCCGGACGAGCGAGCCAAGGCAGGCATCTTCCTAGCCATGCAGTATCCGGTCGAAGTGCCGGGCGTGTCGATGACCAACTTCCTGCGCACCGCAAAAACCGAAGTCGACGGCAAGGCTCCGGCCATCCGCACGTGGACCAAGGAACTGTCCGAGGCGATGAAGCGCCTGAAGATGGATCCGAAGTTCGCCACACGTTCCGTGAACGAGGGTTTCTCCGGCGGCGAGAAGAAGCGTGCCGAAGTGCTGCAGCTCGAACTGCTCAAGCCGAAGTTCGCCATCCTCGACGAAACCGACTCCGGCCTTGACGTTGACGCGTTGCGCATTGTCTCCGAAGGTGTGAACCGCGCCAAGGAAGCCAACCAGTTCGGTATTCTCATGGTCACGCACTACACGCGAATCCTCAAGTACATCAAGCCGGACATCGTGCATGTGTTCGCAGCCGGTCACTTCGTCAAGACCGGCGGCCCTGAACTGGCCGATGAGCTCGAGGAATCCGGCTATGACGCATACCTGCCGGAAGGATCCGATTCCGAAAGCGCGCTGGCATGACCGATTTTGCAGCGATTCGCAAGGAATTTCCGATCCTTGATCAGGAGATCCACGGCCATCCGCTCGTGTATTTGGATTCCGCGGCGACTTCTCAGAAGCCGCAATGCGTGATCGACGCCGAAAGCGATTTTTACCGCACCATCAACGCCGGCGTGCATCGTGGAGCGCATGAGCTTGCCGCACGCAGCACCATGGCGTTCGAAGAGGCACGTGCCAAAGTCGCACGTCTTGTCGGCGCCAACTCCGCTGAAGGCGAAGAGGAGATCGTTGTCACCTCCGGCGCCACCGCAGGACTGAATCTGCTAGCCACCGCATTCGGCAACGCATCGCTGGGACGTGGGGGAGAAGCGGCACGACGTTTCGCTGTGAAGCCGGGAGACGAAATCGTCGTATCCAAGGCTGAGCATCATTCTGTGTTGCTGCCATTCCAGGAGCTTGCCGCACGTACCGGAGCGACACTGAAATGGTTTGATCTGGACGATGAAGGACGAATCCTTGCCAACACCGCAGATGAGGTGATCACCGAACGCACAAAGATCGTGGCCGTCACCCATGTGGGCAACACCACCGGTGCCATCACCGACATCGCGCCGATGGTGAAACGTGCGCACGAGGTAGGCGCGGTGGTTGTGCTCGACGCATGCCAGTCCGTACCGCACCTGAAGATCGACCTCCACGCTTTGGACGTTGACTTCGCGGCATGGAGCGCGCATAAGATGTACGGCCCGACCGGTGTCGGCTTCCTCTACGGCAAGCGCGACATGTTGGAGGCGTTGCCACCGGCGAATTTCGGTGGATCCATGGTGGAACTTGCCTGGATGGATCAGGAAGCCCAATACATGGCTCCTCCTGCGCGTTTCGAGGCGGGCACGCAGCCGGTCGCGCAGGTCGTTGCGGCCGGTGTCGCGGCCGAATGGCTGATGAATATCGGCATGGAGAATCTCGAAGCCCACGAGCGCGTTATCGCAGGCGAACTCCTCAAGATGGGGCAGATCGACGGCGTGCGCATTCTCGGACCGCAGACCAACGAGCAGCGCATCGGCACGGTGGCTTTTGAAATCGACGGCGTGCATCCGCATGATGTTGGCCAGTTCATCGATGCGCAGGGCATCGCCATTCGTGTCGGACATCATTGCGCGCAGCCGGTCCACCGTCACTTCGGCGTGTACGCATCCAACCGCGCATCCAGTGGCATCTACAATTCCGTCGAAGACGCGCAGGCATTGGTTGAGGCGTTGAAGAAGGTCCGTCCGTTTTTTGGAGTTGAGTAACGCATATGAGTGATTTTGCAATGTCTGGCGACGATCTCGAGCAGATGTACCAAGAGGTCATTCTCGAAGCCTCGAAGAATCCGCATGGCAAGGAGCATTTCGCTCCGGATCTGGCTTCCGAAAACGCCTCCCAGGCGGGAAAGACCACGGTTCAGGCAACCCACGAGTATTGCACTCCCGGCGAGTCCCACCAGTTCAATCCGACCTGCGGAGACGAGGCCACCGTGCATGTGGAGGTTTCCGACCAGGAGCCGCACGTTATCGAACGACTGGTGTGGGACGGTCACGGCTGCTCCATTTCACAGGCCAGCCTTTCGGTGATGGTGGATCTGGTGGAAGGCAAAACCGTGGATGAGGCCATGGAATTGGCCGGAACGTTCCATAAGCTCATGGAATCACGCGGCAAAGGCTTGGACGATGAATCCGCCGAGGAATCGTTGGAAGACGGCATCGTGTTCCAAGGAGTGTCCAAGTATCCAATGCGTATCAAGTGCGCGCTGCTCGGATGGGAAGGCATGAAGGACTCCGTGGCCAAGGCATTGGCCGCGAAAGCCTGACAAGTATTGTTCTATGGTGGGAAGCAGGATGTTTCCCGTGCTTCGTGCGCCGCGTTCTACAACGGGCGAAACACGTGAGACAAACTCCAGCCAACGCGATAGGCTACTCAACGGAACATATTCGAATCATATATGGAGCGACAATGAGCGATACCTTGGTACCTGAACCGCAAGCCTCGATTTTCGATTCCGTGGCCAAGGCATTGGGCAATGACGAGGCCGCGGCGCGTCGCGTCATGCTTAACCCAAATCTCGCCAAAGGATTCAAGGACGGCAAACCAGTGGAAATCGAACACGAAGACACCAAGCAGGACGCTTGTGGCTGCGGCAATCAGGCTGGAGCATGCGGTTGTTCCGAAGAACAGGATGACGGCATCGCGTTGAAGGCTATTGACGACATTGGTCGAGCTACTGCGGCCGACGTGAAGGAAGCGTTGCATCAGGTCATTGATCCTGAACTTGGCATTGATGTGATTGATTTGGGATTGGTGTATGGCATTGAGATCGATGAGCTTGGTCGTGCCATTATCACGATGACATTGACCACTCCGGCATGCCCGTTGACTGATCTGATCGAAGACGAGTGCGCGAGCACGCTTGCCGGCCTTGTCGAGGAATTCCGCATCGACTGGACGTGGCAACCGCGTTGGAGCATGGAAAAGATCACGCCGGAAGGTCGCGAGCAGTTGGCTGCGCTCGGCTTCAATTTCGACAATCTGCCAAAATACTGACAGAAAATCTGTGATATATCAACCTGATATTGCTGATATGTTGATTCCGCAGCGAAACTGCATGTTCGTTGCGGAATTTTTGTTTTTGTAAAACAGATTTTGATGATATTTGATTGGATATCATCATCAAGAAAAAATGGCACAGAAAAAGCGTGCTCCCGACGCCGGGAAGCACGCTTTTGTTCTGTGTGCGGCAGAACGTCAGTCGTCGACCACGGTACCCTTCGGCACCACGGTGATGCCTTCCGGCGTGACGGTGAAGCCACGGGCCAGATCATGTTCGGTATCGATACCGACGGTCGAATTCTCGGTAAGCACAACATTCTTGTCGAGGATCGCCTTGTAGACGCGTGCTCGACGATTGATGGTCACGCCGTCGAACAGAATCGAATCGACGACCTGGGACCACGAGTGGATACGCACGTTCGGCGAAAGCACGGAATGATGCACTTCACCGCCCGATACGATGACGCCAGGGGAGACGATCGAGTCGGTGGCGTGTCCGAGACGGTCGCGACCGGCATGGACGAACTTCGCTGGCGGCAGATTGCCGGACAGCGTGTAAATCGGCCATTCGGTGTTGTACAGGTTGAATTCCGGCACATACGAGATCAGATCCATATGCGCATCGTAGAACTGCTTCAGAGTACCCACGTCGCGCCAGTAGGCATGATCGGTTGGCGTCGCTCCCGGAATCTCGTTGGAGTTGAAGTCGTACACGCCAGCCTCGTTACGGGCCGCGAAGTACGGTGCGATATCGCCGCCCATATCATGCTTGGTGTCTTCGGCCTTCTCGTCAAGCGCCAAAGCTTCGAACAGGGCGTCGGTGTTGGCCACGTAGTTGCCCATGGAAGCAAGAATGGAGTTCGGATCATCTGGCAGGCCGGTCGTGGTCTGCGGCTTCTCCTGGAAGCTCTTGATCATATTCGGGTGCTCCGGATCAACCTCGATCACGCCGAACTGGTTGGACTGGCTGATCGGCTGGCGAATACCCGCCACCGTGAACTCCGCGCCGGATTCGATATGCTGCTGCACCATCTGTTGGAAATCCATGCGGTAGACGTGGTCGGCGCCGACGATCACCACAATATCCGGCTGCACGTCCTCGATGATGTTGATGGTCTGGTAGATGGCGTCGGCAGAGCCGAGATACCAGTGCTTGCCAAGTCGCTGCTGAGCCGGAACAGGGGAGACGTAGTTGCCGAGCAACGGCGAAAAACGCCACACCGTGGAAATATGACGGTCAAGCGAATGGGACTTGTACTGGGTGAGCACCACGGTCTGCATATAGCCTGAATTGACCAAATTGCTCAGCGGGAAATCAATCAGACGGAACACGCCGCCGAACGGGACGGCGGGCTTTGCCCGGTCTCTGGTCAAAGGCATCAGACGAGTGCCTTCGCCTCCTGCAAGCACGATGGAAAGAATTTTCGGATTCTTTGCCATGAGAACTCCTCTCCTAGAGCGTCGTTACGACACCGCACACATTGGTCGGTCTGCATCATCGCAAACCACTTACGCACTCAATAATTGCATATTTTCTGCAACATGCAAGGAGTTTGCATCGCGAGTCTTGAAAATTTGCTGACTGTTTCAGTGAACAGCTGTTGAATAGAAGGCCACGGCGCTCGATGCGGCGACGTTAAGACTGTCCACTCCGTGGCTCATGGGAATCTTGACCGTCAGGTCGGCGCGGGAGATGGTGTGATGCGACAGACCGTCGCCTTCGGTGCCGAAAATCAGCGCCAATTTGTCGATATGGTCCTTTTCGCCGTTGTCGTTGTTCAAACGACGAACAAGCTCCTCCAGCGAAATGGAATCGTCTTCAAGGGCCATCGCAACGGTGGTGAACCCAAGATCGCGCAATTCCTGCATGCCGGTGAATGGCCAGTAGTGTTTATCATCTCCGCCAATACGAGTCCACGGAATCTGAAACACCGTGCCCATCGACACGCGGGCGGCGCGTCGATACAACGGATCGCCGCAGGAGGGCGTCACCAACACTGCATCGACGTTCAACGCGGCGGCTGATCGCATGAGGGCTCCGACATTGGTGTGGTCAACGATGTTTTCCATGACCGCGATGCGTCGTGCGCCGCGACACACCTCCTCGACGCTGGGCAGTGGCCAGCGTTTCATCGCGGCCAGGGCGCCACGATGCAAGCGGTAGCCGGTCAGCTGCTTGAGCTGTTCAGGGGATGCCACGTACACGGGAATGTCGGTGCCCCAACGTTGGTCGATGCGTGCGAAGGTTTCCGACATGCCTCCGATCCACGGTTCTTCGACAAGCAGGGAAATCGGTTCCCGGTCGGCGGTCAGCGCGCGATCGATGACTTTCGGCGATTCCGCGATGAACAGGCCCTTGCTGGGTTCAAGCTTGTTGCGAAGCTGGATTTCCGTGAGATTCGTGTATGCCGACACGCGCTCGTCGTCAATGGAATCAAGCTGGATGAACTGCATGTGATCGATCTTTCGCCGAATAGCTTTCAGATACAAGAAAACCCCTTGTTTCCAAGGGGTTTGCTGGTGTCCGGAGCGGGACTTGAACCCGCACGCCTGTATAAATAGGCACTAGCACCTCAAGCTAGCGCGTCTACCATTCCGCCACCCGGACAGGTGCGTTGCTTAGCGGCAACAAACGAAAACTATAGCAGATGCTCGGTGTGATGCAAGTCTCGGCGTGTCGCGCGGAATTACGCCATTGGTATCCGAGGTGCTGGTAGGCTCTGAAACTATGACTGATGCCCTTTTCCTGCTTGATACGGAACATGATGATGTGCCGGTGAACAGTGACGAATTGAACGCCGGATGGAAATTGACGTTGCCCCAGTCGGTGCGTCGACATGCCATTCAGGCCATGCGTCTGAAAGACGGTGACGAATTGCAGCTTTCCGACGGTAAAGGGCTACGTATCCACGCGGTGTTGCGCGATGCGCAACAAGGAATCGCGGAAGTGTCGAGCTTCGGCAAAGAACCGAAGCCTACCACCAAACTCGCTTTGATCCAAGCGCTGGCGAAAACAGGACACGATGAGCAGGCCATCGACACCGCAACGCAGATCGGTGTGGATGAGGTGATTCCATGGCAGGCTGATCGTTCCATCGCCAAATGGAAGGCGGGGCGCACCGATAAGAAGTGGCGGCAAGTGCTTGATGCCGCCACTGAACAATCCCGACGCTCCTGGACGCCGGAATTGGGGGAGTGCGTGACCAGCAAGCAGTTGATTGCCATTTGCAAGCGTGCCTGTGTGCACGGCGACATGGTGATTGTGCTGCACCAGGATGCTACCAAAACTTGGAGCCAGCTGGAGGAAGCGATCGCGGTGCTTTCCGACAAATGCTTGCAGGACGGGCGCCAGCGCACCGTGTACGTGGTGGTCGGCCCGGAAGGCGGCATCAGCGATGCTGAAATCGAATCCTTCACCAATGCGGGAGCTGAAGCATGCGTGCTTGGAAGCAATATTCTGCGAGCGTCGACAGCTGGTCCCGTCGCGTTATCGCTGCTCGCACGGGCGTTGGGACGATTCATCTGACGCCACACGCCGGCGAAATGCGGCGGATTATCCCGGTTGCGCAATAGCATGGGTACCGAAGGACAACCAGCATTAAGGAGCATTATGAGCGACAAGGATTGCCTGTTCTGCAAGATCATCGCAGGAGAAATTCCAAGCGAAAAAGTGTATGAGGACGATACCACCTACGCATTCAAGGACATCAATCCGAAAGCCAAAGTACATGTGCTCGTGGTGCCTCGCAAGCATTATGCGAACGTGGCCGAGCTTGCGGCGGCCGATCCCCAGCAGCTCGCCCACATGGCTCAGGTCGCGCAAAATATCGCCGACCAGGAATTCCACGGTGCCTTCCGCCTGATCTTCAACACCGGAATTGATGCTGGCCAGACGGTATTCCACGTGCATGCTCACGTGCTGACCGGCGAAAAGCTTGACGAATAATCTTCCCTTTCCCCATATATCGACGTCAGAAGAGGTTTTGTGGCCACTACTACACGTACCATCGCGATTCCGCAGCAGCTTGACCCGGTGACCGTGCTCGGACCGGTCGACGAGGTCCTTCGGGAAGTGGAACGTGCGTTCCCCGACTTGACCATTATCGTCAGAGGCAACCGCATCGCGATCATGTCACGTTCCAGCAAATCCGAATCCCAAGCCGCACAGGCCGAGCATGTGATCGAAAACATCATCCAAGCCGCATATACGGCTCCGATGGACGCCGATACGGTGCGACGCATGCTCGATCAAAACGTGTTGAAAAATCCTGTGCGTGCTACTCGCCCGGGCCATGGACGTGTAGTGGAGGAACTACGGCTGGCCGATCGGCAACAGGAGCATACCTCCAATCGCGAGAATCATGCGGACCGACGCAAACCGCATGTGCCCGGAGTGATCACCTTTGCGCTCGGCAAGCCGGTGCGTGCCAAAACGGCTGGTCAGATCACATATGTCAATGCCATCGAATCACATACCATCACATTTGCCATCGGACCGGCAGGCACCGGCAAAACATACCTTGCAGTGGCGAAAGCGGTACGCGCATTCCAAGATAGGCAGGTGCGCCGCATTATCCTGACCAGACCAGCCGTCGAGGCGGGAGAAAGCCTTGGTTTTCTTCCTGGCACATTGAACGAAAAAGTCGATCCATATCTGCGTCCGCTATATGATGCGCTTTCTGACATGCTCGGGGCGGACCAGCTCAAGCGCTACATGGACGACGGCACCATCGAAGTCGCACCGCTCGCATACATGCGTGGACGCACGCTCAACGATGCATTCGTGATCCTCGATGAAGCGCAGAACACCACCGAACAACAAATGAAGATGTTCCTGACCCGACTAGGCTTCAATACGAAAATGATTATCACCGGCGACGTGACGCAGGTCGATCTGACAGTACCGAAATCCGGGCTCGCCACCATCGAACGCATCCTTGACGGCATTGACGACATCGCATTCGCCCACCTCAAACCGGAAGACGTAGTGCGACACGCGCTTGTCGGCAAAATCGTCGCAGCGTACGACCGACACGCGGCCATTGCCGGCGACCACAGCAGACACGCCACGGGCAAAACCACATCCAGGCAAACAAGCGAGCAAATCGAAAGGAACGCTGAATGAGCGTCGAGGTAACCAACGAAACCGTCTGGCAAATTGACGGCAAGGTGTTCTCCGATCTTGGCATATGGGTGATGGACCAAATGCGGGTCAGCACGCAATCCGACCTGACCATCATGTTCGTAGACCCCGATCCCATCGCCCAACTGCACATGCGTTGGATGAATCTTGAAGGCCCCACCGACGTGATGAGCTTCCCCATGGACGAGCTGCGCCCAGGAGACGGCCGAACTGTGATGGAAGGCGTGCTTGGAGATATCGTGATTTGCCCGTGGGTGGCTGCGCAGCAGGCGCTCGCGGCCGGACATAACACCATGGAGGAAATGATGCTGCTGACGATTCATGGCATCCTCCACCTACTCGGATACGACCATGCCACCCCAGAACAGGAGCGTCAGATGTTCGGTCTGCAGCGACAGCTGCTACTCACCTTCTTCGCGCTTCGCCAGGGAGCGGGGACGCAGGCCATCCTTCCGCCGGATACGCCGGACGCGCTCGCCGAATGGGATAGGCAGCATGGCACGGGACGGCAGATCGCCAAATAATGATTGACGTTGCCGGTAGCATATCGTCCGGCATGATGGGGGCTGAATTATGCAGGCAACAATGATTGCGATGATCGTGGTGCTCGCCGTGGTGGCGCTGCTGTTGGTCTGGCTGTCGCTTTCAATGGCCGCGACTGAAGGCGCTGTGGGACGTGTGACCAGGGCGAGCCTGAATAACCTTATTCTCGAAATTCAAACGGATGCCGAGCTTTCGCAATTCATACGCGACAAGAAAATCAGGCGCATTCATAAGGTTCAGCGGTTGGTGGCCGATCGCTATGCCACCGCCGGATCGTGCGCGTTCTTCCGCATCTGCTGCAATGTGGTTGATGGTGTGCTCGTGACGGTGATTGCGGGCATGTTGGACGCTCCACTATGGGCCGAATTGCTTGCCGGATTTGTTTTTGCCATCGTCGTTGCGGTGATTTCGCTGTTGGTGCGTCCGCGTAGTGCCGGGGCATCCAAGCCAGCCGACATTATGCTGCAGCATGTGGATGCTGTTTCCATTGCGGTTCTATTAACCCCATTCGCAAAAATCGGGGGGCAAAAAGGCGCGAAGCGTCGCGGCAGTGATCTTTCCGACGACGAGGAGCTCGAAAAAATCCAGATCGAACAAGGACGGGCAACCATTGACCGTCTGGTCGAAGCCAACGATTTCGATCCTGAAGTTTCCGAAATGCTGCGCAATGTGCTCACGCTTTCCGAAACGCTGACTCGCGAGATCATGGTGCCGCGCACCGACATGATTTGCATCGAGCGAGACGAAACGTTGGAGAATATGCTTAAGCTTTGCTCCCGTTCCGGATTCTCACGTGTGCCGGTCATCGGCGACGATGTGGACGATCTGGTCGGCGTGGCTTATTTGAAAGATGCCGTGCGCGCGACGGCCTTCAACCATGCGGCGATGACACGCGAAGTCGAATCGATAGTTCGTGACCCCATGCTCGTGCCGGAATCCAAGCCGGTCGACGATCTTTTCCACCAAATGCAGCGCACACGCCAGCATGTCGCCATTGTGGTGGATGAATATGGCGGAATCGCGGGCATGGTCACCATCGAAGATGCCATCGAGCAGATTGTGGGCGAACTGGAAGACGAACATGATCGCACGCAACATGCCGATCCGGAACGGATCGGTGACAAGAAATGGAGCATGCCCGCACGCACGCCTATCGCCGACTTGGAAGAGATTTTCGAAATCGACATTGACGAGGATGATGTCGACACCGTTTACGGCTTGCTGACCAAGCTGTTGGGACGTGTGCCGATCGTCGGATCCTCCGCAGTCACTCGAGGCTTGCGCATGACCGCGGTCGACTCCGCAGGACGCCGCAAAAAAGTGTCGACCATTGTGGTGGAGCCGGCCCACGTCGAGGGCGTGGACGAAACTGAAACACGTAACGAAGAACATGCGGATGATGCCGAAAAGGCATCCGACAACGATAAGGATTCCAAAGACAAGCATGACTGACGCAGCAACAACCGAGACGACTTCCGACCATTCCGATTCCGCCACGCCCGTTCCATATCGGTCCGGTTTCGTTGCCGTGGTCGGGCGTCCTAACGTGGGCAAGTCGACGTTGATCAACGCGTTGATCGGTACGCAGATCGCCATCGCATCATCTCGCCCGGAAACCACTCGTAAAGCCATTCGTGGCATTTTAACCACGGATAATGCGCAGATCGTTTTGGTTGATACGCCTGGCATCCATCGACCGCGCACACTACTTGGGCAGCGTCTGAACGATGTTGTGGACGAGTCGCTCGCCGACGTGGACGCCGTTGCTTTCCTGCTGCCTGGTAATCAGGAGATTGGTCCCGGCGACAAGCGCATTTTGAGCCGTCTGCGTTCTGATTTCGCAGTCAAGCGAGATGATGGCACATTCAAATGGAAGGTGCCGCTGGTTGCCATCGTTACCAAGATTGACGAATTAAGCCGTGACGGGCTGATCAACAAGCTCATTGAAATCAACGAATTCGCCGACTTCACCGATATTGTGCCAGTCAGCGCGCTGAAGCATGACAATCTTGCGGAAGTCAAGAACGTGCTTATCGAGAACATGCCGGAAGGCCCGCAAATGTACCCGGCCGAGCAGATCACCGAAGAGCGTCCGGAAGAAACCATTGCGGAACTGGTCCGTGGCGCTTTCCTGGAAGAATTGGATGACGAGTTGCCGCATTCACTGGCCGTAGTCGTGGATTCCATCGAATATCCGGAAGACAACGATAGTGGCGAAGCTTACGATGGCAAAGCCCACGTGATTGTGTCGATTTATGTGGAACGCGATTCCCAGAAACCGATCATCATCGGCAAGGGAGCGGAACATCTTGTGCGTGTCAAGAAGAAGTTGCGTACGCCGGTCAACCGTATTGTTGGACAGAAAGCCAAACTCGATTTGCATGTCAAGGTTGCCAAGGGATGGCAGTCGGATCCTAAACAGCTCGAGAAGCTAGGCTTCTGATCTGTTTAGGATCCGCTTCGCAGCGAAGCTGCTCACTTCACCTAAGGACAGTCCATTGGACTGTCCTTTTGACGGTTCAGCCAAACAGCTCGAGAAGCTAGGCTTCTGATCTGCTTAGGATCCGCTTCGCAACGATTGCGTGGAAAATAATAAATGAGGTCTGATTCCCGTAGGAGTCAGACCTCATTCTGCTGTTTCGAAGACTACTTCTTCTTGGTGTACATCTGCGTATTCAGCAAAGTGGCATAACGCTTGATGACCTTCGGACGAATCACCTTCATGGAAGCGGTCATCAAACCATTCTCCTGAGTGAATTCCTCCGGCAGAATGATGAACTTACGTACGGACTCCGCACGGGAAACACCTTCGTTGGCCTGATCGACCCACTTCTGCACTTCCGCACGGACGGCGGCATTGTTGGCGGCCTCCTCCATGGGTATGTCGCGATTCAGCCCCTTGCTTTCCAACCACGGACGCAAGGATTCCTCGTCAAGCGTAACAAGTGCGGAAATGAATGGACGCTTGTCGCCAAGCACCAAGGCCTGGGAAACGAATTCGCAACGCTTGATAACCTCTTCGATCGGACCGGGCGAGACATTCTTGCCGCCTGCGGTGATGATGAGATCCTTCTTACGTCCGATGATATACAGGAAGCCGTCATCGTCGATACGTCCCAAATCGCCGGTACGATACCAGCCGTCTTCAGTGAATGAATCCTCGGAGGCTTCCTCGTTCTTGTGGTACTTCGGGAACACGGCGGTACCCTTGACCTGAATCTCCTCATCTTCGGCGATACGCAGCTCGAAGCCAGGGAAAGCCACGCCGACGGAACCCTGATGATAGGGCACACCAAGCGGATTGAACGCGCAAGGAGCCGTGGTCTCGGTCAAGCCATAACCCTCATACACGGGCACTCCGGCGCCACGGAAGAACGCCATAAGTTCCGGGTCAAGAGGAGCGCCGCCCGCCACGATCCACTGGGCACGTCCGCCGAGCACCTCGCGTAGCGAAGCGTAGACCACCGGGTCGAACGCCATACGGCGAGCCTTGGCCAAAGCTCCGGCCTTACCCTTCGCACTGACCTCCTTCATGTAATTCTGGGCTGCCACAACGGCTGCGGCGAACGCCACGCCCTTGGCGCCATGACCAGCCTTCTGCGAGGCCGCGTTATACACCTTCTCAAGAACACGCGGAACAACGATCATGACGGACGGCTTGGCGACCTGAAGATCGGCGATCAGCGTCTTGATGCCCTGCGCGATGTAAATATGCAGTTCGCTGGCCACGCAAATGTAGTTGATGGCACGTGCGAAAGAGTGCGCCTGTGGAAGGAACAGCAGCACGCTGTTCTTCCTCTCATGCAGCAGTTTCGGCATATACGCCGGAAGATTCAACGCGGTGGTGCAATAATGCTCATGGGTCATCTCCACACCCTTCGGCGCGGCGGTGGAACCAGAAGTATACACAATGGAGCACAGGTCGGTTTTCTTGATGGAAGCGATGCGCTCGTCAAGCTCTTCGTCGCTCACGCCGGAGCCGTAGGCCATGATTTCGTCGAGACCGCCGTTCTCGAAGCAGATAATGTGTTCCAGTGCCGGGCATTCCTTATCGGCACCATCGGCTTTGGCGCGCATATCGGTGGTCTCGACCACCAGCAGGCGGGAATCGGAATTATTGACGATATTACGGATCTGCTCCGCGGAATCCGTGTCGTAGATCGTGGCGAGCACACCACCACATGCCATGACGGCCGCGTCGAACACATCCCACTCGTACGAGGTACGGCACATGAACGCCACGCCGTCGCCCTTCTTAAGACCGTAATGCATCAGACCCTTGGCGATCTGACGAATATCGGCGAGCACCTCGTTGCCGGTTTTGGTCACCCATTCGCCGTTCGTCTTATAGGTGTAGAGCGGCTCGTCACCCATACGCTCGGCTCGATCGGCGTAAATATCGTAGATGGTGGTGCCCTCGTCCAGCGGCGGCTTGCCCTCGGTTTTGGTGGTCAACAGACCGGTTTCCGGATCGAGGAACGTGGTGGATGGGAATCCTTCGCCCCATTCGACGGTGTGCGGAAGGTCGATATGGCCGTCGGGGGAGATGATGTTGTTCGGATCGTTGTAATCCGGAGTGTTGCCGGAATCGTCGCTGACGGGGTGAACGAAGTCACCTCCCAAACGCAGTGCCTTCTGCGCAAGATTTGCAGCTCGCTTGTTCAAAGAGGTGATGACGGACACGTGACTCTCCTACACATTTAAATCCAATATCTGTAGGAATGATAGACCCATGAATGCGACACGTCACCTTACGGTAGCGTAGGGAAAGTGCGCATCCAGCGGGGCCTGCGTAAAGGAATTGCCATGCGATGCCATTCAATAGGTGAACTTTTCTTCATACAAAGGTGTGACCTACGTTACACTGGTGCGCTGTATCTGTTCATTTTGATTTCTTTAACGAGGAAGAAAGGGCACCTATGGCTGAAACAGCTGAAGCCACCGTGGTCTTCGGAGTTCTTAATGAGACCTCCGAACACGAGTCTCGTGTTGCTCTGACACCGGATATCGTAACGAGGTTGCGTAAATCGGGTGTTAACTGCCTGATCGAATCCGGTGCGGGCGTCGCATCGCATTATGTTGATGAGGATTATAGTAAGGCCGGAGCGCAGGTCGTCTCCGCCGATGAAGTGATTGCGCGTGCCGACGTGCTTGGTTTCGTCGATCGTCCGAGCAGCGCGCTGCTCGGACGCGTTAAGCAGGGTACCTGGATTATCGGTATGCTCGGTTCGTTCACCGACGCCGATTATGTCACTGCGATTGAAAAGGCCGGTCTGGTCGGTGTTGCCATGGAGAAGCTGCCGCGTCAGTTGAGCTCCGCGCAGTCTATGGACGAGATGACTTCTCAGAATTCCGTAATGGGTTATAAGGCGGCCATCGTGGCGGCCAACGCGTACGGTTCGTTCCTGCCGATGATGACCACCGCCGCTGGCACGATCCGCCCAGCCAAGGTGCTTATTCTTGGCGCAGGCATCGCGGGTCTGCAGGCCATCGGCACCGCCAAGCGTCTTGGCGCGGTTGTCACCGCGTACGATGTGCGTCCGGCTTCCAAGGGCGAAGTTGAATCCTTGGGCGCGAAGTTCCTGGATCTGGGTCTTGACTTCTCCAAGGGTCAGGGCGAGGGCGGCTATGCCCGTGCGCTGAGTGCCGAAGAGCAGGCCCAGCAGCAGGCTGCCGTCGATCAGAAGGCTGCCGGCTTCGATATCGTCATCACCACCGCCAAGGTTCCCGGCCGCAAGCCTCCGGTTCTGCTGACCAAGGCTGGCGTGGCCGGACTGCACCGTGGCGCTGTGATCGTCGACTGCGCGGCAAGCGACCTCGGCGGCAACGTCGAAGGTTCCACCGTCGGCACCCAAGTCACTGAAAACGGCGTGACCATCATCGGCGCTCCGTACCTGTCAAGCGGCGTTTCCACTACCGCATCCAACCTGCTGAGCCGCAATGTGGCCGATGTGCTTGCGCATTTCGTGCGTGACGGCAAGCTGGCCATCGATCTGAACGAAGAGCTTGACAACGCCATGGTCGTGGCCGGCCGCGGCGAGGAAGCCAAGAAGGAAGGGGAGTAAGCAATGGATATCGTTGTTGCGATTACTCTGTTCGTCCTCGCGCTGCTGATCGGCGTTGAGGTTATCGGCAAGGTGCCGGCCACCTTGCATACTCCGTTGATGTCGGGCGCGAACTCGATCCACGGCATCGTCATCGCCGGCGTTGTTATCGTCGCCGCGCATGCCACCAGCCCGCTCGCCTGGGTGTTCATCTTCCTGGCTGCAGTGCTGGGCACGATGAACGTGGTCGGCGGCTATGTCGTCACCGACCGCATGCTGGAGATGTTCAAGTCCGACAAGCGCAAGAAGAAGGAAGAGGAGGCCAAGTAAATGGGTACCATGGCTGAAATGCTGAGCACGCCGCTCGGCGTCATCGAATGGTTCGTCTATCTGCTGGCCGCCGTGATGTTCGTTATCGGCCTGCACTTGATGAACTCTCCGAAGACCGCTCGCAAGGGCAATATGGTCTCCGCTGTCGGCATGATCCTTGCCGTGGTCATGGCGTTCATTGTGCTGTTCGCAGGTGAGATCTCCAACGGATTCCAGCATGGCGTTGCCGTTGTGCTGCTGATAGCCGGCATCATCATCGGTGCCGTCGCCGGTGTGGTTTCCGCCAAGAAGGTCAAGATGACCGACATGCCGCAGCTCGTTTCCGTATTCAACACCGTGGGTGGCGGCGCCGCCGCGCTTGTGGCTTTGAACGATATTCTGACCTCCGAGGGCACGCCTTCCATCGTGGTGTTGATCACCGCTGGTTTGGGCATCATGATCGGTTCCGTCACGTTCTCCGGCTCTCTGATCGCAGCCGGCAAGCTGCAGGGCATCAAGTGGGTGAAGAAGCTGAACTTGCCGGGCAAGGGCTTCTGGAACATTCTGTTCGCCGTACTGACCGTCGTATCCTTCGTCATGCTGTGCGTGCAGCCGGGCCAGCGTCTGCTGTGGTCCGTGCTCACCACCGTGTTCGCGCTGTGCTACGGTCTCGTGTTCGTCATCCCGATCGGCGGCGCCGATATGCCGGTGGTCATTTCCGTGCTCAACGCCTGCACCGGTACTGCAGTGGCCATGTCCGGCTTGGCTATCAATAACATCGCTCTGATCGTGGCCGGCGCACTGGTTGGTGCCGCCGGTGTGACCCTGTCCATCGCCATGTCCAAGGCCATGAACCGTCCGCTGCTGTCCGTGCTCGCAGGCGGTTTCGGTGGTGCCAATGCCGCCGCTGGCGCTGGTGAGGGTCCGGAAGGCAGCATGAAGGAAACTTCCGCGGACGATCTGGCCGTACAGCTCGTATACGCCGAAAAGGTCATCTTCGTGCCGGGCTTCGGTCTGGCCCAGGCTCAGGCCCAGCGCGAGCTTGCTGATCTTGGTGTGCTCCTCAAGAACCACGGCGTCGAAGTCTCCTACGCCATCCATCCGGTGGCAGGCCGTATGCCTGGCCACATGAACGTGCTGCTCGCCGAAGCCAACGTGCCGTACGAGGAGCTCGTCGATCTGGATGACATCAATCCGCAGTTCCCGCAGGCCAACGTGGCTCTTGTGGTCGGCGCCAACGATGTGACCAACCCGGCCGCACGCAAGCCGGGCACCCCGGTCTCCGGCATGCCGATCCTCGACGTCGACAAGGCCCAGAACGTGGTGGTCATGAAGCGCGGTCGCGGTACCGGTTATGCCGGTATCCAGAACGAACTGTACTTCGAAGACAACACGCAGATGCTTTTCGGCGACGCCAAGGCAAGCCTGCAGGCCGTTATCGCGGCAGTCAAGGAGCTCATCAACTAACAGCTGAAACGTTGCGTTGATGCTTTTCCTGAAAGGTCTCTTCCGGTGAGGGAAGGGACCTTTTTGCATATGGTGATTTTCGTAAGATCAGGTCTGTTGCATGCGAATTGTGAGTTATCCACAGTCGTTATTCGCCTGTGGATATGGGTGGAGTTTTCCACATATCCACAGATTTTCAAGGTTCGGTGGCGCAAGATGATTTGAATATGAGACAGTAGGTGCACCCTACAACAAAGGAGTTGCACATGGCGGAAATAATCACTGGCCCGTTCCATATGGATGAACAGGGATTTTTGGCAACGATCGAAGAACTTATCGAGCGGTTTGATGGATACAGTTCTGGCAAATATCTTGCGGAATTGGGAAAAATCCACGATGAATACGGTGAGATCGGATCTCTTTCGCTTTTTGACGAAAAAGTCTGTGAACTGGGGAAGGAATTATTCTGCAGCACATCATGGGTGGCGAATCTGGCGTGGGCCATGATTTCGTTCGATTATGATCTGGTTGAGCATGATGCGAATTTTCTTGATGGATGCCGTAACATCGTGCGTAAGTACGGTATGAGCGTTTGGCTCTATGAAATGATCAATGACGCTTCGATAGCGGTGGCTTTGCAAAGGCCCAGCAGCAGAATGCCATTCCAGATTGGATTGACCTACACCAAGGATGTGTTTCGGAGAAGCAAGAAAAAGGGTGGAAAATACGCTACCAGCAAAAAGAAGAGACTGGCCTGCATGGCTGAATATTTGCAGGAAGTATATTGGCTGGCCGCGTACAGTCTGCTACGTTGGGGTGAGGAAGAGCCGCGTGCGGCCGATGTTGCGTTGATGGTGCTTGGATATGGCGGTATCGGCATGTGCATGCTGAGGGACGATCCGAAAGTGGTGGATTCCGGATGCGATGAAGACTTCTCCTATCGAAATCTGTGCGTCCATCTGCGCGATCTTAGAATTCAAGCCGATCTGGACTATGCTTGCAATGCCGACCTTGCCGAATCCATGTTGCTTGAATATCCCGCGTGTATGGATGCGCGATATCTGTACGATGCGGGGAAAATCGTGGAAGCGTATCGTGCTTTGTGGAACAAGCAGACTGAATCAGCTTCGCAAATCATGGAACGCGTTTACCAGAAGGGCGCGTATCAGGTGACGAACATTTGGGAGGATCCGCTGTACCTGCATGATCTTGCCCTGTCGCTGTTGGGGGCAGTTGGCTCGCGGCCCCTTACTGAAGGGTTCCGGACTCGTGATGACAAGATGTTCCAGCAGGGAGTGGAAAGTCTGAGACGAACGACTGAATCCGTTAAAGGGATGGGGTTGGCGATGACATTGGGAGGGTATATCTACTTCCCGGAACCGGAAAGTAGGGATGATGCGCTTTTCGCACCGCGAAAGGAGAAGAAACGATTAATGGACGCCTGTAACGGGCTTAGGGATTTGTCGGCAATGGTTGCGCTCTACCGTTTTCCAAGGGATATCGAATCCCTGCGTGCAACGCGTGCGCTTCTCGCTCATGACGCGAAGGGATATATCGATCTGATGGGTCCATACATGGGAAGCGCGGATGAGACGGGAGGAAACGAGGGGAGGCCGGTTTCAATCGGCGACTGATCGGCCTCTCAGATCGCGAACGTCAAAGCGTATGTATCATGGTTGTGCCGAGATTGAATGGCGGAACGTTCAGATGAACTTTGTCTCTTCGATCTCGGTGCATGCTATGCCGTATTGCTCCAACAATTCGCGAAATGCTTTTACGTATCTATCTGTGGCGAACTTCTGTGTGAATGACAGACAGAAGTTCTCGTTTACGTAATTCACTTCCACCAGCGTGGACGTCCAATCCGCATAGGCGTAACAATTTTGGACATGCCGTGCCAAAGAACCCCGATCGAACATTCCTGTATAACTGATGTCAGCCGTTGAACGTCGCATGCTGATAACTTGTCTGCACATCTGTTTCTGGGCTTCCAGATTCGGCAGGCTCTCAAGATAGTGATTCAGCCAAGTGGTTCCTGCCAGCTTGGGAATCAGTGTTTCAATATCGCACTCGTCTACCTGTTCATGGGGTATTTTCAGCTTGGTCCGGCAGATGCGGTCCTTGGCACAATCTTTGCACAGACCATCAGTGTGATCGTCGCGCTGGTGGTGATTCGTTGCAAGCAGAAAGGCATTCGTTTAAGGAAGGCTGATTTCAAGCCGAATCGCAATATGTTGGGCGGCATTCTCAGCATACGGACGTTCGTATATCGGCTTCATTACCCTGCCTTACTTGGAAATCGTATCGTCAAGGTGCGCAAACAGTGGGCGAGCCAACCATGCCAAGGGTAGTGATGCCAGTGCTGAAATCAGCAGAATAAGCCAAACCGTGCAATGTGCGTGCAGCCATCCGTAAAGCATTTGCCCGAGTGGCTGGGCGCATATCGTCAATGATGAAATAATGGCCATGACCTTGCCTGTAAGCGCGGTTGGTGTCCTCATCTGAATAGATGGTACGAGAATGAGGTTCAAGAAATCAACGGCGATTATGACTGCCGCAGTGCAGAGCACCAGCATGATGAGCTTGGTTTGCGTTGAACATGGAAGCAGGAAGGCGATGGCCGGTGGGAGCAGCATAAGACTTTCCACGAACAACAACGAAGGGGCGTTTCGTGATTTCAAACGGTTGGCGAAACAGCCAGCGATGAATGTTCCCGCTATGCCGGCAATGCCGATAATGCCATCGCATAGACCATATGTCGCCGCATCGTAGCCTAACGTAGTTCGAATAATGTAAGGAAAGCTTACTGAACTGAATCCAGTCAGTATCAGATTGATCCATGTGCAAACACCGGCTAATCGTGCTACGGTCGGTTCCTTGCGAAGCAGGAAAGCGGTCGCCGAATGCATATCGCCAATGATGACGTCGAGCAGGCAGATGCCGGCATCATCTTGATTCGATAGGGGCTTTGCGAGTCTGATGAAGCATTCAACCATGGCTGCCGACAGAAGACATGCTGCGGTGATGAGCATCATCGGTCGAATGCCGACCAGCCCGTACATCACGCCACCTAGGAAACTCGGGAGTAATTGGCTGAGCTGCTGCACTTGGTTGATGATGGCCGCGCCTCGGCGAAGATCAGTGGAGGACTCTCTTCCGATGATTTGTGGCAGTGCGGATTGCACGACGGGAGTTTCCATGGCATCGAGTACTGCCAACACTACCTGCATGATGGCGATGGCGAGAATGTTGAATCCGGATAGTGCGAAAAACACAGTCGCGAGCAGTGTGACGATTCCTGAGATGATATCGAGCGCCACCATCATGGCACGTTTGCTTACTCGGTCGGCCATAACACCTCCGAATGGGCTAATAAGTATGGTCGGGATGACGGATATGGCCAGCACGGTGGCGAAGGTCGTGGATGATGCGGTTTCGTCCAGTACCCACATGAACATGGCAAATCGGAGCATGGTATTGCCGAACAAGGAAATGCCTTGACCGAGTACAAGCAGGATGAAGTTTGCGGAGCGCAAGCTGGATTGGAGTGTCTTTGCTGACGAGTTTTTCATGACTATTCCTTTCGATACCGACTGACGGTATGTAAAAAAGGTACGAATAAAGATAGATTGACATTGCCGAGTTTTTATTGCGGATTGCTGGCGAGTAGGAAGAAGCCTTCCGCAAGCCGATCTTCCATATCACTGTCGTGATCGATAAGTGGAACTCCGAGCGAGTCCATAATCAATCCAAGACAGTGGATGCGATGCTTGAATTCACTTAGGGTAGTGATGGGGTAGAAGTTTGGGGCTAGCCAGTAATTGAACAGCAGTGAAAAAAGTTCCGCGGCTTCTTGAGGGTATTCGGTTGTGATTGAACCGTCCCTTAACCCCTCCTGGATGAAGTCGTACGCGATTTTGGTGCTGTCGGTTCGCCAGATGCGAAGATTTTCGGCGAGGATTTTCGGGTCGTTCAGCAGGGGAAACGCATCGCGCATGAGGGTCATATGTTCGGTGTCGGTAATCTGCATCATGAGCGAATTGCGTAGTTTCTGCAATCCGTTTCGCGAGCCATCCTCTTGATTTGCCTGGGGAAGAAGTCGTTCGTTGTCGGAATCTATCAGCGCATGCAGCATCGCTTCTTTGTTTTTGAAATGATGGTAGATAGCGCCTTTGCTGAGGTCTTCGAGCTCGTCGAGAATATCTTGAATCGTGGTGCGCTCATACCCCTTTTGCGCGAACAGCTTTTTCGCGGCATCAAGGATTCGCTGTCGTGTCACCTCAGGGTGCGCATTGCGCGCCATATGTCTCTCCTTCGATGATGGAGTCGAATACACCGACATTATACATACCGTTGGTCGGTGTGGTATGTCGGATATCTCCCAGCTCGATCGAAAAGTGTGCCGAAAGACTCTCTGCAGATTTCTGCGAAGAAACCTGAATCTGCGTTGCCGGGGTGCGGGTTGTCTGTCTTTTCTGCGGTTGGTGCATGGTTGGGTGTCCAAGGTCAACTTGAGTGAGTGACGGCTGGTTTCCTGAAGGGAATAAGACCCTGGTTCCTATATGCCTTTTTATGGCATGGGGCTTTCGGTGAAGAACGATTGCATCCGATGTGAAAAATCCCACAAATCCGGCCCACGTCCTGCTCGAGAACTTCAAAACTGTTGCCAATACTGGAAACACGCCGTATATAGTGTTTGAAAATGTGACGAGGCACTGTATGTTGTGGTCTTGATTTTTATTTTCGTTCGGATAATGTGTGCCACATACCAACGACGTACGGTCGTGAAAGGACGTGGAACATGAACATTACGTTATACACCAAAGCAAACTGCCCGCAATGCACGGCGACGAAACGCCAATTGGACAAACGAGGCCTTCCCTATACGACTGTCGACATTACGGCCAACGCACGTATTTCCGACAGATTGCGGAACGAAGGATGGCGGCAGATGCCAGTCATCATCGCAGACGACGAATCCTGGTCCGGGTATCGTCCCGACAAAATCCACGAGCTGGAGGCTCGCTGCCGGTGAGCGCGTTGGTGTACTTCTCGTCGGCATCGGGCAATACGACACGCTTCGTCGAAGGATGCCGATTGGATGAATTCGGCATCCATACAATGCGCATCCCGCTGCGGCCGGACGAGCCGGAGCTGCATGTGGATGAGCCCTACGTCTTGCTGACACCTACATACGGCGGAGGAACAATCGGCAAAGCAGTGCCCGTGCAAGTCAAACGATTCCTCAATGATGAACGCAACCGCAGTGGCATCATCGGAGTCATCGCATCGGGTAACACCAACTTCGGCGAAGCCTACGGCATCGCGGGCGACATCATAGCGGCTAAATGCCGCGTGCCGCTACTCTACCGGTTCGAACTGATGGGCACTTCAGAAGACACCGCGACCGTGCGCGAAGGACTGCGCAGATTTTTCGACGAATACACACAACAGGAACAACGATAACCATGCCAGAAGATTCAACGACACTACACGCAGCAACCGACGTCATAGCCTCCTACGATCGCGCCCATGACTGGCACTCGCTCAACGCGATGCTGAATCTCTACGACAAGCAGGGGCGCATCCAATTTGATAAAGACATCCAAGCCGTACGCGAGTACGTCGAAAAGCACGTGCTGCCGAACACCGTCCGTTTCAACTCCACACAAGACAGACTCAGCCGGCTCATCGCAGACGGCTATTACGACGAATCCGTATTTGCCCAATATGATGCCGAATTCCTTGACAGGTTTTACCGCAACGTGGATGACTGCGGATTCGAATTCGATACATTCCTCGGAGCTTTCAAGTTTCACCGCTCATACGCATTGAAAACCTTTGACGGCAAACAGTACCTGGAGAACTTCCCGCAACGCGCGGCCGCCGTTGCGCTCGCGCTTGCCGCCGGCGACCATGCGGCCGCCGAATCGTATTTCGAAGAACTTATATCAGGACGTTTCCAACCGGCGACGCCCACTTTCCTCAACCTCGGCAAAGCGCAGCGCGGAGAGGCGGTCAGCTGTTTTCTCGTACGTATCGAAGACAACATGGAGTCCATATCGCGTGGCATCAACGCCGCATTGCAGTTGAGCAAACGAGGTGGAGGCGTCGCGCTGTTGCTTAGCAATCTGCGCGAGGCCGGCGCGCCCATCAAGCGCATCAAACACCAGTCCAGCGGCGTTGTGCCTGTGATGAAACTGCTTGAGGACTCTTTCAGCTACGCCAACCAGTTGGGCGCTAGACAGGGTGCCGGTGCGGTGTACCTCAACGCTCATCATCCGGACATCATGCATTTCCTCGATACCAAACGCGAGAACGCGGATGAGAAGATCCGTATCAAATCTTTGGCTCTTGGAGTAGTGATACCCGACATCACATTCGAGCTGGCGAAGAGACACGAACCTATGGCCCTGTTCAGCCCATATGACGTCGAACGCGTCATGGGTAGACCCTTCGCCGATGTTTCCATCAGCGAAAACTACCGGAATATGGTGGACGATGAACGCATCGGGAAAACCTACATCGACGCACGAGAGTTCTTCATGACTTTGGCCGAATTGCAATTCGAATCCGGATACCCGTACATGGTGTTCGAAGATACTGTGAACCGAGCCAACCCGATCGACGGACGAATCGCCATGAGCAACCTGTGCTCGGAGATCCTCCAAGTGCAGGAGCCAAGTACCTATCATGAGGATCTGTCCTACAATCACGTGGGACGTGACGTGTCCTGCAATCTTGGATCGCTCAACATCGCCAAAGCGATGGACGGTGATTTGGGACGAACCGTGGAACGTGCGATTCGCGCATTGACCTCGGTGTCGGAACATACGGACATCGCGTGTGTGCCATCCATCCGACGCGCCAACGACGAAGGTCATGCCATCGGCTTGGGACAGATGAACCTCCATGGATTCCTTGCCAGAGAATCGATCATGTACGGTTCGCCGGAAGCCCTCGACTTCACCGACATGTACTTCATGACCGTTGCGTACCATGCCTACCGTGCCTCGCATGAGCTCGCAGTCGAACGCGGAACACGGTTTGCAGGCTTCGAACGGTCCGCCTATGCGAAGCCTGCAGGCGCAGGCAACTATTTCGACAAATATACGAACGACGAGCGCTCGCTGGCGCCGAAGACCGGGAAAATCGCGTCGCTGTTCGCACGGCGGGGCATCCATATCCCCGACGAGCATGATTGGCGTCGTCTGCGTGACGACATCATACGTGACGGTATCTTCAACCAATATCTACAGGCCGTGCCGCCCACCGGGTCAATTTCGTACATCAATCATTCCACGAGCTCCATCCATCCTATCGCCTCGAAGATTGAGATTCGCAAGGAAGGCAAGATTGGACGGATCTACTATCCAGCTCCGTATATGACCAACGACAATCTCCAGTATTTCGCGGATGCGTACGAAATCGGATGGAAGGCCATTGTTGATACGTATGCCGAGGCAACGCGGCATGTCGATCAAGGCCTGTCGTTGACCTTGTTCTTCCCCGATACGGCGACTACCCGAGATTTGAACAAGGCGCAGATTTATGCATGGCGCAAAGGTATCAAAACGCTGTATTACATCCGCATTCGTCAGCAGGCGTTGTCTGGCACCGAAGTACAAGGCTGCGTCAGTTGCATGTTGTGAAACCTGTGACTTGAAAGGAAAAGAAAAGACATGTCTCGTTTGGTTTACCGCGCGATGCTTCGTCTGACGGCTCCGGACGAATACAGGCGGTTATACGGCCGCGACGATAAGACGACGATTAGAAAGGACGACCATCATGGCGCCGATATCCGTACCTCGACAGAGGATTAAGCTCATTGACCGTGTGAGTGCCATCAACTGGAACAAACTTGAGGATGACAAGGACCTTGAGGTATGGGACAGGTTGACCGGCAATTTTTGGCTGCCGGAGAAAGTGCCCGTCTCCAATGATTTGCCCGTTTGGCGCACAATGAGCGAGGCCGAGCATACGTTGACCATGCGCGTGTTCACCGGTCTCACCTTGCTTGACACCATCCAGGGAACCGTTGGCGCGGTCAGCCTCATACCCGATGCGCTTACCCCGCATGAGGAAGCCGTCTATACGAACATCGCGTTCATGGAGTCAGTGCACGCCAAGAGCTATTCCTCGATTTTCTCCACCTTGTGTTCCACCCGACAGATCGACGAGGCGTTCTCTTGGAGTGAGGAGAACGAGTATCTGCAAAGGAAAGCGCGCATCGTGCTCGACTATTACGAGGGGGATAGTCCACTCAAGCGCAAAGTGGCCTCCACGCTGCTGGAATCGTTCCTGTTCTACTCAGGCTTCTATCTACCGATGTATTTCTCCGCGCATGCCAAACTCACCAACACCGCCGACGTGATCCGTCTTATTATCCGCGACGAAGCCGTGCATGGTTATTACATCGGATACAAATATCAAAAAGGGCTTGAGCGGGTCAGCGAGGACAAACGCGGCGAACTGCGCGACTACACCTACGACCTGCTCAACGAGTTGTATGACAACGAGGTGGAGTACACGCGCAGCCTCTACGAGCCTGTCGGATTGACGCAAGATGTCGAAAAGTTCCTGCGATACAACGGCAACAAGGCGTTGATGAATCTCGGATATCCAGCGCTTTTCCCACAAGAGATCTGCGACGTGAACCCGTCGATCCTTGCCGCGTTAAGTCCGAACGCCGATGAGAACCATGACTTCTTCTCCGGTTCGGGAAGCTCGTACGTAATGGGCAAATCAGTCGAGACCGACGACGATGACTGGGATTTCTGACTGTATCCCAGACAACCCCGAGGAAAGCAGCTATGGGAAACCGTCACGGGCGAGTTCGCGTCGGATCATCCACGCAGATATCTGCCCGTGACGCTGTCAGGACAGGCACGGACCGTTTCCGGTGTTCCCTCGCATACGATGCGACCGCCGGCCATGCCTCCGCCCGGACCCATGTCGATGAGATAATCCGCGTTCGCGATTACATCAAGATCATGTTCGATTACTACAACTGTCGCCCCAGAAGCCACCAACGAGTCGAACACGCGTAGTAATACCAGCACATCCAACGGGTGTAGCCCGATCGTCGGCTCGTCGAACACGAATACCGAACCGGACTGTCCGCGTCCCATTTCGCTGGCCAGCTTCAGCCGTTGCGCTTCGCCGCCTGATAACGCAGGAGTCGGCTCGCCAAGTGTCAGATACCCCAGGCCAAGCTCATGCAGTGTGGCCAGTTTCGATCGAACGGGGCGTAGGAAATCCAATAGAGGCATCATCTCGTCGACGCTTAGCAACATCAATTCCGGCAGTGAACGGGCGACGCTGTCCGCGCAAACCAATCGAATGTCATCGGCGGTCTGTGCATACCGTGTCCCATGGCAATCGGGACACGTGACGTCAACATCGGGCAGGAACTGCACGTCCAACGAAATGGTACCGGTTCCATCGCAAGTGGAGCAGCGCAACTTGCCCGTGTTGTATGAGAATGCGCCAGGTTTGAGATTCTTCTTATGGGCATCGGAAGTCTTCGCAAACGCACGACGCAGATCATCGTGAACACCGCAATATGTCGCCACGGTCGAACGGATGTTTGCTCCAATGGGCGTGGCATCGATCAGTTCCACTTTCGAAATGCCATCCGCGTCAATCAGACGAATCGAGCTCGGGGAAACGGTACCATCAGCGGCCGAGCGCAACGCAGGGACCAGTGTCTCCAATACCATCGTCGTCTTACCGGAACCCGACACGCCAGACACCACAGTGAGACGTCCTTGCGGAATGTTCACCAATAACGGATGCACCGTATGCACGGTATTCGTCTCCAAATGAATCCGACCCTTGGCGAACATCGCATCTAAGTCAATCTGCGGCCGCGCCCGCTCATGTATTTTGCCACCATCACGCAGAAAAGGCGCTATCTGAGAACCAGGTGCCGTCATGACATCCGCCACCGCACCCTGAGCGATCACATGACCGCCTTCGGCACCGGCCGTTGGACCCATCTCCACCAAATGATCCATCGCGGCAAGCACACGGGTATCATGATCGACCACAACCACCGAATTGCCGTCAGCCACCAAATCGCGCATCACGCCCAACAGTCCATCCACATTCGCCGGATGCAATCCGATAGACGGTTCATCCAGCACATACAGCACGCCTGTAGTGCGGTTACGCACCGAACGGGCCAACTGCACACGTTGGCGCTCGCCGGTGGACAGTGTCGCACCTGCGCGGTCAAGCGACAAATAGCATAATCCGAGTTCCACGAGCCGCTCGGCCGTATCCTCGAACGATTCGCAGATGGCTGTGGCCATCGCACGCATCTCCTGCGGCAATGACTTGGGTACTGAACGCACCCAACGTATCGTTTCGTCAAGTGTCATCGCCGTGGCTTGTGCCAGATTAATACCGAGAATCTGCGGTTGACGAGCCTGCTGTGAAAGCCTCGTACCGGAACAATCCGGACATGGTTGCTCGCTGAGGAATCTCGACACGCGTTTGATACCCTTCTCATCCTTGGCTTTGGCGAGCGCGTTCTCCACGGTATACACGGCGTTGAAGTACGTGAAGTCAAGTTCGGCGAAATCATTGCCTTTCTTCGGTTTGTATAGAATATGCTTCTTGACGGCCGGGCCGTTGAACACGATGTCCCGCTCGGCGTCGGTCAGCTGGTTGAATGGAATGTTCGTGCGCACTCCCATCGCGCCGCACACCTGCTTCATCAGATCCCACATCAACGATCCCCATGGTAATACTGCGCCGGCGTCGATGCTTTTGGTCTCGTCTGGTACCAGGGAAGCACGGTCGACGGTTCGCACGATGCCTGTTCCGGAGCAGGTCGGGCATGCGCCGGCGGAATTGAACGACAGCTGTTCGGCGGATGGTGGGTGCATGAGTTGATTGCAGGATGTGCATCGTATAGGCAACTCGGCCGCCACGTTCATTGTGGGACGGTTGCGTTCGCCACAATGCTCGCAGACATGTGAGGCGCAACGGGAGAACAACAGACGCAGACTGTTGAGCAGCTCCGTCATCGTGCCGAACGTGGATCGCACGCCGGGCACTGAAGGTCTTTGATGGAGGGCGAGAGCCGCGGGCACATGACGTATGTCGACTACCTGCGCTCGACTCGCTTGGGTGAGACGTCGCCTGGTATACGTCGACAAAGCCTCCAGATAACGTCGGGATCCTTCAGCGTATAGCACACCTAAAGCGAGAGAGCTCTTTCCGGACCCGGAGATACCGGCGATGCCGACTAATTTGTTCAACGGAATGTCGACGTCGACGTTCTTGAGATTATGTACGCAGGCACCGCGCACTTCGATGCGGGACGGCGGGAAAGCTCCAGATGATTGTTCCATACCCATTACAGTACCTGTGTGGCGGAAAACACGCGGGCAGGGGAACCTTGTTCGTCATGGTATTGCTGCAATTGTGGTATCTGATCCATATATTCGACCGCAACGGAGGGGATGCCATTGTTTTTCACGGCTACCGTCAGCGTACGTGAATCGGAAGGCGATGCGGTGGAATACGGGGAAATGGATTGGGAAAGGAAAGAATCATATACATCGTATATATCAATGGGAAGAAGTTCGCCGGGGAGCGGAACCAGAGTCTGTTCCCCGGCGCAGGGCGGCTAACAAGCGAATGCCCAGAACATCCGCATAAGGCGTTGATGGGCTCATCCGCCGTGTCAGCGTGTTGAACGATGTTATCATGCCGCTCAACGTGATGATAAGGCATTGGCGCCCTTGCCTTTCGTGGCGAGCGTCACGGCGATGATGGACGCGAGAGCGACGGCGTACAGTACGGTGATGATCGGAATCAGCGCGCTGTATCGGTGGGCCGCATCCGTCGCATGAGAGACGACGAAGGATGCCAACTGGTTGCCGGACAATCCGGCGAACGCCCACGCGCTCAAAGCCAGTCCGTGCACGGTGGACACTGACTTCATGCCAAAGTGCTGCTCAAGCAGCACCGGCAGCGTTGAACACGGCATCGACGGTCAGGATGACGCTGATGCTTCCCGCGATGGCCTTGGCCAGACCGAATCCCGCGACGGCGATGCCGGTGGCGAGACCTTTGGCGAACCACAGCATTAGGTTCTTCACCGGCGTCAGATAGCCGACGCCCAATCCAATGCCCATGATTACGCCATAGAAGATGAGCACGCCGGGGGCATCCTGCCGCGATACTGGCTCCGGTACCGGCGAACCTGCAGGCGAAGCAGACCGTTGAGATCAAAGCCGATTTCTTGATGTCCTTTTCGACGAAGGGTCCAAGGAAGGCGGCCGACATGCCAAGGATGTTGATTGGCCATGTAATATTCGTTCCTCTCTGTTGTTTGTTCGCCCTGCGACGAACAAACAACAAGATAATGGTGAAGTATTCCGTGGCCTTGAGCGTGCCGGGAGGCGGCAGAAGTTGGTAAGCCGTTGATTTCATTGGATTTTCCAACAAATGAACATTGTGTATGTTCACCTTGGGGATAAGCATGAGGAAAATCTCATGTGAACCTTGACACAGTTTTCATGGCTCACAATTCGAATGCGCGTTTGATGAAGGCATTGACGGTGTTCCAATACAGTTCGGGATCCACGACGGATGCTTCCATATGGCGTGCGTCGGGAACCATGAGCTTTTCTCGATCGATGCTCGAGCACGCTTCGTAATTGATCTTGAGAAAACGTGAGCTCACGATGTCGTCCTGTTCGCCATGAATGAACAGCATCGGAATGACAGTATGTCTGAGCGACTGCAGACAGGTGGCTTCCGAAAAATCGTACCCTGCATAATGTTTGCAGAACAATCCCGCGGCATCCACACATACCGCGGCAAGCGGTTTCGGCAGACGCGACGAATGCCGAAGGCTGTCGATGAACACCATGCGCGCAGACGTGTAGCCGCTATCGACAATCGCGGACACCACATTGCGCGGCAGACGCGGGTCTCCCGTCGTCATCATCACCGTTGCCGCGCCCATCGAACCGCCATACAGCAGGATACGGGCGTCGGCGTCACTCGACGCGATAAGGTCGATCCAATTCAGTAGATCATTGCGTTCAAGCCAGCCCATGCCGACGTACCGTCCCTCGCTCAAGTCTTGGGCACGCTGTGACGGAACCAATACGGTGAAGCCCATGCGGGCGTAACGATGTGCCCATTTCGCGGTTTCCTCCGGTACACCGGTATAACCATGCATGCAGATTGCGTACAGGTGTGGTTTTGGTGCAGTGCAATCCGGATCGAACAGCCATCCATGCAGTCGAAGTCCATCATCGCTGGTAATCGTCACAGGCTGTTTGGCTTGCGCGAACCATTCTCCTGCTTCCTGTGCCTCACCCTGCTGAAGTTTTTCGATACGCTCCGGCGCAATCAGCGATTGATGGAAAACGGAACGTTTCCATTGCGTATCGATGCAGAAATGGAACAGGTATTTCGCAGTCGTAGCCAACGATGCGATACAGGCAGCCGTCACGGCTCCCGTGGCGATGCAAATGTCGCGAACGATTGTGTCATTGTCATGCTTCATTGCTGTCTCGTTTCCTTGCGATTGACGGATTGTTCACAATTACTATCGATTGTACGTGCGTACGGCGTTTTCGTGGGCTTTGACAGATTTTTTCATTTTTGATGTGAGACGTTTTTCGATAATGTCCGCCCTCGCCGTATACTGGTTAACTGTTGTCTTGGCGAGGGAAGCGTATGGCTTCCGTAATCGACTCGGCGTGTGATTGTAGGCTCCTTGTGGGTTGATTCACGGCTCGTTGATGCGCCGAAACAGAATGAACGAATAAAACATAAGGAGAAATAGCCCATGGCTACCACCATTACCCTCGAAGGCGCTGCCCGTACCGAGTTCGGCAAGGGCGCTGCCCGCCGCATGCGCGTCGCCAACCTTATTCCGGCCACCGTGTATGCAGGCGGCGAAGAGCCGGTCTTCGTGCAGCTGCCGATGAAGGAAACCACCCTGTCCCTGCGTCACACCAACGCTCTGTTCACCATCAAGTTCGGTGACGAGACCAAGATGGCCGTCGTCAAGGACGTTCAGCGCAACCCGGTGAAGCGCATCGTCGAGCACGTTGACTTCTACGAGGTCAAGGCCGGCGAGAAGATCGACGTCGAGGTGCCGGTGTTCGTCGAGGGCACCCCGAAGGGCGCTGCCGTCGCATTCGTCGACATTCAGGAGCTCAAGGTTCGCGCCGATGTCGCCAACCTGCCGGAGAAGATCGTGGTCAACGTTGACGGCCTGACCGACGGTTCCAAGGTCTTCGCCAAGGACGTCGTGCTGCCGGAAGGCGTTGTGCTCGACGTCGAGGATCCGGAAGAGTCCGTCGTCACCGTCGAGGTGCCGGAAGACGCTGCCGATGAGGCTGCTCCGGTCGAAACCGCTCCGGCTGAAAACGCTGAGTGAGTTCAGCTAGCTTAAGGAAGCAAACTTCCATTCTACGGTTTTGAACAACCGTAAGAGATGATGAAAAGCCCATGTGCTCAGACGCGCATGGGCTTTTTCATACCCGGCAACACCCGTTCTATGAGCTGGAAGACATAAGAGACTGACGGCAAATCCTGCATTCCTTACGCAATATTGATACAACGGGTGGATACGGACTATACTCGCCTATACGTTCAGTGAACCCGTATGGCACTGTCGGGTACGAAGGAAGCGATTGCGTACTGCCGGAGACGGACTGCGTGACGATCCGTTTTCCCGGCAGCCATCCTGATGCCGCACATTAATGGACTATATCGAGAATCATCATTTGACGGTGGTAGGCTTCCCACGTGAGATCACACTGATCGACAATGATCTGACGCAGGATTCCAGCAAATACGTGACATGCATCAGCATTCCAATCGAATAACGACTAGCATGACTGACGATGCATGGAAACAATGCACGAGAGACAAAGTGAGACGGTGCGGAAGAGAGAAACATTTGAATAAGTATATTATTCGGCTTGATGTGGTAACGGTGGTATTCCTTGGCGGATGCGTCGGCACGGGACTGCGGTATGCGAGCTCGTCCATTGCGGACGTGGGCGGCTTCCATGTCGGTACGTTCACGGCCAATATGGTGGCCTGCTTCGTATATGCGGCGCTTTCCGCATGGCTGGGATCTTCCAGCCTGTTGAAAGGCCGTGCAAAAGAATACGTGAATCGTGGATTCGGCATGGGCATGTGCGGAGGCCTTTCCACCATGTCCACGCTCGCATTGGAAGAATTCATGATGATTGACGATCACGCGATTCCCAGAGTACTCACCTATTGCTGCGCAACGTTCATTGTCGGTTTTTCGCTCGCCTACGCCGGTGCCTTATGCGGTTCGTGGTTGGCGGAACGAAACAAAGACGAACATGCTGACAAGGAGGCGATCCGATGAGCGCAATGCTTGCGATCGGCGTATGCGCATGCGGTGGCGTCGGCGCGGCCGCACGCTATATCTGCGATTCGTATATCAAGGCATTGTGGCGCAAAACGTTCCCGCTTTCGACGTTTGCCATCAATGTTGTGGCCGGTCTGCTTGCCGGCTTGGTGGCGGGATTGTTCGCGGCGAACACCATAAGCCCCGACTGCCGCCTACTGCTCGCAACAGGATTTCTCGGCGGTTTCTCAACGTTCTCAACCATGATGAACGAGACGGTTACGCTCCTGCGCAATGGGAAAATCGCTTGTTTCATCGGCTATGCGCTGGCTTCGATCGTCGTGCCCGTCATGGCCGTTGCGTGCGGTTACTGGCTGGCCTGAGCCAACGTAAACGTGATTCCAAAATCACGTCCGAATGTAGAGACTGGCTTCAGTCCGCGCGTAGCATGCAACCACGCTCGGGACTATGGGAATCACGTATACCGATGAAAAGAAGTTCACCAAAGAACAGACGCAGCAACTGTTCCGATCCGTCGGATGGGGTGTCAGGCAAATATCCGGAACGTCTGTACAAGGCTCTGATGGGATCGTCCACCGTGTTCAGCGCATGGGACGGCGACCGCTTGGTAGGCTTGGTGCGCGTGCTCGATGACACTGAGATGGTGGCTTATATGCATTACGTGCTGGTCGATCCGGAATATCAGGGTCATGGCATCGCAGACCACCTGGTGGGCATGGTCAAAGAGAGATATCGCGACTACCTTTATATTGAAGTCATGCCGGAAGAAAGCAAGAACGCCACCTTCTACCAGAAGCACGGCTTCTCAATCATGGAAGACGGCGCGGCCATGCAGATCCGCAATCCGGGAGAACGCCGCTGAAACAAGCATCGTGACGCCAACAATCTTATTGCCCTCGTCTAATGACGGGGGTATTGCTTTTCGAGTATCCGCCAATACATCGGAGGGTTGGCTTGCATGCTTCACCCGAAAGGATCGCAGCATGACCGGAAGCGACGAACGGAACACGCAGAACGCGACGAGCGTTGGGAAGTCTGCGTTTCCAGCGCCTTCCGCCATGAAGTCTCCTCACCCCAATAGGCGACAGCGGCATGTTGTACTACGACGTCGAAACTACTCGCCCCATCATTCTCACCCACATCCCGCTGTCAGAGACCTGAACGTCATAATGGTGTTTTGGGGAATGAGGCACAGTCATTTTTTGAACAATTCAGAATACGTTCCGAGTCTATGGAGCATCAATCAGGCGTGAGGGCGGCGACTTTTTCGCAGGATGTTTCTTCCTATCTCATATCGCGAACGCTTGTAATCGAAAGAGATTATGATGTGGGAAAGTTACTAACCAGAACCGGTGCCACAAGCACTGGGATACCAACAACCGCGGGCCGCTTTCGGGCGGCTGCAACAAGAAGAAGTAAAGAATGACTGAACAGAATCATCACGATCCGGCAGAGCTTGACAAGCTCACCGAGAAGTTCACCGTGCTCCCGAACGACAACCCGGCATCCGACGCCAAACGTGCCGAACTCATCGACAAGCCGGCATTCGGTCAGGTCTTCTCCGACAACATGGCCCACATGACTTGGACCAAGGGCGAAGGCTGGGGAGACCGCCGCATCGAGCCGTATGCGCCGCTGAAGATGGATCCGGGCGCATCCGTTCTGCACTATGCTCAGGAATGCTTCGAAGGTCTGAAGGCCTACCGTCATGCCGATGGCTCCACCTGGCTGTTCCGTCCGGATGCGAACGCCGAGCGTTTCCAGAACTCTGCCAAGCGTCTGTACCTGCCGGAACTGCCGATCGACGATTTCATCGGTTCCGTGGCCGCCCTCGTCAAGCGTGACGTGAACTGGGTTCCGACCCGCCGCGAGTACACCCTGTACATGCGTCCGTTCATGTTCGCTTCCGAGCCGTTCCTCGGCGTGCGTGCTCCGCAGGAAGTGGACTACTGCGTGATCGCATCCCCGTCCGGCCCGTACTTCCCAGGCGGCGTGAAGCCGGTCAGCATCTGGGTTGAAGACAAGTGGTTCCGCACCGGCCCTGGCGGCACCGGCTTCGCCAAGTGCGGTGGCAACTACGCCGCATCCCTGCTGGGCGAATACACCGGCATCGACCACGGCTGCGAGCAGGTCTGCTTCGTCGACGCCGCTACCAAGACCTACCTCGAGGAGCTTGGCGGCATGAACATGATGGTCGTGCACAAGGACGGCCACGTAGAGACCCCGTCTCTGACCGGCAACATTCTGCCGGGCGTGACCCGTCGCTCCCTGATTCAGCTCATCCAGGACAACGGCCACGACGTGGTCGAAACCATGATCGCTCTGGACCAGTTGCTCGAAGACATCAAGTCCGGCGAAGTCACCGAGGTGTTCGCTTGCGGTACCGCAGCCATCATCACCCCGATCGGTCGTTTCAAGTCCGAGAAGTTCGACGTGACCGTTGCCGACGGCAACTCCGGCGAATTCACCGTGAACCTGCGCAACCAGCTGCTGGGCATCCAGCTTGGCGAGATCGAGGATCCGCACAACTGGATGTGGAAGGTCTGCTGATTTTTCGCGACTGACTTATAGTTCAAAGTCCGCCGAGGGGCGGGGAACATGGTATTCGACACACTCAAGGCCGTTCGGCCAAGCCTACGGTCGAACACCATGTTTCCCGCCCCTCGGCTTATTGTGTACGATGGGAAGTCGCGAAATCCGAGAGTGGGGGAAGTGAGGGAAAGGAAAAGGATGGGAAAGCATGTCGGTGGCGTTGGAGAGTAATGCCTTCTTTTGGGGGATTGAATATTTGGCGACGTTCTGCTGCGGCATGTGCGGCGGACTTGCCGCCGTGCGCAAAGGCTACGATATCTTCGCGATTCTCGTCACCACATGGCTCACCGCATTGGGCGGAGGAATCATCCGTGACGTGCTGCTGGGCATCGCGCCACCGGTAGGCGTGTCGGATAAAGGACTGGTGATCGTTGCTCTGCTGGCTTCGGTGGCCGTCGCGGTGTGCCATCCCGAAATCAACAGGCTCAAATGGTCCATGCTGTCGTTGGATGCTCTGGCATTGGGATTGTATGCGGTCAACGGTACCAGCAAAGCCATGATGTACCACACGTCAGGCATGACCGCGGTTTTTCTCGGCATGTTCACCGCGCTTGGAGGTGGCCTGATTCGAGACATGCTCATCAACGAAGTGCCGATGGTGATTCGTGACAAACATTGGTATGCGGTTCCATCTGCCGTGGGGTGCGTACTGACGGTGCTTGTCTGCAAAGGCGTGGACGCTGGAATCGTCAGTTTTCCAGCCGAAGTGGTGCTTGATCTGCTGATCGTCGCATTGATGGTCAGCATGCGATTGGTATCGGTGATTTTCGACATTCAGCTTCCGGGAGCGTTGGTGCGTCATAATACATATCTGCCAAGTGAAGCGAAATATTTGAAACGACCGGTCATTCATTCTGATAAGGATTCCGACAAACGCAAGTGTGACAAGCGTAGGTAGCGACAGTGAGATGGTAATTAAACGGAAGACATTTGCGTAACAAAAAATCCCGCAGGAAAAACCTGCGGGATTTTCGTTAGCTGTGAGCTTCTAAAACTCAGAGAGCGTTGATGGCCACGGCAAGACCGGACTTGCGGTTAGCAGCCTGGTTCTTGTGAATCACGCCAGCGCCAGCAGCCTTGTCGAGCTTCTGAGCTGCGACCTTGTAGGCGGCTTCTGCTGCGGACTTATCGCCGGCGGCGATAGCTTCACGGGTGGCGCGAACGGCAGTCTTCAGGCTGGACTTCACGGCCACGTTGCGCTTGTGGGCCTTCTCGTTGGTGAGAACGCGCTTCTTCTGCGACTTAATGTTTGCCACTATTTCTCCAAACGACGTTTTCTATAAGGACATACAAACGATGATGATAACATGGCGCGCGGATAAATTGCCAACGGGCTTAGGAGTGTCGCGACTCACCATGCCGATACTAGCAGTTAGAATCGTTTGCGTCGAATATTTCAAGAGGAGGATGGCGTGGGCCAGCAGCATAACCAGCCCGGTTTCACCGATCAGTCGTTGATTCGCAATTTCTGCATCATCGCGCATATCGATCACGGCAAGTCCACGGTGGCAGACCGTATTCTGCAGCTCAGCGGCATCGTGCCCGAACGTGAGATGCGTGATCGTTTCCTGGATCGTATGGATATTGAGCAGGAGCGTGGCATCACCATCAAATCGCAGGCTGTGCGCGTGCCGTGGACGTTCGACGGCACTGAATATACCCTCGGCATGATCGACACTCCAGGCCACGTCGATTTCACTTATGAGGTTTCCCGCGCTCTCGCCGCATGCGAAGGCGCAGTGCTGCTTGTCGACGCGACGCAGGGCATCGAAGCGCAGACCCTGTCGAACCTGTATATGGCCATCGACCATGATCTGGCCATCATTCCTGTACTGAACAAAATCGATCTTCCCAGCGCGGAACCAGACAAGCATGCCGAGGAAATCGCAGGTCTGATTGGTTGCGATCCTTCCGAAGTGCTGCGCGTGTCCGGTAAAACCGGTGAAGGCGTGACCGAACTGCTCGACCGCATTGTTGCCGACGTTCCTGCACCAACCGGCGATCCGGAAGCTCCCGCGCGTGCGCTGATCTTCGACTCCGTCTACGACTCCTACCGCGGCATCGTCACCTACATTCGTATGGTCGATGGCGAGTTGCGTTCCCGTGAGAAACTGCACATGATGGGTATCGGCATGACCCATGATCCGATTGAAATCGGCGTGATCAGCCCAGACATGATGCCTACGAAGGCGCTTGGTGCGGGTGAGGTCGGTTATGTTATCACCGGCGCGAAAGACGTCAGCCAGTCCAAGGTGGGCGACACCATCACTTCCGCGCTCAAGCCTGCGGCCGATCCGCTCGAAGGCTATCGTGACCCGCAGCCCATGGTCTACGCTGGCCTGTTCCCAATCGACAACGCGCAGTATCCGGAACTTCGTGAGGCGCTCGACAAGCTCAAGCTCAACGACGCGGCTTTGATCTACGAGCCGGAAACGTCCGTGGCGTTGGGCTTCGGTTTCCGCTGTGGCTTCCTTGGCCTGCTGCATATGGAAATCGTGACCGAACGACTGAGCCGCGAATTCGATCTCGACTTGATCTCCACCGCACCGAACGTGCCATACGAGGTCACCGCGGAAGACAATTCCGTGCATCGTGTGACCAATCCGAGCGAATTCCCCGACGGCAAGATCAAGCAGATCGTCGAACCGGTGGTTGCCGCCGACATCATCACTCCGAAGGAATTCATCGGCGCGGTTATGGACTTGTGCCAGGACCATCGTGGACAGATGGGCACTATGGAATATATTTCCGCCGACCGTGTGGAAATGCATTATCGCATTCCGTTGGCCGAAATCGTGTTCGACTTCTTCGACCAGTTGAAGAGCCGCACCAAGGGCTATGCGTCGCTCGACTACCATGAGGACGGCGAACAGTCCGCCGATCTGGTGAAGGTCGATATTCTCATCCAGGGTGAGAAGGTCGATGCGTTCAGCGCCATCGTGCATAAGGATAAGGCGTATTCCTACGGCGTGATGATGACGAAGAAGTTGCGTGAGCTCATTCCTCGCCAGCAGTTCGAAATTCCGATTCAGGCCGCCATCGGCTCCCGCATTATCGCACGTGAGAACATTCGCGCACTGCGCAAGGACGTGCTCGCCAAGTGTTATGGCGGCGATATTTCCCGTAAGCGCAAGCTGCTCGAAAAGCAGAAGGCCGGCAAGAAGCGTATGAAGATGCTCGGCCATGTCGAGGTGCCGCAGGAGGCGTTCATCGCCGCATTGTCGACCGGAGACGCAGGCAACGACCGCGACACCAAAGACAAGATTCGCGCCGCCCAGAAAACCGAAGGCTGATGTTCGAAGCCTACATTCATGTGCCGTTCTGCATACGGCGCTGTGGGTACTGTGATTTCAACACGTATACCGCTGTCGACATGGGAGCGGGCGCTTCGCGTGGCAATTATGCCAATATGGTGATTCGTGAGATGTCAATCGTCCATGATTGGCAGATCGCGCATGGCGTTAACGAACCGGAAGCGGCCACCGTCTTTTTCGGCGGTGGCACTCCCACAATTCTGAAAGCCTCGGATCTGGTCGCCATGTTGAATGCCGTGCGTGACACGTGGGGCATTGCCGACAATGCGGAAATCACCACCGAAGCGAATCCGGACACGGTGAACGCCGATTACGTGAAGGAACTCGCGGACGGCGGATTCAACCGCATCTCTTTCGGCATGCAGTCGGCTGTGCCAAGCGTGCTGAAAACATTGGATCGTACGCATACCCCGGCCAATGTGGCGGCGGGAATCGCAGCGGCAAATGCTGCCGGCATGCGTTCCAGCGTGGATTTGATTTACGGTGCGCCGGGGGAGAGTCTCGACGATTGGCGTGTTTCCGTACGGACGGCGATCGACTTGGGTGTTGACCATATTTCGGCATATGCGTTGACCGTCGCACCGAACACGAAAATGGGACGTCAGATTGCTGTTGGAACCTTGCCTACGCCTGATGATGACGATGAGGCGACCAAGTATGAGATTGCCGACGATCTACTGAGCGCAGCCGGTCTTGAATGGTATGAGATCAGCAATTGGGCACGTCCTGGTTATGAATCGCAACATAATCTTGGCTATTGGCGCAATGTTGATTGGGCGGGGCTCGGTCCCGGCGCACACAGCCATTACGGCAATGTGATGGATGTTGAACAGTCCACGTCGGCTGAAACATCTGAAACGGTCAAATCGTCGGGCTTGCGCAGCTGGGATATTGCGCATCCTCGCATGTGGGGGCAGGCTATCAACGATGATAATGTGCCATGGTCGGGAAGCGAACGAATCTCCAACGAGGAGAACCTCGAAGAAATCATCATGCTTGGTCTGCGCATACGTGAGGGTCTGGATTTGAGTCGCCTTGGAAACATGGTTGATATGGCTCGCATCCAGCCCATGGAAGACGAAGGCCTTATCGTTATCCGTGACGGACGTGTGATTCCAACCCGAACCGGACGCTTGCTCAACGACACCGTCATCGAGCGTTTCTTCGACGCCTGCTCGTTGTAATGCCGATAATCCTCTGACGAATTGGTTTTAGATGATCCATCTTGGTATGGGTGGATACAGTGTGCAGATTGAAACGGGCCTCGGATGCAGGTTGTTGCATTCCAGGCCCGATGGCATAGAGCCTAGAACGAGGCTGTCACCGGATGTTCGTAATCAGCGCATCGTGAGTCCGCCATCGACATGCAACGTCTGACCGGTGACGAAACGAGCGTCCTCGCCAACCAGCATCGCCACACCGCCCGCAATATCATCAGCCGTGGCAAGCCTGCCCAAAGGCGTCTGCGCGATGATGCGCTCGCGGACGTCTTCGGTGGTGGCGCGGCTCGAATCCGTGCCCACGGTCAAACCGGCCGCGATGGCGTTCACCGTGACGCCCCACGCCCCGGCCTCCTGCGCCAGCGAGCGCGTGAATCCGATGAGTGCTCCTTTGGCTGCGATGTAGTCGTGGTAGGGGACGATCGGGCTGTCTACGAGGTTGCTGGAGATGTTGACGATGCGTCCCCATGATTGGCGTCGCATGTAGGGCAGCGCGGTCGTGCAGGTGTTGTAGGTGCCTTTGAGACATCCTTCGAGTTGGGTCGCGTAGTTGTTCCAGCTGGTGTTGCTGAAGGTGTTGCGGTTGCGTGGGTCGAACGAGTAGTGGCTGAGCGCGTTGTTGATGAGGATGTCGATGCCGCCGAAGGTGTTGGCTGTGGTTTGTGCGAGTTCGTTGACTTGGGTTTCGTCGGTCACGTCGGCTTTGCATGTGATGACGCGTCCTTGTGCGTCCGCTTCGTTTTCGATGTGTTGCTTGGTGTGTTGGGCGCGTTCGTCGTTGCTTAGGTAGTCGATGGTCACGTTGGCGCCGAGTTGTGCGAGTCTGAGTGCGATTGCGGCGCCGATGCCTCGGCTTGCGCCGGTGATGATGGCGGTTTTGCCGGTGAGTGTCCGGTGTTCGGATTGCTGGTTCACGTAAGGTCCTTTGGGATTATTCGTAGTCGATGTCGAAGGTGTCGGCGTAACGGTCGGTGTTGCGTTCGATGTCGACGGCTCTGACGAGGTCGAGGATGTTGAATCCGCCGTCGTGGTGCCATCCGGATTTCGCGCGGTTCATTTCTCCGACGGGGCAGATGCGGTCGATGCCGTATTCGCCCACTTGTTGCGCGAGTGCGAACAGTCTGGATGAGCTTGTGGCGATCGCGCAGGTTTGCAGCCACTCGCGGTAGGGTTTCAGTGTGGGCAGCGCGTGTTTGAGTTGGTCCACGGCGACGATGTTAATGGTGCGGTTGAGCGGTGTCCCCAACGAGGGGAGACTGCTGGTATTGGGGTAGTAGAGCACGGTCCAGTCGGTGCCTTGCGGCGATTCGATGACGAACGGTGCCTGTGGGTCGGCCTGTGCGGCGCTGTCTGGAGTCATGGACGTCATGAACAGCGCTTGCATCTCGGTTTGAGAGCGTGCCCTGCGGATGGCGAGGGATTCCGTGTCGGAAGGGGTTGATCGTGGATATTTGCGTTGTTGCGAGTCGAGCTCGCTGGCGAGCAGTTCCGCCGTCTGAGCGGGGGAGATGGCTCCGCCGCGTTCCACGAAGATGGTTTGCGGCGCCAGGCAGCTTTGCTGGTCGTAGGTGGCCACGTCCACGGCCATACGGTGCACGGTTTGCACGTGAGTGTCCGCGCGTAGCGCTTCACGTCCGATGAGTGAGAAGCCGATGCGTGCGCCATAGCTGAGGAACGGTTTGCCCGCGCTCACGCGTGGACGGATCGCCTCGGTGGTGTGCGACGAACCGTAGGCGATCACGGCGTTCGCTTCGCCGATCGCCACGTCTTCAAGCTCTACCGTGCCGCCGCGCCACGGCACTATGGCCAATACGTCGGCGAGATCCGGGTTGATCTGTGTCAGAGAACGAGCGAACAGTACGGGCATCAGCGGTTCGTCGAACGATGATTTGCCGATGATCGCGCTTTTCGTCAGCAGACTCATGGTCATGCTCCATACGGGAATGCCGGGAACATTGCTGGAAAACACGTGGAATGTCAAGTCCGGCCCGTACAGGCGCGTGTATCCGCCGGACTTGTTCGGTCGGTATTCGTCCAGCATGCGCGGGCTTGGCAGTTCGTCATCAAGAAAACGCAATAGTTCGCGTCTGCGGAACATGCGCATGTAACGTTTCAGTTCGATACGCGTCATCGTCGCGTCATAGCCGGTGATGGAGGGAATCAGAGACTCCGCTATCTGGCGACCCTCATAATCGGGATTCGTCCACAATTCCACCGCCTCGCCGATGATGTCGACGATGTGTTCGACGGAATATGCTGCCAATGTCTGCGATCGATTGCAACGCGTTGTCTCGCACAAATCTTGGACAGTCTCAGGCGTGAGTACCGGATAACGCAACGTGACCTCACCGCGGTCGGTGAGAACGCCGCGTGTTTCGAAATCCTCAAATACGAAGCCGCGCGGCGCATGGAAAATGTCGATGACGCTCATGCGTTTGCCGCCATCACCTCGTCGACGGCGATGGAGCAGCCGCGTGCCTCCGCACCCTTCGCACGACCGTTGAGCTCGTAACCGGAATCGGTGCGCACGCCAAGATCTTCGGTCAGAATCGCCAGACAGGAATTCCAATTCGCCAAATCGTAATGCGCGATCACCCCCTGCTCGCCATCGGCGACAGGCGTGAGCGTCGCCGGATCGAGGAACACGGAACGAACCCACGACGGCGTCGCCTTCAGATAATTCGACGAACCATCCGTATAGTACGACAGCAGATTCTGATCGTAAATCTGCGAACTCAACTCCGTCATACCGTACATGTTCACGCAATGCGTGCGTGCGACGCCAAACACCTCAAGGAACTTCGCATACAAATCATCGACGGTCATATCGGTTTTCGTGCTCTTGAAACCACCGGTATCGAAAACACGCGAATCCTTCGCCAACGCATAGGTTTTGCCCCGCTCGGCAAGATAGTCAAGCAGATACAGATACGCGGACGAAGCGCCCATCAGCATCACCGGCTCGCCGTCTGCCACCGACTGATCAAGGAACTTTTCCACACCAGCGAAGTCCAAACCATCCTCATGGAAGAAGAAGCCGCTGCCCTCGCTGCCGCACTGCTCCACCGCACGCGTCAGATAACGGGCCAACGAACCATTATGATTCATCTCCCAGGCAGGGGAGAGCACCGCGATACGCATGCGCTCACGGTCAGGCATGATGAAATGACGGAACGGGCCGATCATCGACGCATCCCACACCTCAAGATCAGGATGATAGTTGCGTCCACGCTGACCCGGATGCGTAGTGCCGCTGGTCATGAACACTGCCTCGCAATCATCTTCAGGCACCGAAGTGAGCGTCAGCATCTTGAACCCATCCACCGGCATCGGCGGAATATCCATCCAATCCGACAACATCTGCGGAGTCACCCTACGAGACATGCAATACGCGCGATACTGCATGTTATGGGCAAACTGGAAAGCGAAAATCTTATGTGCGAGCGCGTCGAACGCCTCATCCGGAGCGACTTCGCAACCATACTTTTCGATGAACTCAAGCACGTTTGCCTTGACTTCCTGCGCGTCGGCACCCAACGACATTGATGTCATATGCGGTATTCCTTTCTATAAACGATACTGATATTCGAAAGCAAATCAGATCTGCGACGGAACTTCAGCTTCGCTGTTTCCTTTACGACGATTGATCAGATTCGGCAGGTCGATCAGCAGTGCCTTGAGAATCACCACACAGAACGCCCCAACCAGAATCGAATTGGAGAAGAACACGTGAGCGCCGCCCTCCAAGCCGCTCAACGCGCTCGGCAGCGCGATGCCCAACAGCAGGGACAATCCAATGACCGCCTGGGAACGGTCGTTCGACTCCACCTTGCGCAGCGTATTGAAGCCCGTGCTGATCAGGCTTGCCGCGGCCGGCAGGAAAATGCCGCCGATCACAGGGGAAGGAATCAACGACAATACCGCTCCGGCCTTCGGAATGAAACCAAGAACCACAAATACCACGCCGGCGATGATCACCGGCACACGGGTACGGGTCTTGCCCTCATCCGTGACCTTAAGCAACGCGACATTCTGCGGATACGCGGTAGTGGTGAAACCGCCGATCAGCGAAGAAATCGCGGAACCGGCAGCCTCGCCGGCCAAACCATAACGAACCTGACGATCCTCAAGCTTGACGCCCTGGATCTCACTGGCCGCCTGATACACGCCAAGCGCCTCCATAATCGCAACCATATATGCGATGAAGAACGGCACAAACACCGCCGCATCAAAGTCAAAACCGCCATACGGCATAATCTGAGGAAGACCAAACCAAGGCTTCGACGCGACACCGGAAAAATCAGCCATGCCAAATACCATCGAAAGCGCAGTGCCGGCAACCAGAGCAATCAGATAGGAAAGCGCCCTGGCCATACCCTTGCCGAACTGGGAAAGCGCCACCACCAGCACGCAAGTCACGATAGACACGGCCAACGTCTTCGGATCGGCAAAACCATCATCGCCGGGAGCGCCACCAAGAAACTCGCTCAACGTGAAACTCGACAGCGAAACGCCAACCAGAAAAATAATCACGCCCGACACTATCGGCGCGAACAGAAAACGCATCTTCTCAATCACACGGGTCAGACACAGCACCAAGAAAATCAGCGAACTGACAAAAATCGACGTACCAGCGGCAGCCAACGAACCAGCAGTGCCCGCAGCGATCATCAACGCATCGAACGCGGCGGACGGACCCTGCACAATCGGCAAACGCACCAACCTCGTGGCCTGAATCAATGTGACCAAACCAGACACAATGAAAATGGCATTCGCCATATTTGACGACAACGCCAACGGCAAGCCAATGGCACCAGCCACAAACACCGGATCAAGCCACACATTGGACACCAACACATGCTGCAAACCCAGCAGCACATTCTTCGGAGTCAACTTCTTCGAACCCGAACCAAGCTGCTCAGGCACCTGCGACGCATCAGACACGCCAAATCCCTTCTCTTTCCACGAAACACACGGCCAAACACCAGCCGTCAGCACAGAGAAGACGCGCACGCGCACCGTTCGTAACATCCCTACGCAGGCACTACCCTGTTCAGGTCATAAGGGTCCGGGCAAACGCCCATCTCAGCCACATCGGCTCCCCTGTACTCTTCGGACAACCACCAGCATAACGACACGCATCGATACCGGCAACCACCACAACCCAACACATATCCTCCACATTTTCCCAAGAAAAAACAGTCTTGACTTTTCCGAGTATTCGTTATATGGACACGCGAAACGTATTTGATACAGGGGCGCGGTATTCTAAACCACGCATTAAAGAACCGCAAGACTTTTCTTGCCCAAAAACATTGAAGGTGGTTTCGGTGACTTTCCACGCCCCGTTAGATCTCACGATCCATGATTCCCAAGGTATGTACGATCCCGGCGCCGAGCACGACGCCTGCGGCGTGGGTATGGTCACCACCCTCAACAAGCGCCCCGAACGCAAAATCGTCGACGACGCCATCGAAGTGCTCGTCAACCTCAACCACCGCGGAGCCGTAGGCGCCGAAGAAAACACCGGCGACGGCGCAGGCATCCTCATGAGCATGCCCGACGAATTCATGCGCGCCACCGCAGGCGTCGAACTGCCCGAAGAAGGCCACTACGCCGCCGGCATCGCATTCCTCGACCGCGACATCGCCACCTCCGGACAACAAGAACAAGCCATCGCCAAAATCGTGCGCGAAGAAGGCCTCGAAGTACTCGCATGGCGCGTCGTACCCACCAACCCGGACGGACTCGGACTGCAGGCGCTCGCCAGCATGCCCGCGTTCAAGACGCTGGTCGTGGCCGACCCCGAAGGCCAGCTCGCAGGCATCGAACTGGACCGCAAGACCTTCCGCATCCGCAAGCGCGTCGAACACGAGGTGGGCATCTACTTCGCGTCCCTGTCCGCACGCACCATCACCTACAAGGGCATGCTCACCACCATGCAGCTCAAGCCCTTCTTCCTGGATCTTTCCGACGAGCGCATGAAGGCGAAGATCGCCATCGTGCACTCCCGCTTCTCCACCAACACGTTCCCGAGCTGGCCGCTGGCCCAGCCGTTCCGCCAGCTGGCCCATAACGGTGAGATCAACACCATCCAGGGCAACCGCAACTGGCTGTCCGCACGTGAAGGCCGCCTAAGCTCCGAACTGCTCGGCGAATTCAAGCCGCTGCTGCCGATCGCTACCCCGGGCTACTCCGATTCCGGCACGTTCGACGAATGCCTCGAACTGCTGCACCTGTCCGGACGTTCCATGCCACATGCCATCTCCATGATGCTGCCGCCGGCATGGGAGAAGAACGACCAGCTTGACCCCGATGTCAGGGCGTTCTACGAATACAACAATACGCTGATTGAACCGTGGGACGGTCCGGCGCACATCATCTTCACTGACGGCACCCAGGTCGGCGCGCTGCTCGACCGCAACGGCTTCCGCCCCGGCCGCTGGCAGCTTACCGACGACGGCTACATCGTGCTCGCATCCGAAACCGGCGTGCTCCCGGAGAACGCCGAGGAACACATCGTGTCCAAGGGCCGCCTGGAACCGGGCAAGATGTTCCTCGTCGATACCAAGGAAGGCCGCATCATCCCGGACGAGGAGATCAAGAAGTCCCTCGCGTCCCAGCATCCGTACCGTCAGTGGGTCGAAGGCAACACCGTCGAGATGAGCCAGCTGCCCAAGCGCGAGCACGTCAACCACTCCGGCCAGTCCGTGCAACGCCGCCAGCGCGCCTTCGGCTACACCGAAGAGGATCTGAAGCTGCTGCTCGCCCCGATGGCCAACACCGGCAAGGAGCCGCTCGGATCCATGGGCAATGACGCGCCTATGGCCGCGCTTTCCTCCCGCAGCCGCATGCTGTTCGACTACTTCACCCAGAAGTTCGCGCAGGTCACCAATCCGCCGCTCGACTGGGAGCGTGAAAAGATCGTGACCTGCCTTGAATCCGCCATCGGTCCCGAGCCGAACCTGCTGGCCGATTCCGAACTGCATGCCAAGAAGATCCTCATTCCGTTGCCGGTGCTCAACTCCGACGAGATGGCGCAGCTCAAGCGCCTCGACCGCGCCAAGATCCTCGGCGGCTACTATAAGCCGTTCGTCGTCAAGGGTCTTTATCAGGTCGCTGGCGGCGGCAAGGCGCTGAAGGAACGTCTCGACGAGATCTTCCAGGAAGTCGACGAAGCCATCGAAAACGGATCCAACTTCCTCGTGCTCTCCGATCGTGACTCCAACTACACGTGGGGACCGATTCCGTCGCTGCTGCTCACCTCCGCGGTGCAGCACCATCTGCTGCGCAGACACACGCGCACCCAGATCTCCATGGTCGTCGAGGCCGGCGATGTGCGTGAAATCCACCATGTCGCTCTGCTGATCGCCTATGGCGCGGCGGCCGTCAACCCGTATCTGGCGTTCGAATCCGTCGAAGACCTGTCCCGCAAGGGCTATCTCAACGTCGATGCCGAAACCGCGGTGAAGAACCTGACCAACGCGTTGTCGACCGGCGTGCTCAAGATCATGGCGAAAATGGGCGTCTCCACCATCATGAGCTACCGTGGCGCACAGCTGTTCGAAGCCATCGGCCTGAACAAGGACGTCATCGACGAATACTTCACCGGCACCACCTCCCGCGTCGGAGGCGTCGGACTCGACGAACTGGCCGAAGAGGTCGCCATCCGCCATCGCGTGGCCTACCCGTCGCAGTGGACCGCCCGCCCGCACCGCAACCTGCGCACCGGCGGCGAATACAAGTGGCGTCGTACCGGCGAAGACCACCTCAACGACCCTGAAGCCATCTTCCTGCTGCAGCAGTCCACCCAGCGCGGTGACTACGACATGTTCAAGAAGTACTCGGCGCACATCAACGACACCTCCAACCGTTTGATGACGCTGCGCGGCCTGATGAAGTTCAAGTCCGATCGCAAGCCGATCGACATCAGCGAGGTCGAACCGGCCAGCGAGATCGTCAAGCGTTTCTCCACCGGCGCCATGAGCTATGGCTCCATCTCCCAGGAGGCGCACGAGACCCTCGCGATCGCCATGAACACCATCGGCGCACGTTCCAACTCCGGTGAAGGCGGCGAATCCGAAGACCGCATCAACGATCCGCTGCGCTACAGCAAGATCAAGCAGATCGCATCGGCACGTTTCGGCGTGACCAGCGACTACTTGGTGCACGCCACCGACCTGCAGATCAAGCTCGCCCAAGGCGCCAAGCCTGGCGAAGGTGGACATCTTCCTGGCGCCAAGGTTCCGCCGTGGATCGCCAAGGTGCGTCACGCGACTCCGGGCGTCGAGCTCATCTCCCCGCCGCCGCACCATGACATCTACTCCATCGAGGATCTGAAGCAGCTGATCAACGACGCGAAGATGGCCAATCCGAAGGCCCGCGTGCACGTCAAGCTCGTTTCCGAGTTCGGTGTGGGCACCATCGCCGCAGGCGTTGCCAAGTGCCATGCCGACGTGGTGCTGATCTCCGGCTACGACGGCGGCACTGGCGCGGCTCCGCTCAACGCCATCAAGCACGCCGGCACCCCGTGGGAGATCGGCCTGTCCGAAACCCAGCAGACGCTCGTGCTCAACGGCCTGCGTTCCCGCATCACCGTGCAATGTGACGGCGAGCTCAAGACGGGCCGCGACGTGGTGATCGCAGCCCTGCTCGGCGCCGAGGAATTCGGTTTCGCCACCGCCGCGCTGATCGTCGAAGGCTGCGTCATGATGCGCGCCTGCCAGAAGAACACCTGCCCGCAGGGCATCGCAACCCAGGATCCCGAACTGCGCGCACGCTTCAAGGGCAAGCCGGAACATGTCATCAACTTCTTCATGTTCATCGCCGAGGAAGTACGCGAGCTGCTCGCCCAGCTCGGCTTCCGCACCTTGGAAGAGGCCGTCGGCCATGTCGAATGCCTCGACCAGAACGAAGCGATCAAGCGTTGGAAGTCTGACGGCATCGACCTGAGCAACGTGCTCATGCAGCCGGGACCGGTGCCGGGAACCATCCTGCACCAGACCATCGAGCAGAACCACGAGCTCGACAAGGCGCTCGACAACAAGCTCATCGAGCTCGCGCAGCCCGCCCTTGAGAAGAAGGAGCCGGTGCGCATCGAGATGCCGATCCGTAACGTGTACCGTACGCTCGGCACCATGGTCGGCTACGAGATCACCAAGCGTTACGGCGAGGAAGGCCTGCCTGACGACACCATCGACATGACGTTCCATGGTGCGGGCGGCCAGTCCATCGGCGCGTTCATTCCGCGTGGCGAGACCATCCGCGTGTACGGCGAAGTCAACGACTACGCGGGCAAGGGACTTTCCGGCGGACGCATGGTCGTGCGTCCGGAGGCGGGCATCACCTTCGATCCGCATGAGAACGTGATCGCGGGCAACGTCACCGGCTTCGGTGCCACTTCCGGCCAGATGTTCGTGGCAGGTCGTGCAGGCGAACGCTTCGGCGTGCGCAACGGCGGCGCCACCTTCGTGGTGGAGGGCGTCGGCGACCATGGTTGCGAATACATGACCGGCGGCACCGTCGTGATCCTCGGTCCCACGGGTCGCAACCTCGGCGCAGGCTTCTCCGGTGGCCACGTGTACGTGCTCGACCTTGACATGAAGCAGGTCAACCCGGCTGCCGCCGCCAACGGCGCGTTGCTGTTCGAACCGCTCGACAGTGAGTCGAACGAAATCGTGCACGGTCTGGTCAAGCAGCATGCCGAAGAAACAGGCTCCGCATTCGCGGCCGGACTGCTCGCCGACTGGGAGAACGCATCCAAGCGATTCACACACATCGTTCCGAAGCACTTCCTCGCCATGCAGAAGGCGATGAAGAACGCCGAAGAGAACAACATCGATTTCAATACGCCCGGCGTCTGGGAACAGGTGTACGAGCAGGTTATGGAAGGAGCGCGCTGACATGGGAGATCCACGTGGATTCCTGAAGGTCCGTACCCGTCGCGAACTGGCCGAACGCCCCGTCGAGGAGCGAATCAAGGATTGGTTCGACGTCCACGCCGAATCCGGCCTGCAGCCTTGGACCACCGAACAGGCGGCCCGATGCATGGACTGCGGCACGCCGTTCTGCATGAGCGGCTGCCCGCTGGGTAACATCATCCCAGAATTCAACGATCTGGTGCGCCAGGAGAAGTGGGAGGACGCGTACAACCGCCTGTCCGAAACGAACAACTTCCCCGAAGTCACAGGCCGTATCTGCCCCGCGTTGTGCGAGGCGGCCTGCGTGCTCGGCATTCACCAGCCGCCGACCATGATCAAGAACGACGAATGCACGATCATCGATCAGGCTTGGGAACTCGACTACGTCAAGCCATTGCCTCCGCAGCGCCTGACCGACCAGACCGTCGCCGTGGTCGGCTCCGGCCCGTCCGGTCTGGCATGCGCCCAGCAGCTTACCCGCGCAGGCCACACCGTGGTCGTATACGAGCGTGATGACGCCATCGGCGGCCTGATGCGCTACGGTATCCCGAACTTCAAACTCGACAAGCGACTCATCGACCGCCGCGTGGAACAGATGGAAGCCGAAGGCACCGTGTTCCGCACCGGCGTGGAGATCGGCAAAGACATCTCATGGGACGATCTGCGATCCCGCTACGATGCCGTGGTCGTCGCCATCGGCTCCACCGTGCCGCGCGACATGAAGATTCCGGGCCGTGAACTCAAGGGCATCCACTTTGCCATGGAATTCCTGCCCGACGCGACCCGCCGCGTCTACGGCGTCAAGCCAGTCAACGACATCACCGCTGAAGGCAAGCACGTCGTGATCATCGGTGGCGGCGACACCGGATCCGACTGCCTGGGCACGTCCATCCGCCAAGGCGCCAAGGACGTCACTGTGCTGCAGATCATGCCGCAGGAACCAAGCGAACGCCCGGCCAACCAGCCATGGCCGACCTTCGCGCGCCTGTACCAGAAGACCTCCTCCATGGAAGAAGGCTTCGAAACCCAGCGCGCCGAGTACGTGTACAGCACGGATTCTGTGAACTTCGTCGGTACCGAAGAGGAACAGGCCAAGGTGAAGGTGGAGCACTCCACCGCTACTGAAGGCTTCGTGGCCGATGAGAACGGACATGTGACCGGTCTCAAGGTAGTGAACGTTGCACCCGGCGAAAACGGACCGTTCACCCGTCAGCCCGGCACCGAACGCGTGATTCCGGCTGATTTGGTGCTCATCTCCGTCGGCTTCCTGCACCCGGACACCACCACGCTCGTGGACCAGCTGCCCGTCGACCTTGACGGACGAGGCAATGTGGCGCGCAACGACAAGTTCGCTACCAGCCAGGACGGCGTGTTCGCCTGTGGTGACGCCGGACGCGGTCAGAGCCTCGTGGTGTGGGCCATCTCCGAAGGCCGTTCCTGCGCGGCCGCCGTGGACGAATACCTCACCGGCGCCACCGAACTGCCGGCACCCATCGTCGCATCCAAAAGGCCGATGATGCTGCCGCGCTGAACATAAGCAGTTAACGTAACAGAAAAATCGTCCGATTCTCCGCCAAAACGGAATCGGACGATTTTTCATATCCCTACTTCCCGGAACCTCGAACAATACAGACGTGGCATAAACGTCCGAATGACGTGCCGTTCGGCGAAAAACCGGCAGTCATGCAGTAAAGTGAACTGCAGCACATCGCAACAAAGGAGTGACCCAATGCCAAATCGTGCAGAACGTCGAGCGCAGGCAAAGAACAACCGCAGGGGAGTGCCGCAGCAGTACGACCAAACCCATGGCCGCGCACGTTCCGGAATGCTGGACGAATACCAGCTGCAGGAAAAGTCCCGCCGACTGCAAGACGGTACCGATGGACCTTGGAAGCCGACCGGCGGCACCATCGAAGAAACCGAAAGCCTGCTGACCACCAGCCCGAACTACACGAACCCGAAGATGTTCAAGGCACCGCATTCCGCACGCCAATGGTTCCGCGTGATCAGCTGGCTGCTCATCGCACTGTCCGCAATCGCATTCCTGGTGATCATGTGGCTGCCGTCACATCCCATGTGGTTGGTCGCCACGGTCTCCATCGTCTTCGCTGTCGGTGTGCTTAGCCTGTTCTTCACGGCGGGTAACCCGAAGCATAATCCGAACCTCGATCAGAATGGTACGGCCGTCTGATAGCAAGGCGATGAACGTAAAGCGGGGCTGCATCCGATGGAAGGATGCAGCCCCGCTTTCACATGCGAGTCACGAATGACGGCACTATTCGTTCCTGGTTTATTGACCTCCTTGCCTGCATTTTTAGGAAAGATGCAAAACTTTGTGACACGAATGAAACAATCAGGCGTTTCATTGAAAAATTGCCTTACAGTAGTGATGGAACAACTGCCTGACTCGAAGAGGAGAGCACAGATATGAAGGTTGACATCCTTTCCCGTGAATATCCGCCCAAGGTGTATGGCGGCGCAGGCGTGCACGCGGAGGAGCTTTCCAAAGTTCTGGCGGAACGCGTGGATGTGACGGTCCGTGCGTTTGACGGACCACGTGCCGAGAATGAGATTCCCGAAATCCCGGGTGACAATCCGAAAGGTTCGCTCAAGGTCGTCGGATACGACGTTCCCAAGGAACTCCAGGAAGCAAACGGCGCGCTGAAGACGTTCGGCGTCGATCTGCAGATCGCCGACGATGTGGACGCCGACATTATCCACGCGCACACGTGGTATGCATGCTTGGCCGGATACCTTGCCAAGATGCTGCACGGAACGCCGCTGGTCATCACCGCGCATTCCCTCGAACCGTTCCGCCCATGGAAGCGTGAACAGCTGGGTGGCGGCTACGATTTGAGCTCGTGGGCCGAGCGTGACGCATACGAGCATGCCGACCGCGTGATCGCCGTGTCCGCAGGAATGCGCGAAGACATCCTGAGCGCCTATCCGAATCTTGACCCCGACAAGGTGGTCGTGGTGCACAACGGTATCACCATGAGCCAGTTCGAAACCCCATCCGACGACGATCCGGGCTGGAAGGTGTTCGAACGCTACAATATCGACCGCAACAAGCCCACGCTGCTGTTCGTCGGACGTATCACCCGGCAGAAGGGCCTGCCATACCTGCTTCAGGCGTTGCATTTCGTCGATCCGGGCATCCAGATCGTGCTATGCGCGGGCGCGCCCGACACTCCGGAGATCATGAACGAGGTCAAAACCGCGTTCGCCAAGCTTGACGAGGAGCGCGGCAACATCATCTGGATTGAGGAGATGCTGCCGAAGCCGGAGCTCAACGCGCTTGAGCACGGTTGCGACGCGTTCATCTGCCCATCCATCTACGAGCCACTCGGTATCGTGAACTTGGAGGCCATGGCGTGTGGCCTTCCGGTGGTGGCCTCCGCGACCGGCGGCATTCCCGAAGTCGTCGTCGATGGCGAAACCGGATATCTCGTGCCTGTCGACCAGCTGCACGACGGCACCGGCACTCCGACCAATCCAGACAAGTTCGTGCATGACATGGCCGACGCTATCAACCGCATCATGGCCGATCCTGAAAAGGCGAAGCAGATGGGACAGGCCGGTTACGAGCGTGCGCGCGACCACTTCAGCTGGGAGTCGATCGCCGACAAGACCGTCAAGGTCTATGAAGACGTGCTTGCCGAGCAGGGCAAAACCGCCGAATAACCAGTTCACCACGTAGACGATGCGTGGAACGCCTTCCGCTGAAAGCATTATGCTGGCGGAAGGCGTTTCCATATCTACAAGCCGAACAACGATAGGGGAGGAAGAATGCCGGAGCAGAACATCGCACTGGAACTCGCTGACGTGGAATTTCGTCGCCGTGGACGCGTGATTCTCACCAAGGTCAATCTGAAAATCAACAAGGGCGAGAAATGGGTGCTGTTCGGACCCAACGGCATCGGTAAATCCAGCTTGGTTCAAATGATGAGCACCAGAGGATTCCCGTCGGAAGGCACCGTCGACATTCTCGGCAATCGCTTGGGCAAGGTCGATGTGTTCTCCTATCGCAACCGTATCGGTTTGAGCTCCGCGGAACTGAGTCGCGCGTTCCCTCCCCAAGAAGATCCGCTCGACGCCATCGTGACCGCATTGACCGCGACCACCGGCCGTTGGCGCGACACCTACACCGACGAAGACTATGCCAAGGCGCGTTCCCTGATGCGTGAATTCGGTATCGAATATCTCGAAGGTAAAATGATGTTCAAACTTTCGGAAGGCGAGCGTACGCGCGTGCTGATCTGCCGTGCGTTGATGGCTGATCCGGATCTGCTGATTTTGGACGAGCCGACTACCGGTCTTGATTTGGGCGGTCGTGAGATTGCGCTTCGTGCGTTGAGCCGTGTCGGCGCCGAGCAGTCGGATCGTGCCGTGGTGCTGGTGACGCATCGTCTTGAGGAGATTCCGCAGGGATTCGACCATGTGGCGATCATGGGCAGGATCACCGGCAGCGAGGCCGACGCCTACGCCGACAATGTCGCAGGCAACGATCCGGCTCCGGGCACCATCGTGTACTCGGGTGATCTGGAACACGGTTTCACTTCGGAACGGTTGAGCGAAGTGTTCGGTTTGGAGCTTGAGGTGACGCATGCGAATGGACGTTGGAGCGCGTACGCGCGGTAACGGGTGCTGTGTGCGCCGGAATATGCTGTAGCATGAATAGCGTCGGACAGGAGTCATTCGGTTCCGTGCTGTCGTGATGGTGGAATCCGTGTGGGTATGAAGGAGTGATTGATGCGTCGAGGACCGTTGACGGCGGGTGAGAAGGTACAGTTCACGGATCGCAGATCCAATAAGATCACCGACCAATTGGTGCCGGGCGGTGTGACGCAGACCTCGCACGGCATCATTCTGCATGACGATGTGATCGGGCAGTCGGAAGGGTCCGTGGTGGTGACGGTGAGCGCCAAACGTGAGGCGCAGATCAATCAGGATCATCCGGAACGCGACGCCAACAAGCCTTGGAAGGGAACGCGCGCCATTGGCGGATGGCAGTTCGCGGTGATGCGCCCTCGGTTGGCCGATTATGTGCTGTCGATGCCTCGTGGCGCGCAGATCATGTATCCGAAGGACATTGCCCAAGTGATTCAGCTTGGCGACATTCGTTCCGGCATGAACGTGTTGGAATCCGGTGCCGGATCCGGCGCCATGAGCGTCAACCTGCTGGACGCGGTGGGGGAGCGTGGAAGACTGACCACCATCGAGATGCGTTCGGAATTCGCCCGCGTGGCCGAAGCGAATGCCACGGTCTATTTCGGTGGGCGCCCCGCTTGGTGGGATCTGAAAATCGGTGATTTCGATTCGGTCGCCGCCACATTGCCGGAGCATTCCTTCGACCGCATCATGCTTGACATGCTTGACCCCTGGAACCGTCTTGAGCAGGCATACCGAGTGATTGCGCCCGGCGGTGTGCTCGTGGCGTATGTGACCACTACTACGCAGCTAAGCCGTATGGCGGAGGCGTTGAGGGAGGCTGGCTGCTGGACGGAACCGGATATCCAGGAGACTCTGGAACGCGACTGGAAGGTTCAGGGATTGGCGATACGTCCCGACCATCAGATGATCGGACACACCGGCTTCCTTATGGTTTCGCGGGCTATGGCGCCGGGATTTCAGGCGTTGCGCAAGCGTGACCGTGCCACGAAAGACACGACCACCGATATTGATTCGCTGAGCGCCGAAGAACGTGCTGAACAGCTCGAAGATCTTGAGTTGCGGGATATTTCCGATCGCAAGTTGCGTAAGGTGCTGCGTGATCTCGACGCGCAGGTCGAGGCTATCGGCGATTGATACGGTGTTTCTTGCCGTTGTTCTGAGACAATAGTCATAGCGCGTTGCGTTGGTACATACGCTGGATCGTTAAGGATTGGAGCATTCGTCCATGGGAACGAGCCTCAAGAAGGTTGCGAAAAAAGCCAAGGATTACAAGTATGTGTTGCTGGTGATGCGTCACGCCAAAACCGAGCCGTTTGGTGACGGTGGCGACGCCGGGCGTGAGCTGACCGACAAGGGGCGTAAGCAGACGAAAGCAGTCGCCAAAGGCCTGGCCGCGCACAAGATGGTGCCGACGCGCATTGCGTGCTCCAGCGCCACCAGGGCCAGGCAGACTTGCGATCGCATGCTTAAGGTGTTCGGCGACGACCCGAAGGTCGACTATCGTCAGAGTCTGTACGAAGGTGGGGTGCAGTCGGTATTTGACGAGCTTGCCCAGACCAAGGAGAAGCATCGCGAGCTGTTGGTGCTCGGCCATGAGCCCACTGTGTCGATCGCATGCCAATGGCTGGCGAGCTCCGAATCGGATGCAATGCTGCTCGACATGCTGAATCTGGGCATGTCGCCGGCATCGCTCGCCGTGTTCGGATCAAATGAGCCATTCAACCAATGGCAGCTGCACAGTGGCGAACTCATCGCATTGCTGACGGCCAAGGATTTTGAATGATTCCTTCGCCTCTCGGCATGATGCTGAGAGGCGTGAAATGTTGCCATGCCAACTGATATAAACCGTGCTAATACGCGCCACACTATGCCGGTATGACGCCGAATCGTTGGAATACTGCGGAAACGTAGACGGCAGTAAGGCTTGTATGATGTTGTGAGCGCGTGACGCTGATACGAGTTTTCCCGCCGAAAACGGCGTTTTACGCCCGCTTAGAGTGTGATTTAGAGTGGACTCCCTGACACGGGAGGACAGTCATGGCGGGCAAGACGAAAAACAGGAGGACCGGGGGATCCGGAAGCGTGTTCCAGGACTCCAAAGGACGATGGCACTTCCGCAAGGACATGGGAACCGACCCGGCGACCGGACGCAGACGCCCGCCGATCGAAGCCACCGGCATGGTGAAAAGCGAGGCGCGCGCCCGTTTCCAGGCGAAGATAGCGGAATGGGAGCGGGACGGAAGACTGCCCAGCAAGGACGGCCCGAAAACCGCGGACTACTTCGAACGGTGGATGGAGGAGCACAGGACCGCCATCAACCCCACCACTTGGCGCAACGAATCCAGTTGGATGCGCACCATGAACGCGATCATCGGGAACATCCGCCTCAACCGGCTCACCGCCGACGACATCAACGGAATGTGCAGACGACTGCGCCGCACACGCAAAAGCAAGACCGTCAACACCTATCTCGCAGTCCTCGGCGCCATGCTCCGAACCGCGAAACGGGACGGACTCATCGCCGACGACCCGATGGAAAACGTCGGACGAATGCCGGAGGACCGGTACGAACGCCCCATCCTCGACGTCGCCGACCCAGCGAAGGTCATCGAGGCCGCGCTCGCCGAGCCCGATCCGGCGGTCGCCGTGTTCGACAGCTCGGACGAGCGTGAGAAGTGGGCACTCATGTTCGAACTTGCCTTCACCACGGGCATGCGGCCGGGGGAGAGGTATGGCCTGATGCCCTACCAGCTGGAACTGCATCATGGGATTCCCGTCATCAACGTGTGCCAGCAGGCCAAGCCGATACCAGCCGGCGCCACGATCCCGGATTGGATGGAAGCCGAGCATCTGGATGGGGCGATCTGGCTGACCAAACCGAAGACCGCCAAAGGCGTGCGGACGGTTCCCATTCCGCAGGGGCTTTGGGACCGGCTTTGGGCGCATATCGTCAAATGGGGCGTGCCATCGCATGGACTGGTGTTCACCAATCTTTACGGCCATCCCATCAGACGGGACAACGAGGAGAAGCGTTGGCGCCGCGCCCTGAAGATGGCGGGACTGCCGTACGTCGACATCTACAGCGCGCGGCACTGGCTCGCCACCGAACTCGCCGCCGCCGGCGCGAGCGACGAGGAGCGCACCGCCATCATGGGCCACACCGACATCCACACCACCAGCGTGTACACGCATTGGAGGGAACGGCGGCTCGCCGAAACGCTCGACGCCGCCCTGCCAGACCTCCGCGACGGCCAGTGACGGACAGCGACGGCTTTTCCGCAACACGAAAGAGTATTGACACACCCCGCGCTCATCGGAGCCGTCACAGCCGGACCACAAATAATCCAGGAAATCAGGAAAAAGAGATAACAGCAAGACCCTGACGCTCGCGGTATGCGGGTGGCCGGGGTCTTTTTTATAAGGAATCCGAAGGGATATAAGGCTCTATAAGCACGTATAAAGGCGTATAAACTACTGCACGCACACGCCGGAATCGTACAATAGCTGCCGGTAGTCGTTCAACACCTGGATGGTGACGCCCAATTCCACTGCCATCATCCACGTATTGCCCTCGTACACCGTCTCGGCCATGCCGTAATCCACCGGTGAGATCAACGCCAGCGCGGTCTCCCTGCGGCAACGGCGCTCGCATTTGATTCCGTATTGGCTGCCGCATCCGGGGTCGTGGTGTCTGGCGTGGATGAGCTCGTGGCACAACGTGCAGCGGCGTTGGCGCTGGTTGAGCCAGTCGGCCAGCAGGATAAGCCCATGCCGGTCGTCGTACAGGCCGCATATGTCGCGTGGGAGGTCGCGCGATATGATTGACAGTCCCATGGATTCCGCGCTCCGATGAAGGTCCGCAACGGTCTTGTTATCCACATTCCTCTCTTCCGAAAGTATTGTTTTTCGAGAAGTACTTTTTTACTGTTTGTCAAGTTCTGTTTGACAGTTGGAGTGTCGTATGTGATATTTGAATCAGCTCATCTACCAAGTTGTAGAAGGAGTCTCCGGGGTCGCTGCGGCGGCCCTTGCTTTTTATTGAATGCAATTCCCGTCCAGGCTTGACTGATCGTATTCTTTCAGCAGTTTGTTGAAGCTGTGGTCATGATCGACGTAGTAGGCGGTGACCAGCATGCAGTAGCCTTTTTCCTTATGCGGTTCCAATACGACTAGATACCGTTCTGGTTCAATGAGGATATACAGCCTATCGCGGCCATGCTTATGCTTCCTCCAGATTAATGGCGCATCGCATGTTTCATAATGGCATTGCGGGCAATCCTTTGCGTCGTCAATCGTCTTTCGTGGAAACCTGATTCGCTCGCATCTACGCAGATCAACGTTCCTCTCACCGGTCGCGTGGTCTTCGACGCTTGTGATGTGGAAGAACCCGGCCCATTTTCCGTCGGTCTCCTCTTTCTGGCGGCGCACGGAGACCCTCAGACCGTCGAATGATGGGTGTGAATCTATGAAGTCCTGCTTGAAGATTGCGTAAATCCTATCCTCGTATACGGCGAAGTCTTCTATCGGGGATTTGGGCACGAGCTCCGGTATCCAATGCGGTGTCATGCGTTCCGTCCTTCCCAGACGAAGATGTTGAACTTTCGCGTGCCCAGGGTTGTTGACTGGGTGAGACGGAGCTTTGATTTCATGCGTATGTAGTCGATGATTTCAGCTTTCGCGCCCGATGGTTGGGGGATGGTCGTCCGGTTCGCCCTGCAGACGGCCCCGTTGATCACATCGGTGATCTGCATCATCTGCACTTCGTCCGAACGGATCGGCTGCACTTTCTTGATGCACTCGTGGTTGAAGTCGTAATGGCTGTTCGCCAGCACTTCCTCAAGTTTCTCGGTACGTTGCGCGGAATGCGTGTCCTTGATGTCCACGTACACGTTGTAGGTGTTCGTGGAGTCGAACAGCCTGTTCAGCATGGTGAAATACATCTTGTAATACCAGTCGTTGTGCGACTGTGACCATGCCTCATGGTTCAGGCGCGTCTTCTTGGCCACCAGAACGCGGAACCTCATGTCGTCATCCAGGAAGAAGCAGTTCAGTAGGTCCTTGTAAAGGTCGATTTTCGGCATGCTGGCCTTCGTCCACTTCACTTCCGTACGTGCCTTGACGCCGTAACGTGCCTTGATCTGGAGGATGTTTTCCGTGATCTCCTGCTTTTTATCCTTGGGGATGATGAGGGCTCCAAGGACCATGACATCGCTGTCGTCATGTTCCAGATGGCAGCTCTCGTCACAATACAGGTTGTATTCAGTCATTCGTGTTCCTTTCAATCCATCAATCGTCAGGCGTCTCGGCTTCGAGGCGTGCGTTCGGATCCGTGTTTGCGGCCACGTCATAGTCTTCGGGGTGTGCGGCGATACGGTCGATGAGATCATCGGTGATCTGGGATTGGCGCTCGCGGGCTTCGTAGGCTCGTGCGGCATCGCTGCCGAGTGCTCGTGTGTAGATGTCGAGGCTGGTGAGCCCGAATGTGGAGGCGATGTGCTCCACATCTGACGTCGTGAGCGGCGCTTCATATCGGAGCCTTACGTGCCAGTAGTTGTTTCTCATACCGCTCTTTTTGTAGAACTCGGCATTTGTTATTCCACTTCGTTTAACGAGATCTCGACATACGTCGATGATTCGCTTGCTGTCTTCGGTGACTTCATTTTTGGCAATGCTTCCCATGCCCAACATGGTACCCAATTGAGAAGGATTTGTAAAGAATACTTAATTGAGTAACAGTAAACTTACTCAATTAAGTACGGTAAGAATTACCGCAAGGCAATGAACAAAGAAAGGAGCGGCAAGACAGATGAGTGAGACGGAAACCATCGCAAGGAATCTCAGCGGCGAGCTCGCACGGCACCGCAAGACACAGGCCGCGCTCGCCAGAGAACTTGGCGTGAGCGAGAAGACGATCAGCGAACGTCTGGGAGGCAAGGGGTCGTTTAACACCGAGCAACTCGAAAAGACGGCGACGATGCTCGGCATGAGCCTCTACCAGCTCATGATCAAGCTCCTGCAACCAATCGACGGCATCAAACAGATCAAGCCGTGAGCAGCGCTCGCCGACACATGAATCGAAAGAAGGTATTTCATATGGAAACGATAGTGACTTGGTTCAACATCGCCTGCGCGGTGGTGAGCATCATCACGATCTTCATCAATCTGTGGCTCAACAGCTAACGACGCAACAGAAAACGAGCCACGCGTTCTCTTCTAGTGGATTGGACGAAACCATGTATCTCAAGTTCGTTAATAGCCGGTTTGCCGGCATCATATTCATCCTTGGACACCTTACGTGGTTTGCCGAGTGGGATGAGACGGTCAACGAGACGTTGCCCGTCAACGACGTCCCACCGGAAATCCTGCTTGAGGTATTGAGGCTTACGGGTCGGCGAATCCATCCAATAGACACGGAACCAACAGCTTTTCGCCGGAGTGACACCATCCAGAAACAGTTTGGATTCCGGATCATCGAGCAATGCGTAGACAGCACCACGCGGTTCCACGAACGCGAATTCGGCGCCGATGTCTTTTGCCTGGCCATGTGGCGTGTCCAGGTATTGGATCGCCTGCACAGAGCAGCCCAAGGCGAACAGTTTGACTCCAGCCGCCTGCATCTCACCGTTGTTCGTCAACGCAAACATGTGACCGATCCCATCGGATTTCGCAAGATCGTCATCCGCGTCCTTCAGGAACCGGTTGAAATCAATGCGTTCTTCCTTGCCATGTACGGGGATGCAAATCCAATGCGCGGCCGGCCTGCGCTGCCAATTGCGGAACGTAATCCACACGTTGACGGCCACTGCCAGAAAAGACAAGGCAGGGGACAACAACGATACCCACAAGGGACTGGCACTCATAAATCACTCCTCAATCAATGGAACACGGTCAACGCGCACAACGATACAGCAGCAACGCGTCATGGGAATGCATGACCACCAATGAAAACGATTCTAAGGAGAATCCGAAATGAGCAACGATATTAAGACTTGGCCGGCGACCAAGACCATTGTTCCGGTTTCAGTTGAGGAGTTCAAGAAGAGGCAACCGGCATTGCTGGGCGCGATAAGGGAGGTTGTCCGCGAGGAGCTGGCCGCCCGCGAGGAATCGCCGGTGTTCGATCATCCGCAGGACATGCTGCTGGGCGGTTCCGAGGATTGGCACCCGCGATTCAAGGTCACCCCGGCGTTCGGTGATGGCAGATTCCTGCTGACCATTCAGCTCGGCGCATCGTACGGGTTGAGCTTCCACTGTGATGCGCACGACCTGTACGAACTCGCGGAAGCGGCCGCGCAGGCCCTGAAGACCGCACGGCCGGAAAGCAACGAGCCTAGTATGACGCGACCCTCTGAGGACGCGTATGAACCACATCCCACCACGAGCATTCCGCGGGATTCACATACAAGTCCTCGACGGGGCCGTTAGCAGTACGGCTCGCATGAATCCTGAGGATGCGATGGTTCCGTGCGGCATCGGCCATATCTGCAAGGACCTGTGCCGGATCATCCGCCAACGCCCACTGCTCATACAAGGACCTATCGGCGTCATTATTGCCGATCCTCAAAAGTTCAGCCATATACATTCTTCCTTTCCCCGCCACCGGCGGATTGGTTTCCTGGCAGTTACCAGCGTACCGGCGGGGAAGGGCTCATACGAAAGAGAAAAACCATGAACAACGAAATACAACGATTCGATTTCAGGGGCGCATCATTGCGCACCTTGACCGATGAGGCGGGGGAGCCCTGGTTCGTGCTCAAAGATTGTATGAGCATCCTTGACCTTGGCAATCCAACTGAGACCGTCAAAATGTTTGATAAGGATGAGTTCAGTACTACTGAAGTCATCGATTCGATTGGTCGCCGGCAGCAGACGTATATCATCAGCGAACCTGGTCTTTACCGTCTTGTGATGAAGTCGCGGAAGCCGGAGGCCAAGGAATTCCAGCGCTGGGTCACGCATGAGGTGCTTCCCCAGATCCGCAGGACCGGCGGCTACATTCCCGCCACGGACGCGGATGATGACATGACCATCCTTGCGAAGGCCGTGATGATCGGCAAGCGCACCATGGAACAGCAGCAGCGGAAGATCACCGAACAGCAGACGCGCATCGTGGAACTGGAGCCGAAAGCTCGATTCGCCGACGCGGTCGCCGCGTCCGACGACACGTGCCTGGTCGGCGAGCTCGCGAAGATGCTCCTGCAGAACGGCATACCCGTCGGCCAGAATAGACTGTTCCGTCTTCTTCGGGCTGAAGGGTATCTCGGCAAGTCCGGTTCGAATCGCAACATGCCGACACAGCGTGCGATGGAACTCGGCCTGTTCCGCATCAAGGAGACCACCGTCACCCATGCGGACGGGCACACCACGGTCAGCCGCACTCCGAAGGTCACGGGCAAGGGGCAGTGCTATTTCATCGACCGGTACCGGGGTCGTACGCAGCCGTCGTTGGAAGCGGGTGCGTGATGGACAAGAACATGCAAAGGGCAATGCTCTCCGCGTTCGATGATTTGAGGAACCGTCTCATCACCGCGACGCAGCCGAAGACAAGCGTCGACCTCATTGATTCGACCTTCGCCATGTCGTCGATCGGCGGCAGAGGCCTCGAGCAGTTGAGGGAGGCCGCCGCTGCCGCCGCCGTGCTTGGACAGATGGAAGCCGTCTGCCGTTTCCTTCTAGAGATCCTTTATCCTGCCGGAGTCGGTGAAGGCGTTGACGATCTGCTGGCTGCCGAATCCGATGAAATAGACAGCCTTCGCGAGTTCCCGAATCTCGGGATTCTGCGAGGTCTCCTTGATTCGCGCGGCGATGCTGGTTCCGCAGGCGATGTTTCCTCTCGCCTCTTCGAGTGCCTGTCGCTGTGTGAGCATGATTCTTCTCCTAACTGTTCGGCCCGCACGTCGGAAATGCGGGATGACACCGATTTTAGGAGAGGGCCGGGCGGTCCTCCTAACGCCGCCCGGCATCACACACGCAAAGGAGGCGCGTGATGGTCTTGCAGAACGAGCTCAAGGATGCGAGCCGTATCCCGTTGAAGGACAGGCTCGCATGGACCATCCCGCAGGCCGCGAGCCTGTACGGAATCGACTACGACGGCCTCCGACAGGCTGTCAACCAGGGCGACATAGACACGTTCCGCCCGCCAAGCAAACGAGGAACGCCTTCCCGCCGTCACATCAGACGCGAGGAAATGGACCGATACGTCAAATCGTTGGAGGAGTAAGCATGAACGACATTCGCAAGGCGTGCGTGAGGGCCGTGTTCGACGAATTCGACGACCATGGCGACGTCAGCAGGCCGGCTGTCGGCGAGGAACGGGGTGGGGGCTACGCGAACCGTCCGCTCGGCTACATCGTCGGCTACATCGACCTCGACGTGGCCGGCCTCGTGGACCTCATCATCGACACGATCAACAAGGAGCTGTGACACATGAGTATCAGACAGGAGGCCAGGCTGGATCCGCCGGCGCCACCACAGTCGGGACGCCGCGAACCACGCAATGTGCTGCTCACGACGAGCGGCTTATACATCCATTTCGGCGAGGACGGATCCGCCAGCCTCATTGACGGCATCCAGGAGATAACGCTCGCGGAATTCACCGCGGAGCAAGGCAAAGAAGTCGTACGAACGCTCACAGCCATGATAGGAGGCACCAGATGAGCATGTTCGCGAACGGCGCGCTGCAGATGCGCGTCCGCAAACACCAGAACGAGACCAGCGACCACCACGCCGAAATCGAAGTCAGCTTCTTCACTACGGCCGGGCGCACCGATTTCACATTCACGAAGATTGACGTCCAATTCATGCGACGCGAATGCAATCGCATCCTCAGGGAACTGGAGGAAAACAAATGACCGACAACGATTATCGCATCGAGGGCAGGTCCGAAAAGGGGAGGCCGAACTACACGCTGCGTCGTGTGAAGTTCGCGGCCGCCGTGGTCGGCCTGGTCGTGAGCGTGACGCTCATGCTCACCTGGCATGGCGGCGGTCTGACGGGCGCGCTTGTGGTGGAGGGCGTGTATCTGGCCACGGCCCTGTGGCTGACGGTCAGGTTCGCTTCGCGCGATGACGTGGAGGACGACGTCTGACCGTATCCGCCGGCGTACAAGGACGCGGACGGATGGCGGAGGCGTGTGTCCTTTCATCTCACATTGCATTTCACGCATTCGCTCTCACGTCTTCCGCCGTCACGCCGTCCGCTGCGGGTTCGAATCCCGCCGCCGGCGCTTGGCCGGACCGTCAACGCCGCCCGCATCCCCGCTTCGTTCAGCTTTTTTGAGGGGTGTGGGAACGATGGGCGCGATTATCTGCTGTCATGGTGCCCAGCGGTCCGGCTCATATCAATCAATCTCATATCAATCAATCAAGGTCAAGGGAGGAACCGATGAAGGAGATTCTGCCGCATTGGCATTTCAGTCCGAACTCTCCGGTCAAGGACGTCGACGAGAAGAGAATGACGTGTGGCGACAGGGCCGTGGCGGAGGCGTGCCGTCGGGCGATGGAGGGCGAGGCGTGGAAGGAGCTGGTGATCCTCGAATCGTTGGGCGTGCGTTTCGACGAACTGGTGGGCCGGTTCGTGTCCGAGGTCGCCATGCCGGTGTTGGAGGTGATGCCTGGTGACGCTTTCCATCGGGGAGCGGCCGCGCAGCTGACGCACATGGTGAAGACCAGGGATGGTGGCGAGACCATCCGCATCATCAAGACTCTCGCCGTGAAAGGTAGGTTCTGATGGCTGGTGAGACGATCATCGCGGTGGCGGGCAATCTGACCGCGGATCCGGAATTGAGGTCGACGAAGAACGGCAGGAGCGTGGCTGGTTTCACGATCGCGTCCACTCCGCGCACGTTCGACCGGCAGTCGCAGCAGTGGGTCGACGGTGACGCGTTGTTCCTGCGCTGCAGCGCGTGGGGTGATCTCGCGGAGCATTGCGCCAATAGTCTCGCGAAGGGCATGCGTGTGATCGCGCAGGGCAGGCTGACGCAGCATTCGTGGGAGGACGAGCAGCATCAGAAGCGTTCTTCCGTGGAATTGCAGGTGGATGAGATCGGCCCTTCCTTGCGGTATGCGACGGCGCAGGTGGCCAAGGCGCAGCGGGGTACGGCGGGCGCGTACGGGAATCCGTCTTCCGCTCCGGCCGGCTATACGGGCGGGGCCGCCGCTTCCGGAGCGCCGTTGCCGCCGTCCGACCCGTGGGGTTCGGCTTCGGGTTCGTCGTCATCGTTCGGTGATTTCGGCAAGCCGGAATCCGAACCGGATTTCTAAGGATGAATCATGAGCATGGAGAATGTTCGGAAACTGCTGTATCACGAGTACGGGCTCGACCCTTATGAGCTTCGTCTTCTGATGATGGTGGCCGACTGGACCGGCGATGACGGCAAGGGCTTCGCGAAGAGCGCGAAAACCATCGCATCGCAGCTGCATATGTCAGAACGAACTGTGCACAACAAGCTCCGTTCCCTGCGCGAGAAGGGCTTCCTGAGATACGGCAACCAGCGCATCGTCGACGATATCGCGCCAAACCGTCGACCGAAGGTGTATGACATGCACCTGCCAAAACAGAGGGGTGAACGAAATGCACCCCAAGAAATCAAACCAAAAAACAGGGGTGAACGAAATGCACCCCAAAAAACAGGCATGAATCAGGGGTGCAGCTGGCATGAATCTGGCATGAATCAGGGGTGCACACAGCGTGCAGACAATACTACTAAATCTATAGAAACAATAAAGACTATAGAGAGTAACGCGCGCGCGAGAAAACAAATCCCAATACCAGCCGACTGGAAACCCTCTGAGGAACACCGGGCGCTCGCCGACCGGCTAGGCATCGACTGCGACATCGAAGCCGAAAAATTCCGTGACAGGGCCCTCGACTCGGGAGCCCGCTCGGCCGACTGGAACGCGAAATACCGCAACTGGCTCGTCAAAGGCAAGGAACGCGGATTCGCCACGCTAAAAGATTCCAACGCTCGCCGACGGTTCACGTGGGGCAGCGAAGAGGTCAAACGCGTACTCGGCCCGATAGCCTGCGAAGGCACGGACACGTACATGGAGCTCGCATGCAAGGTCGCGGACCTGCTCAACCAGGGCGTGGACCCGGACATGCTGCGCCGTCAGCTCGCGAACGTGCCCGGCGACGTATTGGCCGAACAATTGTTCGAACAGGAGGCGGCGGCATGAACGCCATGACCATCGCACACATGGCCGGCATCCTCACCTCGGCCATCCAAGCCGCCGACCGATTGGAACTCGACGCGCTCAAAGGCCCAGCGCTCGCCGATATGGACCTTGACCGCATCCGCAATATCAAACGCGACTGCTCGACATGCATCAACCTGCTCGACCAGCTCGGAAGGGAGCGACGATGAGCGACCGGCAATTCCAGGAATCAAAACGCATCGCGCTCGCACGCCAGGGCTGGCATTGCATGCGTTGCGGACGCAACCTGCACGACCCGACCGTCTGGCCGGGCAGGAGCGGCCACCACAGGCAGTTGCGCCGTCGGGCCGACCCGACCGTGCGTGACCTGCCGTGCAACATCGTCGAACTGTGCGGTTCCGGCACGACCGGCTGTCATGGTTGGGCGCACGCGCATCCGGCCGAGGCGGAACGGTTCGGCTACATCATCCCGAGCTGGCGTGGTCCGCTCAGCGTGCCGATACGCGATTGGAACGGCGACTGGTGGTGGCTGCTGTCTGATGGCACGGCGCAACGGCTCACGCAAATCGAGATCATCGAATGGCAAAGCACTTGGAAGGAAGAATCATGAGGAAACAGGACAAAGACCGGAATGGGAAGCCGGAGGCGCTGCTTTGGCTCGACTTCGAAACGACCGGCACGGACAGGAATGACAGCCTGCCGTTGGAGGTCGGCATGGAATGCACCGACGTGCTGGGCGAACATTCGTTCGGATCCCTGCACCGCATCATCAGACCGTACGATCTCGACCTGTTGGACATGAGCCCGATAGCGTTCTCCATGCACGCGGACAACGGTCTCCTGTTCGAACTGCTGAACGGTTCCGACAGGAACGACTGCGTGGAAGCGGTCGCGAATGCCGTGGAGGAGTATCTCGACTCCCTCGCGCAACGCTTCACGCTGGTTCCGGCCGGTACGAACGTGGACTTCGACATCGACTTCCTCAAACGTCTCGACCTGGCCCCGGACAGGTGGCTGTCCTACCGCAAGTTCGATCTGACCACGCTCCGCCGCTACCTCACGTTCCTGGACTGTCCCGAGGATCCGTACGAGGGGCATTCCGGCACGCACAGGGTGCGCGACTGCATACGACGCGACATCAACGACTACAAGTGGTACCGCAAGCTTCTGAAGGGAGCATGGTGATGACAGCGGTCTCCATGATGCTCCTGTGCGCGGCCGTCCTGGTCGCTTGGATCGGAGGCCGGCCATGACGGTCCAGACGCATATGGCGTGGCAGTACCGGAATCCCGCCGACCTGATCGGCCGTCGATGCATCGCGCTCACCGGTATGGATGTCACGTTGGACGGCCCATTGGATCTGATCCGGTTGAGTCCGGTCCACGCGGTCCTGAAATACCGGGGCATAGGACTGCACGTCATCGACTGCGACCTACGCCACCACACGAACAAAACCTCGGACGGCATCCGCGCCGTCGTCATCACGGAAGGCAAACCATGAAAAACACCACATCGCATGCCAGGAAATGGCATAGGGCCAGTCCATGCCCATACTGCGGCACGAGGAAACCCGGCATCGAACCATACGCCAGCATCATCGGAACCACGATGCACTGCATCTGGATCGCCAAATGCCGCGGATGTCCGAACGCCGTCTGGATCACCACCCCGGACGACAGCATCAAAACCGCGATCCGCGGATGGAACCGATACGCCAACGGCGGATGGCGCAAACACTAGGAGGAAACAAAATGAGAAAAACAACACGCATCACACTCGCCATCACCGTCATATGCATGGCGCTCGCAGGATGCGGAAGCGCGTCGGGGCCTTCCACGCCGGCGCATGCGGTCATGTCCATCGAATCGCAGTGCTCCGCCGGGGCCGACGAATTCCGTGAATGCGTCATCACCCTGACCGACACGAGGAAAGTGGACTGCGTCGTCTACTCGGGCTACAAGCAGGGCGGCCTGTCATGCGACTGGAGCCATGTGAGCGGCGCGGACAAGGAGCCGGCAAGATGAGCTACAACGTCGTCACCCAAGAAGGCGTCAGAACGTTCGAGAACATCGACGATGCTGGCGACTACGCGCAGACCGTGTCCTTGAGGACTGGCGAACCGGTCAAGGTGTTCCATGCCGAGACCGGACTGGTCACATTCACAACCAAAACAAAGAAGGAAACGAAATGAAAGTGAAGAAAACCCTCATGGACATGATCATCAAATGGCATCAGGCCGGATACAGCCTCGATGAGATTGCACCACTGATGCCACAAGTCCCCAAAGAGGAAATCAAAGCGATCATCCAACAACACCGCGAATAACAAAAACCCGACCTTCCGGCCGGGCTCCTGACACCACCAGAAGACTACCACGCCGGAGGGAATCGAACAAATGAACGAACAAAACAACGAATCCCAACCAACACCAAACCAGACACAACCAGCACAAACCAACCAAAACAAGCCAGCGCTCGCCGGCGTGTGCCTAGTCTGCGGCGGGGGATGCGCTGTCGGCGACACCATGTGCGCGAGATGCGACGGGCTGATGCGTGGCTGGCTGCGGGAATATCCATCATGGTTGGATTCGCTGCATGAGTTCCTGGACTCGACCGCGCATTACGGAGGCCGTCAGCCTGGACGCGTCAACCTTCCAGCCGCGCCGACGCCAATCCGATTGCCGGTGCTCGACCACATGCAGGACATCGAGGATGCCGCGATCGCACTCTGGCGCCGGTTGTATGCTCCGCCTGCCATGCCTTGGGCTACCTGTGGCGTGCATCCGCCGCTGGTGGACATGCTGCGTGTCTGCGCCGGCAGTCCTCGACTGCGCCGCATGCCTGATATCGCCGACTTCTACCATGAGTGGGAGTCGATGGTTCGAAAGACGCTGGACATCATCGACGTGCCGCCTGCGAAACATGGCATCGGAAGATGCCCGAACCCGCTGTGCGGAGTCGAATTGACAGCGGCGGTCGGCGCGGTAAGCGTTGCATGTCCCGTGTGCGGCAACACTTATCGCGTGGTCGATGTGCGATTGGGTTTCCTGCGGGAGTGCATCGAATCGGGCAGGGCGTTCACGGCGGGGGAGTGTGCTGAGCTGCTGCGCGAATGCGGGTTCCAGTGCAATGCGAATACGATTCGCTCGTGGCGTAAGCGTGGCAGGCTTCAGCCGGCCGGTGAGAACGATAAGGGACGGCCATTGTACAGGCTTTCGGACGTGCATCGGCAGGTGCTGCTCCGCGATTCGATTTGACAAAATCGAAAGTGCAACGCAGAATTGTCAGTGGATTAGAGGGTTCAAACCGAGGTGACTTGGTTTGAACCCTTTTCATATCCGCTATGGATTCTCCTAACTCCCTGGGTTGCAGTCCCGTCCTGTCCGAACGGCATATCGGACACGCTCCGCCCACTCCCGTCAGAGTGGACATACCCCAATGTGGCAGGCAAGCCAATCCCGTGCTTCCGTGATGCGGTGATGCTCAAATCCGCCTGCCGGTATGCCTTCGTAGGAATCAGTGGTAGATCGTACCGGCCGCGAGTCTTTATTGGATTCTCTTCCTTGTGGCCGCGTGTGGACGCGGGTTCGAATCCCGCCGAAGGCACCCATGAAACAAACCCGGGGTAGGGGTATTCGCAGATGATGGGGAGCCCCTACAAGACACGGGAGTGTCCATATACGGGAGCCCCTATACCGGCATTCCAGCAAGCCAACGGCGAAGATAATCATTGATGCATCCATGACACCCCGGGGCTCATACATGTGGGGAGGCCACATGAGCAAGCGGCGTAACGAGCGTGTCAGCAACGGCTGGCGGCGCAGACAGCTCAGGGCAAGAGTGCTGGCCGCATACGACGTGTGTGCCATCTGTGGCAAGCCAGTCGACAAGACATTGAAGACACCACATCCGATGAGCGCCGAAGTCGACGAGCTCGTACCGGTCTCACGTGGCGGTGATCCATACAGCTTCACTAACTGCAGGCTCACGCACCGCAGATGCAACAGGTTCAAGAGCGACAAGACAGACGAACACGCACGAGCGCTGCTGGCTGGCAGACAGGAAGTGAAAGCAAGCTCGATGCCGTTCAAAACGTTCGGCATCTGACTCCGATACCAGGGCGGGGACCCCGGGTATGCCCCCTCCCGGTCGCCTCGGGTGCAGTGCCGATTTCTCCCCGCGGATTCAAACGTCGGAAACAGGGGAAACATCGAAAGGTCGGAAAGCGAGGATTACGCCGATGAAGTGCGAACTCTGCGGCAAGGAATTCCAGCCTTCCGGCCATGGGCGGCCTCAGAAGTACTGTTCCAAGTCCTGCCGCCAGAAAGCCGATTATCGTCGGAAAAAGAACAGGCCCGCGCAGGACCGGAACAGTAAGCCGCCCGTCAAAGCCGTGGAAACGAAACAGAAGCCGGAGCAGGATCTCGACCAGCGGAGTTTCGAGCGGATGATGGACGGCAGCATGCTGGACATGCTGCGCGCCAACCGCGACCGACTGCAGAAGGCCATGGACGACACGTCCACACCGGCAAACGCACTGCCAGCGATCAGCCGCCAGCTCATCGGCGTATGCGAACGCATCGAATCGCTCCAAGGCGGAGGTCTGACCGACCTGTTGGACGATGAGGAAGACGAGGTGACGGACGATGTCGGAGCGTCGATTGTCTGAAATCGCCAAGGTCCTCCGCCAGCCGGAAGGCATCATCGGCAGCGAGTTCACGCGAATCAACAAAGCCGCGCGCAAGGCCGGCATCCGTTTCGACTTGTGGCAGCAGGGCTTCTTGTGGCTCCTGTTCGCCAAGAACGCGGAAGGCAAGTACGCGTGTGGCGCGGACGGTGCCGTGCTGTCCAGCTGCAGGCAGATCGGCAAGACCTTTACCGTCGGCACCGCGTTGTTCCTCAAGGCGATACTCACGCCGAACCTGAAAGCCATCTGGACCGCCCACCATACGCGCACCAGCGACGAGACATTCGCGGACATGTGCGAGATGGAGCATAATCCAGTACTCGGCCGGCACGTGGAACGCATCCGCAGGGCGAACGGCCAACAGGAGATCACGTTCACGTCCGGCAGCCGCATCATGTTCGGCGCCCGCGAAAACGGCTTCGGCCGAGGATTGCACAGCGTGGACGTGGCCGTGTTCGACGAAGCGCAGATCCTCACAGTGCGCGCGATGGACAACATGATTCCGGTTTTGAACACGAGTCCTAACCCCCTGGTCGTGTATATGGGCAATCCACCCAAGCCGGGAGACCAGTGCGAGGCGTTCACGGAGAAACGCATGCACGCGTTGAACCATGACGGGAACCTCCTCTACGTGGAGCTCGCCGCCGACAAGGACGCGGATCCGGACGACCGCGAACAGTGGGCTAAAGCGAATCCCAGCTATCCGAAACGTACAAGCGAACAGGCAATCATGCGCATGCGCAACAACCTGTCGGACGATTCATTCCGTCGCGAGGCGCTTGGCATATGGGATGAGACCGCCACCGCATACGCCATCAGCCCGGACCTGTGGCAGGCCGCGGCCATCGACGACGTGCCCGAGGGCGGCACGGTGAGCTTCGGCATCGACATGCCTCCGGACAGGAGCGTGCTGACCATCGGAGCCGCGCTACGGTACGCGGACGGTTCGGCAATCATCCAGATGGCGAACATCAAGGATGCGAGGCAGGCGGGAACCATGTGGGCCGTGGACTGGCTCGCCGAACATTGGCCGAAGACCGCCAGCGTGGTCATCGACGCGCAGTCGCCCGCCATGAGCCTGCTGCCGGAACTGAAGAAAGCGCATGTGAAGGTCACGGTCACGAACATGCAGGAGATGGGCCGCGCATGCGGACGGTTCCTCGACATGCTCAAAGCCGGAACGCTCAAGCACCCGCGGGACGAATACCAGCCGCAGCTGGCCGCAGCCGTCAAGGGCGCGACCACGCGTCCATTGGGACAGTCCGGCGCGATCGCCTGGAACAAACTCGGCAGTGACATCGACATAACCCCGCTCGTATCCACCACTCTCGCCCTGTATGGGGCGTTCACGACGAAACGACATCCGGGAAGACGACAGGAGGTGATGTTCTGATGGTGTTCTACATGGCCGACGGCACAACGGTAAGTGTCGCTCCGAAATTCACCGGCAGCAGCTACCTCGACACCGCAAGCGGAAACGTCGGCACCATCCTCGGCGTCGACGACGAGGACATGCCCATCATCCACGAACTGTTGCGCGTATGGCGAGAGAAATATCCACGCAACCTGATCCGCGGAGCCTACTACGACTGCAAGGAACGGTTCAAGGACTTCGGAATCTCCATCCCGGACCAGATCAAAAACAAGGTCGAGGCGATGATTGGATGGCCGGAACTGGCCGTCCGCTCATTGAGCGATTTGAGCGACCTGGAAGGGTTCAGCATTTCCGGTGACGACACGATGGGCGTTGGCGACCTGTTCGAGGACAACCAATTGGACGTGGCCACGTCAGAACTGATCGTATCCGCTTACAAGCATTCATGCAGTTTCCTGACCATCGCCGCAGACCCGGAGGATCCGGAACGAATCAGTATGATTCCGCGTTCCGCCGACTGGTCCGCGGGCATCTGGGACCGGCGCAACCATCGTCTGGCCGCCGCGTTGACCATCACCGAGGACGATAAGGACGGGCGGATATGCGCGTTCAACGTGTGGCTTCCAGGCAAGGTCTACGAATGCTCCGGCCACCTGATGCCATGGCGTGCGGAGAAAAACGAAACGAACTTCGATCAGCCGACGGTCGTCTCGCTCGCCTATGACAGGCAGATGGACCGGCCGTTCGGCCACAGCCGCATCAGCCGTTCGCTCATGAGCCTTGTCGATGCTGGATTCCGTACCGTGGTCCGCATGGAGGCGTCGGCCGAATTCTATTCCGTTCCGAAACTCTGGTTCATCGGAGCGAACAGGGACGCGTTCAGCAGCAACACGTGGAAGAGTCTCATCCAGGCGATCAACGCGATCAGTGCCGACGAGGACGGCAACCTTCCCCAATTGCAGCAGGTGCAGCAGGCGTCCATGACGCCCCATTCGGACATGCTCAAGACGATGGCCATGCTCGTCGCCTCGCAGACCCGGGTGCCGGTCGACTATCTGGGCATCACGTTGGACAATCCGACCAGCGCCGAGGCCATGGCATCCGCCGAACGACGGTTGACGCGCATCGCCGACAAGCAGAACGTGGCCTTCGGACGGGAACTCAAACGGGCCATGGGCATCGCCGTGGCGTTGCGCGAAGGCGCGAACACGATACCCGACTCCATGCGCGACGTGCATCCGGTATGGGCGCCCACAAGGGAAATCTCCGACGCGGCGCGCGCCGACGCGTTCACGAAGATCGCCGACAAGATCACCGGCTACGCCGACTCCGATGTCGGACTCGAACGTCTCGGCCTGACCCGCGAGGAAATCACCCGCCTACGCGCCGACCAGCAACGGCAGAAATCGGAACAACGCATCGACCAGCTCATGGACAGAAGCGCGGCGTCCTCGGAGGTGACGGATGGATCTGAACAATCTGGATCTGCCGGAACCGGCGAAAGCGCAGCTTCGTCAGAAACTGGAGAAACTGCATAGGGATTACGAGACTGATCTTGAGAATCTGACAGACGACGCCACCGACGCGATGGAATCCGCGAAACCGTTGGAACGACAAGACATAGTGCTCAGGTACACCCGCGATGCGTCCGAACGATCACGCAGGTACTACACTGACACCAGGAACCTGTGGCAGAAATACGCCGGCATCAAAATGCCGCCCTACGTCTCATCTACTTGCGACGAATATGAAGTGCTATACCGTCAGGTAGGCGGTTTCACTGGAACCGATTGGAATGGGCATAACTACACTAATTTGAAGCATGGCAACGCCAACGGGCTGACTGTTGAAGACCTTTGGCCCGACCTGAAGACGGTGGACGACTGGCAGCAGTTCATTGCCGACATGATGAGCAGGTCTGTACGATTGACCACGCAGAACAACCGCGACGCCGACGAGACGCATCCTGGATGGGCACGCGTCCCACGAGGCTCCAATCCTTGTGCATTTTGCGTGATGCTCGCCAGCCGAGGATTCGCATACACCAGTGAGGAAAGCGCGGACTTCGGCGGCTCTTTCCATAACGGCAAATGCCGTTGCATTCCCGTGTGCAGCTGGGGCAAGGACAAGATCTTCGGCTATGACCAAGCGAAGTATAAAGCCATGTACGATCAGGCCGTGCAAGCCATCAACGGCAACGCATTGGGAAAGAATTGGAAGTCCTCCGCCGAGGAAGCCGGAATCAAGTTGGATTCGGCCGACGCGAATGCCGTCACATTCGTTATGCGTCATAAGTTCCCTAAGCAATTGAGCGACGGGATCATGCCGAAGAAACGTGCGTCTTTCAAAGTCGAACATGATTTCACCGGCATGCGCGACGAGAAATCATTAAGCAAGAAAGGATGGGATGGAAGGCAGAAGGCGCTTGGCGTCCCAGTAGACGCAGACGTCCTTGAGATGCATGAAATCGTGTTCCTGGAACATTTCAAGTCACTCGGACAGCATTACGAATGGATTCCACGCGATACTTTGGGGCACAAATCGACGAATGACTTGAAATGGATTGAGCAAGACCTTGAGTGCGAGGTTAAGTCATCTCGGCAAAAACGCCCAGACTACGGATCCATTTCGAAGAACATCTCAAAAGCGGTATCCAAAGCCGAGCAGCATGGTGTCGTGAAGGATGCATTCATTGTGGATCTCACTGGATACTCGGCTCCGGAGAAACTGGTGACGCAACTTTCCCGCTATAACGCGCTGCATAAGAAAAACAAGATCAGACGTTTGTTCCTATTGGACAACAACGGGATGAGAGAAATCGAGCTGCAATAAAAACCCGGAGGCACTCCCGCACGAATAGGCTATTATTTCAAGTCTGCACGGGACCTCCGGTACTTCTATTTTACCAAAAACCATTGATTTCGGTGGATTGCCAGAGCAGACGAATGGACCCGACTGTAACTCGGGCGCTTCACAGCCGCGCAGGTGCGAATCCTGCATCCACCACTCGGCCAGCCATTCAGGTTGGCGGCGACCATGCGCCGTATCGCGTGGGAGGACCATACAGCGCACCGTGGCGCGGTCGAACTCGAATCCACGGGAAACAGCAAAGGAGAGCAGCATGTCCATCAGATTCCGATTCCCGGCACACATCCGTCTCATCGACGGCGGTGGCGACGAGGGCGGTTCCAATGACGGTGGCGACGGCGGTGAGCCGAGGTCGTTCACCCAGGAACAGGTCGACCAGATCGTCGAGAAGCGACTGGCCAAGGAGCGCGGCAAGTACAAGGACTACGACGAGCTCAAGTCCAAGGCCATGAAACTCGACGAGATGGAGAACGCCGGAAAGAGCGAAATCGACAAACTCAAGGAATCGAACGCGGCGCTGCGCAAGCAGATCGACGACGCCGCGGCCGAGAAGCAGCACGCGGAATGGGTGTCCGAAGTCGCCAAAGACAAGGACGTTCCGGCCGAACTGCTGCGCGGCGGAACCAAGGAGGAACTCGAAGCGCATGCGGACCTCCTGCGAGCGGCATTGCATCCAGCATCCAAGCCGCCGAGGGTGAAGAACCAGACAGGCTCTCCTTCGCACCAGAACAACAACAAGGACGCCGAAGAGCTCTCGTACATCCACCAGCTCCTAGGCGAATAACCCAACCATCCGAAAGGACAAGCCATCATGGCGATGAAAACAGACCAGATCAAGCTCCCCGTGAGCGTGGCCACCGAAATCGTGAACAAGGCCAAGGACACCAGCACCATCGCGTCCCTGAGCCCCAGCACGCCGCAGATCTTCTCCGACGCCGACTACCTCGTGTTCAACGGCAAGAGCGAAGCCGAGGTAGTGGCCGAAGGCGCGGTCAAGAACAGTTACGAGCAGACCGTGGATTCCGTCGTGGCGAAGCGCTTCAAGGTGCAGACCACCACCCGCGTCACCAGCGAACTCCAGTGGGCCGACGAGGACAACCAGCTGCAGATCATCCGCAGCATCCAGGCGGATCAGGCAGCCGCTTTGGGCCGTGCGCTCGACTACGTGATCTACCATGCGATTAACCCGAAGACCGGCACCGCGCTTTCCGGATTCAACCCGTTGAGCACGTCCGCCGTGCAGGTGATCGCCGGCGATGACGAAATCAGCAACGTGGACGCCCTGGCCGATGCGCTGAACGACTCCTACGACATCAACGGCGTGGCATTGTCCAAGACTTGGGCGTCCCGTCTGCGCAAGCTGCGCGTCCCCTCCACCGGCATGCGCTTCTATCCGGAGATTCCGCTGAACCTGCAGGCCGGCAGCCTGGACGGCATCACCGCCGCGACCTCCGGCACCGTCAACGGACGACTGGCCACGACCCCGACGAAGGTGCTCGCGTTCATGGGAGACTTCAGCCTCATCAAATGGGGCATGGTCCGCGACCTGACCAGCGAGATCATCGCCTACGGCGACCCGGACCAGACCGGCGTGGACCTGAAGGCCCACAACCAGATCGCATACCGCACCGAAGCGATGTACGCGTTCGCCGTCATCGACCCGCACGCGTTCGCCGTGCTCAAGACCAAGTGAGGTGAACTATGAGTTTCCCCATCCAGACGCTTGTGATCAACCCCGCAGGCGAGGAAAAGCACACTGTCGGCCCGTTGGACGCGCAGGTGCGACTCGTCAACACCGACGGCACCGACTTCTCCGCAGGCTCCGGTGCCTACGAACTGCCGGAGGCCGGCAAGGACACCCTCGGCGGCATCAAGCAGTTCGCGCCCGAACAGACGATTGGCAACGTTGACGGCAATATCGTCAAGGCCGCCGCAGCCGCTCCGACCAAGGACGAATACGACAAACTCGTCACGGCCTTCAACACTTTGGCGAAACAGTTCGATGACACTATCACCGGCCTCGCGGCCTCCGGGGTGATCAAGCTGCCGGAAAAGAAGTGACCATGACGGACGAACCGGACATGTTCGCCACCTCCGACGATCTCGAACAGAGGTGGCACAAACTCACCGACGAGGAACGTGAGAAGGCCGACACGCATCTCGCGGACGTGACCGACTACATCAAGGAACGCTCGCCCATCTGGCGGCGGCTCCTCGACGAACGGCCGCGACTGTTGACGAAGATCACCTGCGACATCGTCCGCAGAATCATGCAGGCCGACCCGTACGACATTCCCGGCGGCATCACGCAGATGAACCAGACCACCGGCAGCTTCAGCGAACAATACAGTTTCGGAGCGCCAACCGGCGATCTCTGGCTGCGCGACGACGAGAAACGCATCCTCGGCATCAACGCCCAACGCGCGTTCAGCGTCGACATGGCAACGGGGGAGACGTCCTAGTGGAAACCATCGAAGTATGGCGCGGCCAGCCCACCACCGACACGGACGGCAACCCCATCCAGGGCAAACCCGTCCGCGTCGGCACGTTCCAGGCGATGGTAGCCCCAACCTCCACCACCGACCAGACCGAGGAGAACGCCAGCCCGCAGACCATCGAATACACGATCCACATCCGCGGAAACCAACCGACCGGCATCCAGGCCACCGACCTGATCAAAGTCAGAGGCATCCTCCTGCCCGTCAAAGGAAAACCGCAAGTATGGAACAACACCCACGGACGGCACGTCGGCGACGTGCTCACCGTGGGCGAGCGGAAAGGATAAACATGGCCAAGCGATGCAGATTCGTGTTCAACCGCAAGGCGTTCAGCCAACAGGTGCTGAAGAACGAGACCCTGCGGGACCGCATGCGCGACGCCGCCAACGAGGCCGTCACCGACAGCCGCTGCATGGTGCGCGACCATGACGGCAAGAACCGCAGCGGCGTGGCGATCATCTGCCCCGCACCCGTGGAGAAGGCGCACGGCACGCTAGAGGACACGCTCGGAAGGATGCGCGTATGAGCATCCCGGTCACTCCCCGGCGCACGGAACCCCTGCTCCTGTCCAAACTGAGGACACTGTTCCCGGACGTGACGTTCGACACCATCGAACGAAGCGACCTCGAACCTCCCTTCACCGAAGCCACGCTGGCCGACTCCATGCAAGGCATGAGCACCCCAATCTCGCAGTACGTGCGGCTGCGGCTGAGCGTGCGCTGCATGAGAGAGGACCATACGGGCGACTGGGACAAGGCCGCACGCCTGTGGGCCGACATCGCGAGGGAGATCATCGGGCTTGGAACCGTCGCGCCGCTCATCGACGCGTCACTCGAATCCGGGCCGGTACGCATGACTGACGAGGACAAGAGGCTGGTGTGCGCGTATGGCGTGCTCCTGCTCGAGGTCACCGTCAACTGAAACACAACCAAAGACAACGTGCCGCCACACGCGAAGAACGGAAAGGTGCAGACGAATGTCTGACAACAACGAAAAAACCACCGTCGCCGCGCAGGGCGCGACCGACTACGGGTACGTGTCCAACGGCAACACCGCAGGCAACGTGCGTCTGATCAAGAACTACGCGCTGTTCCTGTTCCCCAAGGGCGACAGCACGTTCACTGCCCCGACCGGAGTGGCCTGGACCCCGCCGGCAAGCAAGAAGCCGATCGGCTATTCCACCGAGGACGGCGCCGTCCTGCATCCGGAGCCGGGCGACAGCACCGACTACAAGGCCCACAACGGCGACATCGTGCTGTCCGACACGGATCCGGGCTACTGGACGCTCCAGCTCGCCGCCATGGAGGGCCGCAAGGACGTGGTGTCCGCCTACTTCGACGTGGACGTCGATTCGGACGGCGGCATCAGCATCAAGGGAGCCGGACTGAAGAAGGAATGGATCCTCGTATTGGTCGCGCTCGACCAGCAGGACCGCCCCTTCCTCCTGTACGGCACCAACGCGAAGGTGAGCGACCGTGACGACGTGAGCCTGAAATCCAGCGAGATCATGAACTTCAGCATGACGTTCAAGATGCTCAAGGGCACCAACGGCGAACAGTTCCACGCATGGGGCCTCGTCACCGAAGACGCCAAGTAGCCCATTGATTCTTCCCGTGCGGCCGATGGCGGTCGACCGCACGGGACCTTACCCATAACCGCCGATAACCATGAAACGGAGACGAAATGAGCGACAACACCTACCATGTCGTGGACGTGGACCTGACCGACGCGGAGGAGCTCAAGCCCGACGTGCACCTCGAGGTCGCCGGAGCGAAACTCGACCTGCCGAACCTCAACAACGCGGAACTGCCCATCGAACTCGTGCAGGCCATCCTCCTGGTCAAGAGCAGGCCGACGCTCTCCGACGAGGAGACCAGCGCGTGCATGGCCGCGTTCCTCGCGTACTTCCAGGCGATGAAGCCGAACTTCTGGAACGTGCTGCGCAAGACGGAACGTCCGATCGCCTACCTCACCGCCACGGTGAAGGCGTGGGCCGACGAATCCGGACTGGACCCAAAAGCGTTTACCTCGCCCACCTCTGGAACAACCACCGCGCGGCACTAGCCTACGACTGGATCCGAGCGTACGGGCAGATATACAGGCCCGTACGCTTCCAGGAATGGGTTGAAGGCCAACGTCCACGAGTCGATTGGGGACTCGCCTGGGCGTTGACCCGCGAGATTCTCAAAGACCACACGAGCCACTCGTGGATGGCATTGCAGAACGCCGTCTACGTGCCCGACGGAGCTGAACAGGCCGCATGGCTGACCGCTCCTGAGCAAAAGAAACGACCATGGTTCGACCACGGGCACGATCCCCTCCGCCAGCCGACACCGACGCACAGCCTCACCCGTCGACAGCGCGAGGACAGGGAACGGCTCAAAGCCTACTTCCACATCAACGACGACCTCTGATCCCGACCGCCATCGGAATCCCGACAAACAGCAAGGAACACGATGGCAGCACAGGACATCGGCGTCGTATACGTCCACGTCGAACCATCCGGCAAAGGATTCGGCAAAAGCATCGAAGGCGACATCGGCGACGCCGTCAGCAAAGCCTCTAGGAAAGGCTCCAACACCCTCATCTCGAAGATCGGCGGCGCGTTCGGCAAGATCGGCAAGGTCGGCACAGGCGCGATCGCCACCATCACCGGAGGCATCACCGCACTGGCCGCCAAAGGCGGCTTCACCCGAGCGCTCAACATCGAGAACGCGCAAGCCAAACTCAAAGGCCTCGGCCACGACAGCGCAAGCGTCACCGAAATCATGAACGACGCGCTCGCCTCCGTCAAAGGCACCGCGTTCGGACTGGGCGACGCCGCGACCGTCGCGGCCAGCCTGTCCGCCTCCGGCGTCAAGGAGGGCGGCGAGCTCACACAGGTCCTCAAGACCGTCGCCGACACGGCGCAGATCAGCGGCCGTAGCCTGACCGACATCGGCACGATCTTCGGATCGGTCGCCGCGCGAGGAAAACTCCAGGGCGACGACATGCTCCAGCTCATGTCGAGCGGCATCCCAGTCCTCCAGATGCTCGGCAAGCACCTGAACAAGACCAGCGCCGAAGTGTCCGACATGGTCTCGGACGGCAAGATCGACTTCCAAACCTTCGCCGACGCCATGCAGGAAGGCCTAGGCGGTGCCGCACAAAGCGCCGGAACCACGTTCGCCGGCGCGCTGGCGAACGTGAAGGCCGCGTTGAGCCGACTCGGCGAGACCGCAGCCACGCCCGTCCTCAACGGACTGCGCGGACTGTTCAACCAGGCCATTCCACTCATCGACGCGTTCACCGCGGCGGTGTCCCCGACTTTGGAGAAGGTCGGCGCGGGATTGCAGAAGGGATTGGAACAGGCCATCCCCACGGTCACCGCCTTTTTCGACAAGCTCGGCAAAAGCCAGACCGTCCAGCAGTTCGCCTCCTATCTCGCTTCCCTCAAGGACGATCTGAAGGAACTCGGCTCATCCCTGTCGGGAGCTGCCGGAGCCGTCTGGAACGTCATCTCCGGACCGCTCTCCGAACTCTACAATCAGGCGAAAGGACAATTGCCCGCAATCGCTGACGGATTCAAAACGCTCCTGCATGCCGTGTCAGGTCTTCTCGACTACGTGTCGGCCCACGCGGACAGCATCATCCCGCTGGCCAAGGGAATCGCCGCGTTCATCCTTGCCAGCAAAGGCATCAGCGCGGTATCCGCCGGCTTCAAAGCATTGCCAGCCGCATTGGACGGCATCAGCAGAAGCGCCACTGGAATCACCACAGCGGCAAAAGGCATCTCTGGATTCGTCAACCTTGCCACCGACCTCGGCGGCATCGGCCCGGCATTGAAAGCCACCGCAGGCAACTTCGGCATCGTGCAGACAGCCGTCGGAACGTTCAGAACAGTCGCCACCGCGGCGCGAACCACATGGGGACTGTTCACAGGACTCCTCGCCGCGAACCCATTCGTCCTCGTCATCGCAGGCATCACCGCGGTCGTGGCCGCACTGACCTGGTTCTTCACCCAAACCGAAACGGGCAAACAGCTCTGGAACAGCTTCGCTACATGGTTCACGGGAATCTGGAACCAGATCAGCACAGCATGCCAACCCGCACTGCAAGCCATCGGAACATTCATCACCCAGACCATGAGCCAAATCCAGCAAATCTGGCAAACCGGATGGACACTCATCACCACCATCCTCCAAAACGTCTGGAACGCAATCGGCCCCATCATCATGACCGCACTCACCGCGATCATCACCGGCATCCAAACATTCATCACCACCATCACACCACTCCTGCAAGCCGGAATACAGAACATCCAAACCATCTTCCAAACCGCCGCCACCATCATCAGCACGGTCTGGAACGGACTATGGAACACCATATCCACCGTCGTACAAGGCGCATGGACCATCATCACCACAATCATCAGCACCGCACTCGCCGTCATCCAAGGCATCATCCAACTGGCGCTCGCGGTCGTCAACGGGAACTGGAGCGCCGCGTGGTCGGCCATCCAGGGCATCGCGTCGGCAGTGTGGGGCGGCATCCAAGGCGTCGTCTCCGCCGGCATCGGCATGGTCAGCGGAGTGGTATCCGCCGCATGCTCGACCATCCGAAGCGTGTGGGCCGCGTTGTGGAATGGCGTCGGAAGCATTGTGTCGAGCGTCTGGGGCGGCATCGTCGGCACCGTAAGCAACATGGTTGGCCGTGTCGGGAGCGTCGTGAGCGGGATCGGCGGAACCGTCCGGAGCGCGGTGTCCGGCGCGGGAAGCTGGCTGGTGGATGCTGGCCGCAACATCATCCAGGGATTGATCAACGGCATCACAGGAATGGTCGGCTCGTTGTATTCCAGCATCACCAACGCGTTGTCGGGCTTGGTGGACAAGGCCAAGAACGCTTTGGGCATCCATTCCCCGTCGCGTGTGTTCCGCGACGAGATCGGCGTGATGGTCGGACGTGGCATGGCATTGGGCATCGACGATTCCGCGCATGTGGTCAGCCGTTCCATGGATTCGCTCGTCTCCACGATGAGCCTCTCCGACGCGGACTGGTCGAAGACCGGCAGGCTGAACGTCACGGCCGGCACCGGCGCCAATGCCGGCGACGGCGATCTGCGGGAACTCATCGCGGCCGTCGAATCGCTGCACGACGACCTCGGATCGATCATCGCCAGGTGTACGCCGACGATAGGGGACCGCGACTTCGCAAGGAAGGTGAGAAGTGCAATCGCTTGAATACGCGTGCGCCGCCACAGGTGAGCGAATCGGCTTCGAAGGGCCTCTGTACGGCGAAACGCTCGCCGGACTGCGCGGCCGCGTCTGGGACTACAGCATCGGCGCACGCGGCCTGACCGGCATCACCCGCGGCGCGCGCGAGGAGACCGTCGCCGTGAAGATCCATGATTCGCCGTCCACGCTCGACCTGCTGCGCCGCCTCGCCGACGCCGACATGGCCGCCGGCACGCCAGGCACCCTCGTGGCCGACGGCGAATGGGAGACCAGGGCATGGATCGCGAAGAGCGAGCCGCAGTCCATCACGCCCACGATGGTCGAGACGCAGCTGACCATCGTGCTTGCAGACGGCGTGTGGCGGCGCGGGACCACCGAACACCACGATCCGCGAGCCGACAAGGCCGGCGGCGACCTCGACTACCCGTACGACTACCCGCACGACTACGCCGGCATGAGCATCCTCGACACCGTGACCAACGCGACCGGCATGCCGCAGCCGGTGAAGCTCACGATCTTCGGCCCGTGCGTCAACCCGTACATCATCATCGGCACGAACCGGTACGAGGTCGACGCGACCATACCGGCCGGAAGCCGCCTCGAAGTCGACGCGGCCTCCGATAGCAGAACCGTCACGATGATCTCGGACACCGGCCTGCACACCAACCTCTTCGGCAAAGCCGTGCGAGGCACCGGACGCGGATCCGGAACCTACATCTTTGAACCGCTGCCGCCCGGCATGAGCACGATCAGCTGGGCTGGCGGATTCAAATTCGACTTGACCGCCATCGAAGAGAGGAGCGAACCGCCATGGACCTGATCGTCACCGACACGAACGGCACGCCGTCCGGCTCGTACGCCTCATGGACGCTCGACCTGGCATACGGGTCGGGGGAGAACGACTTCGACCTCCAATGCCCGGCATGCCTGAAACCAGGCTGCCGATGGTGGGTCGACGGCACCGGCTGGGGCGGCATCGTCGACGACGTGAAGACCAGCGTCACCGGCGGCGAGGGCGAGCTCACCTACCGCGGTCGCGACTGGCACGGCCTGCTCGCCTCGAAGATCCTCGAACCCGACAAGGGCAAGGACTACCTGACCATGAGCGGCACGATCGGCACGCTCCTGCGCACCGTCATCTCCCGTATCGGACTGCAGGACATCCTCACCGTCACGGAAGGCACATCCAAAACCGCAAACTGGCAGTTCGACCGGTACTGCGACGCGTGGAGCGGCCTGTCCAAGATGCTGCGCGCATCAGGACTGCGGCTGCGCATCACCGCAGCGCAGAACGGCGTGACAGTCGACGCGCCGCCGATCACGGCCGCCGGCGACCTCATCGACTCCGACCTCATCGACTTCGATGCGACCCTCGCCTCGCATCCGATCAACCACCTGATCTGCCTCGGCAAGGGCGAACTCAAGGACAGGATCGTCGTCCACTGGTACGCCGACCAGAAAGGCACGCTCAGCCATACGCAGACCATCAAAGGCGCGGATGAGCGCACAAGCGTCTACGAGCTCAGCAACGCCGACGCCGCCGAACTCGAGACCAAAGGCAAGACAAAGCTCCAGGAGCTGCGAGATACGGGCAGCATCGACGTGGATGTGGAATCCGACGGCATCGACCTCGACGTGGGCGACACCGTGACCGGCCGCGACAACACCACCGGCATCAAGGTCACCGCCGAAATCACCAAAAAAATCATCAAAATCGAAGACGGCATCCCGACCGTAACCTACGAGGCGACCACCGCATCCACGGAATCGACCGGCGAGACCGGCGGCGGTGGATCAAGCTCCGGAGACGGCCACGCCTACTACGCCGGCAGTGGCCTCACCCTCTCCAACTGGACGTTCAGCGCCGATGTGACCGCCGCCGACCTCGAAACGGTCCGCAAAACCGCCACCGAAGCCAACAAGGCCGCAAGCGACGCCGCGGCCGAAATCGCCGGCGCACGAGACCTCGCCAAACAGGCGGACGGCAAAGCCGACAAGGCGCAAACCACCGCGGATGCGGCGAACACGCTCGCAAGCCAGGCGAACGACACGGCACAGGAGCGGGTGAAGACCATCGCCGCCGGCACAGGCGTCACCGCCACCCGCGCCGGAAGCACGGTGACCCTGACCGCGCCGAACACGCTGCCCGCGCCCACCAGCCTCACCAGCACCGACCTCAACACGCTCAAAACCGGCTATGGTGCCTACTGGGCGGGCGGCGGCAACACCTGCTCGCACAAGCCAAGCGGCGTCGGACACTTTGGCCTGATCGTGCAACGCACCGCACTCGGCTGGACCACCCAACTCCTCACCGACCCGCAGACCGGGAAGATCTGGCGGCGCACCTGGAACTCCGGCAGCTGGGACGAATGGAAGGCGCTGGCCGAGGACCGGGACGCGACCACGACGATCCACGGCCTCATGAGCAGCGGAGACAAACAAAAACTCAACAGAATCCAGGACGGAGCGAACGCCTACACTCTGCCCGTGGCCGCAACGGATGCCATCGGCGGCGTCAAACCCGACGGCAAGACCATCACCATCAGCGAGGACGGCACCATCACCGCACAATCCAGCGCAACAGCGGCATCCTTCCTCGCCGCACACCCAATCGGCTCGCTCTACTGGTGCGTCGCCGGCAACCCCAACGACCAGGGCGGCACATGGAAGGAAATCCCCACAATCATCGGAGGACACGTATGGCAAAGACTCGCCTGAAAGGAACATCATGGCAAAAACCACGAACATCACCAAATACACATGCGACCGCTGCCACGACAGCGCATACCTCACCGACGGAGATCCGCGCACGTCGAGCGACTGGCACCAGATCAAACACACCACCGCGGACGGAGTGACGCAGGAGGCACTGGCATGCACCTCATGCCAGCAGGAATTCAAGAAACTCGCCGCCACGCAGGACGCGGCCTACACGGCATGGCTTACCGAGGGAAAGGACTGACATGACCACCACGCTCATCACAGGCAAGGGCGGCACACCGCACATCACCAGCGGCGACATGGGCGCCATGCAAGCCGGAATCATCGGCAACGGCAGCTACCTGCTGCAGGGGGCTGACGGGAAATTCCCCGCGGTCACCATGCAGGACGCCAACCATGCGCTGATCCCAGTCCTCAACCTCGTGGTCGAAGGACGATACGCGCGCGTCACCGAGGCCGAGACCGCGACCATCGAAAGCGGCATGAGCGGCCGGAACCGCAACGACCTCGTCTGCCTCAAATACACACGGAACGGTCAGAACATCGAGACCGCCGCCATCGCCGTACTCAAAGGCACGCCAAACACCGGAACGGCCGCCGATCCGACCGTCCCGTCGGGCAGCATCCACTCGGCCTCCGGCACGGCGTGGATCCCGATCGCCCGCATCCCGATCAGCGGGATCACGCCCGGCACGCCGGTCATGCTCATCAAACAGCTGCCTCCCATGTCGAAGCTGTGGGATTCCGTAACCCAGACATGCCAACTGCGATGGCAGGACACCGCATCGTTCGTTCCGGCTTCTTATGGCGCTTCGAACACCATCACGGTCAAAGACGGTCTGATTTTCGTGGACCTGTCTTCGTTCAGAAGCACCGTGAAAGTCGGCGATTACTCTGTCTGGCTGTTCGAAGAGGGCGTGAAGCCCTCCAGAACGGTCGGTCTTGGGTGCGTCGCGAACGTGGCTGGCATCGCGTATGGCAAACAGGCGAGGTGGAACACTAACGGGTCGGTGACGCTTATCGGAGGCGTGGGTTCGGCCGATATCGTCCAATGCTTCTCGAAGATCATTCCGGTGCCTGATGGTGTGGAATTCGTCTAGGCCGCCAACCAACAGCCGTGCGCCGTGGAGTAGGCGGATCTCGGGTCGCCCAGCATCTGCACCTTCCCGTCACGCGCGACAAGCAGGCTGAAACCGCAGGACGGGAACGCGATGATGCTCATGTCGGCGAGCGGACGGAACGCTTCAGGGATGGTCTCATTCGCCGTCGAGTAGTTCTGCTGTCCACTGCTAGTGAACTTGACGTTGCCGTTGATCGTGACGATGCGTCCGACCCGACACAGAGTGAGGCTGTCGTTCGTATACGGCGGCTTCCACTGCTGGGTTACGGAAAACTATCCTCATGGGATCGGATAGCAGAGCGAACCGACGCAACCCTGATTGCTGCCAGCGGCTCCCATGTTCGCACATCGGATGGTGCCGTTCGGATTAACGACGAGCATTCTTGCCGTTTGCCCGTTCGACACGCACACCATCGCATTGACCTCGACGGGCGGGCGCAGTTCGGCGGGCAGCACGTATTCGCATTGCACCGAATCCCAACTACCATTACCGATATTGCCGGAGTATTTGACCAGCATCATCATGCCGATATGGATGACCGTGAAGCCCTTCGCATTGTACAAGGTTACGGAAAGCTATTTCACCGGCCAGCAGCCGCAGACGCGGAAATAGTATCCGCGGTTCATGCTGCCGCTGATCGTGACCTTGCCGTCAGCATCGAAGGACAAGGCTCCATGCTGCCCGTTCACACCTTCCAGCAGTATCGCGCCTTCATCCTCCGGCAGGAAACCGGCGGCCATCGTCTCATTCACGATCTGGCCGTTGGAATTGATGTCGTTTGTGAAGGACGTGTTGCCAAAAGCGAAAGCCATCATGCCGACCTTGGCGAGACGCACCGTCATGCCGTAAGGCCCATGCCAGATCTGCCGTTCAAGAGTTACGGAATCCCTTACCGCATGATTGCCTTCTCCCACAGCTTCTGCGCGTCCTTGAGCACTGTCACGTCCGGCCGCAGGTAATAGCGGGCCGTGGTCTCGATGCTCGAATGTCCCAGAGCGCGGCTCACGACGGCCACATCCACTCCGGCAGTCAAAGCGCTCGTCGCCCACGAGTGACGCAGGTTCTCCCTGGGCACGAAAGGGAGACGCTGCTCACGGCACCATCGCCTGTAGCGACGGTCCACCTGCCCGGGATTCAGGCCGCCGACAAGCCTGCCAGACCCGCCGTGGCGGATCAGCCGCAGACGAAGCACCGCGAACCGGGGGAGCACGAGCTCCCTAGCCGACAGATCGGTCTTTGGCTCGACAACGACCTCATGGCCGGATACCCATTGCACACCGCGCCGGATTCGTACCATTCCGCCGCGCAGGTCGATGTCCGACCATTCGAGGCCAAGCGCCTCCTCAGGCCTGAGCCCCAGCGTAACGCTGCAGATGAGCCATGCCTCGAGCTCATGCCCCCAGAACCCACGCAGGAGCGTCGCGATCTGCCGCGAATCGAGCACGCGCGGCTGATGATCCGTCCTCTTCGGTCCCCTGACGCGCGTGGTCACGTCCACACTGCTCATGCCCCACCTGAATGCCTTGCGGAGCATGGTGCGAAGAACGCCCCACGCCTTGCGCGCCGCGCCGCGCGGCATGCCGGCCATCCACGTCTCGATCATGCCGGCAGTGATCGAATCGATCTCAAGCCCGCCGAAAGCGTCCACGATATGGCATCGCCACGCGCTCTCATATCCGACCATGGTGCATTCCCTCAAATTCGCGCACGACGGCAGCCACACCTCGTCATAGAAAACGGACAACAGCATCTTTTACCTCCAAATCCCACACGCCGTCGCGGCCAATCCACGACGATCGCCGTGTGGGATTCCAAGCCTAGAAAAGAGGCCCGCATGCAACTGCTCGATCAGATCGTCGCATGGCTCGTGCCCGCCATGTGCGGCGGTGCGGTCACGCTCGCCGCGGTGGCGTGGAGATACGGGCGTGCGGTGATCCACGGGCTGCGCGTTCTGCTTCGCGCCGAGATCATCCGGATCCATCGCGAATACGTGCAGTCCGGCCGACCGATACCCGTCGAGGTGATGGACGAGGCCGACGACGCGTACGACGCGTACAGCGCGCTCGGCGGCAACGGGACGGGAACGAAGATGCACGACGAGATCATGGCCGCGCATAACGGCCCCACAAGGAAGGAGCACTCATGACATTGGTGCATTTCCACTTGACGGATGCGGAGGGCTCCGGCCTTTCCGGCGGCGTGAGCCTGGTACCCACGCGCCGTGTGACGGTGCGTAATGCGATCAGGCTGCCGGTCGCGCAGACTGTCAAGCTTACGGCGGGCGAGGCCACCGTGGAGGTGATGCCGAGCACCACGCAATGGGTGTGGCGTGCGAGCGAGCTTGTGGCTGCCGGCGCCACCCGCTACGTGGAGGTGCCCGATTCCGCCCAGACGGTCGAGTACGCCGGGCTGGTGGACGTGGATCCCGCCACGCTCGACCAGAGCTCGGAGACCGTGGCTGCGTGGGAGACCGTCACCCGCGCCGCCCAGTCCGCCCTGGACCAGATCGAATCGATCGACGACAAAGTGACCCGTGCGGAAAGCTCCGCGCAGGCCGCGAAGGCCAGCGAGGGCGTGGCCGGGCAGGAGAGCGCGAAGGCGGCGGATGCGGCCGCGAAGGCACTCGCATCGCAGACGGCGGCGGCATCCAGCGCCAGTCTCGCGCACGAAGCCGAGACCACGGCGCAGGGGCTGATCGGCGAGGCGAAGACCATCGCCGGTCAGCTCACCGAAACCGCCGGACAGGTCAAACAGGATGCGGCCACGACATCCCAGGCGGCGGAGACCGCCACCGTCAAGGCCGCTGCCGCCGCTACCGCTCAGGATAGAGCGGAAACAGCAGGGCAGGCTGCGGAAACGGCCATGCAGACGGCTCAGGCCAAGGCGGATGCGGCTGCCGTGAGCGCCGACAAGGCGCGGATTTCCGAGACTGCAGCCGCAAAGTCGTCCGAGAGCGCCGGACAATCCAAGTCGGCGGCATCGGCATCCGAGAGCGCGGCGGCACGGTCGGCGGCGAAGGCAAAAGACAGCGAGACCGCGGCCGGTGCCAGCGCGGCCAGCGCGGCGGCGGACGCCCAATCAGCCAATACCTCCGCCAGCACGGCCACCGGCAAAGCGCATGATGCGGCCACATCGGCCGATAAGGCCAAGGCCAGCGAGAACGCCGTCAAGGCATCGGAGACGGCGGCGGCCAAGTCCGCCGCGCAGGCCGCCGACAGCGCCGCAGCAATCCCGAAATGGATCCAGTGCACGGACGCTGCCGACGCCGCCGCCAAAAGCGCCGCAGACCCGCTTAACTTCTACTGGTGGCCAAGGGAGGCGGCATGAGCGGCGTCAGCATCATGGGAAGGCAGGTGGGCGGAGCGTGCCGTGCGGGCCGCATGATAGGACTCTCGCATTCCGGCACACGCCTCGTACTGCCCAATCCCGCTGACAATCTCATCGTCAACGGCGGGTTCGAGCAGGTGCTGACGGGATGGACGGCGATAGGCGACGGCTCTGTCGTCACATCATCATCGGCAAATTCTGCCGTCCACGATCCGCATGGCGGACTCGCATGGTATATGAGCCGCAGCAATGACGGCGGGGTGTCGCAGACCGTGGCCGTCAGCCCCGGCTCACGCTACCGCCTCGACTTCTGGCATGCCGTCGGAGATGGAAGCTCATGGCGCAGAGTCACGGCGACGGTCACGGCCGGAGACGCGGTGGTGGCATCAACCAAAACGCCAATCAGGGCTGATACGCAATGGTATGAAGTCACTCTCGACTTCACCGCGCCCAAGGACTGCACGGCCGTTACCGTCACGATCACGGAAAACACATGGCTGAGGGTCGATGACGTGAGCCTTGTAGAAATCATCTAAGGAGGAATCATGGCGGAACAGCTTCGGGGGGGGGGTATGCCTCCACGGGCTTGAAGTCGCGGGAGCCTACCATGCCGGGAAAAAGATAGGACTCGGCAAGGCGGGGAGCCTGCTGTTGCCCGCGCTCGGCAGGAACCTCATCACCAACGGAGACTTCGAGACAGGCGACATGACCGGCTGGAAGACCAAGGGCAACAACGTCATACAGACCCGCGAAAACAGCAAAAACATCGTAGAGCCGCACGGCGGAGACTATTGGATCATGTTCGGCGGCCGCGGCAGCATGCTCCAATCGTCCTTTTTCACGGTGCAAGCCGGTATGACGCTCGAGATTAGCCTATGGAAGGCCGACGCCTGGGAAATGCGCAAACACGTGGTGTCCATGGCGCTCCCGGACGGCACCGTCGATGACATCATCAAGCTTCCGGCCATCGACCACGAGGACTATTACAAGTGGCAGCGTTTCTCGACTACGTGGACGGTGCCCGAAGGCATCACGAGCGCCTCCCTGCGAATCAACACCGTAGACGGCTTCGGGCGCTTCGACGACATCAGCGTGCGGCAGATCATCTAGCAGATCATCTAAGGAGACAATAATGATTGATTATCCGCTTCGTGGGGGGGGGTATGCGTCAATGGCCTGCCGGTCGCCGGAATCTATCATGCCGGCCAGCGCATCGGGCTGACACACGACGGCGCACTGCTCGTGCCGTCCGGCAAGAATCTGCTGAACTACGGCGTCGCGCAGGCCGGGCACATGATCGCGTCCGTCATCGACGATGGCGGCCTGCGCGTCGCCGCCACCGCGCCGATGAACAGCTGGATCGGCTTTCGCTGGAAGGCCGACATCGCACCTGAGCTTCATGAGGGAGACAAGCTCACGCTGAGCCTTGAGGACGGCGATACCCTTAACGGCATCTGCTTCCAGGTCTTCTTCTATGATGCGGCCGGCAAAATGCTGCAGCGAGCCACCTTCACCAAGGACAACATAACGTCTCTGAAAAGTCTCACTGTGCCGGCCGACGCCATGACATACGACACTTGCGTCTTCACCTACGGGAAACTGTCCGAATCCACAACGAGCATCCTGCACCCCCAGTTGGAGCTGGGCGATAAGCGCACCTGCTGGGAGCCGCCAGAAAAACTGCGGGGGGGGGGGTAGCGGCTGACCTCAACCTGTGCGGCGCATGGGACAACTGGGGCACGAAATTCCCGACATGGGAAGTGTCCGGCCATACGGCGCATGTCGCACGACCGGACACGGCGACCGGATGGAAAGCACGAAGGATGAGCGCCGTCACCCTCCCGGCGGGAACCTACAGCGTGCGCGTCGACATCACCGACGCCGCCGGCCTCGCGTTCGAGGTGCATGTCGGCGGTAGGGTCGCCTTCTACGCCGGCAGCGACTGGCGCAGATTCACCCTGGACCAGCCGACTGAAGTCTACGTGCAGCTGGCCGTCAGTTCCACATGGACAGGCGAAGCCACCCTCACGCCCGTCATCCTCGAAGTCGATTGGACAACCACCTGACATCCTATTTTCCAACAAACCGCAAGGCCATCCCACAGGGGGTGGCCTTTTCTATTGCCCCGAATCGGGGCGGGAAGGAGAGGAATTTGAGCATCCTCAACAAAGGCAAGCCGAAGCACATGAAACCCCGCCGACGCTGGCGCACGCCGCTGACCGCGCTCGCCATCGCAGTCTCCATGGCATTCGCCCCGGCGGCGATGGCCGACATGGACGGGTACGACATTTCGAACTGGCAGTGCGGCATTGACACCGCGACCGTGCCGGCCGATTTCGTCATCGTCGGCACCACATGGGGTTCCGGCGGCGTGTACGGCGGGTGCCTGTCCAACGGCGTCAACACCGACGCCAACCGTCAGCTCGCCGGAGCCATCAACAGCGGCAAGGAGACCGGCGTCTACCACTACGCGCTCGGCGGCAACCCGGAGACCGAAGCCCGGTTCTTCGTCGACAACGTGCGTGGATATGTGCACAGGAGCGTACTGATCCTCGACTGGGAGGCGCAGGACAACGCCGCCTGGGGCGACAAGCAGTGGCCGCGCCGCTGGGCGCGCGAGGTCAAGCGTCTGACGGGCGTGAACCCGATCATCTACACGATGGACTCCGGGTACTGGCAGGTCGCGGGCATGGAGGCGGAGCTGGACTGCGGCATCTGGATCGCACAGTACGCGACGAACCTCGTCACCGGATACCAGACCGCACCGTGGAACATCGGAGCGCGCGGCGAGGTGATGAGGCAGTACACGTCCAACGGCAGTCTCAGCGGCTGGTCCGGACGCCTCGACCTGAACAAGTTCCGCGGAGACCGCGCGGCATGGCGCAAGTACGCGAACCCCGACGACAGGGGTGCGGCGAGCCTGCCGAACGTCAAGCCGACGCCACAGCCCACGACCGCGCCGAAGGTCGACCTGGACGCTTTGGCCACGCGCACCATCCGCGGCGATTTCGGCAACGATCCCGCACGCCGCCAGGCGCTCGGATCCAACTACGCGGCGGTCATGGACATCGTCAACCGGCGACTGTCCGGCAGCGGCGTCACGACGCCATCTGGCAACACCGGCTCGTACTGCGTCGTGGTCAGCTCCGGCGACACCATGGGCGCGATCGCCTCCCGGACCGGCCGCACGCCGGCCAGCGCGTGGAGCGTGCCCAGCGGCAACATCAACCGCATCTGGCCAGGGCAGCAAGTCTGCTACGGCGGTTCGACCGCTTCCAGCATCGGTGCTCATGTCGTAACCACCTCGCACGTGGTCACCGCGGGCGAGAGTCTGTGGAAGATCTATGGTTCCGGCTGGCCGGCCGCGGCCCAACGCAACGGGTTGCGTGCCCCGTACACGATTTATCCCGGTCAGGTCTTGCACTGACCGGCCTCGAATTTTAAGGAGGTGTGGAATGGGCGAATCCAATACCAATGGCTACCTGCTGCCGGACAAGGCGTATCAGGCGCTCAAGTGGCTCGCGTTGATCGCTTTGCCTGCGGTCGCATGGCTGGTCGGTGCGGTCGGCCCGCAGTGGGGATTGCCGCACTGCGGTGAGATCGTCACCACGATCAACGCGGTCGGCTTGTTCGTCGGCGCTCTGATCGGCGTGAGCCAGCTCACGGCAGCCAAGCCGGACAATTCCAACGAAAAATAAGTGTTGCACCTGTTTCAGGCCCAACACTTAACCGTGAGTGATTTTCGTACCCTCATGTAACGCGCGCCCCTCTCTCAGCATTGCTGGGGGAGGGGCGTTTTCGTGTTTCCGGCGGGTGTATCATACGGAGAAAGCAGAAAAATAGAGTCTACTTTGAGTGACACTCAGGTGGTGGAAACACGAAACTCCAAGCGTGGCAACGCATGCAGAAAGCTCACTGCTATAAATCGTGCTTATAGCGACACTTAAATTTTCTTGATGAGTTATAGCTGGCGATTTCGTGGTAGCTTGAGCGGGTTGCATTGTTCATATCAGATGGAGGATTCATGTCCGTTCTCACTTCCGTCTCCGGTTTCCCTCGCATCGGCCAGAACCGCGAGCTGAAGAAGATTATCGAAGCTTATTGGAAGGGTGTCGCAACGCTCGACGACGTGCGCGCCACCGCCAAGGAGCTGCGCGCCAAGCATTGGAAGCTGCAGCAGGAAGCCGGAATCGATTTGATTCCGAGCAACGACTTCAGCTATTACGACCAAATGCTCGACACTGCCATCCTGCTGAACGTCATTCCGCAGCGCTACCAGCGCCTCGCCTTCGACAATCCCGAAGAGACGCTGTTCGCCATGGGCCGCGGCTACCAAGGAGACAAGGGCGACGTCACCGCGCTGCCGATGAAGAAGTGGTTCACCACCAACTACCACTATCTGGTGCCGGAAGTCGACGAAGCCACCGACATCAAGCTCAACAGCACCAAGCCGTTCGACGAATTCAACGAGGCGAAGGCGCTCGGCATCACCACCAAGCCGGTGCTCATCGGCCCGTACACCTTCCTCAAGCTCGCCCGCAATCCGCAGGCCGAAGAACTCGAATACGACAAGGGCCTGGTCAACGCGGTCGCCGCCGTCTACGCCGAGGTCGTGGCCAAGTTCGCCGAGCTGGGCGCCGAATGGATCCAGATCGACGAACCGTACCTCGTGCTCGACAAGGAGCCGGGCGACGTCGAACTGTTCAAGAGCCTGTACACCAAGATCCTGCCCGCACGCGACGGCAAGATCAAGGTGCTGCTCAACACCTACTTCGGCCACATCGCCGACGTGTATGAGACAGTCAACCTGCTCGCCTTCGACGGCATCGGACTCGACCTCAACGAAGGCAAGGACGAGAATCTCGCCGCCGTTGAAAAGTTCGGCGTCGCAGAGAGCACCACCATCTTCGCCGGTGTGGTCAACGGCCGCAACATCTGGCGTAACGATTACGCCGTCAGCCTTGGACTCGTCGACGCGCTGAAGAAGGTCACCGACAACGTGGCCGTCTCCACCGCAAGCTCCCTGCTGCATGTGCCGTTCAGCACCGAAGGTGAAGACGGTCTCGCCGATGATGTGCGCAAGCATTTCGCCTTCGCCGTTGAAAAGCTCGGCGAACTGCACGACCTCGCGGTTCTCGCCGACGCCAGCGAGGAAGACAAGAAGGCATCCGGGGCATTGGCAGCCAACCAGGCGCTCTTCGACGGTACCCGCGTCGCCGCCGACAAGAACGTGGCGGAACGTCTCGCAGCCCTGACCGACTCGGACTTCGTGCGCCAGCCGGCACGTGCCGAACGTCAGAAGGCACAGCGGGAGGCGTTGAACCTGCCATTGCTGCCGACCACCACCATCGGATCCTTCCCGCAAACCAAGGAAGTGCGCGCCGAACGCGCCAGACTGCGCAAGGGCGAAATCACCAAGACTGAATACGACGAATACATGAAGGCGCAGATCGACGCCTGCATCAAGCATCAGGAGCAGATCGGCCTTGACGTGCTCGTGCACGGCGAATTCGAGCGTAACGATATGGTCGAATACTTCGGCCAGAACCTCAACGGTTTCCTGTTCACCAAGAACGCTTGGGTGCAGTCCTACGGCACCCGTTGTGTGAAGCCTCCGATCGTATGGGGCGACGTGTCCCGCGCCAACCCGATCACCGTGGAATGGAGTGCCTACGCGCAGTCCCGCACCAGCCATGTGATGAAGGGCATGCTCACCGGCCCGGTCACCATTCTCAACTGGTCCTGGCCGCGCGAGGACATCACCCACGAGCAGCAGACCCAGCAGCTGGCCCTCGCCATCCGCGACGAAGTGCTCGACCTCGAAGCCGCTGGCATCAAGGTCATCCAGATTGACGAGGCCGCCTTGCGCGAAAAGCTGCCGCTCAGGAAGACCGACTGGCACAAGAAGTACCTCGACTGGGCCATTCCGGCATTCCGACTGGTGCACTCCGCAGTCAAGCCGACCACGCAGATCCACACCCACATGTGCTATTCGGAATTCAACGACATCATCACCGACATCGACGCCATGGACGCCGACGTGATCTCCTTCGAAGCTTCCCGCGGCGATCTCGTGGTGCTCGACGCCATTCACGACGCCAACTTCGAAACCGAAGCCGGACCGGGCGTCTACGACATCCACTCGCCGCGCATCCCGTCCGAAGCCGAAATCGAGGAACGCATCTACGAAATCCTCAAGAAGATGGACGTCGAAAAGGTGTGGATCAACCCCGACTGCGGTTTGAAGACCCGCGGCAACGCCGAAACCTGGCCAAGCCTCGAAAACCTCGTGGCCGCAGCCCAGGCTGTGCGCGCCAAGCTGACCAAATAAGGCGAAACGTTAGGAACAAGACGACAGCCATGCATTCGCCAATGTTCTCGCTCGAGGTGTTCCCTCCGAAGCGAACCTCCCCTGTAGGCACCATCTACGACACGTTGGATGGCCTGCAGGGGTTGGACCCCGATTTCATTTCCGTCACCTACGGCACCGGCAAATCATCCGACCGTACATTGACCGCGCGCATCGCCCACACGGTAAGCGAATACGGCATCCCCAGCGTGGCCCATCTGACCGCGCAGTATCTGAACAAGGATGACGTCGACCAGGCACTCGACATGTTCGAACAGGCCAAGGTCTCCGGCGTGCTCGCCTTGCGTGGCGACCGCATCGACGGTGCCGAACCGGCAGGAGTATTCGAACATGCCAGCGATCTGGCCGTATACATCCGCCAGCAACGTCCGGACATGAAAATCTACGGCGCCTGCTACCCGGAAAAGCACCCACAGTCGGCAACGCTGGAAGAGGACATCGACAATCTCAAAAAGAAAGTCGATGCCGGCGTGACGCATCTGATCTCACAACTGTTCTACGACAACGAGGACTTCCTGAGATTCCTCGACAAAGCGAGGGCTGCGGGAATCGACGTGCCGATCGAAGCGGGCATCATGCCGGTCATGAACGCGAAATCGGTGCTGAACATGTCGAACAAATGCCAGTCGAAAGTTCCTGAAAAACTCGGCATCATGCTCGATAAATGGGGAGGTGACAAGGCTCTGCTCAAAGAAGCGGGCATCGCCTACGCATCCGAGCAGATCTGCGAACTGGTGGCGCGGGGCGTCGACGGCGTGCACCTGTACACGATGAACCATCCATGTGTCAGCCGACGCATTTGGTCCAACGTCAAACCATTCTTCGTCTGATTTCAGGCGATGCAACAAACATCAAGGGTGGTTGCGGGTATTTCGCAACCGCCCTTGGTTTTATCAGCGGTTACTATAGAAACCATGACTTCCATGCAACACAAGTTCGGGGCGCTTGATCTGATTCGAGCAGGGCTGCAAGATCTCGACAGGGCTCGCACGTTGTTCGACGAGCTGCACAATGACGGCATCGATGACGACAGGATGCGGCTGCTACTAGCCACGCTGGAAAAAGCGTGCGATCCCGACATCGCACTCAGCAACCTGGTGGACATCATCAAAGCGATGCAAAGTCAAGGCAAGGATTTCACCAACATCATCGCCGATGAAAACTCTTTCGTACGACTGATCACTGTGCTCGGCGTCACCCGTCACGTCCGGCGTAACGTGCAGCCGCTGTTCTGAGGATTATCCGCCTGTTCTCCGCGCTGCGATTGTGTTCCGCCGGGATGGTGGAACGTCATATACGTGACGCCGAGGGAGGCCTGTTGCATCGGATATTACGCAAGATCATTCTATCCGACGTCACGGTTGGGACTTCTACTTTTTCTTGGTACTCCTCGCACTCTTCAACGGTGTCTTCGGCTTGGCGGGCTCGAACCACGGGAAGCGGTGAAGTACCCAGCGGTGCAGCGGCGGGGTCTTGGCGACGGCCCAACCCGCAATCATTGCGAAAATCGCCACCCACGAGGCGAGATTCTGCTTGGCGAAGATCAGCAGGATGGTTAGTCCCACGGCGATGATGCCGAGGAATTGCGAATATTTGTTCTGCGATTCGGTGGTCTTGTCCGTCTTCATCGGCACGAAACCGAAGAACAGGCCAATCGCCACGGATACGATGGCGACGGCGACGCAGATGATGATGTCCTGAGTGCTCATGAACGTTCCCTTCCCGGAACAGGCGATGAAGATATGCGATTGTATCAGTTTACCGCAGCGCATCGGCGCGCGCCGATGCGCCCCTTCTATTCGAGATTCATAGCGGCGCTGATCGTGCGGTCGATGAGCTTGCGCTGATGAACCATGTTGGCGTATTTCGGGTTCTCCGTTATCCCCTCGCTCTCACGTCCGGCGTCAACGCCAGCGATTTGCGCGATGATCTCCTCGTAGGAGGTCTCGGCGGTGCGATACACGCCGCGGATACGTCCTTGGCGGATGACCACGATGCGATCCGACACCGCGAACACGTTCGGCAGGTCATGACAGACCATCACTACCGACCGGCCATCGGAACGTATCCGTTTGATGTAGGACAGCACCTCCGCGGCCTGCATCACCGACAGCGAGGCGGTCGGCTCGTCGAGCAGGATGAGCTGCGGGTCGTTGAGTAGCGTGCGGGCGATGGCCACGGTCTGACGCTGCCCCACCGACAGCGAGGTGATGGGGGACCCCACACGGATCGCGGAGCTCAGCGTTCCGAGCACGGAACGGGCTCGCGTGTTCATCATATCGTCGTCACGAACCCAGCCCGACTGCATCTCCTTGCCGAGGAAAAGATTGGAAGCCACATCGAGGTTGTCGCAGAGTTCCTGACCTTGGAAGACGGAAGCGATGCCCATGCGGTCCGCCTCCCGGATCGAGGGGATCGTCACCTGTTCGCCGTTGAGGTAGATATGCCCGAATCCGGGTTGCAGAAAACCGGAGATTACCTTCATCAGTGTGGACTTGCCGGCGCCGTTGTCGCCCACGATGGCGATGACCTCTTTGCGGTCGATGGTCAGATTCACCGATTTCAGCGCCTCGACGAATCCGAATCTGACGCAGATGTCCTCCAGCCGCAGCAACGGAGGTGTACTTGCGTTCCTCATGTCATCCCTCTTTCCTTGACCCTTTCCTCATGGGTGTTTCGTCTATGCTGCGATGCTGTTGCGAATCGCATGTCCGATGGCGGCGAGCGCGCCGCCCAGCGCGCAGTTGTCGCTCGGGTGAGGGGAGCTCAGCACCGTGATTGGCATGACCGCGTCGGGGAACAGCAGCCGCTGCAGCGCTTCATTGAACGGTTGAGTAAACACCTCGCCGGCCATGGCGAGTTTGCCTCCGACCACGACGACCTCCGGGTCGATGCTGATGCACAAGTCGGCGGCCACTTGCCCGATGCGCACCGCCGTGTCAGCGATGATGCGGCGGCATCCGGGGTCGCCGTTGTTCGCCTGTGCCACGAGGTCGTCCATCGTCATGTTGCCGTGCGTGACGCTGAGCAGTTGCACCAGCCGGTTCTCAGCGACAATGGTGTTGAGGCATCCGCGATTGCCGCAGGAGCAGATCGCACCGAGCGGATCGACTTGGATATGGCCGATCTCGCCGGCCAGGCCGGTCACCCCGTGCATGATCTCCCCGCCGGCAACGATGCCCGCGCCTACGTTGTCATTGGTGGAGATATAGACGAAGTCGCGCTTGCCGATTGCTGCGCCCATGCGTGATTCGCAGTAGGCGGCGTAGTTTGCGTCGTTGTCGACATATACGGGGGTGTTGAATGTGGCGCTTAGCGGAGAGACGATGTCGAAGCCATCCCACCCGGGCATGACACCGGGGATGGCGATCATGTGGTCGCCGATGGCGACTGGTGCGGCCAAGGCCACGCCGATGCCGGCGATCTCCCCGGGATCAGCGTCGATGTTGGTCATGGTCTCGTTGATGAGCTGTATCGCGCGTTCCAGTGTGGTGTCGGCCTTGTGACCGAGGGGAAGCGGCAGCATATGCTCCGCGATGATTGATTTCGCGAAATCGACGACGGCCAGTTTCAGTTCGCGTTGCGCGATCCACAGGCCGATGCCGAGACCCTGATTGTGGGCGAGTCTGACCAAGGTAGCCCTGCGGCCGTTGCGTATGGTGCTTTTCGTCTCCAGCTGTCCCTCGTCGACGAGTTGGTGGACGAGTGTGGAGACCGTTGCGGTGGAGAGGCTGGTGACCTCCGCGAGTTCGACCTGCGTCATAGCGCCGAATTTGTGGATGCTGGACAGCAGGTTGGCACGGTTTGCCTCGCGCAGAGAGGTTTGTGAGCCGAAAAGTCGTGTTGCCATGGATATCCAGTGTAGCCCGACGCGGTGGTCGCCGGGGCCGTGTGCGCTCTTCCTGCGGCGTGTCGCGTCGAAAGGCGCACAATACAGCTCTTATGTTCGATAACTGAATTTAAATAACGTTTAAGAACAAATATAAGTTTGACAACTTAACTCAAGAGTGTATGCTATGAGATGAACCGGAACGGTCCGGATCACAAACGGAACAATGGTCGTTCCGTCACCCTCAAAGATGAAGGAGAATACATGCAGTTCACCAAGAAGATCGTCGCCGTCGTGGCGGGCGTGGCGATGTGCGCGGGTCTCACGGCCTGTGGCGGTAGTCGAACCGGACAGTCCGGCGACGGCGACAAGATCGAGAAAGGCGCAACCATCGGCATTTCGATGCCGACCAAATCCGAGGAGCGCTGGAACAAGGATGGCAACAACCTCAAGGCCAATCTTGAGAAGCGAGGGTACAAGGTCATCCTGTCGTTCGCGGATGACAAGCCCGCCCAACAGAACGCCGACATCGAGAACATGGTCAACAACGACGCGAAGATCGTCGTGGTCGCCTCCAAGGACGGCACCGCGGTCGGTCCAGCCGTCGAGAAGGCCCGTGACGCTGGCGCGAAGGTCATCGCCTACGACCGTCTGATCATGAACACCGACGCGGTCGACTACTACGCCACGTTCCAGCTGGAGCAGACTGGTGTACTCGAGGCCACCTGGCTGATCGACAAACTCGGGTTGGAGGACGGCGCCACCGGCCCGTTCAACATCGAGCTGTTCGCGGGCTCCCCGGACGACAATAATTCCAAATACTTCTTCAAGGGTGCATGGGATCTGCTCCAGCCCTACTTCGAGAAGGGAATCCTCGTCAACCCATCCAACCACGGCGGCGGCGTGAAGGCCTCCGACAAGGCCGAGGACATCTGGCAGAAGATCGGCGTGCAGTCTTGGAAGGCCGAGCAGGCCCAGAAGGACATGGAATCCATCCTCGACTCCACTTACGCGCACGGCGAGAAACTCGACGCGGTGCTCAGCCCCTACGACGGCATCACCCAAGGCGTGGCCAACGCCATCGAGTCCAAGCGCCCGGATATGAAGCCCGGCACCGACAGCTGGCCGTACATCACCGGCCAGGACGCGATGGAGATCTCTATCGCCAACATCGCTAACGGCAAGCAGGGCGAGACTGTGTTCAAGGACGTGAACAAGCTCGCGAACGCCGTCGAGGAGATGATCATCGAGATCGCCGAGGGCAAGGAGGTGTCCGGCATCAACGGCAAGTTCAATAACGGCAACTTGGACGTGCCGTCCAAGCTGCTTGACCCGCAGGGCATCACCATCGACAACCTCTCCGATTTGGTGAAGGCGAACTACGTGACCCAGAGCCGCTTCAACGAACTGACTAAGGGCACGCTGCTCGAGGATCAGATCAAGTGACGCGACGGTTCGACGGATGGGGCACACGGCCGTCGTGGCGTGCGCCCCATCCCCTCGCAACACAATATGAGGAGTGATGAAATGTCCCAAACAGACACCATTCTGATGATGGAGAACATCACCAAGACGTTCGGACCGGTCAAGGCCCTGACCGACGTGAATCTGGAGGTGGGCCGTGGCGAGATCCACGCCATCTGCGGCGAGAACGGCGCGGGCAAATCGACGTTGATGAACGTGCTTTCCGGTGTGTATCCATACGGCAGCTACAGCGGAAGGATCGTCTTCGACGGCAAGGAATGCAGATTCCGCACGATCAATGACTCCGAGGCCGATGGCATCGTGATCATCCATCAGGAGCTGGCGCTGAGCCCGTTCCTGTCCATCGCCGAGAACATCTTCATGGGCAACGAGCGGGCCAGGGCCGGCGTCGTCGACTGGGACCGGACCCGCGCCGAGGCCAGAAAGCTGTTGGATCGCGTGGGCCTCCCGGAGGATCCGGACACCAGGATCATGGACATCGGTGTCGGCAAGCAGCAGCTCGTCGAAATCGCCAAGGCTCTGAGCAAGGACGTGAAACTGCTCATCCTCGACGAGCCCACCGCGGCCCTGAACGACGAGGACTCCGCCCATCTGCTCGGTCTGGTGCGCCAGCTGCGCGACGAGCAGGGCGTGACTAGCATCATTATCACGCACAAGCTCAACGAGGTCGCCGCCATCGCCGATAACGTCACCATTATTCGTGACGGCTCCACCGTCGGACAGATGTACGTGACGCCGGAGACACCACTCGATCAGGACGAGCTGATCCGCAAGATGGTCGGTCGCCCGCTGCACAACTTGTATCCGGATCATCCCTCTAACAAGCCGGGCGAGGAATATCTGCGCATCGAGGATTGGACCGTGCATCATCCGCTCGACGTCGAGCGCGTGATCGTGGACCACGCGAACATCAACGTGCGCGCCGGCGAGATCGTCGGGCTCGCGGGGCTGATGGGTGCCGGCCGCACCGAGTTGGCTATGAGCGTGTTCGGACGGTCCTATGGCTCGAACATCTCAGGCAACGTGTACGTCAAAGGCAGGAAGGTCAACCTGCCGAGCGTGCAGGCCGCCATCGACGCCGGAATCGCCTACGCTACCGAAGATCGCAAGGTATACGGCCTAAACCTGTTGCAGAACATCCGTGAGAACGCCTCGCTCGCCTCGCTGAAGAAGATGAGCCGGCACGGTGTGATGGACGATAACATCGAACGCAAGGAGGTGGAAGAGTACCGCAAGGACTTCCACATCAAATGTCATGACATCGATGTGAACGTCGGCACGCTTTCCGGCGGCAACCAGCAGAAGGTCGTACTCGCCAAATGGGTGATCTCCCAGCCGGACATCCTCATCCTCGACGAACCGACCCGAGGCATCGACGTCGGCGCCAAATACGAGATCTACGAGATTATCGACCAGCTGGCCGACGCCGGTAAGGCCGTCATTGTGATCTCCTCCGAGCTGCCGGAACTCATCGGCATCTGCGACCGCATCTACACCGTAAGTTACGGCGTCGTCACCGACAACGTCGAGAAGAATGGATTCACTCAGGAATACTTGATGAAGGGAATGACCAAGGAAAGGAAGGTGGACGCCCGATGAGCGCCGCAACCGCAACATCTGCACAGAAGAAAGAGAAGGTCAGCCTGCTGGCCACTATCGGCAACAACGCCCGCCAATACGGCATCGTCGGCGCATTGCTCGTGATCGTCATCGCCTTCGAGATCCTCACTGGAGGTGTGCTGCTCAAGCCGAACAGCTTCGTGTCGCTAATCCAGCAGAACGCCTATGTGATTATCCTCGCCATCGGCATGGTGATGGTCATCATCGCCACCCACATCGACTTGTCTGTCGGTTCGTTGGTCGCCTTCATCGGCGGCGTCTGTGCCCTGCTGATGGAGCGCGCAGGCATGAACTGGATGCTTGCTATCCTCCTCTCCCTCATCGTCGGCCTCATCGTTGGCGTCTGGCAGGGATTCTGGGTGGCCTACGTGGGTATCCCGGGCTTCATCACTACCTTGGCCGGTATGCTGATGTTCCGAGGGCTCGCCACCGTGATTGTCGGCGAATCCGTGCCGATCACCTCCAATGCCTTCCGTGGCATCGCCCGTGACTATCTGCCGAACATCTTGGGGTTCTGGGGGCCGTTCGATGGTCTGACCCTTGTCGTCGGCGTGCTGTGCATCGTCGGCTACGCCTTCTCCCAGCTGCGCAAGCGCAAGCGCGTCGAGAAGGTCGGATTGGTGCCCGAACCGATGAACTTGACTATCCTCAAGATCGTCCTCGCGGCCGTGGTCATTGCGTTCGTCACCTATCTGCTGGCCTCTTCGGGCAACGCGGAACAGGGCGGCATCCCGATTATGCTCGTCATCGTCGGCGTGCTCGTGCTCGCCTACAACTTCATCCTGACCCGGACCGTGTTCGGTCGTCACGTCTACGCCGTCGGCGGCAATCGCAAGGCAGCCATCCTTTCCGGTATCAACACCAAGCGCGTCGACTTCCTGCTGTTCGTCCATATGGGCTTCCTCTCCGCTGTCGCCGCGGTCTGCATGCTGTCCCGTCTGGCCTCCGCGACCGCACAGGCCGGCATGGAGTTCGAAATGGACGCCATCGCTGCCTGCTTCATCGGCGGTACGGCCGTCACCGGCGGTATCGGCACGATTCCGGGGGCAGTGGTCGGCGCATTCGTGATGGGCGTCATCAACCAGGGTCTGTCGATCATGGGTGTGGACACCGCCGTGGTGAAGACCATCAAGGGTCTTGTACTCCTGCTGGCCGTCGCCGTGGATATCATGTCCAAGCGCAAGAAGAGCTGATCTGTTCCGAATCCCCTCCGGCGGATGGGGGTCCGCATCGCCGCGATGCGGACCCCCATCCGCCCGTCCCGTGCTCATTGTCGAAAGAAAAGGAATCCCCATGCGACTGAATACGCATTCCACCGCCCGTCTCTATGCGCTCACCTGCCTCGCCTGCGTGATCTGGCTTGCCCAGTCGCTGATGCAGGCACAGGCCGACGGTTCGTTGCTCGACTGGTCTACCATCGTTTTCTCGCTGTGTTTGCTCGTCGTGATCGGCTGGTGCGCCCGTTGCGCCGTCGTTGGCTGGAACACGAAGGACGGCGATCAGGCGGCGACGTCCCACGATGCGGGGACCACGAAGGAGCATCGTCGATGACATGTCCGTCGTGAAACGCGGAGGTGGTCGCAGATTGGCCGAAATCGCGTCCGAACGGGGCATGGCGTGTACATTAGCTAGATATGAACGCAATGAACGCTTTCCATCCATCGGCCATGGACCTGATCCGCACCGGGCTGCAAAACCTCGACGACGCACGCGCGAACCTTGATCGGCTCAAAGCCGACGGCGTGTCCGACGAACGGCTGGTTGGCATGCTCAAGGCCCTGTCCAAGGCATGCGACCCGGACTGCGCGCTTTCCAACTTCGTCGACATCACCAACGCGATGCAAAGCCAGGGGCGCGACTTCGACGCCATGGTGCCCGACGAGGCGGCGCTCGAACGGCTCATCACCGTGCTCGGCGTATCCGATGAAATGGGCAAGCTCATGCGATTCCGTCCAGAACTCGTGGAGGCCGCAGCCAACGATGCCTGCGAAAGCCACCTTTACAATCACGAACAGCGCAGAGCGCATGTGCTCAAATCGGTAGGAGCCGATCCCAATGACCACACCATGCCGACCGCAAGCCTGCCACTTGCCGAAGCTGCGACGGCGCTACGTAAAACCTATCGCAAACAACTCGCCGCAATCATGGCGCAAGACGCCACGGCGAACGATCCCATCGAAATCCAACCGCGCATCAGCACCGAACTTTCCGACCTTGCGGACGCGGCGCTTGAAGGCGCGCTCGCCATCGCACGCCATGAAGTGGACGGCAGCGAACATGTGCGTTTCGCCATCATCGGCATGGGCAAACTGGGCGCACAGGAGCTCAACTATGTATCCGACGTGGACCTGATCTACGTGGTGGAACCCGCCGACATGGACACCAACGGCATGGCACTCAGCCGAATCGGCACCAAAATAGCCACCACGCTGCAACGTGTATGCCAATCCGTCATCATGGGCGTCGCAGAACCGACACTCTGGCAGATCGACGGTGGACTACGCCCCGAAGGCAAGGACGGTCCGCTGGTACGCAGACTCGAATCCCACGAAGCCTATTACGAGCAATGGGCGGAAAACTGGGAATTCCAGGCCCTGCTCAAAGCCCGCCCGGTAGCCGGCGACACCGACCTCGGACAAGCGTATATGGATATGACCCGACCGTTCGTTTGGACAGCTTCCAAGCGAGACAACTTCGTCTATGACTGCCAGCAGATGCGCAAACGTGTCGAAGACCTTATTCCCAACCCGCTGAAAGACCGCGAAATCAAACTCGGCAGGGGAGGCTTGCGCGACGTCGAATTCACCGTGCAGATGCTCCAACTCGTGCACGGCCGCTCCGACGAAGCATTGCGTACCAGCTCCACACTCGAATCCCTGCAGGCCTTGGCCGAAGGCGGGTACGTCTCACGCAAACAAGCCAAGAAACTTTCATGGGACTACCGATTCGAACGTGTGATGGAACACCGCCAGCAAATGTGGGCGCTCAAACGCACCCACCTGTTCCCAGACCTCGGCAAAGCCAACGCTGGCGGTCTTGAACGCAAACGAGACATCACCATCGACGAGCTGAACCAAAATCCCGAACTACGTCGACTCGCGCGCGCATTTCACATGCATCCCGAAGAACTTGTCAACAAATACGATGAGACACGTCGTGAGGTGCGTCACCTGCACATGGACATCTATTACCGGCCCATGCTGCCCATCAACGCGGGACTCGACGACGAACAGGTGGAACTCTCCACGAAAGCCACGCAGGAACGATTCGAATCCATCGGATTCGCCGATGCCGACGCGGCCATGCGGCACGTCACCGCGCTCACCGCAGGCATCTCCCGTGCGGCAAAAATCAACCGCATCCTGCTCCCCGCAGTACTGCAATGGCTCGGCGAAGGGCAGAATCCCGACATGGGACTGCTTAACTGGCGCAAACTTGAAGAAAACTTCGGCTCCGAAAGCGGATACCTCGGATTCCTACGCGATTCACCATCCGCGGCACAACGCCTATGCCACGTACTATCCAACTCACGATTCCTCGGCGACGCACTCAACAAATCCGTCGAATCAGTCACATGGCTCGGCAACGACGACTCTTTGCAACCACGTTCGCGAGAAAGCCTCGACATTCAAACCAAGGCGACGCTTGAACGCAATGCCGGCAACGTCAACGATTTCGCCAACTCCATCCGAGCCATGCGCAGACACGAAATCGAACGCATCGGTCTCGCTTGGATGAGTGGCGTGATCGACGATGAAGCATCGCTCGCCGGCATGACCGACGTATACGACGCGGCCATCGAAGCATCGCTGCAGTGGGCCATCCAGCATCGCATCAACGACATACAGATCGACGAAGCTCCGGCGGCGATCGCCATCATCGGCATGGGACGGTACGGCGGTAGGGAAGTGAACTTCAGCTCTGATGCTGACGTGATCATCATCTACAGGCCGGCCGAAGGTGCCGATGACGACCAAGCCAACCTTTTCGCACGAAAAGTGCAGGAAGACCTACGTGCGATCCTGCAAGGTCCAACCACATTCGAACCAAAAATCGAACTTGACATGGATCTTAGGCCTGAAGGCAAAAACGGACCGCTCGTACGTTCCTACGCGTCCTGCGAGGAATACTATCGATCCTGGGCAAGCACATGGGAGCATCAGGCGCTGTTACGCGCACGATATGCGGCAGGCGACGCGTCTCTTGCCGAGGATTTCCTCATGAATATCGCCGACCCGTTGCGTTATCCGAAAATCGATCTTACGGAAACGCAGATCGCCGAAATCCGCAAACTCAAGGCACGTATGGAAGCTGAACGTCTGCCGCGCGGAGTACGTAGGGATCGCCATCTGAAGCTCGGCAAGGGCGGACTGTCTGACGTTGAGTGGACGATCCAGTTGCTGCAATTGCAGCATGCGGGAGACAATGCCAACTTGCGTGTCAACGGTACGTTGCAGGCATTGAACGAGTTGGAACATCGCAAGCTGATTTCCGCTGGCGATGCTGTGGTGTTGCGTAAGGCATGGCGTATGTGCACGGCCGCGCGCAACGGCAGTTATCTGTGGAGCGGACGCGTCAATCAGGCTGATATTTTGCCGGACGATTCATATTCGCTGGGAGGCATCGCCGTGTATCTCGGTTACGATGCGAATCGCGGCCAACATTTCGAAAACGACCTGCTCGCCGTGATACGCAAAGCCCGTGACGTAACGGAACGCCTGTTCTACGGTCGTTCGTGAGTCGTGCCATTTGAACGGCTAGGAGCATGGTGTGGCCGTCGGACCGAAGTTATACGGCTCTGACGGTTATGCTGATTCAGGGTTTCGTGCATGGAAGGATGGAGGTTGCGCCACGAATACTTGTGAACACGCGGTGAACTGGCAGGGTCTGCATTTCAGGCTATAGTTGGCTAGGTCACTTCGAGTGGCCACCTTCAACCACAAGTTGCATGAAAGGTGAGCCGTTGTCTTCAGTACTCGAACAGGCGGTTGAAACGCCGATGGTCGGGAAAAGCGTCATCACATTGGATGATCTTTCCATTCGCCAGATTCAAGAATTACTCCACAAGGCGCAGTACATTGATTCTCATCGTAAAGAAGTGGCGCACACCTGCGACGGCAGGGTGCTCGCCACTTTATTTTATGAGCCCAGCACCCGTACGCGTCTGAGCTTTGAAACCGCCATGCTCCGACTCGGCGGCAAGGTGATCGGCTTCGCCGGCGCCCAGCTCGCTTCCGTGACCAAGGGCGAAACCATTTCGGACACCCTGAAAACCGTGTCCAACTACGTGGACGTGGTGGCGATCCGCCACCCGAAGGAAGGCGCCGCGCTCGTGGCGTCCCGTGCAGCCTCCGTGCCGGTCATCAACGCCGGCGATGGTGGACATATGCACCCCACGCAGACTCTGGCCGATCTTGCGACGATGCAGTCGCGCTTCGGTCGCGTGAACAATCTGACTGTCGGACTGTGCGGCGATCTGACTTTCGGGCGCACCGTGCATTCCCTGATCGAAACCCTGTGCCGTTTCGGCAACGTGAACTTCGTGCTGATCAGCCCGGATGAGCTCAAGACCCCGCAGTATGTGCTCGACCGCATCAACGCCACCGACTCCTGCTCCTACACGGAAGTCAAGGATCTCGTTTCCGTGATCGGCGATCTCGACGTGCTGTACATGACCCGAGTGCAGAAGGAACGCTTCTTCAACGAAGACGACTATCTGCGACTGCGCGACACCTACATTCTCGACGAAGCCAAGATGGCTTACGCCAAGAAAGACATGGCCGTGCTGCACCCGCTGCCGCGAGTCAACGAAATCGCCGTCGAAGTGGATGACGACCCACGCGCTGCCTACTTCGAACAGGTCAAGAACGGCATGCTTATGCGCATGGCATTGGAAAGCTCGGTGGTCGGAGACGAACTGCCGGGATATGAACCGCTTGAATCCAAGGAGGTTGCAGCCTGATGGAAGTCACCAGCATTCAGAACGGCATCATCATCGACCATGTGCCTGCTGGCACCGCGCTCAAGGTGCTCGAATACCTGAAAATTGATCCGGCTAAGACCAAGCTCGCGCTGATCATGAACACCGACAGCCACATGTTCGGCACCAAAGACATCATCAAAATCGAAAGCGAAGAGGAAGCCGAAACCATCGACCTTGACGTGCTCGGCCTTGTGGCACGCACCGCAACCGTCGGCATTGTGCGCGGCGGTAAAATCGTAGAGAAAAAGCAGCCTACACTGCCGGAACATGTGGTCAATATCATCAAATGCGTGAACCCGCGCTGCGTGACTACCACCGAGCCGGCCGTACAGATGTTCCACCTGGTGCATTCCGACCGTCAGGAATACCGCTGCGACTACTGTGACGAGGAAGCGAAGTTCTGACCCATGACCCTCACCCTTCACGACATCAAGGTTTGGAACACCGGCGAAGTCATCGACCTGATCGTCCCATCTGACGCTGATGAAACGGTGGACGCTTCGGCCATGACCATCGCCCCGGGATTCGAAGATCCCCACGTCCACTTCCGCGATCCGGGCCAGACCTACAAGGAATCCATGGTTTCCGGTTGCGCGGCTGCCGCCTCTGGCGGGTATACGAACGTGCTCATCATGCCGAACACCGTTCCCGCCATGGATGGCGTGAAGGTGACGGCGGGGGAACCGGGCGCCAGTGAAGTGCTCGACGCCGGTTTCGACACGGTCATCGACTATTTGCAGCATTACGAACAAGCCCATGATGTGACCTTGCCGGTGCGTTATGACCTGTGCGTATGCGCTTCCAAAGGGCGTACAGGCAAGGAAGCAACCGACGTGGCCGACTGGATCGGCTACCTGCCTGAACACGATGACGACAACAAGGACGCCTACCAGCTGTGCCACCCGGTGACCGCCATCAGCGATGACGGTTCCGCGGTAACACCGGAAATCCTCGACCAAGTGTTCGACAACGTCAAGAAATCAGGCTTATACCTGATCGAGCATTGCGAACACCACGACACCGGGGCGGTCAATGAAGGTCCCGTATCACGAGAACTGGGCGTACCCGGCATTCCCGAAGATACCGAACTGAAAATCGTCGAACGCGATATCGAGATGGCGCGCAAAACCGGCGTGCATGTGCACTTCCAGCATGTCAGCACTGCGATTTCTTTCGACGCGATTCGCAAGGCCAAAGCTGAAGGCTTACCGATCACGTGCGAAACTGCACCGCACTACGTTGCGTTGTGCGATGAAGCATTGCTGAAATACGGCACTCTCGCCAAGATGAATCCGCCGTTGCGCTCCGAAGAGGATCGCAAGGCAACCATCGCAGCCGTAGCTGACGGCACCGTCGATCTGCTGGCCACCGACCATGCACCGCATACCATGGAAGAGAAGGACCTTGGTTTCCTCGATGCTCCGAACGGCATCATTGGTCTTGAATGCGCGTATGGCGTATGCCACAAGATTCTTGTGGACGGCGGCTTTATCTCCGACGAACGCCTGATTGAACTCATGTCGACTGCGCCAGCCGAACTTATGGGCCACAGCAAGGCCGACGTCACAGCGTTGCTTGACGAATACGCAGACGCCGTCCCCGGAGACGACGACACCAAACGCGTGCTGGACCTCGTCAAGGTTCCTGCAGAAGACCGCGCGGATCTGGTAGTGCTCAACACCGACGAGGCATGGACCGTGAATCCTGAACGATTCCATTCCTCGGCTCGTAACACCCCGTTTGGCGGATGGCAGGTCACCGGCCGTCCGCTCGCCACCATCATCGGCTCGAAACTGGTCTTCAGCCGTATCAACAAGGAGGATTGATGGATCGCCTGATCGAAGCAATCGAAGCCAAGCAGAATCCGAGCGTTGTGGGACTTGACCCGACCGAAGCGCTCGTGCCAGCGCAAATCGTGGCCGGCTTTGCCGAGGAGATCAGCGAACAGGTTGAAGATCCGGCGGAAGCGCCTGCCATGCAGCTTTCCGTGGCCTTCTTCGAATTCAACCGCGCCATCATCGACGCCGTCGCAGACATCGTGCCTGCGGTCAAACCGCAGATCGCCATGTATGAGACGCTCGGTCCGGCAGGCATCGACGCCTACACCATGACCTGCGAATACGCCAAGCAGCAGGGCCTGTACGTGCTCGGTGACGTCAAGCGCGGAGACATCGGCTCTACCGCGGCTGCATATGCTCATCACCTCAGCGGTATAGGATTGGACGACACCGCCTATGATCCATGGCATGAGGATGCGGTGACCGTGAACCCATACCTCGGCACCGATGGCATCACGCCATTCGTCGACGCCGCCACCGCCAACGACAAAGACATTTTCGTGCTTGTACGCACCTCCAATCCGTCTAGCAGTGAACTGCAGGAACTCGAACTCGCCTCCGGTGAACGCGTATACGAGCATGTCGCCGATCTGGTGGAAGGCTGGGGAGCCGAAACCATCGGCAAGAACGGCTATTCACGTGTAGGCGCAGTGGTCGGAGCCACGCACCCGGAGGAAGGCAAGGCATTGCGCGCACGCATGCCGCACACGTTCTTCCTTGTACCGGGATACGGCGCTCAAGGCGGCACCGCGCAAGGCGTGGCCGGCATGTTCGACCGTGACGGCATGGGTGCGCTTGTCAACTCGTCACGTGGCGTTATCGGTGCATGGAAAAAGTCCGGCAAGTATTCTGAATCCATGAGCGCCGACGATGCTCTGGATCTGGTTGCGGAATCAGCCCGTGAGGCAGCCAAAGATATGCGTGACAATCTGCGTGCGGTCTTGCCGTAACCTGCCGACTGGCCAACTGTTCAATCTGAAAGAAAAACAACCACCAAACCATCGAACGTAACAGAGAGGGAGTTCATGACCACCGCAACAACGTTCGTTCCGACCGTTGCCGAAGCGACTGCGGCAGGCTTTTTCCCGAGCCGGCATGAAGTCGAGGTCGTTGACAATCAGGAACTGACTGACGGCGTGTACCGTTTGACGTTCCGTGACGAATACATCGCCAGCCATGCAAAGCCGGCACAATTCGTTGACGTATATTCCAACGATCCAAGCAAGCTGATGCCGCGTCCGTTCGGCGTTTGCGAAACCAACGGCGACGAAGTCAGCCTCATGTTCGCCGTGGTAGGCAAGGGCACCGCAGAATTTGCCGGATTGAAAGCTGGGGACACCATTCGTGTGATGGGCCCGCTCGGCAATTCGTTCAAGACCAAGGAGCCCGCCAATTATGTGCTCGTGGCAGGAGGTCTTGGCGTGCCTCCGCTCGTGCATGCGGCACAGCATATCGCCGGCATCGAAGGCGCGGTCAGCACCGCGGTGTTCGGCTACCGCAACGTGCGTTTCGGCGACGAATATGCGGGCAAGTATGCCGACAAGGTGTACAGCATCGACGAGAGCGAAGGCAACGTGATCACCTTGCTTGACCGCATCGAAGGCGAGTTGATGGATTCGGGACTCAAGCCGGTGATTCTGACCTGCGGTCCTCTGCCGATGATGAAGGCCGTCGCCGCATGGGCCGTGAAGCGTGACATGGCGTGCCAGCTGAGCTTGGAACAGCGCATGGGCTGTGGCTATGGCACTTGCGTGCTGTGTACGGTCGACACGTTGGACGGACGTTTGAAGGTCTGCTCCGATGGTCCGGTCTTTACTCGCGAACGTTTGGGATGGGGTGAATGAGATGATCGACGATACCCAGCATGAGAACCTGTACGGTTCGTACGAGTGGAAGCATCCCACGCAGGTGGCGGGCGTGCCGTGGAAGAATCCGGTCGCCACGGCTTCCGGCACCTTCCAGTATGCGGCGGTCCGCTGGTTCTACGACGTGAGCCAACTGGGCGCGGTCACCACCAAGGGCGTCTCCCCGGTGCCATGGGAAGGCAATCCCGGCATTCGTACCGCTGAAGGCCCATCCAGCAACATCAACGCGGTCGGCCTGCAGAACCCGGGTGTGGACCATTATTTGGAAGACGACCTGCCCAAGCTCAAGGCCATCAACGCCACGGTCATCGCCAATGTGGCCGGTCACTGCGACGACGACTATGTCGAAGTCGTGTCCAAGCTGAATGATTCTCCGGCAGACATGCTGGAAATCAACGTGAGCTGCCCGAACGTGTCCGCCGGAGGTATGAGCGTCGGCACTGATCCGGTGGCGTTGAGCCGTCTGATCACCCGCCTGCGCAAGCTCACCGACAAGAAGATGATTGTCAAGCTCACGCCGAACGTCACCGACATCACCGTGCCTGCCCGCGCGGCCGTGGAAAGCGGCGCCGACGCGCTGAGCATGATCAACACACTGCTCGGCATGCGCATCAACATTCGCACTGGAGAACCGATCATCGACCATGTGACCGGCGGCGTTTCCGGACCGGCCGTGCTGCCGATGGGACTCGTGGCCGTGTGGAAGACCCGCTCCGCATTACCGAACACTCCGATCATCGGCATCGGCGGCATCGATTCCGGTGAGAAGGCGCTTGAATACCTGTATGCCGGAGCGAACGCCGTGGAAGTCGGTGCGGCCGCACTGTTCGAACCGACCGCGCCATTGCGTGTGGCCCGCGAACTCGACGAGCTGCTCGACGCACGTCCCGAACTCGCAGACAAGCTCGCCAAGGGCGAAACTTGGCGTTGACCTCGATCATTCATCAAAGGAGCATGACATGACTGAATCCCTCGACCACCGTTTTACCAAGTTCCTGCTGGAAGCGCAGGCGCTGAAATTCGGCGAGTTCACGCTGAAGTCCGGTCGTAAGTCGCCGTATTTCATCAATGCGGGCGCATTCAACGACGGACGTAAGATCGCCACGCTCGGCGCATTCTATGCGGAGAAGATCGCGGCGGAAATCGAAGCAGGCAATCTGCCGAACGACATCGACACCATTTTCGGTCCTGCCTACAAGGGCATTCCGCTGGGCGTCTCCACCGCGATCGCTCTGACTTCCGGCCACGGTATGGAAGTCGGCTACACCTTCGACCGCAAGGAGAAGAAGGATCATGGCGACGGCGGCATGATGGTCGGCACCCAGCTGACCGACGGCATGAAGGTACTGCTCGTCGACGATGTGATGACCGCAGGCACCGCAGTACGCGAGGTCATTCCCAAGCTCAAGGCCGAAGCGGATGTGGAGGTCGTCGGCTTGGTGCTTTCCGTGGATCGTATGGAAAAGACCAAGGATTCCGACACGTCCGCGGTGAAGGCCGTCGAAGCAGAGTTCGGCTTCCCGGTATTCGCCATTGCCAACGTGCGCGAGATCTTCGAGGCCGGCCAGCATATCGAAACCGCTGACGGCACCGCGTATGTGACCGACGAGATCAAGGCCGCTGCCGACGCTTATCTGGAGCAGTATGGTGCCTGAATTCTATAGGCGGGTCCTACAGTTGAACATATGAAAAGTGCCTCACACCAATCGAAAGCATCGGTGCGAGGCACTTTTCAATCTCATATCAGAGTGCATCCAGTTGATGAGTGCATTCAGTCGATCAGGTTGTATCCATGGTCGGCCACCACCGACTTGAGCTTCTCCAAATAGTTTTCCGCGGCCTTCGACAGCTTCGCACGCTCGTTCGTGATCCAGCCGACCAGCATGGTCTCATCGGTGTCAAGCGGCACGGTCACGATTTTCTCATTGTTGAGATCGCCGTTGTCGATGCCGGTGCACACGGTGTAGCCGTTCAGACCGATGATGAAGTTCAGAATCGTCGCACGGTCGGTCACGTTGATCTGCTTGGGGGAGTATTCCGGCCAGACCGCCTCTTCGGCGAAGAAGAAGCTGCCCTCCTCGCCCTGCTCGTACTGGATGAACGGGAACGGCTTCAAGTCGTCCATCGTGACTTTCTTCTTGCCGGCCAGTGGATTGTTGCGTGAAATGAACACATGCAACGGAGCACGGAACAGTGGATGGAATTCCAAATGCTTTTCGCGCAACATCTTGCCAATCACGTCTTTGTTGAAATCGGACAGGTAGATGATGCCGATTTCGGAAAGCATGTTCGCCACTTGGTTGATGATGTCTTTGGTGCGCGTCTCACGAATGGTGAACTCGTATTCGTCGGATTTGATGGAGTTGATCATTTCCACGAACGCTTCGACGGCGAACATGTAATGCTGTGTGGACACGGAGCACAGCTGCTTGCGTGGCTTCGCGTTCTTGTAACGTTCTTCGAGCAGCGACGCCTGATCGAGCACCTGGCGCGCGTAGGTGAGGAATTCCGCTCCGTCCACGGTCAAGGCGATGCCTTGCGACGAGCGGGTGAAGATCTCGATGCCAAGCTCGTTCTCGAGTTCCTTCACAGACGAGCTCAACGCGGGCTGTGACACGTACAGCTCGTGCGAGGCTTCGTTCATGGAACCGCATTCCACGATTTTCACAATATATTTCAGCTGAAGAAGAGTCATAAATTCAGGTTAGAGCCATGTACTGACCGTGGGGGAGTGCTTATACCCTCTTGTCTGGATAGTGGACTGCCGATCGCGCAGATCAAGGACGTGAAAAAACCAATTGCAGCTTGACGAGGATCGCACACAGTTGGAAACCCCACAAACCGTGCTCGACAAAACCGGTCAGGTGTTCGCCCAATGGGAGCGGACCGGCTTGACGGGTCAGGCCTACAAGCAAAAGAGTTGTCCCTATCGGAGTGCTCCATATCGGCATAAGCGACAAAAAGGGATTGCCCGGCTTTCTACACACCAGACAATCCCGTTCGTCACAACCTACTACAGTTCGGTCTACTGGTACAGATGGCCGCCCTGCTCGCGGAAGCGCTCGCTCATCTCTTGCATGCCGGCAGCGATGGTTTGCGCGTCGGCGACGAGCTTCTCCTGTGCTTCGGCATTACCGAATTTTTTGCGGATGTTTTGGCTGATGGCCATGGAGCAGAACTTCGGACCGCACATCGAACAGAAATGCGCCATCTTCGCAGGCTCGGCCGGCAAAGTATCATCATGGAACGCGATGGCGGTGTCCGGATCGTAGCTCAGGTTGAACTGGTCAAGCCAACGGAATTCGAAACGTGCCTTGCTCATGGCATTGTCGCGGTCGATGGCATGCGGATGATGCTTGGCGATATCAGCCGCATGGCAGGCGATCTTGTATGCGATCACACCTTGCTTCACATCGTCCTTATTTGGCAGCCCAAGATGTTCCTTCGGCGTCACATAACACAGCATGGCAGTGCCATAGCGGGCGATTTCCACACCGCCGATCGCCGACGTGATGTGGTCGTAGCCGGGAGCGGTGTCGGTGGTGAGCGGTCCAAGCGTATAGAACGGCGCGTCCTTGCAGATCGCCTTTTCCATCTCGATGTTCATGCGCACGGTGTCGAACGGAATATGGCCGGGTCCTTCGATCATCACCTGCACGTCGTGTTCCCATGCGCGCTGCGTAAGCTCGCCCAAAGTCATCAGTTCGGCGAACTGTGCCGCATCGTTCGCATCGGCAAGCGATCCCGGACGAAGTCCATCACCCAGTGAGAATGCGACATCGTACTTGGCGAAGATCTCACACAACTCATCGAAATGCGTATACAGGAAGCTTTCCTGATGATGCTGCAAACACCATTCGGCCATGATCGAACCGCCACGCGAAACGATGCCCGTCATACGATTCGCCGTCAACGGCACGAAACGCAGCAGCACACCGGCGTGAATCGTCATGTAATCCACGCCTTGCTCGCACTGTTCGATCACTGTGTCGCGGAACAGTTCCCAGCTGAGCTTGGACGCATCATCCTCCACCTTTTCGAGCGCCTGATACATTGGCACGGTGCCGATCGGCACGGGGGAGTTGCGCAGAATCCATTCACGAGTGGTGTGAATGTCGTTGCCGGTAGACAGATCCATCACAGTGTCGGCACCCCACTTGGTGGCCCACGTGAGCTTCTCCACCTCCTCGTCAATAGACGAAGTGACCGCCGAATTGCCCATATTGGCGTTGAGCTTGGTGAGGAACTTCGAGCCGATGATCATGGGTTCAGCTTCGGGATGGTTGATATTGCAAGGCATGACCGCACGCCCTGCGGCCAGTTCGCTGCGTACCAATTCCACGCTGCAATGCTCGCGCTCCGCCACATAGCGCATTTCCGGCGTGATGATGTTGTGGCGCGCGTACCACATTTGCGTCACCGGATGATCCTTGGCCTTCATCGGCTTATGCTGGCGACCACGCCATTCCTTGGAAGCCTTGCCACGTTTGATGGCGCGTTTGCCGTCATCTTCCAAATTGCGGCGACGTCCTTCATATTCTTCGACGTCTCCACGGTCAAGAATCCAGTCCAAACGTAGGGGAGCGAGACCCTCCTTCGGATCGCATTTCGGACCTTCGGTGTTGTAATCCTTGAATGGTGCGTTCGGTCCGACGCCAGGAGTGTCAGACAGTTTGATTTCAGTGTACGGCACTTGCAGATCGTAGGAACCGAATTCGTTTTCGAAATGCACCGGCGTGGTTTTGCGAATATGTGCTTTGTCTCGCTGCTTGGAATCGCGTGCGGCAATGTCGACGCGCTGTTGCTTGGCAAGCTTGGAGGCGGCCTTGGCTTCCTTCGCATTGGTGAACTTCTTTTCGCAGGATGCGCCGTCGGCTGTGTTGTCAGTGTTGATTTCCGCTGTTTTCTGGGCTTTCACGCGCGGCGCGTACCCGTGCTTCGTGTCGCCACGTACGGCTTTCCAGCGCGCTACCATATTGCGGGTTGCAGCTTCCGGATCATCGGCTCCTGCAATCGCGGACACCACGAACCAGCCTGCCGCCTTTGAATGCGCCAGCATCTCCATATCATCTGCGGTCACGCCACCGCCTACCACTACCGGAAAACCACTGGCTGAACAAATGGTGTTGATCTGCTCTTCGTCAAGCGTGCGACCGGAACCGTCATTGCCGCCTACGGACGCTTCCGGCTTGGTGACGGAAACATGCAGTGGTGCCGCACCGATATAGTCGATGCAGCCGTCGGGCAATTCGTTGATGAGTTTGACCAGGCTTTCCGTTTCGGCGGACAAGCCCACGATGGCATCTTCGCCAAGCAGTGCACGGGCTTCGCGCGGTTCCATATCGGTCTGTCCGATGTGCACGCCGTCAACCTTGATGCCTTTGCTGCGGGCCTGCCAGACCACGTCCACACGGTCGTCGATCACGAATGCCACGGAATCCGACTTATTGTTGTCTTCGATGATTTGCGCGATATCACGCGCCATGTCGGTGAGATCCTTCGCGTCAGCGTCTTTGACGCGCAGTTGGATGAAGCTTGCGCCCCCGCGCAATGCGTCATCGATGACGTCGGTGATCGGTCGGCCTTTGCAATCCTGTGGTCCTACCACAAAATAGGCGCTCAGGTCGAAGCTGTCTCGCATCGACGCATACGGATAATTGTTCATGATTCCCCCTTGATTATGCTGTTTTGGGTTGGGAAAACTTGATTTCGCAGGCAATGGGTATGCTGACGCGCCCGTATGCTCGGTTATACGGGATAGAAAACGGAATTACGATTGATGATTGCGCGATGCAGACTGTTTGGTCGACGCGTCTGCTGCGCAGACTTTTACGGATGCCAATTGACGCTGGCAATGCGTGTGCGCTACGACACTCATTCTTCGCTCCCTACGATGGTGTTAACCAACAGGTTCAAAGGGTCAGGCATTCGCCTATCTCAGCTCCGTTGGGGAGCCCCCCTGCTTTACGTGTTGGCTATGAATCTACGCCCTGCACTGGACGTAACTTTCATCGAAGCCCACAGGAGAGTTAGGCCAGCCGTCACTTTCGCATGCATCGCCTCCATCCGCGTCACGCCTCCGCTGCGCAACTCACAGCAAACTCTCCTTGCAGGCTAATCTATACTTCAGTTCAATGCATTGCGTGTGAAAGAGGTCGACTACATGTTGGAAACGGAACGGCTGACATTGAGGGCTTGGGCGGAAACAGATGCGGAAAGCTTGTACGCCTATGCGAAAGATCCGGATATCGGGCCTATCGCGGGCTGGCCCGCACACCGATCGAAAGAAGAAAGTCTCAATACGATTCGTCATGTGCTCAATGGCAAGGAATGCTACGCGATTTGCGAGCGCGGCAGCAATAACCCCATTGGTTCGATTGAGTTAAAGCTTAATGGTCATACGGATATGACGGATCGTGATGATGAGTGTGAGTTGGGTTACTGGCTGGGCAAGCCTTTCTGGGGGAGGGGTTATATGCCGGAGGCAGCCAAGGAGGTTATCCGTCATGGTTTTGTTGATCTTGGTATGAGTGCGATTTGGTGCGGCTATTATGACGGCAATCTGAAGTCGAAGCGGGTGCAGGAGAAGGTTGGTTTTGTCTATCATCACACGTGTGATGAGGTGCCGGTGCCTCGTATGCACGAGGTGCGTGTCGGGCACGTGAATGTTCTTACCAAATCACGCTGGCAAAATTTAGCTGCCTGCTGATTGTGCTAGAAGCTAACCTAGAATGCTTTGGAAGGGTCTTGGTGGGCTTCGAACGGATGCTGGTCAAGACCCTTTAGAGCTTCATGATGTTTTCCTCGATGCGACGGATGACGTCAATGAAAGCTTCATCGTTGTGCCCGGTTGGATCTGGCAGATTCCAATTATCGTCGAAAGCCTTGCCGATATAGGGACATCCCACGTCGCAGCCCATGGAGATCGCGGTGTCAGGTTTTGGAATATCCGAAATCAGCTTGGAGTATTGCGTTTTCTCCATGTCGATGCCGTAAAGCTCTTTCATGAGTCGTACGGCATCCTGATTGATCTGCGGCTTGGTTTCCACACCTGCGGAATAAAAATCACAATCGGTTCCGCGTAGATGCTTTCCCAACGCTTCGGCAATCTGGCTGCGGCATGAATTATGCATGCAAATAAAAGCCACTTTTCTCATAGCTTTCCCTGTCTGCGATGTTATGATTTCACGATTGCTGTCCCGTATTATACGTTTCGCCCAATGCTCCGCGTTCACATCATCGAATAACACAATGCCCGGTACGACCATGTCATAAGCTGGTCGTACCGAGCATTGGCTTGGATTATTCGCCCCAGACTTCTTCGGCGATGGACCTTACGAGTGCGATCTTGGCCCACTGCTGCTCCTCAGTGAGCTTGTTGCCTTCCTCAGTGGAGGCAAAACCGCACTGGGTGGACAGGCACAAGCGGTCAAGCGGCACATACTGGGCCGCTTCGGAGATGCGAGCCTTAATCACTTCCGGATCTTCAAGTTCCGGTCTCTTGGAGGTGACGAGGCCAAGCACAACCTGTTTATCGCCGGAAACCTCAGCCAGTGGCGCGAAGTCACCGGAACGGTCGTCGTCGAACTCCAGATAGTAGGCGTCCACGTTCTCTTCGCCGAACAGCTTGGCTGCGACCGGAGCATAACCGCCGGACGACAGCCACGTGGAATGGAAATTACCACGGCAGATATGGGTGTTGATCACCAAATCATCAGGCTGGTCTGCGATCACTGCGTTGATCACGTCAAGATTCTCCTGCTGCAGGCGGGCCGCATCCTCATCGCTCCAGCCGAGACGCTCACGCACGCTCTTGTCGCACAGGCGAGTCCAAGTGCAGTCATCGAACTGCACGTTACGGCAGCCGGCGGCATACAGGTCGGCAATGACCTGACGGTATGCGGCCACGATATCCGCGGTCAGCTCGTCGTCATCTTTGTAGAACTCGTCGTACGGGTAGGCGTTCTTGTTGCCGGTAAGCACGAAACGGGTCTGCGCTGGGGAAGGCATGGTCTGGCGAGCAACGGTATTGTCATCTTCAAACTGCCTGACGAACTTGAAATGCTCCACGAACGGATGATCGTGTCCGTCGAGCTTGCCGGTCACCGTGGCAGTGTCGGCGGGAGTGACCTCGTCATGGAAGGCAACGCGATGGGCGGCTGCGACATGGTCCACGCCGTTGAAGCCCCACATGAAATCGAAATGCCACCAGCCGCGACGGAATTCACCATCGGTGATGACATGCAGGCCGGCGGCCTTCTGCTTGGCAACCAGATCAGTGATCAGCCTGTCTTCGACAGCTTTCAATCCAGCGGCATCAATAATACCTGCAGCATAATCTGCACGAGCCTGCTTGAGTTCGTCCGGACGCAGATAAGAACCGACCACATCGGCGCGGAACGGCGCATTCTTGGAATATGTCATGATTCTCCTTCGACTATTGACTTGCAATTAACAATCACAACGACAAAACCAACAATATGCTATCCCACCACCCACAAACACGACGTATTCCATCCGCCTGGTTGACAACGTACTTCCGTCCATCCGCAGAGTTTTCAATGCTGGAATAAATGGGGGTAAATGACACTGCATGGCGTTCCGATATTGGCAGACGCGCGGCCGATGATTGTGCAAAGAATCGCGAAAGGCATGCGGAATCACGACATGAGTTGCGTTGTGTTCGTATATAATCGCAACGGACATGAACGACTGCAAGGAGGCTGCCATGACTGTGCCGCAACGAGTGCTTGACACTATGAATTCCGGACTGATCTACACCTGCGATGACGAAGAGATGATCAAAGCACAGAAGGAACAGATGGAACTGCTATACGACTTCAATGCAACCCGCCCCAGTCAAATGACGCAACGCAACGAAATCGCACGCCAACTGCTTGGCGAATTCGGCGAGGACGCTTATATCGAACCGCCGTTACATGCCAATTGGGGATGCAACACGTATTTCAGTGCGCACGCTTACGCCAATTTCAACCTTACGTTAGTTGATGATGGTGAAGTGCATATCGGCGAACATACCATGATCGGCCCGAACTGCACTATCATTACCACCGGCCATCCGATTCGTCCTGACCTGCGCGAGAAGGTCACACAGTATTCTCTGCCGGTCACCATCGGCCGTAATGTGTGGTTGGGCGCCAACGTTACCGTGCTTCCCGGCGTCACCATTGGCGACAATTCGGTGATTGGCGCATGCTCGCTGGTTACCAAAGATATTCCCGCCAATATGGTCGCATTCGGACAGCCATGCAAGGTGTATCGCGAAATCGGCGAACATGATGACGTCTACTATTGGCGTGACCGCATGATCAACCCACCCTATGACCAGAAGCAGTAAAACAAATCACTATCGACCAACCGTTCAAACAGGTCGAATCATCGTGGACTAGTCGTTATGACAGATCCACGATCCCATAATTTGCGACTGTCAAGCGAAATACCGGGCGCACCATTGCTCCACCACACGGGCAAGGTGCGCCTTCTTTGAAAACTCAGTCCTGGTTGCTCCAATCAATCATGCTTCCCACCATAACGTGCGAAACGTAACGCACGCATGTCCGCGGTAGATGTTTAGATAATTATCTAAATAAGAAAATGTGTGAACATTGCGAAGCGAAGGAGGAATGTATGGCAGGGGAGGGATTCAAAGCGCTCTCCGATCCCACGCGACGGCGCATTTTGGAATTGCTGCGCGAACGTGACATGACGGCTGGTGAACTTGCGGAACAATTCAACATGAGCAAACCGTCGATCAGCCACCATCTGACCACGTTGAAAACCGCGGGACTGGTAACCGACGAACGGCACGGGCAGAACATCATCTACAGTCTCAACACCACGGTGATGCAGGATCTGATCGGATGGTTCATGGGATTCATGGACGGCGATGGAAACGTCAATCAAGCGAATGATCAAACAGACAATAAATAAAGGAGGGTCTTATGCGCGGGAACAACTTGAACGATTTAAAAAACAACATCAACAATGCCGAAGACAAGAACAAGACTGATTCGGGGGAGAAGATCGCTCCGATCGGACGCAATCTGTGCATTGCGCTTGTTGCACTGTGTGTAGTCAACATCATCGCACATCTTGCCTGCTATAGTCGGCTTCCCGAAAACGTGCCGATTCATTGGGGTGCCGATGGTTCGGTCAATGGTTATGGCCCGCGTGCCGTAACGTTGATTCTTGATGTATTGCCGTTGCTGTGCTTGGGACTTTTCCTCGTCATCCCGAAGATGGACCCCAAGGGAGAAAACTACATGAAGGCCAGCGGACTGTATCGTGGATTCGTCATCGCGTTCACACTCATCATGTGCGGTGTCACATGGTTCACTGAAGCCACCGCATTCGGTGTAATCCCAGCTACCGGCGGTCCCGTTGGGCTTATTGTTAGCGTGGTATTGGGCGCGCTGTTCGTCGGCTTAGGCAATTACCTTCCGCGCATGCGCCAGAATTACACTTTCGGCATCAGAACGCCTTGGGCTCTGGTCGACGAGAACAATTGGAAGCGTACGCAGCGTGTGGGTGGCATCTCTTTCATGGTGTTGGGAGTGCTGTTGATTGTGGCGGGTGTTGTCAGCTCTGTTGTGCCTGTGGGCGACATGCTCATGGTCGCAATTATTGTGACGATAGCGGTTGGTGCAGCGCTCGTTCCTTATGTATACAGCTACCTGTTGTTCCGCCGCAGTCGCGGTTCGCGGCAAAACTGAAGTAACGTCATAGCGACGCTAGATACCGTCGCCTTGACACAGAACACAAATCAACGTTGACAAACGCCGTTGGCAATCTGGGAAAGTTTAATGAACGGACTCAGGAGAACCAATTGCAAACAGTGAAGGAATCGAATCTGAATTTCTTCAGTCCAACAATCGGGGTGCGGTTCACATGCGTGCGATCCGCACCCTTTGTTAATTCAAGTGTTCGTTTTGAAAAAGTCAGAAATCCATGCCCAAAGATTTCAGATCGCGGCGAGCCTGACCGGCGTTAGTGAAGCGGAACGCGTGCATGCCCACGGCCTGTGCGCCAGTGACGTTCTTCGCGGTGTCGTCGAAGAACACGCTGGATTCCGGCCTGAGATTGAAACGGCTCAGCGCCAGTTCGTAGATGTCGGCATTCGGCTTGTGCATCTTCTCTACGCCGGACACCACCGTGCCCTGCAGCAGGTCGCCGAGCTGCGGGAAACGTTCGAATGCGAAATGGAACGTCTCATGCGACCAATTCGTCAACCCCCACACGCCGTAGCCTGCAGCCTTCAAATCACGAAGCAGCTGTTCCATATCCGGAATCATGCGGGGGAGCGCATCGCCGTAACGTTCGATGTAATCGCGGAAAATCTCGGCGATCTCTTCGCCCTGTTCACGTACCACGTCGGGATAAATGGCTTCGAAATCCTCGCCATGGTCCATGCGATCCTCATAATCGTAGAAGCCGCACGGATCATTATCCGCGCAAATACGGTCTACAACCACTTGGGGGTACCTGCCTTCAAGGCATGCGCGCGTCTGCCAGTCGATAAGCACGCCGCAAAAATCAAAGACCACATCGGTGACGTTGGCACTGGGGGAGGTCATGAAAATCCTTCCTGCAAAATACGGATTGGCAACGCTAGTGTAGCGCAAAGCCACCGATGTTGGGGCTGGTGTTCGGTAAATTTGTTTTGCAATTAAAGTAATTGCAAAAATGCCGGCTGAATGCCGCCGATAATATCGCTCGCGATGATCGGATGGCCGATTTCCCCGAAATGCTGCTTTTTGGAATGCCCATAGATCTGCGGACGATGCCATCCACGCTGTTCGGATCGCGATGCGATCGAGCCCGCAAGACCATGTATGTAGGCTCCGGCCGCCACGACTTCGGGAACTAATGCCGGATCCTCGGCAAGCATATCGTCCTGTTGCGCGAGCAGGGCGCCCAACATGCCGGCAAGCACATCGCCCGATCCTGCGGTGGACATCCACGCCGGCGCGCGTCCGGAAAGAATCACCCGCTCGTTGCCTTCGCCGTCCGTGCCGACCACCATGGTCACCGCGCCCTTCAACAATACGGTCGCGCCGGTCAGCTCATGGACCCTGCGGGCGCAGGCGAGCGGCTGCGAGCGCACTTTGTCGACGCTGGCTTCGTTTCCGTCTAGCCGAGTCAACATGCGGGCCAGCTCCCCGACGTGCGGGGTGACAACCACTTGAGCCGGCACTTTGCCTGGCAGCAGGTCCAAAGCTCCGGCGTCTACCACGATCGGCGGCATGCCCAGGGCGCTTTCATTCCTGGCGTCGTCATTGGAGCCGGTTTTTTCCTGCAGTGCGTAATGCTTCAACAACGCGGTTATGGTTTCGCGTTGAATGTCGGTGTCGGCGGCTTCGTCGCCACCCGTGGGAACGCCGGAACCAACCACCCATGATTGGACGCGGCCCTTGCCGATCACCGCCTCGGGCAACGAGGAAAGCACCATGTCCTGCGCTCGTTGCGGGCCGAGATAGCGCACCATGCCAGTGTTGGCGCGCGCCGCCGCCGTGGCCGACAATACGGCTGCACCGGGGTAACGGGCGGAGCCGGTCACCAAGCCGACCACTCCACGCGAATACTTGCCGTCCGAAAGTTGCGGAAGGCGAATCGAATCCGTTACGAAATCGCCGTCCGTCATTTCGGCCGCGGGGACGCAATCATCAATGTCGAAACCGAAATCGACCAAAGTGAGGCGGCCGCATGCGTATGAGGCGGGTGGCACCATCGCGCACGGCTTCATCGCGCCGAATGTTACCGTAACATCAGCAGGAATGTACGGTCCTGGAAGCGAACCGTCATTTACGCCAACGCCGGACGGCGTGTCGATCGCCACGACGAGCGGCAGGGCGGAGGAAGGCTCGTTGTTCGGCAGGGCGGGCCTGTCGGGAAGTTCGCCATCGAATCCCAAGGAGGAAGCGATGGCGCCTGCGATGCCACGCAATGCGCCGCTTACGCCGATTCCGGTCATCGCGTCGATGATCACATGGGAGCCCTGAACGTATTCAACGGCGGCCTGCAGTCGTTCTCCGGCCTCTCCCGCGGAAAAACCCGTGGTGCATCCTGGGATTTCGGCGGCGGGATCAAGTACGAGAACACGGCCTCCGGCATGCACGAACGCGCCGAACGCCTCCTCGTGCAGGGAACGTCCCACGGCGATCGCGGTGACATGCGCGCCTTCGTTCGCCAGTTCCGCGCCGGCGTATAGACCGTCGCCGCCATTATCTCCCGCCCCTACAAGGAGGGCTACCCGCGCGTCCTCGACGGCGAGGTCCTCATCATCGAGCAGTGTCATGGTCACATGGGCCGCAGCCGAGGCGGCCATGCGCATCAGCGGCACGCCGTCGTCAAGCAGCGGACGTTCCATCTCGCGCACGGTATCGGAATCGTAAGCGCTGTACAGCAGTGTTTGCAAACGGTCGGCGTCGTCGGCGATGTCCATAACGTTCCCTTCCTCGTCGTCTATGAGCAACAATCCCTACTGTAGTCGTAATATTGGGAGTCAAGGATTTTTCGGCGTGGAATGGAGACCAAAATGGCATATATCGAAATGCAGCATAGTTACAAGCGTTACCAAATGGGTTCCACCACCATCACCGCGAACGATGATGTGAGCTTCGGCATCGAAAAAGGCGAACTGGCCATCATTCTGGGCGCGTCGGGCGCGGGCAAGTCGACGGTGCTCAACATTTTGGGTGGCATGGACACGAATTCAGAAGGCAGCGTGGTCATCGACGGACGCGACATTTCCAACTATTCCCCGAAACAGCTGACGGCTTATCGCAGGACGGACATCGGTTTCGTGTTCCAGTTCTACAATCTTGTGGCGAATTTGACCGCGAAGGAAAACGTCGAGCTCGCCTCGCAGATCGTTTCCGATGCTCAGGATGCCGTCAAAGTGTTGGAAGACGTCGGTCTCGGCGATCGTGTCGACAATTTTCCCGCGCAGCTTTCCGGCGGTGAACAGCAGCGTGTGGCCATCGCCCGAGCTGTGGCGAAGAATCCGAAGATCCTGCTGTGCGACGAGCCGACCGGCGCGTTGGACTACAACACCGGCAAGCAGGTCCTGCAGATTCTGCAGGACATGAGCCGTAAGAAAGGCGCCACCGTGGTGATCGTGACCCATAATTCCGCGATCGCGCCGATCGCGGACCGTGTGATCCGCATGCATGATGGCAAGGTCACCGCCGTCGACGTCAACGAGCATCCGATGGACATAGCGGAACTCGAATGGTGATGTCGCGACACGCTGTGCGACACTCGATTTGCGAAGACAAAGGATTTGTGTAATATATGTGACTTGTGCACGGAAGCAATTCCGTACGGGAAGCACATTCCTGCGTAGCTCAGTTGGCAGAGCATCCGACTGTTAATCGGACGGTCACTGGTTCAAGCCCAGTCGCAGGAGCCACATGAAAGCCCTTGGAAATCAAGGGCTTTTTGTTACTCTAACGAATCAAGCACGTCGTCGATCAGCGTGCGCTCGTGCGGTCCATCGGTCTTGAGCCGAGGAAAGCGCCGCAACGCGTTGGCGGGACTTGCCCCGGCCGCGCGCGCCACATTCGATTTCGACTCGCCGTGCGCCAAAGCCGTTTCCGCAAGACGGTCCACCAGCGAGTCCGACACCTTGCGGATCTGCTCGGCAACCCACAACTGCGCCAGTTCGGGGGAGAGCGCGTAATCGTCCTGCAATTCGCTTGACGCTTCCTGCACGGCCGCCCACAGCACCATAAAAGGCTTCTGATAGTAGGTGATCCGATCGTAATCGGACTCGCTTTCCAGTTGCTGCAACGCTTTGCGCTGTGACGTGTTATCGCTCATACGTTCCATCGTATGCCGAGACACGCCCGGAGCCTGTGGATAACTCATCCTCCGACCACAGGGCCGTTTCAGCTGGACAAGCACAACTTCACACTGTCATGCTGGCGATTTACCACAGCACAACGCAACGGCGCAAACACAGCAACGTGAAGGAGTCATCATGGACGAACGTGAATATCGCAGGCGAATCCGACGGAACAGAATCGCACAGGAGGAAAAGAAGCGCATCCGCCAGCAGTTGCGCCAAACCATGGTCGTATGCGCTCTGGCATGTGTCATGCTGCTCGTGTGCTGCCTATGGTCGGCCGAACCGACGTATGCGAAAACGAATGCGGCGACCGCGTCCGGTTCCTGCGCCGTCCTGATGCGATGGCCGCTGAACGGCGCGCAGGTGGTCGGCAAGTACGATGCGCCGAAACAACAGTGGCTTCCAGGCCATCGGGGTGTCGACCTGCTTGCGGACCCTCAGGAAGCCATCGTCGCGCCCGCGGACGGCGTGATCGCCTTCAGCGGCAACGTGGGAGGCAAAGCCGTGGTCACCATCCGGCATGGAGGCGACCTTTCCGGCCTGACCTCGACGTTCGAACCCGCCATTGCGGAACGCGATGTCGGCGCACATGTTGCGCAAGGGGAGCGTTTCGCGCGTGTGGAGGGCGAATCCGACCATTGCGACGAGCGGTGCCTGCATTGGGGGATAAAATCGGAAGGACGGCAATACACCAATCCGGAAAGCAAAACCCGTACGGTGAGAATCGGATTGAAAGGCCTGTGAAACAGGGGTCGACAGAACCATTGATTTTGTCCATACGTCGTGGCCTCGTCGAAAAAAGTGAAGCTCTCAGGCTATGATGCTACATGTACGACGATTACGCAGGGGAGAAATGCCATGTACAAGGAATACACGCGGCCTTTGGAACAGCAGATCGACACGGATAAGAACATTTTCTCGGTGCTTGATGAACGAGCGAACCGCACTCCGAACGATTCATTGGTCGAATACAAGAACGAGCATGGCGAGTGGTCGTCGTTCAGCGCCACCGAATTCCGTGCCAAGGTCATCGCCATCGCCAAAGGCCTGATCGCCCAAGGCATCATGCCCGGCGAATCGGTGTCCATCATCTCTCACACCTGCTGGCAGTGGACTGCGCTCGACGTGGCCATCATGTCGATCGGAGCGCTCACCGTTCCCGTATACGAGACGAATTCTCCCGCGCAGGTCAAAATGATCTTCAACGACGCCAACGTCAAAATGGCGTTCGCAGAAGATGACGCGCAACGCGACAAGATCGAATCCATCAGAAACGAATGCTCCAATCTTGGCGACGTCTACGTCATCGGACTTGGCGCGATCGACACGATGATCGAATACGGACATGCCGTGTCCGACGCCGAATTCCAAGAGCGCGAACATGCGGTCAAAGGATCGGACCTCGCCACCATCGTGTACACCTCCGGCTCCACAGGCACGCCAAAAGGCATTGAGCTCACCCATTCCAATTTCGTGTTCATCACCTATTCGGGCATTAGCTCCATGCCCGATATCGCGATGAAGCCGAACCGTCGTCTGCTGCTGTTCCTTCCACTGGCGCACGTGTTCGCACGCTACATGCAGTTCTTCTGCTTCGCAGGTAACGTCTCGCTCGGCCTATCCAGCAACTTGAAGACGATCCTGGCTGATTTCAAAGCGTTCAAGCCGACGTTCATCCTTGCCGTGCCGCGTATCTTCGAAAAGATATACAATGCGGCGTCGCAAAAGGCCGGAGCCGGCCTCAAAGGACGTATTTTCGCAGGTGCCACGCAGACGGCGCGCGACTGGTCGTACGCACAGCAGTCAGGCGAAGGCATTCCGGTTGTCTTGAATCTCAAGCATGCGCTGTACAACAAGCTGGTGTACTCCTCGATCATGGACGTGTTCGGCGGCCATGTGGAATACGCGGTTTCCGGAGGCGCTCCGCTTGATTCATCCATCGCGCATTTTTTCAATGGCGTCGGACTGCCGCTGCTGGAAGGCTACGGCATGACCGAAACCTGCGCTCCGTCAAGCGTCAATCCGACCTCCGGATACAAGATTGGCACCATCGGACTGCCTCTGCAGGGCGTGGCCATGGGTGTCGACGAGGAAGGTGAACTGTGCATCAAGAGCCCGGCCGTATGCGCCGGCTACCACAACAATCCCGACGTCACCAGGCAGCAGATTGTCGACGGCTGGCTGCATACCGGTGATCTTGGTTCCATCGACGACGAAGGCTTCGTCTCCATCGTCGGACGTAAGAAGGACCTCATCATCACCGCCGGCGGCAAGAACGTCTCTCCATGCGAAATGGAAGCGTCGATCATGACGTCGCCCGTGGTGAGTCAATGCGTGATGATCGGCGACCGCAAGCCGTTCATAGCGGCCATCATTGCGTTGGATCTTGGCGAAACGAACGCATGGCTTGCATCGAAAGGCGCGGAATGCGCGGCATCCCTCGAGGAGGCCTCCCGCAATCCGATCGTGCGCGCCGAAGTGGAACGTGCCGTCAACAAAGCCAACGAGCTCGCGTCCCGTGCCGAATCGATCCGTAAGTTCGAAATCGTGCCGGACGAGTTCACCGAAGAAAACGGCTTGGTCACGCCGAGCATGAAGGCACGCCGTCAGGCGGTGGTTGATCACTACCGCATGCTGATCGACACCGTCATCTACGTTCCGAAGAAGTAGAATGCGATGATCGGCGGTAGGAATGTGCCGGCCGCAACATAAAAAGCTGGCTTCCGTCGCGGCGGTTCGACGGAGGCCAGCTTTTCCATCTCTTGTCGGATTTCCTATGTCTGATAATCCGGATTACCTTGTTGCCGGTCTACAAGCCTGCTTCGGCGAGCGAGATATATCCCGGTTCGATCAGCGTTTTCTTCAGATTGCTGGCGCTGACCGCAAGCGCCTCTTCCTGAATGGTCGGCACTTTCATGTCTTCCATGGCGACGGATGAGATGAACGTCAGCTTCGCAAGTTTGCCCGACGTGTTGAGCTGCACGCAGGTCTGTGCGATGTCGGATGCTAAGGTCTTGCGATTTTCCAAAGCGGTCATCCACTGTTTGCCGTTCACGATATTCGGTATGGAGCTGACGTAGGCGCCGTAACCGGTGATGATCGGCCATTGCGAGTTCTGCTCGTCAAGGGAATCGCTGGTATCCTCCGTATCGGAATCGCCGTCATCGGATTCAGGCGCCTGCGCAGGATCGGGAACGGACTGTTTTTTCAGGTCTTTCTTGCCGGTGATATTGTCTACGATGCCGGAAATGGTGATGGATGGGTTGATGTCGGCCGCCGAACCGGTATATCCAAGATCGTTGAGCTCTTCGGAAGCATAGCCGGCCACATAATCATTGCAGGAGATGATGCCGTCGATGCGGGTATGGCGCGATGTGTCCTTATCCATGCCGAGACGTCCGGCGAGCGTGGATTTGACCCGCTCACTTTTCGCCGCGTCGAACGCCACGGACACCCAATCGGATTCCGTGCTCGACGAGGTCAGCGTGCCGGATGGGGAAACGGCCTTCCCATCTTTGAAATACGGTCCAAGCACTGACCAAATGCCTTTGAACACGCCTTGCGCGAAAGTCGCGTCCGCTGTGCTGCCGCTTTCATTGGCGGCATCGTAGGGGAGTAGCACTTCGATATGCTTCGGATTGTCGGAGCTGGTTTTGTCGAGCTCGAGCTTGCTGACCAGCTGTTTGGCTTGAAGCTGGCCGATCTGCTCGGCCGTGGTCATCGGCACGTACACATCCGGAGTGAAACCCTGCAGCGTGTTCGACACTAACACGACTTTCATGCCCTCGTTTTGAGCGAGCTGCAATGCGGAAACCAAACGTTCCGCGGATTGGGCGTAGTCCTGGGCGTCTTCGTCGGAGGAGCTCCCATTCCATGTGATGGCGTGCGACACATAGTCTCCATATTGGCGGTCGGATTCGGTGGTGTCGGCCACCGGCGCCACTACCAGAGTGGTTTTGTCGGAGGAATCCGCATCGTCGCTGGTGCTGTTGACGTGATTCACCACGTAATCCTGCACGCTTTGGCTTTGCTTGTCGAGACTTGGCGCCGCTTTGACGGTGATGTTGGCGCCTTTGACATCATTGTCTTTCAATGATGAAACGATTTCCGGCACCAGCTTCTCCCATTTGCTCAGAGGCGTCTGCTGGGAGATGGTGATGCCGTCCGAAGGGGTGAAGATCACCACGTTGCCGGCATCGGTGGCAGTGGCGGTGCTGGGGGAGTCCGTTTCATGCGATTGCGTTTCATTGGCGGATGAGCAGGCGCCCATGGTCATGATGAGCGAGGTCGATGCCAACAGTGCGAACAGACGTTTCGTCACGGTCGTGCGGTGCAGTGTCATGCCGTTTCCTTCATGAAAATCGAATGATGATTCCTATGCTGAGCTCCGATTGTAATATCCGGACGTCAAAAAGGGCTGGATATGCGTGTGAACCATACATATCCAGCCCTTTTGAGCCTGCTGCTGGCCGTTCAGCCAAAGGTTATTCGGCTAGGTCATTCGGCCAGAGCCTTGGCGAGATTCTCGTCCAAAGCGTTCATGAAGCCTTCGGTGTCAAGCCAGGCCTGATCCGGACCAACGAGCATGGCGAGATCCTTGGTCATCTGACCGCCTTCAACGGTAGACACGATGACCTTCTCCAAAGTTTCGGCGAAATACTTGACTTCCGGAGTGTTATCCAAGTCGGCGCGGTGCTTGAGACCGCCGGTCCAAGCGAAAATCGATGCGATCGGATTGGTGGAGGTCTTCTCTCCCTTCTGCCAGCGGCGGTAGTGGCGGGTCACAGTGCCGTGTGCGGCCTCGGCCTCGACGGTCTGGCCGTCAGGGGTCATGAGCACGGAGGTCATGAGGCCGAGAGAGCCGAAGCCTTGCGCCACGGAATCGGACTGCACGTCGCCATCATAGTTCTTGCAGGCCCAAATGTAGCCGCCATGCCACTTGAGGGAGCTGGCCACCATGTCGTCGATCAGACGATGCTCATAAGTCAGGCCCGCTGCGGCGTACTTGTCTTTGTATTCGTTTTCGAACACTTCGGCGAACGTATCCTTGAACTGGCCGTCGTATGCCTTGAGAATCGTGTTCTTGGTGGAAAGATACACCGGATAGCCGCGCATCAGACCATAGTTAAAGCAGGCGCGGGCGAAACCACGGATGGAATCGTTCACGTTGTACTGCACCTGGGCCACGCCGCCGTCGGCACCATAGTTGTACACGACATGTTCGATCGGCTCGGAACCATCTTCCGGAGTGAAGGTGACGGTGAGCGTGCCTGCCCCCGGAACCTTGAAATCAGTGGCCTTATACTGGTCGCCGAACGCATGGCGGGCTACTACAATCGGCTTGGTCCAGCCGGGAACCAGGCGCGGAACGTTGCTCATCACGATCGGCTCGCGGAAAATGGTTCCGCCGAGAATATTGCGGATGGTGCCATTGGGGGACTTCCACATCTTCTTCAGGCCGAATTCCTTGACACGCGCCTCATCCGGCGTGATGGTGGCGCACTTTACGCCGACATGTTCACGCTGGATGGCCTTCGCCGCGTCGACGGTCACCTGATCGTCGGTGGCATCGCGGTTTTCGATGCCGAGATCGTAATATTCGAGATCCACGTCGAGGTATGGAAGGATCAGGCGATCCTTGATATCTTTCCAGATGACGCGGGTCATTTCGTCGCCGTCGAGTTCGACGACCTTGCCTTCGACCTTGATTTTGGCCATGTGTTGCCCTCCTGTCGGGATTGAAGGTGATAGGTTCCTGTCTTATAACGAACGTGTTAACGGCACCTGTTAATGTCCAAAAAACGGTGTGGCGGCAGGTGACACGCTCTTGCATACTGTCATTGCTGAGCATTAGCCTTGAAAACATGTCTCAGGAAATTGAAATCGGTTTGGGCAAGAAGGGCCGTCTGGCATACTCTCTGGACGACGTTTCCATTGTTCCCTCCCGTCGTACTCGCGATCCGCAGGATGTGTCCACCTCGTGGCAGGTTGACGCTTATGAATTCGACGTGCCGGTTATCGGCGCTCCGATGGATTCGGTGACCAGCCCGGCCACCGCCATCGCCATGGGCAAGATGGGCGCGCTTGGCGTGCTCGACCTCGAAGGCCTGTGGACCCGCTACGACGATCCGCAGCCGCTGCTTGACGAGATCGCCGAACTGCCGGCCGAAAGCGCGACCGAGCGTATTCAGCAGATCTACGCCGAGCCGATCAAGCCGGAGCTCATTGTCGAGCGTCTGCATGAGATTCGTGACGCCGGCGTCACCGTTGCGGGCGCCCTGTCCCCGCAGCGCACGCAGGACTATTATTCGACCGTGCTCGAAGCGGGCGTCGACCTGTTCGTCATCCGCGGCACGGTCGTTTCCGCCGAGCACGTCTCCCAGGATCACGAGCCATTGAACCTGAAGAAGTTCATCTACGATCTGGATGTGCCCGTCATCGTAGGCGGCGCCGCCAACTACACCGCGGCCCTGCACTTGATGCGTACCGGCGCGGCCGGCGTGCTCGTCGGCTTCGGCGGCGGCGCAGTATCCGCGAACCGCAACACCATCGGTGTTCACGCTCCGATGGCCACCGCCATCGCCGACGTGGCCGAAGCCCGCCGCGACTACATGGACGAGTCCGGCGGCCGTTACGTCCAAGTGATCGCCGACGGCGGCATGGGCGACTCCGGCAGCTTCATCAAGGCGTTCGCGCTTGGCGCCGATGCCGTGATGCTTGGCTCTCCGCTGGCCCGTGCCGAGGAAGCTCCGGGCAAGGGCATGCATTGGGGTGCCGAAGCCCGTCATCAGACGCTTCCGCGCGGCTTCCGCACGAACGTCGGCACCGTCGGCACCCTGGAAGATATCATGTTTGGCCCCAGCCACAATGCGGACGGCACCACCAATTACATTGGCGCGCTCCGTCGTGCCATGGCAACCACCGGCTATGTCGATCTCAAAAGCTTCCAGCGTTGCCCGGTCACGGTCGCTCCGACCCGCTGAACGAGCTTTGCGGTAAAGCCTGAATAACGGTTCATTGATCCTGTAGCGTCATGCTGCAGGATCTTTTTTGTTATGTTTCCCCGGCTAAGAAAGTCAGGTTGGAATGATTAAGCTATACATCGCAAATGAAAGAGCAGAGGTGAGATGAATGGCAGCGCATAGAAGTGGCGATTCCCGACGTTTGGACCCGTTGTCCGGACGATTCACGGATTACATCGTGATCGATACGGAAACAACCGGATTGAGTGTGCGCAAAGGTGCCAAGCTCATTGAGATCGGCGCGGTCAAAATCCGTAATGATGAGCTGGTTGACGAATTCGACCAGCTCATCAACCCGTTCGAACACGTCCCGTCAAGAATCACTGGTTTGACGGGAATCGACGATGGCATGCTGCTCGGCAAACCGGATGTGCGTGAAGTCATGGATGAGTTTGCACGCTGGTGTTCGGACACAGCCGTGGTCATGGCGCACAATGCGTCCTTCGACATGTCGTTCCTCGACAATGCTGTACAGCTCGCTTACTCGGAGCGAGACGCGCGCTTTGCGCACCATTTCGTCGACACTCTGGACCTCAGCCGTCGACTGCATCCGGAAAAACGAAGCCACAAAGTTTCCACCCTCATCGTCGACTACCACATCGCCGACATGGAGGAGCACCGCGCATTGTCCGACGCCAGGCAGGAGTGGATGCTGTACCGCGCCATGCGTGACGAGGCCGAGCTGCTCGGCATGCTCTGACAGCCTAACGTCGTTCGAACACTTCGATCCGGTATTCTCCCACAGGTGTCTGTTGATTTGTGGATGGATTATTTGTTCGGCTTCGTGCCGCAGCAGGCGTCATCTCCACTGGCGGAGAACATTGCATTGGGTGCGAAGTTCAGAGCGAAACCGCTCTGTTGGTGGGAGACGTTGGCTGAATCGGATTTGGCGTCATTCGTGATATTTGCCCTCTGTGAGGGCTCCGTTCCGGCAACGAACGAGGCGATATCTCCTGGAACGCCTGCGCTACGTAACTGACGCACGGTGACTGGAATCGTGCTGATGCTGCTTTCCGAGGTGAACGCGACCACTCCGGCAGGGAAGAACGCTTTGAAGAAGTGGATTGGATTCAACTTCGTCAGTGTTAAGCAGCAGGAAGAATACGGTTTTCGCACCAATACTCTTTAAGCGCATGGACTCTCCAAGGTTCGTGATGCTGGAGATGATGCTGAACAGCAGCAGCGGAACCACCAGTGCGGTAATTGCGTTGGACCAGATGGAACCCACCGCGCCGACATAATCAGTGTGGCCGTTGAAAGCGATTCCCAAAATGATACCGAATGCCGTTGCAAGCAACACGCGTGTGGTGAAACCCGCGTTTTTCTTACGTTTGAGAAACGCCAGGATGACGAACAGGATCGCGGCTACGCCGAGGGCGATCCAATCATATGCGATGTCTGACATTACTATCATTCCCTTCCCAAAAATGGTGATACATTACGTGAGATACCCCCACGTTCATGTCGGACATCAATCTATCCGCTCCGTCTCCGGCGCAACGCCTTGTAGTTATTGCTGTTTTCCATAGTCGTCTATCAGACGGTAGTCATTCCGAGGCACGCATGCTGACATTCCAGCGCTCCACAAGTCATTCCGAGACGTGGTTGTTTTGCGTTTAGGGAGGGCTCGTTTTAAGATGGAACGTCGGATAACTGGCTTCGTGTCTGGATTTGTGAGAGCCGGAGGAATTGGAGATTAGACATGGCATTAAGTGCCGCGATTATTCTTGCGGCGGGTGAGGGCACCCGCATGCGTTCCAACAAGCCGAAAGTGCTGCACACTTTGGCCGGAAAGACGTTTTTGAACCGTGTGATGGACTCCGTGTCGGCGCTCGACCCTGAAACGTTGGCCGTGGTCGTGCACTACCAGGCGGAACGAGTCGCCGAAGCGGCTCGCTCCTACAATGAGCGTGTCACCATCGTCAATCAGGACGACATTCCCGGCACCGGGCGAGCCGTGCAGTGCGCCATGACGCAGTTGAAGGAGCAAGGCGGTCTTGACGGCTCGGTGCTGATCGCAGCTTCGGATATGCCGCTGCTCGACGCCGACACGTTGAACCAGCTGCTTGCCTTCCATGAGCAAAGCGGCAACGGAGCCACCGTGCTCACCACCATTCTTGACGATCCTACTGGCTATGGTCGCATCATCCGCGACAGCAAAGGCAACGTGCTGCGCATCGTGGAACAGAAGGACGCCAACAGCAGCGAACTGGCCGTGCATGAAGTGAACACGTCCGTCTACGTGTTCGATGCCAAACTGCTGGCTGAAGCGATCGCCAACCTCAAATCCAACAACGCCCAAGGCGAGTTCTACCTGACCGACGCACTCGAAACCGCCAAAGCCAACGGTGCCGTCGGTGCGTTCGCCGCCCCCGACCCGTTGAGCGTCGAAGGTGTCAACGACCGCGTGCAGCTCGCAGCGCTCGCCAAAGCTCACAACAAGCGTATCTGCGAGCATTGGATGCGTAAGGGCGTGACCATTCTCGACTCTGAAACCACGTGGATCGAAGATGACGTGCGTATCGAACGCGATGCGGTGATCCTTCCCGGATGCTTCCTGGAAGGCCAGACCGTGATCGGCGAGGGCGCGCAGGTCGGCCCATACACAACACTTATCAGCGCGGTCATCGATGCCGACGCCCATGTGGAGCGTTCCCGCGTGCAGGAAACCCACATCGGTCGCGCGGCCAACATCGGTCCGTGGACGTACCTGCGTCCGGGCAACGATCTTGGCGAGGAGTCCAAGGCCGGCGCCTTTGTGGAAATGAAGAAGGCGCACATCGGCAACGGCACCAAGGTGCCGCATCTGAGCTATGTCGGCGACGCCGACTTGGGTGAGCACACCAATATCGGCGGCGGTACCATCACCGCCAACTATGATGGCGTGCACAAGCACCACACCACCATCGGATCGAACGTGCACGTCGGTGCCGGCAACCTGTTCGTGGCCCCTGTCGAAGTCGGCAGCGGCGTCACTACCGGAGCCGGTTCCGTGGTACGCCACGACGTTCCGGACGATTCCATGGTCTATTCCGAAAACACACAACATGTAGTAGAGGGCTGGAAGCCCGAATGGGAGCGCTGAATATGCCGGCAGTACAAGATTCCATCGACGCCATCCGCATCGCCGCCGCCGCGGCCGACCGTATGAAGGCCACCGACCTTGTTGCCTTCGACGTCACCGAACCATTGGCCATTACCGACGCGATGCTCGTCGCCACCGCTTCGAACGAACGTCAGGTGTTGGCGGTTGCCGAAGAGATCGAAAAGGACCTGTATCTCAAAAGCGGCAAGCGTCAACCGCGTTCCCGCGAAGGCTTGACCGAAGGCCAGTGGGTGCTGCTCGACTATGGTGATTTCGTGATCCACGTCATGCATCAGGAGTCCCGCGACTTCTATCGCCTCGAACGCTTGTGGAAGGATTGCCCGAGCATCGACCTGCAGCTCGAACATCCGGAGACTTCCGACGAAGAGACCGCGGAAATCGCGGAATAACACGTATGAACATGCCTTCCCGTATAGATGCGGAAGGCATGTTTTCATATCAAGCGAAGCAGTTTTCGCAAACATTCCATAATCGAGAAAGCAACGGAGAGCAGCAGCATGCCTCGAAACGTCGAACTTGAGCATAACAGCGCAGTACCGGAACACGTGCACGCCATCACGCTGGTGCGTCACGGACGTACCGCCTACAATGCGCAGCATCGTCTGCAAGGCCAGATCGACATTCCCCTCGACGAAGTCGGACAATGGCAGGTTCGCCAGACGGCCGACGCATTGCGTGAACTGTATGTTGATCGTCGTCCCGATATTCCGAACCGGCTGGTCATCTGTTCCGATCTGGGGCGTGCCGCAGCCACCGCGCATGCGTTCGCCGACCCGCTGGGCTTGGAAGTGCATCCCGACATCCGCGTGCGTGAACGCAGCTTCGGCGATTGGGAAGGCATTCCGGTTGAGGAACTCGCGCAACGGTACCCGGAAGACTATCGTTCCTGGGCTGAATTCCGTGGCGGCGAACTCAAATACGGTGCCGAACCCAAGGAGGAAGTCGGACGTCGTGGCGTCGAAGCGTTGAACGATTGGGCGTTCCGTGCCGGATCCGACACGGACTTGTACGTGTTCTCGCATGGTGCATGGATTTCCCAAACGTTGCAGACGCTGCTGGGAATGGCGGATGCGCATGGCGATTTCGCCGACATTTTGTCGATGCGCAACGCTCACTGGGTGCGGCTCATTCCATTGGAGATCGGTTCCACATTGCGTTGGCGTTTGATGGACTACAATCACGGTCCCGCTATCGCCGATTCCGAGGAATGGGAGCATCCCAGCCTGTAGCCAGCCTGTAGCCGGCCGATACATGATGTCGGACGCTGGTCTGTCACCGCTTTTTCAAGCTTTTCACAGAATCGCCAGTACTTTCATAGCGAAATTAGCTATCGTCATGGCTTGTGAAAAACTTTTTTAAGGGAATCTCTTTTTCGTCGATTTGCGCGGGTGCGCTGGCGGCGGTCACGTCATTCCTACTTTCCGCGAAAATCGGTATCGCGGGATCGGTGATTGGTGTGGCCGCGGGTTCGGTTGTTTCCGCGGTTGCCACGCAGGTCTACAAGAACGTTTTGAAGGCATCAGGGGAGAAGATCCAACAGGCCGTGCCGTTCTCGTCGAGTAGCGAGACGGTTTCGAATGAGCGAGCTGCGGATGAAACGCAGGTGCTTGGCTCTTCCGAACAGGATGATGAGACGAGGATTATTGGATCGTCTCCTGTTGCGTCGGATGTCACGATGGTATTGTCTGCCGATACGGCTGCGGTAGCGCAGTCCGGTTTACCGCGCGTCATTTCCTCCGGACAGGAATATGCGGATGCGACTCGTGCGCTCGGCGATATTGCCGGGGCAGGGGAGACTTCCGTTTTCCCGAACGGACAGCGTGGCGTCAGCGATGTTGGCGTAGTTACCGGTAAGACCGGAACACTCGGAAGCGCGCATGATGCCCGAGTACAGCATGCTGGGCAGCGTTCCTCGAATTGGTTGCATAGCAAGTACGCTCCGGCGATCATCGCATTCGTCAGTGCTTTGGTTGGTGTGGGAGTGAGCGCGGGATTGATTCTTGCTTTCACCGGCGGTCAGGGGACGGACACCGTGGTGCGTGACGTGGTGCATGAGAAGGTTGTACCTTCGCATGGAAATACCGATGACTATCAGACTGGCGACGGGCAGACCCCCGTGCAAAAGCCTAAGTCCGATTCCACGGATTCGAACGACGAAACCACCACGGACGGCAGCGACAAAACCACCAACGGATCCACCGACTCGTCCACTTCCAACGGCACATCGAGCAATACCAATGGATCCACGTCCGGAAACAGCGGGTCGTCATCCGATAATTCCAGCAATGGTTCCAGCCAGAACGGAACGGATTCGTCCAACGGCACTGGCTCAAACGGAGGCACGTCCGGCACCACTGGTGATGGCTCATCATCCGGATCCGGAAACAGCGGAACCGATGGTTCGACTGGCACTGGCACGTCGGGATCCACCGACGGTACTACCGGCTCGACGGGAGATGCAAGTAGTAACTAATGTCGCTGGTGGCGCACTTCCCATGTCGCCCGCATAAGGTTCACATAAGGTGATTGCGTAGTGCGGTTTTACTCATGCCAATTCCTCAGTGCGGGCGACACGCCGAAATTTGCGTGACTTATGTCTGCGATGTATATTATACAGAGTTTGCAGGGCAGACTTTGGGGCTATGGCGCAGCTGGTAGCGCATCTCCATGGCATGGAGAGGGTCAGGGGTTCGAATCCCCTTAGCTCCACGATTATCGAAGGCCACTCCGTAAGGGGTGGTCCTTTTTGTTGAAACGACGCTGTTTCGCGGACGTGCTTGCCGAACCTCAAAAACGGTTCAAGGTGATAGAAACCGGTTATAAGGTGGTAAAGAAACAGGACTTCCACGACGACGCGGAGAACCTTCGGCAAGATCGTATACAAGCCGAACAGACGGACGCATGAACGACCTGTGTCGGCAGGGGTGTCGGCGACGGACGGTAGAGCCGACATGGGCTTATTGTTAATTTTCATTCATAGATGCTTTGTCTTGTCTTATGAGTGCTTCTAATTTATAATTCTCATAAAATATAAATGACTTTTTGAAAGCAGTGACCGTTATGAGCATGGAATACAGGACTTTGGCGCGGCTGTTCCACGTCGACAGGAGCATGGACTCCTACGCCAACCACGACCGGCTCGTCAGACAACGCCTCGAAGCGGACTCCACATTCACAACCGGAATCGGCACACCCTTGGGCGAACTGTTCATCGCCACGCCGCGCTGCGTGTGCATGCTCACGCAGAAGGTGCTCCTCGCCGAACGCCGGGTATCGGCCATGTGGCGGAGCATCCCAGGAGTCATGCGGTGGAACTACATCTACCACGCCATATCCGAGGAATTGCTCGCCACCAACGAGATGGAGGGGGTCAGGTCGACGCGGAAGGAGACGGAAGCCGCCGTGGCCGCAGCCCGGCAGGCCAGGACCGAGGGCGACATGGAGAAGGCCAGGTTCGGCGAGTTCGCGAAACTGTATCTCAACCTCACCAATCGCGACGTTGAACTGCCCAAGACTCTCGAGGACATCAGGGACATCTACGACAAGATAGCCCTCGACGAGATCGACGACAAGAACAGACCCGACGGGGAGCTGTTCAGGAAAGGCGATGTCGAGGTCCAAGGACCGCACGGCACCGTCATCCACAGCGGCGTCAGCAGCGAGGCGCGGATATCAGCGCTGCTCGCACAGATGATGGACCTCGCCCGGTCGGATACCATACCGTTCCTGCAGCGGGCGATAGCCAGCCACTTCCTGTTCGAATACATCCACCCGTTCTACGACGGCAACGGCAGGACAGGCAGGTATCTGCTCGCGCTCTACCTCAGCAACGATCTCACTCTGCCCACCGTGCTGTCCCTCTCCAGGACGATCGCGGAGAACAAGAACGAATACTACAAGGCGTTCACTGAGGCCGAGGACAAACTCAACAGCGGGGAACTCACGTTCTTCGTATACACCATCCTCGGACTCATCGAACGGGCGCAGGAATCCCTGATCGAGGAGCTCGGCGTCAAAATCGACCAGCTCGACAAGGCGACCGTCCTGCGTGACGAGCTACGGAGGGAACATGCACTGTCCACGAACGCGACCCTGCTTCTCTACGCAGTCATGCAGGAGGAGCTGTTCGACACCACCAAGTCCATGACGCTCGAAGATGCAGGCGGCGACCTCATGCTGACGAAACAGACGATCCGCAAATACGTGGATGAGCTGGCGGGCGCGAGCCTCATCGAGTTCACAGGAAGACGCCCTCTCAGATTCAGGGCCTCCGGGGCGTTGCGTACGCGCATACAAGCAAAGCGAGAATGGGGGATGGAATAAAATGCCTTTGTGCTTTCTCTGGCAGATACTGTCTGACATATCTAAGCCAGCAAACAAGAATTGCCACATCGCAAAAAGCCCAGGCTAAATCGGAAATGTCTGAATCTGCATAAATTCTTTTGAGGGAAAAACCCATCAATGGAATAAAGGAATTCACACACAATATCTAAACCAAGTGCGGATATCGGCATGCTGCAGGCTTTGTCTTTGAACCCATTGCGAATCAACTCGACGTGCATATCGTCCAGCAGATACCGCTGATGCCAACCCAAAATCAATCCTTTCTTTTCCATGATTGATTGGATAGCGGATGATCGTGGTCTGACGCCTCAGCAAAGTGCGAAACAGGTGTTATCTCTCCTAAATTCGGTTTCAGATGGAGCGCGTATGTGATGTTATTCACGTTGGGCGAACATGCGTTGTGGGGTTTCTTGTCGTAGTCTGAAAGTATGCCCGCATTCCATGGGCATATAGACGAAAGGACGGCATCATGGTAGATCTCACCGATGAGATGAAGGGATTCCTCAACAGCAACCTCGCATGGGTGGCCACCATCAGCAAAGAAGGCCAGGTCGATCTCGGTCCGAAGATGAGCATGTTCATCATCGACAACAACCATATCGGCTACCACGAGCGCACCGCGGGCCAGACATACCGTAACCTGCTTGACGGCAGTGATCTGGTCGTCGCGGTCGCCAACCTCGAACAGAAGAAGGGATACCGTTTCCGCGGCAACGTCGTGCTGCATTCCGATGACGCCATCTATGACGAACAGGTCAAAGTCGCCGAAGAACGCGGCACGAAAAAGCCGATGACCATTCCGGTTTTGGAGATCACGGAAATTCAGGATCTCACTCCGGGCGCTACGGCAGGCAAAACCATCGTCAAGGACTGATCGGTTCCATACTGAACCAGTCGAAACGACAATATCGGAGAACCGCAGACGGGACTGTATGTCCGGTCTGCGGTTCGCTGTTATCGGAACGGAAGATCGCGAATCTGCAGCATATCGTTCGCGGCGGTTCGACCATGGATTCCTATACGGCAGTTGCATGCATGGGTTGTGGATAAGTGTGGATAAGTGTTCGCTCATCCACTTATCCACAGATTTTCTTAAAGAGGTGGCGGGCGAATATTGGTTTCTGCCATGCTGGTCTGCACGCATAAGCGAAGACGCCTATGCGACAACCAACAACCAAAGAAGGTGAACCATGACACAACACACCATACGCCGCCGATGGACCTCCATGCTTGCGCTGGGCATGATCGCGGCTCTTGCCATGCCGGGCACGGCCCAAGCCACGCCGCAACTCGGCGATTTAGGCGTCAAGCAGTCCATGAGCGTGAAGGCAAGCAACGGGGAAAGCCTCGAAGGCAAGGACCTCCGCGCCATCCAGCTTGCCACATATACCGCCGCAAGCGTGGACGGCAACACGATCGTCGGCTACGATCTGACCACGAACACGGCATTGGCATCCGACATCACCGCGGCAGCCAAAGCGGCCGGAGCCACCGATACGAACCTTACCGTCAACGGCAAAAACGATCCGATGGTGTGGGTGGTGAAGAACCTGACCGACTCGCGCAGCGATCCATGGAGCGGAAAGCTACGCAACTTCTGCAACAGCCTCGCCAAACAAACCAACTTCGCCAAGCAGGATGGAACGGCGGTTTCCACACTCAGCCAAGACAAAGCCACCATGTCGACCGGCAACGTACTCGTACCGGGAATCTACGCCATCGTGGACCGTACACCGGCGACAACCACACTAAGCAGCGGCACCGCCATCAAAACAACCGCGTCCATCATGATGATGAACGGCACCGCGGTCAACGGCGTCAACCAACTACGTACGGCCGGCGGCACGACTCTGACCCTCGGGCAAGTGATCTACAAGGTATCCAACGTGGAATCGCCAGACAAAAAAGTCAACGTCGGCAGTGCCTGGAAAGACAGCGCATCCGAAGCGATAGGCAAGGACCTGACCTACCGTGTGACGCAGAAAATCCCCAACTGGACAGGCTACGAGCACTACTATCTTGCGTTGAACGATACGCTTGGCGCGGGTCTCGACTATGGTTCGCTCACCTCGATCACCGTCGGCGGCAAAGCATTGGCGAGCACGTTCTACAAGGAAAATGTCAACGGCAAAACCATCAGCTGGCTGTTCGGCGTCAACGGAGACATTCTCGCCTCGGACGCATCAAAGGCGGCCCTGCCGGTCGGCGCGACGATCACAGTCACCTACAAGGCCAGACTCAACGGCAATGCGGTCATCGGAAGCCCCTGCAACGTCAACTCCATCGACTTGGAATACTCCCACAATCCCAACGCATGGCAGGATCACAACAACCAGCCCGGCAACGAGGTTAAAGTCTGCACCGGTGAAATCGCATTACGCAAGGTCGACGCCAAAAGCCAAAAGCTCACCGGCGCGAAATTCGCCATCGCCCAAGGCGCCAGCGACAAAACGCCTTTGAAACTCGTGGCCCTCGGCAACGGCACCTACCGCCTCGCCACCAGCGGCGATACCACCACAACCACCACATTCGAAGCCGGCGAAACCAAAATCCAAGGACTCAAAGGCGAATACACCATCACCGAAACACAAGCGCCCCAGGACTACTCGTCGCTCATGCTGCCCAGCGCAGTCGTCACCGTCAACGTTGACGACACCAACATGACGTGGAGCCTCGACGTCAAATCCGACCCCAACAACCTCATCAAAAAAGGCGACAGCCACACCGTGGTCGTCACCAACATCCGTACCATCACCGAAATACCGTTGACTGGTGCGGCAGGCCTCACCATGCTCTTCAGCATCGCGGCACTCCTCTTCATAGGAGGCATCGTCATGCTGCGCATGTGCCGATCAAGCAACGACTAGCCAACATCCGACAATAGGCAACACATGGCGATTCCCCCGCATAGCAAACCACGGCACAAAAAAGCGCCCAACAAACGCAGCATCATCCGATGGTGCGTGGGAACCGCCATGCTCACCGCAACGGCACTCATCATCAGCATCCCCCTGATCATGCGCGCCGAAGACAACATCCAACAAGCAGCCAACGTCAAAGCGTACGCAGCCACCATCACCAACACCGCAAACAAGGCAATCCAAGAAAGCAAACGGCAGGCGAAACTCTACAACGCGCGCCTCGCAAACCAAACCAGCAACCAAACAGACGGCGAACCCGCAACGCAAAATCCCGACGAATACAATCGGCAACTCGTCATCCCACCCAGCGACGTCATGGCAACCATCAACTACCCGAAACTCGGCATCAGCCTACCCATACGCCACGGAACAAGCGAACAGACGCTCGCCATCGGCGCAGGGCATTGGGAAGGCACATCCCTGCCAATCGGGGGAGCGGGAACCCATACCGTCATCACCGCACACCGGGGCCTCGCCGACAAACTCATGTTCACCAAACTCGACCAAGCCCGAGAAGGTGACGAATTCACCATCACCACCCTCGGCGAAACCCTCACCTATCAAGTGCAAACAATCCGCACCATCACCCCCGACGATTTCACCTGGATAAACAAACACGACGCCAGCGCCGATCAGGCCACCCTTATGACCTGCACCCCATACGGCATCAACACCCACCGGCTTCTCATCACAGGAACGCGCGTCCCCAACCACGACGAATGCCCGCCAGAAACAGGATGCCTCACCGACGGAACCCTCTCCACCACGGCATTCGCGCTCACAGCCATCTGGGCGACCCTCACCACACTCGCACGGCATAGCTACAATGAAATGCATGATCGACGAAGTACTCTTCCTGCGCCACGGACGCACCGCATACAATCTCGCAAGACGACTGCAAGGCCAAATCGACATTCCCCTCGACATCGTCGGCAGGTGGCAGGCCGACCAAAGCGCTTATGAACTCGCCAAAACATACTATTGGGCGAAAGTCGCGCACATCGCCGACCATAATGATGAACTCGCCCAACCCGCGTACGAGGGCGCGTATCTCGCCGATCTTAACGAAATCAACGAGGCACCGGCCGCGAGCCGACGCATGGTCGTCGTATCATCCGACCTTTTCCGCGCCCAACAGACCGCTCACGCCATCGCCGACCTTCTCGGACTTGACGTAGCCCTCGACCCACGCCTGCGCGAACGCAGCTTCGGCGAATGGGAAGGCATGACCCGCGAGGAAATCCTCGAACAGTACGCCGACGACTACCATTCATGGCGTGCCCACACCGGAGGCGAAACCAAGCATGGCGTCGAAAGCCGCAGGCATACCGGCCAGCGTGGCTCCCAAGCCATACGAAGCATCATCGCCGAACATGCCGATGATCCGACGGCCACCACGCTGCTCGCAGTCGGCCATGGATCGTGGATCGTGGCCACCGTCGCCGTGCTGCTCGACATGGATCCGGACGACCTCAACAATCTCGGAGCCATGCGCAACGCCTTCTGGACGAGCATGAGCGTCAACACAGGCGGTTCCAACGGTCCTGCGGATCCCGACACATGGCAGTGGAAGCTCGACGCCTTCAACCAAGGTCCCGCCATCGCCGCGCTTACCGATTGGGAGAATGGGCCGAAGGAATTGCGAGGCCCCAACATGCCATTGTGGAAGCCCATCGTGCAGTGATCCGCAGTAACCGCAACGATCTGCAGTGACTGTCGCCTGCCGCGGACGCATGCGTCGAACATGAATTCTCGATGAAATCTCAGGCACGCGGCCGGCCAACTCTCAAGGTGGGACTATCCTAAATAAGGTTGTTTGCCCGAATGTTCCAGATCGATCGCAAGAGACCGATCGCCGGAGATGTTGGATTCGGGCTGCCGTACAGCGATAGAACGTCGGAAAGCGCGAAAGGCGGGTGAGAGACATGTTGAGAATGTTCAGAACGATTAACGGCCAGGTGGAGCAGATCCAAAAACCCGAAAACGGATCTTGGTTATGCCTTTCGGATCCGACGGATGTGGAACTCGCCAACGTTTCCATGGAAACCGGCGTTGATCTCGCCGACCTGCGCGCCCCGCTTGATGACGAAGAACGCTCCCGCGTGGACGTGGAAGACGATTACACGATGATCATCGTCGACATTCCAACCGTCGAAGAGCGCGGCGGGCGAGACTGGTACGAGACCATCCCGTTGTCGATCATCATCACGCAGTCGGCCATCATCACCGTCTGCATGCAGGACACTCCGGTGTTGCACCCGTTCATGGAAGGTACGATCCGCGGTTTCAACACGTATATGAAAACGCGTTTCATCCTGCAGATCCTGTACCGCAACGCCACCATGTATCTGCGGTATCTGCGTATCATCGACCGCGAAAGCGACAAGCTCGAACTCAAACTGCGCCATTCCATGCAGAATCGTGAGATTCTCATGCTGCTCGAACTGAGCAAAACGTTGGTCTACTTCACCACGTCGCTCAAATCGAACGAAATCGTGATGGAAAAGCTGACCACGCTGCCGCGCATCAAGCAGTATCCGGAAGACGAGGATCTGCTCGACGACGTCATCACCGAAAACAAGCAGGCAATCGAGATGGCCAACATCTACAGCGGCGTTCTTGCCAACATGACCGACGCGTTCGCGTCGATCGTGTCGAACAATCTGAACAACGTGATGCGCATCTTCACGATCATCTCCATCACGCTGTCGATTCCGACATTGATCTTCTCAATGTACGGCATGAACTTCCAGGAGGGCATGCTAGGCATGCCGTTGACGGACAAGCCGTGGGGCTTCGCCGTGATCATCGGAATCTCGCTGGTCGTTTCGGCCATTGTCACCTGGTTCCTGACGCGTTCGCGCATGTTCAAGTAGAATCACGCGTATGCTACGTCTGTCACGTCTGTCACGAAATATCGCGGCGCTGGTATGCGCCGCTTCGACCGTATTGGGCACGAGCGCGTGCGGCACTTCCATTTCCGTAGTGACCAATGGTCTCGCGCAGGGGCCGACCATTGCGATTGGCGTGGCCGCGGACCAGCCTGGTTTGGGTTTTCTGCATGGGGGAGAGTATTCGGGTTTCGATATTTCCGTGGCGCAATATGTGGCGAACACGCTGGGATTCGCGAAAAAACAGATCGTGTTCAAACAGGTGCTGCCGTCGACGCGCGTTTCGTCACTTGAAGACGGCACCGTGGACATGGTGGTCGATGCTTTCGCCGCTGATGACGTTCAGGATGGTGAGGTTGAGCTTGCAGGACCGTATCTGACTGTGCATGCGGCATTGTTGGTACGTTCCGACAGTGCGGGAACCATCACCGGAACCGATGATCTTGCCGGAAGGACGGTATGCGTGGCCAAAGGAGGAATACCCTCCTACAGCGTGCGAAATCTTGCGGAAGATGTGACCGTGAGCGAACGCGACACGTATCCGCAATGCGAAACGGCATTGATGATCGGGCAGGCGGACGCCATCGCGGCAGATGACGCCATAGCGGCGGGCCTCGCATCCAACAGGGGAGGCGGATATCTCAAGGTCGTAGGCGAAACGTTCGGCGAACGTTCGTACGCGATCGCGGTTAAATCCGGCCAATCCACGCTGGCCAAACAGATCGACGCCGCATTGCAGTCCATGATGGACGACGGCTCGTGGAAGCAGGCCATAGACAAGATGAAACAGTCGATCGGCTACGTTCCCGACATGTCGCTCAACCCTCCCGCGATAACGCTCTCGGCAGCGTCGGAAGGCTGACGGCCCCCGCCTTGCGTGACGCTTTGCAAAACGCTTCTTGCATAATGATTGACGCCTTGCGAAGTGTCCAGTTGCGCGGCTAGTTTCATGCATTATGAGTGACATTGAGAAAAGCGCGCAGACGCAGTCGAACGAACCAGCCGAACCGTCGTTCCGTTACAACGCGGATTTGGCTCAGGGCATTGAGGAAAAATGGCAGAAGATTTGGGATGACGAAGGCACCTTCTGGGCCGCCAACGTCAATGGCGATCTGAGGGACGGCAAGGGTCGCAACGCCGAAGGACGCCCGTCGTACTTCGCCATGGATATGTTCCCGTACCCGTCGGGCAAGGGCCTGCATGTGGGCCATCCGCTCGGCTACCTCGCCACCGATGTGGTCAGCCGCTACCACCGCATGAAGGGCGAGAACGTGTTGCACGCCATGGGCTACGACGCCTTCGGTCTGCCGGCTGAGCAATATGCAGTCCAGACCGGCCAGCATCCGCGCATCACCACCGAGCAGAACATCGCCAACATGCGCCGCCAGCTGCATCGTATGGGCCTGAGCTTCGACAACCGCCGCTCCTTCGCCACCATTGACCCGGGCTATGTGCGTTGGACCCAGTGGATCTTCTCCCGCATCTACGATTCCTGGTACGACGAGGATGCCACCAACCCGTCTGGCTCCAAGGGCTGCGCACGCCCGATCAGCACGCTGGTGGAGCAGTTCGAATCCGGCGAGCGTGAGATTCCGGGATTCGCAGGCAAGCAGTGGAATGATCTGACCGAAGCCGAGCAGGCCGACGTGCTCAACGACTTCCGCCTGGCATACATCTCCAAGTCTCCGGTGAACTGGTGCCCGGGCCTGGGCACGGTGCTCGCCAACGAGGAGGTCACCGCCGAAGGCAAGTCCGAACGCGGTAACTTCCCGGTGTTCCAGCGTGAGCTGCGCCAGTGGTCCATGCGCATCACCGCATACGGCCACCGTCTGATCGAAGATCTTGACGGCATCGACTGGCCGGAAAAGGTCAAGCTCATGCAGCGCAACTGGATCGGCGAATCCCACGGCGCTTCCGTGCATTTCGACGTCGAAACCCCGAACGGCGTCAAGGACATGGAGATCTACACCACCCGTCCCGATACCCTGTTCGGCACCACGTTCGCCGTGGTCTCCCCGGAGCATCATCTGCTCGAGGATGTTCCCGCCGAATGGCCGTCCGAGACTCCGGAAGACTGGAAGGGCGGCTACGCCACTCCGGTCGAGGCTGTGAAGGCCTACCGTATGGCCGCGGAATCCAAGACCGCCAAGGACCGTGTGGACGAGGCGGGCGAGAAGACCGGCCTGTTCACCGGCCTGTACGCCATCAACCCGATCACCGGAGCCAAGCTGCCGCTGTTCACCGCAGACTATGTGCTTATGGATTACGGCACCGGCGCCATCATGGCCGTGCCGGGTGGCGACCAGCGTGATTACGATTTCGCGGTCAAGTTCGGTCTGCCGGTCACCTACACCGTGCAGCCGCTGCCGGAATCCGGCGACGATCTGGCCAACTATGAGGGCAAGGCTCCGTTCGTCTCCCACGACGGCATCGTCATCAACTCCGCTGTGGACGCCACCCGTGCCAAGGGCGACGCGTTGAGCCTCAATGGACTGCGCGTGGACGAAGCCATCGACAAGGTGAACGCATGGCTGGAAGAGGCTGGTGTCGGCAAGGGCACGGTCAGCTACCGTCTGCGCGACTGGCTGTTCAGCCGCCAGCGTTACTGGGGCGAGCCGTTCCCGATCGTCTACGGCGAAGATGGCACCCCGCATCTGTTGCCGGACGACCAGCTGCCGATCAACCTGCCGGACGTGCCGGACTACAGCCCGAAGACTTTCGATCCGGAAGACGCCGAATCCAATCCTGAAGCGCCGCTGAGCCGCAACGAGGATTGGGTGAAGGTCGAACTCGACTTGGGCGACGGCAAGAAGACCTACTACCGCGACACCAACACCATGCCGAACTGGGCCGGATCCTGCTGGTACTACATGCGCTACCTCGACCCGACCGACACCGAACACATGGTGGAGAAGAGCGAGTTCGACTACTGGATGGGCCCGAACCACAACGAGACCACTGGCAAGTCCGGCGGCGTGGACCTGTACATCGGTGGCGTGGAGCACGCCGTGCTGCACTTGCTGTACTCCCGCTTCTGGCACAAGGTGCTCTTCGACCTCGGCTTCGTGGATTCCGCGGAACCGTTCCACAAGCTGTTCAACCAGGGCATGATCCAGGCATACGCCTACACCGACGACCGTGGCCAGTACGTGCCGGCCGCCGAAGTGGTGGAAGGCCCGGCCGACGCCAACGGAGAGCCGACCTTCACCTGGAACGGAGAGCACGCCAACCGCGAGTTTGGCAAGATGGGCAAGAGCCTGAAGAACATCATCACGCCGGACGACATGTATGCGAACTACGGCGCGGACACCTTCCGCCTGTATGAGATGGGCATGGGCCCGCTGGCCGAATCCCGTCCGTGGAACACGCGCAACGTGGTCGGATCCATGCGCTTCCTGCAGCGCCTGTGGCGCAACGTCGTCGACGAGAACACCGGCGAAGTGCGCGTCACCGATGGTAAGCTCGACACGAAGACGCTGAAGCTGCTGAACAACACGATCGCCGACGTGACCGTGGAAATGGAAGCGATGCGTCCTAACACGGCCATCGCCAAGCTCATCGTGCTCAACAACCATCTGACCAGCCTCAACGAAGTGCCGCGCGCGGCCGTCGAACCGTTGATTCTGATGCTTTCCCCGATCGCTCCGCACATCTGCGAGGAACTGTGGAACAAGCTCGGACACGGCGAATCGTTGGCCCACGCCGAATGGCCGAAGGCCGACGAACGCTATGTCGGCCAGGACGCCGTCACCGCGGTCGTGCAGATCAAGGGCAAGGTGCGCGCCAAGCTTGAGGTCTCGCCCGACATCGATCCTAAGGAACTTGAGAAGATGGCGTTGGAAGCCGTCGCCGATCGTCTGGGCGGCAAGGAACCGCGCAAGGTCATCGTCAAGGCTCCGAAGATCGTGTCCATCGTTCCTGCGGAATGATATTTCGAAAAACGGATCCAACGGCTTCTGGCGAGACCTTTGACGAGGCTTCCAACAGGGTGGGAACCGTTTCCGCATAAGGCGACACGCCGAACATGTGGATAACTCCCATCCTTCGACCACAGGGGCCGTTTCGACTGGACAACATGCCCATGCATCCTCCACTTTGGATGCATGGGCATTATCGTTACCCCGCCGGGCAGGCGCAACAGGCAAGCCGAAACCGCATCGCAGTCCGCGCAACGGCTGCGCGGACTTGGCATGCCCGAAACACGTGGAAAGAACGCGCGCGGGCAGAACGTTCGCAACGAACATGCTGTTCCCGCGATATCCGAAACAACCTCAATATCCGAGATTTCCGCAGCGGCTGAAACGTCCACTGCAATCGCGACAACTGAACAATCGCCTGAACCCGCAAAACCCACATTGCGGGATCTGGCCGGCGTCAAGCCTTCCGACAAACCGACTGAACAGGACCGGCCCAAACGCGACCGTCCACGACTCGTCTTCCAACCAATCCACGCGGTCATCGCCATACTCACCCTGTCGTGCGCGCTCTGCGCAAGCCTGACCATGCTCATCCAACAGGCCGTCCACTACAGTGCGCTCCAACAATCGCAGATCACCCAATCCGAACAATCGAAGGCGAACGGAACCGAGAAAGACAAGACGGCGTCCACGCAAACAACACCAAGCCAGCAGCCATCCACGGAACCCGACAGCCAGAGCGAACCAACATCCGGACCAGCGGAGCCCGCCGATCCGGCTGACGGTCTGCTGAACATCAACACCGCAGGATCCGACGAACTGCAGACCTTGAAAGGCGTCGGCCCCGTGACCGCGCAACGCATCATCGACTATCGCAATCAGATCGGCCGTTTCGACAATGTCGACCAACTGTTGGAAGTCAAAGGCATCGGCGAGAAAACGCTGGCGAAATTCCGAGACCAAGTGTGCGCACGATGAGAGGAAACACGTTCGAATGGCGGGATGGGGAGCAGGGGAGCAGGGATTGGCGTCTGCTGCCGGCCGCCCTATGCGGGTGGGCGGCGAGCTTGGCCACGCATATGGGATTCGACTATTGCGTCGAACGGGATGGTCGGTTCGGCATGCTGCCGCTCGTTGTGGCATTGGCGGTACCGTTGCTGGCATTATTGGGATTATTGGGATTGCCGTTCCTGCGATCGCCTATGCTGCGAGTGCCGGTTGGCGTGCGGCGGGCGGTCTCGGCATGGCATTTCAGCATTATCGTATGCGTGGTCGCGGCGATGGCATGCGCGTCTTCCGCGTTGACCTACGACGTATTGCAATGGAGAGATGCGGCCTCGTACGCGGCCAGAAACGGCGAAAGCGACGTTGTCACGCTGGTACGTACGACATCTCCCGCAGTGAATTCGAACAGACGTGCAAACGATTGCCAGATTGATGCGACGATCTCAACGATCACGGCAAGCCAAGTCACGCAGCCAAGCATGATGCGGGTGCGCGTCTATGCGGACCGGCCGGACTGCGGCACGCTCAAACAAGGCGGCGAATACCGGATGCGGGGCACGCTCGCCATATCGCAATACGGTGCCATGCCGCTATGGCTGACGGACATCGCCTCCGTGGAACGCATACGGGGACCGAACCTCGCATTGCGCACGATCGGCATGATGCAGCAGGCGTTCTTCGAACAGACGTCACGGCTTTCCGACCAAGGGAAAGTGCTCGTTCCCGGCCTGACCTTAGGTATTCTTGGGCAGGATTACGTTCCTCCAGATAGTGGCAATGGCCAGACGGGCACGGGTATTGATTCCACATACGCCAATCTGCTTGAAAACGCCTTCCAACGTTCGGGCATACTGCATCTGATGGCGGTCAGCGGCGGGCATCTTGCGGTCGTCGCCACCCTGGTGCGCGCCGTCTGCTCGTTCCTGCTGCTGCCCAAACGCGTCACGGCCATCGCCATCGGCGCGTCGTACATCATGCTGGCGATGTGCGTGTTCCCATCCGATTCGGTGTCGCGCGCCCTGCTCATGGGTTTGGCGGGAGCGGGCTTCCTGTTCCTCGGCCGAAGAACGCAAGCCCTGTCAACCCTCAGCTGGACCACGTTGGGCATGCTCATGGTCAATCCGCACATGTCACGCAGTTTCGGATTCGCATTGTCATGCGCCGCCGTACTTGGCATCGTACTGTTCGCAGGACCGTTAGGCGCATGGCTCACACCGATCATGCCGGCATTCATCGCGCAAACCATGGCCATGACCATCGCCGCGCAACTCTTCACCCTGCCGATCCAAGTGCTTATCGAACCAGAACTGCCGGTCTACTCCATTCCAGCCAATCTGGTCGTCGCACCCTTCGTGGGATTCTCCACACTTGCCGGACTCGCCAGTCTCGCCATCTCATGGATACTGCCAAGCCTCGGGTTCATATTCGCCAGCCTCGCCTCATGGGGCACCGCCATCATGGAATTCATGGCCCTCAACCTCGGATCAGGAGACCACGCCACCATTCCATGGACCGGAGACGCAGGCGGCGCGCTACTGATCATCCTCGTCGAAATCATCGGATACACGACCGCACGATTCGCCGGAACACTCTTCGCCCGCATCACCACAACGGAACCAAACCTGCCGGGCCGACGCCTCATACACAATCCGATCGAACGGGCGAAAGCATGGGGCGAACGAACCTACAACGCGCTCAAAACCATGAAATGGAACGAATGAATCTTGTCCACCGATACAGCGAGATTGAATACTATGCCGAAACCATCCGCAACAACGCCCTTCCACCTCATCTACGGAGGCGACCCGTACCTCAACGAGCAGACCGTACGCGACCTGCGCCACCAAGCGCAACGCAAACACCCCGACGCGGAAACCATCGAACTCGACGCAACCAACGCCGATCATTACGCCTTCGACGAAGCGGTAAGCCCATCACTGCTCTCCGAACGATCAATCGTCATCGTATCCAACCTGCAAAACGCCGACGACAAACTCGGCGAAACCATGGTCGCCTACTGCAAGCAAGCCGTCAACAATCCAGCCGAAGCCAGCATCGTCATCTGCCAACACGAAGGCGGCATCAAAGGCAAACGACTCATCGACCAACTCACCAAAGCCGGAGCCGTCAAAGAAACCGTAGCCGACCTCAAAAAAGCCGAAGCGAAACTCAACTTCACCATACAATGCTTCGAACGACGCAACCGACGCATCGAACCCATGGCCGCACAACAACTCGTGGCCGTACTCGGCGACAAAACCGGCGAACTCGCAGCCATGGCAGGACAACTCTGCTTCGACTTCGACGACAATCCCATAACATTGGAACGCGTCAACCAATACCTCACAGCAAATCCCCAAGTAGACGGCTTCCGTGTCGCCGACCTCGCACTCTCCGGACGTGCCGCCGACGCCATCATCGCCATGCGCGCCTCAATAGAACAAGGCACCGCGCCAATCGCACTCATCGGAGCGCTCGCCATGAAACTACGCACCATGGCCAAAGCCTCAGCCGTACGCTCCGGCACCATCAGCGAAGCGGAAGCGAAAACCAATTCATGGGTGCTGAAAAACGCCACCAGACAGCTCTCCGGATGGACCTCCGACGGCATGAGACGATGCATCCAAATGCTCGCATGGGCCGACGAACAAAGCAAAACTAACGGATCGGACCCTGTCTACGCGCTAGAACGATCCATCGAACTGATCAGCAGCAAAGGACGAACCAACTAACATGAGCGAGGCAACCATTACTGACGCCAACGAAAACACCAGCGAAGGCACTGCCAAAACCGTCACCGTCGAAGCGACAACCGGCGAAGCCATGCGCGAACTCGGCAAACAAGTCGCACACCTCACCCACGGCGGAGACGTCATACTCCTCTCAGGGCCACTCGGCGCAGGAAAAACCACCTTCGCACAAGGCTTCGGCGCAGGACTCAACATCAGCGAACCCATCGTCTCGCCAACCTTCACCATCGCACGCGAACTCAAAGGCCAATTCCCCAGCGGTAACTCCGCCCACCTCATACACGTCGACGCCTACCGACTCGGCGGCAACGCCTACGCCCCAGGCCAAAATGCCATCGAACGACTACTCGATGAACTCGAATCCCTCGGACTCGACGAAGAACTCGAAGACCCCAGCGACAACACCATCATCCTCATGGAATGGGGAGAACAGATGGCAGCCGCGCTCGCACCGGAACGCCTCGAAATCCACATCGACCGGCCACTCAACACCGTTATCACAGACGAAACAAGCAGAGCCGACAACGAACTCACCAGCAACGGCACCCGCACCGTAACCTTCATTCCCGTCGGCGCATCCTGGCAAACCTTCGACATCACACGCAACAACCGCTAAAACACCAGCAGCAAGCACGATTCCAGCATCGGTTGTACAGTAGTTCCCAGCTTGGCATAAGGAGTTTCCACAAAATGCAGACACTGGTGATCGACACCTCATACGGCTCAACCGTCGGCATGGTCGGACACGACCCCATCGTCGAAACCGACTCACGCACCCACGTCGAAAAACTACAGGTGAACATCGCCACAACCGTGGAACAAGCCGGCCTCAAACCGGAAAACATCGACCGCATCATCGTAGGCATCGGACCTGCACCCTTCACCGGACTACGCGCAGGAATCGTTGCAGCCAAAGCGCTCGCCTTCGCCACCGGTGCACAGCTTATCGGGCAGAATGTGCTTTCCCCGCAGGTGCTTGTGCGCAACGCGGAGCATGACGGCCGCCATCATCTGACGCTCGCCGTGAACGATGCGCGACGCAAGCAGCTGTATTTCACATTGTTGGATGGCAGCGGCTATGAGGCCGGTGGCAGCGCAGGCGAAGACCATGACGCAAACGTTGAAAACGGCTGTGTGGAAACCCTGATCGACATGGATATCGACTATCCCGAATCGATTGCGAACCGTGTCAACGAGGTGCTGGAACGGCTTCGCCAGGCCGATCCGAACGTGGAATATGTGGTCGACGTCGTCGGCCATGGAGCGGCGAAATACGCGCAATCGTGGGCAAGCCTTCCCGAAGGCGGCGAAGTGCGCGATCAGGCGCTGCTCGACGAGGGCGCGTCCGGATTGGAACGATTCGCGGCCTTCGCCACTTCGCAACGGTCTTTGGTGAATCCGGAGCCGGTCGAACCGTTGTATTTGCGCAGGCCGGACGTGTCGGTGCCGAACCCGTTGAAGCATGTACTCAACCATGCCGGCGCGGAACGCACGGAGTGACGATACGGCATGATCGTTGACCATACAAGCATCGATGAACAGATCGCAGTGCCGCAGATGGCCGCTTTGGAAGCGGACCTGTTCGGCAGGGGAGCGTGGAGCGAACAGTCGATTCGCCAGGAATTCCAAGCGCCAGCACGCACGTATCTGTTCGATATTGATGATGACGGCAAGACCGCGGATTGCGGGATTGCGGGTTGCGTTGCCGTGGATGAGCCGGTTGCTGGATCGGTTGCAGGCGATTCTGCTAGACAACAGCCCGTTGTGCGCGGCTATGCCGGTTTCTGGTATGACGGCGACGATGCGGAAATCATGACGATCGGCGTCGGCAGACGGTTCCAACGGCAGGGAATCGCGGCTTCGTTGATGGAGGCGTTGATTGCGCGGGCACGTGAGCAGGGGGCCAAACGCATGTTGCTTGAAGTGCGAGTCGACAACACTCCGGCCTTGGCATTGTACAAACGGTTCGGTTTTGCCAAAATGGGATTGCGCAAACGCTACTACCAGCCCGAAGGCATCGACGCGTACACCATGAGCCTTGACCTTGAGCCGAGGATCGTCGGCTTCGCAGCAGCGGAACAATAAACAGAACAACCAAACGGAACAGCAAGCAAAGCAGCGAACGGAGCAGCAATGAGCGGACCAATCGTACTCGGCATCGAATCCACCTGCGACGAGACCGCGGCCTCGGTAGTGCAGGGGCGCACCCTGATTTCCAACGTCGTCGCATCCTCCATGGATGAGCACGCGCGTTACGGGGGTGTGATTCCAGAAATTGCGTCACGCGCCCACGCCGAAGCGTTCGTGCCATGCGTTTCCAAGGCGTTGGCCGATGCGAACATGACGTTGTCTGACGTCGACGCGATCGCCGTGTCCGCAGGTCCTGGACTTGCTGGCTGCCTCGCCGTTGGCGTGTCCGGCGCGAAATCGCTTGCCTGGGCGGCGAATAAGCCGATTTACGGCATCAACCATGTGATCGGGCATATTGCGGTCACACAGTTGCAGTTCGGCCCGTTCCCCGAAGACACGCTCGCCTTGATCGTGTCCGGCGGACACACGTCCTTGCTGCATGTTGAGGATGTCGCACGTCATATCGACGTGGTCGGCACCACGCTTGATGATGCGGCCGGCGAATGCTTCGACAAGGTCGCTCGCCTGCTCGGTTTCCCCTATCCGGGCGGACCGCATATCGATCGTCATGCGCAGTTGGGCGACCCGCATGCCATCAAAGTGCCGCAGGGACTCACCCAAGGCAAAGCGGGCCAGCAGCATCCGTACGATTTCAGCTTTTCCGGCGTGAAAACGGCCGTCGCGCGTTGGATCGAGGAACAGCAGGCGCAAGGCAATGAGATTCCCGTCGATGACGTGTGCGCGTCGCTGGCGGATTCCGTGGCGACTGTACTCGCCAAGAAGGCGATGCGCGGCTGCGAGCAGTACGATTCGAAGACGTTGATTGTAGGAGGTGGCTTCTCCGCGAATTCGCAGCTTCGTGCCAAACTGTTGGAAGTCGGGGCCGAGCATGGGGTAGAGGTGCGTGTGCCGCAGCTCAAACTGTGCACCGACAACGGTGCCATGGTGGCCATGCTGGGCGTCAACCTGGTCGAAGCGGGAGTGGCTCCGTCAAACCCGGATTTCGCCATCGATTCGGCCATGCCGTTGACGAAGATCTCCATGTAAGATTAGGCCGAAAGCATCGTATGGAAACGTTTTGCAAGTCGAAACACACATGTGACACGCTGAAGATTTGAAATCCACAAGTTTTGGTGTAGTATTTTTGTCTTGTGCACAGCGCATTCCTGCGTAGCTCAGTTGGCAGAGCATCCGACTGTTAATCGGACGGTCACTGGTTCAAGCCCAGTCGCAGGAGCCATTTGAAAGCCCTTGGAAATCAAGGGCTTTTGTCATATTCGAGGAATCAACGAAGATGCCCATACAGCATCCCCGACTCAGAGGTGCAGGAAAAATGAGCTACATCCACATCACTGAAGAGAACATCGACAAGGAACATATCTGCTGTGCCATGTCCGGCAAGCAAAGCCTTGCGAAAAAAGAGTGGCTCAAGCAGCGTTTCAACGAAGGTCTCGTCTTCTATCGTAGCGAGGAACGAGGCAAATGCTTCATCGAATATATTCCGGCGGAAAACGCATGGGTGCCGATCGATGCGGACGGGTGGATCTATATCAACTGTCTATGGGTGGCCGGTTCTTTGAAAGGTCATGGACATTCCGGTAATCTGCTGAGCGAATGCATCCGAGACGCCAAAGAGCAGGGGCGCAAAGGCATTTGCATTCTCTCAGCCGAGGGTCGCAAACGAGAGTTCCTTGCCGATCCGAAGTTTCTGTCCTACAAGGGTTTCGAAGTGACCGACATATCTGATTGCGGCATCAATCTCATGGCCCTGCCTTTTGAAGAGAATGCGGAGCTGCCGAAATTCAAGGAATGCGCCAAGCATCCCGCGGTGGACGAAGACGGGTTCGTGCTCTACTACACCGATCAATGCCCGTTTACATGCTATTGGGTTCCGCGGGTGCGGCAAACGGCGGAAGAGCACAATATTCCATTCAAAACGATTCATATCACCGATAAAGAGACCGCCCAACGTACGCCCGCGCCGGTCACCACGTATGCGTTGTTTAGGGACGGCAAATTCCTCACCCAAGGCATCCAGTCCGACAAAAAGTTTCTGGCATTGGCCGGCTTGTAACGTCCTGAATCTTCCACCCACTGGGGGAACCTTCCCGCCAAGAAGGCAGTTGGCGTACGGATTGTTCCAGCGGGTGGGTGTTTTGGGGACTCGGGAGGCGGGCTATTCTCTAACACGCATGCAGGAGACCTCGAATTTGCGCGTTTGACGGAGACTCTGCTATCGGTTGCGAGGATCCAGCGGATCACGGTCGTCGTAGAATGCGTAGATATCCAGACTAGGTTCTTCCACGGGCAAAACTTAAGATTTTCCCAGCAAACGGCGTTTACCATGAACACGCAAGCAAGAAAAACACGGCAAATCATGGAAGGGAGTCCATATGTGCACTGGTGTTCGTTTCTCCGACGATGAGGGAAACACATATTTCGGCCGTAATCTCGACTGGAGCTTCTCCTACGGCGAGACCATTCTGGTCACTCCGCGAGGCTACCGGTATGACTATGCGTATGGGGCCAAAGGCAAGAGCGAGCCGAATGCGGTGATCGGCGTGGGCGTGGTTATGGCCGATCGCCCCATGTATTTCGATTGCGCCAACGAGCACGGCTTGGCCATCGCCGGATTGAACTTCCCCGGATACGCCTCCTTCGCGCACGAACCGGTCGAGGGAACCGAAAACGTCGCCACTTTCGAATTCCCGCTGTGGGTGGCACGCAATTTCGACAGTGTCGACGAAGTCGAAGAGGCGTTGAAGGACGTGACGCTCGTTTCGCAGGTCGTGCCCGGCCAGCAGGAGTCCTTGCTGCACTGGTTCATTGGCGATGGCACCCGTAGCATCGTCATCGAGCAGATGGCTGATGGCATGCATGTTCATCATGACGATGTGGATGTGCTCACCAATCAACCGACCTTCGACTTCCATATGGAAAACCTGCGCAACTACATGTGCGTGAGCAACGAAATGGCGGAGCCGACCACTTGGGGCAAGGCGGAACTGAGCGCATGGGGCGCCGGCGTGAGCATGCACGGCATTCCCGGTGACGTGAGTTCGCCGTCGCGTTTCGTACGTGTCGCCTACACCAACACGCACTATCCACAGCAGAACAACGAGTCCGCCAATGTGTCTCGTCTGTTCCACACGCTGGCCTCCGTACAGATGGTTGAAGGCATGTCCAAGATGGGCAACGGCCAGTTCGAGCGCACGCTGTTCACCAGCGGTTATTCCGGAAAGACTAACACGTATTACATGAACACGTATGAGGATCCGGCGATCCGCTCGTTTGCCATGTCCGACTTCGACATGGATTCGAGCGAGCTGATCACCGCCGATTGATTCCGGAATTTCGAGTTCGAAGATTCCGCAGTAATCGCACTATGTGCGATGGCATAAAAGGACGCAACGTCGCAGTCGGCGTTGCGTCCTTTTAATCAGTAAAACTGATGAGATTTGATTAAAAAATTAAAATGGTCGAGGCATGCTTCCAAACGTACTTTCAGGCGTTTTCTTCGTTATGTTCCTTATGCGAGGAAGCGAATCGCGACAGAACACCTGACTTACGTAAAGCGCAATACATTCCCCAGGAACCGAAACCGGCGAATGCCACCGCGCTAAGCAGCTCGCAAATAGTGCCGATGATGCCTCGCGGGCTGAAGAACGTGAATGCCTGATAGTAGAAGAACAGCAGGTAGAAGTTGTAGACGATTCCAATCGCCAAAGCAGACAGAATGGTGACGCCGAGCGTCCAACGACGGTAGCGGAACAGTGCGAATACCGCTTCTGCGGCTGCCGCCTGCAGCAATGCGATTACCACCAGGCTCACACTGTATTTCGTGCCGAGTACCACCTCGACGAACGATGCGACCAAAAGCACGTAGGCCGAAGCTCCCGGCTTGCGCACGATCAGAGAGCCCAGCGTGGCGGGGAAGTAGAACAAAGCATGAAGTAGCGCCGCTGAACCAGGAAGAATCAAAGTCATCAACGGAAAAAGACCATACGACAGGCCGTCGAACACCCAAAACATCACTCCCGACATCACGCCGACCGCCGCGCCGACCGCGATATCGACCACACGCCATGTGAGGGCCTTGTGTATTCCTTGGTTTGTTTTCAAAGGCTGCCTTACCTGCTTCGACAGCTTCGCGTCTGTATTATGAATAACGGTTTTAGAGAATGGCTTCGCCATAATGATAATGAATCCTTGCGTTGGTCGATGCCGTGCACCGTGAGTCGGAGATCGCGGCAGTCGCCGTGGGCCGTTCCTCGACCTGCGCGGCTCGGGCAGGAACGACGAAAGGTATTATACGACGTGTTGTTTGCCGAATACGCATCATGGATTTCCCTGTATCCAAAATATCGTTACAAATATTCCAAATCCGGGCGTACGGTCCAGTCCAGTACATCTAATCCGCACGATTTCGTTCAACTCAGCAGCATAAGAGCTTTTTGTTGTGAGGTGGCATTCGTCCAAAACAGCGTGGTCTGATGTTCCTTACGATGAACACGTAAGTTACGCTTTGCAGACGCAACTTAGCTAATTGTCAGGATTACATGTTCTTTTGCTATGAGATAGCATGCAACACGCCAATTAGACTTCAAGCACTTTAAGTTTTTACAGTGCAGGGTATGAGCACTACAACATGGCATACGATTCGTGAAGCATCCATGATTTCCGGACTTCCCGAATCCACTTTGCGCTACTACGAGCAAATCGGTATCATTGCCCCGATCGCACGTGACCCAAGTTCTGGCCATCGCGCCTACACCGACGAAGACATTCAATCGTTGGTCACTATTTCCTGCTTGTCTGCGACTGGCATGCCGCTTGACGCCATGCGCGAGTATCTGAAAAACCGTTTCGACGGAACCGAAGGTGCGCGCAGGCAAATGGCGCTACTGGACGCGCAGGCGTTGCGTTTGGCCGCAAAAGCCGAAAGCATCCGCATGCAGCAAGCCTATGTTTCCCTTAAAACATTGTATTGGCGTGCCGTGGCGGAAGGCCATGACGACGAAGCGCAACGACTTCTGGAGGAAAACCACGATGTCATCGAAACAGTGAAAAAACAGATTCGTAGCAAGGCTGACGCATAAGTCGAGGCGTCATCGCAGACGTTACCTTAATTCAATTCGTATAACAAAGGAGCAACTCATGAAGGCAGCGATCTTCAAGGGAGTCAAGCAGATGGCATGCGAAGAGCATGCCGAACCGACCATCATCGATGGGGGAGATGCCATCATCCGCGTGGTACGCGCATGCGTGTGCGGATCCGACCTGTGGTTCTACCGCGACGGCAGCAAGGAACCCAACACTCAGGCCGGACATGAGGCCATCGGCGTGGTCGAACAGATCGGCGACGACGTAACCGTGGCCAAGCCGGGCGATTTCGTGATCGTACCGTTCCCGTTCAGCTGCGGCAAGTGCCCGGTATGCAAGGCCGGTTTCGAATCCAGCTGCCCCCACGGCGGATATTTCGGAGACGAGGGATTGGGCTGTCAGGCGGAATACCTGCGCGTTCCCGAGGCCGATGGCACGCTGGTGGTCGTTCCGGGCGACGCGAAGAGCTTCTCCGACGAAATGCTCGCATCGCTGCTCACCCTCTCTGACGTGATGTCGACCGGTTACCATGCGGCTGCTTCCGCCGAAATCAAGCCGGGAGACACCGCAGTCGTGTTCGGCGACGGTGCGGTCGGCCTGTGCGGAGTGCTGTCCGCCAAGCTGATGGGCGCCACCCGCATCATTTCCATGAGCCGCCATGCCGACCGCCAACGTATCGCACGCGAATTCGGTGCCACCGATTTCGTGGAGGAACGTGGCGACGAGGCTGTAGCCAAGGTACTGGAAATGACTGATGGTTACGGTGCCGACGCCGTGCTTGAATGCGTAGGGTCCGCATTGTCGAACGACACTGCCATGAAGGTTGCGCGTGCGGGCGCTGTAGTCGGGCGCGTTGGCTTGCCGCACGGCGTGGAAGCCGATATTCCAGGACTGTTCTACCGCAACGTTGGTCTGCGCGGCGGTCCGGCACCGGTGCGCACGTACGATCTGCAGCGACTGCTCAAGGAAGTGCTCGACGGCAACATCAATCCCGGCATCGTCTACACCTCCGAATACACGCTCGACGATATTCAGGAAGCGTACGCGGCCATGGACGAGCGCCGCACCGTAAAGTCGCTGCTGCGCATCAGTGAGGTCTGAGCAATATACCGACGATAGAATAAGCGCAAATCAAACGAAAGGAAGCAAATCTTGTTTGAAGAGCTGCACAAACGGATGAATTCGTTCTGGAACAATGACAGGACATTGTCGCAAACCGATCCGGAATTCATTGAATTCTTCTCGAATTTCGCTTATAACGAAGTGGTGAACGAACCGGGAGCGAACCATCCTGATTTGGATGACAAAACCCGCTCTTTGGCCATTCTTGCCGTGCTGGTCGGATGCCAAGGCTTGGATGCTTTCGAAATGATGCTGCCGGTGGCCTACGAAACCGGACTGTCGTCCATCGCCATCAAGGAAATGGTGTATCAGGCGACCGCATACTGTGGTTTCGGCAAAACCCTGCCGTTCCTGAAGAAACTCAACAACTTTCTCGGCGCGGCCAACGTGCATCTTCCGCTTGAACCGCAAGGCACCACCACGCCGGAAACGCGTGCCAGGGCGGGCGAAGACAAGCAGATCGAAATCTTCGGTGAAGGAATGCGTGGATTCACGCAATCCGGCCCCGAAGATACGCGACACATCAACAAGTGGCTTGCCTGCAACTGCTTCGGCGACTACTACACGCGCGGTGGCTTGAGCACGCGTGAGCGTGAAATGATCACGTTGTGCTTCCTTGCCGCGCAGGGCGGTTGCGAGCCGCAGCTGACGTCTCATGCGAAGGCCAATATGGGCGTAGGCAATGAGAAGGCATTTCTGATTGCCGTTATTTCGCAGTGCATGCCGTATATCGGGTATCCGCGTACGCTGAATGCGATTCGTTGCATCAACGATGCAGCGGAGCAGATGCAAGGCTGATTGCGGTAGGATTTCGTTCGCTTCAGTATGAAAGGGGCTGTTTGCCAGTCACGATTGGATTGGCAAACAGCCCCTTATATGTTTTTTACAAGCGCGCTACGCGTGTGCGAGCATCACTCGCCCCATACGTCCTTGGCGACGGACTGCACGAGCGCGATCTTGGCCCACTGCTGCTCTTCGGTAAGCTTGTTGCCTTCCTCGGTGGACGCGAAACCGCACTGGGTGGACAGGCACAAGCGGTCAAGCGGCACATACTGGGCCGCTTCGGCAATGCGAGCCTTGATCACTTCCGGATCCTCAAGTTCCGGCTTCTTGGAAGTGATCAGACCGAGCACAACCTTCTTATCTCCGGAAACCTTGGCGAGCGGCTCGAAGTCGCCGGAACGATCATCGTCGAACTCCAGGTAGTAGGCGGCGACGTTTTCCTTGCCGAAAAGCACGTCGGCCACAGTGGCGTATCCGCCGGCGGAAGCCCACGTGGAGTGGTAATTGCCACGGCAGTCGTGCGTGGTGATCACCAGATCCTCTGGCAGATCCTCGATGGTGGCGTTGTTCATGGCGGCATACTGTTCCTGCATGGCGGCGAACTCATTGGCGGTGTAATGCTGGTTGAAGTTCGGATCACAGAACATGCCCCACGTGCAGTCATCCAGCTGAACATTGCGGCAGCCGGCCTCATACAATGCCATGATCAGACCATGGAAGGCCTTGGCGTTGTCGTCGGCAAGCTCGTCGTAATCCTTCTGGGTGTCGCCGTAGAACTCGTGCACGGAAGCGATGTTCTCCGGGCGGAACAGCTCCGCATACAGCTGTGCCGGAGCCGGAATGGTCTGGCGTGCAATGGCGGTGTCGTCTTCGAACTGCTTGATGAACTTGAAATGCTCAACGAACGGGTGGGCCGGGTCGAAGGCGATCTTGCTGGTCAGGCGTGCGGATTCGGCGCGGGTCTCCTCATCGTGGAAGAAATAGCCCTTGTCCATCGACACCTTTTCCACGCCGGCGAAGCCCCACATGCAGTCGAGATGCCACCAGCCACGGCGGAATTCACCGTCGGTGATGACGTGCAGACCGGCGGCCTTCTGCTTGGCGACCAGTTCGGTAATGGCATTATCTTCCACGGCCTTGAGTGCGGCCTCGTCAATCTTGCCTGCTGCGAAATCGGCGCGAGCCTGCTTGAGTTCTGCCGGACGCAGGTATGAGCCGACCACGTCGGCGCGGAACGGCGCGTTCTGGGAATACGTCATTGGATGCTCCTTGTTGTGCTGTCAGTGAAAATACCTAGGGAAGACTAGTCAATCCTTCAGAAAAATGCACGATTACGTCGGGAATATGAGACGGGCGCATTATAGTGTTTTGCGATTGAACGACATATGATTCGGGGGGGTGATATGAGTGATGGGACCGGGCGGCAGGCAATGGCAGCGCAAAGTGGTACGTCGGATAATCCGAAATCCTCCAATCAGGAATCATCGAAAAAGCCGAAAACGCTCGGCAAATATCTGTTGGTGTCGGCAACGCAAACCATTGTGGAATTCGGATCGTTCACCTTGCTGCATGTGCTTTCCGTACCATCCGCCATCGCGAACGGCGTGGCCATCGTGCTGTCGGCTTCGTACAACTTCCTGATGAACCGCAATGTCACGTTCAAATCGTCCAGCAATTTCGGCCGTAGCGTGGCTTTGTTCATGCTGCTGTGGGTTTGGAATTACCTGTTCGGTTCGATCATGCTGGCATGGCTGCCTTCCGCATTCGGATGGAATGCGGTGTTGGTGAAGTTCCTGACTATGGCATGTCAGTTCGCGTGGGGCTATCCGCTGTGCAAGGAAGTGATTTTTCGCTGAACCTGCAAGCGTGTCAATCCGGGTGGCACCCTATGACAGCACCCTATGTATGATTGAATATGTCTTGTATTAACTCCAGAAAGAAATGGAAAGGCAATGAACGAATCGCAAGATTCCAACGACAGTAGTACGAGCAATCCGAACGATATTCGCCAACAGGAGGCAGAACATCAAGGAGCGGCCGTAAAAGCGGCGCTCGGAGCCAACATTGGTGTGGCCATCGCCAAGCTCGCTGCGGCGTTCTTTACCGGATCGTCCGCGATGCTTTCCGAATCGGTGCATTCCATCGCCGACTGTTCCAACGAAATCGTGCTCATGGCAGGCGGTCGCTTCTCCAAGCATAAGACGGACGGCGATCATCCGTTCGGTCTGTACCGCGCCAAATATCTCGCTTCGTTCGTAGTGGCGACGCTGCTGTTTTTCGTCGGTGGTTTCTTCTCCACTTCGGAGGCGGTGAAGAAATTGTTCGCCATTGCCGAAGACCCCGCACTGCGTGACGTCAACCAGATGGAACTGCTGGTGGCGTTTATCGTGGTGTTTATCAGCGCTTGTTTGGAAGGCTACGGCCTGCATCAAAGCATCAAGGAAGCGAACGAGCGTATGGAGCGCACGGGTGTGGCCCATATGGGTGTGTTCCGTTTTTGGAGGCGTACCAAGTCGGCGGAGCTTGCGTCCGTCATTATGGAAGACACGCTTGCTTTGATCGGCTTGGCATTCGCAGGGGCTGGCATCGGTCTTGCGATTCTGTTTGATAATGAGATATTTGATGCATTCGGCGGTTTGATGGTTGGTCTTGTATTGATTGCGGGATCGTTGCTGCTCATGTTCAAATCCGGTTCGCTGTTGATTGGTGAGGCCGTCGATTCGGATACGCGCAAGAAGATTGAGCAGGCTGTTATTTCAACGCCTGGTGTGGAACGACTGCTGAATATGCAGACCGTGCATATGTCCGAGGATGACATTCTGCTGTGCGTCAAGGTGCAGACCAGCAAGCTCGACCGCGATTACGATGTTGAAACCGTGAACAAAATCGAACGAAGCGTGCGTACCGCGCTGCCGTGGTTCCGTTTCGAAATCTACGTAGAGCCCGACCTCTACCGCGCCGACCACAAAATCGTCTCGTAGTGGTGTGCGGTGTACCTATGGTTATGAGACGTAGAGTATGAGGCGACGATACGGTTTTCAGGAGGAGCTGGCATTCCGATGAGTTCGGAGTGCCAGCTCCTCCTTTTCATGTGCTTTCTTGTTATGCGTCTCCTTGAGCCCATACATATGCATCCTTTCCAACATCCGAGCTTTAGCCTCATCAACCTCGGCGCGAGTAATGCCGCTATCCAGTATGAACTGCTCAATGCTATAGCTCATTACATTTCCTTTCGTATGATTCCTCTAATCTAATGGATTACCCCCATATCTAATAGATCGTAAAACCCGTTTTCTTGAAGCAAAGGCGTCTAGGTGGAGGTATGTCTCGGATGCGATTGGTTTGTTTATCTCGAGATGTGAGACACACTTACCCCCCCCTAAAGTGGTAGGGTGGGTGGTGCATTCGGGGACGCATGCGCCCCTGTCATAACGCTCCGGGAGACAGGATGGAGAAAATGGAGAATATGGAGAATCCGAAGAAACTGGCCGTTGCGACCATCGCAGGCTTGACCGAGGTGGCCGGTATGGCCGCGCCCGCCATGGCAGATGAGACGGCCGCCGATCCGATGGTGGGCCAGACCCAGTCGGCCGATCCGACGAAGGATGCGCTCGACAAGGCCAACACGGCCGTATCCGAATCCCAGACCGCTTATGATAATGCCCAGCAGAATGTGCAGGACGCTCAATCCAAGGTGGATGATGCGTATGCTTCCGACCCGGCCACGAATGCGGCGCAGTCCGAACTGGATGCCGCCCAGTCGGCGGCTGACGCGCAGGCCGATGTGGATGCCGCCCAGGCTGCTCTGGCTGAAGTGAACGCCACGCTGAAGACAGCCGAAACCGCATTGGCCACGGCGAAGTCCGACGCGGAATCCGCGCAGGACGCGTACGACAAGGCCCACAAGGTTGTCACCCCGTCGAAGGATACGACCATCACGGTTGATACTCCGGACAGTGCGAACAGTGCGAACAGGGCGGCCGTGAAGACCTCCACGCAGGCCAAGCTTGGCGACACGGGCGTGGACGTGATGGAGACCGCCGTGTTTACCATTATGGCCGCCGGTACCGCCGGAGCCACGCTCATGCTGAAGCGTCGTGGTGACGGCCGTTACGGTCTTATGGCACGCCACGCCAAGTAGGTTTTTGCCATAAAATCCTAGAAAATGATGTGCGGATGGGAACGAACGATTCCCATCCGCTTTTTCCTAAAACGTATGTGACATAACTCATCGAAAGCACAAGTATGCAGGGAAAACTATCTGAAGTTTCCAACCCGAATATAAGCGATGCTGGGTCAAAGAATGTAACTGAAAACAAGAAGAAGAGCAGAAAGCCTGCTGTGATCGCCGTGGCTTCGGTCGCGGCCGTGGCTGTGCTGGCTGGTGGCGGCTGGTTCGTTTGGAAGACCTACGCGAACCATGAGCTGGCCGAGGCGAGACAGGCGTGTGTGGAAGCGTCGGAAAGCTACCGCAAGGCGGCGGACTCGTATTCCGGGCTGGTGGATGGCGACGCGGCCACAGCCTCCCAGATCACCGTGAAGCAGGTGGCGGATGCGAAGACCGTGGATGCGTTGGCCGAAGCGTTGAAGGCGAACGAGCCTGACGTGGTCGCCTGCGTGGCCGATTCGAAGGCGGATTACGAGTCGAAGACCAGCCTGATTGAAAAGAACACCGGCTGGTACGGGAAACACGAGAAGAGCTTGGAAGAAGCGGTGAAGGCCGTGAACGATTCGAAACTGGAGAAGACCGTTTCCGATGCGGAACGGTTGTTGAAGAATTCGGACGGCAAGGTCGCCGATGCGGCGACGCGCGACGAACTGTCCAAGGCAGTCAAGGCCAGGGATGCGGACAAGATCGCGGCCGCGTCGAAGAAGGTCAACGACTCGGTGACGGCGAAGACGAAGGCGGACGAGGAGGCGCAGCGCAAGGCCGAGGAGGAGGCCGCCGCACAGGCCGCCGCACAGGCCCAGACGCAGCAGTCGTATTCGGCGCCGCAACAGTCGTACACGCCCTCGTATTCAGGCGGTTCGACATCGAGTGGCGGCGGTTCCAGCAGCGTGCCGGACTTCGTTCCAAGCAGCGGAGGTCTCGGATGCACGACAGACTGCCCTCCGTCCTCAAGCGATGGATTGATTCACCACTGATTTAGATGACTCTTCTTCTCAAGGGACCCTTCGGGGTCCCTTTTTCGTATCCGCAGCCTTCCGGGAAAATGTCCAACCCGACACGCCCGAAACCGTGGTTGCATAGCAGGTGGATGACGGAAACGAATCCGATATCGACGTTTGTCGACGGCCGGGCATGTGAAGTGTTCGGACGGGATTTGTTCTCCTGTCCGACCCCACCGGGAGTGGGGTGAACATCTGCAGATGAATCTCTGAAAGGAGACGGAACATTGGGTTCCAAGAACAGTAACGGAAGGCGAAAGACGCTGGCCCTGCTCGCCGCCACGGCGACATTGGCCGGAGGCCTGACCGCCGGCACCGCCTGGGCGGGCGGCGGCGGAGACCAGGGAGGCACCGGCGGAGGCGGCTCGGCCGCGCAGTTCTGGGCCTACAAGGACGACGCGACGGGCTCGTGGGGTTCCGCGACCGACCTGAACAGCGTGAGCCGCGCCATGGCCTGGAAAGGCGTGACCATGGACGATTCGGCCGGCAAGGCCGCCAAGGCGTTGAGCGACGCGAACGCGGAATGCGTGGCCGGCTTCCGCCAGAGGCATCCGGGCGAGAGCGACGGCGACTGCCGCGTCGTGGCCGTGGGCGCGGCGTCCGGCAACGGGTCCACCACCAGCGTGTGGAACGGGTCCGGCGTCTACGACGCGAAGATATGGAAGGACAACTGGTACAAGTACGTCGCACCGAACACTTACAACTACGCTGGATCTCAGTCTTATCACACCGGCGATGGCTTCAGCGATGATCCGTCGAACAGCGTCGACAAGATCATGGAACGCCATGTCGACTCGACCCGCAGCATCGTCGTGATCGTGCTCGACAAATACCAGCCCGCCCCGCCGAACTACACGCTGAGCGTGGCCACGAAGGCATCCGGCACGACCACCAAGGCCGGCGACACGCAGAACGTGGCGGACACGGTCACCACCAGCCGTAACGGCAGCTCGATCAGTGAGAACGTGACCGGCACCAGCACGCTCCGCTGGGCCGGCGTGGACGGCACCACCCACAACACATGGAACGGTGATACCGAAGTCACCGCCGAAGGCTACTACTACGCATCCGAGGACGAAACCATCCTCCAGCCCGTCGCACGCAAAGACGGCGAAACCGTCGACCAGATCACCAGCACGCTGAGGTGACTGTGAACGTCCCGAATCTTCCAGCTACTGGAAGATTCTTCCCGCTGACGAGCACATGAGCGCACCAAATTCTCCAGTGGGTGGAGGAATCTGCCCATTAACGGTTACGATCGCATGGTCGGCACATGCGAGAAGAATCAGTGGCATGACTGAAGCCGCACATGATGATTATCAGTTGCCCGAAGAATTCGAACACTGTTCGAAACTTGCCCCTGTACGCGATGCGCCTAGCGCGTTGGACCGTGTCAAGCAGGTCGTACGCATTCTGCACGAACCAGGCGGATGCCCTTGGGACGGCGAGCAGACCAATACAAGCCTGCTTAAACCACTGTTGGAAGAAACCTACGAATACATCGACGCCGTGGAAACGAACGATCGCGACAACATGCGTGAAGAACTCGGCGACATGCTGCTGCAATCCGTTTTCCAAGCGCAAGTATGCGCCGTGGATGCGCAGGATCCGTTCGGCATCGACGAAGTGTGCAATCGTCTCGTCGACAAGCTCATCACCCGACATCCGCACGTCTTCCAATCAGACGACGCTACCGACGCTTCCGCGCCAGCACCGGAAAATGCGCAAGATACGTTGAAACTGTGGGAAGCGATGAAACAGAAAGAAAAGCATCGCAAGTCCATGCTCGAAGGCATCTCCCACGCGCAAGGCGCATTGCCGCGCGCCACGAAAATCGTATCGAGAGTACACAAATCGCAGTATTGCGATCAGCTTGAAACAGCATTCACAACAAGCGCAAGTCAAATGGACGAACAGCATGATGGCGATCATCCTTACGCTGACGAAATCATCGCCATCATCCGCAAAGCGCAACGTGACGGCGTAGACGTGGAATCCGACCTGCGTTGCCGCCTGCGCGACATAGAATCCGAAATCGAACATATCGAAAGGACCATGAACCATGAGTGACGTCAAAGCACTCGACCCTGCGCTGCTCAAACAGTATTCCACAGACTTCAACGCTGACCGCGCCAATCTGGTGGCAGCCAACGCGGCAGTATCATCCGGTGTGCTCGCCGCAGCCACCGACTATAAGGGCGAGCGCGTGCTGCAGAATGATTTCTCCATCGAGCTGAAGCAGGGGAGTATCACCAATCAGCGTAGTTCGGGGCGTTGTTGGATGTTTGCGGCGCTTAATACGTTGCGTTATGAGTTGATGCATCGTTGGAATTTGGAGGATTTCGAGTTTTCGGAAACCTACCTGTTTTTCTGGGATGCGATGGAGAAGTCGAACACGTATTTGGAGAATGTGCTTGCCACGTTGGATGAGCCGCTGGATAGTCGTGTGTTCGAGGCGATTAATTATGGTCCGGCCGATGATGGTGGTTGGTGGCAGATGTTCGCTGATTTGGTGAACAAGTATGGTTTGGTGCCGAAGAGTGCTTATCCGGAGTCGGCTAATTCGAAGAGTTCGGATGCGTTCAAGCAGTATTTGAATACGAAGCTACGTGAGTTCGCGTCCGATTTGCGTGACCGTCATACAGCTGGAACGTCGTTGGATGAGTTGCGTGCGTTGAAGAATGCGGATATGGCTACGGTGTATCGCATGTGTGCGATTGCATTGGGTGAGCCTCCGGAGCGTTTTGATTTTCTTGCGCGTACGAGCGATGACAAGGATGACGGCAAGAAGAAAACCACGGGGGAGGGGCCGTCTGAAAAGGCTGCGAAAACCGGTAAGGATGAGCGTCCGCAGATTCGTGAATTCGGTATCACTCCGATGGAGTTTTATAAGAAGTACGTGCCGGTGGATGTGAACGATCTGGTCACGCTATGCAATGTGCCGATGGAGAGTCGTCCGTTTGGCAAGCGGTATCGTATTCGTTTTTCCGCCAATGTGGCGGAAGCGGGTGATATGGAGTTTGCGAACGTGCCTCTTGACGTGTTCAAGAAGGCTGCTGTGGACCAGATCAGTGACGGTCATCCGATTTGGTTCGCTTGTGATTGCATGCAGTTCTCGTTGCGTGGCGATGGCTATTTTGATTGCGATACCGTGCGCGTTGACCAGCTTTTCGGTACGAAATTCACGTTCGACAAGGCCAAGGGATTGGAGTATGGCGATTGCCCAAGCAATCATGCCATGACGTTGACTGGCGTGAATTTGGATGCTGACGGGCGTCCGAACCGTTGGAAGGTGGAGAACAGTTGGGGCAAGGATAATGGTCAGGATGGCTATTATGTGGCGTCCGATGCTTGGTTCGACCGTTATGTTACCGAACTGATCATTCGCAAGGAGTATCTCGATGAGACCACACGCGAAATACTGGCCGATCAGCCGGTCGAGCTTGAACCTTGGGAGCCGCTCACCAAGCGAAGCCGGTGAAGGCTTGCGCATATCGCGCATGATTCGGTTTGATTGCAATAAGGAATGAGATAAACAGTGGAGGGCGTCGATTGACAGATTCGGCGCCCTCCACTTATTGCAGTATTTAGTCATTATTTAATTGCTATTCGGCAGTACCAAGGCATGCTTCGAAGGAACGGCGGGTGAGGCGTCCACGGTTGACGACGCCCACGAGCTTGCCTTGTTCAACCACCGGCACTTTCTTGTACTGCTGATAGCCGAACATCTGGCAGACTTGCGCGATATTGGCATCCGATTGCACAGTGACGGCCGGCTTTGCGGCAATAACCATGACGTTCATATCAAGCAGTTCTGCGTGAGACAGTTCCGGGAATTCGCCGCGGGCCATGCCAGTGACCAGCGTGGAAATGTCGGAAACCGGCGCGTTGTCTTGTGCGAAGCGGCGCAGTACGTCGCTATCGGAGATGAAGCCGACCACGTGGCGTTCGTCATCGACGATAGGCATGCCGCTGATGTTCTTTTCCAACATCATGCGCACTGCGTCACGTACCTCGGCATCCGAGGCTACCGTGTAAACGTCATGCTGCATCACATCGGCAACGGTCTTGACATCCAAAGCGGGAACATGCTGTTGCGCGGACTTGTTCCATCCGGCGGCATCGCCGATGGCGTGAACTATCTTGCCGGACAATGGTGCGACGATCAGCATCTGAATCGGCAACGCGATGGTGAAATTGTAGGGGAACATGCGCCAGAATCCCGTGAACGCGCCGAATGTGAAACCGAATGCCATGATGGCGCCGAATACGGTCATCAGCACCACCATGAGGAATTTGACCGTGATGCCTTTCCATACCGCACGGTCGGTTGCCGCGCAGAATGTATTCATAATCGCGCGGGAGCTTGGCGTGCAGATGCACAAATCGCAAATCATGCCGACCACGTAGGCCAACGGCCAGTCGAACAATGCGTAGCTCCACGCCGCCGCACCGACGTCACCGATACGTACGCCGTAATTGAGTGCCGCCATCACATAAATCATGATCGCGGACATGATGAAACTGAAGAGAATGCCCTCCTTGCCGTTACGTGGCACGGAACTTCCTTTCGCTATGCGTTCGATGTGTTGCTGCATCGGCCCCTCTGGTCTGTTCCGCACGTCATGTTCCAACAGGAGCGCGGAAGGCTAGGGGGCGCATAACGAAATCCGAAAAGGTTCGGACGATCGCAATGGCGACTTCCTGGCAAACGAATCGACTCAAGCCCTCAATGGGCATGCAAGATGCGATTCATGAGTCGGGGCCGCTTGCAAATCACAGATTGTTCGCAGACCCCAAGACAAATACGGAAATACCGAACGTGCTCGAAACGCATGTGGAAAGAAAAAGCCGGACGTTTTCGCGTCCGGCATAAATACAATCCGAATAAAACTCGAATTACTCGGCTTACTCTTCGGCGACCAATTCCAGATAGGAATCATTCCACAGGTCTTCGTCGCCGTCAGGCATGAGCAGCACACGTTCAGGGTTCAATGCCTGCACCGCACCCTCATCGTGGGTGACGAGCACAATAGCACCCTCATACTTGGCGATGGCCTTGAGAATCTCATCGCGTGAGGCCGGATCAAGATTGTTGGTCGGTTCGTCAAGCAGCAGCACGTTCGCACGGCTCGTCACCAATGTCGCCAACGCCAAGCGGGTCTTTTCGCCACCGGAAAGCACGCGAGCCGGCTTCAACGCATCATCCCCGGAAAACAGGAACGAGCCGAGAATCGAACGCGCCTGCGTATCATTCAGTTCCGGAGCCACATGAATGAGGTTTTCCAACACTGTGGCATTCAGGTCAAGCGTGTCATGTTCCTGCGCGAAATAGCCGATTTTACAGCCGTGACCGTAGTCCACGGAACCGGTGTCCGGCTCTTCCAAATGCGCGAGCAGACGCAGGGTGGTGGTCTTACCAGCACCGTTGTATCCCAAAATCACCACACGCGAGCCCTTGTCAATAGCCAGATTCACGCCGGCGAATACAATGTTCGAACCATACGCTTTCGACACATCCTTCGCCATGATCGGCGTGCGACCGCACGGAGCCGGCTCCGGGAACCGGATATCCGCCACTTTCTCCTGCTTTTGCGCTTCGGACGTGTTCTCGAGAAGTTTCTCCGCACGACGCATCATGTTCTGCGCGGCCACGGCCTTGGTCGCCTTCGCATGCAGGCGGATACCCTGCTGCATGAGGCGTTCCGCCTTCTTCTCGGCCACTTCACGTTCGCGACGGCGACGTTCCTCATCAACCACGCGCTGATGCAGGTAGGCTTTCCAACCAAGGGAATACATGTCGATCTGTCCGAGCTGCGCATCCAGATGCCATACCTTGTTCACCACTTCGTCCAACAGTTCGGTGGAGTGGGAGATGACCAGGAATCCACCCTCGTATTTCTTCAGGTATCCGCGTAACCATTCGATGGAGTCGGCGTCCAAATGGTTGGTCGGCTCGTCAAGGATTAGCGTATCCGCGTCAGAGAACAGGATGCGGGCCAATTCGATACGACGACGCTGGCCGCCGGAAAGCGTACCCAATTGCTGGCCCATGACCTCCTGCGGCAGGCCAAGGCTTGCCGCCATCGCAGTTGCCTCGGACTGTGCCGCATAGCCGCCGGCCTTTTCGAAATCCTGCATGGCCTTGTCGTAACGGTTCATCGCTCGGGTCATGACGTCCGGATCCGGATCGGTCATCTCCTTTTCGGCCTTGCGGATACGACTGATGATGGAAGCGATGTCTCGCGCGCTCATCATGCGGTCGAGCGCGGTCTGTTCCGGATCGGCAGCATGCGTGTCCTGCGGCAGATAGCCGAGCTTGCCCGATACACGCACTTTGCCGGCGGTGGGCAGCATGTCGCCGGTGATCACGCGGGTGAGCGTGGTCTTGCCGGCGCCGTTACGTCCGACCAGACCGATCTTGTCGCCCTTGGCGACGTGGAAATTCGTGGGATGCAGCAACGTGCGCGCGCCGATCTGAATCTCAAGCTCCTGCGCTTCAATTGCCATGCCTCAACACCTCTGCACTTTCGTTACTGTCGTTCCAAACTGGCTGTGCCGCACATAACGGCCTGCCCATCATTTCATAAGGCCAAACGCCAATCGAACATCATACCGAACGCCTGTAACCACGTGAATCCCACCGCGTGGTACGCAATCGCAAATGGAATAGATTGCGCGGAAGCGTAACAATCAGATTATTCTGGTGAGCAGGCAAATTCGGAAGGGAGCAAACATGAAGAAAGCTTTGATCATTGTGGATGTGCAGCCGACATTTTGCGAAGGCGGCGAACTGGGTGTAGCCGGTGGCAATGCCGTCGCGGAACGTATCGCGGATTACGTGAATGCGCATCGCGGCGAGTACGAATACATCGCAACCACGCAGGATTGGCATATCGAGCCCGGCTCACACTGGTCGGAGCAACCCGACTATGTGGATACGTGGCCCGTGCACGGCAAGGCCGGCACTCCCGGCGCCGAACTTCATCCAGCGATCGCCGCGCTGCATGTAGAGCATCATTTCAAGAAGGGACAGTATTCGCCGTCATATTCGGGGTTCGAAGGATACGAGGATAATACGGATTCGATTCCTTCCCGCGAACAGGTCGCCTCTGACATGGCTACAGGGCGTACGCTTGCCGTTGCATTGGAATCCGCGGGTATCGAATGCGTCGACGTGGTTGGCTTGGCCGAATCGCACTGTGTCAAGGAAACCGCGCTGGACGCCCGTAAGCTTGGACTTGAAGTGCATGTCATCGAAAACCTGACCGAACCGGTCAGTGAAGAACTCGGCATCGCAGCCCGCCAGCAAATGCTCTCCGCCGGCGTCATCCTCGACTAGTTTCTTGAGGAATGGGACAACGAATGGAGAAGGGATTGTTCAGCAGGCGTGTTTATGAGGTGGTGCGGCGCATTCCGAAGGGTAAAGTCGCCACCTATGGGCAGGTTGCGGCTTTGGCCGGAGCGCCACGCAACGCGCGTTTTGTCGGCTATGCCCTGCATTCGAATCCTGAGCCGGGTGTGATTCCATGTCATCGTGTGGTGTTCCGAGACGGCTCGTTGGCACCCGGATTCGCGTTCGGCGGTCCGGAAAGACAGCGGCTTCTGCTCGAAGAGGAAGGCGTTGTCTTCATCTCTCCGAAAGGTATGCCCGAACTAAGCGAGTCAGGCAAGATGAAAGACTCGAACGCCGGAGCTTCCGGACTGCGAGTCGATCTCGCCCGTTGTCAGTGGGACGCCTAGTCGCTTTCAATCCGTGTCAACCGCTTACGCCCCCAACGACATTTGCTTTATCCGCCGTGGTTGGATAATGGGTGCCTGCCATAAGGCGAAGAAAGCAACGGGGACGCAAAGGTGGAACGGCAAGGCATGTGGCAACAGGACGCACCAGGGGCGATATCGGTCGGAATGCCGGTTGTATCGTTGGCACCGGCTCCGCGAACCATGGCATAACATCGGCTTAAGTCGTTGGAAAATAGCGCGACACGCCGCGATTTGCGGAGTTGGCATGCTTCATGTATATTTTCTATTCGTTGCCCACCACGGTGGAAACAACTTGCGGACATAGCTTAGTTGGTAAAGCGCAACCTTGCCAAGGTTGAGACCGCGGGTTCGAGTCCCGTTGTCCGCTCCATTCGAAAGCTTCCGGAAGGAAGCTTTTTTCATATCCGACCGCAAATCCGGGCGTCATCCTCAATTCATCCCGACCGAAATCCGAACTGGAATCCTCCTCTGTTGAGAAAACGTTTGACCACAATGTGAACGTTCTCTTGAAAAGAGATAATCCATGCGAGAGGCTAGGAGAAGTTCCGCCAAAACAGGCAACGATGCCGGGGGAGAGCGGAACGGACGGAGGTAAAACAAATGAACGAGAACAGCGACATTATTTTCGTGCCGGACGATTCCGCCAGCCACGAGTGGACGGAACGGGACAGCGAACTCGTAGAGGAGTATGCGGCCCAGCTTATGAGCATGAGCATCTAGCCGGAAATTAGATGGGGCCGGGTTCCCTCTTCCATGACAGGAAAAGACGTCGCATTCGTACTGTAACTGCGGCGTCTTTTCCTTGTTTTCGTTTAGAATGGAGACTTGCCGCCAAGGCATCGAACACATGGAAAGGCGTATTGTTGGCTGAGATCAGACGGGAGATGGAACGGCTTCGACCCGTATACGAAACCGGTGTCCTACGGTTGCTGCTGCGTAACAATTCCATGCTGTACGTCGCGTTGTTGCGTTCCACGTTCGACCCGCTGACGGGGGAGCTGCCGCGCGAAATCGTCGAAGAACGGTTCGCGCGCAGTCTCAACCGGCTCATCGAAACCGGCGATTACACGCTGAAAGACGGGCAGACTGCGCGCGAGGCCGCGCATTCGGTCCTGCTTGACCTCGCCCGCGAAGGGGAAGGCGACTACGCCTGGCTCGCCAATTCCATGGACGTGGCCTCGCACCGCTACCTGTACCGTCTCACAGCGCGAGCGCACCGTGCCATCGAAGCGCTCGACCGGCTTGAGGACACCACGAAAGCGCTGTCCGGCGCGCAGGCCAACAGCATCATCATGGAAATCGAGCATGCTCGCATGCAGTTGACCGCCGATCCGCGCGAACGCATCCGCCTGCTGAAGAGGGACATTGAGGAACGGCAGAAGGAAATCGACGAGCTGGAACATAGCGAGGCCTTGGAAAAGCTCACGTCCGAACAGGTCGGCGACATCATCGGCGTGATTCACAACACTCTGCGAGGAGTGCCCATCGACCTGCGCGAGCTCGCCCTTTCCGAACGGGACAACGGCGACGCGCTCCGACGGCGCATGCAGGCCGGCGCCATGAGCGTGGAAAGCATCCTCACCGCATACCATGACGAATACCGACGTGCGTTCCGCGAATCCGACAGCGGACGTCGTTTCGAAGACGCGTTCCAAGTCATCGTCACCGACGAAGGCCGGCGCGAGATCGACGACGCGGTGCGGGACATCGCCAGAAACCCCTATTTGGATGGCGAGCCGAGCGTGCTGCTCAACCAGGTGCGTTCCGAACTCAAACGCATCTATGAAGGCATCGAGGACGTGCGCCGGCAGATCCGCACGTCCGACGAGGCGGTCAGCCGTCTCGTACGCCAGCAGACCGACACGAGCTACCGGACCATGCTCGCCAAACTCAACCAGCTGTTCGCAAAGACCAGCGCCGAAGCCAAAGCCCATCCCAATGACCAAAGCCGGCCCTACCATACGGACGCCGGGCAGGCGAAATTCCCGACATTGCCATCTCGTCCGGCCAGATCAATGGCGCGCGCCGCATCATCCAGCCTGAACGACGCCCCAGCGGCGACCATCGAAGCGCCGGACCTCAAGAACATGGTCGAAATATGCGGGCCGCGGCTGACGCGCATGATCAGGCTTATCCGCAGCAATCCGGTGACGACATCGGACGGCATGTTCGTGGACCTCGCGGCAAGCTTCAACCAGCTGCCGAAAGCCGAACGGAGGGAAAGCGAACTGGTCGGCTTCCTTAGCGCCCTGCGCACGCAGGACGACTCGTCATACGTGACATGGCGCTGCATATCGATCGACGGCAGCGAACGCGTATGGCGCACCAAACCCATTCTCATCACCGAAACGACGCTCGACGACATCATCGAGGAGAGATAAGCATGACGGACTATATCGAAGCCAACATCGAGGAAACGATCCTGACAGAAGGGGAGCCGGTATTGGAAGAGGCCGGCAGCCAGCAGGCCTCGACCGCGCTGTTCAACGGCGACACCGGCGACATGCCCGTCGAAGCGCGCATGGCCGCGATCGCGCTCAAACGCGAACGCTACATCGACGGCAGCCTGTATGACCTCGCCTGCGAGAACCGTGAGGTCGTGGAACGTTCGCTCAACAACGACATGCTCAGACTGGTCGACAACACGAAATACCGCATCATGTACGCGTCGCCGGTCACCGACTCGGAGACATGCATCCGTTCGTTGAAAACACGTATGAGCCTCACCCGCGAGGAGGCCGCCACGCTTGCCGCGCTACGCATCAAAGCGTTGGAATACGAAAACCAGAACGCCGAACCATGCGACTGGCTTATCAGCTTCGACGACATCCGCGCATTGCTCGCCACCGGCGCGGGATTCCTCACCGCCAGCAACGACGAGGAAGGCACTGCGAAGAAAATCACGTCCATCATCTCACGCATGCGCACCTACGGGTATCTCGCGCCGATCGAAGACGACGACATGTACGTCCTCACGCCACTGGTGCCCATGGTGCTCGACCGCGGCCTCGCCGACCAGTGGCTCGGATCCGAAACCACGGACGAGAACGCATTCGCCGACGGCCGCACCAACGCCGGCCCGGACGACAGGCCCATGGAAGACATAGAACAAGACGCATTCGATTTCAACACCGACGACAACCGTTTCGACGAGGAGGAACACTGATGGCAGACGGCATGAAGATCGTTTCCGACAAGTGGATGCTACAAAGCCGACAAATCGTCAACTGGGGCTCATACGGCGGCTGGCACGAATTCCGCCCATCCATGGACGAAACCATGCCGGTGACCCTGCTCGCCGGCGCCAGCGAATCAGGCAAATCCACACTCGTCGACGCGCAAATCTCACTCCTCTACCCATCCGGAACCCCCTACAACAAGGCGTCGAACTCCGGACGTTCGGAACGCAACGACTACACCTACCTGCGTGGCATGATCGGCGTAAGCGATAGCGAAAACGGCGAAACGCCGATCTTCCTGCGCGGCAAAGACGCCGACGGCACCCCACAGAACATCTGGGGCGCAATCGTCGACACCTACGTGAACAAAACCGACGGAGGACTGCTCTCCTGCGGCAAATTCCTCTACCTGAACGCCGGAGACGGACAAGACGGACTACGCCGCCGCTACATCACCTGGAACCGAACCATCGACCCACGACTCATGGACCAGTACCGCAACACACCATTCACCCGGTCCATGTTCGAAAAAACCTATCCGGAATGCACCACGCACACCAACGCCGCGGCATTCCACGCCTCCATCTGGCAGGACATGGGCCTAAGCGCCGACGCCTGCCGCCTCCTGCACAAAATACAATCGGCGGACGCCCCCTCAAAACTCGACGACATCTTCAAGCAAGGCGTGCTCGACATACCCGAATCCATCCGCCTCGCCCACGAAACCGTCGACGACTACAACCGGTTCAACGAAAACTTCCACAGCATGGAAGACAAAATGGCCCGCGTCGCCATCCTGCAAAACATCCAGACACGCTACGGCGAATACGCAAAGCAAACCACCGAACGACGCGAATACGAACCCATCAACCCCGACAGCGAACATGGCAACGCAACACTGTCCGCATGGGCGCGCTCGCGCATGGCCAGCGAAGTGCGCGCTGGTCTGCCGGCCGCGCAGCGCAAGGTCAAGGAGTCGCAGGAGGCCATCGATCGGGCGATGCAGCGCGTCGGCGAGCTCAACACGCGAATCGACGCCGTCAAGGAACGTATCCAAGGCATCGACGGCGGCAGTCTGCAGCAGCTCGGCAAGGATCTTCAACGCGTGCGCCAGGACATCGACGAGGCGAGCAGGCAACGTCATGCCATAGCCGAACGATTCGAACAGGTCGAAGGCAGGCTTCCCGACAGCGAGCAGACATGGGACGCCAAACGCGCCATGCTCGCCGAAACGCTCGACACATACGAGGAACGGTTGAAGGACGCGAACGCCAGATTCCAGCAGCTGGTAGGGGAGCGTCACGACCGCCAGCGCGACCGTGACAGCCTACGACGGGACTATCAGCGCAAACTCACGCACAGGACGCGCATCAGCGATGACATGGACGACGCGCGCACGCTTATCATGCGGGCGACCGGATTGGACGCGTCCGAACTGCCGTATGTGGCCGAACTGATGGACGTGAACGAACAGGACGAACAGTGGCGTCTGGCAATGAACGTCACCTACGCGCCCATCGCGCAGACCATCCTCGTCGACAAACGCCACGAGCAAGGATTCGCGGCGAAAATCAGCGCCATCGACCCGAAACTCATGACACGACGCACGTGGCGGTTCATCGACACCGGCATGCAATACGAATCCTCTGCCAGCGAAGGCTGGATGTCGTCGAAACTGCAATACCGGGAGGACTCTCCGTTCGCCGGATGGCTGAAAAACCAGACGACGTCGCCACGGTTCGACGCGCGTTGCGTGCACGCCATCGACGACATGAACCATGACGAACGACAAGTGCAGGCCGACGGACAAATCAAATCCGGCGACCGTGGATTCCACGGCAGCAAAGGACTACACCAGGTCATCGGCTTCATGAACGAACAATACCTGGCCGAACTGAAAAACCAACTCGACAAGGCGGAGCAGGCGTTGCAGAACGCCGACCGTCGAAGCGAACAAATGTCCAACGCCATCAGCCTGCTGCAAGACGAGCACGAGCTCGCACGAATCGTAGCCGACATGCCATGGAGCAAAATCGACGTGAACGGACTACGGGAACAGGAAACGCGAATCCGCAGGCAGATCGAACGCATCGAAAACGACCCGGAACTCGGCCAACTGCAAACCGAACTGAAACAGCTCAACCAACAGGCCACCGCCGAAAACAGAAACCAGTACCAAGCCGAAGACGACCTCGACAAGGCCCAACACGCCGTCCAAGCCGAACAAGCATGGCTCGACGCCTACGGCAACGACGACTTCGACGATGCCACACTATCCAGCATGGTATCGAACCTACTCGCCGACGCATACGAGAACTGCTTCGGCGCATCCGTACGCGCGCAAGACCGGCCAAAACTCATCGCAGGCCTCTTCGACCATGAAAGCGAAACACCATTCCACGCGCGCGCGCTACGCAACATCGCACGCATCGCACGCACACGAATCCAAGAAATCGACGCCAGATCCAACCAACTGCGCGCCGACACGGAACGCATCATGGACGACTACCTCAACAACCACTCCACAGATGACAACACCGTCATGGCAAGCGTGGAAGACTACCGATACTTCCTCGACGAACTCGACGAACTCAACATGCTCGTCACCCGCGCCGCAACCGACGAAGAATACGCCAACAGCGTCAAAAAACTCTACATGAGCTTCCAACAGCTCAACCGCGCGCTACGCACCGACGAAGAAAACATCAAAGAACAACTCAACCGCATCAACAGCATGCTCAAAGGACAACAATTCGGCCCACAAGGCGGCAGACTATCACTCGACGTGACCTTCAGCCCAATCGACCGACAATTCGAAACAACCCTCAGCCGCATCCTGTCAAAACTGGAAGACTGGACGCGCAACGCAAGCGACAATCCCACGGAAACACGCAAAGCATTCAACAACTGCGAAACATTCGTGAACAGACTGCACAACGAACTCGACAAAATACACGACACCAACGGCATCAAAGCATACGGCGCACGCAACCTCGACCCACGCGTACGCAGCTCATTCTACGCAATCGTGCACCACGACAACGCCCCCGACGAACGCATCAGCTCCACCGGCGGAAAATCCGGCGGAGCCCTCCAAGAACTCACCTCATTCGTCTACGGCGCGGCCCTCATCTACCTCCTCGGCGGCGACCTCACCGCACGCCCCACCTACACCACGCTCTTCCTCGACGAAGCACTCATCAAAGCCGACGGCCGCTACACCAAACGCGCGCTCGCCGTACTACCCCGACTCGGCTTCCAAATCATCGTCTCCGCCCCGGAAAGCAAAACCGCGGAAATCCTCAACGTCGCCAACAGAGCATACGTCGCATACAAAGACCCATCCACCGGCAACTCATACCTACAGGAACTCGACAGCGAAACCATCACACAGGACGAAACACAGCCCACCACCGCACCCGCGAAACCAACAACGGAGGCATAACCCATGGCAACGGCCAGAAGCACCACCAACAGCGACATCCACAGCCAACTCAACGGATACGTCACCGACTATCTCACCAAGCACATGTATGACGCCAACACCTCCTGGCCATTGCGCAAAACCATCCGACTACCCAAACAAGCCGAACTCGAAGCCCATTACACGCACATCCGCGCCCAAGACGAAGCCATCCGCAACTGGGCACAACAACACCACTGCGAAACCAGCGAAAAAACCAAAATCATCTCCAACGGAATCGTCCGACAAACCAGCCAACTCATCGACTCGGTAACCATACCCGACCTCAACACGGCCCTCAACATCACCACACCACAAACACGCAAACTCTACCAACGCGAACACCAACGCGCACACACCATCACCAACCAATTCAACCTCGACTCCAACACCTCCATAAACATCGCCAAAATCCTCAAAAACCACGACGACACCGACTTCAACCTCGTCATACAAGCCGCACACTACTTCGCCAACCACAACACCGAAAACATGACCCCACGCATGGTCCCCATCCCCGGATTCAGCGCAAAATGGCTAGGCAAAACAACATCAAACCGCTGCAAAGCAATCTGCAAACTCCTCAAACGAGAACAACTAGCCCTCAACGACCGCCACGGAGAAATCCGACTCCGACTCCTCGACACACAACACCACAACCAACCAGACCTCATCGTGACACAACCATGGACAGACGGCGCGCCACACGACATCACCCACATCATCATCGTGGAAAACAAAGACACCTACCAAGCCATACCCACAACAGAACACGCCATCTGCATATTCGGCAGCGGACACGCGGCGACCCGAATCAAAACACTACTACCTTGGATCACAACCACACCCCACATCATCTACTGGGGAGACATAGACGCAGACGGCCTCGAAATACTCTCCGAACTACGACAAACCGGCATCACCTGCGACTCCATACTCATGGACAGCACAGCATACAAAACATACGAACCATACGGCACCAAACTCGACACCAAAAAACAACCCCTCAAAACACGCGACCCCAAACCAACACCAGGACTCACACAACACGAAAGAAACTTATACGAACAACTCTGCACCGGGAAAAACACAACCTACCTACGAATCGAACAAGAACGCATCCCCATCAACGACGCAATGACAATACTCCACAACCAACACCAATGGAACACAACACACCACAAATAGAACACCTGTTCGAAATCATAACGAAAATGAGGTATCCTAAACAACTAGAACAAAGAACAACCACCAGCGGAGGCAAGCCGTGGCAACCAAACGCAACAACGCAGCAAACGGCGACGTCATAGTCGAACGCGTTCTCACCAGCGACGCATTCCTCGCAAGAGAAATCAAAAAAGCCCCTCTCAAAACGAAAAACGGTTCACTTACAGCCGACCTCAAGCACCTGCCCAACGACCTCAAAATCACCATCCAAGGCGCTCGCGAGCATAATCTGAAGAACGTGGATCTTGAGTTTCCGCGCAATCGCATGGTGGTGTTCACCGGACTGTCGGGTTCTGGCAAATCCTCGCTCGCCTTCGATACGTTATTCGCCGAAGGCCAACGCAGATATGTGGAGTCGCTGTCGGCGTACGCAAGGCAGTTCCTGGGGCAAATGGACAAGCCCGACGTCGATTTCATCGAAGGTTTGAGCCCTGCGGTGTCGATCGATCAGAAGACCACGAACCGCAATCCACGTTCGACTGTCGGCACGATTACCGAGATTTACGATTATCTGAGATTGCTGTTTGCCCGCACTGGCATTCCGCATTGCCCGGAATGCGGCGCGTTGGTCAGCGCACAGACGCCGCAACAGATGGTGGACGCGTTGCTGCAGTATCCGGAGCGCACACGATTCCAGATTCTCGCGCCGGTCGTCCGTGGGCGTAAGGGCGAGTTCGAGGATCTGCTTGAACTCTTGCGGGGCGACGGCTACGCACGAGCGCTGATTGACGGCGAAATGAAGCAGCTGTCCGACGACATCAAACTCACCAAGCAGAAAAAGCACACCATCGAAGTGGTGGTGGATCGACTGGTGGTCAAGGACGGCATCCGTCAGCGTCTGACCGATTCCATTGAAACCGCATTGAAGCTCGCCAAGGGTATCGTGGTGGCCGATTTTGTGGATTTGGATGAGAAGGATCCTGACCGCCGTAAGCCTTTTTCCGAAAAACGCGCATGCCCGAACGGGCATCAGCTTGAACTTGATGAGATTGAGCCGCGCACGTTCTCGTTCAACGCCCCGTACGGTGCCTGCCCGGTATGCACGGGCATCGGATACAAGCTGGAGATTGATCCGGAACTGGTGATTCCCGATCCCAGCAAGACACTGAATGAGAACGCCATCGAACCGTGGGGCATGACCAAAGGCACCGGCGAATATTATCGCCATGTGCTTGAGGGGCTCGGCGATGAGATGGGTTTCGATCTCGACACCCCTTGGAAGGATCTTCCGGAAGAGGCCCGTCAAGCCATTATGTATGGGCGTGATTTCAAGGTGCAGGTCTCGTATCGTAACCGTTGGGGTCGTATGCGCGAATATTCCACCGGTTTCGAAGGCGTGGTGCGTACGCTGATGCGTAGGCATGACGAGACCGACTCCGATCAGATGAAGCAGTATTACGAATCGTATATGCGTGAAGTACCTTGTCAGGCATGCCAAGGCCGTAGGCTTCGTCCGGAAGTGCTGGCGGTGACCGTTGGCGGGGAATCCATTGCCGATGTGTGCGACATGTCCGCTGAGACAAGCCTCGCATGGATGGACGGCTTGCAGCTTGAAGGGTCGGCCGCGCAGATCGCCGGCGAGGTGTTGAAGGAGATTCGTGCCCGTCTTGGATTCCTCAACGACGTCGGACTGAACTATCTGACACTGTCTCGTGCCGCCAAAACCTTGTCTGGCGGCGAGGCGCAACGTATTCGTTTGGCGACCCAGATCGGTTCCGGTTTGGTGGGCGTGATGTATGTGCTCGACGAACCATCCATCGGTTTGCACCAGCGTGACAATGAGCGGCTGATCACCACTCTGCATCATCTGCGCGATCTTGGCAACACGCTGATCGTTGTGGAGCATGACGAAGACACTATCAAAAACGCTGATTGGGTTATTGACATCGGACCTGGAGCTGGCGAGCATGGCGGCGAAGTGATCTATTCCGGTCCCGCGAAAAAGCTCGTTGACGCTCCGCGTTCGGTTACGGGCGACTACATTGCCGGCCGCCGAAAGATCGAGGTCCCGCAGTCCCGTCGCAAAGTACGTAAGACCAAGCAGTTGCGCGTGGTTGGAGCCCGCGAAAACAATCTGAAGGATTTGACGGTCAACTTCCCACTGGGAGTATTCACTTGCGTGACGGGTGTTTCGGGTTCCGGTAAATCCACTTTGGTCAATCAGATTCTGTACCCGGTGCTTGCCGACAAACTCAACGGTGCGCGCATCGTGCCCGGCAAGCATACCCGTGTGGAAGGTGTGGGCCAGTGCGACAAAGTGATCCACGTTGACCAGAATCCGATCGGACGCACTCCGCGTTCCAATCCGGCCACCTATACCGGAGTATGGGATAAGATCCGCACGCTGTTCGCCAAAACCCCTGAAGCGCAAGTCCGTGGATACGGTCCGGGGCGGTTCTCGTTCAATGTCAAGGGTGGCCGGTGCGAAGCATGCCATGGCGACGGCACTTTGAAGATCGAAATGAACTTCCTGCCGGACGTGTATGTGGACTGTGAGGAATGCCATGGCAAACGCTACAACCGCGAAACGTTGGAGGTGAAATACAATGGCAAATCCGTTGCCGACGTGCTTGGCATGCCGATCGAAGAGGCTGCCCAGTTCTTCAAAGCGTATCCCTCCATCTCCCGCTATCTCGACACGCTTGTGCAGGTCGGACTTGGGTATATCCGACTCGGACAGCCTGCTCCAACGCTTTCCGGCGGCGAATCGCAGCGTGTGAAGCTTGCGACCGAGTTGCAGCGAAGGTCTACGGGCAAAACCGTGTATATTCTTGACGAACCTACCACGGGTTTGCATTTTGAAGATGTGCGCAAACTGCTGCTTGTCTTGCAGGGATTGGTGGATAAGGGCAATACCGTTATTGTCATTGAACACAATCTCGATGTGGTCAAGTCGGCCGATTGGATCATCGACCTTGGGCCGGAAGGCGGTGACGGAGGCGGCACCATCGTTACCGAAGGTACGCCGGAACAGGTGGCTCAATGCGAACAGTCTTGGACCGGCAAGTTCCTTAAGGGCATGCTGTGAGCGCACCCATCGAGCGGCACAGCCAGGAGGTTTGGCGCAAAACCGCCGAACAGTTGAACGGCGACGGTTTCAGTGTCGGTGGTGATGATTCTCCCGGCAAAGACGTAAACAAGAACGGCGCGCCTCTGCTGGGGGATTCACGTGACCTGTTTCGTCCGAAAACATCCGACATTCCGGCGCAGCCGGGCGTATACAAGTGGCGAGATGGTGAAGGCAGGGTCATTTACGTAGGCAAGGCGAAAAACCTGCGCAACCGTTTGACCAATTATTTCCAACCGTTGTATCAGCTGCATCCCCGCACTCAAACCATGGTATTGACGGCCCGTAACCTGGAATGGACGGTCGTTGGTACCGAACTTGAGTCATTGACGTTGGAATACACGTGGATCAAAGAGTTTGACCCACGATTCAACGTTGTGTTCCGCGACGACAAAACCTATCCGTATCTGGCGATCTCATCCGGTGAACGCGTGCCGCGGGTGTGGGTGACCAGAAGCCGCAAACGCCGCGATACAAGATATTTCGGCCCGTACGCCAAAGTATGGGATCTGCGTCACAGTCTCGACCGTCTCCTCAAGACTTTTCCTGTGCGCACCTGTTCGCAGAACGTTTATCATAAGGCGGAAATCACTCATCGTCCATGCTTGCTTGCATCCATCGGCAAATGTTCGGCCCCTTGCATTGGACGTATCAGCGTCGAGGAACACCGGAAGATGTGCGAACAGCTTATTGGCGTATTAACCGGTCGCATCGGCAAATCGTATATCGCACAGCTCACGCGTGAAATGAAGGAGGCCAGCGACGAGTTGGAGTTCGAGAAAGCGGCTCGGTTGCGCGATCAGATCCAGATGCTATCCACAGTGGGTGAGCAGAATGCCGTGGTGTTCGATTCCGATGTCGATGCGGATTTCTTCGGCGTCGATTCGGACGAGCTGGAAGCTTCCGTGCACGCGTTTTACGTGCGTGCCGGTTCCATCCGAGGTGAACGCAATTGGAGTGTGGAACGGGTTGAGGATGTGACGGATGAGGAGCTGATTGCCGACCTTATTGTGCAGGTGTATTCGGAAACCGCAGGGGAGACGATTAGGGCTTCGCAGTCGACTGTTGTCACCGAACAACGCAATGCCATCGGATCGACGCAAATCGTGACGGCGACCGATGCGGTGGCACGCGCGCAAGCTACCAGGGAACGTAACGAGCGGCAGGATCAGACCGGTCGTGCGGATTTGTTGGCTCCTATCTCTCCGGTGCCGCGCGAGGTGATTGTTCCCATCGAGCCGGCCCGGCGTGAAGAGCTTGAATCATGGCTTAGCGGATTGCGCGGTGGTGCCGTGAGCATTCGCGTGGCCAGCAGAGGGGATAAGAGACGGCTTCTGGACCGTGCCAACGATAATGCCAAGCAGGCAATGCAGCGCAGCAAGATGAGTCGCATCAGCGATATGGGTGCCCGCAGCACAGCCATGAATGATGTTGCCAAGGCTTTGGGACTTGAACAGGCTCCATTGCGCATCGAATGCTACGACATTTCCAATACCGTCGGCGGAGCGTTCCAGGTCGCTTCCATGGTGGTATTCGAGGACGCGATTGCCAAAAAGTCCGAATATCGTCGTTTCGCCATTCGCGGAGCGGACGGACAGGGTGCACTCGACGATTTGAGCGCATTGTACGAGACGCTGACGCGACGATTCCAACATGGCAATATCGCCGGTGACTCCGGCGAAAGCATGGATAATGAACGTCGGGCATCCGAGCATGGTGACCAGACTCATGAACCGACTGTCCAGCAGAACACCAATCGGCATCATTTCGCATACAAGCCTAATCTGGTGGTGGTCGATGGCGGCAAACCGCAGGTCATGGCGGCCGCGAAGGCGCTTGAGGATTGCGGTGTGGATGACGTGGCCGTGTGCGGATTGGCAAAACGTTTGGAAGAGGTGTGGGTGCCGGATGACGACTATCCGATCATTCTCAAACGTCAATCCGAAGGCATGTATCTACTGCAACGCGTCCGCGACGAATCGCATCGTTTTGCCATCACCTATCATCGTCAGACCAGAAGGAAAGGCGCGTTGCGTTCCGCCTTGGACGATATTCCAGGCGTCGGCGAGGCATACCAGAAGCGCCTACTGAGCCATTTCGGCTCGGTTCGTGCCATGCGTGAGGCGGATGTCGAGGATTTCGAGCAGGTCAAAGGCGTCGGAAAAGCCAAAGCCGCAGCCATTTACCAAGCGTTGCACGCCCACGACGGGCAACCGTCGACGGAAAATGCCATTTCGTCGAATAGTCCGAAAGATGAAATGGAATAAGATTGGGTAGCGAAAAAAGACAATCGGATTGCTAGCATGATGACGGTGAATATATAGGGAGGGAATATGACCGAGGTCAACCACCGGTGCGCGGTTCTGGGCAAGCCCATCGCACATTCATTGTCTCCGGTGCTGCACAATGCCGCTTATCACGCGTTGCATCTTGACGACTGGTCGTACGACAAGCATGAGGTGGGCGAGCCTGATCTTGAGGGCTTTCTTGAATCGCTTGATCCGACCTGGTCGGGACTCAGCCTGACCATGCCATTGAAGAAAACGATCCAGCCATACGGAACACCGTGCAATACATGGGCCAAAGAGCTTATGGTTGCCAATACCGCGGTGTTTGATTGGACCAAAACCTGCGTCAATGGCAATTCGAACATCCCCTTCATCAGGCTATATAACACGGACGTACGCGGCATCGAACTCGCTTTCGAACACTCGTATCAGACACGTGCGATAACGCCGAAGACGGACCGTTCGGGAACGGCCGTGATCATCGGCAACGGCAACACCGCAACGTCGGCGTTAGCGGCATGCATGGAGATGTCTGCGATCGGACATGTCATCGTTGTGGCTCGCCATCCTGAGAAGAACGCCGATCTCAAGCCACTTGCCGAACGGTATATGCCATCGGAACAGCCGATCAGCATTGTCGGCATGGACCACGCCATCGAAGCGTTGCGCCAGGCTGATGTGGCGATAAACACCATTCCCGGATTGGCTGCGGACGGTATTGCCGAATCATTGAGAATGCCAGGTGTGCGCATGCATGGAACATTGCTCGACGTCGTATATGACCCACGCCCTACCAAGCTGATGCAGGCATGGCGCCAACAGGGAGGAATCGCCATTGGCGGCGAGCAGATGCTGTTGTATCAGGCCATGGTGCAGGTCTGGTTGATGACGGGAATCTGGGATGACGATCCGCCGAGCGGTATGGTTGATCAGGATTGCACCGCGCGTTTGGAACAAGCCATGCGCATCGCGCTTGAGGAGGCTCTGTGATGGCACAGAAAGACATCGACGTACAGGCGAATGGCACGCATGCCAGCGCCCCTTCGCCGGCTGAAGGTTTTGAAGTATTGCTGATCACCGGCATGAGCGGTGCGGGCCGTTCGCATGCTGCCGACAGCATTGAAGACATGGGTTGGTATGTGGTTGACAACATGCCTCCAAAACTGCTGGTGCCCTTGGTGGACATGATGACCACGGGATCCAATATTCACAAACTCGCCGCTGTTGTCGACGTGCGTTCCCGCGACTATTTCGATGACCTGTCCGCGGTGCTCAGCCATCTGGACGATCTTGGTGTGAAAACGCGTATCCTGTTCCTTGATGCCAGCAACGAGGTGCTGATCAAACGATATGAATCCGTACGCAGGCCTCATCCGTTGCAGCAGGGCAATCGACTGATTGACGGCATTCTCGAGGAACGAGATCTGCTTGAGAATCTCAAAGAACGTGCGGACATCGTTATCGACACGTCATCATTGAGTATCCATCAGCTGTCCACGAAATTATATGAGGCCATGCTCGGATCCGGTCCGACCACGGTTTCCGTGCACATCTTCAGTTTCGGTTTCAAATACGGTATTCCCATCGACGCCGACTTTGTGGCCGACGTGAGATTCCTGCCGAATCCATTTTGGGTTCCCAGGCTTCGCTCGCTGACTGGACGCGACAAAGAGGTGAGTGATTACGTACTTTCCAGCGAAGGGGCCGCGGACTTCCTCGACTCGTATGAAAAGGCGCTTTCGATTGCGATTGAAGGATATGCGCAGGAAGATAAGCATTATGTGACTATTGCGATTGGTTGCACCGGAGGCCAGCATCGTTCTGTCGCGATGAGTGAGGCTTTGGCTAAGCGACTGCGTGCGAGGGGGTTGTCGGTTTCCGTTTCCGCACGCGAGCTTGATAAGCGGTCAGCGGAAAAATGACCGTATTATGAGAGAATAGTGTCCATATGTAAAGAAACCTGGCTGTGATTGTCCAAGATATTCGGTATCACAGTAAGCCGTGGCAGTGCGGAATGATTCCGCGACTCGCCTGAAATTTAGGGAAGAACAGCAAGGTAGGAGGTTGGCTCTTGGCTCTTCTGGATGACGTCAAAAGCGAGCTGGCCGCAATCGATAACGAACTGCCGATCGCCAAAAAGGCGCAGGCGACAGCGATGATTCGATTCGGCAATGGTTTGCACTCGGTGGATCACCACATTCTCGTGCAGGTGCAGCTCGACTCCCAAGATGCGGCTGCTTGGCTGCAGGACACCATCAAGAACCTGTATGGTCATGAAGCCACGCTTACTCCTGTCTCTAGGCAGACGCCAACCGGCACCGTGCAGCGTTATGTGATTCGCGTGCCGAAGGGCAGTACGGCGCTCGTGCTGCAGACCGGCCTGTACAGCCGTTACACCAAGAACATGGTGCTTGGTCTTCCAAGCGATATCATCAACGGCAAAATCGCGCAGATCAAGTCCGCATGGCGCGGCGCGTTCCTCGCCAACGGACGTCTGTCCGATCCAGGCAAGGCCAGCTATCTTGAAATCGTGTGCCCGAACCATGAGGCCGCTCTGGCACTGGTCTCCACCGCACGGCGTCTGGGCATCACCGCCAAGCCGCGTAAGCTACGCAGCTCCGAACGCGTCACCCTGCGCGATCCCGACGCCATCGAACGTATGCTCATTCTTATGGGTGCGCCGCGCTCCGCACGCGAGTGGACCGGAAAGCGTTCCGACGGCGAAGCTCGGGGCAAAGCCAACCGTCTGGCCAACTTCGACGACGCCAACATGCGTCGCAGCGCCAAGGCGGCTGCGGAAGCATGCGACAAGGTTCGTCAGGCGTTTGAGATTCTTGGAGATGACATTCCAGACAACCTCAAATCGGCCGGCCAGCTTCGTCTCGACCATGCTGATGCGTCGCTGGAACAGCTGGGACGTTTGGCCGATCCACCAATCACCAAGGATGCCATCGCGGGCCGCATCCGTCGACTTCTGCAGCTCGCCGAGAAAACCGAAAAGGCGCGCCGCCAGTCGGCTTGATTGAATCTTTTATGCAAAACACCATGCCTGTTTTCGAACAGCATGGTGTTTTTGTTCGTTTGGGCTTGTATTATTCGTAAATGGCAATATGGCCATTCCACGCTTACAAGCGGCTAGGAAAGGATATACATGAAGACACTCAAGGATCTTGGAGATCTCAAGGGCAAGCGCGTTCTCGTTCGCGCCGATTTCAACGTTCCGCTGGACGGCACCACGATCACTGATGACGGTCGTATCAAGGCCGCTCTGCCGACCATTAAGGCCCTGCGCGAAGAAGGCGCGAAGGTCATTCTGATGGCTCACCTCGGCCGTCCGAAGGGCAAGGTCGTTCCGGAACTGTCCCTTGCCCCGGTCGCTGCTCGTCTCGGCGAGCTGCTCGGCATCGAGGTCCCGCTGGCTGAAGACACCTATGGTGAGGATGCCCAGGCCAAGGTCGCCGCAATGGGCGACGGCGATGTCGTTCTGCTGCAGAACGTGCGTTACAACCCGGAAGAAACCAGCAAGGATCCGGAGGAGCGCGCCGCTTATGCCAAGAAGATTGCTGCGCTCGGCGAAGCGTTCGTATCCGATGGCTTCGGCGTCGTGCACCGCGCACAGGGCTCCAATTACGACGTTGCTGCCGATCTTCCGGCTGCTGCCGGCCTGCTGGTCGAGAAGGAAGTCAAGGCTCTGTCCCGCGCCACCGTTGAGCCGGAACGCCCGCTGACCGTCGTGCTCGGCGGTTCCAAGGTCTCCGACAAGCTCGGTGTGATCGAAAACCTGCTCGACAAGGCCAACCGTCTGGTCATCGGCGGCGGCATGGTTTACACCTTCCTCAAGGCCAAGGGCCTCGAGGTCGGCACCTCCCTGCTGGAAGAGGATCAGGTCGAGACCGTCAAGGGCTACATCGAGCGCGCTGAGCAGAACGGCGTCGAACTCGTGTTGCCGACCGATATCGTGGTGAACCCGGTCTTCCCGAAGTCCGATGAGGACATCGCTCCGGAAGTCGTGGCTGCCGACGCCATTCCGGCTGACAAGATGGGTCTGGACATCGGTCCGGATTCCCAGAAGCTCTTCCACGACAAGATCGTGGATTCCAAGACCGTCGTTTGGAACGGCCCGATGGGCGTGTTCGAGGTTCCGGCTTTCGCTGCCGGCACCGAGGCCGTGGCCCAGGGTCTGGTCGACGCTACCGCAGCTGGTGCGTTCACCATCGTCGGCGGCGGTGATTCCGCTTCCGCAGTGCGTAACCTCGGCTTCCCGGAGGATGGCTTCTCGCACATCTCCACCGGTGGCGGTGCCTCCCTCGAGTTCCTCGAGGGTAAGGAACTGCCGGGCCTGAAGGTGCTCGACTGATTGCTTAACGCATAACCGGAGGTGCTCCCTTATCAACAAAAAAGGTGGGGGAGCACCTCTTGTTTTCACTAACCCGAAACCACGGCGTACGAACACTGAATGAAATAAGAACGGAGGCAGGCAAACACATGGCATCGCAACGAATTCCACTGGTCGCCGGCAATTGGAAGATGAACTTCGACCATCTTGAAGCCACCTATTTCGTTCAGCAGCTCGCATGGAAACTTCGTGACATCCATTTCGACTACCGCCATTGTGAAATCGCATTGATGCCGTCCTTCACATCGTTACGCAGCGTGCAGGTGTTGGTCGAATCCGACAATTTGAAGATTCACTACGGCGCACAGGCTGTTTCCGTAACATCGCAGGGCGCGTTCACTGGAGATGTGTCTGCCGATATGATCGCCCACCTCGGCTGTTCGTATGTGATTGTCGGACATTCCGAACGACGAAAGTACCATCCGGAAGATGATGCGAACATCGTGGATCAGGTACGCGCTGTTTTGGCGGCCGGAATGCAGCCGATTCTTTGCGTCGGCGAAAGCTACGAGGAACGTCGCAAAGGCATTGAGCTTGATTTCGCCGTGGGGCAGGTGCATGACGTCACACGCGATCTTTCCGACGAGGAAGCGTCGCGTCTGATTGTGGCGTATGAGCCGATATGGGCCATCGGCTCCGGAATGGTGGCCACTCCACAATCCGCTCAGGACGCGGCCAAGGCGATTCGGGATGATTTGGCTGAAACTTTCGGCACGCATGTAGGAGAGTCCGTGCGCATTCTGTATGGTGGCTCCGTCTCCTCAAAGAACGCCGAAGAATTGATTGGCGAGCCCGATGTGGATGGATTCCTTATCGGCGGCGCCGCGCTGAACGTGGATGAGCTCACCAGAATCTGCCAGCTCACCATGAATGCGACAGTATGATGCTCGCGGAGTAATGTTTTTATCGAGTTGGCCTTTCAAGGTGTGGTCATTATTCGGTTTTCTCAATACCTTGCGCTATTGTTAACAGCAGTGTTTACGAACTGGAGGTTCACTCGTGTCCGCTATGGCCATCGTCAAGCTTGTGCTGCAGATTATTCTTGTTATTTTCAGCCTCTTGCTCACCCTGTTGATTCTGATGCACAAGGGTAAGGGCGGCGGTCTGTCCGATATGTTCGGCGGCGGTCTCACCCAGAATGCGGGTTCTTCCGGTGTCGCGGAAAAGAACCTGAATCGTTGGACCGTCATCATCGCGGTGCTGTGGGTTGCCATCATCATTGCCCTCGGTCTGATGACGAAGTTCGATCTCATCTGATTGGCTTTTTGCTTCGGCCCATGACTGGATTACAGTCATGGGCCGAAGTGTTTTTTATCGTAGTATTGTCTACAACATACGAGCTAAGGATTGATTTGACGTCTTTGAAAATCGAGAAAACCCAAGAAACCACGATGGTCGTCGCGGATTTGGACGGTACTTTGCTGCATGATGGCGAAACGTTCGAGGAACGTTTTCTTACACAACGTTCCATCGATGTGATTAACCGCATGCACGATAATGGCGTGATCTTCGTTGTGGAAACGGCACGTCCGGTCAGCACAGGCTTTTCGTTCGTGGAAAAACTGCCGGTTGATGCCGTTGCCTATCTCAATGGAGCATTGATCGATTTCAATCCAGCCTCATCAAATTATGAAATGCTCACTTCGCCGATGCTGCCGGAAGACGGCCATCTCAAGAAAATCGGATTCTCCTCACAGCGAGCATGCGAAGTCTGCAAGAATCTGTTGAATGAACTGCCCGGTATGGAAGTCGGCATTGTCATGGATGATGTGAGATACACCAATTTCGATGTTACGAAATATTGGAAAACACAGACCTGGCGATACACTGACTTCGACGATGTTCCTGAAGGCATCGCCGATAAGCTCATTATCTTCCCTAACGATGAGCAGCGGAATCAGGTCGGTTCTCTTGTGCCCAACGATTTTGACGTACATATCTCTGAGGGATCGCTGTGGATGTTGATGAATCCTCAAGCCAACAAGGAGCATGCGTTGGATTTGCTGGCAGAACATTTTGAGACGCCGATGAGCAATACCGTCTCATTCGGTGACGATTTGGTCGACATTGCCATGCTACGTAAATCCGGCAGGGGAGTGGCGGTGGCGAACGCCAATCCGGATGTGTTGAACATCGCAGATGAAATCTGTCCATCTAATAATGATGACGGTGTGGCGCAGTGGATTGAAGATAATCTGCTGTGATGTCTCGTGATATTCAAGAGTTACATGAGTTGAACTTCGTGAATTGAACTTTTGTCGCAAAAGGATGCGAAATAGTTACATTTGATATTGAACTTCCGCAATTTCGTTAGTTGGTTTGTGTTAGGATTTGAACTAGCGCTTGATGAAAATTGAACTGAAAGGACTAGTATGGCGGAATCGTTCTCCAACCGGTTGAACGTCGCTATGGCGTTCCGCAATGTCAAACAAATTGACTTTGTGCATGCTGCTGAGAAGTTCAATATCAAACTTGGCAAAAGTCATATGAGTCAGTACGTGAGCGGCAAAACCGTGCCGCGTGCCGATATCGCCCATTTTCTTGCGGCTTTTCTGCAGGTCAATGAGGACTGGCTGATGGGAAAGGACGTTCCCATGGAGCAGAACGTCGCCACCTTGCCCGCAATCAAGTCTGATGAAGCCCAACATGATAGCAATCCTGCATCAGCGCAATCAACAGAAGGAAAGACTATGCGCACCTTTACGAAATCTCATAAGCTCGACAATGTGCTCTACGACGTTCGTGGTCCGGTGGCGGACGAGGCAGCACGCATGGAAGCCGCGGGAACGCATATTCTGAAACTCAATATCGGCAATCCTGCGCCATTCGGATTCCGGACTCCGGATGAAGTCGTGTATGATATGGCGCAACAGCTCCCTGAAACCGAAGGATATTCACCGTCCAAGGGTCTGTTCTCGGCACGCAAAGCCATCATGCAGTATGCACAGCTCAAGAATATTCCGAACGTCTCCATCGATGATATCTTCACCGGCAATGGCGTCAGCGAGCTCATCAACTTGTCGCTGTCCGCGTTGCTGGATGATGGCGACGAGGTGCTGGTGCCTTCGCCGGACTATCCTCTGTGGACCGCCTGCGTGAATTTGGCTGGCGGTACCGCCGTGCATTACATCTGTGATGAGGGATCCGAATGGTATCCCGATATCGACGATATCCGCTCTAAAATCACGGATAAGACCAAGGCAATTGTCATCATCAATCCAAATAATCCGACCGGAGCGCTTTATCCAAAGGAACTGCTGCAACAAATCGTCGACATTGCCCGAGAACATCAGCTCATTATTTTCTCCGATGAGATTTACGATCGTTTGGTCATGGATGGACTGGAGCATATTTCTATCGCATCGCTGGCTCCGGACCTGTTCTGTGTAACGTTCTCCGGTCTGTCGAAGTCGCATATGATTGCCGGATATCGCATTGGATGGATGATACTTTCCGGCAACAAGCGTATTGCGAAGGATTACATCGAGGGCTTGAACATGCTGGCGAACATGCGTATGTGCTCGAATGTCCCAGCTCAGTCGGTGGTACAGACCGCTTTGGGCGGGCATCAGAGCGTCAAGGATTACATCAAGCCAGGTGGCCGTGTGTACGAGCAGCGCGAACTGGTCTATCAGATGCTCAATGAAATTCCCGGCGTTACCGCAGTTAAGCCGAAAGCGGCGTTCTATATCTTCCCGAAGCTGAACGTCAAGAAGTTCAATATTCACTCCGACGAGCAGTTTGCGTTGGATCTGCTGCATGACAAGCATATTCTGATCAGTCATGGCGGTGCATTCAACTGGCAGAATCCGGATCATTTCAGGGTGGTATATCTGCCACGTATCACGATGTTAAAGGAAACCGTAAGTGAGATCGGTGATTTCTTGAGCACATATCATCAGGCATGATGACCTTGATTGCTTGAAGGGCTTTCATGGTGTGAAGTACGCGCAGCATCGCGACACTCCGTCCCCAAATACTTATAGTTATACTGACCATAAGTAGGGCTACGATGGCTCCGGCCTTAGGGCCGAGCCATCGTTTCATTGTGAAAGGGGATATTGTGAACGATTTGCTCAAAGGAATCGGCAACGTCGTCAATCCGAAGCGTGTGTTCCGCGAGCTGACTGACTTCAAGCCGGGGGAGTTTGTCCTGATCGCGATCATGCTGTTGGCGCAGTTGGTGTCATTCTTCGTGTCCAAAGATTTTCCGCGGCAGGTTGAATTGGTCTGATTTCCGGCCTATGCATCGTGTTCAATCTCATTCTCGTCGACCGTGGGCGACTGACCAACTATCTGTGGGGCTTCATCGGTTGCGCCACTTGGCTGATCGTTGCCATCATGAACCATCTCGTCGGAGACATCTTCGCTCAGATCTTCTACGTTACCATGCAGTTCGTCGGCGTATGGGTGTGGCAGCGCCAGCTTGATCGTCAGGAAAAAAACGAGTATGAGGAAGTCAATGCCCGCATGTTCACATGGTGGCAAGGCATTCTCGCCGTCATCGCAACCATCGTGATCTATCTGATTGTGGTATTCGTGTCGAGCCATACTGGCGGTGTACAGGTTCGGCTTGACGGCACGCTGCTGCCGCTTGGTATCGTCGGACAGATTCTCATGACATACGGCTACCGCAGCCAGTGGGTCGCATGGATTATTCTTGACGTGATCAAGGTGGTTATCTGGTTCAACCAGCTTTCCGCCGGAGGTCCTGGCGCCATGTCGATGTTCGTTCTTCAGGTGGTCATGTTGGCCAACGGTTTTTACGGCGCATGGGTCTGGTTCCACAAGAGCAGCACTATGGCCGTATCGGATGATCTGCAATCAAGTATTTGCACGGAAAGCATAATCGCAAATGGTGGCCGCTGATCAATCAATCGTTCCGTCGCGAGTTCACAACGATCATATTGGTTGTTGGGCCGGCTTCCGTCGGCAAAACCACATTGGTGACACGCTTGTCGAAATTGTATGACGCTCCGATCGCGGTCGAGTATGCCCGTGAATTTGAGGAAGCCTGCAATGTTGACGATGATGAACTTACCGCTTTCGATTACGAGCGGCTGATTCTTTCCAAGTTCTCTCAGAACGAGCATGCAATAGCATCGCATGCCAATCATGGCATCGTTTTTTCTTGATACTGATGCCATGGTTACGCGTGTCTATGCGGAACGCTATCTGCCGGCCGATGAGAACGCCAAGCTGCAAGCCGACATTCGATATGGTGATTGAACAGGAGAAGCCTGATCTGGTGTTGCTGATTCCTCCGATCACCGAATATGTGGATGGTGGGTTCCGTGCAATGCGGTGGGCTTCGGATCGGTATCGGTTCCATGAGACTTTGGTACGCGTCATTCAGGAGTCACCGTATGCCGACCGTGTGGTGACGCTTGACAATCCAACTTTTGAAGGGCGCAAAACGCAGGCGATTCAAGCGATCCGCCAGGCCACTGGTTTTACGCCTCGTACCGGAATAAGCTGAAAACATGTAGAGCAATAGCAGAAACCCCCTGCCAGAATTCTGGCAGGGGGGATCCTTAGCTTAGATCGCTAACATTTAAGCAAGAAGCTCAGCCGTTGACGCGGTCGATGCCAGCCTGGACGTCGGCGAGGACGGTGTCCCAGGACTTGATGAAGGCTGCGACGCCGTCAGCTTCCAGCTTGTCGGTGACATCCTTGATGTTGATGCCCAGATCGGCGAGCTTGTTCATGATGGCGTGGGACTCTTCGTAGGTGCCCTTGATGGACGGAGCGCCATTGCCGTGATCGGCGAGAGCGTTCAGGGTCTTCTCCGGCATGGTGTTGACGACGAACGGAGCAACGAGCTCGTCGACGTACTTGCAGTCGGAGTAGGCGGCGTTCTTGGTGCCGGTGGAGGCCCACAGCGGACGCTGCTTCTTGGCGCCCTTGGCTTCAAGAGCAGCCCAACGCGGATCGTTGGCGAACTTGTTCTCGAACAGCTCGTAAGCCAGGCGAGCGTTGGCCACAGCGGCCTTGCCCTCGAGAGCCTTGGCTTCGTCGGAGCCGTTGGCTTCCAGCAGCTTGTCCACAGCGGTGTCCACGCGGGAGACGAAGAAGGAAGCGACGGAGCCGATGTGCTTCAGGTCGTGGCCGTTGGCGTCAGCCTGGGCGATGCCCTCGATGTAGGCGTCGATGACCTGCTCGTAACGCTCCAGGGAGAAGATCAGGGTGACGTTCACGGAGATGCCCTTGGCCAGGGTGGCGGTGATTGCCGGCAGGCCTTCGAGGGTGGCCGGAATCTTGATCATGGCGTTCGGACGGTTCACCTTGGCCCAGAGTTCCTCGGCCTGCTTCTCGGTGGCCTCGGTCTCGTGAGCCAGACGCGGATCCACTTCGATGGAGACGCGGCCGTCAACGAAATCGGACTTCTCGGCAACCTCACGGAAGATGTCGGTGGCGTTGCGCACGTCGGTGGTGGTGAGCTCGCGCACGGCGGTCTCAACGTCGACCTTGCCCAGTTCCTTCAGCTGCGGATCGTACGGGCCGACCTCGTGCAGAGCCTTCTGGAAGATGGACGGGTTGGTGGTCACGCCGACAACGTTCTTGTTGGCGATGAGATCCTGCAGAGAGCCGGACTCGATGCGGGAGCGGGACAGGTCGTCCAGCCAGATCGAGACACCGGAGTCAGAGGTGCGCTGAGTTGCTTCAGTCATTGTTTTTTCTCCTTGATACCTTTTTGGATCAAATCTTGTTTATCGGTGAAAGGGGAGGGGCACATGCTGTCGTGTCCCTCCCCGTATCATCACTTGGCGGCTTCGACTTCCGCGATGGAGGCCTTGGCGGCTTCCACAACGTGCTCGGCGGTGATGCCCAGATCGATCATGTTCTGAGCGCCATCACCCTGCAGGCCGAACTGCTCGATGGACACCGGCTTGCCGTAGGAGCCGAGGTACTTGTACCACGGCATGGCAACGCCGGCCTCGACGGAGACGCGGGCCTTGACGGCGGCCGGAAGCACGGCCTCCTTGTATTCGGCGTCCTGCTCCTCGAACCATTCCACGCACGGCACGGACACGACGCGGGCCTTGATGCCCTCGCCGGCCAGGGTCTTGGCAGCGGACACAGCCCACTGGACTTCGGAACCGGTGGCCATGATGATGACGTCCGGGGTGCCCTCGGTGTCGACGAGCACGTAAGCGCCCTTCTTCACGCCGTCCTTGGCCTTCTCAGCGGTCTCGGCGAGAACCGGGACGCCCTGACGGGTCAGAACCATAGCGGTCGGCAGGGTGTTCTTCTTCTCGAAGAAGTAACGGTAGGCTTCAGCGGTCTCGTAAGCGTCGGCCGGGCGGACGACCTCAAGCTGCGGGATGGCACGGAAGGAAGCCAGGTGCTCCACCGGCTGGTGAGTCGGACCATCTTCGCCGACGGCGACGGAGTCGTGGGACCACACATACAGGTTCGGAATCTGCATGAGGGCGGCCAGACGCACAGCGGAACGTTCGTAGTCGGAGAACATGAAGAAGGTGCCACCGAACGGACGGGTATGGGAGCCCAGCAGGATGCCGTTGGTGATGGTACCCATGGTGAACTCGCGCACGCCGAAGTGCAGCTGACGGCCGTACGGGCTGCAGACCGGCCACTGCTTGGTGGCGCACTCGGCAGGAGCGAAGGTGGCAGCGCCCTTAAGATCGGTCTTGTTGGAGCCACCGAGGTCGGCGGAGCCGCCCCAGAGTTCCGGCATGACAGCGGCGATGGCGTTCAGCACGGAACCGGAAGCGCCACGGGTTGCAACGCCCTTGCCGACTTCGAAGGTAGCCTCGAGGTCATCGATGGCCTTGTCGAGGCCCTCCGGCAGTTCGCCGGCCTTGAGGCGGTCATACAGGGCAGCGTTGTCCGGGTTGGCCTTGCGCCATGCGTTGTACTTCTCGTCCCATTCCTTGTGGGCTTCGAGGCCGCGCTCGGCAACCTTGCGTGCGTGAGCCAGAGCCTCTTCGTCGACATGGAAGGACTCTTCCGGATCGTAGCCAAGCAGTTCCTTGAGGCCTGCGACGGCTTCGGCGCCCAGCTTGGAGCCGTGAGAGGACGGATCATTGGTCTTGCCCGGGGTCGGCCATGCGATCAGGGTATCGACCTTGATGAGCTTCGGCTGGTTCGGAGCGGCCTCGCGAGCCTTGGCGATGGTGTCGGCCAGACCCTCGACGTCCTCCTTGTAGGAGCCGTCAGGCTGGATGAAGCTGAACTCGTCGGTGTACCAGCCGTAGGCCTGGAAGCGCTTGAGCACGTCCTCAGCCAGAACCAGATTGGTGTCGCCTTCGATCTGGATGCGGTTGGCATCGAAGATGACGGTCAGGTTGCCCAGCTGCTGGTTGGCAGCGAGGGAGGCAGCTTCGCCAGAGATACCTTCTTCGATATCACCTTCGCCGCAGATGACCCAGATGTTGTGGTCGAACGGGGATTCGCCTGCCGGAGCTTCCGGATCAAGCAGACCACGCTGGAAACGCTGGCCATAGGCGAAACCAATGGCGGAAGCGAAGCCCTGGCCCAGCGGACCAGTGGTCATTTCGATGCCCGGGGTCAGACCATATTCCGGGTGACCCGGGGTACGGGTGTCAGCACCGCCGCGGAAGTTCTTCAGGTCGTCCAGAGTCAGGCCGTAGCCGGAGAAGTACAGCTGGACGTACTGGGTGAGGGAAGCATGACCGCCAGAAAGGATGAAGCGGTCGCGACCTTCCCAATTGGGATCGTTCGGATCATGCTTGATGAAATGCTGGTACAGAGTGTAGGCGATAGGCGCCAGGGAGACGGGGGAACCCGGGTGGCCGTGTCCCGCACGCTCAACCGCGTCGGCCGACAGGACCTTGGCCATCTTGATGGCGCGCTCGTCCAGCTCGGTCTCCTTGAATTCGGTCATGGATTACTTTCCTTCCAATTGGTCGGGCCGCGTATCCGGCTTGTGCCGAGCGCTCGACGCCCTCACATTGCGTTTTCCATAGTAGCGATGTGAGGTGACGTTGTGGTGGATTTTTGGCGTGTTTTGGTAGTTTGTGTTCTGTTAACGCTCACAGTTAACATTCTCGTGCGATTGCTCTGTTCGATTGGTGGTATGACGAGCATTTCGGGAGATTGCTATCGGGAAAAACGAGAAACGAGTACTCTGGAAGCGAACGTATTAGCACTCGCGCCTCACGAGTGCTAATACAATGGGAGAAGTATTTACGGAAGACGGTTTCTCCTAATATCGCAGATATTCCGAAAACCGGCTCCCGCTGAATCGTATCGTGTATACATAAAGAGGAGGCACGCATGACGCAGTCAAGACGTATGTTGGTGCTGCGTGCCGTCGTCGAGGACTATATTCGCTCACAGGAGCCAGTCGGTTCGACCACCTTGACCAAAGATCATGATCTGGGCGTCAGCTCGGCCACCGTCCGTAATGATATGGCCGCCTTGGAAGATGAGGGATATCTTATTCAACCCCATACGTCGGCAGGGCGCATACCAACGGAAAAAGGGTACCGATACTTCGTGGACCGCTTGGCCACAGTGGTGCCGATGTCTGAAGCGCAACGCCGTGGCATCAACAGTTTTCTGTCGGGATCCGTCAATCTGCAGGACACCTTGCAGCGCGCAGCCCGCCTTCTGGCACAGATCACCGGTCAGGTCGCGGTTGTGGCGGCCCCGTCGTTGGCGAAATCGACATTACGGCACATCGAAATCGTTCCCGTATCAATCAACACCCTGTTGGCCGTCGTCATCACTGACACCGGCCGAGTGGCGCAACATATACTCAACGTTTCCGAGTTGCCGGACACCACGGTGCTGTCGCATCTGGTCAACGAAATCAACGCGCAGTGTGCCAGCGTTTCTTTGACACGAACCGCGGACTATGTCAGGCAGATGTCATCCCGCAAGGAATACCGCCCCATCAGCAAACTGGCGGAAACGCTTGCTCAAGCTTTCGATGGCATGGCCGACGACGAGCGCGCGAGCGAACTCTATATGGCAGGAACCTCACGACTCGCGCACCAGCGTGCCGTGGCCGATCTTGCGCCATTGTTCGATGCGCTGGAAGAGCAAGTCGTGCTCATGAAACTCATGAGCTCGTTGAGCGAAACCACGCAATCCGATGGAGTCGGAGTGGCCATCGGCTCCGAAACGCACACGCCCGGTCTGCTGCATGCATCCGTGGTGACCAGCGGGTACGGTCGAACCTCGGCAACCGCTGACGACGTAACAAAAGGCGAGACTGCGGAGGAGCAGAGGAGAGAAACAAGCAATCACACCACTACAGCGCAGGATTCCACCGAGCCCATCGCCTTCGTCGGATCCATAGGACCGACGCATATGGACTATGCGGCGACCATGGCAGCAGTGCGTGCCGTTGCCAGATATCTGACCGCATTCGTGGCTCACGACGAAAACCAAAACAACAGCTGACCCCGCCTTATGGCACAATGACACGCGAAAAGCAATAGGGAGAAAGAACAACCGTGACGGACTATTACGAAGTGCTGGGCGTAGACCGCTCCGCAAGCGACGACGAGATCAAAAAAGCTTATCGAAAGATGAGCCGCAAATATCATCCCGATATCGCAGGTCCGGAATTCGAAGACAAATTCAAGGAAGTCAATAACGCCTACGAAGTGTTGTCCGATCCACAGAAGCGTCAGATGTTCGACGCCGGCGTGGACCCGAACGATCCGAACGCCGGTGGCATGCATGGCGGATTCAGCGGCGGATTCGGCGACATGGGTGACATTTTCAACATGTTCACCGGAGGTGCTTTCGGCGGTGGCAACGGCGGTCCGACCCCTCGTACACAGCCGGGACGCGATGCACTGGCCACAGTGACCATCGACTTGAAGACTGCGGTGTTCGGCGACACCGCACATGTTGAAATCAAAACGTTCGGTCTGTGCCAGGAATGCGCCGGCACCGGCTGCCAGAAAGGTACCCAGCCGGCACAGTGCCCCGACTGCCATGGTCAGGGCTACGCACAGCGCGTGGTGCGCACCATGCTTGGCCAGATGATGACCACCGCTCCATGCGAGCGTTGCGAGGGACATGGTACCGTTATCGAAAATCCGTGTCCGTCCTGCCTTGGTCATGGTCGTGTGCGTGTCACCCGTAATGTCGGCGTGTCCGTGCCTGCCGGCGTGACGAACAATACCCGTCTGCGTCTCGCTAATCAGGGCGAGGTGGGTGAAAACGGCGGTGTTGCCGGCGACCTGTACGTCGACATCCGCATCGCTCAGGATGACACCTTCACTCGTGACGGTGATGATTTGCACTGCTGGATCCAAGTGCCGATGAGCTGGGCCGTACTGGGGCATGATCTGGAAATCGACACGTTCGATGGCAAGCAGTCTGTGAGAGTGCCTGCAGGAAGCCAGCCTGACGACACTGTGACCTTGAAGAATCTGGGCGTCACGCATCTTAACAACAAGAGCGAGCGTGGCGATCTGGTGGCGCATATCGCAGTGAAGATTCCGACAAAGCTCACTGACGACGAGCGTGCCTTGATGGAACGGTTTGCCGAAAAGCATGACACAGATGCCCAACATGTTGCGGTAAGCGCACGTCCGACTTCCGGAACGAAGAAGGGCTTCTTCTCCAAGCTGAAGGATGCACTGCGCTGAATTTCCCTATCCTCATGTCGTACATCCGATGAGAAAACGTTAGATCGCATATCAAATAGCCGGTTGCTTCAAAAAACGAAGCAGCCGGCTATTTTTGTCAATGTTTCTGCTGTAGCAAGCGGATTGCCTCACGCCTACAACAGCCAATCATTAGGCATATCTACGTGTTTATTTGAGCAATGACCGGCACATAGCGCGATACTGGTTCACATAGCCACCGCCGAAGAACACGCAGTGGCCTGCGATGGGGTAGAGCTGCCACAATGTGGTGCGCTCCTGCCATCCTGCTTTCAGCGGATGTACGGACTGGTATCCGTCGAGAATGTCCCGCAAGTACGACATGCCGAATAGGTCAAGCATGGCGAGATCCTCTTCACGATGCCCGCCGTGCGCGGCTGGGTCGATCAGCACCGCTTCCACGGATCCGGAATCGGCCGACCACATGACATTGCCGCTCCACAGATCGCCGTGCACTCGTGCTGGCTTGTCATTGGCCGCCTTGCCCAGTATTTCAGGCAACGCTTCAATGACGGCCTCAGTCAGTTCCATATCGTAATCAGTGAGTTCACGGCGCTTCATACCAAGCTGTACCATCGGGCGGAGCCTGCCTTCGGCCAAATATGTCGCCACATCATCCCATTCGCCTGCGTCCATGGGAACGGGATCCTGCAGGGGGCCGAAATAACAAGTTCCCGTATATCCGGCTGGGGCAGATCCAAAGTAATCGGCTCCGGCATCATGCATACGCGCGAGAGCAGCGCCGAAATCATGCGCGGCCTGCAAAGTCGGACCACAGGCGTTCACTCGTTCAATGTTGAGATAATCCTTGCCCCAGTCGTACACGTCTACCACACGTGGCCCGCCTTTGGATTGCGCTTCGCCAAGCCACTGCAGGCCACGGCCCTCGCATTCGAAGAAACCTTCTGGACTGAATGCCCTGCTCTTGCGATATTTGCTCATGCTGCCCGACCTTTCCTTGCATGATCCGCCACATTTGCGAGACCTTATGGAATCGTTAGTGAAGCTCCGATGGGTTTGGCACCATTGTGTGCACGGTTTGAGACAACTCAAGGATCCATAGCGAAAAATTAGACCCCTCTCGCTAGTCTTGGATGCGGAAAAGCAGACGAAACCATTGATACATATAAAAGAGGGTTCATGAATTTCTTCCAAGCGATTTTCCTTGGTCTGGTGCAGGCATTGACCGAGTACCTGCCAGTTTCTTCCAGCGCGCATATTCGCATTATCGGCGATTTGATGCTGGGATCCGATCCGGGCGCCGCGTTCACCGCAATCATCCAGATCGGCACCGAGCTTGCCGTGATTTTGTATTTCCGACATGACATCATCCGCATTCTTGGAGCATGGTTCGGTTCCCTGTTCGGCAAAGAAGGCAAGGATTTCAAAAGCCGTATGGGAGCGCACAATCCAGACACGCAGATGGGCTGGTTCATCATCCTCGGCACGATGCCGATTCTGATTGCCGGCCTGCTGTTCAAGCATGCGATCGAAGGGTCACTGCGTAATCTGTGGATCACCGTCACCGTACTTGCATTGTTCGGCGTGCTGCTGTGGGTGGTCGACGCCCGTTCCAAGCAGGTCAAGACCATGAAGGAAATGACCTGGAAGGATGCGCTGATCTTCGGCATCGGCCAGATGCTCGCATTGATTCCCGGCGTTTCCCGTTCTGGGGGCACCATCACCTTTGGACGCGCCATGGGATACACCCGTGAGGCAGCCGTTCGAGTGAGCTTCCTCATGGCCATTCCTGCCGTGTTCGGCGCAGGCATTCTGGAGGCCGTATCGGCCGTCAAGGACGTTGCCGCGGGGGATGCCGGTATGTTCCCCGGCTGGGGTCCTACCATCGCCGCAGCCATCGTGGCATTTGTGGTCGGCTACGTGGTGATCATCGGCTTCCTGAAGTTTGTTTCCACCTTCTCGTACAAGGCATTCGCCATCTACCGCATCGGCTTGGCGATCGTCGTGGCATTGCTGCTGATTACCGGCGTGCTTTCGCCGCTGGAAGCCGCAGTTGCAGCGTGAATCTAATTCGATAATCGAATAGCAAAAAAGTTGGGTCGATCATCCTGCGATGGTCGGCCCAACTTATATATTCACTGCCTATCGCCAATCACAACTTAATTGCCACGCAAGAACGATTCAGCCTCACGAATCAGCTCTTCGCAAGCGGGCATGCCATTCGACGCGATACGTTGCGCTTGAGCGTTCAAATCGTAGTCGCGTTCCAGACAGGCAAGATAATCGCCGGCATGCGTCTGCTCGACAATCTCGTCGGCAGCCTTGCGCCATTCGGCGGCTTTTCTGTTCAAATCACCTTCAGTCAGCGGATGCTCAAGTAAAAGAGACAATGCGCGAACCAATTCCAGCGTGCCCTGCAAGCACTCGGTATTCGCACAGTAATGGGGTACGGATACCCACATGGATGTGGTATGAAATCCTGCGTCCTCCGCAAATGCGTCAAGAATGTTGGGGATGCCCACAGGGCCGTTATATTCCTTGTCGGGTTCGCTTTCGCAGTCATTTTTGGAAATGTCAAGCGGCAAAGGCCTGGTGTGGGGGCAATCGTCGAACATGGATCCAAGCGTGACGATACCGCTCACATCGTAGTCTTCTGCGATGTGCAACGTCTGCCTGCAGTATTCCTCCCAACGATAATTTGGCTCGGGGGCGATCTGAGCGAGAAAATGCAGCGAGGGGGAGACTGCAATGTCATAGAACGTGGTCTGTGGCCAGATGATTCGTTTACGACCTTGTACCGAGCAAATCATCGGACGGGCTACCTGATAGTCGTAGAAACCCTCATTGTCGATATGATGCACCTCCTGTGAATCATATCGCGACACAAGATGCCGTATGACGTTCGTCGCGGCCTGGCAGGCGTCATTCCACCCTTCAAACGCGGAGATCATTATTGTCTCGCGTTTTTTCGTCTCCTCACACATGCTTTAAATGTATAACGAAATCATATTTCCGTAAACACACTTCCGCCATCGGTGAATGTGACGAGCAGGGCATCCCGATCTAGACAACAGCATCTCAAAATACCCGAATGTCAAGAAAGCTCAAAAATCTTTTTCGGTAGATAAAAGCCCTTTGAAAACAGCAAAACACGAACACGACACGCGGACTTGCAAATTTTGAGAATGCGGATATAGTAGATACTCGTGCTCAGGCAGTAGTACTGCGGAGAACATGCGGACATAGCTTAGTTGGTAAAGCGCAACCTTGCCAAGGTTGAGACCGCGGGTTCGAGTCCCGTTGTCCGCTCTAAGGTTCCGATTGATTATCGACCTTTAGGGTGGGTTAGCCAAGCGGTTAGGCAGCGGCCTGCAAAGCCGTATAGACGAGTTCGACTCTCGTACCCACCTCTTGTTGTGCTTGACATGTGCGAGTGCGACGCATGACCCGGGCGGTTGGCGCAGAGGTAGCGCACTTCCCTGACACGGAAGGGGTCACAAGTTCGAATCTTGTATCGCCCACTGGAACGTGAGTTCCTATATAATCCATCATCGGGTGATTGGCGCAGCGGCTAGCGCACTTCCTTCACACGGAAGGGGTCATAGGTTCGATTCCTATATCACCCACCATCGGGCGGCATGATGTGCCGCTTTTTTTGTTGGTTTCGTTGGGATTCCGCCGTTTCGTTCGGCGTGTCGGAAATGGGTGGCGGCCGTCGGGTTTGGACGGTGGCTCTCATGGTCATGGGCGTTTCGGTCTGCGGTAGGGTCTGCAGTGGTTTCGACTGGCTCGTTTTCGTCGGTTTGGGCGTCGTTTCAGGCGTGTCGTATGTAGCGGCCGGCAGGGCGAACTCGCTGGCCGAAGCCATACTCTCCAGTCAATGCTCTTAATCAAGAGTAACCGATGATTTTGCCATAAAACGAATGGTCGTGCAATGATTCCAGTCTGACAAATCTCTATATTGGTACTTGTCAACAACAGAAGATGGTAAGACGCAAGGTGCGTCAAAGAAAACGAGCACTAAGGAAATAACATGAACAAGAATCAGATTTTCTCCGCAATCAAGCGTGGTTTCGAAATCAGCGGCATCAACGCCCTGTCCATGGCGGCCAGTTCTCCGTCCGTCAACAAGGCACTGCAGGAAATGATCGACGAGCAGCGCTGAAATTATTCTTTGTAATATTGATCTTTAAATGTGATTTAAGCCCGGGCACACGCTGTATCCGGGCTTTTTCGTACTCTTTCAGGGTGTGTGGCTACAATGGCTGTCTGTGAGTGACGAAGCATTGAATCTCAATCAGCCGGTCAAAGACATGGGACCGAACGAGTTGAAGGCTTATGCCAGGCTCGGCAAACAGCAGCATGACGAGGCGAATCGTGAGCTGGAACGCCGTTGGCGCAGCTATGATGACATGTTGCCAAACGACCAGTTCGTGTCAATTATCGACAAGACTGAGGGATAAGACCCACTTTACGGTGTATGATTCGTGACCATGCCGGTCTCAATACCGGCTATTTGCAAGGGTAATGACTAGAATGGCGACTATGACTGATCCGATTCCAAGCGCAGGTGAAACGACCATCATTGGCCTTCCTGCAATAACCGTACCGGTGACTTCCACCGGAGACCGTCCTCTGACGAAAGAGGACCTTGAAACCATCATGCGTCTTGCCGATGGCACGGCATTGCTGATCTCGACTAGGGGAGCGGTGTCGGGGTCGCGGTATCTTCTTGACGAGGATGAGATTACCGTCGGCCGTGATCCAAGAGCGGACATTCTTTTGGATGATTCCACGGTTTCCCGCGCCCATGCGGTGTTCCGCAGGTCTGACGGCAGGTATTCCGTTATTGATGCGGGAAGCTTGAACGGCACCTATGTGAACCGCCAGCGTGTTGATCAGCAGGAGCTTAAGAATGGCGATGAGATTATTCTTGGCAAGTTCCGTCTGGTTTATTTCGACAATAAAGCCGTCATTGCCGGTTGATCCACGTTATGCGGGATAGACTGTGTACAACAGCTTCGCGCCCATGAGCTTCGCACGAATGCTCATGGGCGTTTTGTATATGTCGTAGGAGAGCGTGATGAACGAAGCAGAGCCAACAACGCGGTTGCGTCTGCATGTGTCGACTGCGGTGCAGGGGGAGTTATTCCCCGAGACCGGCACTCAGCCGGTGACGCGCGGCTACAAGGGTACGGTGGCTTCAAAAGTAGCAGGCATCACTTATCGTCAACTTGACTATTGGGCTCGCAGACAAATCGTGGAACCTTCCATCACGCCGTCGCATGGATCCGGTTCGCGCAGGCTGTACTCGTTCAAGGACGTGGTGATTCTTGCTGTGTCGAAAAGACTGCTTGACGCGGGCATCAATCTGCAAAATGTGACGACTGCCATCAGTTTTCTGACGCAGCGTACCGTGGAACAACTTGAGAATATCACGATCATGTGCGACGGTCAGCAAGTGCACGAATGTACGGATAGTGAACAAATGGTGGCGTTGTTGCAAAGCGGTCGGGCGGTATTCGGCGTATCGGTGGGATCTTTATGGAAGCAGATCAGAGAGACTCTTGCCCACGAGGAATACGTCGATCTGACCACCATGCCTTCCATGATGGGTGGAAACCGACCTGTTGACGATATCACTGCAATGCGCATGAGAAAGAACTTCGAGGCGCAACATCAGACACGCGCCGCCGCGTCGCTGTAACATACCAGAATGCATGCCGTATGGTTGATGCGGACTAAGACGGATGTACGAGTCGTTGATATGAGATAGATATGTACAGACAGACATACAACAGGGGAGCAATACATGTTTGATATTCTGCCGGCATTGCTGTGGATTGTCGCAGCGGTCATATCGTTGAACATTTGTTCGATTACTGCAATTCGAGGAAATATCTTCTCAAAAACCAAGCGTGACGTATATCCGGTACGCTGGTCAATTGTCGGATTGCATTTCACATCGCTGATCATCGGAGCTCTGCCGTATCCGATATATACGATGTTCAAACCCAGCTTTTCCTTGAAATTTCAGCATTTCTACGAACAGGTTGGTTGGCCGTCGGCAGCACTGATGGTTATGCTCATCGCCACGGAACTGGTGTTTATGTATCTGCAGGCCCGAAACGGCATGAAAAGCGAAATGGAAAGAAAACTCAGCCAAGCCATTAAGGACTAGCCAAAAAGACATCCATCAAAGCGAAAACGCAGCCGTGTGGAAAAACGTCCAGCGAAGCGAGGACGCACCATCCATCATGCCGGTGGGTTATGTCGAGCAAAGTCCCGAAAGGGACGTGCTGGCATAACCCACCGATGTTATGTACAGAAAAGAGCGTCAGTCGAAAACTGCTGTAGCTTTTCTGACATAACATACATTATCGGACAAAAGTGGGAGCAGGTGCAGGGGGTATTTGAGATGTGCGCGATCTCTCAAAACCCCAGGTATGCAAATGTCATCGCTGGCATGCATACCCAGGGGTTTCTTTGTCTTTATGCACAAGATGATCCGCTCGTGCATCAGCCGTTATCTATCAGGCGAAATAGTCTTCGATGGTTTGCGCAAGCTCACTAACCGAATCGATCACCTTATACGCGCCATGTTCTTTCAGCTCGCCAGGCTCGGCATAACCCCAGCCGCATCCCAAGCAATCCAGACCGCACGCTTTGGCTCCGTCAGCATCGGTCCAACGGTCACCGACCATGAGCGCCTTATCGCCAGCGGCTTCGTCAAACCCAATGTGGTCGAACGCCCATTGAATAACCTGATCTTTGTCGAGACGCGAATTATCTTCGCTGGCACCGTAAATGCCGTTGACCATGGTGTCCAAATGGAAATGCTCGCAAATCGGAATGCACTGATACTGCGGCTTGCAGCTTGCGATCGCCAAGTAGTATCCGTCAGCACGCAGTTTGGCCAACTGTTCTGGGATACCGTCATAAATGGTATTGTTCAAACGGCCCGGAACCTTTTGACCCGGATTATTCGGATCATCGAACACCGCTTCCTGCGCATAATACCTGCGGTAGATGGCAATGCCCTCATCGAGTAAGTCGTCCGGAATATTATTGCGCTGCAACGACTCGACAATTGCAGGACCAATGAATCGCTGCAACTCCTCATCATCAGGCACTGGATACCCCAGTTCCTCAAATACCTTCACCACACAACCAATGATGCCCGGATCAGACTTGGTCAATGTGCCGTCAAGGTCAAGCAGAACGACTTTCTTGGGTTGCTTGGTCTTCTCGGACATGAGATTAATGCACTCCTTGTTAAATGCTCGATGCAATGTGAACTGTTCAGATAACAATTATGCCCGGTCTTACTGACCGGGCATGCAGTTCAAGTGTCGTTCAACTACTGGTTACTCGTAGTCTGGAAACCAGCCGTCGCGATGCATCTGCAGACGCTTTTCAAGCAACGTCTTCAGCTCGTCTTCAGTACGGCGTTCCAATAGCATGTCCCAGTGTGTACGGGTCGGCTTGGAAATCTCGTCGGCCTCACGATCCTCGTCGCCTTCACGATGCGCGGTCATGCCGCACCGGCACTCCCATTCCTCCGGAACCTCCGCGCCTTCAGCGAACGGCAGAATCGTGCGGTGTCCCTTTGGGCACACATATGCGACGTCGTTTCGCGCCGCGAAATCCACATTGTCATCAGATTCCAACGACTTTGCGCCGATGCTCATGCCTCGCAGGCTGCGTTCTGCCATATTGCCTTTGCCTCCTTGGATTGTCTGCTCTGTCTAAGCTACAGAACAGTTCGGACGTGTCTTTTATTCCTTATTCGTCTGCTTGATGTTCGATTTTAGTCGACGCCGGAGTATGCGACGATGCCACGATTGATGCGATCGTACGCCTGTTTTGCGACTGGCGCCAACGTTTCGGCACGATCCGCAAGATACGGTCCAGCCACGGCTATCTGCTGAAGCACGTCGGCAAGCCGTTTGCCGTTACGCACGAAATCGCCGCCCGTCAGATCGGTGCCGTACAGCACCTGCGACAGGCTTTCACCTTGCGCCCAATCGTAGACGATATCGGTGATGCCAAAATCGAGTTGGCGAGGCTCCTCAAGCATGTGATCCTCACATAACATGGCAATCGACGCATGGACGCCCTTAAGCTGCGCTGCGCACACGGCGACGTTCCCTTGAATGCCTCCAGGGTAACGACGCGGCTCTCCCCCGCCTCCCCTGCGGGCTTCGAACACCAACGATGCGACGACGCTGGCCAATTCACAGGCGTTCAACCCGTCAAATGCGCCATCGTCAATCGCCTGCGCCAATACTAGATCAAGCTCGCTGTACAAATGCCGCAACAGCTGGCCACGTTCCGTGAGCTGATAATCACCATGGCCCGCGGATTCCCGTACCGGCTGAAGATAGCCGAGATTGGAAAGCACAGCGCAAATATGATCAAACTGACGTGCCACGGAACCGGTTCGCGAATCGTAACGATGCTGTACCCGTTCCAACTCGCGCATCTCACGAGCCCAACGATGTCCCCATTTCAAGTGCTTCTGCACATCAGGGCATTTACGGCATGGATGGTCGCGGTCTTCTTCTCTGAGTTTCTTGATGCGTTTGTCAAGATCCATAAACGCCTGGCTGCGTTCCTTCTGCGTACGGAACACCTCATGCTTGAGTTTGCGACGTTCGTTCTTCTCCAAATCACTCAAACGCATCCGCAAACGCATGAATTTTTTGAAATCGCCGAATTCACACTGGAAAGCCTGCTCGTATCCTTCCAGAGCCTTGCATAAGGTTTCCATCTGTGCTTCAAGCTGCCATGCCGACTCGTTGGCTTCCCATTGCGCAAAGGAGTGGTCAAGCGTAACGCGAGCTGTTTCATAGTCGCTGGAATTCAATAGATTGACAGCCATATTGAAGGTCGGTCTGAAGCTTGAGTGAAGCGGATACACTCGTTTGCTGGACAAGGCGGCCGCAGTGGCGGGAACAAAACCATGGTGGTCCACCACAACGGCATGTCCGATGGTGTCGATGCCACGTCGTCCCGCACGACCGGTCAACTGGGTAAACTCGCCGGGAGTCAACCCAACATGCCCGGTGCCGTCGAATTTCTCAAGCTTTTCAACCACCACACACCGTGCGGGCATGTTAATGCCCAAAGCCAGCGTTTCCGTGGCGAAGACCATTTTAACCAAGCCTTCTTCAAACAAGCGTTCGACAATCTGGCGGAACAATGCGACCATTCCCGCATGATGCGGAGCGAACCCTTCTTCCAGGGCGAAACGAAATTGCGAGAAATGCAGCGCTTTCAAGTCTTCTTGGCTCAACTGGCCTTCGACCATCTCATCGACGATCCGTCTGATTTGTTGCACTTCGTCGCTGGTGGTGAGTTCCAAGCCTGCGTTGATGCATTGGTCAACCGCTTGATCGCAACCGTTTCTTGAAAAAATGAAGTAGATTCCCGGCAGCATGTCAAGAAAATTCAACTCGTCCACAACCGCCCAGCGTCGAGGCGTATGGCGTTCGACCTTATGCGGGCGATCGTCCCATCGTCCACCTTTACCTTTGGCCCTACGCTTATCAGGACGTCGCTCGCCCTTGCGCCGTTCCGCCTGACGATCAAGCTGATCAAGTCTGTTTATCAGCTGCGCATTGAGTTTGACCGTCTGTTCGCCATTGGCGTCACGCCGATATAGGTCGATGAGTTCTGGTTCGGTATGGTCATCTGCCTGTACGAGCACATGCTGCTCCAACGGTACCGGACGCTGTTCCGACATGACCAACGTGGTTTTGCCACGAACAGATTCGATCCATTCGGAAAAATCCTCGACATTGGAAACCGTCGCGGAAAGACCTATGATGTTCACGTTTTTCGGCAAGTGGATAATGACTTCTTCCCAGACCGGCCCTCGGAAACGGTCAGCAAGATAGTGCACTTCGTCAAGGATCACATAACGAAGCGCTTCAAGCGTCACGGAATGCTCATACAGCATATTGCGCAACACTTCCGTGGTCATGACCACAATATCCGCCTCAGAGTTGATGGACGTGTCTCCGGTCAGCAATCCGACCTTATCCGTTCCATACTGGTCGACCAGATCATGGTATTTCTGGTTGCTCAGCGCTTTGATCGGCGTGGTATAAAAGGCTTTGACATTCCGCGTCTGCGCCAGATAGATGGCGAAATCGGCTGCGACAGTCTTGCCTGCTCCCGTAGGAGCTGCCACGAGCACATTATCGCCAGCCTCCAACGCATCGTTGGCTTGCATCTGGAATTCGTCAAGCTCGAATGGCATGGATCTTGCGAATTCGGCCGCAACCGTGCGCTGCTTGGCCTGCGTTTGTTTGAATGCGGCATACCGTTGCGCGGGAGACAACTCCACGGTCTCATTGATTTTCGACGGGTCAATACCGTTATTACGGCGACGATGATGGGTCATGATTCCTTAATATGGTTGGGTCAATCGTTACAATGACGCCATTGTGCCCACTGTTGAGCATGACGGCTTCGCTTCGCTTCATGCCTCTCAATGACTCCGGCATGGGCATCCGCATAACGATCTGCAGCATCCTTTAAAGGTCTGGTAAAGAAAGGCGCTTCATTCTCGTTGTTTTGGGGCAATGGTTTGCCCATCGCCTCGATTCGTTTTGCCGTCCGTTCACCCAGCTTCGCCACGTCCTTGAATGCTCGATAGCCGTGTAAACATGCGTAGACGACTCCGGAAACAACCATTGCAAGCATGAACAGAGCGAGCAACAGCCAAATCCACCAAGGCATAGTCTCTCCCCCGTCAGCCTTCATTCTCACGATCGCCAATGCTCAGCTCATGCTGGGCACGGGCGACAATCATGGTACGCAACGTTTCGGGAGCTACGGCAGTGATATGCCGTGCGTGGGAAATACAGAATGCGACATACCAGGAATCGGACGAGACGATCAGATGCACCTTCTCGCCCTCTCCGCACTTTTCGACTGTTGCTCCCGACAGCCCGTCAATAAATGACAGATCATCCTGATTGGTGACGAACACAGCTGGAGTTCCATTATCGAAGCTCCATTTGCGCAATTCGGATGCGGGAACGTCGGGAATGTCGATTTTCGCGGTAGGTTCAACCAGTTCGGCCTTTTCAATGCGGGAAATGCGAAGCACCTGCCAGATGCGAGGCTTTCCTGTGGCCTTGTTGATCGTGGTGTCTTTCTTCACGTACTTAGCTTTGTCAGCCGGTGCAGCGGCAGCGACGTCAGTCCATACGGCAACGTAGAAGACTCCCTCATCGACGAAGATCTTATCTGGCGCGACAAGCTTACGCTGGGTCCTTCCGGCGCCATCCGTATATTCCATGTCAAGCAGCAAGCTCTTGGAGATCGCGCTCTTCACAATGGAGAAATTACGCGGTTCCATCTCATAACCGGTCAGACTCAGCCAAGGCATGTCCCCCGGCTCAACATGTTGACGAAGACGGCTGTACAACGATTCAGCCTGTTCACGCAACTTGTCCGGCAGCAACGACGAATGCGCAAGATAGCTCACCGATGCGGTAAGCATGCTCAAATACTGCTGGGAGATACCTGCCAAGCGTTCCAGCCCAAGCGAATTCGTGGCGGAAACAATGCCTTCAGCGTCAAGCAACGACCAGTCGATGTCAAAGAACTGGCTTCCTGCCATCTCACCATCGTCGGAAACCGTAGTCAGCGTGTTGATGTCTTTATGAATGACATTGACGAACTTCTTCAGCTCGTCATCGGACTTCGGTTTGCCAATGAAACGTTCCGCAAGTTCCTCAAGCGAATATTCTTCGCCGAGGTGCGCCGAAAGGAACAGCATCAGGCGCAGACGACGGTCGACTTCACTACCCGTCTGGAATGCGGAATTCTTCTTCGGACGCCCCTTGCCCTCCTCTGCATCGTCGTCAGCGCTGTTGCGGTTGATTTCCATGGCTGTGACAGTGGAGCTATCGCCTCCTGTGGATTCGTCGGCAGGCACGAACTGCGTGGCGGCATTCAAACGGCGGTTGAACGCGTCGACAGCCTCCTGAGGACTGACGATGGAAGCACCCGGATGAGAAAGCACGAACATGGCCAGATCATCGGAATCGGTGTAGGCGACGTTCAAATGCTCGCCGTCAACATCTACAGTCGCCGCGAAACGACGCTGGTCAACGACCTTGACCAATTCGTCGGGAATGGATTGCGTTCCCAGACCCGGAGCGATGGAATCAAGACCAAGCCCTGGAGTCGGAGTCTGAGGGACGCGAGGCGCGGTACGGGACGTATGCTGCGTCTCATGTGCGGGAGCTGAGGAAATCGACATGGAACGGGCCAGATAGTTGGCCGCGGCAAGAATCGGCAAATCCTCGTCGCCGAACAGCAGACGAACGCGAGGCTCATCTCCAAGCTGCAGACGATAGGATGCGAAATCCTGGCCTTCCGACTTAGATGAATACTCAGGCTGCCTCGATTCGATGGCGATGCCCATGGCCGCAAGCTTGGCACGGTCACGCTGGAATTGCTTGGCAAAAGCCGCCTTCGCCGCCTGATCAGCCAGCTCCCCATAGGAATCGGCATACGCCTTCACACGCTGGGCAATCTGACGGGAAGTGAGCCATTGCGGGAAAGCTGAGGAAAGCACAGCCAATACATCAAGTTCGTGCTTGCCCCATTTGTCGGAGAAACGACGCCTTCCGTTACTGCCCTCTGCCATTAGTCCTCACGTCTCGTTAACGTTTCATCTTAAGTGCCTAGCCGGTTCAGGCTCTGCACACACCTCTCTATGATAGAGGGTTTTCGTTCAGATTGTGTCTATTTTACGAAAAAATACAGTTTTTCGTGTTGAGGCTACCCCTCGAATCAGACCCAATCATCAGGCTCAACACCTTGCGGGCCAACGTATTCGCCATTCGGAACATAACTCGGCTCACTTGTGTCGGTCAGCCGCGCGTCACCGAACAGTATCACGTCCCTGCCGAAGGTCCAGTCACCATCGATGTCGACGGAATTGGCCGCGGCAAGCGACGGAACGCCATAAGGGAATCTCGTATCGAAATCATGGATGTTCTTGTAATACCGCGCATCCAAGTGAACATCCGGGAAGACGTAATTGCCATCTTCCATCTCGTACTGGTCCGTCAGATGGAATCGATCGGATCGCATGATAAACAAATCGTCGGTGGTTTTCACCGGCAGGAAACGCATACGGTCAACGCATACGCAGGTAGCCCCGTCGAACAACGTCACCGCCGCTCCCATGGCTGTTTCCAGCTGGATGACCGGCTCGCTCGTCGGATCGGTCGGATCGACGGTCTTGTTATTGCGAATCACCGGAAGAGGAAGCACGCCATCATATGCGGACAGCTTGGCCTTCAGAGCGTCGATACGCACCCAGATGCTGTTCGTGTTAAAATACGGATGCTTTTCGATGTTCTGCGCATCATCCTTATCGTCCGGATGCACCTGGCTCATCTCACGCAACATCAAGCGGCCGGTCGCCTTGTCCCGCACGATATGCCCGCCCTTGCGATCAGCTGGAGTACGTTTTGCGACCTCGATCATGAATGGCGCACCGGTATTTTCGAAGTGCTGCGCCAGCGTGCGCGAAGGACGTGCGCCGAGATTGTCGGAATTCGAGATGAACAGGTATTTGAAGCCCTTCTCCTCGAGGACGTCCAATAGGCCGGATTCCCAAATGGTGGAGAACAGGTCGCCATGGCCTGGCGGGCACCATTCAAGTTCCGGATTTGCCGGGAAGCTGACAGGAAGACCGGTTTCCGCACCGATTTTCGGTTCCTGATGCTGCACGATTTCCAGAGGAATGTCCTCTTGATGGAACTTTTTGTTGGCACGCAGCACCTTCATGGTGTCATTCGACGTGCGGAAGGAGTTCATCAACGTCAATGGCAGTTCCACACCCAGACGAGTGCGTGCAGTCAGCACCTGACCGATGATGATGTCGATGAAGCGCATCTGACGTGCCTTATGGCGACGCACTGGCAGCAAGGACTTGGCGCAATCCAAGCCCATGGACGTGCCGAGGCCACCATTAAGTTTGAGGAACGCGGTTTTGGCAAAAGCATCGACGGCTTTGTCATGGTTGATGGTCTCGTAGACATCATGGAAGCTAGGCACTCCCACCAGAGGCTCAACATCATCCTCACGGATCCATGTGCTTGCTTCCTCACTGCGCCAAACCTCGTACAGTCGTTTGAATTGCGCAATGGCCATATCGGTCATCCCGTTGTCCCGCATCTTTGCGGCGGAATGTTCAAATGCGTCCTCAGTCAATGTCTTTCCCTTTCGTGCGGGCGTCCTGTTCTCATCGTACCTAGGCAATACTACGACAAAATTCCCATGACGGGGGCTTTTGGTGGCAAAAAGGGAAAATTCTTGACAAAAATGACATCCCAAGAACTCTTTTATCATGTTTCGCGAATCGTGCGACACGATGAATTTGAAAAATAGAGCAGGTTGTGCTATGTTTCATGTTCGGTGCTTTTTGCATCGTTCGGACCATAGCGCAGTTTGGTAGCGCACTTGACTGGGGGTCAAGGGGTCGCGGGTTCAAATCCCGCTGGTCCGACCAGAAAAACCCGAATTCATGCGATTTCGGGTTTTCTTTTTTAGGATGTCAGTCTTACGCATGCAGGTAAGGGGTGATTGTCTTGAAGTCGATGGACGCCCAGCCACAGTTTGACGACGTTGACGGCTTTGCCCACGTGTTTGACTCATCCGAGCTTGAGGATGAGTGGAAGATACGTCTGTCCCGGGAACTTGGCGTAGCGGCCAGGGAGCGGGCGAAGCATGATGGCATCACCCTTACCGAACTGACGCGCAAGGCGCTTGAATGCGACGATCTGAATGAGACCACGGACACCGTCCGCCCTGGACGAAGACCGAAGAACACCGACGGTCGAGAACAGCTCGGAGACGAATGGAAAATCAAACTCCCCTATGCCATCGGCAAGATGGCACGGGAGCGCGCGTCCGAGGAAGGCATATCCTTGAGTTCGCTCGCGCGGCGTGCGATCAGCGGATATCTACGTCAACGGGATACTGAGGAACAGCCGCTGTTTTAAGCATGTGACAATGAGTCACGCATGATTGGCGTGCACTAATCTAGCAAATATGGATGGTGGCCGCACACCATTCCTTGGGTGTGCGGCCACCATCCATAGAAACTTACTTGCGTTTCTTCTTCTCTCGAATATTCACCGAAATCTGAATCGGGGAACCTTCAAAACCGAATTCCTCGCGCAGGCAACGTTCGATGTATCGGCGGTAACCATGCTCAAGGAAGCCGGTAGCGAAAATCACGAAACGCGGTGGACGCGTCGAAGCCTGCGTCGCGAACAAGATACGCGGCTGCTTGCCTCCACGCAGTGGATGCGGATGGGCGGCTTGGATTTTACCCAAGAACGCATTGAGCTTACCGGTCGGAATACGCTTGTCCCATGATTCCAGCGCTCCACGCATGGCTCTGGCCAGACGGTTCGTATGCCATCCGGTTTTAGCCGACAGATTCACGCGCTGAGCCCACGTTACACGGTCGAATTCTGTCTTCCACAAGCGTTCCATTCGCTGACGGTCGAAATCATCCATCAAATCCCACTTGTTGAACACCAAAACGATGCATCGACCGGCGTCCACTGCTTGGCTCATCACCTTCAAATCCTGATCGGAAATCGGTTGGGAAGCATCAAACAGCACCAGCGCAAGTTCCGAACGCTCAATCGCGGCCTGAGTACGCAAGGATGAGAAATATTCGGCACCAGACAGCTTATGCAGGCGACGCTTGATGCCTGCAGTGTCGATGAACAGCCAATCCTCCCCATCAACCGTCACCACTTCATCGACTGGATCGCGAGTGGTACCTGCCAAATCATTGACCACAGTACGTTCCTCGTGAGCCAGCTGATTCAGCAAAGACGACTTGCCGACGTTCGGTCGACCGACCAACGCCACACGGCGCAAATGGGACGGAGTAAGGAAACCGGATGTTTTCTCAGCCTTCTTCAACGAATCCAAGGCAGCGTCAAGCAGTTCGCCAATACCGCGACCGTGCATGGCGGAAATGCCATACGGCTCCCCCAAGCCCATCTTCCAGAATTCAGCGGTCAAATATTCGCTCTCACGATCATCAACCTTGTTCACCGCCAGCGTGACCGGCTTGCCGGAGGCGCGCAGCATCTTGACAATGCGCTCGTCGGTGTTGGTAAGACCAACCTGGCCATCCACCACAAGCACCACAGCGTCTGCAAGCTGAACGGCGATCTGCGCCTGGGATGCGATGGCGGATTCGATACCTTCGACGTCGGCTTCCCAGCCACCGGTATCAACCAGCTTGAAATCGGTGCCGGCCCATTCGGCATCGTAGCTCACACGGTCTCGAGTCACGCCGGGAGTGTCTTCCACCACAGCAGCGCGGCGGCCGAGAATACGGTTCACCAGCGTGGACTTGCCGACATTAGGGCGCCCAACGACGGCAAGCACGCCAACCGGCTTCGGGCCGGACCGGCGTTCGCCGCCAACGAACGACGATCCATCGATCAGTCCTTCATCGCCCTCATCCAACTCATAATCGTCAAGATTGGAAGCGTACTGGCGATACTGCTGCTCTTCGATGGCATCGTCGACAATGCGCACAAGCACATCAAGCGTTTCGCCGAAATTCAAATCGGAATTATCGACGGTCAGCACGCCTTCCGCGGCAGATGTGAAATTCGTGACCTTGGAATCAGCTGCATCTCGCGCCGCAACATTTTCTGATCCGACACCATCAGTTGACTGACCGGAACGACGAGCCTGTCGCACCTCTTCACGGGCGGTGAGCAACACACGCACTTCAGCATCCGGCGCAACAACCGTAGTGATGTCACGGCCTTCGGCGACCACTCCGGCACCCTCAGAAAAAGAGTCAGACGCAGCTTCGCGTGCGATGTACGCGCGTTGAGCGGCAATCAGCACGTGACGGACGGGAATGATGTTCGACACCTTGGACACATGGGATGACACTTCGGAGGAACGAATAACGTCGCTGATGTCTTCGCCGTCGGCATATACCTTCGAATCGTCTGGATCGACGCTGATGTCGAAATGACCTTCGGTAAAGAACTCTCCCACGGTTTCGGTGACCAGTTGTTCATCGATCGTCTCCGCGTCAAGATCAATGCCCTTGTTCATGCACCACCATGCGCAGGCACGATACATGGCACCAGTATCGAGGTAAGCGAAACCGTAATATTTGGCCAACGCCTTGGATGTGGAAGACTTGCCGACACCCGCAGGTCCATCAATCGCTACACGAATCACAGGCCCACCGCCTTGGACAGGGAACGCACCTCGGTCTGCGAAAGCACACGGTACGATCCGGATTTCAGATCGCCAAGCTTAATCGGGCCGATCTGGGTGCGTACCAGACGCTTGACCGGGAATCCGATCGAACCGAAAATGCGACGGACGATACGGTTCTTGCCGGAATGCAGCACAACCTTGACCAGCGTGCTGTCGCGGCTGGCATCAAGAATCGCGCAACGGTCGAGCTTGATCCAACCATCGTCGAGCTGCACGCCTGTAGTGACCAGTCGGCGGCACACCTGACCGCTGATGCGACCTTCCAACGTGGCGATGTAGGTCTTCTCAACCTCGTACTTGGGGTGCATGACGTGCTGGCTGAGCTCGCCATCGTTCGTCATGAGAATCAGGCCTTCGGAATCATAATCCAGACGGCCCATGTGGAAAATGCGGTCATACTTGTCGCCGACGATATCACTCAGGGTGTAGCGTCCCTTCGGATCCTCCATGGCGCTCAGCACACGCTTCGGCTTGTTCAAAGCGAGCGTGACATGATTGGGATTCACGCGAACACGGGAGCCGTCCACACGGACTTCCTGATGTTTCGGATCGACGCGAGTGCCCAATTCGGTAACAAGCTCGCCGTCGATTTCGACACGTCCTTCAGTAATGATCTCTTCACATTTGCGACGGGATCCGAATCCTGCCTGAGCAAGAAGCTTCTGCAGACGGATACCTTCATTATCGTGTGTGTGCGCCTTCGCGGCGCGGGAATATGCGTTTGGCATCGTTCTCCCAACGTGGCCGGATAATACTTATAGGGACTGCTGGTACTATGGCAGTCGTTTGGCGATTTCCCAAAATCGCAACTTGTCCACTATATGACAGAGGAAAGACTATGACTGCTGTTGAAGCAACGCCCATAACCAAGGAAGAACAAAGCAAGCCGTTGACACTTCGTGTCGGAGCGGAACTTGTGGGAAGCTTCATCATTTGCTTCGCGATTTATGCGATCTGCTCGCTTGGTTCCGCGGTGTATGGCATTAACATGGCGTTCATCGCCCTGTTGACGGGCATCGTATACGCCGCCGTCACCGTAATCTTCGGTTCCATTTCCGGAGCACAGTTCAATCCGGCCGTATCCGTCGCCGCCATGCTCACTGGCAAAACCCACGTGCTTGATGGCATTCTGTACATCATTGCCCAAGTGCTCGGCGGTATCGGCGCGGGTGCCGCTATCCGGTTCCTTCTGCCGACTTCCGAGCAGGTGACATTCAAGATCTGGATGACACCAACGGTCAACGGTTTCGATAAGAATTCCGTCTCCTACTCCACCCTCGGCAATTATGGAGTAACCCTCGGCATCACTCTGGCCATCGCCGTTGAAGTCGTCGCAGGTATCATTATCGTTGCCTCCGCACTGCGCACCACGGACGGACACGGCGAGTCCAAAACAAACCACGCCGTTGCCATGGGCCTTGCCTACGGCATCGGCACCGCTATCACCTATCCGGTGACCGGAGCCGCACTGAATCCGGCACGTGCCACGGGCATTGCCATTTTCGCACAGAATCAAGGACTGAATGAAGAGCCGCTGCAACAGCTGTGGGTCTTCTGGATTTGCCCTGTTCTTGCCGCTGCAGTTGTTGCTCTCGTCGTCATCGTCGCCGGCATGATTGGTACGAAGAAGAACGTGCCGGATACTGTCGAGACAATCGATGAGGTCGAAGGCAATACCGTTCTTGGCGAAGCGTCAGTTGCCGACGGGAACGATGGTGAGCAGGATGAACAGTCCTACGCCCAAGCCAATGCCGATGAAAGCGTCGAAAGCAACTGACCGAACCTTCCATGGACTGCGCTCACGCAATGCCAGTCTGACCAGTCCAGTCGCTATGGCCGTCACCGCAATCGCAGCGGTGGCGGCTTTTGTATATCCTGCGACCGCAAGCACCGTCGCAACAATCACTACCGCGGCGACGATCCATTCGAACCACGGTTTGCCCTCATGATCTTCGGAAACGTAAGGATGGCTCATTCCGGGGCCTTTCATCTTGCTTGCTGTACAACAACCGTAATCATAATAAAACGTGGCGTCCGAAACCAATACGGAATCGGACGCCACGTTGACCAATACCCTCACATGAGAGGCGGCGTATCAGTGGAAGAAGTGACGGGTGCCGGTCACATACATGGTGACGCCGGCCTTACGAGCCGCTTCGAACACTTCCTCGTCGCGAATGGAACCGCCCGGCTGAACGATAGCCTTAACGCCTGCATTGATGAGAATTTCCGCACCATCCGCGAATGGGAAGAACGCGTCGGATGCAGCGACAGCGCCCTTGGTGCGGTTTGCGCCATCAGCCAGCGTGTTGGCGCGTTCGACGGACAGGTTCGCGGAATCGACACGATTCACCTGACCCATGCCAATGCCAACAGTGGCCTGATCGTGGGCGATCAGGATAGCGTTCGACTTGACACAGCGGATGGCCCGCCAAGCGAAAACCAGATCCTTGACGGTCTGCTCATCAGCAGGCTCGCCGGAAACCAGTTTCCAAGCGTTCGGATCGTCGCCCGGAGCATCGATAAGATCCGTGGACTGCACCAACAGACCGCCGTCGATCTGACGGAACTGCGTCTTGGACTTCGGCGGCTCGGAAACCTTCAGAATGCGTAGGTTCTTTTTCTTGGTCTGCAGCAGTTCGAGAGCGTCGGCATCATAGTCGGGAGCAACAATCACCTCGGTGAAAATCGGGCGGACGCTTTCCGCCATTTCCATGGTGACCTTGCTGTTCGCGGCGATCACACCGCCATAGGCGCTCATCGGATCACAGGCATGTGCCTTCTTGTGCGCTTCCGCAACAGTGGCGCCAACGGCGAGGCCGCACGGATTGTTGTGCTTGACCACGGCGACGGCAATCTGGGGAGCAAAATCCCATACGGCACGCCAAGCAGCATCAGCATCAACATAGTTGTTGTAGCTCATCGGCTTGCCACCGAGCTGTTCGGCATGCGCGAAACCATCCTGGTTCAGCGGATCCAGATACAGCGCGGCCTGCTGGTGGGGATTCTCACCGTAACGCAGCACGTGGGCACGGTCCCAAGTACGAGTGAATGCGGCCGGGAACTTGGTCTCATTCACTTCCGGCTCGTCTTCGGCGGTTGGCTGCTCAACGGTCAAAGGCTTCGGCCAGTGCTTTGCAGTCCACTCGTTAATGGTGGCATCGTAGGCGGCAGTATGGGCGAACGCCTTGCCGGCCAGCCAACGACGTTCTTCGAGAGAGAAGCCCTCTCCGTTTTCGATGCGCGCAGCTACCAGTGCGTAATCGTTCGGATCGGTGATGATGGCCACAGTGGCGCTGTTCTTGGCCGCACCGCGAACCATGGATGGACCACCGATGTCGATCTTCTCGATGGTGGCAGCCTCATCCGCGCCAGAACGAACCGTATCGGCGAATGGATACAGGTTGACGACCACCAGATCGAACGGCTTGATGCCGAACTTTTCCAGCTGTGCCGCGTGGTCCTCATTGGTCATGTCAGCGAGAATGCCCGCATGGATATGCGGGTCAAGGGTTTTGACGCGACCGTCAAGGCACTCCGGAAAGCCGGTTACTTCCGAGACTTCCGTCACCTTGACGCCAAGTTCCGCAAGACGCTTCGCAGTGGAACCAGTGGAAACCACTTCAGTGCCGGCCTTGATGAACGCTTCGGCAAGAACCTCGATGCCTTCCTTATGGAAGACCGATACCAGAGCTCGCCGTATCGGTCGATTCGTTGTTGTCACCCTGATCCTCCTTGTTATTGATGGTTGAGGTCACTGTGCGGGCCGCATTGGCGACCTCACGATTATCTGATTCAAGAGCCGCAGTGGACGCACCACTCCTGCTCTCGCGGACACGCTTTACTATCCAGCGTATTCCAAAAAACATGGATACGGCCACCAAAGTCAGCAGCCATGACGAAAACAGTCCCACGGCAGTAGGCTGTCCAATCTTACGGGTCGATGAAATCACGTCGACGCCGATGTGCGCAAGATGTTTTGAGCCCAACGCTCCACTGGAGATGGCAAAAAGCAGACTCGAACATACCGATACAACGGTGCAGGAAATGCAGAACGCTCCCGCTGGATAGGCAAAGCCAAGCACTACCCTCTTGACATCAATCTGCTGATCGGAGTTGCCTACTCTGATATGAAAGCCCTTGTTGAACAGCATGACCACCATGCCCGCGGCACAAGCTAAAGCCAAAGGAACGCACATCAACGCGATCCGAATCCAATTCGTTTCAATCGCTTGAGGAAGCAAACCGAATATCGGCAGAGACGGCAATGCCGACCCCTGACCGCTCCACATGGTGAATTCCGCTAGATCGCCAATCGAAAAACCGGCCCCGAATACCCAGGAAATAGCCCAAATCGCGATATTTGGAATCCAAGCGATCATGGCGATCGTGGTGAGGATGCGAGAACCGTTCTGCATTCCCGATAGCTCATACAACTTCACCATGGCCGACTGGTTGCTGAATGCCCAGTACAAGACCACAATCAGTCCAATGACCAGATAGACCGTGATCAACAGCACACCCAAGGCAACACCAATGGTGACGGTTTTACGGACCGGAGACGAAACATGCTCGCTGATCCAATCCAAATCTCGTTTGGTCAGTGGTGATTCGGGAATCGCGGCAATGGCATAGCCAAGTACAAAGACGATCGCTGTTTTCACAGCAACCACGCCCGTCGTATCAACGAGTTTGATGTCAAGGCTATTGGCGAAGAACACATTGATCAACACCCAGCCTATGGTTCCTGCCATGCATCCGGACAGACTCGTTCCGACGCGTTTGGCGAGCGATGCGATAAGAGCGATCAGCAAAACCGTAAGCAGCAACGGCATAATCGTCAAAGTGATGGATCCGGTTTTGAAACCGTTCCCTTGGCTGAGAAGCACAACCGCCTCGGTCAAGGAAACAGAGAAGGCGGAGAGATTGTCGCCGCCTTCTTCCATGGAAATAACCAGAAGCATCAGCGCAATGTAGCAGCCTAGGGCACCGGCATAGACGACCATGGACAATGCCGCCACGGCAAGCCCCTTCAACCAATACTTCAGGTTCGCCATCATATCGACTTGGAAGCGAGCACCTCGCGCATGATTTCAGCGGTCTGCCCCGGAGTGCGTCCGACACGAATACCCACGGCTTCGAGCGCTTCCTTCTTATCTTGCGCAGTTCCCTTGCCTCCGGAAACGATGGCACCAGCGTGGCCCATCTGCTTGCCTTCCGGCGCGGTGAAGCCTGCAATATAGGCGACAACCGGCTTGGTCATATGCTCGGATGCCCACTTGGCCGCATCCTGTTCGGCACTACCGCCGATTTCACCGATCATCACGACAGCCTTGGTGGCATCATCGTTTTCGAACGCCTCAAGCGCCTCCTGCAACGTAGTGCCGACGATAGGGTCGCCGCCAGCACCCAAACATGCGGTAAAACCAATGTCAGACAACTCTCCCATCAGTTGATAGGTGAGCGTACCGGACTTAGACACCAAACCCAAAGGTCCACGGGAGACGATGCCGTCCGGAATAATGCCAAGATTGCAACCATTCACACCTTCCGTAGAAGGCAGGGTAAGCAGACCAGGGCAGTTCGGACCGACAATACGCACATCCTTGCGCAATGCGAGTTCAACAAAGTACGCGCTATCGGCAACAGGAATGCCTTCGGTGATGACAACAATCAGCTTGATGCCGGCTTCAATGGCTTCGACCACGGCATCCTTGGCGAAACGCGGCGGCACGAACACGACGCTCGCTTGGGCGCCGGTGACTTCCACGGCTTCGGCGCAATTGCCGAACACACGCAACGTAACATCCTCGCCGTCTTTGGCCGCGGGGAAATTGACTTCCTGGCCGGCCTTGCGGGCGTTGACGCCGCCGACGATATTGGTGCCGGCCTTCAGCATGCGGGCGGTATGGGTCATGCCCTGATGTCCGGTCATACCCTGCACGATGACAGGTGCGCCATCCTCAATGAAAAGCGTCATTTCAGCGAACCTCCTTGCCATTGGCCGCAAGACGCGCGGCCTGCTGTGCGGCTTCTTCCATGGTCTGTGCAACATGCAGATTGACACGATCGGCCTGAGCCAGAATATGTAGACCTTCTGCCGCCGCGTTGCCGTCGAAACGGACTACCAGAGGCTTGGAACTGCCAAGCTTGTCAAGGGCTTCCAGAATGCCCTTGGCAACTTGCTCGCAGGATGTGATGCCACCGTACACGTTGATCAACACCGATTCGACTTGCGGGTCGGACAGCACGATCTCCAAACTGCCGCACATCACTTCGGCGGACGCACCACCACCGATATCAAGGAAGTTTGCCGGTTTGACATTGGTGCCCTGATCTTCTCCAGCTCCGGAAACCGCGTCAAGTGAGCTCATCACCAAACCAGCACCGTTGCCAATGACACCGACGGAACCCTGAAGGTGCACATAGTGCAGACCATGCTCTCGCGCCTTCTGCTCAAACGGATCCACATGCACTGGGTCAGCGAAGCGCTTCCAGCCATCATGACGGAACGCAGCATTGTCATCTAAAGAAATCTTGGCGTCCAGGGCGCACAATGTCTTGGAAGACTCGTCATCCGGATCGCCGATCTTGGCAAGCGGATTGATTTCCACAAGCGTGGCGTCGTTCTCTTTGAAGCACTGCCACATCTTCAGCAGAATCTGTGCTGCCTGGTTGACGTCGGCATGATAGAAGCCAATGCTTTCCGCCATCTTGGTCGCAGCCTCGATATCGAAATCCTCCAGAGCGTCGATATGCAGACGCTTCACAGATTCCGGGTGTTCCTTGGCGATCTCCTCGACCTCGGTTCCACCATTCGCAGTAGCGAGCACGTCAAAATCGCGAGACGAACGATCCACGGAAATAGAGACATAATACTCGTGAAGAATGTTCTTTGCCTCGGCCACCAACACGCCGCTGACCTTGTGCTTGTGAATGGTCATCGGCAGGATGTCTTCGGATGCAAGAATGGCCTCATCACGATTCTTCGCCAGCTTGACGCCACCAGCCTGACCGCGGTGGCCAATCTTCACCTGAGCCTTAATCACGTTGGGGTAGCCAATCTGCTCGGCAGCCTCAGCCACTTCGTGAGAGTTCTGCGCGAACACTGCCTTAGGCGTTGGAATACCCTGCTCTTCAAGCAGTTCCCTAGCCTGGTACTCATAGAGATCCATGGATTCTTTTCCCTTGATGCTATTGGTTATTTACGAAGAATGTACTTAACTCACGCAGGCATGGTGATCAGTGAACTTGTCGGGCAGTCTCCCAGCGATGCCATGCCACCAATGCCGACAAGCTCCATGACGAAGCTGAAACCTGCCACCGTGCCGCCACACTTTTCGATCAACGAAGCAGCCGCACGCGCTGTTCCTCCAGTGGCAATCAGATCATCAACGACAAGCACACGAGATCCCTCATGCACGATATTCGTCTCGATTTCGACGGTGGCCTGCCCATATTCAAGGTCATAGCTTTCGCTAACGGTTTCCGGAGGAAGCTTGCCAGCCTTGCGCACTGCGATGAAGCCCTTGCCCAGGCGCGCTGCCAACGCAGGACCAAAAAGGAATCCGCGGGCTTCCAAACCTGCGATGATATCGAATTCATCGGCAGCGACCGGCAACGCGGCTTCGAGTGCGTCAAGTAGCAATCCGAAGGCACGCGCATCTGCCAGAACAGGCATGAAATCACGAAAAAGAATACCTTCCTTGGGGAATCCCGGAATGGTGCGAATCTTTGAAACAAGGTACTCGGCGTTTTCGTTTCCAATCTTGCTAAGACCGGAAACGGTAATATCCGACGATGCCATGACTGTATTGTCCTTCTTTTGTAGTGCTACGGCACTTTGCATTATAGGTTTCCGTCAGGAATAAAATCGGCGAAAACCTCAAAAATGAGATTTTCGCCGATGCCTTAATGAGCTTGTCAGCTGTTCTTCTGCTCGGTCTCAGTCTGCGCCGCTTCGATTTCGCCTTCAATCGGCTCCTGAGCAGCCTGATCTTCGTCTGTGGAATCGGTGAGAGGATTACCGTTTTCATCGACCTCATCGTCGTGTACGTACGCAGGACGCACGTATTCGCGGCTGATGGCGTTGAAACCGAAACGAATCTGAGAGCCTTCGGAATCGATGACGATCTCCTCGTATTCGGTATCGACGGAAACAACCTTGCCGATCACACCACCAATGGTGATGACCTCAGTGCCCGGCTGCAGGTTGGCACGGAAATCCTGACGCTCGGCCTGCTGCTGCTTAGCCTTCTTGGACTGCCAGAACATCATGCCAAACATGACGACAATGATGACGATAAGAAACATGTAATCCAAAGCACAACTCCTTGGGATGGACGCTCGAACAGGACTCTATGTCCAGAACACCGAGTCTAAGCTAGCTTGCTGACATCAACCTGAGATTCGTCAGAAGTCAAGCCGAGATGATCCCATGCCTTGCGCGTCGCCACACGCCCTTTCGGGGTGCGCACAAGGAATCCTTCTCGGACCAGATACGGCTCGCACACCGTTTCCACGGTCTCCGATTCCTCACCGACCATGGCCGACAGGTTGTTCAGACCGACCGGACCGCCGTTGAAATTGGTGACAATGGCTTTCAATACCGCAATATCCAAACGATCCAAGCCCTCGGTATCAATCTGGTACAGTGCCAACGCCTCCTTGACATCGTCCGGATGCACAGTTTCTAAATCGTGCACAATGGCCCAATCCCTTACGCGGCGAAGCAATCGGTTGGCGATACGCGGCGTGCCCCTTGAACGCATGGCAAGCTGATGGGCCGCTCCCTCTTCGAGACTGATGTCCAGCACCGAAGAGGATCGTTCGATGAGCTTTTCAAGCTCCTCATGCGGATAAAAGTCAAGATGCGCGGTAAAACCAAAACGAGCCCTCAACGGTGATGGCAGCATGCCTTCGCGAGTGGTGGCGCCAATCACCGTGAATCTCGGCAAAGTAAGGGGAATGGAGGAAGCACCCGGCCCCTTGCCCACCATCACATCAACACGGAAATCCTCCATGGCGATATACAGCAGCTCCTCGGCCGCTCGTGGAAGGCGGTGGATCTCGTCGATGAACAGCACCTCCCCTGCGTCAAGGGAGCTTAGAATCGAGGCCAAATCACCAGCATGCTGGATAGCAGGTCCGGAAGTGACTCGAATCGGCACTCCAAGCTCGTTGGCTACAATCATGGCCAACGTGGTTTTCCCCAAGCCCGGAGGCCCCGCCAGCAGGATGTGGTCAGGGGGAACGTCACGTTTACGGGCAGCATCCAAAAACAGCTGCAATTGCGCCTTGAGTCTTGGCTGTCCAATAAAACCATCGAGGACGTGAGGACGCAGTTCCTCATCGCTTACCGGCTCGTTGCCGACAGGCGACGCGGAAACCATGCGAAGCGATTCCTCATTGGCACCGGTATTCGACTGTTCGAATGCGACGTCGTTCGTCATGATGATGCGTTTCACCTACCTCGGTCAAGAGAAGCCAATGCAAGTTTGAGCACGCGGGGCACATCATCGTCCCTCAATGGAACATTGATATGATTGCTCTCGCAGACTGTCTGCACGGCATGCAAGGCATCCTGCTGACGCCACCCTAGTGACATCAGACCTTCCACGACCTGTTCCGAACCGGCATCTTCCGCAGAACGAACCTCTTTGGAAGCCCCCTCGATCTGACTGAGATCGATGGACCCCTTGAGTTCGAGAATAATCTTCTGCGCACCCTTCTTGCCTAGACCAGGCGCCTTCGCCAGCGCGGTGGCATCCCCGTCCGCCACAGCTTTCGCCAAACGTTCCGGAGGCAACGTCGAAAGCAAGGAAAGCGCGACTTTCGGACCAATTCCGCTGACCTTCTGTAATTGCAAAAACATGCGTTTCGAAGCAAGCGAGGAAAACCCATACAATGTAATCGCATCCTGCGAAACATTCAATGACGTGTATACCTTCACCGTCTGCCCAGCGTGCATGGACGCCAAATCCGCCGAAGGCATACGGGTCTCATATCCCACTCCCCCGACCTCAATAATCGCCGAAGCGGCGTCAATGAAATCGACCTGGCCATGCAACATGCCTATCATGCCGTCACCTCCCGCATACAACTGTAGAACATCTGTTCGATAGTCTACATTCCCCTACGGACGCCGCGTTGTCGCGCCGCCTTCTGTGAGGCCAGAGCCCATTGACGCTGTGCATCGGTCAAGTGTTGTTCACGCTCTCCCCCCTGTAACGCGCCTGCGGGGCGAAGCGCATGACAAATCGCTATAGCCAACGCATCGGCGGCATCGGCGGGCTTAGGCAAGGTATTGAGCCCCAGAATACGGGCGACCATGCGTTCCATCTGAATCTTTTCGGCCTTGCCGTTGCCGGTAATCGCCATTTTTGATTCAGTGGGCGTATGCAAGGCGACGGGAATGCCCCTCTGGGCCGCAGCCAGCATGGCCAGTCCGGCGGCCTGTGCAGTCCCCAGTACGGTGTTGCGATTCTCCTGTGCAAACACACGCTCGATGGACACCGTATCCGGTGCGAACCGTTCGATCTTTTCCACCAAACCGTTATAGATGGCTAACAGACGTAAGTCCTGCGACATTTTCGGATCGGAACGTACCACGTCCACATGAATAAAAGAAAGCCGGCGGTATGCGCCGGCTTCGATCACGCCGACCCCGCAGCGAGTCAGCCCGGGGTCGACGCCAAGAATAATCACGCTTGATTACTCCTCGTCAAGCTGAGCCATGACCTCGTCAGAGGCGGTCCAGTTGGAGTAGATGTTCTGCACGTCGTCCAGATCATCGAGGTTGTCGATCAGCTTGGACACCTTCTGGGCATCTTCGAGAGTCAATTCGACCTCGTTCTTCGGCATCATGACCAGATCAGCGGAATCATAATCGAATCCAGCGTCCTGAAGGGCCTTACGAACGTCGATCATCTCGGACGGACCGGTGACGACAGTGAACACGTCGCCGTCGTCCGTAACATCTTCAGCGCCAGCTTCTGCGGCCTTCTCAAACAGATCATCAAAATCGACGCCCTCGGCCGGAACGATGATCTGGCCCTTGCGCTCGAAGTTGAAGCTCACGGAACCGGAGGTAGCCAAAGAGCCATTGCCCTTGGTCAGGGTGGAACGCACTTCGGCGGCCGCACGGTTACGGTTATCGGTAAGGCATTCAATGATCAGACCGACGCCTGCGGGAGCGTAACCCTCATAGACGATATCTTCATAGTTGGCACCGCCGGCTTCTTCACCAGAGCCACGCTTAACTGCGCGCTTGATGTTATCGGCAGGCATGGAAGCCTTCTTGGCCTTGTAGATGGCGTCGTACAGGGACGGGTTGCCGTCAGGATCGCCACCACCCATACGTGCTGCGATCTCGATGTTCTTGATCAGCTTGGCGAACAGCTTGCCACGCTTTGCGTCGATGGCGGCCTTCTTGTGCTTGGTGGTCGCCCACTTGGAATGACCTGACATAATGCTCCTAGGCAGGTTGCGGATGTTTCAAACGAAACGATTCTAAAGCGGTTCTAAGACAAAGCGCCCGACATACGTATGTCAGGCGCGTCAACGGCCGTTTCATGCAGCCGGTTCACAACTGATACGTCTTATGACCGACGGCCATCTGGCAACGAGCCTCAAGAATGCGTTGGAATACGGTAATGAGTCCCAAAACCGCAAGCAATACCATGGCGATGGCCAGCCATAACCCTTGGTGCGTGAGCCCGGTAATCGCCATGCCCACCAGAATGATGACCAATCTGTCGGCACGCGTTGCAATGCCGTTTTTCACTTCGAAACCGACGGATTCGGCACGGGCGCGCGCATACGACGTCACGAACGACGTCATCATCGACACCATGGCTGCGGCGATACCAATCCAACTAATGCAATCCGGGCTTGACCGGTTGATGTCATACCACCAATCGGCATGCAGGATGAAGAAGATGACCACTCCGGCAAGCAATGCCCAATCAGCGATACGATCCAATGTGGAATCCAAAAAAGCACCGAATTGGGTGCCTCCCGTGGTCAGTGCCGCAATTGAGCCATCCAGGGAATCGGCGAGCACCAGCAACGTCAGCACCACCGCTCCGGCGAACAACCATCCCGTAATGCCAGTGGCGAAAGCCACCACAATGGTTCCAATAGCGCCAATAACCGTCACCGCATTCGCTGTCAGGCCAAGGGATACCAGTGCCTTGGCGAATGGCTCGATAAGTCTTTTGAATGGTGCACGGAGATGTTCTAACATGCGAATTCCTGTTCTTCGGAAAGCAAAAGGGCGTGCAAGCGTCAGTATGTGATGCTTGCACGCCCCCATAATTCATAACCGTATGCGACCGAACGTGAACGAATCAGATCAGTCTGCGATGGCGGCCTTGAAATCGTCGACGTTGTTGACCTGAACGCGCTTCTTCAGCACGGTCATGATCTGCGCCTTGGCCTCATCGACCGGCACACCGTTGAGCTGGCTGCCGTCACGGAAGCGGAAGCTCACCGCGTTGTTGTTCATGTCTTCCTCGCCGACGATGAGGATGAACGGCACCTTCGACTTGGAAGCGTTACGGATCTTCTTGCCGAAACGATCATCGGACATGTCGATTTCGCAACGAACCGTCTCCTCTTCCAAGCTGGCAATGAACTGCTGCAGGTGTGGGGCGAATTCGTCGGCAACGGGCACGCCAAGCACCTGGACAGGAGCGAGCCACGCCGGGAAAGCACCGGCATAATGCTCCAGCAACACGGCGAAGAAACGCTCAATGGAGCCGAACAGTGCACGGTGAATCATCACCGGACGCTGGTGGGTGCCATCGGCAGCGATGTACTCCAAGCCGAAACGTTCCGGAAGGTTGAAGTCAAGCTGGATGGTGGACACCTGCCACGTACGGCCGATGGCATCGCGAGCCTGCACGGAGATCTTCGGACCATAGAAGGCTGCGCCGCATGGATCGTCAACCAGTTCAAGTCCGGATTCCTTGGCGACTTCAGCCAACGTATTGGTGGCCTCTTCCCAGATTTCGTCGGAGCCGACGTACTTGTGCGGATCCTTGGTGGACAGCTCCAGATAGAAGTCGTCCAAACCAAAGTCCTTCAACAGACCAAGCACGAAGGTCAGCAGGTTCTTCAGCTCGTCCTTCATCTGCTCGCGGGTGCAGTAGATGTGGGAATCGTCTTGAGTCAAGCCGCGCACACGGGTCAGACCATGCACTTCGCCGGACTTTTCGTAGCGGTACACCGTGCCGAATTCAAACAGACGCAACGGCAACTCACGGTAGGAACGCTGACGGGATTTGAAGATCAGATTGTGCATCGGGCAGTTCATCGGCTTCAGGTAGTAGTCGAAGCCCTGCTTGACGACGTTGCCGTTCTCATCCTTTTCCTCGTCCAAACGCATTGCCGGATACATGCCATCCTTGTACCAATGCAGGTGGCCGGAAGTCTCATACAGACCGCCCTTGGTGATGTGCGGAGTCTGCACGAAGCTGTAGTGGTGCTTGCGATGCATTTCGCGGGAGTAATCCTCCATCGCGTTGATCACAGCGGCGCCCTTCGGATGGAACACAGCCAAGCCCGGACCGATCTCGTCCGGGAAGGAGAACAGATCCATTTCCGCGCCGAGCTTGCGGTGGTCACGCTTGGCGGCCTCCTCAAGGCGGGTTTGATATGCCTTGAGGTCCTCCTTAGTGGCGAAAGCCGCGCCATAGATGCGCTGCAGCATCGGATTGGCTTCGCTTCCGCGCCAGTATGCGGCTGCAGAACGCTCGATCTTGAACGCCTTGATATAGCGAGTGTTCGGCAGGTGCGGTCCGCGGCACAGATCCTTCCACACCACATTGCCGTCACGGTCGACGTTGTCGTAGAAGCTCAGTTCCTTGCCGCTGATTTCGGTGGCGGCTTCTGGATCGAGGTGGGCTTCCTTGTCTTTGATGAGTTCAATCTTGTACGGCTGATCGGACTCTTCTGCCAGAGCCTCCTCTTCGGTCACCACGCGGCGGCGGAAGGACTGGGAGGACTTGATAATGCGCTGCATGCGCTTTTCGATCTCTTTAAGATCGTCAGGAGTGAACGGAGTCTCGACATCGAAATCGTAATAGAAACCGTCTTTGATGACCGGGCCGACGCCGAGCTTGGCATCAGGACGGATCTCCTGCACGGCCTGTGCCATAACGTGGGTTGCGGAGTGACGCATGATGGCCAGGCCATCTTCGCTGTCCAATGCAATCGGTTCCACGACGTCGCCGTCGTGCAGTTCGGTATACAGGTCGCGGGGTTCGCCGTTAAGACGCACTGCGATGATATTCTTGTCTTCCGCGAAGAGCTGGACGCCAGTCTGATCTGCTGCCACCTCCTTCGCTTCGCCGTTGAGTGTAATGGAGATGGTCTGTTCAGCCATGAGTTGTCCTTTGCTATCGGGGTCCGCGGTACTAATGTGCAGGCCTGGACTGTATGTCAACGATGAACAAGATAGGGTTGAGTGCAGACATCGGCACGCTGAAAGAGTGAACAGCATGCTACAGCGCGATTATATTTTAACGGATCGTATTTGATGCTATTCGACGACATGCGCGTACGTGTATTGTGGCGCGCTTCGTGTCGACGTGATCTCCACCTTATCGGATGGCACGATCGACACGGTGGCTCCGTATTTCACTTTCAAACGTGAACCGACGCCTCCAGCGAGATTGACCGCGTTCTGCAGATTGTCGCTGTCTCCAATCGCCCTGATGATGAACGGCGCCTTGATATTCGTACCGTCGCAATCGAGACCGTCCGCCGTATCGCTGATGTATGTACTGGTAATCACGCGAATATCGTTGATTTCAATGACTTCCGCGCCGCTATTGCGTAGTTCCTCAAGTAGGGTGAATAAAATCGACGCGTCAATATCTCGCTTTGATCCTTTGGAAATACGGATGACCACGCCTTCGCCGGATACTGGTAAACGCCCGGAAAGAATGCCATTCGATTCAGCGTTCTGCCTGGCGATTTCCGCTGCCTTCTCGTTCTTGTCGGCGGTATCCTTCAGAGAGTCAAGCTGATTGGATAGTTCGCTTTTACGCTGTTCGAGCTTTTGCACCTGCGTACTCGTTTCGCTAATAAGCTTGGTCAGCTCGTCCTCGCTCATCGTCTCATATGTGGAGGTCGTGTTGTTCAGCTGGATAGCGTAGCTGAAGCCCAGCAACGCGCAAAGCACGGTTACGAGCACGCTTGAATACAGGCGCGCGCGAGTGGCCTTCGCATTCAGCGAAACCCTCTTCGGTTTGCGCCTGACCGCAGGAAACGATCCGGTTTGGGTGCTGTCGTTGTTTTGGTCTTTGACGATCTGCTCGTGGATCTTGGAGAGTACATCCTTGTTGGCATCGTTGCGTCTGTTCATACGCCGTCATCCCTTGAAGATGAAACGTCGGATGGATGACACATTGGTGAAGATTCGAATGCCGAGCACGACGATGACCGCAGTCTGCAGCTGGGAACCGACGCCAAGCTGGTTGCCTAGGAAAACCAACAATGTTGCCGTAATAACATTCGAGAAGAAGGAAATCACGAAGACCTTATCGGAAAAGCTACGCTGAAAATAGGCTCGGGCGGCACCGAGCAGCGCATCGAGCGCCGCCAGCACCATAATCGGCAGATACGGTTGAAGCGCAATGGGAATGTCCGGCCGGACGAACACGCCGATGACCACGCCTATGATAAGTCCCAAGACCGCTGCCATTACTTGACCTTCCTTGCATATGTCACTTCGCCGGTCACCGCCGCGTCCAGCGTAATCGATTTGCTTCTGCTCACCTGCGGATAGATACCGGCTTCTTTGAAATCATCGTACAAACGTTTTTGCGTTTTCTTGCTCACCGCATTGGCAAGCGCACTGGAATTGCCGATCGCCTCGATGCGATAGGGGCTTTGCACGGAGTTGACGCCGATAAGGATCGTCGTCCCTGCCGTTCGTATGGAAGTCTGCACACCGAGACGATACCCGTTAATGGCGATCGCCTCCGCACCGGACTGCCAAAGCAGCGAGACAAGCACCTGCAGATCGGAATCCGTGACCACACGGACTTGGCTGCCGTTTTCCCTTGGCAGTGACGAATCCGCGTTGTCTCCGCTCACCGATATTGGATTGGCGATGGTGAGCGTGATGCCTTCGCCTTGCACAGGAAGTACGCCATTGACCATTTCGTCATCCTGTATGGTCTGGTTCAGAGACCAGTTCGACACGGATTTCGATTCCTCCTCAACCTGGGCTCGCAGCGCGTTCACGTCTTTGGTGAGGGTTTCGACGTTTTTCGTTTGATCAGATAACTGACTTGACAGTTGCTTGCGTACTTCCTTACGTGGATCGGTACTCAGCTGTCGGACGAACACGCTTCCCGCCGTGCCTACGGCAATGCAGATAAGGAATACCAAAACCCGGGTGAACCAGACCGAAAACAATGACGGAGTTTTGGTGGCCAACCTCGAGTCCGTGTACATCACGTCCATCGGACGATTGGTCAAATCGTCAATAAGCCGCAATGAGTCATCATCCAGATTCCGCCTTCTGCGCGAAGTGGATGTCACGATATCAGGCTGCACATGATGCGAAGTCAGCCCGGCGAAGGACGCCGAGAAAACGGCGCGCCGCTTCGTAGGCGTATTCTCCGGAGACACCGGGAACGACGCACGTTCCGGAGCATCATGCATCATGTGAGTCAATCCTTATCGTTCTTCAGAAGCTGGATTCCCTGACGTATGTAAATATAGCCGGCAAGCCAGTACAATCCCACACCCCATATGCCGGTGGCGAGACCACACAAATGCAAAGTATCCGTAGCCGAATTAGACCAGATATCTGCGAAAATCAAGGCGACAATGGCAATCATCAGCATGGCGGTGCCTGCTTTTCCAACGAAATGCACCGGCAGCGGACCGTAATCACGCTGCGCCAAAATCAGTACAAGAATCGCCATGATCAAATCTCGCAATCCGACGACGATCAGCATCCACCATGGAATGATGTCAGCGACTCCAAGCGCGAGAATACTGCAGAAAATCAATAATCTGTCTGCAATAGGATCGAGGATCTGCCCGATTTTGCTCACCTGATTGAACGAGCGTGCAATCAGACCATCCAAGCCATCGGACACCGCCGACAGCGCAAGCACAATCAATGCAAGCACCATCTCATGGCGAGAGACCAATACCGAGATGAAGGGAATCGAAATGATTCGCAACAGGCTGATAAGGTTCGGAACCGTGAAATAGATATCCCGCGGTTCCGGACTGTACTGTTTTTTGATAATCAGTTTGCTCATACTTCGAGCAACATTACATTCTCGAGGCCTGCAAAGCGGTGACGATTATGCCACGAGCACCAACTTCATACAACTGGTCCATGAGTTGGTTGACTTTGGCCTTCGGCACAACAACACGCACGGCCGCCCACTGCTTGTCATGAAGCGGGGAAACCGTCGGGCTTTCGAATCCCGGCGTGATGTCCACAGCCGCGGAAACCTTCTCGACTGGAATATCGTAATCCATGAGCACGTAACGCTGAGCAGTGAGCACGCCCTGCAGACGACGGCTAAGAATCGTCAAACGATCATCATCTTCAGCAAGACGCGGGGAACGAATGAGCACAGCTTCAGAATGCAACAGCGGTTCCGCGAAAATACGCAGGCCGGCGTTACGGAGCGTGGTGCCCGTGGATACCACGTCGGCGATCAAATCAGCCACACCGAGTTGCACTGACGATTCGACGGCACCATCAAGGTGTACGGTTTCAGCGTTGATGTCATGCTCAGCCAGATAATCATGCACAAGCTTGTCGAAACTGGTGGCGACGCGCTTGCCTTCGATATCTTCGAGCTTGCTAATCGGAGAATCATTGGGGGCTGCAAAACGGAACGTTGAAGCGCCAAAGCCAAGCTCCATATGCTCCTTGGCATCCGTACCGGAGTTGAGCAGCAGATCATGACCGGTAATGCCGACGTCGATGGTGCCTCGGCCAACGTAGACAGCGATATCGAGCGGACGCAGGTAGAACAGCTCCACGTCATTGTCGGGATCCTCCACAACCAGCTGACGCGGATTGCTCCTCAGGCGATAGCCGGCCTCGGCCAGCATGTTCCATGCAGGTTCGGACAGCATGCCCTTGTTGGGCACGGCGATTCTCAGCATTTTCCCTCCCAAAAAGGCCACGCCTCCTATGGCACGGCCAAAAACTCACAGATTCTTGTAGATGTCTTCGAGTGTGATGCCTCGGTCGATCATCATGACCTGCAGATGGTAGATGAGCTGGCTCATCTCTTCCGCAGTACGATCGGCGCCTTCGTACTCAGCTGCGATCCAGGTTTCGCCCGCCTCTTCGACAATCTTCTTGCCGATGAAATGCGTGCCCTTGCCCAGTTCGTCAACAGTCAGCGAGCCAGCCTGCTTGGCTGCGGCCTTCTCGCTCAATTCAGCAAAGAGGGATTCAAAAGTCTTCATTATTCGTATCTATCCTCGAAATATTGGTAGGTTCAGGCCTTGAATGCGGCTTCAGCCTTCTCACGGATGGAATCAATGGCTTCCGCAGGATCCTCGGCACCATACACGGCGGAGCCTGCGACCAGTACGTCGGCACCGGCCTCGGCTACAATGTGCGCGGTCTTCGGGCTGACACCGCCATCGACCTGAATCTTGGTGGCGAGGCCGCGACGGGTAATCTCGTCACGCAGACGACGTACCTTGGCCATCTGGTTGTCAAGGAACTTCTGGCCACCGAAGCCGGGCTCGACGGTCATGATAAGAATCATGTCGAATTCGTCGAGAATATCGAAAATCGGCTCGACAGGTTCGGCCGGACGCACCGCGAAGCAAGCCTTGCAACCCATCTCGCGCAGCTGGCGCGCCAGACGCACCGGAGCGTGGGTTGCCCCCATGTGGAAGCTTACGGATGCAGCGCCCAACTTGGCATATTCGGGTGCCCAACGATCCGGGTCCTCGATCATCAGATGCACGTCGACCGGAAGATCGGTGACTTCGCAGATACGAGCCACAATCGGCTCGCCCAAGGTCAGATTCGGAACGAAATGATGATCCATCACGTCGACGTGAACGAGATCTGCATTGGAGATGGCCTTGAGGTCGCGCTCAAGGTTGCAGAAATCAGCGGACAGGATGCTTGGTGCGATTTGAATAGTCATGGCTCTTATTCTATGAAAGGTAATCGACTTGCTGTTATTTGATGCCGGGCTGCTTGTCGGTATTCGAGACAGTTTCGGCATCGTTGGTTTTGATTTCATCAACCGTTTGCTCGGGGAAAGACACCACGGAATCCGAAGAATCCTCCGATTCACCGTTTTCAAGACGCTGCTCGATTTCGGTGACGGTACGAAGCTTCTCCGCCAACAGGTCAGTGTCTTTGCCCATTTGCTGCACGACGATGAATGACACCGCGCCGAGCACGAACACCGCCATGGAGACCCACACATTGATGCGCACGCCCAAGAATTCGTGCGCATAATCGATACGCAGGGATTCAATCCAAGTGCGTCCCAGGGTGTACCACATGATGTACACGGCAAACAGGGAACCTGCCTTGAGTTTCTTCATGGCTTTGGAACCGATGTATACGATAATCGCGGCGCCGATGAGGTTCCAGATCATCTCGTACAAGAACGTCGGATGGAACAGCGTGCCACTCGGGCATGTGGCTCCGTCATAGCACTGTTCGCTATGCCCGATGGCAGTGCCTTCCATGTTGAGTTTCAAACCCCATGGAAGCGTTGTCGGAGCGCCATACAGTTCCTGGTTGAACCAGTTGCCCAAACGCCCAACAGCCTGCGCTACCAACAGGCCCGGAGCGATGGCGTCAGCCAGCAAGGCCATTGGATAGTGCTTATGACGGCACCATGCCCATGCGGCCAGCGCTCCGAACAGCACGCCGCCCCAGATGCCAAGTCCGCCATTCCAAATGCGGAACATTTCCGCCCAGTCGCCATCCGGTCCGAAGAAACGTTCAGGCGTGGTGATGATGTGATAAAGTCGTGCGCCGATAATGCCCGCAGGCACGCTGACCAGAGTGATATCAAGCACTTGGTCGAAATTGCCACCCAACTTTTTCCAACGTGTGGTGGTTATCCATACTGCAAGGACGATTCCCATCAAAATGCACAACGCATAGATATGAATCGTTACTGGACCGATGGAAAACTGCGAAATCGTTGGCGATGGAATGTATGCAAGTGTCATGGTTTCCTGATGGTAGTCCACGCATCCGATATGGTGCGTGGACCACCGAAATCGTCAGAATGGTTTACTTTGCGACACGCGCGTTATGGACGCCGTCCGCAAGCTCTTCGGCTTTGGCGGCCAACGCCTTGAGACCCGTGGCCTCATCGACTGCGTTTTCCCCGGATTCGTCAAGCATGGTGTGCACCAATGCGGATCCGACGATGACGCCATCAGCGTATGAGCCGACTCGCGCGCCTTGTTCGGCGGTGGAAACGCCGATGCCAACGCAGACGTTCTTCGCGCCGGCATTGCGCGTGCGTGCCACCAACTCTTCCGGAGAAGCATCGATGGTGGATCGTTCGCCAGTGACGCCCATACGGGCTGCCGCATAGACGAAGCCGCGAGCGTTGCCTGCCACGACCTTCAAACGGCTGTCGGTGGAGTCCGGGGACACGAGGAAGATTCGGTCAAGTCCATGACGGTCCGAAGCTTCGATCCATTCACCTGCCTCGTCTGGAATGAGATCCGGAGTAATCAGGCCGGCGCCACCGGCATTTTCAAAATCGCGTGCGAAACGTTCCACGCCGTAATGGTAGATGAGGTTCCAATAGCTCATCACCAGAGGGACTCCCCCGGCGTTGGCCACGGTTTCGACGGCTTTGAACACGTTCGCGATTTTCTCGCCGTTGTCAATGGCGATCTGCGAAGCCGCTTGGATGACGGGACCATCCATAACCGGATCGGAATACGGCAGACCAATCTCGACGGCATCGACGCCATGCTCAGCCATGGTGCGGAATGCTTTCAACGAATAGTCGGAATCAGGGAATCCATATGGAAGATAACCGATGAATGCAGGCTTGTTCGCCGCTTTGAATTCATCGAACATGGCTTCCGTCGGACTCGGCTTATGGCTGATGCCGAGAGGCTGCCCGGACGGCGTGGTTGCTGTTGCGTTCGTCATAATGGATACTCCTTCTTTCACTCGCCGTCCGCGTTATTGCCCTGGGCTCCATTGGCTTCGAGCGCTTTGGCCTGCTCGTCGGTCAGATAACCGAACCATTTGCCGGCAGTGTTCATATCCTTGTCCCCACGACCGGAAATGTTGATGATCATGACCGGATGCTCATATCCCTTGGCCTTGAGATCCTCAGCCGCCTTGTATGCGCCTGCAACGGCATGGGAACTTTCGATCGCCGGAATAATGCCTTCGGTCTCGCAGAGATCCTTGAAAGCGCTCATGGCTTCCTCATCGGTCGCCCAAGAATAATTGACACGTCCGATTTCCTTGAGCCATGCGTGCTCCGGGCCCACAGAGGCGTAGTCCAAACCAGCGGAGATGGAATACGTATCGAGGGTCTGGCCTTCGGAATTCTCAAGAAGATAGCTCTTGGCACCTTGGAACATACCCAGTTCACCGGTTCCCGGTGCGAAGCGAATGGCATGGCGTCCGGATTCCGGACCATTGCCGCCTGCCTCATAGCCGTACAGGTTCACGCGTTCGTCATCAAGGAACGCATTCATGATGCCGATAGCATTGGAACCGCCACCGACGCATGCACAAACCGCATCCGGGTGATCGATACCATACCAATCCTGAAGCTGCTGCTTAGCTTCCTCGCCGATGATCTTCTGGAAATCGCGCACCATAGCCGGGAATGGATGCGGACCGGCAACAGTGCCCAGCAGGTAGTGAGTGTCTTTTACATTGGTGACCCAGTCACGAAGAGCCTCGTTGATGGCGTCCTTAAGGATGTGATCACCCAAGGTGACTTCCACGACTTCCGCACCAAGCATGCGCATACGTGCAACGTTCAGGGCCTGACGACGCGCATCGATTTGGCCCATGTAGATACGGCACTTCAGTCCAAGCATGGCGCACACCGTAGCGGTGGCGACACCGTGCTGACCTGCACCGGTTTCAGCAATGACCCGAGTCTTGCCCATGCGCTTGACCAGCAGGGCCTGACCGAGTGCATTGTTGATCTTGTGCGCGCCAGTGTGGTTCAAATCCTCACGCTTGAGGAACACGCGGGCGTCAAGACCAGTCTTTTCCTTCAGACGCTCGGCAAAGCGCGGCGCATCGGTCAACGGTGACGGACGACCGACATACTGCTGGTTCAATCGAGCCAGTTCCTTATGAAATTCCGGATCAGCCTTGGCTTCCTCGTAGACACGTTCAAGCTCGTCAAGCGCTGTAATCAGCGCTTCCGGCACATAGCGTCCACCGAACTGACCGAAATACGGTCCTTCATGGCTTGCCAACGGGGTTTGTTCGGATGCTTTCACTCTTGCTCCTGCCTTTACTAGTCGCTCCACAGCCTGTCCATGGTTGGATGCGGTTGCGACACCTTCACCAACCAGCACCGCGTCGGCTCCAGCGCGGGCATAATCCTCAAGTTCCACCGATCCGAACACTCCAGATTCCGCTACGCGGATCACATCGTCCGGCAAATCGGCGGCAAGCTCGTTGTATTTGTTCACATCGACCTTGAGATCCTTGAGATTTCGTGCATTGATGCCGATGACTCGCGCTCCGGCATTGATCGCGCGCTGAATCTCCTCGCGAGTGTGCGTTTCGACCAGCACCGTCATATTGAGGCTATGCGCCAGTTCAAGCAAAGACTTGAGCTTGTCGTCATCCAACGCGGCAACAATCAGCAGCACCAAATCGGCGCCATGCGCCCGTGCCTCCCAAATCTGGTATTCCGTGACAATGAAATCCTTGCGCAACACTGGAATTTTCACGGCTGCACGGACCTTATCGAAATCGTCAAGCGATCCAAGGAATCGACGACCTTCGGTCAGCACGGAAATCGCGCTGGCACCTCCTTTTTCGTATTCCCTGGCCAATGCGGCAGGATCAGGAATGTCGCTAAGGTGCCCTTTCGATGGCGAAGCCCTTTTAATCTCCGCGATCACCGGAATGCCATCCGCTTTTTTCAGCCACTGTCGCGCATCAATAGGGGCCGGCGCTTCGAATGTCTGACGCTTCACCTCATCAAGGGAAATGTTCTGTTCACGTGCTCGTTGGTCTTCGACAGCTCCCGCCACCAGTTCATCGAGTACAGACATGGTGTTCCTTTCAGCATTTTACTCGATTGGTTAGCTTGATTTGACTCACAACTGGCGAAGCTGCGAGGCGATCTGCACCGCTTCGACGCTGGCCTCGGCCTTGTTGCGAGTCTCCTGCCACTCACTGGCCGGCACGGAATCAAGTACGATTCCGGCTCCGGCCTGCACGCTCGCTTCATGGTCGCGGATGAATGCCGTTCGAATGGCGATTGCCATATCGAGGTTGCCTGAAAAATCGAAATAGCCGACAGTGCCGCCATAAATGCCACGATCTGCGGGCTCAAGCTCGTCGATGATTTCAATGGCACGTGGTTTTGGCGCACCGGAAAGCGTTCCGGCTGGGAATGCCGACGTGAACACATCGAACGACGTCATGTCGGGGTTAACTCGCCCGGTAACGGTCGAACAGATGTGCATAATGTGGCTGAATCGTTTGATATCCATCAAGGATACGACTTCCACGCTTTCCGGAAGACATACACGGCTCAGATCATTGCGGGAAAGATCAACGAGCATGATGTGTTCGCTACGTTCTTTCGGATCAGACAGCAGATCCTTGGCGAGCTGCTCGTCTTCCTCAACGGTGGCGCCACGTGGTCTGGAACCCGCGATCGGGAAGGTCATGGCATGACCGTTATCCACTTTGATCAGTGTTTCCGGGCTGGAACCGATGACATTGAAATCACGTCCCTGCGCGTCAGTCAGCGACATGAAATACATGTAAGGACTGGGGTTCAACGTACGCAATACACGGTAGACGTCGAACGGATCGGCAGGCGAATCAATGTCAAGACGCTGGGAAATGACCACCTGGAACACGTCACCATCGATGATGTGCTGCTTGGCGATTTCAACGGAACGCTCATAATCGCTCTTCTCCGTACGGAAACGAAGCTCGGGCTGGCTAATGGTCTCATCCAACACATTGACGCGAGCTTCACCTTCGACAGGCGTGGCGGCCTTACGCTGCATATCATCCAATCGCGCCACCGCCTCGTCGTATGCCGCATCGGCACGGGTGGATCGATCGTCTACGTTCACCGCATTGGCGATCATCCATACCGATCCGGACACATGGTCGACCACAGCAATATCCGTGGCCAATGCCAGAACTGTTTCCGGCTGCCCGGTCTCGTTCGGCGCCTCGGCACGCAAGGTCGGTTCCCAATGGCGAATCGCATCCCAACCGACGGTACCGACCAGACCACTGGTCAGGTTCGGCAGTCCTTCGACATGCGGCGCTTTCAGTGTTTTCAGCGCAGCATGCGCGACTTCCATCACATCGCCTTCGGTAGGCACGCCTGCGGGAACCTGACCCAACCAATCGGCCTTGCCGTTGTTGGAACGCAACTGAGCCATGGAATTCACACCGATGAAGCTGTATCTGTTCCACGTGCCGCCAAATTCCGCGGATTCAAGAATGAATGTGCCGGAACGTCCTGCAGCAAGGCGTTCATAGAATCCGACAGGAGTCAACGAATCAGCCAGAAGTCGGCGCACAATCGGAATCACACGATATCCCTGATCAGCCAATTCGTGGAATTGTTCGCGACTCGGCCAGGTGGCGCCCCACTTGAGTGCTTGTACGCTGCATTCACTCATCGCTGGCCCTCCTGTTCCTTGGTACGGTATCCTACGACCACGGGCAGTTGCCCGCCTTCTTCGAAGCAGGATCGTTTGCCGGTATGGCAGGCCGCTCCCACTTGATCGACTTCAACCAGAATGGCATCCCCATCGCAATCCAGTGCGAAGGACTTCACATACTGGGCATGTCCGGAAGTGTCTCCCTTGCGCCAGTACTCCTGCCTAGACCTCGACCAGAACGTGACGCGACCAGTCATCAGGGTGCGTCGTATGGCTTCGTCGTTCATGTAGCCGACCATCAGCACTTCTTTGGTGTCGAATTGCTGGATGACGGCTGCCACCAGTCCTTTATCGTCCCTCTTGAGACGTTCTGCGATTCGTGGGTCAAGAATAGTGCTGTTGTCGTATGCTTCGTTGGTCATGATGGTGTTATTGATTTGGTTCTTCGATTATTGATTACGTTATTCGCCTGTTTTGCGGTTTTCGGCTTTCATCGCACGGTATAGCCGGCGGCCTTGATGGCATCCTTGACTTCGCCGATGGTGACTTTGCCGTAATGGAAGATCGACGCGGCCAACACGGCATCCGCTCCGGCTTCGATCGCCGGGGGGAAATCGGCAGCCTTGCCCGCACCTCCGGAAGCGATGATCGGAATCTTCACTTCCTTACGCACGGCTTTAATCATTTCCAAGTCAAAACCCTGTTGGGTACCATCCGCGTCCATGGAATTCAGCAGGATCTCCCCCGCGCCCAACTCCTGAGCACGCTTGACCCACCAGATAGCGTCAATGCCGGTGGATTTGCGGCCTCCCATGGTGGTTACTTCAAAGCCCGACTGAGTGTGTCGCTCGCCCTGCTCACGGCGTGCATCGACGGATAATACGAGCACTTGGTTGCCGAATCGTTCTGCGACACGGCCAATCAGCGTCGGATCATTGATGGCCGCAGTGTTGACTCCTACCTTGTCAGCTCCGCAACGCAGCAGAGAATCCACATCTTCAGGGGCACGTACGCCTCCGCCCACGGTCAATGGGATGAAAATCTGTTCGGCAGTTCGACTCACCACATCGACCATGGTCTGCCGATGCGAGCTCGAAGCGGTCACATCGAGGAAAGTCAGTTCGTCGGCACCCTGACGGTAGTATTCCGCGGCAAGTTCAACCGGATCGCCGGCATCGCGAAGATTCTCGAAATGCACGCCCTTGACTACTCGTCCCGCATCAACATCAAGACATGGAATGACTCGGACTGCCAGTGACATGCTGTTTTACTCCTTCGCGCATAATCATGTGTGCAACGAATGCAAGAGTAACCGTTTTACGTTACGCATGTTCGTCGGAAGTCCGAGTAGCGGACAGAACAAGCATCTTTCCTTGAAATCTAATCTTGTTCCTTAGCTGCGAGCTGCCCGCATGCACCATCGATATCCTGCCCGCGTGTGTCTCGCAACGTCGCAGTAATGCCTGCTTTATGAAGGATATCAAGGAACTGCTGTTCATCCTCAGGCTTCGAAGCGGTCCATTTCGATCCTTCGATGGGATTGAGCGGAATCGGATTGACATGAGCCCAATTGTCACCGTAATGGTTCAATCGCTTAGCAAGTAATTTGGCATGCTCGGCTTGATCATTGATACCGCGCATCAGAGCATATTCGATGCTTACGCGACGTTTCGAAGCCAAGTAATAGTCATGTGCCGCATCAAGCACCTGCGTAGTATTGAAACGCTTGTTCATTGGAACGAGCTCGTCTCGCAACTCATCGCTCGGAGCGTGCAAGGACACGGCCAAACGCACCGGAATGCCTTCTGCCGTGAGTTTCTTGATACCTGGTACCACACCGACCGTGGAGACGGTGATGTTGCGTGCCGAAATGCCGAAACCTTCAGGTGGCATGGCGCTGATTTGGCGTACAGCGCTCAATACGGACTTGTAATTGCCCATAGGTTCGCCCATGCCCATGAACACGATGTTGCTCAGGCGCCCGAGACCACCAGCGACTTCGCCGTCGTGCATGGCTTTCGCGGCCACACGAACCTGTTCCAGAATCTCGCCTGCCGACATGTTTCTCGTCAGACCCAATTGACCTGTGGCACAGAACGGGCAGCCCATTCCACAGCCTACCTGGCTGGAAATGCATAAGGTGGTGCGGGTGGGATACCGCATGAGCACGGACTCAATAAGAGAACCGTCGAACAGACGCCATAGCGTTTTGATAGTAGTGCCCTCATCGGCCACTTGACGGGTCACTTCGGTAATGAGCGTTGGGAAAAACGCCTCTGCGGCTTCGGCTCGTTTCGCTGCAGGAAAGTCAGAGAACTCTTCGGCAGCGACGTCGAAATGCCCATAGTAATGATTGGCAAGCTGCTTGACTCTGAATTTCGGAAGTCCAAGATCCTTGGCTTTCGCGATACGTTCGTCTTCAGTCATATCAGCAAAATGCAGCGGCGGCTTGCCTCGACGCGCATGATCTTTGGAAAGCACGTCGCGGAAGGCACCGGTAGTGCCTCCTGGAGTAATACCGGTTTCCGGCAAATCCTTCGTGGAATTCACGGAGTCGCTCATGCTTGTGTTTGCCTTTCTCACATTCCAGTTGCCCACAGCAGCACGCACACGAACGGCGCGCACAGCAGAATGGAATCCACACGATCCATCACGCCACCGTGTCCCTTAAGCAGGTGTCCCATGTCCTTGATGCCGATATCTCGCTTCAACATGGATGCGCACAAATCGCCAAACGTTCCGGCGATGCCGATCATGAAACCGGCCACGACAGGGACCCACCAGCGGGAAATCCACACATCCGACCCGTACGTGCAGAACATCACGGCAAAAGATCCGATCATGGAGAACAGAATGGAACCTGCAAGACCCTCCCACGATTTCTTCGGCGAAATGCGGGGGCTTAGCTTGTGCTTGCCCAGCCATGCCCCGGCGAACAAACCACCGGTATCGCTCAACGCGGGCATGAATACCATCATAATAGCATGCGCGACGGGATGATCATTGAATGTCAACGGCATGATGAGGCAGGAAGCCAGAAGCGGAATGTACAGCACGGTGAACATGGAGACCGCGACATGGCTCAGCCTGCTATGGCTTACCTCTCCCTGCTCATGGTTGAAGGAGGATTCAAGTCTTGCGCCTGCATCGGTGTGGGAAAGCTTATCCGCCACGGCCAGAGAGATGCGGCTGCCGAACGTCACTTTAGCGCTGGCGGCGATCGCTACGACCACCAAAGACACCAGCACGCATACCGTCATGGCGACGATATGACGTTCGCTGTAATAGGTGGACAGCAACGTCGCCGCCGAACATACCCACAACACCGCCACGGGAATATGAAGTCCCGCAGTGGCGAAATCGACGCGCAGCTCCCAAAGGGCAAGCACCATGAACAGCACAACCAGATAGACGAACAAGTCAATGCTGATCAGCAGACACGCCAAGATGAGGATGACGAGCACCGCCCCTGTGGCGATGGCCTGCGGCATATTACGCCCCGTCTTCTTGTTGATGGCGTTGATGGCCTCTTCGGTTTCTTTTTCGAGCTGTTCCTGATGTTCCATCATGTTCCCTGTCTGGCTGTGCGTCGATTCTTTTCAGGAGATGAAGGTCTCTCAGACCTCCATGATCTCCTTCTGCTTGGCTTCGAGCAGGGTATCAAGTTCATCAGTGGTCTGCTTGGTGATCTTGTCGAGCTCCTTGAGCAGACGATCGCCCTCGTCCTCACCCATCTCGCCGTCCTTGATGGCCTTGTCAAGGGATTCCTTGGCCTTGCGTCGGATGTTGCGCACTGCGACCTTGCCATCTTCCGCCTTGCCCTTGGCGAGTTTGACATATTCCTTGCGACGTTCCTCGGTCAGCTCCGGCATGGTCAGGCGAATGACGTTGCCGTCGCGACGCGGGCTGGCGCCCAGATCGGAATCACGCAACGCCTTCTCGACGGCATTGGCCTGGGACGCGTCAAACGGAGTGACGGACAGGGTACGCGGTTCCGGCACGCCGATGGTGGCGACGGCCTTCAGCGGGGTCGGAGCTCCATAATAATCAACGGTGATACCGTTGAGCAGCGCCGGATTCGCGCGGCCGGTACGAATGCCGGAGAAGTTCTCCTTGGTGGATTCCACGGACTTGGCCATCTGTGCCTTGGCCTGTTCGACAATAGTTGCCATTTGTACTCCTTGTTGTTGGTTGTTTGATCGATATTCGACGTTGAATGTCGTTATTCAGCGAGTGTGGACTCCGCGGTGGAAACCATAGTTCCGATTTCCTCACCGAGAAGGGCGCGGGTCACATTGCCATTGCCTTCGAGCCCGAAAACACGGATGCGCTGCTTGTTGTCGCGGGCCATGGAAAGCGCGGATGCATCCATAACGGCGAGATTGTCGACGAGGGCACGATTATAGCTCAATGTGGCGAAACGCTTGGCGTTCTCGTCCTTACGAGGATCGGCGGTATAAACGCCGTCCACGCCGTTCTTGCCCATCAGCACCTCATCGCAATGGATTTCCAAAGAACGCTGAATGGACACAGTGTCAGTGGAGAAATACGGCATACCGGCACCAGCGCCGAAAATCACGACACGGCCCTTCTCCAGATGACGAATGGCCTTGAGCGGAATGTACGGCTCGGCGACCTGACCCATGGTGATGGCGGTCTGCACGCGCGTGGCCTGTCCCTCCTGCTCCAAGAAGTCCTGCAGAGCGAGGCAATTCATCACCGTGCCCAGCATGCCCATATAATCGCCGCGGGAGCGGTCGATTCCAGCCTGTTGAAGTTCCGCGCCGCGGAAGAAGTTGCCGCCTCCGACGACGATGGCGACCTGAACGCCCTGCTGCACCGCGGGAACGATTTCCTCAGCGATACGGCGGATGACGGACGTGTCAATGCCGACTTTGCCGCCGCCAAACGCCTCTCCGGATAGTTTGAGCAGCACTCTGCGTGGATTATCACCAGTGTTTTCGCCAGTCATGAAAAGCCTTTCTTGCCCGAGAACTCACGAAATTTACCGCTCTCAAGAGTATCGGCAAACACAGACACCACACCGCAACGACACAGCGTCGAGAAGAAAACAAAGTTGGCCATCACCCTGTGGATGATGGCCAACCTTATGGAATCTCTAGCGTCTAACGCACGGATTCACCATTGAAGCCGAATTCACTCAGCCTCGCCCTTGCCGACCTCGACACGAGCGAAAGCCACGGCTGCGCCGCCGACTTCCTTGAACAGGTCGCCAACGGTCTTGGACGGATCCTTGACATAGGACTGCTCGAGCAGGACGTTCTCCTTGTAGAAGGCATTGAGACGGCCTTCCACGATCTTCGGAACGATCTTCTCCGGCTTGCCTTCGGCCAAGGACTTCTCGGTGGCCACGCGGCGCTCGGACTCGACCACATCGGCCGGAACGTCCTCGCGGGTCAGCCACTGGGCACCCATTGCGGAAATCTGCAGAGCGGCTTCGTGAGCCACAGCAGCGCCGGCCTCATCGGTGGCGATCATGGCCACGATGCTCGGCGGCATCTCAGCGGACTTCTTGTGGGCGTAGATCTCAACGTGTGGACCCTCGACCTTGGCGAACTGGCCGACCTTGACGTGTTCACCGAACAGAGCGGCCGCCTCTTCGACGGCTTCCTTCACGGTGGCTTCGCCGGAAGCGGCTGCCAGCACTTCGTCCACAGAAGCGGCCTCGGCTTTGACGGCGTCTTCGAGCACGCTGTCAGCGAACTCCACGAACTTCGGAGTCTTGGCCACGAAGTCGGTCTCGGAATTCAGTTCGACGGCGTAACCGGTCTGGCCATTGGCGGATTCCACGACCTGGGAGGCGATGGTGCCTTCCTGAGCCTTGCGACCTTCGCGCTTGCCAGCGGCCTGGATGCCCTTGGCACGGATGATTTCCTTGGCGCGAGCCACGTCACCCTCAGCCTCGGTCAGAGCCTTCTTAACGTCCATCATGCCGGCGCCAGTTTCCTCGCGCACCTGCTTGATCAGAGCTGCAGTGATTGCTGCCATTGATTTGTCTCCTCTGAAAAATAGTGATGCCCCATATGATGGGAGGCACAACACCTCCCATCATAGTGGATATTTTCACTCAGCCTTGGCTTCGCCTTCAGCTTCGGCTTCGGCTTCAGCCGGTGCATCGGCGGCCGGAGCGCCCTCAGTGAGGAGCTCCTTCTCCCAAGCGGCCATCGGCTGCTCGGTCTCGCCCTCAGCCTTAGCGGCCTTGCCGGAACGCTCCAGCAGGCCTTCGGCCACTGCGTCAGCCATGAGGCTGGTCAGCAGTTCGATGCCGCGGATGGCGTCATCGTTGGCTGCGATCGGGTACTCGACGGACTCCGGATCAGCGTTGGTGTCGACGATGGCAACGACCGGAATGCCCAGCTTGTGAGCTTCCTCAACGGCCAAAGCTTCCTTGTTAACGTCAACCACGAACATGGCGGACGGAGTACGGTTCATGTTGCGGATACCGCCCAGCTGCTTAGCCAGCTTGTCCTTCTCGCGCTCGAGAAGCAGCAGTTCCTTCTTGGTCAGACCGGAACCACGCACGTCGGTGAAGTCCATCTCTTCGAGTTCCTTGAGACGGGAGACGCGCTTGGACACGGTCTGGAAGTTGGTCAGCATACCGCCGAGCCAACGCTCGGAAACGTACGGCATGTTCACGCGGACAGCCTGATTGGAAACGGCTTCCTGAGCCTGCTTCTTGGTGCCGACGAACAGCACGGTGCCGTTGTGAGCGACGGTAGCCTTGATGAAGTCGTAGGCCTTGTCGATCATGTCGAGCGACTTGAACAGGTTGATGATGTGGATGCCGTTGCGCTGGGTGAGGATGAACTGCTTCATCTTCGGATTCCAACGACGGGTCTGGTGGCCGAAGTGCAGGCCTGCCTTCAGCATGTCGCTCATATTGATCTGAGCCATGGTATTACTACCTCTTTCTGTCGGTTCTTGCCTGGTCATGCGTTCCTGCGTGCAGCCAAAGCCTTGCGGCGTCGGCCGACCGACACAGGTCGTCGCGAACATGACGCGAATTGGTTGTATGCCGGTTGACAATATTGGGTGGCTCAGGACTTTCACGACAAAGCCCTTCGCCGGATGGCACACAAGGCATAAAATACCATGGGGTCACGTCTTTTCGCAAAGACGTGACCCCAAGTCGTCATATCGGTGAGATGCGAACAATCACTTGTGGTGATTGCGCATGTAGCGCATCGCCTCTCGGCGTTCCTCTTTCTCCAAACGATCAAGATAGACATGACCGTTCAAGTGATCGGTTTCATGCTGCAACATGCGGCCCATAATGCCACGACCTTCCAGCACGACCGTCTTGCCTTCCAAATCGATGCCACGCACACGAGCGTAATCAGCGCGACGGGTCTTGTACCACAATCCCGGCACAGACAGGCATCCCTCATCTCCGTATTGTTCACCGCTGGTCTCTTCGAGGACAGGGTTGAGCACATACCCGATCTTGCCGTTGATGTTATAGGAAAATGCCCTCAGATTCACGCCAATCTGATTAGCTGACAAGCCAGCCCTTCCTGGATCGTCAACGGTATCAAGCAGATCCTGTACCAGATGACGCACGGCCGGCGTAATTTCCTTGATAGGATCACAGGGGGTACGTAGCACCGGATCAGGTACGACTCGAATCTCACGAATTGCCAAGATTATCGCTCCTCGTTCATGGTTGTTTCCTCAGTTTCCGATGAGTCTTCCGGCGTTTGGAACTCGCCGGCGTCTTCGGTCTGCTTCTTAATTTTCTCCTGCATGGTATCAAATGCCTGCCGAACCTTCGGACTTACGGATTCGGAAGCCTGACGCATGGATTCGGAAGCCTGCTTGACCGTTTCGGTGGTTCGGTCAAGAATCTGCACCGTCTTTGGCAGCGGTTTGTTGGATGGCTTCGGCGCATACAGCACATTGTCGATGACATTTTCGTACCGCTTAAGCACCTTCGGCCTGACAACTTTCAGGCTCGCCGTCAGAGTGCCCTTCTCCTGGCTGAACTCCTCGTCGAGGATTTCGAACTTGCGAACGGATTCAGCACGAGAGACATTCGCATTCGCCTTTTCGACATACTGCTGAATGAATGCGCGCACGGCATCGTTCTTCACGATCTGCTCCATGGGCATGTTGCTATCAAGTCCCTGCTGTGCAAGCCAGGAACGAACCATCTCCTGATCAAGCTCAATCAAAGCTCCGATGAACGGCTTGCCATCACCGACCACCACACCATGCGACACGATCGGGCAAGTGTTGATGACATCTTCCATAGGTGCCGGACTGACGTTCTTACCGCCGGCCGTAATGATGATATCCTTCTTGCGACCCGTAATGTACACGAATCCGTCGTCGTCGATGGTTCCCAAATCGCCGGTCTTCAGCCAGCCATCAGCCATCTTGACATCGGCTGTCAGCTCCGGCTTCTTGTAGTAGCCAAGGAACACGTTGGGGCCCATCACCTGCAGTTCGCCGTCGTCATCGGTGCGCACGCCCATGCCCGGCCCGGGCTTGCCTACGGAACCGACGCGGTTGGCGTCCTGCCAGTTGACAATCATGGGAGCGGCGGTTTCCGTCATGCCATAGCCCTGAATGAAGGTAATGCCATCCATACCGTTGAAGAAATGGGCGAGATCGACGTTCAAAGGAGCGCCGCCACAAGCCAGATATCTCATGTTCGGACCCAAAGCAGAACGAATGGATTTGCCTACGACAGACATAAAGAACGAATGTTCGGCACGAGCCACAATGGAATGGCGTCCGGTTTCCTGCTCGTCCTTCGACCATTGCACAAAATGATCGAAAGCCTTGGCGAACACTCTTCCACGAATACCCGCTCCGGCCTTTTGCGAAGCCGCGTTATACACTTTCTCGAACACACGGGGAACTCCCAGCAGATAGGTCGGCTTGAAGCTACGCAGATCGGCAAGCAGATGCTTGGCTCCGGGCAGATAGCCGACCACCCCCTGCCCGCCAATCGCAACATACTGAATATAGCGAGCGAAGCAGTGCGCCAACGGCAGGAACAACATCAGACGATTCGGCTGATATAGCATTTCATCGAGAATGATGTAGCCGTTCAGCACGATATGCGTGAAATTCCGGTGAGACAGCATCGCTCCCTTGGGCTTGCCAGTGGAACCAGACGTGTACACAATGGTGAGCATGTCATCGGCCTTGACCCTGGAAATCACCTGATCGAGCGTGTCCTCGCCGACACCTTCTCCAAAATCAGCAACGGCATCAAGACCATCCGCCTTGAAGTTGAAGACGTAGCGCAGGCTGCTGTGCTCATCGCGAATCTGTTCAAGCGTTTGTGTATGCGCGAAATCACCGGCAAAGGCGATGATCGGATCCACCTCTTCGATGATGGACGCGGCCTGCCTGGCGGAATCGGTTTCATACACGGGCACGCTTACCGCGCCGATTGCGGCGCAGGCAAAATCGATGACTCCCCATTCGTAGCAGGTAGGCGAATAGATGACTACCATGCTTCCGGCCTTGACCCCTAGGCCAAGAAGACCTTTCGCAACCGCGCGCACACGCTCAAGCATCTCCCCCGCCGTAACGTCATGCCATCGACGAGTCTCGTCGTCCTGCCATTGGGCGATGAGATCATCAGGATCACGTTTAGCGCGTCTGGAGAGCAGTGCGAAAACGGTATCCTCATCCGTAGTGCTATACGCAGGTTCCGGTACAAATTCTCTCAACATGAGTCCCTATAGTAGTTGCAGTATGCTCAAGGCACGCTGAAAACCCTTGAAAACGGCTGAATTCAGCCAATTCCAAGGGTTTTGAATGGTTACTTGTTATACGTCACACGCCGAAATCAGCGACTTCGCACTTCCAAGCAGATCCCTTGAGGACGCACTTCAAATTGCTGCACAGCCTTCGTCCTCCAATGCCCATCAGCACGGTGCTTTCGAAGCATGTCGGAGAGACCAACCAGCTGTCAACGTAATATACGGTGATCGGAAGCAGACCCAACTGCGCGTATATCCTCACATCCTTCTTCATCTGTGCTGCGATCTGAGCGGAGGCATTTCTCAGCTTTCTCATGCAGGCCTCGCTCAATACCCTTTCCACGCGTGCTTCTTTCTGCCTGCCACGGAAGATATCGACAACATTGCAGATCAACTGCGCCGCGAACATGTTCATGGAGTAGGCAAATTCAGCATCGCACGGCCCAGGCATTATCTGGATGTAATGGAATGGTATTTTCCTGCCGAAAAGATCTGAATTAAGAAACCCATCATACGAGGGAAGCGTTTTATCGTAATCGAAAACCGGCTTTCTGCCAAGCTCAAGAGATATCCTTTCCCACTCTGTCAGGTTTTCTCCCTCGCGTTTCTTCCCACTTTTATCAGCGCGCTTCGCATTGGCCGCTGATCCCTGGTCAGAAGGTGGAACCTCCGAGAAGGGCTCGTTAGCCTCCGGCGGCGGAACATCATTTTCACATGAATCATCCATGATGAATCCCTTTCTTATTCGCCCGACTCATCGTTGAGAGGGGGTGTAAGAACCATTAAGGCACAAAAGCCATCCCCCGTCAAGTTGACATTTGATTCTTGTGGATAAGTGGATAACTTCAGATGTTTCAAACACTTTAGAACACCCTAAAGATAAATTTTATACCCCTAAAACATTACAAAAAAGGTGGCATATCGTTGAAAAAGCAAAGAGAATCCTTCTTTGGCGAAAAACCCTAAGTTCGTCTCAAAAACGCTTAGTAAAAATGAACGGCATTAGCCTTCACTGAAAGATAATGATCATGTTTGTTCGTATATGCTCACATAAAGTTATGTTACCGGGCATACACTCCTCTAAGTGCGCTCAAGAAAAATAAAAAAAATTGGCTCTGCGGCATTCGCCGCAGAGCCGTCTGAGAATGGGCTCCCCCACCTGGACTCGAACCAAGACAAAGGGTTCCAAAGACCCGTGTGCTGCCATTACACCATGGGGGAATGGCGGAAAACCTTGCGGTTACCGCCAAGTGTCTATTATGCCACATGTCGCCAACACCGCGTGTCTCGACGTGTCGCACTAATAAAAAACGTTGTTTAAGGTGCACAAAAAGTGTTATGCGCACCTTAAACAACGGTACTCGCTTCACTGATATGGGAGTTACCCCACAAACATGCGGAACGTACGCTAAGCATGCCCGCGCAACGCGTCATCAGGCGAACAAGAAGCCCTGTCCGTGATGCTCCGGATATGTGTCGAACAACTCAGCCACAGAGCCGTCTTCGAACACAGCACGGATGGCGCTGGCCAGCAGCGGCGCGATCGACAGCACGGTCAAACCGTCCCAACGCTTCTCTTCAGGAATCGGCACGGTGTCGGTAAGCACGACTTCGCGGGCTCCGCTGTTCTTCAAACGTTCGACGGCGGGACCAGACAGCACGCCATGTGTGGCGACGACAGTCACCGACTTGGCACCGGCATCCTTAAGCACGCTGCATGCACCGGCAATGGTTCCGGCGGTATCGATGAGATCGTCGACGAGCACGCAGTCCTTACCTTCGACATCGCCCACGACTCGGTTGGCGACCGCTTGGTTCGGACGGGTGATGTCACGCGTCTTGTGGACGAATGCGAGCGGACCACCGCCAAGACGCTGCGCCCACTGCTCCGCAACACGAATGCGGCCCGCATCCGGAGAGACGACGGCAACATTGTCAAGCTGGTTGGAGAAACGGTCGCGAATGTAGTCGACCAGCACCGGCATAGCGATAAGGTGGTCGACAGGACCGTCGAAGAAGCCTTGGGACTGCGCCGCATGCAGGTCGACACTCATGATGCGGTCGGCACCTGCGGTCTTCAGCAGGTCGAACATGAGACGGCAGGAAATGGGCTCGCGGCCGCGATGCTTCTTGTCTTGGCGCGAGTAGCCAAGCAGTGGGCAGACCGCGGTGATGGAACGCGCGGATGCACGCTTGAGCGCATCAATCATGATGAGCTGTTCCATAATCGATTGGTTGATCGGGGCTGCGTGGCTTTGCAGTACGAACACGTCCGCGCCACGCACGGATTCGGTGTAGCGCACGTACATTTCGCCGTTGGCGAAGTCGTATGCTGTGGTTTCCAGAACATCAATGCCAAGTTGTTCGGCGACTTCCGCCGCCAGTTTCGGATGTGTTCTGCCTGTGACAAGGATAAGGTTTTTATCCGGCTTTCCTTCAAGGATTGCGCTCACCATGTCTCCAAACGTCTGTTTTCGCGTCAAGTGGACGTGACCCATATTAACCATCTGCGCAGACCGTCTCACCCGCGCGTGTTCACCTGAAATTTACCGGTACAGTCCGTGCTTGCCAATATATTGCACCACGCCGTCCGGTACGAGGTACCAAACAGGCTCCCCATGCTCCGCACGTCGCCGCACATCGGTCGAGGAAATCGCCAGTGCCGGTATTTCCAACGTATCGACCTTGCCTTCCGGCAGTTTCACCCCTTCCGGCGATGAGTACCCGGGGCGGGTCACGGCCACGAAGTGGGCCAGATCCCACATTTTGTCGGCGTCTTTCCATTGCATGATTTCCGCGACCGCGTCAGCTCCGGTGATGAAGAAGAGTTCCGCGTCGGGATGTTGCGCACGGATGTCTCGCAACGTATCGATGGTATAGGTGACTCCCGGACGGTCGATGTCCACGCGTGATACGGTGAATTTCGGATTGGACGCGGTGGCGATGACCGTCATGAGATACCGGTCTTCCGCGTTGGTGACGTTCTTGTCGAGTTTGAATACGGGGCGTCCCGTCGGCACGAAGATCACTTCGTCGAGGTCGTACACCCACGACACTTCTGAGGCCGCCACCAAGTGGCCGTTGTGGATGGGGTCGAACGTGCCGCCCATGATGCCGATGCGAGGCCTGCTATGCCAGTTGCCACGTGCTGAACGTCGGCCTGTGGCCACCGCGGAACCTGCTGATTCCACGGAAAGGTCGGACATGCGCCGTTCCGGTTCCACCACATAGCTGATGGCAAGTTCGGAATCGGCTTCGGCGGATTCGGGCCGCATGCGTTTCGGGCCGGTCATGAGGCATCCTCGTTTTTTTGTTCCTGATCGGCGTCCGCGGTCTCACGGCCGATGCTGTCTGCCGTTGGCGATGCGTTGTCCGGGTCGATTTTGCCCATATCCTCATCCCACTCGTCCTGCACGACGCGCCTGATCTCCGCGAAAGTCGGCAGAGGGAAGTCCGGCTGATAGGCGCGACGCACTTCCGCCACACGTTCGGTGACACGAATCAGCGTATCGGTCATGCCGTCAATATCCTGTTCGCGCTCCATGGCGCTGAATTTGGCGATGTACTGTTCCATGAGCCGCATCTGCTCATCGACGCTTTTAAGCTTCTCTTCGTCGAGTTCCACCACGTCTTCGGCATCGACTTCCGGCCAACCGATCAGCACCGCGTCGGCGTATTCGAGTGAAGCACGCTGTGCCGCCGATGCGATGCCGTCCTCGATCTGCACGAGAAACACGTATCGTACGATGCTTAATCGTTCGGATGCGAGCTTCAATCCCAGATAGGGGTCATTGAGATCCGCATTCCATGGGTTCTTAGCGTCAGTCATTGTTTCCTCCATCTGGCCGTCATTATTGTTGTGTTCGTTCATGCCCGTACCTGGCCTGTTCCGTAGCCGATCCACTTGGTCGTGGTCATTTCGCGTAGTCCCATGGGCCCGCGTGCATGCATTTTTTGCGTGGAGATACCAAGTTCCGCGCCGAAGCCGAACACTCCCCCATCTGTGAAACGCGTGGACGCGTTGACCATCACCACCGCCGAGTCGATGCGTGAGGTGAATTCCTCAATGGCCGAATAGTCTTCGGCGATAATGGATTCGGTATGCCCTGTGGAGTGGCGGTTAATGTGGCTGATGGCCTCGTCGAGTGAGTCGACCACTTTGACGCCGATCTTCAACGCGAGATACTCGGTATCCCAGTCTTCCTCAGTGGCATGTATCAGTTTCACCCCGTCAATACCGGTTTTGTCGATGATCTCGTAGGCCTGTTCGTCGGCATGCACTTCGACGTCGGCTGCGGCAAGCGCTGTGGCGATTTGCGGAAGGAACGCTTCGGCGATGTCACTGTGCACGAGGAGTTTTTCAGTGGCGTTGCAGACGCCGACGCGTTGCGTTTTGGCGTTGAGAATGATGGGGATGGCTTTGTTTTGGTCGCCGGTTCGGTCGACGTAGATGTGTACGTTGCCCGCTCCGGTTTCGATGACGGGTACTTTGGAGTTTTGCACGACGGCTTGGATGAGGCCCGCTCCCCCTCGTGGAATAAGCAGGTCGATGTGGCCTTGGGCCTGCATCATGGCGTTGGCGCCTTGACGCCCGTATTCGTCGACGGAAGCGATGAGTGCGGCATCATATCCGTGTTCGTGCAATACGTCGGCGATGATGTTGAGGGTGGCTGCGTTGGTGCGTTCGGCCGCGTGTCCTCCTCTGAGGAGTGCCGCGTTGCCTGATTTGATGCAGAGTGACGCGACGTCGACGGTGACGTTGGGTCGTGCTTCGTAGATCATGCCGAGCACGCCGATGGGCACGCGGGTTTGTTCGAGTCGCAGACCGTTGTCGAGGTGGTATCCGCGCACGATTTCACCGATCGGATCCTGTAGGGTGGCTACGTGGCGCACACCTTGTGCGGCTGCGTTGACGCGGGGTACGTCAAATTTGAGCCGGTCGAGTTTGCCTGCGTCCATGCCATGTTCGGCGGATTTCTGCATGTCGATGGCGTTGGCTTCCGCGATTTCATTGGCGCGCGCGTCGAGTGCGTCAGCGATGGCGTTGAGAAGTTCGTTTTTACGCTGCGTGTTGGTTTGGGCAAGTTGCGCTTGCGCGATTCGGGCGGCGTCGGCTTTGGCGCACACCTCGTTGAGCACATCGGGCTCCATGGCGTTGGATTGGGTCTGTGGGTTCGTCATAGTTTCCTAGATTAGCGCGAAATCGCGCCTTGTTCCGTAGCTTCGACCATTATTTCGTCGTAGCATCGGAAACAGGGCGCGATTTCGCACGTCACGTGTCCTCAGAGATTTATATCCGAAACCGTTCTCGATCAACCGTTATTCGACATGGAATCAGTGGATCTGATCGAGACCCGGATACAGCGGGAAGTCTTCGGCGAGCTTGTCGACGCGAGCCCTGAGGGCTTCCACGTCGGCATCCTTGCCTGCTGCGAGTGCGGTTCCGATGATGTCGGCGACCTCTTCGTATTCCTTGTTGCCGAAGCCGCGGGTGGCGAGGGCGCTGGTGCCGATGCGCAGACCGGAAGCCACGCTTGCCGGACGCGGATCGAACGGAACGGTGTTGCGGTTGATGGTGATGCCGCACTGGGCGAGGAGGTCTTCGCCCTGCTGGCCGTCCATTTCGCTGTTGCGCAGATCAACCATGACGAGGTGGACGTCGGTGCCGCCGGTGAGGACGCTGATGCCGTTGTTCTTGACATCGTCGGACATGAGGCGTTCGGCGAGGATCTTGGCACCGTCGAGGGTGCGCTGCATGCGGTCCTTGAACTCCGGAGAGGCTGCGACCTTGAACGCGACGGCCTTGCCTGCGATGACGTGCATGAGCGGACCGCCCTGCTGACCCGGGAAGACCGCGGAGTTGAGCTTCTTGGCATAGTCCTGCTTGGCGAGAATGAAACCGGAACGCGGACCGCCAAGAGTCTTGTGAGCCGTGGAGGATACGACATCGGCGTACGGGACCGGGCTCGGGTGCAGTCCGGCTGCGACAAGGCCCGCGAAGTGTGCCATATCAACCCAGAACTTGGCTCCGACTTCGTCGGCGATTTCCTTCATGGCCTTGAAGTCTTCGATACGCGGGTAGGCGCTCCAGCCGCCGATGATCATGGCCGGGTGGGTTTCAAGCGCGCGCTGGCGGATGATTTCAGGATCGATGCGGAAGGTTTCAGGATTGACTCCGTAGGCTTCGGCATGGTAGAAACGTCCGGAGAAGTTGATTTTCATGCCGTGGGTGAGATGTCCGCCATGGTCGAGGGCAAGACCGAGCACGGTGTCGCCCGGCTTGACGAGCGCCTGGTAGACGGCTGCATTGGCCTGTGCGCCGGAGTGCGGCTGCACGTTGACGTATTCGGCACCAAACAGGCTCTTGGCACGCTCACGGGCAATGGTTTCGATCTTGTCAACCTGCTCGCAGCCACCATAGTAGCGGCGTCCCGGATAGCCTTCGGCATACTTGTTGGTCAGCACGGAACCCTGAGCCTGAAGCACGGCACGCGGCACGAAGTTTTCGGAGGCGATCATCTCCAAGCCGTTCTGCTGTCGAGACAACTCAGCGTTGAGTACCTCGGCGATTTCGGGGTCTGCTTCGGCGATAGGCGCGTTGAACATGTCGTTCGGAGTTTGCGCGAGAGGCGATGCGGTCATTGAGCTCTCCTTGGCTTGGAGGATAAATACGTTGCCCGTACGAACGTGCAGGCTTAACGATGAAGTGTACGTGCACAAATCGCATGAGGGAATAGGGCGTTTCGAAACATGGAAGCAATCACGAAACAAGCAGGAAACAATCACCACCCATAAACACGCATCGTCCCATTCCACGGACGCCAAACACGCTTCTTCCCGCCCATAACGCTACACTCAATATTGTTTGACGTTCATTGTCCGTTCTATTGCTAAGGAAATCCAGTGACCACGTTCCACAGCACTCGCAGCACCACCGATTCACTCACCTCCAAGCAAGCCATACGCAAAGGCATCGCCGACGACGGCGGCCTGTTCGTAACCGACTCACTGGGCGAAACCCACGTAGACGTCGCATCTCTCGCAGGCAAGTCCTACCAGCAGATCGCATTCGACGTGCTGAGCGTGCTGCTGCCCGACTTCTCCGAAACCGAACTCAAGGCATGCATCGATGAAGCGTACGGCGCGCAATGGTCCGACGAAAAGATCACCCCGGTCAAGCCGCTCGGCGATGACTACGTGATGGAACTGTTTAACGGCCCGACCTCCGCATTCAAAGATGTCGCATTGCAGATCCTGCCGCGTTTCATGGCACGCACCACCCCGGCCGGCGGCGACGGCAACGAGAAAATCATGATCGTGACAGCCACCTCCGGAGACACCGGCAAGGCGGCGCTCGCTGGTTTCGCGGATGCCGAGGGCACAGGCATCACCGTGTTCTATCCGGAAGGCAAGGTTAGCCAGGTACAGGAACTGCAGATGAGCACGCAGGCTGGTTCGAATGTGAATGTCTGCGCGGTGAAGGGCAATTTCGATGACGCTCAGTCCGCTGTCAAACGCATTTTCGGTGATCGTGAGCTTGCCAATCGTTTGGCTTCCGATTCGCATGTGGTACTGTCTTCCGCAAATTCGATCAATGTGGGACGTTTGGTGCCGCAGGTCGTCTATTATTTCTCCGCTTACGCGCAGCTGCTCGAACAGCAGGTCATCAATGTCGGTGATGAGGTCGAGTTTGTGGTGCCGACCGGTAATTTCGGCGATATTCTCGCCGGATATTATGCGAAGCTGTTAGGCTTGCCGGTCAAGCATCTGGTTGTTGCGTCCGATAAGAACAATGTGCTGTTCGATTTCCTGACTTCCGGCACGTATAACCGTCAGCGTCCGTTCTATCAGACGATTTCCCCGTCGATGGACATTCTTATCTCCTCGAATCTGGAACGCATGCTGTATTACATGTCCGACAAGGACACTCGTCTGATCGCCATGCTGATGAACGATTTGAACCAGTGGGGCGCCTATGAGGTTCCCGAACCGATGCTGGCCAAGATTCGTTCCCTGTTCGGCACCGGCTGGGCCGATGAGGATCAGGTGCGTGAGATGATCGCGGATTGCTGGAACAAGAACCATTATGTGATCGACCCGCATACCGCGTGCGGTTATTACGTGATGCAGCAGATGCCTCGCGATCCGCTGACGCCGCGCGTGCTGCTGAGCACCGCCAGCCCGTACAAGTTCCCGCGCGTGGTCAACGAGTCCTTGGGTTTGGATGCTTCCGGCACGGATTTCGAATGCATGGACGTGCTTGCCGAGGCGACCGGCACTACCGCTCCGGCCGCGTTGCGCGGTTTGGAGACCGCCGACGTGCGTTTCGACCATGTCGTTGACATCGACGGTATGGAAGGTTTTGTCGAGCAGGCCGCCAAAGCTCTGTAAAAACTCTGTAAGCGAAGCATACTTTCACATCGTTAAAGCCATCTCCATCGGCCGTCCGCGATATGTGGACGGCCGTTTTTCGTCAAGGCTGCTACAGTTGCATGCTCGGAGGCGAACGAGCATGACAGCACCAACGATACCCACATCTGAATCGGTACGACAGAAGCAACCGGCACAACAATCGAACCAGCCCGAACAGCCCCGGCGTAAGCATGATCGTCTCATCACCCGTGATATGGCGTTGGTCATGCTTGCGACGTTCTGTTTCATGTCGAGCAATATGCTTGCCAATCCGATCGTTGCCGGATATGCGGAATCGTTGGGCGCGGACGGCATGCTGATGGGTGCGGTGGCCGGGTCGATGAGTTTCATCTCACTGTTCTGCCGCCCTATCGCAGGCAATCTTTCCGACAAAACCAGCAAGCGCACACTTGTGGCGGTTGGCACGGTGCTCTATTTCGCCGCCGGACTGCTGTACTATTTCGCAAACTCCCCCATCATGCTCATCATGGCTCGCGTGATCAACGGCGTTGGTTTCGCATGCTGCTCGGTCTGCCTGGCCACGTGGATGTCGCTTTTGCTGCCGATCCGGCATATGGGTGCCGGCATGGGATTGTATGGCACGATGAACGCGCTGGCTATGGCGGTCGGACCGGCATTGGGTATTCGCGCGCAAAAATACATCGGTTATCGTCTGACGTTTTTGAGTTCGCTGGTGCTGGCGGTGATCATGCTGCTCGCCACACTGATGGTGAAGAATGGCGGACAGCCGGTACGCAAAAAGCAGACTTCCATAACGGAGAATCCCTCCACTGCCGTAGACATTGACGGTTCTGCTAGCGCAACCAAAAAGCATCGTTTTTCGATCCGTTCGATTCTGGAACCGCGTGTGGTGCCGTTGTCGCTGACGTTCATGATGTTTGCGATAGCGTATTTCGCAAATCAGTCCTTCATCGTGAGTTATGTTCAGTCTCGTCATCTGCCGGTATCATCCGACCTGTTTTTCATGTTTTACGCGGTCGCGTTATTGGTGTTGCGACTGGGCTTGCGCGACCTGTTCGACAGCAAGGGCTTCCGTTTCTGGCTGACGGTCTGCTCGTTGGGCATGCTGGCGATGCTCGCATGCATGACGTTCCTGTTCAATGATTGGATGCTGTTGTTGGCTGCGATTTTCACCGCTGTCGGCTACGGTCTGATGAGTTCAGTCACGCAGGCGCAGGCCGTGGTAATCGCAGGCCGCGAGCGCAGTGGTATTGCGAATAGTACGTATTATGCGGGTATTGATTTGGGTATGTCGGTTGGTCCGTTTGTGGGTGGTTTGGTGTATGGGCATTTGCCTGCTGTGTGGTTTTATCCGGTGTTTATGTTGGCGATGCCTGTTGCTTGGTTGATTTATTTGTTGTGTGTGAAGCGTGTTTCGCGGTAGTTGTTGGCATCGTGTGCGAGGTTTCTGCCGTAAACCAGTCCAAGCGCGTGTCGTTCTAACTGTTTTTGCGGTCGGTCGTATTTTCCATATACGGCAATATGACCGACCGACGCCCATCCTGGCTCGTGCAAGGCGTCCATGCCGAAGGGGAGATGTCAGGATCGGTCCTTGCCGCCGTATTCCGTTCCAGCCTTTCCGGCTATTTGACTTGGTGGATTTTGTTGCCTTTGACCATGTAGGCACGTCGGGCCATGTCGATCATGGGCTGGTCGAATCGGCTGTCTGTGTAGAATTCGTCCACTCGAACGTTGTCTCCGTAGAGTTCGCGGAATCGTTTGGGCTTGTTGGTGTTGAAGTTGAGGTAGTTTACGTTCAACGTGTTGTCGTCGATGGTGGACGAGACCAAATGTTGCACGCCAAGCCTGCGGCAGGCCTCGCCCACGGTGATGTCGAACGAGGCGGTGAGGATCGCATCGTCTTCGCGTGGCTTATACCAGGGTTTGATGCGCTTCATGTTCTGATCCCAGAAGGCGTTGACCAATTCTTCGAATTCCAACGATTCGGCAAGTTCGCTTAAATATCCGTGGCATAGCTTGCCCACACCGTGTTCCATTTGATCGAACGTGGCTCGTCCGAGCTTGTATTTGATGGCATAGCGCAGTACCGGGGCGATGTACCGCAATACTTTCGGATTGTATTTGGCCGAAAACAGGTACAGGTCGAACAGGCTTTCTCCGTCATAGATGGTTCCATCGAAGTCGAATACACGCATGTATGCAGCTCTCACTTCCTCGTATGCGCGCATTCAATACGCGCCATTGCACCTCATGCTAAAGTCCGAAGGCTGATTCCTTCTTACACCAAGGTGAACGGCCGGCGACCGCAATGTGCACAAATTGCACATCTCAATGCACATTCGGTTCATGTCACGTTTGGAAGGAGGAACCACCACAACAACACAGTCGGACCGCTATTCGCCCCATAGGAGCCGTTCGCGCTGCTGATACTCCTCATCGAACAACGGCTGGGCCTTCGTGTCGATGAGCTTGGCGAATTCCAGATCCTCATCTCGTTCCACCCGATGCTCAGCCATATTCCATTGGTCATGGTACGTGTAACGCAATGCCTCGGCATCCGTTTTCAGAACATGCGACCGGTAAAGGTCCCGTTCGAATAGAAGCGTATCAACCAGCCATCCTGGCTCGTCCGGAAACTTACTGATGCCATTGACGTACTCCGCACGATACGCGTCATGGACAAGGACAGGCAACGCATCGATACGCAAAAGCTCCTTGAACATGATAAGCCGTCCGATTCGACCGTTGCCGTCCGAAAATGGGTGAATCTTCTCAAACGTCCAATGGACACGGGCGATCTGATATGGCTCGTCCTCAAGTTTCGTGCACATATCAAACAGCCTGTCCATAAATTCGGGAACATCCTGCGGCAGCGCGGTCCTTGTCGGAGTGACAGGATTGCCGATAAAGTTCGGCCGAGTCTTGTAGCCGCCCACGTTGAAAAGCGAGTCGGAGACCTGTCTGGTGCCCTGCTTGAGAATGGCATGCAGGTGACAGACCATATCCCGGTCCACCGGCTCATCAGCATGGTCGAGAATCCAACGGAACGCAGCAAAATGATTACGGGTTTCCAACGCATCATCAGGATTGACCTGTTCGCTGCCATCCGTGGTATAGGTACCGGTGGCAAATAGCTGCGCGGTCTGTTTGGCAGTAAGGGTGGAACCTTCCATATGATTGGAATTCCATGCGAACTGGATTTGCGTGGTCGTGTAAATGCCGTCACCATATCGAGTATCACGCTCTCGGATAAGACGCTCCACGATACGTTCCGCCATAACCCCATCCTTCCTTCATTCCGCTCGACTATCCTCCCATGGTAATTCATTTAGGCTAGAAACCGTGGTGGATGTCGTATATCCTGCAGGTTGGTTCCATGTCGAACGTGACCGTGTCGAACTGTTCGGGATGGTGTACGAACGTATCGATCAGTTTCCATTGGCGACGGCTGATGCCGATACGATAGTCCGGGCGGACCATAAGCACCGGCGCTTTCGGCTGGAGTTCCTCCAAGAGCTGCGCGCGCTGTTCGAAGCATTCATCATCGTCGATCCATACGATCGGCGCGGGTTCATTCTCTTCGCATTCGATGCTTACGCGTCGTTGGATGGTCTGCCATTTGCCTGCCTCACGTCCCCATTTGGTGACAGGATCGTACCAGGTGATGACATCGACCAGCATGGGATCCCATCCGAGCATCGGGTCGAGAATCTGACTGCAGTATGGCTGCCAGGTGGACAGCCACCACAATTCCACAATGCCGTCAACTGCCAACGCGTACATGGCGTCGGATAGTTCGCTGGACCAGTGGATGCGCCATGAGCCTACGGGCGTGTGGGCTTTTTCGTTGCCGTCCAGGTGGAACGCTTTTTCAGGATTGTACATTTTCGCGTAGGGACTGTCGGGCTTCGCCCAGGTCATAACTTTGTTCACGCCGCCCCTGCGCAAAAGCTTGTCATCCGGAAAGGCGTTGAGCACCCCATCGAAATCCGTGAACACCACAGGCTTGGAAAACATTTTCAAATCCGTCATCACCACTCCCCTTTCAATCATCAACTATCTTCTTATATTGACCTTACGGTTTCCTCATTACGTTTTACCTGACAAATACTGACAGCACCGCCATCGTTTTATTTGCTATACTCGGATTGGTTCGGCACGGACGCCGAACGACCGCAGGCACGAGCATAGGCAACCGCAAACATGGTCCATAGATGCGCAAAACATGATGCGCGGACGCATCCAAAAAAGCGGTCACCATCACGCAAAGGAGCGAAACATGGCAGACGAATCATCGAAGATTCCAGAGAAAACCGTCGAACAAATCTTCGACGAACGTTATCCCCTCGACAAATGGGAGGATTCAAACTACTCGATACTCGACAAATTCTCAATGCGCGGCCGCAAAGGCTTCGTCACCGGAGCCGCAGGCGGTCTAGGACGCAACGCGGCGGCCGCGCTCGCCCAAGCCGGAGCAGACGTCGCACTAGTCGACCTGCCCAGCCAAGAAGACAAGCTCACCGAACTGGCGAAAGACATGAGCGAACGTTTCGGCACCAACGTCATCGCGCTCACCTGCGACGTCACCAACGTCGAACAAGTAGCCGAACTCAAAACACAATTGGTGGAACAGCTGGGCACCGTCGACTTCGCGTTCCTCAACGCCGGAGTCAACGTACCGGGCGACGATCAAGACGCCACCGAAGAAGTATGGACGCGCACCATCAACATCAACCTCAACGGCACCTACCGTACCGGCCGCATCGCGCATGAAATCATGCGCGAACACGGTCATGGCGGCTCACTGATCTTCACAGCCTCCCTGTCCGGACACAACGCGAACTACATGATGGGAAGTCCGACGCCGGTGAACGCGTATGGCGCCACCAAAGCGGCCATCATGGAACACTCACGTTACCTTGCTGCCGCGCTCGCCAAGGATGGTATCCGTTCCAACACCATCTCCCCCGGATACGTGTGGTCTGGAATTTTCAATGGCCGTATCGACATGCCTGGCCACGACGCCATGCTCGAGGTCGTGCCGATGCATCGTTTCGGCACGAATGACGAGATTGCCAGCACGGTGCTCTTCCTCGCCAGCGACGCGTCCTCGTACGTTACTGGCACTGACATTCGCGTAGACGGCGGCTACAGCGTCTTCTAACCTCTAACAACCATCTAGCACGTTGAGGCCGGCCATGGCTCACAGCCCTCCGACCGACCTCAACAGACGTCTATTCGCGCTTTATATCGGCACGAAGTCCAAAAACCGTAAGAAGCAATCACGCCGGCATCAATTCGCCAGTAGCCCGACAGCATTTGACGTTTCCGTTGTTGTCGGATGCCGATCTGACTGTGCATCGTTTGTATGGTGCGTATGGTGAGAAGAAATTATACGGCAAGGTCTATGAGGGTGTGATTCGTTCGACTTTCGTGATCGATGGTGATGGAGTGATTCGTGTGGCCCGAATCCATCCTCGCTACAGCAATCACGAACGCTTCTTGGAAATCCTTATACAAGCCGGTTCCCACGGCGGAGCACATCGCGCCGCCAAGGCCGCCGAACTCGTTTACTGCGACGTTTTCTACAGGGATGCCCAGTACGTCGGCAAAGACAAAACATCATCACCTCGATGCGCATTGTCCTCATCTCGCTTATATATGGCAGATCCACGGACTTGTCCGGAGGCTTCTCGCTTATATATGGCAGGCCAGTCTGCCGAAACAGTAGGTAGGGGGTATGAAAAGCTTCATTTTTGAGGAACAGGCTGCCATATATAAGCGAAATACCTCCCGTCGCATCCCGAAATCTGCCATATATAGGCGAGATACAGCCTGCTTTCCTTAATTCATGGCCGACGAGGAATTCCAAAGAGAATGATCGAGCCATCGTTCACGTCCGGAATATCATCCTGTTCTTATCCTGCAACAACAATCACTGCTATGTTGCCGAAGCCTACGACTACAGACCAAGCAAACGGTTTCCGGAATCACTCCCATCTTGCTGATACGACGCTTCTCACACGCGTACCCCGCCTGTGGATGCTCTCGGAAAGAACACTCTCATTCACAAGAGATGCAGGAATGTAATCACCCGTCCGCTCATCTTTCTTGTTCACCTGTTCCGACAAGCCCAACGCCCACCGCTCATCACCAGCAAATAAAATCAAGCCACTTTTCGCAGATTCCACCACATAGGCAGCGCCCGCCACATGGTTGAAGGCCTCACCTGCTATATCCAGTTTTGATTTTGTATGACTCCGCCGCTTTTCGTATGACGTGTTCCTGTCGCTATGCCTATGTGTATAGTCCACGCGCTTCGCCGTGAAATTCCTTCGTATGATGTCGTCATAGAAATCCGATTGCCGGGCTCGACGTTCCTTGTGAGAATCCATATAGTATTCAAAACCACATAGATGGGCAAAAGCGCTTTTAGTGAATCTGATGGCAACTTCGCTACCGTCATCACATTGAAGAATCAACCGTCCCGAGGAAAGCAACCGGGCATATGCGGGACGGATTTCGTCCCTTACTTTCCGAAGCCACTCCGCCTTCTCTTTGCTGTGGTCAGCCATCATTGCCCTCCGAGTAAAAAGAAGGGAACAGATCTTTTCGGATCTGTTCCCTTGACGGGTCTGACGCCCACTGCTTGGGCAGTTCGCCACGCTCTCGCGGGACGTTTCGCTCATCCTTCCGTTTTCCAACGGTTTCGCACGGATGGTGTGCTACACCTCCCTTACGGTTTCCACGTTTTCGACGTGGTGGAGGTATCCGGCAGTGACCTCTTGCAAGCCTTCCGCCGCCCCGACCGACGGCGAGCCGGTTTGGGGAATGGCACAAAACTTGTCATCTCAATAATAGCCCATGCACGAACAAAACTGTTCCACTCACATCGAAATATTCGATACTGCGCTCGCTTTGGAACGAGAAAAATAGATCGTCGCGCAACGATTCAAGCAAGCCGCGCGCATGTAAGGCGGGTATGATGACACCTATTCGCGCTTTGTATCGACACGAAGTCCGAAGAACGGTAAGGAGCAATCATGTCCGACATCAATTCGCCAGCAACCCCAGCAGCGCAGGACTCCCCCGCATCCGCACGACTCGAACCGGGGCAGACGGCCCCGGACTTCACGCTCCCCTGCGACGAAGGCGGCAGCATCACGCTCTCCGCATTGCACGGCCAGAATATCATCCTGTACTTTTACCCTGCCGCGATGACTCCCGGCTGCACTACCGAAGCCTGCGACTTCCGGGACAACCTCGCACGCCTCTCTTCCCGCGGATTCACCGTACTCGGCATATCAAAGGATCCGATGGACAGGCTCGTCCGATTCCGCGAGCGCGATCATTTGACGTTTCCTCTGCTGTCGGATGCTGATTTGACTGTGCATCGTTTGTATGGCGCGTATGGTGAGAAGAAATTATACGGCAAGGTCTATGAGGGTGTGATTCGTTCGACTTTTGTGATTGATGGTGATGGGGTGATTCGTGTTGCCCGATACAACGTGCGTGCGAAAGGTCATGTTGATTCTCTGCTGCGTGCGCTTGATAAGCTTGATGGTTCCGTTTTCTAATCTGGAATGCGATGCCGCTTTGTTTATAGATCAGCTTTTTCGTGCGAATGACGCAAGCAGCGTCAGTAGCGGGTAGATGTCGAATTCCTGATAGTGGTCGTGCAGTGTGCCGATGTCTTCGAACATGGCTCTTCGGCAAGCCTTTCGAAGGTCTCGTAACGGCGCGGAGCATGGCCTCGTATGAGAAGAGAAAAAGTGCGATGAGACTCAGACTTTCGACAATAAATCATCGTCTTCCGACATGTCAGCCCATGGCTCGCGTGTGCGGTTTGCTTGATCGTGTTGGCGGTGCGTTGGTTGATGAGCGTGAACGTTTGGAGTTGAAGGCGATTGAAATGCTGAAGGGGCCGAAGCGTCTTGTTCAGCCGGAACCGGTGGATCATGCTTGGTGGGATGATGGTTCCGGCGTATACAGCATTGGCCAATAGAACCGGTGGGCTGGGTTGTGATCTAGCAGGGAGGAACGTGCCATGGTGACGCGTCGTAATGATGAGCGGACGGTTGCGGGAAGGCATCGCATGATGAGGCGTGCCGACCGTGAGGTGGCCGATCCGCAGCAGGTCGAGGCGATTGTCGCAACGTGCAAGATCGTGAGTCTTGCATACACCGATGCGGAAGGCATCACCATCGTGCCGTTGAATTTCGGATACGTGTTCGATGCGGAATCCAATCATCTCACCTTGTATTTCCATGGTTCTGCGACCGGACGTAAGATGGACGCGGTCAAGGCCGCGAACAACGCGCTTCCCATGGCGTTCGAGATGGCGACCGACTGCGAGGTGGTCGAAGGACGTACGTTGTGCAATTGGGGCGAGGCGTTCAAGTCGATCGTCGGCAATGGCACCGCATCCATCATCGACGATCTTGACGAGGCACGCCAGGGGCTCGCACTGCTGATGAAGCAGCAGGCCGGCATGGAACATGCGGAATTCACCGACCAGCAGGTACGCGCCGTCACCGTATGGAAGGTGGAAGCGGACTATCTCACCGCCAAAGTACGCGAAAAGCCCCAGCTGCATACGCACTGACCTCATACCGCACCTTGACGCAATGATGCGCTGCTTCCAAGCCCGAGGATGGGAATTGGGAACAGCGCATCAGATGTAAAACGCTAGACCGAAGTCCGGCTGCGGCCAAGTTGCAAGTCAGGCCGTAACCCGGTCGAGATAAGGTTTCAAATCAAGCCTTCCGGCGGGAACGCCGCGCGTAGCTTCCTCCAAAAATCGCGGAGGACACCATCACGACGGTCGCCACGATGGCGGGCGTCACGTTTGAACCGGTTTTGGCGAGCTTGACCGCATCGCCGCCGTTCGCGGACGATTTCACCGGATGCTTCCGCTGGCCGTTCGCATCATTCGCACCCGGAGCCTTCTGCGAATCATCTGGTGTCGATTCATGGCCCGGCGTTTCAGGCTGACCTTCCTCATCCGTCAGTCGGGCATCAACCGTGGTTCCCTTACCATTCAGGCAGCTTTTCAGCTCGCTTTCCTTATACCAGGTCGAACCATCCGCAATTGGCGTGCAGGAATCGTTGAATCCGATTTCCTTCTCGTTGTACAGCATTCTGACCAACGGCTGATACGGCTGCCCCGAGACGTCCGTACCATCACGCACAACCACATCCCACTGCACATTCGCAGCCATCGGCGTCACACTTTCGCCACGCCACGGATTATTCTCATACGTGTACAGTTCACTCGCCTGCTGCTGCGATCCAGGCAGCTTCAGCAATGCCGCAAACGGAATAATGGTTTCGGCATGTGCGAATCGGAACGTCGCGGCGGTGCCGGCCCGCTCCCTCGTGTCGATCGCATTGAAGAAATCGTCGAGCAACGGCTGGGCAATGCGGTAGGTCTCATCCTGACCTGCGCGCCCCGGTCCCTTCTCATAGAAGTCCTCGGCATCAAGCGACCAAGCAAACGTCTTAGCCTCCTGGGCGTGCTGACCTTGGAAGTACTGGTCGAAATTGAACGTGTGGGATCCGGTGTTCTCCTGTTCCATATCGGCCGCGATGATGTACAGATTGTACAAATCCATTGCCGCATCCTGTTCCGACGCGATCTTCTTCTTGGCGTCACCGCACGCGTTCGCATCCTTGGCAGGGTCGGCGCCAGCAGCGCAATTGGCCGCACCCTTTTTCGTGCCGTCAGCCGTGTTGTACCAGATGCGCTGGCCTTCCTCCTTGCCGATGGACGCGAGGAAATCGTCAGTGAAGATTTGAGAGAGCAGATTATGCGAAGCGGTGGTCATGGACGGATCGTTCGTCACGTTTTCCTCAGCCTCGGCGATGCCCCCATCATTCGCGACGAACTGCTGGTAACGTTCCGCGCGCTCCTTGGCCTCGCCCGTTTTCTGCGTACCATCCGGATTATCAGTCTTATGGAAATACAACGTGGTGGTGTTCTTGTCGAAATTCTTGCCGGAATTGTTATCCGCAGGATTATTCGGTGCTACAACCGCATTCGCCAGCAAACCGTTGGAAGCCTGATCGAATCCTAGTTTGAAATTCTCTCCGGATTCGGTTGCACGAGGCTCACCCGAGCTCTGGTATGAGACGCGCAGTCCCTGCTTTGCGGCATTGGCGAACAGATCAGCATCACGCTGGTATATTCTCTCACCAATGCCCTGATGCTGTATGGCGCCCTGACCAGAGAGCATGCCATACCCGTTGCCCACGTTGACCGCAGTAATGGCATTGACATTGTTGATGAATTCCTTGCCAACCTCTGGGCTAACGAATCCAGCATAATTGTTTTCCGCAGCAGACTGAGCCATCAGTGCCAGCAAAGCGTCATACTTGTAGCTCGACAGGCCACGCGAGCCATGCCTTGCCACAGACTCGGTGTATGCAAGATGGTATCTGCTCGGAATTGCTGAATATGATGTGCTCGCCGGTGCAACATACGGCTGCTTGCTGCTGTAATACCGGGCGGTTCCTTCCCCAGCCAAAGCCGCTGGCGTTGCGAGCATGGCCGCTGCCACTACAGCGCTTGTCAACGCGAGCATGCCACCGCCCACCGATTTGGTACCGCGTTTGCGCCAGGCTCCTGCCTGCCGCTGTTCCTTTGTTGCCGTATGGTTTTTCGCCATTATCCTCATTCTTCTACCTCTTCTGCTTTGCCACATTGAAGCTGTCAGACAAGCCAGCCCGGGCGACAAAATAGGCTCGGAAGGCGAACACGCAACGCCTTAAACGTGAACGATCGACAAATAATCCGCGAACCGTCGCTTAGAACTCAAGTAAGTTGCACAGCCGCAACTCCCCCACCCCATGGATTCACGATGCTCGACGTATCACAGAACCTGCTGGACAAGTTCCACCGATTTCGCTGCGGACACCCCCAATCAACGCACATCATTATGGCTGGCCGATTGTCGACTTGACACGTGGAAACGTCCCCGCCTTTCACATCAGGACCGAAAACCCAAAGTATGCAAGAATCCGGACGTTACAGGATGCGGACGTTTTCTTGGAGACTGAATGAAAGGATTATCGTATGTTCGGTCCCGAGGAACGACGGCGCGGAGGGGTCCTTCGGACGCATGAAGATGGAGTCCGTCCATCCCGGGCATTGGGAGGAACGTACCTGCGACGAGGTGCTCGTCCCGGTCGACGACTGCATCCGCTGGTACGACCACGAGCGCATCAAACGGTCGCTCGGTTGGATGAGTCCGGTACAATACCGTCAGAGCCAGGGAATGGCTGCGTGATCATCTCCAAGAAAACGTCCGCAGCCCCTCTGCCATTTGCGATCAGTCATGGCACGCTGATTCCAATGGGTTTCAGCAGTACGCTGGATGACGCATTATCGCAAAGCGTCGAACACGCCATCAATATGATTGCCGCCATGTTCGAGATGCCACGTCAACAAGTGTACCTGCTGCTGTCGGCTGCCATCGACTTCAACGTGACGCAAGTCGTTGATATCACACCAAAGGCGTTCACGGTCTGATTGATCTGTCGATGTTTCAACAACTACCCGACTATGAACGGACGATACGCGATATTGGAAACAGCAGATGGACTGCCATGCGGCGCATGCCTTATTGGCCCAGCAGGCTCAGACAAGTCACTGATTGGTCTAGCCAAAGAACTCTATAAGGGAATGGAATAACAGATGGTTTCCCCAACAAACAATCATGCAGCAAGATAGCAACACCACCCAGGCGACGGATCGCGCCGAAACGAACGCTCTCTCCTTCGGCGCGAAGAAAATCGCAATCATGATTGACGTGGGACTCATCGCCGGTTCCCTACACTGCCTATGTTGATGACCATGCCGTTGGCGTAGCTGATCTACCTGTGTTTCCGCCGTATCATCCATCCGACTCGCGCATAACCGTCCATACGGGAATCCTCGAACGCAAGTAAATGTCGCTTCCGTCAATCGTCGACCGCAAGAGGCGTTCATGGAGCGGCGGATTTCCTTATATTCCAACAAAACCCGTACTGTTATGCGACACGTAATAACAGTACGGGTTTTCTGTGTTACTGTTATATATAACAGCTAAACAGTTTGCATCTAACTGTTCGGCCGGGAGATATATCACCTACGAAACATACAGAAAAAGAGGCACAGATTGAAGCTGATCATCTCATCCGTGTCCGGAGAACCGATTTACGAACAGATCAAGAACCAGATCAGGTCCGCGATCATGTCGGGTGAGCTTACAGCAGGCGAGGCGCTTCCCTCACTGCGCAAGCTCGCCAAGGAACTGCGCGTCAGCGTGCTCACCGTGACCAGAGCGTATAACGAACTGGCCGACGAGGGGCTCGTGGAGAATGTGCAGGGCAAAGGCACATTCGTGATGGAACGAGGCAACGAACTCATGAAGGAACGTGCGCGTGAACGCATCATGGACAAGCTCCGTGAAGTTTCCATCGAGGCCAAAGCCGCCGACATCAGCCTACTTGATCTGCTTGGCATGTTCGAGAAAGCGTACAGGGAACAATCATGAACGATTCCTCACTCCCCCAAGGAACGCGGCCAACCTTGGCCTTGAGCGTAACCGGATTGACGAAGCATTATGATTCCGGCTTCACATTGGATGACGTGACCTTCGACCTGCCGTCCGGCTACATCATGGGTCTGGTCGGTCCGAACGGAGCCGGCAAATCCACGTTGATCAAACTGATCCTCAATATGACCGCGCGAGACGCGGGACGAATCGAAGTGCTCGGCCTTGACGCGATGGCCGATGAGGAGCGGGCCAAAGAGCAGCTGGGCGTAGTGCTCGACAGCAGCTATTTCATCGAATACATGACGGTCGACGCGGTGGAACGGACAAGCAGCCCAATGTACCCGCTGTGGGACCACAATCTGTTCGACGCATATCTCAGACGGTTCGGACTCGGACGGAACAAGAAGATCAAGGATCTGTCGCGCGGCATGCAGATGAAGCTCATGCTCGCCGTGGCGTTGAGCCACGATGCGAAACTGCTGATTCTCGACGAGCCGACCAGCGGCCTGGACGTACTGTCCCGCGACGAGCTCATGGACATCCTGTCCGATTATGTTGCGGATGGCGGACACAGCGTAATCTTCTCCACGCATATCACCGCCGATTTGGAGCGTTGCGCGGATTTCCTCGCGTATATAACGAACGGCATGCTGTATTACAGCGGGCCGAAAGACGAGTTCGAAGACGCGTTCCGCCTGGTCAAGGGCGGTCCGGATGAGCTTACGGATGGTCTACAGCGGGCAATGGTCGGCATCCGCACATACGCAACCGGCTTCGACGCGTTGGTCCGCACGCAGGACATCCCACACATCGGCGGCACCGACGGTCTCCTGACACAGCATGCTTCGATTGAGGATGTGATCAGACTGACCAACGCCGCGGCACATACGGCAATCGGCAATACCAACAAAGGAGACGTACGATGAACACGACAGCGAACGCGGACGCCATGACCGCCATCCTTAGGCAGATTTCCTTGGACTGGAACCGCACCATCAGCTACGGGCGGTCGTACATAGCCATCTTCTTCGCGTACGTTCCAGGCTTCACATGCCTGATGGCGGCCACAGGGTCCACTCTCGACAGCGTTGCGGGAGCCGCCATCGGCGGGGCGGCCTCCGGCTTCCTGATGCTTAATATCACCCTGTTCTCCTATGAACAAATGAACAACCATCATTGGATGAACGGCATCGTGCCCATCAACCGCAACCACCAGATCCTCGGACGATTCGCATTCCTTATCGCCTGCGATCTGGTGGCGGGATTGGAAGTGGCCGTCAGCATCGCCTGCGCCGGCATCATCATGCACGAGCCAGTTAAAGTGACTGATGCGATCGACTTCGCCGCGATGACCGTGCTGACCCTCGTGCTGCTCAACGCCATCGTGCAGCCGGTCCTGTACCGGTTCTCCCCTTATCGCGCCATGGCCGCCATTATTCTGAGCATCGGCGTGATCGGGGGCGCGGTCATCGGACTGTGCAAGGCATTGCCGGAACTCAAAAAGACCGTCGAACAGCTGGCCGAAGCGATCAACCGGCACCAAGCCATTGCATTAGCGGCATTCTTGATCATCGACGTACTCGCCTTGGCGTTCTCCCGCAAGATATCGCTGCATATTTACGGTAGCAAGGACATCTGAACCAAGCCAGCCGGTAGACTCTTATGGAACGGATTTGGGGTCTTCCGAATCAACGGAAAGCCCCAAATGCATATATCCCCGCACGACGCCGGTTCCTACAATACGGCAGGCGCGTCATGGAAGTCGAACATGACACCATCCGCCAGACCGCAAATCGCCGGCCAATCGGCATCGGACGAATCGTCGTGCATGGCCCATACCTTCATACCAACCGACTTGGCGGAACGCATGCCGATCAGCAAATCCTCGAACACGGTGCACTCCCCCGGCTCGACTCCGAGATGAGATGCAGCCAACAGATACACGTCCGGTTGGTCTTTGCCGACGCCGCCGGCATCATCGACACTGACCACTTCATCGAAGTAGTCGAAAATGCCAACATGCTTCATCGCCGGCTCTCTCAGCATCGGCGGCAGCGATGTGGCAACGGCAAGTTTCGCTCCACTCTCTTTCAATTGAGCGAGATATTCACGTGCATACGGTTTGGCTTCGACCACTGTGGCATACATGACGCGGGCCATATGATCCCACTCATCCATCAGCTCTTCGGGAGTGTCAGTAAGGCTGAAACGCGCAATCGTATATTCGGCGATCTGGCGGAATTGCATGGCCGCGACTTTCGTCATGTAATCGTCCGGCACGTCAATGCCTCGTTTTGAAAGAAAATCGATGTCAACCTGATCCCAAACGCCCATGGAATCAAGCAGCGTGCCGTCAAGATCGAAAATGGCGCCCTTGCCTTGATTGCCTGCCATCGATATCCTCCTTTATTATTGTGCATCTTACGTTAATCGAGAACCGATGATTTGAGCAGTTCTTCGGCATGTTCCAGCGACGCTTCGCTTTCACTGCCGGAGAGCATACGGGCGATTTCGTGCACACGCGCCTCCCCACGCACTTGATTGATGGTGGTGGCGATTGATCCGTCATCCATTTCACCTTTGGCGACCACGTACTGTTCGTCCGCCCAGGATGCGACCTGTGGCAGATGGGTGACGACAATGACCTGCGCGGATTGAGCGAGTTTCGCCAATCGCGCGCCAAGCTCCACCGCGGTTTTGCCACCGACGCCTGCGTCGACCTCGTCGAAAATGAACGTCATGGGAGGTACGGAACCGCCCGCCACCACATGTTTTTCCGCCGCAACGAGTTCAAGCGCGAGCATGAGCCGGCTCAGCTCGCCGCCGGACGCGCTTTTGCCCATCGGCATTTGCGGCGAACCCGGGAACGGCGTGAACAGAAAATCGATGCCGTCAGCGCCGGAAGCGTCCAAATGTTCACGTTCCGATACACGGATCTCTAGTTTCGATCCGCTCATGGCAAGAGATTCGAGTTCCGCAGTGACTTTGGCGGCGAGTTCCTTCGCGGCAGCGACACGCCTTTTGCTTACCGCACGCGCCGCCTTCAACGCTTCACCGAACAGTTTTTCACGTTCCGCCTGCAATTGACTAACTTTTTCCGGAGACGCGTCCAGATCCTCCAAATCGAACACCGCTTGATCTCGCCACGCAATCACGTCCGACAATTCCGGACCCCAACGACGAACCAATTCGTCAAGCTCATGGATCCGCCCGTTGATGGCGTCCAAGTCTTCCATGCCGAGATCATTGTCGACTTCGCCCGACAAGGTGAACACCACATCAGACAAATCAGTGCTGATGGAATCAAGCCGATCGGCCAATTCCGAAAACGCGCCGTCCACATGAATGGCGCGAAGCGCCTGCGACGCGCGATCAATCAGATCGGTGGCGCTGGATGATTCAACATCGTCAACAACCTGCGAAGCATCCAACGCGCTCAACGCACGGTTCACCCCTTCGGCGATCTCGGCCGCGTTCTCAATGCGATCACGCCGGGCCCGCAACTCGGCCATCTCCCCCGGCTGCGGATCGATGCGGTTGATTCGTTCGATGGACTCGCGCAGGTAATCCGCCTGCTGGCGCATGGACGATTCCTGACTCGACAATCGTTTCAACCGCTCATCCATGGCACGAAGCGCATTCCAAGCCTTGCCGTATGCGACCAACGCCACATCATCGCCGGCATAGCGGTCCAAAAACTCACGTTGCCGCGCCGAAGACGCGATACGCAACTGGTCGGCCTGACCATGAATCGTCACCAGCTCCGCTGCGATCGACCCCAGTACGGAACGAGGCACACTACGACCAGACAGCATGCTGCGGGAGCGCCCGGAGGCAGGAACCTTGCGAGACAGGAACAGTTCTCCGTCTTCAGGTTCGAAACCCGCCTCGTGCGCGGCTGCGACCGCGGCCGGTGACGAGGCGACCTCGAACACGCCCTGCGCCCACGCCTCGCTCGCTCCGACCGATACACGGCCACCGTCGGAAGGACCGCCGGAAATCAGCCGAATCGCACTGAGCAGCATCGACTTGCCTGCACCCGTCTCACCGGTGATCGCCGTCATACCGCCGGCAGGCGCGATCAGCGCGGAACGGATCGGCCCAAGATTATGAATCTCAAGTTCTTCAAGCATCAGTGTTTTTACTCGTTCGTTTCTTTATCTTCCGGAAACACATGCCCATGATGCACTCCCCCGGTTTTACGCGCCTGCTCGCGCCAACCGACAACAGGAAGATCGAATTTCGTGACCAGACGATTCGTGAACGGCACGCCGGAAAGACGGGCCAGGCGCAATGTGCTCTTCGATTCGCGCACCTCAACCCTAGTGCCCCGCGGCAACGCGCATTGGCGACGGCCATCGCAGCAGATCCAACCATCCGACGTGGAATCCTCAAGGATATCAATGGCGAATGTGGAACCGGAGCCAATAATCAATGGGCGAGCGAACAGGGCGTGGGCGGCCAACGGCACCAACTGCAACGCCTTCACGTTCGGCCACATGATCGGTCCTCCGGCGGAGAACGCGTATGCGGTTGAGCCGGTCGGAGTCGACACGATCACGCCATCGCAGCCGAAGGAGCTCATTTCCACATCATCCACACGAATCGACAGTTCGACCATTTTGCCACGGTCTGCACGCTCCAACGTGATGTCATTCAACGCCCAATCCTCAATCGGCTCGCTTGCTCCCGGCAGCCACACATCGACATGCGCAATCATGCGTTCGTCAATGGAATAATCATGCTCGGCAACCCTGCGGATCGCCTCACTCATCTGGAAGCTTTCAAACTCCGCCAAAAAGCCGACATGTCCCAAGTTCACGCCAAGAATCGGCACACTGGTGCAGTGCACCAGTTCAGCCGCTCGAAGAATGGTGCCATCCCCGCCGAGCACCACCACGATCTCAGTACGTTCGGAAACCACCGGCGGCTGCTTGCCGAAATCCGGCGCCTCGATATTGTCAATGATCGACACTTCGAAACCGGCCTGGGTCAGCTGCCCGACAGCCTCCTCAACCACCGTGCCACTCTCCCTCAGACGACTATGCGTCACCACCACCGCATGACGGGTACCGAACATCGTTAATCCCTTTCCAGCAAAAGGAAACGCCCTATGGAAAACGCCCATGAAGACGTCACCGACCTCCAGTGTAATCGAACAAATGAACGAAAACCGGCAATGCGCGTCGAAAACATGCCAAAACCCGCGAACACGCCTCAAATCCGTCTCCGATGCAAGCCACGAATCAGGAATGTCAGCCGTCAAATAGCCTGTTAGTCGCACATATGCTTACAATAGCTCACAGGAACGAAGACCGAACATCGTAAGAAAAGGAGAGAGGAACGGCATGTCAAACCTCGTCTTTGACGAGTCCTCCTCCAATCGTGAGGCCTCACATGGCTACGCATGGTGGTTCTCGGGAGATACTTTCGAGAAGGCCATGGCGGAAGACCGCAAGCCACGCAAGCGCGGCCTCACGCGCCGACTCGTCAACCATCCAGGCCGTCTGACCATCTTCTACTTTCTGACGCTCGCGGCGTTGTCCACTACGTTGCTGATGACGCCCATTGCCACGCCGAAAGACGAAACCACTACGTTCACCACCGCGTTCTTCACCGCAGTATCCGCCATTTCCACATGCGGAATCTCCATCGTCAACTCCACCACGCATTGGACCACCTTCGGCCAAGGCGTGCTCATCTTCGCCGTGCAGATGGGTGGCCTTGGCGTCATGACGTTCGCCTCCTTGATCGCATTGGCCGTGAACCACCATCTCAAGGCCACGCAGCGCATGCTGACCGCCAACGAACTCGGCACTACGAAGCTCGGTGAAATCAAAGGCGTGCTCACCGTAGTCATCACCACCGCATTCGTCATCGAAGGCATCACATTCGTCGCATTGTTCCCCGGCCTCTACAAGGTCAACCACGGTAATGTGCGCCACACATTGTGGGAATCGTTGTTCTTCGCGGTCATGGCGTACAACAACGCCGGCTTCACCCCCGACGGCGCCGGTCTGCATGTCAACAACTGGGCGGTCGGCCTGCCGATCCTAGCCAGTGCTTTCTGCGGAACCCTTGGCTTCCCGGTATTGCTGAACCTGATGCGTTCCTGGCGTATGCGTCGTCCTCCGAAGCGTTGGAGCCTGCACACCAAGCTCACGCTGACCACCACGTTCTGCATTGTGATCGCCTCGTTCACGTGGTTCCTGCTGATGGAATGGAACAACAAGCTGCTGTTCGCCGGAAACGGCATCGAGCCGCGCCTCTGGCACGCCATGGTCGCGGCCGTCATGCCACGAAGCTCCGGATTTGACCTGTCGTGGATGCCAGGCGTCAGCGACGCAACCAAAGTGTTCCTGTCCATCGTCATGTTCATCGGCGGTGGCAGCACCTCGACCGCAGGCGGCATCCGCGTCACCACGTTCGCGGTGACCCTGCTGACCTGTCGTGCCGCATTCACCGGACGCCACGACATCAACGCATTCCACCGCCGCATCCACACGCAGGCGGTTATGACCGCCGTGGCCGTAAGCACGGCATGTCTCATGCTGGTCACCGTGGTGTCGATGGCGCTGATGATCATCACCGGCTGCTCGCTGTGCGACGCACTGTTCGATACCTGCTCCGCGTTCGGACTGGGTGGCTACTCGGTGGGCGTAGCCAGTGAAAGCAGCCCCACGGTGCTATACATTCTCGCCGCAACCATGTTCATCGGGCGTCTCGGACCGCTCACCATCGCCTACGCGATTTCGCGTCCACACAATCTCGAGGCCGTCCGCTACCCCACCGAGCAGATCGTGGTCGGCTGACGATACGGCTTCATATACTTACAGTTGCCTGCAATCACACATGAATATAGATTTTTGAAGATGGAATTTCGAAAGGTGCATAACATCATGGCCAACAACACCAGAAGCGTTCTCGTAGTTGGTTTGGGGCGTTTTGGCAGCTCTGTGGCCACCACGCTCGACATGATGGGCCAGGATGTGCTCGCCGTCGACAAAGACGGCGAACTGGTGAACCGTTGGTCTTCGCAGATTCCCACCGTGCAGGCCGACATGACCGATGTGATGGCGTTGGAGCAGATCAACGCATCCGATTTCGACACGGCCGTCGTGGCTATCGGCGACAGCGTCGAAGCTTCCGTCATTACCGCCGGCAATCTGCTCGACGCCGGCATCTCCGACATTTGGGCCAAGTCCGTGTCGAAGGAACACGCCCGCATTCTGCAACGCATCGGCGCACGCCACATCATCAACGCGGAAACCGACGCCGGCAAACGCGTCGGACATCTTGTGTCCGGCAACTATCTTGACTACATCGAGCTTGAAGGCGCATACAACGTCGTCAAAATCCATACCCCCGCGCATGTGGTCGGCTACACCATCGAAGACGCTCGCGTGCATGAACGCTTCGGCATTACCGTGGTCGGCATCAAATCGCCGGGCAAGGAATTCGAATACGGTTCGAAAGAGCTCATCATGCACCGCAACGATGAACTCATCATCATGGGCAAGCAGAATCAAATCGACCGGTTCCTACGCAGCTGACACACTCTTTCCATATGGAAAAATCCGGAATTTCATAATCATGATTTCCGGTTTTTCTTTTACTTATCTTATTTGCCTTGATTACACTGCAGGCACGGTTCTCTCAACCGGTCGCTGTTTCACTGCATGACCGCGTACAGCAGATATTCGATATTGCCATGCGTGCCTTCAATGGGAGATACTGTTGTGGCGCGCACGTCAAGCCCGTTGCGTTCCGCGCATGCCACGACGGAGGACAGCGCCTGTTCGCGTAATTCCTGGCTTTCGACAATCCCGTTTTTCCCAAGGTTGCCTTTGCCGACCTCGAACTGCGGTTTGACCAGCAGCACGATCTGCGCCTGCGGTGCGGCGATTCTTGCGATCACCGGAATCACATATGTCAGCGAAATAAACGATACGTCGGAAACAATCATTTCCGGACGATACGGCAAATCCTCCGCATACACGTCGCGAATATTGACGCCGCTCATTTCGATAATACGGTCGTCATGCGCGATTTTCGGATCCAATTGCCCATGGCCGACATCCAAAGCGATGACCTGCGCGGCATCATTGCGCAATAGCACGTCGCAGAAACCGCCGGTGGACGCGCCGATATCCAAGCAACGTAATCCTTGCACGGAACGCAATCCGACGTCGGCGAACCGTTCGAACGCGCCGACAAGCTTGTATGCGCCACGGGAAACGTAACCGTCTCCCCTATCGGCGGCGATGACGTCATCACTACCGACTTTCGCCGATGCTTTAGTGACGGCAACACCGTTCACACTGACTTTGCCATCCGCGATCAGACGTTGCGCCTTGGAACGACTGTCGGTCAGACCACGTTCCAACAACGCAACGTCAAGACGAACAACCTGAGTGGAATCACTGTTTCGCAATGGTTTTCCAATAATCGGTACGAATTGTTCGTTAGGAAATACGGAATTCCGGAACGATCACGCTACTCACATCTCGCCCGCTGTCGGCCGCGGCCCACATGGCGCAGCATGCGGCACGCAACCCGTCGACGCTGGTGATGTCGGTGACATACAGGCGGTCGCCGTCAACGCGGGCCTTCGCATCGCGGCACAGCCATGCGCCCTCATCATGCACCACTTCAGGAGCGGGCTCGTTCAAGCCCCGCAGATCTTTGACGATGTAGGTCGGGCGAAGATACGCCGGAGCGAACATGAGTTCGCGCGGATTGGTGACGCCGGTCAACACCGCAAGGGAATCGTACCCGCCACGATTGCCCGCCTCGATATCAGTGTCGAGACGGTCGCCGATGGCGAGGCACTGTTCCTTGTCCACCGGCTCGCCATCATCATGGGCTGCGAGAATGCGCGCCTCGTCATACATGGCGGATTCCGGCTTGCCTGCGGACGAAACCGGTTCCACACCGGTGGCATTGATCACCGCCATGATCATAGAACCGCATCCCGGCGCGATGCCAAGTTCACGAGGAATGGTCAGATCACGATTGGTCACGAAATAGGTCGCGCCATGCTCAACGGCATAGGCGATTTGGGCCATTTCGTTCCAAGACATGTCGGGATACCATCCTTGGATGGCGGCGGCCGGCTGCGCTTCTGCGGAATCGACGACTTCAAGACCTTGCTTGGCCACTTCCTCACGCAGATGCTGGGCGCCAAGCACGAAAACCTTCGAACCTTCAGGCACAGCACGTGCCACCATGCGCGCGGCGACAACCGACGAGGTGATGACCTGCCAGGGTTCGACATCCAAATCGAACCCCTTCAGCTGGTCTGCCACCACGGCCTGAAGTCGGGACGAATTGTTGGTGGTGTATTCCACCGTCATGCCCAAGGATTCGGCCTTGCGGATATTCTCGGCAGCATGTTCCACCGGGTTCTTACCACGGTAGACCACGCCGTCAAGATCAAGCAGTGCCAGCGAGTATGCTTCGCTGAGCGGCTGATTCGTGGACTTCAGCATGCGGGCCACGTCACCTCACTTGTTATCTTCGGAGGATTCGGGAGAAGCATCCGAAGACTCTTCGGCCTCTTCAGCCTCACCGTCATCATCGGCGTCATCTTCCGCAGCATCGTCAGCTTCTGCCGGCTCGTCATCGGATTCCGCGCCTGCTTCCGTCTCTTCGGCCTCAAGCTGGGTTTCGTCGTTGGTTTCGCCGTTCTCGTCGATGGCTTCGGATTCGTCTTCCTCATTCTCAGGGTCTTCCGGAGCGTACTGCGCGTCATCTTCGGAAATGCCAAGCACGTCCATGAGTTCGTCGTTCAGCTCCTGCATGTCGTATTCGACAACCAGATCGTCGGAAGTCTCATCATCCTCAACATCGGCGTACTGCAGTTCGAGCTTGTCGAGCAGACGATCCAATGCGATGGCCTCATCGGTACGGCCGGCCTCTTCAAGGAAATACTGTTCGGCCTGCACCGCACGCATGCGGTATTCGCCGGCCAATCCCTTGGAACGGCCCAGCGTGTGCACGATCTCGATGGCCTTGTCCCACATCTTCAGATCGCCCAGAGCGCCAGCGTACACCAAGAACATTTCAGCCTTGGCTTCACCGCGCAGATACTTGGCATCGTCGCTCACAGCCACTTCGATGGCCTTCTTCGGCTCGCCCATGCCACGCTCGCAGTCGGCGATGAACGGCAGATAATCCAGGAAACCGTTCATACGGAACGCGGTGCGGAACTCACGCAAGGCAAGCTTGTAATCACCCTGACGGTATGCCACGAAGGCGAGTGTCTCGCGGGCGAAATCGATGCGGGAAGCCTGACGGGCCACCCACTTGGCATGTTCGAGGGCCAGCTCCGGGTTGCTCTCCTCAAGCGTGTACGCGGCAAGAATGTGCAGACCAATGTTTTCCGCATGTTCCTTCGACAGGCCACGCAGGCGTTCGCGATCGTCGGTGGTGAGCATACGCCATTCGATGCCCTTCGGCATCTTCGGCTCATCAGGACGACGATGCGTGTACGGGTTCTGCGAGGGGAAGCTCACCGTGCCATCGGAATTGCGGCGCGGCTTGGCCATGTACTCGCCACGCTTCTCCTCACGGTAGGCCATCTTCTCTTCGCGGGTGAACTCACGACGCTCCTCGCCCTGCTGCTGGTCGCGATCCTTGTGGAAGTCACGGCGCTGATCGTCACGACGGAAATCCTTACGATCGCCATCACGGAAATTACGGCGTCCGCCATCACGACGATCATTGCCACGGTGGTCGTCACGACGGAAGTTACGACGATCACCATCACGATGGAAATCACGGCGATCATTATCGCGGTGGAAGTTACGACGGTCGCCATCTTCACGACGGAAGTTACGACGGTCGCCGTCACGGTGGAAGTCTTTACGGTTTCCGTCACGTCGATCGTCACGACGGAAACCGGAACGCTCGCCATCGCGCTGATAGCGAGGATTGTCTCCACGACCGCCATGATAATCGCGATGATCGTCACGACGCTCGCCGTCACGGTTGAACTTGCGCGGACCGTTATGGAAGCGACGCTCCTGGCCTTCCCCCTCACCGTCACGACGGAAATCGCGGTCGCGGTGGAAATTGCCGCCATTGCCCTTGCGGTATCCGCCCTTATGATCGTCGTTGTGGAAGCCGCCGGACTTGTGGCCGTAGGACTTGCCGCCATTGCCACGCGGCTTGAATCCCTTGCCGCCGCGATCGCCCGGCTTGCCCGAGCCGTAGGACTTGTGGTTGCCGTAGGACTTGCCGCGCGATCCGCGCTGTTCTTCTGCCATGCTGTTCCTTATATTCCTTGTATTCCTTGAAAATGGTCTTCGTTTGTTCTTTGCTTACGTTTGTTTGCGCCGCTCGCGATTGCCTCACACGTTTTCGACGACGCCGAGGGCCTTCTTGCCGCGACGAATCAATGCGAAACGGCCATGCAGGAAGTCATTTTCGTTCAAAACCTGCTCTTCGTCTTTAACACGGGCGTTGTTCAGATACACGCCGCCAGCCTTAATCGTCTTGCGCGCTTCGGAAATCGACTTGAACAGTCCGGCCTTCATGCCGGCTTCCGCCACACGGTCGCCCACCGCGGCCTTGGCGAACTCGCCGTCGATCTTCACGCCGTCAAGAGCAGCTTCGAGCGTGGACTCGTCAACGCCCGCAAGATCGCCGCCACGGCCGAACAGCGCACCGGCGGCCTCGATGGCCTGTCGGGTGGCTTCCTCACCATGAACCAGGCTGGTAACCTCCCAAGCCAAGGTGCGTTGCGCCTCACGCGCGCCCGGATTGGTCTTGCTTTCCTCCACAAGACGTTCGATCTCCGCCTTCGGCAAGAACGTGAACACCTTCAGCAGGTTCTCCATCTCGCTGTCAGGGCGGTTAAACCAGAACTGGTAGAACTTGTACGGGCTCAGCATAGTGCCGTCAAGCCAGACGGCGTTGCCTTCGGACTTACCGAACTTCTTACCCTGAGCGTCGGTGATAATCGGGCTGGTGAACACGTTCACATCCACGCCACGTACCTTGTGGATCAGGTCAAGACCGGACGTGAGGTTGCCCCACTGGTCGGATCCGCCAAGCTCAAGCACGCAATGGTATTCGTCGAACAGGTGCAGGAAGTCGTTGCCCTGCAGCACCTGGTAGCTGAACTCGGTGAAGGAAATGCCATCTTCAGAATTCAGTCGACGGGCAACGGTGTCTTTGGCGAGCATGGTACCCAAACGGAAGTTCTTGCCGACGTCACGCAGGAAGTCGATGACGTTCATGGAGGCCGTCCAATCGTAATTGGACACGAAACGAACCGGGTTGCTGCCTTCCACTTCGAGAATGCCGCCGATCTGCGCCTTCAGACGCTCGGCCCAACCAGCCACGACGTCTTTCGGATTGAGCGTACGTTCGCCCGATTGGCGAGGATCGCCGATCAAGCCGGTGGCGCCGCCGACCAGGGCAATCGGATGATGGCCTGCTGCCTGAAGGTGACGCATGTTGATGAGCTGCACCAGATTGCCGATATGCAGAGAGGCAGCGGTCGGATCGAAACCGCAATAATAGGAAATGGGATCTCCGTTCAACGCTTCGGCGAGTCGATCCCTGTCAGTGGACTGGGAAATCAACCCGCGCCATTCCAGTTCATCGAGGACGGACTCGAAACCGGCCTCCTTGAAATCGATGACGTGAGCCATAGCTGTGTTTTCTCCCTATTGAATTGCGGATGATACTGCGTTTTACGCACCCTACAGTTTCGCAGAAGATGAAGACAGGCGCACGCGGTGTTTCCCCATCATCCACCAACCATCGTGCATACAGGTAAAGTTAGAAGGAGCATCCCCATATCAAGAAGGGAGATACCTGCATGGACCGCAAAGGCATGAAGGTTGCGGCTAAGAAAGCCCAGAGAAAACATTATTGGATGATAGTCGCCATTTGCCTGTTCGCTTCGGTGTTCGGTGTTGCGTACACTTCATCGACGCTCTCGGTCAGCACCAACATTTCGATCAGCACCCCGCAAACGGAGGATTCCATGCAATCCAACGACATGTATGACGTATTGCAGGATCTTGCCGTAGGCAATGAAAACGATGCCCGTGAAAAGGTCAAGCAAAACCAAGAGCAGATCGTCAACAACGATACCGATGCCACGTTCGGCCGTCGCCGCGGAGTAATCGCGTCCCTGCTCAACTCGTTTGCATCCGGCTCGATGGTGATCGCCGTGGCCGACGCCATTAATTCCGTCACCCATAACGGCGGCGTCTCCATCGCCGTGCCGGTAATACTCTCGCTGGCTGTCTACATTTTCGTCTGGCTGTTCATTCAAGAAACATACCGCATCGTCATGGCACGTATGCTGTTGGAAGGACGTTCCTATAACAAGCTTCCGGCAAGTCGCTTCTTCTACCCCATTCACACGCGCAAATGGCCGCGCATGGCATGGACCATGTTTGTGGAAAACGTGTTCCTGTTCCTTTGGAGTCTCACCATCGTCGGCTTCTTCATCAAGCAATATTCCTACCGTATGGTGCCGTACATCGTTGCGGAGAATCCGAATATCGAGGCTTTGGACGCCATTCGCTTGTCCCGACGCATGATGAAAGGGCATAAATGGGAATGCTTCGTGGCGGACTGCTCGTTCCTCGGCTGGTATCTGCTCAACCTTATCACCTTCGGCTTGAGCGGCACCTTCTATTCCAATGGCTACAATGCCGCGTTCTTCGCGGAATACTATGTGTACGTGCGTTCGATGGCCAAGACTACCGGCATTGCAGGCAGTGAGATGCTCAACGACGAATACCTGTACTTCAAGGCCGACCCGCAGACGCTCCATACCACGTACGCCGATGTCGCCCAATCCGTAGCACAGCTGGAACAGAATCTTGTTCCAGCGCCCAAGCCGCATGGATTCACAGGATTTCTTTCTGAGTGGCTTGGCATCCGCATTCTGCATGCCAGCGCAGTGAACCGCTATGAAGAGTATCGTGAGGATCTTCACCAGATGCAGATCGGCGAGAATATTCTGAATGGCTCCATTTATCCGGGGCGTCTTGCGCCTGCTCCGATGCCGTTCAAATTCCGTGAATCACGTACCATCAGCGCCGACCGCAGCTACTCACTGGTCAATCTGATCATGATGTTCTTCATCTTTTGCTTCGTCGGCTGGGTGTGGGAGGTAAGTCTCGCATTTATTTCCGAAGACATGTTCGTGAACCGTGGCACGCTGCATGGCCCTTGGCTGCCCATCTATGGCACCGGCGGAGTGATCATTCTGGTTCTGCTCAAAAAGCTGCGCGAAAAGCCAGCGCTTGAATTCGTCGCGGCTATGGTGCTGTGCGGCTGCTTGGAATACTTCTCATCGTGGTATCTGGAGATGACGCATGATGGTCAACGCTGGTGGGATTACACCGGATACTTTCTAAATATCAACGGCCGTATCTGCGCCGAAGGATTATTGACATTCGGCCTTGGCGGATTGACCATCGTATATCTGCTGGCTCCGGCCCTCGACAACCTGCTCAGCAGAATCGATGCGCGAAAGCTTGGCATCGTGGCCGCCGTGCTGCTCGTGCTGTATTGCGCCGACCAAGTGTATTCCGCGCAACATCCGAATGTCGGTGCGGGCATCACCGACTACAAGGGATCGGACACGTCGCTGGAAGCGCCCACTCCATACGAAATCCGTAAACGATCCGATGGACTGCCATAGCGTGATTGTCATGCAAATCGCATATCGCAAACAATAATGAAATCGCCTGTCGTTCTTTCGAGCGGCAGGCGATTTCATGCTGTTGCTTATTGCGCGATTATTTGCGACGCAGCATTTCGTGCAGAGTTTCGATGATCTTGCTGTATTTGATGGAATCCGTGAAACGCAAACGCGGGAATGCGTTAATCATACGACGCTGCTGCTTGTTCAGGATAGATGCGGCAGTGGCCTGCATATTGGCAAGAATCTCCTGCGAGGAGTCCGACCAATCCTGGACCTTGTCTTGCACCTTGTCGCGGAATTTGTCTCGGAAAATGTCTTTGCCCCATTGCAGGGAATCACCGGCTTTCTCCGCATATGCCTGCACGGTTTCGCTGAACTTCGCAAGATTGTCGGCCAAATCGATGATGCCAAGCACTGTAATAATGGTATCCGCGACGATAAACGCCATGAAAATCACGCACATCCAGTGCACTACTGGCAAAGGAATCATCTGTGTAATGCGATTCACTTCAGGCTGTATCACATCGGTGATGAGCACACCCAGCAGACCGAACACAATCGCTCCAAGCAAGCAAATGCGCCCTTGAATGTTGAATCGGCGATGACTGTAATCCCACCATCGTGCGTGGAATAGCTTTTCCATGCCCCATGACGTGACATATTCAAGCATGCATGCACCGATTGAAGAAATGAGAAAAACCGCGAAGGGATTATGCAGATCATGCAGCAGCACAATCGCAAGAACGGCTCCGCAACCGTAGATCGGGCAGATGGGACCATTCAGGAAGCCACGATTCACCAAGCGACGTTCCGAAACGGACACGAGAATCGATTCATATACCCATCCGGCAAATGAATAGAACAGGAACCATAAGAACAGGTATTCCAGCATGAGCATGCTTTCGCGCCGTCACTTTCCACTTGTATGCATATTGACTTTCGGCTTGTAGAAGCGCTCAAGACTGACCGTTTCCCGTGTGGCGCTGATCTTATCCGCGACAGTCACCAAATACCCTTCAAGATACCGAGGCGGTATCGGCGTCAAAGGAAACATATGATTCTCGATGCTGTCACGTTCCACTCTATTGAGATGGAAATCGCGCACGGCATTGCGCATGGCGGTGCCACCATGGGTGAAACCATGCATACGATGACGGCCGCCATCATGCGCATGCCAGTCGTAAAGAAAATAATCGTGCAGCAAAGCGGCGCGAATCAACGAATGCAAATCCACCCTATGCCATAAGCGCAGCCTGTCAGCGATCCATACGGCCAGACAGGCCACACGGATGGAATGAGCAAACGTGGTGACCACGCCATGCTGGTAACAGACTCTTTCGATCTGCATATGCTCATGGCACAGTATCTCCTGGCCGTGAAGTCGAACAAGCTGCTGTATCTGCGTTCGTGTCAGTGGCACCGCTTTGCCTTTGCTATGTACTGTTGCTGTAATTATTTGAGCAATGATTCCGGCGTCTTGTATGCCGGGCCGTCGCTGACGGAGTTGGCGAAGGCACGCAGCTGTTCGATGGCGGTTTTCGCGGAAACGATCTGCTCGCGCACGCGCAGCGGAGACGTGCCTCCCTTGCCATTGCGGGCGGAAACAGAACCTTCGGTAGATAGCACTTCGCGCACTTCGGGAGCCTTGTCGGCCGGAAGGAATTCCTTGAAGACCTCGATGAAGTCATCGTCGGCCAGGTCCCACAGTTCCTGGCCGCGGTCTTCGGCGATCTTCACGCATGCACCGGAAAGCTCGTGCGCGTGGCGGAACGGCACACCGTTCTTTACCAGCCATTCGGCGATGTCGGTGGCGAGGGCGAAACCGGTCGGCGCTTCCGCTTCGAGGCGTTCCTTGTTGAAGACCATGGTGCCGACCATGCCGGTGAACGCGGGAAGGAGCACTTCCAGCGTGTCGACCTGGTCGAACACGGCTTCCTTGTCTTCCTGAAGATCACGTGCATAAGCGGTGGGCAGGCCCTTCAGCGTGGTGAGAAGACCAGCCAGATCGCCGATGAGACGGCCGGACTTGCCTCGTGCAAGTTCCGCAATATCCGGGTTCTTCTTCTGCGGCATGATGGACGAGCCGGTGGAATAGGCGTCGTCAAGGCGCACGAACGCGAACTCCTGGGTGTTCCAGATGATGATTTCTTCAGACAGTCGGCTGATGTCGACGCCTGCCATGGCTGCGATGAAAGCGAATTCGGCGACCAGATCACGACTGGCGGTGCCGTCGATGGAGTTCGCGGTTACCTTGGAGAAGCCGAGTTCGCGGGCCACGGCCACCGGCTCCAAGCCGAGGGTGTTGCCGGCGAGGGCGCCGGAACCATACGGGCTTGCATCGATGCGCTTGTCCCAATCGGCAAGACGTTCCACATCGCGCAGCAGCGGCCACACGTGGGCCATGAGCTGGTGTGCGAGCAGCACCGGCTGGGCGTGCTGCATGTGGGTACGCCCCGGCATGACGGTGCGTCCGGCCTTTTCGGCCTGTTCGGTCAGTGTTGCGGCAAGGCCGAGCAGCATTTTGGCGATGACGCGGCTGTGGCGACGGAGCCACATGCGGATCAGCGCGGCGATCTGGTCGTTGCGGGAGCGGCCGGCGCGGAGCTTGCCTCCAAGCTCGTCTCCGGCGATCTGCAGCAGTCCACGTTCCAATGCGGTGGCTTCGTCCTCATCGTCTTCGATCGGAGCGAACGCACCGGAATCGACACGGCGCTGCAGCTCGTCGAGAGCGTCTTCCATTCGCTGCAGCTCGTCGGCGGTCAATAGTCCCGCACGTCCGAGCGCACGGGCGTGGGCTCGTGAGCCTGCGATGTCGTCGTCGGCAAGACGCCAATCGAATTGGGTGGACTTGCTCAGTCGCGCGAGTTCCGGAGACGGGCCGGACTTGAACCGGCCGCCCCACAGGGCGAGGTGTTCACCATTGGTTGTGCTCTCGGTCATTGTTACTTCATTCTCCTTGCAGATATGACTGAGGGAGAGGATACCAGTCAGGATGGTCCTAACGGTACGCTCTCCCCCATTATCAAGACGATTCGGCGTAAAAAACTCGCTTACTCGACGCTGTTTTCCGGAACCTCGATGCCATTGCCGAACTTGACGTCGCGGGCTGCGGCCACACGGCTCGGCAGACCGTAGATGTCGATGAAGCCGTTGGACGACTTCTGATCGAAGCTGTCGCCGGAATCGTAGGTGGCCAGATTGTAGTCATACAGCGAGGTGTCGGAACGACGACCGGTCACGACGGCGCGTCCGCCATGCAGGATCATGCGGATTTCGCCGGAAACGTACTTCTGGGTGTCTTCGATGAAGGCGTTCAGGGACTGCGTTGCCGGGGAGAACCACTGCGCATCGTAGACGAGTTCGGCCCAGCGCTTGTCGATATCGCGCTTGATGCGGTGCTGCTCGCGTTCGAGGCAGCAGTTCTCGAGTTCCTGGTGGGCGGTGATCAGTGCGATAGCACCAGGAGCCTCGTACAGCTCACGGGACTTGATGCCGACCAGACGGTCCTCGATCAGATCGATACGGCCGATGCCCTGTGCGCCTGCGCGACGGTTCATCTCTTCGATGGCCTGCAGCGGGGTGACGTCGTGACCGTCGATCTTGACAGGAATGCCCTGCTTGAATTCGATGACGACCTCATCTTCGACTGGCGGGAATGCCGGATCGTCGGTATAGGAGTAGCAGTCCTTGGTCGGGCCATTCCACGGATCCTCAAGGAAGCCGGTTTCAATGGCGCGGCCCCACACGTTCTGGTCGATGGAGAACGGGCTCTTCTCGGTCTGCACGATCGGAAGCTTGTGCTCCTTGGCGAATGCGATCTCGACGTCGCGGGTCAGCGACAGGTCGCGGATCGGGCTGATGGCCTTCAGTGTCGGATCAATGGAGGAGATGGACACCTCGAAACGGACCTGGTCGTTGCCCTTGCCGGTGCAGCCATGGGAGATGGTGTCGGCACCGAACTGGTGGGCGGCGCGCACGAGATGCTTGGAGATGAGCGGGCGGGAAATGGCGGAAACCAGCGGATACACACCCTCATACAGGGCGTTGGCCTTCAGCGCCTTCATGCAGTATTCATTGGCGAATTCGTCGCGGGCGTCTACCACATACGCTTCAACGGCACCGCAGGCAAGCGCGCGCTGCTTGATGGTTTCGAGGCTTTCGCCACCCTGGCCGACGTCGAGGGACACGGCCACGACATCCTTGCCGGTGCGTTCCTTTAGGTATGAGATGGCGACGGAGGTATCCAGACCACCGGAATATGCCAAGACGAGACGATTCTGATCGCTCATGGTTTCCCTTTCTAACATCAAACGTTATTCATCAGTATATGCAATACTCTGTATATTTATGCATATACGGTGCGTCGTGTCCACTATACGGCTATTCAGCCCTTGGACACGACGTCCAACAGCCATTGCGCACGCTGTTTCGCATAATCGTCATCGGCGCAGATCACCATGACGGTATCGTCTCCGGCAATGGTGCCGAGCACACCGTCGATGGGCTGCTTGTCGATCACACTTGCCACATACTGGGCCGCGCCAGACGGCGTATGGACCACCACCAGATTCCTGGCCGCAGCGACCGAAGTGACCAATCCGGAAAGCACACGGTTCATTTGCTGTTCCGTTTTTGCATCAGGATTGGCCAATGCGGCTTCTTCCGGCTGTCTGCCCAGCGCATAGGCCACGGTTCCGTCAGCCAAACGGGTTTTCGTGGCATGAATCTCGTCGAGATCGCGGCTCAGGGTGGCCTGGGTCACTTCGATGCCCTGGTCCGCGAGAATCTGAGACAGCTGCGACTGCGAGGTAACGATGCACGTCAGCAACGCCTGCTCGATGGCGCTCAATCGAGCGGCCCGTGTGGCAGGACGTTGCAGCGCAGGCGTTTGGTCCGTCATCAGGCCAACAGGCTTTCATCGCCGCGAGCCTTGCCGGCAAGCCAAGTCAGCAGCGCCTTCTGCGCATGCAGGCGGTTACCGGCCTCATCCCAAACCACGGACTGTGGCCCGTCGATGACTTCGGAGGTGACCTCCTTGCCACGGTATGCCGGCAGGCAATGCTGGAAGATGGCATCTTCCTTGGCATAAGACATGAGTTCGGCGTTCACCTGATAGTCCCAGAACGGCTTGGAACGGATGGCGTATTCCGCTTCTTCGCCCATGGAAACCCATGTGTCGGTGAACACGCAGTCGGCACCGGCGACCGCTTCCTTCGGATCCGTGGTCACCAACACGGAACCGCCGTTTTCGGATGCGATGGCTTCGGCATCGGCAACGATCTGCGGATCCGGCAGATAGCCGTTCGGTCCGGCAACGCGTACGTTCATACCGGCCACGGCGCCGCCGAGCAGGTAGGAGTTCGACATGTTGTTGGCCGCGTCGCCGAGGTAGGCGACGGTCTGGTTCTTCAGATTGTCGACGCCGCCACGATGCTCGGCAATGGTCTGGAAGTCGGCAAGAATCTGGCAAGGGTGGAATTCATCCGTCAGAGCGTTCACCACCGGATGGGTGGAATACTTCGCCATTTCCTCCACACGATCCTGGCCAAAGGTGCGCCACACCACGCCATAGGCCATGCGGTCAAGCACACGTGCGGTGTCGGCAACCGGTTCGCCACGGCCCAGCTGGGAGCCGGACTTGTCGATGACCAGCGGATAGCCGCCCAGTTCGGCAACGCCAATGGAGAAGCTGGAACGGGTTCGGGTACTCGGCTTGTCAAAGATCACCGCGATGCCCTGCGGGCCGGCGAACGGCTGATGGTAGAAACGATCGTTGTGGAATTTGATGGCGAGTTCGAGCACTTGCTTCTGCTCTTCATGGTTGAGATCGTCATCGCGCAACATGTGGCGCAATTCAGGAGTTGCCATTGTTGGCTCCTTTCAAAAGAGTTTCAGTTCGTTGTGATTGCCGGCTATGTTCAGTCGTTGGGAAGATCCGTTGGAATCTTCGCGAGGATAGAGATGGCCTGATCAATATCCTGTTCAGTCACCACCAGCGGAGGAACAAGACGAAGCGCATCCGGCGCCACCGCGTTGACGATCAAACCGTGCTCCAACGCCCAATTCATCGCCGCATGCGCACATGGATGGGCAAGTTCGACCGCATCGAGCAAGCCACGTCCACGCACGGAGACGAAAAGCGGATTGCCGCAAGCCATGATGCCGTCACGCAATTGCTGGCCACGCGCCTCGGCGTTGGCCACGAGACCGTCTTCCTCAATGGTTTCCAACGTGGCCATCGCGGCAGCCGCTCCGAGAGGATTGCCCGCAAAGGTGGAGCCGTGGGATCCTGGGGTGAACAGCGCGGAAAGCTTGGCGCCGAAGGAGATCATGCCACCCATCGGGAAACCGCCTGCAACGCCCTTGGCGAAGGTCACAATATCCGGAACCACTCCGCCCGCAAGATCCTCACGCTGGAATGCGAACCAGGATCCGGTGCGTCCGATGCCTGTCTGGACCTCATCGATGATGAGCAACGCGTTGTTGTCGTCGCACATCTGACGGGCCTTCTTCACATAGCCGGCCCCGAGCGGACGCACGCCGGCCTCACCTTGGATCAGCTCCATGATGACGGCTGCGACAGGACCTTTGCCATATTTGCCGGGACCGGTTTCGGCAAACGCGTCATGCAATGCGGTCTCGTCACCGGCTTCGACGAATTCGATATTGGGAACCAGCGGTTCGAACGCTTCTCGGATGGTGGGCTTCCACGTTGCGGACAACGCGCCCATGGTACGTCCATGGAAGCCATGGGTCATGGCGATGATACGCGCCGGTTTGCCTCCAATGGCAGGCGATGCGCCCGGCAAGGTGCGGCCATACAGTTTGGCGAGTTTCAGTGCTGCCTCGTTGCCTTCCGCTCCGGAGTTGCCGAAATACACATGAGATCCCTCGGGGGCGCCGGCAAGCTCAATGAGCTTCGACGCCAGTTCAATCTGCGGTTCCGTGGCGAAGTAGTTGCTCACATGAGCGGCTTTGGCTGCCTGCTCACTGACGGCCTTCACCCATTTCGGGTGGGCGTATCCGAGCGCGTTCACCGCGATGCCCGCAAGGAAATCGAGGTATTCATTGCCATCGATGTCCCAGATGTGCGCGCCTTCGCCATGATCCATAACACGCAGCGGAGTACCGAACACGTTCATGTGCACCCGGGAGTACTCCCCCAGCCACTTGGCGTCCTCGCTGCCGAGGTTTTCCAACTGTTCAGTTGCCATACGAACTCCTCATTTCAATACCGTCTTCGGGAACGACCATGGTTCCAATGCCGTCTGTGGTGAAAATCTCATTCAGGATGGAATGCGGTTTGCGTCCGTCGATGATGTGGGCGCGTGGCACGCCTCCATCGATGGCTCTGACGCAGGCTTCCATCTTGGGGCGCATGCCGCTCTCCAGATCCGGCAACATGTCGCGTAGGTTCTCCACGCCGATGCGACCAATCAGAGAATCCCTGTCCGGCCAATCGGCGTACAGGCCATCCACATCGGTCAGCACGACCAGCTTGCTGGCTCCAAGAGCGGCCGCAAGCGCCGCAGCCGCGGAATCGGCATTCACATTCAACACTTCGGTAGCATCATCCTCATTTGGAGCCACCGAGGAAACAACAGGAATGCGTCCGGCATTGATCAGGTCCTCAACCGCGGATGCGTCGACGCTCACCACGTCGCCGACCAAACCAATATCGGTTGGCGATCCTTCGATGATCGGCTTGCGCTGCATGGCGGAAAACAGCGCACCATCCTCGCCGGAAAGACCGACCGCGAACGGACCATGGGCGTTGATCAACCCGACAAGTTCACGGGAAACCTTGCCCGTCAAAACCATACGCACCACATCCATGGCCTCCGGCGTGGTGACCCTCAGACCTCCCTTGAATTCCGACTTAATGCCCAAAGCCTTAAGCATGTGCGAGATCTGCGGGCCTCCGCCATGCACCACAACCGGATGCAAGCCAACCTGTCGCAGAAACACCATATCTTCAGCGAAACAGGCTTTGAGATGATCGTCGATCATCGCATTGCCGCCATATTTGATGACGATGCGCTGTCCGGCGAATTCCTCAAGCCATGGCAGTGCCTCAATCAGCACTTCCGCCTTTTGGTCGGCGCGCAAATCGGTATGCACGTCAAAATGGAATCCAGGTCCTTTGAGTTCCTTGGTCATTACCGTTCAATCAGCTTTCGTAATCTGCATTAATGTGTACGTATTCGTGGGTCAAATCGTCGGTCCAGACAGTTGCTTCCGCATTTCCCGCATGCAAATCGATGTCGATGTGCACCTCGCGCGGAGTCATGTCGACTTCGGATCGGTCGCGTCCGGCTCCGCCGTTCTCACAGATACGCACGCCATTGACATCAACCGTGACTTTATTGGAATCGTATGGCGCGACTTCCGGCGGCACGGTGCCCAACGAGCTGACGATACGTCCCCAATTCGGGTCATTGCCGGAAATGGCGCATTTCAGCAGGTTGGACGCGGCCACCGCACGACCGCAGGCAAGCGCCGCATCCTCCGTGGTGGCGCCGATCACCTTGACACGGATGTCGTGGCTCGCGCCTTCGCCATCGCCGATGATCTGGCGTGCCAGAGACGCCGTAGCCTGCGCAACGAGATCGTTGAATTCGTCCGGATCGGGTTCGATGCCCGAAGCGCCGGATGCGAGCAGGAGCACCGTATCGTTGGTAGACATGCATCCATCCACATCGATGCGGTTGAACGACATCTCCACTCCGGCATTCAATGCCGCCTGCAACTGGCCGGCGCTCACCACGGCATCCGTAGTGATGACGCACAGCATGGTGGCCAGCTGAGGCGCAATCATGCCCGACCCCTTGACCATACCTCCGACATGGAAGCCGTTGGAGCCTTCCAACTCAACGGTTTTCGGCTTGGTGTCGGTGGTCATGATGGCATGGGACGCATCCGCACCGGCCTGAGCGGTATCGGCAAGGGCCGCGAACGCTTTGTCTGCGCCAGAAAGCACATGGTCAAGAGGCAGAAGCTCACCGATCAGGCCCGTGGAGCAGACCGCGATATCGCTGTCTTTGGCACCTACAAGCGCCGCGACCTTTTGGGCCGTGGCCTTGGACTGCTCATATCCCGGCTGGCCGGTGCACGCGTTTGCGCCTCCGGAATTAAGGATGACGGCTTTCACATGACCGTCGGCCACGATCTTGCGCGTCCACTGCACGGGAGCTGCGCAGAAACGGTTCGAAGTGAACACTCCGGCAGCCATATCCAGCGGACCGTTATTGACCACAAGAGCCAGATCCTTCTTACCTTCGACTGCGGAAATACCGGCTTCCACGCCAGCCGCGGAAAAACCTTGCGCAAACGTTACGCTCATGGCGCCACTCCAATCTTTGTCAGGCCTGCATCTTCAGGAAGTCCCAGTGCTACGTTCAACGACTGCACCGCCTGTCCGGCCGTGCCGCGGTTGAGATTGTCAATTGCCGCGAAGGCCAGCAAACGCCCCGCCTTACGGTCGATGGCCACCTGAATATGGGCCGCGTTCGATCCGATGATATTGGCGGTGGCCGGCATGACGCCTTCCGGTAAAACAATGATGAAATCCTGATTCGCATATGCGTCAGTCCAAACCTGCCTGATTTCAGCATCTGACATATTCAATGCTGTATCGGTTAGTTTGGCGGAAACCGAAGCGAGAATGCCACGGGCCATTGGCACAAGAATCGGGGTGAATCCCAGCGTGAACTCGTTTGCCGCGGATGCGTTCTTTCCTGCAGCATGGGCGAAGTTCTGCAAAATCTCAGGAATATGACGATGAGTACCGCCGACAGAATACGGTAATGCGGAACCGAATGCCTCAGCTGCAAGCAAATTGACGCGCTTCAGATTCTTCCCTGCGCCGGAGTAGCCGACCACCAGATCGGCAACAATATCCGCCGGTTCAACAAGCCCTTGGGCAATGCCCGGCTGCAGCGCTAATGTGGTTGCGGTCACATTGCATCCTGGACCGGCAATACGCTTGGTTCCTGGAATCACCTCACGCTGGTGCTGGTAAGAACCATCTTCGGATATGCCGGTAATGAGCTCAGGCATGCCGTAAGTCCAGTGCTCATAGAAGTCGCCGCCGTAGAACTCATCCCATGCGGTTTTTTCCTCAAGCCTATGGTCGGCTCCCAAATCCACCACCACGGCATTCGGATCAAGCTGGGAAGCCAATGCACCGGATGCCCCATGAGGCAGCGCAAGGATGATCACGTCATGCCCGTTCAGTACCTCCGGAGTGGTGTCTTCCACCACAAGGTCGGCAAGCTGCGGAATATGTGGCATATGCTTGCCAAGCTTGTCCCCAACGGATGAATGCCCGGCCACGCACGTCACTTCGAAATTTGGATGGGCCGCGAGGATACGGAGGGCCTCGCCTCCCGCATACCCTGTCGCGCCGGCCACGGCTACTGTGTATTTGGCCATGTCACGTCTCTTTCCATTGACTCACTGAAAACACATTCAGCATACACTTTATGCACTACATTGCATAATTATGCATTCATTTCGTGTCGCATAGTGGTCATTGCGCGACTATGACAATTATTAAAGGACTAGAAAACACGCCGAATCAGGCAGCGATCGACTCGTCTCCCTGCCCCGATCCCGCGCCGCCAAGCATATTCTGCAACGTCTCGTTATACAGGTCGGCAACGGAAAGACCATGCATCGCCAACCAAATCACGGCCAAGGTGTACAACACATTGATGATCACCGCGGCGAGAGCCAAGCCATACCCTTTCATATGGAGCTTCTTGGTACGCCACATCGAAATCGCGCCGACCAACGCGGGAAGGACCGGCACCGGCATCAGCACGGCAAGCACGAGAGACATGATCGCATAGGCATCCCAATGGCCGTATGCGGGATTCTGCCGAGGATCGTTGAGATCCAGATTCGGCAGATAGGGCATATTGCCCTGCTGCGGATATTGGTTCGGATCATACGGATTTGCCCCATACGGGTTGGCGCCGTATGGATTCCGTTGTCCGTTCGCATTGTACGGAGGCATCGGTTGCTGCCCATTTGAAGGGTATTGCCCCGTTTGGTATTGCATATTCTGCTGCTGTACAGCATCCGCAGGTTGCGGTTCAGGTTCAGGCGCACCATACACGTATGGATCGTAACCGGCCGGCAGCTGGCTACTCATCGCACCATATTCGGGTTGGTTGATTTGACCATACTCCGGCTGTGAAGACGCAGCGGCATCGGAAGATGACGAAACCGGAGCAGCATCAGCCGTCTCCTGACGTTCGTCGGTGTTGGTCGGCTGATACTGTTCCGGTTCGTTCATAATCATCCTCTGTTCTTGGGAAGGTCGGGATCAGGCGCGCAGCTGCGCACCCAGCTTGGACGCTTCATCCACAATACGCTTGCGGATGGCTTCGCTGTCTTCGGATGCGAGAGTCTTATCCGGAGCGCGGAATGTGACCGCATAGGCCAAAGACTTTTCGTCCTCGCCCAGCTGGTCGCCGGTGTACACGTCGAACAGCTCGATGCTTTCGAGGCTGCTTCCAGCGGCATCGACAATAACCTGCTTGAGTTCAGCGGCCGTAACGTTGGTGGACACCGTGAAAGCCAGGTCCTGCTTGACCGGCGGGAAGGTGGAAATCGGCTTGGCCTGCACCGGCTTGCCGCTCAACGTGGCGAACAGCGCGGTCAAATCCAATTCGAAGGCCGCGGAATGGGCCGGGAAGCCCAACGCCTCGTTGACATGCGGGTGAAGCTCGCCGACCATACCGACGAATACGTCACCAGCCATCACACGAGCCGCACGACCCGGATGCCATTGCGCCGGCACATCTTCAGCCTTCGGCTGATCCAGCGTGAGAGCTGCACCAATACGGTCGGAGATGCGCTGCACCGCCTCGACGGCGTCAGACCAATCCACTGCGCGGCGCTCGCCCAGCCAACCGGAGTCAACGGCGTTGCCGGTCAGAATGCCAGCAACATGCATCGGCTGGTCCGGAAGACCGGCATCAAGCGCGGCAAGCTGCTCGTCCGTCGGCTTGACTGCACCCGGCAGTGCCGGAATCGCCGGAGCGTTCGGATCCCACAGATACACGTGGCCGATCTCATACAGCGACACATTCTCCACGCCGCGACGCAGATTGCGCTGAACGGTCTGTGCCAACGTCGGAATAATGTCACGACGCAGGAACGGACGATCACCGGCGAGCGGGTTGGCGATCTCCACGCTGACGTTCTTCGTCTCAGCGACGTCCAGCGCGAAGTTCTTGTAATCCTCATCGCCGACGAACGGGTAGCTCAACGTTTCCACCATGCCGTATTCGGCAAGTTCATCGGCAACCTGGCGCTTGCGCAGCTGCTTAGCAGTCAGACCGACCTGACCTTCGACCGGTGCCGGCGGCACGGTGACGGGAATCTCGTCATATCCGACAAGACGCGCCACTTCCTCAACCAGATCGCACGGCTCGTTCAAGTCGGGGCGCCAACTTGGAGGCGCCACGGAAAACTCGCCGTTGCCGCCTCCTGCGACGGAGCAACCGATGTCGGTAAGAATGTCGCTGATGGTGTTCACGTCCGTGTCAAGTCCGGCCACACGAGCCACTTCCGAAGCCTTGAACAGGATCGGACGGCGGTTAGAGACGGTATTGAAGTCGGTCGGGTGCTCGCTCGGCTCGCCATTGCCGTACCTAACCATCAGTTCGGCGGCCATTTGGGCGGCTGCCGGCTGCAGCTGGTCGTCCACACCGCGTTCGAAACGACGGGAGGCTTCGGACGGAATCTTGTGACGGCGTGCGGAACGCGCGATCGACACCTGATCGAAGTGCGCGGATTCCAGCAGGATGTTCTTGGTTTCGGCAGTGACCTCGCCATACATGCCGCCCATCACGCCTGCGATGCCAAGCACACGGGAGCCGCGTTCGCCATTCGGGGAATCGGTGATCAGCAGATCCTCGACGCTCAAATCGTGATCCTTGCCATCCAACGTGGTGAGCTTCTCACCTTCGTTGGCGCGACGCACCACGATCGGTCCTTCGATCTTATCCAGATCGTAGGCATGCATCGGCTGTCCCAAGTCGAGCATCACGTAGTTGGTGACATCCACTGCCAAGGAGATGGAACGCATGCCTGCGCGGGTCAGGCGGCGACGCATCCAATTCGGCGTATGGCTGGCCGGATCGAAGCCCTTGACCGCGCGAGCGTAATAGCGATCGCATCCAACCACACCGTGAATCGGATTATTGTCGTCGACGATCACTTCGATGTCGGTCTTGGTGCCTTCCGGCAGGCCCTTGGTGATCGGCGCCTTCTCGTTCAGGGCGACAGCCGGATCGGTGTAGGCCGCACCGGTGGAATGATGGTATTCGCGAGACACGCCACGGTATGAGAACGCGTAGCCGCGATCCGGAGTGATGTTGATCTCCAGCAGCGGCTCGTCCAAGTGCAGCAGGTGCATGGCGTCGTCGCCCGGCTGGAGCTTCTCATACTCTTCCGGGGTGAAGCCGTACTTGCGAAGCAGGATGATGCCGTCATGGCTATCACCCAATCCAAGCTCACGTTCGGAAGCGCACATGCCGTTGGAGATATGGCCGTAGGTCTTGCGCGGTTCGATCTTGAAATCGCCCGGCAGCACAGCGCCAGGAAGCGTTACGACGACCTTTTCGCCTGCGGCCATGTTCGGCGCGCCGCAGATGATGCCGCGCGGCACCTTGTTGCCGTTCTCATCGGTCTCGTTGTATTCGTCGCCGACGTCGACGTGGCACCAGTTGATGATCTTGCCGTTCTTCTGCGGTTCCGGAGTGGCGTCGACCACGTAGCCGACGACGATCGGACCGACCAGCTGGGAGGTGTGGATCTCTTCCTCTTCGAGACCGACCTTCACCAGATCTTTGGCAAGCTGTTCGTACGTAAGGCCTTCCGGAACCTCGACATGGTCCTTGAGCCAATCAATGTCAACCATTGGCATGGGTCAATCACTCCCCCATCACAAACTGTTCGCTGAATCGCACGTCGCCTTCGACCAGGTCGTGCATGTCGTTGATGTCGTGGCGCAGCAGCAGGGTACGTTCCACGCCCACGCCGAAGGCGAAGCCGGTGTAGACCTCAGGATCGAGGCCTGCAGACTTCAGCACATTCGGGTTGACCATGCCGCAGCCGCCCCATTCGAGCCAGCCTGCGCCGCCCTTCTTATCGGGGAACCACAGGTCGAGTTCGGCGCTCGGCTCGGTGAACGGGAAGTAGCTCGGACGCAGACGGGTCTTGGCTTCCGGGCCGAACATGGCCACGGCAAGCTTATCGAGCACGCCCTTCAGGTCGGCCATGGTCAGATGCTTGTCGACCGCAAGAGCCTCCACCTGGTGGAACACCGGCGTATGGGTGGCGTCGAGCTCATCGGTGCGGAACACGCGGCCCGGGCATGCGATGTACAGCGGCACGCCACGGGTGAGCAGACCACGCACCTGATCGGAGGAGGTCTGGGTGCGCAGCACCATGTTGGATCCGACGAATCCTGCGGCGTCCTTGGCCTGATTGCCCTTGACGTAGAAGGTATCCTGCATCTGGCGTGCCGGATGATCGGGGCCGAAGTTCAGCGCGTCGAAGTCGTACCATTCGGTTTCCACTTCAGGACCGTCGGAAATCTGCCAGCCCATGGAAATGAAGAAGTCTTCGACATCCTCCATCAGTTTCGGCAACGGATGGCGCGCGCCAAGCGGCTTGCGATTGACCGGAAGGGTCATGTCCACGGTTTCGGCGGCAAGCGCACGGGCCTCTTCCTCGGCTTTGACCTGCTGTTCCTTGGTGCCATACGCACGACCGAAATCGGCGCGCAGCTTGCCCATGATCTTGCCGGCGTCTTTCTTCTGGTCCTTCGGCAGCGCGCCGATGGCCTTGCTGGCCTGCGTCATCGCGGATTCCGCTCCGGCGTACTGCGTCTTGATGGCTTTCAATTCCTCCATGCTGGAGGCGTTTTCGATTTTCGCGATGCCCTCGGCAACCGCATCGGTTACCGCTTGGGCGTCGAATACCGCACCTTCTGCCACGAGATACCTTTCTCATTTCCCGTTTGTTTTACGCGAAAAACGCGCAATTTCAACGTTTTCCGACTTTACATTCTTTCAACATGACTCGACATAGCCAAGCTCAGCAGCATTACCGCCGAACTGGTGCCGAGGTTCAAGGATTCCGCTTTGCCATAGAGCGGTATGGACACGATCCTATCGGTTCGTTCCAAAACTTCCTTGGTCAATCCGCGTGCCTCATTGCCGAACAACACCGCTTTGGCGCCGGCAAGCGTTTCCGGCGCAGCGATTACATCCGTCAGGGATTCCGGCTGCCGGGAATCCGTGCCATATACATCGGCCGCATACACTGCCAACTCGTGAGTATCGCACCATGCGAAGAAGTCGTCCGTTCCCATGGTCAGAATCGGAAGGTGGAACAGTGATCCCACGGTGGAGCGGATCACTTTCGGATTGAACACGTCCACGCAGTCGTCGACCAATACCACGGCGGAGCAGCCGGCCGCGTCGGCGGAACGAATCACGGTTCCGGCGTTACCGGGATCGCGGACCTGCCAAAACGCGGCGACCATCGCATGCTCGTCGAAATCGTCCGGAGCGGCGGACGAATCGAGGAAAGCCTGCATGTCCGCGACGGCAAGCACGCCTTGCGCGTCGGCGCTCATACGGTGCATCACCGCATGAGTGACCTTGTGCACATACACGCCGGATTGCATGGCCTTGCCCGCCATCTGCGCGACGACAGGTGTCGCAAACGAGGCATCGGGCTGTGCCGACTCGACCTCAACGTAGAGATCCTCGACAAGTCCTGGATGCCATGTCAGCAGCTCGCGCACCGATTGCGGGCCTTCCACCATGAAACGGCCAGACCGTTTCCGCCCTTTTCGATCGGCGAGTTCGGACACGCGGCGAACGCGCTCCGACTTGGGATTCGCAATGACTTCGGATTTTATAGGCATACGCGTTAGCCTAACACCATTGCCACAACGAATGCCCCATCCATGTCACGTTTTTAATTCAGAAAACTTTCCAGATTCATTCCAGCAGCAGTCGCAGCAGACCAGCCAGAGGGCGCAGTTCGGTCGCGATATGCAGGGTCCGACAAATGATTCCAGCGACTCTGCCGACTCGCAGGATTCCAATACCGATAACAATTCTCCGGATTCGCAGCAGTCCGGCAACGCACAGAGCGATGCCCCAGCGCTGGCAAAACCACTATGCTGTTACTGATTTCCGGGCTTGCGAATCCCACAGAGGGAAAAGTGTTGTGCAACGGCAGCGATTTGTCACAGCAGGATCGTCACCCTTCGCCTTGCCCCGTATTCGACATGTCATGAATTTGGCAGGTCGGGTACGGGGCTTTTGCGCATCCATGAAAGACATGCACGGCTTGCGAGTGTTTCTTGCCACTTTCGATTGGTTTGCGAGCATCAGTTCGTTACACTGATTATCTGATTATTGTCTGATTGCGGTTGGGAGTGCGACATCATCCCATGAATGTTGGAGGTACAAGCATGGATGTCACGGTGTATTTAGGAGCTCACGAAGGCGACAACCCCGTATATAAGCAAGCCGTGGTGGAACTGGCCACATGGATCGCCCAAAACGGGCACCGCTTGGTATATGGCGGTTCCGACGAGGGACTGATGGCGGTGATTGCCGACACCGTGCTTGAGCAGGGTGGCGAGGTGACCGGCATCGAGGCGCAGATGTTCGTGGACAAGGGTGTCGCGCACAAGAATCTGACCCAGCTCACCATCGTGCCGAATATCACCGAACGGCGTACTCGCATGATCGAGCTTGGCGACGTGTTCATCGCCTTCCCCGGCGGCACGGGAACGTTGGAGGAGATCAGTGAGGTTGTGTCGAAGGTTTGCCTTGACCAGTTGACGCAGCCTTGCATTTTCTACAATCTCAACGGTTTCTACGATGACATGAAGGCGTTGCTGCAGCGCATGATCGACGATGGCTTCTCCACAGGGGAACGCCAGCATGGTATCTATTTCGCTTCGGATCTTGCCGAGATAGAGCATATTATCGCCATGCACAAGGCATAGGCGGCTCAGTAAGGTCGTTTTTATTCGACAGGTTTTTCAAGAAAACGGGGACGCCCAAACGACCCTCATAATCGGCCGGAATATCCTCCAACCGGCCCATCACAACCAACATGCATCCACATGCCCCGCAGCGCATCCGGTCAACTCCGGGATGCTTCGTTTGCCGAACTTACTGATCGGATGGAACCCGTATCCGTCGGCCACGCGAAGAATGGATTTGCGTTTTATTGTCTGCATGATTTACAGTTTCGTTACCATGAACATCCCGTTTGTCCTGCTGTACATTTTCCTCGGCGGCGTGCTCCTGTTCTCCGCCTATTCGCTCTGGGAGAAAGACAAAAACAATCGGAGGTAATGCAGAATGGACAGCAAGGCACTTCTTTCCTTGAACCATTTAAGCGTCTGGTACACCGCAGATCACCCCTTACTTTCTGATTTGCACTGGATCTAGGGGCAGCGGAAGATCAGTCATTTCAGTATTTCACATTCCGGGAATATCTAACGTATGTGGCGGCGTCCTATGGTGTCCCGCTGCCAGATGTGTCTGACCTCATAAGGGGATTTCACTTTGAGGACTATGCCAATGTTCTTCTATCGGTCGCGGATCTTCTTCCACTGCCTGCCATAGCGCTTGCCCGCGGAGTAGCCGCGCGTGAAATGCTTGTACTGCCGCTCCGCTTCCTTGCGATGCTTCTCACAGTATTGCTCGCCGTCCTCGCAAAGGTTCGGGCAGCCGGGGTGGCGGCAGGGGCGTCTTGGTTTTCTCGGCATGCGTGCCGCCTCCTTTCGGACAATAGAAAAGCCCCGAAAGGATTGCTCCTTTAGAGGCTTGAAATAGGTCGTCCGGACCGCGTTCTCCTTCTTTCGGCTTGTTATCTACGATGGGCGCCATGGGTGCTTATAGAGAGTGGTTCGCGGTAACGCTACGCTTGCAAGACGGTTGAAACCTGAGTATTTATTTAATCCAGTTAGGCGTAGTGCTTTGTGATGCACATTGGCAATAAAAATCTTGAAAGACGATAAGCGGCTATGCGGGAATTACTACATGAGGATGATTTCCTACGATATACCCTGCAGAGCAAAGGCAAGGTATATTTGTGGGAAACGAGTAATCAATATGCATGAACGGCGCATGTCACCAAGGAGATGGTTTCGACATGGACAAGGATTTCCTTGCGATTTTTAATGCCATAAAGGCTGATGGGGCGAATGCAGACTACACCAAGCGCGGCATCGATCCGCTCTACTCCGTCGGGGCTGGCGCTCGCATCGTGGTCATCGGGCAGGCACCAGGCGCGGTGGCGGAAGAGACGCGCATCCCCTGGAACGACAAGTCAGGAGAACGTCTGCGCGATTGGCTGGGTGTTTCTCGCGAGACGTTTTATGATCCTGAGCGGGTGGCGCTTCTCCCCATGGACTTTTATTTTCCGGGACATGGCAGGTCGGGCGATCTACCGCCGCGCAAGGGATTCGCCGAGCAGTGGCATCCTGCACTCTTGGCGCTCATGCCCAATGTTCGGCTCACTGTGCTTGTGGGCGCATATGCCGTCCGCAGGTACCTGCATCTCAAGAATTCGGACAGCCTTACAACCGTGGTGCGCGATTATGATGCCTATATCGGCCGGGGATTCTTCCCTTTGGTGCATCCGTCGCCGCGCAACCAGCTATGGATGAGCAGGAATCCTTGGTTCGAGGCCGAGACCTTGCCTGCACTCAAGGCACAGGTCAACGCGGCGCTTGAACAGAGGTAAGTGGTTACGAAATCATCTGTGACGATAACTTCCAGCCATACAAGGAGGTTCATTCATGCAGAGAAGGACGTTGGGGACTCGTGAGGCGCTTGAAGGCATCCTCGAAGATGCCGCGACGCCAACGAGAGCGTTCGCGAGTGACTATGGTTATGACCTCGTCAGTCTTCTGCTGCCCGGTGATGAATGCTCGTATGTGATGGGCAACCCGCCGTTCATCGGCCATCAGCAGCACACGCAGCAGATCAAGGATGATATGGAACTGGTGTGCGGCAAGGCCGGAGGCTCGCTGGATTATGTGGCTGGATGGTATTTTAAAGCTATTGATTTCCTTGACGGGAATCCCTCCGCGCAATTCGCGTTCGTATCCACGAATAGCATCACACAAGGCCAGCACAAGTCGCCCCGCTATTCAAGCATGTGGTCGAACGAGGGTGGCGTATCCGGTTCGCTCACCGTACGTTCTGCTGGGACGCTCAGACTACGGACAATGCGAACGTGCATGTCGTCATTGTCGGATTCGGCAGAGGCACAAACGCTCCTGCGTTGTATGAATACGACGACATTAACGGTGAACCTGTGGAAGCACGTCCGGCTCATATCAACGGTTATTTATTGGATGCGTCTGATGTGTTCGTGGAGGCGAGGAGTCAGAAGACCGGTCCGTAAGGTCTTTGCCGTCCCGGATGGAAGAAATTCTGTAGGAATAAGGAGAGCCTCCCCAATTTGGAGAGGCTCTCCTTATAACCAATCTGGCTACCTTCTGATTACCCTTGGAGTCCAAAACAGCTTGATTTCAAGGGAAACTGGGTATAGGCCTCAGATGTGGAAGTACAGCTCGTACTCCAGCGGGGTCGGAGCCAGGCGGGCCTGGTCGATTTCGCCACGCTTGATGCCGATCCAGGTTTCGATCAGGTCGTCGGTGAAGACGTCGCCTGCGGTGAGGAAGTCATGATCTTCCTCAAGGGCATCCATGGCCTCTGCCAGGGAGCTCGGAACCTGCTTGATGCCTGCGTGCTCTTCCGGCGGCAGCTCGTACAGATCCTTGTCGACCGGCTCCGGAGGCTCGATGTGGTTCAGGATGCCGTCCAGACCTGCCATCAGCTGTGCGGAGAAGGCGAGGAACGGGTTGCAGGACGGATCCGGAGCACGGAACTCGATGCGCTTTGCAGCCGGGGAGGTGCCGGCCAGCGGGATACGGATGGCGGCGGAGCGGTTGCGTGCGGAGTACACCAAGTTGACCGGAGCTTCGAAGCCCGGGACCAGACGGTGGTAGGAGTTCAGGGACGGGTTGGTGAAGGCCAGCACGGAGGAGGAGTGCTTGATCAGGCCGCCGATGTACCAGCGGGCAAGGTCGGACAGACCACCGTAGTTCTTCTCATCGTAGAACAGCGGCTTGCCGTCCTTCCACAGGGACTGGTGGCAATGCATGCCGGTGCCGTTGTCGCCTGCGATCGGCTTCGGCATGAAGGTTGCGGCCTTGCCTGCCAGAGCGGCGGTCTCGTGAACGACGTACTTGTACTTCATCAGGTCATCGCCTGCGTGCTGCAGAGAGTTGAAGCGGTAGTTGATCTCCTGCTGGCCAGCGCCGGCGACCTCGTGATGGGAACGCTCGAGGATCAGACCGACCTTCTGCAGGTTGGCGACCATGTCGTCACGCAGATCCTGGGTGTGGTCGATCGGCGGAACCGGGAAGTAGCCGCGCTTGACGCGGTTCTTGAATGCGATGTTCGGGGTGCCGTCGTCTTCGGTGTCGACGCCGGAGTTCCACGGAGCTTCGATGGAGTCGACCTCGTAGAAGGAGCGCTGCATGCTGTTCTCGAAGCGCACCTTGTCGAAGATGAAGAACTCGGCTTCCGGAGCGAAGGAAGCGGTGTCGGCGATGCCGGTGGACTTCAGGTAGGCCTCGGCCTTGCCTGCAACCTGACGCGGATCGCGGGAGTACGGCTCGTCGGTCAGCGGGTCGACGATGGAGAAGGCCACGTCGAGGGTCTTGTGCTTGCGGAACGGATCGACGAATGCGGTGGAAACGTCCGGCACCAGCTTCATATCGGATTCATTGATGGCCTGGAAGCCTTCCACGGAGGAGCCATCGAACGGCATGCCGTCGGTGAAGGCGTCCTTCAGGAATTCGCTTGCCGGCACGGTGAAGTGCTGCTGAACACCGATCAGATCAGTGAAGCGAACGGAGACATACTCGATGCCTTCCTTGTTGATAAGGGCCTCAGCATCAGCCTTGGTTTCAAGTGCAGTCACGGGACCGCTCCTTTCGAATAAGTAACTTACAGGCTCTTAGTCTAGGAACGCGCGTTTCGCTCACTCGCCAATTGGGTTACGAGAATGTTTCGTAATGACATATTCGAAGGATGATTTCGCGAAAAACTGGGGTTCAATTGTTACGAACGCTCGTATTTGCCTCTGCAAAACCGTTCAATTTGTGGACATTCGTGTCGTCATGTCGCTTGCGACGTCCATTTCTTTTCTCAAAAACCTTACCGCATGCGCGCAGGCCAGCGGAAGGTAACGGAGATATGAAAAAGGAACCTCGATAACGTGTTCATCGAGGTTCCCATATGTAAGCCGGCTTTACGATTCCAGGAAAATCAGCGGCCACGCATAGCACGACGGCTGATGCGCTGCGGGTGCATCGGGTCGACGCCCTTCGGAATGCCCATGCCGTTCTTCATCTGCAGAGTGCGCAGACGCTCGTTGAGGATGTTCAGCTCGGTCTTGGTAAGCATGAAGCGGCTCTTCGGATGGATGGCTGCCATCAGCTTGTTCTTGTGGCTGGTCGGCTGGTAGCTCTTGCACTTGAGCACGGTCTTGCGCAGATTCTTCAGGCTCGTCTGATTCTTGCCCTGGCCGACGTAGATACGGTAGACGGGAATATCGGAACCGGCGGTCACACCCTTGATATTCTGCTCCTGACGGTCCATGGCACGCTTGACGCGATTGTAATCGCCCTCGCCGAGCAGATAAATGCCGTTGTAACCGGTGCCGCGCCAAATGGCGTCTTTGGTCTTCGGATCAACCCACACCGGCTCCTGCGGAAAGTTGAAGCCAGCCTTGTTAATGTTGCCGAGCACGCTGATGGCAGCACCCTGACGCCCTTCAAGCTTGGCGTATCCGACTTTGTCGGCACGGTTGGTGAGCATCATGGTGGCGAACAGCAGGCCAAGCATGATGGCGAGGATCATGGACGTGATCCATCCGATCACCGACCACTTGAACACGATGCCAAGCACCACGAACACAACGATCGGCGCCACGAACACGCCGCCGCACAACCACGGAAGAGCCTTATCTTCGGCGTGGGTGTACTTGAAGATCTGAATGATCTGCTTGATGGTGCTTTGCTTCTTCTTTGGCTCTTCTTTGTCTGCCATCGACTTCCTCACTTGGTTATGCGGTTACTCACACTGGAACGGTAGTTTATCAGGAACCATGCCATATCGCACGGTTTCCGCCGTTTTTCCTTGATTGACGGGGATTATCGGGTATGTAGAGGCCTGCCATCCGCCTTAAGCAGCGCCTCGCCGAACGATTCACTGAAGGTGGGATGCGGGTGAATGAGCCTCGCCGCGGCGGCGAGCGGCACCCGGTTGCCGACCAATTGTTCGGCTTCCGCGATCAGATCGCTGGCGAGCGGGCTTACGATATGCACGCCAAGCACGAGGGGAACATCCGGAGCGCCTGCCATCGCACCGCTGACGATGGTCATGGATCCGCCTTCCCCACTCATGAGCATACGCGAGTTGGACAACATGGGATATGCGGTTTCCTGCGGATTGATGATGGTTTCACACGATTTCGCATCGTCGAGTGCAAGACCGACGCTTGCCGCTTCAGGGAAAGAGAACACGACTTGCGGCACGGTTTCGTCGGATACCGGCTTGGGGTCAAGTCCTGCGATGGTTTCGGCGATGGTGATGCCCTGTTCAAACGCGCGATGAGCTAAAGCATGCCCCGGAGTGATGTCGCCCAAGGCCCATACGCCCTCCACATTCGTACGCCCATACGCGTCGGTCGAAACATAACCGCGTTCCTCCAATTCGATGCCGTTGGATGTGAACCAGCCGGCATCGGTGTTCGGCATACGTCCGATAGCAGCAAGCACCACTTCACCATATGCGGTGCGCTCCTCCTCGCCGCCGCCTTGCCTGTAATGCACGGTGGCGCCCAAATTCGCACCGGTATCCACGTAATCCACCGACGTACGCGTCACCACGCTGATGCCGCGACGTTTGAGCTCGCGGGTCAACGTCATCGAAGCCCGCTTCTCCCAAGACGACAGCACGCGGTCCTTGCGGATCAGCAACGTCACTTCGCATCCCGCGGCATTCCACAACGAAGCGAATTCCAACGCCACCGCACCCGCTCCGACAATCACCGCACTGGACGGGAACGTATCCAATTCCAAAGCCTGCGTCGAATCGATCAACGCACCTGAAAACGGGTTGCCCGGCAATGGTAACGGTCGCGATCCGGTCGCCAGCACAATATCTTCGCCTTTGATGGTAAGCTCCGACCCGACGGGTTCCTCCACTCCCGCCTTGAAGGAACGCATGACCTGCGCTTCTCCCCCGGCCGGCGCGACATGCACATCATGAACGTCCCTCAACTCAGCCTCGCCGCGGAACACCGTGACGCCGCGATGCGACAGCAATCCCGCCAACCCCTTCGTCATCGTCTCCACCGTGGACGTACGGAAGTCACGTAATTTGCCGAAATCAATGCTCTGTAAGGTGGCACTGATGCCCATACGTTCCGCCTGGCGTATGTTCTGCGCACTGTGTGCGGCCGTCAGCAACGCCTTCGACGGAATGCAACCACGATTGAGGCAGGTGCCTCCCAACGTTTTGTCGCGTTCGATGAGCGCCACCGTTTTGCCGAGCTGCGCGGCACGCAATGCCGTGGAATATCCTCCTGGTCCCGCTCCGATGATGACAATGTCGAAATGCTGTTCAGTCATGCCTGCCCTCGTTGATTCGTGCGTTACAACTGGTTACATGGTAATGGAAAAGCCGTCGGTTTTCGCCGACGGCTTGAAAAAGCAACTGCGATTCTCGCAGAATGGATCACTCGGGCCAGTGTCCACGCTTCTGATAGCGCGGCTTCGGCAGACGCCAGCGACGCATCTGGATGGCACGGCTCCACGCGTAGGAACCGGAACGCATGCCCTTGGCCACGGACTGCTCGCCGAACTTTTCAATGAGCTTCTTCTTGAGCTTGCGCCACATGATCACGATGTCGATGATCACCGCAAACAGATAGATGTACATAAGCAGCATCAACGGCAATGCCAACGCCGGCCACTTGTAGGTCACGAAAATCGAACCGATCAAAATGACGAAGGCGACCGGAATGAAGAACTCACCCAAGTTGAAGCGGGCATCGACGTAGTCGCGGATGTATATACGCCACGGCAGACGCTCGGACTTCGGCATATGGTTGATGTCGCCCTTCTGCATGGCATCGTATTCGGCGTTTTCACGCTCGCGCATACGCGCCTTGGCGGCCTTGCGGCTCGCTTCACGATCCTTGGGAACCAGCGGACGGAGATTCTGCGCCTGGGCATCCTTGCGCTTCGGCGTCGGACGCCCCTTGCCGGCAGTAGGCTCCGCAGCCTTCTTCCCGACAGGCTCCTGGTCCGCATCTTCCTTCTTATTAAACACACTCATGCCTATAGAGCGTAAATTGACGTATCGACGCCTTGCCTCATTCATGTCAACGATTGGACGTGATTGGTTCGACGGATACAATGGTCATTCGATAGCATGCGGCGGCACGTTTCCAAGATGCGTATATGCCGCATATATAAGGAGGAGCAGTATGGCAGTTTTACATGCCGATGAGATTCGCGCGCGCGTCGAAGCGGATTTTGACCGCATTGTCGACGTGCTGAACAAGAAAATCGCGTTGCAGTCCATTTCCGCAAAAGGCATTACCGCGGATCATATGAAACAGTCCGCGCAATTCGTGGCCGAAGAGCTGAACAAGGTAGGTGTCGATGCGCATGTGGTGCAGTCGCACAATCCCGATAGCACGCCGGGCGCTTGGGAGGTCATCGGTTCGAAAATCGTCGATATCGACGCTCCAACCGTGCTGTTGTACGCGCATCACGACGTGCAGCCGGTGCCCGATGCCAGCGTATGGAACACCAACCCATTCGTCGGCACGGTAATCGACACACGCCTGTACGGACGCGGCGCGGCCGATGATGGCGGCGGAATCGCCATTCATTCCGGCGCATTGCAGGCGCTCGGCGACGATTTGAAGGTCAATATCAAAGTCTTCATCGAAGGCGAAGAGGAAATGGGATCGCCAAGCTTCATTCCCTTCATCGAGGAGCATAAGGACGAATTCGATTCCGATGTGATCATCGTCGCCGACTCGGGCAATTGGTCCGCTGAAATCCCCTCGCTCACCACGTCGCTGCGAGGCAATACCGATATTGACGTGCACGTCAAGGCGCTGCATCATCCGGTGCATTCCGGCCAGTACGGCGGACCGATCCTCGATGCGAACACGCTTGCCTCCATGCTGATCGCTTCCATGTATGACGAGCATGGCGATTTGGTGGTGCCGGGCATCGCCTCAGAAGATCCAATCGGCGGACTGCAGCGAGATATGGATGAGGCAACCGTACGTGCGGATGCCGGCATCGTCGACTCTTATCATCTGGCCGGTACCGGCTCCCTGGCCGCACGTCTGTGGACCAAGCCGAGCGTGACCGTCATCGGCTTCGATGCTCATCCAGTGGAGGGATCGTTCAACGTGATCTCCCCTGAAACGACGTTCCGTCTCAGCCTGCGCACCGCTCCAAACCAGCGTCCGGAAGAGGCTCAGGAAGCACTTGCCAGGTTCATGGTCGAGCATGCTCCGTTTGGCGCCGAAGTGTGGGTCGACAAGCTTGATAATGGCATGGGTTGGGCCATGGATCCAAATGCCGAGGCTACCAAAGACGCCATGGACGCCATGGAAGAGGCGTTTGGCGTGGCTCCGGTCAATAAGGGCGAAGGCGGCTCGATTCCGTTCATTCCGGAATTGCAGCGTATTTTCCCGGACGCGCAGGTACTGGTCACCGGTCCCGAGGATCCGAAGGCCAACGCGCACAGCCCGAACGAATCCATCAGTCTTCCCAGCCTGAAAAACAATGTGATCACCGAAGCGCTGCTGCTTGACAAGCTTGCCAAGTAGCGGATATCACATATCTTTTTGAGAAAAACAACGGGCAAATGCGAAGGGCGTTCCATTCCATACAACGAATGAAACGCCCTTCGCAAATCCGCCGCGCATTCAACAAACCTCGTACTGCGCAGCCCTGCTCCGATTAATTGCCAGTGCCGGTAAAAGCCCAATGCCAGTAACCGGTGAAATAAGCGCAAGACAACGCAATCACCGGCACGGCCACGCAAATCACGTAAAACAGCCAATCGACGGCATGTAAGCTCGATTTCCTAGCCTGGCTTCGCGGAGCGTCCGCGCCGAAACCACGAGCTTCCATGGCGGTGGCGAGTTTCGTGCCGCGTCGAATCGACACGACCAGCAGACTGAACGCCTGCGAGAACACACGTTTGACGGCGCTGCCGTCGCCCAATCCACGAGAACGACGGGACTGCCCAAGCGCACGCCAATCATCCTGCAGCAAAGTAAACATGCGCATGCCAGCCAAACCGCCATACACGAAACGCGACGGCAAATGCAGAATCTGCACCAGACCATCGGCCAAATCAGTCGGATCAAGACCAAGCGCAAGAATCACGCCGGGAACGGCAATGGCCGCCACACGCAGGAACGTGGCCAACGCCAAGTACAACGATCCCTGCGAAATCACAACGACATCACCGAGATTGACCAGCACGGCCCCGGAGGTCTTGCCATACAACGACACGGAAATGAAACTTCCCGAAGCGGCAATCCACACCGGCCAGGTTTTACGAAGCACCGTCCACGGAGCGACGCCGCCAATCCAGAGCAACAACACCTCCAATGCGAGTGCCACGGACGCGGAGACCACGTCCAGCGTCACGAACATGGGAATACATAGTATCAGCGCGCCGATGAAACGGCTGACCGGATTGATTTTTGCCACGAACCATGACGGCGATGCCGGCTTGGCATCGTCATGACGTTCCTTGTGCGGTACCACGCTGATGGTTTCCAACTGTTCCATCTCACTCCCCCTCGCTTACGAGAACGCGACGCGCTCCCAACGTTTCGATCAATGGTTCGTCATGGGTGACCATGATGACGGAACAGCCGGCGTCACGCGCACCGGCGATCAGTTTCACCATTTCCGTCCATGTGGTGAAGTCTTGGCCGAACGTCGGCTCGTCCATCACCAAGACTTTCGGCGCGGCGGCCAGCATGGAGGCAACGGAAAGCCTTCTTTTTTCGCCGCCCGATAATGTGAACGGATTAGCTTGAGCGAATCTAGCAAGATTCATACGCTCAAGCATGTTGTCGGCTATAGCGTAAGACTCTTCTTCGCTCTTGCCCATGGATTTGGGGCCGACCGCCGCTTCGTCACGCACGCTGGATGCGACGAACTGGTGTTCCGGCTCCTGGAACACCATGCCGATCCGTCCGAGCAGATCCCGACTTTTCCAAGTGAAGACGTCGTTCTCCCTACGTGCGGGAACCATGGTCTCATCCATGCTCACACGGCCGGAAATCGGCTTGAGCAAGCCGGCCAAAGTCAACGCGAGCGTGGATTTTCCCACGCCGTTTTTGCCGGTCAGTGCGGTGATCTCGCCAGCATGGAACACGAGGTTCACATGCTCGCCAAGCGCGAAGTCACGCCCGAAGCTGAGATCCTCCGTTCGCAGAACAACATCTCCCGACGATTGGCTGGATTCGGGGGTATGACTTTCGATGGTGCGTCCTGGAACCCATGCGCCGCCCTTTGCGAGCACCGATGCCATGCTGCCGAACACTTCTTCCGGAGTGCCGTCTGCGATGACGCCGCTGACATGCGAGTCGGCCTCCGGCTTGCCGAGTACGATAACCCGATCCACCAGATCAAGCCATACGTCAATATGGTGTTCCACCACCACCAAGGTTTCACGGGTCTGTTCCAGCACATGGCGTACCGCATCATGCACTTCCTTGACGCCCTCCGGATCGAGGTTGGCCGTCGGTTCGTCGAGCAGCAGCAGTCCGGGATGCATGGCGAGCACGCCGGCCAAGGCCAGACGCTGGCGCTGGCCGCCGGACAGTCTGCGTGTGGAGCGGTCAAGTTTCATGTAGCTGAGTCCAACAATGTCGAGCGAGGAACGGACCCTGCTCCAAATCTCATCTTTCGGCAGATTCAGATTTTCACAACCGAAAGCGGTGTCATCGCCCACACGTTCCAGAATCGTCTGCGCGTCAGGATCCTGCAACACCAATCCGGAACGTCCGCGTGCCTGACGGGCGTCCACTCCGTCAATCAGCAGCTCTCCTTCAAGCTCGCCTTCGTCATCGCCGCCGAGCACGCCGGCAAGACCGGACATCAACGTCGATTTTCCAGCGCCGGAAGCGCCCAACAACAACACGCGCTCCCCTGGCTGTATGGTGAAATCCACATGCCTTAACGCGAAATCCTTACGTGAGGCGTGTCGCCATCCCCAATCGCGTGCGACCACCCCGGCTGCGGAAAACGATTTTTCTGCATCAGTACCCATGAATCGTTCTTTCATCCCTCTTGCATTCCGCGTTTGCAGAACGAACACGCATCAAAGAAGTCCCGTATCCACCACTGTGAATGCGATACGGGACTTCATTAACGAATCGTCATACCAAGGCCTTCGCACGGCCGGATTCGAAACGGTCAAGCACGCCTGTTTTAGCGATGGCCTGCTGCAGCAGATACATCAGGACTCCAGCCACCAGAGCGCCGGAAATAACGGAAGTGACGCAGCTGACGACAATACGCAAACCTGCCCAAGCAGGATTCACGGTCCAGTTATACAGGAAGCATCCCAAGCCGGCGAGGGTTCCAGCGATGGTGGTCGACAGCAAATCCCAACGTTTGTATGCAAAAATCGCAAAACCGATTTCGGCAGTGAGGCCCTGGCAGATACCGATAATCAAAGAACCGCCGATGCCCCACGGATTGCCCATGGCAAGTTCCAGAGCGGCGGCAAGGGTTTCAGCGAACAACGCAGCACCAGGCTTTCGCACGATGATGGCGGCCAGCGGACCCGCAAACAGCCAGATGCCGTTCAACAAGCCTTCGAAGCCCGGCGTCACCGCTTCGAAAAGCGTAATCGGAGCGGCGCAGATGACATCCCAGCCCCAGAAAATCACGCCAGCCGCAACCGCGATGATAGCGGCCACGACGATGTCAACAACTCGCCATTTATTGTTATGCTTCTTCACCACGGAAGATTCATTTACGGTCATGAATGTGCCTTTCTCTATGTCAAGGCACGGGAAAAGAGAGACGTCCGTGCGCCGGCATTACCCGGTATACGTTCATACGGTTGAAGCGCTTGCTTCCTCTCAGCCATACGGCCCCCGTGTCTGCGCTTGATACTACACAAGGCACAAGATTTTCACAAGGGTCATTTCATTTCGCTTCGTTTTCCACCCAGACGTTCCCCGGATGAGCTGTGAATCCGCAGCCGCATTAGGCCACTGTCCATACCGCAGGTCATGACGGCCTGGATACGTGCCCCGCACATCACATAGGTCTGTGCATCAACGATTCGGCCAGATTCCTGAACGTCTCGCCAATGCCATCGGCGCGCAACGCGCCATCCTCGTTCAACACGGCGGGGCGGCCGGCCTCACCGGTCTCACGCAATTCCGGCTCCAACGGTAGCTGTGCGAGCAAAGGAACATCATAGCCAAGGCTTTCGGTCAACTGCTCCGACACACGCGCACCCCCACCTTCGCCGAAAATCCGCAGGCGTTCGCCCTGATGCTCGTAATAGCTCATGTTCTCCACAACGCCGCGTACCTTCATCGGTACCTGCAATGCCACCAGGCCGGAGCGGACCGCAATGTCCGAGGCGGATGGCTGCGGCGTGGTGACCACCACCAGTTCCGCGTTCGGCAGAGCCTGCGCCACGGAAATCGCCATGTCGCCGGTACCTGGTGCCAAGTCGAGCAGCAGCACGTCAGGCTCGCCCCACCATACGTCTGAAAGGAATTGTTCAAGAGAACGCTGCAATCGCGGGCCTCGCCAAAGGATCGCACGATCGGCGCCGGCAAACATGCCGATGGAAATCAATTTCACACCCCATGCGGTAACTGGCATGAGCATGCCGTTCAGATTGGTGGGTTGCGCATGCACGCCGAACAGTCGCGGCAGTGAGAAACCATAGATGTCGGCGTCGATGGCGGCCGTGTCGTACCCCAATGCGGCAAATGTGGCAGCAAGATTCGCAGTGACGGAAGACTTGCCGACGCCTCCTTTGCCGGATGCTATGGCGAAAATACGGGTTTTGATGCCCGGCTTGTTGAACGGATTCTGTTTGCGTTCGGCCTTGAGGCCTGCCACAAGTTGGGTGAGCTTGTCTTGACTCATGGACCCGACTTCGATGCGCGGCAGCAATGTCGCTTCCGGATATGACGACACCGCTCCGTTGATCTGGTTGGTGATAGTCTGCGACAGTGGACAGCCTTCCACCGTCAGTTCGACCTCCACACGAACCTCGTAGGTGTTCGTCTTACCTTCCACCGGTATCGCGTCTATGGCTACGATCATGCCCAAATCGGTCACGGATCGGCCCAGTTCCGGGTCGATTACTTTGCTGAGTCGCTCATAGATGCGCGCTTCGATGGTGCGCTCGTCGGTCATGGTTCCTCCTTTAGCCGCGTACCAGACTAGCGTCTGGAAGCGCGGCATGCCAGAGCCTTCTTGTGATTACGTTGCCGGCTTGATATGGCACGCGTCACACCGTTCCGTTTTCCAGCAGCAGTTTGAACTGGTCCTCGTCCAGCATGGCGATTCCCAATTCCTCGGCTTTGGCGGCTTTGGCACCAGCGTTTTCGCCGACGACCACCCAATCGGTTTTCTTGCTGACCGATCCTGCGGCCTTTCCACCGCGGGAGATAATCGCCTCTTTGGCGGAATCCCGCGAGAAATCAACCAACGAACCAGTGACGACCACTGTCTTGCCTTCCAGTGTCTGCGGCAGAGCACTGGTCTGTGCCTGTCCGACTCCCACTCCGGCTGCCTTCCATGCTTCCAGCACCATGCCACGCCAATCGCCTGGATTCTTGGCCGAAGCAAACCAGGTGACCACGGATTCGGCAATTTCCGGACCGATGCCGTCTATCTGTGACAGTTCATCCACGCTGGCTTGTTCGATGGCGTCGAGCGAACCGAATGTGTTGGCGATGGTACGCGCCGTGGGAGGACCGAGCCGCCGAATGGACAGGGCCACAAGCACACGCCATAGGTCGGCATGGCGCGCCTTGTCCATTTCGTCAAGCATTTTCCTCGTGTTTTCCGCGGGGCGTATATATATCGGCTGCACACTGGATGTTCCGGAACGCGACACCTTGGTTTCCTCGCGAACGACCACGGCATCTTCAGGCACGTCATATTCGGGATATTCCGCGGATTCGTCGACGGAGTCCTTACGTTTTCTCGCAACTGTAGGAGCTGTCCAGAACGCCGGAACCTGATGCCACAGTCCCGATCCGCCAATGCGTTTGCGTATCTTTTTCGGTTTGCCGTTCTTGCCGATGGTTTCGTGGATTTCGATGATCGGCGCTTCACGCCATACGCGAACATCCTGCAGATCGGCGGACGTCAACGAAAACAGACCGGCTTCGCTGGACAGCACCGGTGTTTGGCGGGCCGGCAGCTCCAGACCTTCCACAGGCTCGTACGGTTCGGGCTCCGCGCCCGGCTCCACCACGATTTCCGTGATGTTCGGCGCGTAGGTGGCCGTCGAATCGGGACGGTCCTCTTCCGGATTCGTCAAAGCGATGGCGGATTGGTCGCCTAAATGCTCGATATCGAACGCTTTCCTGGATGCCAGATTGATGATGCGTTCGGTCAACTGTGCCGGGCAGGATTCCACGTTCGGGCAGCGGATGTCCTTGTCCCCCTCTTTGGCCGGAGCGAGTTCCGCCCCGCAGCTCGGGCAGTGCGAAGGCATCACGAAACGGCGCAGCTGGCCTTCGTGTTCTTCCCTGCGTTCCAGCACAGGACCTACGAGTTCGGGAATCACATCGCCCGCCTTACGCACCACAACGGTGTCTCCGATGAGCACACCCTTGCGTTCCACTTCGAATGGATTGTGCAAGGTGGTTCTCGACACCGTCGAACCCGCAACATATACGGGCTTCAATATGGCCACTGGGGTCACACGGCCGGTGCGCCCCACCTGCACGGTGATGTCAAGCAGTTCCGTATTGACTTCCTCCGGCGGGTACTTGTAGGCGATGGACCAACGCGGAGCACGCGAGGTCGCGCCCAACGATCGTTGCAATCCCAAATCATCCACTTTTACGACAATGCCGTCGAGCGCGTGTTCGATGTCTCCACGATGCTCGCCGTAGTAATCGATCATGTCGAGAATCTGGCTGAATGTGGTGACCTCACGGTTATGTGGCGAAACGGGTATGCCCCACTTCTTATACAACCCATACGCTTCGGATTGGTTGTTGACCGCATCATGGTCGGCACCACGTTTGGCGCCCCACTGGAGCGTTCCAATGCCATGCGCATAGAAGCTCAGCCTTCTGGTGGCGGTGATGCGCGGATCCTTCTGCCGCAGGCTTCCGGCAGCCGCGTTACGTGGATTGGCGAAAGGCGCGCGCCCAGCATCCTCGTTTTCTTTGTTGAGCGTGTTGAAATCGTCCCATCGCATGAAGACCTCACCGCGGATCTCCACGAATTCGGGAATGTCTTCTTCCGGTCCCGCAAGATTCTGCGGAATGGTGGAGATGGTGCGCACATTGAGCGTGATATCCTCGCCGATCACGCCGTCACCTCTGGTCAGACCTTGCTCGAGCACGCCGTTACGGTAGATGAGGTTAAGCGCAAGACCGTCGATTTTCACTTCGCATGTCATCGGCAAAGGCTTCGTCTCAGGCCAATCAAGTCCCCGAATAACACCGTCGTACCATTCATGCAGTTCCTCAAGCGAAAAGACATCGTCAAGACTCATCATGCGAGACGGGTGGCGTACCGATGCGAAATCATTGGAGAAGGTGCCTCCGACACGATGCGTCGGCGATTGCGCGGAATCGAGGGATGGGAACTGGGCTTCCAACGCCTGCAGACAACGTATTCTCGCATCATAGGCGGCGTCGGACGAGACCGGCGCGTCATCGATGTAGTATGCGATCTGGTCGGATTCCACCCACGCCGCCACACGCGCCCACAATCGAGCCGCGGCTTCAGCACTGATGGACGAGACATCAAGTCGGGTCAACCGCATGGCGTCGGCATCGGTTGGCTGCAATGCGGCGATCCAGCGTTCACTGCCCGGCGCATATGAGCTGACTCCCCCGTCGGGAACCACAGCGGTTGACGCGGAGCCCGTATCGCCGCCCATTTCAGAAGCGTCAAAATCCCATGCGAGTTGTTCGGAATCGTCATGCCTTGTCATTGTCATTGCCTTGTCACTGTCTTCAATGTTTTGCCGGTCAGAGCCGCCATGCACACATTATCGCACAAATGTTCGATTTGCTGCATCGCCAACGTCTGTTTGGCGCACTGCGGAAAGCACGCCGTTCAGTTGTTCAACGACCTCAGGAACTGCATCTGCACCACGTCGGCACCGTCGCGCTCCTCGTCATCCATCCTTGAAGCGGCAACCGAAAGCGTACGTGCCGGCACGAACATGCCTTCATCCACACAGACCCGCGCGGCCTTGCGTACCAAGGATGCGACCTGGGTATTGGGCCATACCGGCAGTCCCGCTTGGGTAAGCACGTGCATGGCTTCCGGAACGTCGGTGGGCACCGGAATGCATTGCGATTGCGCGCGTCCGATCAATTCCTGCAGCTCGCTCTCCAGCATGGCGATTCGCCCGGGGGCAATCTCCTCGCTCATGATGTACGCGGCGGCCGCGATGTCGAAGTGGTCGCACATCCATTCCGCATAGGCGAGTCTGTAATAGGCGAACGACGCATCCTCACGGTCAAGTGCGACGTGCAACGCGTTGAGGCAAGCCGCTCTGGCCGGATCCCAATCCTCGGCGCGCGCCAGTTGAACCGCCAGCTTGAGATGGGAAAGCGGGTAGGCCGGCGCATATCGCACCATCGCATTGAGATGCGGCAACGCGGCCTTCACGCCTTTGACCTGTGCAAGCACGTCGGCGAGTTCCATATGCGCGTAGAACAGATTGTCCGGAATCAGCACGGTCCGTTCTCCTTCCGTGGCGAACATGCGATTGTAGATGACGCGTTCCGCATACGAGTTGAAATACCGCGGCACGCCCGGATTCGAAGCGAACAGTCGGTCCATTCGCCCCAACGCCGCTTCGGCCAGTTCCACGCTTTGGTCGACCTGTCCTGAGAACAGCAGGTCTCTCGCCTTGATGCGTTCCGCGTCAAGCTCGTCGGCCAAGCGGAAGGAGAAGTCCGGAGTGTCTTTGCCATCGATGAGCGCACTCGTCACCTGCGGAGCCAACGACGTCAATTCCGGGTCGGCAATGGTGTTGATGACGTCCATGGCCTGCTTTGCCTTGGCCACCGATTCCAGATGGGAGTCCTGCGCGATTCTGTGGAATTCGCCAACCGCGCGCTGCAGCAGGTCGACGCGCTGAATGGACAACCCCGACATGTCACGGCAGCCGAACAGCTGTGCCGTGTCATGGTCGAATATGGCGTCGGAAAGCTCAGGCTCCTCCTGACTTCCGGATGGGGAGAAACGACTATCGCGCAAATCGAACGTGGCGTCCACTGGCTTCAATGCGCCGAGGCCGTCCACATCCATTTCCGCATCGAACATACGGTATGTGCCTGTTGGATCAGACAATCCGCACTCGCCCAGACGCTCCATGAATTCGCTTCTGGTGAAGGTGACCGTCACCAGATTGCGTACGGTCGGATTCTTGCGAAGCTGGCTTAATGGATCATCACCATTCCCATCGAAATCGCCGAAGCCGATCAGTCCCGCGTCAAGAGCGCCATCATGCACGCCCTGTGCGGAACCGTCGTCCACGCTAGAGGAATCGTTCGCAGTCTCGTCGGGAACCGCGAACGTCACTTCGTCGAAGTCGATATCCCGCATCAGATCCTCGAATTGGCTGTTCAACGCATCATCCGTATCCTCGGAGTTGACGCCATCAACGCCCATGTCGGCGGATCTCGGCGCCACCGGACGGGACGGGTCTCCGTGGAAATCGCCGTCCTTCGGATCGGCCTTGGACCCAGAAACACCCATATCTCCAGTACGAATGCGTTCGAAAGCCGCCAAAGCCTCGCTCATCAGCTCGCTGATGGCGGAATCCTGCTCGGCCACGGCCTCTTCCAAACCAATCGAATCGATATGCATCGACACACGCTGTATGCCCGGATCGGCGCCAAAACTCAACGCGGCCATCATCAGTCCAACACGCAGATTGTAGTCCGCGCTCATGCGGGCGCGTTCGGCGTCCGTCATATCCACCCATGCGTGGCGGGACACGTCATATTTGGTGGATGGCATCATGGAAACGCCGGCAGAGGTGAAACCGATGGCCATATTGCCGTCTCGGAGACTGCATCGGAAGTCCACGTCGAAGCGGTATGGCAGGCGCATGCTGCGCAATAGTCTCGACATTGTCTGGCGGTATACCCATTCCGAACCGCCTTCGGCTCCGAAGGCGGTACCATCCTCGCCGTCCTTCGTGTTTTCGGCGATGGAACGTCTGGTTTCCGCGGCGATGTCCACCAGGCGCATGACGGCTTGGACGCCGTCATCCTGCTGTGAGTCGAGGATCGCGCCGAATTCGTCGTCCGGTTTCAATGCGATCAGCGCCGGATTTTCCAGTAGCGCCATGTCGATTTGCGCGGCTTCCGCGCGGGTTACGGTGTCTTCTGTGGGCAGCTTGCCGATACGGGCGTTGCGTTCCAGCCATGAACTGACTGCGGCGAAACGGTTGAGGTTGCCTTCGATGTTCAGCGCGCGCAGCGATGCCGAGAACGGCAGTGTGGAATCCCAAGCGAAGAAATAGCAGCCCGAGTAGCTGGACGTGTATAGGTGCAATGGTTCCGCGCCGTGTACTGCTTCGAGCCCTTGGTCTTTGTCAAGGGCGCCTGCCTCGCGCATGAGGTCGGCGAAATAATCCTCAAGTCCGGATGCGCGCATGCCATGGGAGCGTGCGCTCATCGTGTCTCTGATGGATCGGCGGATCGCGCCCATCGGCGCCTCTCGGTTGAGCCTGCGGAAGATGTTGCCCGTGCCGAATCCCACGAGTAGCCCGTTCATTTGCGGCAGCATGTAGGCTGCGAAGAATGCGATGGTGATGGCATCCCTGTATTCCAGATCGAATCGCATGGTTTCCGGCAGGTTGGCACGCATCTGTTCGAGCGTGTAGCGGTTGCCGACTTTCAGCCAGGATGCGAGCCACATCATGCGGCCACCGGGCATGCGTCCCACGACACCGCCTTGCGACGCGCGCACCATCTTCGGCGCGCCGTTTGTCGCATGTCCGAATCGTGGACCGTCTGGCAGGGTGAGGGTTTCTTCTTTGACGAATATGAATCGTGGTTCCAGATCCTGCACGTCCATTTCGGGATTGGTGCCCGCGAAGACGCGTGCTTTGCTGTCGGCGAGCGCGATTTGCGCGAAGTGGTTGTTGTCGGTGAATAGTCCGATGGAGAAGGCTTTGCCTTGGGTTTGTGGCAGTTGCGCCCAGCCGAGTTGGAGTGTGCTTGGTATGCCTTCGAAGCCTTTGATGATGCGTCGTTTGATGAGTGGGTTGAGTTTGATGGCGTTGCGGGTGAGTTCATCGACGATGTCGTCTGGCGTGTCGAGGGCTTTGCCGAAGGGGTTGGCGTCGGCGGTGTTGTGGGGGTGTTTGTTGTGGTTGATGAGTTGTCGTACCCCTTGCATGGCGTGGTTGAGCATGGTCCGTCCTTGGTGTGGATGGTGTGCTGATGGCGATGCTGGTGTGAGGTGTGACATGTGGGCCATTCTTTCAATTCAATGCGACATGCAGCCTTTAGAATAAAGTTCGTGACTTTTTCGAAACAGCGTTTTCAGGCGCGTCATCGTGTGTGCGCAGCTATTGTAGCCGCTTTTGTTGTGGTGGTGTTGGTTGAGTGCGTGTTGTGTAATGTGCCGTTTTTCCGCTCGTTGGCGGCGTCGGGTGATTCGGCGGCTGCGTATAACACGTTGGGGCCGGGGCTTGAGCGTCGTGATGACGGGTTGTTGGAGGTTACTGATCCGACGCAGGCGTATTTGCAGGTGGCTGCGGATGGTTCGTCTGAGTATGTGCGGATCGTGCCGGTGTCCGATGAGGTTATGGGTGGTGTGCCTGCCGGTTCGCGCGTGTTGCGTACGGTGCGTGTTCGTGCGGATGCGGATCGTGTGGCTGGTTCGTTGTGTTCGGTGTCGTTGGATTCGTCTCGTTCGTTGTATGTGAGGGCTGCGGCCGGTCGTACGGTGCGCGTGCAGGTGGTGGAGCCGAAGGGGTCATTGATTCCGTTTGATGCGGTCCGCGCGAATGTGCGTGTGCCGTTTTCGGTGAGTCCGTTGCGTGTGACGTTGTTGGTGTTGGTGATGGTGTTGGTGGCGTTGTGGCGTCCGGGCTCGCGCCTGTGGAAGGTGCCGTTGAATACGTCGAGTGTGCGTCAGCGTGTGACGTTGGGCGTGTTGTTGACGGTTCCTGGGTTGGTGACTGTTGCGGCGGTGGCGTGGCAGTTGGTGTCTGCGGTGCCGTTGAGTTTTCATACGGATGGCATGTATACGTATGATTACGATCAGTATGATCATGTGGCTCGGGCGTTGCTTGATGGTCATGCGTGGCTTGATTTGGATGTGCCCGACGCGTTGCGCGATGCGGATAATCCGTATGATGTGACGACTCGTCAGCAATTGCTTGCCGATGGTGTGAGTCCGGTGTATTGGGATTATGCGTTTTTTGATGGTCGTTGGTATTCGTATTTTGGCGTGGTGCCGGCGTTGCTGTTGTTTGTGCCGTATCGTGCGATAACGTCGTTGTGGGTTGATGGTGGTCTGATGATGCCGTCTGGCGCTGCGGTGCCGCTGCTGATGTTTGTTTTTTTGGTGTTCGCGTGCCTGTTGACGATTCGCGTGATCGAGCGTGTGCGTCCGCATGTTTCGCTGGCTGCGGTCAGTATGTTGTGCGTGTTTGTGGTTTTGGCGTCGAACGCCCCGTACTTGTGGTATCGGACGAATTTTTATTCGGTGCCGATTGCGGCGTCCTTGTTGTTGAGCACGTTGGGCTTATGGCTATGGATGGGTGCGACGCACCCGAACGCGGCCGATGCCGGTGGCGATGGTGGTGCGAATACGGTCGAATCGTTGTCGCTGCCTCGTTTGGCCGCCGGTTCGGTGTGTATTGCCGCGAATGTGGGTTGCCGTCCGTCGTTTGTGGTGGTGGCGTTTGCCGCGTTCCCGTTGTTCTGGCCGCAGATTCGTGCGATTGTGGGGCAGTTGCGTGCCATCGCGTCTGGTTCCGGCGTGCGTGGGCGTGCGCGCACCGTGTTGCATGCGTTGCGCACGCCTTTGGCCGTGCTGGTGCCCGCATTGGTTGTGGTGGTGCCCTTGTTCGCCTATAACATGGTGCGTTTCTCCTCGCCGTTCGATTTCGGTTCGTCGTATCAGCTGACGGTTACGGATATGACGAGTTACCATCAGTCGTGGTCGAATTTTGTTTGGACGGTCGCATATTACCTGTTTCTGCCGTTGCGTTGGACGGATACGTTCCCGTTCCTTGCCGTCGATCCCGCGCCTTTGAAGGATTGGGGGTTTGCGGAGGCGATGCCCGGAGGCCTGTTCGTCATGGTTCCGCTTGCTTTGGCTGCGTTGGCTTGCCCGTTCCTACGTAAGCGCATGCGCGTTCGTGGCCATGCCGGCATGTGGCCCACATTGGTGATGTTCCTGCTGTTGGGTTTGCTGATCGTGGCTCTTGACGCGCGGCTGGGTGGCCTTGGATGGCGTTATATCGCCGATTTCGGCTGGCTGTTTGCGTTGGCTTCGCTTCCTTTGATGCTTATTGCGCTGGATTGCGAACGTCCGCGGCTTCGCTGGCTGTTGCGCGTGCTGGTGTTGGCGCTGCTGTTGTTCACGTTGTCGTTGACGGTGTTGTCGTTGTTCCTGTACGGCCGCGACGACGAGTTGATTCGTAATAATTCCGGTTTGTTTCATGACGTGCAGTCGTGGTTCACCCTGATGTAAGTTACGGCGTTTTCAGGGTTATTTCAGGGTTTTATCACAATTTTTCCAATAAATCATTCGGCTTGTTCCGAGTTTTCCGGATAACAGTGGCGATGTAACTGTTCGCTGTGAGATGAACCCTTGTTGGAGACATCAGTCATGAAATCGCTTCCACTTTTGTCGAACCATCCTCGTGTAAGACGCTGGACCGCGGCCGTCGTCGCATCAGCCGTCGCATTGGGCGTCTGCCTCGCCAGCTACGACAATGTCGATGCGGCCATCAAACAAAACAGGATTGAACGACTGAACGCACGTATCGAGAACGTGTACACAGCCGACTATCAGGATATGGCCGACGACAAGCTCGAGCAGGAAAAAAGCAGGTCCTCCGCAACAGAGGATGACATGTTTGTCACCGAAGATCCGTACGGCACCAACACCACGTCACTGTATGTGTATTTCACTACCGACGACGCGGTTGCCGTCTCCTATACCGTGCATGCAGACGGCTATACGGATTTCACCCGTGACGCCTATCAGGAATCGCAATACAGCAAAACCCACGAATTCCAGCTGCTCGGCCTCATTCCCGGCGAGAAGAACACCGTCGCCATCACGCTGACCGATGCCGACGGCAAGTCCCGCACGCATGCCATCGAACACAGGGGCGCATCCCTGCTGGGCAATGAGGAGGTGCAGTCGGAGAAGACCGTCGCAGCCGATTCAGGTGAGGATCTGGGCGGCGGCCTGTATGCGATTCTCGGCAATGATTCCGACGAACAGGATTTCATGTTCTACTACGATACGAACGGCGTGCTGCGCGGTGAGATTCCGGTGCTCTACTATCGTTCGCACCGTCTGCTGTTCGATGATGACGGTCTCATGTGGTTCTCCTCGTCCACGCATCATATGGTGGCGATGAACCGTCTCGGCAAGCTGGAGAAGATCTACGATCTGGGATCCGACTACATTCTGCATCATGATTATGCGATGGATTCCAACGGCGACATCGTGCTGCTGGCCACCGAGCTCGGCCGTGACGACAACGCCGTGCAGGATCAGGTCATCAAGCTCAGCACTTCCACCGGAAGTGTAACCCGCTTGGTGGATTTCGGTGAGCTGTTCGCCGACTATAAGGCCTCCACCACGCATGCGGGAACCGACGAGTCGGATTCGAATGCCAAGAATCGTTGGGATTGGCTGCACTGCAATACCATTCAATTGTTGGATGACGGTTCCGCATTGTTCTCCGCCCGTGAGACGTCCACCATCATCAAGGTGGATGATTTGGAATCGGATCCGACGCTTGATTATATGATCGGCGAGCCATCCGTGTGGGCCGGCACCGATGAGGCCAGCAGTTTCCTGACGAAGTCCGGTGATTTTTCGGATACCGGCGGCCAGCATTCCATCACGTATGTCGCCGATGATTCGCTGCCTGACGGCCAGTATTACATGTATATGTTCGATAACAATTTCGGCACTTCGTTGACGCGTCCTGATTTTGACTGGTCGGTGATCGACGGCATTTCGACCGAATTGTCGTCCGATACGGCAAATTCGCGGTATCGCAAGTATCTGGTCAACGAGAATGCCGGCACGTATACGGAAGTGTCATCGTTCGACGTGCCATATTCGCCGTATGTCAGTTCCGCGCAGGAATTGGATAATGGCCAGATCCTCATCGACTCGGGCATGAAGGGTCTGTTCGGCCAGTACAACAAGGATGGTGATCTGCTGGCGCAGTTCAAGATGACGTTGAACAGTGCGTACATCTACCGCGTGTACAAGTACGATTTCTCGGGATTCTATTTCGCCTGACATCCTGTCCGCAGGCTTGACGGGGCCGGGAATCTAAACTCCTTGTGGGAGTTTGGATTTCCGGCCCCGTTTCGTATGCAATGGGTTCGGCACGCCCGTACAATGGTTGCCATGGGTTTTTTCGATTCGCTGTTTTCATCCAAACGTCCCGAAGCGACGCATGACGTCACGTTCACGCTAGATCAGGCAGGCCACACGTATGAGGATGGCAATGTCGGTCTGGAGCCGACATCGTTGACGATCACTCCGGAAAGCAAACGTGTGGCTGTGATCGGGTTGAATGGTTCCGGTAAGACCACGTTGCTGCAGCTGTTGGATGGCGCATTGTCTGCGACGTCCGGTTCGGTGCGTATCGACGCGAATGGTGCTGCGTATGATCCGTCGGTGAAACGTGATCTGAAACGTATCGAATCGATGATCGGCCGCGTTCGTCGCGAGGAAATTCCGAACAGTTATTACAAAGCGGATTCCATTCGCGAGGCGATTGATGAACCGTTGAAGAAGCATAAGGTGCCGGAAAGCGAACGCCAGGCGATCATCGGCAATCTGTTCGCGCATTTCGATCTGGCGGCGGTCGCACGTGAGCCCGCCTCCGCATTGGATAGCGAGAAACGTCATCTGCTGGCGATCGCTTCCGCATTGAGCTTCTCCCCCGCGGTGATCGTTGCCGACGAGCCGACCAAGGGTTTGGACGAGGTGGCGTCCGCGCATGTGGCGAAAGCTCTGTTCAGTTACGACAAACAGGTAGTGTTCGCCACGCATGACACGGAGCTGATCACACGCGCGGAATATGCGATCGACCGCACGCTGGTGGTCGACGATCATCAGGTGGTGTTCGACGGTGGCCCGCATGAGGCCGTGGCCTTTTACACGGACCTCATCCGCGCTAAATATGAGGCTTCCAAAGCCTGACCATACCCACGGATTATTCCCGTTCCCCACATGTTGCGGCTCCTTCATCGGTGTCGACGATGGAACCACAACATGTTTCAGCCGATCATTGTGTTGACGGTGTCAAGCACCGTCTGAACGTTATGCCTGAATTCGTCGGGTTCCGGCAATAACGAGATCGCGAGATAGCCGTTCGACGTCATATCGAAGAAATAGCCGGGCTGTCCTGAAATTCCGTGCTTTTCGATCATGGACAACACCAGTTCGTTCTCGTCAAGCACGCTGGGCACGCGCAAAAGCACATTCCATCCGCCTTCGGCACGCAACACGCTGACCATGCCCTGCTCGTCATCATCCAGCATGGTATGCAAGGCTGCGAGGTTGGTTTGCACGCGCTCTCGCACGCGCGCGGTCTGCGCGGCTGCGGCGCCCAGCATGGCGGGGATCTGTTTGGCGATGATCTCACTCATTGGCAGATAGTCGTCGGCGACCACGTCGAGTCTGCGCTTGGCCTCATCCACTTCAGCCGCCGGGCCGGACACTTGAATCCAACCCACTTTGGCATGTGGCGCGGCCAACGTCTTCGAGAACCCATCCAATGCGAATGTGAGCGTGCCGGTCTCCCCCGCGAGACGCGCGTTGCCATCGAATGGTTCAAGATCATAGTCGTAGAACACCTCATCGGCGATGATGGCCACCTCATGGTCATGACAAAGCCGCACAATGGCCTCACGTTCCGACGCTTTGACGTACGATCCGGTCGGATTGTTGGGATTGATGAGCACCAGCGCGCGGATGCGGCCGCCATCTTCACCTTCAAGCGCTTCGCGTAGTTCGGCCACGTCGATGTACCAGGATCCGTCGAAACGTTGCTGGTACTCGATCATGTCGACGCATTCGAGTCGTGCGATCGATTCGATGAGCGGATATCCCGGCTTCGGTGCGAGCACAGCGTCACCTGCATTGCAGAGCAGTTTGATCAGCCATGAGTACGCTTCGGACGTCGAGCTCAATATGTATAGGTCGTCGGCGGTAGCGGTATTGCCTTGTTCATGCAGGAATGCGGCCAGCGCTTCGCGTGCGTATCGTTGCCCGCGTGGCTCCGCTCCGTAGATGTCCGGCAATAGTTCCGACGCGAGCGCATGTTTGGTTGGATTGGAGTCGTTGAGTTTGCCGAGTGTGATGCCGTTTGCTTTGGCTTCCGCTTCGGCTTTGGCGATGGGATTGGGCTCGCTGATATCGACTCTGGAGGAAAAACGCATGGTCTCCACCATACTCTCTGGGTTGCGCAAGTGTTGCATCGAGCAAGAAGGATGCATTCGCCATGCGATCATCAGAGGAATAACAAGAGCCGTCCGACGGATGAATCGGACGGCTCTCGCTTATATGAAGGTTAGGAACCTTTATGGTTCACGACATCACTTCTGCTTGATGCTTGCGTAGTACGCAGCGCCGATGATGCCAGCCTCATTGTGCAGCTTGGCTGCGACGATCGGGGTCTTGATGTCGATGTACGGCAGGAACTTCTCGGACACGCGGGACACGCCACCGCCGACGACGAACAGCTGCGGATCCAAGTAGAACTCCATCAGGGAATAATACTTGGTCAGACGCTTGGCCCACTTCTTGTAGCCCATATCGAGCTTTTCACGAATGGAGGATGCCGCGTACTTCTCGGCGTCACCCTTGCCCTTGAGCAGTTCCAAATGGCCGAGCTCAGTGTTCGGAATGAGCTCGCCGTTGAAGATCAGCGCGGTGCCGATGCCGGTGCCCAGCGTGGTGGCGACGACCAGGCCGTCCTGGCCCTTGGCTGCGCCGAACTGCTGTTCGGCAAGACCGGCCGCATCAGCGTCGTTCACCACGGTGACCGGACGGCCGCAAGCTTCGGAGAACACTTCGGTGACGTCCACGCCAACCCAAGACTGGTCCAGATTGGCCATATAGCCGAGCTTCTCGCCAACATGAATCGGAGCGGGGAATGCGATGCCGACCGGAGCGGACTCAGGAACCTCAAAATGCTCGAGCTGCTGGCGAACGATTTCGCCAACGGCCTTCGGAGTGGAAACCTCCGGGGTGAGGATCTTCAGACGCGGTTCAGCAAATTCGCCCTTCTCGAGGTTAACCGGGGCTGCCTTAATGCCGGAGCCGCCAATGTCAACGCCAAATGCCTGTGCAGTTTCAATCATCTTCGACCTCTCCTATCAAGGTACATAGTGGGTATATCGAACCGGTAAACGCCATAGTAACTCGCCCCATGCCCCAAAACGCGCCGACAATACACAATTGGTGAATACGATTGCATAATCTGTCGCAATGAAACGCAAATATTTGCGATTGTTTTCTGCAAACGATTCGCCCCATGCCAACGCAACGCATCGGCATGGGGCGAATCATAAGAAAATAACCGTCTGAAGACGGTGTAGCCACATTACTTGAGCGGCGGCATCGGCTTCCAATCCGGATCATGCAGCAGCTTGCGCGAATCCCACCAACCCTTGACAATCTGCACCAAGCCGGTCTTGGCATGCTCACGGTCCACCATCACCAAGCGAATGACCTCCTTGGCGGCGGTCAGCAACGTGCCAAAGCCGAACATCAGCGGACGGTAATCGCCGAACGACATGAAATAGCGTGCCATGTAGCCACGGTTGCGCATGATGTGGTAGCGGTTCATGTCGGAAGTGGAGTTGAGCTGACGCACGCCGGCGATATCCCAGTTACCGATCTCGCGCGTACGTCGCAGGATCACGTCGGGCACCACGATCGGATTGGTGACCTTGCTGGCGCGATAGCCGTACATCGTATCGTCCCAGTAGATGAAGAAGCGGGGATCCGGCAAACCGATCTGTTCCACGATATTACGGCGGAACAGGCCGCCTTCAAAGCATAAGGTGTCCATCACACGATAGCCGGGACGCCCGAACGCGGCCGGAGCGATCGGATTGGGAATGCCAAGAGGCACGATGAAATCGTACTGCCAGTAGAACGGGCCTCCGTCGTAGTCGTATCGGCTTCCCTGGATCACATCATGGCTGCCGGTCCACTTGGCGAGCCTTTCGATGGCCTCAGGCATCACGGCCACGTCGTCGTCCATCACCCAGAACCACTCCGCACCCAGCTCGTATGCCTTCTTCACACCTGCGGAGAAGCCGCCTGCGCCGCCGAGGTTGTCGGATTGCGGCGCGTACACCACACGGCTTTCGTTGCCCGACTGGTCGGCGATGGTATTGCCCCACTGCGCGGTGACCGCTTCACGGAAATCGTCGACCATGCCTTGGGTCGCCTCGCTGTGCTCGTTGTCCACGACGATGATACGCCATGGCGCCACAGTGAGTTTTTCGATGGATTCGAACAGGGTGGCGAGCAGCTGCTGACGCCTGTACGTCACCACGACGATAGCCAGCTTTTCGATGGTGTTCTTCGCAACTTGCTTTTCAGTCATACGTTCCATTCTTGCACTCGCCCTCAACCGAACATCGCCTGTGTTCGCATCATGCGGCACGATTCCATTCGACGGACGGGCTCTTGCACATTTCGTGCGGCTTTGCCATAATGTACGGCGTAATGCAGGGGAACCCGTGTTTGTCGGGTTGAGATGGGCCAAGTGAGGCCTGAACCCTTTGAACCTGATGGTTAACACCAGCGTAGGGAGGCATGTCTAGTGACTGCTGTGACATCAACAACCGATTTCGATTATGAGTTCGACGCCGCCAAAGGCATCCAACGCGACAATCTTCCGCCGTTCGCGCAGCGCATGCGCAAGGCCGCCGACCTGGTTTGGGAGGAAGGCTACCAGCAGCCGTTCATCCGCGAGCTTGGCGAAGGCACACTGCAACGCGAGCGTTTCGCCTTCTATCTGCTGCAGGATTTTCGTTATGTGAACGATTACGCCAGAGTGCACGCTTTGGGGTTGGCCAAGGCCACCGACCCTGAAATCATGGCGTTCATGCTCAAGGTGCAGAACGGCGCCCTGCAGATCGAGACCGAAGTACACCGTTCCTACTTGGCCAGCTATGGCATCACCGAAGAGCAGATGAACAATGTGCGCCAGTCGGCCTTCGCGCGCGCCTACACGTCGAACATTCTCTCCATCGCCTACGGCAAAGACATTCTCGACATTCTCGTGGCCGTGCTGCCGTGCGCCTGGGTGTATGCGGATTACGGTTATCGTCTTGCCGCCGAGTTCGCGGACACGCTCGACGACAATCCGTACAAGAGCTGGGTCGACATGTATAAGACCGACGAGTTCTGGCAGGATTCCGTGTGGCTGCTCGAACATATCGAGAAACTGGTGGCCGACGCGAGCGAGGAGCGCAAGCGCGAGCTGATCGACATTTTCGTGACCGGCGTGGAGAACGAATACATGTTCTGGGCCAGCGCGTACGACATGCAGTACACATGGAAGCCCGAATGGAATCAGGCGCGCTGATAGCACTCCTTCATGGGGTTTCCTGACTTTCGATTGTTTATTTTCATTGCAGCAAGGCGGGTGTCTTCTGATTGGTTTTCAGAAAGCACCCGCCCTGTTATGTTTGGTCGCGTCAGTTTCCCGCTTTACTCGCGCACGAGGCGGATATGTTCCACGTCGTCGCGATGGGAGCGGCGGTAGAGCACGAAACGGTTGCCGATGACCTGCACGAGTTCCGCGTTCAGTTCTTCAGCCAATCCCTCGCCTGCCTCCTTGGCGGTCAGACCGGATCCGTCGAGCACGGAGCACTTGATGAGCTCACGCTTTTCGATGGTTTCGTCCGCCTGCTTGATGGCGTTTTCGCTCAGATCGTTCTTGCCGACCTGGATGAGCGGATTGAGCTTGGTGGCCAGGCCTCGCAGCTGCTTGACCTGCTTTTTGGTTAATGCCATAACTTGTTCCATTCCTATCTGTGATGCTTGCTCAAGAGTAGCGTGAGGACGGTAAAATCCGCCGACTGTCTTCAGTTTAGTCCAGCGATCAGAACCAACGCAGCCACATATGCCACAACCACACCGCCCGCGGCAATGTCTCGTTTGGCGATGCTCATCACGCGCCAATGTGTGCGTGCGATACCCTCTTCATAGCATCGCGCGTCAAGTGCGAGACTGAGATTGTCGGCATGGCGTATCGCCCCTGCGAACACCGGAATGATGATGGAAACCATCGCCTTGATACGCTGCACGAACGTTCCCGTTTCGATGCTGCCACCTCGAGCCGCCTGTGCGTCCGCAATGGCTTTCGCCTCGCTTCCCAGAGTGGGCAGGAACCGCAGTGCGAGGCTCATCACCAGTGCGATCTCCTGCGCGTGCACGCCTATTTTTGCGAAGGGTTTGAGCAAGGCTTCGAACGCGTCGGTAATGGCCGTGGGAGTGGTCGTGGCAAGGAATACCGCTCCGACGATAATGACCGCAACGAATCTGCAGGCGTACAGTATAGCGATACGCACACCGTCGTCGGTGATTGGAATCGGTCCGATGTTCGCAAGAACATTGCCGGATCGTACGAAGAACACATTGAGCAGTCCGCAGAACACGAACAATGCAAGGAACATGTGAATCGATTTGAACAGTTGTTTCACGCCGATGCCTGATGTCGCAACGATCATGCCGGTCAACAGTGCGGCCACCAGTAACTGCCAGAAGGAGCGGATGGCGAATGCGGAGAACATGACCGCCAACGCGCTCACCATCTTCACGCGCGGGTCAAGCCGTTCCATAAAACTACGGTTTTCACGGACGTCTTCCTTTGCATGTCCGGAGCCAAGCGTGTGCAGATTCTTCGAACCTGCCGTTTCGGAAGTGACATTGGTTCCGATATCTCGAGTGACGTCATTACCGTTTTGTCTGCGATCAAGCGCGATCACCCGATCGGCGAGCACGTCGATTTCCGTTTGCGAATGGGAAATGATGAGTATGGTGACGCCTTGGGAATGAAGGGTTTGGATGAGATTGTGCACGCGGGTTGTGGCCACTTCATCAAGTCCCGCGGTCGGCTCGTCCATAATGAGAATCCGCGGTTGGCATGCGATGACGCCCGCTATGGCAACGAGTCGTTGCTGCCCGCCGGAAAGGTCGAATGGCGAACGGTCGGCAAGATGTTCAATATGCAGCAATGCCATGGCTTGGCTGACATGTTCATCCACTTGCGCTTCATCAAGCCGTTGGTTGCGCGGACCGTAGGCGACGTCCTCGGCTACGGTTTCGGCGAAAAGCTGACGTTCGGGGTGCTGCATGACGTAGCCGATGGTGGCGCGCAGTTTCTCGCGGTCCGCACGCTTGAGCGGCTGCATATTGCCGTTGGCGCGTTGGCGTGCGACGGGAATGGTGTTGACGGTAATGCTGCCAGATTGCGGCTGTTCCAGCGCGCAGAGAAGACGCGCGAGGGTGGTTTTGCCTGCACCGTTATGCCCTGTGATGGCCACGGTTTCACCCTCATTGATGGTTATGGAAAGCTTATCGAGCACAGGCTTGCTACTGTTTGGATATTGATATATCAGATTATGGATTTCAATGATTGGTACAGCTGATGTTGGCTTCGATGCGCCATTTGCAATATTGGATTTGGCAATTGGGTTGTCTTCTTGCGCTGTGCCTGATTCGTCCATTTCCGGAATACTTGCAGTATTACCGCGAGCGCTTTGCACGATACGCCCGTTATCCAGGCGAATGATGCGGTCGGCATTGGCGAATTCGTCACGATGGTGGGTGACGAGAATGATGGTTGTGCCGTGCTGCTGCAATTCGTCAAGAATATGCATGATGTCGGCGCGGCCTTGCGGATCGAGCATGGCGGTAGGCTCGTCGAGCACGAGGATTTCGGGATTCATGGCAAGCATGCCGGCGATGGCGACGCGCTGTTGTTGGCCTCCGCTCATTCGCGTGGGATCGGCTTCTCGTTGTCCGCTCATGTCGACTGCGTCAAGTGACATGGCGATGCGCATATCGATATCATCATGCGCAATGGCGAGGTTTTCCGGACCGAAGGCAACATCATCCTCGGTAATGGTGGTGACGATCTGATCTTCCGGATGTTGGAAAACCGCCCCGATACCATGCCGGGCGCTGCGGTAAGCGTCAGCGTGCGCGCCGGTTTCATCGAAGACGTTGTTTCCCAACAGCGTGACATGTCCGGCATCGGGTGCGGCAAGTCCTGCGATGATGCGTGAGAGTGTGGATTTGCCCGACCCGTTTGGTCCTGCCAAGCACACGCGTTCTCCTTGGCGAACGGTCAGGTTCACGCCGTCGAGTGCCCAGGTCGCGCCGGAGTCGTAGGTGAAACGAATATCGTGCAGTTCGACCGCGATGGTGTTCGTGGCGCTGTCAGGGTTCATGGAAAAAGTCTTTCATATAACGGAAGGAACCTTCCATAGGTCGGAAGGTTCCTTTCTATTCATCAATATGGTGAACGAGGCTCAGCGGTTCAACAGGTTGGAGATCGGCTTGTAGATCAGGAAGGTGACCACGCCATGGATGGTGAATTTCAACGCGTTGAACGGCAGAAGCGCCGGCACGATCAATGCCACGACCTGTGCGGTGGTCATATGCGCGTAGAACGGTGTGACGATTATATTGCCCACAATCGCCATCGCCAAGGCTGCGATCGCACCGACGATGATGCCGATGACCGCGCCTTTGCGGGTCTTGTTCCTGCGGTAGATCAGTGCTGCCGGCACGGATAATGCCAAAGCCACGAGCACGGCCATAAGCGTGCCCCATGGGTTGGTAAACAGGTGCGGCAGGAAACCAAGCACGCTGACGATTACCGCCGCCGCTGGCCCGTAGGCGAAACCTGCCACCAGGCTGACAATGCCGGATGGATCATATTTCAGCCATTCAACGCCTGGCACAATGGGAAATTCCACAAAGCTGACGGCCATCGACAGCGCCACGAACAGCGCATACATGGCGATGCGTTTGGTGGACCAGCGTCCAGAGTCGGCCACGCCTGTGGAATGCGCGTTGTCGGGGCGCGTCATGCTTTCGCTGGCGATTTCGGCGTCGTTGTTTTGGGTATTGTTTGGTGAGGATACACTCATGTTGAGCCCCGTTTCTTCCATCCGGACTTTGACCGTTGGCTCCGGATTCTCACCGGATCAGCCGCTTTCGCGGGTCGCGGGCTTCGGCATGGGACCGTTATGAACGTCAGTCGTACCGTTACCGCCAGTAAGGATTTTCACCTTCCCTGAAACTTGCACGATTATATATACGCCTATCGTCGGAAATATGCAAACCGCGTCTCACTGGCGTCTATTATCAGCAGGCATCAATCTTTAATCCGGAAACCATGATCTTAGCCTCATATGCCTTTTGCCTATGGCATGAACGTCGCCTCATGGTGTGTTGCCGCAGTGTGCGCTTTGCCTGTTGCTTTCGTATCGTGTGCGTTCAAGCAAGCGGCAGGTACGTTGATTGTTATGCCAGCAGGTCGAGCAAGTCGTCTTTGCTGAGTGTGCCGACGCCTCCAGATGCGGTGCCGTCGGTGAACTGTTGGGCAAGCTCGCTTTTCTTCTCCTGCAGTTTGAGGATGCGTTCCTCAATGGTGTCTTTGGCTACGATCTGGTACACGTTCACATCCTGCGTCTGGCCGATGCGGTGCGCACGATCGGTGGCCTGGTTCTGCGCGGCCGCGTTCCACCACGGGTCGGCGTGCACCACTACGGACGCACCCACAAGGTTCAGCCCCGTATTGCCCGCTTTGAGCGAGATGAGGAACACGGGAACATCGTTGCCATTGAATTCATCCACCAGTTCCACACGGCGTTTCTTCGGTGTCTCGCCGGTGATGGTGTAGAAGTCCACGCCCTGTTCAGCCAAACGTGTACCAATCAGGTCAAGGAATGAAGTGAACTGCGAGAATACAAGCACTTTCTTGCTTTCGTCCATGCACGTGGATACGAGTTCGCAGATGGCGTCAAGTTTGGCGGAAGCGTTTTTCGCATCCGCATAGACGAGTCTCGGATCGCAACAGATTTCGCGCAACAGTGTGAATTCCGCAAGGATTCGAATCTTCTTCGTATTGAAGTCGGCGTCCTTGGTTTTGGTCAGGGTGGCGCGCAACCGTTGCTCGTGCGCCGCATAGAGTTTGCGCTGTTCGCCTTCCAGTTTGACGGTGAGCACGTTTTCGAACTTGTCAGGCAGATCGGTCAGCACGTCTTTTTTCAGACGTCGCTTAATGAACAGTCCGACCAAAGCCTGCAGTTTGTCAGCCATGACGGAATGTTCAGAACCGGGTGCCATGATCGGCTGTTCGTATTTTTCTCGGAACTTCGTGTAGGTTCCGAGCAATCCGGGCATGAGGAAGTCGAAGATGCTCCACAGTTCGCTCAACCGGTTTTCGATGGGGGTTCCCGTCAATGCGAACCGGTGTTCGGCGGTGATCTGTTTGACGGCTTTCGCCAACTTCGTGGCATGGTTTTTGATGTATTGCGCCTCGTCGAGCGCCATCAATGCGAACCGGCAGGCGGCGTAATCATCCACGTCGCGGCGCAATAAATCGTATGAGGTGATCACCACATCGGTACGCTGCATATCGTTGGATTCCGAGGGATTCTTCCATTGCTGTGCCACGGCTGCGATGAGCTTGCGCCGTTGCGCTTTCGTGCCGGCCACGACTTCGATGGTCAGATCTTGCGTGAATTTCTCGCATTCGGCGGCCCAGTTGTATACCAAGGACGCCGGGCAGACGATCAACGCGGGACCACTGCCCTTGCGAGCTTCCACCAGCGACAGCAATTGCACGGATTTGCCCAAACCCATTTCGTCGGCGAGAATGCCACCGAAACCTTTGTCCCACAAGGTGGAAAGCCATTGGAAGCCTTCCACCTGGTATGGGCGCAGTACGTTTTTGAGGTTGCGGGGCACTTCGTATCGTTTTGGGTCGATGATTTTCACATCGTTGACATAGTCGACGAACGATTCGCTTTTGCCGTCGTCATCAACTTGAGCATCCAAGAGGAACGCCCGATATCCGGGAATGGTGATTCTTCCGGAATCAATCTGTTGCTCATCAAGGTCAAGATCTGTGACAATCTGATCAAGTTCATGCAGATCGGCATTCTTCAGATCAACGAACGTACCGTCCTTGAATCGATGGTAGCGGCGGTTCCTGCGGTAGGAATTCAGCAACGCGCCGACCTCGTTCATCGGCACTTCGTCGGCTATCGGCGAAATCTCAACCAGATTCGAGTCGATGGACAGTCCGACCTTCACTGTAGGGCTGCCTGGCATCATCATGCCGTCGAACGCGGCCGTGGAGAACACCTGCCCGACCGAGCGCAAGATATCCACGCCTTCGGTGAGCAAGAGCAGAATAGTCTGTTCGTCTTCCTCACGAATCCGCGCCACGTCAATGGAACTCCATGTCGGGAAAAGCTGGCGAACCACCTGCACCGCGAATGATTCGCGGGCCGTATCTCGTTTGATGAGCGCCGCTTTCGACCGCGAGTCCGGATTAATCACGCCTCGTAGCGCTTTGGCGGTCGGCACCAACTGGAACACGAAATCGCCGTATCGTGCCACAGCCTCACAGGTGATGCCCTGCAGATCACGGTCCAAGTAGAATTCGATCTGGCAGTCGACTCCCATCCGTTCGGCGACTTCCTGCGGAATATCGAAACCAATGCCCGCTTCGGTAAGTTTTGGCAGTATTGTTCGTGCGAACATGGGCCAGTCGTTTTCCGCAATGAACACACCATCGCTAACGTTCGACGCGCACAATGTCATCAACGCGTCCACTGCGGGAAGGATGCTGTCGGTACAACGGAAGAGTCCGCTCACTGGCCTCATATGGGAATCCGTCGGAGTGCCGTTATGTTCGGCACTCATGAGGTACACGCCCCGCTGCCCGACAATCCGATCCGTGATGGTACGGTTCGACGTGATACGCACGCCCGACGAAGCACCTTCCTTCACATATTCGGCGATGAACCGAAATTGCGGATTGCCATCGAATATGGCGATAGTATGCGATCTGGACTCCCCTGGCGTGGCCACTTCGACATAGTTCGGAGCGGTGTCATCCGTATGGGCGAAATCATCCGAAGTGAGCTGCCGCGCCCTCTCACGCCCCTCATGCTTAGGAGCTTCCAGCGGCCCACGTGCTATCAGCACGTCTTCGATGTAGTCCTGTTGCGGTTCCGCTCTGAACAGGTTCAGTAGATCGCATAATTCCCCATCGGTGAGCATGATTTCACGTTCGATACGCACGTCTGGCGCGTAATAGTAGTTGTTCTGCAGCTGTGCAGCGGCACGTGACCCGACAACACCTTGCAGGAATCGGAACAGCTGCAGCGAGAACGGTTCGAGCATGTCCGGAGTGTGGGTGAACGAGAGTTTCTGCCCGTATGACACGTATGCCCCGTTGTGCATGTCGGCTACGAATTTGGAAATGCTTTTGATGATATAACTTGCGTCGCCGCAGCCGATTTTCAACGTCAGGCTCCACAGCTCACGGTTCATGATCAGCGTGGGCTCCAGACGCACGCTTCCCGGTTTCACTATGATGGAACCGCTCTTGCGTTTTGTTTTCGTGGCCCCTTGCGTAATGACGCCTCGTTGCTCGTCGGCGAGACGGCTTTTCGCGTCGACGATGCGCTTGAGCACGTCAAGCTGCGCGCTTTGACCGGTATTGTCATTCTTCGCATCCAGCGCACGCATGTAGTCGGATAGGATATGCGAGGTCACGCCACTTCGCTTGAATCCGCGGAACCGTTCGGGCTGGTCAAGAAACAGCAGCAGCATTGCGGCGACATGCTTGCACATGCCAGTATAGCGGCGCCCCCCAGCCGGATCCGAATCGAACTCGTCATCGTCCTGCACATGACCGAACGTCGATCCTGAACCGAAATCATCATAATCATCGACATAATCGTATTCATCGTCATCATCATCGAAACTGCGATATTTTGGATTGTTGCGGTAGCTGGGCGAATATGCCGACGAATACGTGCCATAACCGTGCTGCGAACCGTTGAACGCGGGGCACGAGCAATACCTGGCCAAGAAAAGCTCATCATGCAAATCAAGCGTGGCCTGCACTTCGTATCGGCTGGACGGTGAGGTGGTGCCCCGCATATTGGCATGCAGGGTGATGCGGTCGGAATCGGAGTCGTTCAGGCAATGCAGATCCGACATTTTCGCACGCCACTGGTTGGCGATTCCACGGGCACGCTGCAATACAGGCTGACTGCATTCGCTGCGTAGTTCGTCGGAAAGCCATGACAAAGTATCCGCCAACTGAACCCCAATCGTTCGCACATTTGTTCTTATGAAAGAGTATCAGCACAGCGGAACAGGAAAGCCGTGGCTGCAATCCCAGCCACGGCTTCGCTCCATACAGGTTATATCAGCGGCAACGCTTGGTGAGCGGCTGCCATGGATCGAGTTCCACCGGTTCGGATTCCAGCAGCGCGAGGGTGGCGTCGTCACAATTCGATGATGTCCGTATTGTCCGGATTGCTGGCCGTGGGGTTGGTTGTCGGCTTATCGGTTGGATCCGCGTTGGCCGTGGAACCGACCGATAATACCGGTGCAGGCATGAGAACCGCTATAACCTGTGCAGCTGCGCGATATCATCGCGCAGCTGGTTGACGGTGTCCGTCAGTTCCCGCACATTGTGGCGCAACTGTTCCGTTTCCGATTCCGCCTCATCCGCACGCTTGTCGGTCTCGTCACGAACACGGTCGACAATCCATGAAGCCAGCGTCGCGGTGACGATGCCGATCAGGGCAACGCCGGTTATCATCAGTCCGATGGCGATGCATCTTCCCTGCCATGTCACCGGAGACAAATCGCCATAGCCGACTGTGGTGACGGTCACGAACGACCACCATATCGCTTCACCGAAATCGGTGATGGAAGCGCCTGGAACCCCACGTTCCACATCCAATTCGGCAAGGGCGCCGATATACATCAGTAGTGTCACGCTGCAGCATGTGTACAGTGTGATGCGCCCACGCACCGCCATGCCACCGGTACGATTGAGCACGTTGAGCACTGCCACCAGACGCAGCAGTCTCAACGGCCTGAAGACGGGCAATGCGATGGACACCAGCATCAGCAGATTGTCTTTGAACCAGGTTTTCTTATCTTCCGCCAGCAGGATCGAAACGACGCAGTCGGCGATGAACACCATCCAGATGATGTTGATCACTATTTCACACAACAGGATATGCGTCCTCGCCAGAACTTCCCACGAATACGCGAACAGGAACACCAATGCCAATGCCGTCATGAACCATTCCGTCGCACGACGCCATTTGTTCAATGTCATACCCTTTCCTTTCTTCCCGACTGCCATCATACGGGTCTCCCCGCACGCGCGACCGTCAGCTTTTGATGGGCATGAGATTGTCGAGCGACTGACCGTTGGCGTAGCAGCGGACATTGCCTAATGCAATGGAGATGACACTGCGTTCGGTGATCTCAAGATGGTTGCCTCCCGCCACATGTGGGGTGATGAGGCATTTCGGCTCACACCACAGCGGTGAGTCGGCCGGCAGCGGCTCCGGCTCGGTCACATCGAGCGCGGCGCCATGGATTCGTCCTTCCGCGAGCGCGTCGGCAAGCGCCTGACTTTCAATGGCGTCGCCGCGGCCCGCGTTGATGATGATGGCGTCAGGTTTGAGAGATGCGATGCGTTCCGCATTGAGCAGGTGGTACGTTGTCGGAGTGGATGGTACGCACATGGCGATCACATCGGCGTATTGCAGGACGTCGTCGAGGGAATCGAATCCCACGACGTGGTCGATGCCCTCGGCCTCGATGCTTGGATTGCGACGTACACCGATGGTTTCCATGCCGACGGCTTTGCAGAGTCTGGCGAAATGCGACCCGATGTCTCCGGTACCGATCATAAGCGCGGTTTTGCCGTCCGGAGTGACGGCCCGGCCTGCATCATGCCATATGGCATTAGCGTTTCCTGCCGCGTAGATGTGCAGGTTCTTCATGATGGCCCACATCATGGCGAACATGTGTTCGGAGACGCTTTGTCCGTAGGCTCCGGTGGCATTGGTGAGCATGGATCCGGGCTGCAGGATGCCGGGTCGCTGGTATTTGTCGACGCCGGCACTCCAAGTTTGAAGCCATTCGAGTTTGGGGCATTGCGCGCATTCCTCGGGCGCGATGTTGCCGATGACCGCGGTGGCTTTGGCTTTGAGCTCCTCCGGTACTGCGGCGGTCCAGCTCATGCTTCCCCGTTGGGCCGAATCGCCGACGAATTCCTGTGGTATGTCTTTCGCGGCACGTATGAATTGCGCACGTTCGGATTCGGTCAACGGCAGGCAGTTGACGATCAATTTGCGGTCGTTCCATATTCCCATGCGTTTTACCCTATGACAATCGTCGGATATAGGGTTTCACGTTGGGTTCTGGGTCAGACGCCGAGTTCGTCGGTGTCAAGGATGATGGTGACAGGACCGTCGTTGGCGAGCCGCACGCGCATGTGGGAGCCGAATCGTCCTTCTTTTACTTCGAGTCCTTGCGCGCGCAGGGCGTCGTTGAATCCGTGCCATGTCTGTTCGGCGTGCGCGGGCGCTCCGGCTTTCACGAAGCTTGGGCGGTTGCCTTTGCGCACGTCCGCGTATAGCGTGAATTGGGAGATGGACAGCACACTGCCGTTCACGTCGTGGATGGAACAGTTCATTTTGCCGTTCTCGTCTTCGAAGACGCGTAGATTGGCGATTTTGCGGGCGAGCCAGTCGATTTGCTCCGCTCCGTCCGTGTCTTCCACTCCGACGAGCAGCACATAGCCGATGCCTATATGCTGTGGTTCGAATGTGGTGTCGACTTCTCCGCTTGTCTCGTCGACCACGTCGACGGATCCTTCACTGACCTTCTGCAGTACGATGCGCATATTCCGTCCCGCTCTTTTCAGCCGGCGTAGTCGACGATGGCCTGCGTGACCTGTTTCAGGTAGTCGAGCGACGTCTGCCAATCGTCCGGCACTTCGATGGAATGGTTGGCACCAGCATACGTGCGCACATGGTCGGTGAGCAGATGCGCTTTGGCGTCATCGTAGTATGGGTCGGCGTCACCTGCGCAGATTAGCGGCATCGGGCTGCCGGCAGTTCCCGGCAGCGGCGTGGGAATGACCGACTTGTGCTTGTCGAATGGCGGCGGATTGAGTACCGGGGTGAGCAGCACCACGCGCAATCCTAGTTTTGCGGAATGCGGATATGAGAGTGTGGAGAGCGATTTGGTGACGACCAGCAACTGCGGCTCCTCACCCGATTCGGCAGCATGTTCGAGCGCCGCCTTGCGCCATTCGTCGACCACGCGTTCCATACAGGCGATCATTTCCGGAAACTCGACGCTTTCCGTCAGTTTCAGGTCGAGCCGGTCCACGAACCATCCGTTGGCCGCAAGCGCCTGCGCTGCCCAGTACAGCAGCGGTCGGTCTACGGTGTATCCAATGCCCGGCATGATGAGCACGTGCTTGCCGGTTTCGGTGTTCTTCACACGATTCTTACCCCATGGCGTGACCGCCGGTGTGACGTTTTTCGTTGTTGGTTGCGTGCCGTTCTTGCCCATGCTGTGTTTGATTCGCCTTTTCGTGTGTTCCGTCCGTCTTGGCCGGTCGTTATGGCCGGCGTCGTTTCCCATATTGCATGCTAGGCGGCGCCGGCTACAATCGTTTCCGTCAGTTCACCGTGTATTGGTTGTTGTGGATTTTCGTGTCCATGTCGTTCGTTTCGGCGTCGTAGATGTTCCAGCTGGGTTCCTCATCCCGTATTTCATGGCGGCCTCTTTTCGGATGACTACGTTCATTGTATGAAGCATTGAACGCACAGCAGTCGAAACGGCCAAAACATCAGCCGAGCAGCTCATACACATTGCACATGGCGAGCAGCCCGTCCGTCATCCACCGGTAGGCTTCCGTCATGTCACCGGAGAAATCCACATCACGACGCACCCAAAGATGCCAGTTTTTCTTGTCGGATTCCGGCTCGTCCCACATCACCTCGCCCAGATTTGCCAGTATCCGTTCAACGGAATCCCTCATGGTGTAGAGCTTCGCGTACTGGAACGTGTCGGTGAAGTACAGGTCGACGTAATATAGCCGTCTCGAATGTTTAACGCCCCATCCGGGTGGCAGATTTCCGATCCCACGCCGAAGCTCGTCCATGTGTCGATGTTTGTTTTGCGGTCGGATGGGTCGCCGTACACGTCGACGAAGTCGGGCCGCGTCGCGGCGTATTCGTACAGACCATTCCAGAAGCTGCGCCGCAGCGAGATATTGCTGCCGACTTACCGCAATTCGTTCAAAGTTCTGCCGTCCGCGACTTTCCACACTGTCCACCCGTTGACCTGCTTATCCTCGCCGGTTTCGAGCATTCTGGCACGGCGAAACGCGCCGGATGGACTGTCGAATATCTCGCCGTTGGCCAAGCGGATGCGATGGTCTTCGGTTACGGTAGCCGTGGCGGTTACGCCAGCGTAACAGCTTTCCAGCACATCTCCGGCCGCGAGAACTCCGCGTTTGCACAAATCAGCGAAATCAACGGCATTCTGTTCACGTTCCCCCTGGTTCACGTTCCGATTGCGCAGAGTCTGCATAACCTCATTCCCCGCTGTGGGCCGTGCCCACACCTGCAATGCGAGATCGGCAAGTCGGGTGCCTCGCTGCGCGATCGCCTGTTCGTTCCATTGCGAAGCATCGTGCAGTTCCGCGGAAATGGATAGGTATTCGCTATCGTATCCGCCGACCGCACGGTTCTTCTTCTGTTCGAACGTTCCGTCGGAAAGCTCCGAATTGTATGCGGTCAGTGTCAGATTACCCAGACTGTTCACCAATAGCGGGAATCGATCGAGGTCTGCGAGCATATTGCACCATTCGGCGTGCGCCATGGCGTTCTGCGGCATGATGTGTTCGATGGTGTATTCGCTGAAGGACCGCGGATCCTTGGGGTGGTTATAGTTCTCCAAGCCGGCAAGCAGATACTTGCATCGCCAAGCCGGCCGGTACAGGTTCTCGCCGAGCAACGCCTGTCTGAATTCACTGTCAGTAGGCATGCGTGTAGCTTTGGCAGTCTCGGTGATGAGTAGTGCGGCGAAGGTTTCGGCCAAATCATCTTCAGCCGAATCAAGTCTGACGATCAGCGACGGAACGAGCTTGTTCAATCCGTTGCTGGATACCGAGCAGATCATTCTGCGGAACAGATACGATTCAAGGTCCGCAAGCATGCGCAGCAGTCCATCACAACTTACGCGATCACGCTTCCATGCCGCGAACATGTACATAACCAACGGGTCCGTAACCGTGCTGCCCAGTTTTTGAATTGATTCGAGACGGCGGTCCACGTTCATATCGCCACTGCCAGCGGCGACAACGCCTTTGATAGCGGCATAGTACTTGGCGTATTCCAGCATGTTCGCCAGAAGATTACGCGTGCGTTCCATGCGCAGCAAGGAACTGTCGGCCGCGAAACGTTTGAATTCCGCATACATGGCGCGGCCTTTGGTTACGAGCTTTTTCAATGTGACGATCATCCAGTCGTGCAGGAACGCATCGAATGAGAGGTTGCCGAAAACACGTTCCATGGGCAGCCAATAGTCGGCGTATAGGGTGTTCTGCTCGGCCATGGAGCACCCCATGAGCATGTAGTTGCGTACCAGGTCGGAAGTCTCCAGATCAAGCCCGGTGGAATTCATTGATTCGAATACCAGTTGCGGTTCGTCACGATCTTGGTCCAAGGTGACAGACACGACTTCGAGACGCTGCAGACCGTTCCACACCACGTTCGCATCATCGATTGCGGCGACCAATGAACGGAACAGATCGAGGTTCGTTTCCAGCCGAGAATCTATATTGGCTTGATTCGGCCGATCAGGGACGATCACATGGTCGCACATACTGTGCAGCACTTCTCTATCGTCACCGGAAAGCGTCAGCTTGTAGCGGCCTTCGCCGGTTGCATACTTGTCGACAAGATAGCCACGGTCGATGAGCATGTCTGCGGAGAATCGCAGGTTTTCAGGGCGCTCTCGAGCATATTCGGCCAGTGCGATAAGCAGCAGGGTCACCGAGGTGAGGCGCTGCTGGCCATCGATGAGCTGGCATCGGCTGACACCATCCGGGCCGATGCCGCCTTCCTGCATCCACACGATCGACCCGGTGAAATGCGTTCTCTCAGGATGCCTGCCAGCCGTTACAATGTCGGCCCACAATTGCCGGCACTGCGCCTCACCCCATGAGTATCTGCGCTGATACACCGGAACCACGAACCGAAGCGAACCGGTAAATAAGTCCAGCAGGATTTTCTTGCCAGCGTCCATGGTGCTCCTCTTCCCTTACCTCACATGCGCCGAGACGCCAGTCAGCAGCACACCCTTTTTGGCACGTGTCATAGCCACATAAATGAGACTTCGTTCCTCCCTGTAGATATCATTCAACGCAGCCGGATCGGCACCGGCAGATTGCAGCGCAGGCTTCGGCGGGCATACACCATCGTTCACGTCGACTACCACCACATAGTCGAATTCCAGACCTTTGACTCGATGCATGGTGGCGATGCGAATTCCTTGCCTTTGCCTGTTTTCTGCATCCCTACCAAGCCGGTACACGCCATACGGCAAGCCGTCATCAAGCGTCTTATACCACTGGTCGATGCAGTAGCGACTTCTTGCTACCACACACACATTACGCGGATCCACACGCCCGCCGTCGGACTCATCGCTGGCCGCGTCTTCCGCCGTGCCGCACAATCCATAAATCCATTCCCTAACGGCATCCATCTCATCTGACTGGGATGCAAACCGCCGCGCTTCGGGAACGGGACCGCTCATCAACGATCTGCTATCGCCGGTCGGACTCTCCCCTCCGTCCAGGTCATCGAACGTTGTGGCCGGCGAAGCATCTTCGATACCATGAACAGCCGCGAACACTGAATCCGCGACATTGGCGCCGGAACTACGGAAAATGGAGTCGGCTGCGCTACGAATCTGTTCGGTGGTGCGATAGTTGATCCGCAATTTGCGGGCACGCCCCTGGATTCGGATGCCGCATTTCGATAACACCGCGATATGCCCGTAGATGCGCTGCTGTGCATCGCCGACGATGAAGATATCATCGTCTCCCTCATCCACCAGAGCACGAATCACACGGTATGCCGGCGTGGAGAAGTCCTGCCCTTCATCGACCACCACATGCGCATATTTCCTTGGCATATCACCCTGCGTGAGCAACGACACGACGTTCTGCATGGCCGTGTCCACATCGTACGCGTCGTTCGCCTGCATGATGCGCCGATACGTTTCCACGACCTTCCAGACGGCGAGCTTCTGCGCTCGGTTTAGTTTCGTGCCGCGCCCCTTGCGTAGTACGCGCATGTAATCGGCTGCATTCCGCACCTGCTGCGGCACAATCACCTGGCTGAGCTCGCTTTTGAAGAAGGAAACCGTGAGTTTCGAATCGTTCACGCCGATGGACGTGATGGCTTTACGCCACGCAGCGTCAAGATCATTGCCATGGTCGGGGCTGCCGTCATACCAAATTTCACCGGAATAGCCATGCCCCGTCAGCAGATCTTTTACGAGCTTGTCGAGATTGACCACGTCGATGGTATTGAATTCGTCTGGCGTGCAGATGAGTTTCAGGTTCGATGCAATATCGGTGGCAAGATTACGCGAGTATGTGGTGAACAGCACTTTCTGACGGCTACCGCTTCTCAGCAGTCTTGCAGCGAGACGTTTCGCGCGATGCATGGCCACCACGGTCTTTCCCGTACCGGCACCGCCGAGCAGGCGGAACGGACCATGGTAATCATGTTCCACATAAAGACGCTGCGATGGATGTAGGAACACACGCCACTGTTCCAGCGGCGCATCCAGAATACGTTTGAGATCCGCTTCTCCCTGCACGACCACGAAAGACTGCTGCGACGCATAGCTTGACAGGGCGGCACGGAAGTCCTCCGGATCGGCCTCTTCACCAGATTCGATGGACGAGGCAGACATCTGCTGCTCCAGCCCCAGCCTGTCGCTGGTCTTGCCTTCGGTTTCATCGAGCAGTCCGAAGACCTCGGACTTGGGAAGTCCTTCAGCAACGAAGGTAAGGTACGTGAAAGCATCCTTTGGGAGCCTGGCCCCCCACCGTTCAAACGCTTCCCACGTCTTTCTCGTGCACATGACTGGCACATACATGTCAGGTACGCCGAACCGGCGCATGTCATTATCTGTCAATGCCCGATAAGTGTCTGGAAGCGGACCGGTATGAGGTTCGGGAGCTTGCTGTGGCATCTGCGGCGTCTTGTCCGTCACAGCTGAAGTTGCAATAGCTGAAGCTATTCCGTGATTCGTGCCGGTATGGTCTTCCGTGGGCTGGGGAACAGATTCCGACGCAGCGGAATCTGATTGGGGCGCGTTTGCGGCAACGCTTCCCCATCCAACTTTGTTTTGGGAATCCTCATGCATCGCTGCGTCGATTTCCTCTTGAGGAGCCATATCGTACAGCTGGATGGCCCTCGTATTCGGGTTGACGCTGATTCGCTTTGTTTCCGCCCATTTGTAAGCGTCATCGTGGTCTCCAACGTACAGCAAAACGTACACGTTGCTGCTTTTCTGGAAAGCGATGATGGCGCGATATCGCTGGTCGATGCGCGCGGAATACAGTTTTTCGTCCGCCGCATTGGCGATTCGTTCCAGATTGATTCCGGATGATCGAGGATTCGCCTGGAATTTTGTCAGAAACGTCGTGGCATGTTTCTGCGCTTTCTTAGGCAGCTCGAGCAGGCTGCACATGAGATCGCTGCCGAGTGCGACCACGGGTTTGTTCATCGTACGTATATCTGCCATCAGCGTTCCATGCCTTCCGTCAGTGAAGCGAACACCTTGTCAAGGTCATCGTTGTTTTCCGTAATGATAGTCCAGCCGCGCTTGACGAATTCGTCGGCGTTCTCTCGGTCGGATTGCAAGTCGTAGGACGGGAAAAACACGATCTTCCCATCCTCCCATGCGAGCTCTGCCTGCGCAATGATTTCCTCGTTCTCGTCCAGCAGCTCATATCCGAGTGCATCCGGTGCCGGTATGTCAGACTCAATAAACCGTTTGACGGCCTCCTTGGTTTCATCCGCGCAATACACGTAGGTCGGATCCGCCAGAATATCGTTCCATTCGGAATCATTGTCTTTCTGCAGATCAGGAGCGTTCCGCAGGCCGTTGCGAAGCGGCTCGTACATGGATTCGTCACGTAGCGCAGCATCACCGATAGCATGGAAGTATTCCGAGAATTGCATCACGTTCGCAAAATGCCAGAAGGCTGCCCACTGCGTTTTGAACGCCTCTGCCTCGTTCTCGTCCAAAGCGTCCAACGGATTATAATCATCGTTCTTTGCTTTCGCGGCATCACGTTGAATGTCCGAGAACACCATGCCGACGTGGGGTTCGGTGGTCCGCATATCCTCTCCAATGCACAAACCGGATTGGAATTTCAGTCTCGTGCAGTTCGAAGGATTCCAGGACGAGCAAATCATGAATGTCGATTCGTTCTCGCCGTGCAACGCTTCATTCCGATGCAGCATATCCACGGCCTGAGGTTCAACGTTCTTGTTTCGCGGATTCAGAGCATAGCTCATTGCCAGCGCTTGGATGGCGAATATCCGTTCGGCATCCGGTTCCGCGAGATAATATTCCAGCATGGCCATTGCCGAAACTTCGCTGGGGTTGAATTCGTCAGTCCTCTTGCCAATCGTGCTCTTGTAAGCCACCGGAGACGGCATGGACTTGGGTGCCAGCATCGGATCGGCGAGCTGCGCCACATCCTTGCCCTGCACATATCCGATCACATCGTCATAATCCAAGGACCATATGCGATAGCCTGCCTGACGAAGCGCTTCCCTCTTCAGGGAATCCTGGGCGACGATGCCTGCATGGTATTGCAGGCCATCGGTGAAGATGGCAACCGGCTTCCTTCCGTCATGCTCAACCACGTCACCAGATTCATCGATATTGCTGACCGTCAGCACGAAATCAGGCTTGCAGGGAATCGCGACCCCATCGGCCGGCCCCAACGCGACTTGTGGCTCGACGCTCCACACGCTTCCGTTCACGGTGATGGAATATCCAGGTTTGCTATTGATGAATTCGTCCTTGACGATGGCACGACGTCCCTTGGCATCGTCGGATTCCGCGAAGGGATGGGCATGCATGCACCGGAGAGCTTCGATGAACTGCTGTTCGAGTCCACTGTCGAACAGTTTGTTCGTGTTGATCTTCGAAACGGTTGTCACACGACTGCGTTTGTTGGCCAGGTCGAGGATGCCCGTGAGCATCGCCAGCGCGGTCTTACGGGAAATAAGTTTCAGGTCCTGGCTTTGTCTGTATGCATACAGGCATCTGTAGCACCCGTCGCCGCCGTTCTTTGCACATTCGCAATGCTCCATGACTTCCTTTGCCATGGAAAACACCTCGAACATCGTATCCGGATCGGACAGCTGCTTAAGATAGCCAGTTCCTCCGGGCACTGTGTCATATAGAGCAAGATAGGTTTTGCGCAGTCCGGAGTTATCCGGCAACGGCTCGTTCATGAGTGTCGCCTGTAGATGTTCCACGTTGCCGAAGCGTTCACGCAGCCCAAGCATCACTGCGGCGGTCAATGACTCCGCAGCACCGTCCGCACCTTGGGCATCGGCAAGCCCTGGCACGAGCATACGCAGCACTTCCGATTTGACCTCACGGTATAGGAACAGGCACGTGCCGTTCCGCTCCGATTGCTCCAACTGCTGTTCCTGCGCCTTCTTGCGTTCCGGACAGAAGTAGGCGTGCCGTGATTCGCGCTCGCCGAGCAACGCGCCGCATTTCAGGCACACGTTGAAACCGTTACGTATCTCCTTGCTACCGGCGATTTCCACCGAGGCTCCCCTATCAGAAACCTGTCCGAAGTTGATTTCACGGACTGTGCCCTGCGGCGTGTAGTCGAATCCGAAGTTCGTGATTCCCTTGAACTGCCATCCCGATTGGATGTCTGCCGGATCAATGTCCACCATCGTATTCTTCAGGAACTGGGTCTTGGGTCTGCTGTCGGAGGTGTCCTCAATCAGGCTTTCGCTGTAGGTCTCATCGGATATGACGGTGTCGATGCGCAGCATCGGCCTTTTCTGGCCGTTATCGGCCCACTGCATTGACCCACAGGAGGGACAGCTGGCGAGGTTCTCGGTGCTGGAAGCAGGCTCCGCGTGCGAGCAGTTCGGGCATAGGCGCCACATTGCCAGTTCGTCGTCGGCACCGCCTTTCGAACATAGCACGCGGCTGATTTTGTATTTGCGTCCGCCCGCGAAGAACGTGTTTCCCGGCGCCAGTTCCGTGATGGCCGTGGCCGCCGGGCGCACGAAATCACGCGTGGCCTTCCCCCTGCGTTTCGTCTTGTCCTGCGCGGCAGGCTTGATTCCGTGTGCCGCATCGGACGGTTCCTTGTCCTCTTTGAGGATGGTGTGGAGGGTCACACCGGTTTCCGGGAACGCATAATTAGGCAGGATACCTTCGTCGGAAAGGTAGTTGAACGTGTTGGTGTTGAGAATGCTTGTGACGATGCGGCCAAGATTGTGAATCTCATCTTCGCATTCGCGCTGCTGCTCTTCGAACGATGAGTCGGAGGGCTTCTTCTTGAGCTCGTCGAGCAGCTGCCTCGCAGCGCTCTTCTGCGATTCCAGCGTTCTGACGGTATCGTTGGTTTTTTGGAACACATCGTAGACGCGTCTGGCCATGGTGCTGCCATCTTCCGTACCGCGTACGAATCCGTCGAGCTGCGTTCGGAGTTCCTCGGAGAATGAGAACATTCTTCCGAATCCGTCGAGCAGTTCGCCGGAATGTTGGCCTGTCCAGTTCAGGAAATTCACCGGGAACCCGCTGGAGCCGCTGCCGTTGACATTATCCAAACAGTTTTTCAATTTGTCGGGTACCACATCGGCCGGTTCGCTGCCGGCATCCAGCATGGCATGCACCCAACGATCCAATGCGTAGGCGGTGAGCTGACGTTCCAACACTGCGGTCGCGTCGAGGAAGATGTGCGGCGGGTTCACCGCGCCTCCAAGCATATCTTTCGGACGCTGGTAGAAATACGTGTCGTGTTCCTTGGTATTGGCCACCGCCAGCACCAAGGAGTTGCCGTCACGTCGCCCTGCACGACCGGCACGTTGGATGTACTGGGCTTGAGTAGGCGGAATCGACGAGAGAATCACCGTGGAAAGGTCTCCAATATCGATGCCCATCTCCAAAGTCGGCGTACAGGCAAGCACATTCACGTCGCCGGGCTTGCGGTTCTTGCGCTTGAATTCCTCTTCGACCTTGGCACGGTCATCGCCATTGAGCAGCCCCGTGTGTTCGGCAGCGTGGATGCGATCGGCTGGCTCCCCGCAGTACAGCTTGCCATAGTAGCGCAATTCCAGGGCTTCGGCTTCGGGAGTGCCGGAGACCAGTCTGCCCGGGCATTTGCGGATACGGCAACGTGCTCCGTTCCACGCGTCAAGGTTCTGCGTAGCGCACGAATAGCTCCGTCCACACGTGTCGCAGATCAACTGCGTTACCTTGCCACTGACCATGCAGCCGGACTCGTTGAGCCCGTACACGGTGCGCTCCATTTTCATGCTTGGATAACGTTGCTGTGTGATGAATCCTGCTGCTATGCACTCTTCGAGCACGATTCCCAACAGCTCGTGGTGGATGTCGCCTTCAAGGGCGCCGTCGGTGAGGTACCGGTCGACGATCTGACGGTATGCCGGCGAATTCAGGGTATTGAAAACGCCTTTGCGCACTGGCTCCTTGTCCGACAGGAAATAGGGCATACCATCCGCGTACATGCCGGGCATCCATTTGATGTTCGTGTTGGAAAGCAGGAACTTGTTGCCGTCGTTTTGCAGGAACTGGTCATAGGTCACGTCGAAGAACGCGCCTTTCGTGCGCAGCTGGTCGAGGAACGCCATAATCAGTCGGAGCCAGTCAGTCTCCATAATGGAATTCTCGTGCAATCCGATCTCGTTATGGCAACGTTCGGCAACGGTCTGTGCCACACGTTTCAGGAGAATCTGGTCGAATGCTATTGCGGCGCAGCCGGATTTCTCCAACGTACGTCCGGTACGGGAGCGCATGCCGAATTCCAGCAGCGATTCCAGTCGGAGTCTGCGCTCGATCCAATCGAGCAGCTGACGGCGACCGGGCCCTGCGGGATTGCCTTGCAATACGGTTTCGTATTCGCGCATCCATGTCATGTTCGGTGCAATGAACCGCACAATGTACTCGTTGTCGTCCGGATAGCGGCGATGGTAGTAGCTGTTCTGGTTATTGAGATACTCAGCGAGAGAGGCACCGTCTTTGCGTTCCTCGTGCATGTAGTCCATGGCGGAGTTACGCAGAGCGAATCGCCAAGTGCGGGAGTTGAACACGCTGGCTCGGTAGGATGCGTCCTGCACACTGTCGGAGAACACGATGGCCTTGCTGTCGTCGTTGAAAGTGTCCCCCGAAAGCTGGGTGAGCATCACACTGACCTGCGTAGTAGTTCTCACACCGACCATGGCGATGTCCTGTTCGCTGCCGCAGAACGGACACTGATAGTGTTTGCGGTTGCCGGATACAAGTTTCATGCCCCTAGCGACCATGGGTATACGCTGCTCTCCACAGGCCGGGCATTCACGTTCCGTGGATTCGAAACGTTCTACGACCTGTTCCTTCATGCATGTATTGCAGAACCAGACCATGGCTCCGTTGTCGGCATGCGGGTCAAGAACATAATCCATGGTGCAGGGTTGCAAGGTCACCAACGCATTGTCGGCATGGTAGGCGAAATACTCGTTGTAGAACGTTCGTGGGTCACCCATGCTGATGCCGCCGTCTTTGCCGGCAAGTCCAATCCATGCGGTCCCTCCGCAATCACGGCAGTTAATCACCGGCATGCGGGTCTTGAGGTCGTCTTTGGACAGTTCGACGACCGGACGGTAGTCGATGCTCCCCTCCTGCGAGGTGATGTTGGCAACCACGCGGCCAAGTTCCTTGACCCATAGTTGCACCTGTACATTCAGGAACGGACGTGTGTGCCCCTCCGAACCGTTGCGAGCGCGGGAGACGAGCGCTATCAGCGCGTCTACACAGGCCTTCTGCTGGCGTGGGTGCAAGGCGTTGAACCTTGCATCCATGATGGCGAGCCTGTCCAGCAGTTTGCGATCGATTTGCCGAGGTTCGTCGCAGATAAGCGAGGACAGGCTGGCCAGGAACCTTGAATGACGCAGGGATTCGGCGAGCCGGATGCGTGCCTTGTCTGCGGAGACCGGCTCTGTGGGGGCGTCGTCAAGCCACGCTTGGGCCGCATAGGCAAGGTATTTATCGGGGTCGACGTCCTCTTCGAGTTCGATGAGCCGATCGGCCTGCGCGGCAGTAGGCATGGTGTCGTCATAGTCGCTGGTGACGAAGAATTCGTCGACGCGAAGACGATCCTCGGTCACCACGGATTCCGGCGTGAACGTGGTGTTGAAGATTTGGCTGGCATACTCACAGACGTCACGTACTGTCTCTTCGGTGCCCATAGTGGCCGACGTGCCAACGAAGCACATATCGTCGCTGGTGGTGTTCAGCCTGTCGGTGAGCCTGCGCAGCAGGCAGGCCAAGTCGGTGCCCTGCGCGCCGTCGAAAGTGTGCAATTCGTCCACGACGAAGTATTTGAGCGTGTCCGGATCGTTGCTGTCCCAAATCCGGGAGTCTTTGGGGCGCACCAGCAGGTAGTCGAGCATCTTGTAGTTGGTGAGCAGGATGTCCGGCGGGTTTTTGAGCAGCTCATCGTGGCTGGTCACGATGTTGGTGGCGGTCATGGCGTGGTTGTCCTTGTCGCTGCCGCCTTGGCTCATCTGGCCCACATACATGCCCGCAGTCACATTGTTGCGCAGTTCCGGACTGTTGTGGATGAGTTCTGCCAGTCGCTTCGCCTGGTCGGTGGCGAGGGCGTTCATCGGATAAACGAGGATGGCTTTGATGCCCTTGCGTCCGAGCCTGCGCTGCCGATAACAGTAGTCGAGGATTGGGTACAGGAAGCATTCGGTCTTGCCTGAGCCGGTGCCGGTGGCCACCAGTGTGGATTCACCGGCGGAGATGCGCTCGAATGCGCGCATCTGGTGCGCATATGGCCGGTACGTGGGGCGCAGGCACGGGAACGGGAATTCCGCATGTTTGCCGACCACACGAAACGGCAGTTTGACTGATACGAACGGCTCCTGGGAAAGCATGCCCTCTTGATGGGCGAGTTTGCGGATGGAGCCGCGGAACGGCTTGTTGGTCATGGGGAACGTGGTCTCCACGTAATCGGCGAGTCCGGACTGGATATGCCGTGCAAGCACCATGGGAATCATTTGTTATCTCCGTACTTCTGTGTGAAGAACTTCCACGCGGTTTTGTAATCCTCTACGCGATCGCATTTGTCGAACGGCGCCACATATTCGATGGTCCGCTCATGTGGGCCACCCGGCTGGGTGTCGTCTGTGATGGGGCGGGGGAACACCTTGCCCGCAGGCGCGTTCTTGATTTTCTCGAAATTAGGACGTTTGAAAGTCAAATCACCGTAATTCTTCTTAGAGAAGACGATGCGGCCATTCGCGTCATACCAGGTGTCGTCCTCATAGCCGCTCAGCACGGTGAAGGTCAGACGGTAGATGTCGATGAGCTCGTCCAAGGTGATGCCGAGCGCCATGGATGCCAGCACGTCCAGCTCCACCAACGCCTGCCGGCGTTCGTAGTCCGTGCGCAATGGCGTATGCCAGTTCCATTCGTCCGTCAATGAGGTGAACGTATCGGCGGTAAGTCGAGGATCATCCTTCGCCCAGCTCATGGACGTGTACGACTCCTCCCAGCAGGATTGCCACAGGTTTGCATACGACTTGGTCAGACAGTTGAGCAGCAGACCGCGGAGACGAATTTCGGGGGCAAAGACACTTTCCGGAACAGGGAAAAGCTGCAGCGTGGAGCTATGGATATCCATTTTGCCGATGGAACGTACGAGAAAATCGTACGGCAGAGAGGCTTCAAGGCCGCTCATGAGCGCAAGCAACGCGTAGCGCTCTGGGTGCACACCATAACCTGTTATGGTGTGCACCCAGGCTGCGCCTGGGTGAACACAGGACGCTTGCAGCGTCCTTTCTCCGGTTACAGGTACCATTCTGCGACAGCATAATCTATAAACAGCATCGAATCGGCTGATGACACCGTCCTCTTGATTCGGATCAGCCATTTTTTGCACACGCGACTTATATTCCGCATCCGTGCATGCCTGCGAGTACTTCACGCGAGGCATATAATCCTCGGGAATGTCGGTCAGGTCGATTGGGTCATAGTCGCTGTTGACCCTGTAGTTTCTGCGGGTGGATTGTAGCAATGGATTGGCGACGCCAATGAATGGGCTGGAGTAGATCAACGCTTTCGTTGAAGTCGGGAAATGAATGTCATCCTTGATGGTGCCATCCTTACGGGAATTGGTTTCATCCCACATTGGCGAATATGTAATTCCGTTAGAATAATTCCGCAATCTTATGGGAGACAAGGCGATTTTTTCCAATGCAGAAAGCAGCTCGACAGCATAAACACCTACTAGCGGAGTCTGTGCCCAATCATCTACATGCCCACTACCGACCAATCGAGAAAGCATAGAAAGTTCACCCTTGGAAAGGGAAATAACACGGCTCTTATGTCCTCGCGTATCCCATTCACCCTGCTTGTTCTTAATTCCAGGAATATTTCCTTCGCCATCGGACACATAACATTCGTCGATGGTTTTGGGATCGTAAAGATTCCAGATGGAATCGAAACGGGGAAGCGCATGCTCGGTGGTTGGATTCTGGTACACGTTCAGGCTAAATGCTGTATGATGATCAACTCCGGCGAACAGTTTCCGCTCATTGATGAACTGGAAATGGTACCGAAGTCTGCGGTACATCTGCTCACGCAGTACGCCCGCTCGCGTATCACCATACAGTTCATCGGGATGTACAAATGCACTTACACCGTCATGCTTACGCGTGTAATCCCAAGCATTCGGCAGGAAGCAGCGGAACAGATTCGTCTGCTGGCCTTGCAGCAGCGGATAGTTGCCGACAGCGTTGTAGAACGCCATCTGACCGGCCGTTGCCGTATACTCGCTGATGAAAGCGTCATGCGTGCGTTGATTCTTCAGCAATTCGGGCAGTTTCTTGTTCAACTCGGCTGCGCTGATGGATTGGACCGCATACTCCGGATTCGCCTCGGAAATGGCATTGGCCGCTTCCCACTGAAGCTTCACCCACGGCGGGTTACCCACCATAAAGTCGAAGCCGCCGTCCTTGAACACGTCGGCGAATTCGAGCTCCCAGTGGAAGAAGCGCTGCTTCTTGGCGACTTCCTTCACCAAGCGAAGCCTTTGCGCAGGCTCCCCGTCACCTCTGCAAAGCTCGTCAAGGTCCACAGCATGGTCATACATGTAATCACGTTCATGGCTGTCATCCATAGCATCCATAAGCGTGGGCTGACCATTGTCCATCGGCATCAGCGTGAATCCCTCTTCCTGTGGGATCTCGCCGGTGAGGATCAGCGACATTTCCGTGAGGTACTGCGATCTTGTGGGAAGCAGGTTCGCTTGGTCGATGGGCCAGAACCACAGCGAGCACCAGTAGTCCATGGCGAGTTTCAGACGAGCGTATTCGCTGGCGTTCTCGGCCTTTTCCGAATGGTAGGCAATGTGAAGCATCTCATCTTTCTCGCGAATGGTGAGGTTGTTGCCGCGGAAGTATTCGCTTTCGATGCCGAGCGACCCCTGCCCATGCTTCTGCTGGTTTTCCAAAGCTTTCGCAGTTTTCTTGGAGGCATTCGCATCGAAACCGTAGATGATCAGATCGTCCTGGGTCGCCTTCTCCAATTGCCGACGTGCCTTGATCTGGCCGCGCCACAGTTCGTCGACGGTCTTCGACAACGCCCTCATCAGGCCGATCTCCGTTGTGGAATATGGCTTCTTGGCGAAAGCCTTCTTCCACGCCTTGATGGTTTCCAGATTCTCGGATTCAATGCTTTTGACAGTCCTGTCGTCATACTTGCACATGTCCGGATCTCCAGTCAGGAACTGGTAGATGCGCTTGACGGATGACGAACTCCGGTCGAATCCGATGCGCTTGGGTTCGACCTCATACCAGTGACGGTTCTTGGTCGTACTAGACAGATCCGATTCCAAGTATCCGACGCGGCGGCCGCCAATCAGTGAATTGCCGCATTGCAGCTGAGTGCCGAACCATGGCACGAAGGATCCTTCACAGATAGTGTTAAGCCATAGGGATACCTCTCCAAGTTCCACCGCCACGGGATTCAGGTCGATGCCGTAGATGTTGTGGTCGGCGATGTACATCTTGACCTTCTGCAGTTCCGCCTGCCTGCGTTCCGCAGGAATCGCCGCCTTCTGGCCTTCCTCGGCGACCCGCTCCTTCTCCCTGCGGTTCAGATACATGGTGGCCAGCTGGTTGATGGTCTCGTTCAGGAAGGTCGCAGAGCCCATAGCCGGCTCGCAGATCTTCAGGCTCAGAATATCGGTGGCTTGGTGGATACGTGGCTCAATCTCCTTGAGCGCGTACTTCACCAGGCATTGCGCAAGACTGTCCGGCGTATAGAAGGAGGCCGACGTTTCACGTTCCCGGCCTGCAAGCCGGTAAATGAACGTGCCGGGCTCGTAGGTGCGCAGCTCGCCAGCATGCGGGCTTTTGTCCGGGTAGCGGACGCGTTCGTCCTCCGAATAGTTGTCGAGTTCGCGTTCCGGCACGAAGTAGCCGACTTTCAAAGGGTCGTAGGAATCCTTGGCGCGTTTGACCTCGTAGAGCTTCTCCTTGGCGATAAAACCACGATAGGACAGCAATGCCTCATATACGGCACCCATCTGGCTGATGCCAAGGGCCGCGTAAGAGATACGCTGCCTGCGCTTGACCCCCTTACCGGTCTTGGTGACGCTCATCAGGTCTATGATGCGCAACATTACGCTGTCGCGGAGTGCGGCATGTTCAATCAACGCGGTCCGCTCCGGATCGAAAATGTGCGCCTTGAGCGGCGGAACCATGAACACCGCATTGATGGCTTCCTCGCCAACCAGCCCCTTGAAATCCTCATCCGCCTTCGGGTAACCGTTGAACACCAGATCGTCGAGTCGGCGCAAGGTGTCCGCTAGATAGGTGGAATCGCCAGCCTCATCCATGCGGCCACGCATCTGTTCCGCAATATCTCGCAAGCTATCCAGCGAATAGCCGGTACGGTAGATGTCGGATTTCATCGGCGCATAGCCGAGCGACGGCTTCGCCTCGATGAACAGAAGGAACAGCAGACGGTACATGTAGCGTAACGCCTGCACAGTCAAGTCGCCTGCGTCGATTTCATCGATGCTCCGCCCCTTATTACAAGTCCAGTCGTGGATGACCTCGTTGCCAAGGATCTCCACACATTCACGTAACGCGGAACGCAGATTATCAGACACCTCAACCGCGTTCTTCGCAGACGTGTCATCAAACGTGTCAAGCAGACTGTCACCTTTGTTCGGGCAGAGACTATCGCGACGCAACAGCACAGCCATCGCCGTATACACATGATCCTGATGGCGGCTGAAGATCTCGTCCAGATCGAACAGCATGCATTCCTTGTCATTCCATTTACGGCGGTCGATCAACGCTATCTGATGCAACCCCATGAGAAGAATCCACCGTGCCGGCTCGTCGAAATCGGCGAGCAGCATGCGTGCATATTCCTCACAGGAGGTGCCGTCCTTGCCAGAGCCATCTTCGATGGGGCTTTCCAGAACACCTGCCTCAGCACTATCGGACAGGCTCACCAGAACTTGCAAGCGCGGAGCCCCATCGGAATCATTGACCTGATAGTAGACAGGAACAGACTTCCCTGAAATCCGGTCAGACAATCCCTCGTCTTTGGTTTGATTCCCCTCCTGTGTATAGCCGAGTGCGGCGAGCATGCCGTCGATGAAATTCCGTACCCGTTCAGCTGGAAACAGATCGTTCTCGTTGTTGTTGATGACTTCGGTGAACGACTGGCGCATGTCCTTCAGCAGTCGCGCTGGGCGTTTCTCAGGAGGAAGCTGTTTCCAAGGTGCGGAGGCATTCTTCACTTCATCCGGAAAATATTCCTTCATGTAGTACGGCGTGTAGAAGTCATTGACCGCCTCGATGCCTGGGAATGTCTCGTTCAGTTCCTTCGCCATGGTCTCCCCCTCTATTCCTTACCTACGAATGCGGCCGCAATGCGGATCACTGGTTCGCCGGAGGCGTCCAATGTGTCCTGAACCCAGTCGGCATATTGTTCGAGCATCCGATCAACCTGTTTTGTGTTTTCCTTGGTGTTTTTGCCTTGGGATTGCAACAGTGCCTTGCGTGCATGGGACCAACGCTCGATGCGGTCCATTTGCCGAGTCACTTCTTCATCTGCCTGCGCACGATATTGTTCACCGCAATCGCTGAGCATGCTCTTGCCGCGCGATACCGCATCCTCCAACAGCAGTTGTGCCGCATCTATCTGTTCGGAGCTGGCCGCGGAATCCTCTCGATTCACATAACGACGTTCAGTGGTTCCCGGAATCAAGTTCCCACGATATCCGGTGATACGCCACACTTCCTCAAGTGGCAGTATGCCCATGCATTCGCCATCGAGATACCGTACACCGAACCATTCATCGATCACCGGGGATGCGTGCCTGTTGGCGACCATGCCGTTCATCAGCATAATCGTCTCATCCGCATGCAGGTTTCCATTGGTCACGCCAATAATCGGGGCCTCGTCACGTTGGTACAGCAGTGAGGAAGCCTTCAACCCGACCCATTCCGCGATCGGATTCAACTCCCACAGGTATTGAACCCGACTCCATGACTCGTCGTTAATACGGGCCAGCAGACCATTGGCTTGGTCTTCGCAGTATTTCGCGTCATCACTCCATTCGGCGATGTTGTCTTGCAACACCCGCGCATTCGGCACACGTCTGCGCAGCCACGTGCGCAACGGGCTATCCCCTTGGAACTCCACCGCGAATCCATGAGCATCACGCAACTGACGTTTCGATTTAAGACCAGCCGACTGCCGAAACTCCTCGCAGGAGAGCCCCTCATCCACATACTCGTAATCCGACATCAGCGTAGCGGAATCGACTATGCCGCCATCGTCGGCACTCCCAGTCACGCTCTCCCCTGCAGACTCGTTTTCCTCAGTGCTCGTAGTATCGGAACCATCCAGCGTAGTGAGGTTGAAAAAACTCAATGGATCGAAAACATCGTCATCCGCCACAGTCTCAACGTCTCCGGAACGTTCGTCCGAATGATCGATGTCCTCATCAGGAATACAAAGTCTGGCTGCGAAATTCTCCGCCGATTCGCCGGACTCAATCGCTTCGCGGGTGAAATCTTCCTCCTGATCGACGTCGAATTTGCCCATAAGCAAGGACGGATCGCCAATATCCTTACGTGCCTGGTCTTCCTTCTGCTGCAGGATCTCGAGAATATGCGCGTCACCTTGAATCTTTGCATTACGCGAGTTAATCATCATGAAACGAATATCAGGCTGTTTACGCTGCCCATAACGGTCGATGCGTCCGTTACGCTGCTGGAACACCATCAACGACCATGGAGTGTCGAAATGGATGAGTCTGTGGCTCAGATAGTGCAGGTTCAGACCTTCAGAGGCCACGTCGGAGGCCACGAGAATACGTACAGACGAGGACTTCGTACCGAAATCCTCGACGATTTTCTGCTGTTCCACATCGCTCATACCTCCATCCATGGAGACGATAGCCTTCTTCGGTAGTTTGAGATCCTGCCGCAAGTGCTCCTCAAGATAGTTCTTCGTCTCGATGCGTTCCGTGAAAATCACGATACGGTCGTCGGCGTCTTCACCGTTATGCCAACCGTAATCGGCACTGCGCAGAAGCTGCAGCAGTCTCTGGTATCGGGAAAACTGCATCGGACCGATTTTCTCCAAAGCGGCCTTGAGCCCTTCAAGCCTGTCGATGTCTCCGGTCTGATCGGACGCATCTTTTTGGGCAAGCCGCTTCACTCGCTCGTCGATGGTCTTGATGCACGCTGCCGGCGATGAAAACAGACTCTTCTCAAGCATCGTCTTGAACAAGAAGGAATTGCTTCTCTTCTGATGCATATCCATGACAAGTTTCGTATCGGTCAGATAATCGAACGCCTCTTCCTCGGCCGCGGTGGCCATGCAATTCTCCTGCGTCACCTTGCGCTCCGGGAAGCTGCCTGACACCTCGGCCATCACGTCCTTCTTGAAACGGCGGACGTACAGGTGTTCGACATCCTTCTTGTCGTACCGCTCCGGATCAGGCAGAGTGGTTGGGTCGAGCATGTTCATCAACGAGGCGAAACTGCGAGCGCGGCCGTCATGAGGTGTGGCGGACAACATAATCAACGTGTCGGAACGGGAGGCAAGGCGTTTGGCGAGCTTGGCGCGCTGCGCACTACGGCCGTTGACGGCACGGTCGGCGACATTCTGAGCCTCGTCGATCACGATGATGTCCCAATACGAGGCATCGAGTGCCGCGCCATATTGGATGTCCCGTTTCAACGTATCAATGGAGATGATCACCTTGTCGTAGTAGGAGAACGGGTTGGCGTTCGCAGGAATCTCGGAACGAATCTGCTGGATACGCGAGGAATCCAGACTAATCAGCGGGATGGTGAACCGTTCCCACATCTCCTTCTGAAACTGGACCATCATGCTTTTCGCCGTTACCACGAGAATACGGCGGCCCTTGCGGCGCTTGATGAGTTCCGCCATCAGGATGCCAGCCTCCAAAGTCTTGCCAAGACCGACAGCGTCGGCGATGAGAATTCGCTGGCGCGGTTGGGCGAGCGCCTTCTTCGCCGGAACGAGCTGGTACGGCAGGGAGTCCATAGCGGCCTTGTTGCCGACATGAATCTTCGCATCGGTCGGCGCAGTGGCACGTAACAGACTCTCGATGAACAGATGCGATTTCGCAGCTCTTGCCGAGGTGTCGGGAATGAAACGCGTCTTCACCGGATCGACAGGTGTAATTGTGTCCAAATCATCAAGGAACGTGGCCGTCACATCCCGCACCAGAGCGGAGATACCAGTGCATGAAACGGCATGGTTACCAAGACTGTTCGGCTCGACTTTATCGACAAGCCACTCCTGGCCGCGGATCAGCACTCTCATGCCGGGAGAAAGCAGTTCTCGTTCCGAATGTGCGCCATGCCTCATTGCCGTGTGCTCCCCATATGCTCTCAATCCCAATGTTTTCGCATATATTGTATGTCATTAGGGGTTGAAACCTTCTGCTTTCCCGCATGAATGTTAGACACGTATGTTTTCGTGCATTGATACTTGGAATCATCTACATCTTTCGATTATCACTTCCCGAATCCTTACCTCCCCATCGCAGCTTAATGCAACAAATGCAGATGCCGAACAAATCTACCGACAGAAGAGAGTAAATCATTTAATATAGCTACACTGGTACAACATGACCGAGAAGAGCAATGCAGCAGCTGAAAGTGAAATATCAGAGCTCAAGCCTCTATACCCCCAATATGACGAATCGAGCCACTCACCCTATGTGAAGAGGCTTGAAAAGGCGTTGCAGGGCGAGGATACGAAGATACACAACATAGCTCTATCAGGCGTCTACGGTTCCGGAAAAAGCAGCATTCTTGAGAAAGTCGTCGAAGACCTTGAGGAAAAACGCCCTTATACGACCAGAACGATCTCGCTGGCGCCTTTGGCTGCACAGCTTAAGGAACAGGATGATAAGAAAACCGATTCCGTCTCGGATAAGGATGGTCCCACTTCGAAAGAAGCACCCGGGGCACTTCCCCCAAAATCTTCCAAACCTTCATCCATAACCAATCTCATTCAAAAAGAGATCATTAAGCAACTTCTATATGGAACAGACCCCGGAAAGATTCCGGCATCGCATTTCCATAGGATAAATGAAATCGGACTAGGCAAGCAGCTACTTTCCTCCCTTGCTTGCGGAACACTTTTACTGTTTATTCTTGATATCCATAAATGGCCTTATAATCGTATTCAAGAACTTTTGACTTGGCTACCAATCCCAACAAGCATTACCAAAATTCTTGCTGAAATCGTCATAATTGGCCTGCTACTAATAGCAACGTTCGCGCTATTCCATTATTTCGGCACCCGCATCCATCTAGCCAAAATAGATGTCGGAACAACAGGCATTACTCTTGGGGAGAACTCGGACTCTTATTTCGATCAGTATCTTGATGAGATCATATATATCTTTGAAAAGACAGGCATCCGAACTGTATTTTTCGAAGATCTTGATCGTTTTCAAGATGCTCAAATCTTTGATTCATTACGCGAATTAAATCAGATTCTCAATAATGACCCAAAGCTACGACACACAGAATCGACAATCCAGAAAATCAGTCAACGATTGCATTTCTCTCCTTCCGCAGAAGAAAAGAATTCTCAGCCCAGTACACCTATACAGTTCGTATACGCTATTCATGATGCGATATTCAACAATCAATATGTTTCGGCTGACGAACAGGTGAGCAATAAAGAAGCTCTGGCTCATTCCTTCTCTCGCGCGAAGTTCTTTGACCTCATCATTCCAGTGGTGCCATTCGTATCGGCAAGTAACTCATACCAAATCGCACTAGAAACATTAGAAGATGTTCTTGATGCGAATGATCCCCAAATGATTAACCTTCTTGAACTCGTTGCAGATGCAATTCCCGATAAACGCACCTGGATTAATATTCGCAACGAGTTCATTGTCTACAAGGAGCAACTACTTAATCCAAAAAGGACGAATCTCGGGCTTAATCCTGTCAATCTTCTTGCAGTCCTTGTATACAAAAACTATTACCTTGATGATGCCGCAAAGTTGCAAAATGGGCGAAGTAGTCTTGACTATATCTATAAGAAAATAAGAGAAATAATACAGAATGAAATTCCTCTTCTAAACTCTGAAATCAGAGATTTAGAATCAAAAATCAACAAATTTACAAGTGCTGAGACCGCCGAAGACTATGCTCATAAACTTAAAACAACACTGATTGAGATACTTGCTGATTTAAAACAGCAAACAGCCGAGAATTGTAATTCAATTGATATTCGTATTGCGACCGACAGCCAAAGCATAGCCGGTGTTGACGACCCAAAGCTCTGGGAAAATATTTCCCACTGCAAAGAAACTGATCGAATCAAAATCGAAGCTGTCTTCCGTAATCCCTATTCCTACCACGATAGTTCAGTTGATATCGCTCCCACAATAAAAACCTTTAAGAGAATCATAGGGAAATCACTTGATATCAGCAGATGGGGAGCAGAGCAAAGAGCAAGCTTCACAGAAAAGATGAATGAGAAAATTCAAACAATCGAAAGCCTACGTTCTGGTGATTGGGCATTCATCGTCGAACACGAAAAACCACAAACCGATGGGAAACTCTGCACCTTATTGGATGGTGATGATTCCTTGCTATACCGACTTATCTCTCACGGATGGATCGGTCAGGACTATATGCTCTATTCCACAATATATACAGATGAAGGTATAACTAGGAACGCGCTAAACTTTATTCTTCATCATATTGATGGCAATAATCCGGACTATCAATTCAAACTTGACGATGGGGATTCCAAAGACGTCCTCCGTCGAATCAAAAATCGAGACAAAACGATTTTCAGCCAGCGGAGAATACTGAACATTGATCTGCTGCATTACATGCTGTCGCAGAATAAAGATTCTGAAGTAGTCCAGGACACTAATCAAATCATCGAGATGCTATTCCCATTGGACAACGAGACCTCTGAATTCGTTTCAGCATATCTGGACCGTCTTGACGATGATGCCAATCCATTGCTCGACAAGATGGCGAGCCACAGCCAGAACTTGCTTAGCTTCCTAGCTCAACGAGAAGCAACAAATACTGACACGCTTTGTAGACAACTTGATGTGACGCTCCATCATCTATCAAGTGAAACCCACTACACCGTAGATGGCAGCCTGGCCGATTTTCTACAGAATCATTGGCGAAGCATCCCAATCTTCAAGGATTCCGATATCGCTCCGGCACTTGTCGAACCTATGATCCAGATTCTCAACGATGGAAAAGTCAGAATAGACTCCCTCTCCGAGCTGGGTTACAAGGATTCAAATTCTGGATTGCGATACCCCTGCGTGGAACAGAACCTATACGTATTTTCAAGAAGCAATCTTGAAACCGCGTTGGACACCATAAGCCAATCAGATAATAATCAGGATGATTCATATAGCGGCTGCGATAGACTTCCTGCACTCAACACGATTATGCATATCAGCAAAGCAGTGTACGCGAATGTGCTCGGACACCTTAAGGAATATTTTGGTTTTCTGATAGAAGATGAATATACATTGGATTGTTCACCCGGCCAGAATATTGCTGATGACTTGTTCCGCACCCTTGACGATATTCGCCAGCAGGCCGGCGAAGAAGAGGATGCAGAAAAGCTTATCCTTACGCTGCTGAATAGATGCTCGCCAGCTGCCCGTCTTCCCCTTTTTGATGATCATTTTGAGGATTATACCGATGCACTCATGGAATGCGATGCAGTTCTTTTCACTCCGACGAACCTACAGTGGGCTTTCACCCATGACGCGCTCACCGAACATGAATCCTCAATGACCACGTGGATCCAAAAACATGACTCTTTCGAACAAGGCGATACAGACGAGAAACTTGATAAAGAAAAACTCGCTGAAGATACAATCAATCTTCCACCCACCATTCTGAAAAGCAACAAGAAAATACGACTTCTCCAAGAACTCGAACTCGACAGTCCTATCCCCACCTCATCCATCGAGCTGGATCATCAAGACCTTGAGCATTACCCTGAGATATATGCTCAGCTCCTCAAGAATGGCCTTGTTGCCGACACGGCAGAATCCTTTGAATCCTTAGAGGGACAACCCTGGCCCGTGCAGGAAGCTTGGATCAAGGAATCGCAGAAATTCGGCGACTATCTTGGTGATGTAAAGCTCCACCCCAATGAGGCGTGCCATATCGTCTGCGCTGAGGATCCACAATTACAGAGATTCGCAGGAATTATTATGGACAATTTCCGCGACTACACGGAAGGAGCCAACGAGACAGAGCTTCTCAATGCATCCGCTGCGCTAATCAGGAAAGGAAAGAACATCGACGAAGCAACACGTCAGGATCTTGCCGAACATGACGGTGGATTAGACAATACCCGTTTCCTTCTCGATGCCGAACCTGAACGTCAGTCAGCAATCGCCATGTTTGCCGATGCTCTTGAATATGCAGTTACGCATGGACAGACCGAAAATGACATTGTTAGAAATATGAAGCAAATTTTCCAAAAACTTGGAGACGAATATCTGAAATTCATTAACCCTAATAGCAAATGCATCAACCTTCCAAACACTGACGAAAATCAGCAGATTATCAAAACTCTATGCAATTGGAAGCCTCAACTCATACCGCAGATCGAAAAAATCGATGAGAAAAATTTAATCAAGATTAGACGAGATCAAAAACTCTGGAACGGATTCTTCAAGCAAGATAAGTAACCTTGCAGCCAATACTTGAGTCCATTAACCAATTAGACTACAAGTAATCTACTTGAGCGATGGGGCTGGGAGCAGCAGACAATTCAGCTGCCGCTCCCAGCCCCACCTTTTTCAGTCGCCTATCTCAATCGCATAAGTCGCGACTTCATCTTTCACTGCAAAGGAATCATCTACGCCACTGTTTCGCTTTTTCATGAAGTTCCTGCTCATCAAAAGCCTCACCGCAGCAATCTGCCAGACGCCGAAGCACATCAATCTCTTGGCTTGTAATCTTGCCATCGACCGCTGCCATAACAGTACATGCACGATAAATCGGAGCAGCGTCACTAATTTGACTCAGCATGCTCCAGATTTTGGAATAATCCACTTCTACAGTGTTGCGTATTTCATCTAACGTCTTAGCTGAGACACCTGACTCGCTACTGATCAAAGTCAGATAATGAAACAATGTATATTCAGCCTCATCCGGCTGTGCACCATTTGCAGCAATAATCATCCAAGCGGCCCATAATAATTCATCCAAGCAATGCTCCGAAGCATTCACCATGCGCTTTGCGGATTCAATCATCTTGGCCTCTTTGCGCATGATTTCACGGGCTTTATTTGCCGTTACCTTCGTCATCCAATAATTCACACCCGTAGACAGCGGTATGCTCACCACCGGAATTGAAATTTTGATGATATTGCGCTGCAATAAATACTTGCCGATAACCGGAAGGCTCTTGGCTGCGACGAGTCTGGGACCTGAAAAAATCGCTTTTACCACTGGTCGGACCACAGCCGGGACCCCTTTTAGAACAGCATTACCGGCATCCTCTCCAACCTGTATGGCAAAAGCTATTCTGATCAGTTTCCACAAATCTTCAGGATCGTCCAAATCCAGTGGAACGCCATATAAAACTGCAATATCATATGCCAAACGAAGCTGCAGCTGAGAAGCATAAACTAAATCCACACCGAACGCAGTAAGACCAGCTGGCCCAGTAACAGGGGAAGCACCACCAGCTGATCCTAGGGTCGCAATAACAGCTGTGGAATACGCCGCTGCAGTCAAAGACCCCTCTATCCCCGCATATTTGGCCGCTAATTTTATTCGGGCTTGGACAATTGCATCAGGAGGAAGGTTGGGATATTTTCCCCTAAAATAGTCAGCATTCACCTTCTGGACATACTTATCAAGAGAGAAGGTCAGCAACTTCGCAAACCATTCTCCATTTTTGAATTCATCAATATTGATGCCCTTGACGAAATTCTTAATATCCGCAATTTGATTTTGAACCGCCTTACGTGTGTCCTTGTCACTTTTCGCTTCCTCAAACAGCGAATCATCGGAAGTCATAGAGCCAACCCTCTTCATTCGTATTTCTTTGTCTTCCCATCAAAGTGTAGCCTGTTCCACTTTCCATCCATTGAATCCGGGTTAGCCATGTTCTCCCTACTCTGATAAGACGCACTACGCTTAACGCCCATGGTATCTGCTCACTTACTTGTTCGATGGATGATATGCGAACAATGCGCATTTACCATAAGCCATGTTTTCTTCGCGAGCGCGAGGGACTTCCAGCAGATAGATTCTACGTTCAAGTCAACGAATCAATCAAGGCCATTCGCGCATTTGCGCGCATTTGCACGTATTTGCACGCACAAATGCGCGCACTCAGATCTTGATCACATACTTCGTCATTCGTACGGCATGTTCAATCGCCAAGGAAACCAACGATGCTCCCATGAAACTCCTTGGCAGTAAAACGCACAACGAGATATTGAATCGGGGAATACGCAAGCTGCAATCGCGTCATTGTAATCCGAATCGCGTCGCAATCGCGTCATAATCGCGTCATCAAAATCCGAATCCCGTCATAATCCCGTCATAATCCCGTCATGATCGGGTAGTGTCCGAAAAACATGGCTGTAATGAAAAGATTCCTCCAACACCATGAGCCAGCAGATGCCACACTGTTACGGCATGCTTCAAGTTACAATTAGCTCTTATGACTTCGACGGATAGAGGTGCAACGAAAACACTGGATGAACTTATGCAGCATCTGTGCGATAACGGCATCGCGTGTTCTGGCGAATTGCAAAAAGAGAATTGAAAAACCGTCCTATCGACGTGCGGCATTCGTTTTCATGCTAGGTTAACAATTTAATTGCGGTGGAAGCCTTCGGGCGACACCTAGGAGGAGCCGATGCGTCGCCTTCTCCTTTTTAATATCTCCAACCCATCGGGTTTTTCAGTCATCTATCTCAATCGCATGAATCGTGACTTCGTCGTCTTCCGAGGACTTAGCTTTTCTGAATTCCGGGCGGAGTTCCATACCGGTCTCATCGAACTCACCATTTAGATCGCGCACGAGCACATCGGCCAATCGACCACTCGAGTTCTTGGCCATGTTCTCCTCACTCTGATAAGACGCACTGTGTTTAATGCCCATGGTATCTGCTCCTTCATTCGTTCGATGGATGATATGCGGCATGTTCAAATCGCCAAAGAATGTACAGTCCTATCCAAGGCTACGTTTACGTCCTGAAACGCGGTGGGTCTCTTCTTCTCTGTAACAACGGTAGAGCATTCCTTGAGACACGCTCGAATCGACCAAGCGAACCAACTATGCTATCGTAACTAATAACAGTAGCCTCCAAGCCTCTTAACAATGCTCAAATCCGGGGGCTCTTTTTTTATCAAGTCGCACAAGGATACGCCATGACGAAGCAGCCAAAAACAATACAGGAAATGATGACGCTTTTAGTCGAAGAACGCGGCTTGGATATCACCGGATTCTCCGAATTCAGCACCGTCCTCCTTGATTGCAACTATTACAGATTGTCCGGCTACTTCCGAGCCTTTCAGATTGATCCTTCTCATGGCAATAATCGCTTTCGAAATGGAACGCACATTAAGGATTTCATGATTCCTTATTTGATGGATGAACAGCTACGTCTACTCATCCTTCGTGGAACATCATCCTTAGAACAAACGCTTCGGGCCCATTTTGCTTACTACCTTGCCCAAAATGAAGGTGCCTACTCCTACACTGATCTCAGTTCATATAAAACAATCAAATATCCTGACGGCACCGAAGCCAGAGAAGTTCTAATTGAGAACATTCACAAATGGCTTGAACGTTCCAGCGAAGTATGCATTCGCCATTATCGGAATAACAACGAGCCTATTCCCATATGGGCGGCGGTCGAGGCGATGCCCTTTGACACTCTCTCAAAAATGATTTCATTGCATACCAACACAACAGCTGTTGACGAACTCAATCAGTCGCTTTCTCTAGGGAAAAATCGTCAACGTGCTGCGCAAATCATTCACAGCATGGTGTATCTACGCAACATTTGCTCGCACCATTGCCGTCTTTGGAACAGGGAGATTGTCCTTCCTCCCCCAGTCCTTGATGCCACAGCTGAGCGCTATGGCTCATATGCTTATGAAGACCGCTCCGTCTGGAAATCTCTTATTGTTCTCATGGATTTAATCGATGGAATAAAAAAGAATTCCACATATTCATCCATGCTTATAAAGCAAGCTGAGTCGAATGATGACTATTTCTGGGGATTATGCCATCCTAAACGGTGGCATTAGACACAGCCACCTGACCAATATTTGTCAGCTCCCCGAATCTCATTGTCATGAGAAAGCCCAGTATCGAAGGAAATGATAAATATGACACACCTCAGATAATGCGGAACATCGGATTGGAGGTTATGGAATTGACGAATATCACACGCTGCATTTCAGCCAGTCTGTCCTGCAGTTCAGTGGTAATGTATCGTTTTTTCACCAAGTCGATCTCCCGACCAAAAGTCGATGCAAGATCATCACGCAAAGCCCACTCATCAATCATTGGATTGGCGGTGTCGTCAAACTGATAGATGAAATCGATATCCGAATCCGCATGTCCCTCCCCTCGAGCCATGGAACCGAACAGGTACAGTTCATTGACATGATGCCGCAGCGCGATAGGACGAGCAATCTCCGCTATCTGCTGAGGCGTGGTGTCCCGCGAAATCGCGTCAAGCGCATCCTGATAACGCCGGGTAAAAGCCTGTGTCGGATTCCCCTTCACCGCACGAGACAGCACAGGAGCGGTCACGCCCATGGATTCCGCCACGCTTTTCTGTGAGAAACCTAATCGCTTGCGCTTTTCGTTAAGCTCATGTATTGTTCCCATACCGATATATTAGTCTACAAGCTAATTACCGTCTAGAGCGTCAAACAGGGACGAACTTTATCCGTAATAATCCTCATCGCAAGTTATTGGCAAAGACCGGGGCTTCTCGCTCACTTTCGAACCCATCTGATGAACATGCACCTGATTGGCGCCCCCAGATATTCGTTAAAGGATACGACAAAACATACGCGGTGTATCAGCTGTGGAAACATCAGTTTTTTGTTTTTCACGGAACTCCTCTGATTAACCTCCATCAGTACGCATGCCCCGCAATGCTTCATCCCCTCACAGCCCCACATGCGCCGCATGATCGCGGACCGTGCTCTCCTCATCCAAGCTGACAGGTAGGAAGCCACTCGAATCATCAATAAAGTCACAAATCAGCTGCCACTGGCGACGGCTGATACCGATACGCTCGTCCGGTCTCACCATAAGCACCGGTGCCGCAGGTTCCAGCGATTCAATCTGCATCTTCGCCGAGAAACAGCATTCCTCGTCATCAATCCAGACAATCGGCAACGGCTCCTGCTGTCGCCGTTCGAACCGGACACGTGACATAATCTCCGCGAGCTTGCCGGTCCATCTCCGCTCGTTAGTGACCGGGTCGTACCAGACAACAGTCCGTTCAATTCCCGGATCCCAACCAAGCATGGGGTCAAGCACCCTTGAACAATACGGTTGCCATGTGGTCAGCCAGTTCAATTCAACGCTGCCGGAAAGGGCCAGGTCATGCATCATGCCGGCAAGCTCGCGCGACCAATGCACACGGAAGCGCCCATGCCCCGTACGCACCTGCTCGTTGCCCGTCAGGGGAAACGCACGCTCGGAATCGTACAGTTCCTTACGTGGGTCACCTTCCTTCAGCCATTGCGTATGGCCGACCCCTCCCCGCCGAAGCACCTTATCATCGGGGAACGCGTTCAGCACACCGTCGAAATCCGTGTAAATCACCGCTCGAACCATCCGCACCTCCCGGTAAGCCCCAATCTGCCTCGTCATGTAATTATTCACTACTATCTACCGGACAAATCAAGCCGGCCCATTTTCGCTAGTTGCTTTATTTGTGGCACTCGAACGCCGAAACCCGAAGTACGAGCGTTGGAATTCCAACGCTCATACTCGCCATAATCGCCAAACAATGCCACAAACAAGCCAACAAGCATTTTGGGGAGGGCTATTCGTGCGATGTTGCGCTCTATCATTGATAAAGGCATCCAGCAACCGCATATAGTAAGGAATCACATGCGTTATTTCACTTCGGACACGCATTTCGGCCATCCACTGGTCACCGCGCTGCGCGGGTTCCTGAACAATGGCAAGCTACGTGCTGAGTACCTCGACATCTGGCAGACGCAGACCCGCACCGCCGCACACGCGTGGATCAAACGATATGTGCACGACAATCAGACATCGTTCAAAGCGATCTGCGACATCGCACGTCATGAGAACACCATCATCGACAATATCAACGAGATCGTCGGGCACGACGACGAACTGTGGATTCTCGGCGACCTCTCCTACCGTTGCACCGTCGAGCACACACTCGAATGCCTGCGCCGAATCAACTGCCAACATCTGCATCTGATCATCGGCAACCACGACCGCAACTTCCGTCTCCGATTCAATGACATGCTATACGAAGACGTGTTCGAGACCATCGACGACTACTGCGAAATCGACATGGAACTTCCCGTTCTCGATGAATCCGGCAAAATAACGGTGGCGACCACGCAGCAAAGCATCGCCATGAGCCACTTCCCCAGACTCTCGGCATTGGCCGAAGAACACGGCGACTGGCCGAGCAACTGGAACGAGTTCGCCGATATGGCGCCTACCACCGAAGGCTGGCTGCTCTACGGCCATACGCATCAGGACGTTCCCGACGGCACTGATCCGCGAAGTGTGAACGTGGGACTCGACGCATGGGATTTCAAGCCCGTCAGCGAACAGCAGATCCTCGCCTGGCTTGTATCCCGGCACTCCAACCAATCAAGGTGAATTCCACCCTGAGCATGTATCAGCGTCCAGAGGCGAAGCGATCCAGGACGCCGGATCGCAACAAGGCACGGTACAGGCCCCATGAGCCAAAGCCAGCGAACACCAGCGCGCTCAACAACTCGCACGCCGTTCCAATGAGCCCGCGTGGACTGAAGAATGAGAATGCTTGGTAGTAGAAGAACAACAAGTAGAAGTTGCAGACGACGCCGACCGTCAAGGCTGCCAGAATGGTGACGCTGAGTATCCGACGATACGATAACGGAACAGTGCGAACACTGCTTCGGCGGCGGCCGCTCCGACGGCGATGTCGATCACACGCCATATCAATGGTCTACGTACGTTTTCCTCCACCGTTGCCGAAGACCGTTTTGCCGTCTTCGTGGTTTTGTCATGAACAATCGTTTCAGGAAATGGCTTTGCCATAATGAATCCGCGCTTTGGTTGACGCCGCGCACCGTGAATTGGAGATCGCGGCAGTCGCCGTGGGCCGTTCCTCGACCTGCGCGGCCCGGGCAGGAACAACGGACGTCATTACGAGCGATTCATACCATGTAAAGCAGGGACTTCACATTCCGAAAGGAATGCGAAGGAATCGTCTACATCATCCACAATATGACGGTCTTATCCGTTATCGCATTTATTCTCAGACAGGGATTGAGTGGTGGACTTAAGAAAAAGGCAACACGCATTAAGAGATTGGCACGAAGACGATGGGGCAACGGTTGGGAGTCGTTCTGTGCGTTGCATTGGCTCTGTTGTCGGCGTTCTATGCGTTCGTCGTGTGGAGAGGTCATTCCGGCACCAGCTTTTGGATGGTCTGGCTGGTCATCGCAATCATTCTCATCCTACTCGCGATCTGCAGCGACCGACTGGTGGTCAAATGTTCCCTGTCTCGTACAGAATGTCATTATTGCTCTGATCTTTATCGGCATTGTGGCGTTCGGCACTGTGGAGGGGTGCATCATCAGCAGAATGGACGAGCACACCAATCCTAATCTCGACTATGTGACGGTGTTTGGAGCGCAGGTGCGCAAATCAGGTCCGAGCAAAGTGCTGCGGTATCGTCTTGACACCGCAATCGACTATCTGAACGAAAAATCCGGACACCATTTGCATCGTCTCCGGTGGCAAAGGGCCGAATGAACCGGTCGCGGAAGCGCAGGGCATGACCAACTACCTTGAATCGTACGGCATCAAGAAAAACCGCATCATCAAAGAGATGGAGTCGAAGACCACGCAGGAAAAACATCTCGAATAGTCGTGCTCTGATTACAAAGCCCAATGCCACGATCGGCATCGTGACCAATGATTTCCACATGTTCCGCGCATTGCAGATCGCGCATAAAAACGGACTAATCGGAGCTGAGGGCATTGCCGCCAACTCACCTCGCGAAATGCTGCCAAACAATATGCTCCGCGAATTTTTCGCGGAAATTAAGTTCCTGTTTTCGCGACCGAACACTCCTCTACCAATGCCCGCAGCAGGTGTTCGTCACGTTTGCGGATAATCTCCCGTCCCGTCTCGCCTTTCACAGTGATGGGCAGAAACGTTCAGCAGCGCCCCTCGTACAGGAAGAAGGAAAGCGAACCGTCTTCCAAACCACCTTGAGTAAAGGAATCCCTACGTATGGTACATTCCGCTTTACGCGTCAAACCACGGTAATCATAAAAACCGTAATCGCAGGTGGTGTCAGTGAAGAGGAAATACTCGTTCATTCCAGCATCACGAAACACGTCAAGCATGTGGTTGAACAGCTTACGACCGACGCCCATGCCCCTCGCTTCCGGGGAAACCACGAACAGCGTTACCTCAGCCTGATAGCTTTTGCCGGCATCTCGCTTCAACATTTCATCGGCCTGCAAAATCGCAATCTGATCGGCAAGTCCTCGACGGCCATCCTTGCTTGTCAACAAGGGCAACGCCAAGCAATTTCGCGTAATAGCATGACGTATCCTCTGCGCTGTGGTAACACGGGATCTCAACGAGCCCAATACCACGCCAAGCACCCGACCATCACGTTCAGCGACCGTAGCCTCGGTGGTGCGGGAAAGAAAATCATGCATGTCGATGGCCGCGAGTCGATGCATATTACGCAAGTGAATCGCCTTGCGCAGCTTATACCTACGTAACCCGCGCTCATCGTTCGGAACGTTCCCATTATCATCCGACTCATCATCCACATACCAAGCCTGACGGACAAGCTCTTCAAGCGCGGGAAAATCCGTGCGACGCATCGGTCGGAGCATAATCATTTCTGAAGTCATGCTCCCCCATCCTAGCCGCAGCCATGCCAAAGCTGCGTTCATGGATGGCATAATGCACATAGTATTGCGATAGCAGGAATGCGCAGGATTTGTTGGCATTGGCGTGTGACGCTTGGGGGTCTGGGGTCACGCGCTTAGGATGAGACAGGATTGCGTGCGACGCGCAATGAATGAGAGGTTCATCATGGCAATGTTGATTAGACGAATTACAGGCACTCTATGCTTAGTACTTGCCGTGGCATGCGCATGTTACGCTTTCGCCGTGCGCAATACGCATTCCGGCACGAGTTTCTGGATTGTTTGGCTAGCGTTCGCAGTTTTGTTCGCGATACTCGGATTCGGTCTGCTCTTCCGGTGGTGGACGATATTGCCAAGACTGGTCAGAGGCATCTTGATTGCGGTCGCGTGTATTGGTCTGGTCGTGTTCGGCACGGTGGAAGGTTGCATCGTCAGTAAAATGCATGCGCAAGGCAAACCGGATCTCGATTATGTGGTGGTGCTCGGCGCCCAGGTGCGTAAGTCCGGCCCAAGCCTTGTACTTCGCTACCGTCTCGACAAGGCCATCGAATACTTGGATGAGAATCCGAATACCATCTGCATCGTTTCCGGCGGAAAAGGACCGAATGAACCGTTCCCCGAAGCCCAAGGCATGGCTGACTATCTTAAGGAACATGGCATTGCCGAACAGCGCATTCTTGAGGAGCCGGATTCAAAAACCACTGAGGAAAACATCGTCAACAGCAAAAAGATGATCAACGACGATAATGCTTCCATAGGTGTGATCACCAATAATTTCCACATGTTCCGCGCGTTGCAGATTGCCGACAAATATGGTTTGGACAACGCCCAAGGCATTGCGGCCGGCTCTCCCCCGGACATGCTCGTCAACAATATGGTTCGCGAGTTTTTCGCCGAAATCAAATTCCTGCTGTAGCTCACGTTTCGGCAATCTTTTTGCTCTGGTTAAGGTGCCGAACCGAATACGAATACATTGAGGGGTGGAATCCATATTAGATTCCACCCCTCAACGCCCTAGAAAGATGACTCTTACGAGTCAGAAGCTATCGATCGAAGCTCACTCTTCGGAAGCAAGCTCGTCAGCCACAGCGGCAGCTGCAGAAGCAGCTTCGACGCTCTCGGCTTCTTCATCTTCAGCGGCTTCACCGAGGAAGGCGCTCAGGTCCAGGGTTTCGCCCTCGGACTTGAAGGTCACGGCGCGCATGCCGGCGAGCAGGCCCTTGGAACGGCCGACTTCCTGCACTGCGGAGCCGAGCTGGCCGTTGCGCATGATGGCCTGGATGAAGGCGTTCGGATCCATGCCGTACTGCTGGGCGATGGAAGCGAGGAAGTTGAACACGTCGGACTGGGAGACCTTGACGTCCAGCTTCTCGGCGAGCACGTCGAGCACCATCTGGTCGCGCAGTTCCTTTTCGACGGTTTCTTCGGCTTCGGCCTTCTGCTCCTTGGTGGCATTGGCCGGATCAGCGGTCACGCCCTTGAGCTGCTGCTCAACCATTTCAGCCTTGACGCCCTTCGGCACCGGAATCTCCAGGCCCTCTTCGAGCTTGGCGATGAAAGCGTCACGAGCTGCGGTGGCCTGACGACCTTCGGCATCCTGGGAAGCGGCCTTCTTGAGGTCTTCCTTCAGCTCGTCGAGGGTGTCGAACTCAGAGGCTTCAGAAGCGAAGTCGTCGTCAAGTTCCGGCAGCTCTTCAGCCTTGACGGAGTTGACCTTGACCTTGACCTGAGCCTTCTCGCCTTCGTGCTCGCCTGCTTCCAAGGTACCTTCGAAGGTGGTCTCTTCGCCGGCGGACAGGCCTTCGAGAGCCTCATCCAGACCGTCAAGCATGGTTTCGGAGCCGAGCTCGTAGCTCACGCCTTCCTGGGAGTCGACCACTTCGCCGTCGATTTCGGCGGTCAGGTCGATGTTGGCATAGTCACCCTTGGCGGCCGGGCGATCCACCCCCACGAGGGTGCCGAAACGCTGACGCAGGGCTTCCAGACGGTTGTTGATGTCTTCGTCGGTGATTTCGGCCTTGGCGACCTCGATCTCCATGCCGTCGATTTCCGGCAGTTCGATGTCCGGGCGGCGCTCAACGGTGGCCACAAACTTCAGCTTGGTCTCGTCCTTAGCGGATTCCGGCACTTCCTGAACGTCGATTTCCGGCTGGGCCATCGGACGGATGCCCTTTTCTTCGAGAGCCTTGGAGTACAGCTCCGGCACACCGTTGTTCACGGCTTCGCCAGCAACGGCACCGAAGCCGATGCGCTGGTCGATGATCTTGCCGGGCACGTGGCCCTTGCGGAAGCCAGGCACGTTGACCTGCTTGGCGATTTCCTTGCGAGCATTGTCGAGATACGGGTTGAACTCTTCCGGATCAACGGTGACGGTGAGCTTCACCTTGGTCGGCTCAAGATTCCTGACGCTGATTTTCACGCTTGCGCTCCTGAAAAATACGGTTCTTCACATTTCTGCCGTTAGGCAACCTCTACATGATAGCGCGACTCACGGACTCTGCAACCAGCGCGACCTGCCACGCCCTCGCGCCCTGCTCGGTGAGGAATTGCGCAACGTCACGTTTTTGCGGTTCGTCGGTCCAACACAGGTTGCGCAGATACTGCGGTTTGATGATGACGTCCGCGGGGGTACGCGTGTCTTCCGCTATCTGCGCCACCATCTTGCGTGCCTTGTCAAGCGTTGCGAGACGTTCCGGATAACGTTCCCTCCAGACTCGCGTCGCTCGTGGAGCGGACGTGGTCTGTGCTTCCTGATTTTGAGGATTGTTGTCTATGACCGGCCATTCGCTTTCCGGCAGATCAAGCGCCTGTTGGATTATTCTCTTCCACATGCTTGGCTTGATTTTACGTTGGATCGGCGCGTAACGTTCGAACATTTTCTCCTGTTCGGCACCGGCTTGGATGCGTACACGCTCGTTGATGGAACGGACCGCCCTGAATTGCGCGGCGTTATGCGGCTTGCGTTCCGCCACTTCGATGATGGTGCTGTCGGCGAGCAGCAGTGTCGGCGAAATATCGTATTCGCGTGCCAGTTCATCTCGTTTGGTCCATAATGCTTTCGCCACGGCCAGGGCCTGGCGGTCCCTCATGATTTCGGTGATATGCGAGATGCGCAGCCATGGGATGGGATGCTCCTTACGTGGCGCAGTTCCTTCGCGCAGCGCGTAATCGAATTCCTCCTCAGCCCATTCGATCTTGCCTTGCTTTTGCAGTTCGGCGCGCATGGTCGTTTCAAGCTCGATCAGCAATTCAACGTCCAGCGCCGCATAATTACGCCAGTCTCGGGGCAGCGGCCTGTACGACCAGTCGGCCGCGGAATGCTCTTTCGCAAGCGTCAGTCCCAAGTAATGCTCCGTAACGGCGGCCAAACCGAACCGTTTCATGCCGAGCAGTCTCGCGGCGATCTCGGTGTCGAACAACCGCTGCGGCTTCAACCCAAGATCATTGAATCCTGGTAGATCCTGCAACGAATCATGCAGAATCCATACCGCATCGCCTACGGCAGTATTGAAATCGTTCCAATCAACACCTTCGGCAGCCAATGCCTGCGGATCAAGCAATCCTATGCCGGCACCGTCTCTTTTGAATTGCACCAACCAATCGTCATGACCGTATCGGAAGCCAGACGCACGTTCCGCATCCGCAGCCAAAGACCCATGCGAAGACGCCAATGCGCTGCAGTACTCGCGGAATGCCGGTAGGGTGTCGATCACATCGGGCACGCCCTCACGCGGCTCGGCCTGCAACCTTGGCTCGTCAGTCAACGGGATAATCCTCCTCGGATTGCGTCATGGACCGGAGGAACCTAGCCCACGCGCCCACTTGGGCGCCCGCGTCAAGGCCTCCATCGGCATAGTCTAGTGGCGTCCAAGACACACGAATCTCACACCCGGTTTCCGGAGCGTCGGATTGCCCGCCAAATACCGTGCTTCTCGTAACGGTGACGGTTCCCGAAACATGTTCGACATCGCACGAACCAACACGGTCCATCATCGCATCCCAATACATGGACGGTATCAGACAATCGCCTTCGCCTCCAGACAACGGCAACGCGGCGAAAGCGACGCAACGCCAATGAGAATGCCAGTCATTTCGGTATTTGTGCGAATACAACACCATGATCCAGCCTGTGGAACGCGCCTCGTCGCATTGCATCTCAACTCCAATGCCGAAACTCGCCATGGCGCACGGCACTGGAATCTCACGATACGACACGCTTGGTAATCGAGGCATGCGTTCTACGGAAAGCACGGCGTCCCATACCTTGTCTGGCACGCCGGAGGGTCGGGTCAACATTTGTTCAGGAGGGTCGGCGTAGGCGCACGATCCCCTACCTGTGGCACGCGCTTCGTTGGGCGTGCCTTGAGGAAAAGCATAGATGTCCACCATGATTCAAGGCTACGGCAGAGTCGCCGGTTTTGCGGTATTTCACAGCATTTCGCCACGCGTCGAATGTGAAGATTTTTCCGCGTGGCGAATGCTGGTTCAACAATTGCACGAATATTCCTTTTTCCAATCGCTGAGGCACTTTCAAACGATTGATTTGCCGGAATCGTTGGCTGGAATATGCGTGGCTTCCCGTTTAGTAGACGGTGAAGCCGTGCGATTGGAATTGTTCCACCACACGCTGTTTCATTGCCTCGGACGGCCCCTTCTGGTCTTCCAACGGGTAGGGAATGTTGAGCATATGCCATTTTGGACGGCCAAGCTGGTGGAATCCAAGCACATCGATATGTTCCACTGCGTCACCGAACGACTCGCAGATCTTCGCCACATTCTCAACGTTTTCCTCGGACGAGGTGAGCCCGGGCACGAGTACGAAACGCACCCAGATCTTCTTGCCGGCCTTGGCCAGACGCTGTCCGAAATCGATGGTCGGTTGCAGAATGCCGCCAGTCACCTTCTTGTAGGTTTCCTCATCGCCGGACTTGACATCAAGCAGACACAGGTCGATATCGTCCACCATGTCGTCGGTGTAACTTGCGCCAAGGAATCCGGAAGTATCGAGGCAGGTATGCACCCCCATCTCCTTGGCCGCACGGAACACGCGGGAGACGAATGCTGGTTGCATCATGGATTCGCCGCCCGAGAAGGTGATACCGCCATGCGTCGCCTTGAAAAGATCCACATAGCGTTCGATCTTTTTGACCATGGCCTCGTAATAGACGGGCTTGCCGTCACGCATTTTCCACGTATCCGGATTCTGGCAATACTGGCAACGCAATGGGCAACCGCTCATGAAGACGGTCATGCGTGTTCCCGGACCGTCGACGGACGTGTTGATGTCCCAGGAATGCACGAAGCCGATATCACCGCTTTTCAGCGCGTTGATGCGGTCACGCCGGTCCAGTCCGATCGGCGATTCGAAGCCTGACAACCCTCCCATAAGCGTTTGGTTGACGTAGTTTTGCGATTCTCTGAGCATATGCCTTGTTGTGGAGCGAAAATGTACGTTCTCAGACATCGGTGTCCTTTCGTTGTATCTCTCCAATGGTTTCCCCACATTGTACAGGGAAAACCAAGGGGCGAAGCTTTCACGCTCCGCCCCTTGCACTCTACCGCTTCACACGGTACCGTTCAGTCTCAGTCGACGACGGCGCCCTGGTGGAACGTACGGGAGATCACGTCGAGCTGCTGCTCCTTGGTGAGCTTGACGAAGTTCACCGCGTAGCCGGAGACGCGCACGGTCAGGTGCGGGTACTTTTCCGGATGCTCGACGGCATCCTCGAGCTGTTCCTTGCGCAGCACGTTGATGTTGGCGTGGTACAGACCGTGGCCGTTGCCGGCGTCCAGAATGCCCACGAGGTTGCCGATGCGCTCATCCTCGTCGCGGCCCAAGCCATCAGGGGTGATGGTGTTGGTCAGCGAGATGCCGTCAAGAGCGTCGTTGTAGTCGATCTTGCCGACGGAGAACATGGAAGGCAGCATGCCATGGGAGTCCATGCCGTTCTCCGGGTTTGCGCCCGGAGCATACGGGGTGCCCTTCTTGTGGCCGGACGGGAAGGCGCCGGTGGCCTTGCCGTATTCCACGTTGGAGGTGATGGTCAGGATGGACTGGGTCGGGACCGCTCCGCGGTACACCGGCAGGCGCTTGACCTGGCCCATGACGGTGGAGACAACCCACTTGGCGATCTCGTCGGCGCGATCATCATCGTTGCCGTACAGCGGGAACTCACCCTCGGTGCGGTAGCCGACGATCAGATCGTCATCGGCGCCTTCGACGTACTCGTCCTCATGGCCCGGAGTGGTCTTGGCGTCCTTGTTGTAGATCGGGTAGACCTTGGCGTACTTGCATGCGGACAGGGAGTCGGCTGCGATGGACAGGCCGGACATACCACAACCGAGGGTACGGTACACTTCCTTGTCGTGCAGAGCCATCTCGATGGACTCGTATGCATACTTATCGTGCATGTAATGGATGATGTTCAGAGCCATCACGTAGGTCTCGGACAGCCATTCGAGAGCCTTCTCGTAGTTGGCCTTGACCTTCTCGTAATCCAAGGAGCCGTCGGCTTCCGGCTGAATCGGCTCGATAACGCCCTTGTCGATGACCTGCATGCCGGTCATTTCGTCGCGGCCGCCGTTGATGGCGTACAGCAGAGCCTTGGCGGAGTTCACACGAGCTGCGAAGAACTGCATCTGCTTGCCCACGCGCATCGGAGAAACGCAGCATGCGATGGCGGCGTCATCGCCCCAGTGGGAGCGGATTTCCTTGTCGGACTCGTACTGGATTGCCGAGGTGTCGATGGAGATCTTGGCGCAGAAGCGCTTGTAGGCTTCCGGCAGCTTCGGATCCCAGAAGATGGTGATGTTCGGCTCCGGACCAGGTCCAAGGTGCTCGAGCGTCAGGGTGTTGAGCAGACGGAACGAAGTCTTGGTGACCATGGTGCGGCCGTCGTCGCCGAAGCCTGCGTCGGACCAAGTCGCCCAGTACGGATCGCCGGAGAAGATCGCGTCGTAATCCTGGGTACGCAGGAAGCGCACGATGCGCAGCTTCATGACCAGGTTGTCGATGATTTCCTGAGCGTCGGTCTCGGTGATCTTGCCGGACTTCAGGTCGCGCTCGAAGTACACGTCGAAGAAGGTGGAGACGCGGCCGAACGACATTGCGGCGCCATCCTGGCTCTTGACGGAAGCGAGGTAGCCCATGTAGGTCCACTGCACTGCTTCCTGAGCGGTCTGTGCCGGGCGGGACAGGTCAAGACCATACTCGTTGCCGAGGTTGATCAGCTGCTTCAGGGCCTTGATCTGTTCGTCATGCTCTTCGCGGAAGCGGATCCAGTGCTCGATCTCCGGCTCGGTGAAGTCGTTGCGGTACGGCACGGAATCCTTGTCGCGCTGCTTGAACTTGATCAGGGCGTTCACACCGTACAGTGCCACACGACGGTAATCGCCGATGATGCGGCCGCGGCCGTAGGCATCCGGCAGACCGGTGAGGATCTTGTTGTGGCGGGCTACCTTGATCTGCTTGGTGTACACGCCGAAGACACCGTCATTGTGGGTCTTGCGGTACTTGGTGAAGATCTTCTTGATTTCCGGATCCGGCTCCTTGCCGGCTTCCTTGATGGCCTGCTCGACCATACGCCAACCGCCGTTCGGCATCATGGCACGCTTGCAAGGAACATCGGTCTGCAGACCGACAACCACATTGTCGACTTCCGGAGAGTCGATGTAGCCGGCGCCGAATGCGTCGATGCCAGCCGGTGTGTGGGTGTCGACGTCGTAGACGCGCTGCTTGCGCTCTACTGCCAGATAGTTGTCATCGAGATACTGCCACAGGTGCTTGGTCTTCTCAGTGGCGTCAGCCAGGAAGGACTCGTCACCCTCATAAGGCGTGTAGTTCTTCTGAATAAAGTCACGGACATCAATGTCCTTCTGCCAGTTGCCCTCAGCGAAGCCTTCCCAAGCCTTAGCCTGAAGCTCTTCCGGGGAGACTGCCGTCGCATCAACTGCTGCCATTTCCACTCCTTCTGGGTGTTGGTTTGGCGACGCATCGTTACGTCGTCGCTAGTTACCGATTCTAGCTGCACGAACCTGTAAAGAACCTGAGTTTGAGAGGAAATAAAAGTGACATATGTCACACTTGCGAAGTATAAGAAAAAATCGCGGTGCCGTAATCCAGACACCGCGATTTCTTATATCGCATCAACTACTTTTCATCGGAAGACCAGCGTTTCCATTCGCGATCCTGTTCTTCCCATTTGATGTTGCGTTCCTGCACGATCTTCCATGCATCGAGCGCGTCTTCCCTGGTTTTGTATGGTCCCATACGATGGCTCGCCGGTGAGATCATGCCCAGTTCAGGCTGTTCGGTAACCGTATTGAAATACCATTGCTTTTCCATATCACTCCTTACGAAGCGCGTAACGAAACAATAGTCCGCCGCTGTTCTATTCGCGGAACGCGTTGGTGATCGGCAAGCGGCGGTCACGGCCGAACGCCAATGCCGTCACCTTTGGCCCAAGCGGGTATTGACGGCGCTTCCATTCGGCACGATCGACCAGTCGCATAACCGTGTCGACGGTGGTCTCATCGAAACCGTCTGCCAGAAGATCCTCACGACCATGCGCATGTTCAATGTACATCGCCAGCACCTGGTCGAGCAGCTCGTACTCCGGCAGCGAATCAGAATCCTTCTGCCCCGGGCGAAGCTCGGCGGACGGGGCTTTCTCAATCGAATTGACGGGAATCATCACGCCATCCGGCAAAGGAGTCCCAGCAAGCCCCTGTTCGTTGCCCACGACATGCAGCCCGCCGATGCCCATACCCTCGGAGGCAGCCTTATTGCGCCAGCGGGAAATCTCCCACACGCGAGTCTTCAGCAGATCCTTAATCGGAGCGTATCCACCGACTGCATCACCATAAATGGTGGAATAACCGCAGGCAAGCTCCGACTTGTTGCCCGTGGCGACAGCCAGAAGCCCCTTGGAATTCGAATATGCCATGACAATCACACCGCGAATACGCGCCTGCAAATTCTCAGCAGCCACACCTTCAAGATCGAGCTGCTTCTGGAAGGAGACGAACAGCGGTTCGATGGGCTGAATGTCGTAGTGCGCGCCAATATTCTTCGCCAGATCGGCGGCATCATCTTTCGAACCATCAGACGAATACATGCTCGGCATGGAAATGCCATGCACGTTGGCTCCTCCCACGGCGTCCGCGGCCATGGCTGCCACCAATGCGGAGTCAATACCTCCAGACAAGCCCAAGCACACGCCCTTGAAATGGTTCTTGGCCATATAATCCTTCAAGCCGAGCACACAAGCGGTATACACTTCCTCATCCGGATCAGGCTTGGCTGCGATAACACCGACCTGCTGATGTTCGGAGGCAGTATCCAAATCAAAGAAGCTCAAATCCTCCATGAACATCGGAGAACGTTCCAGCAGCGTACCGTCAGCGTCAACCACGAAACTGCCACCATCGAACACCAGATCGTCCTGACCACCCACCTGATTGAGGTAGATCATCGGCGCGTTCACTTCAGCCGCACGGCGTACCGCAAGATCGAGTCGAGTATCAGTCTTACCCTCCTCATACGGAGAACCGTTCATGGTAAGCAGCAAATCAATATGCTGCTCAGCAAGTTCTGCCACAGGACCGCCATCCTGCCAGATATCCTCGCAAATAGCCACACCAATACGTGCGCCATCCACATCAAGCACCATGGACTTATCTCCAGGGCTGAAAATGCGGAATTCGTCAAACACACCGTAGTTGGGCAGGAAGTGCTTGTCATAGCCGGCCCAAACCACGCCATCATGCAATACAACAAGTCGATTACGCGGCTTAGACGTTTCACGATCCGTGCCGACCGTACCAACCACCACAAACAGGTCGCCAAGCCCATCGGCAGCCAGTTCAGTAGCAAGCCAGTTGGCTTTGTTCCACGCGGCTTTGCGGAAGGTGGCCCGCAGGGCGAGGTCTTCAATCGGATAGCCAGTAAGCGTCATTTCAGGAAAAACCACGACTTGCGCATTGTTGTTGGCTGCAAGGTGCGCATAACGCATGACCTTGTCTGCGTTGGAGTCAAGATCTCCCACACAAGTGTCGATTTGAGCGAGTGCGAAGCGAATGTCTGTCATAGCTGCCTAACCTACCGTTGATTTGTTGAACGTTTTATTTTCTTACGATCGCGAATTGAAAGTGGACCGCACGCGTGTCACGAAAGTTCGTTGAGCACCGTCAGCGCCGCGTTGGCGTAGAATTCCACGCCGGCCTGCAGTGATTCATCTAGACCGACGAAATGCGGGCTATGCCAATCGGGGCAGCCTTTCTCGCCATTGGAACCGATGAAGGCGAACACCGGCATGGTGACGGGCATGAAATCGCAGAAATCCTCCCCCGCCATCGAAGGATGGATTGGCTCGAGCTGCGCGTAGTCGCGCACGTTGTCAGCGACGATTTTGGATAGTTCCATGTCGGAGACGAGCGGATTCTGAAAGTCATCCCAGTCGATGTCTGTGGTAATGCCGTAGCCCGCGGCAATGGATTGGACCTGCTGCTTGAAGCGTTTCTCGACCAGTTCGCCGTCGGACTTATGGAAGTAGCGTACGGTTCCTTGGAAGCTGGCCTTGTCCGGCACGACATTCCACACGTGGCCGCCGTGCAGTTCGGTGATGGACAGCACGAGCGGATGGAATGGTGAGACATTGCGGCTGACGATGGTCTGCAAGGCGAGAATCATTGTGGCGAGCGCCTCGATAGGACCAGTGCCCTTGTGTGGATATCCGGCATGTGAGCCGGCGGCATGCAGAGTGACGTGGAATTTCACGCAGCCGGCCATCATCGGGTCGGGGCCTACGGCGATCTGTCCGGGCGCGTAATTCGGATTGTTGTGGGCTCCGATGGCGGCGGATACGTCGGCGAGCAACCCCGCATCGACCATCGCTTTCGCGCCGAGACCGAGCTCCTCGGCAGGCTGGAACAGCAGTTTAATGGAGCCTTTGATGCGCTTGCGGCGTTTTGCGAGCCAGAATGCGGCTCCGAGCATGTAAGACATGTGCAGGTCGTGGCCGCAACCGTGCATCACACCGTCGTTGACGGACGAGAACGGCAGGCCAGTATCCTCTTGGATGGGCAGACCGTCGATATCGGCGCGCAATGCGATGCGCGGGCCTGGCTGCTCGCCGCGGATCAGGCCGACCACGCCGGTTTCAAGCGGGTTGTTGAGCACTTCGATGTCGTGCGCGCGTAGCAGTTTCTCGATATAGGCACTTGTCTCGTATTCCTTGAAACTGCGCTCGGGATGTGCGTGCAGATAATGACGGATCTCGATGATCTCCGGCGTGATCTCAATATGTTCGCTCATGGTTGACGATTGTAGGCGCAACCGGACGTTTTTCCTATTTTCGTGTTCGTTTTTCGTGCCGACAATGGCGTTTTCCGCAGTTTTTCCCCGTAAGCTGGATGACGTTTTGAACGGATTCACGGGGAGATCGGCATGTCATCGGACATCAAGGCTGCGTTTTTCGATATCGACGGCACTTTGACGAGTTTCGTCACGCATGTGGTGCCGCGATCCACCATCGACGCATTGCATGCGTTGCAGAAAAAAGACGTGAAGGTGTTCATCTGTTCGGGGCGCGCACCCTCCTATATGGGTGTGGTGCTTGACACCATTCCCGTCGAATTTGATGGCATTGTTGGCCTTAACGGCCAGTTCTGCACAACACGCGACGGCCTCGATTACCGTCATCCAATCGACCTGCACGATGTGGAGATCATCACCGACTGGCTGCAATCGCATACCGATGTCGTCGCCAATTACGCGGAAAGCAACTACGGGTATTTCAATCGCATCAACGCCGCTTTGGAACGTACGTGGAACAGCCTTGGCAAAACCGCGCCGAAAATCGACATATGTAATCCGCAGCAACGTATAGGAAACCATCGCACATTCCAGATCAGCCCATATGTGGATAAGGCAACGGAAGCGGAAATCGCCGGCATGTGCGGCAACGTGCGCGGTGTGAGGTGGCATCCCGACTTCACCGACCTGATTCCTGCGGATGGCGGCAAGGCGGTCGGCATGCAGGTCGTGCTTGAGCATTTTGGTTGGTCGAGGGACAATGCGATCGCGTTCGGCGATGGCGGCAACGACGTGGATATGCTACGTTTCGCCGGCATAGGCGTGGCTATGGGCAACGCCACTGACGAACCGAAGACCGTAGCCGATTACGTCACCGACAGTGTCGACGATGCCGGAATCTCGAATGCATTGCATCATTTTGAAATTCTGTAGAAAAGGTTTTTAAGAGTTTTCTTGCGATTTTATAAGACGGTTTTCGCGAATTTCTGCGTTTTTCATGCCCTTTATAAGTATTTTCAATAAGTGAACGCCGTGTTGCCGTCGATGGTTCCTCTATATTGGTCAATCGTTGGGTCCGCCGCGTGGCAAACGGGCGGCCCGTATAGCGAATTGAGAGAGGAACTCAACCATGCGTAACAAGAAGCTTCTCGGCGCGCTGCTCGCCGTCACCACGCTCGCGACCTTCGGTCTGGCCGGCTGCGGCGACTCTGGCTCCAACGGCGCCGCCTCCAAGGAGGATGACAAGACCATCACCGTGGCGGCCTCCCCGACCCCGCACGCGGAAATCCTAAACAAGGCCGTCAAGCCGCTCGTCGAGAAAGATGGTTATAAGCTCGAAGTCAAGGAGTTCACCGATTACGTTCAGCCGAACACCGCCACCGAGGATGGTGAAGTGGACGCCAACTATTTCCAGCACAAGCCGTACCTCGACAACTTCAACAAGGAGAAGGGCACGCATCTGGTGTCCGTGGAAGGTATCCACTTCGAGCCATTCGGCCTATACCCTGGCAAGACCAAGGATTTGCAGAATCTGCAGGATGGCGCCACCGTGGCCGTGCCGAACGACGCCACCAACGAGGCCCGTGCGCTTCTGCTGCTGCAGGATGCCGGTCTGATCAAGCTGAAGAATCCGAAGGACATCAACGCCACTCCGAAGGACGTCACCTCCAATCCGAAGAATCTGAAGTTCAAGGAGCTTGAGGCCGCCGTGGTTCCGACCGTCATCAAGGATGTCGACATCGCGGCACTGAACGGAAACTACGCCATTCAAGCCGGCTTCGACCCGACCAAGGACACACTGGTCACCGAAAAGGCCGACGGCCTGGCCGCGAAAACCTACCAGAACATCCTCGTGGTGAAGGAAGGCAACGAGAACACCGCCAAGACCAAGGAGCTCAAGAAGGCTTTGAAGTCCGACGAGGTGCGCGACTACATCAACAAGAACTACAAGGGCGCTGTGGTGCCGGTCTTCTAAGACCCGCTTCGGCTGCAAGAATTCAATGCCGCAGGTATACTACCCTGCGGCATTCTTATTATGGAACATCAATAGGAACAGGACATTATGACGATTCAGATCGACCATCTGCACAAAAGCTATGGCAGTGGCGCCGAGGCGCATGAGGTGCTGCACGACATCAACCTGACCATCGATTCGGGTGAAGTCTTCGGCATCCTCGGCTCCTCCGGCGCGGGCAAGTCCACGTTGGTGCGCTGCATCAATCTGTTGGAACGTCCCACTTCCGGCAAAGTGCGCGTCGATGGTGAGGACATCACCGATGCGAAAGGCAAGGAGCTGGCGGACGTGCGTGCCGGAATCGGCATGATCTTCCAGAATTTCAGCCTGTTCCAGCAGCGCACCGTGCTGCGCAACGTCACGTTCCCACTGGAGCTCAACCATACGCCGAAAAACAAGCGCGAGGAGCGTGCCCGCTATCTGCTTGACCTGGTTGGATTGGCCGATCTGGCCGACCGTTATCCGAGCCAGCTGTCCGGCGGCCAACAGCAGCGCGTGGCCATCGCACGCGCGTTGGCCAACAATCCGTCCATCATGCTGTGCGACGAGGCCACCAGCGCACTCGACTCCACCACGACTGCGCAGATCCTTGACCTGCTGCGCCGCATCAACCGCGAGCTCAACGTGACGCTGGTCATCATCACGCATTCGTTGTCCGTGGCACGCAACATCTGCGACCGTGTGGCCATGATTGATGGCGGACGCATCGTGGAGATGGGCGATACGGAGGAATTGTTCTCCAATCCGCAAAGCGACATTCTGAAAACACTGATCACCGATGCGAAAGTGGAGAACCATCGCCATAAGCATGATTCCGCTTCGTCCGATGAGCAGACGGACTCGCCGACCAAGGAAGAGGTGAAGTGAAATGGGACAGATTATCTCGCAATTCATCGCCGATTATGGCGAACTGCTGGTCGAGGGAGTACGTGACACGATCATCATGACCGCGGTAGCGACGCTACTCGCGTATGTGATCGGCCTACCTGTGGGCGTACTGCTCATCACCTCAACAAAGAAGGGCATCCGCCCGAATGCGACACTCAACACCGTGCTCGGCTGGATCGTGAACATCGTGCGTTCCGTACCATTCATCATTCTTCTGGTGGCCATCATCCCGTTGACCCGACTGATTGTCGGCACTTCGCTCGGCGTGCCGGGAGCCATCGTGCCGCTGGTCATCACCGCGGCGCCGTTCGTGGCACGCGTGGTGGAGCAGTCGCTCGCCGAAGTGGACGGAAGTCTGGTGGAGGCCGCGCAAAGCTTCGGTGCCAGCAATCTGCAGATCGTGTTCAAAGTGCTGCTGTTCGAAAGCCTGCCGTCGCTGGTGCGCGGCGCAGCACTGACGTTCATCACCCTGTTCGGCTTCTCCGCCATGGCCGGCACCGTCGGCGCAGGCGGTTTGGGCGATATCGCCATCCGCTACGGCTACCAGCGTTACCAGTACGACGTGATGACCGTGGCCGTGATTCTGTGCGTCATCCTCGTACAGATCGTGCAGACCATCGGCGACGTGGCGTCCGACCACATCGACCATCACGAGCGCTAAACCGACGCTTTCATGCTCCTATATGCAAGAATCGGGTCTGAATAATTGCGTTCGGATCCGATTCTTGTATGCGAAGACACTGCTACGTGGTGCGCTTACTTGTTGAGTTCAACAACTCAATCTATGATATAACCTGTTTTTACTCCGCATTTCCCCGACTCGATGGGAGATGATGGGATTCACGGCAAGGGCACTCTACCATGCACCGAAATTCAAGTCAGAAACCAATCAGTATCCGGCTTTAATGGCGGTGATGGTCAGCTCGCCACGGTTCGTGTACCCGAGCGCCGTGAAAAACTCGGATATGCAGGGGCGCACAGTGGTCTCGCTCGGTCCGAGCCGTTTGGCGATATCTTGTTTAGTGGCGCCTAGACAAGAAGGAACAATCCCACTGCCATGTCAGGTATGGTAATCTCACAACACCGTATAACCTCGAACCATCCAGAACATCGATAAACTACTTCAAAGACAAAAGAGGCGCGGCACGATTGCAGGGGCATTGATGACAGGAACACTACCAAAACAGCATAAAGCGGCGCGCATTATCGAGCATATCGTCCTTGTACTCGCACTGGTCTGGGCCGGCGGCTGTACCCTCATATGGACGCAAATAGACATGCCCCACAGCATCGTGAACACGACATCCTCTGACGGCACCTGCGAAGTGGCCATCGGCGAACTAGGCTCGCCCATGTTCTTCGGCCCAAGCACCATCACGATCAAAGTCTCCTGGGACACCGATTCCAACATCATCGGAGCCGAGAACGTCACAGAAATCAAGACGGACCTGCACAACGACGGCAAATCATTGGACTCGGACAACTTCACCGTAACCTGGCACGGCAACATCCCAACCGTCACCACCCATGGCGAGGAACAGTCGGACCAGAGCTACACGTTCAACTGGAAATAACCACCCCGGACATCGCGCCTCTCCGAGAATAGTCCTCACGGCCGAGCAGATCCCACAGGGGCATAAACATGAAAATCATGACTACCATCATCATGCGCGCCTCCGATGATAATCGTGGTCAGCTGTTTTTGGCCTTATTCCAAGGTTTTCAATTTTTGGGAAACCTGCCGATCAGTCTCGTCTTCCACGAGGCACCTACAGGCACCCAAAAATAATCCGGGAACGTTCCACCACCCTGCCGGCGCTCAGCGTCTTCGCCGACCGGCACGGAAAAGTGCAATACCCCCTGTCGTTTCATGATGTTCCGCCTGGGTGGTGCCCAGAAGCATTCGCCCGGCAGCACGTCTCCATGGCGGACAATAGACAGAACGATACGCGGCCCATACAACCGTCCCAGCCGCCAATGGCACCCCGAATCCCACAGGCCTATTGCAGACAGCCCAGATCAGCTGGCTCATAGTCCAAAGCCGCCTGCGACGCCACCGTCCCAATGGCAGGAACGGTCAGCTGCGCAGTATGATTTCCGCCCTGTCGGCCAGTTCCCGTTCGCGCACGCCCATAGCAGACAGGATCGCTTGTCTCCGCGACGGCATGGCGGAGGTCGCCCGTGCGACCAATGCGGAGAAGCGACCGAACAATTCCAAGTAATCGTCCTTGTCAAGCAAATAGCCAAGATCACCGATGGCCTGGTACACGTTCTCGTTAGCGCGCCCATCGTACCGGGCACAATAGCAGCGCTCGTCATGCGCGCACAGGTTGCGGTAGAACACCAGTCTGTTGAAGATGCTGTCCAACCGCTTGATGGTGATGCGCCGCGGCCCGTCGTGCGTGTCCGCATACAAACCGGTGAAACTTTCGGCGACCGCCAATCGGACGGCCGGGGACTGGACTTGGAAGAACCATACCGTCTGGCCGAAAGAAAGATCGTTGGCCAGCACCCACAACGGGACCTGGCCGTTGTGGTCTTCCATGCAATGGCGGATATACGCCTTGCCGCCATAGTCGCCCCTGTTGCGCGGGTTGCCGTCCAACTCAAGTATCCGCTTGAAGACCTTGTCGATCAACGCCACGGCGCTCGGACGGCGCCTGGAATCATAATAGTCGGGATTGAGATACGGGTTGACCTCGTCGGGGTGCAGCCTGGTGAACTCATGCGCGCATACTGCCTTGAGCGCGGCCTCCGCCCGTGTGATGGCGGAAAACAACAGTTCACGCAACTCACCGGTCGAACAGGAACAGGGCGTACAGATCATCGAAACGCGCGCCCGTCCCGTACCGGTCATCACCAGCGGTCAGGCATGCCTTTCAGTCGAGGAACAAATCCTTGTAGCCATTGACGATCGGATAATAGCCCTCGCGCCTGAGCACATGACCCGCACCGGCATCGACAGCCATGCCACGGGAGCGCAAAATGCGCAGCTGTTCGTCCACACTCCTGTAGGGCTTGCGCAACGACATGAATTCAACCTCCCCCAATCCGGCGATGAAAGCACTGAGGCCACCCCGCATCCACGGGATGGCCTCAGCGAACCGAACGAAGTCCAGCTTATTTCGCTGTTACAGAATAGCGCCGATCCCCCGCGAATGCAACCCAGCCGGACGTCGAATGAGATGAAACCTCCATATCATTATTCCAAAGGCACACGCCGATCTATCAAGGCCACCACCAGAAAAGCCCAAACGCCTCCAAAAAGAGACGACGCACGCCTCCACGAGACTGAATTGCGCCCCGTTTGTTGGACGTTGTTAATTAGGATACAGCCCTAGACCGCGAGACATGCTCTGGAACTCCTCCGGGGGTGTGTCCCTCGAGTCGTATCTGGCGCCGTCTGGTGTTCCAATGGATGATGTAGGCGTCCAGTTCGCGTTTGAACTGTTCGTACGAGTCGAACTCCCGGCCTCGGTAGAACTCGTCCTTCAAGTGGCCGAACACCTGCTCGGTGGCGGCGTTGTCCAGGCAGTTGCCCTTGCGGCTCATGGACTGGCGGATGCCGAGGCGTTCAAGCTCGCCCCGCCACCATTGGTGCTGGTACCGCCATCCCATGTCCGAGTGCAGGATCGTCTCCGCGCCGGCGGGCAGGCGCTCCGCGAGCATGGCGAGCAGGCGCCTCTGCCGCCCGAGGTCCGGACTGCGGCTCACGTCCCAGGCGACGATCTCCTTGCTGGCCATGTCGTACACGGGCGCGAGGTACGCCTTGCCGCCCGCGACCTTGAACTCGGTGACGTCGGTCCCGAGCTTGGAGAACGGACGGGCCGCGTCGAAGTCGCGTTCGAGCAGGTTATGCACGTGATCGCCCGTCTCGCCCCTGTACGAGTCGTACCTCCTCCACGGGTTCCTGGAGCGGATGGCGCATCTCAGTCCCATGCGCCGCATGACCCCGAGCACGCTCTTGGCCGACACTCGTTGCCCGAACTCGTGGACCAGACACATGCGCACCTGTCGGTGGCCGCACCCGTTCGGCGTGCGTCCCCAGATCTCGCCGACCAATGGCTCGAGATCGGCCCGCGTCACACGTTCCGGATGCGACAGCTGATAGAAGTACGTGGATCTGGCCAGTCCCGCTATCCTCAGGAGGTGGTCGAGCCGGTGTCCCCGCCCTGCGAGCAGTCGGACGACGGCGCTTCGCTCGCGCCGCGTGACTTGGACGCCCGCAGGGCCCGGAGTTTTTCCAGGTACGTGACCTTCGCCTTCAGATAGGCGACCTGTTCGGCGAGCTCCTGCTCGCGCGTGGGTTCGGGCTTCGGTTTGGATTTCGAGCCTCTGGGCCTGCCCTTGGGCTTCGGCCTGAGCGCCTCCGGGCCTCCCGCCCGGTACTCGCGGCACCAGCGTTCCAGGGGTGTGACGCTCGCGATCCCGTGCATGGCCATGACCTCCGTCTTGGTCAGACCGTTCTCGACGTGGTCGCGCGCCGCGGCGACCTTCGTCTCCCCCACGTATACCGTATAGTCAGGAACGCTTTTATACCTGTTCTTATCTTCCGTATGAACCACATACACCGTTGGATAATGAAGACGCGTTCTCTCGGACATCGATACCCCCTTTTATCCCTATCTCGCTTATGTATGGCAGATACACCTCGGAAAAGCGTACTTAGGGGGTATGAGAACAGCTGTCATGACAACCTGACCTGCCATATATAAGCGAGATGTCTCAGGATAAAGCACGGAATCTACCATACGTAAGCGGGATAACCAAGCTTAAGCGCTCGTACGACACATTTTTGTGCACAAGACATCCCTCCGCAAGCGTCATCCGACCGCCTGGTGGCACGTTTCATATGCACAGAGAAAACACAGCCCGCAAACACCACACTCGAAGCATGACGCCAGTGGCTTTAAGGTAGAACCACGCCGATTCTGCTTGCTGATTAAGGTAGGCGATACGGGCTTTCTCTGGCATTCGTTGTCGACGGAAGCCCATTTGGCGGATCGCATGTTCCTCCTTTTCGGGTATGGAGGGAGTGTTCGGGCACTGGAGTGAGCATAACGTAATCATGAGAGAGCAGACAAAATAACTACGGCAGCTTCGATCTTGCGCGTTCCGCCCCTCTCGGTCTTCCTTCGGCGCATCTCTACGAAGTGCTTGACGGTAATTTCTTCCAAGGTGAAATCAGCTAGTGGGGCAAGTGTTTCTGTATCTGTGCATTCTTGGACCATCCGTGTTCATGATCAGTCTCGGGTCGAATCTGGTCTTCTCCGACGCCAACCCTCGCAAGATTGTAAAACGAGGCTGCACCACGCTCATCGCTTTTCTTCTGTTGAATATCGTGCGCGATGGGATTCCCGATGTAGTCGTTGCATTGACTGGCCACCCCAGTACTCTCGACACGTTTGGATACGATATTTTTGCGTCCGATATTCTGGGATTTGCGGGTTTCGTATTCCTGTTTTTTCGCACTTGTCAAACATTTTCACATTGCTTCATTGGCTACGCCGCTGATTTCGTTATGCATGTTGACGGTTAACGATCTGATTCCGCCATTGCACAATGTCCATTGGACTTTACGTGCAGAAGCGGCTTGTCGCACGCGCTTCTAAAGCCTGATTTCGCATGCGCACATCCGCAAAGTCACGCAAATACTAGTTAACGCAATACTATTTGGTGGATTTTGTTCCCGATGTTTTTCGTATAGCACCCTAGGTCAACCTTTTTGGTATTTTTTCATTGGATATGCCATACGATGGGATATCTTTTCGGAGTATACGAGATTAGGGAAAATATGGTCAACCACCATAAAATGATTAATGCTGCAATCGCAACGCTTGCGACTTGCGCCATGTTGCTGCCGGTAGTAGGCAGCGCCAATGCTAATGAATCCTCGAATACCGCCGTACTTGGTGCCGGCTATACGGCCACCAAGATTTCGCACCCCAATGCAGGGCTGGGCGAAGATGACGGTATCGTAAACGTTTTGAACGGTGAATCCATTGATGATCTCACGCAGGGTTTGCCCGAGCGTGGTCAGAACTATTCATGGGCTTCGGCCGGCTACGGCGACTGGATGTATGTGGGCACCTGCTATTCCGCAATGGGTTCCACGCTGAAATACATGGCTAACACCATGGGCGCCAAGTATGCCAGCATCAAGGCCGCTTTGGATGTTGCGTTCAACGGCGAGCTGTTCCTCGACAATGGCGAGAACCACAGCTTGCTGCTCAAGATCAACGTCAAGACCGGTGAAGTGAAGATCATCGTCAATGCGATTGGCGGAGAGCATGCGGTCAACGGCTATCGTGCAGCCGTTGAATTCCATGACAAGCTGTACTTTGCTGCCGCCGCAAAGGGTCAGCCGTACCTGCTGGAAGTTGATCCGAACAGTGGTGATGCCACTGAAATCGTGTATCGTTCCGCTGCCATGACCACTGGTCTGAAGAAGGGCTACACTGCTGGTATCCGTGGTTTGACCGTGGTCAACAATCAGCTCATCGCCAGCATGATCACCGACAACGGTGCCGCTATCGTGGCTTCCTCTAACCCGTCCGCAGGTCAGGATTCTTTCGCCACCATCGCCACTCAGGATAAGGGCTTGTACAACTATCCGGCATGTGCTGTGACCGACAACGTGTTCGGTGGCTGCGTATGGGATATGGTCGGATTCAAGGGCAACTTGTATGTCACCGTGGTGACCGGCAAGGGCAAAAACACCAAGCAGTCCTTCGCTTTGCTCCGTGGCACGCAGGATGAGAGCACCGGCAAGTGGACCTTCAAGCCGCTGGTCGGCGATCCGGCAGACGGCGCCAAGTACGAGTGGGGCTTCGGAGCGAGTCGTTCCGGCGCAGCCAACATGGTGGTATACAAGGGCCACCTGTACATCGGCGGCTACAACGATCCGATGAACGCTTTGGAGAAGGCCATGCAGATGGATTTCTCCGATCTGTACAAGGATCTGGAGAGCCCGGTCAACCTGTGGCGTATGGACGTTGACGAAGACGGCAACGAAAACTTCGAAATGCTCGCCGGCGAAGCCAACAACAAGTACTTCGGCGATTCCAAAGGCACCATCGATGGCAATACCATGCTGTCCGGCTTGGGCGACAGCGACGAGCAGAGCCGTCACCTGAACCAGTATGTGTGGCGTATGCAGTCCTACAACGGCAAGCTGTACGTCGGCACCTTCGACATCAGTGATCTTGCATACCCGGCAACCCAGTTCGCCAACGGCGACATTCTGAAGCGTACTCCGGAAGAGTGGAAGAAGCAGATCGAATACATCAAGATCTTCTTCGACTCTCTGAAGAAGAATGACCAGAACGGCACTTCCGGTACTATCGGCACGGACTCTCAGGAAGCCTCCAAGCCTTCCGAGTCCGAATCTCAGGAAACCACCAAGCCGAGCGATGATGACATCATGCCGTTGAACGAAGGTGAAGCATCTGAGAGCGATCAAGCTGCACAGGCAGTTGAAGAAGCCGGCAAGACCGACGAAGTGGCCGCTGACGTGGCTACCATGCAGCAGCTGCTGGAGGACATGGGCGCTGATCTCAACTCCAAGCAGACCGACGTGGTCTCCCCTGACGGTGTCGCTCCGCAGGCCGCTGAAACCTACACGCTCGACGATCGTTACCAGTTCCTCGCATCCCTGCAGCGGCTGCTCGACCTGTACAACAAGAACAAGCAGTATCTGCCGGAATTCATTACCAACGAGCTCGACAAGTGGCTTACCGAAGAGAATCTGGAGAACTTCATCGACTTCGTGGGCGTGCTCAGCTACCTGCATTACTCCAACGATGAGACTCGTGGCTTTGACCTGATCGTCTCCTCCGATGGCACGAACTTCCAGACCATCAGCCGTAACGGTTTCGGAGATAACAACAACCACGGTCTACGCGTGTTCGCCGTCACCGATTCCGGTCTGGCAATTGGCACCGCAAACCCGTACCATGGCACTCAGGTGTGGCTGCTGAATGATGGTGAAATCAAGAATGCTGAGCTGACGAATGGCGATGCATTCGACTACGACAAGTATGATAGCGATAAGAAGAGCGCCAACGCCAACGGTCTGACCGTTGGCATCAACCCCAATGGCAATACCGTGGAAGACGTGCAGTACGACTACCAGTCACTGACCGCCGGCACGGATTACACCGTGGCCGATGACGGTTCCATCGTGTTGAGCAGCGCATTCCTCAATGGTCGCGAAACCGGCAGCACCGGTTCTGTGGTGGTGTTCTACAACCAGGGTGCACGCGTGCGTTTCACTGTGACTATCAAGGACAGCACTCCGAACGCACCGAAGAAGGATGATGACAAGCAGAATACGAAGCCTGCCGCACACAAGAAGGCAAACACTGCCAACACCGGTTCCAACGTAATCGGCGTTGTTGTGGTGGTCGCTGTTCTGGTTGTCGCAGCAGGGGCATTGTTCGTGTTCAAGCGCAAGCGTTCCTGAATTGCCAGAGCCTGTTCTTAGGACTCATTCCTAAGTTCGTCCGCAAATAACAATCCCGCATGATCCGGTTCGCCGGAATCATGCGGGATTTTTTATTTTGCAGAGATCGCCTATCTCACGTCATGTCAAACTGCTATCACAAGCTGATTTCAATGTGCGATATGCAACCATGTGGAAGTTCCGATACGGAAACCATTGAAAATGGCACGCAATCCTACAAATAACAGATTCACGGCAAGCCACAGCAACGCCATACGCAGCGCGGAAGACGCCTGCATCGCATCGCATATCCAACCAATCGCAGCAAGACAGGGTACATATATTGCAGCTGTCGCCGTACACGTCAATGCAAGATAACGGTAATCCCCTGCCCCAATCAGAATGCCATCAACAGCCCACATCCAACCAGCCAACGGCAATGTCACGCCAACAACCACCATACCGACAGTGAGCAAATGCTGGATCTCAATCGACTGAGAAAACAGCGGGGACGCACACCATCCGGCAATCATCAAACCAATACCGATTACCGTTCCTCCGCATAATCCTGCCCTGCCAGCGATTCTCGTCAAACGCATGGCTTCATCCTCTTGACGGGCACCAATCTGCGCGGCAACCAACGTCTGACCGGCAATACCAATGGCATCAAGCATGTTCAACACGAAATTCCAACTGGAATTCACCACCTGATACGCAGCCAACACTTCCACGCCCATATGCGTAGCCAGCACCACATTCGCCACCAGGCATGCACGCAACGCAAGCGTGCGCAAGAACAACACCGCACCATCGCCAGCACTGTTCAACACTCCTGACAAACGCGGCCGTAAACGGGCACCTTCCGCACGAGTCCACAACATCGCAGGAACAATAAGCAACACTGCCATGAACCATTGCGAAATCAGCGTGGCCACTCCAGACCCAAACACACCCCAACCGAATCCGAGAATAAACAGCAGATCCAGCAACGTATTGAGTATCGCACCCAGCGTAGCAGCTACCAACGTGATGCGAACCTTCTGCAGTCCGCGGAAAATACCGTTGGCCGCATACACCAGCAACATGCCGGGAATACCGAACACCACGGCACGCACGTAGTCAACCGCGTTATGCAGCACACTCCCTTGGGCTCCCATGGCCATGCACAACGGGCGTGCAATAACGAACAGCGCCACAGATACCACCACGCCAATGATTCCAGCCAGCCACAGACCATCAACGCCTGCTTCCAAGCCTTCTCTTCGTTTGCCAGCGCCCAAAAGACGCCCCACCTGCGATGTGGTGCTATACGCAAGGAACACACATAGCCCCACTACAGTGAGCACAATGGTTGACCCGACCGACAGACCGGCGAGCGCCTGCCCGCCAATATGTCCGACGATGGCGGTGTCGATGAGTACGAATGCTGGTTCGGCGATAAGTTGCCCGAATGTTGGTATGGCTAGTGTGAGAATGGTGCTGATGGTGGTGCATGATGCGTTGTTTGCGGTATCTGTTTCGTGAGTATTCTGCGAAGTTGATGTGGTCATAATCGTAAGCGTCTGGTGTGTTGGGAACTGCATGTGCAGTGTAAGGTCACGTGTTTCATCATCGCCGTTGATTGCTCAGATTTTGGCTATGTCTGTTTTGCGCTATTTGAGAATGTCGTTGAAGGTTTTCGCTGATTGTCTGCATAAAGGTAGAGGGGCATATAATTCCTGAACCGCTCGTGACGCATAGTCCAAGCTCCTGCGAGACCCATTCGATCCCATCCAAACCCTAGTGGATTCCCCAATCCGCCTTCGCAGTAATACTTCATGTGACCGTCGAACTTATCCCCGAACGCGTCAATGGGCTACCGCCTGGTCTCAAGCCCATGAGACACTAGGAACCATGACTACAGTTATCATGCGCACCACTGAAGGCGACATCAAGATCAACCTGTTCGATGACAAGACCCCGGAAACCGTGGCCAATTTCCTGGGCCTCGCCACTGGCGAGAAGGAATGGGCCGACCCGTTCACCGGTCAGCCGAGCCACGAACCGTTCTACGATGGTCTGACCTTCCACCGCATCATCAAGGACTTCATGATCCAGGGCGGCTGCCCGCTGGGCACCGGCACTGGCGGCCCGGGCTACAACTTCGATGATGAAATCGTTCCAGGACTGACCTTCGATCGCCCATACCTGCTGGCCATGGCAAACGCCGGCCTGCGCCGCGGCATGGACGGCAAGATCCACGGCACCAACGGCTCCCAGTTCTTCATCACCACCGTGCCAACCGAATGGCTCAACGGCCATCACACCATTTTCGGCGAAGTCGCGGATGACGAGTCCAAGGTCGTCGTCGACAAGCTCGACTCCGTGGCAACTGACCGTTCCGATGCTCCGCTCGAACCGGTCGGCATCACTTCCATCGAAGTGCTGAAGTAAGTTTCGCAGCAACAAGACTTACGGCAAAACAATGAAAAGCCCCTCGCGTGAGGGGCTTTTCATTATCTCCGAGAGAATCTACAGCAGTTCAGATGAGTCTCACGACCGCACTGATCGTGTCAGATTTTGCGTAAACGAGGTTCGGCGGAGTCCTTGGCACCGGTGATACGATACACATCGAACACGCCTTCAATCTTGCGCACTGCGGCAAGCAAAGTATTCAAATGCTGGGGGTCGGCCATTTCGAAGCTGAATTGGCTAGTGGCCACACGATCGGTTCCCGTGGAAATGGAGCCGGAAATAATGTTCACTCCATGGTCGGAAAGCACGCGCGTCACGTCGCTCAGCAGATGCGGGCGATCGAGCGCCTCCACCTGAATCTTGACCATGAACACGCCCTTGGTACTCGTCCACTGCACGTCAACCACACGTTCCGGCTGACGCTTCTGCAAGTCCAGCATGTTCTGGCAGTCCACACGATGCACGGACACGCCCTGATTGCGGGTGATGAAGCCGATGATGTTGTCTCCCGGCACCGGCATGCAACATCGGGCGAGCTTGACCCAAATGTCTCCCACGCCCTTGACGGAAATGCCCAGCGAGCTGGTGGTCTTCTTGGTGCGTTCCACCTGCTTGAGCGGCAGAGCCTCCTGCTCCACCTCCTCATTCACCTCGTCGCTGCCCGCATCACGGACCAGATGCGAGATGACATTCTGCGTGGAAATCTGCCCTTCGCCAATCGCCACGAACACGGCTTCGGCATTGGCGAGATTCAGCTCATCAGCAACACCGATCAACGCCTCGGGAGTCAGCAGAGTCGCAATCGGAAGATTGCGCTTGCGCATGGCTCGTGTCAGCTCGTCACGACCTTCTTCGATGGCCTCGGTACGACGCTCCTTGCTGAACCATTGGCGAATTTTGTTGCGTGCCTTCGGGCTCTTGGTAAAGCTCAACCAGTCACGAGACGGACCAGCCGATTCGGACTTCGACGTAAGCACCTCGACGGTGTCGCCGTTTTCAAGCTTGGTGTCGAGCGGTACCAGACGTCCGTTCACGCGGGCGCCCATGGTACGGTGGCCGACTTCGGTATGCACCGCGTAAGCGAAATCGATCGGTGTCGCCTCGGCAGGCAACGATACGATCTTACCTTTTGGAGTGAACACGTAGACTTCGGCAGCACCCAGATCTTCCTTCAGGGAGCCAAGGAATTCATTGGAATCCGGGGTCTCACTCGTCCAGTCGGCGAGCTGCTGAATCCACTTGAAATTGTCAGCCTCGCTCAGCTCCTGGTTCTCGCCACGTTTACGATCGGACTTATCGGGCGAGCTCAGCGCACGGCCAGCTTGACCGTTCTCCTTGTACTTCCAATGCGCGGCGATACCGAATTCCGCACGGCGATGCATGTCCCACGTACGAATTTGAATCTCGACAGGCTTGCCGCCAGGCCCCACCACCGTGGTATGCAGGCTCTGGTACATGTTGAGCTTTGGCATGGCGATGTAATCCTTGAAACGGCCCGGAACGGGGTTCCAACGCGCATGCACCGCACCCAACGCGGCATAGCAATCCTGAATCGTGTCGACGATGATGCGCACACCCACCAAATCGTAGATATTCGCAAAATCATGACCACGTACGATCATCTTCTGATAAATCGAGAAATAGTCCTTCGGACGTCCCGTTACGTACGCCGTAATGTTCTGTTCGTCAAGATCTTCGTTGATCTCCGCGAGAATCTGCTTCAAATACACGTCTCGCTGGCCTGCGCGACGGGCCACCAGCACCACGATCTCGTTGTAGATCTTCGGATAGAGCACTTTGAAGCTGAGCTCTTCCAATTCGGTTTTGATCGCGTTCATGCCGAGACGATTGGCAAGTGGCGCGTACACGTCAAGCGTTTCATGCGCTTTCTTCTGCGCGCTCGGAGTTTTGACGTAACGCCAGGTACGCGCGTTGTGTACACGGTCGGCGAGTTTGACGACCAGCACACGCACGTCGCGGCTCATCGCGACCACCATCTTGCGAATGGTTTCGGCTTGCGCGGAATCGCCGTATTCCATCTTGGAAAGCTTGGTGACGCCATCGACCAAACCGGTCACGGTATCGCCGAACTCGGCGCGGCACTCATCGAGCGTATAGTCGGTGTCCTCAACCGTGTCGTGCAACAGGCCGGCGGCCACAACCAACGGTCCCATGCCGAGATCGGCAAGAATCTGCGCCACGGCCAACGGGTGGATGATGTACGGCTCGCCCGATTTGCGCCGTTGCGAAGAATGCTGCTTGACCGCACGCTCATAAGCGCGCTCAAGAATGCTTATGTCCTCATCGGGATGATGGTATTCGCACATCTTCAGGATCGGCTCAAGCGGATCAAGCGGATTCGTGCTGATCTCGCAGCCCAACATTCGGGCAGAATGAACCTCACGCTCAACGTCACCCATCGTCCACCTCCTCGCTCGCAATGCTCCCTATACTACCCGCGCCTCACCGTGCATCCGAGGCATCCGACCGCGTGTTGCACGGCCAAATACCCCCGAAACCATTGAGATGTCAGCGTTTGCCGATTCCTCTGCGACTAAGCCAGTGCGTTCAGCTCAGGAAGCCACGCCTGTGGAACCAAACCCACGCTCAGCGCGATCCGACCCAGGCAGTGTTTCCGCCTCGATGAACGTCGCTTCGACGTAACGCTGAATAACCAGCTGCGCGATACGGTCTCCCGGATGGAACGTCACGGTGTGTTCCGGATCAAGATTGATCAGCGGCACCTTGATCTCACCACGGTACCCCGCGTCGATGGTTCCCGGCGCATTGAGCACAGTCACACCCTGCTTGACGGCAAGACCGGACCGTGGATGCACCAGAGCCACGTAACCCGCTGGAAGGGCGATCGCCACTCCTGTAGGCACCAGTGCCCGCTGGAACGGCTTCAGCGTGACTTCCTCCGTAGTGCGCAGATCAGCGCCAGCGTCACCGGCATGGGCATAATACAATTCCGCCGGATGGTCAGGATCCAGCGACTTTACCAGAACCTCGACGTTTTCCGGTTCGTTATATGCTTCGTCGAACGCCATCAGGCAGCGCACTCCTGACACACCGGCTGACCGTCGTCAGTGGTGTAGGCAAGCTGGCTACGGTGCTTCACCAGGAAGCATTCGGAACAGATGAACTCGTCACCCTGCATAGGAATGACGGTCACCGAGGCGTCCTCATTACTGAGGTCTGCACCGGGCAGCTCGTAATCTTCGGCGATGGCGTTCTCGTCATCGTCCATATCGTTGGAAGTGTTCTGGGAGCTCTTGCCCAAAGCCTGGAGCGACTCCTCGTCCTCGTCTTTGTTGCGCGGGGAATCATAATCCTGTGCCATCGAGATTCCTTTCGTCATCTATGGTGCTTATGCGCCATAGGATACATGACTTTTACCCCGCATAGGATACACGAATCGAAATACTCGTAAAATCCGACACGTGGGGCACAATGGAATAAACAGAAATTCTTGAAGGAAAGTGGTGTGTTGTGCCTGGGAATTCACTCGAGGAAGCGCGGTTCGATCATGTCAGCGACACCGGTGAACTCGTCTTTGTTTCAGGTGCCGGAAAGTTCGCTGTAAAGGTCGACGAAGCGCTTGAAAGAGCCATTTTGGAGGCCAAGCAGATTCGTTCCGAAGTACAGGAGGAACAGAAGACACGCATCCCACCCACCCTGCCGATTTCGCAAATTCAATCGTTGATTCGCGCTGGCGCCGATCCCGCGCGTGTCGCGGAAAGATATTCGTTAAGCGAAGCGCTTGTTCGGCGTTTCTCGGCTTCGGTCGAAACGGAAAAGCAATATGCGATCGAGCAGTTTCTCGCCGTTCCAGCGCCGAAGGAAAGCCGCGTACGCACGCTTTCCGAACTGATCGAACGCACTTTTGCGGCAGCGCGGGTGCGCTTGGAAGATGTGACTTGGAAGGCCACCAGACTTGGCTTGGAGCCTTGGAAAATCAGCGCTCAGTTCGTCTCCTCCGGTCACAATGTCTGCGCGGAATGGTCGTGGAACATGCACGACAATGCCGTAAGCTGCCTGAATTCCGCAGCACGAAAACTCATTGGAGAACAGGACACGTCGAAAGAAGGACACGCCGAGAAACACGCCGATGAAAATTTTCTCGTGTCACTGAATCTTCCCGGAAATTCCGCACGGTCGGCGCGTATCGAGCAAACGGTGTCCGCATGGAACACGCCCGAGCCGTCCATGCCTGCGGCCCGTCCCACGGCAGCGCCTTCCGTTCCGATCGCGCCAATCGGCGGCGTGTCTAATGAATCCGACACGCCTGACACGACGAACGCGCCAGCCATCGCATCCGACTTGCCTCTGCCGAGCCGACCGGAGAACCCTGCTGCAGGAGCCAATACAGCCAGCGCAACAAACACCGACACACGCAATACCGTTCCATCCACGCCGGAGCCTGCTTCGAACATGGCGAACGAGAACCAGACACTTGACCCGCATAGCCAGAACACCACCAAATCGAAGCGGCGTGCCGGACGTTCCGCCGTGCCAAGCTGGGACGAAATCCTGTTTGGCGACTGAAGTTAGGCCACGTCGATCAAGCAGGGAATGTCGGATTCGAGCATGGTGAGCGACCCGTGCACGCTTGGCAGGTGCATCGCCTTTTCTGCTTGCGTACGTGAGTCCACAATAGTGACGGCTTTGGCGGCCGATACGATCACATCGCCGATCATCGGTTCGACGCGAGCTTCCACCGGCCCATACACGCCTTCATCCATTGCCTGCGAGCGCGTGCGCACCTGCGCACGGTCCTCCAGCACGCTGCGCCATCGTGTGGCGATGTCTTCCGGGGCCTCGCCCTGTTCCGCATAGAGCATGACGCAACGCGGTTCACCGCCGACATGGGCGACGCCCTGCATGAGCCGCTGATCCTGTGCAATGTCAATCACGGATTCGGGATCAGTGGTGATCATACCGTGGTCCGCCACAATCACAATCAATGTGCCTTTGGGCACGCTACGGCGAAGAAGGCCGAGTTGCCCGTCGACGCGCTCGTACGTGCCGATCCATTTGTCGGAATCCCAACCGTAATTGTGCCCGATCTTATCGGTGTCCCTCAGATACAAATATGTCAGACCGGGCGTTTTTGCCGCTTGCGCCGCGGCTGCAATCCGTTTTCGCGGATCATCGTTGGAAATGTAGTCGCTGCCCCGTAACGCCGCCTGCGTCAACGCGGAAAAGGCGAATTTCGGCAGTCCAGAACTGGTCACTCGAACATCCTGCGCGCTCAGCCGTTCGAAAATGGTCGGTTGTTGCTGCAATTCAAGCGGAGGAATTGCGTTTTTGAAGGAAATCAGCTGGCATATTTCATCGGTTTTCGGATTGAGCTGCGTGTAGCCGGTCATACCGGTCATACCGGGGCATGTTCCCGTACCGAAGGTAGACATGGCTGCGACGGTGGTGCTTGGCATGCATGTTGCGATGGGACGTTGATTGGCGGTGTCGTTCATCAGCGCACGCAAGTAGGGGGCATGTCCCAGCCTCATGTTGAGATTCCAGTAGCCGAGACCGTCCACGAGCGCCACAACCACGGAAGTCGCATCGGGAATGCCGAGCGCTCCCTGCAAACGCTTCGGATCAGGATGGACTGCCGTTGGCATGGGGTATCCGATGGCGTTGGAAACAGCAGGAAGTACCGATGACAGGTGCAACGCTCCCCCACGGGTTCCTTCAGATGACACGTCATCGCCGTAGCATGCCGGTTCGGTCATGGTGAGCAGCTCTTCGACGCTTGGCACTTCAACACTCATAATTCTCATTCAAGCACCGCGGCGGTACCGGCTGGTAGCATTGCTAGGTTGATTACCATTACTTTTCCGTGAGGAGATTCACCGCATGGTGTCGCACCGCAAACCGGCAAAACCAGCCTTTGACCCGCGTACGGTCAAAGAGAACATCGTCGAAACACCGTTGAATGAGGAGATGAGCAAGTCGTTCCTCGAATACGCGTATTCGGTGATCTATGCCCGCGCGTTGCCCGATGCCAGAGATGGTCTGAAGCCGGTGCAACGCCGCATCATCTATCAGATGGGCCAGATGAATCTCAATCCTAATCGTCCGTATATGAAATCGGCCCGTGTGGTCGGCGAGGTTATGGGCAAGTTGCACCCGCATGGCGACTCCGCCATCTATGAGGCGATGGTTCGTCTTGCGCAGCCGTTTGCGATGCGATTGCCGTTGGTGGATGGCCATGGTAACTTCGGTTCCCTTGACGACGGTCCTGCGGCCTCCCGTTACACTGAGGCGCGTATGGCCCAGGCAGCGCTTGGCATGAATGCCAATATCGGTGAGAATACCGTTGATTTCACGCCGAATTACGATAACAAGCTGCAGGAGCCGACTGTTTTGCCCGCTGCGATTCCGAATCTGCTGGTCAATGGCGGTTCCGGTATTGCCGTCGGCATGGCCACGAATATGGCGACGCATAATCTGGGCGAGGTGGTTGCCGCGGCCAAGCATCTGATGCATCATCCTGATGCCACGTTGGAAGAGCTTATGCGCTATGTTCCAGGTCCGGACTGGCCAAGTGGCGGCGTGATCGTTGGGCGTAACGGCATTCGTGAGGCGTATGAGACCGGACGTGGCGCGTTGACCACGCGTTCAGTGACGCATATCGAAAATGTGACGGCCCGTAAGAAAGCCATCGTCGTGACGGAGCTGCCGTTCATGGTGGGGCCCGAACGAGTGCTGGAACGTATTTCCGAGGGTGTGAAGAATCGCAAGCTGGAAGGTATTTCCGGGGCGATCGACTTGACGGATCGTCATAACGGCACTCGTCTTGTCATTGAAATCAAAACCGGTTTCGATCCGAACGCCGTGCTTGCGCAACTGCTCAAGCACACGCCGTTGCAAGACAATTTCACTATCAACAATGTGGCGTTGGTCAACGGCCGCCCGCACACCATGGGTTTGAAGGAAATGCTTCAGGTGTGGGTGGACCATCGTCGTGTGGTGATTCGCCGTCGTAGCGAATTCCGTAAGAAGAAGGCGTTGGAGCGTCTGCATTTGGTCGAAGGCCTTCTGCTTGCGATGGTCGACATTGACGAAGTGATTCAGGTGATTCGTTCGTCTGACGATGCTGATGCCGCGAAGACGAAGCTGATTGCCGTATTCGATTTGGATGAGATTCAGGCACAGTACATTCTTGACTTGCGTCTGCGTCGTCTGACGAAAATGAGCCGCATCGAGCTTGAGTCGGAACGTGACGATTTGAAGCAACGTATCGAAGAGTTGGATCGTATTCTCGCTTCCGCCGAAGCGCTCGACAATGTGGTGATCTCCGAAATGGATGAGGCCGTCGCCACGTATGGCACGCCTCGTCGAACCGTATTGCTGGATGAGGATGCCGATGGTAAGCTTGTGCCTGTTGTGGCGCATGGTGATGATGGCGTGTCCGCTTCGGCTATGGCCGCAGCCCGTGCCGCCGCAACGGTCTCTTCCGCAGCAGCTGATGTTGCCGCAGCCGCTAAGGCAGCGACGAAGGCCGGTGAAGACAATGCGGCCGCTGTGGCATTGCAGATTGACGACGAACCATGTGCGGTGATGCTGTCGGCCACGGGTTTGATCGCGCGAACCTCCGAAGATGCGTTGGAACGTTGGGAGAATCGTTCTTCTGCCGACAAACGTGTGAAGGACGATCAGATTATTTCGATTTTCCCTACCACCACACGTTCCTCATATGGTTTGATCACATCTGCCGGCCGTCTGATTGTGGCGCATGTCGTGGAGTTGCCGGTTGTGTCTGCGGATGGTCCGCTCCATGTGACTGGCGGCGTCCATGCCGAAGAGTTGATCGGTATGACGGAAAATACCGATCCGATTCGCGGCGAACGCGTGATTGCTGCGATTGCCATGCCAACTGCCGATGATTCCGGTGATCATGCCGCAGAACCTGCTCCTCTTGCATTGGGCACGCGTAATGGCGTGATCAAGCGTTGGAATCGTGAGTCGCCCACCACGATGGATTCATGGAGCATCATCGATTTGAAGGATGACGATGAAGTGCTGGCTGCCGCTGAAGCGCGCGATGAGGATCGACTGGTGTTTGTTTCTACCGACTCGTCTTTGCTGACGTTTGATGCGAAGAACGTACGCCCTCAGGGCCGTACCGCGGGCGGCATGGCAGGTATCCGCTTGGCTGAAGGCTGCTCGGTTGCCGCGTTTGCGGTGATTCCCGCCAACAAGGTGGCTTGGAATTACGAGGAGGGAGACAATGGCCTGTTCTCCGCGTCTGGAGCCGTGGTGTTGACGGTTGCCGGCGATTCCGAAGCACTGCCGGGCACGGAGAATGGTTCAGCGAAGGTAACCCCGTTGGAGATGTACCCGACAAAGGGTCGCGGTACCGGTGGCGTGCGTTCGCAGCGTTTCCTTAAGGGGCAGGATACGTTGATCCTCGCCTTCGTGGGCACATATCCGGTACATGCTTCCACGGAGGGCGGTGCCGGCGTGGAATTGCCGAAGCCGGATATGCGTCGTGACGGTTCTGGTACGGAACTTTCCGCGCCAATCGCCATCGTCGGCTGACCCATTGCAATGTGACGTGCCCGCGTTTTGCGAAGTTTGGAATCGTTTAGGATTCCGTTCGTAGGACGCGGGCATTGTTGTTCCTGCGTTTTCGTCCGCGCTGTCACTATGCATTAGCGATGATGATCTTTTTCAACAGTAAAGTTTCATGCCTTGCGGACTATCGACGAAACCTGCGGCGTAAAGGATTTGCCGGTATTCATTGCGTGCTTTCAATGATGTTCCGTTCATTTCGCTGAAGCTGATGCTGCCGCTGGGTTGGCGCTGCAATACGTAGGCAAGTTCGGCGCATGACGGTCTTAATATTGTTTCGTCTGCGGTGAAGCTGACAATTTTATGGCTTTTTGGTACGGAGAACAGTACCGGTTCGCCTTGTTTGAGCACAATGATGGAACCGGATCTGCGTGCTGGTTTGAGATAATCCTGTTCTGGCCAGGCGATTGCGGAACCAGTGAGATTGGCGGGATCGATCACGTCGAGCGCAACGCAGGATTGACTGTGCCATTGCGTGTCGCTGCGCAGCGCGTCGACGGTGTCTCGTTCCGCGAATTGTGCCGCGCCAAAACCTTTCACGAACATGCCTCGGACCAGTGTGCCATGTTCTTCCATTCGTTTGAGTACCGGATAGAGCGCTGAAAATCCTCCGGCAATCCGTTCCTTGTCAACCAAAGGAGCGGCAATCACGCCGTATCGGTCCAGTAATGAGTCGATGAGCGCCAGCTCACGCTCCTCTACACTTGCCGTATGCGCCATGCCAATGCCGGTATCGCTGTTTTCGAGCATGCCCGGCTCGATAACACCGTCTAGTGGTTTGTTTGGCATAACGGTTCGCCCGTCGCCACAAGATACTGCGGACCATAATCCACTCAGCGCCAATGGTGTTGGAGGACGCATGGTGACGCGTCTACGCGCGGCACGACGGGGTGCGCGAACGGTTTTGCCTCCGTGCAGAAGCGCTCGTACTGGTGCGAACGAACTGTTCGTCATTTTCCCCTGCCATACCAGTGACCATAAGGCTTCTTCGAACTGCCGCTCGCCCCATGCCGGAAAGATGATTTCACCCGTTTCGGGGTTCACCTGCGCTTCGGCATGCTCAAGCCAGATGGTTTTTGTCACGGCTGAAAGCAGTTGAATAGGAAATGCTCCGCCACCGCTTAACGCCGTTAACACGGCATCCGGCATGGTCAACGTTTCATTATCGTTCAGCTTATCCACCGCCGATTCAGGCTGGTTGAGCAGCAAGGAACCTGCTGGATAGAAGGCGATCTCACCAGCTTCTTTGGCGTTGGATCCACTTGCTTTCGAACCGACCCACACCACATCCGACGATGAGATGAGTTCGTCGAGCATACTAGGCTGATAGTCACGCACACGTGCCGGGAATACCATGGACTCCCATACCGAAGCGTTCAGGAACACGCCTTCCAACTGCTCGATGACACGCATCAGACCATCAACGCCTTCGTAGCGTTCACCTCCAACAGGGCCAACGCCCTGACGATTAAGCAGAAACGCCTGATAGACGCTCGGATCGACCGGTTTGACGGCCTTTCTGGCCTTGGCAAGAGACAATGCTCGAATACGCCGGAAAACATCCTTGTGGAGCCATTGCTGAATATCGTTCTTTTCGGAAGTCTCACCTGAATCAGTGAATCTTCCCTTGATGAGTTCTCCTCGGGCATCCAGTTCATCAAGCGCATGCACCGCCTGAGCCGCGTCAATGCCCAGTTCGGCAATCATCTTGTCAGCGGTGAATGGTCCATGCGTTTTGGCGTATCTTGTTACGCGCCCGCTGATATCTTCTTCGGCGAGATCATTCCAGAATGTTCGCCCAGCAAGCTCGTCCTCCACTTGTGTAATAGCTTCGGCGTCCAACAACGATGCCATATCCGTGCTTCCTAGAAGCCGTTCGAGCACTTCCAGATCCATGGACAGCAACTGCGTGCTTCGTTCGGCTTGGGGCACGTCATACTGGTACATCACCGATCCAACGAAGCCGAACAGCATGTTCTGCGCAAACGGAGAAGGTGTTTCAGTAGTTGCCTCCGATAAAAGTATTGTTCCCGCATGCAGGCCTGTCATAATCGTGCGTAATGCCGGCAAATCATATACGTCCTGCAGGCATTCGCGCGCAGTTTCCAACAAGAGGGGGAAGTTCTTGCAAGTACGAGCCGCATTCAACAGTTGCGCGGCCTTCAACCGCTGCTGCCAGAGAGGCACACGCTTACCGGGACGTGTGCGCGGCAGAAACAGTGATCTGGCCGCACATTCGCGGAATCGAGCCATGTAAAGCACGCTTTCGCCAACTTGCGTCTCAACAGTGCGTTGCAATTCGTCCACGTCGAATAGCAACAGCTCACGTGTAGGCAAATCGCCGTAACCGTCCGGCAATCGTAAAACAATGCCATCGTCGACCGCGTACACTTGACCGTCGAAACCAAACCGCTGTTTGATTCGAGTGGTGATGGCTAACGCCCAAGGCTCATGCACGCGCCTACCATATGGTGAATGGATGATGATGCGCCAATCTCCGCCTTCATCCCGGCAACGCTCCACCACGAGATCACGATCCGAAGGAATCGTACCGGTCGCTTCACATTGCTCGTCAAGCAGTTTGGCAAGATTGCTTATGGCATTATGGTCGAGACCATCTCGCTCCAAACGTTGCGCGGTCTCACGGTTGAACTGTGCTTCCAATACAGTCTGAGCCGTATTCTGATCACCATTCTTTGCTGGTTCACGCCTATGCAATCCTTGGCTGAGCTCACGCGTCAAACGCCCTTGCGCCAATCCGAAACCATAATCACGCCCATCCTGATCCCCATGCCAAAATGGCAAGCGCGCGGTGCGCCCGGGAGCAGGAACCACCACTACCCTATCTCGTGTGATCTCCTGAATCTGCCAGGTGGAAGTCCCCAAAGTGATGACATCTCCCACGCGGGATTCGTATACCATTTCCTCATCAAGCTCGCCCACTCGCCGAGGACCTGGACCAGAGCCCTCTTCTGGAAGCACCACCGCGTACATGCCACGGTCGGGTATGGTGCCGCCACTGGTCACCGCCAAGCGTTGCGCTCCTGGACGTGCGGAAATCAGCTTTGCCTCTTCGTTGTATTGCAGCGGTGGACGGAATGCGGAAAAGATCTCACTGTTGTAGGCGCCCGTCATCATGCCGACGACAGCGTCGAACATAGACCGGTCGAGATTTTGGAAAGGTGCGGAACGACGCACAAGCTCGTACCAATCGTTCGTGGAAAGATCTTCCATGGCCGCGGCTGCGACGGTCTGCTGTGCGAGCACGTCCAGAGGGTTGCGGGGCATATGCAATGGTTCTATAGCCCCTTCCCTCATGCATTCCATGCTGGTTGTTACGCCAATAATCTGTTGGCGGGTTATGGGGAAGAACAACGCGTGCGAGACTCCGCCGACATTGTGGTCGGCACGGCCCACTCGCTGCAATCCCGATGCGATCGACAATGGGGCGGCCACCTGAACCACGAGATCCACCGAACCCATATCGATGCCGAGTTCCAGGCTGGAAGTGGCCACCACGCAACGTAATTCGCCGCGTTTTAACTGTTCTTCGATCTGTTTACGTCTATCTTTTGACACGGACCCGTGATGAGCCATGGCAATCGCATCAATGTCTTCATGCGATTCAACCAGCATGGTGGTGGATCCCACCACCGAGTCATAGTGCCCGGCAAATTGCTCGCGGCCCTCCGGTGAGCCCAAGTCACGGTGCTCACTCAGATCAGTTGCCACCGTGCCCTGTTTCGACTCCGCATACATGTCGTTGAGCCGTGCGGTGAGCTTCTCCGCCAGTCCACGCGAGTTGACAAATATCAATGTGGTTCGGTGCCGCAACACCTCGTCGAGAATGGACCGTTCAATGACCGGCCATACCGAACCGCCTGTAGCGCTGATGTCGAGCATATTGCGCAATGGTTCCACGGCTTTTAAATCCATGGCCGGAACAGCGCCGGGGTTCACCACCGTTACCGGTTGCGAACCACCGAGAAACCGTGCTACTTCCTCAACGGGATTAACGGTTGCCGAAAGCCCTATGCGTTGCACTGGATGCCCAATCAACTTATCAAGGCGTTCGAGGCTGACAGCGAGGTGCGCGCCGCGTTTTGTACCTGCGACCGCATGAATCTCGTCGACGATCACCGTCTCCACGCTCGTCAATATGCTGTTCGCCTTGGAGGTGAGCAGCAGGAATAGTGATTCCGGCGTGGTGACGAGAATATCCGGCGGATGGCTGACGATTCTTCGACGTTGTTCAGGTGTGGAGTCGCCGCTGCGCATGGCCACTTCGACATCGGGGATGGGCAGCTCCATCGCCTCATACTGCTGGGAAATTCCCTGCAATGGCAGTTCAAGGTTCTTCGCCACATCAGCGCCAAGCGCCTTCAGAGGCGAAATGTATAGCACTTTGACGCCACGCTTCGTTTTCTTGCGGGAGCCTTTCCCTGCAGCTTTTTGTTCCGCATGGCTCTTGGCTGCCGCGATTTCGCCATGAACATCCACTCCTGCGGAACGCGTCCCGCCCGCCATAAGCCGGTCAAGAGCCGAAAGGAACGCACAAAGGGTTTTACCCGACCCTGTGGGCGCCACAACGAGCACGTTCTCGCCGGAATGGATGGCCGGCCACACCTGCTGCTGGACTTCAGTGGGCCGACTGAACGCATGTTTGAACCATGCCTTGGTCGGCTCTGAAAACAGGTTCAAACATTCGTACATACGTTCGATGATCGCATTACCGCAAGACGTTATTCATCTTCGTCGGCAACCCATTCGAGCACATCTCCCGGTTGACAACATAACGTCTCGCATATGGTATCAAGCGTGGAAAACCGTATCGCCTTGGCCCGCCCGTTCTTCAACACCGAAACATTGACCGGCGTTATGCCTATAGCCTCCGCCAGCTCATTGACACTCATCTTCCTTTTGGCGAGCATCACATCAAGGTTCACACGAATGGCCATATCAGATCACCGCCGCCAGTTCATCACGCTGTTCGATGGCCTGCATCAACAGCGAGCGCATCACCACCATCAACAGTTCGAACGCCGCGATCAGTAGAAGCGCCGCCACTCCGACCGCCAGCACGACGTATGGAAACATTTGCCCGTCAACCCCCATCGCAGCCATCAGAAAGCGTGAAGGCGACAACCAGATTTGACCGACCATCACGGCGAGCACCAGCATGCCTTCAATCCCCGCATATACGAGAATGTGATTCACCCAACGCATGGCCTTGCCGGAAAAGACATCACGTTTTTCGACCAAGGTCAGCAATCTCCACAGCGGCACCAACGCGAACTCGAAGCAAGCGACAATCAGCACTGCGGCAACCGCATACAGCCAATGCATCGAGTCGGCGTCGGCATACTTGGAAGCAACGCCAGCGGATGCCGCAATCGCACTGAACTGCAGTCCGAGGCAGCATATTGCAATTATCACAATCAGCACACGCAATACGCCAATCACCATGGAACGTTTCGCTGCGGAATTCGGCATGATATCCGTCTCCTTCAATCCAATAAACCTGAATATCGATAATAATCTATCGATATTCGATATGCAAATCTTGTGAAAGTATGTTAGTCGATATTTTTCTATCGTTTTTCGATATGTACGATGACGTCCAACATATCTCAGAAAGGAATCATTATCATGCCGGAACCAGCCAATACTTCCCCATCGCAGACTTCGCAATCCCAACAATCATCGCCATTACCAGAAGCACAAGAAACCCAAGAAACACCAAAAACACAAGGGAGCCAGCCAACACATGAACCATCCGCGCATCAGGAGGAACAACCTTTGGCGAAACCCAAAATCACGCGGGAAGAAATAGCGCAACGCCCCCTCAACAAACGCGCGGTCATCACCATTGGCGCTGCATTTCTCATCACTTTCGCATTCGACCGTCTGATCTGCAGCATACCTCCGACATGGCTTATCGGATATGAACTGCCGGTTTTCTGGATCATCTGTGCTCTTACCGTAACCGCGCTGCACTGGAAAACCGCACGAAAACAAGTTCTTGTTTGTCTTGTTTTGGGAAGCATTGTCGCCATTGGCGTGTGGAATACACTCGCTCAGTCGACCTGGTGCTATTCGAGAAATGACGAGTACGCGCTCACCACGCAATTCGTTCAACCGGCGTTGCTTATGCTGCACTGTCAGCTGGTCAACGGGCGTTACGATGTTCGCCGTCCACTTCAGGTTGCCTGGAATTGGCTTACCGGCTGGTTGCAGCAGCCGTTTATTCATATTCGCGATTTTGCGGAACCGTTTTCCGTCATATTCGCAAGATTTGCAGTCGCGTCGAAGCAACGTTCGAAAGTGCGCGAAATCGGCATTGCGCTACTGATTTCCACTCCATTACTTCTGACGATCGTACCATTGCTCATCGGAGCCGATCAAATAGTTCAATATGAAGTGCTGAACGTTTTCAGTGATTTCAACCCGATGACGATCACTCTGCACATCATGTTCATCGTGTTGCCGTGGCCTTTGCTGTTCTCACTGCTTATTGGACTCGACGATGAACCCACTTCCACGCCTCCGGAGCAACGATTCTCCCTCAGCTCGGTAACTGCGTTCGTGGTATTGGCCGTGACTTTGACTGTGTACATGCTGTTTTGCATCGTACAGATCCGGTTCCTGTTCGCAGGATTGTTCACCGATGGTTCGATCGCACTGCCAGACGGATTGACCTATAGCGAATACGCACGCGGCGGATTCTTTCAACTGCTGGCAGTCACGGCCATTAATGTGACGCTATTTGGTTTGGCGATCGCACTCGCGCCACGTACGCGCATGCTCAACGCGGCACTGGTAGCATTGCTGGCGTTAACCGCCGTCATTCTAGCTTCGGCGGCGCTTCGGTTAGGACTGTACATCAACGCATACGGTTTGACTTGGCTGCGGTACCTTTCGGCGTCATTTATCGCCCTGCTTGCGATCGCGATTCTGCTATGCCTTATTCGCCTGAAAATACGACAACTGCCATTGGCTGCAACCATGACCGCACTGCTTATCGTATGGTACGTGGCGCTCGGCTTCAGCAACCCGAACCATATATGCGAAATCTACAATGCGGCTCATGGTATCGCAATGGCAATGGCGACAACACCGTATCAGTCGATGGTCTGACCAGCGCACTTTTTACGCAGGCTCTCGTGCATGATCACCATCAGCACCAGGAAAGCCAACATGTACAGAGGGAACCACAGCACACTGATATGCTGTGCGATCAAGCCGAATACCGGCGGCATGCACATCGAGCCGACGTATGCGCATGCCATTTGCATGCCGACGATCGCCTGCGATTTGTCTTCGCCGAAATATGCCGGCGTGGAATGAATGACGCACGGGTAGATCGGTGCGCAGCCAAGACCGACAATCATCAGTCCCATAATGGTGCCGATATTGCGAGGCAGCGGCAGCAACATGATGACGATACCGGTCAGCACCAGCGCCTGCCCCAGGCGAATCATGGCCGGATCATTAAACTTCATGGTCAGAAAACCACTCGCCAAGCGACCCACGGTGATGCCGATGCAGAACAGGCTGGCCCACATAGCCGCCGTGGTCTTATCGATGCCCTTGCCAAGCGCCATGTAGCTACTAGCCCACAGCATGGCCGTCTGCTCCAATGCGCAATAGCAGAAGAACATCACCAGGATTTCTTTGGCGCCACGAATGGCGAGCACACCTCGCACACCAAGCGGTTTGCGAGTTTCATCATTGGCCGTTCCGTCGGATTCGCCGGAAACTTCGCCCGTCTTTACCTCGGAACGCTTCTTCCACAGTGGCAGACTGAAAATAAGAATGGCGGTGAGCACAACCTGCAGTATGGAGATATAACGGTAGCCCCACGACCATCCTTGGCCGGCGCCCAAGGCGAATCCCATGATGTATGGGCCAGTCAACGCGCCAATGCCCCACATGGCGTGAAGCCAGCTCATGTGACGGCTCTCGTAGTGGATCGCCACATAGTTGTTGAGGGCCGCGTCAACGCCGCCCGCACCCAAGCCGTACGGAATGGCAAGCAGAATCAGCACCCAATAGTTAGGAGCAACGGAAAAGCCGAACAATGCCAACGCCGTCAACGCCACGGAAACCGCAGTGACCTTGCCCGCACCAAAACGCAAGGTCATACGATCGGAAAGCAACGCGGAAACAATGGTGCCAGCGGAAATCGTCATGGAAATGCCGCCAGCCCACGAAATGGGAGCACCCAAATCGACACTCATCGTCGGCCATGCGGCACCCAGTACCGCATCCGGCAGGCCAAGGCTGATGAACGCCACATAAATCACCGCAAGCAAAAGATTAACCACGCCCTACTCCTTCTTGATCGGTAGCCGCAGAAGACAATATCCGCCATTATTGTAAGCACATATAGCTACCAATCGGTAACTACTTGATTGCACTATCTACCGTAGAATCTTCAACCTTTACCACACGGGATCGCATACCATCTTCACTAAAAAATACCCTCCGAAACGTCTTGACGTAGCGGAAGGCGAGCTGACGACAACCTCGATCAGGTATCGATCTTCGAACGGTCGAAATCGTCGGCATTCTCAACGATGAACGCTTTACGCGGCGGCACGTCATCGCCCATCAGCAGACTGAAAATCTGACTGGCCTGTTCGGCGTCTTCCATACGGATACGACGCAGCATACGTGTGCGTGGATCCATAGTGGTGTCGGCCAGCTGGTCGGCGTCCATTTCACCCAGACCCTTATAGCGCTGAATGTCCTCGTTATAGCTGATGTGCTTCTTATCAAGATCAGCCAATTTGCCGACCAGCTCATCGTCGGAATACGTGTAGATATACTCCCCCTTGTGAGCTCCGGTCAAGGCGATGCGGTGCAGCGGAGGCACGGCCGCATACACGTGACCGTACTCGATGAGCGGCCGCATGTAACGGTAGAACAAGGTGAGCAGCAGAATGCGGATGTGCGCGCCATCGACATCTGCATCGGTCATCATAATGACCTTGTTGTAACGTGCTTGCTCGATGTCGAAGCTCGCTCCGGAGCCAGCGCCGACCACCTGAATGATCGCCGCGCATTCCTTGTTCGACAGCATCTGCGACAACGACGCCTTCTGCACGTTGAGAATTTTACCTCGAATCGGCAGCAACGCCTGGAAACCGGAATTACGCGCGGCTTTGGCGGTGCCAAGTGCGGAATCGCCCTCCACGATGAACAGTTCGGCCACATCGTCATTGCCTGGCTGGCAATCAGACAGTTTCGGTGGCATGGATGCCGATTCGAGCGCGTTCTTGCGTCGCGTCACCTCTTTGGTCTTACGTGCTTGGATGCGGGCGTGCATTTCGCCGACGATCTTTTCAAGCACGCGGCCGGACTGTTCCTTATAGCCACGTTTGGAGCCGGTGATCATCTCGCCGAACTGCCTGTCGGTCATTTTGCTGACGATCGGCTTGACCTGCGCGGTGCCGAGCACATCCTTGGTCTGACCTTGGAACTGTGGTTCGGCGATACGCACAGTGACGACGGCAACCAGACCTGCCAGAATATCGTCACGTTCGACTTTCATGTTGGAATCTTTGAGATTCACTTTGAGCTTACGTGCATTGTCTTCGATGGCTTTGCGAATCTGCTTGGTCAGGCCCAACAGATAGCCATCCACATGGGTTCCACCGCCCGGGGTTTCCACCACATTGACGAAGCTGCGCATGGTGGTGTCGTATCCGTTGGTCCACCGCATGGCGATATCGACGGCACAATTTCTCGTAACCTTCTGCGCGTGCAGTTCACCGCCATCGCCAACGGCTTGGGTTTCCTCAACATAGGTGTCTTCGCCAGTGATACGCCAAATAGCGGAAACCGCTTCGCCTTTGGACAGGTAATCCACGAAATCCTTCACACCGCCGGTATGGCAGAATTCCTCGATACGGGAGTGGGTATACTTCGATCCCTGAGGTTGTGCCGCAACATCGGCTTCCTCGATCTGCTCCGCAGCTTCCTCGTGCCCGGCAGCGTCATGTTCAGATTCATCGCTTTCGGCAATTTCCTGCGGTTCATCACCTGCAGCATTTGCAATATCGTCGACTTCCAGCATTTCGTCGACTGATTCATCGCCGGTTTCCGGAATATTCTCATCGATAACAGTGATTTTCAAACCCGGCACCAGGAAGCTGGTCTGCCTGACGCGATCAATCAGCTGCTCGTAGCTGAATTCCGCGGTGTCGTTGAAAATCTCCGGATCAGCCCAATAACGAATGCGAGTTCCCGTGGTCTTCGGACTGACCTTGCCAATGATTTCAAGCTCAGTCGGACGGTTTTTACGCGTGCGTTTGAATGGCGCATCCGGAGATGGGTGCTCCGGATCAGCATCGGTATACACACCAGGATGACCCTGATGGAATGACATATGATGCGTCTTGCCGTCACGATCCACTTCCACGTCAAGACGGGAGCTCAACGCGTTCACCACTGACGAGCCCACGCCATGCAAACCGCCCGAGGCTCCGTACGAAGAGTTACCGAATTTCGCGCCGGCATGCAATTTGGTCAACACCACTTCCACACCGGTAAGTTTGGTTTTCGGCTCGATGTCAACAGGGATACCGCGGCCGTTATCGGCCACTTCCACGGAACCGTCGCTGTGCAACGTCACAACGATATGATTGCAGACTCCCGCAAGAGCCTCATCGACGGAATTATCGATGATCTCCCACAGGCAGTGCATCAGACCTTGGCTATCGGTGGTGCCGATATACATGCCCGGGCGCTTGCGCACCGCGTCAAGACCTTCAAGCACGGTAAGACTACCTGCGCCGTAATTGTCCTTGTCTTTCGCCATTTTCCTCATTCTGACTTGCAGTTTTGCTTCGGTTTTCATCCATAAGAACGTCTTGTAGACGTAAGAAGTCGAGAAATTCGATATTCTTACCGAATTTCTCGACTTCATTCACCTCTTGTTTCAATCACTGATCAAGGAAGTCACGCAGCGTCTGCGAGCGAGACGGGTGACGCAACTTCGACATGGTCTTCGACTCGATCTGGCGAATACGCTCACGGGTAACGCCATACACGCGGCCAATGTCGTCGAGCGTCTTGGGCTGGCCATCTTCCAAGCCATAACGCATCTTGATCACGCCAGCCTCACGCGGAGACAACGTTTCAAGCACCTGCCTGAACTGCTCCTGCAACAGCGAAAAGGCAACCGCGTCGGACGGCGCGATGGCGTCGGTGTCTTCGATCAGATCGCCGAACTCGGAATCGCCATCCTCACCCAACGGCGTATGCAAGGAAATCGGCTCACGGCCGTACTTCTGCACTTCCTGCACCTTCTCGACAGGCATGTCGAGCTCGCGTGCAAGCTCATCCGGCGTGGGTTCGCGGCCAAGATCCTGCAGCATCTGACGCTGCACACGAGACAGCTTGTTGATCACTTCGACCATGTGCACCGGCACGCGAATGGTACGCGCCTGGTCAGCCATGGCTCGGGTGATGGCCTGACGAATCCACCACGTGGCATAGGTGGAGAACTTAAAGCCCTTCTTCCAGTCGAACTTCTCGACGGCGCGAATCAAACCGAGGTTGCCTTCCTGAATCAAATCCAAGAACAGCATGCCACGGCCGGTGTAACGCTTAGCCAACGAAACCACAAGTCGCAGATTGGCTTCCAGCAGGTGGTCCTTGGCACGCCTGCCATCGTTCGCAGCCCACTTGAGCTCACGCTTGCGCTTGAAGTCCATCTGGTCGGATTCGGTGTCCAGCAGGTGCTGGGCATACAGACCGGCTTCGATACGCTCGGACAGATCGACTTCCTGTTCCGCATTCAGCAGGCTCACACGACCGATCTGCTTCAGGTAATCCTTGACCGGATCAGCAGTCGCACCCGCCGCAATCACACGACGCTTCGGATTGCCGGATGGGGTCAGATTCTCATCATCATCGTCATCACGCACCACGAAAGCGCCCTTTTCCTTAGGCTCTTCCGGCTTTTTGCGTTCTTCCTCATCCTCGTCGTCATCATCTTCAGGTTCGGATTCCTCGTCGTCGTCGAGGTCATCCTCGTCATCCGAATCGACGTCATCGAGATCGGCGTCGAAATCGTCAAGATCGGCGTCGTCTACCTGAGCGTCCTCATCGTCAAGTGCATCATCCTCGAGCGGCTCCTCCTTCTTGGCAGGGGCGCTCTTCTTCGCGGTAGTCTTGCGAGGGGTCTTCGTTGCGGTGGTTTTCTTCGCCGCACTCTTCTTCGTGGAGGCCTTGCGCGTGGCGGCTTTCTTCGTGGAGGTGGTCTTTTCGGTCAGATCAGCCTGTTCCATGCTTGCCGTCGTTTCCTTGGTGGCCAAACTTATCCTCCTATTGATCCTGCCTCGAAGCGTATACCACATGGACCCACTTCTGGCAAGGGCAAATCGTCAACTATGTGAGTAAACCATCTTGCAAGGACGATTATTCCCGCATAATGAGGCCTTCACGCGCAAGTCACGCCACTTTACGGCGTGTTGCCTTATGTTTCCGACGTCCAGGCAGGACCAATACGTCGTTCAACCGCCGAGCATACAATCGCCGCCAGCGAACATTGATCATCTATCGCGAGCGCGCTGATGGCTGATGCCATGGCTCCTTCCTGGCCCATCCACCACATGATGTAGCTGATCACGGCGAACGGCTGCGCCCGATATGTCTTCGGAATCATATCGATAATGTCGAACAGCATGTTGATCGCCTGATCGCAACGTTTCATATCGGGTCTGGCTAGGGGATCACGGAATGAATCGCTGAGCAGCTGTTCCAGACGCTGCGCATTACGAGACAGCTTGGGTCTTTCGGCGAAACTCATGAGAAAGTCTCGGTCGGCGTATCGTTCGTCAACGATGGCGGAAATGAGAAATACGTCACGAATGGACAGCATCCGATTGATGCCCACCGTAGTCCGCATGATCATATTCCGGTCAAGACCGCATTCGGCATGGAATTCGCCTTCCGAATGGGAAACGCTCTCGTCCGATGCCTGCGCAAGCGCGTCCATCCATATGAAAAGCGGTTCACGAATGAACGAACGCACTGTTTCGCCCACGCCGTCGGATCTGCAATCCCTTTCGAATCGGCTGATGGCTTCTTCCATTTCAGTCCCGGTGATGCGTCCGGTTTTGTTGGTTGTCATTATTCTGCCCTCCTTGGCATGGTCTATCGGCTTCCTCGCTCGCCGCTTATATGGCACTATGCCCGATGAGCCGATGCGATGCCGCTTTTTTCGAGGCCTGTGGTCGGAGGATGGCTTCTTCGGCGTTTCGCAAAATGATTTCGGTACTGCAACTATTGCAATCATTGAGATTTGGTCTTGTCGAATGCCTGTGGATAACTGTTGGTATGACTAGCTCCTCCGATTTGGAACAGATTGAATCACGCATTGTTTCGTTGGTGAAGGATTTCGCATTCCTTCATGCGGACGATTCGGTTGCCTCCTCTTGCAGGCCTATTGCCGACATGGTCGCCAAGCAGGCGGTCACGTCAAGTGAGGGTGGCAAGCGGCTTCGCGCCTTGCTGACGTTGGATTCGTTCCGCGCATTCGCTTCGGAGGATGTGCGAGAACGTGATTTCGACGCGCTGCTCGATTTAGCGTGCGCGGTGGAAGTGTTCCAGACCGGTGCGCTGGTGCATGATGACATCATCGATGATTCCGATCTGCGCCGTGGCAAGCCGTCTGCGCATCGCGCATTCTCCACTGGTACGCATAGCGAGGCCATCGGCCATGGCTTGGGCATCATGCTCGGCGACATGTTGGCCACGGCAAGCGTGGACATCGCGGACAAGGCAGCTTCCAAGCTCACTCATGGTTCCGATGTGGTCGCGGCATTGCTCAACATGCACCGCGAGGTCGAAGTCGGTCAAGTACTTGATTTGGCCGTAGAGCTCAATCCGTTGGACGATCCAGACGAACTGGTGGAAGCTTCATTGAACGTATTCCGCTGGAAAACCGCCAGCTACACCACCATTGCCCCACTGGAATTCGGCATGCTTGCCGCGGGTATAGGCAAAGACGATGCGAGGAAGCAGGCATTGGCAGTCGGCTTGCCTCTTGGATTGGCTTTCCAGCTTGCAGACGATCTTCTGGATGTTGTCGGTTCGAGCAGCAATACGGGCAAGCCCGTTGGAGGAGATATCCGCGAAGGCAAGCGCACGGTGCTTCTAGCCGACGCCATCAACGCGGCGAACGACACGCAGCGGCGAGAGCTCATCGACATGTGGGAGGCCGATTCGCGTTCCGAAACTCAAGTAAAACGCGCCATTGAACTATTTGAGCAAACAGGAGCCATCGAACGTTCCCGCGGTAGAATCGCGGATTTGTGGAATGAATCGACAACAGCTATCGAAACATTGAGCCTTTCCGAATACCACGAGTCACTGCTCATCGAGGCCTGCTCACGTTTCGTGCCAAGTATTCACGTCCAAACACGCGCGTGACACGCGACCTGCGTGTTTTCCAACCAACATCCGGACAGGACGCGCGTTCGTTGCACAATCCGCAAACCTCTGCTTGTAGACTACAAGTGGGAACACGTTCGAACGTGAGTTGTTTTGAAGAAGGAACCGTAGCGATCAACCATGAGTGAAGCTCCACACGCCCCTGAAGGTCAGGTCATCGAGGGCCGGTATCGGGTCGTCAGCAGAATCGCCGATGGCGGCATGGCCACGGTGTACCAAGCGGTAGACGAACGTCTGGAGCGCACGGTCGCCATCAAAATCATGCATACCCAGCTGGCGCAGGGACCGCACCGGGACCAGTTCGTGGAACGATTCCATCGTGAAGCCCGTTCGGCCGCGGCCATTGCCAATCCGCATATCGTGCAGGTGTACGACACCGGCGAATTCGACGGTCTCGATTATCTCGTCATGGAGTATGTTCACGGCGTGAACCTGCGTTACGAAATGAACCAGCAGGGTACGTTCAGCGTTCGAGAGACGTTACGCATTATTGGCGAGACATTGGATGGCCTCGCTTCCGCACATCGTGCGGGCGTGGTGCATCGCGACATCAAGCCGGAAAACATCTTGCTTAACGACCGTGGCCATGTACAGATCACCGATTTCGGCTTGGCTAAAACGGTATCGCAGGCCACACTCTCCTCCACCGGCATACTGCTGGGAACAGCAGCATATCTAGCACCGGAAATGATTGAGAAGAATCAAGCCACACCTCAGGGGGATTTGTATTCCGTGGGCATCATGGCTTGGGAGATGCTCGCCGGCAACGTGCCATTCACTTCAGATAATCCAGTAACACTGGTATTCAAGCATGTTCACGAGGATGTGCCAAGCATTGCCACCGCTTGCAAAGGCATCAATGAAGGCGTGGCCGCATTCCTTGCCCATCTCACGGCTCGCGCGGTCGAGGCTCGTCCAGCAGACGCATCCGTTGCGTTAACCGAGCTGCAGCGTCTGCAATCGACGCTTGCGGTCAGCGATTGGCAGTATCGTCTTCCCCCGGTAGACGTCAGCGCTTCCGACAGTGCCGCGCCCGCAAATAACGGTGCGCCAACCAATGTCGGCAATCCTGTTCCTCCCGCTCCCCCGGCACCGCCGACGCAGCAATTCGATGATCGCACACGCAAGCTGGACAGGGTCAAGACGAACGCAACAACCGTCATGCCGGTGCAGCAACAGAACATCGATCCAGAAGCGACGACACGTTTCTCGCTGCCGGCAGACGGCATCGTCAATAGCCTTGACAATGCCGTCGACAGCGCTGCATCGCAATCCCCCATCGCGCAAAGCGACGAATCCGGCAATACTCCAAACAGCAAATCCGCGAAAAAGCGTCGCACACCGCTCATCGTCGCAGGCGTGGTGGCGCTGCTGCTTGCATGTGGCGCCGGCGGTTGGGCATGGTGGTACTATCAGGGCCCCGGCAGCTATTGGACCATGCCCCAGCCGGATGGTATGACATGCGACGCGTCCGCAGCATGCCCCATCACCAATGTGAAGTGGAGCGACTACGAGAGTCTGCTCAAGATTTCCGATATCGAATATGAGGTGTCGGAAGAGTATAGCGATTCCGTGGAGGAAGGCAATATCATCTCCACCGACCCGGCGAATGTCGGCGATCGCGGCAGCAAGCGTCGTAGCCAGAAAGTCAAGGTCGTGGTCTCCAAGGGAGTCCGGCAGGCGACGGTTCCCGCCGATATTCTCGACGCGACCAGCGCATCCGGCAAGGATCCAATCAACGCGCTGAAGAAGGCTGGATTCGATAATGTCGAGCAGACCGCGGCTTCTGATGACACGTATTCCATTGACGTGCCTCAAGGGGCGTTGCTGTCGTTAAGTGTGGATCCCGGCGCCACATTGCCGCATAATACGACGATCACCGTCACGGTGTCGCAGGGGCCAAAGCCAGTCACTATGCCCGATATCGTCGGCAAGACGAAGGACGAGGCACAGCAGGCGCTGGATGATCTTAGACTCACCACCAATTGGACGGAATCCTTCGACGACAAGATTCCACAGGGGCAGGTGATTTCCGCTTCCGTCAACAACGGTGATACGTTGCATTGGGGAGACAGCGTCGACGTGGTGGTTTCCAAAGGACCGGAAACCATAACCCTGCCGAATTATGTGGGGCAGAAAGCCTCTGACGCCAAAGCCGCATTGGAAAAACTCGGATTCACGGTCAAGGTAAGTTCGCAGCTCACGTTGGATTCCAATCAAGACAAGAAGGTCGCTTCGCAGGATCCGGTAGGTGGCACCGAAGTGCGTCTTCGCGACGAGAACGGCATACCAACCACCATCACATTGAAGATGTATTCCTCACTGTTCTAAAAGTGCATTACCTGCTTTGCCAAACATCATGGTATAGGCATAAGGAAAGCCCCGGCTCGTGTAGTGTGAACTGCGCCCCGTTTGTTGGACATTGTTAATTAGGATACAACCCTAGACCGCGAGGGACATGCTCCGGAACTCCTCCGGAGTGTGTCCCTCGAGTCGTATCTGACGCCGTCTGGTGTTCCAATGGATGATGTAGGCGTCCAGTTCGCGTTTGAACTGTTCGTACGAGTCGAACTCCCGGCCTCGGTAGAACTCGTCCTTCAAGTGGCCGAACACCTGCTCGGTGGCGGCGTTGTCCAGGCAGTTGCCCTTGCGGCTCATGGACTGGCGGATGCCGAGGCGTTCAAGCTCGCCCCGCCACCATTGGTGCTGGTACCGCCATCCCATGTCCGAGTGCAGGATCGTCTCCGCGCCGGCGGGCAGGCGCTCCGCGAGCATGGCGAGCAGGCGCCTCTGCCGCCCGAGGTCCGGACTGCGGCTCACGTCCCAGGCGACGATCTCCTTGCTGGCCATGTCGTACACGGGCGCGAGGTACGCCTTGCCGCCCGCGACCTTGAACTCGGTGACGTCGGTCCCGAGCTTGGAGAACGGACGGGCCGCGTCGAAGTCGCGTTCGAGCAGGTTATGCACGTGATCGCCCGTCTCGCCCCTGTACGAGTCGTACCTCCTCCACGGGTTCCTGGAGCGGATGGCGCATCTCAGTCCCATGCGCCGCATGACCCCGAGCACGCTCTTGGCCGACACTCGTTGCCCGAACTCGTGGACCAGACACATGCGCACCTGTCGGTGGCCGCACCCGTTCGGCGTGCGTCCCCAGATCTCGCCGACCAATGGCTCGAGATCGGCCCGCGTCACACGTTCCGGATGCGACAGCTGATAGAAGTACGTGGATCTGGCCAGTCCCGCTATCCTCAGGAGGTGGTCGAGCCGGTGTCCCCGCCCTGCGAGCAGTCGGACGACGGCGCTTCGCTCGCGCCGCGTGACTTGGACGCCCGCAGGGCCCGGAGTTTTTCCAGGTACGTGACCTTCGCCTTCAGATAGGCGACCTGTTCGGCGAGCTCCTGCTCGCGCGTGGGTTCGGGCTTCGGTTTGGATTTCGAGCCTCTGGGCCTGCCCTTGGGCTTCGGCCTGAGCGCCTCCGGGCCTCCCGCCCGGTACTCGCGGCACCAGCGTTCCAACGGCGCGATGCTCGCGATCGCGTACTTCGCCATGACCTCCGTCTTGGTCATGCCGTTCTCGACGTGGTCGCGCGCGGCTGCGACCTTCGTCTCCCAGTCGTAGCGTCTGCTGCCGTTGCCTCCCATGACCGCCTCCTCGCCGCCGGACCTGTACAGCCTGATCCAGTTTCTCGCGGTATACACCGGTATGGCAAGCCGTCTGGCGAGCGTGTTCCCGCCGGCTCCGGCCTTGATGAGTTCCAGCGCCTCGCGCCGGAACCCGTCGTCGTAACGTCTCCTTCGATCCTCACGCATACGAAAGAACCGCACCTCCGATCATCGAATCTGAATTTCTTCAGTCCAACAATCGGGGTGCGGTTCAGTGTCGTGCCGGGGCTTTTCTCTTTGGTTTCTCAGCTGTTCGCCTGTTCGGCGGCTTTCTGAGCCTTAAGCTGTTCCTTGACTTTCTGAGCGTATTCGTTCACGTATTCCTGACCGCTCATCTTCTGAATTTCCATGGTCACGCGATCAGTCAGCGTGCGCAAATCGTCGTGCGTGATCTGGTCGGCGGGCTTCTTCTCCACGGCAATCGGTTCGCCGTAGACCACTGTGGTCTTGCCCTTACCAGGAATAATCTGACCGGGCTTCTGCAACTCGCGAGATCCGATAATGGCGGACGGAACGATTGGGCATCCGGTTTCAAAAGCAAGTCGCGCAGCTCCGGTATGACCTTTATAGAGGCGACCGTCAGGGCTACGCGTGCCCTCAATATGAATGCCGAACAGGTGGCCGTCTTCGAGGATTTCACGCGCGTGGTTCAATGCGCCAAGCGATTTCGACCCACCGGAACGATCCACGGGGAACACGCCAACCGAAGTGAACCACCACTTCTTGAACTTGCCTTTGATGCCCTTGCCTTCGAAATACTCGGCTTTGCCCATGAAATGAATCATGCGCGGACAAGTCAGCGGCAACAGCGCGTCATCGATGACGGCAAGATGATTGGCTGCGATAATGGCACCGCCTTCGCGCGGAATGTTTTCAAGTCCCTTGGCAGTCGGTCCCATGCGGTGGATGGCGATCGGTCCCAGGCCTTTGACGAAAAACCAGTAGAGCATTTTTCACGATCCTCCTAGCGGATGGCCATCCGCTTGATTACAGTTATCAGTATGACTGACCTCAACAATAGCAATGCCGATGAAGAACGCCCAAATGCCGCGCCGAATGGTGGCGAAGGGGCTTCTTCAAATGCGGACGATTTGGATGCCGCATGGGCTGAATTCGCAAGTTCGCATGCCGACGATTTGCAGGCCGTGGAGCATTCTCGTAGCGCGAAACGTTTTGAAAAGCATGCGCAGCGCCGTGAGAAGGAGGCGTTGCTTTCGATTCAGGATTTGGATCAGGGCACGTTCACTGATGACACTCCGCAAGGTCGTGGACCGCGCGATTTCACTGGTTCCAGCTGGTTGGACACCGATAGTGTAATGGATCGTTACGGTGATGATTTCACTCCTCCGAATCCCTCCATCGGTCATGTGAAGATATCGAAGTTGGTGTTTTGGGTGCTTTTGATCGCTGGTGTCGCCGGTATCATCGCATCTGCATTCATGCCTGCTTTGGCTGGGATTTTGGGATCGATTTTCGGTGTGTGCGCGTTGATTGGCGCTGCTGGATTGATCGTACAGCACAAGGGACATACACAAACCCGCCGCGATGTTTTCGATGATGGAGCTCGCGTATAGCAACATATGGAGAAGACTGCATCAGCTACGTCTTTTGTGCTCTTCTCTGTGATATTTGTCGCTGCGATACGTATAAGGCGTGTCTCGTCGTTGAGTGTTTTGACGAGACACGCCTTATACGTTCTTATGATCTGCCATTTCGCCGAATATCAAGCTTTCTTGGACTGGGCGGCGGTGATCCACTGGTCAAGCAGTGCCGAGGCCTTGCCTGAATCAACGGTTTCTTCGGCAATGGCATAGGCCGCTTTGAATCGTTCAGTCAGGCTGGCATCAGCTGGCACCTGATGGCCGTCCGCAACAATCGCGGATGCCGCGTTGAGCAGGGCGGTAGTGCGGAAAGGAACGTCCTTGCCTGCAAGGAAGTCACGGAACAGCTGAGCGTTGAGCTCCGGCTCTCCACCCTTTAAGTCAGCCACCGTCACCTTGTCGAGACCAAGCTCCACAGTCGGATCGAATTCACTCTCAGTGACTTTGCCGTTGCTGAACTCCCAGATGGACACCGGACCAGTCGGAGCCATTTCGTCAAGTCCCTCGCTTGACGTGTACACCATGCCGGTCTGTCCGTTAGCCGCATATACCGCAGCCATGATCGGGCTCATTGCGCGATTGGCACAGCCCACCGCCATGTGCTTCGGCGAGGCCGGATTGGTCAGAGGTCCAAGAACGTTGAATACGCATGGCATGCCGAGCGCCGCACGGACAGGTCCCACGAAGCGCATTGCCGGATGGAATGTGCGTGCGAAAGCGAATGCGATGCCGCATTCGTTGCCGACCTCAGCAACCTGTTCCGGTTCCAGATCGAGCGGCAGTCCCAGCGCCTCGAAGCAATCGGCAGTGCCGCACTTGGAAGAGGCTGCACGATTGCCGTGCTTCACGACTTTCGCTCCGGCTGCGGCAGCCACCACCGCGCCCATGGAAGACAGATTCACCGTCGCGGCACCGTCTCCACCGGTACCGACGATATCGGTGGTCTCACCGTCGATATCAAGTTTGATGGCATGGGAGACCATGGCCTTGGCCGCTCCACGCACCTCATCCGGAGTCAAGCCAAGCTGCTGCTGGGTTGCCAGAACCGCACCGACGGCCGCCGGATTAGCGTTGCCGTTCATGAGGTCATCGACGAACCACTCGGATTCCTCGGCACTCAGATGGTCCCCTCCGACCAGCTTGGTGAGGATCGACTTCCATGTGATTTCAGCCATGATGCCCTCCTTGACGCTTCAGCATGTCACGTTGTTGATACGATATCGCCGCCATTGTAACCGTTCTACATTTCATGGTTTTTCAACGTCCATATCACGAACAGGTAATTGCAGAAAAGCGCTCATCATAAACAACACAGACATTTTCAATATCTATCTTCCGCATATCGGGCAACGAGCATGAAACAAAAAGGCGGTCTGCGAAAAATCCGCAAACCGCCTTCATTATGCGCGAATCATCAGAGCATCACACGATATGTCACTGTTCGTTCTGTCCGTGGCACATCTTGTACTTACGACCGGAACCGCACGGGCACTGGGCGTTCTTGCCAGTTCCCGGGAAGGTGCGGCCATCCGCCCACGGAGAGCGCAATTCCTCGCTCTTCGGGCGCTTATTGGCAGGAACCTTGCCCTCAGCATGGCTGATCGGCTGCATGCCTACGATGCCAGGCTCATTCTTCTGTTCTTCGGCCAGTTCGTCGATGACGGTCTTCTCGGCCTCATCGTCGGTTTCCGGCTCGGCAGGAGCAGTTTCACCGGTCGGCTGCGCTTCGCTATCCAGGCCCATCACCGCTTCGGCTGCGTTCACGGCCTCTTCCTCATCGGATTCGGTTTCGGCGTCTTCGGTGGTGGCGACACGATCGATGTCAACGTGGAACAGCAGCTGGATGGTCTCCTCCTTGATTGCTTCAATCATGGAGTTGTACATCTGATAGCCTTCGCGCTGGTATTCGACCAGCGGATCGCGCTGACCCATACCACGCAGACCGATGCCGTCCTTGAGATAATCCATCTCATACAGGTGTTCGCGCCACTTGCGGTCAAGAACCGCGAGCACGACACGACGTTCCAGCTGACGCAGACCCTCTTCACCAAGCTTGGCTTCGAAGTCGGCATACTGGTCCTTTGCGTCGGAAACGATAAGCTCCTGCAGGGCTACGATGGCCTTGTCTCCCTTGAGCTTGGAGACAGCGTCCTTGGCGGCTTCCGGATCGACGGCAATCGGGTACACGGCGTTCAGAGCCTTGAACAGGCCTTCCCAATCCCAATCCTTCGGCTTGTCAGAACCCTTGTTGGCGCCCTTGATGTAGCTCAATACCGTATCGTCGATGAACTTGAGGATATCCTCGTGGATGTCTTCGCCCTTGAGCACAGCCTGACGCTCGGCGTAGATGACGGTGCGCTGCTTGTTCATCACGTCATCGTACTTGAGCACGTTCTTACGGATTTCGAAGTTGCGGGATTCCACGGCCTTTTGTGCGGTGCGCACGCCCTTGGAAACGCTCTTCGCTTCGATCGGCTCGCCTTCCGGCATGCCCTTGGCCATAACGCGGGCCACGAGCTGGGTGTTGAACAGACGCATCAGATCGTCTTCGAGCGACAGGTAGAAACGGGACTCGCCCGGATCGCCCTGACGTCCGGAACGGCCGCGCAGCTGGTTGTCGATACGACGGGATTCGTGACGCTCGGTACCAAGCACGTACAGGCCGCCGAGTTCAACGACCTCTTCATGCTCGTCCTTGACCTGCTCCTTGATTTCGGCCAAGGTGCCCGGCCAACGCTTCTCGTACTCGTCCGGAGTGTCATCCGGAGAATAGCCTTCGGACTTGAGCTTCGCATCGGCAAGGAACTCGACGTTGCCGCCGAGCATGATATCGGTACCACGGCCTGCCATGTTGGTAGCCACGGTGACGGCGCCCTTACGGCCCGCGACAGCCACGACGGCGGCTTCCTTGTCATGCTGCTTCGCGTTCAGCACCTGGTGGGGAATGTTGGCAACGTCAAGCAGGGACGACACGATTTCGGAGGATTCCACGGAAGCGGTACCCAGCAGCACCGGCTGGCCCTTCTTGTGGCGCTTGGCAACATCGCGCACGATGGCGGCAAGCTTCTCCTTCTTGGTACGGAAGATCAAATCGTCCTTGTCTTCGCGAATCATCGGCTTGTTGGTCGGAATCGGGAGCACGCCCAGCTTATAGGTGCCCATGAACTCCGCGGCCTCGGTTTCTGCGGTACCGGTCATGCCCGACAGCTTGTCGTACATGCGGAAGTAGTTCTGCAGGGTGATGGTGGCGAAGGTCTGGTTCTCAGCCTTGACTTCCACGTTTTCCTTGGCTTCGATTGCCTGGTGCAGACCTTCGTTGTAACGGCGTCCCGGCAGGATACGGCCGGTGTGTTCGTCGACGATGAGCACTTCACCGCCAGTCACCACGTAGTCGCGGTCGCGCAGGAACAGTTCCTTGGCCTTGATGGCGTTGTTCAGGTAGCCGATCAGTGCGGTGTTGTTCGGCTCGTACAGGTTGTCGATGCCGAGATAATCCTCGATCTTGTTGATGCCTGGATCGAGAATGCCGACGACCTTCTTTTTCTCGTCGACCTCATAGTCCTCGTCACGGGTGAGCTTGAGCACCAGACGTGCGAACTGACGGTACCAACGGGTCACGTCGCCTTCGGCCGGACCGGAGATGATCAACGGGGTACGGGCCTCGTCGATGAGGATGGAGTCGACCTCATCGACGATGGCGAAGTGGTGGCCGCGCTGCACCAGATCGGACTTTTCCCACGCCATATTGTCACGCAGGTAGTCGAAGCCGAACTCGTTGTTGGTGCCGTAGGTGATGTCGGCGTTGTACTGCTTGCGGCGCTCCGGCGGTTTCTGGTTGGTGATGATGCAGCCGGTGCTCATGCCGAGGAAGCGGTAGACACGACCCATCAGCTCGGCCTGGTAGCTTGCCAGGTAGTCGTTGACGGTGACGACGTGCACGCCCTGGCCGTCGAGTGCGTTCAAGTATGCCGGCAGGGTCGCCACAAGGGTCTTGCCTTCACCGGTCTTCATTTCGGCGATGTTGCCCCAGTGCAGCGCCGCGCCACCCATGAGCTGCACGTCGAAGTGGCGCAGGCCCAAGGTGCGCTTGGATGCCTCGCGCACGGTGGCGAAGGCTTCCGGCATGAGCTTGTCGAGGGATTCGCCATTGTCGAGACGCTGCTTGAACTTGGCGGTCTGGCCCTTGAGCTCTTCGTCGTTGAGCGCTGCAATCTCATCTTCCAGCGCGTCGGTCGCCTGAGCTACGTGCTCAAGCTTCTTGATCTGTCGGCCTTCGCCCATTCGCAGGGCTTTGTCAACGATATCTACCACAATCACTCCCTTTGTGTATGCGAGTTATCTCATCTGAGATTAGTCGCTGTTTAACGATTTCCGAAAAACACCGTCCATTTTACGTAACTTTCAGCTTGTTGCGGCCTTCTTCCATTCGACACACCACCTTCAGACATGAAAAAGAGGCCCGCACATACACTGCGCGAGCCCCGTTCGGTCAGATTATCTCCCTATCCAACCTGTTGCACGTCTTACTTCGCCACATTCTCCGGGGTGTCGATCTCGAAGACGCCATAGCTCCAGCCGTGACGATGGTAGACGACGGACGGACGACCGGTCTCCTTGTTCACGAACAGGAAGAAGTCATGTCCAATCAGCTCCATCTCATACAGCGCCTCATCGATGGTCATCGGCTCCGCGATATGCAGCTTGCGACGGATGACAATCGGGGTGTCGCCTACTTGGACTTCGACGGACTCTCCCGGACCCAGCTCAGCGGCGACGGCTTCGGCCGGGCTGTTATTCGGCACTTCGACCGGCTCCTCAACTTCTGGAGTCGGCTCGACGACACCAAGATCGACCGGGACCGGATCGCTGTAGCCACGACGATGATCCTTGCGACGATCACGGGTGCGACGCAGACGGAGGGTCAGCTTGTCGAGCGCCATGTCCAGAGCGCTGAACTCGTCGGCGCTGGAAGCCTCGGCGCGCACCACGGTACGACCTGCGATGACGGTGATTTCAACGCGCTTGGCGGTGTCGGCCTGACGCGGATTGCCCTCGTGCGACAACACAATCTGAACACGCTGCGCATCCGGGGCGATAGCGGTCACACGATTCATCTTGCTTTCGACAACGTCACGGAACCTTTGCTTAATCTGCGTATGACGTCCGGTAACGACGATTTCCATGTGGACCTCCCTAGACTCAAGCGGTGTTACCCGCTATATACGGACCAAACAGCTGCTTCGCTGTTCGGTAGTCAACATTGTAGCCGCAACATTGTGATTTCACTGAAAAGTTGACGCAAGAAAAATAAAGTTTTTTTGATTTTCCTTTCGTCCGTTTTCTTGCTATCATAGTGCATTTGAGACCTCTTGATGGCCGCGACCGATCCGTCGGTTGAGGAACTTCCGGGCTCCATAGAGCACGATGGCGGATAACGTCCGCCCAGGGCGACCTGAGAGATAGCGCAGCAGAGAACAGACCGCTTATCGGTTTCGACCGGTAGGTAAGGGTGAAACGGCGGTGTAAGAGACCACCGGGCCACTGGTAACAGTCGACCGCATGGCAAGCCTCATCGGGAGCAAGGCCAAGCAGAAGGCGTTTGAGGGCTGCTCGCCCAAAGCCTTCGGGTAGGCTGCTAGAGCCTGACGGCAACGTCAGGTCGAGATGGATGGCCATCCGTGCCTGAGGCACGACAGAACCCGGGGTATAAGAGGTCTCACTCCCTTATCACACCGACCGATTCCCGTGGCGAAACAGTGTTTGAAAACCGCATAACCACTATGCGAATCAGTCGTTTCAGACGAACAATTCCTGTGCGATTTTCCGCAGAACTTCAGGATTATGGCCTTTCCGCCCACCAGCACTCCAGAACCGTCTTTTACGCACCTCGACATCCAATCCAGCAGTTTTTCTTGCTGTCCGACGTCCCAGCTCCCATGCAGCCTCGGCGAACACGCCTTGGGATTCGGCCTCATCGCACACACGTTGCGCGAGCTGGCGGTCCACACCTTTGCGTTTGAGCTCCATGACCGCTCCCCTATACCCCATCAGTCGTGATGTGCAGTACCGCACCGCGGACTGGGCGTACGCCTCGTCGTCGATGAGACGGACCCGAATCAGTCTGACGATCACATCGTCCACCACCTCGGAGGCATACCCCTTGCCGATGAGTCGCTCCCGTATCGCGCCTGACGGACGCGGCGCCGCATCAAGCAGCCGAAGGGCCGCCTCCCTGCATGCATCCAAATTATTCGGATCGTCAGGAATCCGCGACACGCCGACTGCGACACGCCCTGCGTGTCGTGCGTGTCGCGCACGCCTCGGCGTGTCATTGCCGCCAATGGACGGAGTTCGGTCGTAATCGAATTCGGTTCGACCGGCCTGCGGCCGACCACCGCAGGGAAGGGCAAGGCCCCCAGCCTCGGATGATACCGGCTGGAGGCCCTGCTGTTCAAGAAATCGCTCAGCGCTGATCATACGTCACGCCTTGCCGGCTGACTTGGAAGCCTTTGCCGCGCCTTTGGCTGCTTCCGGCTTGCCAGCATCCGCTTTCGCCTTCTCCTCGCTTGTGGCATTAGACGCAGAAGCCTCATTACCATCTTCGGCAAATTGGTCGGTGGGCTCAATGAGACCAAACTCGGCCTTCACCTTATTCTCGATCTCTTCGGTAAGCTCCGGATTGTCTTTCAAGAATTGGCGCACGTTCTCACGGCCTTGACCCAGTTGGTCGCCACCATAGGTGAACCATGATCCGGACTTCTTCACGACATTGACCTGCAACGCCATGTCAAGTACGGAACCTTCCTTGGAAATGCCCTCGCCGTACAACACGTCGAATTCAGCGGTCTTGAACGGCGGAGCCATCTTGTTCTTGACGACCTTGACCTTGGTGCGATTGCCTACAGCCTCATCACCATTCTTGATGGTCTGGATACGTCGAATATCCATGCGGACGGACGAGTAGAACTTCAACGCCTTGCCGCCGGTGGTCGTTTCCGGATTGCCGAAGAACACACCGATCTTCTCTCGAAGCTGGTTGATGAAAATGGCGGTGGTGCCCGCCTGAGCCAAAGCGCCAGTCATCTTACGCAATGCCTGGCTCATCAGTCTTGCCTGCAAACCGACATGACTGTCGCCCATTTCACCTTCGATTTCGGCCTTCGGCACCAGTGCAGCCACTGAATCGATGACGATCACGTCAAGCGCACCAGAACGAATCAGCATATCCGCGATTTCCAGCGCCTGCTCGCCGTTATCAGGTTGGGAAACAATCAACGAATCAGTATCGACGCCGAGCTTGCGCGCATAGACCGGGTCAAGCGCATGTTCCGCATCGATGAACGCGGCGACGCCACCGTTTTTCTGGGCATTGGCCACCACATGCAACGCCAGTGTGGTCTTGCCGGAGGATTCCGGACCATAAATCTCCACGATACGGCCCTTCGGTAGGCCGCCGATACCCAATGCCATATCCAATGCCAGCGATCCAGTAGGAATCACCTCGACATCCTGCTCGGGACGATCGCCCAATCGCATGGCCGATCCCTTGCCGAAACTCTTCTCGACCTGCGCGAGCGCCGTATCAAGCGCAGCCTGACGACGCGGGTCGATGCCGTTCGCGGACTTGTTCTGTGCGGCTCCCTTTGCCGCGCTCGTCTGTGCCATGACTACTCCTTTTGCTGACTATGACGAATGGTGGCTTCACCGTAAGGCCACGGCATTCGTTCCCGCAAATCTAACGGCCGTTGTGGTCGGAGGATATGCGATCTAACGAGTCATAACCAACATTTCTTGGAAAATCAACGTTTTCACGCGATCTGAAGAATTTGGAAACAGCCCGTCTAGGTTGTTGTCTGTGGATAACTATATCCCAACATGCGAACATCTGTTCGAAGAGGCGTGTTGTGTTCGGAAAACGTCTCAGCGCACCGGCATAGGAGGCGCGTTATGGTCCTTGCCCCAACGCTGGGAATCGGGAATGCCCATCTGGTCACATAACACATTCCAGACCACTCGCGGCTCCTCACCTGCGCCAAGCGCGTCCACCGCCGTCATGCCGCCAAGACGATCAAGCACCTGGTCATGCGCCAGCGCTCGACCATAGCTACGACCAAGCACCTCTTCAAGTAACTGCCAAAATTCACGTTCCTGCACGTGCCCCAGTGTACACAGACTTGAATCCATGTACAGGCACGAAAAACGCCCGGCGAACAATCGCCGGGCGTCAACCTTACATTCGAATCAGGCAGCCACAGAATCGAGATAGTCAGCCACCATGCGAAGCATCTGGGCTGTGGACAGCCCTAAGGACTGCGCGATGGACGACAGCAGTTCGGAACTGGCCTCCTTCTGGCCGCGCTCCACTTCGGAAAGGTACCCCAAAGACACCCCGGCCTTTTCGCTGACCTCGCGAAGCGTCTTATGATCTCGCGTGCGCAGGTCGCGCAGCACATGGCCTATGGCTTCACGCAGCGAAACCTCCTTAGCCTCATCGGGCTGTTCCTGAGCGTGCGGCACAGCATGCGTGCGTACCCGATCGGAGTCCTCTTCCTGCCACATTCGCGTCAATGCGGCCTGACGCTCATCCTTGGCCTTTTTCGCAGCGCGCGCACGAAGCACCTGCTGCTGCGCGAACATCACAGCGCGCCGCTGAGCCGGCGTAAGCTCCCTGACACGAGCTCCGGCAGCCTGCGCAGTCGCAGGAGCCATAGCCTTGAGTTCCCTCTGCTCTTTGGTGAGTGTCATCATTTCCATTCATCAGCCCCTTTTTCGTGCGTACGTCTGTCCACTATGGTCAACACTCATCTTTGTGGATTATTCCTGTGAATCCGCTGAAAGCTCCCTCAGTTTTTGCAGAATACAATGCACGACGCCGCGTCGCACGCTCTCCCTATCTCCCTGCAGGCGAAGCTCAAAAGCCTCCGTTCGCCGAGAGCGAACACCTCCGAACCCCTCCGGCAGGGAACAACCGACATATGCAAGACCTGCCGGTTTATTTCCATCAGGTCCAGGCCCCGCCACTCCCGTGGTCGACAATCCAATAACGCAGTCGCCATCCCCCTGCTGCCGATACAGCCTCGCCGTTCCGGCAGCCATCTGGCGGGCCACTTCAGGATGGACAGCCCCCTCGCTGCGCAGCAGTTCCGCATCTACGCCAAGAATCGAGGCCTTGGCACGAATGTCATACGTCACCGCGGAACCGAGAAAAACCTTCGACGCTCCCGGCACGCGCACGAAAGCGTCGGCCAACAGGCCTCCCGTCAACGATTCGGCGGCTGCGATTTTGAAACGATTGGTTTCGCAATATGCAAGAACGGCCGCAGCCAATTCATCGCATTGCGATTGGTTGGCGGCAGCCGTCTGGTCCATAGATTCAGTCATGAATGCCTTACTTGGTTTCTTTTCCGGACTTGCCCGCGGACTTCTTACGGCCGCCGAACGTATTGACCAGATACTCGCCACCGGAATACAGGCAGAGAATCAGCGCAAGATAAATCAGCGCATACGTGATGGTGTAGTAGACGGTCATCCACATCGGGGTGTCGTTGACCCCTTCCGGCGCCAAGCTCCACATAGGCAGCATGAGCATGGCCAGACCAATGCACTGGCAGAGCGTCTTGTATTTGCCTGCCTGGGATGCGGCGATGACCTTGCCGCCCGTGTCGATCACAAAGAAGCGCATGACGGTGATGCCGATCTCACGAATCAGGAACAGGGCGGTCACGACCCATCCCAGCACCGGATTGCCAAATTCGTTGAAGATGGCGGCAACGATCAGTGTGCCGCAGGTGAGCAGCTTGTCGGCGATCGGGTCCATCAGCTTGCCAAGTTCAGTGACTTGGTTGTATTTGCGGGCCATCCAACCGTCAAGCTTATCGGTGCATGCCGCGATGATGAAGATGACAGCGGCAACCCAACGCATGGTGACGTTGTCCACGCCCCACGCGCCGGCTTTGGCGTACAGCGCCAAAAACACGATGACCAAAATGATACGAGAGAAGGTGACAAGGTTCGGCGGCGCGTTCCAGCCGTCAAGCAACGATGATTTGCGTTCTTCTTGCTTTTCCATACCGTTCACGTTACCCTGACACTTCTACTTGCTTACCAATTTGCGTTTCATACGGAGCGTTCCCCAGTCACATCGCCGCTTCGGAATCCGCCGCCGAAGAGACTCCCGAACTCAGCGACGAGGTCTCACCCTTGATGAAGGCGAGCACCTGCGGCAAGTCCTGGGGCTGCACCAACACCTCGCGCGCCTTGGACCCTTCGGACGGCCCCACGACGCCACGTGACTCCAGCAGATCCATAAGGCGGCCAGCCTTGGCGAATCCGACACGCAGCTTGCGCTGCAACATGGACGTGGAACCGAACTGCGAGGTGACGACCAGTTCCGCCGCCTGCAGAAGCACATCCATATCGCCGCCGATGTCTTCGTCCGGCTCAATGGCCTTCTTGTCGGCTTCCTTGGCCATTTCCTCGATATCCTCACGGTAATGTGGCTTGCGCTGGGTGCGTACGAATTCCACGGCACGTCGGATCTCCGACTCGTCGACCCATGCGCCCTGCACACGCAACGGTTTGGCCTGTCCCATCGGCAGGAACAGCGCATCGCCCTGTCCAATCAGAGTTTCCGCGCCAGTGGAGTCGAGAATGACTCGAGAATCAGTGGCCGACGAGGTCGCGAACGCCAAACGCGAAGGAATGTTCGCCTTGATCAGGCCGGTGACCACATCGACCGATGGACGCTGGGTGGCGAGCACCAGATGCACGCCTGCAGCTCGTGCCAGCTGCGTGATGCGTTGGATGGAGCTTTCCACATCATTCTTGGCCACCATCATCAGATCGGCCATCTCGTCGACGACCACCAGAATGTACGGATATGGAGCGACCTTGCGCTTCGATCCGGCCGGCGCATGCACCTTGCCCGCACGCACGGCAGCATTGAAATCCTTGATATGGCGGAATCCGAAGAATTCAAGATCGCTGTAGCGGGCATCCATCTCCTTGACCACCCATTCGAGCGCCTGCGCAGCCTTCTTCGGATCGGTGATGATCGGCGTGAGCAGATGTGGAATACCCGCGTATGCCGATAGTTCCACTCGCTTCGGATCAACCATGATCATGCGCACCTGATCCGGCGTCGCCCTCATGATCACGGATGTCAGCATGGAGTTGATGAAACTGGACTTGCCGGAACCGGTGGCGCCTGCCACCAGAAGATGCGGCATCTTGGTGAGGTCGGCCGTTACAAAATGGCCTTCCACATCCTTGCCCACGCCTGTGAGCATCGGGTTCGGATCGTTTCTCGCCTTGTCCGAGCGAAGCACGTCGCCAAGCACCACGGTTTCACGGTCGGTGTTCGGTATTTCGATGCCGATGGCGGACTTGCCTTCGATCACCGACAGGATGCGCACGTCGGAACTGGCCACCGCGTAGGCGATGTTCTTCTGCAGATTGGTGACCTTCTCCACTTTCACACCCGGACCAAGCTCCACCTCATACATGGTCACGGATGGGCCTCGCAGAAAGCCGATGACTTTAGCGTCGACATTGAACTGCTGGAATGTGACCGTAAGCGCGCGAATCACACGATCGTTCTCCGGAGTGTGCACGGCATGCGGCGCGCCTTGCTTCAGCATGCCGAGATCAGGCAGATGGTAGGGGCCCTCCGGAATCTCACCGGACTCGTCGGAAACGCCCTCTCCGTTCGATCCGGCATCCAGATCGTTCACGACCTCATTGGTCGCCGCATCGACCATGACCTGCGTTCCGTTGGATGTGCCGTCCTCGTCGATGACCGCCCACGGGTCCCCTACAGCCACGCCAACGGATTTGATCTCGTCGGACGCCGCCTGGCCGGCAACCGTCGGAATGGTTTCCGGGATCTGCGGCATGGTGCCGCTCGCCAAACCGATTGGGTCAGAGGAAAGAGAACGCGCCACAGGCATCTGCGGCATGACGACGGTTCCGCCAGAATCCTGAGTGGAATGTTCGCCGGATGAAATGCTGCGCGGCCGCGAGACGCTCTGGTATGGTTCGTCAAGCATGGTTTCCGCCGTTTCGCCATGCCGTTCGGCGGCATTGCGAAACGCCTCATCACCGTCATAATGATCGAGTCCGTCCTGAGCGCCCTGCTTCTTGGATTTCGATGATATCCATTGCTTTATGAGGGAGAACGGCATCGGCTTCTTCTTTTCAGCCGCCACATCGTCGGCTCCATTATGCGCCGGCACGCCTTCTGCGAACGACAGCGTGGTATCTCCTATACGCACTTCGTTCGGGAATTGCTCGGTCTCGTCATCAACCTTTTTATTTGCACCGAATCCAAAACGGACCTTCAATGCACGTACTTTGTCGGGAATCTCTTGAACCCCTGTATTGGTAATCAGCAACAACGAGAACAAAATGACGACCACGAAAATAACGATGGCGAACGCCTTGGAAAGCCCCCATGCCAGCGGGCAGCCAAGCACATAGCCGAGCAGACCTCCCGCATTCTGCAGCAACGCCATGTCGAAACCTTGGGCGTCGGACGCGAGCGCCGCATCGAGTATGGAGCAGACGGACCACAGAATCATGGACCACCCCGCCACCATACGCACATTGCCGCTTTTGCGCTTGGTCTCATATATGAGGCTGAATGCCACCAGCGCCAAAAAGACCGGCAGGATGACGCTCATCAGACCAAACAGGCCGGAAGCCAAGGCGTGGAGCATCCGGCCGAACACGCCCTGCACCCGGAACCATTCCGAAGCGCAGAACATTACCGCGAGAATCACCAGAATAAAACATGCGATATCACGTCCGTACCTGGTCAAAACACCCATCACAGGCGACGGCTCGACCGCGTCCATGACCTTGGTCTCGCCGGAACGCGCCTTGCCCGTGGACCCTTTGCCGCCGGATTTCGTATTGGAAGATGCTGTTCGTGCCATAACGGTCATGATTTTACCCATGGGAGGCGCCATGACATGGCACTTCCTCGAATCGCACACATTTTCTAACTTAAGTGAACACGCAATTTCACTGATTGGATTCCGCCAAGATCGTCACCGTCAAGTTGGGTGCCACGCCGGAGAAGACCGTGGATAAGGTGGAAAGCTTCGACGAATACGGCAGCGGGGTTTTCATTTCAGGCGAGGTCTCCGAGATGATGCTGGGTGTAGGCGTCCGCCTGCGCGTCTATGGCGTCATAGGCACCTGCATCGGCATGTTCGATGATGGCCATCGCATTGTCTAGCAGCGCCGGATTGAGCGCTTGGAGCCAGTGGATGCGCGGGTCACGACCGAACCATCCCATCTGCTTGCGTGCCAGACGCTTCGTTTTCTGCGCAATGTCCATGAACGTGTCGTTCAGGTCACGCAACCCGTCCAAATAGTCGACGACCTGCTGGTAACCGAGCGCTTTGGCTGCGGTGATGCCCAGCTTGGGACGGATACGTTCCACTTCTTCGATGAATCCGCCTTCGAGCATCTGCTTGGTGCGAATATCGATACGACGGTCCAGTTCTTCACGCGGCAGATCGAGACCGATTTGCACGGTGGGGATGACGTACCGGTAGTGCGGAAGGCTTGCCGAATAGGGTCGTCCCGTCACTTCGATGACTTCCAGCGCACGGATGGTTCGTCTCGGATTGTGCGGGTCCATGCGCGCCGCCGCTTCGGGATCCTTGGCTTTCAGCTCGTCGAACAGCGCGCCCGCACCTTCGGCTTTCTCCCGTTCCTCAAGCGCCATACGTACTTGCGGATCGGTGCCGGGGAAGGAGATGTCGTCGATGGCGGCCCGTGCGTACAGGCCAGAGCCTCCGACGAGGATCGGACGCACTCCCCTGGCCTGTAGTTCGGCTATTTTCTCGCGGGCGAGCTCTTGGAACCTCGCCACGGACATGGCGTCGTCCGGTTCGATGATATCGATGAGATGATGCCTGACCTGCGCCTGCTCCTCAAGGCTTGCCTTGGCCGTGCCGATATCCATGCCCCGATACATCTGGTATGCGTCGGCGTTGATGATTTCCGCCTGTTCGCCTTTGCGCGCCAACGCTTTGGCGACGGCAATGCCCAACCCGGTTTTGCCGGATGCGGTTGGTCCGACAATGGATACGACCTTGCGCTGCATGGCAGGATCGGCGTCTCCTGTTTTGTCTGTTTTCTCAGAGGTCTGTTCAGTGTCGAACGGCATAGGTCTGCCCCGCCTTCGGATCGGGATCGGCGATGAGGTTGTGACGCCCAGCGTGGGTGATGGTGGCGGTCACGAAATCGCCTACCTGCGGCATCGGCTCGCCTTCGGGCACACCGACATGCACGAGCACGCCGGTTTTCTCGCGCCCGGTGACACGATGGGTCGCGGCGTCCTTCTTGCCAGATGCGCCGGTGACCATCACTTCGACGTCACGGCCTTCGAAGGTTTTGAGATTTTCTTCGGTGATGCGTTCCTGCAATGCCACGAGTCGTTCGAACCGGTCTTGGACCACGTCGTGCGGCACCTGCTCCATTTCGGCTGCGGGAGTGCCTGGGCGCGGCGAATAGATGAAGGTGAATGCGGACGCGAATCTCGCCTCTTCCACCACACGCAAGGTTTTCTGGAAGTCCTCTTCGGTTTCACCCGGGAAACCGACGATGATGTCGGTGGAGATCTGCGCATCCGGCATGGCCTCACGGATTTTACGCAGAATGTCAAGGAACTTCGCGGAACGATACGAACGGCGCATGGCGCGCAGGATTCGGTCGGATCCGGACTGCAGCGGGAAGTGCAGCTGGTGCATGACATTGGGCGTTTCGGCCATGGCTGCGATCACGTCGTCGGTGAAGGCGGCGGGATGCGGCGAAGTGAACCGCACGCGCTCCAATCCTTCGATCTCACCGCATGCGCGCAGTAGCTTGGAGAAGGCGAAACGGTCGCCGATGCCGTAACCGAACGAGTTCACGTTCTGGCCGAGTAGCGTGACTTCCTTGGCTCCTTCGTCCACGCACTGGCGGATTTCGGCAAGAATGTCTCCCGGGCGACGATCATGTTCCTTGCCTCGGGTGGTAGGCACGATGCAGAACGTGCAGGTGTTGTTGCATCCCACGGAGATGGCCACCCAGCTTGACACCTTCGACGCGCGGTCGGTGGGCAGCTGGCTTGGGAAGTAGTTGAGTTCCTCTTTGACCTTGACCTGCGCATGGCCTTCGATGCGCGCCTGGTCAAGCAGCTGAGGCAGGGAGCCAATGTTCTTGGTACCGAACACGGCATCGACCCAAGGGGCCTTTTTTGCGATCTTCTCACGGTCGAGCTGTGCCATGCATCCGCCGACTGCGATCTGCAGGTTCGGACGCTGGCGCTTCAGTTCGGCCCACAGGCCGATGGTGCCGTACATGCGTTCCGCCGCGTTTTCTCGCACCGCGCATGTGTTCATGACGATGAGGTCCACGTCATGATCGAGGTATTGTTCTTCGGTGGCGGGCACATAGCCATCCGCTTCGAGCACACCCGCGATGCGTTCGGAATCGTGCACGTTCATCTGGCATCCGAGGGTGTGTACGTAGAACACGCCCTTGCCTCGCGTGGCGGTGTCTTCTGTGGCAGGTTCCGCAAGTTTCGAGGCGCGCTCCGCCTCGGTCATCATGTCTTCGTTCATAGCATTCCATGCTATCGGCAGGGATTCCCATCACGCGCCGTATGCACCTTAATGCAGCGTGGCATGCGGTGGAATTGGAGGGATGACGGCGCTTTCAGCGCTTTTTCAGTTTTTCCGCGCTCCTTTTGGGTACACTATGGAACCGTGATACTTGATAGACAGAGCCGCATCAATACCAGTGAACTGCAAGCACGGCTGAAGTCGGTGACTTTCGACGATGGTCCGTTGCCTTCCGATCAGATTACCGAGTTCATTGATCAAATGCAGGTGTATGAGGGCGCGATGTATGAGATCAGCACCAAACTGGAGATTCTCGATTCCGAGTTCCAGGTGCGTTTCTCCCATAATCCCATCCATCACATGGAACGCAGGTTGAAGTCCATCAATTCCATTCTCGGCAAGTTGAGGCGCAAGGATCTGCCGTTGACGGTGGAGTCGGTCAAGGACAATCTGTTTGACGTGGCAGGCATTCGCGTGATCTGCAATTATCGCGATGACGTGTATTCGGTGTCGAATTATCTGTCCGCGCAGAACGATATTCAGGTGTTGCGTGTGAAGGATTATATTAAGAATCCGAAGCAGAATGGATATCGTTCGCTGCATGTGATTTATGCGGTTCCCGTTTTTCTATCTTCCGGACCGCATTACACGCCTGTGGAGGTGCAGTTCCGCACCATCGCCATGGATTATTGGGCGAGTTTGGAGCATGCGCTGCGTTATAAGACGGATTTGCCTGACGCGAAGCTGTCGGAGCATTCGCAGACGTTGCTTGATTGCGCGAGAAGTCTGCAGAATGTCGAAGCGCAGATGCAGAACATTCATCGCGATATCAATGGCGCGCCGCAGGTTGGCGAGGCCCCTAAGGCCGGCTGACGTCTGCCGGTTTGCGTTTGGCCGCATGCAGGAGCTGGTCGATGGGCAGCTGGGCGAGTATGGTGCCGGCGAAGATGAGCGCGCAGCCGAGGTAGGCTCGGGTGGTCATGATTTCGCCCAGCAGAAGCGCCCCTCCGACTGCGGAGAAGAACGATTCGAGCGACATGATCACGGACGCTCTGGTCGGGGGCACAAGTTGTTGGCCTATGACCTGAAGCGTATAGGCTACGCCAGCGGAGCAGACGCCCGCGTAGACGATGGCGATCCAGCTTTGCGCGGCACCGGCCCAGTCGATGGATCCTTCGATGATAGAGCCAATCCAGCTGATGATCGCGGTGGTGGTGATCTGCCCGAATGAAAGCAGGATGGGGTCCATGTCTCGTCCAAAGGTGTCTATGACGAGGATGTGCCCGGCGAAGAGGACCGCGGTGAACAGCAGCACCATGTCCGCCAGGGTGATGGATCCGAATCCGTCGGTGACGCACAGCAGGTAGAAGCCGATAACGGAGATGGCGACGCTGACGATGACGCTGAGGTGCACTCGTCGACGCAGAATGATGAAGGCCAGCAGTGGCGTCATGACGATGTATAGAGCGGTGATGAAGCCGGACCGTCCCGCCGATCCGGAGTAAAGGATGCCGTATTGTTGGACGGTACTTGCGGTGAAAAGCACGATTCCGCAGATGATGCTGACCACGATGGGATTGCCGGCCCATTTCGGCATGGCGACGATTGCGCCGTTACCGAGGGTGATGGACGGTTTTCCCTGGGTTTCACGGCGTTTACGCTCTTGTTCCGCTATGGTGCTGCGGCGAAACCAAAGCAACGGTATCAGAGAAATGGATCCGAGGGTGAATCGGGTGGCTCCGAAGAACAGCGGTGTTGTGGAGTCCATGCCTTGCACTTGCGACACGAATGCGAATCCCCAAATGAGGGCCGCCAGTACGAGGCATGCCATGCCGCCAATCTCTTTTCTCTGCATGAGCACCCACCGTAAAGCATGTCTTTGACCAACGGATAAAGCCTGGCCACATTCTGGTCAGGCTTTATCCGTTACGTTGACCGAAGAGCAATGCCAATAATGTCCCATCAAAGGCTGAAAGCCAAATGACGCGTGCGTCCCCAAAACGCACCGAAGGAAGGCGCACGAAGGTACGCCGACTGAGGAGCAATGCCGGGGACGCTCCGTCATTTGGATTTCAGTCGCGATTGCCGAGGAGTTGGAGAATATACATGAACATGTTCACGAAATCCAAATACAGATTCAGTGCGCAAAGGATGGAAACCTTCTTGACCATTTCGGGGCCTTGGGCGGAATACTGTTCAAGCATCGCGCGGGTGGCTTGGGCGTCGTAGACGGTCATGCCGGCGAAGAGCAGAAGTCCGATGGCAGAGACGATCATGAGGGTGGTGTTGCCGGGGGCGAAGATCATGAGAATCACTTCGGCGATGATAAGCACGATGAGGCCGACGAAAAGGATGGGGCCGGCCTTGAGCATGTTGATCTTGGTGGTGCGTCCGAACATGGTGAGCGCGAAGAAGAAACCGGCGCACAATGCGAGGGAAATGCCGATGGTGCCAAGATCGTAGGCCATGAAGATGGTGCTGAGGGTGAAGCCCATGAGCGCCGCATACACGTAGAACATGACGTATGCGGTGGAGACCTTCATTGTATGGATGCGCGCGCCAAGGTAGATGGCAAGCACGATTTCAATGACGGCGGGGGCGAAGATGCCGATGATGCCCGTGGTTTGGATGAGTGCCAGGTACGCGCCGCTCATTTGGGTGATGATGGCGACCACGGCAGTGACGATCAAACCAAGGGTCATGTGCGTGTATGCGCTGTTGACGGAACTGCGTTCGGCCTGCTCGTAGGAATAGGTGGCCTGCACGTTGACTGCGGCGGTACCGTTGGGCGCGTAGGCGTACTGTGGCTGCGCATTGTACTGGTTGTACTGTTGGTTGTACTGGTATTGATTGTTGAAGCCGTTATTCTGGGCGTTGTTACCCTGGGGCTGTTGACCGAATGCCATAATCGCTCCTTTTTGCTCGATTGCGCATCACGATACGGCATTTTCCTGACGATTTCATGAATATTGGCTTAATCTCATGATTTCTTCAAAGCCCGCATAGGTTTCGCGTTCGACACGGGGAGTGTGCCGGACGCGAAAGACTGGGACATGCCATGTCAGATGGCGAACTTGTACGTCACTTTGGCGGTGTCGCTGAAATCGAGAAGGTTCGTCACGTCGACGGTGATTTCGGAATCGTCTTTAAGCACATATCCGAGGGTTACCGTGCCGGTTGCTCCTGGCTGCAGTTTAGACAGATAGGAGCCGGAATCGTAGCCTTCCGGATTGTCCAAGTACATGGCGGTGTCGAGTTCCTGACCGTTTTGGAACACTTTCGGATTAGCCAGCACGGCGAAGGAGTTGTTCTTATCGGTAGTGTTGGTCCACTCGTAGGTACGAGCACGGTCGGCTGATTGTTGTAGTCGTTGCCGGAACGCACTGCGGATACGATTTTGACGTGCATATCGGTGAGATCGCCTTCCATGTCTTGCTCGCCTTTCGCCTTGGTGTCGGTTTTGGTGGAATCATCGGTTTTGGTGGAATCATCGGTTTTGGCGTCCTTATCGGCGTCCGCCGACGAGGATTGCGACGTGCTTGTGCCCGTGATGTCGTCAAGCGCCTTGCTGGCGGCCGATTGCATGGCCAAGGTGATGACGATGGCCAACACCGACAGCACCGCCGCGACTATGGACAGGGCTTTGCCACGCTTTTTGCCTCGGAACGTGCCCACGATGGCCACGATCGCCAATACCGCGCCGACGAGTCCGAAGATCGCCGCGATGTTGTTGATGATTGGAATGAAGCTCAGCACCAAGCCGAGCGCGCCGAACACCACTCCCACGATGCCACATACCGTCGTGCCTTGCGGAGCCGGGGACGGCATGATCGGCGCGGGTCTCATACCGTTCGGCGCTGCCGGGCCGCCGTTGGGAATCGGAGCATTGTTGAACTCACTCATGATCTTTTTCTTTCTTCTCGAAGTGGTCGGAACACTTTCGAGCCTACGGGATCGGCTTCGTTCCCGGTATTGGACGAAAGTCCATTCCTGTCTGCACTTTGGGGCGCGCGGCTTGCGCCATCATGCCCGATAGCTCAATGGCATGTTTCCATGAGTATGCCGATAATGGGAGTCATGAGCGTGATCACAAACCCTTCCACCGCCGAAGTGCCAGTGCGCACCAGAATCTGGTGCACGGTGCCGATGGTGGTGTGCGCGAGTTTCGCCTGTCTGGCGCAGGTGTCTTTCGCATCCCAACAGTATGCGCAGGATAGTGCCCCCTACTTGTGGATGATCGCGTGCGTGCTCGTTGCGATCCCTTCGGGTTTGATTCTTCTGGCTCGCAACAGTTACCCGCAAGCCGTGTTCTGGACCGCATGCCTACTGGTGGTGGCGCTCCCCTACGATTCGCTGATCGCGCTTATGGCGTTGACTTCTCTGCTTGCGCGGAGACAGGGAACCAAAGTGACGCTTCGATCAGTGCTTGCCGCGGCGACAACGACGATCTGGTCCCAGGTGCGAGACGCTTTGCATCCTGCCGAGGCTTCGATCTGGCATGCGATCTTCTCCAAACCATATACCGGAGTTCGGTATGGCAATACCATGGTGATGCTTGTCGACGAAAGAACGATCATCGCGAGCGCCGTTGTGGTTGCCCTGATTGCGGTGGCGATCGCCACATTGGCCGGATTGCATATTCGCTCGCGCGCCCTTGCGCGCGTGGCCGAAGCGAAGGCTCAGTCGGCCAACGAGCAGGTGAGCAGGTTGCGGACCACGCTTGACAATCAGCAGCTTGCCGATGCGATAGCCGCGGAAGCGCATGATACGTTGGCTCATTCGCTGTCGTTGCTTGCATTGAATGCGAGCGCTTTGCAGGCCGAGTCTAGGAAATTGAAGGCTGAGGCCGAGCAGTTGGGCAATGCCAATGTGGCTGGTATGGCTGGAAAGATCGCCGGCACTACCGAGGATATTCGCAGGCAGGCCTCCGGCGCGTTGGATGAGGCGCATAGTGTGATTGACATGCTTCGTCATCCGGAGGATGCTCGCCTGCAGTTGGCTGCGAATGATGCCGAAGCGTCGTTGACCCGTGACTCATTGCTGCAGTTGATTGGCGACGCCCGTGCCGCGAATATGCGGATTGATACGTGGATCGACGTTCAACAGCTGGGGCAGTTAGATGAGTCCATCGGCGTGATTGCGTATCACGTGGTACAGGAGGGATTGACCAATGTGCGCAGGCATGCGCCTGGCGCTCCGGTGTCGTTGCAGGTCGATGCGAACCCCCCGCAAGGGGTGCATGTGCACGTCAGCAATCCGACGATGCCGCAATCCCCCTCGCATATGGCAGACACCAGGAAGGGGGGCCGGTCTTCCTGGTTTGGCCAAACGCATACAGCAGGCTGGCGGAACATGCCAATACGGTTTTGACCAACATAACGTCTTCCACCTTGATGTACGACTACCATGGGTTGGGTGAGCACCGAACGCAACCATGACGAGCAGCCGATCACCGTCGGCGTGATTGATGATGATCCGATGATCTGCCAGATGATGCGTCTGATTTTGGAGGATTATTCCTCCGGACGCATCAGCGTTGCCTTCGCCTGCACCAACGCAGCAGACGCCATCGAACATGCGTCGCACAATCCTCCTGATGTCGTGCTGGCTGATATCGCCATGCCCGGCATGGATGGCATTGAAGCCACTCGTCAGCTCCGCATGCTTCCCGATCCTCCGCATGTGCTTATTCTGACGTCGCTGAGTCCAAACAACACGGTGGAACGCGCCATCGAAGCGGGCGCGGAAGGATTCGTATCGAAAACGGACGCTCCGGAAGATATCATCCGCCGTGTGGCCGACGTGTGCGAAGGGGAGCCACAGTTCAATCCGGCAAGTCAACGGCAGCTCATCGGCGATTTGCATCAGCACCAGCCTCAGTCGCGGCGCGATGAGGCCCGTGCCATGCTCGACGCCTTGCCGGAACGCGAACGCGAAGCGGTGATTCTCGCGGCCGAGGGCTTCACCAATGCGGAAATCAGCGAGAAAATGTTCATTTCAGAACGCACGGTCAAAGCGCATATTTCATCCGCCGCAGATAAACTCTGCATGGGCCGCGTGCAGATGGCCCGTTTGGTAGAACGAGCCGACCTGCCGCCACGACTATGACATCATACACTCGTACACTTGAACACAGAGCAACGCAATGAGGGGAACGCCATGTCAATCAGTGCAACGGAAAAGCCTTTAGGCAAAATCTTCACTTCGGATTACCGGTTCGTAATCCCATCATTCCAACGCGCATATACTTGGCAAACGGAAAACATCGCGCAACTGGTCACCGATCTGCAGGACGCATGCCACGACCCGGACACGCCGTATTTCCTTGGATCGCTGATCCTCGTCCATGATGGACAGACCAAATACCAAGTCATCGATGGACAGCAACGCCTCATCTCACTTTCCATCATCATTTCCGTGCTCCGCGATCTGGAAGACGACCCCGAACTCGTGGAAAGCCTCAACGACCTCATCGTCGAGCCAGGAGACAAACTACGCGGCATCAAAGCCGAACCACGTCTCAAACTCCGCGAACGCGACACCAACTTCTTCCGCATGTACGTGCAGGAAGGCGATCTGGAGGGACTGTTCGATCTGCGCGACAACGATATCGAATCGCACGCGCAACGCAACATCGCCATCAACACCAGACAAGTGTTCGACGAACTCGCGAAAATGCCCACACAAGACCGCCGCGCATTCGCATCATACCTCGTCAACGAAGTCACCCTCGTCATCGTAACCACCGACGATCTCGCCGGCGCACACCGTATTTTCGACGTCATGAACATGCGCGGAGTTCCCCTCACCGCATCCGACGTGTTCAAAGCAAGAACCATCGCCGAAATCTCCCCCGCCGCACGCAACGCCTACGCTTCACGCTGGGACGACATCATGGATCCACTCGGCGACGACGCACAGACGCTCGAAGAATTCTTCAGCGACATCCATCTCATCATCTCGCACAAAGCCGTCTGCACACAACTACTTGAGGAATTCCGCAAGGACGTGCTCAAACCATTCGTCAAAAAGCAGAACGTCATCTCCTTCATCGACGACCTGCTCGCACCCTACGCCAACGCATGGCGCATCATCGAACACCCGACCGACGCCAACCTGCCAGACGATATCATTGGCCAACTCGTATCCCTCAACGACTACCAAACCACCGACTGGAAACCAGTAGCCATGTGGGCGCTCGTCAACTCCATACGCAACCTCGGCAATCCCGACACACGCATATTCTCCACGCCGGGCACACACACTGCCGCAGCCTCGCGCACGTCGAACAAAAACCTCGAGGAACTTCAACTCCACGACCTTGAACGACTTCACGACGTACTCGCGGCCCTAGAACGCGTAACCGGCGTGGACAGTCTCAACAGGCAAACCCCGCTCAACCGACGCACACGCGCAGCCAGCACCATTCGCGACCTCGATAAAAACCACACCATCCAACAAATCCGAGGATTACTCATCACCGACGAAGACCGCCGCAACGCGCTCGCGCATCTGCGTGGCGACCTGCAGACCAGTCCCGCCATGAAGAAACTGCTTCTGGTTCGGGCCAACGAGCAGCGGGCCGGGCATCGTATCACCCGACCACGCAGCCTCAACGCGCTGCCGATCATGCCGGAACAGGTCGCCTCCGACTCATCGTTTGCATCATGGTCTGAGGCGACACGCGACCATTGGGTCAACCGCATCGGCAATCTTGCGCTCAGTCAGGCTAATGACAAGCAGATCGCGGGATTGGCATCCTATACGGACCGTCGTGACCGTATGCTGCTGTCGGCGAGTTCCAAACGCTTCCCGCTCACCGCCGAGCTTGCCGACATTGCGGACTGTACGCCACAAACCTTGCAATACCGCCAGGATGAAACCATTCGTCTGATCGCCGATTATTGGAATATCCGTTACGATGCCGAGCGCAATGACCTATCCACGCTCAGTGAGGAGTCGTTGCGAGTCACGGACACGTCCACCTCCCCAACATCCAAACGCGTGTCCATCGCGCAGGTGCTCGCCGCTGGTCTGCTCATTCCCGGTGAGACGCTGGTATGGGACCGACCGCGCAAGGGCGAACGTTGGGTGGCTACCGTCACCGCCGAAGGCAAGCTTCGACTGGATGACGGCAGCGAGTACTCCACACCAACCGCAGCGGCCCGTGCCGTCGGTGGCGGTTCGGCGGGATTGACCGTGTGGAAGCGCACGTCGAACGGTCAGAAGCTTAGCGACGTGTGGAAGGCCTATCGCCTACGCAAGCGCTGAAAACGTTGTTCGTTTTGATGAGTTTGCCGTTTATCGACGGTTTCCTATTGGCATGCGAGCCATTCGACCGCAAGTTTCGTACGATTCGTAACGTTCGTTTTCGCGAGAATATCGCTGATACGATTGCGAACCGTGCCTTCGCTTAAAAACAGTTTCGCAGCGATCTCACGATTGTCGTACCCCTCGGCGACCAGTTGCATCACGTCCCGCTCGCGCTCAGTGAGATTCGCGAAACGACCGGAAAAACGATTTTCCCCGTTATCGCCAGCTTGCGAAACGTGACGCTGCGTCTGACTCGCTTTATTGACATGCAGTTTCCGCAACACCTGCGCTCCCATAACCACCTGTCCGGCCATCACCGACTGCACTGCGGGAATCACCGATGAGACATCCTGTTTGATCAGATAGCCTTTGGTGCCGATTTCCAACGCCTCGGCGATGTACGATTCGTCCGCGAATGTGGTAAGTATCAGGATTTTCGCATTCGGATGGGCGTCGATGATCTTTCGCGACGCGGCAAGACCGTCCATAACCGGCATTTGCACGTCGATCAGCAGCACGTCCGGATTATCTTCTTCATACTGACCTACCGCGGTTTCGCCATCATAGGCCGTCCATGCAATATCGGCCGTGCCTGTCGCTTTGAGAATCGTGGACAGCGACGAGCATACGATTGGATCATCATCGACGATTGCGACTCGCATCATACGTTCTCCTTCGTTGTTGCGGACGCTGCCGCATCATCGTCCGTTTTGGGAATGGACACGAACACCCGCCACCCCTCATGATACGGGCCGCACACCGCGGTACCGCCGAGCGCCCGCGCACGCTCCTCGATATCCGCCAATCCAATGCCTGAAGCATCACGCATCGTCGCCGTACGCGCGGCATCATGGAACTGACGAAAACGAGCGGAAGACTCCCCCATCATACCGTTGATGTTTCCTTGGGAGCCATCGTTCCACAGGGCGCCATCATCCTGTATGCGCAGCTGCCATAACGCAGGAAAATCACGCAAGGTGATATCGACATTGCGCGCCATGCTATGGCGAATCGTATTGTTCAACGCCTCGCGAATCGTCGTGGCGAAACAGCGTGACACCGCGGCCGGAGCCGCATCGATGCCGTTGCTCAAGGTGACGTTCACTGTACTGGAATCGTCCAAACCATGCGCGGATGCCTCAATCTGCGCCACGAAATCCGTGCCTTCGTCTTTCAGATCATGCACCGCGCCCCGCACCAATGTCATCGCCTCGCCCACCGTGTCGTGAATCTGCGCGAACCCTTGAGCCGCCTGCTCCTGACCAGAAACCTGAGCCACCACTTGGGCCGCTTCGGACTGCATGATGGCCCGGGTAAGCATATGGCCGACATTGTCATGAATCTCGCGCGCTATGCGTGTACGCTCCGCGAGCGTGGCCACACGAACCGACGCGGCGCGATCTTCCTCGCTTTCCGCCAATTGCGAGCGCAGCCGGCGGATCTGGTCACGTTTGGAATCCTGAAGCCGCCTGTTCTGCCGGGTGAGCGTGACATTGCGCGCGCACAACAGGCCAACCATGAATCCCAACACTACATGCAATGCCAGCAGTACGGCGATGAGTGCAGCTCCCATATCATCCGCATGCGCGCCTGCATTACGGCAACGGACCAAGGTCGCCACTACGGGAATGATCCACACCCATCGTGCGATGACCGTCGTGATTTGCATCGCATCGTATTGCGGCATGTTCGGCAATTGCGAACGCAAGCCGGCATGGTTCCGTCCCGCACGGGGTTGTTCGACGTTCTGTGATATGGCGGGCAGCATGGCCGCGTTGTATGCGGCGACCGGCATCATCGCGCACCATGATGGCGTGAAGCATGCGCCGCAATCCAACATCAACAGTATGGCGATGGTCCATGCCGACGAGCGCGCGTATTCCCCCACCGCGGCACAGCATATGGCCAGCAACGCGCCGCATACCAGTTCAGCCGATACGTCTCCGACGATATACAGGTTTGCGATCAGCCCGAACGTGAGGAATATGGCCTGAAGCAATAATCGCCGCATGCCTTCCTCCATCGTCGCCGCTTCTTGTGGTTATGTCTTCCCAGCGTAGTGTACGTTGCCGCCGTTGCGGGCCATCTTTGCCACGAAGGTGACATTTGTCATCTTCCATATGGCTGTGTTGCGCCAGGTTTATGACCTCAGACACCATGTCGTCGCCGTTTGGTCGGAGACAATGGAATCACTATCGTAAACGGCGGTTATCGCTGTTGGAACATGTGAGGTAAGGAGAGCCGATGAGCGAGCGTATGGAAAGGCAAACAGGTGAGAGCTCCAGCAGCGCGGTCAAGGTGTCGAAGCTGGTCAAACGGTATGGGGATATGCTGGCGCTTGACTATTTCGATCTTGACGTGCATCAAGGTGAGATTTTCGGTTTGCTTGGACCGAACGGTTCCGGCAAGACCACGGCGATTAACTGCATTCTCGCATTGTTGACGTTCGATGAGGGCACGGTACGTGTGTTTGACGAACCGATTGGCCCGACCAGTTATGCGCTGAAACGCCGCATCGGCATCGTACCGCAGAATGTGGCTGTGTTCAATGAATTGACGGTTGAGGAGAATATCGATTATTTCTGCTCGCTGTATGTGCCTGACAGGGCACGCCGTCATGCGCTGGTTGAGGATGCGCTGGATTTTGTGGGCTTGCGCGATTACCGCAGGTTCCGTCCGTCGAAATTGTCGGGAGGTTTGCTTCGTCGATTGAACATCGCATGCGGTGTGGCGCATAAGCCGGATCTGATTTTCTTCGATGAGCCGACCGTCGCCGTCGATCCGCAAAGCCGCAATGCGATTCTGGAGGGCATTCAGCGTCTTAACCACGAAGGCGCGACGGTGATTTACACGAGCCATTACATGGAGGAGGTCGAGCAGATCTGCGACCGCATTCTCATCATGGATCATGGCAGGCATTTGGCCTTGGGCACCGCCGACGAGTTGAAGGCGATGATCGACACCGGCGAACGCATCAGTGTGGAAACCGACGATCTGGGTGGCTTGCATCATGAGGCGGGAACGCAGCAGGCATTGGAACAGTTACGTGCGCTGCCATGTGTGATGAGCGCCGATTATGACGGTCATGAGTTGACGGTACGTTGCCGTCGGGGCGATCACAATCTTCTTGACGTGTTGACGTTGCTGAAATCCAATGGCACGAATATCGGGCATCTTTCCTCCCGGCAGCCGACGCTGAACGATGTGTTCCTTGAACTGACCGGCACGGCGTTGCGTGACTGACGGAATCATGGTTCGAAAGGTTTGACATTATGTTGCAGACATTGCTGGTCAATCTGAAATTGCATTTCAGGGAGAAAGCGCAGCTGTTCTGGCTGTTTGCCTTTCCCATCATTCTGGCGACCATGTTCAATGGCATGTTCGGCAATATCGCGGAAAGTTACGCATTGCACACGGTTGACGTCGTCGTGGTAAATAACGACGATTGGCGCGCCTCTCCGGGCGCGCAGATGCTGGTCGACGGCATTTCGTCCGATACTGGCGCGACCGGTGCCGATGGCGATCATGCGAAGGTCGATGATGACGGTGACGCCATGCCGAAACTCATCACCGTCACGGAAGCCGCATCTATGGAAGCCGCGGATCGAGCGCTGCTTGACGCCAAGGCGCAGGGCAGACTGTCCGTCGACGGTAGTGGGAAACTGCAGCTGGCCATTTCCCAAGCCACGCAAACATCCGCCACGGATGTGATGGCGTCGAGCAGTGGTCTGGATATTTCCCTGACGGTGTTGGGCAATATCGTGGACTTGTACAATCGCAACACCGCCGTGGTGATCAATACCGCGCAGCACAATCCGTCCGCGTTGTTGGATGACGCGTTCACCGGCAGCATCGGCTCGTCGAGTGGGTTCACGAAGGAAGTGCAGCTGACGAATTTCAAGCCAAGCGGCACCGCACGCTACTATTACGCGTTGCTCGGCATGGCCGCGATGATGGCCATGAGTTTCGCGGTGAACGCGGTATCGTTGGCCCAGGCAAACCTGTCGGCACTTGGCATTCGCCGTTCCGTCGCTCCCCTGCCGAAACTGCAACAGCTGCTGGCAGGTTTTCTTTCCAGTTGGATCTGCTCGTTCCTAAGTCTGACCGTGGCCATGCTGTACATTCGTTTCGGCTGCCAGATTTCTCTCGGCGGTCGTGAATGGGCCGGCTTGGGCGCGTGCTTGATGGCGTCATTCGCCACAAGCGCGTTCGGCACGTTGATCGGCGCAATACAGGGTGTTTCCACGAGTGCCAAGCAGGGATTGTGCACGGCCTTGGCATGCACGCTGTCGCTGTTTTCCGGTTTGTATGGCTCGTTCGCCATGGATTTAAGCGATCAGATAGCGCAGCATGCGCCCCTGTTGAGCATGTTGAATCCGGCGCAACAGATTACGAATCTGTTCTACGACATTCTGTATTACGACAGTTTCCGCCCGTTCTTTGCCACGGTGGGCGTATTGGCTGCGATGAGCTTGGTCTGTCTTGGTATGGCGACCGTTCTGTTGAGGAGGCAACGCTATGAACACTTGTAAAGCAGCACTGCGCATTCTCAAAGCGCGCAAATTGTATGTGATTATCTACTTGGTGCTGATCGGCACGATGATGTTTTCCATCAGCTGGCAGATCATGCGTGGCTCCACAGCTGCCAGAGCGACGACGTATGAGCCGGAATCCGCCCGTATTGCGGTAATCGACCGTGATGACGACGCCGAGCATGTGGCTCAATCGTTGCGTTCCTACCTCGCTTTGGACGGTGAGATGGTCACCATTGATGACGATTCCATATCGTTGCAGCAGGCTGTCGCATCGAATTATGTTGATTTGATTGCGATTGTGCCACAAGGTTTCGCCGAGCGTTATCTGCAGTATGCGGATAACGCCACGGCTACGCAACCGACCATAGATACCGTCGTCAGTTATGCTTCCGGAGCCGGATCGCTCGCACAGCTGAAAGTCAACGAGTTTCTTTCGCTGACGCGTACCGCCTATCTCGGCATGCCGCAGGCACAGCGCACGCTCGACGCCGCCATGGCAACGACGTTGGATGCTGCCACCGCCGATATGAAACAGTCGCATATCGCCGTGGTGTCCTCGGACTCTGAAGACGACGGCACCACACCGGGCTCATCGGCATTCGCGGGCACGCTCAAAACCGGCTTGTATCCACTGTTGCTGGTCATGCCGGTATGCACGTTCCTCGTGGTCAGCACATTCAACGACAACGAAATCCGCCGCAGGCTCTACTCGTCCCCCGCGCGTCTGGTGTCGTTGGAAGCGCAGCAAATGCTGACATGCGGGACGTTCGGTCTGCTGGTATGTGCTGCGTATACCGCGGTGACATTCCTGTTGATGGCACTGGCCGGAGTGTCCTTTACCGGCCTGAATGCCGTGAACGTAGGCTTGTCGTTCGTGTCGCTGATGGTCTACACGCTTATGGCGATCGCTTGCGGATTCCTGTTGGGGTCATCCGGTTTCAATGAAATGGCAACGAACGGTTTCGTCAATGTGTTCGCTCTGCTGGTCATGTTCACTTCCGGTATGGCGTTCCCCGTGGATATGATGCCAGATCCCATGATCATCATCGGAAAACTGCTGCCTGGATGGTGGCTCTGCTCATCGATAGACCACGTATTCGGACTGGGTACGGCCTCCTCGAGCGGCGTGGACTACGGCGCGTGGGCGTCATCAACCGGATTGGTGGCAATGTTCGCGGTAGCGTTCATCTGTCTGGGCTTGGCCTTGGGACGCATTCGGCGAGCCCGCCCGACGTTGGCCTCCCCCGCCACAACGCAGTTGGCCAAGTAGTCGACGCCAACACTGTGGCAGCCGCATGGCGATCGCATACGACGTCCACGGTCTACTTGAGCATATTCCTCCGGTAGGCTGTGGGCGTCGTATGCATGTACTGCTTGAACGTGCGCGTGAAGAATGTCGATGATGAGAAACCAAGTTTTTTGGCGATGTCGGAAACCGGCATCGATGTGGTGTCCAGCATTTCCGCTCCAGCTCTCATACGCACGTCATTGACGAATTCAATCGGCGTCTGATCGACCATCTCATGGAAGATCTGCGCGCATTTCGTACGGCCGACGGACCCTGCTGAAGCAATCTCCTCCAGGGTGATCTGTCGAACGTAATTGTGCTGCACGTAATCAATCATCTTGCTCAAAATAGCGATCTTCGGATTCTTCCTGTCGTATTTGGAAGAACCATTCTTGCCATGTTCGCTCGCTATGGCCGTCAGTTCACGCACCATCGTATAAAAACAGCTGAGCACGGTCAACGATGCCGTATCATCCTTTAATTTCATATTGTCAACGGTGGCGGGATGCATGGTCTGGGCAGCCGGCATCTGACCGAATTTCGCATCATGCAGCCGCATCATGCATTCCAGCAACGCGGATCCATGCTCATCTTCAGGATCACACACCATGTACGGGAGCCGTTCGTCCGCCATCAACGGAGCCACAAAGCGTTCATAAACCATGTTCGGCATGCACATGCATGAAGGGTTCAGCAGAGTGCAGGAAAATTCGCAATCGGTGCCGTCCTCGGTGAAACCGTAATGCAATTGGCGCGAATTCACGAAAATGCCTTGGCCTTCTTCAAGACGAATGCTTTCGCCGTTCACGAAATACCACATGTGTCCACGGATGATGTGGGTGAATTCGAAATCGATATGCCAATGGCATTCCGCGCGCATGTTCGGATACTGATGCAGCAGCGAATGTTCGGTGAATGAGAAGAACATCGGCGCATCATATTGCACCATTTCCGCGCCGTTGGGCTTGCGTCCCCAGTTGGTGACCGGCATGAACTCATATGGAAGACGACCGTCTTGCGCAAGTTCAGGCTGTTCCGTTTGTTCGTTTTGTCCGACCTGCACGTCACGAACGTCTAATCCCATCTGTCCCATGCAATACCCCATCAGTGGATACGGTAAATAATACGAAAATCAAGAACGATAATACAACGAAATACAGTGTCAACGAATAATGATGCCGTTGAATGGAACATGATATGTCACGTCAATCGATTGACGTAATACAGCAGAGGAGGCAGCATGGTGGAACCCACCAATCATCCGGCACGCGACGAATGGGAGCGTATGCTCTCCGGCGAACTGTATGTGGCCGATAGTCCGCAACAGCAGGAAGCGAATATGCGCAAGCGTCGCCTGGTGCAGGCCATCAACACGTCCGAATATGACGCGTTCAAAGAACGTGACGAACTGTTTCACGAACTGTTCGGCGCATTTGGAGAGGGTGGATTCGTGGAACCCCCATTCAACTGCGATTATGGATGCAACACGTTCATCGGCAAGAATTTCTATGCCAACATGGATTGCATTTTCCTTGACGTGGCACGCATCACCATCGGCGACCGCGTGTTCTTCGGCCCCCGAGTGGGCCTGTACACGCCGTATCATCCGATCGATGCGACGGTGCGTTCCTCCGGCCCTGAAGGCGCTCGTCCGATCACCATTGGCAACGATGTCTGGTTCGGCGGCAATGTGGTGGTCGGCCCTGGCGTCATCATCGGCGATGATGTGGTGATCGGTGCCGGATCAGTGGTGGTCAAGGACATTCCTTCGCATTCGGTGGCAGTCGGCAATCCATGCCATGTGATCCGTGAGATCACCGACGCCGACCGCGAATATTGGGAAGGCAAGGCAGCGGAATATCACGCTTGGAAGGATTCGATTCAGTAAATCGTTAGTTCACGCACCGCAATTTCACTCGGGTGCGGGCATTGGCTATCATCGCCCGCACCCCATCAATGTATTTCTCGTACATTTCCTACACGCACCAACCATCCTCACATCATCATGCAATCTTCCATCACTTGGCGCGAGTTTCTTCGACAGACGTTGACGCTCGCCCTGCCCATCGCGTTTCAACAACTGATGCTGGCGCTGTCATCGTGCGCCGACACTCTTATGCTGACGAACGTCGGTCAAAACGAGCTGTCGGCAGTGTCTCTTGCCACGCAGTTCCAGTTCATTTTCAGTTTGTGTCTTGCCGCGCTCACGCTTGGCATGAGTATTCTGGTGGCCCAGTATTGGGGTGCGGGCAACACGAATGCCGTCGAACGTGTCTTGGCGTTCATCATGCTGTATGCCGGCGGATTGTCGTTGGTGTTTTTCGCATTGACGCTACTCATTCCGGAAACGTTGATGTCGATTATGACGAACGACGTAACGCTGATTGTCATCGGCTCACAGTATTTGCGGGTTTCGTCGGTTTCGTACCTGTTCATCGGTTTGTCGCAAATGTATTTGTGTCTGATGAAGAATGTGGGTGCGGCGGTCACCGGAATGACGGTAAGCACGGTTGGCGTGATCGTGCATGTTGCGCTGAACGCGGTGCTGATCTATGGTTGGTTCGGTTTACCCGCATTGGGTATTTTCGGCGCGGCGATTTCCACGGTGATTTCCCGAGCCATCGAACTGGTGTGGTCTGTGCTTGTAGCCAGCCGCAATGGCCGCCCACGTTTGCGGTTGTCGATGGTGCCGCATCCGGATGTGGCGTTGCAGAAGGATTTTTGGAAGTATAGTCTGCCCGTGCTTGGCAATGAGCTGGTTTGGGGCTGCGGTTTCACCATGTACACCGTGATTATGGGTCATCTTGGTACGGATGCGGTGGCGGCCAATTCCATTGCGAATATCGTCAAGGATCTGTTGGTCTGTTTGAGTCTTGGCCTTGGCAATGCGGGCGGCATTCTTGTCGGTAATCTGCTTGGCCGCAATGCTTTCGATCAGGCGAAGGTTATGGGCGACAGGCTCTGTGTACTGGTGGCGGCAGTTGGCGTTGGAACCGGCCTGTTGATTATCGCGGCACGTCCTTTGGCATTGCAGTGGGCGGGATTGACGCCGCAGGCCACGCATTATCTGTCAATTATGCTGTTTATCTGCGCCTATTATGCGGCATGCGGGTGCATGGCCAATCTGACTATCGCCGGTATTTTCCCTGCCGGAGGCGATTCCCGGTTCGGACTTGTCTGCGATGCGAGCGTTATGTGGCTGATTGTCGTACCGGTCGGTCTGTTGGCGGCTTTCGTGTGGAAGTTGCCGGTATTGGCGGTCTATGCTTTGCTGAATACCGACGAATGCATCAAGATGATTCCTGCTTTGCTGCATTATCGAAAGTATCGTTGGGTCAACAATGTGACGAGACAGACCGATTCCGCCGTAGTATCAAACGCATGAAAAACCGGTATCAACAAAGCCCGTGTCATACTGCATTGCACAGTGCGACACGGGCTTTGTCACTTGCCGATCTCAATCATGTGATTATTTATTTCATGAGATTGCGCAGCACATACTGAAGGATGCCCCCGTTGCGGTAGTAGTCGGCCTCACCTGGGGTGTCGATGCGTACGACCGCGTCGAATTCGGTTGTGGAACCGTCGCTATGGGTGGCGGTGACACGCACGGTCTTCGGGGTGATGCCATTGTTGAGCTCTTCAACACCGGCGATATCGTACGTTTCGGTGCCATCAAGGCCGAGGCTCTCATAGGACTCGCCTGCGGGGAACTGCAACGGCAGCACACCCATGCCGATCAGGTTCGAACGATGGATACGTTCGAAGCTTTCGGTGATGACGGCTTTGACGCCGAGCATGACGGTTCCCTTGGCAGCCCAGTCGCGGGAGGAACCGGTGCCGTATTCTTTGCCTGCGAGCACCACCAGCGGAACATCATGTTCGATGTAGTCGCGGGATGCTTCGAAGATCGTGGTCGGCTTCTGGTCAAGGAAATCGTAGGTGAAACCGCCCGGAGTGACCTCTTCCCCCACGGACGCAAGCAACTGGTTGCGCAGTCGGATATTGCCGAACGTGCCACGTACCATGACCTCATGATTGCCTCGACGGGAACCATAGGAGTTGAAGTTCTTCGGTTCGACGCCACGGTCGGTCAGGTACTTGCCAGCAGGACTGGAAGCCTTGAACGCGCCGGCTGGAGAAATATGGTCGGTGGTCACGGAATCACCGAGCAGTGCGAGCACGCGGGCGCCATGAATGTCTTCGACGGGATCCGGTGTGGCCTTCATGCCATCGAAGAACGTCTGCTTACGCACGTAGGTGGAATCCTCATTCCATGCGAACAGTTCGCCTTCTGGAACGTCAAGTCCTTTCCAACGATGGTCGCCTTCGAATACGGAAGAGTAATCCTTCAGGAACATCTCACGGCTGACGGTACCGTCCACCACGGCGGCAACCTCGCTATTGGTGGGCCAGATATCCTTCAGATACACATCGTTGCCGTCCGGATCCTCGCCAAGCGGCTGGGTTTCAAAATCGAAATCCATGGTGCCAGCGAGCGCATAGGCGATGACGAGCGGCGGAGATGCCAGGTAGTTCATCTTGACGTCCGGGCTGATGCGGCCTTCGAAGTTGCGGTTGCCCGACAGCACTGAGGTGACGGTCAGATCGTTGGCGTTGATGGCTTCGGAGATTTCCGGCAGCAACGGGCCGGAGTTGCCGATGCAGGTGGCGCAGCCGAAACCGACCAGCTGGTAACCGAGCGCGTCGAGATCGTCCTGCAAGCCAGCCGCCTTAAGATAGTCGGCCACAACCTGGGAACCCGGTGCGAGCGAGGTCTTGACCCACGGCTTGGGCTTCAAACCCTTGGCATGCGCGTTGCGTGCAATCAAACCGGCTGCGATCATCACGGACGGATTGGATGTGTTTGTGCACGAGGTGATGGATGCGATCGCCACATCACCGTTGGTGATGTCGAAGTCACCGCGGAAGTCGGTGGAAACGGCAACCGGCTCCTGCACGGTCTTGTCCGTTTCGTACGCGGGCAAGGTTTCGACGAATTTCGCTTTGGATTCAGACAGTTTGATGCGATCCTGCGGGCGCTTCGGGCCAGCGATCGACGGTACGACAGTACCGAGGTCGAGTTCCAGGTATTCGGAATACTGCGGTTCGACGTAGTTTGGATCGGTGGTGTCGCCCCACAGCTTGTTCGCCTTGGCATACGCTTCGACCAATGCGATCTGTTCTTCGGAACGGCCAGTCAAGCGCAGATAGTCGAGAGTGACGCCGTCGATTGGGAAAATGCCGCAGGTGGAGCCGAATTCCGGACCCATGTTGCCGATGGTGGCACGGTTGGCCAGCGGCACCGAGGCGATGCCATCACCGTAGAATTCCACGAATTTGCCGACCACACCATGCTGGCGAAGCATATCGGTGATGGTCAGCACCACGTCGGTGGCGGTGACGCCTTCAGGAATGGAACCGATAAGCTTGAAACCGACAACACGCGGCACCAGCATGGAGATCGGCTGTCCAAGCATGGCCGCTTCGGCTTCAATGCCGCCAACGCCCCAACCGAGCACGCCCAAGCCATTGACGGTGGTGGTGTGCGAGTCGGTGCCCACGCAGGAATCAAGATAGGCAAGAGTCTTGCCACCGTTTTCTTCGACCTTGGTCATGATGACCTTGGCGAGATATTCGATATTGACCTGGTGGATGATGCCCGTTCCCGGCGGTACCACGCGGAAGTTCTTGAATGCCTGCTGACCCCAACGCAGGAACTGGTAACGTTCGCCGTTGCGCTGGTATTCGATGTCCATGTTCTGTTCGACCGCGTCGGCGATGCCGTACTTGTCGATCTGTACGGAATGGTCGATGACCATGTCGGACTGCACCTGCGGGTTGATGACCTCAGGATCTCCCCCAAGATCCTTGACCGCATCACGCATGGTGGCAAGATCCACAATGCAGGGCACGCCGGTGAAATCCTGCATGACCACGCGGGACGGGGTGAACTGGATCTCATGACTCGGCTGTGCAGCCGGATCCCAATCCAACAGTGCCTTGACATGATCATCCGTGATGTTGGCGCCATCGATGTTACGTACCAGGTTCTCGACGAGAACCTTCAACGAATACGGCAGATGATCGATGCCCGGCAGATCTGCGATGCGGTAATATTCATAATCCTTGCCGTCCACCTTCAGGGTGTCGAGCTGGTCGTCGCGCACAGACATGCTACCTCCGAGCTTTTTGGCTGTATAACACAGCTGATTATTCGTCGCCTACGATACAGCCAAGTTAATTCAGCTCTGGCGTGTCTTCTTAAAGTATGGGACAATACTCGGAATTTTCGGCACCAAACGCAAACACACCAAGAACACGAGTGCCGAAAGCACCATTGCCACCGCCGTCGCAGCCAGCATCTGCCCGGTCGGCACCACCAGCGCGAAGAAATTCGCCACCGGTTTTACGAGCATGCCCCCGAATCCAATTGCGGCAAAGGCCAATACCAATATGCCACGCCACGAATGCAACGGCTTTGCCACCCGCGCAAGCACGAACACTCCCATCATGAGCAGAATAATCGCGTTGACGCCACGCAGCATCGCCAACTGCGCACCCGAATCCTGCACATTCCACTTCATGAATATCGGCAGCAGCCACGACGTGGACAAAATCGACAATCCGACCGCCACACCGCAGGGCACAGCAAAATGCAGCACGCGTTTCAGGAATCCTGGAATATAACGACGCGTGTTCGGAGCCAACGCAAGAATGAATGCCGGCATGCCAATCGTCAATCCACCCACATATGTGATGTGGCGAGGCAGATACGGGAATGGTATCTGCGTCAGCACCACACCCAACGAAATCAGTGCGGAATACACGGTTTTCACGAGGAATAGGCTTGCCACACGTTCCATATTAGCCATAACCTGACGCCCTCGCGCCACCACATCGGGCAGATGTGAGAACTTCGAATCGACAAGCACCACCTGTGCCACGGCCTTGGTGGCGGGCGCAGCATTGCCCATCGCAATACCCAGATCGGCCTCTTTGATGGCGAGCGCGTCGTTCACGCCGTCGCCGGTCATCGCCACCACATGCTCACCTGCATGCAATGCCTCCACGATCGCCTTTTTCTGATCGGGCAGCACACGCCCAAGCACATCCACGTTTTCCAGTACTTGCGCCAGCTCCGTAATGTCAGCGGGCAGCTCACGCGCGTCCATGAATCGTGGTTCATGTTCGCCGGTCAGATGCACTTTTCTTGCGATCGCGCCGACGGTTACGGGATTGTCACCAGAGATGATGCGGCAACGCACGCCTTGTTCACGGAACCATGCAAGCGTTTCTTCGGCGTCGGCGCGAATATGTTCGGAACAGCACACCAATGCGACAGGGCACGATGCCGGATTGAGTTTTGGATCGGTTTCGTAATCGTCGGGCGCTGCACCGTAGATTCGCGCGACCAGCAGCACACGGTTGCCGTCATTGGCGAGATCATTGACTTGTTTGAGTATATCGGCATGGTCGCCGTTGATTTGGGAAAGAATGACTTCCGGCGCACCCATCGTCCACACTGCATTGCCGTCATAGATCGAACTCCACTTGCGCGCCGACGAGAACGGTACTCGTGCCTCGACAGTGCCGTCCGCAAATCCCTGTTCCCGTAGTCCAGACAGAATCGCTTGCCCTGTACCGTTGGGCTGTCCTTCGTTCGATAGGTCGAATAGAGCCTGTCTGACGTCATGCTCGTTCACGGTGCCTCGCATGTCGTCGGGGCCACGAACACCCAGCAATTCCAACGAATCGAGTCGGATGGTGCCGTCGGTGACAGTACCGGTTTTGTCAAGGTTCAGGCAATCCACACGAGCGAGAGTCTCCACGGATTCCAGCTCCTGCACCAGCGTGTTCTTACGTGCCAAACGAATGGCTGCGAGCGCGAAATTCAGCGAGGTGAGCAGCACCAGGCCTTCCGGGATCATACCGACCACACCGGCCACTGCGGAAATGACCGCGGAACGCCATTCGCCGGTCGAAATGGCCACATTCCAGCCGCCAACAGTGCGTACCTGCGACCAGATGAGCAGTACGCAGAGCGGCACCACCAGGAAGGTCATGAATTTCAGAATCGTGTTGATGCCCTTGTTTAGGTCGGATACGGTTTTCCTGTAAACCTTCGCCCGTGCGGTAAGTTTGGCCGCGTAACTGTGCTCTCCTACGGCGGTGACTTTCACCAACGCCATGCCGGAGATGGCGGTGGATCCAGAGAAAATATCGCAGCCTTCGCCCTTGCGTACGGTCCGTGATTCGCCGGTAAGCATGGATTCGTCCAGCTCCAGTCCCCAAGTGTGCACGATCTGCGCGTCCGCGGGCACCTGTTCGCCGGAACGGATCCACATGAAATCACCGAGCACGATATCGTTGTGCGGTATTTCAACGTCTTTGCCGTCGCGGTGCACAAGATAGTCGGAAGCCACCAGAATCGACAGTTTGTCAAGAGTACGCTTGGCTTTCAATTCGGTGCAGATGCCTATGCCGGTATTGATGATGATGATCATGCCGAACACCGCGTCTCTCCACGATCCAGTGATCAATACCATAACCATGGCCGCAAAGATGATGCCGTTGAACAAGGTGAACACGTTGGCTCGCACGATATCGATAAGCGAACGTGAGGTCGATGCCTTGACCACATTGTCCAATCCGCTTTCCCTGAGGGCGATCACTTCGCCTTGTGTCAGCCCCGTCTCTTCGATGAGGGGCATTGTTCGACTTTCGCTCATGATTGCCAGCCTACCGTCACACTCCCGTTTTCCGGTCAACTTCTTGTGAAACACAGGTAAAAATCAGGGAATTTTCAGGGTATTTCATCAAAAGACGAACTGATGGTCATTCATACCGACATGGTGCAAAACCATATCAGTGGGTAATCGTGGTTACCAGCATTTCCCGGTCGTGAGGATCATTATTAGCCACGGCCACAGCAGCATCGTCGAGCGGTATCGCGTCGGTCATACGATCGTTGACCGTCATGGTAGCCGCATACAGTTTGTTGTCTTTCGGCACGGCGATAGGATTGAGAAGCACCACTGGAACGCCCGCTGTTCTTGCGGTTTCCAAAGCATCATTCCAGTTTTCGGCATTGGCTTCGTTCGCGTCGATTCCTGCGATGATAATGAGGTCGGCCTTGCGTTGCGCCATGTCACGCACGCCTTGCTGCGCGGTGGATTGCGCGTCCACAGTGCCCGAGACGGTAATGTACACCGGCTTGAGTTTACCGGCTTCCATGGCATCCATTGCCATGGAATCGGCGGTGACATCATCCGATCCAATCATGGCGATGGACAGGCTGTCACGATCCTCCGTGGAGTGCGCCACCGCAGTATTGGGAGATTGCGTATCCCCCACCGCGGCATTCGACGGCACGCAACCAGATAGCGCCGCGCAAGACAACGCAATCGCAGTCATTCCAAAAAACGCACGACTTGCGAATAACGGCATGCTCACTGTTCGTGCTTTCTGAACAGCGCCACAGTCTCCACATGATGGGTCATGGGATAAATGTCGAACGCGCGGATATCCGCCAATTCGTAGCCAAGTAACACGAGCGTGGCGGTATCTCTGGCAAGGCTTGCCGGATCGCATGCGATATAGACCACACTTTTCGCTTCGGCTTCGGCAATCTGCCTGCACACCTTCGCGCGAGCGCCGGCACGGGGCGGATCAAGCACCACCACATCTGGCTTGGCGAGATCATTGCGCACGTTGGCAAGTGTTTTCGCCACGTCGCCCACACGCGCATCGACATTACCCAGATGAATGTGCCTCAAATTACGTTGCGCGTTCCTTACCGCAGTTTTGCCGCCTTCGACGCTCAACATGCGAGTGCGCTCCGCCGTCAGCGTGGCCAACGGCAGCGTGAACAGACCCGAACCGGAATACAAATCCCACAGACATGCGGATTTGGCACCGTCAAGCTCGCCGCGTACCAAATCGATCACATGGTTGGTCAAAGCGATCGGCGCATGCCTATGCATCTGCCAGAAACCGCCTGCATCCACGTTGTATTCGAATTCACGGCCGGCGACAATCACCTTTTCCGTAAGCTCACGGCTTCCAGCAACCACCTCGCCGTTCACAAGCACGGCGTAATTGTCTGAAATCGGCGCATTATCGCGAGGTTCCGGAACGGATAGACGAATCTGGGAACCCGGTTCGAAGCTCCCTTCCCACACATGCTCACGTTCGGCCACTTCCAGCAACGTACGGCTGGCCAACGGCATGGTATCAATCGGAACACGCACATGCGTGCCTCGACGGTGCATCGACGGACGCCCATCAGCATCAGCAATCATCTCGATGCGAGTACGCCAATGCAAACCTCGCTCCGCATCGTCTTCCGACATACGCTCAATGGGCACTTCCACGTCGACGTGGCCGAGTCTTGCCATCTGTTCGGCCACCGACGTGACTTTCCATTTCAGTTGCCCTGCAAGCGACACATGCACCAAGTCAGCGCCGCCGACACCACCGCCCATGGCAAGGGGTCCAGCTAACGACCATATTGGATCAGTACGGTCTTCGCTCGCTTCGAGTACTTCCACCACTTCGCCTGTCCAGAAGCGATCCTCACGATCATGCGGCTCGTCCAATGCGACACGGACCAGTTCGCCCGGCAATGCGAATCGCACGAACACAACACGTCCGTCAATATGACCGACGCAACGACCCTGGTCGGCGTACCGTTCAATGCGGATGGTCGATTCCATCAGTGCTCTTCCCTCATTTCGGTAGTTTGTGCTGCCTCAGCATCGTCTTCAGAAACTTCCTGCATCATCTTATGTCGGTGCATTGGCGTCGCCACGATCAGATACGAGACCCAAATCGCGAGCGCCCAGAACGGAATGCCCATCAGCAGACGCGCTGTTCCCAGCCAGCCGACGTGATTGCCGAGATAGAGCGGCACCTGCACGATCAGACGCAGCGCGAACACTCCAACCCACATTGCGGTGATGATGGTATAGGCGCGATTGAGCGCCTTGTCACCTCGCCAATCGGCAAGCCAGGCACGAAAATGTTCAGTCGGTAACGTTCGGATGAACTCGATGACCAATCCTAAGCCAGGCACCCGGACCAGCAGTGAAATCGTCAGCAAAACAACGTAAAAGGCGTTGGTGAGAAATCCGAACATGTAATAGTTACGTGCCTCGTGACTGTTCCATGCCCAGATCAGGCAGATACCTACTGCCAGCAAGCCTGATACCGCTCCCATGACGGACTGTCGTTGGCACAGGCGCACGATCACCTGCAGCACGGCCAACGCAGCGGACACGCCGATGGTCAGTTGCAAATTGGACGTGATGACGAACAGTGCCACGAACACGACGCCCGGCAGCATCGATTCGATAACGCCTCTCGGACCGCCGATGGCGTCGATCACGGAAAAATCGTCAGTATTACCGGCGTCGGCAAGCGCACCAAGACCAGTTCGTTTTTTCGCTTCGGTTTCAGCCATACGTATTAGCTATCGGTTCAAGCGGCTCAACGCACTTCGGAGAACATCGGTCCACGAGACAGCGTGGTCTTGACCTCAACCTGCTGGTCGGAGTCGAATGGACCCTTCGGTTTGCCGGGAATCTCAGTCTTCTGCTCAGCCTCTTCCGCAGCTGCCTTCGCAGCCTTGCGTTCGGCCGGAGCGACCGGCGGATGCATGGGAATAAGGTCGCGTGGCGCCAACGGATCATCGCCTCGTTCCACCACAATATCAGCGAAGAACTGGTTCAATGCCTTTGCTTCCTCACCCTCAGGATCGGTGGCAGCCTTGCCTGAGAAGATGCCGCGCAACATCCAACGCGGACCGTCGACGCCTACGATGCGGGTAAGCACCTTGCGTCCACCCTTGACGGTAACCGGCAATGCCAGTTCGGTGCCGAATACGCCTTCGACTTCCTTCGCATCCTTGTTGGCTTCAATCAGGTCGGCACGAACGTCATCCCACAATCCGAACGTCTTCGGTGCCGCGAATGCCTCAATCTCCACACTGGAGGAACCGTAGGTGATGGTGGTGCCAAGAACCTGCTGGGTGGCACGGTTGGCCTTCACTCGCAATTCAATGCCCTTCAGGAACGGCAGATAATATGATCCCATATCGAGGTACTCGTCGTAGTCGGGAACGTTCTCATCTTCCACATCCCACGGACCATGCTCGTCACCGCGGCCCTCGTATTCAGCGGAAGGCTCCGGAAGCGCCACAACTTCCTGAGCTTCGTCAACATTTTCAGCTGCGTCGACAGCCTCTTCGTTTTCTCCGGCGGCCGCTTCAAGAGCTTCCTTGCTCTGATGCTTCTTCTTACCGAATCCAAACAATCCCATGATGTTCCTCATTTCATAACAGTTGCAACCGTGAATAGCCTAGCACCTATGCTTAATATGGGCTGGGAATCGGGGTGTGATATTCCAATTCCCAGTCTGTTCACGATAAAAAGTGGCTTAAATGTCATACATAATGCTGAGCGGCGCATGATCGGACCAGCGCAGGTCGTAGGTCGGAGCCTTATCGATCACGAATCCGCAGGCCGTATCCGCCAGTTCCGGTGTTGCGAACTGATAGTCGATCCTCCAGCCGACATTGTTGTCGAATGCACGACCGCGCTGGCTCCACCATGTGTACGGTCCTTGGATGTCTCCGGCGAGATTACGCATCACATCCACAAACTCCAGTTCTCCCAACCATTTGTCGACATATGCGCGCTCCTCGGGGAGGAACCCGGCATGCGTTTCGTTGGCTTTGGCGTTTTTGATGTCGAGCGGCGTGTGCGCGATGTTGAAATCACCGCAGAGCACCGCTTGTTTTCCGCCGTGTGCTGCCTCGTCACGCAACTGTTCCATGCGTATCAGCATGGTGTCGAGGAAACGGTATTTCTGCTTCATTTTTTCCGGATCATCGGTATTTCCCGCATGCACATACACGCAAACCACGGTAATGACATAGCCTTGTGGAGTTTGCATGTCCGCTTCGATCCAACGGCCGGAATCGACGTCATCCTCAAGTCCCGGCAATCCATATCGTTTGTCGACAACCGGCAATGCCGACAACAGACCTACGCCGGCACGCCCCTTGATACGGCAAATCTCGTTCATACGATGCAGTTCGCTCTGATCGGAAATACGTCCCGCCGTTGAGTATTCGAAACCGAATTCGTCGAAAATAGGATCGATTTCGTTTTGCGGGGCACGCACCTCCTGCATACACCACACGTCAGGTGTGTTGCGTCCGGCCCACTCCTCGATGCCTTTGCGTTTTGCCGCTCGGATTCCGTTCACATTGGAAGTCGTGATAGTGATCGTCATAGCGTTCTAGCCTAGCTTGCATACAAGAAAAGCCCTCGGCACATGCCGAAGGCTTATCTTGATGATGTTATCGCATCAAATCAGTCAAGACCGAGCTGCAGCTTGCCGCCGGGGATGGCGCCAAGCAGATCACGGGTGTACTGCTTCTGCGGATGGTCGAAGACCTCGTCAGTGGTGGCGTGCTCCACAAGCTTGCCGTGCTGCATCACCACAACCTCATCGGCGATCTGACGCACAACCGCCAAATCGTGGGTGATGAACAGGTAGCTCAGGCCCTTTTCCGTCTGCAGGTCATTGAGCAATCGCAACACCTGATCCTGCACCAGCACGTCCAAAGCGGATACGGCCTCGTCGCAGACAATCACGTCCGGATCGAGAGCCATGGCTCGTGCGATGGCGATGCGCTGACGCTGACCACCGGAAAGCTCGTTCGGGTAGCGGAAACGCACGGACCACGGCAGTTCCACCATATCGAGCAACTCACGCACGCGGGCAGCACGACTCTTCTTGTCTCCAATGCCGTGGATACGCAGTGGTTCTTCGATGGAACGGTAAATGGAGTACATCGGGTCAAGCGAGCCATACGGATTCTGGAACACCGGCTGCACGTGGCGGCGGAAGTCAAGCAATTCCTTGCCTTGGAAGCCGGAAATGTCCTTGCCTTCATAAGTGACGGTGCCTGAGGTCGGTTCAAGCAGCTTCAGCACCATGTTGGCCACCGTGGACTTGCCGGAACCGGACTCGCCCACAATTGCCAGCGTGGTACCCTTCTTGACGGAAAAGCTCACATCGTCAACGGCCTTGAACATCTCCTTCTTGCGCGGCAGCTTGAACTCGCGCGTCAGATGATCCACCGTGATGATGGATTCGCCGGACTTCAGGGAATCTTCATTCACCTTGTGTTCCATCACGCCGCTGGCATCGCCACCATGCTCCTTGACGGAGATGATGCGCTGCGAGGCCAACGACGGCGCCGCCGCCACCAGTCGCTTGGTGTATGGATGCTGCGGATGCTGCAGCACTTCCAGAGACGGGCCGGATTCAACGACCTGCCCCTTGTACATAACCACGATGTGCTGCGCACGCTCAGCCGCCAAACCCAAGTCATGGGTGATGAACAGCACTGCGGTTCCCAACGAATCGGTGAGCATCTGGAGATGATCAAGAATCTTCTTCTGCACGGTCACGTCAAGCGCGGAGGTCGGCTCGTCAGCGATCAGCAGTTCCGGACGGCATGCCAAGCCGATGGCGATGAGCGCACGCTGGCGCATACCACCGGAGAACTCGTGCGGATACTGGCGTGCACGAGTGGCGGCATCCGGCAGACCAGCCTCAGAAAGAAGACCTGCGATGCGGTCATCCATGGTGGAGCCGATTACATACTTCTTGGCGATGTACCAAGCGTCATCCTCGGCCACGCCGACCTTGATCAGGTCGTCGGCCACGCGCCAACGCGTTTCAGATCCTGGGACCCACTCCGACTCGAAGTACGCCACGGTCTTGTCGAAGTCGTCGCCGGTCTTACCGATCTTGGACAGCGCTTCCTTCGCCGCGGACAACAGCTCAGGAAGCTCCTTGGAGCCAAGGAAAGTTTCATCGTCGTTGCCTTTAAGTTCGACATCGGCATCGGCGAGAGCCTTCGACAGCGAGGAACGCTTCTCATGGGCGATATCCATATTGTTGGCGGCCAGAGCCTCCTTCACCTGGGTACCGATACGCCACACCGGGTTCAGGTTGCTCATCGGATCCTGCGGGACAAGACCCATCTTGTTGCCGCGCAACTTGTCGAAATCCCTCTGCTTGTAACCGGAGATTTCCTCGCCGTCAAGCTTGATGGATCCTCCGACCACATGGCCCGTGCCCGGAAGCAGACCAAGCACCGCCATAGCGGACGTGGACTTGCCGGAGCCGGACTCACCAACGATAGCCACCCACTGACCCGGGTATACGCTGAAAGAGGAGTTGCGAACCGCATGTACCGGCTGGCCATCATCAGTGGTGAAGTCGACCTGGAGGTTCTTGACTTCCAGCAGCGGACCGTTGGCACGTTGCATGGCCTCGAGCTTGTTTTCGGTATTCATTTCAGTCATCGAATATCCCTCACTTACACTCACGTACGGCTCTTCGGATCAAGCGCATCCTTCACGGCGTCACCCATCATGATGAAGGCAAGCACAGTGATGGCAAGTGCCGCGGACGGGTAGAACAGCACCATCGGATCGGTACGCAGAATGGACTGCGCATTGGAGATGTCGCCACCCCAGCTGACGGTAGTGGTCGGCAGACCCACACCAAGGAAGCTCAATGTTGCTTCCAACACGATGTATGTAGCCAGAGACGTTGTGCCCACCACAATGATCGGTGCCAAGGAATTCGGCAGAATGTGGCGGAACAGGTTACGCCACGGCGTGGAGCCAAGTGCGGTGGAAGCCGTATTGAACTCCAGATTCTTAGCTTCCATAACAGCGCCTCGCGCAATTCGCGCAACGGATGTCCAGCCGAACAACGTCATGACCAGAATAATCTTCCAAATGGAATCGTTGGTCTTGAACATCTGCAGCACCACGATGGCACCAAGCAAAATCGGCAAAGCCAGGAAAATATCGGTCAAACGGCTGAGAATGGTGTCGACCCAGCCTCCGAAGAAACCGCTCAACGCACCGATCAGCGTACCCAACAGCACCACTAGCACCGTAGCGAACACGCCGACGCTCAGCGAGGTACGAGTACCATGCACCACGCGGGAGTACACATCGCAGCCTTGCAGATCGAATCCGAAAGGATGTCCCTTCGAAGCCGGTTCCAAGGAGTTCTCAAGCGTGCAGTAGTTCGGATTCTGCTTGGTCATCACTCCTGGGAACAGCGCCACGAAGATAATGAACACAATAAGCACAGCGGAAATGATGAACATCGGGTTCTTGCGCAGGGTACGCCATGCGTCAGCCCAAAGGCTTGAAGCCGGTGCGGACTCATCTACCGAGTCAACGTCCTTAAGCGGCGTCTCCTCGAGAGGAGCAACATATCGTTCCTGTCCCGGAAGCGCGTGAGAAAGATTCGTCTCGTTCATATCAGTCATTGTTCAATCCTCCCAACTCACGCGTAACGGATTCGCGGATCAAGCGCCGCATAGAGCATATCGACCAGCAGGTTGCACACTGCGAAGATCAGCATAAGCAGAGTCACAATGGACACCACCAGATTGCCTTCACCCTTGAGAATGCTTTGATAAGTCAGGTAACCAATGCCATGCACGTTGAAGATGGTTTCGGAAATCATGGCACCGCCCATCAGTGCGCCAAGATCCTGACCAAGGTAAGTGACGACAGGAATCATGGAGTTACGCAAAACGTGACGATTCATGACCGACCTGTTGTCCATGCCTTTGGCACGTGCGGTGCGCACATAGTCAAGCGCGATATTGGAAGAAATCTCCGAACGACTCAATCGGATGATATATGCCATAGACACAGATCCAAGCACCATTGCTGGCATCAGCAGGTCGATGAATCCTGGATTGGCACCGGCCGTAACTGGAAGCAGACGCAACTTCACGCCTAAGAAATACTGGGCAAGGAAGCCCGTGACGAAGGTCGGTACGGAGATGAGCAACAGAGAGATAATCAGGATCACGGTATCGCACCACTTGCCCTTGTTCAGGCCGGAAATCGCGCCGAAGATCACGCCGAACACGGCTTCGAACACGAAAGCCATCAGCGCAAGCTTGATGGTGACCGGGAATGCACGTCCGATCTGGTCGATGACCAGCTGACCGGAGAAAGTCTTGCCGAAGTCAAGAGTCAGCGCATTTTTCAGGAACAGCAAATACTGCACGATGAACGGTTTATCCAGATTGTATTCGGCACGAATCTGCGCGGCGACGGCCTCATTGACCGGCTTATCGCCAAACATCGCCTTAACCGGCTCGCCCGGCAACGCGAACACCAGGGCGTACACCAAAAGCGTCGTGCCGAGAACCACAGGGATCATCTGCAGAATGCGTCGCAGAAGATATCTGCCCATTGGTTTCTCCTTTTTTGCTTATTCATTGTCAACCTTTTTCAGATTATTACTCATAATCATCGGGGAAGGTTAACGATTTACCCCGCAAGTTTTGTGGCAACACACAACAAACTGCTTTATATTGCAGTTTCATGGGAATCAGCTGGGAAAAATGCTTGGCTACCGGCATCTACCCCCTGACGCCTCTTGGCCACACTGATGTCACCCTGAAACGGTGCGTATTACATGGAAAGGAAGGAACGGATATGATCCGCCCCTTCCTGCAATTGGCTCAGCGAGATTCACTCACGAAGATCGGCTCACTTGCCGGACTTGGTCATGTTCTCGTAGACCGGCAGGTTCTGCCAGTTCATTTCGAAACCGGAAACGCCGGTAGCAGCCACACCGTAGGCGTTGGCGTAGTACAGCGGAACGGCCGGGAGATCGTTGAGCAGCACTTCCTGAGCCTGCTGGTACAGCTTATTGGCCTCATCGGTGGTCTGTGCGGCAGCAGCCTTGGAGCACAGGTCATCGAACTCCGAATTCTTGTAATCGCCATCGTTGGAACCATTGCCATCAGCGGCGGCGGAAGCGTAATTGGCCACCAGGTAGTTTTCGGCGGACGGATAATCCGGCTGCCAGCCGCTACGGAATGCGCCCTGAACCTTGCGATCGGACACGGCGGTACGGTAATCGTTGAAAGTCGGGTACGGGTTGGTGGCAGCCACTTCGGAACCAAGCGTGTTGTTGATGGAGTTCACCACAGCGGTGTAGGTGGTCTCGTGGCCACCGTCAGCGTTGTAAGCGAAGGTGAGCTTGTCATCGGAAGTCCACGGGCTGATGGCATTGGCCTTCTCCCAGAGTTCCTTGGCCTTCTTCTCGTTGTACTTCAGGTTGCCGACGCCCTTGAGGGAATCAGAGTAGCCCGGGGTCAGCGGAGAGGTAAAGTCAACGGCCGGAGTGCCGGTGCCGTTGAGCACCTTGTCGCAGATGTTCTCACGGTTGATGGCCATGGAGATGGCTTGACGACGCAGGGTGCCTTCTTCGGTACCAGCTTCGAAGTGCTTCAGGCTGGACGGAATGGTGAACTGCTGGATGACGGAACCGGCCTTGTTGTAGGCCTGCACGGTCTCATCGGTTTCGAAGGTCTTGGTGGCGGAGGCCGGCACGGATTCCATCACATCGAGGGCGCCGGACTGGATGTCGGCGTAGGCTGCGTCATCCTTGGTGTAGACCTTGAAGGTCACACCGTCGTTCTTCGGGGTTCGGTTGCCCTTGTAGTCAGGGTTCTTCACGAGCACGATCTCGTTGTCGTGATCCCAGGACTGGAACTTGTACGGACCGTTGCCGACTGGAGCCTCACCGAAGGCATCCGTGTCATCGTAGAAGGATTCCGGCAGCGGAGCGAATGCGGAATAGCCCACCTTGATGGCGAACACGGAATCAGACTTGTTCAGGTCGACGGTGAACTCGTGATCGTTGACGATCTTCAGACCTTCAAGCTGCTCGTCACCCTTGAGGTTGTCGGTGTCCTGCAGCGCGTCATAGCCCTTGATGGTGGAGAAGAAGGATGAGCCGACCATACCGTTCTTGGCGTTGGCCACGTAGCTCCAAGCCTTGGTGAAGGACTCGGCGGTCACATCGGTGCCGTCGGTGAACTTCCAGCCATCCTTGAGCTTGATGTCGTACTGGGTGGCGTCATCGTTGGCGGTAATGGACTCAGCCACTTCGTTGGAAGCATTGCCTTTGGCGTCGAAGGAAATCAGACGGGAGAACAGCAGATCAACCGGCTTGCCACCACCGGTCTCGTTGGTGTTGCCCGGGATGAGCGGGTGCTGCGGTTCGGAATTGTATGCGGTGATGATGTTGGCACCTTCAGCGGCGGTGTCGCTGCCGTTGGAAGAGCCACAGCCGCTCAGCAACATGCCAAAAGCGCACGCGGCGGCAGCGAAAGCCAGTGCTTTCTTCTTCATATAATCATTCTCCTATTCGATATCACATCGGGATTATCATCCCACAAACGGAAACGAGCCGACCTACTCACCGACGCATCTCTATTTGGCGATAGTGCACTATTCTTGCTCAATTGCCGGACAACCTTTCCATGCAACCCAAAAAACGCACACCTTCCTTGACGACATGACGGCGGAAAACATACGTTTTCCGCCGTCATGTCGAACAATGTATCCGAAGAATAAGTCAGCTCTTCGAAATCTCGTTATACACCGGAACGTTCTGCCAGTTCATGACGAAGTTCTTCACTCCGGATGCGGCAACGCCATTGGCATTGGAGTAATACAGCGGGATGGCAGGCAGATCGTTCAACAGAATCTCCTGAGCCTGCTGGTACAGCTTATTGGCCTCGTCGGTGGTCTGTGCGGCAGCAGCCTTGGAGCACAGGTCATCGAACTCCGAATTCTTGTAATCGCCATCGTTGGAACCATTGCCATCAGCAGCGTCAGAGGAATACAGCTGGTACAGGTAGTTTTCAGGAGACGGATAATCCGGCTGCCAAGCGGTACGGAACGCGCCGGTCATCTTGCGGCCGGTAACGTCGTTTCGGAATTCCTGGAAGGTCGGCACCGGGTTAGTGGTCACGTCGATATCGAGCGTGTTCTTCACGGAGTTCACCACGGCTTCAAAGATCGGCTTGGCTCCGCCGTCTGCATTATAGGAGAACGTAAGCTTGTCGTCGGAAGTCCACGGGCTGATGGCGTTGGCCTTCTCCCAGAGTTCCTTGGCCTTCTTTTTGTTGTACTTCAGATTCTCGTTGCCCTTGAGCGAATCGGAGTAGCCCGGAGTCTTCGGAGACGTGAATTCGACCGCTGGAGTTCCCAAACCATTCAGTACCTTGTCGCAGATGGCCTGACGGTCGATGGCCATGGACAACGCCTGTCGGCGCAACTGTCCTTCTTCGGTGGATGTCTTCCAATGTTCAAGATCCGACGGAATGGTGAACGTCTGAATCACGGAACCGGCCTTGTTGTATGGCACCACGGAGGAATCGGATTCGAAGGTCTTGCTGTCGGCGGACGGCACCGTATCCATCACATCAAGGTTGCCGGCCTGAACATCGGCATAGGCCGCGTTGGCATCCGTGTAGATCTTGAACGTCACACCGTCGTTATTCACCTTGCGATTGCCTTTGTAATCGGGATTCTTGACCAGCTTGATTTCCTTGTCATGGTCCCAGGAATCGAACTTGTACGGGCCATCGGAAACCGGCGACTCTCCGAAGGCCTTCGGATCCTTGTAGAAGGATTCCGGCATCGGATAGAATCCCGAATAACCCAGCTTGGTGGCGAACGCGGAATCCGACTGGCTCAGGTCGACGGTGAACTCGTGATCGTTGACGATCTTCAGACCTTCAAGCTGCTCGTCACCCTTGAGGTTGTCGGTGTCCTGCAGCGCGTCATAGCCCTTGATGGTGGAGAAGAAGGAAGAGCACAGCTGCGCGTTCTTCGCATTAGCAGTATAGCTCCAAGCCTTGGTGAAGGACTCGGCGGTCACATCGGTGCCATCGGTGAACTTCCAACCATCCTTGAGCTTGATGTCGTACTGGGTGGCGTCATCATTGGCGGTAATGGACTCAGCCACTTCATTCTGGGCCTTGCCATCCTTATCGAAAGACACCAACCCAGCGAACAGCAGATCGATAGGACGGCCACCGCCGGTTTCATTGGTGTTGCCCGGGATCAAGCCATTCTGCGGTTCGGAGTCAAATGCCGTAATGACATTCGATCCTTCAGTCGCGTTCCCAGACGTGGAAGACCCACAGCCGCCCAGCATCATGCCAAGCACACAGGCCGCCGCCGCAACGGCAAACACCTTGCTTTTCCTTATACTCATTATGTTTTCCCTCATTATTCGGATTACCGGTCGGTATTGTTTCCCCGTACCAGCTTCATCTAGGTAATACACCCTAAATCAAGAAGAAACACCAATTTCTGTTACAGGAATGTAACGAAATATCCATGGACCGCGACTACGCACGAGGAAATGCCTGACCGTATCGGGCTTTCAATTGTTCGATGGAGACATGCGTGTACCGTTGCGTGGTCTTCAGCGAGGAATGTCCCAAGAGCTCCTGCACCTCACGCAAATCCGCTCCCCCGTCAAGCATATGCGTGGCGGCACTGTGCCGCAGAGCATGAGGGCTAATGTCGGGAACGCCGGCATCACGCGCGCATTCGTGCACCACACGACGTACCATCCGCTGATTAATGCGTTTGCCTTGTCTCCCAAGAAACAGCGCAGCCGCGGACTGCTCCCCCACCAACAGGGGACGCCCATCATCCAGCCACCGACGTATCGCTTTTTGCGCCGGAGCGCCAAATGGCATGACTCGTTGTTTGTTGCCTTTGCCGGTCACTTTGACCGTTCGATTGGAAAAGACCACATCCGGCACATCAAGTCCCACCAGTTCAGCCACACGCATGCCCGTTGCATACAACAGCTCCAGCATTGCGGCGTCACGCAGCTCAATGGCCTGCTGCTTCATGGTCCGTTCCTTCGGCTGAGACGTTTCACCGTCCTCATCCACGCGTTCCATCAGCTGTTCAGCCTGTGATTCGCTGAGCACATCCGGCAACGTATCAGGTATTTTCGGGGTCATGAGCGCACAAGCCGGATCCGTCGTCGTCACGCCATGCTCATGCGTCCACGCGAAAAAACCACGTACAGCCACAGTTTTTCGGGCCATGCTGCTTTTCGCATGGTTTTTCGATGATTCCGCCATCCACATGCGAAGATCTTCGATGGTCACCTCGTTAAGATCCCTGCATCTAAGCCGCTCCAAGGCAAGCAGACATTCTTCGACATCGCCTCGGTATGCCTTCCGTGTGTTTTCACTCAATCCACGGTTGGCTTTCAGATATGTATCGAATGCCTCTACGCTCTTATCGAACAGCATGCCGATCAGCCTTTCCCGAGCTCAACAGCAAGCCCGAATCCATGAATTTCTTTCCATTATGTGTCCATTCTCCGATAGAAACCGAAATACCGGCACAACTTGAAAGGAGACCAACTATGCTGTCCAGTAGCGTTCGCTCAGCGAATCCGTCGATGATCGTCTATTCGAAGGAGAGATTATGCCGATTCCAAACGAAATTCCAGCAGGTGCACGCATTGTGGTGCGCACCTGCGAAGGTGTCGACCCAAAGGACCAGCGCATGAAATTCCGCGATTATGTCGGTCACGTACGTTCTTGGGACGGGCAGACATTGGAAATGACGCGCGATGCGGCAGCCAACGGTTCACGCCCAGAGCAACGTGTCAGCATTCCCGCCGACACCATCGTCACTGTCAAACCGGTTCCGGAACGTTCCATGACACGGCCGCGCCCATAGCGCGTCACACTGCGGAACGCACCTGTGCCATAGCTTGACGGTAACCGTCGAATCGCACGATATGCTCTCCCCTACGCGCCGACTCCAGAAGCATCTGCTGCCATCCGGTTTCGGGAATTGCCAGTTCGACCGTTTCGCAACGTTCTTCGAAGTCAGGTTCTTTGGCGAGAGCCTTGTATTCACGGAATGGCTGCCCTTGTATGAAGAAACGCGCCATCTCCTTGTCGTCACCGGCAGTGGGCGAGCCCTGTTGCGTGGTCATGCCGTGCAGCACGTTGGCCATAAGCGTCAACCGATTGGCCATATTACGCAGCAACGCTTCGACATTGGCGGCGTCCTCTTCCACCATTGCACGGGTACGGTTTGGATCGGTTAGCGCAACACGAGTCATGTCCCGCCATGAACCAGCGGCGAGCGCGGCTGCGATGTTCCGGTTGGGATTGGCCACCAGCTCGTTGATCATAGCTGTGGAAATGACGTGTGGCATGTGGGAAATCAGTGCCGCGCAACGATCGTGGGTCGCATCGTCAAGAACGATGAGTCGGTTGGAACAATGATCCACAATCATTGTCGCAACGGCGCGGAACCGCTGATACTCGGTATTTTCATCTACGGTGATGGCCCAGAGCGCGCCATCGTAAAGCGTCGGATCCGACGATTCCCATCCGGACAGCTCATTGCCTGCCATGGGATGCGCGCCCACATAGCAATGTTCCAATCCAACGGCTTTAACCTGTTCCCGAACCATTGCTTTGACACTGCCGACATCGGTGAGCGTGGTGATGTCCGTATCGATCAGTGGCTTCAACGCACCCAGGATTTGCGGCATGGCCTTGAGCGGATTGCATAACACAAGCACGTCAGGTTTTGTGTCGGCGAGCGCGGCCAGTGTGGACACACATCGTATGCCGTCCGCTTTCGCAGTTTCATATGGACGATCGTTATGGTTCCATGCGATGACTTCACAGCCAGCATTAACGAGTCTGCGAGCCAGTGACCCTCCGATAAGACCAAGGCCTACGATTGCGATACGCTGCTTCACCACATCAGCTCCTTTCCGACCGTTTCGCTGTTCTGCCAATCATCTGGCAGATGCTGTTCGTCAAGCCGTACGCCTCCCTGCGGCAGCATCCATGAGGTGACTGGAGGATTGGGGCGTTCTCTTCGTGGGTATACGGCCAGAGTTTTGGCCCAGTCACCGTGTTCGGCGATTTCGACCAGCGCGCCATGGAAGCGTTGCTCCCATGGCGCCGCATCGAGCGTCGCGATAAAACTGTATGTGCCTGTGCGTCCTTTGATTGGCCGCGAGATGAAACTTGTCATATTGAGGCCTGCATCGCGGAATACGTCCAGCAGGTTCGCGAGTACGCCAGGACCTGTGACAAGCGGAATAAGCGTCAGCACGGATTCGTATTCCATATCAGCTTGCGAACGAGGCTGTTCCAACAGTTTTCCGGCTTCCTTGCGTGGTGCGAGCACAAGAAAATCAGTCTGTGCGCCTTGATAATCCTGCACGGCGGTACCGATGCGCGTCACATTGTAGAGTTCACCGCAAATACTTGGCCCGAAAGCTATTTCGTTTGCTTTGATATCGCGACATGCGGCAGCATTGGATGGCGCTGGAGTCGGTTCCAAATGGTGTTCCGCGATGAAACGTTTGCATTGCGCGAGACCATGCGCGTGTGCGGTAGCCACGGTGGCGTCTTCCGGATTGGATCCCGCACGCACATATGCGTCGAAAGTTACGTCGACGCCCACTCGCGCAAATCCGACTAGATCTTTGGCGTCGATGAGCGCGTCCAGATTCGGCACCACGTAACCTTCGACGTTGTTTTCCCATGCCACGACGCCCCATCCTTCGCCCCGCTGCGCGGCATCAAGGATTTGCGGTACGTCATCCGCAGCCACCAATTCGAATCCTTCCGGCTCAAGATGGGCCAGTGCCTGCGATGCATTGACTGCGGCCTGATGGGTGAAGGTGCCTTGCGGACCTAGATAGAACAGCTTTCGTGCGCTCATTCAACCCCATTCCTTATTCTTGGTGTTCCCCTGAACCTTACCTCATTGCCGTGGAATCGACTGCCAATTATTCCACCGGTTGGGCGTTATCAGATGTTTTGCCCTCGTTCGTCTGCGTATCAGCAGCAAACGCACCATCACGCGTCTCCTTACGCGGAGGTGTGACGAACCAACGTTTCGGCAGCACCAGCATCACAACCGGAATAAGCACGACACCGTACAGCCACATGTATCCTGCCTGTTCACTGAAGAACGGCATGGGATCATCTCCACCGAATCCCACAGGAATCATGGCGTCTCCTCCCGGACCATACCCCGACATCACCGTCCAGACCACCAGAGAGGAGCCGATCAGGTGCAATGCGAGGCCTGAGACACCGTCGCGTGATCGAGCTGACCATGTCGAAATGATCACCATGAGATAGGCGATCGCCAATCCGTAGGGAATATTCATGGATGCGCCCATGCGATGGGCCATGGTTCCCACTACTCCGACTATGATTCCGGAAACCAGATCGACGAGGAACCGTCCCCAAATCGGCAGACGGTATGACCATGGCATCAGTTGCGCATCGGGCGCCGCGTCTTGATTCGACCCATACGTATCATGCGATTGCTTCATCTGTTGCATCATATCCCCTACTATCGCTCACCAACCTGAAAAGAAAAAGAGATACGCGAGGACACGTATCTCTTTTCATGGAAGCAATAACAGAATCACTTGTTCTTCCGAGCGTTATTCTGCTGAGCCGTCAAACGGAGAGCCCAGCGGGCTCACCGTAGGCGAAGTGAGCAAGCACTACCGTGCTTGCGAAGCCGACAGAACAACGTGAAGAATCACTTGTTATTCTGAGCGTTGTTCTGTCGACGCTGCTTGGCGCGCCACTTGTACCAATCCTCACGGCTGAGAATAATCTTGCGCACACGGATGGATTCCGGAGTGACTTCCACGCACTCGTCCTCGTTGGCGAAGTCCAAGGACTCTTCGAGGCTCATCTTGATCGGCGGAGTCAGGGTTTCGAGCACATCTGCGGTGGAGGAACGCATGTTGGTCATATGCTTGGCCAGCGTGATGTTCACATCCAACTCGTCAGGCTTGTTGTTCACGCCGACGACCTGGCCTTCGTACACCGGAGACTGCGGTTCGACGAAGAAGTTGCCACGTGCCTGCAGACGCTGCATGGCGTACGGAGTGGCGATACCCTTGCGATCGCAGACCATGGAACCGTTCTGGCGGGTCACGATCTGGCCAGCCCACGGAGCGTAGCCGGCGGAGATGGAGGATGCGATACCGGTGCCACGGGTGGCGGAAAGCAGTGCGGTGCGGAAGCCGATCAGACCACGGGACGGCACGGTGAACTGCAGACGAACCCAGCCAGTGCCATGGTTGGTCATGTTCTCCATACGGCCCTTACGGTCGGCGAGCAGCTGGGTGACCGTGCCCATGTACTCTTCCGGAACGTCGATGGTGGTGTTTTCCATCGGTTCGTTGATCACGCCGTCGATGGTCTTGGTGACCACCTGCGGGCGGCCGACGGTCAGCTCATAGCCTTCACGACGCATCTGTTCGGCAAGCACGGCCAAGGCGAGCTCGCCACGACCCTGGACTTCCCATGCATCCGGGCGTTCGGTCGGCAGCACCTTGATGGACACGTTGCCGATGAGTTCGCGGTCAAGGCGATCCTTGATCATGCGGGCGGTAAGCTTGTGGTCCTTACCTTCGGTTCCGGCAAGCGGGGAATCGTTGATGCCGAAAGTCATGGAGATGGCCGGATCATCAACGTGGATCAGCGGCAGCGGGCGCGGATCGGACGGATCAACGATGGTTTCGCCGATCATGATGTCATTCACGCCGGCGACTGCGACGATGTCGCCAGGGCCCGCGGAATCGACCGGGGTGCGCTCAAGACCCTGCGTACGCAGCAGTTCGGAGACGCGGAAGTTTTCGACGGAGCCGTCCACACGGGACAGACCGTAGGTCTTGCCCTTTTCGAGAGTGCCGTTGTAGATACGCACCAAGCCGAGTCGACCCAGGAAATCAGAGGAATCGATGTTGGCGACGTGTGCCTGCAAAGGCGCGCCTTCCTCGTATTCCGGAGCCGGAATGTTCTTGATGATGGCTTCGAACAGCGGTTCGAGATCTTCGTTATCCGGCAGACCGCCATTCTCCGGCTGGTTTTCGGAAGCGTAGCCGGCCTTGGCCGCGCAGTAGATGACCGGCAGGTCGAACAGCGCATCCTCATCGAGATCGATACCCTCTTCGATAACGTCCTGAGCCAGGCCGAGCAGCAGATCGGAGGATTCTCCAACGACCTCTTCGATACGTGCGTCCGGACGATCGGTCTTGTTCACGCACAGGATAACCGGCAGCTTGGCTTCCAAAGCCTTGCGCAGCACGAAGCGGGTCTGCGGCAGCGGGCCTTCGGATGCGTCGACGAGCAGCACGACGCCATCAACCATGGAGATGCCACGCTCGACCTCGCCGCCGAAATCGGCGTGACCAGGAGTATCGATGATGTTGAGGGTGATGCCTTCCGGATGGCCGTACTTGGCGGCCAGCGGACCGGTGTACTGCACAGCGGTGTTCTTGGCGAGGATGGTGATGCCCTTCTCACGTTCCAGATCATTGGAATCCATCACACGATCCGGAACTTCCTCACGTTCGTTGAACACGTGGGACTGTGCCAGCATGGCATTGACCAACGTGGTCTTGCCGTGATCGACGTGTGCCACAATCGCTACATTTCGAATATCGCCGCGAACCGCCATCGAAACCTCTCTTAGTATTGCTGTTCTCTTGCGTTACCGTTCGGTACATACTGGTTATCGGTACTTACAAATCCGTACTCCACACAAACCGAACCAATCCTAGCGAACCATTACGACAGTTCCGGTCCCAGCGCTTTCGCCCACATACAAAGTTTGCGGTTGTCGAATCTCAACAACCGCAAACGTATGATCTCTTGGGACCACTCAAAATAATTCGTTAATCCTCAAGTTCCTTACCAGTGCGTTCCGGCAAGCACAACGCCGCAACGCAGGCCAGAATGAAGGCGACCGCGAAAACGATGAATGCCACCGCCTTGTTGCCACCGGACAGCGTCAGGAACCACGGCATGAGCAGCGGAGCTATGATGGCAGCCACTCGGCCACATGCCGCAGCAGCACCGGACGCAGCAGCGCGCAGGCGGGTCGGATAGATTTCCGGAGTCACCGCATACAGTACGCCCCACGCGCCAAGATTGGATGCGGACAACAACATGCCAAAGCCCAACACCGCAGCTACGGAACCCGCTTGCGAGAAAGCAAACGCGGCCACGGCCGACACGGCAAGGAACACGCTCAACGTCTTCCTGCGGCCCCAGATCTCCACCAGCCATGCGGCCAGGAAGTATCCCGGCAACTGCGCGACGGCGATGGCCAGCGTATAGCCGAACGACTTGGTCAGCGAGCCAAACTGGTCGGCCAGCAGCGACGGCATCCATGTGAACGCTCCATAGTAGGAGAAGTTCACGAAGAACCACGTGGCCCAAATGGCTGCGGTGCGCGCGATGCACTTTTTGCCGAACAGTTCGCGGGTGTTGATCTTCGGCAGTGGTTTGCCCTTCGGGGAAGCCACTGGTTCGATGCCACCTGCCTGTTCGAAATAGCGTACGGCCTGTTCGGCTTCGTCCTCACGCCCCTTGGATTCCAGGAATCGCACGGATTCCGGAATATGAACACGCGTCACAATGGCATACAGCAGCGGCAACGCGCCAATGAGCAAAGCCCAGCGCCAACCCCAATCGCCGGTATTCGGAATCACAAAGTAGCCAATGCAGGCGGCGACAATCCAGCCGACAGCCCAGAAGGATTCCAACAGCACCGTCATACGACCGCGTTGTTTGGTCGGAGAGAATTCAGAAACCAGAGTGGAAGCCACTGGCAGTTCGGCGCCCAAACCAAGACCGATGATCAGACGAGCGATCAAAAGCGCGGCCAACGACCATGACAGTGCCATGCCGCCATTCGCCAAACCGAAAATCACCAGCGTCGCGGAAAAGACCGTTTTGCGGCCAACACGATCGGCTACAAAACCACCCAGCGCAGCACCGATCGCCATGCCGACGAAGCCGATGGACAGCACCCAGCTTTTCTCGGTTGGTGTCAAATTGAAATGCGGGTCAGCCGCGATGGCCGCCACAACGAAGGACACCAAGCCGACGTCCATGGCGTCGAAAGCCCAGCCGATACCGGACGCCACCAGAAGTTTCCTATGCGCTTTGTTAAACGGCAGGCGATCAAGACGCTCATTGCGTGTCAACGAACCCGACGAAGCAACCGATGCGGATTGCACGGATGTCATACTTCTTCCTCTCATACGAAACGACCATGCCTACAAGGCATGCCGAAAACCAGACAGAATCGTCTGAAAAGGAAACAATCCGAAAAGACGTCAGATCGTCGTCAACGCGGAAAGCACATCATCCTGCGTTTCCCGCACATCGAAATCATGGCGATCCCGAGCATCGCTCCATGTCGACTGTCGGAGCACATCCATGGTGTAGCGATACACCGTTGCCGGACGATTGCGTCCGACACGCAATTTGTCACCGGTGTCCTCCAGCTGCCCGGATGCGAGCATCTTACGGCGGAAATTCGCCAGATCGATGCTCTGACCGGCAACGGCCTCGTACACGTCATGCAGCTGGCTCAGCGTAAACCTCTCGCCTACCAATCTGGTGACGATCTGCGGATATTCGATTTTGCCACGAAGTCTGCTGAGGGCGTAGTCCACGATGTCGCCATGGTCAAATGCCAACTCAGGCAGATCATCCACAGGAAACCATTTGACATTGTCGTCGATACTCTGCCCGAGTTGCCCGTTAAAATCGTCGACCAACGCCCAATAGACGATGGATACCATCGGCAGCCCGCCGTGTGAGCGCGCTGGATCGCCGAATGTATACAGCTGTTCAAGATACCGTGGATGCAACGATGTCGTGGATTCCAGCGCAACGTAGGCAGATTGCTCCAGCGAGTGGTCAGCCCTCAAACCACCACCGGGCAACGCCCACTGGCCAAGAAAAGGCTGGCGCACGCGCCGGACCAGCGGTATCCACAAGGTGGATCCCGCACTGGTTCGAGCATGTTCCTGCGTTCCGTGGGAAGCTGGCCCCAAAGCGAGAATGACCACGGAAACGCCCACCTGCGGCGGCTGTTTGCGCCGTTCTGAGACATTGCCCATGATCATCGCGACCTCACCTCTCCGATCTTTTGTCGATTTGAATTGTTCCGGAATCACAGTGTAGCACTTATAGTCAACGTGACTATAAGTGCAGTGTTTCACCACACCGCTTGAATTTCAACCCACGTATGCCCTTCAACGAAAAAGGCCCCACGAAGGAGCCCTATGCGTCTTATGCGACGATGCCCTGAGCAATCAGCTCTCGGGCAACCTCACGATATTCCTTCGCGGTCTTATGGTTCGGCGCATAAATGGTGATAGGCGCGGCCGCAACCGTGGAATCCGGAAGTTTGATGGAACGTGAGATGACTGAATGGAAGACCTTGCCTTGGAATGCCTCATAAATACGCTGCAACACTTCATCACAATGCAAGGTATGCGTGAACATGGTGACGAGCACTCCGTACACTTCCAGACTCGGATTGATGCGGGATTGTACTTTTTCGATGGACTGCATCAACAAGGCCACGCCTCGCAGTGCGAAGAACTCAGCAGCCACGGGAATGATCACGCCATCGGCAGCGGTCAGCGCATTCACCGTAAGCAAACCCAGAGAAGGCTGGCAATCGACGATGATCACATCGTATTCATCCTTGACCTGACGCAACACACCAGCCAGCACCTGCTCGCGCCCAACTTCGGTGACCAACTGCACTTCAGCGGCGGACAGATCAATGTTGGCCGGCATGATATCGAGATTCTCGAAATCGGTATGTCGAATCACATCATGCACATCCATGCGAGGATTGAACAGTGCGGTGTACACCGTATCTTCCACGGTATTGGCGTTGATGCCCAACCCCACCGTGGCCGCACCCTGCGGGTCGAAATCGACGATAAGCACGCGACGCCCATACTGGCTCAATGCACCAGCGATATTGATGGAACTGGTGGTCTTGCCGACGCCACCTTTCTGGTTGCACATGGCGATGATCCTCGCCGGACCGTGCGTCTGCAGCGGCTCCGGAGCGGGAAACGTCTCATAATCACGTCCAAGCAAATCCGTAGGCATACCGTTTACCTTACCAACATCCTTGTGTCAATTTTCACTGTAATCCATGCTAGTCCATTGTCACCGTTCAAAACGGCAGCAACACCATCATCTGGCGCGCGGATGAGACATCAGATATGTCTCAATCAGGTTTTCAGGACTGATATGCGTGTAAATCTGTGTGGTGGTAACGCTTGCATGACCAAGCAGCTCCTGCACGGTACGCACATCGGCACCGCCCTGAATAAGGTGCGTGGCGAAAGAGTGCCGCAAGGTGTGAGGATGCAGCGGCTTATCGATGTGCGCACGCTCCCCCGCTCCCCTGATGATTTCCCAAACCGACTGTCGCGACAATCTTTTTCCTCGTTTATTCAGAAATAGGGCACGCCGTTCCACGGGACCTTTCGATTTGGATTCCAGCTTAGGACGCCCCGCATGCAAATACCGGATGATCGCTTCGCACGCATAGCTGCCGACGGGAACCAGCCGCTGCTTAGAGCCTTTGCCCATAAGTCTTGCGATTCTGCCGTCCACATCGACATCATCGAGATTCGCACCGCACGCCTCCGACACGCGGGCACCGGTCGCATACATGAATTCAAGCAATGCCTTGTCACGCAACATCACCGGATCATCGGGAAACTCCGACACGACACCATCATGCTCTCTGTTTTGAGAAACGGGGATAGAGTCCAGCAGTCTAGCCACCTCATCAACGGTCAGCACATCGGGAAGCGTGCTCACGCCCTTAGGGGCCTTTACCTGCGCGGACACATCATCGACAACAATATGTTCGTTCACTGCGAAACGATGAAGCGCATGAATGCTGGCCAACCGGCGTGCCTTGCTTCGAGATGACTCTCCCGACTCGTCAAGGAAGACGATATAACGTTCCACATCCTGTGTCGTCACGGCCGCGATACCGCCAACGCCTTGGTCGGCAAGCCACTGACGATACTTCTTCAAATCGGCGCCATACGCCGACACCGTCGCCTTCGACAGTCCTCGTTCAACGTCGATATGAGCGAGGAATTGCCGAATTGTCCGTTCGAAATCGTCCATCACCCTCCTTCCAGCAGATCCCATCCGGCTCATCGTATACCACTGAGCGGTCCCTTACCATAAGTCAAACGAGCCCTGCCATGCAACGCAGGAACCCCCGCCCATTGCTGGAGCGAGGGTTCCTGTCAATCACGCTGAATCAGCGAAGAAGCTCAGGCTTCCTTCGGAGCATTCACATCAGCCGGAAGAGCGGCCTTGGCCTGCTCGACGATGGCCTTGAAGGTCTCCGGATCAGAGATGGCCAGCTCGGCGAGAGCGCGACGGTCCAGTTCGATGCCAGCGAGGTGCAGGCCCTGGATGAAGCGGTTGTAGGTGATGCCCTCAGCGCGGACAGCAGCATTGATGCGCTGGATCCACAGCTTGCGGAAGTCGCCCTTGCGAGCCTTACGATCGCGGAAGTTGTAAGTAAAGGAGTGAAGCAGCTGCTCCTTGGCCTTACGGTACAGACGGGAGCGCTGGCCGCGGTAGCCGGAAGCCCTCTCGAGAACGACGCGACGCTTCTTGTGGGCGTTTACTGCGCGCTTGACACGTGCCATATTTGATTCCTCAGCTTTCTATTAAGTCTTCTTATTCGCTCTCGCTATACTCAGCGACCGAGCAGCTTCTTCATGTTCTTGCTCTGGGAAGTAGCCAGAACGCCGTCGGCCTTCAGTGCGCGACGCTTACGAGCGGACTTGTGCTCGAGGTTGTGGCGCATCGCGGAGCCAGCGTGCATCAGCTTGCCGGAACCAGTCACGCGGACGCGCTTGGAAGCGGCGGAATTAGTTTTCATCTTCGGCATTGCTGCCCTCCTTGTTTATTACTTCGTTTCGGAAGTCTTCGGTTTGTCGGATGCCACTGCAGCCTTGGCTTCGGCCGCCGCCTGAGCTTGGGCTTCCTGCTTGGCCGCCAGACGTGCAGCCTGACGGGCCTGACGCTCGGCACGGGACTGATCACCACGACGACGCTGCTCGGACTGGGTGTGAACCTTCTTGCCCTTCGGTGCGAGCGTCATGATGATATTGCGGCCTTCCTGCTTCGGAGCGAATTCGACGGTGCCGTATTCCTCCACTTCGCTGGCGAGACGCTGCAAGAGCTCGACGCCACCGATCGGACGGGACTGCTCGCGACCGCGCAGCATGATGGTGACCTTGACCTTGTCTCCACCGTTCAGGAAGCGCACAACATGGCCCTTCTTGACTTCGAAGTCATGGTCGTCGATCTTTAGACGGAAGCGAATTTCCTTGATTTCCGCAGTGCTCTGGTTACGACGAGCCTCACGAGCCTTGATCTTCTCGTTGTACTTGTACTTGCCGTAATCGATGAGCTTGGCAACCGGAGGCTTCGCGTTGGGCGCCACCTCGACGAGATCGAGGTTCGCTTCCTTTGCCAGGTTCAGTGCGACGGAAGTCGCGATGACTCCCACCTGTTCGCCGTTCGGGCCGATCAGACGCACCTGGGAGACGCGAATCTCGTCGTTAATGCGTGGTTCGTCGCTGATGATGACTCCAATCCTCATGTTCCATTCGACGGAATGCTCCCAGATCGGCAGTTTTCAAAGTCTCGCATGTTCACGGCAAGCCAAAACACCCAATTCGAGGGCGCAACAAAGAGCCATACCACAGCTCTTCCACTGCCGTTTCATACGGCACCAGAGGCTTATGCCTGAACCCGAGGCCCTGAAAGGCTTCCAGGTGGAGATATCCCGCTTTCTTGATTTCTCAAGCCTTGTAGATAATACCACACACCGCGACCACAGCGTGTCGCATAATGAAACCTTCTGAAACATCTTCTTTAATCATTCCAACGCCATATTACACTGACCCCATATGACAGATAATTCCAACACATGCGTGATTTTCGCGGCTGGCGAATACTACAGCGATACCCCCATCGTTCCGTCTGGAGCATTCATTATCGCGGCGGACGGAGGGCTTGACCATGCACGCGCACTTGATATGTCGCCTGACGTGGTGGTGGGCGATTTCGATTCGCTTACTGGAGAACGTCCGACACAGGGTGAACACACCATTGCCCTACCTCCAGAAAAAGACGATCCAGACCTTCTGTCGGCACTAAAAATCGGCTGGTCACACCATGCGCGGCTTTTCCATATATATGGCGCGCTCGGCGGACGAATCGATCACACCATATCCAATATCCAACTGATGGCATTGCTGGCTCAGCATGGTGCAGTAGGTTTTCTGCACGGGAACGGCTCCATTGTGACCGCGATTTGCGATGGAGCACTCGATTTCGGCGAGAACAACGTCGAACCAGGACGTATGGTTTCCGTATTCTCCCATTCCGACACCTCTCTTGGCGTGAGCGAACGTGGACTGAAATACGAGGTAGATGACATGACGATGACCAGCACACGTGTCAACGGCGTCAGTAACGAATTCCTCAACGGAGCCGCCGCCCATATCGGCGTCGAACATGGCACCTTGGTGGTGACTTTCCCTTCGGAAGCCCCACTACCAGCAGTCTCTTGGCACCACACATTTGAGGGTGACCTCGGATCGTTGGACACCAAAGTATCTTCAGCGCTTGCCAAGCACGAACGCCAATCCCGCTAATCGCAAAGCGAAGAAAATCACCTTTCGTCTATCACGTTTATCTCGAAAAGATGATGTGAGCGTTCACGGAAAAACACGACGTTTTCTGAAACACACGCGCGAGTGCGTTGCCTTAAGTACAGGTGACGCACTAAAGTGGGTGACGTTGGTAAACAATGGCTTCTGTGTGCCCAGCACACGCGTGGCCTACCCTAAAGGGAGAATTACATGACAGTTAAGATTGGTATTAACGGCTTTGGTCGTATCGGTCGTCTGGCTTTCCGCCGCATCTTCGAGCTGCAGGCTCGTGGCGGCCAGGCCGGTGACATTGAGGTCGCTGCAATCAACGATCTGACCACCCCGTCCATGCTGGCCTACCTGCTGAAGTACGACAGCACCCACGGCACCTTCCGTCATGACGATGGCACCCCGGTTGAGGTCACCTCCACCGAAGATTCCATCGTGGTCGACGGCAAGGAATACAAGGTTTACGCCGAGAAGGATGCCAACAACATCCCGTGGGTCAAGAACGATGGCGTTGAGTTCGTGCTCGAGTGCACCGGCTTCTACACCTCCGCTGAGAAGTCCCAGGCTCACATCAACGCTGGCGCCAAGAAGGTCCTGATCTCCGCTCCGGCCAAGGACGAGACCACCCCGACCGTCGTCTTCGGCGTGAACCACGAGATCCTGAAGGCTTCCGACGTGATCGTGTCCGCCGGCTCCTGCACCACCAACTCCATGGCCGCCATGGTCAAGCTGCTGGACGAGAACTGGGGCATCAAGGCTGGCTTCATGACCACCATCCACGCCTATACCGGCACCCAGATGATCCTCGACGGCCCGCGCTTCCCGAAGGCTCGCAACAACCGTGCCGCCGCAATCAACACCATTCCTCACTCCACCGGCGCTGCCAAGGCTATCGGCAAGGTCGTTCCGTCCGTGAACGGCAAGCTGCAGGGCCACGCCCAGCGTATCCAGGTTCCGGATGGCTCCGTCACCGAGCTGACCACCGTCCTGAACAAGGAAGTCACCGCTGACGAGATCAACGCCGCATTCAAGGCTGCCTTCTCCTCCACCGACTTCTACGGCTACAACGAGGATGGCATCGTGTCTTCCGACATCATCGGAGACACCCACGGTGGCGTGTTCGATCCGACCCAGACCGACGTCAACACCGTTGACGGCGTGACCATGGCTCGTACCGTTTCTTGGTACGACAACGAGTACGGCTTCACCTGCAACATGGTGCGCACCCTGCTGTACTTCGCTGAGATCTCCGAGTGAACCATGGCGGAGCAATCCGCACAGTTCACTAAGTAGAACTTGGTACAAGGGCTTTCGTCTCACGGCGAAAGCCCTTTTGCTAACCGACACAAATACGTTTTAGAGTGAATCGATATGGGCAAGAAAAAGCATGAGAAGGGCGCCGGCTCCACGCCGGCAACAGTGCAACTCGAACAAGCGGGAATCCCATTCAAAACATACGAATACGCACATTCGAACGACCATATGGATGACGGTTATGGGGTTGAGGCCGCCACCAAACTGGGCTTCGATGAACATCAGGTATTCAAAACGCTTATGGCCGACACCGGCTCCGAACGTGTGGTGGGCGTGGTTCCAGTAAGCGGGCACATGGATCTGAAGGCGCTGGCCGCAGCAGTCGGAGCCAAGAAAGCCGCTATGGCCGATCCAAAAGTCGCCATGCGCGAATCCGGGTATGTGGTGGGAGGCATCTCACCACTCGGTCAACGTACGCATCACAAAACCGTGCTCGACGAAAGCGCGCTGCAATATGGCGAAATACTACTGTCGGGAGGTAAACGCGGCTTTTCGATCGGCATCAATCCCAATGATCTGCTCAAGGTGCTTGACGGCATAGCCGCACCTATCGGCACCTGGTAATCACCGGTAATAGAAGCCGGTCAGCAGGCTGGTTTCTTACGAAGCTCACTGGGGAGCACGAAATGCATGTTCTCCTTAATGGTTTCGATGGTGGTCACATCATCGAAACCACGCTGTTCCAGCGCTTCGATAACGCCTGACACCAATTCGTCAGGCACGGATGCTCCCGACGAAATCCCCACGGATTCAACGCCTTCAAACCACGCAGGATCAAGCTCGGACGCATCATCCACGCGGTAGGCCTTTCCGTGAGGACCATTCGGCACGCCATCGAAACGCGTGTTCAGCCCCTCCTGCGCAACCTCCATCAGACGAACGGAATTCGACGAATTCGCCGAACCAACGATCACCACGCAATCAGACTGCTCGGCAACCAACTTGACCGCGGCCTGCCGATTCGATGTGGCATAGCAGATATCGGAATTCGGAGGCATCTCAAGCCAGGGGAAACGCTCTTTCAACGCAGCGATCGTGCCCGCCGTCTCATCCACACTCAATGTGGTCTGCGAAAGCAGCACCAATTTCGCATCCGAAGAAAACTCGAGCGAATCGACATCCGATTCATGTTCGATGAGGTGCACATGTTCCGGGGATTCACCGACCACGCCAACGGCTTCATCATGGCCGTTGTGTCCGATGTAGATGATCTCGTACCCTTCTTTGACGAAACGCAACACTTCACGGTGCACTTTGCTCACCAAAGGGCATGTAGCATCAACGATATGCATGCCCCGAGCTGAAGCTTCAGCCTTCACCTCAGGAGACACGCCGTGCGCAGAAAAGACAATCGGAATTCCCGCGGAAGCCGCGGCATCGGGAACCTCATCCAATTCCTGTACGAACACCGCACCCTGAGCCGACAATTCCTCAACGACATGCTTGTTGTGCACAATCTGACGGCGTACATACACCGGCGGCAGACCATCATTGCGAGACGTATTGGCAGCTTTGAGAATCGTCTGCACAGTCAGAATCGCCCTGTCAACGCCCGCGCAAAAGCCACGTGGATCCGCCAGTACGATACGCTTGGTCATGATGGCCGCCTTTCGTCACTTCGTGAAAACCTCATCAATACTAAAGCATGGGCGGCACGCCGGAGAAACGGCATCGCCATACGGCATAAAACAGGTAGACTGTGGTGTTAGCGGTAACGCTACCGTTACCGGAACATATCCAACGGCACTATGGAGTGACTATGACCTGCATCAATCTGCCTGCCCGCACCGGACAGCAATTCTCCATCTCCCATGGCGACTATGAAGCCGTCATCACCGAACTCGGCGCAACGATGCGCAAGCTGACCTATAAGGGCGAAGATCTGACGGTCGCCCTTGGTCCGGACGATCTGGTGACCTGCTGCCACGGCCAGATCCTCATTCCGTTCCCGAATCGCATCGAGGGTGGCGAGTACACGTTCGAAGGCAAGACCTATTCGCTGCCGATCGATGAGCATGACCGCAACACCGCCATTCACGGCTACGGATACCGCTCGTTCTGGAAGCTGATTTCGCTTGCCGAAGACGCAGTGACCCTCGCCTGGCGTTCCCCCAACATGGTCGGCTACCCGTTTGATCTATATGTCACCGCCACGTACAGCCTCGCCGACGACGGCATGCATCTGACCGTCAGCGCCTACAATAACGGCGACACGAGCGCGCCGTGGGCTTTGGCCATTCACCCGTGGCTTGCCAACAGCCTCAACGGCTATGGCGACGAAATCGACGAGCACAACGCCAAGTGCAGCCTTACGCTACCGGCTCGCACGCATGTCACCGTAGATGAAAACCTCATTCCGACCGGCACCGAGCCGGTTGACGGCACCAAATACGACCTGCGCGAAGACACCCTACTTACCGAGCAGCCGTTCGACGATGCATGGACCGATCTGGAGCATGCCGAAGACGGTTCCGTCACGGCAGTGTTCACCCGCGCCGATGGCAAGAAGGTCCGTGTTGGCGGCGATGAAACCATCACTTCGTTCCAGGTGTGCACCGGTACCAAGTTCCCCGCATTCCAGCATCCTGCCGGCGTTGCCGTGGAGCCACAGACCGCCTACGCCAACGCGTTCAACACAGGCAACGAGCTGATCGTGATCAAGCCGGGCGAAACCACCAGCACCTCGCTGTTCCTCGGTATGGCCGAGTAAACATGCGAGTGAGCGTGATCGAGTGATCCAGTCGGTTAAACCGGCTGATTCCGGTCATATAAAAACCCGACGGATAAGTCTAAGTGGCCACCTATCGAACACCGGATTTGGCAAACGTCTCGCTCGTGTGCGATAATCCCGAAGGCTTATTAATCGTAAGTAAAGGAGTCCAATCATGGGCATGCGCGGACGTAAGCGTAAGGATCGTCGTAAGAAGGCCGCCAATCACGGCAAGCGTCCAAACGCCTGATCCCTGCCAGCGTGAATAACGCTACAGAGCATCGAAAACCCCGCTGAATCGTTATGATCGGCGGGGTTTTCTCATACTCTCATCGGCTTGCTCACCGCTCTCCACAACAATGGTCGAGCGTTGCCTCAAGGCGGTCGATAAGACTCTGCGGGGCATGCTGCGGACGCAAATACGCACGCATGGCCGCGATCAATGCCCGTTCACGCTCGTCGCAGCAACGTTCGGGGTCGAAACAATCACCGGAGGTGCTAACGCGCACGCTGGTATGCGTCACCTGTGTCACAGTGCCGTCCTCGCTGGCGGCGACAGTGGTGATATGCCGTTCGATCGATTCACTCATGCTCTGCCCTTCCCTGCCGTGGCATAGCCACGTTCCTTCGCATAGTTGGCAAGTTCTCGTTTCAACTGCGTACGCGCGCGATTGAGACGGCTCATCACCGTACCGATTTTCACGCCCTGTTCGTCAGCTACCTGCTGGTATGATTTGCCGTCGATAGCAGCATCGATGAACACCTGACGGCGTTCCGGCGAAAGCTTGGCGAGCGCCGCCATGATTTCTTCAGGCGCGTAAGCGTCCAAATATTCCTGTTCCGCCGATTTAAGCTCTTCCGGTGAATGCTCGGAAGCCGAATAGATGTCCCAATCGTCGTATTCGCCGGTGGAATCGTTGGCTCGCTGCGGTCTGCGCTTGGCTTTGGCGTATTGGTTGAAGTAGGCGTTGCGCTCGATGGTCGTCATCCATGCGGCGAAATTCGTTCCCTCCTGAAAGGAGTCGAACGCCTTGAACCCCCGTTCGAAAGTATCCTGCACCAAATCTTGGGCGTCGTCGGGATCGTTGGTCAGCTTCATCGCCTGCCGGTACAGCGCATCAACCACAGGCATGGCAAGTTTTTCAAAACGCGCCCTTCTGCTTGCCATGGTTTCCGTTCGTACTTCAGTCACAGCTTCATTGTAATCACATCGACTTCCACATGCCATGCACATGGCTGAAGGTAGAATGGCTGTTCGGTATCCGAAGAACAGGGAGAACACGAAATATGGCTTTGACTCTGGCATCAGCAGCACGTCTGCTCAGTGAGTATGGATTGCTGCGCGAAATCATCCAAGGAGACGACTGGACGCTTGACGCGCAGGCCGTCAACGGATTCGACAAGCCATTCGGTTCAATCACCTACGACACCAGGCAGGTCGTATCTAACACGCTCCTATGCTGCAAAGGCCGTTTCAAAGCGGAATATCTCGATGGCATCGATGATCGCGGTCTTGCCGCATACGTTGCGGAAAACGATTTCTCCGCGACGACGAAAGCTCCGGGACTCATCGTGAATGACGCGCGCAAAGCTATGAGTCTGCTGTCCGCGGCATTCTATGGGTACCCGCAGGACCAACTGAAAGTCGTCGGCATTACCGGAACCAAGGGAAAAACCACTACCGCCTACCTCACGCAAGCCATGCTCAACGGCTGCTCCGGCGGCAAATGCGCATTGTTCTCCTCCGTCGACAATTGCCTTGACGGACATACCTATGCCGAGTCCGATTTGACCACCCCGGAGTCCATGGATGCGTTCCGTATGATGCGCGAAGCCGCTGATAACGGCATGGAATACCTAGTTATGGAGGTTTCGTCGCAGGCGTACAAAGTCGATCGTGTTTTCGGACTTACTTTCGACGTCGCCGCATTCCTCAATATCAGCCCGGACCATATCAGCCCCATCGAGCATCCGACATTCGAGGATTACTTCCACTGCAAACGTCAGATCGTAAAGAATTGTCGTTCCTTGGTTCTCGGCACGGCATGCGCACACGCCGATCTTATTCGTCAGGATGCTGCAATCGCCGATATTCCCATCACCGCGTTCGCTCTTGGCGAAGCATCGGCCGCGGATGTGACCGCATGGCCGGAATCCGCCGACCATAGCCGATTCGCCATTGCGGTGGAAGGCGAACAGATTGGATCGCTCAGCTTGCAATTGGATGGCGATTTCAATTATGCGAATGCCGCCGCAGCCATTGCCATTGCGCATGCCGTTGGATTCGATTTCCATGAAACCACCGCGAAGGAAACGCTGCACAATATGGAACCGGTACGTATCGCCGGTCGTATGGAGCATTTCCACGATACGAAGTCGAATACCATCGCCATCGTCGATTATGCGCACAATTATGCTTCCGTAACGGCGTTGCTCGACTATGTCGACCAACGCTACGGCAAGGACGATCCTGAAGTCACGCTGGTCACTGGATCCGCAGGCAATAAAGCGTACGATCGCAGATCGGAAATCGTCAGGGCCGCGCAGAATCGCATCAACCATCTGATTCTCACCTTCGAAGACACGGATGACGAGCCTGTGGAACACATCTGCCAAGACATGCTCGGCAGTGTCACCAATCCCGATCTGGATGCGAGGATCATTCTCGACCGTACGGAAGCAGTGGAATCGACCGTAGTAATCGATCGCAAGGATCCCGACCGCCTCCATATCATCCTTATCATCGGCAAAGGCAACGAGCGCTGGTTCAAAGACCACGGCAAGCATATTCCCTTCGAAGGCGACGACCATATTGTGAAACGTATTTTTGGACTTGCCTGACCTGCAGCAACAGCCAACCATCATCGAGTAATCACCAACCATAAGGAACAATCCAACAATCATGATCACTCTTGAATTCACCGACGCAGCCACCATGGAACAGCAGGCTGTGCAGGCGGGTCTTACCCTGCCCATCGAACAGACCGCGGTATGGGCCAAATACCAGAACACCATTGACGGACGTACGCCGTGGGGTGCGTATGTGGTGAAGCAGGACGGCGCTCCAATCGCATTCATCGCACTCATCGATTACGAAACCCATGGCTACCACTATTTGAGGTCCGTTCATGGTCCGGCTTGGCTTGACAAGCCTTCCGCGCAGCTGGAAGCACAGGTTCGTGACCTGCTTGTTGAGGACGTACGCAAACGCGATAAAAACGTTGTGTTCCTGCGTATCGACTTGTGGAATTTCGAGGGCTCGTTCCCGGTGCTTTCCACCGTTCCTTACAACGAGACCGTGTATGTGGACATCACCGGTGGCGATGAGGCGATTCTTACACGCATGAAGAAGCGTGGCCGCCGCGACGTGCGTAAGGCGTTGAGGGAGAGCCCCGCCGTTTGCGCCGATGAGACCGCGCAGGCGATGGCTGATTTTTCCGAATACTACGAGGTCATGGTTGATACCGCCAACCGTGACGGATTCTCCCCCGCTCCGATGAGCGACTATGTCGATATGATCAGCAATCTTGGTCCTGATCATGCGCGCGTATTCGCGGCACGTATCGACGGCAAGGTTGTGGCATGGTCCATCGTTACCATCAACGGCGATCACGCGGTCTATTACTATGCTTGCATGCGTACGGAAATCATGCGCCAGCATGTTCCCGACAAGCTGATTTACGTTATATGCTGCACGCTTGGCGAGCAAGGTTGCACAGTGCTTGATTTGATGGGCATCGGCAACGATTTCGCGCCTTCATTGAAGAGTCTGAACGGATTCAAGACGAAATTCTCCGAAAGCATCGCACAGATTTCCGCAGGTCGTGACATTCCGGTCAAGAAGGCATTCTATCGTTCGCTCACGCTGCTGCAGTCGCTGCGTCGCAAACTGCGCAAGTAATAATCGCGCCCCACGACGGATAGCGCGAAATATCGTACGAAGGAGGATGCAGCGAATCGATATCGCCGCATCCTCCTTCGTATTGCATCACAGATCGTTGGATCGATGGATCGTCGACAACAACCGACGCTCCATCATCGCCATGCATATATGCGATTACCGCACATCTTCAGAAGATGCAGCATCCGCATGCTCAACTTCGGAAGCATCAGCATCTTCATCTTCAGCAAGATCCGGACCGACACTGCCGAAATCGTTGATATCGAAATCAGGATTGGCGTCGGATTCGAAATCGAGATCCGCCTCGTCCTGATCCTTACGCGGTTCCGGCTCAACAGCCTCCTGGAAGACACGTTCCGACTTCGGCTTCTTCAAATCGGGATTGACCTTCTCTTCCAGCATGAGACGCGCATCGCCAGCCGTAGTGAAGCTACCGCAAATCAGCACACCGTGACCATAGCCAACACCAAGCTCATCATCGGCGTCAACCATATTAACAGCCTCCTGAATGGCATCCGGCAGTTCAGGAACACACGTAACCCTTTCCGCACCAAACACGCGTTCAGCAACCGTTTTCAGGTCTTCCGCGGGCATCACACGATCACGCCACGAGTTTTCAGTGACAACCACATGGCTCAGCAATGGTTCGAGCACGCCCAAATACTCTTCGACCTGCTTGTCTCCCATCATGGCGATCACGCCGACGAGTTGCTGGAAATCGTAATTTTCCTCAATCGCGGCACGCAACGATTCTGCCGCATTCACATTATGCCCGCCATCCAGAATGATCGTTGGCGATGTGCGAATCTGCTCGATGCGGCCTGGAATCCTCACCGTGCTCAACGCCTCAGCCACAAGATCACCGTCAAGCGCACCGTTGACGGGAATCACCACTTCCGCCGCGCACAGGGCCGCGAGCGCATTATGGGCCTGATGTTCGCCGAATTTGGCGATCGGCACTTCCGCGTACGTGCCATTCGGCGTACGCAGGGTCGCAACCTGACCGCCGACTGCCGGAATGCGGGTCACAACTTCCGCTTCGATGCCATCCCTCACCAGATTGGCATGGTTCTGCCTCGCCGCTTCCTCGATAATCGGCATGACGGCCTCTTCATGCGGTTGACGCCCGATGACCGCGGTGCAGCCCGGCTTGATAATGCCGACTTTTTCGGATGCGATCTGTTCCACGGTATTGCCAAGCCATGCCATATGATCCATGTCGATCGGTCCGATAATGGCCGCATCGGCATCGAGCACGTTGGTGGCATCCCAGCGGCCGCCCATACCGACCTCCACGATGGCCACATCGACCGGAGCGTCGGCGAACTTCCAGATGGCCATGGCGGTGAGCACTTCGAAGAAGCTCATTTTTGGCTTGTCGAGTTCTTCCATCTTCATGTCGACCATGGCTACAAGGTCTTTGATTTGATCCCAGGTATCAACGAAATCGTCGTCGGAAAGCTGCTGGCCGTCGATGGCGATGCGCTCGTTGACATGTTCAAGATGCGGTGACGTGTATAAACCGGTTCGCATGCCGTAGGCACGGCAGATCGCCTCGGCCATGCGCGCGGTAGATCCTTTGCCGTTGGTTCCGGTGATGTGAATCACACGGAACGACTGCTCGGGATGTCCCATGATGTCGAGGATCATCTTCATGCGTTGCAGGTCAAGATTGGTGGTATTGCGCTCTGATGGGCGGCTCATGATGTCGCGTTCGACGTCGATCATGCTTTCATTGTTGCGATTCGGATGTTCGAATGACATATTCTTTCGGATTCCTCCCCTACCTTGGGATTGCTCACTCAATCTCCCTTATTCTATGTGCTTGCATGAACGTTGCGCGGCGCAAAAAGTTATAGGATGGTTTGCGGTAATTGCGTAAGCATGGACAACCATATTCAGGAGATGTGATGAACGAAGTCATTACCGATAAAGACAAGGAGTATGAAGCCATGGAGCAGTCCAGCGCTCCCGGCCCTGATCAGGCGATGAGCGACCGTGTGAACAATCGTTCGCTGCGCCCGCGTTCCGAGGCGTTCAAGGAGTTCATGACCACCGGTTGGGATGATAATGAGCCGGCTATTGAACCGTTGGAATCTTCCCATTACATTCAGGCTCGTCTTGACACGCTGGGTAAGGCTTTTCCCGGAGAGCGTATTGTGATCCCGGCCGGTCAGCCGAAGGTGCGCAACAACGACTGCGATTATGCGTTCCGTCCGGATACGACGTTTTCGTATTACACCGGTTTGGGTGAAGACTACGAAGCCGGTGCAGTGCTGGTGTTGAATCCGGTTGATCCTGATTCTCCGGAGGCTGCGGCCGGCAAGACGCATGTGCCGGAATTGTTTGTGGCTCCGCGTGCGAACCATTACACGCAGGACTTTTTCATGAATGCCCATTATGGCGAATATTGGGTTGGACCTCGTGCCGGCTTGCAGGAGATGACTGCAATGACCGGTATTGAGACCAATGACATTGCGCAGTTGGCTGACGCACTGAGCAAGGATGTCGGTTCTGAAGCTGGTGCCGTGCGTGTGCGTGTGATTCGCGAGGCTGATCCGCAGATCACCGAAATGGTGGAGGATATTCGCGAGGCGAACGGTTTCGCCGATCCGGATGGCAATACGCATGCCGATGACAAGCTTCATGAGTTTGCCGCCGAGGCTCGCATGTGCAAGGACGAATATGAGATTCGTGAAATGCGCAAGGCCGTTGCCGCAACCAAGCATGGTTTCGACAATATTCTGCGCAAGCTGCCGTCGTCGCTCGACAAGCCTCGTTCGGAACGTATGCTGGAAGGCGCGTTCAATGCCATTTCCCGTGAGGAAGGCAATGAGGTCGGCTACGATACGATCATCGCTTCCGGCGCTCATGCGCCGATTCTGCATTGGATGCGTAACACCGGTACCGTGGAGTCCGGCGATCTGCTGCTGATTGATGCCGGCGTGGAAGTCAATAGCTTGTATACGGCCGATATCACGCGCACGTTCCCGACCAACGGGAAGTTCACTGATTTCCAGAAAAAGCTGTATCAGGCGGTTTTGGACTCCCAGCAGGCTGGTTTTGAAGCTGCCAAGCCGGGTGCCACGTATTCCGACATTCATCATGCGTGCATGCGTGTGATCGCCGAGCGTCTGCATGATTGGGGCATTCTTCCGGTCGATGTCGAGGAGTCGCTTTCTCCGGAAGGACAGCAGCATCGCCGTTGGCTCGCTTGTGGTGTGGCCCATCATCTTGGTTTGGATGTGCATGATTGCGCTCAGGCACGTTATGAGTCGTATCAGGGTGCTGCGATTCGTCCTGGCATGATTTTCACGATTGAGCCGGGTCTGTATTTCCGTGAGGATGATCTGTTGATTCCGCCGGAGTATCGCGGCATCGGCATTCGCGTTGAGGATGATGTACTGATGACTGAGGATGGTCCGGAATGGATTTCCGCCGGCATTCCAAAGCAGATCGATGAGGTCGAAGAGTGGATGGCCAGCATGGCTGCCGAAGGTGCAAAGGCCTGATATGCCAACGCCTGAATTCATTCTCGAGTTACGCAAGAAAGTCGGTCACGATCTCCTGTGGCTGATGGGCGTCTCCGGCTATGTTGAAGACGAGCAAGGTCGTGTGCTGCTTGGCAGGCGTTCCGATACCGGCGAGTGGGCCATGGTGTATGGCATTAATGAGCCTGGCGAGGAACCTGCCGACACGGTGGCGCGTGAGGTCAAGGAAGAGACTGGCGTGGATGTTATCGTCACCGATTTGGTGTCGGTGAAGTCTTCCCGCAAGGTGCTTACGTATGCGAACGGCGACAACACCATGTATATGGATCACCTGTTCGTGTGCAAGCCCGATCCGAATGGTAATGCCGAACCGTTCGTAGGTGACGAGGAAAGCCTCAACGTGGGTTGGTTCTCCCCTGATGACCTGCCTCAGCCCCTGGCCGACACCACAGTGGAACGCATGGGCTACGTGCGTGAGTACCTCAAGAACAAGGCGAACGGCGACGCACACGCGCAATTCTCCTTCAACGGTGCGATTCGCTGAATACAGTCACAATTGAATATATAAACTAGGAGCTGGTGTGACGATCATGAACCGTCACACCAGCTCTTGTGTATGTCAGGAAGCCACGAAACTCACTTCGGAATCAAATTCCTTTGGCGAGCAACTCGTGCAGCTGGGCGCGATGTTTTCGCTGTTCACGCGGATCAGGCACCGGCAGCGATGCCAACAACTTCTGCGTGTAGGGATTCTGCGGGTTATTCATAACCTGATCGGCATCACCATGTTCCACAATCTCGCCCTTATGCATCACCATAATGCGATCGGCCAGCATATCGACCACGGCAAGATCATGGGTGATGAACAAGCATGCGAAACCTATTTCCGCCTGCAGTTTCTTGAACAGCTCCAACACCTTCGCCTGTACCGACACATCCAATGCAGAAGTCGGCTCGTCGGCGATCAGCAGGCTCGGCTTAAGCGCCAGCGCTCGTGCCAAGGAGGCACGCTGACGCTGACCGCCGGAAAGCTCATGCGGGAACCGGTTCATATATGCACGCGGCAACTGCACCATTTCGAGCAGATCTCCCACATAGTCGCTCGCTTCCGACACAGACGAGTACTTTTTATGCACGATCAGCGGTTCTGCCACATTCTCCGCGATGGTCATCAGCGGATTGAATGAACTACCCGGATCTTGGAACACAAAACCAATATCAGCACGCTTGGGTTTGAATTGACGTTCCTTGACACCGTTCATTTCCACACCCAACACGTTCAGGGAGCCGCCGGACACTTTCTGCAAACCCGCGATGGCACGACCGGTAGTAGATTTGCCGGAACCGGATTCGCCGACCAATCCCAGCACTTCGGAACGGTGAATAGTGAAATCAATACCATTGACCGCCTTGAAATCAGGCTGCGTCAAATGCCCAGGATAGGTGATAGTCAGTCCCTTGGCCTCGACGGCAATGGGTTGGTCATGCCAATCCTTGCTGCGTTCAATCACCTTGCCCTGCTCATCACGAACGACCAGTTTCTGCCCGATACGCGGCACGGCCGCGAGCAACCGCTTGGTGTAATCGTCTTTCGGCGAGTAGAAGATCTGTTCGACGCTTCCCTGCTCGACCACATGACCTCGATACATGACCACCACTTCATCGGCGATATCGGCGATCACACCCATATTATGGGTGATAATCAGCACGGAAGCGCCGAATTCGTCGCGGGCAAGACGCAACAAGTCAAGAATTTCTGCCTGCACGGTCACGTCGAGTGCGGTAGTCGGTTCGTCAGCCAGAATCAGACCTGGATTGAGCACCAACGCCATGGCGATGACGATACGTTGTTTTTGGCCGCCCGAGAACTGATGCGGATAGTAGTCAATTCGAGTTTCGGCATCAGGAATGCCTACTTTTTTGAGGATATCCACGGACTTGGCACGAAGCTCCTTCTTGTCTTTCATGCCGTGAGCGCGAAGTCCCTCTTCGATTTGCCATCCGATGGTATACACCGGATTAAGTACCGAATTAGGTTCCTGGAACACCATGGCCGCTTCTGATCCTCGCATACGGCGCAGATCTTCTCCGGAAAGAGACAGTACGTCAAGCTGCTCATTGCCTTCACGGTTCGACAGATAAATCATGCCGGAAGTGGTTGTCGTCTCCGGCAACAGCTTGATAATCGAACGTGCGGTCACGGATTTTCCGGAACCTGATTCGCCAACCACACCCACCACGGTTTTGCGTGGGATGGTGAAGCTAATCTTGTCGATGGCTTTGATGGATCCTGCGTCGGTCATGAAGGAAACGCTCAGATCCTTGACTTGCGCAAGATTGGTTTGTTCGTCACTCATTGCGTCACTCTTCTTCCTTGGAGCCCCATTCGGAGGCGGTAAATGACGGGTCGCGATCCGTAACGGTCACTGGCTGATCGCTGGCTCCCATTGGATTCTTGGCGGCCGCGAGCTCGGCTATCACCTCGTTGCGAACGCCCGGCTTCTGGCTGGGATCAACCGAAGTATCTTCGATGGATCCAACCACCTCACCAGCGGATTTGCGTGCACGCAGACGCGGGTCGGCAAGGTCATTGAGGGATTCGCCCACCAAGGTGATACCCAGAACAATCAATACGATGGCGATACCTGGGAACACTGCGGTCCACCAAATGCCCGCGGTTACATCCGACACGGAACGATTCAGATCGTAACCCCATTCAGCGGCTGCGGTAGGTTCGATGCCGAATCCGAGGAAGCCCAATCCCGCAAGAGTCAGAATCGCTTCGGACGAGTTCAACGTCAGAATAACCGGTAACGTTCTGGTGGAGTTCTTAAGAAGGTGCTTGGTCATGATGCGCCATGTCGACGCGCCCACCACGCGAGCGGAATCAACGTAAGCGGATTCCTTGATTCGAATGACCTCGGATCGAATGGTACGGAAATACTGCGGAATATAGACCACGGTGATGGAGATACCCGAAGCGAGAATGCCACTCCACAGACCAGACTGACCGCCGGAAATCATAATGGCCATCAGAATCGCAAGCAGCAGCGAGGGGAAAGAGTAGATGGCGTCGGCGATCATGACAAGCACACGATCCACCCAACCACCGAAATATCCGGAAACCAAACCGAGCAATACACCCGCGAAAATAGAAAGCAGCACAGCGATCACAATCGCAATGACCGCGGTACGAGAGCCCCAAATCACACGGCTGAACACGTCATAACCACCTGCGGTGGTACCCCAAATATGCTCGGATGAGGGTGCTGCCTGGGCTGGGAATGAAACTCCATTGGCATCTTTGAGCTGCGCATAGCCGTACGGTGCAATTACGGGCGCGAACAAGGCCACGAGCAGGAAGAACGCCGTGAGCAACAGGCCGGTAATCAGCATGCCTTTCTGCCAGCCGACCGCTACGCGAAGCTCCTTGATGATCGGAATCTTGGCCCAGAACGGAGCTTTCCTGTTGACTTTGAGATCGTTCAGACGAGTGTCACCCGGGACGGTGACGTTATTTGCTGATGCAGTCATGTCAGTACCTCACTCTCGGATCCACCAACGCGGCGATAACGTCAACGATGAAGTTGACGACGGCCACGATGATGGCGATCAGAATCACAATGCCCTGCACAGCTACGAAGTCACGCGCTTTCAGATATTGGGACAACATGAATCCGAGTCCCTTCCATTCGAAGGTGGTTTCGGTAAGCACCGCGCCGGCGAGCATCAATGCGATCTGCATGCCCATAACGGTGATGATTGGAATAAGCGCCGGCCTCCATGCGTGCTTGCTGAGCAGACGTTTTTCGGCGACGCCACGCGAACGCGCAGCCTCGACATAGCCGGAATTGTAGGTGGAAATCACATTGGTGCGCACCAAACGAATAAACACGCCTGCGGTGAGCAATCCCAACGCCAGCGCAGGAAGCACGGCGTGACGCAACACGTCGGCCAGCACGCTCATATCACCCAACTGCAGTGCATCGATAATGTAGAAGCCGGTCGGAGAGACGAGTCGGGTGAACTGCATTTCCGAAGACAACGAGCATCGACCGGATGCCGGCAACACGTTCAGCCAGATGGCGAAAATGAGTTTCAGGACCAATCCCAAGAAGAACACGGGGGTGGCGTAGCACAGAATGGCAAAGGTTCGAATGCCTGCATCGGCAGCGTGATCGCGTCTGCACGCAGCTACACGACCTAAGCCGATACCTACGATCAAAGCAACAATGAGCGATAGGAGCGCCAACTCGAAAGTCGCTGATCCGTAATGAACAAGAATGCTGATAACCGGCTGATTATCAGTCAACGTAGTGCCGAGATCCCCATGGAGCAAACCCCCAAGGTAATCGATATATTGCACAATAAGAGGACGGTCGTAGCCGGCCGCATGAACACGCTTTTGCAACTCGTCAGGGGTAAGACGACCACCCAATGCCGCAGAAATAGGATCGCCTGTAGCTCGCATCACAAAAAACACGACGGTGACGAGAATGAAAACGGTTGGAATAATAAGCAGGAATCGAGTCAGGACGAAACGGAAAAATCCGCCTGACAAATGATTCTTTTTGGCTTGTTTCGGCTTCGCCTCCTGAGAGACGGCCGGAGCTGCTGTGTCTGACACGCGATGCTCCTTGATAAGAAGCCTGTACGGCTTTGATTTACAACAATATCGAATCACTGCGCCGTTTCAGGCAGATAATTCGGGAAATGGGGACCTCCGGCCATAGACCGGGGATCCCCAGTGGTTTTCTATGCAGGCTGCGGCAGGTCATGCCGCACATCCGCACACATCACGCCTTGGTGACAGATGCGAAACGGAAACGGAAGGAAGCGTCGAGCACAACACCCTTCACGTTGGCGCCGGTAACTGCAACCTGCGCACCCTGCAGCAGCGGGATGGTGGACAGGTCTTCGGTTTCAAGGGTCTGAATCTTCTTGAGCAGATCCTCACGGGCGCTTTCGTCGGTTTCACCAGCCTGCTCCATAATCAAATCGTTGATTTCGGAGTTGGAGTAAGCGTTGTTCACGAAGTTGCCGTCACGGAAGAACGGAGACAGATAGTTATCCGGGTCGGAGTAATCCGGGAACCAGCCGAGCTGGTAGACCGGGTAGGATCCATCAGAGTCCTCGGTAACAACACGGTCTTTGTTGTACTGGGTCCATTCGGTGGACTGCAGGTCGACCTTGAACAGACCACCCTCCTCGAGCTGAGCCTTGAGAGCCGCATACTCGTCGGCGGAAGAGGATCCATAGTGGTCCGGATTGTACTGCAGCTTGAGCTCAACCGGAGTGGAAACGCCTGCGTCCTCAAAAACCTTCTTGGCCTTGTCGGCGCTCGGCTTGCCGTTGCCGTCACCATACGCAGTCTTGAAGGTGTCTTCGTGACCAACTAAACCGTCCGGAATGTAGGAGTACATCGGGGTGTACGTGTCCTTATAGACCTTGGTCGCCAACTCCTCGCGGTCGATGAGGTTAGCGACGGCCTGACGCACAGCCTTGGCCTTGTCGGCATTCGGTTCATCGGACTTGGTGCCGTACGGCTGGATGTTGAAGTTGAAGACCAGGAAGCGTTCCTCACCGCCCGGACCCTTGACGACCTTGACCTTGGAGTCCTTGGACAGATCATCGATGTCGGTCGGAGTCAGAGAACGGTAGGCCACGTCGACCTGTCCCTGCTGCACGGCCATCTTCAGGTTGGAAGAATCGGCAAAGTACTTGACCTGAACAGTGCTGTTCTTGGCCGGGGTCAGACCCTGATAAGAGTCGTTCTTGGAGTAGCCTGCAACCTCATTGGCCTTGTAGGAGGTCAGAATGTACGGACCGGCGAAAGCCTTCTCCTTGATGATGGTGTCAGCATCAGTGAGCTTGTCGGCGGAGAAGACCTCTTCGTCGACAATTGGACCGGCCGGGCTGGAAAGCACCTGCTTGAGGGTCACATCGTTCTTGACTTTGGAATGGAACACCACAGTGGTGTCATCTGGCGTATCGATGGATTCGATGTTGGCCAGCAACGAACTCGGACCATTCTCATCGTTGATCGTGTTGACACGGTCGAAGGAGAACTTGACATCGGACGAAGTCAGGTCGTGACCATTGGCGAACTTCAGGCCAGACTTGATCTTAACGGTGAACTCAGTGCCGTCGTCACTCCAGGTACCGTCATCCGCAGCGATGTCCGGAGACAGTTCAGAGGTGTTGTAGTCCTGCGCATACAGGAACGGGAACACGTTGATTTGAACGGCATAGGAACCGTTGTCATAGGAGCCGGCAGGGTCAACGCTAGTAACCTTGTCCGTGGTGCCGACGGTAATGACATCCGCATCCCCCGATGCGGAACCGCTATCCTTTACGCCGCCGCATGCCGCGAGCGAGGCCAGTGCGGCAATCGAAACAGCCGCAGCCATAATCTTCTTGTGATTCACTATGGAATCCTTTCTCTTCCTGCTGTCGTAATTGGTACTCCAAAACGACGTGCCATAAGGGTAGGGCACACTTTGTTAGCGAAACATTTCACGGAAGCTCATTTTGCGACATCACCCTTTCTCGATCCAACGAAAACTCAGCAATCACAACGGTTTTGCAGTTAATTTTTTTCCGAAAAGAGTGTGTCAAATAATGAGACAGCGAATCCCATATTGAGAATCGACGGCCCTCGTGACACGCCGAAAGACGGAACTTGCATCAACTAATTAACGGCGTTAATATATCAACTAGTTCAACGAAGGGTCCGTGCACTGGCGCAAGGAGGTGTCATGAGTAGTTACAGCGCTCAGCAATCATCGATTTCAGAAAACAATCGTTCCAGAATTCTGCAATACCTCTACCACAACGGCATCAGCTCACGTGCGCAAATCGCCAAAGCCATCGAACTCACACCCGCGGCCATTACGAAAATTACCGCAAAACTACTGTTCCGAGACGTTATCGAAGAAACCGGAGACATGGAAGGCGATAAGAATCGTCGTTCCATCGGCCTGAATCTCAATTGCGCGAAATACCATGTCGTCGGCGTGAAATTCGCACGAAGTCTGGTGCAGATCGCAGTGTTCGACCTGAAATGCAATCGTATTTCCCTCACCGACCTGCCCACCGTTGACGAGGAGCATATTCCCGAAACGGTAGAACAGATCCGGGCCACCGTACGACAGCTCATTGCGGACGATTCGAGCATCGTAGCCGTCGGCATGGCCGTTCCTGGTCCGTATCTGGTGGAGGAAGGTCGCACCGCGCTCGTCTCATCCATGCAGGGTTGGCGGCAGGTCAACTTCATCAAGGAGTTCAGCGAAGCGTTCAACGTACCCGTATTCGTTGAACAGGACGCACGCGCAGGCGCCTTGGCGCAGTTCCTGTTCAACCCGGAACTGTCCGAGGGATCGCTCGCCTACTATCTGCTTGGCGAGGGCATCGGCCTCGGCATCATCGACAATGGTTCGATCTATTACGGCGCGCACGGCACAGCCACCGAAATCGGACACATCTCCGTTGACGTCAACGGCAAGCCTTGCGACTGCGGCAATATCGGGTGCTTGGAACGTTACTGCTCAGCCAACGCAATCCACGAACGGCTCAACGAACAGCCGAGCATTGTGCCCGGATGCGAGGCAATGACGCACGCGCAGGCATGCACCGCGCTGTTCGCCAAAGCTGCGGCAGGAGACAAAGCGGCCATGGATCTGACTTCCGAGGTCGCTCGATATATCGGATATGGCGCGGTCAATATCATCAACGCCTTCAATCCGACGCATATCGTACTCGGCGACATCATCTCCCAAGCCGGACAGCCCTTGCTTGACGAGGTCAAAAAAGTCGTTCGGGAACGTACCATCCCCGAAGTCGGGCACGATACCAAAATCACCTTGTCCAACCTCCCAACGGACGCCACCGTCAGCGGTGCCGCGGCCGTGGCCATCACCAATTTTCTGGAACATCCTTCGATGTTCTTTGACGTCGCATAGCACGCCACAACCAAAGAAAGGAACACCATGTCCAAGCCAATCGTCATTTCTCTCGGCGAAATCCTGTGGGATATGCTCCCCACCGGCAAGCGTGCCGGCGGCGCACCCGTCAATTTCGCATACCATGCGTCCCAGAACGGCGCGGAAAGCTTCGCCATCAGCGCCGTCGGCAACGACGAGCTGGGTACCGAACTGCTCTCCGACGCTCACAAGGCCGGCATCAACACGCTGGTGCAGACCAACGAATACCCGACCGGCACGGTTGACGTGGCCCTGACCAACGGCATTCCGGAATACACCATCGTCGAAAACGTGGCTTGGGACCACATCAAGCTCACCGACGAGCTCGTCGAAGCCGTGTCCAAGGCCGACGCCGTCTGCTTCGGCACCTTGGGTCTGCGCTCCCCCGAATCCCACGACACCATCGTCGAACTGCTCAAGCACACCAAGGAAGGCGCTCTGAAGTTCTTCGACATCAACCTGCGTGCGAACTTCTACTCCAACGAACTCATCGAAGAACTGCTCGGCTATGCGAACATCTTCAAGATCAACGACGAAGAGCTGATCATGATGCGCGACATGTTCTCCATTCCTGAGTGCAACGACGAAGAGGCATGCAAGTGGTTCATCGACCGCTTCGACCTTGAGTACATCATTCTGACCGGCGGCGCCACGTTCAGCACCATCACCGCCAAGAATGGCGAGGTTTCCACGCTGCTGACCCCTCACGTCGAGGTTGCCGATACCGTTGGTGCAGGCGACTCCTTCTCCGGTTCCTTCACCGGCAAGCTGCTGAGCGGCGCACCGCTCAAGGAAGCGCATCGTGCGGCTGTGAACACCGCCGCCTACGTGTGCACCAAGGAAGGCGGCTGGCCAACCTACCCTGCGGAAGGCGTTCCGGATTATCTCGCCGAAGCCGGCAAGTAAGCCCAGATTTTCCTTTCATCATCATCAACGAGGCCATGTCTGCCATCATGGCCTCGTTTTTCATACCCATATTCAATCCGCAATTGGTGCAATCACGATTGTCACGATATACGCACCTCAACGAAGAATGATGCCATGAACGACACCAGCAACACCACAAACGCCGCTTCACAATCCGATATTCCGCAGTCAGTTTCCGATTTCATGCGGCATATCACCGACTTGTGTGGCGGCGAACACGCAAGATGGGCCGAAAACTTCAACGCAGGATTCGCCAATACACTCACCACCACCGTGAGACGGCATGATGACGGCACGACGTTTCTGCTGACGGGAGACATACCTGCCATGTGGCTGCGCGACTCCTCAGCGCAATTCCGACCATATCTCGCCGTAGCCGTAGATGATCCCGAGCTCACCGCACTTATTACCGGGCTTGTTCGGCAGCAATTCAGGTTCATCAATATCGATCCATACGCAAACGCGTTCAACGAAACACCCAGCGGCGCTACCTGGGATCCGAACGATCAGACCGATTCGTTCGGACCATGGTTGTGGGAACGCAAATACGAGGTGGACTCCCTGTGCTACCCCATTCAGCTGGCGTGGCTGTTGTATCGCAATACAGGAACCACCAGACATTTCGATGATGCGTTTGTAAGCGGCATCCGTCGAATCCTTGACGTGTTCGAAACCGAGCTTGACCATTCGAATTCGCATTACCGCTTCTTCCGTCCGAACGACGATCCGCGCGACAGCGTGCCCAACCATGGTACCGGAGGACCTTTTGCCGTCACCGGCATGACATGGTCCGGATTCCGCCCCAGCGACGACGCCTGCGTCTACCCATATCTCGTGCCGTCCAACATGTTCGCCAGCGTGGTCATGGGATATGTGCAAAGGATTTTCATCGACGTGCTTGACGATCGTGAAATCGCCGGTCGTGCCGCGGCGCTGCAGCATTCCATCGATGATGGTCTTGCCCATCACGCAACCATCCGTAATGCGGCCGGAAACGCTATCTACGCATACGAAGTGGACGGTCTCGGCAACGCGTTGCTTATGGATGACAGCAATGTGCCGAATCTTATGTCGGCACCTTATCTCGGATTCTGCGAAGCGGACGATCCGCTGTATCTCGAAACGCGCAATACTTTGCTGAGTCAGGAGAATCCTTACTATTTCGAGGGTGACTATGCACATGCCATCGGTTCTCCGCATACGCCAGAAGGTTATGTTTGGCCGATCGCCATGGCCATGCAAGGATTGACAAGCCACGACAAAGCCGAAAAAGAACGTATTCTTGATCAACTTGTCGCCGCCGACGCCGGCACGCATCTCATGCATGAAAGCTTTGACGCGAACGACCCGAACTCCTATACCCGTCCGTGGTTCAGCTGGGCCAATATGATGTTCTGTGAATTGGTCATGGATTATTTCGGTATTCACGTCAAGCTGTGAGTGGCTATCAGTTTAAGCTTTGGCTTCGCTCACAGCGCAAGAATTACGGTAGATGATTTGCACTTATTGACATTCCATGATATATTGAAAAGTCCGGTCTTGCACCGGGTGCTTGATAATTCAAGATTGGGGATGATCGGTTTCGACGGTGACCTGTTCGTCGCAGGGAAGCGTGCCGAGAACGTAGGGTCCGCTCGTGGATGCCCCCTACAAAAGAATAAGTGCTAAATCTAACCGCACTGAGTTCGCTCTCGCTGCCTGAGCTTCGCGCCAGGATTAACCAGTGAGCAGCCGCTCCGTTCACTCCTTCTCGTCTTTGGAAGGATGCTGAGCGTCGTTTAGAAGACTTGCTTTGTCGACTGAGCCACAGGGCCGGCAAGGGACTTTTACTGTAGATATGCCCGCCATCAGTTGTCTGCGATATCGATGGGAGCAGAAAAACCGCCGCACGGCCAGCAGACTACGCACGTAGAAGACTGAGGGTTCGGTTATCGGACCGGGGTTCAATTCCCCGCATCTCCACGAGTTGAAAGCCGCCAGAAATGGCGGCTTTTCTTGTATTTCCAACGGTTTTCGAAGATTCCTGGGTTTACTCCAAATTACCCCCGATATGCCGGATGTTCTAAAAAATGTGGGCAAAAATCCCTCCTCCGGCTTGCTAATCTCTTCCAAATTCCATCTGTCTACCACCCTAAACAGCATGCAAGGTACGTTTTTAGGTACTCCCCTTCACAAGACAACCTCGTCAAATCAACATACGAAGAATCCAGCTCTCCCCCATCACAAATCATCAGAATCCCACCATCAAATTCCGCGTGTCGACTTGCATTAACCGCTTAAGTGATTAACATAGTTAATACATCAACCTAGTTATCACGTCACAGCAGACGACGTCAAGGAAGGACTTGATCGATGACCTGCACTTACTCTCCCGAAGCCTACGTGTTCGGCTCCGAAGAAAACCATGACCTGCTCGAGGCGGAAACCAACGAGCTCCTGCATTTCGGACACAATTTCCCCGCCCCGCAGGGTGGCTCCTACTGGCTGGACGATACCGGCAATCCGGATCTGACCCAAAACATCCACACGTGGATCACCTGCCGCATGGCGCACGTGTATTCCTTGGGGTTCCTGCACGGCGAGCCGGGCACCGCAGAACTGGTTGACAAGGCCATCGCCGGCCTGCGCGGTCCGCTGCATGACGATGAAAACGGCGGATGGTATCCGTCCATTTCCGCAGACGGCTCCACCCATGAAGCAGGCAAGGTCTGCTACGCCCACGCTTTCGTGATTCTTGCCGCCACTTCCGCCAAGCTTATCGGCCGCCCGGACGCGGACGAGCTGCTCGAAGAGGCTCTGGCAACCTACGACAAGCATTTCTGGGATGACGAGATCGGTCTGGCCGTCGATACTTGGAACACGGAATTCACCGAGCTTGACTCCTATCGCGGCATCAATGCCAATATGCACACCACCGAAGCATTCCTTGCCGTTGCCGATGTGACCGGAAACGAGGAATACCGCGAGCGCGCTGGTCGTATCATCGATCATGTGGTCGGATGGGCAGCCAACAATAACTGGCATATTCCTGAGCATTTCACCGCCGATTGGCAGCCGGATCTCGAATGCAACCATGACAAGCCGGATGACCAGTTCAAGCCGTACGGCGCCACTCCGGGCCATGGCATCGAGTGGGCACGTCTCATCACCCAGTATGCGTTGAGCTCCAAGCAGCGTTCCGAAGAAGGCAAGCAGCAGCTTATCGAAGCCGCCGAGAACCTGTTCGCTCAGGCACTTGCCGACGCCTGGAACGCCGAAGGCACCATCGGTTTGGCTTACACCACCGATTGGAACGGCAAGCCCGTTGTCACCGACCGCATGCACTGGACGCTTGCCGAATCCGTGAACACCTCGGCCACACTGGCCACCGTCACCGGCAAGCAGGTGTACAAGGATTGGTATGCGACCTTCTGGAAGTACATTGACGAATACCTGATCGACCATAAGAACGGTTCTTGGTTCCACCAGCTGAACAAAGACAACGAGGTCATCGGTACCGTCTGGCCGGGCAAGTCCGACCTGTACCATGCCACGCAGTGCACGCTGATTCCGCGTCTCGATCCCGCGGTCTCCGTCGCTCCTGCGTTGAAGGCCAATCCGAACGCCTGACGGCCTCCAATAATCGAACTTCTCCTTCTCTCCTCCTATTCGCGAAGAACCCCGGTACCGCAAGGCAACCGGGGTTCTTCGTATATCAACGCGACTATTTGATGATTGGACGCAACGGCGCAGACACGTCGACGTTATGCTTGTCTCCGATCACATTCGGATCATTGATGATTTTATCGACGACAGCTTTCTTCAACTTGAGGCCGGATGAATCGCCCCATACGATCACACGGTCTCCCCCATTGATTTCCGTGGTGATGGAATCCTGGGTTTCGGCAGTCACCTTGGTGATGGAGTTGCGCATCGATTCCGGCAATGAGCTGAGGATCTTCAACGCCTCCTTGATGGAACGATTGCTCAGACTTGTTTCGACATCCTTCACTTCAATGACGGGAATTCCTTCCACGGAAGCTCCGCTGACGGAATTCAATATACGCCCCTTGCTGTCGACCGCGGTCATGCTGTCCTCGCCTGTCTTGAGCATCGCAGCAGGCTTTTGCGCCTTGATGGTCACTTCAAGGGAGTCGGGCAGTTTTTTCTTGGATTGCGCGGAAGTGACTCCCGGAATCTCCTTGATTTTCTTTTCCACGTCATTGTTCGACACGAGAAGAATCGATTTTCCTGCTTGCTGGCCCGCAATATCCAACACCTGAGACTCACTCACCCATTCGTTGGCGCCGACAACGCTAATATTGCCGGACTCGAGACGGAATACCGATGAGAAGAAAAACAGCCATACCAACGCGCCTGCAACAACAATGACAGCAGCGGAAACGCACGCGCGCATGGCGACGACACGCGCGTTCGCCTTGCGTCGTTCTTTCAGACGCGCACTGAAATCAACCACCTTCGGGCGCGTTACCACGCCCAACGTGCCTATGGTTTCCTCCAATGTCTTCGAAACGAAATCCTCGCCGGCAAGATTGCGCGCGTCCACGAAATCGCCTGATCTCGAACGACTCACGCTGCCTTTGTTACCACTCTCAACCGTATTTTCCTGCGTCTTCTTCCCGGAAGAAGACGCGCGTCCCGCTCCACCAGCGACGGAACGGCCTTTCGGCTGAACCTGCTTTCCGGCATCGCTGTGTTTCCGGCTTTGGATGGTTCTACCATGCGACGTCTGATTTTCAGGCGTCGTTGCGGAACCATTCGAACCCGTACCTGAACTGATGACCCTTCGCGTCATCAGCCCTCACAATCCCAACGATGAGCCTGAAGGGAGTGCAGCATCACCTCGTCCATCTGTGTGATGTCGCCTGCGCCAACAGTGAAGATGACATCGCCATGATGAGCACGCATCGTCATCATCTGTGCCGCGGTATGCATATCCTCCACTCCGCGAATCCAATCCTCGGCAGGCGTGTGGTCAAGCTTAAGCGCCTCGTCCACAATGGTGGCGGAGCTAATCGTCGGATAGTCCTCCTGCTTTTCACGTGCGGGGAAAATGCCGGTGACGATCACATCATCCGCCTTGGCCAATGCTTCAGCGAATTCACTCGCAAAGAACATGGTCCGGGAGAACAGGTGCGGCTGGAAGATCACGCGAATCACCGACTGCGGGTACCTGCGGCGCGCCGCATCCAGCAATGCCGAAATCTCCGTAGGATGATGCGCGTAATCATCAACGACAGTCACTTGGCCGACCATACCACGCACTTGGAAACGACGGGCAGCTCCAAGGAACGACGTGGCGGCTTGGGCAGCGTTCTCGACATCGACGCCCAACAACGCGGCCGCAATAATCGCAGCGGAGGCATTGCGCGCGTTGTGAATGCCTGGAACGGTAAGCGTCACCGGAACCATACGCTCATGTTCGCCCAACAATCCCGCGGGCATGTGTAAGGTGAAATGTTCGGCACCGCTTTGCGCGCTTTCGCTTTCCGATTCGATATGCACGAACGCGGCACCGTTCAAATCACCCAACGAAACCGTATCCTGCGTCGCATACACGACCGTACGCTTGGCCGTCTGCGGATCGAGAGCACGCAATACCGCAAGATTGCCTTCATCATCGCCGCACATCACCACCGATTTTTCGGCATGCTGAACATGATTGACAAAAGCCGCACGATAGTTTTCCTGCGTGCCGTAATGGTCGAGATGATCGGCTTCGGAGTTGGTGACAATGGCGATTTCCGGATGATACTTGGCAAAGCTGCCATCGGATTCGTCCGCTTCCGCCACAAGAACGTCGCCCTTACCAGCATGGCCTCCGTCAATCGTCACACCATCCTTGCCTTGGATGGATCCGCCGATGGCATAGCTTGGATCGGCCAGATTTCCCTCACCGGCATGGGTGAGGATATGGGCCAGCATGGAACTGGTCGTGGTTTTGCCATGAGCTCCTGCGACCGTCACCGCACGTTTTGCGTTCATCAGCAATGCGAGAATGTCGCTGCGGTGCACGATGCGTTCGCCTGCTTCGTATGCTGCGACGATTTCCGGATTGTCGGATTTGATGGCGCTGGAGAATACGACGGTATGTTTGCCTTCGACGTTTTCTGCGCGCTGCCCGAATTCGACGGTAATGCCGATTCCCTGCAGACGATCGGTTTTGGCGCTGGGTTCACGATCTGAACCGTCCACTTCAACGCCCTGTTCGTGCAGCATTTCAGCGAGCACGCTCATGCCCGCGCCTCCAATGCCGATGAAATGGGTTGCCCCCAAATCATTCACGCCTTCCTGCGGACTGAACGACGCATGGGTTGGATCAAGAACGATGGTACCGGCTTCACGCTGGTTGTCAGACACGACTGCTCCTCTTGCATGTTTTTTCTAGCTTGTTCCATTATGGTCTCACCCATGGTCTCGCATATGGCCGATCATGGGTGGGATTTTGGAATGCGACGAACGCACCTGCCGTCGCCGCAGCCTACTTTTCGTCAATCATGGAAAGCACGCGCTTGGCCATGACTTCGGCGGCATCTCGAATACCGTATTGCCAGGCGTTGTCGCCATACTTGGCAAGCAGATCCGAATCGGCAAGCAGCTTCGGCACATGCTGTTTGACCCATTCGGCGGTGAATTCGCGATCAGCCACCATCAGACCGCCTTCCGCATCGACGACAGGCTGGGCGTTGAATCGCTGCTCGCCGTTGCCGATTGGCAGCGGAACATAAATCGCGGGGAGTCCCAAAGCCGTCAATTCCGATACGGTGCCAGCCCCAGAGCGACAGATAATCAGGTCGGCGCAAGCGAATGCGAGATCAATACGTTCCAAATACGGCGCAACACGATAATCGCCATCATTGCCATGGTCCGGGCCAAGCTCGCCAAGCACCTGTTCGCCGGCGCTCACCGACACCAATGAACGCACTTCATCATCTTTGCCTTTCCCAGTCAGATGAATCACCTGGGCGTGTTCCAGCAGCTCCCTAGCGGAAGCCGCCACCGCACGGTTCACGTTCACCGCGCCCAGCGACCCTCCAGTCACCACCACCAGTGGACGGTTCGGATCGACACCGAGTTGCGCTGCGGCCGATTGTCTTGTGGCAATGCGGTCATGTTCCATGCCATGGGCTATCGCTGCGATTTCGGCACGCAATGGCAATCCCACACGCTCGGCTTCAACACCCTTGCGTGGCTTCAAGCCGGTTTGCGCATAGGCGGTGCCAATCATGGACGCCCAGCGAGCTCCCAATTTGTTGGCCATTCCGGCACGGGCATTCTGCTCATGCATCGCGATCGGAATGCCCATCTTGTGCGCTGCCGCATATACGGGAGCGGACGTGTATCCGCCGAAGCCGACAACCACCTGCGCCTCATGACGGGTGAGAATGTCACGGACTTTGGCCGTTTCGGCCTTCCACTGCGCGGGAAACTTCAGCGCCGCCATATTGGGCCTGCGTGGGAAAGGAACCTTCTCAATGGTTTCCAGTTCGAAACCGGCCTGGGGAACCAAATCGTGTTCCAAGCCGACGACAGTGCCCACCACTGCGATATCGGCGTCTGGTTCAAGCTCGCGAATCACATGCGCCACGGCGAGCAGAGGATTGACATGACCTGCCGTACCACCGCCGGCAAGAACGATATGCTTCTGATTGCTCATAGTGTACGAGCTTAGCCCACGGCACCCCAGTACGCCGCGCGCCATACCGTCACACACGCGGATGCTCACATTTCATCTACGTTTGCACACCGCAATACGCGGTAGCGTATGCTGCGGTCGCAGCCGACACTCAGACCCGCTGCATCTCCGCTTGGATCTGCGGCTGCTGCTTCATCATGCTGATGGTTACGCCTGCAGCGCCCAAACACAGAATCAACGACGAACCGCCCGCGGACACAAACGGCAATGGCACACCCATCACCGGAAACAATCCCACCACAACGCCGATGTTCACGAATGCCTGGCCGACGATCCACACGGTAATGCTGGCCAATACCAAAGTGATGTACCTGTCCTGCGATTGCAAAGCCACCACGAGCATGCACCATCCAAGCACCAAGAACAGCAGAATGACGAGAGAGGCGCCTACAAAGCCCGTTTCCTCACCGATGATGGCGAAAATGAAATCGTTGTGCGCTTCCGGCAGATATCCCCATTTTTCTCCGGAATTGCCGATGCCCACTCCAAGCAAACCTCCGGAGGCCATGGCATATTTGCCATGCACCGCCTGATAGCAGACCCCCTGCATGTCGGATGCGGAGCAAGTTTGGTATGTGGCCATGATACGGCTGAGTCGGTTCGGACTGGTGATAACGAGTCCGCCAACCAAAACCGCACCGCCGCATGCCACGATAGCCAACCATTTGCCAGGAAAATCTCCCAACAGCAACGCGGCACCTGCGATCGCGAACAGAATCATGGCCGTGCCAAGATCCTTGCCACTCACAACCAACAGCAATGCAAGACCAAGCCACGCAATCAACTTGAGATATGCCTTATATGGTCCGACTTTGTTTATCTGCTTCTGCGCGTAGATCAGTTCCCGCGGCAGCCATATGCACAACGCAAGCTTAACGACTTCGGCGGGCTGGAAGGTAAATCCAAAAAGGCCGATCCAACCTTTGTTGCCTTGGACATCGATACCCAAGGGGGTAAACGTCAGCGACTGCAAAAGCAAAGCGATAATCAGGAAGACGAAACTGAATTTCCTGATGAGCTCCGCCGGAATCATCATGCAGGCAACACCCACGATAAGTCCAAGAACGCAGAATCCCCCCTGTTTCAGTGCTTGGGACCACGGAGACTGTCCGTTGGCAATCATGTTTACCGAAGAGCTGGAAAACACCATGATCACACCGAAAATGGTGAGAATGATCACCGCGGTTCTGAACCCATGAAAACACCAAATCGGATTAAGCAGGCTTCGCAGACCGACATAACCATGAAAATCGTCGACCTGCTTTCCGACGGCGGCCTTCTTTTTCTGACGACTACTATCAACCTGCCTGGTTTTAGGCTTTTCCATGCTCGTTCACCCAACGCTGAGCCTGCTGTGCGAACTGGTTTCCACGATCGGCATACGACTTGAACTGATCCATCGACGCACATGCAGGCGCCATCAGCACCACATCACCGGATTGGACATACTCGCCCGCGGCATCAACCGCCCGTTCCATAATGACCCCATTATCCGCCGGATCGATGATGGTCAGAGGAATGTTGGGAGCGCTCGTCTTGAACGCATCCAGCATCGGCTGCTGATCCCTGCCGATGATGACCGCGGCTTTGATGGTATGCGCCTGATCAGCCACCAATTGCTCGAAACTGCTGCCTTTGGCCAGTCCTCCGGCAATCCACACCACGGATTTATCGGCAAAACTATTGAGCGAGGCCTTGGCCGCATGCGCGTTGGTCGCCTTGGAGTCGTCAACGAAACGAATGGCTCCCCCATCCGCCGTAGTGGCGGTGGCGACGGTCTGGATACGGTGGCCACCTGGAGTGAACTGCTTCAGGGATGCGATCGCCTTCTCCTTATCCGCGCCAAGTCCCAACACCAACGCCAATGCGGTCAATGCGTCGGCGAGCAAATGCGGATATACCGTGCCATCCGGCTCGGTCAGATGTGTGAACTCGGCAACTTTGGCAACCTGTTCAGGCTTGCCCGCCTCACCGCCCGCGATGCCGGACATGTCGACGATCCAGCCGTCCTTCACGCCAATCTGGCCATCTTGCGGTTCCGACAATGTGAATCCAACCCTACGGCAGCCTTCCGCGGTTTCGGCTGCGAATGCCAGCTTGGTCACGCGCTCATCATCCGCGTTGTACACCAACGCCTTCTTGGCATGGTGGAAGACCTTCGCTTTGTCGGACGCGTAATTGTCGATACCGCCATGCCAATCAAGATGGTCGTCAGCGATATTGGTGATCGCCGCGCAATCCAACTCAAGAGAATCGGTGAAATGCAATTGGAAAGAACTGAGCTCAACACACAGCACATCATTTGCCGGATCGACTGCGGCATGGGACACCGCTTTGCCGATATTGCCGACAGCAGGTGCGGTCAAACCGCAAGCCGTCAACATCTCCGAAGTCATTTCCGTAGTGGAGGTCTTGCCATTGGTACCGGTGATGCCAATCCATTGCGCAGGATGCCCAGTGGCATCGCAATCCACCCGCAGCTGCCAGGCAAGCTCGACCTCGCTCATCACCGGAATGCCACGACGTTGCGCTTCGAGAATGAACGGGGTCCTCGGATTGAATACCGGAGAAGTCATCACCAAGTCGACATGATCCCAATCAATGTGGTCGAAAGAGTGCAGATCGGCATCAGGCTTCTTCTCATCCACGCCCAACACCTTTTCGGCGCGGGAACCCAACACCTCCATCATGCTCTGGCCAGAAACTCCAAGACCCGCCACAATCGCGGTCTTACCGCTCATATCCATATCCATCATCCTTCGATCGTCAGAACCTCATACGCCTTAATATCACAGTCATATTGCGTTCATTCGCAACGGCAACAGACCGAGCATCGACTGTCACAAGCCGGAACGGGCAACCCAATCGCCATAGAAAAGCACCAAGGCGACCAGCACGAACAGCAGTTCAATCATCCAGAAGCGAATCACAACCTTGACTTCGGGCCATCCCTTCAATTCGAAATGATGGTGGATCGGAGCCATCTTGAACACACGCTTATGCGTCATCTTGAAATAGCCGACCTGAATGACATCGCTCAACGTTTCCATGACGAACAGGCCGCCGAGAATAATCGCGAGGAATTCCGTATGCGTGGCGATGGACATGGCAGCGAACAGGCCGCCAAGCGCCAACGAACCGGTATCTCCCATGAAAATTGAAGCCGGATTGGAGTTGTACCACAGGAACCCGAAGCATGCTACCGCCGCGCAAGCCGCGATAATGGTCAGATCAAGTGGATCAGATACCGCGTAGGTAAAGCCCTCATGCCCCGATCCCTTAAGGTGGTAGAACTCCCAAAAAGCGATCACCGCATATCCCATGAACGCAATCATCGAAGAGCCAGCTGCCAAACCGTCAAGACCATCAGTCAGATTGATGGCATTGGTCCACGCGGTCATCAGGAAGTTCACCCAAATCACGAACAGCACGATAGCCACGACCTTACCCGCGAATTCGAAACTGAAGAACGGCTCCTCAATGAAGCTCATGCCGGCCTGGGCACTGGGGAAACCGGAATTCGTAGGCAGAATCAACGCCAGCACCGCATATATGGTAGCCAGAATGAACTGACCGATGAACTTGCCCTTAACCGTCAATCCCTCGCTCTGCTTCTTACGAACCTTCGCGAAATCATCAATAAAACCAAGCAATCCCATCGACAACATGGCAAACAGCACCAGCACCGCAGACCACGACGGAGTCTCACCCCGCGTGACGAAGCGGTACAGCGCCGACGAGCCCCAGCCCAACACAACCGCCAAATTGATGACCACGCCACCCAACGTAGGCGTGCCACGCTTGACTAGATGGGATTTCGGACCATCCTGACGTATGTATTGCCCATAATTCAGCTTGTGCACCAAACGAATCAGCAGCGGGGTGCCCACGATCGTCACAACCAGCGACACCACAATTCCGATGATGAGCGAAATCACCTGATGTTCTCCGTTTCAGTCAGACATTCTTCAGATAACGTCGTTTATTCGATTATTCGAATCTTGCCAAATATTCTTGTTCTATTGTGCAGCCAGGGCCTGCCAACGTTCGGCCAAAGCGCTCAAGCCGGAAGCGTGGGAGCCCTTAAGCAGCACCACAGCGCCCGGATGTTCCACGGCGAGTTGCGTCACCAGACGATCGGCCTCGTCAATGTCGTGCACCCAATCAATATGGGAAGCACATCCCGCAGCGGATGCACCTTCAGCCATGGCACCGGCCAGAGCGTCCAAAGAGGCATCGGATGTGCTGCCGACCGTCAGCAACGCGTCAACGTCGCCTTCCACCGCATACCGGCCGATGCCAGCATGCAAATCCTTTTCATCCGGACCAAGCTCAAGCATGGCACCCAACACCGCAATACGGAACGGTTGGGTCTCAGCACCCGCCTTCCAACGCAACAATCCGTCAAGCCCCGCCTTCATGGAATCGGGATTGGCATTAAACGAATCGTCGATCAAGGTGAACGATGTTTCAGGCTTGTGCACCGTGGAAACAGCCATACGATGAGGACTGATGGCCGTGACGTCAGACAACGCGGACGCGACCTCATCCATCGACATACCCAAATGCATCGCTACCGAAGCAGCCGCCAACGCATTCATAACGTTATGCTGACCGCAAATGCCCAGAGTGACCTCGGCATGCTCGCCATCACCATTGTCCAAAATGAAGCTCGGATGGTCCAATTCGTCGCAATGCACATGTTGCGCGCTGATTGCCGGCTTGCCGTCATTGTTCTGCGGAAGTCCGAACCACATCACGTCGCCCGGAGCGATGGCGCTCATCGCAGCCACATGCTCGTCATTCGCGTTCAGTACGGAAAGACCACCTGGAACAAGACCACGGATGATTTCCGATTTGGCTTGTGCGATGCGTTCCGGCGAGCCGAATTCCCCTAGATGCGCGACGCCGACTTTCAACACGACCGCAATATCCGGCGGCACCAGCGACGTCAAATTCGCGATTTCCCCAACATGATTGGCACCCATTTCCGCAACCAGAAAGCGAGTTTCCGCATGTACTTTGAGCGAAGTCAACGGCAGTCCGATTTCATTGTTGAACGATCCGACCGGCGCAATCGTCGGTCCTATGTGCGCCAGCAACGCCTTCATGAGATCCTTGGTAGTGGTTTTTCCGACGGAACCGGTGATGCCAATCACCGTAAACGGCGTTTCCAACGCACGCCGGCGTTCGATATTGTGCTTGGCCAACGCGCCCAAGGCAAGCACCGTATCTTCCACCACGATCTGAGGCACTCCGGCACCGTCGATCTCATGGTCGACTATTGCGGCAACAGCGCCCTGAGCGCCTACCTTCGACACATAATCGTGGCCATCCACGCGTTCTCCGGCAATCGCCACGAATACCGATCCTTCAACAATCTGTCGTGAATCAGTGAATGTGCTGGTGGCCACAGGCGTATCAATCGCCGCGGTGCCGGCAATCAGCCGTCCCTGAACCGCCTGGGCGATTTCCTCCAAGCTCATTGGCATCATGGTCGGGCTGCTCACTCTGATTTCTCCTCTGTGTTGATGTACTGCATATTGTTCACGTTGTTTACGATTATCACTATTCGACGTCCGCATCCGTTCCGATCGAGACTAGTTCAGATCTCGAGATACACGCAATGCGCTTTTAATATTGGCTTTACGTACGCCGGCCGCAAGCACCATGGCGATGGACAATGACAACGCGCTGCTGTCCGTCTGCCCGTATGCCTCCGTCGCTTGCGCTGCGAGCGCATCGGATTCCTGCGTACGACCTGCGATGTGGGTCTGCTTGCCGACAGTGCATCCAAACCGTGCGACCGACTTGACGATCTCAGCCTCGCTGAGACCCTTGTCGTCGCAGCCAAGCACATCAACATTCACCGACTGCAACGCATCGTCATTCAACGTTTCCTCGCTGAGCGCAAGGATCACAGCGGCGGCGCCGTCTTCGGCGCACACAGCCATCGTACGCTGCACGTCAAGAATCGACAATGGATAGTTCAGATCAAGGAATCGTTCCAACGATTGCGAATTGCCGGCACTAATCACGCCGACCGGATTGCCGAGCATGTGCAGGAAATCCGCGAGATCCCTCACACCCTGTTCCACCGTTTGCGTATTGCTGCCAGCCACGGCGAACACCGCCAGCGAATCGGATGGGCTGCCCGCCATCTCGCTGGCAAGCTTGCCCAACTGTTGCGCAGTCGGTTCGGCATAAATCAAAGGAATCTGAACGCCATCCGTTTTTCCTCGCAACGCATGCGGCACCACCGCACCATACGCACCAAGCGCTTGCACCTGCCGTAACTGTTGCTCATCCACCTGCATGGACGGCATGAACAACGCTCCCGGCCGCACCGAATCGATGTCGTCGGCAATGGACGTGACCGTCACTTCGGTAGCGAACGCGGGATCAAGGTCAAAGCCATATCTGCTGGCAAGCAGACCCAACGTCATTCGCCTATTCATGGATTCGCTGACCGCGCTCATCTTTCCGCCCCTCCGTTCTTCATGCTCACACACTCACCAAGTCACTGGAATAGCATCAGTTCGCGGACTTGACGCCGGCACTTCGTACTTCTGCATAAGGAATTCACCAATCTCCGCAGTGACCGGGCCTGCCGTCAGACCACCATAACCGCCTTGCGGATCTTTCAACACCACCGTAACGACGAAACGAGGATTATCCGCAGGAATAATCGCAGAATAATCGCTGATAATCGATGACAGACGTCCGTCCGCACCGGCAACTTCCGCGGTACCGGACTTTGCCGCGACACGGTAACCATCCACTTTGACGAACTGGGAATAGTGGTCGGACACGGATTCCATGGCATTCATCACCTGTGAGGCCACCTGCTCGTCAATCACGCGCGTCGCTTCGCCTTCAGGCTTCTGCTCTTCGGAATGCCCTTCGGCATCGCTGATCGCCTTGATGATGCGCTGCGGCTTTTTGACGCCCTTGTTGGCGATCACGGCAACCGCGTTCGTCAACTGGAGCGCATTGGTCGTATACGCCTGGCCGAACAGCACGGTGTTCTGGGTTCGCAGATCCCATTGATCGGCCGAATACAGCAGACCATCCGCTTCGCCGGGAAGACCAAGCCCATTGTCTTGTCCGATACCGAATTTGCTGATGAACTCATATCGCTGCTCGTTAGACATCTTCTCCGCGGCGATGATCATGCCGACATTCGACGATTGCTCGAGAATGCCTGCCAGCGTCCAATGCTCATCGCCGTGGGTCGTCGCATCGCTGTAGGTCTGCCCGTTCGTCGTAATGTGGTCCGGCACCGTGAATTTATCCGATGCCTGGTGCAATCCAAGCTGAATCATGCCTGACATGGTGAAAACCTTGCCGATGGAACCGGGTTCAAACGTTTCGCTGACGGCCCTGGAAACCGTCATTTTCGCCTGGTCGCTGCCGGCTTCGATTTCGTCGCTATCGGCGAGCGCGAGAATGTCCCCTGTTTGTGTGTCCTGCACCACGGCGACTCCCCACGGTGAACTATATTTCGTGCAGCTTTCCTTCAGCACTTTTTCGACGTACCACTGCACGTCGTGGTCGATGGTCAGTGTGACATCGGAGCCGTTGACCGCGTCTTTTGATTCGGTCATGGTTCCGGGGATTTCGACGCCGTTGTTGCCTTGTTGGTAGACTTGGTACCCGTCTTCGCCTGTCAACGTCTTGTTTTCCATCTGTTCGATGCCCGCTACGCCTTTGCCTTCACCGTCGACACCTCCCAGCAGTGCGCCCATCAGGGTTCCGTTGGAATAGATGCGCTCGTTGCTGAGTTCCGCGTAGACGATACCGCCCAGATTGAGTTTGGAGATCTTGCGCTTAACGGCCGGCGTCACATCTTTTTTGAGTACCGCATATTGGCCTGTTCCCGAAAGCATGGCACCCAATTCGGTGGCGTCCATGTCCAGTACCGGAGCGAGGAGTCTAGCTACCGCCGCAGCTCCGGTAGCACCTACCGGCTTGCCATCGATCTGATGGCAGTTGTCTCCGGTCTGTTTGGTGCAGGTTGTGGGAGTGAAGGCCTGTGCTTCCTCGGGGTTGCCGATGATGGTGTAGCGCTCCACGCTTTGCGCGAGAATCGAGCCGTTCGTGTCCATGATTTTGCCGCGCCGTGCCTTCAAAGTCACGGTAATCGTGCGGCTTTGCGCCGCGGCCTGCGCCATGGTTTTGCCATTGATCAACTGGATGTTGGCCAATTGAATAAGGCAAGCCGTGCCCATCAACGCCAGAATGACGCCGATGGCCATGGTTTTCGTAAGCAGTTTCTTGTGGAAACGTGCGTAAGTGCGGTGAAAAGGATTCACTGAGCGTCGTCTCCGCTTGGCTGGTAGCCGTTCAGATCAATCGTTAGAGCGCCTTTTTGGGGCACCATGCCCATTTCCTCGGCCTTGCTCGGCAGCGAGGCTTCAAGTTCGTCAAGCTTGGCCTGGTCATCTTCCACGTCTTGGGTCAGGCGGGTAATGTTCGACTCAATCTGGTTCGCCTCGAAGGAATGCTGCACCATTTGGGTACGCAGCGTTAAGGATCCCAGAAGACATCCGCCGAGGAACACCACGGCGATAACCAGATGCAACAATGGAGTGCTTCTGGTACGCGTCCATGTGATGAGCTGTTCGAATCCTCGCTTGACGCTGTTGCCTTCGGCCCGCGTTCCCTTGACGACGTGCAATTCAGGGCGAGTGGTGCCAGCGGTTTCGGTTTGGTCCCGGCGTCCTGCGGGAGCCGCGTTTGATGCGATCGTTCTTGGTGCGGCCACGTTCAGCCCCTCCTTCCTTGTCGTTTCATGCTTGCGTAATCATTGCCTTGGTCGAATCGTTTTCGCCAGCGTTCAGGAATTGGTCTGGTCAGTTCCACTGCGCGCAGTCGCACAGAGGCCGACCTTGGATTCATGGCGATTTCTTCCTCGGCCGCTTTGATGGCGCCTCGCGTCAGTTCTTTGAAGAACGGCATCATATCCGGGGGTATTACCGGCATATCTGCAGGCACGTCAGCTTTCAGACCTTGATTCATAAATGTTTTGACGGTCTTGTCTTCCAGCGAATGGTACGACTCCACCACCAAACGTCCTCCCACCGCAAGATGGTTGGCGATCTGCGGTAGCGTCCCCGCCAATTTGTCGAGCTCGCCGTTGACTTCAATACGTAATGCCTGGAACACACGTTTCGCGGGATTTCCCGCAGGACGGTGCGCTTGCGGCACAACCTCATCCACCAATCGGTTGAGCTGCCCCGATGTGGTCAATGGTTCGATCTCACGCCTACGCACGATTTCGCGGGCTATCTGCTTGGAGAAGCGTTCCTCACCATATGTACGGAAAATGCGTACCAGATCAGCGAACGAATATTCAGCAAGTATCTGTTCGGCGGTCAATGGCTGGGTCACGTCCATACGCATGTCCAAAGGCGCATCGTGCGAATAGGAGAATCCCCGCTCCGTCTCATCAATCTGCAAACTCGACAATCCCAAATCCATGAACACGGCGTTTACCTGGTCGATCCCCTGATCATCAAGCACTTGCGCGAAATCGTCGAATGCGGCGTGCACGGGTATGAAGCGGTCGGCAAGACCTTCCATCCGCATTCGCTGCGTGGCGAGCGAAAGCGCCTCCGTGTCTCGATCGATGCCGATCAGACGCGCTTGCGGACTCGCTTTGAGAAAAGCCGTGGAATGCCCCGCCAAACCAAGCGTGCAATCCACCGCAATCGACCCTGGCCTCGCCAACGCCGGGACCACCAGATCCACGCAGTCGCGCAGCAACACTGGCTGATGTATGGTCGTTACATCTGTCATCAGAATTCCACCGCCGGTAATACGTCATCGGCAATATCGGAATATCCCTGCTCCTGCTCGGCGAGATATTCCTCCCATGCCTGCTTGTTCCAAATCTCCGCTCGGGTCCCCACGCCAATCACCACGATGTCGCTTCCCAAATTCGCGTAATCGCGCAACATCTGCGGCACGAGCACACGTCCTTGCCTGTCTGGCTCCTGATCAACCGCGCCGGAAAGGAACACACGCAAATAATCACGTGCAGCCTTGTTTCCCATGGATGTGCGCTGGATCTGCAATGCGATCCGGCGAAATTCCGATTGGGGCAACAGATAGACACATCGCTCCTGACCACGGGCCATCACCATGCCCGGTCCCAGCTGGCTGCGAAATTTTGCAGGCAATGCCATACGTCCTTTGGCGTCGATTTTTGGAGTGTATGTTCCCAACAGCAGCGGAGGCAGTCCAGCCATCACACCGCTCGCTTGCGTCGAACCATCGTCGGAGAAGGGCTCGGTTTCAACGCTTTGAACCATCGCCACACCTCCTTACATGATGCGCGGGAACACCTAGACCCAAAACTCTTTCCCCACTTTACCCCACGCATCACCATAAATCCCCACATAAATGGAAAAAATCAGCAAATGCTGAGGTTGATTTTCCCCACACTGAACGAATGGCATCAAATCAACTACCGTAAATTCATCCTTGCTTCGCTATGTCGCACTCGCCCTCGTCGGTTTTCGTAGAAGCCTCGGGGTACATTGGAGTGCCTAAGTTTTGTGAGGAAGGGATTGCAGATGTCGAGTTATTCCGCCCAGTTGCGTGAAGAACAACAGGCCGTCAGCCGCGCGTACGGCCGCTTGGATGATCTGCGGGCCCAAGCTCGTGCCCGTCTCGACACCGTGCGTGCTGCCGGCTCGCACGGATCGCCCACGCAACGCACCGAACGCGATTCCTTCGCCACCATGTACGAGGATCGCCTCACCCAGCTGCGTGCCGTCGAAGATCGCCTGGTGTTCGGCAGACTCGACGATGTCCACGGTGCGCACAGATACATCGGGCGTATCGGACTGTCCAACGAAAACCACGAGCCGATCCTCACCGATTGGCGAGCCGACGCGGCACGTCCGTTCTACGAAGCGACGCCTTCCAATCATGGCGATATCGTAATGCGCCGCCATATCACACTCAGCTTCCGTGAAGTGGTCGGCGTTGAAGACGAGGTGCTCGATGTGCACTCCGACCAGGTCGGGCAGGCGTCTTCGGACGGCACTCTGACCGGCGAAGGCGCGCTGCTCGCATCGTTGAACGCCAAGCGCACCGGCAAGATGACCGATATCGTGGCAACCATCCAAGCCGAGCAGGATCGCATTATTCGCGCCGACCTCAACCAGGCCGTGGTGGTGCAGGGTGGACCGGGTACCGGCAAAACCGCCGTGGCGCTGCACCGTGCGGCATATCTGCTCTACACGCATCGGCGAATGCTCGAACGCTCCGGTGTGCTCGTGGTCGGACCGAGCTCAACCTTCCTGCATTACATCGATCAGGTGCTCCCCTCCCTCGGCGAGACCGGAGTGGTCAGCCGAACCATCGCCGATCTGATCCCCGGCGTGATCGCGACGGCGCATGACAACCCGTTCGCCGCGAAATTGAAGGGCGAACGTCGTATGTCCAAAGCCATCGCCAATGCCGTTGCCGCACGAGAACGCGTCCCCGCATCATTGCCGTCGATCCGCATCAACGGATTCGCAGTGCCCATCGTGCGCGCGGATATCGAACAGGCCATCACCGATGCCAAGCGCACGCGACAGCAGCACAACAAAGCACGCGAAACTTTCGTGCATAGCATGTTGATCGCCATGCGCAACCGTTATGTGGACAAGCTTGATTACGAGCCGGAGCAGGCGGAGTTGACGGATGTGATGCAGCAGTTGCGCATGAATGACACCTTGCGCAAGACGTTGAATCTCGCATGGTTGCCGATGACCGGCGAATGGCTTATCGACCAACTGTTCTGCAAGCCGCAGCAGCTTCGTCGCTTCGCACCATGGCTTGAGGAACGCGATATCGAAGCATTGGTTCGCCCCAAAGGGTCGCCGTTTACCGTCAGCGATATTCCGCTGCTGGATGAAGCCATGGAACTGCTTGGCCCCGATCCCAAAGCGGTCGCCCGCCAAAAGGCGTTGGACGCCAAGCGCGCCGAGGAGGAGCAGTTCGCGCAAGATACGCTGGCTCAAGCTGGCATCGGCTCCGGCATCGTCACTTCGCAGATGTTGGTCGACAATATCAACGGGATGGACGCGGAACTCACCGCGCAGCGCGCCGCCGCAGACCGTGAATGGACATATGGGCATATCGTTGTCGATGAAGCTCAGGAACTCACCGCCATGGATTGGCGCATGCTCATCCGCCGTTGCCCGTCGCGTTCGTTCACCATTGTGGGCGATGTTGCGCAAACCTCCGCATTGGGCGGCACCCGTTCGTGGCGACGTATGATGGATCCGTTGTTCGGCCCCCACAATTGGCAACTCAACGAATTGACGATTAATTACCGCAATCCGAAGGAAGTGTCGCAGCTCGCCTGTGATTTCGCGGCAACGGAGGGATTGTACATCTCCACCGTCAATGCGGTGCGCGGCGTGCCGGATTCGGTCAAGCGCCTCACTCTGGCCGACGACCGTCTGATTGCCGATGCCGTGGCACAGCAGACCGTCGATCTGGTCCGCGCATTCGTCTCCTCCGATGGCACCGGACGCGTGGCCATCATCGCACCTGACGATATGGTCAAGCCGTTGCGCAGGCGGGTGTACGAACAGCTTCGCGAAACATTGACGGCGAAGGAGTTCGACCGTCTCGATGCGCAGAGCTCTTGGGATGAACAGGTCACCGTTTGTTCCACGCAAATGGTGAAAGGCTTGGAATACGACGCAGTGATGGTGGTGCAGCCGGGAAGCATCGAGGAGAATGCCCCCTCACGCATTGTGGCCGCAGCCGATTTATACGTCGCCATGACCAGACCGACACAACGTCTGCTTATAGTCCGGACAAATGCAGACGAAAAACTGCTCAAGCTATAAGGTAGGAACCATGCCTAAAGCATTGTTACTTGAAAATATTCATCCTGACGCGGCACAGTCACTGCGTGACCACGGCTTCGAAGTCGAGTGCCTCAGGGGCGCGCTCAACGAAGATGAACTCATCGACGCCTTGGAAGACGTTGATCTGCTGGGCATTCGCTCCAAAACCAGCGTGACCAGCAAAGTCATCGACGCACGTCCGACGCTCACGGCCGTCGGCTGCTTCTGCATCGGCACCAATCAGGTCGATCTCGACTATGCGGGCAAGCACGGCATCGCCGTGTTCAATGCCCCATATTCCAACACTCGCTCCGTGGTGGAACTGGTTATCGGCGACATCATTTGCCTGATGCGCCGCATTCCTGCGCACACCCATCATATGAAGCACGGTATGTGGGACAAGTCTGCTTCCGGCTCTCATGAAGTGCGAGGCAAGACGCTCGGCATCATCGGCTACGGCAATATCGGATCTCAGCTTTCCGTCATCGCCGAGGCACTTGGCATGCGCGTGGTGTTCTACGACATTGAAGAGAAGCTTGCCATGGGCAATGCCCATCGTTGCTCCACACTGAACGAACTGCTCGAACAGTCCGATGTGGTCACACTGCATGTCGATGGCCGCAAGTCCAATACCGGTTTCTTCGGTGAGGACCAGTTCGCGCATATGAAGCAGGATTCGATCTTCATCAATCTTTCCCGCGGTTTTGTGGCTGATTTGGACGCTCTGAAGAAGCATTTGGACTCCGGCCACATTTCGGGCGCCGCAGTGGATGTGTTCCCTGTCGAGCCGAAGAAGAGCGGCGACGAGTTTTTGACGAGCCTTGCGGATGAAGACAATATGATTCTGACCCCGCATATTGGCGGGTCTACGCTTGAAGCCCAGAAGTCCATCGGACAGTTCGTCTCACAGCGTCTTGAGGATTATTGGTTCAGGGGATCCACCATGTTGTCCGTGAATCTTCCGCAGATCACACTGTCTGATATTCGTTCGAACTTCCGCATCGCGCATCTTCACGCGAATTTGCCTGGCGTACTTGCCAAGGTGAACCGTGTACTCGGAGAAGAGAATATCAACATCGCGGCACAGGCACTGGGCACCGAAGGCGAAATCGGCTATGTGGTCACCGATGTGGCCCAGCGCCCCAGCCAGAAGGCTTTGGACGAACTCGCAGCCATCGAAGGCACGATCCGTATGCGTGTGATCAGCTGACGATCCCAATCCGGCAAACGCCACTACGATACGAATGCATTGTGGGGGTTCCAATCACTTATTGGCTGGAACCCCCACAATGCATGAACCCTAATGCCGTTTGCCGTAATCGCCCAGTTTTGCGCTACCAAGTCCATTTCAGCCAAAACAAACGCATTATCATATGCGTTCGCAACCGTTCGAACCTACTTCAGCGCATCGGCCTTCAGCTCGTCGATCGCGTTCTGGAAATCCTCAAGATTCTCAAAATTCTGGTATACACTGGCGAATCGCATATACGCGACCTCATCAAGATCACGCAACGGTTTCAAAATGGCCCTGCCGACCTCGTCGGATTTGACTTGAGCCAGTCCTCGGGCACGAAGATCCTCTTCGACCTGCTGGCCAAGAGCCTTCAAATCGTCTTCCTTGATCGGACGGCCCTGGCATGCCTTGCGAACACCAGAAATCACCTTGTTCCTATCGAACTGCTCAACGTTGCCGGAACGCTTCACCACCAACAACATAGTGGTCTCTAGCGTGGTGAAACGCTTGGAGCATTTCGGGCATTCACGCCTACGGCGGATGGAATGGCCGTCATCGCTGATGCGGGTATCGACCACCTTGGTATCTGGATTCTGACAAAAAGGGCAATGCATGGTGTCAAGAATAGCCTGAACCATTGAACTAGGCCAATCTTGCGCGGGTTCATACCTCGTCGGGAACGATAAGTCTTTGACCGGCCCGAAGCGATACTGAATCCAGATTATTCAGTCGTACCAGCTCGTCCACAGTATCCGCAACATTGCCACCATCAGGCGTAATACGCGCAGCGTACCCCCACAACGTATCGCCCGGCTGGACGGTATATACCACCACCGGCGTCGCTCCGGGATCTGACTGCGCGCGTGCAGGCATCATCAATCCAGCCAAACACCATGCGAGCACCATCAGCATCATGATTACGGCCAGTCGATCCGCCCAGACTTTGAAATCAACGCCATGAGCCTTCGGCACACGATCCATCACGCCACTCCTTCTCGAACAGCTGTTCTATCGAACGCATGTTCTGAGTATGGCACAAATGTTCGATAATTGCAGACACACCTCGAACAGATGTTTGATTTTCTCGGCGTTTCGCGTTATGCTTGCCTAAGACCTGAAAGGAGCCCACCGTGAGCACCGTCCCATTCACGCCCAAAAAGGATGCCGAGCGTCCGGATGAAAGCACGCTGACCGACCGTCAGCGCAAGGTGCTTGGCGCCATCAAAAAACATCTCGTCGAGCAGGGGTTCGCTCCCTCATTCCGCGAAATCGGCGAAGCCGCAGGGCTTAAAAGTCCGTCATCCGTCAAACACCAGTTGCAAGTGCTTGACGACAAGGGCTTCATTCGCATGAACGCGAACAAGGGCAGAGCCATCGAAGTCGTGAGTTTCGACGATGACGAGGTTTCGCCCGGCAAAGTAGCGCAGGTCATCCCATTCCCGAGCCAATCTGATTCCAGCGGATCCATCATGGCTTCCCGCGATGTCCCCTTGGTGGGACGTATCGCGGCTGGCGTGCCCATCACCGCCGAGCAGCATGTGGACGATGTGATGCGTCTGCCGGAACGTCTCACTGGCACCGGCAATCTGTTTATGCTTGAAGTACATGGCGACTCCATGATTGACGCGGCTATCTGCGATGGTGATTTTGTGGTGGTACGCGAGCAGAACACCGCGGAAAATGGAGATATTGTGGCGGCGCTGCTCGACGATGAAGCCACGGTGAAAACGTTCCGCAAGGATCATGGCCATGTCTGGCTCATTCCGCACAATCCCGCCTACTCCCCTATCGATGGCACGCATGCTGAGATCATGGGCAAGGTGGTCACTGTGCTCCGCAAAATCTGACGTTAGACTATTCAACGCCATTGAAATCGCGCCCACAAAGATGAAGCCATAAACAAAGACTCCATCTTTGTGGGCGCGATTCTTTTCCGGTAAACGCACCGGTCATTTACGAATGTTTAGGAATGCATTTCGGATTTGCTTGTCGAACTGTATCCTTCCGGTTCGAGTTGGAAGGTGGTATGAGGTACGGATACGGGGAAATGTTCGCGCAGGCAATCTTGTAGTTGTGCGAGTATTTCCGCCGCTTCTTTCATGGTGAGTCCTTGTTCGACCACAACATGCGCCATGAAGATCGGCATGCCTGTGGATACGATGCTCGCGTGGATGTCGTGTACCGCCACAACATGCGGCACTTGTTCCAAGTGGGAACGCACTTCATCGAGATCAAGACCGTTGGGGGTTTCTTCGAGAAGCACGCGAACCGCGTTGCGCAACAGTTTGATGGCTCGCGGGATCATCATGAGTGCGATGATGCCACCTGCCACAGCGTCGAATCCGGCCCAGCCGGTGCAGATGAGCACGCTTGCCGATACGATTACGGCAACGGACCCTAAAGCGTCATTCATGACTTCAAGGAATGCCGCTTTCATGTTCATGTTGTCTTCGCTTTGCGATGCGAGGATAAAGATTGATCCGATATTGGCCGCGAGGCCGAGTATGCCCATGAAGAGCAGCAATCGCACGTCGTTTACTTCGTCGGCAGATCCGCCGAAAAGTCTCATGCCGGCTTCCACAAGCGCATAGATACCTACGATGAGGAGGATGAGGGCTCCGACTGCCGCGGTGAGCACTTCGAGCCTTGCCCAGCCCCAGGTGCGTTTGTTGCTGGGCTTGCGTTGCATCAGTATTGCGGTGACGGTTGATGCGATGAGTACGGACATGTCGGTGAGCATGTGTCCGGCATCAACGAGCAGCGCCAACGATTCTGTGATGACCGCGCTGATGACTTCCGCTATGAATACCGTCGAGGTGAGACCGAGCGACATCATGAGCCGTTTTTGATGTTCCGCTCCTGTGTTCGCTATCGATCCGTGCGCGTGGTCATGTGCCATATGCTTAATCTTTCAGCCCGATTAAGAAACTTATTGAAATTGTTTCTCAATACCATTTTCATTGCTCTCAAAACGCAAGAAACCCCAGCCATAGGCCGGGGTTTCCTTTATTTCTTTTTGCAGTCTAACGACTGATCAATCGCCTGTCAATACCCAAGCAACCAAAAGCGGTAACGCAGCTAGCACTCCGTTACCGCGTTTTTTATCAGAAGCCGAACTGGGCAGCGGTTTCCTTCAGCGTCTCTGCGGAACGCGTAAGGGCTGCAAGCTCGCGGTCGGACACCGGGGTGTTGATGGCGGTGTTGACGCCGGAACGGTTGAGGAGGGTCGGCACGGACATGCAGACGTCGGAGATGCCGTGGAAGTCGTGGAGCATGGAGCTCACCGGCAGGATGCGGTTGGAGTCGCGCATGACGGCTTCGATGATGTCAACGCCGGACATGCCGATGGCGTAGTTAGTTGCGCCCTTGCCGTTGATGATCTTGTAGGCGGCGTTCTTGACGTCCTGGTGAATCTGCTCACGAACTTCGGCGTCGAGCGGAGCGTGACCCGGCAGCGGGGTCCAGTCGCACATCGGGACGCCACCGATGGTGGCGGAGGCCCACAGCGGCACTTCGGAGTCGCCGTGTTCGCCAGCAATGTAGGCGTGCACGTTCTTGACGTTGACGCCGGTCTGCTGGGCGATCAGGAAGCGCAGACGTGCGGAGTCAAGGTTGGTACCGGAGCCGAAGACCTGGTTTGCCGGCAGGCCGGAGATCTTCTGGGCAACATGGGTTGCGATATCAACCGGGTTGGTGATGAGCATGTAGATGGCGTTCGGAGCGACCTTCACGAGGCCAGGAATGATGGCCTTGAGAATGTTGATGGTGGCACCGACCAGTTCGAGACGGGACTGACCCGGCTTCTGACGCGGACCTGCGGTGATGACGATCATGTCGGCGTCGCGGCAGATTTCCGGATCATCGGAGCCTGCGATGGACACGGTCGGGAAGAAGCTGGAGCCGTGCTGCATGTCGAGTACTTCGGCTTCGACGCGTTCCTTGGCAATGTCTTCGAGCACGATCTCACGTGCGACGCCACGCTGAGCGGCAGCGAAAGCGAGAGTGGAGCCGACTGCACCGGCACCGATGATAGCGAGCTTTGTGGGCTTGATTGGTGAATCCACCATGTGCTTACCTCTCTTATAAGAAAGAATGTCCCGCTGGTAGCAGGTTTTCTCTTAGAATTTCATCTTTACTTTATCCACACAGCATGACGTTTCAAGGCGTTATAACACGACTTGCAAATAATGAAAAGTGATATGCATCACAAAAGATGTGAGCGCTCACAAACGCTGTGTCCGTTGCGTTGCACTGTTTTGCAAGGTTTTCAGCCGATTGACTGTTCCACGATTTGCGCAGCCAAATGATCGTCCACTTCCGCTTCGAGCATCATACCGTCGTCACGGTATTCGACGTTGATCACTTTGCCGTATTCACGTACGCGCGACACCAGCGAACCGGCAGTGTATGGCAGCAACGCCTCGACATGCACGTTCGGCGTCGGCAACATGGATTCCACCTGCATACGCAGCTCGTCGACGCCTTCGCCGGAAAACGCCGATACGATGTACGCTTCCGGCATCAACACCTCGATACGCTCGCGTGTGGCCTCATCCATACGGTCGGCCTTGTTGAACACGATAATCGTGGGAATGGTTTCGACGCCGTCGATGTCGGAAAGCACATCGTCGACCGCGTCGATTTGCGAGAACGGGTCCGGATGCGATCCGTCCACCACATGCACGATCAGATCGGCTTCGGAAACCTCCTCCAGCGTGGATTTGAACGCTTCAATCAGCTGCGTAGGCAGTCGACGCACGAACCCGACGGTATCGACGTACGCATATTGACGTCCATCTTTGGCACGCGCCCTGCGCACTGCGGTGTCCAATGTGGCGAATAGCGCGTTCTCCACCAATTCCGCTGATCCGGTCAACCGATTCGTCAACGACGATTTGCCCGCGTTCGTATATCCAACCACAGCAACGGTCGGCAATCCGAAACGACGGCGAGCGCCACGTTTGACGTCACGCGCGGGAGCCATCTGTTCGATCTGTTTGCGGAGTTTGGCGATGCGGCTTCGGATCACACGGCGGTCCATTTCGATTTTCGTTTCGCCAGGTCCTCGCGAGCCGATGCCCGCGTCTCCTGCGGCGCGGCCACCTGCCTGTCGCGACAGTGATCCGCCCCAGCCTCGCAGTCGTGGCAGCATGTACTGGAGTTGTGCCAGTTCCACTTGGGCTTTGCCTTCGCGTGAGGTCGCATGTTGGGCGAAAATGTCGAGGATCACGGCAGTGCGATCCACGACCTTCACTTTGGTGGCGTCTTCCAAGGCGCGGCGTTGGCTTGGCGGCAGGTCGTCGTCCACAACGATGGTGTCGGCTTCCTCTTGCGCCACGATTCCGGCGAGTTCGCGGGCTTTACCGGAGCCAACGTATGTAGCTGCGTCCGGCTTGATACGATGCTGCAGCAGGCCGTCGCATACCACGGCGCCGGCGGTTTCGGCAAGCGCGGCAAGTTCTCTCAATGATTCTTCGGCCTGTGCCTGTGTGGTTTCACGGCTGGACCACACGCCGACGAGCACAACGCGTTCGAGGCGGACTTTTCGGTATTCGACTTCGGTGACGTCTTGCATTTCGCCGAGTCCGGACACATGCTTCAACGCATTGCGGGATTCGCGTTCCTGCCATTGTTCGTCATGGGATTCGTTGAAATGGTTCTCGCCGTTGGTATCAAGCAGCACCTCGGACTGGTCGGCGAGCACGCCTGACACGTCGTTGGCGCTCATGCTATGCTCGATGTCGTTTTCTTGGCTCAATGGCACCTCTCACGGTTAAACTATGGTGTCTTTATTATCATCATTCTCTAGAGACATGGGTATCGGGCATTCGCCACGTGGATGAGCGTGGCTTGCGTGATGCCGGAGGCGAGCGTTTGTAAGGAGTGGGTATGGCACAGGCCGAACAGTATTTCGCGGCTGATCCGCAGTCGAAGGATGTACGTAAGAGGCTGCATGTTGTGTTGCGAGGCAATGAGGCCGATGTTGAGGTTTCCAATGGCGTGTTTTCCGGCAATCGCGTGGATTTGGGAACATCCGTGCTGCTTCGTCAGGCTCCGGAGCCTCCTGAGGAGGGTACGTTCCTTGATTTGGGTTGCGGTTGGGGTCCGATTGCGTTGGCACTTGGCTTTGCTTCGCCGAAGGCTGATATTTGGGCATTGGATGTGAATGAACGCGCGTTGGATCTGACGCGTCGCAATGCCGAGCTCAATGGTGTGAGGAACGTTCATGCGGTCACCGCCGATGAGATCCCTTCGGATGTGACGTTTGATCTGATTTGGTCGAATCCGCCGATTCGTGTTGGCAAGGATGTGCTGCATGAGTTGTTGATGACGTGGCTGCCGCGTTTGAATGCGGGTGGTGCCGCCTATTTGGTGGTGCAGAAGAATCTGGGGTCGGATTCGTTGATTCCGTGGCTTGCCACGCAGCTTGGCGATGGCTATGAGGTAAGTAAGTACGCGAGTTCGAAGGGCTTCCGCGTTATCGAGGTTATGAAGGCATGAAATTCGAATATCCTTCCCAACTGCCGGTTTCCGCTGCACGTAGCGATATTGCCGAGGCGGTGAAGTCGAGCCAAGTGGTGATTGTGTCTGGTCAGACGGGTTCCGGTAAGACCACGCAGCTGCCGAAGATTCTGTTGGAATTGGGCCGTGGATCGCATGGCAGGCAGATTGTGCACACGCAGCCGCGTAGGCTGGCCGCTCGTACCGTGGCCGAACGTATCGCCGCGGAGATGGGCGTGCGTTTGGGCGACGAGGTCGGCTATCAGGTGCGTTTCACCGATGAGAGCTCACCGAAGACCCGTCTTCGCGTGGTGACCGACGGTATTCTGTTGGCGCAGATTCAACGCGATCCGAAACTGATGCAATACGATACGATCGTTATCGACGAGGCGCACGAACGTAGTCTCAATATTGACTTTCTGCTCGGTTATTTGACTGCGCTATTGCCGAAACGACGTGACCTGAAATTGGTAATCACGTCGGCGACGATTGATTCGGTGAAGTTCCAGGAGCATTTCGAGCACGCTTTGCATACGAAAGTGCCGGTTATCGAGGTTTCGGGACGAACCTACCCCGTGCAGGTCGTGTATGAGCCGCTGGGCACCGCTCCGGCGTTGATGCGTTCCGTACCCGGTTTTGAAACGGGCGCGATGCCGGGCGATGCCGACTATGAAACGTTGTCGGCCGCTCCCGACGCGAAGGATTCCCATGAGCCGAACGTTGACATGCCGACGGCGGTGGCGCGCGCCTGTGCCGAGTTGGTGATTCATTCGAGTCATGACCGTGGCCCGCGCGATATTCTCGTGTTCGCTTCGGGCGAGCGCGACATTCATGATTTTGAGAATGCGCTGCGCCATCATTATGGTCCGCGTGCCATTGATATGCGTCGTCCTGATGCGATTGAGATCGTGCCGTTGTTCGCGCGGTTGTCCTCCAAGGAGCAGCATCGCGTGTTTGAGCCGCATGACCATCAGCGTATTGTGATCGCTACGAATGTGGCCGAAACGTCGTTGACGGTGCCGGGCATTCGTTATGTGGTCGACCCTGGCACCGCTCGTATTTCACGTTATTCGAAGAGCGCGAAAGTGCAACGGCTTCCGATTGAACCGATCAGTCAGGCGAGCGCGAACCAACGTTCGGGCCGTTGCGGCCGTATTGCCGATGGTATTGCGATTCGCTTGTATTCTCGCGAGGATTTTGAGACGCGCCCGGAATTCACGGAGCCTGAGATTCTGCGCACGTCGTTGGGTGCGGTCGTATTGCATATGCTGTCGGTGGGTGTGGCTCGTACCGCGCAGGATGTTACGGATTTCGGCTTCATCGATCCGCCTGATATGAAGGCGGTGTCTGATGGTTTCAATGAGTTGACCGAGTTGAAGGCCGTGGCGCGCAAGCATGGCGAGGTTGTGCTGACGCATACAGGTCGCATGCTTGCACGCATTCCGATCGACGTGCGTTTGGGCCGTATGATCATCGAGGCTGCGAAGTCGACCACGCCGAACACGTTGGCCGCAGTGCTGGTGGTGGTCGCGTTCCTAAGTTTGCAGGATCCCCGCGAACGTCCGGATGAGAATCGTGAGGAGGCCGACCGCATTCATAACCGGTATGCCGATCCGTCCAGTGATTTTCTGACCGCGTTGAACTTGTGGGATCGCGTGTTCCAAGCTGATGGCGAGCCGAGCAATTCCGCGCTTCGTAGGATTTGCAAGACTGAGTATTTGAGTTGGCTGCGCATCCGTCAGTGGAAGGATCTGGTCACGCAGTTGCGTGAGATGTGCAAGGAATTCAAGTTCAAGGTTGGCGATCCGATTCCGGCTTCGCGTCCGCCGCTTGAGATTCGTCAGCTTCCGTCGAATCAGCAGGCTGCGCATTCGTTGTGTTGTTCGTGGGATGCGCAGGGTATTCATACGTCGATGCTTTCGGGCTTGTTGTCGATGATGGGCATGCAGATCGTGCGTGAACCGAAGGCATCTGATTTCGCTGGCTTGAAGGGCGCTGCCCGTGCGCGTGCCATGAAGCGTGCGCAGAAGATGGCGAAGAATGATTATCAGGGTGCGCGTGGCACGCATTTCGCATTGTTCCCGGCTTCCGCGGTTGCCAAGTCGACACCGCAATGGGTGATGAGCACGGAGTTGGTGGAAACGAGCCGCTTGTGGGCGCGATATTCCGCCCAGATCGATCCTGCTTGGGCTGAACCGTTGGCGGGTTCGTTGACGCGAACCACGTATGCGGATCCGCATTGGTCTGGTTCGCGTGGCTCCGCGGTGGCGAGCGCGAAAGTGCTGTTGTATGGTTTGCCAATCGTACAGGATCGTACGGTGCAGTGGGGTCGTATCAATCCGCTGGAGGCCCGTGATTTTCTGATTCGTCAGGGTTTGGTCGAGGGCGATATTCAGCAGCGGTTCTCGTATGACGATTTCATTGCGAAGAATCGCGATGTGCTGGAGGATGCCGCCGATGACGCGAGTCGCACACGTCAGATGGCGCAGGCGGTCAGTGATGAGGATCTGTTCGATTTTTATAATTCGGTGATTCCCAATACTGTCACGTCGGTTGCGGATCTTGCGAAATGGTGGAAGTCAAAGCATGATGAGCAGCCGGATTTGTTGGATTTTGATCCGGAGAAGGTGGAGCGTCTTGCTGATGCCGAGTCGGTGTCGTTGGCTGATTATCCGGATCATTGGCATACGTTGGGTACGGACGGCTCCCCTATCGATTTGCGGTTGAGTTATGTGTATGACCCGCATGATCCAAACGATGGCGTGACCGTGCATGTGCCGTTGAAGGTGCTGTCTCGTTTGACACCGGAACAGTTCACGTGGAATGTTCCCGGATTGTTGGATGAGTTGATTGTCGGCATGATCAAGTCGTTGCCGAAGACGTTGCGCGTGCAGTTTGTTCCCGCTCCTGATACGGCTCATAAGATTCGTGCGTGGATTGATGAGAGGTATCCGGATCTGCCTGGTTCCGGTAACCAGCAGAAGCCGAATCTTGCTCCTACCAATGCGGAGGGTGTGGCCGCGTGGCCGGATTTGCCTCATACGTTCACGCAGGCGGCAATCAGCATCGTTGGCGCGCAGATTCACCCTGAAGTGTTGACTGGTGAATTGTGGAGCAAGCTCACGCCGTATTTGCGCGTGACGTTCTCTGTGGAGCAGCAGTTGCCTCCGAGTCGCAAGAGTCAGCATGGCAGGCGTCATGCGCGGGGCCCTGTCAAGGTGCTTGGCTCGGGCAAATCGTTGGTGGAGTTGCAGCGCAAGTTTGCGGAGCAAGCCGAGGCTTCCGCACGGCAGATGGTAAAGAAGCAGGCGGAAAACGCTGGAAATCAGGGCAAGCTTGTGGAGCAGGCCAATCTGCTGCATAAGGCTGGTGCCACTACCGAAGCTCGTTCCACCATGCTGTGGCGCGGTGCACTTGATGTTTTGCGTATGCCGAGCGAGCGTATTTCGTCGCGTTGGTTGGGTGCGGAGGCGTTGATGTTGGCGTCCGCACCATATCAGTCCACGAAGGATCTTACTGAGGATCTGCAGTTGGCTGCGGTGAAGCGTTTGCTGCCGAATGTTGACGAATTGCCGGATGATGAGGCGTTGGCAAATGCGGTGCTTGATGTGCGTGAAGTGTTCGAAGATACCGTGTATGCGGTTGCGCATGATGTGATCGCTATTTTGAAGCGGTATGCGGAGGTTGATAAAGCCGTGTCGGGCAAGGCCGATCTGCCGATGTTGAGCGTTTTGCAGTCGATTCGTGAGCATATCGCCACACTGGTGTATCCGGGATTCATCGGCAAGACTCCCCCGGATGCGTTAGCGTCGATTGAACGGTATCTGCATGCTGACGTGCTTCGTTTAGGTAAGGCGAAGAACGACAAGAATCGTGATGTGCGTTGGGCTTGGGAGGCTGATGAGGCCAAGCAGTTGGCCGACAAGGCCATGGCGAAGGCCGAACGTGAGCCTGCAGGTCCGCGTCATGAGGCGTTGATGAAGCAGGCGGTCACCGCACGTTGGATGCTTGAGGAATTCTACGTATCATTGTGGGCGCAGGAACTCGGCACGCCGAAGCCGATCAGCCTGCAGCGCATCAAGAAAGCGTTGAGCTAACGCATCATCATCTTTCGCATTCCATTGCCGTCGATACTGGCGGTTTTCCAGTATCGACGGCAATGGGACCTAATGAAATCATCCTCAGCCGAACCATGGTTAGCACACTCTAGCGTTGCTTGAAGAAACGGAACAACTGCGTTTCACGTATCGTCATACCGACGAGCACGCTTGATACCATTACTCCAGCGAATATCGCACATGGCGCGCGCATCGCACCCAACCATACGGTCATTGAATCGGCGATGCTCATGCGAACGCAATACGCGCCCAACAGCGCGGCCGAAGAGGCACACGCCAAACCGCTCCAAATCAACGTTTCCACAGCGATTTCCAGCAATTGCGCACCTTTGGACTGCCCTGAATGCAATGCGCCAGCATATTCCAATCTACGACGACGCACGCCGAACGCGCCGAGCACCAGCCCCACAACCAATCCCAGCCACGGCATCCAACGAGTCATACGCTGCCCGTACGAAGCCTGCGCATCGTAATGCGAATCGAAACTCTTATTCACCTGCGTCACGCCAGCATTGGATGACGAACCCGACGCAACCAGCGTGGAAAACAACACATCCTCCGTCTGCCCGCTTTGCGGCCACTGTCTGACCCAACATTCGTCGAACGTGCCATTCGACGCGGATACAGGCACAAGGAGAGCGTAGGCGAATCGCGTGTCACGACCATCGTTCGGCCAATCAAACACGCCTGCGACGCTCATCGTTCCCTGTTCGGTCTGCATTACACTGCCTTTGGTGAGACCAAAATCCTTGGCCACGTCGGTAGATACCCACACGCCGGACACATCGGTTTTCGTGTTCCTGGCGATCATCCTGATCATGCCTGGCGTCACTTCATACGACGATATATCCTTGCCGGGCGTGGCAAGCGGCACAATCTGTTGACCGGCACGCATCGCACCGGCCAAGGTGCCCATCACACCGCCGCCAGCGTCGGCGAGCCTGTCACATGCGGCTCCGTCCACCGTTCCCCCAACGATGGCGCCAACGTCGGCATAGGCGTTGATGCGTTGTAGCACCTCAGTTTCGAGCCCCACCACATTGGCGGCCTCATATCCGCCGAGCAATGTAGACGCGAACAATACCGCTGCAAACATAAGCAGCGCATGACTCACTCCCGCGCCAATATTGCGCAACGCTTCGGAAAGCACCGATCGTAATCGCATAATCGCCTACTCGCAGGTGAGATTGTTAAGTCCGCTGCCGATTTCCACATTGGAGATCGAAGCGATGTCTTCGCTGTCGGCTTGCACGAGGCTCACGCCAAGTTCGCCTCCCACGATCGACACTTTCACGGGAGTGTTGCCATGATTGTTGGATGTGGGCACGATGCAGCCGGTTGAACCGTTGATGCCGAATACCGCACCGGCTGGAACGCGCAGCACTCGCATCCGTTCGCTCAAGGCCAGAGTGGCGTCCAATCCCGCTTTTTTGGATTCCACGTCCACGGATTGGTAGCTGTCGTTCGCTTCGACTTGTTGCAGGAACCCGGCATCCGTGATTTCAGTAGTATTGGCTGGCAATGTTCCCGTAATGCCGAATATCGTCAACGTGCGGTCCTGCGCGGATGCGGTGCCGTTTTTGATGGTGAGTTTCGTCAATGATCCGGGGATTTTGCCGATTGCGGTTCCGCCCGTCACCATGGATCCGGCGGTTGCGCTCCACTCGTCAACGGCGACTTCGTGTTCGGGAATCCACAATGTGTCGGCCAATGACAACGATCCATCCGACGTATTGCCGTTGTCGGCCATCAACTGCTTCCACCCGTCCGATGTGGCCCGCCAATAGGTATCCGATCCGGGAACGCTGTTGTAGCCAAGTAAGCTGAGTTCATTATTCAGGGCGAGCACATCGCCGCCGATGTCTCCGGTCTTCAAATCGCGATACAAGGGGGTTGCGGTGTTCAACGCCACTACCGTGCGATCGTTCACCTGATAGGCACCTTTGCCTGAGGTCAGGCCGTTGCCGGACCAGTCCGCGGTGACCAGGCCACTCGCATTGCCGAAAAGATCACGGTCACTGGAAATGGTGGGCACCACGGTAACTTGTTGCGTACCCGCGTATTCCTGTACGCTGGCGGGAACCACAGTCCTCTCCCCCGCCGAACTGAGCAATGTCGGAGTGCGGTCAGGCAGCCACAATGCGCAGGATCCGACCGCAATACAGGCTGCCGTGACAGCCGCCAGCAAAGTCCAAGTCACAGCAGTGCACTTCGAACGCTTCCCTCCCGTCCTTTGCTTCATTCCGAATCGTCGCGTCATACTCACATATACCCCTTCAATCACGACCAACAAGCACCATCAGCGAATACATCACCATGATTCCCCCTGCGAATCCCTACGAGTAGCCGATCTTTCATATAGACCCCTTCTTTGAACATCAACTATTCGCCATGAAATCGTTCTCATTCTCGATCTCATATTTCCCAATAATGTCCCCAATAAAACAGCATTCGCGCAACATCACTTCGCATGTTCATTGACAGCGATTGCCAACGAACATGCGATTGAGCAGAACAACGAGACCTTGGAATCACTTACCTTCTCACCACAACTGTTCCGTATCGTCGGTCGCATATCCCACGTTGTAGCCGTTCGACACAAGGCAACTGCGCACTTGCAGGTTCTGCATGTCAAACGAAGTATTGCCATCCGTTCCGGAAAACTCCTTGTTGAACCGGCTTACGGTATAGTCCTTCGGCACGAGCGAGTCTCTATGCAAACAATCGACCACGGCCTGCGCTTGATCGGCATACAGATTCGGATTGCCTACGATAATACCGTACACATCTTGCACATCTGCAACATACTCATCGCCGCATTCCGTGGAATCATCGGAATATCGGGATTCCTGAATGGTCGTCCCCTGTTTGTGTCCAGCTTCGGCATAGAGTCCGCTCGGATATTTGATGAGTTTGATTTCCTTATATCCTTTGTCGATCATGCACTGCCGGTAATCGGACCAGGCTTTCTCATAATCCGACGTCGAAATCTCACCCGTACTTTTGGCTTTGTCCAATATCGTTTTCTGCGATTCAGCGATATTACCTTGCGATTCCCGCTGTTCGATCCATTCGCTCAAAGACGCCGCCAATTTCTGCCCGCCCGCCGACCCATTTTCGGATGATGATTCCGATGTGGCAGAATCAGAAGATGTGCCTGTGGCATCCCCATTAATTGAGCATCCCGCCAAAAGCATTGACAATGCGACGGCAAGAACGCAAGTCTTGCAAAATGACATCCAAGAAGTCACCATCTTCACCCCCGTACTAATGTGTCACAACGAGTGTAGCACCGCATGATAATGTGCATAGCAGGCGGCATTTCCGAAAAACTTACTTGCATATACGCAAATGAGGTAGGGTGGATGTTGCGTGGCTGCAATTAGGGGACTACAAATGATTGGCAAGGGTGCGTCGGTAAGGTGATTGCCTCGTGAAAGGTTGGCTATGCGCGTTGCGGTTGAGGGGTTGGCTCATCGATTTGAGGGAACCGATCTGCTGTTCGAGAATTTGAGTTTCGTGGCCGAACCTGGTGTGACCATTGCGATATGCGGTCCGTCGGGATGCGGCAAGTCAACATTGCTGTCGATTCTTGCAGGATGGGAGCAGCCTTACGCTGGCACGGTGACGAGAGAAGGTGTGGATCGTGTTGGATGGGTGTTTCAGAATCCGTATGGTGTTGCGGAACGCACGGCGCTCGACCATGTGGTGTTTCCACTGCTCGCCAAGGGAATGAGCCGCCGCGAAGCGGAACCAAAGGCTTTGGAAGCGATGGAACTGTTCGATCTGGCGTATGCGGCGGACAGGCGTTTCTGCGATTTGTCTGGAGGCGAGGCGCAGCGTCTTATGCTCGCGCGTGCGGTATGTTCCAGGCCGAACATGCTGCTGGTTGATGAGCCGACCGCCCAGTTGGATACGCGTACATCGCATTCCGTAAGCCATGTGCTCGGCAATCTGGCCGGTCAAGGCATGATCGTGCTAGTGGCAACCCATGATCCGGACACGCGGGACGCCTGCGATCGCGTAATCGATCTAGCCGACTACGCTCCGCAAGTCGGCGGGTCTACTGCCCAGTCCGCCAACATCGCAGTCCACTAATCGCTTTCCGCAATCTCAACGAATTACAGATAAAACTTCTATAACTTTGCCGCTTTCAGAAACCGCTCGTTCAAACCCGACCCAATGCCATCAGGCTTGCTGTTTGGCGTAGAAATCGCGTTCTCGAGCTGCGAACGGGCGCAGCAGGGTTGTGGTGCCAACCGCACACAGCAGGAAGATCGCGCCCACAGGGCCAAGCCACATCAGTCCCAAATGGGTGTTGACCAGTCCACCAACCGCGGAGCCGACCGCGATGCCGATGTTGAACGACATGGAATTGAGCGATGCGGCCAGATTCAGCGATCCCGGATGCGACTGAGAGGCAACATCCATATATAGCACCTGCGAGGCGGAATTCTGCAGATACATGAACATGCCAAGCACCACCAGCAGCAACGCACCATACACCGGCACCCAATGCGTTACGATCAGCGATGCCATGAGCACGGCGTGCGCGCAGTAGATCGGACGAATATGCGTCAGTGGTTCCACTCCCCTGCCACGGTCGGCAAGCTTGCCGCCATACAGGTTGCTCCACAGGCAGGCCGCGCCGAAAATCACCAGGCCGACGCTTAAATACTGTTCGGGAACATGCACTTCGTCTCGCATGATCGGCGTCAGATACGTGTAGAACACGTAAGTTGCCGCCGCGCCAAACACCACGGCAAGCACGCCCAGCTGAATACGACGGTCGAAAAACAGGCGGAACTGCGGCAGAAAACCAATCTTCACAATACGGCTGTTGCGCGGCAGCACCATCACCATGAGCACCATAAGCACCACTGTGAGCACGTTCACCAAATGGAACGTCCAACGCCAGCCGAACGTGTTCGCAACCCACGTGCCAACCGGCACGCCCACCACGGATGCGATGGAGAAGCCGGAAAACACCCATGCGATGAACTTCGTGCGGTACTGTTCAGTTGTTACATCGGGCGCGTACGTCATGGCAATGGCCACCAGCGTGCCGGACACCAGCGCGATGAGGATTCGCGCCACTACGAGCACGCCATAATTCGACGCGAACGCGCACAGCACATTGCCGATAAGAAACACCCCAACCAGCGTCAGATGCGTGGCAAAACGCGGAAAACGAGCCGACAATGCCGATCCGAGCGGCGTGACCGGCGCATACACGAACGCGAACAGCGACACAAGATTGCCGACCGTCACCTCCGACACCTTCAAGCCAGCCGCGATATCCGGCAGAATGCCAACGACAATGAACTCGCTCATGCCCAGCATGAAACTCAGCGAGATCAGCACCATCACAGGCAGATTGAAAAACCGTTCCTTCGCCACATCACTCTTCGCCATACACTTCTCCTCCATAGCCCCTCGAACTCCCCACGCCTTGCCAAACTCGCATTGTCATTAAAGCTTCTCACGTCAATCGATTGACGAATCAATCGTCAAACAAACGATAAGCCAAACGCGATACAATGACGCGCGATGACACGCAAAACAACCACCACAGCAAAAAACAACCGCAAACCCAAGAAAAACAAGCAGCCAAGCCTCACCAAACTCCGTAACGCCTGGAAAAAAGCAAACACCCCAAAACGCATCCTCATAGTCGGCGAAACACTGATAGCCAGTATCGTCGCGCTCGCGTTGATCGTTGGATTGGTGCGATTCGTCGGTTGGCGTGTGCAAGTGGATGAAGCGGTCGCATCGCAGGAACAATTGCAGACGCAATACGATTTCAATCCGGGCAACATCATTTCAGATGGTCTGTTCTTCAACGGGAACGCGTTGAGCAAGCAGCAGGTGAACGCCATCATCGAAAAACAGGGTGCCGCATGCAGCGGCGAGAAATGCTTGAAATCCATGACGTTTAGCACCGAATCGCAACCCGCCAACGAATACTGCGAAGCATATGAGGGAGAGCCGAACGAAAGCGCCGCGGCGATCATCTACAAGTCGGGAAAGGCGTGCGACATCAGTCAAAAAGTGCTGCTCACCGTGCTGCAAAAGGAGCAGCATCTGCTTACCGCCACCGATCCAAGCGACTTCCAATTCAAGTCGGCCATGGGATTGAGCTGCCCGGACGACGCGAACTGTGACCCGGAATATGCAGGTTTTTTCAAACAGGTGTATGGCGCGGCGAAACGCTACCAGTATTACGTGCAACATGAGGATCGCTATGGATACCATGCGGGCACGCTCAACTATATTCAATACAATCCGGACGCCAGCTGCGGTGGCAGCAACGTGTACATCGAAAACAAGGCGACTGCACTGCTGTACATTTACACGCCTTATCAGCCGAATGCAGCCGCATTGGATGCGGGAGTCGGCGAAGGCGACGCCTGTTCGACTTACGGCAATCGTAATTTCGCAATCATCTACAATTCGATGTTCGGCTCTCCTCGAGGCTGATTTTTCGATACAATTGCTCATGGAAGGGACTGACCAGAAGGAGCCTTTCATGGGCCTACTCAACAACAACGACTATATCGACCCATTCAAGGGTTCCGATTACATCGATCCCAGCAGCAACGCCGAACGCCTGTCTAATCAGGTGAACCGTGACCATGCACGGCGTGAATCCTATGTCCAGCGGCGATATGTGAAACCCGCGCAGAGCGATCAGGCATCGCGCGACAGGCAGGCCCCACAAAACACCCGATCCAAGCAAGACGGTAGATCTCAACAGGCGCAAGGCGATCAGTCCACACGAGGAGACACGCTCCAAACCATGTTGAACGACTGGTCCACGCAAACCATGCGGTATGCCCAGTCCATGCAGCAAAGCTTGCAACAGGCGTTGCGGCAAAATCAGCAAAACCCGCAGAACCCGCAAGGACGCCCATCGCAGCCCTATAATCCGCCGCGCATACAAACGGAACGAGCCACACGCGAGTTCCAATCCACTTCCGACAAGAAGCAACGCCGCCATAAAAACGGCTTCGTCACCGTTTTGGAGATCGTTATCATCATCGCTGTAATAGCGTCGATTGGCGGAATGCTTTCTGACAGCATGTCAAACATCATCTCCGATTTCGATGGATCCACAAGCCAGTTCGAGGAGCTGTCCACACAGGAAACCGTCAGCGAAGACGTTGGAAAGCTCTACTCCACCGGAGGAAAAGCATTGGAAGTGAACATCGAAGGCGTGCAGACAGGTCCGGAGGATTTGAACGGCGACGCCACGCTCACGGTTTTGCTCACCTGCACGAACATCGGCAAGAAAACGATGTATCCTCATGCCGTCGCAGATCTGATGGTCATGCAAAACGGCATCGAGCTTGCCCCTGCATTCACTTCCAACGAGGATTCCGACCGCACGGAGTTCTCCGGCGCCGAAATGAAACCGAAGAAAAGCTCGCAGACCACCAGCAGTTTCGTTCTTACGGACACCAATTCACCAGTTGTGGTTCAGCTGATGAATTATTCGCAACATAATGTTGTTCGCGCCGCGTTTTCCTTTGACGAAGTCGACATAGAAGGATCCTTGAAACATATTGATTATGCGGCCGTCCCTCAGCCCGAGCAAGTGGACGCTTCGAATTTCGACGAAGACGGATCCGTAACCGATTATGACGAAAGCACCCTGCATTTCCGCGTAGACTCCATTGAGAAGACAAGCCCCTCATATGCCGATCATGACATAGCGTTCGCACGCATATCCTGGTATGTCGAAAATGGAAGCAAATACCGGGCTTTCCTGAACTATATGGATGTTTCCGCGACCCAAGACGGCACTGAGTTGCATAGCACGTATCTTGACGATGATAGCTATTCCACAACACGCAAGGTCACTCCCGGCGTGAAAATGACGACGACAGTCGCTTTTGAAACGCAAAGCAACTCGCCTGTGACATTCATATTTTCTGACTATGGTGATGAGATTCTTCGCAAAACCGTTAATTTACGGTCAATTGAGTCATTGGAACTTTAATCCGATACTTGCAGAAACATCAAAAGAAGATTCAAATAATCATTCGGAAAGCAAAAGACCGTTGTTGCAATCAGTTTTCTCATGATTGCAACAACGGTCTTTGATGAAACGATTGCGGTTCGCTTACAGCTTCGGCAGGTACTTCTTCAGTTCGAAAGGAGTGACCTGCTTGCGGTATTCCTCCCATTCCTGACGCTTGTTGCGCAGGAAGTATTCGAAGGCATGCTCGCCGAGCACTCCGGCCACGAAGTCGGACTTCTCCATAACCTTCAACGCCTCGTCAAGAGACTCCGGCAATGGCTGGATGCCCATGGCCTGACGTTCCGCATCGGTAAGCTCCCACACGTCGTCGCTGGTCGGCTCGCCCAACTGCATCTGCTTGTCGATGCCGTCAAGGCCTGCTGCCAAGAGCACCGAATATGCGAGGTATGGGTTGGCGACCGGGTCGAGCGCACGGAATTCCATGCGGGCGGAATTGCCCTTGCCTGGCTTGTACTGCGGAATGCGCAGCAGCGCGGAACGGTTGTTGTGGCCCCAGCAGATGTAGCTCGGAGCCTCGTTGCCGCCCCACAGGCGCTTGTAGGAGTTGACGTACTGGTCAGTGACCGCGCAGATTTCAGCCGCGTGGTACAGAATGCCGGCCGCGAACTGGCGTGCGGTGACGGACATGTTGAATTCTTGGCCCGCCTCGTAGAACGCGTTGGCGTCGCCTTCGAACAGGCTCAAGTGGGTATGCATGCCGGAACCTGGAGCGTCGGAAAGCGGCTTCGGCATGAAGCTGGCGTGAATGCCGCGCTCCAGCGAAATCTCTTTGACGACGGTACGGAAGGTCATGATGTTGTCGGCCGTGGTGAGCGCGTCCGCATAACGCAGATCGATCTCGTTCTGGCCTGGACCCGCCTCATGATGCGAGTATTCCACCGAAATGCCCATCTGTTCGAGCATGTTGACGGTGGCGCGGCGGAAGTCCATGCCTGGGCTGCGCGGCACATGGTCGAAATAGCCGCCCTCATCGATTGGGGTTGGCGTCTGGGACCAATCATCCTGTCTTTCGAACAGATAGAATTCGATTTCCGGATGCACGTAGAAGGTGAAGCCTTTTTCCTTGGCTTTCGACAGAGCCTGCTTCAGCACATGACGCGGATCGCCCAACGACGGCTCGCCATCAGGGGTAAGCACGTCGCAGAACATGCGCGCGGTGCCTTGCGGGCCTCCACGCCACGGCAGAATCTGGAATGTCGACGGGTCGGGCTTGACGATCATATCGTCTTCGGACACACGGGTGAGGCCTTCCACTGCGGAACCGTCGAATCCGAGCCCTTCCTCGAACGCAGCTTCCAATTCAGCCGGTGCGATAGCCACGGACTTCAGCGTTCCCAACACATCCGTGAACCACAAACGAATGAAGCGCACGTCGCGTTCTTCGACTGTGCGCAAAGCAAACTCTTGCTGTTTATCCATAGTGCCCCATCGTTCCATGCGCATGTTACGAAAGTCGTTAACACGCGCCGAATATGACGAGACCGTCCACGTTGTGGACGGCCGTATCGTCATGGGTTTGCGAACAATGCTCAACGTGCGACTTCAAGCGCCTCTTCCAAAGTGAAGGCGCGCGCATACAGCGATTTGCCGAGAATCGCGGAATCCACGCCCAGATCGGCAAGTTCCTTGATGGCGCGCAGGTCATCGAGCTTGGAAATGCCACCGGACGCGGTGACCTTCGCATCAGTGCGTTCCGCAACCTCACGCAGCAGATCGATGTTCGGACCGCTCATCATGCCGTCGCGAGCCACGTCGGTGACCACGTAACGAGAGCAGCCAACGGAATCCAGGAACGCCATGGTTTCGAACAGATCGCCGCCTTCCTTCACCCATCCGCGGGCTGCGAGGGTGTGGCCGCGCACGTCAAGGCCAACGGCCACGCGATCGCCGTACTTCTTGATGACGGAAGCGGTCCAATCCGGATTCTCAAGCGCTGCCGTGCCAATGTTCACACGGGCGGCGCCTGCTTCCAAAGCTGCGTCGAGGGATGCGTCGTCGCGCACGCCACCGGACATTTCGATATTGACCTTGTCGCCAAGCTCCTTGACGATGGCGCGCAGCTGGTCACGGTTGTTGCCCGTGCCGAATGCCGCGTCAAGGTCGACCAGATGAATCCATTCCGCACCGGACTCGACCCACGTGCGGGCAGCCTCCAGCGGCGAACCGTAATCGGTTTCCGAACCGGACTCGCCTTGGCGCAAGCGAACGGCCTTGCCATCACGAACATCGACTGCGGGAAGCAATGTCAAAGACATGTCTGTACCTCTCTGTGATCAACCGACCGCCACTAAACGGCAATCGCAAATAAATGTACCAAGTGGTCGTTTTAAAAGCGTATATGTCAAAGCATCGTCGAAACAATCATCGGCGATCTCGCACCATCAGAACGTCGCAATCCAATTGCGCAGCAGCTGCGAGCCCGCTTCGGCGGATTTTTCAGGGTGGAACTGCGTGGCGAACAGCGGACCACGCTCGTAGGCCGCCACGAAACGGCTACGTCCGTACGTGCACCAGGTCACGCGCTCCTCGGCGTCACCGAAATCAAGCTGGTCGCCGGACGTGTCGGCGGGAGCGGCACTCATCGCGGCGAAGGAATGTACGAAATAGAAACGTTCACCTTCCACACCCTTCATGAGCACGGAACCTTCCGGCGCCTCGACGGTGTCCCATCCCATGTGAGGCACCACATCGGCGTCAAGCAGTTCCACGTCGCCCTTGATCAGGCCAAGGCCCGGAGTGCCGGTGCCGTGTTCCATACCGCGTTCGAACATGATCTGCTCGCCCACGCACACGCCGAGCACCGGTCGCCCGGCACGCAGACGATCCTTGATCACGGTGTCTCCGCCCACCGACTTGAGTCCTTCCATGCATGCGCCGAAAGCGCCCACGCCGGGCACTACCAGACCGTTGGCTTCCAAGGCCTGCCGATGGTCGGAAGTGAGGGTCACGTCAAGGTCGAGATCAGCCAGTGCACGAACCATGGAACGCACGTTGCCGAAACCATAATCGAAAACCACCACGGAAGTCATGGGCGTTCTCCTTCTTGTGTCATTCGTTGTTCTGTGGCGCGAGTCGTCTTGTGTCGCATAACGCATGTTCGGCAGGATGACTCGCGTTTACCGTCGTTAACTGATGCTTGATGTGCCGCGTCCGAACCGCGTATGCTCGGCGATAATGCTCATCGCCGCATCCCGATCAAGGTCAGCGGAATCGAAAATGGTCATATCCGCCTGTTCCAGCGCGTTCATATCGGTGATGCCCAGCATGAGATCCTCAACGAACGGCGCGGTGGAGGTGAATAGCACCGGCGGAGCGAAGGTTTTGCCCGCTCTGCCTTCCACGTACATCGTCGCTTCGAGCTTGTCCGCACGGTTGACGGCAAGAATCGCGGGCATGCCGGCAACGACGATCGTCATGTCTTTGACCGCCGCTTCCGGACCGTCTCCGTCGAGATTGCGCAGCACCGCGACAGCACCTTGCGCCGATCCGATGCATTGCGCGGAAATGTCGGACAATTCACAGAATGCCGACAGCAATCGTGGCGAGGTCAGTCTGGTGATGATCACCGCCACTTTCGCGCGATTGCCAAGCAGTCCCTGCAGCTCGTCTTCGAATTTCAACGAATCCTCAGCCGCGTTGAGCATGTCGTCGACTTCCGAGGATTCGGAGGATTCGGAGGATTCCGCGTTATCGGAAGCTTCGGAGGAATCGAAAGCTTCAGATGGCGGATTGTCCGCCCGCTCATGCTTGGACGCTTCGGCATCCTTGAATTCCTGCTCGAAGCCGGCCATGGCCGCTTCCAGTTCCTCTTCGCTGAAATGCATGCCGTCGGCGTTGAGGTCACCGAAATCGTTTGATCCATCGAATCCTTGGAAATCGTCGAAATCGTTATTTCGATCGTCGCTCATCACAGAGCGCCCTTCGTGCTCGGAATACCGTCGACACGCGGATCCGACTCGATGGCGAAACGAAGCGCACGTGCCAAGGCCTTGAACTCGGCTTCGGCGATGTGGTGCGGATCACGGCCGGAGATCACCTGCAGATGCAGGCAGATTCCGGCATGCATGGCGATGGATTCCATAACGTGACGCACGAGGGAGCCGGTGAAATGGCCGCCGATCATGCAGTATTCGAAGCCTTCCGGCTCGCCGGTGCACACGCAGTACGGACGCCCGGAAATATCGACCACGGCCTTGGCAAGCGCCTCGTCCAACGGCACGGTCGCATCAGCGAAGCGACGGATGCCGCGCTTGTTCCCCAGCGCCTGCTTCAACGCCTCACCGAACACGATGGCGATGTCTTCGACGGTATGGTGCGCGTCGATGTCGGTGTCACCCGTGGCCTTGATGGTCAGGTCAATCAGCGAATGCTTGCCGAGCGCCGTCATCATATGGTTGTAGAACGGCACCGACGTGTCGATGTCAGTTTTGCCGGTGCCGTCGAGATTCAGGCTCAGTTCGACCTTGGATTCGCTGGTTTCACGAACGATGGTTGCGGTACGCGCCATGTTGCGACTCCTTTTGGAAAATGTTCGGTCCTGTTGTGTTGGTTCAGTCCCGTATGTGCTCAGTCTTGTTCCACAATACGCAACACTTCGACCAAGGCTTCACGGAAACGCGCCATTTCCTCGTCGGTGCCCATGCATACGCGCATCCAGCCGTCAGGGCCGACGGTGCGGATGAGCACACCACGCTTGAGCAGTTCGTCGAAGATGCGGTCGCGATCGTCGAAATGACCGCCGAACAGAATGAAGTTGGACTGCGTCTCGGCCACTTCGAGCGGCTGGCCCTTGTAGGTTTGTTCCTTGAGCCATGCCGCGGTCTGATTGCGGGTGTCACGCAGGTGCGCCACACGGCTGAGCTGTTCGTCGGTATGTTCGAACGCGGCAAGCGCGGCTGCCTGGGTGACGGCCGACAGGTGGTACGGCATACGCACGATGCGCACACAGTCGATAATGCCCTTGTTGGCGGCCAGATAGCCGACTCGCGCGCCTGCGAAGGCGAACGCCTTGCTCATGGTTCGGCTCACGGCGAGATTCTCATACTCGCCGATGAGTTCGAGCGCGGTGGGCGTACCCGGATCACGGAATTCGATGTAGGCTTCGTCCACCACGACCACCGGATGCACGCCTTCGGCGGCACCGGCCACTTCAGCGGTTTCGGCGGCGCCGAGCACGCGCTTGAGATCATCCATCTTCAGCGGTGTGCCGGTCGGATTGTTCGGGCTGGTGAGCACGATCATGGCCGGCTTGACGTCTTCGATGGCCTTGATGGTGGCGTCGACGTTCAGCGAGAAATCCTCGTTGCGGTGCGCAAGCTTCCATGTGGTGAACGTGTCGCGGGCGTATTCCGGATACATCGAATACGTCGGATCGCAGCCGAGCGCAATGCGTCCTGGACCGCCGAAAGCTTGGAACAGCTGCAGCATGATCTCGTTGGATCCGTTGGCACCCCACAACTGGTCGACTTCCAGCTTGACGCCGGACTCGCGTTCGAGATAGTCGCAGAATGCCTGACGCAACGCGATATGCTCACGATCCGGGTAACGGTTGAGCGTCAGAGCGATTTCCTTGACTCGCTGCGCGATGGTTTCGACCACTGCCGGTTCCGGCGCATACGGATTCTCGTTGACGTTGAGGCATACCGGCACGTCCAATTGCGGCGCACCGTACGGCTCCTCACCGATCAGATCGTTGCGCAGCGGAAGATATGCCGGAATGGCGTTGCTGGAAGTCTCACTCATCGAAGGCCTGCCTGCTCTTCCTGTTCCTTGATGGTTTCCTTGTTGTACGGATCGTCGATGAAACGGCTCAGCACGCTTTCACCGTGTGCCGGCAGATCTTCGGAAACGGCGAAGGCGTTCACACGAGCAGCGAGGGTCTTCAATCCCTGCTCGTCGTATTCGATGACTTCGACCGGCTTCATGAAGGTGTGCACGCCCAGACCGGAGGCGAAGCGTGCAGTGCCGGAAGTCGGCAGCACGTGGTTGGAGCCGGACATGTAGTCGCCCAGCGGCACCGGAGAGTACGGGCCACGGAAGATGGCACCGGCGTTGCGAATCTTGGCGATCACGGCATCCGGGTCGGCGGTCTGGACCTCAAGGTGTTCGGCGGCATACGCATTGGCCGCGTCAATGGACTGCTCGATGCCATCGGTGAGGATGATGCCGGACTGGCGTCCGCGTAGCGACGTGTTCACACGCTCGGAGTGCTCGGTGCGCGGCACACGGTACTTGAGGTTCTCCTGCACCTGTTCGGCAATCTCTTCGCTGTCGGTGATGAGCACGGAACCGGCGAGTTCGTCATGCTCGGCCTGACCGATCAGATCGGCGGCCAGCCAGCTCGGGTTGGCACCCCTGTCTGCGATGATGGCGATTTCGGTCGGTCCTGCCACGGCGTCGATGCCGACGATGCCGGACACCATGCGCTTGGCGGTAGCGACGAAGATGTTACCCGGACCGGTGATCTTGTCGACCGGATCGCACAGGATTTCGCCGTCCTGCGGTTCGGAACCCTTGGCGCCGTAAGCGAACATGGCCACGGCCTGAGCGCCGCCGACCGCATACACTTCGTCAACGCCGAGAATGGCGCAGGTGGCGAGAATGGTCTTGTCAGGCAGACCGTCGGCATTGTTACGGCTCGGCGGGGTTGCGATGGCGAGGGATTCCACGCCGGCGGCCTGTGCCGGGACCACGTTCATGATGACGGAGCTCGGGTAGACGGCCTTGCCACCCGGCACATACAGGCCGACACGCTGCACCGGAATCCAACGCTCGGAAACGCGCGCGCCTTCAGCCAGATCGGTGTGGAACGGCGCCGGCACCTGGGAAGCGGACACGGCGCGGGAGCGGCGCACGGATTCTTCGATGGCGGCACGCACTTCCGGATCCAACTCGTCGACGGCGGTCTTCATGGCTTCCACCGGCACGCGCAGGTTCTCCGGACGAATATGGTCGAATTTCTCCGCGAAGTCACGCAGGGCCGCAGCACCGCGGGCCTTCACATCGTCAAGGATGGGCTGCACGAGATCGGTGGCCTCGTTGGTGCCCATCTCGGCGCGAGGCATAGCCTCCAGCATTTCAGCTCGGGTCAGCTTCTTGCCACGCAGGTCAATGATTCGCATATAGTTTTCTTCGCTCATAACGCCCCATGGTAACAACGTGATGTCACGAGAACGCCCGCGCGTCTCAAGTTCAGCCGCATAGTGAGATATTCAGCTGAACTTTCGGCATCATCCCCACGACCGGTCAGCCCAAAGGCAGAGAACTGGGACCGAAAAGGATTTTGATTTCGGCGAACAGACTCGTGTCGCGGCGTACGCGGAAACGGTCGCCGAACGTCAGTACCTTGGCGTTGCCCTTATCGTCCATCAAGGCGAGCTTCACTTCGCAGGGTCCAGGATGATTCGTCAAAATCTGCCCCAACTGCTGCACATGCGATTGGTCAAGCGCAATCGGCGGCAGCATAATCGTCACCGGCTTCTCATCCTGCGCTTCCAACGTCGGCACGTTGAATTCCGTGGCACGCATGCTTACCGTCTCATCGCGTTTCTCAACCTGTCCGCGAATCTGCACCACCGTGTCGACCGCCAGTTCGGGAGCGGCGGCCTCATACACTTTGCCGAAGAACATGCACTGGATGGAGCTTTCCAAATCCTCGATGGTCACAATCGCCCAAGGATTGCCCTTCTTCGACATACGACGGTCCACGTTCGTGATCAAACCCGCCACCGTCACCTGCTGGCCGTCAGGCATATTCGCCGCGCGATCGATCAGATGCGCGATCGACATTTCACGCAACGACACCAGAATCGACTGCATACCGCTCAACGGATGGTCGGACACATACAAGCCAAGCATTTCACGTTCGAAATTCAGCTTGGTTTTCTTATCCCACTCCTCCACATCGGGCACATTCACCATGGCATCGCCCATGCCCGCATCGTCTTCGCCGGCATCTTCCAAATCGGAGAACAAATCAAACTGGCCTTCGGCCTGCTTGCGTTTCAAACCGACCACCGAATTAATCGCAGCCTCATGAATCGTAAACAAGGCACGACGGTTCGGATCGATCGAATCAAACGCACCGGCCTTGATCAACGATTCAACCAATCGACGATTCAACGCCTCCATCGGCACACGCCTGATGAAATCAGGGAAATTCACATACTTGCCATGATCGTTCTCACGTTCCTTGACAATCGCATCAACCGCAGCCTTGCCAACGTTACGGATAGCGCCAAGGCCAAAACGCACCACATCGCCGACAGCGGAATACTCGTACACCGACTCGTTCACGTCAGGAGACAACACCTGGATGCCCATGCGACGAGCCTCGCCCAAATACAACGCGGTCTTGTCTTTGTTCGTACTCGCACCCTGCAGCAACGCGGCCATGAATTCCACCGGATAATGCGTTTTCAGATATGCAGTCCAATATGAAATCAAACCGTATGCGGCCGAATGCGCCTTGTTGAACGCATAGCCCGAAAACGGCACAAGAATATCCCACACGGCCTGCGCCGCCTCCTGGGAATACCCATGCTCCTTCATGCCCGCGAAGAACGGCACCTTCTCCTTGGCCAGCACCTCGGGCTTCTTCTTGCCCATTGCTCGACGCAACACGTCTGCCTTGCCCAACGAATAACCCGCCAGAATACGCGCGGCCGACTGCACCTGCTCCTGATACACGATCAGACCATACGTTTCGTCAAGCACTTCCTTCAACGGCTCGGCCACTTCAGGATGAATCGGCGTGATCTTCTGCAAACCATTCTTACGCTTCGCATAATTCGTATGCGAATCCATATCCATCGGACCAGGACGATACAACGCGATCAATGCGGAAATATCGTTGAAGTTATTCGGCTTCAACGTTTTCAGCAACGAACGCATACCATCAGAATCCAACTGGAACACGCCAAGCGTGTCACCTCGCGACAACAGATCGTACGTGGCACGATCGTCCAATGGAATCTTCGTATGGTCGATACGCGTCTTGCCATTCGCCTCGATATTGTTCAACGTATCGCGAATAACCGTCAAGTTGGAAAGACCAAGGAAGTCCATCTTGACTAAACCAAGCGTTTCACACGTATGATACTCCAACGTGGTCGTAACCGTACCATCGGTACGTTCCAGCAGCGGCGACGTATTCGAAATCGGCTCGCTACCCATGATCGTGGCGCACGCATGCACACCGGTCTGACGGATCAAGCCTTCGATACCCATCGCCTCATCCGTGACGCGCTTCACATCCGGATCGGAATCATAAAGCTCACGGAATTCGCGGGCCTCCGCATAACGCTTCGAACTCGGCTCGAAAATATCATGCAGCGGAATATCCTTGCCACCCGTCTGCGCCGGCGGCAACGCCTTGGTGATGCGCTCGCCCATGGAGAATTCGTAGCCCATGATTCGTGCGGAATCCTTCAGCGCCTGTTTGGTTTTGATGGTGCCGTAGATCACGCATTGCGCGACCTTGTCTCGCCCGTACTTGTCTCCGACATAGTCAAGCACGCGACCGCGGCCGTCCGGATCGAAATCGACGTCGATATCAGGCAGCGACACACGTTCCGGGTTAAGGAATCGTTCGAAGATCAAGCCGTGCTTGATTGGATCGAGTTCGGTGATGCCCATGGCATACGCCACCATGGCGCCTGCCGCGGAGCCACGGCCAGGCCCGACCATCACACCATGCGATTTGGCCCAGTTGATGTAGTCGGCCACCACAAGGAAGTATCCGCAGAACTGCATCTGACAGATCACACCGCATTCGTAATCGGCCTGCTTGAGCACTTCGATCGGCGGATGCCCGTCATAACGCCGTTCCAAGCCTTCCTCGACTTTTTTCAGGAACAGCGACGTCTCATCCCAACCTTCCGGGCAGTCGAATTGGGGCATGAACGCGCCATCTTCATGATCGTCGAACATGACATTGCAGCGTTCGGCGATTTCCAACGTATTGTCGCATGCTTCGGGAATGTCTTTGAACAGCTCACGCATTTCTTCGGCGGATTTCAGATAGTAGCCGGTGCCGTCGAATTTGAATCGTCCCGGCTCGTCAAGCGTGGATCCCGAATTGATGCACAGCATGGCATCCTGAGAGCCGGCGTCTTCGGCGCGCACGTAATGGGAATCGTTGGTGGCGAGCAGCGGCGCGTTCAGTTTTTTCGCAATATCCAGCAGACCGTCGGTCACCTGTTTTTCGATTTTCAGACCGTGGTCCATGAATTCGATATAGAAATTGTCACGTCCGAAAATATCCTGCAATTCGCCTGCCGCACGTAATGCCTCGTCGAATTGGCCGAGCAGCAGTCGCGTTTGGATGATGCCCGACGGGCATCCGGAAGATGCGATAATGCCTTTCGAATATTTGGCAAGGATTTCCTTATCCATTCGGGGGTATCGCATGACACGTCCCTCGAGATTCGCGTCAGTGGACGCCTTCATCAGATTGACAAGGCCCTCATCGGTTTCCGCCCACATCGTAAGGTGGGTGATCAGGCCACCGCCGGATACGTCGTTGGGGTTGCGCCTGCGATGTTGCGGATCGATATCGGGATTCCAGTTGGTATCCCAGCTGACGCGGGTTTGATCTTGGCGTGCGGTTTCCGGCGTCACATACGCTTCAATGCCGATAATCGGTTTGACGCCTTCCTTGACCGCAGTGCTCCACATTTCGTATGCGCCATGCATGTTGCCGTGATCGGTGATGCCGACGGCCGGCATGTTGAGTTCTTTGGCGCGCTTGACCAGATCCGGAATCTTTGACGCCCCGTCAAGCAGTGAATAATGCGTGTGATTATGCAGTTGCACGAAATTTCCGGAAGTAGCCATACGTTCCAATCTACCGGTGATTGGTGACGTGCGATCACACTTCAGGCTTGTCTTGTGTGTCGTGCCTGCCGCGCATCACGTCGAGCGCATGCTGCAAATCAGCTGGATAATGCGATTTCACCGTGGTCCACACATGGGTTCGCGGATGGCGGAATTCAAGTTGCTTGGCGTGCAGCCACTGCCGTTCCAATCCCAATGCCTCACCCAACTGCGGATTGGCACCGTACATGGCGTCTCCCGCAAGCGGATGCCCGATGGACGAGAAATGCACGCGGATCTGATGGGTTCGACCGGTTTCCAGATTCACGGAAACCAGCGTCGCCTCACCGAAACGTTCCATCACATCCCAATGGGTGATGGCTTCTTTGCCGGCGGGCGTAACGCAAAAACGAAAATCGGAGACTTTGGCACGTCCGATCGGCGCTTCGATCGTGGCCTTGTTTTCCTTGAGATTGCCTTGCACGAGCGCATGATAGGTTTTGACGACTTCATGTTCGGCGAACTGCCTGCGCATTTCCACGTAGGCGAGGTCAGATTTGCACACGAGCATCAATCCGGATGTGCCCACGTCGAGGCGGGATACGATACCCTGACGTCCCGCGGCGCCGTAGGAGGTGATGTGCACTCCCCTGTCAAGCAGACTGCCGAGCACCGTCGGACCGGTCCAACCGACGGAAGCGTGAGCAGCCACACCCACTGGCTTGTCGACCACTATGACGTCATCGTCTTCGTAGACCACTGCCATATCTCGTGCGATCGGTTCAGGCTCGGTCCGTTCCTCGACAATATCGAATTCGACGGTTTCGCCTGATTGCAGAGTCGATGATTTGGAAATGTCACGACCAAGCACGCGCGCCTGTCCACTTTCGATGAGTTCCGCGGCCTTGGCTCGGGAGATACCAAGCATCTTGGCCACGGCCACATCGAATCGTTTGCCGACAAGCGCGTCGGGTGCGGGAACAAGACGGCTCATGCGTTCTGGTCTCCGGTCGTCTGTTTCGTCTGTTCTGCGGCCTGTTCGTCAAGATCCTTCTGGCTGAAGGGCTCTCCGACAAACAGCAGTACGACGGCGGCGACGCCCGCCACCATCAGGAAAATATCCGCAACATTGCCGACCGACCATCCGTAATTGAGGAAATCGACGACCTTGCCATTAAGGAAACCTTCGGCATACATCACACGATCGATGAGATTGCCCAATGCTCCTGCGAAAGCAAGAGCGAACACCACCGTCCATTTCATGGAAATGGTACGGATTGCCAGTACGGCCAACGCCACGCATGCCACGATGGCAAGCAACGAAATCAACCAGGTCATGTTGGATCCCATGCCCAAGGACGCACCCGGATTATGCACCAGCGTGAATGAGAGGATGCCCGGAATCACACGTACCGTCTGCCCGTCGGCAAGCGCCGACTGCGCCCATGCCTTGCTGATCTGGTCGAGTACCAGTGCCACAACGGCGATACACGCAAAGACGGCCACGCGGGTGCGCAGCCGTCTTTGATCATTTGTCATGATGTCAGACACAGCCTAATCTCAGTCGTCCTGGGAGTCCTGATCATAGTTGTTCGTGTCGGACACCTGGGACACGAGCTGGCCGAGGAATTCAGTAAGACGTGCACGGTATTCGGTTTCGAACTGCTTGAGGCCCTGAATATTGCCTTCGATGACCTTGGTCTGCGCTTCGAGATTGTCGCGGACCTGCTGGGCGTAGTCGTCGGCTGCGGTACGGGTCTTCGAATCGTAGTCGAAGGCGCGCTTCTGCACTTCGGACTCGTATTCGTCGGCTTCGTTGTGCTTCGTGGAGAAGTAGGTATCACCCTCCTGGGTCTTCTGAGCAAGATAGGCGTCGCCTTCCTGAGTCTTCTGATCCAAGTAGGTATCACCCTCCTGCGTCTTCTGAGCAAGATAGGCGTTACCTTCCTGAGTCTTCTGATCCAAGTAAGCATTACCTTCCTGAGTGCGCTGCGCCAGATAGTCATCGCCTTCCTGAGTCTTCTGGTTCAGGTAGCCATCAGCCTTGGCACGAGTGTCAGCCGAATACTGATCGGCTTCGGAACGGGTGCCTTCGGAGTAGTTGTCGGCTTCGATGCGAGTGCGGTTGGAGTAATCGTTGGCATTGCCGATGAGCTCATCGTACCTACGCTGGGACTCGTCGGTGATTTCCTTAGCCTTGGCTTTGCCCTTGTCGACGTACTGGTCGTGCAGCTGCATAGCCAGGGTCAGCATGGCGGTGGCACGCTCCGGCTCCGTGTTGGCGCTGGCTGCGGCTCCTGCAATCTTCTGCAGGCTTCCGGTTTCGGTACTCGGTTCGACCTTGGCGACCTGCTCGCGCAGCTGGGCTTCACGCTGCTGCGATTCCTGCAGCTGCTGTGCAAGCTGCTGAATCTGCGCGGCCTGCTGCTGGGCACGCTCATCCTGCTGCTGGGACTGTGCCGCATGCTGCTGCGTGAGCTGCTGAGCTTGGGCGACCTGCTCCTGAGCCTCTTCAAGCCTTGCATTGAGCTGCTGGATCTCAGCCGCCTGCTGCTGGGCCACCACAACCTGCTGCTGTGCGGAAGCCAGCTGACGGGACAGGTCTTCGGTCTGTGCACGGAATGCGTCGCGCTCATGCTGCATGGAGGTCAGCTGTTCGCCCAGATCCGCCTGGCCTGCAGCTTCAGCCGCCTGTGCGGTGAGCTGGTCGACCTGTGCGGACAGGCGATCCACCTGACCCTTGAGCTGTTCGTTCTGAGCCGACAGAGCACGGTTGCTTTCCTCAGCCTCGGTGAGCTTGGCTGCTGCGACCTGTGCGGCCTGAGCTGCCTGGTCACCAGCGCCAGCTGCCTGCTCGGAGGCGGACTTCAATGTCGCGTTCTCCTGCTGCAGGGACTGAACCTGGGCGCTGAGCTCGGAAATCTTGGAGTTGAGCCCCGCAACATCCGGGCCGAGGGACTGAGTAGCCTGGCCGCTGGCAACCGCCTGCTTGCCAAGGGCCTCCACCGTCTCGGTTACCTGATCGAGAAAATCGTCGACTTCATCGACGTCATACCCCTCCTTGAACCTCACGGTCTGGAAGGTATGCTCTCTGATATCTTTCGGCGTCAACAGAGCCATAAATCTTACACCTCGCTTTGGGCTTGATGCCTTGCTGTTGTTGCTTTCATTGTTCGACTCTAGCACGGGACCACCGATTTTTTGCGAAAAATCGGCATTTGACATACATTAAATGAGGAAATCAATAGCAATGAGAATGAAATAAAGAACGATGAATGCCACATCGAAGTAGATGGGACCCATTGGAATAGGGCGGATATATTGGCGTAGCCAGCGCAGTGGGGGCTCCGTCAACTGGTAAACCGCGTCGATCAACGACGACGCCAACCCCCGTGGACGCCATGCCGATGCCAACACAGCAACCCAATCGAGAATCATGCGAATGAACAGCACCAGAATGTAGGCATTCACCAAAAAGTGGACGATGCTACCGATCAAAGACAAAATCATGGGGCACCACCTTAGCAACAGAACATAACAAAGCCCCCATCATGGGTGACGGAGGCTTCATGCAGTCTGCTTTCGCAACGGCTTTCGTCTATATCAGTCGGCGAACAAATCGTGCGACGAGTTATTCGCCTGCGGTTCCTCAACCTTGATGTTCACCTGAGCTGGGCTCAGCAGGAACACGCGCGGAGTGACACGTTCGATGGAGCCACGCACGCCAAAAACCACACCCGCGGAAAAGTCCACAATGCGATACGCCACGGCCTCGGCCACACCGGTCAGGTTCAGCACCACCGGAACGCCGTCGCGAATGGCACGTCCGACCAGCTGAGCGTCCTCATAGGATTTCGGGTGAATCGTGGTGATACGGCTCACCCTTCCGCCTTGGAACGGGTTGGCTTTGGTCTGCTCGCGCGGTGCGGACGTCGCGGCAGGAGTCGAAGCCATCGGGGTCACGGAATGGTCGGAATCGAACGAGGTTTCGCTGCTCTCAGCCTCTTCGTTGAAATCCTCGTCACCTTCGGCAACGTCGGTCATGCCCAAATAGGACATCGCGCTTTTCATAAAACCTGCCATGAACGATCCTTTCGCGTCTTCGCGTTGCTTTTAGCGCAGGAAATCCGGAATATCCAAATCGCCGGCGTCGTTCGAAGACACCACTTCATGCTCGGTGGTCTGGTCGAATGACGGAACGACGGGTTCCGGAGTGGACGGAATATAAGTGGACAGCGGCTGCACCTTCGGGGCTTCCGGAGTCTGAATAAGCTGAGGCTGGGGCTGCTGCGGAACCGCCGCTGCCCTCGGGGCTGCGGACAACGCCGACAGCGGCACCGTGCTTTCCGCAGGCTCTGCCTGCTTCTGGGCTTCAGCCTGAGCCGCCTTCTTGGAGTTGGCATCAAAGCCTGCGGCGATAACGGTGACACGCACTTCGTCGCCGTAAGCGTCGTCGAGGGAAAGACCCCAGATGATCTGTGCTTCCGGATGGATGGCCTTGCCCACCAGCTGGGTGGCGGCGGCCGCTTCCTGCAACTTCAGATCGGACGGGCCGGCGATATTGATCAGCGCGCCGTGGGCACCCTCGATGCTTTCTTCCAGCAGCGGCGAGCTGATGGCGATTTCAGCTGCCTGGGTGGCGCGATCCTCGCCTCGTGCGGAACCGATGCCGAACAGTGCGGTGCCCGCGCCACGCAGAATAGCGTTGACATCGTTGAAGTCGACGTGAATGTACGAGTTCGAAGAAATCAGATCGGTGATGCCCTGCACGCCGGCCAGCAAGGCGGTGTCGGCGGTCTTGAACGCATCGACGATGCCGATGGTGCGATCGGAAAGCTCAAGCAGTCGATCGTTCGGGATCACGATCAGCGCATCGACTTCCTTGCGCAGATTCTCAATGCCAAGTGCTGCGGAAGCCGCACGCTGGGGACCTTCAAAGCTGAACGGGCGGGTAACCACCGCAATGGTCAGGGCACCCTGCTGATGCGCGGCGCGAGCCACGATCGGGCTTGCACCGGTACCGGTGCCACCACCCTCACCGCAGGTCACGAACACCATATCGGCGCCCTTGAGCGATTCCTCGATATCGGACTGATGATCCTGAGCGGCCTTGGCACCCTTCTCCGGGTCAGCACCTGCGCCAAGCCCGCGGCTGGTGGCATCGTTCAAGGAGATCTTGACATCGGCGTCGGAACGCATCAGGTCCTTCGCGTCGGTATTGATCGCAATGAATTCAACACTTTGAAGACCCTCGGCAATCATGCGATTGACGGCATTACCGCCAGCTCCACCAACACCGACAACCTTGATATTCGTTTTGTCGTTGAAATTGTCAGTCTGGGCAATCTCGCTCACCATAGTCTCCTGTCACTCGCGTTTACGCACAACTTTATCGCAGACACGCTGCAGTACGCGCACTTTTCGCCGTGTGTAACGGCGTTTTTTCACTTTTTTATTGCTAACGTGTTCATTTCGCCTGCGATTTACCCTCTTTCGGTGCCCCCACGACGATTTAACCACATCAGCATGTCATATTCAATAGCTGGCGTCCATAGGATCATCCCCAAACAACGCCTGACGTTCATCATGCGTTGTTTCCCGTGATTCCAACCATCCGTAAGGCAGATGCACTTTCTTTGCGAAGCGCACGCGCCCCCTTGGCTTGTCGACCACTCGCTCGGGAAAACAGATGTTGGGATCCAGCTTGCCTATTTCGGCTCTGACATCCTCAAGATTTTCACATTCCATGAACGCGCGACGGGTGGAGCCTCCAACGGGGAATCCCTTGAGATACCACGCGATATGCTTACGCAGATCATGCACGGCCATCTGCTCATCGCCATCATAGAATTCGGTCAACAGTTCCGCATGGCGTTCAACCACACGGCACACATCTCCTAACGTGGGGTCAACACGCTTGTCGCTGCCAGCGAACGCATTCTTGATATCGGCGAACAGCCATGGCCTGCCTTGGCAGCCGCGGCCAATCGCAACGCCGGCGCAACCGGTTTCGGCAACCATGGCAAGCGCATCGTTCGCACCCCAAATATCGCCGTTGCCGAACACTGGAATGTCAAGCGCTTCGACCAGCTCGCCAATCCGGCTCCAGTCGGAATGCCCGCCGTAATATTCGGCGGTGGTACGCGCGTGCAAGGTCACCGCCTTGCAGCCTTCCTCCTGCGCGATATGGCCCGCTTCCAAGAACGTTTCATGCTCATGGTCGATGCCGACGCGGATTTTAGCCGTCACCGGCACGTTGGCAGCATCGCAGACCTTGACCACACGCTGGATGATCTCGCGAAACAGATCCGTCTTCCACGGCAAAGCCGATCCGCCGCCGCGTCGGGTCACTTTCGGCACGGGGCATCCGAAGTTCAGATCGACATGGTCGGCCATGTTTTCGTCGATGACGATTTTCGCGGCCTGTTCCACGATCGCCGGGTTCACACCGTACAGTTGCAGCGAACGGATTTTCTCGCTCGGCGCGAAATGGCACAACCGCAACGCTTTGGGATTGCGTGCGACCAACGCGCGCGCGGTGATCATTTCGGCCACGTATAGACCGTCCGGTCCGTAGCTTTCGCAAATCACGCGGAACGGCCAGTTGGTAACGCCCGCCATAGGCGAAAGCACCACCGGGGTTTCAACGTGTACCGGCCCTAAATCAACAGGCTTCATAACCGGAGGAACCGACGGCCTCACCGCGTCGGTACGCGGGTCGAGCACGTCGGATTCCTCGTAAGCAGTCACAATGCTATCTGGCATAAGAACGCTATGGTAACCAGTATCCAGCTTTAATACAAGCCACCGGCTTCGGCGATCTTGACGGACTCAGGCCAAGCCTCGCCGCCCATCTCAACCGGCACCTGCGGGTAACGTACATGCTTCTCGCCAATACGTGCGGCCACATAATCAGCCACCTTGTCGAGTGCGACGCGCTCCTGCTGCATGGTATCACGTTCACGAATGGTGACGGCCTGATCGTCAAGCGTGTCGAAGTCGACGGTGATGCACAGCGGGGTGCCGATTTCGTCTTCACGGCGATAGCGACGACCGATCGCACCGGCCTCGTCATAGTCGATCATCCAGTCATGCTGACGCAAATCGGCGGCCAGATCGTGTGCCACGGTCTGCAATTCCGGCTTCTTGCTCAACGGCAGTACAGCGGCCTTGACCGGAGCCAGGCGCGGATCAAGACGAAGCACGGTGCGCTTGTCGACGCCGCCCTTGGTATTCGGGGCCTCGTCAACGTCGTAGGCGTCAACAAGGAAGGCCATGAGGGAACGGGTCAGGCCGGCGGCCGGTTCGATGACGTACGGCACGTATTTTTCGCCGGTGGCCTGGTTGAAGTAGCTCAGATCCTCGCCGGAATGCTTGGCATGCGCGGAAAGATCGAAGTCGGTACGGTTGGCGACGCCTTCAAGCTCGCCCCAATCGGAACCCTGGAAGCCGAACTTGTATTCGATGTCGACGGTACGCTTCGAATAGTGGGCCAGCTTCTCCTTCGGATGCTCATAATGGCGCAGGTTCTCCGGCTTCACACCAAGGTCGATGTACCACTGGGTACGCGCGTCGATCCAGTACTGGTGCCATTCCTCATCGGTGCCCGGAGCCACGAAGAATTCCATTTCCATCTGCTCGAACTCGCGGGTGCGGAAGATGAAGTTGCCCGGAGTGATCTCGTTACGGAAGGACTTGCCCATGTTGGCGATGCCGAACGGCGGCTTGGAACGCGAAGAAGTCATCACGTTCTTGAAGTCCACGAAAATGCCCTGTGCGGTTTCCGGACGCAGGTAGTGCAGCGAGTTCTCGTCTTCGACCGGTCCGAGGTGGGTGCGCAGCATCATGTTGAAGTCGCGCGGTTCGGTCCAGTTGCCACGGGTGCCGCAATCCGGGCACACAATGTCTTTCAGGCCGTTTTCCGGCAGCTTGTCACCATGCTTTTCGGCATAGGATTCCTCAAGCTTGTCGGCGCGGTGGCGCTTGTGACAGTTGAGGCATTCGATCAGCGGATCGTTGAACACGGACACGTGACCGGAAGCCACCCACACGGCCGGCGGAAGAATAATGGACGTGTCAACGCCCACCACGTCGCCACGGGTGACGACCATGGAACGCCACCATTCGCGCTTGATATTGTCTTTCAGCGCAACGCCGAGCGGACCGTAATCCCACGCGGAACGGGTTCCACCATAGATTTCACCGGCGGGAAAAACAAAGCCACGACGCTTGGCGAGGGATACGACTTCATCGAGTTTGGATACAGCCACAATGCACCTTCTGGTTTGAACGGTTTGGGGTCTTTACAAGCGCAAAGCCTACCTTTACGCGGTGACAGAACGCCACCCGCGTTACTGTTTCGTGGCGTTCTCGTCTTCAACCGTGTCGTTGTCGAGCAATAGCGACCAGATCTTGCAGTCAGTCATCACGTTTTTCTTATTCAGATTTGCCTGCGAGGTTTACATGCGCAACTATATTTACGAGAACGTGCTGCATTCACCTGATTCCGGAATCGACTGACCCGACGGCGCAACGTGCAGATAACAGAACAGCACCCAATTAGGTCGTATCTCTCCTACGTATGGCAGATTTCGCGTCTCGACATGAGGCTTCTCGCTTATATATGGCAGGTCAAACAGTCAAACCGGCTATTTTCATACCCCCGATATGGCCTTTCTCCAAAGAGGACTGCCATATATAAACGAGAAGCTTCCGTACAAACTCCAAAATCTGCCATATCTAAGCGAGTTACACCCAAAAGAACCGCCTTCTTTGCGTATATCGCACACTCGGCGCGGAATCTTCGTTTGGTCCGCTCCAGTGTCAGGGCCTTTGTATAGGTTAGATATGTTATGTACATGCAGGGGGGCTTCCGGCGAAAGCGGAAGCTGAGATAGGCAAATGCCTGACCCTTTGAACCTGTTGGTTAGGACCAACGTAGGGAGCAGACAATGGGCGATGACTCATATGCAGCTGCATTGCGTGAACAGATTGCGCAGGCAGTAAACGACGTACGCGAAACCACACCTTTGGCACAGTCGTTCACCAATTTCGTAACGATGAATCTTGTGGCCAACGCGCAGCTGGCCGCCGGCGGCACCGCAGCCATGAGCTTCCTGCCTGACGACGTGATCGACACCGCGGAAATCGCCGGATCGAACTACATCAATGTGGGCACACTCCTGCCGTTCTTCAAGGACGCGCTACCGGAAATCGCCTACAAACTGCACAAGAACGGCAAGACGTGGGTACTTGATCCGGTCGCCGCGGGCATCGGCAAAACCCGTACCGCCATTCTCGAATCGTTCCGCACATACCCGCCGACCATTGTGCGCGGCAATGCGAGCGAAATCATCGCGCTCGATGCGATGTGGGGTTTGGCACAGCATGATTCCACCGTTCCCGGCACTCGCCCGGCAGGCGTGGAAGCCGTCGACGAAGTCGATTCCGCCGTTGACGCGGCCAAACGAGTGGCTCGTCATCTTGCGAAATACTCCCCTGTTGGAGCCGGCGCGGTGGCCGTTTCCGGAGCAGTCGATCTGGTGACTGACGGCGAGCGCGTGTTCCGTTTGCCCGGCGGCAGCGCGATGATGACGAAGATCACCGGCGCCGGCTGTTCGCTCGGCGGCGTTACCGCAACGTATCTGGCCGTGGCCGAACCGCTTGTCGCCGCGATTTCGGCATCATTGCTGTATAACAGGGCTTCCGAAATCGCCGAAGCGAAATCGTCCGGTCCCGGATCTTTCCAAGTGGCGCTGCTTGACGCGCTTTGGAACGTCACCGCCGAGGAAGTCGCCGCTTCCGAAATCATCATCGGCTAGGCTTTGCCGAACCCTGCATGGTATTCGGCATATCATGCAGGGTTCGGCAATTGCGTATGTGGAAAATATGGACGATTGCCGGTTCACATTGTAGGCTTTCTGAATCACTTACCGAGAAGGGTTGATTATATGAACAATTATTCATATGCATCGATGCGCGATACATTCGATATGAGCGCCTACTTTGTGGTCGGCCCGCAGGATTGCAAGAGCCGTACTATTACCAGTGTGATTGAGGATGCGTTGCGCGGGGGTGCAACGTTCATCCAGCTGCGAGCCAAGAACACCGACGCGAAAGACATCACCAGCATGGCACGCGATATCGCGCAGGTTATCGAGAACAACGGCAAATCCGATTCCGTGGCGTTTGTGATCGACGATCGCGTGGATGTAGTTTGGCAGGCACGTCACAAGGGCATCAAAGTTGACGGCGTGCATATTGGGCAAACCGACTTGGAACCGCAGGAAGCCCGCGCGTTGCTTGGGGAAGATGCCATTGTGGGCTTGTCTGCCGAAACGGAAAGCCTGGTGAAGCTGATCAACGAGCTGCCTGCCGGCTGCATCGACTACATCGGGGCCGGCCCGTTGCACGTGTCCACTACCAAGCCGGAAGCTTCCGTTGGTGGCAACGATGGTTCCGGGCATACGCTCGACGAGGCGCAGATCAATGCGATCTGCGATGCGAGTGATTTTCCGGTTGTGGTCGGCGGTGGAGTGACCGCCAACGATATGGAGATGCTCGCACATTCGAAGGCGGCCGGCTGGTTTGTGGTGTCGGCCATTGCCGGCGCAAGCGATCCGGAAGAGGCGACCCGCAATATGGTTTCGCGATGGAAGGCAGTGCGCGGTGATGCAAAGCATGGGCACGTACTGCGCAAATAGCAATCACGGATCACGAATATTTCAGAACTTCGCATCATAAGCAAGCAAAAGCAAGTAAGGAGTCATTCATGACCAGCACTTTGGCACCGGTATTGAGCATCGCGGGATCGGATTCCTCCGGCGGTGCCGGCATTCAGGCGGATTTGAAAACCATGCTTGCCAATGGCGTGTTCGGTATGACCGCCATCGCGGCGCTGACCGCGCAGAACACCACAGGCGTGACCATGGTCACGAACACTCCTCCGGAAATGCTCGCCGCGCAAATCGACGCAGTATTTGAAGATATTCCGCCGGTCGCGGTGAAGATCGGCATGGTGTCGAGCGTGGAGCTCATCAACGTGATCGCCGACCGTCTGATTGCGCATGGTGCCACGAATATCGTGCTTGATCCGGTAATGGTGGCAACGTCCGGCGCGAAGCTTATCGAAGATGACGCGATTGCGGCACTGACTTCCAAGCTGTTCCCGCTGGCCACCGTCATCACGCCGAATATGCCGGAAACCCAGGCGCTGTGCGAGCTGGCCGTCGAGCAGGGTGCCGACGCGATCGACTACGAGAATGGCGAGAGCATCTCCAGTGAGAACGACATGGTGACGGCAGGCCATATGCTCGCCGGCCATTTCGGCTGCGCGGTGCTCGTCAAAGGTGGTCATGGCACGCAGGATGCCAGCGATGTGCTCGTTGAACCGAGCGGCAAAGTCACTTGGTTCCGCGCGCGTCGTATCAATAATCCGAACACGCATGGCACCGGATGCACGCTGTCTTCGGCGATCGCATCGCATCTGGCGCTTGGCGAGACATTGCCGGAAGCCGTCGATAGTGCAAAACTGTATCTGACGGGCGCCTTGGAGGCGCAGCTTGACCTCGGTCACGGATCCGGACCGATGGATCACGCTTGGAAATGGCGCTGACAGCCAAATCCGCACCAACCAATCCAAGTCGTATCAGGCCGATAGGAACGCAACGAAAGGAACGAACATGACCCTTGATCGCAATGCGGAAAAGCAGGAAGTGCCGATCAACCCGGAAACCGGCAAACCGTATATCAACACGCTTGCCGCAGTCGCCATCTCCCCCGCCGGCGCAAGCCCTGAAAAGTCCACGTACGTGGCGCAGGCGGTCGACGTGATCCGTCAATCCGGATTGCCGAGTGAAACCAACGCCATGTTCACCAACATCGAAGGCGACATCGACGACGTGCTCAAGGTGATTCGCGACGCCACCATGAAGCTGGCTGGCCAGGGCTATCGCACCGACGTGGTGATCCGTCTCGACATTCGCCCAGGTTTCGAAGGTCAGATCCACGCCAAGCAGGCACTTGTGGACGAAATCCTGTCGGAATAAATCAGGCAATAAACTGTTAGATCGTCAGAAAAATCGAAAAGCGCGCTATTTATAAGGAATGGCGCGCTTTTCTTATTGATTTGGGTATAGTGTAGCGAATATGACTACGATGAAGGAAATTGCCGAAGCGGCAGGGGTGTCCATTTCCACTGTTTCCCTGGTGCTTAACGGCAGGGATGAAGGACGTGTGAAAGCCCCTTTGGCCGCGCTCGTACGCGAGAAGGCAGACGAACTCGGCTACACGGTCAATCCTCTGGCGCGCAGCCTACGCACTTGCCGCACGCGAATTCTCGGCTTCATCAGCGAGGAAGTTGCCACCACGCCGTACGCAGGCGGCATCATTCTGGGCGCGCAAGACGCGGCAAGCACCTACGGGTACATGATCATCACGGTCAGCACCGATGGCAGGGCGAGCGAAGAGAACGAAATCGCCACGCTGAAACGGTATGGCGTGGACGGTTTCTTCTATTCGAAGATGTCGAATCGCATTGCGAGCGTGCCAGCCTCGCTCGGCGATTATCCGGTGGTGATGGTGGATGCCACCGATGCCGACAACCAGATTCCCAGCATCGAGCCGGACGAATTCCAAATCGCCTATGATGCCACGAAACGGCTGATTCAGGCCGATTGCAAGCGTATCGCCTACATCGGATGCTCGGAAAACATGATTGCGCAGGATGGCCGTTTTGCCGGGTATCAGGCGGCATTGCAGGATTCCGGTTTCGCCTATGATCCTTCGCTGGTATGCAATGTGCTCAATAATGGTCCTGCGTTGCGTGCCGTCGACAAACTGTTTGACGAACGCAATCCCGACGGTTTCTTTTGTTTCAATGATGCGCGCGCATGGTATGTGTACGAATGTGCGGCACGCCGCGGACTGACCGTCGGCAAGGACGTTTCCATCGTCGGCGTCGACAACCACCGCGTGTTCGCCGAAACGCTGGAACCGCAGCTGACCACGGTGGAACTGCCCCACTATGAGATGGGTTATTGGGCCGCATGCAAGCTTATTTCGATGATCGAACGCAAGCCCGTCGACAGTTCGTCTTGGCCGAATACCACCGCTCCCATGCCGCCGTTGGATTCGCCGATTCCTGCGAAGATCCATTGCGCGCTGATAGAAAAGGGATCGGTTCGCAGCTAAGTTTCGCGATCTAAGACCACATGAAAGGCCTGTTGACGTGTCCGCTACGACACGCCGAGAGGCCTTCTTTTTTATCCCCCATTTCGGCTTAATTCCAACACTTCCGAAAAGCGTTGGAATTACTTACGTCAATCGATTGACGTCAATCATTTGACGCGCTATTATTTAACCATGTTCATCCACTTGGCACGGCAGCTGGGTGAATGACGGCATAACACAACATCGGCACACAACCGAGGTGCCGCGCGGCAGCGGCACAAACAAAGAGAAACAGAGAAACAACAACATGGCAAGTACAACTCGATCTGCATGGAAGAATCCTTCCTACCTGCAGAGCTCCTTCGGCATCTTCATGTTCTTCTGCTCGTGGGGCATCTGGTGGTCCTTCTTCTCCCGCTGGCTTACCGACCCGGCCCACGGTCTGGGCATGACCTCCGCCGAGCAGGGCCAGATCTACTCCATCAACTCCCTGGCAACCCTGGTCATCATGTTCGCCTACGGCGCCATCCAGGACCAACTGGGCATCAAGCGTAAGCTCGTGATCTTCGTCTCCGCCATCGCAGCGCTCGTCGGCCCGTTCGTGCAGTTCGTGTATGCCCCGATGCTGACAGCCGGCGGCACCACCCGTTTCATCGGCGTGCTCATCGGCTCCATCGTGCTGTCCGCAGGTTTCATGGCCGGCTGCTCCCTGTTCGAGGCACTCACCGAACGCTACTCCCGCAAGTTCGGCTTCGAATACGGCCAGTCCCGAGCTTGGGGCTCATTCGGCTACGCCATCGTGGCGCTGTGTGCAGGCTTCCTGTTCAATATCAACCCGCTGCTGAACTTCTGGGTCGGCTCCATCTGCGGCCTCGGCATGCTGTGCATCTACGCTTTCTGGGTTCCGGCCGAGCAGAAGGAAGAGCTCAAGAAGGAAGCTGATCCGAACGCGGCTCCGACCAACCCGTCCTTCAAGGAAATGATTTCCGTTCTGAAGATGCCGACCCTGTGGGTGCTCATCGTTTTCATGCTGTTCACCAACACCTTCTATACCGTGTTCGATCAGCAGATGTTCCCGAACTACTACGCTTCCCTCTTCTCCACCACTGAAATCGGCAACGCCACCTACGGCACCCTGAACTCCTTCCAGGTGTTCCTCGAGTCCGCCATGATGGGTGTTGTTCCGATCATCATGAAGAAGATCGGCGTGCGCAACTCCCTGCTGCTCGGTGCAACCGTGATGTTCCTGCGCATCGGCCTGTGCGGCGTGTTCCACGATCCGGTCAGCGTCTCCATCGTCAAGCTGTTCCACTCCATCGAGGTTCCGCTGTTCTGCCTGCCGGCATTCCGCTACTTCACTCTGCACTTCGACACCAAGCTGTCGGCAACCCTGTACATGGTGGGCTTCCAGATCGCTTCCCAGATCGGCCAGGTGATCTTCTCCACCCCGATGGGCGCCCTGCATGACGCCATGGGCGATCGCCCGACCTTCTTCACCATCTCCGGCATCGTGCTGGCAGCCCTGATCTACGGCTTCTTCGTGATCAAGAAGGACGACCAGGAAGTCGGCGGTGATCCGTTCTACACCGACAAGCAGCTCAAGGCCCAGGCCGCTGCAGAAGCGAACGCCTGAACGCAATCGCAAGTCCGGCCAAGAACATAACTGAATCGTGCTGCTCGAAGCGTTTCCCCTTTTTCCGCTTCGGGCAGCATTCTTACAACTTTTACTCAAAACTCAATAAGCAGCAATTCAACAATCACAAGAAAGGCTATTCAACGATGACTGGCTTCACCCCGGACGCACCCGTCCTTCACGAAATCAAGAACCACAGCGAGGCTCTGGCACAGGCGGAGGCGGGCGTTGCAGCCATGGCCGCCGCGCGCAACAACCGTTGGTATCCGAAGTTCCACATCGCCTCCAACGGCGGCTGGATCAACGATCCGAACGGCCTGTGCTTCTACAAGGGCCGTTGGCACGTGTTCTACCAGCTGCACCCGTACGGCACCCAGTGGGGCCCGATGCACTGGGGTCACGTCTCCTCCAACGACATGCTCAACTGGAAGCGTGAGCCGATCATGTTCGCCCCGACTCTCGAAGAGGAAAAGGACGGCGTGTTCTCCGGTTCCGCAGTGATCGGCGATGACGGCGAGCTCAAGTTCTACTACACCGGCCACCGCTGGGCCAACGGCATCGACAACACCGGCGGCGACTGGCAGGTGCAGATGATCGCCGAACCAGACAACGACGAGCTGACCAGCGCCACCAAGCGCGGCATGATCATCGATTGCCCGCTCGATAAGGTCGACCACCACTACCGTGACCCGAAGGTATGGAAGACCGGAGACAAGTGGTACATGACCTTCGGTGTCTCCTCCGTAGAAAAGCGCGGCCAGATGTGGCTGTTCTCCTCCGATGACATGGTTCGTTGGACCTACGAGCGTGTGCTGTTCGAACACCCGGATCCGAACGTCTTCATGCTTGAATGCCCGGACTTCTTCCCGATCAAGGACGCCGAGGGCAATGAGAAGTGGGTCATCGGCTTCTCCGCCATGGGCGCAAAGGCCTCCGGTTTCATGAACCGCAACGTTTCCAACGCCGGCTACATGATCGGCACGTGGACCCCGGGCGAGGCGTTCCAGCCGGAAACCGAGTTTCGCCTGTGGGATTGCGGCCACAACTATTACGCTCCGCAGTCCTTCAACGATGGCGAGCGCCAGATCGTATACGGCTGGATGAGCCCGTTCGTTGAGCCGATTCCGATGCAGGATGACGGCTGGTGCGGCAACCTGACCCTTCCGCGTGAGATCACCCTGGGCGCCGACGGCGATCTGCACACCGCTCCGGTTGTCGAAATGGAAGGTCTGCGCGAGAACACCACCGATTTCGGTGCGATCTCGCTGGACGTCAATGGCGAGCAGACCATTGCCGACGATGCCGAAGCCGTTGAAATCGAAATGACCATCGATCTCAACGCCTCCACCGCGGAACGCGCCGGTCTGAAGATTCACGCGACTGAGGATGGCTCTTACACGTATGTGGCGTTCGACGATCAGATCGGCCGCGTGGTGATCGACCGTCAGGCCGCAGCTCAGGGCGATCGTGGCTACCGTACCGCGCCGCTTTCCGCCGAAGAACTGGCTTCCGGCGAGCTCAAGCTGCGCGTGTTTGTGGATCGCGGCTGCGTGGAAGTGTATGTGAACGACGGCCGTCAGGCCATGAGCTCCTTCAGCTACGCTTCCGAAGGCCCACGAGCCATCAAACTTGTTGCCGAATCCGGCACGCTTGAGGTCAAGTCCTTGAAGCTCCACACCATGAAGTCCATCGGACTGGAGTGAGGCTAATCCAAGGCAGTAGCAAGGGGTAAAGAGTAAGGCGGGTTTCGTGTCGAATGAGATACGAAACCCGCCTTTCGTTTTGGTTTGGAACGTGGTTTAGGGAGTGCTTTATACTGGCACCCCGGTAATGAACTTTTCTGACCGGAACGCGGGCAGGCTCCTCACCTTACTGATTTCTCGCCACCGGTCACGTGCGCGCCCACTATGGCGCAGAAAGCAAGGTGAACGATGGCGGTTTCGCACGTTCAACGCAGGGATTCGGCAACAGGATCCATACCCTCAAACACGAGTTCGCACATGGGTTCGGGCATGGCTGCGAACACGAATTCAAAAGCCGGCATTGTCGCAAAACTTCTCGAAGCTTTGTCCGCCTTTGCTCACGTTTGCAAACGCCGTATTCCCACGGTTATTGCAGTAGTGCTGTTGCTGGCGGTATGGGAGGCGTGGGTCCGCATCGGCAATGTGCCCAGCACCATGATCGCCGCGCCAAGCGAAATCGCACAGGCCACCGTCGAAACATGGTCGACGTTATGGCCTGCCACGCAAGTCACTTTGCTTGAAGGTACCGTCGGATTCCTGTTCGCCGTACTGTTCGGCATTCTCATCGGCATACTGCTGTACTGCTCATGCATTGCGAACGCCGCATTGTTCCCGTTGCTTTCAGCTGCGCAGACCATGCCGTTGATTTCCATCGCTCCCCTATTTTTGATCTGGTTTGGCTTTGAGATTTCCGGAAAAATCGTGATCGTAACGGTATTCGGCTTATTCCCGATTGCAGTGCAGACGATTCGTGGGCTTGAAGCGGTCCCCCAGTTTTATTCGGATGTTGCGCTGACTTGTGGCGCCACGAAAGCGTGGACACTGTGGCATGTGAAGCTGCGTGTGGCCGCTCGTCAGATTTATGGCGGCATCCGCGTTTCCGCCGCATACATTTTCGCCACCGCCGCCACCGCAGAATATTTGGGCGCGCGCAAAGGTCTTGGCATTTGGCTACAGGCCGCCTACAACTCGTTCCGCACACCGCTGATCTTCTCGGCGACGCTGGTCATCATCGCCATCACCGGCGTTCTGATGTGCCTGGTGAACCTCAGCGAACGCGTCCTGCTCGGCCCAGCTGATGCCGACGCCGATCCCGATGCAGACCAGTAAGTCAAACACGCCAAACATCATCGGCCTTCTGCAAACGCAGCATTCGCAGCATTCGCCACTCCGCATTGCATGTCGGTCACGCTGCCTACGTATAATAAAACCCGCTGTTAAGCCAATGCGTGGCAAACCGGCAATATTCCACGCCTTTCACTAGGCACCGTAAGGAATGTCGGGGGCATTGGACGAGCGGGGGCCTGAGGCCCTTCGTATCGTTTTCTGCCCGAACTCCGCTCGCAGCATATCCCTAGAAAACGATAGAGAATACAGATTCAAGGGAAATCGCTTTATGAGCATCTTCAGCAGGCATGACGCCACCGCACGTACTCACATCGCAAGCACAATAATCGCACTCTTCAGCGCAATCGCCATGTTGTTCAGCGTTACCGCATGCGGACAAAGCAACGATTCCGTAACAAGCACAGCATCTGGCAGCAGCGATCTGACCAAAGTGACCTTCATGCTGTCCTGGGCGCCCGACACCAATCATATCGGCGTATATGTGGCGAAAAACAAGGGTTATTTCAAAGAGGCAGGTCTTGACGTTGATATCGTGGCCGTGGCACAGGCCGGTGCCGAACAGGCCGTGAACAACGGCGTGGCCGACTTCGCATTGTCGAACCTCACCAACGTAAGCACGTACGCTGTTAAGGGCGCAACCATCAAGCAGGTGCTGCAGGTACAGCAGAAGCCAAGCGCCATCTGGTGTTCGCTCGCTTCCAACACTGAAATCAAATCCCCGAAGGATTTCGACGGCAAGACTTTCGCCACGTTCGGATCCAACGAATCCGATGCGGTGATCCGTCGCATGATTCAGTCGGACGGAGGTAAGGGCGAATTCGACAAGGTGACCGTCGGCACGTCCACGTTCCAAACGCTGTCCAGCAACAAGGCTGATTTCGGTGGTTTCTATGCCACTTGGGAGGGTGTGCAGGCCGACATGTACGGTCCGAAGCTCAACTGCTTTACCGAACCGGATTACGGCGTTCCCGGCAATGCCGACACCATTGGCGTGATCACCAGCGACAAGACGATTTCCAACAATCCCGAACTGGTGAAGAAGTTCGTACAAGCCACCAAGAAGGGCTACGAGTACGCATATTCGAATCCTGACGATGCAGCGAAGATCCTTGTGAAGGAAGCTCCCGACGCGAATCTCAGGCTTGATTTCGTCAAGAAAAGCATGAAAACCATTGTGGACGGTCAGTATTGGGGCGATCCCGCCAAGATCAAGGATGGTTCGTTCACGTTCGGTACGAACGACGTTGAAGGCGCCCAGCAGTATTTTGACTTCCTCGCTCAGGAAGACGCCTACACCGATTCGCATGACAAGGTGGTGCACGACGCTCCGCAAGCCAAGGATCTCGCCACCGACGAATTCCTGAAATAATCGGGTTTGAACGAGTAGGTTTGTAACCCGTTTAGGTGCGAATAATCGAAAATATTGGAATACGGCATCCTGCATTTTTATTTCATGCCCAACACTGCTTGCTCAGTTCGGGTTGAACATGGTTTGTGGGATGCCGCACCATTATGCGTTGCATTTGGCTTCATTGCACGAGTTTGATTAAATACAAATATGACACGACTGATTCTTGATGTGGACACCGGTATCGACGATGCACTGGCGTTGGCATACCTTGCGACGTTCGACACTGTTGACGTGCTTGGCGTGATCGGCACGTACGGCAATGTTTCCGTCGACACTGCGGTTCGCAATACTTCGTATGTGCTGGAACGGTTGGGGCTTCGGCACATTCCGGTGATACGTGGATCGTCGCATCCTTCATGGGCTCGGTGTTTCATTCCGGATGCAGGTTGTGCGCAGTTTCACGGCACGGACGGATTGGGAGGATTCGGCCCGGCTTGCGATAGTTCGTCTTCGGATACTGCTTTTTCAGATATTTTTTCGGATAATTCCGGTTCTGATACTGTTTTTTCTCGTGATTATCGTAGTCTGATTTCCGTTGGCGGATATGCGTTGGATGATGTTCATGCGAATCCTGCGGTTGATTCGTTTGAATTGTCGCTTACTACGGATTCGGCTTCTTTTATTCATGTTGATGATTCTTCCGCCGACTCGGTTTCCGAAGGCGTGCAGTTCATTATTGATCAGGTTCGCGCTTATGGTTTCGACGTCACTGTGGTTGCGACCGGTCCGCTGACCGATATTGATGCTGCGATCGCGGCCGCACCGGATATTGCCGGCAAACTCAAACTGGTGATGATGGGCGGCACGTTGACGCAGGAAGGCAACTGTTGGGATCTGACTGCGGAAACGAACATCATTCAGGATCCGGAAGCCGCAGATCGCGTGTTCCATTCCGGTGCCGACATCACCATGGTCGGCTTGGACGTAACGCATCAATGCCTGATGGGTTCCGATGCGACCCGTGCTTGGCGCGAAGCGGCGAATGCTGACACACTTACCAGCTCGACCGCATCCCAAGTCGCTGATTCACTTGATGGTTCAGCTGGTAGTTCAAATGCAGCTTCAGCTCGAACCTCGAGTGTGGCTGCAAGCCCATCTGCTTCCGATGTGCGCGTATTCCTCGCCGACATGGCTGATTTTTCCATTGCCGCAAATCTCAAGGCCGACGCGCGACTGTTTTCACAGGGCATGCCATTGCATGATCCGCTGGCCGCCGCCGTTGCCGTGGATCCGTCGCTGGTGACCTGTATCGACCTACCAATGAAAGTCGAACTCGAAACCGGCGATTTCCACGGCACCCGAGGCCGAACCATCGGCGATCCCGCCGGACTGATCGACTCCAACGCACCCCGCATCCACGTAGCCTTCCAAGTCGACTCCTCCCGTTTCGTCCCCACCTTCACCACCCGAATCAGCACGTTGTAGCAAACAAAACGGGGAGAACATTATGTTCTCCCCGCAGTTAACCTAATCAACTCAGCAAAAACTACTTTTTGACGCCGCCGAAACGACGGTCGCGGTGAATGTAGTGGTCGATCGAACGCCATAGCACGTCTCGACCGCAATCGGGGAACAGTTCCGGCACGAAATCAAGTTCGGCATATGCCGCTTCCCACGGCAGGAAGTTCGACGTGCGCTGTTCGCCGGAAGTACGAATCACCAAATCGCAATCAGGAATATCAGGATTGTACAGGTGTTCGGAAATCATTTTTTCCGTTACGCGATCGCCGGAGATCTTGCCGTCACGCACTTCCTTTGCGATTGCCGCGCAAGCATCCGCGATTTCGGCACGTCCGCCGTAATTCAGGCAGAACACCACGTCGATGGTCGTGTTGTTTTTGGTACGTTCCTGTGCTTTTTCCAATTCGTCGATAACGGATTTCCATAGTTTCGGACGTCGGCCGGACCAGCGCACGCGCACGCCCCACGCGTTCATCTGCTCCACACGACGGTGGATGATGTCACGCGAGAAGCCCATCAGGAAGCGCACTTCCTGCGGGGAACGCTTCCAGTTCTCCGTGGAGAACGTATACAGCGACAGGTAACGCACACCGGCTTCGATGGCACCTGCGATGGTGTCGAACACCACCGGTTCGGCAGCCTGATGCCCGTCGGTGCGAATCAGCCCACGCTGCTGCGCCCAACGACCATTACCGTCCATGATCACGCCGATATGGCGCGGAACCTTGTTCTTCGGAAAATCAGGAATAATCGACGGGTCAGAAAATGGTGCCGCCGGAATGTCAAGGGACTTGTAATCCACGTTCTCAAAAGCCATACCCGCTAATCTAGCAAGCGCATGGAACGAATCGGACGTTCCAAATAGTATTCACCCCATTTTTCCACCATTTGTCGGGTTTCCGGAAGCAACGCCGTGCCGTCCAGCTCTCCCCAATCGCCGTCTACAAGCGCCTGCAACTGGCAGATCGCATTCCACGAAACATCAAACGATTCACGAATATGATCGGTCAAACACATCAGGCCACCTGCGGAAATCGAAAAGAACCATGGACGATCAGCAGAAATCGGCTCCCCGCACACCACGCAGGCACGCAAACGCGGCGTCCAGCCAGCGATCGCAAGAGCACGCATCACGTAGGAATCGCCAATCGCAGCAGCCTCATGCGCATGCTTGGAAAGGGCATTCAACGCTCCCAGCACCAGCCGATACTGTGCCACGGAACGCTCCTGCTCCGTCACCACCAGCTTGTCAGCGGTTTCGCAAATCACATTCGCTGCGGTATACGCCTTGAAATCGGTGCAGATGCCTCTCGCATACGCCGACACCGACTCGGCTTGGGAAATCACATCAAGCGAACGCCCTTCCGCAATAAGCAACGAGACGCGCATGAAAGGCTCCAAACGACCTCCGAAACGCGATTTGGTTCGACGCACACCTTTGGCGACGGCGCGGATTTTGCCATGGTCACGTGTCAGCAAAGTGACGATACGATCAGCTTCGCCAAGTTTGACGGTACGCAAGACCACGCCCTCGTCCTGATACAACGGCATTCACACACCTCCTTCGCCTCGACTCGTTTTCTTAACTGAACTATCTATACTTTCCGCACGTTCTCGCGCCAGCCGCACTCTCCCGCGATATCAGTAAATAAACAATCCCCAGAACGCGAACACCAACAGCACATACAGCATGGTGACCGCCGTGATCCAAAACATCACACGGCCGAACCTCGTCGACGCGAGCACCGGCTGGCGGCCACTCACAATCGCGCCTATAGCCCCCTTACGCGGTGGCCATTGTGCAAGACCACGATTCGTCGCCTCCTCGATAAGACGCACGAACACGCGGGACCACGCCCACACCACAACAACACACACCATTTGAATAACCGGCCAACTCCAATACATCATGCCCGGATCCTCGGCGGGAGCGCCACCCCACGCTAGCTTGACCACGCCCATAACCACTTCGCCCAATCCTGCACCAAACAGCACAAAAGTGGCCATGGTGGCAACGGCAAGCGTAATCAACGCATTTTTGAACACAGGTCTCAGCCCCAACACATATCGGCGTCGATGCGCATGCGCCCAAATCTTACGTACGAGCACAATCAGCCACAGCACGGCGATCACCAGCAGCAACAGCACCATGCTGGCATGCAACACCACCAGATAGATGGTCAGCCCGCTGTTCGCTTGCAATTCCAACGGCACCGCAATCGACTGATACAAGTTGGTACCGGCCACACGCTCGCTGGTCTGCTGCAGTCCCCGCGTGATGCCGACAGCCCAACTGATCACATCATCCACGTAGGCGTCGGCGAACGGAGTGCCGCTGTTGGATTCGTCGCCGAGTCGGAGCACATGGTTGGCGATGGGGTATGTGCGCACGGTCACGTCCCAATTGCCCGCCTTATGCGCCATGTCGATGATTTTCTCCGTGCCTTCCACCTGCGCGGTCATCACGTCTTTGGTGCCGTATGCCACAAGCGTGGGAATGGAATAGGCTTGGGGATTCAACGTGTCGAGGTCGAGATTGGTCAGGCCGAACAATTCCGCATCGATGTTGAACGCGCGGCGCACAATGGACTGGTATCCATCATGCGCTCCGACCAGCGCGAAATCCTGTGCGGCAAGGAATCCCAACGAATGTCGTGGCGAATACACCATTGGGCTCAGCAACACCTGGAATGCCACGTCGGGGTCTTGATCAAGCAGATATGAGGAAATCCAAGTGCTTTCGGAAGTCGCGTAAATGCCGACATTCGAAGCGTCAACGTTGTCGAGATCACGCAACATGGTGATGACCTGATCGTAAATGGCCGCGGAGCCCGGGTAATCACGGGTCGCATCGTTGGTGGACCATACCGGCTTGTCGAGCACGGCCGTCACGAAGCCTGCGGATGAGAGATCGGTGGCCATGTCTCCAAATGAGTTGTCACAGGTACCATATCCGGCACCATGCATGAACACCACGCCGGGCCGATTGTTTCCCGCGTCTTTCGGCTCTCGAATCAACACTTTGACCTGTTGTATTTCACCGGTTGACGGCTGTTTCGCCTCAATGGTGACATATCGTTGCGTCACTTCGTAATCGCCTCGTTTGGCAAGGGTTTTGCCGGAAGGATTATCGAAGGTCACTGCCGTGTCGGATGATAACGTTTCGATGGTTTGACCGGTTGGCTCGTACTTCCATGACGATGCCGTCAAATTGGATACCGACACCAGAATGCCCAGCAGGATGATGAAGATAGGCAGACTGACCATCAGCCGTCTGCCCCTCGTCCACTGACTGGATTGGCTCTCCGCGCTGGACATGACTGACTGACGTTCCTGATCTGACACGCCGTTCATTGTACCGACTCCAGCTGAAATGGCAATCGACAACCAGCAAAACCAGCGAGCGGCCGATCACAATCTGCAATCGACCGCCCGCGGTCAGCGAAATCAACAATTACCTTGCGCCACCGGCACCACCACCGGTCCTGTGGCGTTGACGGGCACCTGTCCGTCCGCTTCCATCTGCGCGGCGATCTCCTGCGCTTTGACCAGCAGCGTTTCCACAATCTGGTCTTCCGGCACGGTTTGAATGACTTTGCCCTTGATGAAAATCTGTCCCTTGCCGTTGCCGGATGCCACACCCAAATCGGCTTCACGGGCCTCGCCCGGACCGTTGACGATGCAGCCCATAACAGCCACGCGAATCGGCGCGGTCACATCCTTTAAACCTTCGGTCACCGCATTGGCCAACTGAATCACATCAACTTGGGAACGACCGCAGCTCGGGCAGGAGATAATGTCGAACTTGCGCGGACGCAATCCCATGTATTCCAGCAGCTTGCACCCGACTTTCACTTCTTCGACGGGCGGTGCCGACAACGAAACGCGAATCGTGTCTCCAATGCCTTCAGCCAGCAGCGCACCGAATGCCAAACAGCTTTTGATGGTGCCCTGCCATGCCGGTCCAGCTTCGGTGACACCAAGATGCAACGGCCAATCACCCTTGGAAGCGAGCAGACGATACGTTTCCACCATGGTGATCACATCATGATGCTTGACGGAAATCTTGAAATCATGGAAGCCGACGTCTTCGAACATGCGCGCTTCCTTCATGGCGGACGCAACCAGTGCCTCCGGCGTCGGACCGCCATATTTCGCATACAGTTCCTTATCGAGCGAGCCCGCGTTCACGCCGATGCGCAACGAAATGCCCGCATCCGTGGCGGCTTTGCAAATGGAAGGGCCAACCTCGTCGAATTTGCGGATGTTGCCGGGGTTCACACGCACCGCAGCGCAGCCCGCGTCAATGGCCTGGAACACGTATTTGCTTTGGAAATGAATATCGGCGATGACCGGAATCGGTGATTTCCTTACGATTTCCGGCAATGCGTCGGCATCATCCTGGCTTGGTACGGCCACGCGCACGATATCGCAGCCGGCTGCGGTCAGTTCCGCGATCTGCTGCAATGTCGCGGGAACATTGGCTGTCAGCGTATTGGTCATGGATTGCACCGAGATTGGCGCTCCCCCGCCGACTGGAACGGGACCGACCATAATACGGTGCGATTTGCGGCGCGGATGCAGCGGGCTTTCGCTAATGGCTGCCTCACCGGTTTTACGGAACGGCTTTTCGATTTCTGGCATACGTCAAATCCTTGCAATAACAAGGCTCCCGACTTAGGGAGCCTTGCGTCACTTACGTTTCGTCTGTTTGTTTTGTTTCGTTTTCCGTTACTTGTTTATCAGGTCGTCGGCTCGACGACGGGCTTCCAGCTCGAGTTGGCTCATTTCCTCCACGGAAGCGAATAGCGGATTGCCGCGCAGTTCCGCATCCATTTCGTCCAACACTTCCTTGACGGTATCGACGATGCCGAGATATGGCAAGCGATGTTCGAGGAAGGCGTGAACGGCCTGTTCGTTGGCAGCATTCAGCACGGCCGTATGCTTTTCGGAAGCTTCCAAGCAATGTCGAGCCAAGCTCACTGCGGGGAATGCCTCATCGTCAAGCGGTTCGAACGTCCACATGGCGGCTTTCGTCCAATCACAGGCCGCTGCGATGTTGCCAAGTCGTTCGGGAGCCGATAGGCCAAGCGCGATCGGCAGACGCATATCAGGCGGTGAAGCCTGTGCGATGGTGGCGCCATCGCGGAATTCCACCATGGAATGCACGATGGATTGCGGGTGCACGGTCACGTCGATACGGCTCGGAGGCACGTCGAACAGACGGCTCGCTTCGATGACTTCAAGCCCCTTGTTCATCAACGTGGACGAGTTGATGGTCACCACCGGACCCATATTCCAAGTAGGGTGGTTCAACGCCTGTTCAGGCGTGATGTCGGTCATCTGCTCGCGTTTCCAACCGCGGAACGGACCTCCGGAAGCGGTGACCACGAGTTTCGACACTTCACCGTGCGTGCCCGAACGCAACGATTGCCAGATGGCGGAATGTTCGGAATCAACCGGATTAATCTGCTGCGCACGAACCTGTGCGTCGAACAGCAGATGACCGCCGGCCACAACGGATTCCTTGTTGGCGAGCGCCAGCTGCGATCCTGCCTGCAGTGCCGCAATCGAAGGTTCAAGGCCGATGGATCCGGTAATGCCGTTCAACACCACGTCGGCACCGGATCCGGCCATGGCGATTACCGCTTCCGGCCCGGCCATGATTTCCACATGGCTTGCGCCGGCTTGGTTTAGCGCATCTTGGAGCGCATGGACCGCGTTTGTGTTGAAGATGGCGACTTTCGAAACGTGAAATTGGACCGCCTGTTGGGCCAGAAGTTCCACGTGGGAGCCGCCTGCCGCAAGTCCGACCACGTTGAAACGGTCGAGATGGCGAGAGATGACGTCAAGTCCTTGGGTGCCGATGGATCCGGTGGATCCCAGAATGACTACGGTTGAGGTTTGCATGGGTTATGCGTGTGCTCCGTATTTGTTTTGGATTATTCGTGTGAACGCGAAAACAGGCTGACGGTCACGTCAGCCTGTTCAGTGCGATTGCCTATTCAAAAGAGGGGAACGACAGGTCGGGAATATCGACATCCAGATTGCTGTTGGATGCTTCGAACATCGGATTGGTTGCCGGCTTGGTTTCGTTCCTCTTCTCTTCCTCTGCCGGTTTCGCCGGTTCAACGGGAGTTGCCGTTGTCGAGTGATCTGCGGAGGTTGCTGGTTCCAGCGTGAAGGAGGGTGGGACGGTCGGCAAGGTTCCGAGATTAATCGAGTCGGTATTGACCTGCGGAAGGTTCGGCGTCGACAGGCTTGGCATGCGCGGGGTGAACGTGTCTTCGACCGGATCGGGAGCGTCGATGTTCTGGGCCATCTGCGCCAAGGCAGCCAACGAAGAATCGGGAGCGATGTTGATGCCGTGAGATTCTTCCGGCTGATGTGCGACCGAAGTGTCTGGAATCACAGGAGCCGCAGGCGCGGCCGGAGCGTCATAGCTCGGCGCGCCATCATCAGAAAGCGGATTGAACGCTTCGGTTTCCGTTCCTGCGGAAGATGGCTCCTCGGCAACCGCATTGGACGCTTTGAACAGGTGTGCCAACGACTGTTCCGGAGCTGCTGGAGCAACCGGAGCGGCCTGAGGTTCCGGCGTTACAGGAGCTGCCGGAGTTACCGGAGCCGACGGGGTGCTGATGGTTGGCTGAAACACAGGCGGAACCACGGGAGCATACGTCGGCGCAGCGGTTTGAGTGGCCGGAATGCTCACCGGGGACGTTGCAGGCGTGGTGAAAATCTCACGTTCCGCCTTATTCAAAGCGTCGAAGGAGTCAGTGCTGTTTTGAACCTGAGCGGGCTGCGCAATAGGTTCTGCGGAAACGGCTGGAACGGCGAATAACGGCGAGACCACCTGCGTCTCTTGGGATGCCAGACTGGTTGCGGGCGGATTGGCTGCGGCCATCGCGCTTTCGGAGGGCTCGCCCACGAAGTCGGCCACACGAGCATAGGATTCGAGTCTGGTCAGCAGCTGCACGCATTCGTTCAGGTAATAATCCACCTGACGCTCGTCATAGCCACGCTTGCCCTTGCGCTGGGTGAAGATCACATTCGCCACGGTCTGGGAGTTCAGATCGACAAGTTTCTTGGCATCGTCTTCCGACACTTCCTCAACGCCGAGCTCGCCAGCGGCCTTCGTCAGGCACTGATCGACGATGCGATCCACTTGCTTGCGGTCATAGCTCGGTTCCTTGCCTTCTCCTGGCTTGAAACGTTCGCCGTGCTCACGTTTGGAATGGGCGTCAAGCTGGCGGAACAGACTTTCGGTCTGCGCTTTCCACGCCACACGACCGTGCTGCGAAATCTCCCATGTGGTCTGCTTGTCCACCACGGCGCGCTCCAAACGAGCAAGGGCCGCGTCCACTTGGGCGATCACATAGCCGCCTTTGACCAAATCGAAAGAAACATTCTGAATATCATGCTGGGTGAGTTGCGCTCCCTCACCTTCGTACAGCATGTGCGCACGCTCAAGAAAAGCGTCCACCTGTTCGGAATCATACCCCCACTTGCGCTTTGAAGTACGAGCGATCCCCGATGCGTTCCTCTCGGATTCAGGTTCCTGCGCCATTGGCTATCGACCTCCTACTGCACTACTCAACGTCCTTACTCTACGTGATTGATTCGACGCTTTTGGCTTTCTTGTGGAAAATTCAGCGAATCGACACTCAAATCACACCATTTTTCACGCATTTACTATGGAAGGAACCCCTATTGGGCAGCGCGACACACGTTGAAGCTGTCGCAGGCAACGAATACTGTACAGTAGAGTTTTGCGGGCGATTAGCTCAGTTGGTTAGAGCGCCACCTTTACACGGTGGATGTCGGGGGTTCGAGTCCCTCATCGCCCACCTTTTGTTTCCGCAAAAATAAGCCGTTCCGACTCTTCTGATATTCCCAACTATCTCGTGCGCGTGTCAGCAAAGTCATGACTTTTGTCAATATAGACAATTCCATGGAAACATCTTCTTCGACTGCTTCCGCAAGCAAAAAGGCTTGGAATCATGTGATTCCAAGCCTTTATATGAACGCCCGACCTTGGCCATGCGTGTCGAGGCGGGTAAAACGAATACGATTAGCGGCCTTTGCCGAATGCGCGCAGACGGATGCCGTTCCAGTCACCGCTGACGGTCAGCGGCGTGGCTGCATTCATGCCGGCGGTCTTCGCGGCGGACTGCACGGTGCTTGAACTTGCCGCGCCCGGGCGCCCCGGCTTCGGGGTGAGCACCCACAATGGACCATCGTCGCCGAGGACCGCATACGCATCGACGATGGTGTCAGACAGTTCGTCTTCGTCATCGCCGTCGCGCCACCAGATAATCACGCCATCAACGGCGGAATCATAGTCCTCGTCGACCAGCTCTTCACCGGTCAGCTCCTCGATCTTGGCGCGGATCGAGTCGTCCACATCATCGTCCCACAGCCATTCCTGTACCAGGTCGCCGGCGTGGAAACCGAATTCTTCAGCGTTATCAGATGCCGTTTGATTCACGTTCGTCAATATACCAACACTGCTCGAACATATACGTTACGAACCGTGGAATTGCTCACTTTGCGAGATTGTTTTTTCTTATATCTCGGAATGCGTCATTCTCCCGCGGAGCATTGCGGCAGGGATGCACCCTTGCCGTCTCGGACGGCAATCAGCGCATCGTACGCCTCCTGCAAAGTGGACACCTTCACCACGTTCAAACCTTCCGGAATATGATCCACAACGCTGGAACAATTGGATTCCGGGGCAAGGAACCAAGTTGCTCCGTCGCGTTTCGCTCCGAGCATCTTCAAACGGATGCCTCCGATTTCACCGACTTCACCTTTGTCGTTCATCGTGCCCGTTCCCGCGATGATCTTACCCCCAGAAAGTTTTTCACCGGTCACCTTGTCGATCAGACCAAGCGTGTACATCATGCCCGCCGACGGCCCGCCGATGTCGTCCACATGCATGGACACCTTCATGCCGGACACGTCATAACCATGCTCTTCCAGGAACTTTTTCGCCGCTGCGGTGGCGGAATCCTGCGATGACGTCATCTCCTTGTCGCTGGACTGCTTGTATTCCTCTGCGGTCTGCCCAACAGGAACCACCGCTTCCTGAGGCATCACCGTGGATTTCGAATCGGCCCACGCCACCAATGCCTGCGCGTTCGACACCGGGTACCCTGGCACGCCTGAAGCATTGACCGTGACCAACAGCAGTTGGCCTGAATCCTTATACGTTTTCGCACCGGAAACGGCGATGACCTGCTTGCCGGAAACCTCCCCGAGCACATTCTGTGTCGGGCCGGGCACCTGCACCACATACGCGCTGGGCATAATCAACACCAATACGCACAGTACCGCCACCAACGGTCCTGCAAGATAACGCCATGAACGCGCGGACAGCCAACCTTCCGCGCCTATCAGCCATCGTTTGACACGTCCCGGAGCGCCGCTACGTGTGTTTTTGCCGTGAATTCGTCGTGTTTCCTTCATCTTGGGCATACCTCCCATAACATAGTATGGAACCAACCAAACTTGAAAAAACGCTTAGGAAAAGGCAGGGCCGGCATGGACGAGAACGCGATCCGCCAATGGTTTATCGATTGTTTCGGACCAATTCAAGGCGAGATGGCATGGAACCAGTTTTCCAACATGCCGGAAGAGTTGCGCGACCAGTTGATGAGTCAGGATGTGAGCAAGCTTCCCAAGCCGGCCGAGGTCAGGTCGATGATGCAGGCGTTCACTGCGGGCGGGCTCAACACTTTCGGAGACATCCAGCACATCACCGAGGAAGGTCCAATCAACGTCAAACTGGCGAAATCATTGGCATTGCAGCAGGCCAATGGCGAAGGATCGGAAACCAGTGTGAGCGCGGAGTACGGCGAGATGGCCCGGCGAGCCATCAGCGAGGCGAATCTGTGGCTTGACACCGCTTGCGAATTCAACCCCGCGCAAGGCGAAACGCAGGTGCTTACCCGCGCAGGCTGGGTGGAAGGATGCATCGATTCCTGGGCGCAGTTTGCATCCCCGATTGCCGAGTCGATGAGCGACGCTCTGGCTTCGATTTTGTCACAGCGTTTCGGCGATTCCGAATTCCATACGGAAATTTCCGGCATTTTCGCCGGTCCGGTGCAGATTCCGATTCCCGATGATATGAAAGATCCGGCAAAACTCATGCGTTTCGTCGGCAATACGTCGTTCGCCATGCAGCTGGGACGTGCCGCCGGCGATTTGTCGCATGAGGTGCGCGGCAGTTTCGACCAAAGCATTTCGTTGCTGAAGAATCCGGCTGGAGGCCTGATCGTGCAGAATGTCGTCGAATATGCGAAATCCTTGGAAATCGACGTGAACGAAGTAATGAGCTATCTTGCACTGCAAGAGCTCGCCCATTCGCGCCTGTACGCTTCCGTGCCGTGGCTGATGCCACGCTTCGAGGCGCTGTTGGGCAAGTATGCCCGTGGCACCAGCATCGATTTGGACGCCATGGAGGAGCAGATCCGCGATGCGCAGTCCGTCGACCCGGATTCCATGGCCGACGCGGTGAACATCACCAAGGTGGCGTTCCCTGACACGCCTGAACAACAGCAGGCCATGAAATCGCTGGAGAATCTGCTCGCCTTGGTAGAGGGTTGGGTAGACACCGTAGTGTGGCGCGCCGGCATGGCTCATATTCCGCATATCGAACAGCTTCGTGAGATGCTCCGCCGCGAGCGCGCCATCGGAGGTCCCGCGGAACGCACCTTCGAAAGTCTGATCGGCTTGCAATTACGCCCGAAGCGCATGCGTGAAGCGGCCGCATTGTGGGATAACATCTGCGCTACGGAAGGCGCGCAGGCACGAGACGCGAAATGGTCACATCCCGATCTACTGCCGCAACTGCCGAATGATGACGATGACAACACCTCACAGTCGCAGAACAACGGATCGTCGGAAAACACGGAAAATACGACGTTCGCCGCTTCCAATGCCACCGATATGGCGTCGCAGCCCCTTGGCGACGCCGATGGCATGACCATCGATTGGGATGCCGAACTCAGCAAGCTGCTTGACGAGGAAGAGCACAAGGGCGGCGAATCCGATACCAATGGCAGCGACTCTGACGATTCCGCAGAATCCGGCAGCAACAACGATACCGACGCCGAGTAATCGCGCTATTCCGTTCGCAGTATCAGCGGAAGAAGCGCGACACCCGTCGTGCCCTTTCACCCTCATTGCCTTCACGGGTACGCGCATATGAGACGTCAAGCGTGTCTTCGGCGCGCGTCACGGCCACATACATGAGCCGGCGTTCCTCCTCAAGCACGTCGTCATCCTGCGGCAACCCATACGGTATGAGTCCTTCCGAGCAGCCGATAAGGAACACGTGCTTGAATTCCAAACCTTTGGACGCGTGGATAGTGGAAATGGTCACGCCGCTCAGATCCGCGCCGACGCCCAATGCCTCCAACATGGCCAGTCTGGTCTGCGTGTCGTCGGAAAGTGCGGAATTCTGCCATCCGCTATCCCTGCGCACGCGATATCTCAAATGCTGTTCGGCCAATGCCTTGCACAGGATTTTCTGCTGCGCGTTGACTCTGGTGAGAATCGCGCAATCGGCCGGCGACTCCCCCGCATCCACCAGTTTGCGGATGCGCGCCGCCACACCTTGCGCTTCCTCCCAATCGCTGCCATATATGGTTTCCACGACCCTCCGTCCTTTGCTCCTTTCAGAGCTGAGCTTCAGATAATCGGCCCGTTGCGGCGATGCCGCAAGCACACGATTGGCATAGTTGACGATCTGCGGCGTGGAACGGTAGTCGTTGTTCAGATTGATGTCAGCGGTGAGCGGACCGAATTCCGAATCGAAGTTGAGCAGACTGTAGCTACTTGCGCCCGCGAACGAGTAGATGGTCTGCGCCGGATCGCCCACCACGCAAATATTGCGGTTTGAGCCGAGCCATCGGGTGAGCAGACGGTGCTGCAATGGCGAAACGTCCTGGTACTCGTCGACGGTAAGCCATCTGATGTTGGAGCGGATAGCTGAGGCCACTTCCTCGTCGCTTTCCATCAGATGACAAACGATCAGCAGAATATCGTCGAAATCGATTTCGTTGCGGTTGGTTTTTTCTGCCTCATACGCTTTGTATACGTCTACGAATTGGCTTGGTTCGAGGCCTGATGGCGGCTGTCGATGCGTTGCCGCGCAAACCCGCGCGTAATCTTCCGGTGCGATCAGTGAGATTTTGCACCAGTTGATTTCCGCTTGCAAGTTACGTATGGTGTCGTCATCCACTTGGAAGGCGGTGACGCGGCGCAGCGAGCGCTCCACCAGTTCACGTGGATTTCTGGAAATGAACGGCATCGGCCCCTCGCATACGTCCGGCCACACTTGGCGTAGCTGATGGAGGGCCGCGGAGTGGAAGGTGGCTGCTTTGACGTCGGCTGCGACATCGAGTTTCGATAGGCGGCTACGCATTTCCGCCGCCGCTTTGACGGAGAATGTGACTGCGATCGTGCTTCGTGGATTCCACGCTTTGGTGGCGCACGCATAGGCGATTCTGCGGGTAACGGTTCGCGTCTTGCCCGCGCCCGCGCCCGCGATGATGCGCACTGGACCGTCCACGGCCGTTGCGGCCGCCCTTTGCGCCTCATCCAATCCGTCAAGAATCTCTTCCGCTGTTGCACTCATACGTTCCATTGTGGCAGATTGCCGTCGCCATGTGACGATTTGCCCGCGGTTCACCTGCAGTTTTACTGGCAAGTCGGCAACGCTTCGCCCCTATTGTGTATTAAGGTTGGAATTGTGACCGAACGAAGCAAATTTATGATAGCTGCCCTGACGAGTGCGGCGATGCCGAACGCCGCCATTGCGGGCGCGCGTGCCAGCGAACAGACCAACCCGACCGACGAGGGGTACGGCGTCGACCATGCCGTGGTTCAGGATGCAGCGGGCAAGCTGTATGACGTGTTCGCATCCAACACGCCTGAAGGCCGTAAGCGTCTTGCCGGTCGCGTGCGCGCTGCGCAGACGCTCTCGCAAGCCCGCGAATTAGGCGGATTGGGTTTTGCCGTCGATAGCATAGTAGCTTTTTCAAACGGCGATTTGAAGCATTCCGCCACTGGAGATACGTCCGTGCTGGTGGCCACCCACCATGTGGGTCAGGCGCGGCCGTTGGAGCTGCTGACTTTGGATGATTGTTCCAGCGTAGGCACCGCTTTGGGCGCGATTCATCGCCTTCGTCCCGACTTCCTGCAGGAAGCGGGCTATCCGACGTTTGTCACCGGCCAGATTCGCGCTCAGCTGACCGCTTGGATCAAGCGCCTGCGTCAGGCTGGTCATGTTCCGCAGGAGATCACCACTAGTTGGGCGAATATTCTTGAAACCGACGGCCTGTGGTCGTTCTCCACTTGCCCGGTGCATGGCGGGTTGCGTGACGGCGATGTGCTTTTTTCCGGTTCGTCCATCACCGCGGTCACGAATTGGCAGGATATGCAGGTCAACGATCCTGCCCGCGATTTGGCTTGGATTTTCGCCAAGCTTGACGAGAACCACCGCAATGCCTTGCTTTCCGCATACGGTCGCATGTTGGGCAATCGTTTGGATGATCTGATTATGCTGCGGGCCAATCTGTGGCTGCAGATGGAGCAGGTCGGCGATTTTATTTCCGCTTTGAACAAGGCAGACAACGCCAAGATTATGCAATTCAAGGCGCAGGTGGAACGCCTGGCCCACCAGTTGGGTGTCGCCACAGCGAAGAATCGCGTGCAAACTGAAACGAAGCAGGAGTCCAAGGATCGCCCCCAGCGCCCGCCGAGCACAATCACCGTAGGCACGTTGCTGAACGAATCGGAGCGTCGCCGTAACGCGGCCGCACAGCAGAATGATTCCGACACGACCGGCGAACGTCATGTTGACGCTGTGGATATGGATGATTCCACTGGAGATTTCGACGCGACCGGCGATTTCGACGTGACCGGCTCCCAGCCGGTCCGCAAGACGAAGGAAATCGTCAACGACGCGACGGAAGCGTTCGTACCGGCCGGAGCCCAGCCATCACAAGCACCGTCCGGCAATACGAATGAACATGAGGCGACCTCGGTCAGCACTTTCATTCCGGAACATTCCGCAAAAGAACGGCACGAATCCATGCCGTCAAGTTCCACCATGGTAATCAGCAGGCTGGAAACGGCCGACGACAACGACGATACGAACGAGGAATCGATTCCCGCATCGCACAGCGAGGCCGCGACAGTACTCATTCCACTGTTGGAGCGAGATGAGGCGACCATGCAGAAAGCGCAGGCGCAGATCAATCAGTGGGAGGCGGAAGACGCCACCGATGAGAAGCTACGCGTAGAATAGGCGCACATAACCCGTACATACACGTGCGCATGCATTGCGCATTATCACGAAGGAGCATCCATGGATATTGAACTCGGCATTCAGAATGTGGCCCGCACCGTCACCTTCAGCACCGAACAGAGCGCCGATGAGGTCAACGCGGCCATCGCCGACGCCGTGGAGAACGGCAAGACCATCAATCTGACGGACGACAAGGGTCGTCGCATCGTGGTGCCGGCAGGCTCGCTCGGCTACGCCATCATCGGTTCCGAAACCAAGCACGCCGTCGGTTTCGGCAACCTCTGACCCGTTCGCATCACCAGATTTCAGCTTCGAACTGAAACACACGTTTTCGACGTAACAAGAAAAGCTAGACGTTCGCGCCTGGCTTTTCCATTTTGGGCGATCAACTCGTTTCTGGTTTCATATCTCAATTACGCGTCGATGATTGCGTTTTGGTTTTTTATTTTCGCCTTCGACGATTCTTTGCTCAAGCGGACGCCTCGATTGATGATTTCCTGAACTGTTTCGTCGCTGGTGAGGTTCTCCCCCAGCGCGTTCGGCTTGCCTTTACCATGCCAATCGGATCCGCCAGTCACCAGCAGGTCGTGCCGGCGCGCAATGGTGAGCAGACGTTCACGCTGTTCTGATGGATTGCCGCGATGCCACACTTCCAAACCGTCCAAGCCTTCGGTGATGAGAGATTCGATTTGCCGGTCGGTCAGTAATGTCCGATTGCGCCGGGGGTCTCCGGCGTGGGCGATAACCACCACCCCGCCCGCACCCTTGACCGCGGCCACCACGTCGTGTGTGGTCGGTGATGGCGTGGGAATGTAATATTTCGACGTTGCGCTCACCGCATCGGCGAAAGCGTCGGATCGTGTTTCATATACGCCGGCAGCCACCAATGCGTCGGCGATATGCGGCCGACCTATCGTGGTGCGTTTGCCTTCACGCACCTGCGCGAGCACATCATCCCACGTAATCGGAAAATCCTGCGCCATCAGTTCGACCATGCGCTTGGTTCTACGCAGTCGCGCCTCGCGGGTGGACGCGAACATCTCGCTGATATCGGCGTTCAGCGGATCATATTGGAATGCGAGCATGTGCACGGATACGCTCTCATCGACGGCAGTGATTTCCGTACCGCGTAACAACGGCAATCTGACCTCCCGCGAAGCAGCCAACGCATCCTGCCAACCGGAGGTCGTGTCATGATCGGCAATCGCAACACCATGCAATTGCAATGCTCTCGCTTCCTGCAACAACGCACGCGGCGTTTCCGTACCGTCGGAAAAAACGGTATGGCAGTGAATGTCCCAACCTTCAGCGGGCGGTGCCGCAGTGCCTACGCGAATCATGTATCCATCGTAAGCTGTTTTTGGCGCGACTCGGCACAATACCGCGTAAACTAGGCGATGACAACGTTTGTATTTTGATTCAAGGATGCACGATGAGCGATTTTTCCGGCGAACAGGTTGCCGAAGCCACTCTCGACGATGATTATACGAAGCCGCGCGGTTGGCGGCATACCGCGACATGGACGTATCTAGTCATGCTGATTGCCTCGGCGGTAGCGCTGGTCGTATCGTTCGTGCTTTCCGCCGAGACACTGAAATTGGCGCGCAATCCCGGTCAGAAGCTCAGCTGTGATGTGAATGCCGTGATGTCGTGTTCCACGGTTGCGGAATCGTGGCAGGCTGAGGTTGTGAAGTTCGCCGGTTTGAGTTTCCCGAATGCGTTCTTCGGCATCGCCGCGGAATCAGTGTTCGTAACGATCGCGGTGATCGGTTTGACGAAGGTCGCCGTGCCCCGCTGGTTTGCGTTGTGCACATGGCTGGGTGGATTGGCCGCGCTGGCTTATTCGTATTGGCTGACCTCGCAGTCGTTGTTTGTGATCAACGCGCTATGCCCGTGGTGTCTGTGCCTGATGTTCTCCACCACCGTGCAGTTCATGGCGTTGTCTCATGCCACGGCGGTGGTTCAGGAGATTCCGGCCAAGCGCGAGGGCGTACGCACCTACTACCGTCTTAATTACGATCTGATGGTCGATGCCTTATGGATCGTGACATTGATTGTGATCATTCTCGTCGAAGACGGCCCCCTGCTGTTCAGTTGACGTCAAGTAACGTCCAATCAGCAGTAGGGATTCACTCGCCTACAAGAGAAGCCGACTGGAAACAGCCGGCTTCTTTCTTTTGCGTATCCGCAAATTTCAGTGTTATGCGCAAAACCTTACAGCAGTTCGATTTTGCCGACGATGGTGGCCGATCCGGTGAGTTTCACGTCGTTATCGGTCACGTCGACGCGCAGGGTGCCGCCACGCACGGTGATCGTCCAATGGTCGATGCCGGTTTTGGCACGCAACGTGATGGCGGTGGCGCACAGGCCGGTTCCGCACGACAGGGTTTCGCCGCAGCCGCGTTCGTTGACGCGCATGGTGGCGTTGCCCTCGTTGTCGCCTTCGCTTTGCTCGTCGATGCGCACGAACTCAACATTCTGGTCGCTTTCGATTCGGGGCGCGACCACCGGCTTGGTCACCAAATCAAGCTGTTCCACCGTCGGCAGGCTGGAGAACGCGTCTTCGATGACGGCCACCACATGCGGATTGCCCATGTCCACGAACGTGCCGCGTGCGGAACCGGCCGTGCCGGGAATCGTCACTTCGTATCCATCAAGATCGCCACGCTTCCATGAACCCATCTCAACCTGGAACACGTCCTTGCCAAGAGTCGGCACATCGCCAAGTGAAGTCAGAACCTTCACACCGGCACGGGTGCCAAGACGGAACGGTTCACCGCCCGGCTGACCGGCAATACCCTGCCGTTGCGCGAACAGAGTGATCGCACGCGTGCCGTTGCCGCACATCTCAGCCAACGAACCATCCGCGTTGCGGTAGTCCATGAACCAATCCGCATTGTCGGCAGCACAAACGGCAATCTGCTTGTCGTTCAAATCGGACACCGCCTGCGGATGAGTAAGGCGGATCAAGCCATCGCCACCGATACCGAAATGACGGTCGCACAGGAATCGCACTTCATCGGCGGTAGGCTCGTACGTGCCTTCGGCGTCCAGATACACCACGAAATCGTTGCCGGTGGCGTGTGCTTTGTAAACAATGCTTGGAATGCTCATACCGATTCACTCTACACGCGGTAGGCTATTGAAGAAGTTGGACGCAACACGTGTGCATTATGTTGCAGTATGTTTGCGTGCGGAACAAGGGAGGACGTATGACTTCAACGGCACCAATCGGCGTTTTCGATTCCGGTTTGGGCGGGATTTCCGTGGCGCGCGAAATCCGCCGCGATATGCCGAACGAACGCGTGCTGTATTTTGGCGATTCCGCGAACGCTCCGTACGGAACCAAATCACCTGAACAGGTACGCAAGCTGTCCGACGCCATTGTGAAACGTTTCGTGGAACAGGGAGTGAAAGCGGTTGTCATCGCTTGCAATACCGCCACTTCCGCCGCAGCCAACGAGTTGCGCGACAAATACGACATTCCGATCATTGGCATGGAACCAGCGCTGAAGGTGGCGTGCGATCGAGGCCATGGCAATCGTCAGCGTGTCATCGTCGCAGCTACTCCCCTGACGTTGCGGGAACGCAAGTTCGCCGTGCTGATGGATCGTTTCAAAACAGACCATACGATCTTTCCGGAACCCTGCCCCGGTTTGGTGGAGATCGTTGAGCACGGCCAACTCGACGATCACGATGTTGTGATGCACACGCTGCACCAGTATTTCGACCAGTATGATTTGTCGACGATCGATTCGGTAGTGCTTGGCTGCACGCATTTCGTGTTTTACCGTGACTATTTCCGCGAACTGCTGCCCGACACAGCGGCAATCATCGACGGCAACGAAGGTACCGTGCGCCATCTTGGCGTAGTGCTCGAATCGTTGGGCAAACTCTCTCCGGAAGACGCGGACGGTGGTATCGAGCTGGCCAATTCCGACACTTCCACACAAATCGCGCAATTAGCGCAATCGCTGCTTGATCGCTGAGCGCGAATGTTCCGATAGACCGCGTAAAGTCGATTGAAACCCGCAAAAACTGCTCAACCGTTATCAGACGTACAACGACAAAGTGGCGCTGGCCAAGGAATACGAGCAGGACGGCCGCGTGCTCATCCTCGCGCCGGAAAGCCTGTACGGCCTGAACACGTTGAGCAGGTCGTTCGAAGGATTGGAACGCATGTACCGCGCGGGCTATGCGGCGGCCGAGGCCATCCCCGCATTCCTAGAAAGCTGAAGATAACGTCCATATCCAACGCCTGCCAGCGGTTCGTTTTCAAATTGAGACATGACACGAAAATTTTATAAAACTCCCATATTATGTCCTATTGTTTTTCCGTCGACATAATCGGCGGAAAAGTCGACATTAAAGGAGAATGAAATGAAGAACAACACATTCCGGCGTCTGCTGGCCATGGCCGCGGCGGGTGCCATGCTGACGTCGATCGCCGCATGCGGATCGTCTTCCAACGATGACACAGCCTCCAACGGCTCCGATAGCACCTCGCTGATTTCAGTGAACAACAGCGAACCGCAGAACGGTCTAATTCCAAGCGACACCAACGAAATGGGCGGCGGCAGAGTTATTCGATACCTGTTCGAAGGTCTGGTGAGCTTCGACGCAAAGGGCAAGCAACATCTCGAAGTCGCCGAGAGTATCACCCCGAACGAGGATGCCACCAAGTACACAATCAAGTTGAAGAAAGGCTGGAAGTTCACCAACGGCGAGGCGGTAACCGCCCATTCCTTCGCCGACACCTGGAGTTTCGCCGCCAACGTGAAGAACGCGCAGAAGACCGCAAGCCGATTCTCCACCATCAAGGGCTATGACGAACTGCAGGATCCGAACGTCGATCCGAAGGCCACACTTTCCGGTCTTTCCACCCCGGACGACTACACGCTGGTCGTCGAACTGAACAAGCCTGATTCCGTATTCCCGACCAAGCTCGCGCACCAATCCATGTTCCCGCTGCCAAGCGTGGCATTTAAGGACATCAAGAAGTTCGGCCAGGCTCCGATTGGCAATGGTCCGTACAAGTTCAAGTCCTGGTCCCACGACAAGAACATCATCGTCGTACCAAACAAGGATTATAAGGGCAGCCGCAAGGTGTCCAACAAAGGCATCGAATACCGCGTCTACACGAATGAGGATTCCGCTTACTCCGACGTGCTGTCTGGCAACCTCGACGTGATGGATCAGATTCCACAGTCCGCGGTGAAGACCTTCCGTCAGGATTCCAGCGTGATCGCCTACAGCCAGGCAGGATCCTCGTTCCAGTCCTTCGTCATTCCGGAACGTCTTGAGCATTTCGGCAACGACGAAGAAGGCCAGTTGCGTCGTCAGGCCATTTCCATGGCCATCGACCGCGACCAGATCGTCAAGAAGGTTTACAACAACACGAAGACCCCGGCCACCGATTTCACTTCACCGCTCGTCCCCGAATATGTGAAGAAACTGGAACAGAACGGCAGCAACCTGAAATACAACGCTTCCAAGGCCAAGGAACTCTGGAAGAAAGCCAATGCCATCAAGCCGTGGTCCGGCAACTTCCGAATCGCCTATAACGCCGATGGCGGCCATAAGGAATGGGTCGATGCCGTGTGCAATCAGATCAAGAACACGCTCGACATCGACGCCGCTGGCGAGCCGTACGCCACGTTCAGCGACGTGCGTAACCAGGTGACCAACCGCACCATCAAAACCGCGTTCCGTGCCGGCTGGATGCTGGATTACCCGTCCGCTGAGGATTATCTCAATCCGCTATATGCCTCCAGCTCCGCTGACGGTCATGGTTCGAACGATGGTGATTACAAGAGTGCGGAATTCGACAAGCTCCTGAATGCCGCACTTGCCCAGACCGACGTAAAGAAGCGGACCGAGGACTTCACCAAGGCGCAGGAAGTGCTGGCCAAGGATCTTCCGGTGATTCCGCTGTGGAACGACAACGTCGCCGCCGCGTCCGCGACGAACGTGAAGAACGTATCGTTCGATTACACCAATCTGCCTACCTACAACACCATCACTAAGTGATGTTTCTGGCCGGCGGACGAACGATTCGCCGGCCATATAGGGAGCTCAAGTACAGTGGGGTTCGAATCCTTCATGGATTCGAACCCCACTGTACTTTTGTGGCTTGTTTTGCCGGTTTGCCACTACAGCATCAACTCTGCACGTAGCTGCCCTTCGGAGACTTCCAACCGCAGTTCATCATCTCGCTATTGAACACCATTGCGCCTTCACCATGAGCCGGAACGACGATCATACCGCCATCTCCATGATGACGGGCGACACCATCCAGCGCCGCCTTCGCAGCCTCGATCGGCTCCTCCTTGGCGTACAGAACACGATCGGAAACCTGATGCGCAGCGACTTCCTTGACGAACGCTTCACCGATACCGGTGCAGGAGATCGCGACGGAATCGTTGTTGGCATAGGTACCACAGCCCGGCAGAGGCGAATCGCCGACGCGTCCCGGCATCTGGTTGGTGATGCCACCGGTGGAGGTGCCGGCAGCGATGTTGCCGGACGAGTCACGGGCGACAGCGCCGATGGTGCCATGCTTCTCCCATTCATCGCCGTTGGATTGCGCCTCGCGCAAGGATTCCTGACGTGCTGGAGTGATGAAATATTCACTGTCGCACAGTTCGATTCCCCACTCCTTGAGCAAATCATTACCGGGCTTGGCAAACATGACATGCTTGGTCTTTTCCTTGATGGCACGCGCTACGTTGATCGGATTCTTAGACGTGGTCAGACCGCACGCGGAACCGACCTCGCCATCGACACCGGTCATCAGGCAGGAATCCATGGATACGATGCCTTCGCTCGTCAATGCAGCGCCACGACCAGCGTTGAACTCCGGAGCATCCTCCATAACACGGATAGCCGCGCACACGGCATCCTCCGCCGGCGCCCCCTGCTCCAGCAGCGCATAGCCAGCTTCAAGAGCCCTGTTCAAATCCTGCTCCACCTGGGCACGACGTTCCGGCGTATCCTTTTTGCCACGATTGCCGGCACCCGCGTGAATCACCAGCAGAATCCCATCCGGATCAGCTTGGGCGATGTGGACCGTCGACTGAGGCAGTGCAGCTTCGTTCATTGATATCTTCTCCACTCCATTTTTGTTGATTATTCGCAGATATCTTACGTCGTCCTTCGATAAGAAATGACCGAACACGCAAAAATACGTCAATTAGACCGCGTAAAGTCGATTGAAACCCGCAAAAGGGACGAACGGCGAAAGGACGGGACGCATATGGCTCACAGGACGGCAATGATCGACGTCGGCGGCGGTTTCCGTGCGATCTACGGTGCGGGCGTGATGGACCGCATGCTTGAGGACGGCATCAGCGTCGACCACTGCTATGGTGTTTCCGCCGGCAGCGCCAACATGGTTTCGTTCATCGCGAAGCAGCATGGGCGCAACCACACGTTCTACACGCAGTACGCGTTCCGCAAGGAATACGCGAGCTTCGACAGCTATGTCAAGAACCATAATTTCGCCAACCTCGATTACGTGTATAGCACGCTCAGCAATCATGATGGCGAAAATCCGGTTGACTACGCGGCTTTCGAAGCCAACCCGACCGGTTTCACCGTGGTTGCGTGCAACGCCGAAGACGGCTCCACGAAGTATTTCGGCAAATCCGACGTGGGCTACGACAATTTCGACATCCTGAAGGCGTCATCAGCGGTGCCGGTAGCTTGCGAACCGTATGCGATCGATGGCGTCCCCTATTACGACGGCGGCATCGCCGATCCGATTCCGGTGCAGAAGGCCATCGATGACGGCCACGACCGCATCGTGGTGATACTCACCCGCCCGAAAGACACCGTACGCGAACAGAAGAGGGACATCGGCCCGGCCAGGATTTTGAAGCGCAGCCACCCCGAAGCCGCGGAAAAACTGCTCAACCGTTATCAGACGTACAACGACGAAGTGGCGCTGGCCAAGGAATACGAGCAGGACGGCCGCGTGCTCATCCTCGCGCCGGAAAGCCTGTACGGCCTGAACACGTTGAGCAAGTCGTTCGAAGGTTTGGAACGCATGTACCGCGCGGGCTATGCGGCAGCCGAGGCCATCCCCGCATTCCTAAAAAGTTGAGCACTACCCTCATATGAACACTCCAGCCGATAGCAACACGCGCGAAAACGCCAACACGAACACCGACATCAGCATCACCGCGAATGCCACGGGATTCAGCACGAAAACACTGAACCCGCAGATTCTCGTGACCTTGTGGAATGTGGAACGTTTGGGTTCGTTCTCCGCGGTCGCGCGCGAAACCGGCTGGTCGCAACCGGCCATCAGCCAACAGATCCGCAAGGTCGAACGCGAACTTGACGCAAAACTCGTGCAGCGCACGTCGCATGGCGTGGAATTGACTCCGATCGGCCGTATTCTGGCACGCCACGGGCAGCTCATCGACAATCGCGTCACCCAAGCCGTCAAAGATGTGGAAGAGTACCAGCGCAACGGATCGACGCATATTCGTTTGGTCGCTCCTCCATCGGTATGTTCGTCGTTCGTGGCACGCGTGCTCGTGCATATCAGCAAAACGTCCGACATTCGCGTGAGCCTCATGCAGATGGAGCCGCCTGAGGCCATGGAGGCGTTGGAACAGGGGCTTGCCGATTGCGCGATCATCTTCCAATACAATTCACTCCCCGCTTTGGCCGGACCGGACGATTTGGAAGTCGCTCCTTTCGGTGTCGATCCGCTGATGCTGCTGATCGGCGCGAACAATGCGATCGCGCGCCAGTACGAAAGCTCGCACCTGCCGGTCCAATTGGTTTCGGCACGCAGCGAACAGTGGATCGCCGGCTGCGAAACCTGCCAGGCGAATCTGGTGTCGTTGGCGCGTGCCGCCGGCTTCACACCGGAAATCACACATTCGACCGACGATTTTTGGGCCACGCAGAATCTGGTGGAAGTTGGCATGGGCGTCTCGATCATATCTCGCTTAGCCACAACCGCTGGAATCCAACCCGATTTGGCCGCACTGCCAATCGCCGACAACAACGCATTCCGCACAGTCTGTTTCGTCACAAGAAAAGCGGACGACCGACCGGCAGTGACCCGCGTCAAAGACGAAATCGAAAGGGCATCACACCAGTATTTGGAAAACATTTGATTCATCGTTTGATATCCGTGCTTATTCGCAATCGCGGAATACTGCAGCAAACAATTGTTTCCAGTATTTTGCTATATCATCATAATCAGATTAATAATTGAATAGCAAAAGCATCTGATATAAGAAAACTTCATAACAGTCTTTGCTTTCAGTACAAGAACACACTGTTCGTGCAAGCATCGGTACGTCATGCTGGAACCATGGAAGAAATCATGGAAATGAAGCATCGTACCGGTTCCGGCTTTGACGCCGACGCCATCGACCACACCACCGCAGCCGATCTTGCCGCAGTCGGCTCCGACAAGTGGACACGCTACCCCGGCTGCATCGGCGCGTTCATCGCCGAAATGGACTACGGCCTGGCTCCCTGCATCCAAGAAGCCATCGACAACGCCTGCGACCATTGCAAACTCGGCTACATTCCCGAACCCTGGAAACAGCGCGTGGCAGCAGCATGCGCAGGATGGCAACGCTCGCATTACGGATGGGATGTCGATCCGAGCATTATTCGCGTGGTTCCCGACGTACTCGAAGCTTATGAGCTTTTCCTGCGTGAACTGGTCGGTGCGGGCAACAGCGTGATCGTGCCGACGCCTGCCTACATGCCGTTTTTGAGCGTTCCGAAACTGTACGACGTTGACGTGATCGAAATCGAAATGCTGCAAAGCGGCGACGCCGAAACCGGAGAGGCGCAATGGGTGTTCGACTTCGACGCCATCGAACGCGCGTTTGCGGCCGGATGCCATGCGTTCGTGCTCTGCAACCCGCACAACCCGATCGGCAAAGTGCTCACCTTGGAGGAGGAGCTGCGTCTGAGCGATCTTGCGGCACAGTATGACGTGCGTATTTTCAATGATGAGATTCATGCGCCGTTCGTGTTTGAGGGCAAGCACATTCCGTTCCCCACCATCAGCGAGCAGGCCGCATTACAGTCGATGACCGCTACCAGCGCGTCGAAATCGTTCAATATTCCGGGCACGAAGTGCGCGCAGGTGCTGCTTACCAATCCTGCGGATCGTGACATGTGGGCGGTCAAGGCGGAGTGGAGCGAACATCAGACCGCCACCATCGGCGCAATCGCCACCACCACCGCATATAACGAAGGCGACCTGTGGTTCCAGGATGCGTTTGCCTATGTGCGCAGGAATTTGGCGTTGTTCGACGAGCAGATGCGTGAAAGGTTCGCCGGCGTCGGCTATATCAAACCGCAGGGCACATATATCGCATGGCTTGATTTCTCGCCGCTTGGCATCGACGATCCGGCCGCATACTTCCTTGAGAAGGCGCAAGTGGCGTTGACCGACGGGCGTTCATGCGGCGAGACCGGTGCCGGATGCGTGCGCGTGAACATAGCAATGCCGTATCCGCTGCTGGTCGAATGCCTGGACCGCATGTTCAACGCATTGCACGCCGACGGATTATTGTAGGCTTCGCCACATATTCAGTGTTTTCCTCAACCAACGGCAGCATAACGGTGAACGTCGTGCCCTTCCCCACTTCGCTGTCCACCGTTATGGTGCCGCTGGAAATCTGCATACTATCGACATGCGATGGGAGGATGACATGCGTTTGAACGTGAGTACCAGCATTGAGACGGCCGCCTGCGAAATAGCCGGCGATGATCTGCTGTTCTTGGGATTTCATGGATTCAGCAATGATGAAAATGAGATGATCCGCATTATTGATGCGATTTATGATGTTCCGAAGCAAGACGCATCTTCAACGGACAACTCCATTGCTCCTGCCCAGCATCCGAATTATCTGTCGTTCCAAGGCACGTACGAACGTCCTTACATCGGAAGCTACTACTGGTATCCAGATGGATGTTCCGTAGAAGAGCGTCGACGTGAGTGCAGTGCCGTAGGCGACGCTGTCGTACGATTGCTGGATTCGCCCGCATACGCGCATTTCCGCAAGGTACTGATCGGGTTTTCGCAGGGCGGATACCTGTCGTATCGCATGGTTGCGGAACATCCCGATGCGTTCGACAGGGCGATTCTGATGAGCCCATCATTCAAAGGCGAAACCGCTGAGCCTTTGCCCGCGACCGGACGCACGCGATTCGCACTCTGCTACGGCAGCGAAGACCGCACAATTCCACTATCCGACCAACAGTGTGCGCGCAACAAACTCGCGCAAACCGGCAATCTCACCTACTTCGAATATCTAGGAATGGCTCATGGCATCTGCAATCAGGAAATTCATGACCTACGTGCTTGGCTAGGATTGTGATATGCGCTGCGTGAGGAGTCCTGCGCATCTGAGACCCCGCACGCGTGCCCATAAACTCGCTTTCACCCCTCGGATTGTCATTGAAACCAACTCGAAACTCTCGATACACCCCAATCATCGAAATGCATGGACATACACCCAGTTCATCTGAGCTGAACCGTGATATCTGGCTTATATATGGCAGATTTGGCATCTTGACCTGAAGTTTCTCGCTCATATATGGCACATGCCCTTCGAGAAAAGCCACTTAGGGGGCATGTTTGGCGCTTTTCGCACGTACACCTGCCATACATAAGCGAGGTACACTATCCAATAGACATAATCGCCAGTCAAGAGCTGGGGAACTGGCTCGATCTTTGACTCCAGGACGGACCCCTCCCGTCGTGCGCCGTCGGCATGCTGACCGCGCACGAATTAATGTCGTAGGTTTTCTTGTCGTCCGGCATTTCATCGACCGCCATCCGCTTATGCTTTCTGCATCCAACCGTGGACTCGTCATCAACGCTCCGAACACCAGGAATCCGGATCACCGAAGCGAGATACAACCGGTAATCGCAAGCGCGCCCCTCATTATGCTCGACAGAAAGCTATATGCAGGTCGAAGTTTTAATTAAAATCATCCCCACGTATGCGGGGAACACCTACAGGCGGCTCCGTTGGTCTGCTTCGGTATCCAGCCATGTTGCCTTGCTTTTCTCGGTTGTGGGGTATGATTTTGCATTGCCGGAAGTCCCCGTGCAGACTTGAGATAACAGCCGATTCGCGCGGGCTTGCTTCCGGTTTTTCATGCCTCGGGGATCATCCCCGCGTATGCGGGGAACACAGCCGGGTGATGAAGCCGAGGTCGAACTGCGGGGGATCATCCCCGCGTATGCGGGGAACACAGCCTTGGCTGTGTTATGATTGATGCTGATAAAGGTCTCATTGACACCATTTGGTGACATTGAGGCCTTTATCGTGCTCTGGTGAAGGATCATCCCCGCGTATGCGGGGAACACACTGTTGTCGAGGAGAACGGGGACCCGACTTGGGGATCATCCCCGCATACGCGGGGAACACGCCGGCGGTCAGGCGGCGTGCGCCGGAGTGTCGGGATCATCCCCGCGTATGCGGGGAACACGCCGGATTAGCCGACTGATTGCGACACGCCCGAGGGATCATCCCCGCGTATGCGGGGAACACGAAATTGCCGCTCTTGCTGCGTGCCCTCGCCTGGGATCATCCCCGCGTATGCGGGGAACACCGTTGAAGACGTTCTATGACGGTCGTGAGACCAGGATCATCCCCGCGTATGCGGGGAACACATCGTCCGCGATGCTCAATTCGTTCTCTTTCCGGGATCATCCCCGCGTATGCGGGGAACACCAATGCCCACGTGGTCATATCTCTACTAGCTGGGGATCATCCCCGCGTATGCGGGGAACACGATCTCGTCGAGCGCGTATCCCGCTTGGTGCCAGGATCATCCCCGCGTATGCGGGGAACACCTTGACCCTGCTTGCGGCGGGCGAATGTTCTGGGGATCATCCCCGCGTATGCGGGGAACACCGTCAGGAATTCAAACGTTGGGCACTACCGTGAGGATCATCCCCGCGTATGCGGGGAACACCAGCATCGAGCACCGGAAACGGCGATGGAACTGGGATCATCCCCGCGTATGCGGGGAACACACGCCATCAGCACGTTCTTCGCCTCTCCCGAGGGATCATCCCCGCGTATGCGGGGAACACATGGTGAGCAGGTCGTTGGCGATGGCGAGTTTGTGATCATCCCCGCGTATGCGGGGAACACTTCAAACTCGACCCCAGCCAGATGGCCGGCAAGGGATCATCCCCGCGTATGCGGGGAACACTTTTCCTGGCTGGTGTAGATGGCGATGATCTGGGGATCATCCCCGCGTATGCGGGGAACACCACGAGAACCGTCGAATCAGCGCTCCGCGTCTAGGATCATCCCCGCGTATGCGGGGAACACAGGATCTACGCGCGAGGGTCGGAATCAATTCGGGGATCATCCCCGCGTATGCGGGGAACACTCGCCGAAAACCTGCTGATCGGACTGATGGTGGGGATCATCCCCGCGTATGCGGGGAACACGTTGGTCATGGCTGGTCATTTGCTTGCCTCCAGGGATCATCCCCGCGTATGCGGGGAACACCTTCCACCTCGAATTTTCCGATATGTTCCAGCGGGATCATCCCCGCGTATGCGGGGAACACATCGTTATCGCGCTTGTGGCAAGACTGCCGATGGGATCATCCCCGCGTATGCGGGGAACACCTTGAGCAGGTAGCACGGCGCATCGGGCAGGAGGGATCATCCCCGCGTATGCGGGGAACACCTGATACTCTGGTGACGCCTCGTTACGAATCATGGGATCATCCCCGCGTATGCGGGGAACACCTCGCAAAACACTGTAGCGGCCATCGTAAGAAAGGATCATCCCCGCGTATGCGGGGAACACGATAATGGTTATTTTGATGATACCGTTATCACGGGATCATCCCCGCGTATGCGGGGAACACTTCATGCTAACGGTGGATATTGTTCACCGGTGGGGATCATCCCCGCGTATGCGGGGAACACTTTATGAATGTGGCTAGGCCGGCCGGTAACGCGGGATCATCCCCGCGTATGCGGGGAACACTCGTGGTCGCGGAACTGCTCGGCCATGAATCGGGGATCATCCCCGCGTATGCGGGGAACACCATCCACCAATACGTTTCAGAACGAGACGGCAGGGATCATCCCCGCGTATGCGGGGAACACATCTTCCACAGGGCGTCTATGTACTGCCCCATGGGATCATCCCCGCGTATGCGGGGAACACACAAGGTCGGCCAAAAAGTCACGACGGCTACGGGGATCATCCCCGCGTATGCGGGGAACACCGTATCGCTTTCAAAAAACGAAGATACACCATGGGATCATCCCCGCGTATGCGGGGAACACGTATCGGTGCGGACGGCACCATCCACCAATACGGGATCATCCCCGCGTATGCGGGGAACACCTGAACTTCAGCGACATCATCGCCGCAATTTCGGGATCATCCCCGCGTATGCGGGGAACACGCGCGTGCCCGCGTGTCAGCACCATTCCGTTGAGGATCATCCCCGCGTATGCGGGGAACACAATGATACGATACGGCACGTCGGCCTTATCCAGGGATCATCCCCGCGTATGCGGGGAACACTCCCCGATTTCAACGCGCCGGACGGCATCACCGGGATCATCCCCGCGTATGCGGGGAACACCAGCTCGAAACCAAAGACGCCTACCTCGACAAGGGATCATCCCCGCGTATGCGGGGAACACCAACGCCGCGCCGTCCTCGTACTGCTGCGTCTGGGATCATCCCCGCGTATGCGGGGAACACTTGCTGTGGTAGCGCCACAGGTACTTGCAGCAGGGATCATCCCCGCGTATGCGGGGAACACTCGGTAGGGGTTGGCGCGTTCCACGATGGCGAGGGATCATCCCCGCGTATGCGGGGAACACTGTCACTCAATGGTGTATCTATAATCACATGCGGGGATCATCCCCGCGTATGCGGGGAACACCATGCCGGCGAGGCGTGTGGCGTTGCCTGCCAGGGATCATCCCCGCGTATGCGGGGAACACACACCGAAGAATTGCGCAGCACGGCACATGTCGGGATCATCCCCGCGTATGCGGGGAACACCCGATCTCGTCGGCGAGCGCGGACTGTGTCATGGGATCATCCCCGCGTATGCGGGGAACACCGCTCCGGTGTCGCTTATGCCTTGGATGAACTGGGATCATCCCCGCGTATGCGGGGAACACGTTGCTATGGCGTGGTCCGCAGCCTATCGCCAGGGATCATCCCCGCGTATGCGGGGAACACATCCACCCGGCCTCTATCGCCGTCTTGTAGGCGGGATCATCCCCGCGTATGCGGGGAACACATTGGACGGGAACGCTTTCGTGCGATTGGTGCGGGATCATCCCCGCGTATGCGGGGAACACTGCGCGTCATATGCCCGCCTTTCTGTGTTTGCGGGATCATCCCCGCGTATGCGGGGAACACCGAACGGTATTGGCCGCCGATGACGTGCGGCGGGGATCATCCCCGCGTATGCGGGGAACACTTGATCTGGTCGGCTACCCACTCGTTAGTGTTGGGATCATCCCCGCGTATGCGGGGAACACGACCTGTTCGGCGACCTCGTTTCCGCTCTCGCGGGATCATCCCCGCGTATGCGGGGAACACTTCGTTGCACCGCTCCGACACGAACACCCGGGATCATCCCCGCGTATGCGGGGAACACGTCAGCTGCGCGCGGGCCGCCGCCTCCACCGCGGGATCATCCCCGCGTATGCGGGGAACACACTAAGAGATTATAGCAATTTCGTGGTTTCTAAATTCATGTCATTCGTTTTTCATTTAGTTTGAATACTTCTTCGCCTGCCGATACTTACTGGCATTACTCCATCCACGGTGAAGAGCACTACCAAACGACACTTCCTTTGGACCAGAAGGACGTTTTACAAGCTCCAAGCCTTCACAGTCTGTCGGAGACCACTCAGCTCCATGCACTTTAAAAGCAAGATGCTGCTCATTTCGAGCCGAATAAACCATAATGGCACGACCGTTCTTTGAGAGTTCAACGATTCGCTCCCACAGTTTTTCACGAACACGTGCATCCAAATGCCCCACAAACACGCCTGGCGATATTTCCAATAGCCATCGAGTAAGGTCACCGCGTAAACCCACCGGGCATGCCGTTAATACAATAACTACCATTCCTCATATCCCCACTCATCATCGGCATAGGATTTTCCTGCAGATACTTCTCCCAGCCGTTCATCCCACAGTCCGACATGATCCCCAACGCTCTGAACATCATCGGAGGAAGATTCTCCCAATAACGTGCGAATGTCTTTCACCATTCGTTTCAGCAAACTAAGATCGTATATTGCATCGCGAACGTTATGCCGTACTGCCGATCCAATATCCTCTGGCTGAGTTGCCGCCGTTTCGAACGCAACCGGAATCGACAATTCAGCCTTATAAAGATCGGCTATATCGTAGACGAACGACCGCTCATGACCTACATGTACGAAACCTAACCCCGGAGAGCAACCTAGCGCCACTATTGCGGCATGCGCCAGACCATACAGACATGTATGGGCAGCAGACAAGGCTTTGTTAATCTCCGAGCCAGCCATGAAATCATCATGATCATACGTTCTTTTGTCCCACTCCACTCCGGTACGAGCGGAACACTCACGGTACACCCGCCGTATACGCGCTCCCTCGCGACCCCGAAGTTGCTGCATGGTCAGGCCACTCACATCTTCGCCTGGGAAACGCATTTGGTACATCTGGCGCGCAACATTCAATCTCTTCCTCGTGTTAGACACGAGAGCCGCCTGTCTTTGCAGCAGTACAGAAGAATGCGTCAATGGTTTGCCGAAGGCATACATACGAACGCCACGCTCCCCTACCCAAATCACAGTCGCGCCGTTCTCCCCTATGACCGTCATCGCCTGATGTGTCACGCGCGTTCCAGGCCCCAGCATCAACACGCTCAGCGTCGCTGCAGGAATGTGGGTAACGCCGGTACTATCCGTTGCGGTAATGGCATTGTCATCACGCCCGATGGTACAATGTTCGAAATACGCAAACGACAGACGGTCTTCCGCACGGACAAGTTCACTAATCTCCGGTGGCGGAGTACCCATGTGAGAGTGCCCGTTTTTCCTCGGCTGACGCTCCGCCGCCTCAATATAATCGTCTGTAAGCTTGTCGCCATCTGTCGTTTGCGCATTCATCATTCGCCCTTAATTGTTCAGATCCGGAGCAATTGTCAACAATCCACATCCGAAACCTTTCGCCCTTCCTATGCCTTGGCAAAGAGTCTTGCAGAACAGTTCCGCATCGGTGACCTCCAAGCATCCTTCAAAAACCACTGTGACCAAAGTAACGGTTGCATCAGCACGTTTGAAGTTCTCCTTATGGCGTTCCCTCACCACCACGTCAGGTCGATCATTCTGGTCGCACAGAATGGCGAAACCATGGGACGCCGAACGATCGATCAGCCACTGCAACTGCTGATCAACGGTAACGTGGCCTTGCACCTTGCCAACGATTCCGCCGTTCCTGCGCCTCCGCCCCCTATCTTCTTTTGCCTTTCGGACTGGATTCGCGCGAAGTTTGAAATGCCACCGTTGTCCTTTAGCGATACGCTCAAGCAACGGCTCATAATTCTTCGTTTCCCACTCCGCATGCATCGGCCAACCAGCCTGTTCGACGATATGCATGAAGTCAGGTTTCTCCGGACTCACCACATAGAGCCAAACACCGTTATCGGCCACAGACGTGTCCAGCCTCCACAGGATACGTCCTTCATCGTTGTTTCGAACTGCATTGGGAGGGAATGCGCATTCCACTGCCGCATGCAGCTTATATGGCGAACTAATAAGCTGCCGAGCCCCGTAACGCGCCTTGTTCAAGGCTATTCTCGAGATAAACATCGTTCTTTCCTACCTAGATGAAGTTCATCGGATCCGATTCACCGGTAGATTCAAAGGAAGGAGGCCGAGTATCGTCCTTCTCGCCTTCATCCACGGGCTTATCCGGGTTAGGAATGCGGTAATGATGCACCGCACGATTCGCATAGCGTCGCCCCTCCCGGCTGAAACTTAGCGGCAAATCCGATTGCGTCGTTACGTTTTCGACTTCTTCAGCATCGCAGACGATTTCCAAATCCGGATACTTGTAACGTCTCCGATACCATTCCGAAGCGTGCCACACCTCGGAATTCAGAGCCTGGCGAATATCTTCATACTCATCGTGGATGCCCAACGACAACGGATAATTCGGCGGGCACGAACGCCTACCTAGATAAAGCGGCCATTTCGGCGAATGAATCGCATTATCCAACGTTTCCAACACCGAATGATCAGCACCCAGCGCGACCAGAAAACAGGCGTCCGCCAGATAATACCGATAAGTCGGCGACATCTCCTTATCGAACTTCCTGGAATTACGTTTCCTTGTCAGGGATTTTTCGGTCTGAAAATCACGGATTACCCTACCGCGTTGCTCGACACGCACACCAAACGATATACCTAGTAAATCCTCGATGGAATCCTCCCGGGTACGTCCCTGCGCCGAAGCCAGCATGCCGATCACACCGCTTTTGGTTGGCTCGTTACGAGTCTCACGCCGAACGAATCGCGAAGAATCGCCCCATGACTGCAATGGTCCGGCCAATTGCAATAATAGAACGCTCATTTCAACTCCTTCCGAGCATCACGCGGAATACGCGGCGCTCAGCGTTTCTCGCAAGCTCTGCTCAAGCTCCGGCAGCGTAACCTGTTCACTCCATTCATCCAGACTGGGCACAGAACCACCGGACACAACATGCCAAGCCTTCACCGGTTCCTCGCCGTAGTTGATACGAATCTCGTTCAACCTGTCGCCCAGTCGTTCGATGCCTTGTCTGGAGACCGAAATCCCATCCTTCCTCTTGATGGGATTCTCAAAGGCGTCAGCTGCGCTAATCGGCTGTGAATCGCGAAGCACGATCACAATATCCTCAGGAAGTGTGTGGTTGGCGAACGTATTCTGCTTGCCGGAGGGCATAGACTTGACAAAGGCTTCCACGAAGGCGGAAACTCCTTCCACCATTGCATCAGCATCCTGCAGCTGATCCCTCAACGCATCAACGTTCAACGTCGCGTACCGATACAAGGTCGAGGAGTTGAAACCAACAGTATCGATCATGGCAGCACCGGCATTGTCGTCCGATGCACAATCATCAACAGCAGTGAAGTAATCATATTCAGGCGTAATCTGATCGATGGAGAACGCATGGGCAACCTGAGCCGAGGCATCCGTATTCAAATCTGGAGCATCAGCCAGCATGCGGCCAAAGCAAGCGATATCGATAGCCTGCTTACCATGGAACACTGCAGCCACCTCCTTCTTCAACTTCGAGGGATCCTTCCCCTCATCGAATGCGGCAATCGCGATATCAGCCAGCTGTTCAACTTCACGGTTAGCGATGAAAATCAAATACTCTGTAGCAGCTGACCCCTTGTCTGCTCCAGCGCGATCGGATGCCTTAACCTTGACGCCCGTAGCAGTCAGCACTTTCTCTGCCAAATTATTGGCTTCTTCAGCCAAATCCAGCCTTTTCTCAGCAATAGCATTACTGATCAGCGCCACCGCGCTCTTAGTACGCTTCCCCATCTTGCTGCTGTCCAGCTTGCTACCGAACATCTCGCGCATGGCACGCTTCCAAGACTGACTGGACACACGAGCTCTCAGCGCTCCACCAACGTATGCGGTTTTCGGGCTACCGGTATCATCTCGGTTGATATTGCTCGGCGGCACCTGCTGAAGGCAATGGATATCTACGAACATGATTTTTCTCCTAATCGGTTTATTGTGAAGATGTTTTTGAAAATGAATGATGATTACTTGTCGGCCTTTTGACCACTTTGCGCTGACGGGAACTTGGAGTAGTAATCCCTGCCCCATCGTTGGAACACGGACCCACGGCTATCAGAGAACTGCAACAAATACAGATCGCTAGCCAAGGAACCATAATCAACCTGAATATCAGTGTTGCGCATCAGCATGATAAGAGCGCGCATACTGCAAACGATTCCGTTGAAATCGGGTGCATTCTCCGCGACTCTCAATCGTCGCAGAATACCTTTCGCACTGTCCGTATCAGGTTCAATCCTTCTGCACGCACGCCCAAAAGTCATACGTAGGCTTGGATCGCTCTGAAACTTTTGCGCGACTCCCTGTTTTTTCGAACGCTGATGCACTGCATATAACCCCAGCGCAGCTCTGATTGCGTTGCTCTGGCGCTCGAATTCAGGTGAATTATCCGCTGGCTCATCAAGCTCGGTCGGCCAATTCGAAAACAGTTCGTCGCCAATCAGCATCCAAGACGGGGATGCCCCATCCAGGTCCCTGTGCAATCTCGAGAGCCTAGCCCTACCCCTCGCGTTGCTGCCGCTGCCTGAGACATAATCACGCTGCACGTCATAAACCAGACTGGCAGCATATTTCCCAACAGCTTTCACCTTATCGTATCTTGATAACGACGCCATAGTCATTTCCTCCTTTGGTCAAGTGCGGTCAAAACCCTAGTCTGAGATACGACCAAGTTCCTTGTTCAGCGATCCGCGGAACAACAATTGTGCAAGAGGGGCGCTCATTACGCCGAACCTTCCGGATTCGTGTTCTTCGAAAACCGGCACTGGCGACTGACTCAGGTAATCCCGTCCCATCATCAGCAACATCCGATGGACTTCATCCAACCACGCATTGGAGTACGCCACGGGATTTTGAGACTCATCGAAGTTTGCCAATCTGTCACGGAAAAGCATGTCAAGATCCGCATATGCACTTTCACGAATCTGGTCAGCTATCTCTTGGGTTTTCCCACTATGTTCGCCTGCCGCCGACCGCAGATTTCGGACAAACGTAGTCAAAACCGTCACGGCCTTGTCCGTGCGCTTAACCACATCCACCACTGCAGCAATACCTGCATAATCATGTCGGAACATCATCATGCTTAGAGACAGATTGTCATCGATACCGGTTTCAAAAAAACTGCTTTGCGTACCGTAGGTCATGCCCTGAGCATGAATCGTCACCATATTCAGCACATGCTCTTCCGAGCCAAGCACCTCAGTACGAATTTCTTCCAGCCATCTGATGATTCCAGGACGGAAATCGCCATCATCCCCCACACACAGGATAGGTTCCAAGCCGCGCCACAACGCTTTGCTTGCATCATGGGTAACGGGCATATGCGGAGGAGTGGGAAGCCCTAGCTTCTTCTGCTGCGGAATGCTCCTCCTCCATGCAGTCATCTTTTCAAAACCATCGGTGTTGTATAGGGTTACGGCATCCCCATAACAGTTCACGACACCGATAACCCTTGTGCGCTCTTCATTCGGTACCAATCGAATACGACGCGACTGCCAAGTCATTGCCTGAACAGGACCGGCAAAGCTGCTTTGATCATCCATGTCCGCAGAAGGAACCTCGTCCTTCTCCCATACCGGAATATCGTTCACATTGCCAAACAAACGATAATATTCCAAGTCATAGCGGTCGTCATACAGGACCCAATTGAGCATCAACGTCTCGAAGAGGTTCGCCCCCTCCGCATACACACCGCCGATACCACCAAGCCAACCGGTACCCAGGAAGCCCTTGAGAGGGTATATCTTCCCCTTATTAATATGGGTGTTTCCCTTCACCGGAGTCTTAATGCCCGCCGTATCAAACGACTGCAAAAACACCAGCCACCGTGCAGCCTCCGGCAGAGAAAGCGTGTCCGTAGTCCCCAAACCACGCATCGCAAACAGATATTTTTCGGGCTTAGGCATGTCCGCAATCATTTCGGAAACGGGATCATATTCTTTCTGCCCAACATATTCCAGTTCAGGAACCTGGAAGAAAGGCCTGTCCCCGAACAGGAAGAATCTATCTTTCCATTCGTTGAAATAGCCATCCAAGATATCCATATCGAAGTGCCCCGCGAGGAACACATCCGCCCACATATCCCGCATCTGTTCCTCGCTGGGATCTTCAACGCAATATGCGCGATACAGGATGCCAAGTGCTAACCGAAGCATAGTCATCGCCTGCTGAGGAATATCGCCTCGTATTCCCTTAATCTTCTGAGCATCCTCAAAAAGCTGCCGGAGCGACACTTCATCAGGATGCCCATCTACATAGGAAACCGGAATCCACCTATCATCGAGCAATGAGAAGTTTCCGTCCATTCCCCCGTCTCCTTTACATATCAGCCTTGATCGCAGGTTCTTTTTAGAGCATATACTCAGAATCTACAAATGTCAACATAAAAGATTTTGTTTTTGTATTTTCCAAAGATGCAACGAGAAAGCACAAAATAGGCAATCCCGTTGATCCAACCCCGCAGATGCGGGGAACACTACGAATCCCAAGTCTTTTATGGGATCATCCCCAAATGAGGACATTTCAATTATCCTCTTTCTTCGCATATGTCAATCCACCACCACGCGAATACGAAATCGTATACCCGCACAACTCATCTGAGGACAAGTGCTTTTCCACATCCTCATGAAGGAACAAAGCAAGCTTTCCCGCAAGCCAAGGCGATTCCTGCCAATACACAGCCTCAGTCTCGCAGCCTTTCTCCAGAGCAGCAATCAACGTATCAATTCGCCCGTGCGCACACAACGCCACAGGCAATCTCACGGAGCATTGTGCTGCAACCTTAGCCACATCATCACAAGGAACTGTATCGACAGGAATAACTGCTCCTCGTTCTATGCCGTTACGCTTATCACCGATCCAAGGCAGCAAACACGCCTCACCATCACGCTTGCAGAGCAATATCACTTCCACAGTATCCTGCGTATCTCTTACGGCACGTTGTCCCTTGTCATCATCAGCCTCATCGATCTGAGGAGAAAACCAGTCCACCAGCGAGCGTTTCCGATTCATGACAGCTACCGATTGAATGAGATAGCTGTGAGCATCTGCTCTCTTCTTCTCCTGCTTGTTCACTCGCTCCTCGCAGCCTTTGTCATATTGCATATTCCACGCCGTAGGCACGAGACTCCGAGCGTCATCGCCGTATGCATTCCTTACGGTACGAGCTATGTCCTTCGGCAAACATTGCGTGCAGAAAGCGGAAGAACCAGTCAATTCTAGAACCGCAAGCGATTCCATCAGAGAAGCCACGTCATATACCGCATCCACCCCCTTAGCGAACTCGGGACCATTGTCATTCCAGAATGCAATGCCTCGGATATAGCACGCCGCTCCCCGCAAGAGACTTGGACGGTCGAACTCGTTGTCACCACGCCTGTGACGATGTACCCTTCCAAGACGCTGCATAATTAAATCAACCGGCGCGATATCCGTCACCAGCGCGTCGAAATCAATATCCAACGACTGTTCCAGCACTTGTGTCCCAACTACGATCATGCGCTGAGGACGCCCGCCATTCCCCACAGTGCTATCCGGCCCTAGCAGCTGACGCAGTTCGGCTTCATTGGACATACGGTCAATATCCATGAACCGCGAATGCGTCAGCTTCACATACTCACTACCGAAATAATCACCTAGCAGTTTCGCCGCATGTTGCGCCCTACCGACCGTATCGCAAATCACTCCCACACAACCGCCATTTTCAAGCAGACGATCAAGTAAGCTAATCAGCGCTTCATCGCTGTCATCAACGATCTGGCAACGCACGTTCATTGATCTGCCAGAGGGTTTCACATCCATGTGTTTGATTTCAGTATCAGAAGTATATGTCAACACCGGATACGCAGACGAGACATTGCGGGCAGATGAATTTTCCTTTTCTTGAACCAATTTAGGTGCGTTGACGCATATCTTCTCAGTCTTCGCCGCAAGCTGCCTTCTTTTGAGTTCCCGAATTCCTCCATGCTTTGCTTCCGACGGAAGCTCAAGCTTGCTGTTCTTCCATCCTTTCAAGTATGCCTCCGCCATTTCCTCACGCTGGCTCTCCGGCAATGTTGCAGACAACAAAATGACCGGAGTTCGGGTACTACCAAGCCATTCCAGTGCCATCTTGAGATACTCGCGCATATATGCATCGTAAGCATGGCATTCATCTACGATGACAACCTTGTTTGCCATCGCAAGTTGACGCAGCACCACATGCTTCATTTGCAGAGCGCCCATCAACACTTGATCGACTGTGCACACAAGAAAATTAGCGAGCGCTCCTTTCTTGCGCCCCCATAGCCAATCGGAGATAACGGTTTCAGGAGGAATCTCACCATGTTTCCTTGAATAAGGTTCATCGGTATCATCCTGACTGAGCGAAGAGAAATGTCGACGTGAAGCTGCGATAATGCCTTGGAAATCGTCATTAAGTTTCGCTTTGCCGTGTGCCAACCAAACCGTTTTCTCATCCGTAGAATCACGGGACGGCAAAGCATCCAGCCACCGATGCACTCGTGAGAACATGGCATCCGTGGTAGCCATCGTCGGCAACGCTACGCATATGCCGCCCCTGCCTGTACGCTGCGCTAGGATTTCTGCAGCGGCGAGGGCGGCCTCAGTCTTCCCTTCGCCCATGGGCGCTTCGATTATCAGCAATCCTGGAGTATCCGTATTACGAGCAACACGAACGGCTTGTTCTTGAACAGGACGCGGATGCGCCCCTTCGGGCAGTCTGAATCTAGTCGAGAAAAGATCTTGGCAGGATGACGGTATATCTGCCGGCTCCCACGCATGAGGCAATTGCACACACGCCCATGCGCGTTCTGCTCTTCTTTTCAGCCCTGACCATGACTGAATATCATCGTATTCTCGCTCCGTCATGCCGAATGACTCCTCATCTTCCCACAGAGGATGCACTCGCACTAGGGGGAACATATCAGCATCACTGTCACTGGCAATCCAATCGGCCATAATGACCAAGCCTGTTGCAAGAACAGCGGACTGAGCGCTGAATCTCTTCTTAGAGAGCAATTCCCACTCTTCATCCCCCATGCCAACGGTTCCGGCAATGAATTCTATAAGCTCATTCTGAGTTGTCTTCCATACTTCTGAGTCCAGACCGGATTCCGTTTTCCCCAATCTCGCGCTTTCAAGCTTGCTTTTATCCGGCGGAGTTCCGTGATGGCCTCCCACAACGCAAGCGTATTGCCTCGACTCTCTTCCACCCCATTTATGAACCAGCGAAAAATACCTTTCGAGAATGACCTGCCCGGCAATAGGATGAGTGGGATGACTGGTGTCCCTAAGTCCCGCAATCATAGGAAGCCCTGCTTGCTCCGGCTTCCAGACAAGGCTTTCCGCATCGGGACCGAATGAAATGGGTTTCGCCTGAAACACAGGCGTCGCCTTGCCGATGTCATGCACACCGGCAAGGAAAATCATTAGTTTTCTTGCTAAATCGTCATCATTACCAAGGTCACGGGATATTATTGATTTCGTTCCATAAGGAACCCAAGTGTCCCAAATTCTCGCTGCCATCGCAGCCGAATCCGCCATGTGGACATATAGGGGCAACCATTCAGTATCATCCACTCGATTTGTTTTGCCCCAAAGCGATTTTGCACGGTCAGATAGTTCTATTTCTCCATCACACATAACATCCTCGTTTTCCACAGCACGACTCCGCAAAACAATCGTGCGCGCTTATCATGACATGCAATATACCGCATGCTAGCAAATCAACCCCTACGGATTGCTGTGTATATCCACAAATCACAAAAAGAAACACGCGTATGCATATTGCGGTGAGGAAAACGAGCGAAAAACGGGAACCGCGCGAGCGCGATTCCCGGTGTGCGACTGCTTCTCAAATGTGTGCTTGACTCATATGGATGGTACTGAGAACCATTCGCGTAACGATCTGTTTCCACATGCGAGTCGTACGCGCAATGCGATCACATATGTAAAGTGCGCGCCGACATAAATTATATGCTTACGGATACAGATCAAGTCTGCAAGGCTTGAAGCCACGGGTTCACTGTAGCTTCATGTTTGAACATTTCATGGTCGATTGTTCAGTTCCGCCAAAAGACAGACAAAAATACCGATAGAAGACCACCAAAAGACCATTTAAAAAGGTCCCGAACCTTCCGGAATAATCTATCGGATTCGGGACCTATTATGCTAGCGACCGTTCAGCTGTCAGCCATCAGCCAAGCCACCTGTCAGCCCATTCAGGCTTTGGCGACCTCGACGTTCAACTCATCGCCGGCAGTCACTTCAAAAGAGGTGGCGAGCGTCTCGGAAACGATGAGATCCTTGAACTGCTCGACCTTCGCCACGTCATCGGCCGGCACGGTCAGCACCAGCGCGATGCGGTCGGAGATTTGCAGATCGGCGGCCTTACGGGCGTCCTGCACGGCGCGGATCACGTCGCGGGCGTAGCCTTCGGCGATCAGATCATCGTTCAGCTCGGTGTCGAGGATCACGAAGCCACCGGTCGGCAGCGCGGCGGAAACGGAGTTGGCGGCCTCTTCGGCGTTCTTCTCCTCCACGCTGTTAATCAGCTCGTATTCGCCTTCCTCAAGCACGATCTCGCCGTTCGGCGTCTCGCATACCGGAGCGCCGTCTGCGTTCACATGCCATGCGCCGGACTTGGAGGCCTTGATGGCGAACTGTACGTCCTTGCGCAGGCGCTTGCCTGCCACGCGAGCGTTCACGCGCAGCTCGTTGATAATCTTCAAGCCTTGGGCTTCGGCATCCTCAAGCGTGCACAGTTCAACGTTCTTCACGTTCAGTTCGGATTTCAGAATCTCGTCGTATGCGGCCACGGCATCAGTGTTTTCCACCACCACGGTCAGCTTATGCAGTGGCTGGCGCACGCGGATCTGCTTCGTCTTACGCATCGACAGGGTGCCGGACACGACCTCACGCACCTTCTCCATCGCGTCAACCAGAGCCGGATCGTCAACAAGCACACGGCCCAGTTCGGTCGCTTCGCCGGTCTGTTCGTCGGCAAGGAACGGCCAGTCGGCCAGATGCACGGATTCGCCACCGGTCAGACCACGCCACACGGCTTCCGCTTCCATCGGAGCGAGCGGTGCGATCACGCGCATGAATGCTTCAAGCACGGTGTACAGCGTGTTGAACGCGTTCGCATCCTCATTCCAGAAACGGTCACGATTGTTGCGGATGTACCAGTTGGTGAGCATGTCGATGAAATCAGACACTGCTTCGCAAGCGTCGGAGATCAGGAAGTCATCCAGCGAGCTTTGCGTCTTTTCGATCAGACGACGGGTACGTGCCAGCAAGTAGCGGTCCATTTCCGGCAGTGCGGCGACCTCATCGGCACGCAACGCACGAGCATCGAAACCGGCACCATTATTGGCAGCGTTCGCATACAGGGTGAAGAAGTAGTACGAGCTCCACACTGGCAGCATGACCTGACGCACGGTGTCGCGAATGCCATCGGCGGTCACGATCAGGTTACCGCCGCGCAGGATCGGCGAGCTCATGAGGAACCAACGCATGGCGTCGGATCCGAAATCGTTGAACACACCGTTCACATCCGGGTAGTTGCGCAGATGCTTCGACATCTTCTGACCATCGGAACCGAGCACGATGCCATGGCAGATCACGTTCTTGAACGCCGGCTTGTCGAACAGTGCGGTCGCCATGATGTGCAGCACGTAGAACCAGCCACGGGTCTGGCCGATGTATTCCACGATGTAATCGCACGGGAAATGCTGTTCGAACGTTTCCTTGTTCTCAAACGGGTAATGGTACTGGGCGAAGCTCATGGAACCGGATTCGAACCAGCAGTCCATCACGTCGGTGATGCGGTGCATGTGGCTCTTGCCGGTCGGATCGTCCGGGTTGACGCGGGTCAGCTCGTCGATGTACGGGCGGTGCATGTTGACATTGCCCTCATGGTCGCGCGGATAATCGCCAAAATCAGCCTTCAGCTCGTCCAACGAACCGTACACGTCAACGCGTGGATACTTCGGATCATCGGAAACCCACACCGGAATCGGCGAACCCCAGAAACGGTTGCGGGAGATCGACCAGTCACGGGCGTTGGCCAGCCACTTGCCGAACTGGCCGTCCTTCACATTGCCCGGAATCCAGTTGATTTCCTGGTTCAGTTCGAGCAGACGATCCTTGATCTTGGTGACGGACACGAACCACGAGCTCACCGGCTTGTAGATGAGCGGCGTGGCGCAACGCCAGCAGTGCGGGTAAGAGTGTACGTAGCTCTTCTCCTGGAAGAGAATCGCGCGCTGGTCTTCCGGAATACGCTCCAGAGGACCGTCACCGGCACGCAGGTTACGCAGAATCGGCTTGTTCGCATCGAACACGTACATGCCCTCATAGTCCGGGCACAGCGCGGTGAACTTGCAGCCCGCGTCGAGCACGTCAACGCTCTTGATGCCCTTGGCGTTGAGCGTGTTCATATCGTCCTCGCCGTACGGAGCCTGGTGCACGAGACCGGTACCCTCAACGGTATCGACATAGTCGGCGGTGAAGATCTGATAGCCTTCCGGACCCGGAACCTTGCCTTCGACGGCGTTCTCGTCGCCTGCGAAGTACGGGAACACCGGGTAGTAGCGCCAGCCTTCCATCTCGGCACCCTTGAGTTCGCGCACGATCTCATAGTTGTCGCCGAGTTCCTTGGCGTAGGAGCCGAGCAGTGGCTTGCCCAGGTAGAACTTCTTGCCCGCGAACTTGCCTTCGGTCGGGCGTACTTCCACATAGTCGATGTCTGCGCCGACCACGATGGCGAAGTTGGTGGGAACGGTCCACGGCGTGGTGGTCCAGAACACCGCATAGGCGTCTTCCTCGTCGCGCAGCTTCACGGCCACGGACACGGTGGTGTCCTGACGATCCTGATACACGTCGGCGTCCATGCGCAGCTCGTGCGCGGAAAGCGGCGTCTGATCCTTCGGACAGTACGGCAGCACGCGGTAGCCCTGATATGCGAGGCCCTTGTCGTACAGCTGCTTGAACGCCCACATCACGGATTCCATGTATGGGATGTTCAGCGTCTTGTAGCCATGCTCGAAATCGACCCAACGTGCCTGACGATGCACGTAGTCCTTCCACTCGTTGGTGTACTTGAGCACGGAGGCACGGCAGGCGTCGTTGAACTTGTCGATACCCATTTCCTTGACCTGATCGACCGAGTCGATGCCCAGTTCCTTCTGGGCTTCAAGCTCGGCCGGCAGACCGTGCGTATCCCAGCCGAACACACGATTGACCTTGTGGCCCTTCATGGTCTGGTAACGCGGAATCACATCCTTGGCGTAACCGGTCAGCAGGTGGCCGTAGTGCGGCAGGCCGTTGGCGAACGGCGGTCCGTCGAAGAAGACGAATTCGTTCTGGCTGTGATCGCCGGAAGGACGGCGTTCAATGGACTTCTGGAAAGTGTCGTCCTTCTCCCAATAATCAAGGACGGATTCTTCCAGCTTCGGGAAACTGGGGTTCGGCGCTACATTGGCGCTCTGCTCACCCGCAGCTGCCTTCGGATACACGTTGTTTTCGCTCACCGTATCTCCTCGTAGGTTCTTGCTATCTATCTCCTACGAGGACGATGGCCGTAACGTCTGCTGGACGCCGCCACCGCGGTACCACCTCGTTTGCCGCACTTTCAAATATACGTGCGACCGCTTGTATGTTCGGCTATTCGGGCCTTCCCGCCGGGTCTAATAAGTCGCTCACGCGACCGTTCTTCCGGAAGCTCCCCGCTGATAACGGATCATCGCTCGCATTTCGGTTGTCACTATAGCATGCAGCGCGAACTATTTTCGCTTGTTTTGCATGATTATGGACGATTCCACAATAGCTCTTATGTAGGATTACATACAACAGAAATGCCGATACTGACAGCCCATCAGTATCGGCATTGTAATCGTATTTTCAATATGTATTTTTAGAACATACTATGTTCGATCATTCGGAGATTTCACCGGAAGCAAGCTTGGCTTCGAGCTCTTCGACAATCTCGTCGTGCATCTTCTCGGTGATCTTCACCTTGAAGAGGAACACGAGCAGGCTCAGCACGATGATGCCCAGCGGCACGTAGAATGCGCAGACCTTGAACATGCCGATGTTCGCGGCGGTCATATCCGCGGCGGTTGCGTCACCGATCATGCCTGCGGCTACGGCGATGAAGCCGACGATACCGTTGGAGCATGCGCCTGCGATCTTGTCGAGCATCGGGCGGACGGACAGGGTGACGGCCTCGTTACGCTTTCCGTTCTTGAGCTGACCATATTCGATGGAGTCGGTCAGCGACAGGATGGCGGTCATCTGAATGAAAGTCTGCGGCAGGTAGAAGAAGACCAGACCGACGATGACCATTGCCAGATTGCTGGAGCCGACGGCGAACAGCAGGTAGCCGACGATCATGAGCACCATGCCACCCAAGTACAGGTAGCGGCGCGGAATGCGCTTGTTCAGGATCGGGTACAGCGGAGCCATAACCAAGCCGGTGATGACCGGGATGACGCCCACGATGGAGTATGCGGCGGTGTTGTCGAGGATGTACTTGAACAGGTACATGAGCACGCCGGTGGTGGCCACGTTGGCGATGGCGTACAGCAGGTAGCTCAAGGCAACCCACAGCAGCTGATCGTTCTGGGCCAGAGCCTTGAAGGCCTGCAGCGGGCCGCCGTTGTCTTCGGCCTTGGCACGCAGCGTGGTGGTGCTTTCCTTGGTGCCGAACGCCACGGAGCACACGGTGAGGATGCCGAGGATGGCCACGATGATGGCGAAGCAGGTCCAGCCGGACTGGCTTTCGACGTACTTGCCGGTGAACACCCAGCTGAAGTAGGTGACGATCGGGATGACCACGATGGTCAGACCGTTGTAGCCGATGGAGCCGCCGAAGGAGCCGAGTGCGGTGTAGGTGGAGCGCTCGTGGGAGTCGGAGCTCAATGCCGGGATCATACCCCAGTAGGAAATGTCACGCAGCGAGTAGAACACGTCGAGCACAATGAAGGTGATGACGAACAGCACGATGAACAGGGTAGTATTCACGTTCACCAGACCGAACAGACCAGTGTAGACGAGCACCAGCAGGATGGCGGAAACGGTACCACCGATGAGCTGCCACGGCTTGAAGCGACCCCACTTGGTGTTGGTGTTGTCGATGATGTTGCCCAGCAGCGGGTCGATGAAGATCTCTGCGATACGAATCACCACGACCAGGCCGGTGATGATGCCAATCAGCTTGGTGGCGACGCTCTTATCGACGCCAGAGAACAGCGAGCTCGTCACGTAGACGATGAAATAGGTGCTCAGTGCGTTGTAGAACGCGGACTGGCCGACGTTACCGAACGAGTACGCCACGCGAGACAAGAGGTTCCCGCCTTTGGAACCGTTGTTGCCATTTCCCATCTTTGCTTCTCCTTAGAAGTCAGATACAGGTCCTTCCTTGACCTAACTATCAGTATATCCCCTTACCTAAAGTTAGTAAAATTTATCACTGAACATATCGCCTATCGGCGTGTCATATTTTGTGAGCTTCTGTTCGAAAGATAGCCAAAAACGATTTTTTTTTCGCCATTTACACAACAAAATAGGCAAACTGTCGCATTATCTTGTGGCAGTTTTTACCAAAATCGATATTTACGATATGCAAAAGCTTCCACGTCGAAACGAAACCAAGCCAATCTGGAAATAGCCCGATTACTATACAGAAGTAAAGAAATAACCGCTATTTTGCCGGCACAAAACTATCGCGCACCACCAGCGACGTCGACAGGTACACATGCTGACGAATCGTGCGTTTGCCGGAAATGGCATCACCCAACATCAGCGTCGCCACGCGCGCAAGCTCGTTCTGATCGATGGAGAATGTGCTCAACGGCGGCGAGGTCAACTGCGAAATCGTTTGATTGTTAATGCTGATCACGCTGATATCGCGCGGCACCAGCACGCCAACCGCATTGAACGCCTGCAGCACGCCAACCGCAATCACATCGGCAGCTACGATCACGGCATCAGGCAGCACGCCATTATGGTCGCGCACGAATTGCTCCCCCAACGCACGGCCGTTGCTCACGGTGAACAAGCCGTCGGAATACACCAATCCGTCGGATTGAATACCGAAACGCCTTGCCTCACGACGGAAATATGTGGCGCGATTCTCCTCATCGACCTCATAAAAGTTCATCAGGCAGCCCTTGCCTCCGATGAATCCAACGCGCTTCATGCCCTTGGCAGCACAGGCCGCGACCGCATCATGCATGGTCTGCTGCAAATCAGGCTGCACGGAATCGAACAGATTCGGCGCCGGATTCACGTCAATGAACACGCCATACGGCATGGCCCTATGCAGCCGCTCCAAGTCTTCCTCGCTGATCTGGTCGGCGCCTATCGCCATGAACCCGTCGAATTTGGAACTGCGAGCGATCATATCGTCGAGATTGTGGAACACCGTCATTTCCATGCGTTGCTGTTCCGCATTGCATTCGAGCGCTGAACGCAAATCGGTGAAATAGGAGTCCCGCAACGCCTCGTCGGACTTTTCATTGTCAAGCAATGCAACCTCATGAGGGATGACGATGCGCTTGGTCTGCACGCTATAGCCGAGGTCCTCGCTCGCCTGAATGATCTTGCGACGAGTCTCTTCACGCACCGATAGGGTGGGATCCCCGTTCAGAAGTCGAGACACCGTAGCCTGAGAAAACCCGGTACGTTGCGCAATCTCTTTAATCGTCGCCATGTCTCGCTCTCCAATTTAGTAAATCGTTTACCCATGAAAGGATAACCTATTATTGACATAACGACAAACCAGCGAGATTTATGCAACGATTACGCAAGCCAATTATAATCGCTGCTCATGCAGCAGTCTCATGAACGTATGACGGAACCGCCTTCACGGAAGGCGGGCTGGCCGCAGCCGAATACCATGCATGGCAAAGACAATAAGAAATCCCTTGCTTCAAAATCGCAATTTCAAAGCAAGGGATTTTCCAGAGGATCCGTGCCGTTCAAAGCCACCGGCCATAAGGGCGGTATCAGCCGACAGGGATCGAAGCGCGGCTAGTGTAGAACGCTAGCGTGTGCTCGCATCGCTCCAATTCAGGAGACTATTAGATTATTCGAGTTCTACGGCACCTGTGTAGAGCTGATAGTACTCGCCCTTCTGCGCGATGAGCTCGTCATGCGAGCCGCGTTCGATGATGCGGCCATGGTCGAGCACCATGATCACGTCGGAGTTGCGCACCGTGGAGAGGCGGTGGGCGATCACGAACACGGTACGACCCTTCATGAGGTTGTCCATGCCGGCCTGCACCACCTCTTCGGTACGGGTGTCGATGGACGAGGTGGCCTCGTCGAGGATCATGGCCGGCGGATCGGCCACGGCAGCACGTGCGATGGAAATCAACTGGCGCTGGCCCTGGGACAGGCCGGAGCCGTCGCCTTCGAGCACGGTCTGGTAGCCGTTGGGCAGCATGCGGATGAAGCCGTCGGCGTTCGTGAGCTTCGCGGCGGCGATGCATTCCTCATCGGTGGCGTCGAGGCGACCGTAGCGGATGTTGTCCATCACCGTACCGGTGAACAGGTTCACGTCCTGCAGCACCACACCCAGCGAACGACGCAGATCCGGCTTGCGGATGCCCTTGACGGAAATGCCGTCATACAGGATCATGCCGTCCTGAATGTCGTAGAAACGGTTGATCAGATTGGTGACGGTGGTTTTGCCAGCACCGGTTGCGCCCACCAATGCGATCTTCTGTCCGGGCTTGGCGAACCAGGTGATGTCGTGCAGCACCGGTTTGTCGGGGTTATAGCCGAAGTTCACGTCAGTGAAGCGCACATCGCCCTGCAGGAGGGTGAGGCGACCGTCCGGTGAGGTAATGGCGGTTTCACGGGCTTTCATGGCCACTTCGGCGGCACGCGGGCTCAAGGATTGCGCGGCCTTGAGCGAACGGGTGCCGTCATCGCCTTCCTCGCGCTTCCACGCCCAGTGACCGGTTTCATGGTCAACTTCGGTCATGGTGCGTCCATCTTCGCCGAGTTCCACGTTCACCAAGGTCACGGAACCGCCGTCGTCCTCCGGCTGCTCGTCCATAAGCGCGAAGATGCGGGATGCGCCTGCAAGCGCCATCATCACCATGTTGAACTGCATGGACACCTGGCCAAGCGGGTTCACAAAGGAACGAGACAACGTCAACAGCGAGATCAGCGTACCCAGGGTGAGCGGGCCAGCACCGGACAATCCGAAGTTGCCAAGTCCGGAAATCGCTGCGGATCCGCCGAAAATAGCCAGTAGAATGTACAGCAGGTAGCCCATGTTGCCTACGATCGGCATGGTCACATTGCCCCACGTGTTCGCTTCGGCGGAAGCTTCGAAGAGTTCTTCGTTCTTCTTGTCGAAAGTGGTTTGGGTGGCGTCTTCGTGGTTGAAGACCTTGATGACCTTCTGGCCGTTGACCGCTTCTTCCACGAATGCGTTCACATCGCCGATGGCGATCTGCTGTTTGACGAAGTAGCGTCCGGAGCGGGAAACAACCTTGCGTACCACCACAAACAGGATCACGGTGAAGGCGAGCACGAAAATGGTGACGGGCACCGACAGCCACAGCATGGAGACGAGCGCCGCGAGCGCAGACACCGCAGACGAGAACATTTGCGGGAACGACTGGCTAATGGCCTGACGCAACGTGTCGGTGTCGTTGGTGTAACGGCTCATAATGTCGCCGTGTTCGTTGGTGTCGAAGTAGCGGATGGGCAGGGTCTGCTGATGGGCGAACATGTCGTCGCGAATCTTCTTCAACGTGCCCTGTTCCACAGTGACGATAACCCACTGCCACAGCCAGCTGCAGAAAATACCAGCCGCATACAGGCATGCCATAAGCGTCAACGCACGCAGCAACGGCATCCAATCAGGATTGGTGGCACCGACCATCGGCAGAATGTACGTATCGACCAGCGACTGCAGGAACAGCGACGATCCGGCCTGGGCCGCGGCACCGACGAGAATGCACACCACCACGAGCGCCACACGCCACTTGTATTGGAAAATGTAACCGAAGATACGCTTGGTGGTGCCCGGTGCGGCTTTCTGCATCGGCGGCTTGCCGTGCGATTGCTGCATCTGATTTTGCGGCTTCCGCCGCTTCGCCTGCTTTGTCTGGTTGCCAGCCGCGTTGTTGTTTTCCTTGGATTCCAATGCGGAAGTTTGTTCAGTCATTTTTGCCCTCCTTTCACTGCAGTTCCTCAGGCTGGGCCTGATTCTTGGTTTGCGATTCATAGATGGAGCGATATTCGTCGCAGGTTTCCAGCAGTTCGTCATGCGTGCCGGCCGCCATGATGCGGCCATGATCCATGACGAGAATCATGTCGGATTCCTGCACGGAGGCCACACGCTGGGCGATGATGATCTTCGTGGTGTCGGGAATCTCATGATGGAATGCGGCGCGAATCAGCTGATCGGTTTTGGTGTCGACCGCGGACGTGGAATCGTCGAGAATAAGGATCTTCGGCTTTTTCAGCAGCGCACGCGCAATGCACAAACGCTGGCGCTGACCGCCGGAAACGTTGGTACCGCCCTGTTCGATGTACGTATCGTACTTGTCGGGGAATTCCTGAATAAAGCCGTCGGCCTGCGCAAGCTGGCATGCGTGACGAATCTCTTCATCAGTGGCGTTCGGATTGCCCCAACGCAGGTTTTCGGCAATGGTTCCGGAGAACAGCACGTTCTTCTGCAATACCATGGCGACCTGATCGCGCAATACTTCCAAATCGTAATCGCGCACATCCACGCCGCCGACCTTCAGCGAGCCTTCGGTCACGTCATACAAACGTGGCACAAGCTGCACCAAACTGGACTTTGCGGAACCGGTGCCGCCGACGATGCCGACGGTCATACCGGAACGGATCTTCAAATCAATATCGTCAAGCACCGGCTTTTCGGAAGTGGCGGAATAACGGAAGGTGACATGGTTGAAATCAATCTCACCATTCTTCACTTCCATAACCGGATTTTCCGGATTCGTAACCGTGCTTTCCTCGTTCAGCACCTGGCAGATGCGTTCGGCGGAGGCCTGCGAAATAATGCACATCACGAAAATCATGGACAGCATCATCATGGCCATGAGAATCTGCATGTCGTAGGTGACCAATGCGGTCAGATCGCCGGCGGTCAATCCAAGGGCCGCATTGTTGCCGGACGCCACGATCTGCTGGGCGCCCATCCAGGCGATAAGCAGCATGGACACGTACACGCACAGCATCATGAGCGGATTGTTGAAGCTCATAATGCGTTCGGCCTTGGTGAAGTCCTTGAAGATGCGCTGCGAAATGCGGTTGAACTTTTCGGTTTCGTGGTTTTCGCGATTGTAGGACTTGACCACGCGGATGCCCTGCAGGTTCTCGTCTACCACGTTGTTGAGCTTGTCGTACGTGTGGAACACGCGCTCGAACACCGGATGCACCAGCACCGCCAAGCCGCACAAGCCGATGGCAAGCACCGGAATGCAGGCGAGAAACACCAAAGAGATGGATGGGCTGATGCGGAAGGAGAAGATCCACGCCACAATCACCATGATCGGAGCGCGCACACCCATGCGGATGATCATTGAATATGCGTTCTGCAGGTTGGTCACATCAGTGGTCAGTCGCGTGATGATCGAACCGGTGGAGAAACGGTCGATATTGGTGAAGCTGTAGCCCTGCACCTTCTCAAACTGGTCGTGACGCAGGTTTTTGGCGAATCCTGCGCCCGCAATGGCCGAGAACTTTCCGGCCAAAAAGCCGGATGTCAGCGAAACCGCCGAACAAATCAGCAGAATCAAGCCGAATTTCAAAATCGCCGGCATGCTGCCACCGCTGATGCCCTCATCAATCAGCGATGCCATGACAGTCGGAATAAGGATTTCCAGCACGCTTTCCACGGCTACGAATACCGGGGAGAGCAGGCTGGCTTTTTTGTATTCGCGCAGGGATTTGCCCAGTGTGCGAATGACGTGTTGCTTTGGTTTTGACGTTGTGGACGTCGTTGCGTTTGCCGCTGTCACTCCTTGTCCTTTCTTTTTCGTACTTACTTGCTTGCGTGTGTTACCTGAGGTTGTTTGCGATCGCCATTTCCTGCGACATTCGCAGTATGCGCGAAACGTATTCATCATGAGAATCGCGATTATGCGGATTCCGCCCATCGCATGATTCTTGCGATTCTTGCGAAACCTGCGGCTTTTGCGAAACCTGCGATTCGCCAAAATCCTGTTCCTGTATTTCCAAGCTTGAATATCGGCTTTCGTCTCCGATCAAACCTGTTTTCACCAGATTCGTCTGCATGACGTCAAGCATGTGCATGAATTGGCGGATCTGGTCGTCATCAAGACCTTCCAACAGGATTCGTTCCATGTTTTTCGCATTGTCGTGCAGCACTTCGGCAATATGCCTCGATTTGTCCGTCAATACGATCTTTTTCAGACGTGCGTCACGCTTCACCGACTCGCGGGCGATCAGCCCCTTCTGCTCCATCAGTCCCAACACTCGGCATGATGTGGATCGGGTCACGCCGAAACGTTGCTCGATGTCTTGAGGGAAGATCTCCTCGTTATCATGTCTTGCCAAGTACACGATGATGTCAACGTTGCCGTTGCTGACGTCTTCCGCCTCTTCGGGACGGGTGACGCGCAAATACCGGTTGACCACGTTGTGCAGCGAGCGAATGGCCACGCTGGGAGGCTTGGTCAGGCCACTTTCCCAGACTTCGGCAAGTCGTGAACCTGACGGTTCCTTGTATTGTTCATTCGTCACTTCTGTCACACCACACATGCTAAACCGTTGCATATACAACTGTTGTACATGCAACGATTAGCGTGTCGCGCATCTCATCGTCCGCGACAAAAAAGGCCGAGGAATCAGATCCACACCGGTTCAGCGTTAACGGATCGAATCCCTCGGCCTTAAGCCTTGAATCCTACGAAACTACTTGGTGAGTTCAGCGTACTTCTCAAGCATGTATTCGAAGATCTGCTTGCCATCGGCGCCCATCAGCACCGACATGCTGTTGATCGGCATGGAATCGAGGAACAGGCGGGTCATGTCGTTGTCGGGCACCACCGGCATGCGGCCGACTTCGCCCTCGGCACGCAGGATTTCAAGCACCTTGGAACCGAGCGGATCCTTACGCCATTCCATGAAGTTGGACCATTCGGTGAGCGGCTGGGCCTTGCCGTCGCCGTCGAGCTCCACCACCGCGGAACCGGCGATGTCACGGCTGGACGTGCCGACCTCGATGGTGTATTCGCCGCTCTCCACGTGCCAGTCATTGAACCTCTCAGACCAGTAGGCAAAGGCGCGATCGTCGAGCTCGAAGGAGACTTCTGCGGATTCGCCAGCCTTGAGGAATACCTTCTTGAAGCCCTTAAGCTCGTGTTTCGGGCGGGCTACGTCGGCCTTGCCGGGAGCCACGTACACCTGCACGGTTTCGGCGGCGTCAACGTTCGAGGTGTTCTTGACCACTGCGCTGACGGATGCGGTACAGGCACCGGTCTTGACGGCCTTCACGTCGCTCACTTCGAACGTGGCGTAGCTCAGGCCGAATCCGAACGGGTAGTCGACGGCCTTGTTGTAGGTGTCGTAATAGCGGTAGCCCACGAACACGCCTTCGCCGTAGTCGACATGCCCCTCTTCGCCCGGCCAGTTGATGGTGCTCGGATCGTCGTTGATGTCGAACGGAATGGTCTGCGCGAGCTTGCCGGACGGGCTCACCTTGCCGAACAGCACGTCAGCGAGCGCCGGACCGCCGGACTGGCCGAGCAGCCAGGATTCGAGGATGCCCTTGGCGTTCTTGGCCCACGGTGCCACGGTGACGACGGAGCCGTTGGAGAGTACGACCACAACGTTCTTGTTTTCGGCTGCGACGGCTTCGAGCAGTGCGATCTGCTTGGCCGGCATGTCGAGGGTCTCACGGTCGAAGCCTTCGGATTCGGCTGCTTCGGGGAGCCCCAGGAACATGAGCACCACGTCGGCGCCCTTGGCAGCGTCGACGGCTTCGGCTTCGAGTGCCGGATCGGCCGGTTCGAGGTCGAGGGTGAAGCCTGGGGCGAACTTGGCGTCCACGCCGCGTTCGGTGAGGGTGTCGAGGAAGCTGGTCATCTTGGTTGGGGTGATGTGCGAGGAGCCGCCGCCCTGGTAGCGCGGAGTGCGTGCGAATTCGCCGATGACCGTGACCTTGGCATCGCCGGCGATCGGAAGGATGGCATCATCGTTCTTGAGCAGCACCATGGATTCGATGGCCGCCTGATGTGCGACTTCGTCGTGAGCTTCGATGTCGAAACGATAGTTTTCGATGCTCATGGCTGCGCGCGTCTTGTTGACCAGGTCGATCATGCCTTGTGCCATGCGGTCGAGCTGTGCCGGCTGGATGCGGCCGTCGCGTGCCGCATACACGATTTGGTCGTCGGTGTAGCTTGGCGGCATTTCGAGGTTGAGGCCCGCGTTGAGGGATGCGACGCGATCATGGTCGGCGCCCCAGTCGCTCATGACGATGCCTTGGAAACCCCATTCGTCGCGCAGCACGTCGGTGAGCAGCCAGTGGTCCTGGGCGGCATGCACGCCGTTGATGCAGTTGTATGCGCACATGATGGTCCACGGCTGGGCTTCCTTGACGATGTGCTCGAACGCCGGGAAGTAGATTTCGCGCAGCGCACGCTGGGAGATGTTGGCGCTGATGCGCAGACGATCGGTTTCCTGATTGTTGGCGGCGAAATGCTTGAGCGAAGTGCCCACGCCCTTGGATTGCACGCCGGCGACGATGCCGATGGCTTCATGACCCGCCAGATACGGGTCTTCGGACCAGTATTCGAAGCAACGGCCGCCAAGCGGGTTGCGCTTGATGTTCACGCCCGGGCCGAGGATTACGGCGACCTTCTCCTGAATGCACTCTTCGGCCATGGCTTCGCCAACCTGGTGGATGAGTTCCGGATTCCAGGAGCTGGACAGACCAGCGGCCGGCGGAAAGCAGGTGGCAGGCACGCAGTTGTTCAAATCGACTTCGCCGGTGGTGGCCGAGTTGGACTTGCGCAGGCCGTGGGGGCCATCGGTGATCATATAGCCGGGAATGCCCTTGGCTTCAACACCCTGCAGATGCCAAGCGTCGCCGCCGGAAGTCAGGGATGCCTTCTCTTCAAGCGTCAGATCATTGATGGAAGGATAGGTTTTTTCGCTCATACGTTCCTCTTTCGCATCGTTTTCTTGAGTTCGTATCGGTTAACCGATCTGCATGAGACCTCAACCCCGAAATCTCTACTAACCGGTTGGTAGGTACTTTATCAAAACCAACACCGCAACACGCCAATCTTCTTTGAAAAATCAATTAACCGACCGTAAAGTAACTGCAGTATTTACAACTTGAGAGAAATGACGATTCATAAGCATTGCAGCGCACATGAATCGCCATCAATGAAGGGCAAGAGAGGGAATCATCATGGCCAACGAAGAAGTCGACCGAAGGGCGGAGATTCTCAACGCGGCCGTCGAACTGTTTGGGACGCTCGGCTATTACGGCACTTCCCTGCAGAAAATCGCCGATCGCGTAGGACTCACCAAGGCTGGCGTACTGCATTATGTCGGCAGTAAGGAAGGACTGCTCACAGCCGCGCTGGACGAAGTCTACGATTCCGAAACGGAAGACATTCTTACCGACATGGTACGTGAGCCACGACCGTTGATCGCCGACATGTGGCGCAGAATCGTGGCGGTGAACGCACGCAGACCGCTTCAGGTGCACATGTTTTCCACGTTGAGTGCCGAAGCGATCGACCCGAACCACCCTGCACACGAGTACTTCGCCAATCGTGAGCTGCATAATGCCGATACCGCGCTCAATATCCGTTGGCGTGTGCCCGAAGGCGTTGATACGCGTCGGCTGCTTAATGCGGGATTCGCCATGATGGATGGCGTGCAGCTGCGTTGGCTGCGCACGCCCGGTCAGGACCTGAACGCCATGTGGGCGGAATGCGAAGACACCCTGTTCCCCCTGCCCATGTGGGAGGGCTACCGCTAAGCCTCTGCCCCGGCACTGCATTACTGTATGGATGCAGACGTAGAAGGAGGCATGTATGCGGATTTTGCTGGCACCGGACTCGTTCAAGGAGGCCGCTTCGGCTGAAGCAATCGCACAGGCGATGGCTCGCGGCATTAAGCGCGGCGACCCGCAGGCCGAATGCCGGCTTTTGCCGCTTTCCGACGGTGGCGAAGGATTGACGCACGCCTTGGTTCATGCCACTGGCGGCACGTTGCATGATGTTGAGACGGTTGATGCGGTCGGTCGCCCGATTATTGCGCAGTTCGGGTTTCTTGGCAATAAGCACACTTCCCGTACCGCCGTGGTCGAGTTGGCTTCGGCAAGCGGACTTGAGCAGGTCTCCCCTGCCGACCGTGATCCAATGGCTGCATCCACGTTTGGCACAGGCTTGCTGATTCGCGCTGCGATCGACGCCGGCGCGGATCGCATTGTGCTCGGCTTGGGAGGTAGCGCCACCACGGATGGCGGTACCGGATTGGCTCACGCATTTGGATTTCGTTTTCTCGATGCGCATGATTCCGACATTCCGCTTGGTGGCGGCGCTCTTGTTGATTTGGCAAGGATTGACGATTCAAGAGTTTCCGATTCCATCAAAAATGTTCCGATTGTTCTCGCTTGCGACGTCACCAATCCTTTGACCGGCCCGGAAGGTGCCGCCCATGTGTTCGCCCCGCAAAAAGGCGCGACCGCAACACAGGTCGAGCTTCTCGATCAGGGGCTTGCGAATCTCGCGCGCGCAATCATGCAATATAACGGCCGCGATATCGAGCACACTCCGGGAGCGGGCGCTGCGGGAGGTACCGGAGGTGGCATGCTTGGCCTGTTCAACGCAACAGTGAAGCCGGGAATCGAACTCGTGCTTAATCTTGCACATGGCCGTGAAGCGTGCGCTTGGGCTGACGTCGTCATCACCGGAGAAGGTTCTATCGACAGTCAAACGCCATACGGCAAAGTGCCAAGCGGCATTGCAAAATTGGCGCAATCGCAAGGAAAACCAACCATTGCCATCGGCGGAACGGTAACCCGTGACCCACACACCGTCGAAGCGCTGAACGAAACCGGCATTATCGCAACATTCGGCATTGCGCCCGGGCCAGCAGATCTTACAACGTTGATCGCCAACACGGAACGCAATGTCGAAATCACCTGTGCCGCAATCGCCAGCACATTGCGCATCACCGCAGCTACTTCACCCTGCGAATCAGCATGATGAACACCGCACCCAGCAGCACCGCGACCACAGCGATCGGGAACAGCGCCGCATAACTGCCAGTGGCAAGCACAATCGCACCGACAACCACAGGCGCAAGCACCTGACCAACGGTGTTGGCAAGATTCAGAATGCCCAGATCCTTACCAGCTTCTTCCTGACTTGGCAACACATCGACGTTCAACGCCTGATCGACGGCAATGTAAATGCCATAACCAGCACCGCCGATGCCTGCAAACAGCATCATGCCCAAAGCATTCGGCATGAAACACGGAATGGCCACACCAATCGCGATAATCACCGAACCAATCGCCACGATGACCTTGCGGCGCTGCAGACGGTCCGACAGCGGACCCGACACCATGGACGTGACGATCAGCACAACCATGGAAATCACCGACATGGTGGAAATCGTCGCCGCGGAATCCTTTACGCTCAACCCGCAGTATTTCTGCAGAATATACAGCTGATAGCCGGAAATCATGTTCCAACCCAAGATAAGCAGCAATCTGCCCATCAATGCCAAGTAAAAATCTCGGCAATTCTTGGTAGGAGGAATGAACGAACGCAGCAACTGCTTGACGTCGAGCTTTGCGGTGGCATCCGAAGACTCGACGGAAGCCACAGAAGCAGCCGAGGAGCGTTCGCGCGGCCAGATCAGCACGGTCACGATACCGGTGACTGCGAACAGTGCCGCACCGATCGCAAATCCGGTGCCCATGTTTTCAATGAATTTCGATCCGAGGAACGTTCCGGCGGATGATCCGACGATCTGCGCACCACCATAGAATGCGGAGAACGTACCACGCACGTTTTCCGGAATGCGGTCGGACAGCACTGCCACAGCCGGAGCGATCATCATGTTGACGCCGACCTGCACAATGCACCATCCGGCCACAATACCCACCAACTGCGCACTGGAGAAGGCGAGCACATAGCCGGCTGCCGTAATCAGACCACCTGCCACAATCCATGGCGTGCGCTTGCCGAAACGCGAGCGCGTGATGTCGCTTAACGCACCAAAAATCACGTTGGAGAACAGTGCGAATACGCAGCCTACGGAATTCATGGTGCCGAGAATCACTTCGGGCACGCCTATGTTCAGTTCGGTGAATCGTTGCGGCAGCAGCACGGCCGATCCGGAAGTGCCTGCGACCATCCAAATCAGCGAGAAGAGCACGAAGCCGACGCCGAATCGCCATTTTTCGGTGGATGTCAGTTTGCGGCCGCTGTCAGGTGCGATATCACTCAATACTGCGGTGCTTGGCTCGCGTGATGCGTTTGCTGTCATGATTCCCCCTTTGGAAGCATGTTCTTTTTTGAAATATTGAAATGATTTGAAATATACGATGAAGAAAGCTTTTTTCATTTTTGGTATGATCGCAGTCCTGCCGACGCCGACTTTTATTTGGCTTCAGCTTCGGCAGGACTTTCGTTCATATGATTTCACACGATTCCGTACGATTACAGCGCCATCTGCAGATGATGCGTTCCCGCAACAAGATCGACGCGCTCATGGTCGACGATATCCACGAATGCCGTGGTTCCGGCAGGTACCGCAACCGTCAGATCAAGCACATTGTCGTTGACTTCCCATTGCACTTCCGCCTTGCCATATGGGGTGATGTGAGAGGTTTCGGCATGGGTGAGATCTCCCCCGATCACCGGAGCGATACGGAACCGCTTCCAGCCGGGTTCAACGGCTTCAAGGCCGCCGATATGCGCATGCATCCATTCCGCCACCGATCCGAGCGCGTAATGGTTGAACGAGGTCATGCCGCCGGGGTTCAGCGAACCATCGGCTCGCATGGAATCCCAACGTTCCCACGTGGTGGTGGCCCCCATAACCACTTGGTAAAGCCAGCTTGGGCATTCGGTGGAGGTAAGCAGCGCGTAGGCCTCGTCGTTATGGCCGGTCATGGTCAACGCCGGAAGCACGAATGGCGTGCCGGCGAATCCGGTGCTTACCTTGCCGCCGGATTCGCGCACCAGGCAGGCGAGTTGATTGCCGGCCTTCACGCGGCGCACCGGTTCGCCGTCAAGCAGTCCGAAGGCGATGGCGAGCGCGTAGGCGCACTGGGTGTCGGATGTCATGGTGCCGTCAAGGTTGGTGAAACGCTGCAGGAATCCATCAATCACACGGTCACGCAGGGCGGCGAATCGAGTTTCATCATCGGTTTTGCCGAGAATATGCGCGATGTGCGTGCCTTGCATGCAGCTGCGTGCGTAGAACGCGGTGGCGACCAGTTCCTTTTCGGTCATGGCCTGCGTAGGATCTTCCGGAGGCGCGGTCGGATCAAGCCAATCGCCAAGCTGCCCGAGCGGATAGTCCGGCTTGCGATCCCATACGCCATCGGGCGAAAGGTACCCTGCCACTTCATCGATCCAATCACGGATCAGATCGTAGGAATCGGCGAGCACCTGCACGTCCCCGCTTTCCATGTACAGCGTCCACGGCACTTCCACCGCCGAATCGCCCCACGTGGAGATGGCTTGTGGATGCGCCCATACGCCCAACGGCACGAACGGCACGTAGAACGGCACAGTGCCCCACTTGACCTGGTCGGCACGCACGTCTTTCAGCCAGCTTTTCAGGAACCCGTATACGTCATACAAATAAGCCGCGGTAGGCACGAACAGGCAGATGTCTCCCGTCCACCCCATGCGTTCGTCGCGTTGCGGGCAGTCGGTTGGAATGGACACGAAGTTGGAACGCATCGACCATACGGCGTTCTCGTGCAAACGGTTGAGCAGCGGATTCGATGTGGTCAGTTCGCCGGTGCGTTCCATCACGGAATGGTAGACGCGGCAATCCATGTCGGCTGCGGTCAGTTCTCCTGCGAAACCTTCGATCTGTGCATAGCGGAAGCCGTGCATCGCGAATCGTGGCTCCCACCAAGCGTCGGAACCGTTGGAAGTGTACACATCGCACTGCTGGCCTCTGCGCAAGGTTCGCGTGGCGATGGATCCGTCCGGTTCCAACACTTCCACATGACGTAACGTCACGCTTTGTTCTGCTTCAAGATCGCGCATGTGCAGGCGGATGCGCTGCGAACAGTTCTGTCCGAAGTCAACCAGCCATATGCCACGACCATCTTCCGTGTTGCCGATGCGTTCGATGCTGACCGGCTCATGCGATTCATGCGCGCGCACCGGCGATGTTTCAGGATTTTCAATACGTGCCGGGTCATACATGACTTCCGCGACCGGCTGCCAGGAGCTGTCGTCGAATCCTGGTTTCGACCATCCCGGCTGTTCCAGTCGAGCGTCATATCGTTCGCCTTCGCACAGATCCGAGCAGACGATCGGTCCGAGCGTCGCCTTCCATTGGCGGTCCCATGCGTTGGAATATATGTTCTGCATGCTGCCGTCGGCATATTCGACCTCAAGTTGCGCGAATACGGCAATACGATCGCCATAGAAGTTGGTGTAACCACCATCGAAGCCGAGGCGTCCGCGGTACCATCCGTCACCGAGCCAGAATCCCAATGCGTTGGCACCGGACTGCAGTTCGTCGGTCACATCGTAGGTGAAGCATTCCACGCGCTGGTTGTAGTTGCTCCAGCCTGGTACGAGCGCGTCATTGCCGACTTTGACGCCGTTGATTTCGGCTTCCACAAGACCGAGTGCGCTTAGATATAGGCGTGCGCGTTTGGGTTGTTCCTTCAGTTCGACTTCGGTGCGCACTAATGGCAGGTGACGATGGTCAGTTTCGGATTCGCTCCACGATGGTCCGACGAAATCGGCGACATGCTCATGTTCTTCCAATAGTCCGACTTCGAAATGCAGGGTTGCGCTCGGTTTGCCCAATGGCTGGTGACTTGCCGAAACGGCCTGCATGGTGGCGAACACTTCTTCGCGTGAGGCGAGCGGCGCGAACTGCCATGGAATAAGCACTGAAGTGTCAGTGGGCAGGTAGGTGCGTTCTTCCACAGGTTGCCCGCCGGGAACACGTCGTGTCACTTTGAGCAGGATCTGCGCGTCGATTGGCAGCATGCCGGAGCACACCCATGTCATGCGTGGGGCTGCGGTGGCGATGCCGAGCGCATCTCCCGGGTAGTGTTCCACGGTGAAGCTGATGATGTCAAGATCCGAAGCCAGCGTACTGGGCACAATCTGCGGATCAGTAATGGCCATGATGACCCCTTTGTCTACAAAAATAATAGATCACTTGTTTGTGATGGTGGGAAGCCAAAGTCCGAGCCATGCCGCAAGGAGAGAGAAACGAACGGCGACGATGGCTGGGACTTTGGCTGGCAATCGCAAGGTATTGCATAACTGACTTGCGATTGGAGATATTGAGTTGTTATGTGATTGCTGTTGCTAATCAGGCTGCGATCTTGCGTGCCTGACGTTCTTCGTCGGTGCCGTACTTCTTCTGAGCACGGATCATGATGGTACCGGCGATGCCTTCGATGATTACGATGCCGAAGAAGCACCACATAGTGGTCTGAATGGTTTCAGGAAGCACCAGAGCCGGGGTGATGAGCGCGAACAGGCCACAGCACAGGCGGGAGAAGCCGTTGATGAAGCCCTGGATGGAGGCGCGAATCTCGATCGGGAAGGATTCCTGGGTCCACACCTTGTACAGTGCTTCGCCTGCCAGCGGGGATCCGAGGTTCATGAAGGCTGTCGCGCCGACGATGACCCATAGGTTCGCACCGCCCATGGCCATGGCGGCCATGGCGATCAGCGAGATCACGATGCCTGCGAAGAACGCCTTGTTACGATATTTGCCGCCTGCGATGGACGCGAACACGATGTTGAGCACGAGCGTCACGAAGTTGAGGATGATGCCCAAGCCGGTGGCCAGGGACTGGGCGGCTCCGGCCTTGGAGAACATGTAGGTCTGGAACTGGCCCCACGTGTTGGCCAGCAGGTTCCAGCCGACGTAGAAGATCACGATGGCAAGGAAGTAGGTGAGCAGCACCTTCTTGTCGGCGCCGAACAGCACCTTGGTCACGGAAACCTTGCCGTTGCCTACAACAGCCGGACGTGCGGCGTCACGAACGTCGGCAGCTTCATGGAAGCGGCGGAAGGTCGGAGAAAGCAGTCGCCACAGCCATGCGATCACAGCGAATACTGCGAGGATGGCGAACACCACACGACCACCGGTGGCACCCTGCATGGCGGAAACCAGGAACGCGCAAATGAAGGAGATGAACACACCCACCTGCCAGAACACCTGGGTGGTGGAGACGAGCTGTGCGGCGGTGGCCTCGTCTGGAGCATCATGGGAGACGATGGTCATGGAAACCGGCAGATCCGCGCCGGAAGCCAAACCTGCAATGATCAGGCCGATCAGTAGTACGGTGAAGTTCGGGGCGAACACGCAGATGGCGGCACCGATGGCGTAGAACAGGTTGATCCAGTTGAAAAACAGCACGCGGCCGATCTTGTCGGCCAAGCGGCCTCCGAACAGCGAGCCGAAGGCGATGGCGAAGGTCAGAATACCGGAAAGCAGGCCGACCTGCGTGGTATCGAGTCCAAGGCCTTCCTGCCAGACCACAATGGTTGCCGACAGACCGACGATGATGCCGGATCCCAGCATCGATCCGATGCCTGCGGCGAAGGCGAGCGGCATGTATTCGCCCAATCCTTTGCCCTTCTTGGTTGAAGTATTCATTGCTCTTTCCTTACTTTTTCATACTTGCATGCGTTTTTTCACACAAGTATGTCCTTCTTTTTCAAATGGTTTTCACTGCATTTTCAAATTGCCGAGGCATCTCCTTTGATCTGTCCAGCATTCAGAAAACACTGCGATTCCATTGTTTTACACACCAGAACATCCTGCCGTCCTCAGCAGCACCTCCAGTGATGTTGTAGTTGAAATACTACATTCGTTTTTGAAAATTTCAAAATCGTCGCGCGTTTTTCAATATACAATTTCAAAAGAGAGCGCGTAGACTATTGATACATCAAGGAATAACCGGTTTATGTACGAACAGGAGCAATCTCATGCCAGCAGCAAAACGTGTGGGCGTTTCCGACATCGCCAAACATGCCGGCGTCTCCATCGGCACCGTATCCAACTATCTCAACTACCCCGAACGCGTATCGGACACCTTAAAAGAGAAAATCGGCGCAAGCATCAAAGAACTGGGCTACACCCCCCGCAGAAACACGCTTCTCCCCCAGCGAGAGAACGCCGGACCGCGCCTCATCGGCTATATCATGACCGATATCGAACATTCCCTGTTCACCTTCATCCATGAAGGAGCGCAGGAGGTCTGCGAAGAAAATGACCTGCAGCTTATCGCCTTGAACGCATCATCCGACGCGCAACGGCAAAACGAACTGGTGAAAACACTCATCGACATGAACGTGGCCGGAATTCTGCTCAGCACCATATCCGACTCCCCCGAAGACGTGGCCGCGGCACGAGCGGCCAACATTCCCATCATCCTGCTCGACCATACCAATCCCCGTCACGCCGATCAGGTGTGCTGCGTGCTTGAAAACAATATGGCGGCCGGGCAGATCGCAGCCGATGAACTCATTCGCATCGGATGCAGCCGCATCGCGTTCGCCGCACACTCATTCGACTATGAATCCGTACAAGATCGGCAGATGGGCGTCGAAAAAACCATTGCGCGCACGCATGGAAGCACGCAATTGGAACTCATCAATTCCAAAGGTCTGATGTTTGAAGACGGCTACCAGCTCGGCCTGGACATCATCGACACAATGAAGCGTAGCGGCCTGAACGCCATTCCAGACGGCATCATCACCGTCTCGGACGCGCTTGCCGCCGGCGTGCTGTCGGCATTCCATGACCATAACGGCCCACGGGTTCCAGAAGATGTTTGCGTCATCGGCATGGAGGGGGCACGGTTGGAGACCAAATGCCCCATGTCGCTGACCGTAGTGAACGCGCCCGCTATCGACATGGGGCGCAAGGCCATGGCGCAGATGCTCGACTACATCGACAATCCCGCCGCACACGTGCACAGCACCACGCTTATCGAGCCGACTCTAATCCGACGCGAATCCACACGCGCATAATCGCATGCGGAACACTGTTAGCACAGCCCAACTCGACGCAACACAACGGCAAGGTGGGTTTCCTTACCTGGCGAAACCCACCCTTACTACTATTCTGCAGCGTTTGAAAATTTCAAACCATCAGACTGCGGCACGGGACTTGTCTTGCAAGTCACCGAATACCGGTGTGGCCGAACCAAGCCAGTCGCGCTGTTCCTCATTGCCCATGGCATTACCTCCTACCGCCATTCATCGTCGAAGCGGCATATCATTCAGGCTCCGCATCCTCACGGAGCAACCTCACGGAATGATAGACTTTGCCCCGAGGGCAAGGTCAACACGAACAGTGAAGCCCACGACAAGGAGACAATACGTGGCCGGCGATGATGACGAGCTGCTGACGATTGGCGAAGTGGCCAAATTGGACGGCATCACCGCCAAGGCGTTGCGCTATTACGATGCGCATAACATCTTGAAACCAGCCGCGGTAGACCCGGCTACCGGCTACCGGCTACCGGCTACCGGCTACCGGCTACCGATACTACACCCCCGATCAAATGCTTGACGTCGATGTGATGCGTATCTGCATCGCCGCCGGCGTGCCATTGGATTCGTTGGAGAAATTCCGTTTCGAAGACGGTTCGCTTGATTGGCGAGCGTTACTTGCCGCAGCGCAGTCGCAGGTGGATGAGCGCATTCAGCAATTACGACGATTGCAGACGTCAATCACCGATTATTCCGGGGAATTGGTACGCAAGGCCTTCTCCCCCGAAGATGGGTTGGTACGTGCCGATTTGCTGCCGACTTGGCTGGTTGCACAACCTTGCCTCTACGGTAATGTTTGCGATATAAAACGATATTTACGCATAATGACGTCGTTGCGTACCTTGATTCGCGATGCGCAGGCACCGCATTTGCTGCGCAGAGGCATACTGTTGGATTTGGTGGAATGCAAGGCGTTCGCTTTTCAACAGTTCGCGCCAACGCAGCGCATGCTTGATATTTTCCATTCCGGCGATCGTTCGCAAGTAACCTACGATTACCACTTTCCCACTGGAACCGTTGTTATCAATCCTCCCGGAGGTCCTGCGGAAAGTCGCGTAATCGAGCGTGAATCGTTGGCGCAATGCTTTGAGGATGGCATGGCGTTGGCTGAATCGCTCGACGCTGAGGATTGGCCGCATGTCACCATGACTGAGATTTGGGGCAGTCATGCCCCAAATGGTTCGGCTTGCAGGCTACTCCTGAGCACGCTTCACCGAGAAGCGGAACATGAGCAACGCCAGAATCTCACCGCATACGGCCATGCCGAAGAACACCCACATGCTGGTGGAGAAGCCAGCCACATAAGCGTCAGCCTGCTGCATGCCGGCATTCACGTTGGCGGCCGAGAATTCGGAAATCAACGTGGATGCCACAGCCGTGCCGATGGCGCCTGCGAGCTGCTGCATGGTATTCATCACCGCGGAACCGTCGGCGTTCATGGAAGACGGCAACTGGTTCAACGCATGCGCCTGATCGGGCACCAGCACGAATCCGGAAGCGGCCATGAACAGCGCGTATGCCACGGCAATGGCTCCTTCGTGCGAGCCGCCAAGCATCATCGCCACATCCATCACCGCCACGCCAACAAAACCGCAGGCGATGAACTTCGGCGGGAAATGCTCTTTCAACGCGCCGCCGATCAGTGGAGCCGACACCGCGCCAATCACAGCGCCCGGCAGCAAAATCAAAGCGGCCGTCATCGACGTATGCCCCAATCCTCGCTGCAGCAGAATCGGCAGCAAGAAGTTCACACCAAGCACACCGCCGGAAGACATGAGCAGAATCACCATGCCGAGCGTGAATCCCGAATATGCAAACGTACGCACTTCCACCAACGGATGAGCCATACGCAACTGCAATACGGCGAACACCGCCAACACCACAATGGCACCGATAAGCACACTCCAGAATCGCCAATCGCCATTCCATTGCGCGAAGAAACTGGCCGCAACAATAATGCCGGCCAAGCCAACAGCCACCAACAGCAGTGATGGCACCGACAGATAGCCCTTCTCACCGTGACGGATGTCAGGCACGGTAGCCGCGCCAAGCACGAACGAAATCACCAGGAACGGAATCATGGCATAGAAAATCCAATGCCAGTTCAGGAATTCCATCACCAATCCGCCGAACACCGGCCCGATGGCCGGAGCCGCGCACGTCACCAAACTCACCAACCCAAGCATCATGCCGCGCTTGTGGAATGGAGCCTTGTCGAGAATGATGTTGGTCAGCAGCGGCAGGGAAACACCCGTGCCGAGCGCCATGATCAGTCGTGCGGCAAGCAGCATCGGAAAGTTCAATGCGAGCGCGCCGACGAGCGTTCCCACGGAAAACAGCGCGATGGCCATAACAAACAACGCTTTGGTCGGGAATTTGCGCACCATGAACGGTGACGTCGGAATGGCCACGGAAAGCAACAGCAGATACCCGGTGGTCAGCCATTGCACCACGTCGGCGGAAATCGCAAACTCTTCCATCAACGCCGAATATGCGATGTTCAGCGAAGTTTCCGACAGAATGCCGAGGAAGGTGAGAATGGCGAGCGCCACCACCACGATGGTGAGTTTGCCTTCGCTCATACACTTGTCGTTGATTGCGCCGCTTTGTGCGCCGTTGGTGGCGGAAACCGTGCCGTTTTCGGCATGTTCGATGGGTATGTCTGATGGTGCGTTCCTCTTACCCGTAGACACTCTGCTCCTTCGATAGAAAGGTTGTGTAATAGTTTTTGCTTCGAAATTGTCGACGATATTCGCATGCCGGCGCGGCTACAGTTTGCGCCGGCACACACCACACATTACGTAAGGCAGAACATTATGTAAGGCAGAAATGTTACGTGAAATTGCATGAGCCGCCTACGATCAGCATTTCGTAGGCGGCTCATATCAGTCTGGCGTGTCGATTATCGAGTTCTGCGACACGGTTTATTTTGGTTGCTTATGCGACGGTGAAGGTGGTGCGCTTCAGGTCTTCGCGACGGCTGGAGTGACCGATAAGCACTTCGAATTCGCCCGGCTCAACGATTCGGTTAGCTTCAGAATCGACGATGGTGCAATCGGAAACCGGAATATCGAAGGCAACGGTCTCGCTTTCGCCCGGTTCGAGTTCCACACGCTGGAATGCTTTGAGTTCACGATCCGTCCAGCTGTAAGAGGTCACGATGTCGCCGATGTAGAGCTGCACTACTTCCGTGCCCTTGCGATCGCCCGTATTGGTGAGGGTGATTTCGGCATGCACGGTGTCGGTTTCGCCGAATGCGCCGGATTCCGGAACGTTGGTGACCGTCGGTTCGCCGTATTCGAACGTGGTGTAGCTCAGGCCTTCGCCGAATGCGAATGCCGGATCCTGTGTGAGGTCGGCGTAGCGGTTGCCGTGCTGGCCGCGAATCTGGTTGTAGTAGACCGGCAGCTGACCTGCATGGCGTGGGAAGGTGATCGGCAGTCGTCCGCTCGGCTCGGTTTCGCCGAGGATGATTTCGGCGATGGCCTGACCGCCCTTCATGCCCGGGCTTGGAGCCCACAGCAGAGCCGAAGTGCCTTCGGCCGGTGTTTCGTCAACAATCACACCGTTGGTACCGATCACGGATGCCGGCAGCACCTGCGGCTTGGAGCTGACGAGCACCACCACGAACGGCTTGCCGGTTTCGCGAGCCACGTTCGACAGCGCGTCGATCAGTGCATTCTGGCCGCCGAGCAGTTCAAGCGTAGCGGTGGAGCAGCCTTCACCAATGGCTTGAATCACATCACCCACCACGGCCACGATCAGGTCGCTTTGGCGAGCGTTTTCCACGGCTTCATCGAGCAGTGCGCGGTCGAGCTTGGCGGAAACGCCGATCTTCGGGCGAGGCTGGCCATCCGGGTAGAACTCGCCTTCCGGATCAGGCACCAAATCCACGATATTGGCACCGCGGGAGTACACGACCTCGCAGCCTTCCGGAGAGAGCTGCTTGAAGCCATCAAGCACGGTGGTGACCATCTCGCGCGGGTGGCCGTCAGGCATCCAGTTGATCTGACCGGAGCTGCCCGCCCAGTCGCCCAGCTGAGTTTGCGCATCGTCGGCAAGCGGACCAACGACCGCGATACGCTTCGCGCCAGCCGCATTGAACGGCAGCGAACCATTGTTCTTCAGCAATGCCACGGCTTCGCGAGCCACTTCGAGATTGAGCTGCTGGTGTTCTTCGGAGCCGATCACCGCATTGATGCGTTCCTGATCAGGCAGACGCGGATCTTCGAACAGTCCAAGACGGAACTTTAGTGCGAGAATACGAGCCACGGCGGCATCAATCAACGATTCGTCAAGCAGACCGGTCTTCACGGCTTCGATCGCACCCTCGTAGAACTTCGGGGTGGTCATCACCAAGTCGTTGCCGGACTTGACCGCGTCAGCGGCGGCCTGCACATAGTCCGGCTTAACCTTCTGCTCCCATACGGAACGTCCGACGTTGTCCCAATCGGTGATAAGCGTGCCCTGATAGTTCCAAGCGCCACGCAGCCTGTCGGAAAGCAGCCACTTGTTGAAGGTGACCGGCACGCCTTCGATGGATTCGTAGCCAAGCATGAAGGTGCCACAGCCTTCCTTGGCCACGCGTTCGAACGGCGGCAGGAACCAGGATTCCAGCTTGCGGTGGCTCAGATCGGCTTCGGAAGCGTCACGGCCTCCCTGGGTTTCGGAATAGCCCGCGAAATGCTTGGCGCATGCGAGAATCGCGTCTTTGGCAAGCGGCTCGCCCGCCTTGGCACCACCCTGATAGCCTTTGACGATGGACGATGCCATTTCGCCGATCAGGTACGGGTCCTCGCCAAAGGTTTCGCCCACGCGACCCCAACGGGTGTCTCGCGCGATGCACAGCACCGGAGAGAACGTCCAATGCACGCCGGTAGTCGACACTTCCTCGGCGGTGGCACGGCCCGCGGCCTGCACTTTTTCGGAATCCCACGTGGTCGCCATGCCCAATTGTTCCGGGAAAATGGTGGCTCCCGGCCAGAAGGAATAGCCATGAATGCAGTCGTCACCGATCACCAGCGGAATGCCGAGACGGGTTTTGGTGTTCACCGTTTCCACGGCTTTCGGCAGGTCGGACGGCGAGGTGTGCAGAATGGAGCCGACATGCTTGTTGACGATTAGATCGTCCAAGTCGCCGCTTCGTGCGTCAAGTTGCATCATCTGTCCGACTTTTTCCTCAAGGGTCATACGGCCAAGCAGATCGGCGATGCGTTCCTCGGTCGGAAGTTCCGGATTCTTATACGGCAGATTCGCAGTGTTTTCAATGGTTTCGGTCATGGGATTGCTCACTTTCCTCATTGAAGCGATTTCCTTTAATTACCAATTGGTAGTTTAACACGATGCAGGCACGCGCGCAACTCGGCATGACCATACCAACACAGAAGGCGAGAAGCCCGTCAGACCCCTCGCCTTCTCACACGAATACATGCAATGCAATCTTAAATAATCAGCGATATGCATCCCATAATGGAGCGGGAAACAGCATGTTTTCCATCTGAGCCCACTCTTTGCACAAATCAACTTCAGGTTCACGCAACCACCATAATTGCACGCCATCCATGATTTCCATGGCCTTACGCACCACCGGACGCATACTCGACTTCCACGAACCCAATTGCGGAGGAATCAGCCAAGGATATCGCGAATAATGCTCCCAAATATCGTCCATACGGGCAGTGAATTCATCATGCAACGGATGATCAGGATTCAACGACTCCGCAGAAAGCACGGTAAACAACTGCACCATCATGCGACGACGCGAATTATGCCGCACCAAATAACGCAAATACGCAGGAAACAGCGGCGCAGTAGGATCACTGCCAGGCATACCTGATGCAAAGAAATCCTCAGGAGTGCCCGTCTCACCGTAATACTCGTTGAACACCATGGCCAGCATATTGTCTTTATTACCCACATACCGAAGCACACCCTGCTTGGAGATGCCAACACGATCAGCCACATCCTGAATGGAAATACCGTTGAACCCACGCTCGCTGATCAGCTGCACCGCGGCATCCAGCACTTCCTCACGCCGCTCCTGCGGTGATTTTCGGATACGTTTCGGAGTCTCTTCCTCTGCCATGATTCCGAGTCTAATGCACCTTGTGTCGATTGCCGTTGATTGACCGACTATGGCATGTCATCGTGAGAGGTATCCGCCCGAATCCATCCATGACGCCATACGCGAGTCAGATCCCACGCCTCAAGATTGCCGCCGTTGCGAGGATCCCGCGGCGGTTTCCCTTCGCCACTACCCGGTTTCGCGGAGCGCGCAAGCTGGTAGCTCCAATAGATCTGTCCCGCCGACACGTCCCATGCCGCGCGTTGCAATCGTGACACTTGGCGGTATGCAGCCGATCGGTTTTGGCTGTGTAGGGCCCACTGATTCTCCACGCACCACTCGCCCACCAGCACGGGAATACGACGAGCCGCCGAACGAATGGCGATACCACTCGCGCCCACCAGCATCCGGTACAGCCATGGCAGTCGCCGCGATCGCAGATACAGCCGGCGTGCCGGTCCCGAAAACAGCGGATCCTCCATCGCGATGAGATACTGATGGGTGTCGAGCATGACGTTGCGCATGCCAGCACGACGAAACCAACCGCCCCAGCGGAGTAGTCGGAAACCGTCATGGAATACGATCACGGTTTCCGGACGCAGCACGGCGCGCAACCGGGCGTAAGCGTCGCGGTAGAAGCGCTTCAGAAACCGCAGTGAGACATACGTGCTACCGGAAGCCTCATGAGAGTCTTTCGCCGTGTTCGACGTGCTATGGAACACCGACCAGCTCACTGGTTCGTTGAGTACTTCGATGCTGTGCAGGGCCGGTTCGTCGCGGTATCGGCGAGCCAATCGCTCCAGCACGTTCAGCGTGTACTCCACCAAGTCCGTATTCTGCGCCCATTTGCACACACCCGTCAGACCGCCGTTGTCGAAACCATTCTGCGATTCGGGAACGGTATGCAGGTCAATCATAATCTTCAATCCCGTCTCCCGCGCCCAACGGAACGCGCGGTCGAGGTACGTGATGCAGCCCGGATGCCCGGGCCAGTCGCCGAAGATGAAATACGGTATGGGAATGCGTACGAGGTTGATTCCGTGACCGACGATAATACGGAAATCCTCCAGGGTGATGTAGGTTTCGCGGTGCCGGCGCAGTTCCTCGGCGAGATTCCGTTCGGACCAGAGGGATACGTGCGTGCGGTGCATCCAGATTTCATCGTCTTCGGCGCTGCGGGTGAACGATTTCGGATCCATCCATTTCTCCAGCACCAGCCAGTTGCCGAGGTTCACGCCGTCGATTCGCTCATCGATGCCTAGCACCATGCGTCTCACCGCCCTTACGCTCGGGGGTTGCCCGACTTTTCGTTTCCGTCCATCACAACCCATGGCAAAACCCATTCGGCCCAATGGGCCAAGGAACCGTGCTTCATTCGCAACATTCCTTGGTCCATTGTATGTGCCCCGCGAGCGGCCACACGGCCGCTCGGAATCGGATCACGACCGGATCAGGGTCGTTGAATGATCGTGGTGGCCGCCCGGGCGGGATCAGTCGACAGGCTTCGTTTCGTCCGCCTCATAATCGAAGAAATCAAAATCGGCGGTCTTCTCATGCAGCGAAGCATCAGTGACGGCAATACCGACCATAGTGCCGGTGAACTCACCGAACTTGCAGTATTCGTCAGAGAACGTGGTGGTATCGAAATCCGGACCGATCTTGGTCCAATTCTCGCCATCATAACCCCATTCGAACCAAGTGCGACGGCCCTCAATGTTCAAACGGAAGTAAATCGGCTTATCTTCCACGGCAACACGAGTGTCAAGCATTTCCGTCTTTTCGCCGTTTTCGAGACGCACGATCGAAATCGCGCTGCCGCCAAGCGTCTGCGAATAATACTTGCGCAGGAAAATGTTATTCATGTTGTCGTAGTAGATGGTCAAGCCAGCGCTGTGCTGGTAGACTTCCGGCTCGAACTCCATCTTGGTGGTCACCGTGGCATACACGCTCGTCAGTTTGCGAGTAAGCAGGCTCGTACGATTCAGCGAGGCAAGCGATTCTTCACCGCGAACACGCAGCCAGCCCGGGCGTTCCGTAGCATTCGCAAACGTGCTCGGCATCTGACGCGGCGAGTAATACCAGTTGCCCAATTCGCCGCCATCAAAGTCATCAAAGTTCGGAATCTCCGGCATCGGCACATCCGGCAGATTCGGTTCCTCAACCTCAATCTTCGCCAGATTGGAACCGTCAGCCATACGCAGCCAGCCATCAGGCGTCCACTGCATCTTCTGGATAGCGGTTTCACGGCCAAGCGTGCAACGCAATTCCGGCACAAACGGACGGCTCGTCAAATGCACCAGATAGGTTTCGCCGTTCGGCAGGTCAACATACGAGCCATGCCCGGACTTTTGCAGCACGGAATCCGGGTTGAAATAGCGCGGCTTCAGATGATCGTCATCGGCACGCTCGTTCGACTCCTTCGGCTGTGACGTAACCAGCGGGCCATTCGGATCCGGCTCGTACGGACCCCACACATTGCGGGAACGCCCCATGGTCACGGAATGGTTGTAGCCAGTACCGCCCTCAGCGCACATAATGTAATACCAGCCGTCACGCTTGGTCAGATGCGGAGCCTCAATGCAGCCACGATCAGTAGCACCACGCCAAATACGCTTCGGATAGCCAACCACATGCTTGGTTTCCGGATCATATTCCACGCAGCAGATCACACCCGGCTTCTCATAGCCTTCGCGGGTCTCCCACTCCAAGCTGACGATGTACTTCTTGCCATCATCGTCATGCAGAATGGACGCATCGAAACCGGAGGAAGTCAAATACACCGGCTCGCTCCACGGGCCTTCAATCTTCTTCGACTTAATAAGATAATTATTCACGTCGAAATAGCGCGCATTCATGGAATTCATAACACCATAAATCACGTAGAACATGTCCTCTTCCTCACAATACGTGAGGCAAGGAGCCCAAATGCCCTTAGCGCTCGGCAGCTTGGTAAGGTTCGGATTCGTGTCATCGGTAAGCACATGGGTAAGCAGCTCCCAATGCTTCATATCCTTCGAATGGTAGATCGGAATGCCAGGGAACCATTCGAATGTGGAGACGGCAACGTAGTAATCGTCGCCTTTGCGGCAGATGACTGGATCAGGATTGAAGCCTTTAACAATAGGATTCTGCAGCATTATTTCTCCTTTGATTTCTGCTTTTCTTTTCTTACGTTTTTCTCATTGCTGAACGGGGAACCTGTTTTGCGCTATGCAGCGGCCGAGGTCCCAGGCGTCCCAGCCGATCCAGCCGGGGGTGTTGACCGTGTCGGTGAGCAGCTTGTAGTTCCAGTAGTAGAAACCGCTGCCGTTGCTCCATGCGTTCAACTGCGATTCGGCGACGCCCTGATAGAGCGCACGCTTTTCTTCAGCGCTGAGCGTTTCCGCATGAGCACCCTCTTCACCGTTCAGCACGCTTTGTCCGCCATGGGTATCCACACCGCAGCCAACAGAGTTGAACAGGCACCATTCGCCTACGATCACCGGGAAGTATTCGCTCATTTCGGCGATCATCGGCACATACGTGTTCTTGACGAAATCGTCGTAGCCTTCCACAGTTTGCGGGCAACCCATCATTTCGGCAGTCATCAAATACTGGTGGGTGTCAAGAATCACGTTTTCGAATTCCGGCGCAAGCCCACCGTCTTCGCCACGCATGAAATCCTTCCACTGATCGATGTCGAAACCGTCATGGAACACCACGGCCTTGCTTGTCGGCAATGCACCCTTATTCTCGTCGCGCAGACGATGGTATGCGGTGATATAGAAGTTCTTCAGCCAGTCGAATGCGATCGGACCAGTTCCTTCAGCCAGTTCAGGATCGACAGCCTTATATCGTTCGGTCACATTCATCATCGGCCACGACGTAGTAGTATTCGGCTCGTTGATGATTTCAATGCCCATCAGCGGTTGTTCCATCGAACAATGCCGGGTTCATCCACTTTTCCAGAACCAGCCAGTTACCCAGGTTCACGCCCTTGATGTAATTGAGGTCCATATGCACTCCTCCGTACGTTTTCGATCGCAGTTTCTATTACTTAGTAACCACTTAGTTAAATGATAATACATTTTTCTTCCTTACGCAACTCGACTACACGAAAAGCCCCTTTCTTGCGGGAAGAAAGAGGCTTTTTACAACCAGAGAGAAATAATTAGCTAGCAAAGCGTCACGCGAAGGGCATTCACCGAAGCAGCGGGCAGTGCCACCGTCAGCTCGGCGCCGCCAGCGGATTCACGCACGGTCACAGCAGTATCAACATCCGCAGTATGGGTGCGCACGAGATCCGGATACCCCACAGTATTGCAATCATGCGGATCTTCGGAAGCGAGCGTTTCCATCGATTCGACTTTGGCTCTGCACGGAAGCTGCAATCGTACTTCAGCAGCATCGTTCATGTGTGCATTAGTCAGATTGACCAGCAGCTGAGTGCCGTCTTCATTGCGTGACGCAAACGTATACACGGCGGAATCTTCGGAATCGTTGCGATTCACATCAAGTGCGATCATGCCACGATGCGCCCTGTACATCATGAATACGTCATAGTTAGGTGTAAGGATGGTCCGATCGCCTTCAGTCAAAATCAGCGAGTTGAGCACGTTGATGGTTTGCGCGTTGCACGCCATGGACACCTTGTCGCAGTTGCGCTGCAGCAGATCCAACGTAAGCGCGGTAGTGATGGCGTCACGCATGGTCACCTGCTGCTTAAGCGCCGGGCGCGCAAAGAACGCGGTCTTATGCCAATTGCCCCACTCACCGATAATCAGATCGACATGCGAAAGCTTGGAATCCATCGCCACTTCCGGCTCATGAATAAGCGCCAAACCATCGTTCATCAAACGCCACTGATCACACAGAATGTCTTCAAGCTCAAGGCAACCCTCAATCACCGTGTTCCAGCCGTCTTCATCGAACTCGGTCGGAGTATCAGCATCGTTATCCACATTCCAGTTGTAGAAATGCAGATCATAACCATCGATTTTCGGCTGACGATATTCGGCAAGACCACGGAAGAAGTCCTGGGTCCACTGCACGCGTTCGCGCGGCTTGTTACCGTCAGGACCGCTCGCGATGGCATACATTTCCGTCGGCGCGAACACATCGGTGGTGAAGCTTGGCATAGCGGATGCGAACCTGCGGTATTCGTCAAGGTAGGTTTGCGGCGTCATGGTACCGCCTCCAGCCCACACTTCGTTGCCAATGCCCCAATATTTCACACCGTACGGTGCTTTATGGCCGTTGGCCTCACGTTCCTTGGCCAGATCGGTGGGCTGCTCACGATTGCAGTATTCCATCCAATCCTTCATTTCGGCCACAGTACCGGAAAGCATGTTGATATTGATCCACGGTTCCGCGCCGAGCATTTCGCACAAACGCAGGAATTCGTCGGTGCCGAAGCTGTGATCGTCGAGTTCGTACGTGGCGAAGTTTTCATTAAAGGTGGTTTTACGTTCGCTTTGCGGCCCCACGCCGTCACGCCAATGGTAGGTGTCTGCGTAGCAACCGCCCGGCCAACGAATAACCGGCGGCTGCAATGCACGCAAAGCATCCAATGTGGCCTTGCGGTAGCCATGCTCGTTTTCAATCGGGGAATCCTCCCCTACCCACAGACCTTCATCAATGCATTCGCCAAGGAATTCAATGAATTGGCCATGCAGTTTCGGATCGATACGACCAATCGTACTGTTCGGGTCAATGCAGACAACCATGGTTTGCTCCTTTGCAGTAGTACTCACATCTGCAGTGTTCGTAATTCGTACAGTTCCTGTAGTTATTGTGCCGCACAATATGTGCGAAATGGCCGAAGATCCCAGGAGAGATAATGAAAGGATCTCCGGCCAAGTTATTTCGGAAAATGCCGACGCTACTTCACCTTTTTAATCATCAGAATGAAGACGCAGGCGAGCGCCACCATCACGATTGCCGTCGGGAACACCATGGCATAGGAGCCGGTGGCCACCACGATGGCGGAAGTGACGATCGGGCCGACCATCTGACCGAGAGTGGTTGCGATGTTCAGAATGCCTAGATCCTTACCAGCCTCTTCCTCGTTCGGCAGCACGTCAACGTTGAGTGCCTGGTCAACAGAGCCGTACATGCCGTAGCCGAAGCCGCCGATGGCGGAGAAGAGAATCATACCCAGCGCATTATGCATGAGCCACGGCAGAGCATAACCGATGGCAAGCAGCACGCTTGCAGCCACAACCGGAATCTTACGGCGGCCGATTTTGTCGGAAATCGGACCTGCGGAAAGCGCGGAAATCAGGGAGACAACCATCAGCACCAAGCTCATGGTGGAAATGGTGACTGCGGAATCTTCAACGCTTTGACCGATATAATCCTGCAGAATATACAGCTGGTAGTTGAGGATCATGTAGTAGCTGAACAGCAGCAGGGAACGACCAGCGAATGCCAGCCAGAAGTCACGAGCGCCCTTGGTCGGCGGACGGAAGCTCATGATGATGCCCTTGAAATCGACCTTTTCCTTAGGCATGTCCTTACTGGACTTTTCCTTCGGCCAGAAGATCACGGCAAGCACACCGGAAAGCGCCATGGCCGCACCAGCGACGATGAAGCCCGGGAGCTGCAGGGTGATGAACTGCGCACCAACAATCTGGCCGAGTGCGGAACCGAAAAGCGTACCTGCGGAGATGAATGCAGACATGGTGCCGCGCATATCTTCCGGAACACGGTCGGATAGGGATGCGATGACCGGCGCGATCATCATGTTCAGACCGACCATGGAAATGCAGTAGCTGACACCGATGCTCACACCGTCCGGCAAAATGCCGATGAGGAACAGCGAGATACCAGCGACAATGCCGCCCGATGCGATCCACGGCGTACGACGTCCGAAGATCGAGCGCGTACGGTCAGACATGTTGCCGACCACAAGGTTGGAAATCAGCGAGGCGAGTGCCGTTGCCGAATTAAGCACACCAAAGATGGCGTCTTTGCTGTCGGGCGCGATATCGGCCAAACGCTGCGGAAGCAACACTGCAGCAACGATCTGCAATGCCAGCATCCACGCGAATGAGAACACGAAGAACGCTACGCAGAAACGCGTTTTGTCAATTTTGGAAAGCGTGCGAGTGCTTTCCGCGGACTGTGCGCCAGTCATGCTTATCTCCTTATCTTTCTTCTTCGAAATCAGCCCCACGTTTTTGCCGAATCTTCAACGATCGCGCAAGCAAGAGAGGCGTTGATTGAAGTCGATGTCCATCGGCTTCGTCAGTTATCTTATATCTTATAAGTATAAGATAACAAATCGGCGTGTCGGACAACTACCCACTTGCAAACACATCAATCAATTACATAACCGCAATATCGAAACCACACGAAAACACACGTGGGCAGCGGCAATAGTATTCTTCAAAGCAGTATGGAATCACAGGAAAAAACATCAGCAAACAGCATCAAGAGCCGTCCAATCAACCAAAGAAAACGACTCTCCCCAACACAACGACGCAAACAGGTCGCACAAGAAGCGGTAACCCTGATCACGCAATACGGATCATATGGCTTCCCCATGCAAGCCTTGGCGGACGCGGTCGGAATGACACTGCCAGGACTCAACCATTACGTCAAAAACCGCGAAGAACTGCTCTCATTGGTCATCGAAACGTTCTACGACTCCGAAGAAAGCAATGCACCCACGACATTGGGCGCAACCATCAACCACTGCGACCAATCAGATTCAGCAACCAAAGAATGTCGACATTTGCCCAGCGCACTGCACGAAACCGTATGTTTCAACGCCAAACGTCCTGAACTCGTCGCACTATTCATGCGCCTCGCAATCGAAGCATCCGACCCGCAACACCCGGCACACGAGTTCTACCAAAACAGGCACGGATCAATCCTAACCGACATGACCAGCGTGGACTGGGAACTACCGGAAGAATACCGAGATCCAGAACGCCTGCACGACCTCATCGTCACCGCATTCTTCGCCATGGACGGCGTGCAAATCCAGTCGCTGACCAACCCAAACGAATCCATGATGCAACTTTGGGAACGCGCCGAACGCATTCTGTTCCCCTCCCCCACCTGGGACGGCTACCGCTAAACAGAGCGCGACAAGCAAAAACACTGCAAAACAAGAGCACAGCAAACAAAAAAGGCGTCTGTCTGCGGTGACCAGTAACCAATCACCACAGGCAAACGCCCTGCAACACAACACCGGCTTGCGAAGGTGGCAGGAAGAGAAGGGAAAACCCACCACCCGGCATTCAACAAACCGTTGCCACAACCAAGCCGACGCGTTACGCACACATTCGCATCAGCCAAGCAGCTCCTGTCAGTCCAGCACAAACGTGTTGAACGAACGCGGAGCAAGCGTCACTTTGATACCGCGATCGGCATTGCAAGGATCGGCAAATTCAAACGGACGCTCCTCTTCGAGAGCGTTCTGGGCCACCACCACAATGGTGCCATCCGGATTACGGAACGCAATAGCCATCGAATTGAAATGCCCCGTAGTGCCAAGCACATGCGCACCCGGCTTGACGAAATGCGAGAAATGACGCATCACATAATATTCCGGATTACGACGAACCTCATGCGTATCCGCAGTAATGGTGAACAGTGAATTCTGCCACCATCCCCACGTGGAATCCTGATCGTCAAGAATCATATTCCAATACGTGTAGGCAGTCGCGCCATTACGCAAATAACGGTTGATCAAGTGGAAAATATACTCCGCATATTCCCACGTATTATCGCCCATACCACATTCGGATTCGGACTGAATCAGCTCAATCTCCGGCCAAGACTCATGCGTACGTGCAATGCAATTCTGGCCAGCCCACTGGTAGGCAATGCCCTTGATATACTTGCGAGCACCATCATCGAACAGAATATTATCGACGAAACGGTTGTAATTATTCAGCTTCATGCCGTAGCCGCCGGTCCACGCCATATCTTCCGGACCATTGAGCGTGCCCAGCCAAATATCGGTGTCAAGACCAGCTTCGTCAAAAGCAGGTCCAAGATAATCGCGGATGAACACTTTGAGCGCTTCGGCATCCCACAGCGCACTCGGGAACTTCTGATCGGCGAACACCTCATTCTGCACATGCAGCTGGTTCACGGTAATGCCATGCTCGGCATAAGCCTGAATGTACTTGACGAAATACTTCGCATACGCCTTCAGATTCTCAGGAGTCTGCACCAAACGACCATAGTTGTAAGCCTTCGGACGCTTCATCCACGTCGGCGGGCTCCACGGGCTGGAGAACAGCTGCATGTTCGGCTGCCATTCCTGCGCGCGATGAATATACGGAATCAGCGTCTGTTCATCATGCTCGACGGAGAAATGCTCCATCTCGTAATCGCCGTCGGTCTCGTTATAGCTATACCAATGATCGGCGAAATCATTGGCGCCGACCGGCGCACGATTGAAGGTGAAGTTCATCTCATCCGGGCTGAACAGTTCCTTGATGATCTGATCGCGTTCTTCCTCGGTGACCGTCTGCAGAGGAAGCCAGCCAAGCTCGTTGAAGCAGCCGCCGAAGCCGCGCAACGCCTGATATTCGTTGCCGTCAAGCTGCAGATCGGCAGCGGAAGTGGCATGGGTGGATTCGATTTCTGATGATTTGTCGGCAAGCTTGTTGTCTTGCGTTGTTGCGATCCAAGTAGTCATGGAAAGTCCTTAGTATCGTCGTTGATTCTTTGGTTTTATATTTATTCGTTTTTTGAGTTGTTTTTTATTTGATTATTGGGATTTAGTTATCGATATTTAGTTTTGAGATTGAATTATTGAGATTGAATTATCGGCAACGCAATTTCATTTCAGTAAGTGCAAAAACCGCAGGATGCCGCGATAATCTATTCACGACACGCTCCAGGCGTCGGCTTACGCCGACCTTCACGGCACAGCCGCTCACCTCGCCTACGAGAAACCTACTAGGTTTCCCGCTTAACGGCTCAGCTGTCCAAGTCTTTACGGTCTAGATTATCGCGGCATCCTGCTCGTAACGCTATGACGTTATGTTTGCACTGTTATTTAGTCTTGCATTGTTGTTCAGTTTTGAAAAAACTTCCTATCCCCTCTCCCCCTCTTCCTCTCGAAATCGAGGGGAGTGAGGGAGGGGAGGGCGGTGTGGTTACTTGACCTTCTTGATGGCCATGATGAAGAAGCAGCCGATGATGGCCAGGGCGATGGCGGTCGGGAAGGCGAAGTTATAGCCGAGGGACACCACGATGGTGGACATGACGACCGGGCCGCACATCTGGCCAAGGGTGGTGCCCATGTTCAGAATGCCCAGATCCTTGCCAGCTTCTTCCTTGTTCGGCAGCACGTCGACGAGCAGAGCCTGGTCGACTGCGTAGTAGACGGCGTAGCCGAGGCCAGCGATGCCCGCGAACAGGTACATGCCCAAGGTGGACGGAATCAGCCACGGCATGGCGATGCCGATAGCGAAGAGCACGGAAGCTACGACAACCGGGACCTTACGGCGGCCGATGAGATCAGAAACCGGTCCAGAGATAAAGGAGCCGACCAGAGACATGACCATCATGATCATGGAGACGACGGACACGGTGACGGCTGATTCCTTAACGGACTGGCCGATGTAGTTCTGGATGATGTAGAGCTGGTAGACGTTGATCATCTGGTAGCTCATGAGCATGCAGAAACGGCCGGCGAAAGCCTTGTAGAAGTCGTGGGCGCCAGCGAACTTCGGCGGGCGGAAGGATACGAGGATGTCCTTGAAAGAGCCCTCTTCCTTCGGCAGGAAGTCAGCGGAACGTTCCTTGGGCAGAATGATCACCGCAACGATACCGCCGAGGAACATGAGCACGCCTGCGACAGCAAAGCCGACAGTCAGGTTCTCGATGAAGAATGCACCGATCATGGTACCAATCGGGGCGCCGATCGTGGAGCCTGCACCATAGAAGGCTGACATAGTGCCACGGATGCCGGACGGCACGCGGTCAGACAGCACGGCGACCAGCGGGGCAATCATGCAGTTGAGGCCGAACATGCAGGCGCAGTAGAAGATGGTGAGCAGCACCGCGTTATGCGTGGTGCCGGTCAGGAACAGGGTGACGCCACCGAGCACCGCACCGAAAACGATCCACGGAGTACGACGACCGAACCTGGAGCGGGAACGATCGGAGAAGTTGCCGAACATCAGGTTAGAAACCAGGGACGCCACTGCGGTGAACGCATTGACGATACCGACGAGGGCGTCCGGATCGGCGCCTTCGATGGTCTTGTAGTGCATCGGCAGCAGCACGGCGGAGACGATGCCGAGGCCTGACATCCACAGGATGCCGAACACCAGGAAGCCAGCGCCGAAGCGGATGGTGTTGACCTTGCTCAGCGGCTTGCCGGTTTCAGGAGACAGCGACGGATCCTTGTCTTGTCCGCGGCTGCGATGTTGGCGTTGTACGCCACCAAACGCTCCTCTTTGCTTGCGATTGCTTCACTCATGAAACTCTCTCCTTCGATTCATGTTTCAGTAGTGTTTTTGTTGTGTGACACGGACTGCCCCGCCCAGTCAATTAACTACCAATCAGTAATTAACGTATTTGTTACCGTAAATCATTTCTGCCAAAAGCGCAAGTCAATCGTGTTCGATTTGTTGATTTTGCGAATCCGACACCATGATTCCATGTTTAGTTTTACTCTTAAGCAGAATCTCGGTTTTTATTACCTAGTAACTGCTTAGTTAAAGCGTATTACAATCTCTTTTATCTGTCACTTCTCAGCGTGTTCCAACGTTTCTGCCACACTTCCTCTCCTCCGTACTGTAACTTAGTAAGTACAAGAAAAGGAGAGAGCATGCGCCGCCGAATCGAAGATAAACGCAGGAAACGAATGAGCGCCGAAGATCGCAGAAAAGCGATACTCGAAACCACCGTTTCATTCATCTCCCAATTCGGCTTCTGGGGATTCACCATTCGCGACGTGGCACAAGCTCAGAACATCACCGAAGCAGGCCTCCTTTACTACTTCAAATCCAAAGAACAACTCCTTGAAGAAACCCTCAAATACGCCGACCGCACCAACCAAATCGCCATTGCAGAGCATCTTGGCGTTGAAGGCGTGACCGGCGAAGTTTTGCAAGACGGCATCGCATACCATTGCGCTCTCGGACTCAAGGCCATCTCCACAGGAACCGTGGAAACCAACGCAGACCGACCCGAAATGGTTCGTCTCTTCACCCTGCTCGAAAGCGAGGCCCTAAGCAAAGACCATCCGGTGCACAAGTATTTCGAACAGCGTGAAATCAATCTGCTGAAGGAATACACGTTCGCAGCCAAACGAGATGGCGTCGCCGATCCGGAACGCACCGCACTGCAGGTGCTATCCGCCATGGAAGGCTTGCAATTGCGGTGGCTCAACGGATCTCACGATATCGATTTCGTTGGGGAATGGAAGGCCCTGATCGACCTTCTCATTCCCTAAACGTTCTCTTTGCGGCGATTTCAGCCTGCGATCACCACAACATTCCAGCGGCCGATTGCCAATGGATCACCCTCCTTGACGGCTGTACCCTCCTTCAGTACGACTTCAGCAGTTGCAGCCTCATCAATATTGCCGTCGGTGGCGATGACGACCGGAGCGACCACCACTTCACCTGCAACCGGGCTTGCAACGGTAACTTCGTCGGCGGAATAATTGAGCAGATACGTCACGTTCTCGCCGAGGGCATTCACACCCTGACGAACCGAGATCTGGCCCGCGAGCGCGGTTCCGGCAACGGCAACACCAGCATGTTCCACAGCCTCGCGCATAACCGCACGAATGGAATCGGCGTCAAGCAGCGTAGCAATCCACTCGGCATCGCCCTTGCCGAATGCGTGACGGGTGACTGCGGCGTAATCCTTCCAAGCATAGTGGCCGTAGGATGCGAGCACCTCAGTATCAGCGTCGGCGTTCAACAGTTCGATCAGCGACTGAGCATCGGTGGACGCGGTTTCGGCGAGCGCACCTGCGAATTCCACGGAAACGTGGCCATTCGGGCGGGTGAACTGGCTGTAAGTCATGCCGAACACGTCGGTGAGATTGTGCGGAGCGCGGTCGGCCCAAACGGTCACTTCGTCATCGGATACGAAAGAACGCATGGTGGAAACCAAGTGGCCGCCATTTTCAACGAACGTACGCAAGCGATCCGTAGTTTCCTGAGACGTGCAGTAGAGCGCCGGAGTCACGATCATCTCATACTTGGCGAGACGTTCGGCCGGAGCATCGGACGGCACGAAATCGCATTCGACGTTGAGCTCGAACAGCGCGTCGTACACGTTGCGCACCACGTCGTTGTACTTGAGGTTGCCGCCGAACGGGAAGCCCGCTTCGATGAGGAACCAGTCGAGCGCGGTGAGCGACTCGTTGCTGACCATGATGGCCACCTTGTTCTGCTTCTTCAGGTGAACGAGGCGCTCCCCCACTTCCGGCTTGCCGATTTCGTGTCCGAACACGCCTGCCTCGCGGTAGGTCGGGTTCGGTTCGAGGTCGTGGCTCAGCAGACCCTTCCAGTAGGTTTCGAACGAATTATGGATGGAATGCCAGTGCCAGTATTCCACCATGTCAGCGCCGGAGGCCAAGTGCGAGTAAGCCTGCAGACGAAGCTGTCCCGGGAACGGAACCCAGCCATGCTGACCCTGCGCTTCGGTTTCGAGCACGAGGAAGTTCTTGCCGTCCTTGGTGGAACGGGTCATATCGCCGCCGAATGCGATTTCCTTACCGGTCAGATCGTCTTCGGTCGGATGGTAGATGTCGACGCCGGTGATGTCCACTGCGGTCGCGGCCTTGAAGTGGTCGACGGCCGGCTGCACGCCGAAGGAATAGCCACGCCATTCGAAATCGAAATTGTGGGTGATGAACTGGTCGTCATGAGCGTATTCGCGCACAATATCGGACTGCCACTGCAGGAAGGCACGCACCTGATCGCGACGGAACTTGTCGAATTCGCCGCCGAGGGACTCGTTAATCGTGGCGGTCACATCCGGGAAGTCCTCCCAGGAATTGATGCGGTTCGACCAGTAGTCAAGACCGAAGCGATGGTTCAGCTCGTTCAGATCGCCATCGAACTTCTCATACAGATACTTGATGAATAGGCGCTGCATGTCGTTGGACACGGAATCGTAGTACTTGGTTTCGTTATCGACCTGGTAGCCGATCACTGCCGGATGGTCGGCAACGTGGGAGATCAGCTTGCGGATCACGCGTTCACCGTAGAAACGGTAGGTGGCATTGACGATGTCCATGATCTGGCGTGCGCCATACTTGCCTTCACCGTTCGGGGTGACCGCGAGCACGCTCGGGTCAAGCTTGACGAGCCAGCTCGGCACTGCATAGGTCGGAGTGCCTACGATGACGTCGATGCCCGCGCGCTGTGCTGCGTCGAGTGCGCGGTCCACATACGTGAAATCGAACACACCCGGCTGCGGTTCGCAGGTGCTCCACGTGGATTCGGCGATGCGAATGACGTTCAGTCCCGCTTCCTTCATCATCCTCATGTCTTCATCGACGCGGTCGATGCCTTTCATCATGAGGTACTCGTCGTAATATGCGGCACCGAAAAGAATGTGATCTGCCTCGTAACGACTCACGGATCCTCCATCGTCTTCATTGACTTGTTACTGGTTACTACTTGTTGCTACGTCTAAGGTTGTTCTTTTGCGGTATCCCCGAGTTTTTCTCAAGTATCCGTATCTAACAGCCATTAGATATAAGAAATATAAATCTTCCCGATTCAACTGTCAAGAACTGCAAAATTTCAGGCGTGTCTTACCTAACAACCATTAGATACAGCGTTTCCCCTTGACCAAAACCAACCAATCACCGCAATCCACACAAAAAGCTATCCCAGCGAGCAAATCTTTCCAGCCACTGGAGCAAGCTTCCCGCAAACACACCTCCAAAAGTCCTGATTCTTCCAGCTAGTGGAGGAATTGAGACACAAAAGGCCATAGAAACACAGCTCGCAAGAAAACTGCACACGGCTTAGCGGTAGCTGTCCCAGACAGGTGAGGGGAAGATCATCTTTTCGAAGGCAAGCCATTCATCGTAGAAATCGATGGGAGGCTTACGCATCCAACGCAGTTGAATGCCGTCCATCGCTTCCAAGCTTTGACGCACCATCGCACGCATATTCTCCCAACCGCCGATTTCAGGCGGCAATTTCCATGTGTACTGGGAATAGTGTTCCCACACGTATTTCGGTCGATTCTCGAAATAGTCGTGCAACGGATGATCCTCACTGAACGACTCAGTTTCTAACACCATGTATAGCTGCAGCAAGCTGCGTCGGCTCGCATTGTAGCGTACCAAAAAACGCAAGTACGCGGGAAACAGCATGCCTTCCGGATCACTGCCGGGTAGTCCCGACGCAGCGAAATCAGCCGGAGTGCCCTCCTGATCGTAATTGTCGGTGACCAGCAGCGACAGCAACCGTTCCTTGTTGCCGATGTAATGCAGCAATCCAGGCTGGCTCATGCCAATCGCATCAGCAATATCTTTCAACGATGTACCGTAATACCCCTTTTCCCCGATAAGACGGCTCGCCGCAGCGACGATTTCCCGCTTACGCTCCTCAGGTGTTTTACGAACACGTTTCTTCCCCTCATTAGCCATATGGACAGTGTACTATCTACTACCCATTAGACAGGCGGAAATCATATCAAACCACAACATTCCCACTCGCCACATAAAAACGGGCCGATCTTCAACAGACCAGCCCTGAATTACATTCAAAACCACTTCGAGATCACATTCAGTCAGCCTCAGCCAACCAAAAATATTCGAAAAGCAGTTTTACTTCTGGAACACGTCAGGATGCTTCGGATCGCCAGGTTCGTCGGCAAGCACACCTTCGAGCCCTAAGAATTCCTGCCAGAATTCCAGCGAATTGCCATACGGAGCGGCCTGGTGGCCACGCGCCTGCAGGTTCGCCTTCGCCTCAAGCACGTCTTCCTCGCGAATGCCGTCGAAATACGATTCGAGACGCTCACGATTCGCCGGATCGTAGAACAGCGATCCGATGATTTCCGTCAACCGTTCCGCACGCGCCACAGGCAGCGAATCCCAATGACGGAATTCAATGAAGTTCTTCAAGCGCACATCGTTGAAATGCGTGGAAATCACATGATTGATTTCGTATGCGTTGAGTTCTCGATCAGGATACACGTCGTTCGCGTTCTCATAGAATGCAGGATGATGCAGATCAGTTCCGGGAGTTTCCAACGCTTCCGGAGTGTGCGTCAGATCAGCGAACATCATCGGCGTGCTCAGCACGTCAACCGCATAATCTTCCCAACCGAAGCGAGGATCAAACAGTCCCGGAATAACGTTCGTACGCTGGAAATCCAAATAATCCCACATGCGCTGGCGCAGCAGCGGATACGGATTCTCCCGCCCCTCGAAGTACGGGGTGTTACGGAAGAACCATGCAAGAATCGGACCGATCACCGTACCCAAACGCAACTTGGAAATCGCATCCTCTTCCGAAACATAGTCAATGCTGATCTGCGTCGAAGCGGAGCAGCGCATCATGCACGGACCAAACTGGCCGACACGACCCAAATACGCGGTCATCGCCTTGTAACGGTCCTTCGGATTCACAGGAATGTCGGCATAGCCGGACTTCGGCTGGTATCCGTAATTAACCAAGCGGAAGCCAAGCTCGTCAAGCACCGGATCGACTTCGCGGCGGAACGCTCCGTAAATCGTGCGCAGATCCTCCGGCTTATGCAAAATACCCAGCGAACATTCCAGCTGGCCACCCGGCTCAAGCGACACGGAAATACCTTCGCGCCCAAGCCCAACAAGCCTGCCGTTCTCCCAGTATTCCTTGCTTTCGTCGTAATACGGGCGAATGCGGTTCAGCAACGCCTCGATGCCGTTCTCCTCGTAATAGTTCACGGCGGTATCATCGCTGTTATGCACCGGCAGATGCTCGATTTCCACGCCGAAACCGCCGGTTCCGCGCTCTTGGCAGCCTGATTCGAAGAATTTGACCAGACTTTCCACATGCTTCGGATTCGGCTCGGTAAGCAGGTGTGCGTAAGAAATTCGTGGTGCTGTCATGTTGGCAATCCTACCGAAACTCATTGATGAGCACGGCGCGATCGCTATACGAAAAACTGATAGCCAACTCTTGCGTATCCCGAATCGAGTACACATTTTCAATTACAACAGACATGCTCTGCAAGACCGACCAATAATAATTAACAGCTGTCAATAAAGTCAGAAGCAATTACCACTATTTGGAGAATTGTTTGTATATATCAATAAAAATACCGACGCTGAAGATGTTGTCCGCGTCGGTATTTTGGTCAATTCCAGTCAGTGCTTATTGATTTATCTGCCTATGATCAGGCGACTTTTTCGCCTTGCGTCATCTCACCCTGTTGCGCGGCCTTGTGAGCCTTCTTGGCGGCTGCGATCATCAGTTTGATGCGGTTGAGCTGGTTCGCTTCGGATGCGCCCGGATCGTAATCGATGGACACGATGTTGGCTTCCGGATGCAGTCGGCGGATCTTGCCGAACATGCCTCGGCCGGTCACGTGGTTCGGCAGGCAGGCGAACGGCTGCGCACAAATCACGTTCGGACAGCCGGATTCGATGAGCTCAAGGATTTCCGCAGTCAGCAGCCAGCCTTCACCAGCCTGCACACCCACGGAAGTGACCTCGTCGGCCTTCTTCACGAGTTCCGGCATCGGCAGGTCCTGGGAGAACTTGCCGTGTGCTAAATCGATCGCCTTGTGCACAGGAGCGTTGTACATGTCAAGCGCCTTGCGCATCAGCGCGTAGCCAAGCTTGTTGCCGCCCATGCCGAGGTAATGCTCGTTCCAGTCGGAAATGTATGGGCGGGTGGTCATGAATTCCATGATGCCCGGCACCACAGCCTCGCAATTCTGCGATTCAATAACGTCGACCACATGGTTGTTGGCGTCCGGCTGGTACTTGACGAGGATTTCGCCCACCACACCGACGCGCACCTTGCGCGGCTCGTCCTTCAACGGCAGCGCGTCGAAGGATTTCACAATCTCCTTAACGAGCGTCTGATACGGCAGATACCCCTTGCCGATGAACTTGCGTGCCGTCTTGGAATGGCCGTGGTGTTCGAGCGTTTCACGCACGATGGTGTCCCACGTGTGGTACAGCTGATTAGCACTGCCTGGCGTCACCTCGTACGGGCGTACGCGATACAGGCATTTCATCAGCAGATCACCGATAATCAGCGCCTTGATGACACGATGCAACAATGCCGGAGTGGCGGTGAAGCCCGGATTGTCTTCGATGCCCTGCGTGGAAATGGCGATCACTGGAATCTGCGGATAGCCAGCATCGACCAATGCCTTGCGGATCAGGCCGAAATAGTTTGTGGCTCGGCACATGCCGCCGGTCTGTGTGATGGCGAGCGCGGTGTGTTCCGGATCGTATTTGCCGTCCAAAATCGCGTCCACGAGCTGACCGATAACCATGATGGCCGGGTAGCAGGCGTCGTTGTTGACGTATTTCAGACCGGTTTCCACGTTTTCGCGGCTGGCGTGTTCGAGAATGTCGAACTTGTAACCGCCGGAACGGATCACGGATTCCACCAAGGAGAAGTGGATCGGGCTCATCTGCGGAGCCACGATGGTGTAGTCCTTCATGTCTTTGCCGAATGGCACGCGGTTGGCGTACTTCGACATGGTGGCGGAATTGTGCGCGGATTTCTTCGCTTCGCCGATGCCGTTTTCCGCGGCACGCCTGGATGCGGCTTTGACGGCTTCGGTGAGTTTCGGATTGGCTTTCATCACGGTGTCAAGCATGACTTGACGGCCCGGAGTCGGCGCCTCAGACCCGGTCTTGCGGAATTCGCCCTGCTTGTTAGGCGCACTGTCTTGTTTGTTAGGCATGACTGCGGCGATTCCGCGCTGCTTGTTGCGTTCGCGTTCTTCGACGGCTGCCTTGAGCGAGCGCAGTCGGATTTTTGCCGCTCCCAAGTTGGAGACTTCGTCGATCTTCAGCATGGTGTACACGTCGGCCTTGTCGGCGAGGATTTCGCCCACCTGGTCGGTGGTGATGGCGTCGAGACCGCAGCCGAAGGAGTTGAGCTGTACGAGTTCAAGTCCCGGATAGGAGGCCACGAAGTGTGCCGCCGAGTACAGGCGTGCGTGGTAGGCCCACTGGTTGGTGACTCGCAACGGCATTTTGGTGACCTTGCGGTCTTCCACATGACGGAAGCCGTCCGCGTTCTTCTTGCGCGGATCGTCTTCGTCCGCGGCGAGGAAATCACTCAGGTTGAGCTTCTCCCCCGGCTGCAGTTCGCAGATCGAATCTTCAGACAATACCACCATGCCGAGCGAGCAGATGGTTTCCGGAATGCCATGGTTGACTTCCGGATCGATGTGGTACGGGCGGCCTGCGAGCACGATGCCTCGGCAGTCGTGTTCCTTCATGTAGGCGAGTGCCTTGAGGCCTTCCATCTGCACATCGTGCTTGAAGACTTCGTTTTCGGCATAGGCCGCTTTGACTGCGGTTTCGGCTTCTTCACGGGTCACGTTGGCCCAAGCGAATTCTTCGACGATACGGTCGACCATGAGTTCATGGTTGGCCATGTTGAAGTATGGGCGCATGTAACGGATGCCCTCTTCGCGCAGTTCCGGCATGTTTGCGCCGATGACCACGGGATAGTTGGCTACTACCGGGCAGTTGTAGTGGTTGTCGGTGTTGGGTACCAGGTTCTCTTCGTAGCTGACGCACGGATAGAAGATGGTTTTCACACCCTTGCTCAGCAGCCATTTGATGTGTCCGTGCACAAGTTTGGCCGGATAGCAGATGTTTTCGGATGCGATGGATTCGATGCCTGTTTCGAACAGTTCATGCGAGCTTCGTCCGGAAATCATCACTTTGAAGCCCAGCGAGGTGAGCAGTGTGAACCAGAACGGATAGTTTTCGTACATGTTGAGTACGCGCGGAATGCCGATTTCGCCGCGGGTTGCGTTTTTGTCGGTGAGTCTGCGGTAGGCGAAGCAACGCTTGTACTTGTAATCGTAGAGGTTCGGGCGATCGGAACGCTTCTTTTTCGCGTCTCCGCCTCGTTCGCAGCGGTTGCCGGTCACGTAACGGGATCCGTCTTGGAAGGTGGTGATGGTGAGCTTGCAGTGGTTTTGGCACAGTTTGCACACGTCTCGTTCGGAGGTCATCGACAGGTTGTCGAGTTCTTCGCCGCTCAAAATGTTCGATGCGGTGTGGCGTACGCCTGCGATCACCGCCTCTTTGGTGTCGGTGGTATCGACGTCTTCGTCTTCCGCTTCGTCGGCATAGTGCATGCGTGCGGTCAGTGCGGCACCGTATGCGCCCATGAGTCCTGCGATGTTCGGTCGGGTCACTTCACGTTCGGTGAGCAGTTCGAATGCGCGAAGCACGGCGTCGTTGAGGAACGTGCCGCCCTGCACTACCACGGTGTCGCCAAGTTCGCCGGAATCACGCAGCTTGATTACCTTGTAGAGGGCGTTGCGCACTACGGAATAGCACAGGCCTGCGGCGATGTCTTCGATGGACGCGCCTTCCTTTTGCGCCTGCTTCACGGACGAGTTCATGAACACGGTGCATCGGGAGCCCAAATCGACCGGATGGGTGGAGTTGAGCGCCGCTTGGGTGAATTCCTGAATGGTCAGGCCCATGGAAATGGCGAACGTTTGCAGGAACGATCCGCAGCCGGACGAGCATGCTTCGTTCACTGCGATGGAGTCGATCACGCCATCGTTGATGGCGAGATATTTCATGTCTTGGCCGCCGATATCGATGACGGCGGTAACGCCCGGGCTTACCATTTCGGCACCGCGATAGTGAGCCATGGTTTCCACTACGCCTTCGTCGAGGTGCAGGCCGGTGGTGATGAGGCCTTCGCCGTAGCCGGTCGCACAGGATCGTGCGATCCATGCGCCTTCAGGTAGTTCGGCTTGGATTTTTTTAACGATTTGTACGGCTGCCGTCAGAGGGCTGCCTTCGTTGGTCGCATAAGAGGACCATACGATTTCTCGATCGTCGTTCACCAACGTCGCTTTGATGGTGGTGGAACCGGCGTCTATGCCCAGGAAGTGCGGTCCTTGGGCTCCTTCGAGCGTGCCTTGATGGATATGCTCGCGATGATGTCGTTCGTTGAATGCGGTGCGATCCGCTTCGGTAGCGAACAGCGGAGGCATGGTCGGAGTGTTGGACGGCAGGTTTTCCAGTTCGTCCAGTCGTGCCAGAAGGTCGGCGCAGGTTCGTGCTTCGTAATGCTTAGTCAAGGTCGTCACCATCCTGATCGGCCTGCAATGCGGCACCGTATGCCACATACAGGTGAGCGTCGGTCGGAACAATGAATTCGTCCACTTTGCCGTCGAGCGCCCGCTTGAACGCGGCTCTCAGTTCGGACATGAAGAACAACGGACCACCCAGGAAGATCACGGTTCCGTGAATCGGGCGTCCGGAGGCAAGGCCTGCAATGGTCTGCGTGGCCACTGCGGTGAAGATCGATGCAGCCAGATCCGGCTTGGCCGCACCATCGTTGATAAGCGGCTGCAAATCGGTTTTGGCGAACACGCCGCAACGTGATGCGATCGGATATAGGGTTTCGTATTGCGTGGCCATTTCGTTCAGGCCAGCGGCGTCGGTGTCGAGCAGTGTTGCCATCTGGTCGATGAATGCGCCGGTACCGCCTGCGCAGGAACCGTTCATACGCTGTTCCGGAGTCGGCTTGAGATACGTGATTTTCGCATCCTCGCCACCAAGTTCGATGATCACGTCAGCCTGCGGATATTCCTTGTCGATGGCTTCGGTTTCGGCGATGACTTCCTGAACGAAGGGCACGTCGAGGCTGTCTGCGAGGGCAAGACCGCCTGAACCGGTGATGGCCAGGCGAATCGGCTCGTCGCCTCGGCCAAGCTTTTCCAGCTCCTGGTGGATGTCGGCCAATAGTCCGGCCACGGTGGCGCGCACGTTCGCGTGGTGACGCCGATAATCGGAGAACAGTGCGTCCGCGAGCGCGTCGGACTGATCGAGCACCACCGCCTTCACAGTAGTGGAACCGATATCAAGACCTACACGCAACGGCTTTGTGCCGTGCGTTTCGGTCACGGCTTCTGCTGCTTCAACCATGTCTCAACCTCTATCGTTCTATCCGCCGGGCTGCATTCCATGGCAGGCATGGAAGCCCCTACCCCGGGTTATCCAATCATGTAATCGTAGTCTGTGCCCACGCCTAAGTGCTTTGTAAATGCTCGCAATCAGCATAAAATGCACGACACAGCGCACAAATTAGACAACTAATCCAGTCAACGTGCCTAATTATGTATCTGGACGCTCGACGAATGTCGAGATCGCAAACCCTTCCAAGCATTTCCATGTCAGGATGCGCTGCCTTCCCCTGCAGAACGGTCTTTGCCGTATATTTCGGGAATGAATCGTGTTTGATCATGTAGTTTCGGCCAAATCACCACTTGTCCGCTTTCCAGTGATTTCGGTACGTCGATGATGCGTTGGTTGCTGCTTCCGCGGAATTGCAGCAGGGAATCATGTAATTCTTTGATATAACGGCCATCCACGAGAATGTCGATCAGTTCGAGCAGCTCGCGCTTGTCGGGGCTTTCGCCTTCGCGCATGAGCTCTTCCCACGTGTAGCCGGTCCAGCACCAAATATCTTTGGTATTACCGAACCGTTCGCGTATTTTGCGCGCAAGGGGCAACAGCACGCCCGTGTTGAGCAATGGTTCGCCTCCGAGGAAGGTGATGCCTTGCACATACGATTGGCTTAAGTCATCCATGATTTGCGCTTCGAGCTTGTCGTTGTATTCGTGGCCGGCTTGGAAATCCCAGATTGACGTGTTGTAGCATTCCTCGCAATGGAACGGGCAGCCGGACACGTACAGCGAGCATCGGATGCCTTCTCCATCGGTCATGAGGAACCGTTTGTAGTCGGCGATCATATTGCGGCTCATGCGGTTGGTCCATTGCCCTGCTTTGGGATTGTTGGAACGAGTTGTGGGGATGAAAGGTCCGCGATTGGTTTCGTCCGCCGCAAAGTCACGACGTTGAATTGCTGGATTCGCGCTGCTGATCATACGTTGTCCCTTCACGTTTTGCCGTTACGTCGCGTTTTTGCGATTGCTGCTTGCCTCATGATTGTCACAGAATGAAAGAGGGTGGAAACCCACCCTCTTTCATATTTCGTTTATGTTTGCTACCGACGCGGCCCTTACTTGGCTTCCTCGAACCATTCACGTTCGGAACCGTCACTCAAGGTGACATGACCGGTTTCGCCGCTCATATGCTTGACGCGGTGCGCGATCTCCTCGTGACGTCCATGCACCATCGGGCGCTGCACCGGGTTGCCCAAGTAGCCGCAGGTGCGCTTGGTCACGTTGCAGTGGTCCGGGTCGGAGTTGCCGCACTCCGGGCACTTGAAACCTTCCTCAGTGGGCTCGAAGTCGCCTTGGAATCCGCAATCGTAGCAGCGGTCGATCGGCGTGTTCGTGCCCAGGTAGCCGATGCCGATGTTGTAGGCGTAATCCCACACCGCTTCGAGTGCCTTGGGGTTGGACTGCAGGCACGGGAACTCGCAGTAGTTGATGAAGCCGCCGGACGCGTAGTACGGGAAGTCCTTCTCGTAGTTGAGCTTTTCCATTGGGGTCGGCTGCAGCCAGACCGGGTAGTGGAAGGAGTTGGTGTAGAAGTCGTGGTCGGTCACGCCTTCCACTTCGCCGAACTTCTCGTGGTCCATACGGTTGAAGCGGTCGGTGAGGGATTCGGCCGGCGTGGAGTACACGGAATAGTGGTAGCCTTCCGCGTCGCTCCATTCCTTGCACAGCTCGTTCATGCGCTTGACGATGGACAGTGCGAATTCCTTGCCTTGCGGATCCCAGCCGTGATCGCGCATCCAGTTCTTGCCGTAGAACACGCTGGTCGCCTCATACAGGCCAATGTAGCCCAGGGAAACGGTGGCACGTTCGTTGCGGAACAGCTGGTCGACGCTGTCGTTGGCGCCGAGTCGACCGAAAGCTCCGAAACGGAACAGGGTCGGCGCATTGACCGGCGCGGCCTGCTTGCAACGCATGATACGGAATTGCAATGCCTGATGAGCCACGGCCATACGCTCGTCGAAGATCTTCCAGAAGCGATCCTTGTCGCCGTGGGATTCCAGTGCGATGCGCGGAACGTTCACGGTGACGACGCCAAGGTTCATGCGTCCGTCTTCCACGTCCTTGCCGGTCGCCGGATCAATCCAACCCTGCAAGAAGGAACGGCAGCCCATCGGGGCTTTGAAGGAGCCGGTGATCTTCACGATGTTCTCGTAGAAGATCACGTCCGGATACATGCGCTTGGTGGCGCATTCGAGGGCGAGCTGCTTCAAATCGTAGTTCGGATCGCCCGGATCGGCGTTCACACCATGCTTGATGGTGAACACGAGCTTCGGGAAAATGGCGGTGTGATGTTCGGAACCGAGGCCGCGGATACGGTTCAGGAAGATGGCACGCTGAATTTCGCGGGCGAACCAGTCGGTACCCAAACCGAAGCCAACGGTCACGAACGGGGTCTGGCCGTTCGACACACGATTGGAGTTGATCTGGTATTCCATGGTCTGCATGGCGTCGTAGATGGCCTTGCGGGTCTGGATCTTCGCCCACACCTCACGCAACTGCTGCAAACGGCTGGCATCCTTGTTGAACGGCTCGTCCATCGGCAGGGCCGGACGGTCCTTTTCGAAATGCAGACGCTTCGGTTCGACATCCTTGGCCAAGCGCACCTGACGTTCGGCGATTTCGATCGGCAGGTCGTCAGGCATGATCTCATGGGCCTGCTCAAGGAACTTGTCGTAATCCTTGCGCGCGTATTCGACGAAGTGCTCGTCGGCACGGTTGGCGGTCTGGCCACCATACTGGCTGGATGCCACGTCCTTCATGATCTGGGTGATCTGCGTGGCGGCGATGGAAATGCTGTTCGGCGATCCCATCGGCGCGTTGCCGAGAGTGAAACCGTTGGCGAGCATATCCCAGTAGTTCGGCAGCGAGCAGTTGGATTGTGCGGTGAACGGCGAGTAGTCGGCGTCGTGGAAGTGGATGTCACCCTTCATATGGGCGTTGGAGACCGCATCCGGCAGCATGGAGAAGGCGGACGCCTTGGACACCGCGCCCGCCAGCAGATCGCGCTGGGTGGAGTAGACGTTGGAATCCTTGTTGGCGTTCTCGCGCACCAGAGCCTCGTCACGGTTCACCAGACGCTTGACGGCTTCGTTGATGTCGGTGGCCTTGGCACGTTCGATGTCTTTGTTCAGACGGTAGTTGGTGTACGTGCGCGCCACATCGTACAGGTGGTCTTCGATCAGACCGTGCTCAACGAGATTCTGGATGTCTTCGATCTTGGCGGGACCGTTGTAACGATCCTTGATTTCGGCTTCGACCTGATTGGCGATATCACGGATTAGCTGTTCCTCCTGCGGCCCGATCTTCTTATCAAGGTCGGCGAAGGCTGACTTCACCGCGCTGATGATGTTGATCGGATCGAAGTCGACCACACGACCGTCGCGCTTCTCGACGAGCACCTTACCGGTTCCCGTTTTAACGGTTGCGGAGATGGCATTCAGAGCCTGCGTTTCCATTCATCATCCTTTCCGGGTCGGACCCCATCCGACCAGGTTTTCATGCTTCGTTATGCATGCCAGATTGTTGCTACGTCCATGACTGTACGCCATAGCCAGCACTAAATGTAGTAGCGGCACGCCGGCAGTAAAACTATATATTCCATTTTTCGGCTTGATTCCGCCATTCCTTAACTTGTGTGACAAAGGTAACGATTTCGCCACGGAGTGTCGCCCGAGTGTCGATTTGACGCACTCACCGAAGAGGGACTATACAAGGCGGGGTACCCTCACGGAATTCGAACATGTGTTTCATTTGTCCGCAAGATGATGGAATCTTGAACTATGACTTGGAACCAGGATTACACACCCCCGGCAGCGCAGCCGAACAGCAAACCGCTGCCGCGACTGGCCGGCGAAACCACTGCTGACAACCCCTGGCCGGTAAGTCTGCTCAGCGAGAAATTCCATATGGCGGTCGAACGGTGGCCATCGGTTTGGGTGGCCGGGCAGATCACGCAGATCAACACCAGACGTCAGGGCAGCGCCTATATCACTCTGCGCGATGATTATCAGGACATTGCGTTGGAAGTCAACGGTTTCGGGCAGTTCGCCGCAGCCGCCACGCCTTTCGTGCAGGGCGACCGCGTCATCATCCATGGCAAACCGAATCTGTGGATGAAGCGCACGTCACTGTCTTTACGTGGCGACGCCATTATCGCGGCCGGCGCAGGAGGCAGCCTGAAGGCCATGATCGACGAATTACGCAAGAAGCTGAAAGGCGAAGGCCTGTTCGACGCTGACCGCAAGCAGCCTCTGCCCGAGTTTCCGCATTGCATTGGTCTGATTTGCGCGCCGCAGGCTCGCGCCGAAGGCGATGTCATCACCAACGTGAGATTGCGTTGGCCTGTTGTCGATTTCAAAGTGACGCATGTGCATGTGCAGGGTGAGCAGTGCCCTTCCGACGTGATCAAGGCGATCGCGCAGATGGATGCCGATCCTGATGTCGACGTGATCATCGTGGCCCGTGGCGGCGGCGCTTTCGAAGATCTGATCGGGTTCTCCGACGAAGGCGTGGTACGCGCCGCGGCAGCCGCCCATACGCCGCTGATTTCCGCGATCGGCCATGAGGATGATTGGACGCTGCTTGATCTGGTTGCCGATCTGCGCGCATCCACGCCAACGGACGCGGCGAAGAAAGTCGTGCCGGACGTGCGCGAGCAGATGCAACTGATCAACGTGAACATCGAACGCATGCGCATGCGCATCGACGCCACCGTCAACAATGAAACAAGACTGATTGAAGGCTATGCGAACCGTCCAAGCCTCACACAGCCGCTCACCATGCTGGAACCGCATCAGCGTCTCATCGATGATGCAAGAACCCGCATGAGAATCGGTCTGACACGTATTCTTGACGACGCAAGCCTCACCATCGAAAAAGCGCATGCCTCACTGACCGCGCTTAGCCCGCAATCCACTCTCAACCGAGGTTATGCGGTAGTGCAGGGAGCGGACGGCCATGTAATCGACGATGCGAACGCCGTGAACACCGGCGACCAACTCACCATGACATTGAAGCACGGCGTGATCGTGTCCGAAGTCACCACCGTAACGAAGGAGTAGCAATGACCAACGAAACCACCCCCGCATCCAGCCTGACCGACAAGGAACGCGAAGCCATCGCACAAATGCCGTATGAAGAGGCTCGAGATCAGCTTATCCAGGCCGTGCAGGCACTTGAAGCCGGCGGGCTCAACCTTGACCAGTCCATGCGTCAGTGGGAGCTTGGCGAAGCCCTCGCCAAGCGCGCCCAAAGTCTGCTCGGCGAAGTGCGTGCCAAGCTTGACGCAGCACAGGCGGAACAGGCCACTGCGGCCAATACCGCTGGCACGCAAGACAATCTGGCCTGAGCATCTCAAAATACCGTCAATATAGCATTTTCATGACTGTGCGCCACACGTTTTTACGAGACGTTATGTGGCGTACAGTCATACCGAAATTCCAGATTTCTTCGTTTCGATACCACACTCGTCCGGATGGTGTGTAGAATGAAGATTCGTTGCCTCAGTAGCTCAGTGGATAGAGCACTTCTCTCCTAAAGAAGGTGTCGTAGGTTCGATTCCTATCTGGGGCACTTTGTTTTATGCAGATGCGCAGCCGATATGCAGTTGCGCCGATACTCTTCTCACACGTCGAATTGCACGGTTGCCAGCAACGCCTTGTGATCACTTCCATCGATTTTCAACGATTTGACCCGACCGGCCAACATGCCGGAATCCAATACGATATGGTCAATGCCCGCAAACGTCGGCACATAATCGATATTCGCAGGCCACGTGAACACCAATCCCCCGGCCGCTTGTTTGGCCGCATCCGTGAACCGTGTTCCCAAGAAATTACGGAACGGCGTATGGTCGTCGGTCGCGTTGAAATCACCCATGAACACGTACCTGCGAGACGTATCGTACCGGAGTCGACCAAGCTCATCCAATGAACGCTTCCACTGCTGCCAATATCCATCGGTCGGAGACGTGGTATGCACCGAAACGAAACGGATCTGCGTCCGACCATCATTGAATGCAACCGTGGCTCCTGGCATGAACGACGCGCTCGAATCAACATCATCATCAGCTGGATCAACAAGCGGACTCGCCGACCACAAACCATTGCCAAACTCACCGTCCGAACTCGCAACCTGCGCATACGGCAGCAAATCGCCAATACCAGCCTTATTCAACTCGTCCACGAAAGCATCGGTCGTTTCTTGCAATGCCAGCACTTCCACACGCTCGCTACGCACCACATCGACAATTTCCTGCGCGTCGGCACGACCCTTAAACACATTGCATGTCATCAAACGAGCATAATCATCCTGCGTATTGGCGGACGCTCCCGAAACCGCTGCAATCGCGGCACGCTGAAGCTTCGTTTCATTGTAGAAAAACGGATACTGCCACCATACTTGCAACGCGATCGCCGCAATCGCCAGCAATACCGACATCGTTCGTTTCGAGACAATGCCGCAAATCAGCGCAATCACCGCAAGAATCGCAAACCAAGGCACCAACGAAACGATAATGGGAACATACGGCCACGCCTGAATCTCAGCAGGCAGTATGTGCGAAACAGTGCCCAGCAAAGCTGCAATCGACAGAATACCGGCCAGAAAACCGCATATGATATTGCGCACGCGATGCGACTTAGTTTTCTTCAACGTGCGAATAGGCTTAACAGCCTTCGCCTGCGCCGTACGCGGTTTCGTAGGCGTACCAGACCGTGCCATACATCCTCCAACATGGGCATTGCGTTCCATCAGCCAATACATCAATCATCAAATCAGCCATCAAAACCGAGTTCATGACGAACGCCATCGGCAATAGTGCGGCTTCATAGTACCCCAACTTCCACATTCGCTGGCAAATAGTCGCAATCGTCTCCATAAATTTAACGAAAAACAATCGAAACACAAAAAATCACCATCTTGCCCCAACCATTAAATACTATTATGCTGGACACATAAGAAATCGTAACTAATGGGGGTACGACGCCTTACGCAAGAGCAATGGCTGCTCATGTATACCGAGAGGGGGCTATACCATGCTGGAACTTGATCACGTGGGGTTTTCGTATGGAAAACGTCTGATTTTAGACAATGCGAGCGCATTATTCGAAGAAGGTTCGACAACGGCAATAATGGGACCTTCCGGCTCAGGAAAGACCACTTTGCTGCGTTTGATGGACGGTTCTTTACAACCAGACACTGGCTCCGTCACCATTGATGGCGCAAATGTCAATTCCATTGATCGAAAAAATCTTCTCGGATCTTTATGTATGCGCATATTTCAGGATTACAGGCTCATTCCATATCTTGACGTGCGAGAAAACATCATGTTGGCGTTTGAAGCGGCGCATAAGAACCTCGGACAAACCAAGATTAAGGAAACTTCCCGCGCTGAAAGCAACACAATCGATAACTTGCTTGAAGAAGTGCATTTAGCAGGCTATGCAAACCATTTGGCTGGCCAATTGTCAGGAGGAGAACAGCAACGTGTGGCCATCGCACGCGCGATCGCCATGAAACCACGTGTGATTCTCGCGGATGAACCCACCGGCGCGCTTGATGAGGAAAATACGCAGGCAATCGCAACATTGCTTTCAGATATTGCCCACAAAGAGCGATCCATTGTCATAATCGCAACGCATGACACTACGGTCGCGCAGCACAGTGACCGCATTGTGCGCATTCAGGACCACAAGTTGGTGGAGCAATGAATGGCATGCCTTACCACAGCATTGGAATCACGAGGCACGTTACCTCTGGATATTTGAGATTCCATCCGATGCTCACCATCTCACTCTTTGTGGTGGCATTATTGTCGGCGATGCTACCCGTGGTGGCCTTAAACAGCTTGAATCTATACGTACAGGCTGCCAAAGAAGGCGCAGCAGGTCAATCCGGAGGGTACACGTACCAAATTTCAGGAGGCAGCAACGATGTAGCCGAAGAACTCAGGCAACAAGTCCAAAACGGTAAGGCCATCGGCGTCAAATCCACACAAGGATCAGTAGGCCTCACCTCCGCCAGCGGCTCTTCACGAAACACCATCGCAGACATAACTTTCCTAACAGGCCCCTCACGATATGGCACGCTCATCGAAGGGCATCAGCCGTCGCAAAAAAACGAAATCTCCCTGTCTCGGGCCGCAGCTAAACAAATTGACGCCCAGCTGGGAGATATAGTCACCGTGCAATGTGACGATTCCGCATTATCAAGCGACTATAAGCTCATTGGCATCACCGTCGATGCTGCGAACACCAACACCGTGTACGCAACAGCAGTGTCTTCCAAAGACAATCTCCAAAACATACAAATGTGGCTCACCGACGATGACGCTACTGTAAATCAGGGAGAAGTCGCAAAAGAGAGCGTAACCAACAATGTCAATATCGGATACATCAAATCGACAATACGAAATGCCGAAGAAACGGTTCGTACTCGCGATCTGCCAGGATGCCAATGGTACGGAATAGTTCTGTTCCTTTGCTTGCTGTGCGTACATATCGCAGTAATGACGGCATTCTTCCGAGCAGGTCAGTATTCCGGAGATGCTGTGGTAGAAGCTCTGGTAGCTTGCGGATTCTCCCTCACCACCAGCAGATGGACAGTGTTTCGAGGATTGCTTATTTGCACAATACCCGGAGCCGCAATTGGCATCGCGGCCGGATATGCGGTATTCGGTCTTAATTACAGGACCATAGGCAACATATTCGCCCAATATTGGGAATGGCAACCATCAGCAACTTCCATGCTGTCCATCTTTTTTGTCGCAGCGATTTTGCTGTGCTCGCTATGCTTGACATGGTTGGTTTTGTTCTTCCGCATGTCCTTTAAGCATGACATCACAACCAGAAACGCATTATGGTACATCATTCTTTCCTCGGCCGTTCTGCTGTTTTCTTGTGTGGCGATAGAACGTTATCATGCAGCCGCATGGCCGTTTGGCGGATCAGTGGGCTCGGTCATGGGAGCTTGCGCTCTGGGACCTATGCTCCTTTCACTGCCTTGGCTTTTCCGCACGCCAGCACAATGCAATGCGATAGAACGTACACGAAGTTTGTCTGCCCCAGTATGCGCATTGGCACTCTTATTGTTAGGTGCCAGCTCATTGTTCAGCGGGCAAATGATGATAGCGACAGGCAATTCGGATAATGGGCTGTTCATCGCCGATTATTTGACTCAGGATGACTTAAACTATCTTGCCGGCAAATATCCCAAGACTCTAGACAAAGCCATCGTGCTCACGGCACCGGATGAATCCCGGTATCTGGTCCGCGCCGCGACTTCCCATGCTTACGATTGCGTCATTCAACATGGTTCCGACGATGCGGATTGCTACTCAGATTCCGATAATGAAACCACTGTCATGCTTGTCGATAGCAACTCGTCTTTAGCCGGTAAAACCAACGACGTTCATATTACTGAAAGCGGCAACACTGGCATCATTCTCATCGATCCCGCAACCCAAAAAATAACTCAGGCAGCACAAGTATCCACCGAGGGCACCGACTCGCTGCTCAATGATTACACCATGCCCGGCGTGGTTCTTGGAATCGACTCACCACAAGCAAAAACGCTTGGCCTTACGCCAAGCAACCGGCATACTCTCATCATGACCGATTTCCCGTCAATCGCTTCCGGCGTTCGCGATTCGATCCGATCCGACATCATTAACCGTTGCGGGTATGCATTCATTACCGAACACGACACCACCTCTTACCGCTCCTACGTGGCACGCGCCATTGCCATACCAGCTTTGGCTACAATTATCAGCGGCCTGACATTCGCCGCAGTGGCCATATCAACACGTCAAACGCAGTCAATATTACGCCGGACGCTTCAAGAATTCGGTGCATCACGATTTCAGCTCATGCGTTTGTTCAGACCTTTAGGAATAACCATGTCGTTGGGATCAACCATAGCCGTATTCCTGGGATGGCTGGGCTCGCATCCTTGGATTACTGCGCCCGCGAACGAATTCGGCACCACAGGCTGGTGGTGGCTCATACCGTTACCTGTCATTTTTATTGAAACGGCATTGTTCTGTTGGTGGTTTTCGCTGCCTGAGCGCCGCAATCAGTGATCACTGGATTCGCCTTCGCACATAATCGGACCATAATTGGACTTGGGCGAATCGCGTAATGAGAAATCCCGAGGAGCGGCGCTCAACTCGGGATTCAAAAAAGTTTAAGTGCGGCGACGTGCTACTCTCCCACACCCTCTCGAGTGCAGTACCATCGCCGTGCTAGGCCTTAGCTTCCGGGTTCGGAATGGGACCGGGCGTCTCACCTAGGCTCTGATCACCGCAAGATGAAATAATACGCACGCATGCCTCAATCACCAAATCACGGCGTGTCGCAGATTGCAATCGCCTATCACAGCCGCACGGCATGGCGAACAGAGCGCGCTTGCGCCGATACGCCATCCCACTTGCGTCGCGGATGTCGGATCGGTGGTGGCGGCACGTGTGCAGTCGGCGCCGTTGGCCGCACAGGAGGTGAATTTGGGTGCTCCCCGATCGTCGACCGGATCGCCACAACCGGCTTTGACCAAAGAGGCGACTTGCACACTGGAGGTGACGGGCTTGACGAACGATCCGCCGATACCGGTTCCCGCGATGGCCGAAAAAATGCATTCTTTTGCTCAATACATGGAGACATCATCCACGCGCAGTTTTATAGATTCCCGCCAGTCACATACCGACGCGCCGTTATCAAAATTTGCGGCTCTTGCGACTACTGTTGCCCCAATAACCGATATGAAAGCACGAAAGAAGGCCAGCAATGACGATCGCCTCCTGCGGTTCCGTTTCCGCACTCACATTGGGTCTGCCGAGCTCCTCTGCGGTTCCCGCAGAAAAGGCAACGTTGCCGAAAGGCCTGTTCATGGCGAGAATACCGGTTTCAGCCAAAACAAAACAACGATTGGCGAACGACATCGAGACGATCACCATGTTGTCTCTGCTGCGGCCAAGCAATACACGGCTTGCCGTCGGAACACGCATTCCGGAAGTACTGGCAATCGGATTGCGCCTGCATGCCAAGAACGCCGCCATACCGACGGATATCGTCGAGCTGATTGCCATGCAACGCAAGTCGGGAATCGTGTTCGTATGCGTGCGCGACGCCGACTTCGAAGGTACGAAGCGGCAGGAGTGCGCGTTCGCCGTGAGACGCGCGCTGCCGGGACGCGCCGGTCACACACCTACATTCAAAGTGTTCGTCTCAGATTGGAAACCGGCCGGCGAAGCGATGCTGGACATCGGCGATCCTGCGGTCGATTCCATCGACGCGCTGTGGGAGTCGTTATGCTCGCAGGTGACGCTCGGCAGCGCCTCTCCCACGGCACTGGACGCGCGCATGACACGGCGTATGCAGGCCGCACAGCTTACCGAGCAGATCGATAAGCTCACGCGCGATCACCAACGGGCAAAGAATCCCGAACAGCGCAACGAAATCTTCACCAAGCTGCACAAGGCGAAGAACCAGTTGGAGGAACTGAGGAAGCTGGAAGCCTAGGAACCGCTAGAAACCAAGGCTCGTGCGGCCAAACTGGTCGAGCCAGCGCAGAATAGCCCCTTCCCGCAACGCCCATGGGCAGATTTCCACTTCCTTGACGTCAAGCGCCTTCATGATCTCGTCGATCACCAAGCCGCCACCGACGATCTGATACGTGCGCTCCGGCGTGACGCCCGGCAATGCGGTACGCTGGTCCGGCGAGATGGCCGCAAGACGGGGAAGCCAATCCTCAAGCTGGTCAATCGTCATGATCGAAGTGTCCACGCGGCCGGGCTGACGCACCACGGCACCGGCGAGACGAGCCAGGGAACGAATGGTCTTCGATGTGCCGACGGCATGCATCGGGTGCTTCGATTTCGGGAACGCCTTGACCATCGGCTCAAGAATCTTACGGATGTTCCTGCACGCGTCTTCCAAATCCCTATCATTCGCAATACCGTTTTCCGGTAGGAATTCACGGGTCACACGACCGGCACCTGCCGGCACGGACAGCGCTACTGTGGGATCCTCATCCGAACCCATAGCCACCTCGAGAGAGCCACCACCGATATCGATGACCAGCAGCCGACCGGCATCCCAACCATACCAGCGGCGAGCTGCAAGGAAGGTGAGTCTGGCCTCATCCACACCGGACAGCACCGTGACCGGCTGGCCGACGACGTTTTCGATTCGTTTGAGGATCCTGCTGCCATTCGGAGCCTCACGCAATGCGGATGTGGCCAGCACGAGCAGTTGGGTAATCTCATATTCTTTGACCAGCCCCATGGCCTTTTCCACAGCTGCGACCACAGCTTCGACTCCGGCCTTTTTGATTGTGCCATCGGCCTTGAGATATTGCATCAATCGAACAGTGCTTTTCGTGCTGGCCTCAGGTTCCGGACGGGCGCCAGGCGCCGCATCGACGATGAGCATGTGAACGGTATTGGAGCCAATGTCAAGCACGCCAAGACGAGTGACATGCGAATGTAAACTAACCATGATTTCAAGCATAGTGACATCGCACTCCCCCTTTCACCTGACATTACATTGACAACCTTTGCAAATATTCGAGTGGCCATCCTATTCACCTAGGATGGCCACGCAACATTCACAGCGCCGACAACGATTGCAAAGCGCTCACAAACATCATCCGTGCAGTTCGGCTACGAAATCTCCGATTCGCCTCAGACCCTCACGAAGCGCCTCACGGGAGGCCGCATACGAAAGCCGCACATGGGTGTCGGCAGTGGCCTCGCCGAAATCACGGCCCGGCGTCAACGCCACGTGCGCTTCCTTTAACGCACGTTCGCAGAACGTCCACGCGTCAAGACCGGTGCCGGAAATGTTGAAGTACGCATAGAACGCGCCATTCGGCTCAACTTCCAACGGCAAACCGATCTCAGCCAATCCGTCGACCACAATGCGACGACGCTCCAGCAACTCCTGACGACGTTCCTCGCACACGGCCAACGTTTCCGGAGTGAAGCACGCGAGCGCCGCATGCTGGGTGGGAGTATGCGCGCACAGGAAGAAGTTGGTGGCGAGATCGTCCATGGCTTCGAGCGCGCATTCAGGCACGACCATCCAACCCAGTCGCCAGCCGGTCATGCCGAAGAACTTGGAGAAGCTGGAGCATACGATGGCGTCCGGGTCGCAGGCGAGCACGGATTTCACGTCGGAGCCGTCCGGTTCGCGGTCGGCCAGGTCAAGGTAGGTTTCGTCGACGATACGCCATGCGCCGCGTTCTTTCGCCAGGTCGCACACGGATTTCAGGGTGTCGAAGGCGATGGTGGTACCGGTCGGGTTCGACGGCGAGGTGATCATCACCGCTTTGGTGCGATCCGACCAGTATTCGCGGCACAGTTCCGGTGTGAGATGGAATCGGGTGGCCGCGTTCGTCGGCACGTCCACGACTTTGCCGCCGAACGCGCGGACCAGCTCGCGATTGCACGGGTACGACGGGTCGGCGATCAGCACTTCGTCACCCTCGTTCACCGTCAATGCGGCGGCAAGCAGCAGTGCCGTGGAACCTCCGGCCGTGATCGCGATACGTTTCGGATCGACGCTCACATGGTGGCGTTCCTTGTAGAAATCGGAAATCGCCTGACGTAATTCCGGCAAGCCCATTGCAGCGGTATAGGGCAATGGACGGCCATCATACTGTTCGCGCATCGCATCACGCACTGCAGGTGGAGCGCCGAAATCCGGCTCCCCCAAGCTCAACTTGACCACATCGGTGCCTGCGGCGATCATCTCGTCGGCCATCGCGCCAAACACCATGGCACGGAACGGATTAGCAATCTGGGCGCGGTGCGACATCTGCGGCAGCGCGCTGTTCTCAGCATTTCCCATAGTTCGTTTGTATTCTTCAGACGCGACAAATCGCAAACACCATCTCGCCGCCGTTACACATCGTTTCGAACAACAGAAAATCACATGTTACGTAAAGCTGTAACCACGAGCATCATGCGCCAGCGGCAAAATCACGCTTCGACTATTTCCCGGTACAGTCTCTCCAACCGTTCCTCACGCACTTTTTTGGCGAGCTCGCATTCCCACACCACGATCACTTTCCAGCCCATCGTTTCAAGTTCGGCATGCTGCCTGACATCTCGTTCGTGGTTGCGCAGCAGTTTCGCACTCCAGAATTCCACATTCGATTTCGGTACGCGTGTGGCTTTCTGGCAGTTTTCATGCATATGCCAGAAACAGCCGTTGATGAACACCATCGTACGGTATTTCGGCAACACCACGTCGGGATGCCCCGGATACCGCTTGTCGTTTTTGCGGAATCGCAGGCCTTTCGAAAAAAGAAAACTGCGTACCATCATTTCGATGGAGGTGTCTTTGCCTCGGATATGCGACATGATGTAGCTTCTCGTGCCACGCTCGTATTTCTCTTTTTTTGCGGATTTCCGAGGTTTTCCGGTCTTCTTAACGTGTTCCTGCGCTGCCACAGCACACCATTATGGCAAGATCCGGCAAAATACGGCAAATCAGAAAAGCATCCGGACAAAACGCAATGCAAGTGCGATACGGATCAACGCGCGTTGCGATCACGCATGGCGTACGCTGGAACTTGCAACGCAGCAATATAAATGAATCAACACTATTCAGGCAGCTTACGAAAGATGGGAGTTGATATGGCTCGTATTCATGTCGCGATTCTCGGCGCAGGCCGGATTGCACAACATATGGCTGACACGTTGGTGAAAATGGCCGCGGACAGCCGTTATGCGGATTTGGTTGAACCGTATGCTATCGCCGCACGAGATGCGGGTCGTGCGGCTGATTTCGCCGCGAAATACGGTTTTCCAGTTTCATACGGTTCATATGAGGAACTTGTGGCCGATCCGAACGTGGACTTGGTGTACATCGCTACGCCGCACAATCTGCATGCGGAACAGGCGATATTGTGCATGAAAGCCGGCAAGGGTGTGCTGGTGGAGAAAGCATTCGGCGCGAATGCGGCACAGACCCGTGAGATGTTAGCCGTTGCAAAAGAAACCGGCATGCTATGCGCGGAAGCGATTTGGACGCGATACATGCCGTCCCGCGCCATTATCGATAAGATTCTCGCCTCCGGTGCGATTGGTGAAATACAGGCGATCGATGCGAACCTGTGTTACCCCACCACCGCGAAGGCGCGAATCACTGATCCCGCGCTTGCCGGTGGCGCATTGTTGGATGTTGGCGTATATCCGATCAATTTCATCGACATGATCATGCATAATGCGCCGATCGCTCGCATTGAATCGTCGATGCGAGCGTACGAAACCGGCGTGGATGCGCATAATTCCATGACGTTCTATTACGAGAACGGTGTGATGGCGACCGCGCAAAGTTCGATTCTGTGCCATAGCGACCGCACGGGATCCGTGTGGGGAACCGATGGTTATATGGTGTGCCAGAACATTAATAATGTTGAGGCGATTGACGTGTATGACGGCAATCATACGGTTGTTGCACATTACGATGTTCCCGCCCAGCTCACCGGCTACGAATACGAGGTGGCGGCCGCCGCACAGGCCGTAATCGACGGTCGCACCGAATGCGAGGAAATGCCCCACGCAGACACCCTGCGCATCATGGAACTCATGGACTCCCTGCGCCGCGACTGGAACCTCACCTACCCCTTCGAACGTTAAGCTCCAATATTAGTTTCAGCGTCGGCGAATTGCGATTCCGTTCACACAGCCGACGCTGAAGCATTCATTGGCAGCACATATAATTTCTCCTTGCACTGGTTGAGGAGGAACATTATGGGATTGCTGAGCAAGTTCATGAACGCGCTTATTGGAGAACCGCCCGTCTCCAAAACGGCGACTCAGCCCGGGCCCAAGCTTGCGCGGCAAAACGTTCCCAATCCCACGCAACAGCAGACGACGCAACGCAAGTCCACTGTACAATCACGTCAAACGCAACAGCTTACGCAACCATCCCAATCATCACAGTTGGCGCGATCGTCATACCGCGCGCAAACACAAACCACAGCTCGCAATACTTCTGTCACAACGAATCGTTCGCGAGCGCAATCTCATGCCAATTCACAACCGGCTCAGAAACTTATGCCGCAACCAATGCTCCCTGCCGAGCAGATCGAACGGGCGCGAAATATCATCGGCAAAATCGAAAAGCATGAGTTAAGCGACGAGCAGATCAGCGCCATCGCCGGAGCGGGTCACAATACGCTAGTGCTCGCAGGTGCGGGAACCGGCAAAACCACTACCATCGTCGGCTATATCGCATGGCTGCTGAACACAGGAACCGCCACTCCCGAAGAGATTCTGGTGCTATCGTTCACCAAAGCTTCCGCCGACGAAATGTCGAGCCGCATCACGCAAAGCACCGGCAAAGTCATTCGCGCATGCACATTCCATAGTCTCGGACTGGAAATCTGCCGTTCCTCCACCATTGCCAATCGTCCAATTATTGACGGGCACACGTCAAACAATGTGGTGCGTAACGCATTTGAATACCTGCTTGAACACAATGTTTCCTATCGTCTTCTGGCATTTAAACTTATGTCGCAACAGTTGCTTGATAAATATTCCACAGCTGCACGACTTGAGAATTTCCAGCTTCCAACAGACGATTATGCATTCAATCAATATCGTCAGAATCTTATCGATACCACACAAACTATTATTCAGCACATGCGATCAAACAATATTGACATTGCCGGAATGCAAACCCTTAACGAACGTTATGGCGGTAAAAACATCGGTCGCAATCGTGAGATGCTGCAGCTCATAGAACCGCTTTATCATGCCTATATACAGAATTTCAAAACCAATAATGGCATTGATTTTCCGGGAATGATCGTTGATGCCATCAGTTGCGTCAATAATGGCTCGTACCGGCACCCATATAAATATGTGCTGATTGACGAATATCAGGACATGTCACGACCGCGTTATGAGCTAATCCGTGCGCTTCGCTTGCAACATGATTTCTCACTATTCTGCGTTGGCGACGATTGGCAGTCGATTTATCGTTTTGCAGGCAGTGACCTTCATCTCATTCTCGATTTCGACCGAATTTGGCGCGCCTGGGGTCCGACCCGCATGTTCCAGATCACCACCACACGGCGCTTCCGTCAAAGCCTTATTGACGCAAGCGGAGCATTCGTGATGCGCGATACCAATCTGTATGTCAAACACTTGCATAATCCCAGCGATAAGAAGGACTACTCTCTGAAAGCACTTGGCGGGCATACTGAGGAAGAACGATTCAATGTGATCGTCGAGCAGTTGCGCAAACTACCGAAAACCGCGTCCGTACTACTGCTGGGCCGGTATCGCAGCGATATCAATCTCATGATTCGTTGCGATCAAAGCGGTCTGTTCTCCATCGACCAAAGCACTGGAAATATTCGTTTTCTCGAAAAACCGGATATGGATATTCGTTTCATGACCGCTCATGCGTCCAAAGGATTGCAACGCGACTTCGTATTTCTGCTCTGCTGTTCCGGCGGATTGAAAGGCTTTCCAAGCACGATTCCCGAAGAGCCGCTGCTTGGTCTGCTACTGCCGGAAGTGGAGCGATGCCCGCATGCGGAGGAACGGCGACTGTTTTACGTGGCGATGACCCGATGCAAGAAGAAACTGTTCTTCATCGTGGATCAGACCCGTCCGTCGCGATTCATGTATGAACTGCATAGCAAGATCTGTCCGAACATTTTCCGAGGAGTCAAGCTTCCTCCGCAATGCCCGAATTGCGGCGAAGCCCTAAGCTTGCGGCACAATCGCAACGATCCGAACCGCTCATTCTACGGATGCACCGGCTTCCCAAACTGCCGCTACACCCAACAAGCAAAATAAGCGTGGCATACGTGATGTGAAAGTTTTTTCTTCCAAAGATCATTTCCAGCTCTTCGTCAATGTCTGCATGCCCTATACTGCTATTTTGTTTCAATCTTTTGGGCCTGGCGCGATCGCCCCCGTTGTATCCTGGATCTGATTTTCCGACAAGAGAGGAAGCCACGATGCCACGTAAGATCATCAATGTTGTGGGCGCGGCCATTATCAAAGATGGCGAAGTATTGTGCGCACGCCGTGGCGAAGGCAAGTCACTGGCTGGATATTGGGAGTTTCCCGGAGGCAAAATCGAACTTCACGAAAGCGCTTCGTTGCACCGATGATGAGCTTGGATTATTTTCCGGAACGAGTAAAGAGCATGATCGTAAATATGTGTTTGCCACTGTGCAAACCATGTCTCGTCCGGAAATTCTTGCACAATTCAGCAAAGATGATTTCGATTATATTTTGATCGACGAAGTTCACCATGCCGCCGCGGATTCATATAAGAGAATTATCGATTATTTCACTCCTGATTTCATGCTTGGCATGACGGCAACGCCGGAACGTACTGATGGTGCGAATATTTGTGACGTGCTCCCGCCACCTGACCGCTTCGCGGTCTGAGGGGGGCTTCCTGCTCAAGGCTCCTAGCGGAGTCAGTGTCTACAGGCTATTCCCGTGCGCCCCACGGTTCTCGTAAGTTTTTTGTTATCATTCCTGCACGAGTCGTCGTGTTTCGTGCATGATGTTGGTCGCGGCGTTCACGTCCCTGTCATGCCAGACCCCGCAATCGGGGCATGTCCATTCGCGGATATACAGGTTCTTCGTATCCTTATTGCGGTAGCCGCAATCGGAGCATAGTTGACTGGACGGGTAGAACCTGTCTACCGTGACCAGCTGCTTGCCTTGCCGTTCGAGCTTGTATGCGAGCATGGTGCGGAACATGCCGTACCCGTTGTCCATCGTGCTTTTGCCGAGTGCGAGGGATTGGCTCATGTCCTTCATGTCCAAGTCCTCCACGCCGACGCAATCATATCGGGCGGCGAGCCGGTTGGCCGTCTTGTGCAGGAAGTCGGCTCGCTGGTTCCTGACCTTGGCGGCGAGCTTGACGATGCGCCGCTTCTGTTTCACCCAATTACCGGACCCCTTGACCATGTGGCTGAGTCTGCGTTGCTCGCGCATCAGCCGTGGCTCCATCTGCCGGTAGAAACGCGGGTAGTCGGCTTGTTCGCCGTCGCTGGACACGTACAGGCCGTGGGAGGCGTAATCCAATCCGACGATATGCACGGGTCGGACGGGTTCGGGTGCTTGGGTCTCGTACTCGAACAGTATCGTCGCCGTGTATCCACCGCTCTTGAGATGTTCCACCGTGGCGCTTTTGAGCTTCCAGTCATCGGGAATCGTCTTGTGCTGGCGGGCGCGCATCACGCCCACTTTGGGAAGTTTGAGGTATCTGCCTCCTTCGATGAGTCGGATGTTGCGGTTGTTGTTGTTCGTCGTGTACCGCCATGCGCTGCGATGCTTCGCCTTGTATTTCGGGAAGCCCACATGCTTGGGGTCGCGGAAGAAATTGTTGTACGCCTTCGCCACGTTCAATTGGGCGTTGCATAGTGCGAGACTGTCCACTTCGCGTAGGAACGGATACTCGTCCTTGTACTGGGCGGGCGTGGGGTTGCATGACTTGCCGGTGCGATTGTACGTGTCGATGCGGGTTTCGAGCATGAGATTGTAGACGAGTCGCGCGCACCCTATCGTCCGGTCGATGAGACCGGCCTGGGCCTTGTCCGGGTAGATGCGGTACGTGACCGCGCAATGCCGTGTGACCTGCATGACGCGCCTCCTACCTGCGTCCCTGATTCTCGATGTAGCGTCGTACCACTTCGATGGGAGCGCCGCCCGTGGTCAGCAGGCAGAAGCTGCGGCTCCAGAAATACTCCTTCCACAGTTTCTGCCGAATCTGCGGAAACTCCTGCTTGAGCAGACGACTCGACGCGCTCTTGTAAGCGTTGATGAACTTGCTCAACTCACTCTTCGGCTGGGCGCGGAACAATACATGCACGTGGTCCATGTCGTGGTTCCATTCCTCCACGGTTATCCCATACTTGGGTGCGATGTACTCGAATATCTCACGCGCACGCGCCGAAACGATATCGTCGAACACCTTGCGACGGTATTTCACGACGAGCACGAGATGATAATGCAACAGGAACACCGAATGATGATTCGACTCCAATTCCATTGTCACCTCCTCGATTACAACATGTACGACTGAACATCATTATAACATGCGAACGCACGCCAATTCATCTCCCGCCTACGCTCCGCTTAGAGACGGGAGAATCCTTGGCGAAATCAGTTGAATTATTTGGCAATAACGTCGCGTATGAGATTCGCTTGCAGCAGGCGCTTGAAGAGGATATGCTCTGCCCGTTCCACTATTACGGGGTTGGCGAATACATTAAGGAAGCGCCGGACGGCAAGTTTATGGGGCAGCAGGTTTCCGCTGATTCCATGACAGACAAGGATCGCACTGAGTTTTCCCGTTGGCTCGAACAGCTCACCGACCCTAATCGCGTGCGCTATATCATCGACAAAATCCAGATTTACAGCGAAGCCGGAACCGATGTGCGCGGTTTGGTGTTCTGTTCTCGCCGTGATGAGGCGAAACGTCTGTCCGCCATGTTCAACGAGCAGGTGAATCAGCAGGTGGAACGACCGTATCGCACGAAAGCCATTACCGGCGAAAACTCGCAAGCCGAACGTGACGAAGCTGTCAAACAGCTGAAAATGGCGAACTTGACTATATCTTCACCGTTGATTTATTCAATGAAGGTGTGGATATTCCTCATATCAACCAAATTGTTATGCTTCGTCAAACGCAGTCGAGCATTATTTTCACACAGCAGCTCGGCCGAGGTTTACGTAAGGCAAGCGGTAAAGATTCGGTTGTAGTGATTGATTTTATTGGCAATTACGCCAATAATTATTTGATTCCGATCGCATTGTATGGCAATACTGGCGATCGTGATGTGGCCCGTAAGAATCTTCAACGCGAGTCCATCGGCATTTCTTCGATCAGTTTCGATAAAATCGCCCGCGAGCGCGTGCTCGCGTCACTCGATACCGCTGATTTGTCGGATATGAAGCTGCTGAGCAAGCAGTATCAGCAGATGCGCTATGAGTTGGGTCGTATTCCGATGCTGATGGATTTCGCGCATCGCGATGCGTCTTTAGTGTTCACGTTGGCTTCGAAGAATAACGATTATCTGTCGTTCGTGGTCTCTCGTGAGAAGAGTCTGTCGCGCGGCAAGCATGCGTCGGCTTCGTATGTGGAGCAGCTTGAACCGGTGTCAAACGCGCAGTCTGGTGTGCTGAAAATGTTGACTGCGACTCAGTTGCGTGGTTTGCGCCCGCATGAGTCGCTGATTCTTGCGGTGTTGTGCGATTTGGATTGGCGTCGCATCAATCCGGATTGTTCCGACGATGATGCGTCACTGTTTGAACGTTTTTCCACACAGCACAGCTTGAGTTTGTTTGATTTGCAAACATTATTGTCTACGCTGTTTCCGTATGTCGATAATAATATTCAGCAGTGCGGTTCTGCTTTTTCCACGTTGAATTATTCGTATTTCACAAGTGCGAATCGCACTCGTTTCGGCAATACTTCTTTGGTTTGTATGTGCGACAATGAATCGTATGCATTGACCCAGGAATGCGAGTCAATGCTGCATCACGCAACATTCCGAACGTTCTTTACAGATACCATCGAAGCCAGCTTGTTCAATGCGCTTGCACTGTCAAGGGAAGCTCGCAAGCGTCGCATCATGCCTGATCATGGGTTCATATATGGCGAGAAATATAGTCTTGCCGATGTCATGCGATTGTGCGCGTGGAAGGATGAGCAGATTCCGCAGAATGTGGGCGGATATAAGCTTGACACCTACACGAATTCTTTGCCGATCTTCATTAAATATGAGGCAAGCCAGTATGGCGATCGTTTCTTAAATCCTGGAGAAATTGAATGGTTCAGCAAAAACAATCGTTCTTTGCAATCTCCGGAATTCAAATGGCTGCTTGATGGAACCGAGCATACGTCGGAATGGAAGAATCGTCATTTTGTTCCCATTTTTATTCGACGTAAGGCCGAGGAAAAGGAGAAATCCTACTATTATGTCGGTTCGGCAGTAGCTGTAGACGATGCGCATGAGTCAGTGAATATCGCAGATGACGGAACCCAATCAAAGGTCGTGATTTCCACACTGAAACTCGCGAAACCGGTTGACCCCGAACTCTACCGTCACCTCACCGGCAACCCAGCATTCTAGTTCCAGAAAATTGCTGACGTGGCGGAAAGTCATTGTTGAACCGACGGCCGCCACGCCTCAGACATGGAAAATGTCACCTCATCTGCAAAAAGTGACACAGTGCATCGTCGATGATCGCTCAAGCCTTTTCAAACCACCTTTTCACACGTGCAATCCACCCTACAATCATATGCAGATGTTCGTTTGAACAGAAAAGTAACATGTTTTTGCAGAACAAAAAGAACACGCTCAATGTTACTTTTTACAATGTCATTTTCAAGACCTGCAATCATTGCAACATCAACGATTCTCAGCATCATCAATTGCAAAAACAGTATTTTCCGCGGTATCACAGCTAAAAAAGCGTGCTATCGTTAGTCACGGATACAGCAAGCATCCATCAACAACATGAACCAGACTTCAAGAAATGATGTTCGTTTGCTTATCTAAACGAACATTAAAACGAACACTACTAATGTTCATGACATTATGCGAACACATCGCAGGAAAGGAATTCATCATGGCAGATGAAAAGACCGTCATCAACGTGGATCTGAACATGTTCGGCCAGGACGCGGACGCCAAGACCGCCGCAGCCAACGAGGTTGCCAAGAGCCTCGGCATCAGCGACGAAGCCCTCGCTCAGGTGGAGGAATTCAAGGCAGCCCTCACCGCGCATAACGCTTGGGACCTGCCGTTCATGGGCTACGTGAACGAAGACGGTTACGGCTACGCCTATGTGCCGGACGCAGCCATCACCATGAACCCGTATTGGGATGCGCACAAGGAATTCATGAACCTGCCGGAAGACGTGCAGACCGCTTTCGCCATCCGTATGCTGTTCACCCACCGCCCTGTCGACCGCTACGGCGCCGACATGTTCCTGCACTACCACCGCGGCTTCCAGGTCAACTTCGTCGGCAGCGGCGCCAACAAGTACTGACCGCCCCATAGGACGTTGTATGAGCGCCCCATAGGACATATAACGATTCCCATACCGCCGCGGCGGTACTCTCCAGAAAAAGAAAAGCGCTTGGCTCGAGCCAGAAAAACCAGCTCAAGTCAAGCGCCTTTCGTATGCGCTGAAACGAAACTACCGCGCGTCTCTACAAATCGCCCATATCAGGCGCATCGAATCCCATGCCAGGTCCTTCCGGCCCCGGACCGCCCGGACCTCCGAGGAATTCGCGCGCTGACATGCCATTTTCCTTACGGGATGAGTCCACGGCCTCCTGCATCACCCGGCGAACCTCAAAACCATGCACCACGTTCTTCAGTACCACAACACCGTTGCCGGAAGACTGGTCGCGCGTATCAAGTACCAGCGTGCTCAAACCGAACAGGCGCTGCAGGAACGTGCGCTCCACACTAATATCCACGATGCGGAATAGTTTGATGAGATTGAATTTCTCGTTAAGGATGCCGGTTTTGATGCTCATTTCCTGATCGGTGAGCATGTACACGGTGAACGTGAACGGCGTACGACACCAATTACGCTTGCGCTGACGCCACAGAACATTACCGCTTGCAACCTTCATATCATTCCCTTTTCCTTCGATGGAAAGCCGCCCTGTTGCGGCAACACTGCCATTCTACCGGGCGCCGCCGTACGGCCATGCCGCTCATTCCAAATCATGTTTCACACATCGTTTCACACAGTATTTCGGCATAATCTTTTCGCTCAATCAAAAAGAAATGCAACAGCATTCAAGCGACTATTCAAAATCATCGGCTTTTCGCCGTGAAAAGAGCAAAAAACATGCGCGACAACGGCAGCATGATATAGGCTGAATAAGGATATGTCTTGTTCCACGAAGCACCCGTCGTCAACGCGGCACATGCAATCCATGTTTTTAAAGGAAAGGCATGCAATGAGCAACGAACACGGTAGGATCAACCGCCTGCAGGAAGTCGAGGATCTCACCGAGTACATCAACAATGGATGGCTGCATTCCGGCGAATCCGACGGCCCGACGTTCCTATGGAACGACATGATCCGCGAGGCCAGTCAGGAAGATGCCGAAAACCGCAATAATGTGCCCGTAGCACAGCTTTCCGACGCGGACATGGTAATCAGTATGCCCATGCAATGGTATTTCGATTCCATCGCCGCCATGGTGCCCACAGCCGAACGCACCGATACCGGCGTGGAGATTCCAAGAATCGACATGCCAACGTTCCATCTTGATTCGCAGGCGCTTTCCGGCGTGGACGCGGTGGTCGGCAATGCCATCGTAAGCACACGTTGGCTGGATGCTGTCGGCAATCTCGCCAAGGCAGTGGAAATGACCGCGCGATTCGTTGGCAACGTCGCAGATCGAGACAATGAGGGCTTCGACTATTTGAAAGACCTGATTCAGACCGTGCGCGTGTACATGGACGCCGTGGCCTGCAATGCCGATCCCATGACCGGCGAACAGGCGCTGAATATCATCACGCAAGTGGCCTGCAATGAGGATTTCCGTCTTAACGCCATGCAGATGGTTGAACTGCTTTCGTGCGGCCTGTCGTTCGCGCAATGGGACGATACGCGCATGTTCGCTTACGATGCGTTGAATAAGGGCATTGCCACGATGAGTGATTTCGCCACGTCTGCTTCGACGTTGGCAAACTCGGCAGATGATTCCGACAGCCGCGACATGCAAACTGATTCGCAGTCTGTTGCGCAAGTGAAAACCGATTTGGGTTTGTTTGAAGACGCTGATTCCTTATCCGCAGAAGATTTGAATAATCTCGCGATGCTTGATCCTGCTTTGCTTTCAGAAAAGGAGATTGCGCAGGCCGCGCAGAATCAGTTCGATCATGCCGTACAGTTTTTGCGACATGACTTGCTGCGGATTAGTGGTGACATTGATGAGGCTGATCGTTTCCTGCGTGACAATCATACTTCCGAACCGCTCGCCGATGCGTATGCGGCACGTCTGATTGCTGCCGAACGTTGGCAGGATCTGCTCGATTTTGTCGATCTGGTGTTGCGGGACAAACCTAATCAGGTCACGATGATGTTCCCCGAAGAAGTGGTGCCCTACGAGTGGGAGACGATTCGCGAGGCCGCTTTGGAAGCGCTGGGACGCAGCGACGAACTGGTTGCCATGTATCAGGAACGCTTGGATGATACGTATGATCCCAATACCGCGCTCAATCATCTGAAACTCCACGCCTGGTTGAATCAGCAGTAGTCCCGATTCCTCCACTCACTGGAACAATCATCCCGCCACCAGGCCTCCCGGCGTCCGTTTTCCTCCACCGAATGGAGGAAAACACCCGTGCGCGGGAATAAAAAAAGGACCTTCCGGGAACCCCGATGGGGCTCGACCGGAAGGTCCATACGTTGAATGCGGCGGCGTGCTACTCTCCCACACCCTCTCGAGTGCAGTACCATCGCCGCGACCAGGCCTTAGCTTCCGGGTTCGGAAAGGGACCGGGCGTCTCACCTGGGCCATGACCACCGCAAAACCAATATAACGGCCAACCACAAGGATCGGCCGGCAGAACCGGAACCACGCCACGATTCCGATCGTGGCGGTCCGGGAACCGGACAACGGACGCGAACAACCAAACGCTTCACCGGTATCGTCATCGTGACCACAAGAAACAATGCTCCTTGCCATCCAACGAAAGAAACCACCACAGGACGAGACCCGACCCCCAAACAAGGGAATCGGAAAAAGTGTGCCGCGTTCGCCCGTTAGTACCGGTCGGCTCCACCCCTCGCGGGGCTTCCACCTCCGGCCTATCGAACACGTGTTCCACATGCGGGCTACAGGCACCGAAGTGCCAAGGAATCCTAATCTTGGAGCAGGCTTCCCGCTTAGATGCTTTCAGCGGTTATCCCTCCCGAACGTAGCCAACCGGCCATGCCGCTGGCGCGACAACCGGCATACCAGAGGTCCGTCCACCCAGGTCCTCTCGTACTATGGGCAGGCCTCCTCAGGATTCCAACGAGCGCAGAGGATAGAGACCAAACTGTCTCACGACGTTCTGAACCCAGCTCGCGTGCCGCTTTAATCGG